>Ga0209164_1000003_pt1 | contig 884482 bp, 815 predicted proteins | sample MTBNYHSulfiMetaG_FD_187458 | JGI IMG/M metagenome (GOLD analysis project Ga0209164, IMG submission 187458) | Enrichment culture microbial communities from rom New York Harbor, USA that are MTBE-degrading - MTBE-NYH (New York Harbor Sulfidogenic)... | ecosystem: Environmental > Aquatic > Marine... | reverse complement strand
CAGAACCGATTCCGGAACAATCATTGTATGTGCTCGTTCAACGCATATGCAGATTATGTTAACGGGGAAATTACGTCTGGAAATGATAAGCCACAGCGGCGCTTGAGCTGCCAAGCCGCTCCGGCGCTTGAGGAGGCCGCGGGATCGCTAAGGGGGGTCGGCCTACCCCCCTTAGCAAAAGGCCTGTCCCGGACCCACGGGACACCCCACCCGGCAGAGGGCTCCTGCCAGAATCAAAGCCCCCTAGGCAGCCTGCCTGAAAAACCTCTTCCAAACCAGAAACACCACGGCCCCCACTGCTACCACAGCCACGGCCACAAGGGACGTTTCCGTCCACTTCATCAGCGAAGCAGTCATCATACCCGCGGTCATAACGATATATATGACAGGAACCAGGGGGAACAGGGGAACCCTGAAGGGCCGTGCCGCATCGGGCTGCCGGTAGCGCATGATAACAAGACCGATGATGCTGAGCAGGGGAAATATTCCCAGGGCGAATCCCATGTAGTTGAGCAGGACCATGATATGGTCTTTTCCGATAAAGACATAGACCATGGCGATAATGGTCTGGAGAATGATGGCCAGGTCAGGTGTCTGGAACCGGGGATGCACCCGTGAAAGGGACTTGAAGAGAATACCGTCCTGCGCCATGGCGAAATACACCCGGGGCCCCACCATCATCTGGGCCGATACGGACGAGAAGAGAATGACGCTGATACCCAGGGTGATAAAGGCCGCGACTCCGCCGCCGAAAAGGTTCGAGGCCGCGATGGCGGCAACGGCGTTCTGACCCATGAGATCCTTGCCGGGCGTCGAAATGAGGAAGACTACGTTCAGGAGCAGGTATATGACCGTGATGAGCAGGGCGCCCCAGAACATGGCCCGGGGCAGGTTGCGCTGCGGGTCTTTGATCTCGCCGGCCATATAGGTGGCGCCGTTCCATCCCGAATAGGCGAACATGATGATGAGCAGGACCAGTCCGTAATCGGCCAGGGATTTACTCTCGCCGGGAGCCGAATATTCCGCCGCGAGCCTGCCTGCCTGGCTCCAGTCCGCGCAGTAGAGCCCCGCTCCTATGAGGGAAACGACGATAATCAGTTTCAATACCGTCAGGAGATTCTGCACGGAACCGCCGCGCCGCACGCCCAGGATATGCATGATGCCGAAGGCAAGGATCACCGCGGCAGCGATGACCTTCTGAGCCAGGGGACCGGCCAGGAAACCGGACTGAAAGAATTCATTGAGATACCAGAGAAGCGTCAGCGCGGTAATGGCCGCCGAGGCGGTAAATCCCACGAAGAGAGAAATCCATCCCGTGAGGAAGGACGGCAGGGGGCCGAATATTTTCTTCAGGTACACGTATTCGCCGCCGTCATCGGGCCACATGGCCGCCAGCTCGGCATAGCACAGGGCTCCCGTAATGGCCACGAGACCTCCCAGCGCCCAGAGCACGAGCACGACTTTCGCGCTGCCCGTCATGGCCAGGGCCGATCCGGTAGTGACGAATATTCCCGTGCCGATAACATCGGCGATTATGATTAGAACGGCCGTAACAAGTCCCAGTTGTCTTTTCAGTTCCAAGGCAGTCTCCATTGAGGTTATTTGCAGTTTTATGAAAATTCCGGTAAGACCGGGATTGCGGCGGGAACGTGTAAGGGGCTGATATTTCCACTCCGCAACGGGCACGTTATGGCAGAGAAAGGCATTTCAGTCAAGAAATATATGATCGGGTTGCAGGGAACGGTTATGTTGGGTTGTAGGGAACGGTTTCAAACCGTTCCCTACAACCCATATATCCCTACACCCCATATATCACACACATGTGGTAAAAAACATATTGACACCCCGGGGTAGCGGGAGAAATGATCCGCTCATGAATACCCTATTCCCTGAACCCTTCATGCTGGCTCCCATGGCGGAGATCACCACGCCCGCCCTGCGTAAAACCGTCAAGAGCTTCTCGCCCCATGTGATCATGTACTCCGAGATGCTCAGCGCAGCGGCCCTGGTGCACTGGGGAATGTGCAATGATTCACTTTCGGCCCGGTATGAATTCGACGATCCCATCATCTACCAGGTACTGGGCGATTCGCCGGAACTCATGTCCCGGGCCTGCGAACTGCTGTCGCAGAACAACGGCTACGCCATCGACATCAACATGGGATGCTCCGCGCCGGAAATTCTCAGCCGGGGCTGGGGAGCCCGGCTGCTCCAGGACTTCGATAAAACCCGTGACATCATCCGCGCGTGCCGGAAGGCCGTGCCGTGCCGCCTTTCGGTAAAAATGCGCAGCGGCTACCAGGACCATGACGCGCCCCTTCTCCTGGACTTCACCCGCATGTTCCAGGACGAGGGCGTGGACTTCATCGCCCTCCATCCCCGCTTTGCCAAGCTCTCGTTCAGAAGAAAGGCCGACTGGAATCTCGTCGAAATGGTCAGGAAGCATGTGTCCATCCCGGTCATCGGCAACGGCGATATCATCGATCCTGCTGAGGCTGTCAGAATCCTTCGCTCGGGAATCTGCGACGGCATCATGATCGGCCGCGAGGCCGTGAAATCGCCCTGGATATTCCAGGTCTGCCACGCCCTCATGTCGGGCGAAAGCGGCACCATCACCATTCCCGTGGACGAAATCTACATCGAAGTATTAAAGAATATGCAGGATATGCTCCCGCCGGAATTCCATAAAACCCGGGCTCACCGCTTCTGCATCTATTATTCCCAGAATGTCGCCTTCGCCCACGATCTCTTCAAAAAGATCCGTCCCCTTTCGTCCATCGAGGATATGATCCCCGTTGTACGCGATTATTTCGAAAGAAATCCCCATGAGGCCGTAAAGACGTACCATGTTGAAAATGGCATGCTGCGCATGTCGGGCCCCGGCGAATAAACCAGTCGCAATAATGAACGGGGCGACTATGCCTGTAATCTTTTAAATGAATTTAATAATTTTTTATCGAAGGTGAGTATCTCGCAGTTCTTTTCAAGGGCGTACAAAACTATGAGGGCGTCGTCATAGTCGTGTACCGATTCCGGCCATATTTGCAACAATGCTTTCAGGTCGAAATGACCATCAATCGATATACCGGGGTTTTCTTCAAGTGCCTTAAGGGTTTTCCCGATGATATTTTTCGGCGTATGATAGACTGACTGCATCACATATACAAGCTCAGTTATAACATTTTCTATGACGATTATCGACAGTTCACCGCGTATCGCCCGGTCCAGGTATTTTTCCACTTTCTTCTGTTGCTCGACATTTCTATCAGTGAGAAAAGACAACAGGGCGTTTGTATCAATGCAATACTTCTTCATTTATAACGATCCGCGATGTTTTTCCTTGCCGATTCCCTGTCTTTTTGTACATCGCCCGGACCTGTCTTGATCGAACCCATCAGCTCCATAAAGGGCCGCTTTGACGGCCGGACCACCACCCGGTCATCTTCAAATTCCCATTCTATCGCGTCATGTCGCATGAGCTTAAGCCTTTCCCTGACGGGCTTGGGTATGGTAATCTGGAATTTATCGGTTATTTTTGATCGCATAATATCTCCTTACATAATTAATAATATGTAAGGAATGATTTGAGGTCAAGAACTTTTTTACCAATGAACCGGAAACAGCTTCCATTCACAAATTGAAATATTTTACCATCAGGTCCCCTATCAACCAGTAAGAGAGTACAAGGATGTACTCTCTTACTGTGCTGCGGCCGAGGATGGCACAGGACGTGCCTCCGCAGGCCGCACAGAGAAAGTTACCTGAAACATTGATTCTCAGCCCCTCGCGGCCAGCGAGCGCCGGGGAGGTCTGCCCGTACCCCCGTGGAATTAAAAATACTCTTGACAATCTGCCCCGCAGGGCATTCAGATATTGACATGATGAAGCGCCGGGATGCGCCATCATCCATAAAAAAATACGCACCGGGAGTTACACCATGGACCAGATCAGGATATGGACCGAGATGGACATAAAAGAGATACAGGAACACATCATCATGGTGGAGGACATATTCGGCCACTGTCCAAACTGCAAGAAAATAGGCATTGAACTGAAGGACGTTAAGAATTGTCCGTCGTGCGGACGTGAATTCAAATATGTCACGTCAAAGGATGCCCGGAGCGGTAAAGTCGATATCGTGGTGAGGACGAAAAAAAAGATGCCTCACCTGACCTTTGTGGATTACGATGATTACGAGAGGGTGACGGGCAAGAAAAAGGCCGAGAGTCTCTTCAATATTTGATTAGAGAGAATGTTTTTAACGCACAGCTTCAGCGGTCTCATCGCAGGCATCTTCGACCTTACGGGGATCAAAGGGAACTATCGTTACGGCGAAGGTCTTCATTATGGTTTTCTTCAATATGCGGGGGTCGGCGACGATCTCGTCCTTGAAACGGCGGTCACCTGACTTTATGAAATGCTCGATCCGCATGGCATCACCCTTGGAACCGCGCACCTGCCAGCACCGGGCCATGCCCGTTACCCCGAATCCACGGGTAAACCGGGCGCTCCCCTTCCCCGAAATATGCTGTTTATATCTTCTGACAATATCAACGGTATAGCCGGTATAATAAGAACCGTTACGGCACTCCAGCATATACACCCAGTAAAGGCCTTCAGCCTTTTCCGGAACAGTACCTTTTTTCTTTCCCATACCTGCTGCTACGTGACCGGCCAGTGAATACCCTACTCGACGCGCCGCGCCCGGCGCCTTTCCAGGGGAAAAACCTCGTCACTGGGATCAATTTCGAGAAGCACATCTTTTTTCTGCGGTACGGCGTAGGATACGTCCATGTCGGCCCGGTCTATGGTGAAGATGAGCTTGTCTTTGATCCTGTTTTTGTTCGAGAGATCGGCGTATTTATATATTACCAGCTTGTCACCGGGTTTCATGCCGTCAAAGAGGCCCAGGTTGACGACAATCCCCTCATCCTTAAGCTTCAGGATTCTTCCCTTGAAGGGGATCACGCCATATACATGGCGGGCGGCCCTGAGACATACACGCTGCAGACTTTCCCTGCTGCCGTCGGACACGGTGAAGGTGTCGATGATGATACCCTTGCGGTAGTCCATGATATTGACGGTAAGAATGAGGCGGTCTCCCCTTTCCAGGTAGTCACCGAAGAGCAGAAAATCAAAGGGTTCCAGTGTTCCTTCCTTTATCAGGGCATCCATTCTGTCCAGACTGTCGGTGAAATGATCATCGTCGCTTCGCAGGCCGTGGACAGCCGTCCTTTTTCTCATGGGAATGGGGTCCAGGCGGCCGAACTGCTGAAGAACAAAAGACATATCAGCGGCTATAACCTCACCGGCATCGGGATGCGATGATACCGATCCCCCGGAGATAAAATCCATGACCAGGACGCGCGGGACATCGCGGGGCGGCATTTCCGCCGAGTAGCCCTCCTGGTGATAGAGGCGGTTCCGTCGCTTCAGTATCGCCGTGCTGAGTCGTTCCCTCACGCTGTTGTCGGGATTGATCCTCTGCAGTTCCTTGAGCTCATCAATAACGAACCTGTCATAGTCCAGGCCGGCATAGTATTTCATCAATACTTCCCGGGCCTCCCTGTTCATGGGATTGAGAAGGAGAGTCCTCCTCAGGTACATGATCACCTCGTCGGGCATGTTCAGTTTCATCGCCTTCTGGGCGAAATAATAGTTGTCCTTGTTGAACATGTTCCTGGCCGGATGGCCCATGGCATAATCACGCGTGACAAGAAACTGCTCAAACCTGCTTTTAAGAAACGGGTCCGCGGGCGCGGCCTTGTAGGCCTTGAGGAAATAATCCAGGGAAGTATCCTGGTCCCCGGCCCTGTCATGGCAGTCGGCCAGGCTGTACAGGAGAGACGGTGTCGCATTGATTTCCAGCGCCCTTTTAAAATGCTCTATGGCCGCCGCATAGTTCTTTTCATAATAGGAAACAAGGCCCATTTCACGGTTTGCCTGATAGCTTCCGGGATGAATAGACAGGGCGTTCTGCAGGTAGTACACGGCCTCGCTCAGCGAATCCTTGTTCCCCGTATTGAGATAATCCTGAAAATATATCCGGCCCATTTTTATGAAAGCCGGGGCCGCTTCGCTCTGGGCATCAATGGCCTTCTGAACATACTGTCTCGCCTCGTTCAGGCGTTTCTCCTCGCTTTTTATGTCGGCCATGAGAAGCAGGGTCTTGTAATGGTAGGGAGCCATCTTCAGGATGCCGTCTATCTTTCTTTTAGCCCAGACGATCCGGTCCATGGAGTAATACAGGTAGGCAATGCCGTAATGCGCCTCCATGTTTTCCTGTGATATCTCCAGGGCTTTTTCGAAATATTCCAAGGCCCTGGTGAATTTTCCCTGTTCAATGAATATAAAGGCTATCCCCGTCAGCGCCTTCTCGGATTTGATATTCAGCTTCCGCACCTTTTCGTAAAGGATCAGTGCCTCGTCATAAACGCCCACTTCGAAATAGGCATCGGCAAGTCCCAGCAGCGCCATTTCATAGTGGGGGTTCAGCTTCAGGGCGTTTTTAAAACTGAAGATTGCCCTCCTGTTTTCACTCTGCTTGAGATATTCCCATCCTTCCTTGTTATAGGAAACGGCGTTTTTACCCAGGGCCTGGAAACCGACGGCAAACAGAAGAATCACCACGGGAAGCAGGCACTTTACAGCTTTTTTCATGACATCCATACATTCATCTCACAGATCACTTAAAATATCCAACTCGTTTACCATTACACCGTCCACCAGCCCGGAAAGAAAGAGTTCCAGCGCCGCAGACCTGTCATGGGCCACCCAGGGAAAAACCGCAAGCCCTTTATCCCGGGCCCATTTCAGCTGCTCCCTGTGGCAGACCGATATTTCGGGATGTATGGAATAGGGACGGAGCAGCTGTATCTCCGATTCGAAAGAAAGCCACAGTGAACTGTACAGGACACCGGTCCTGATGCTGCCTTCGGCGGACTTGATCCTGTCCAGGGAAAAATGATCGAAGGAGGATATGATTACCCGGCTTATGCAATCCTTCCCGCGCAGAACTTTCAGTATCTCGTTTTCTATTCCCTCGTACTGCATGGGACAGTTCTTGATTTCAATATTAAGCATCACCCGTTCACCGGCGCAGTCGATTACCTCCTCCAGCGTGGGTATTTCCACGGGGCCGTGGTGCCGGAACAGATAGGAGAAATCGTATTCGCGCAGTTCGTGCAGCGTATAATCCTTCACAAAACCGGCGCCATCGGAGGTCCGATCGATTAAATCGTCGTGGATCACCACGGGCACGCCGTCTTTCGAGAGATGAACGTCGAATTCGATCATGTCAGCGCCCGCCGCGATGGCCTGCTCAAAGGCCATGATCGTGTTCTCCGGATACCGGGCGCTGTACCCCCGATGAGCTATTTTCAGTAATTTTCCCATATTCTTCAATAAATTATAACTTTCCGCATAAAGTCAATCAATATTATTTGACAATTTGCCGCTCATTTGCACATTTTTACAGAATGAAGATCACATCACAGGTGTTTCAGGTGGGAGGCTCCACCCAGTCCCATTCGGCCGATGCCGCCATATATCTCGTCAAGGACGGCCCTGTTGCGGCCCTCATCGACGCCGGAACGGGCGGCGGCACACGCAGGGTCATGGACAATATCAGGTCAACGGGAACCGGCCCTGACTCCATCAGGTATCTCTTTCTGACCCACTGCCATTATGATCATACGGGCGGTGCGCTTGAACTGCAGAAGGCAACGGACTCTGTCATCGTGGCCCATGCACTGGACGCGGCGTTCCTTGAAGACGGCGATTCCGAAACAACGGCGGCCTCATGGTACGGCTCCTTCATGAAACCCGTTGCCGTGGACATTAAGGTCACGGGAGGAGAAAAACAGTTTGTCCTTGACGGTCTTACGCTGAACTTTTATCATACGCCGGGACATTCACCGGGATCATCGGTTTTAACCGTGCGATCCGACGACCAGCTTGTCCTCTTCGGCCAGGATGTTCATGGCCCTCTCAACGATGTCCTCAGATCGAGCAGGAAGGATTATATCAGGTCCCTGGAATTCCTGCTTTCGCTTGAGGCGGATATTCTCTGCGAAGGACATTTCGGTGTCTTCTTCGGAAGAGAAGAAGTACGAAATTTTATCGAATCATATCTGTGACCATGCATAAAAAAATCATACGCTCTCAGAAAACAATCGAAAGGAACCCCTTCGCGGCATTCTTCCTCTCTCTCGTGTTCACCGGTACGGGAGAGATGTACTGCGGCAAATGGGCGTCGGGCTTTATTCTTTTCCTTCTCCGGACCATCCCCCTGGCCGTGCTGCCGGCCTATATACAGATAAATCCCCGGCCCTCGTACCTGTATATCACGGTATTCATGCTCCTCTTTTCATTCGTGATTACCCTTATATCACCTTTTAAGGCCCTGATGATGTCGATCAACAAAAAAACAATTATCAGGAAAAAGTACAACGCGCCGGCCTGGTATATTGCCTATATCCTTCTTAATCTTGGAATTTCCATCATCACCCTTGCGGTTTTCTTTACATTTATTTCTTTCCGCCAAATCCGAACGGAAAACACATCACCCGTCATCTCCGCCGGTGATATCGTCATCATAAAAAAATATAATCCAACCGGCTTCGCTAAAGGAGACGTTCTTCTTTTCCAGGGAGAAAAAGGCGCAATGCCGGCACGGCTAATAGCGCTTAACGGCAATGCCGTTACTATCAGGGACCAGGACCTGCTGGTAAACGGTCATCCACTGAAGCGGGACGCGCTCTCTGAAAACGAAATGTCCGGCCTGGACGCCGCGTATACAGAGTTCCTGGTATCGGAAGAAATCGACAACCGCCGGTACGCCGTGATGATCGATACCACGAGACGGAAGCAGACCGTGAAGAGCGAATCCTTTATGGTGAGTGAAGGGCACTATTTCATGGCCTGCGACAACCGGCTCATGGAAAATCCCTATACTACTATTGCGGGTTCCGCTGCAGAGAGCAGGATCGAAGGCGTCCTTTTTTCACCGAAACTGAAACGCCTGCTCATCACGACATTTTTAAAAAATGTGCGCCCCTAGACATTGACATTATTTTTTAAATGTTCATACCTGCCACTATGCTTTCTTTTATGCAAATATGCTTGACTATTTAATTCATGTTCTTTTCATATATCTTGGAATATGTGTTTTATCTCAATTCGACACCATCATGTGGAGGCCGTGAATGATACTTTTAACAGGCTGCAATACACTGCTCGGCAGAACCCTGCTTAAAAAGCTAGTGGAAAAGGGAGAAAAAGTCCGCTGCTACGATTTTTACAAAACAAAAGACTTCCCTGAAAACCTGGAATTCATCAATGGCGACCTTCTTGATCCCCGCCAGCTGAAAAAGGCATGTGACGGCGTTGAAACGATTATTCATCTCATGGATATTAAAAGGCCCGGGAAAAAGGGCAGGAAGTACATGAAAAAAGTCAACATAAAGGGTTCGGAGAATCTGCTTTTTGCCGCTCAAAAGGCGTCGATAAAGAAATTTTATTTCCTCTCCTCTTATGCAGTGTACGGTAAACCGAAAGCCATGCCGGTCCGCCAGGATGACCGGAAAAAACCGGTCACGGCCTATGGAAAAGACAAGCTTAAAATTGAAAACCAGTGCTGGACTCTCATAACAAAAAAGAGCATGCCCATAACTATTTTCCGGCCCGCCCTCATCATCGGCCCGCAGGTCAAGGACCCGGTCGTTCTCATGTCGCTTTTCATGGCCCTTGGGATGGACGAGGCCAACAGAATGTATGTCGCTCACAACGGGAACACCAAGTTCCAGCTCCTCCATCCCGATGACGCGGCCGACGCCATAATGGCCGCCTACGCATCGAAGTCTACGGTAGGTAAGGCGTACAACATCGGTTCCGACAATGTTCCGACCCAGATGGACCAGATTGTCAGGCTCAGAGACCGACTCAGGATCGATCCGCCCCTGAGCTTCATTACCCCCGGCAAAGCAGTTTTTCTCTTCCTGTTCCTGAAACTCGTTAAAACCAATTACTTCACCAGGGAACACCTCTTTTATCTGCTCAACAGCCTCATCCTGGACTGCCAGAATATCAAGACAGACCTGGGCTGGCAGCCCAAGAAGGACAACATGGAAATACTGACGGAAACGGTCGAATGGTATCTTAAAGAAAAACTGTAGGTTTCAACGGGGCCGGTTTATTTTTCTTTATCCCGCGCTGAACCTCCGAAGAGGTACTGTGCGGACTCTTTGATAAACATATATAATTTAACCAGGAGCAGCAGGATAAACTGTCCCATGCTCCCCTCACCCACATCCATGGTGAGGAGCACCTGGGCCTTCTTCATTTCCCTGATGGAAAGCTTTCTGTTTTCAAGCTGCATCTGCTTCATAAGCTTCCTGGCCTCTTTCTTCGCCAGCTTCATCAGCTTTTTATCGTCATCGAGCTCCTTCACCTTCCGTATGGTAAAAAGGAGCTCCATGTCCTTGAGCATCCGCTGCTTGATCTCATTAAGCTTGTCCAGGCTCCATTGAAGGGTGTCCCGGTGTTTCTCATCGGCCTGGATCAGCTGTTGCAGGTACTGACAGAAAAAGTATACCTTTTTATAAGCCTTCTGCCGCTGCTCTATGCTCAGTTTTGTAAAATCAAAGGACAGAAAACGTTCCACGGTATCTTTAATATTCTGAACATGTTCGTCCGAGGGTACAAACAAACCATCGTGCTTCAGATCGGCGATTTCGATGTACTTATGGGATATCTCCCGCAGGTCTTTGAAAACATTCTCCGAATGATCCAGCACCAGACGATACGCGCGCTGCACTGAAAGGGGCAGTTCGTCACCGGGATTCCCGGGATCACGCTCTTCCATTTTTTTCTTGATGTTTTTCAGATTGACCGATGTGGGATCGAAATCAACATTATCGTGATCCAGGTTCCGCTTCAGTTCATAATAGTCGGCCTCGGCCAGTTCATCGCCTATCTTCATGACATTGAGCCGTATGGAACCCAGGCGCTTGCGCATTTCATGTTTATTGATCTTGCTGACACCGTCGGTGATCACCAGAATTTCAGCATTGAGCATTTCCTTGTCATATTCAATATCTTTGATGGCCTGGAAAACGGCCTCCTGAAGATTGGTGCTGCTGCCACCCGTATCGGTCATGAGGACATTCTCTATCATGCTGGGAAAATCCTCACGCTTTTCTATCTTACACAGTTCCCCTATTTTTGAATCAAAGGCCCGGTAATACAGCTTGGCCTTGCTGTTAAGCTTTCTCCGGAAGAATTCCGCCACAATGCACTTGGAATAATAAGACCTGAACTTGAGATCCATGGAACGGGAGCGGTCCATGAGGATATAAAACTTCTGCTCGAATTTATTCGCCTCCTTGCCGCGCTCATCCATGGTTGTCGAAATGGGTTTATAGCTGTCGGCCTCGGATTCATAGAATTTCTGGACCATGAGTGTCTTGGTAAAAAGCTTCGCTGAAAATATATCGTCGTCCTGGGCCAGTTCACGCGGCAGCGCCTTCTTGAGATCGTTGATGGTGCGGTACATCTCGATTTCCATCCTGTCGCTCAGAGGCGACGTTCTGTCTACACGGTTTATCTGAATGGTTTCAGCCCTGTCGGGCTCGTATATTTTCTCTTCTTTTGTAATTTCATCGATGGCGCACAAAGCCTCCGATGTCGTTTCACCGGTAAAAATATTCCTGGCTATTTCGAAGAGGATATAAAACTTGGAGGGCAGTATAAGCTGCAGGTTGTCAAAAAAACCTATGGAATCACCATAATCGAAAAAATCTATTTCCTTCCCGGCACCAAAGCTGAAATCAAGGGCTTGCAATGGTATCACCCCTTACCTTAATGGATATCACGATAATCCTTGAGAATCCCCTCTTTCAGCTCGCTCACCTCTTCAACGGCCGGGTTCAGTTCAACGACATTTCTTCTGAGATTTTCAATAGTCAGGGGCTCATCACCGCGGTTCCTGCCGGGCAATATTTTTTTCAGCAGGCTGATAATTCCTTCGATGAAATTTTTTCTCTCCAGTATCTGGTCGCGCTTGTCGGGGTTCTCACGGAGTTCCTGAAATATTTTACGCACATTCAGAAGAAACTCGATTTGCTGTATGGCACCGGTGACTTTAAAATGCGTCATGGTTTGCTGATACGCGTCAAGGAACACGTCCTTTTCCGACTTGTCCTTGGCTTTCACGGAAACATAGCTGTTCAGCGTGCAGAGTGCCAGGTGCATATCTTTTATGTCATCCAGGGTTACTTCCAGGCGGTTGTTGATAAGGGCATAGGCGCGGAGAAAATCGCCCAGCTTGGCCTGTTTGCGGGGGCTGATGAAAAAGTTATAATCGCTCTTTCTCATCTCACTGACGAATTTATTGACTATGACATTTTTCATGAAATAGGTAAAATCAGGTATCTCTACCTTTATATCCTTATTTTTATTCTTTATGATATTATGGAGATAGAGTATCTGGTCAAAATAGATTTTCTTTTCGGTGTAGACCGGCTCGCCCATGGTAAAGGCGTAGGTATGGTCGATGAGCAGCTGCGAGTACACATGATGGTTCTCGGGAATGATGGACTTGTAGGTAAAGCGGTCCAGTACCGCTTCGGTAACCTCGTTCATCCTCATGTAGTTTGCCGTGGCTATGGCGGTATGAACGGCCGCGTCGATCTGTTCCTGGCCATTGATAAACTTTCTTTCGTTGAGCACGGAGAGAAGGGAACGCAGAACCACGTCGCTGGCATCAAAAAATTCATCGAGAAAAACCAGGTTGGCTTCGATTATGGAGCCGCGCACATTATGGCGTATCCTCCCCTTTTTAAATTCATCTATGTTGTAGGGGCCGAAATAATTGTCCGGTGTCTGATCCTTGCTTGCCTGGGAGGAAAAAATCCTGGCTCCCTGGAAAGTATGGAAGATATAATTGGTCAGAAATGATTTGGCCATACCGGTACGGCTCAGAAGCAGCATATGCTCTCCGGTCAGAATGGCGAAAAAGGCCTGGCGGACAATTTCATCACGGTCGATGACATTTTCGGAAATCCTGTTCATGTGCCAGTTGAGAAATTCAACGATGGTGGGAATATCATAACGGTCCTCGACCTTCTGTTTGAAGGTCGTCATATCAGTTTCCTTGTCGGGAATCTTCTCCGTTCTTTCCGTTATGACATGGCCGCTCAGGTTCTGATTGTCAACCAGGTATTTAAGGTGATCAATAAGTTCTTTTTCAGCATCGCCAAGCGCTTCCCTGCCTTTATTCTCAACCGCTTCATCGTCATGGGAAAAAACCGTGTACCCGTCTTCGGCGAATAATTCTTCTATGCTCTTTATCTGTTTGTTCATACTCCGCTACCTTACCCGTCATGTCTTCAACATGGGAATCGCAATTTTAAATGTAGTCCCCTGGCCGGGGGCGCTTTTAATCGCGATGCACCCACCCAGGTTTTCAACGACATTAGAAGCGATCATTAGTCCCAACCCCGTGGCATTTTCACCCTTGGTTGTAAAAAATGGTTCAAATATCTTATGCATTTTATCCGGAGGAATGCCCACACCGGTGTCCGCCAGTGTTATCACTACGAATTCACCGTCCCTGGTCTGTTCCGCCTTTACGGAAATGGTAATCGTCCCCTTATCAGGCATGGCCTCTTCGGCATTTTCAATAAGATCAAAAAGAACCTGTTTGAGCTGTCCGCTGGTTGCTTTTACCGTGGGGCTTATTTCAGGCAGGTTCAGATTCACGGTGAATCCCTTTTCTTTCAGCCTGTCTACAAGCACATCAATGGGGTGATTGAGGAGTACCTTATTTATTTCACAGACTTCTTTCTCGCCCTCCTCGGGTCCCGAAAGAGCCAGGAGCTGCTCCGAGAGATTGCGGATTCGGTGAAGCTGGTCCTTTATTGATATTCCATATTCATAAGCCGGGCTCGTCTGATCCATATTATTCATGATAAAATTGTGGTCCATGTACATTTTATCGATGGGAGCCCTGAGCTCCAGGGCAATACCCTGTGAAAGCTTTCCAATGGAGGAAATTTTTTCCGCGCGCTTTGCCCTTTTCTCTACCCGGAACTGTTCGGTTTTGTCCTCCACCATTATAATGACACGCTTTACATCCCCCTTTTCATCAAAAAGGGGGTCCATAATGACATCAATAATCAGCTCACGGTCTCCGGCGATGGGGATATAATGCGCATCGTCCTTTTTAATCGTTTTCTTCTCACGCAGGCACTGTTCAAAAACCTTATCCAGTCCGCTCTGGATAAAACCTTCATACTCCAGAAGATTGACGCCGATCCTGGAATCGCTGCCGTGACCCATGATCTTTTTCAGGGCCGGGTTTTCACTGAGCATGATCCCCGAAGGATCCATTATAAAAATCCCCATGGGAGCGTTGAAGATGATATCCTCGCTGAGATCGCGGAGCGATTTCAGCTCCTCCTGCTGGGCCACCAGTTCCTTTATTTTGCCCTCGAGGATTTTTGTATTGGCTTTCAGTTTTTTCCTGATAAGGTGGCGTTCCGTGTTGTGCTTCATAATGCCCAGAAGGCCCATTATTTCGCCGTCACTGTTTCTCAGCGGCGAGAAACTGGCGATAAAATATATGGGAACGCCATTTTCATCAAAACTCTTCATCAGCTCATTATCAATGGCCTTGCCCATGAAAACGACATCCTTGAACACATTGGCTGCCCGCTCTTTTTCGATATCAGGAATGTTGTCGGTATAATGTCCCGTGATAGGGCCATCGTTCATAGAGGGATAAAAGGCCTTCCAGGCGGAATTGGCATAAACAAATTCGCCGTTTTTATCGATTACAAAGATGATATCCGAGGTGGCCTCAAGCAGGGCCCGGTAATCAATCTGAAGAGGTAAAAGTTCCTTTGTTTCAATGTCATATTTCTGCTGAAGATTCTCAATAATATGAATTAGTTCTTCCTTCGAAAGATCCTTCAATTTTTTATCTCGCATAGATCATCAGCCTTTTATTTGTAAGATAAACTCCTGTGCATTAAATTACGGCACCACGGACAGTCTGTAAAAAATTACGGGATCTCCATGGGGAGCTATCCTGATATGTACTGCTGTTCTTTTTCTTTTTCAGTATACCATCATATCACCTCAAAAGCAAAACAAAAAAGCAGCTCCCGAAGTGAATCATGCCCTTTTCTCACGAATTACAGATACATAGAGCCAGAGTTCTATGAATACCGTGAAAAGTATACCGAGAAGAAAAGCCGCGGCAAAATACAACCTGTTGAAAGCGATTATATGATATCCTCCATAGACGAAGAGACCAAGCACCGCCAGTTTCAATGTAAACCCGAAAAAAATCACTTTCAGCATGACCATGGGATTTGAGGCCATACTTTTTTTTACCTGCCATATCCAGAAAAAGGATAACAGTATACCGAGAACCGTTCCCAGAAGGTATCCCTGAAAATCCAGCGTGCTCCCGGGAATCGAATAAAGATACCCGCTTAACGATAGATTCAGAACCGCGGGGAGACACATTAGTATAAACGCTGTTTTAAGTTTTTTTTCCATGGCATTTACTTTCTTATACATTATATTTTTTATACATAATTAACTTATGCTGTCACTTTATCTAAGCAAGCGTCCCATGTCAAGCCTATTCAACCATTAAGGAACTGCAACCCCGAGGAGAATGAAATTCCCGGAAGAATCCATAACAATATCACTGCGATGCTTATCAAAGCCAGGCTGAAAGCAAAAGGCGGCACCTCATGGTCCCGCCTTCATTACTTTAATTACTGCCCGCTCATAAATTCTTACAGTTGAGCCATGAGAGAGTCACCAACTTCCTTGACTCCGGGTTTTCCATCAAGCTCAATCACTTTAATTCCGGCATCCTTGGATACCTTTTTGAAATAATTGACTGCTGCCAGCGTGCCGGTTTTTGCATCATAGTAAATATCATGACGCTTGCCGATGGCAACTTCATCCTGATCATCGGAACGCGCTGACAGAGAACCACCGCATACGCGGCATACGAACCCGCCGTCTTTTTCAGCAGGCTTTATGGCATCAATGAAGATGTTATTGGGGTGATTGTTATCCGCGGCGCACAATCTTCTTCCCATTATTCTGTTCTTGGCGATCTCCCGATCGAGCAGGATTTCAATAACGAAATCAAGTTTCATATTCGCCTTGTCCAGGGCCATTTTCAGCTGTTCCGCCTGCTCCAGGTTGCGGGGAAATCCGTCAAGGAGCCATCCTGACTTGCAATCATCCTTCTGAAGCCTGTCAAGAATCATGGGAATGGTGATATCATCGGGAACAAGCTCACCGCGGTCGATATATGCCTTGGCCTTGTTGCCCAGTTCCGTGCCGCCTTTGATATTTTCCCTGAAGATCACTCCCGACTCTATATGAGTAATTTTAAACTTCTTTTGAACAACAGCTCCCTGCGTTCCTTTTCCGCTGCCATTGGGACCAAATATTAAGATATTCATAGCATTACCCCTCTATATCATTGGAATTCTTATTTTTTACAACATTCATGCACTTGCCGCTTTATGTAAACAAATTTTACACCCCTTTGCTCCTTATTTTCCCATATTCGTTGAGCGATACGGCATAATCCTTGACATATGGAGCAAAGTATCCAAATTCTGATCATCTCATGGACAGTCTATTTCTATGCCTGTAAAGCCACTGCAAACATCCCTGTCGGCCCTGCTGCTCATCCTGACCATGCTTCCCCTGGCATGCACGGGCAAGGACGACTCCTTCGAAAAGGCCATGGTCTCCTTCCGGTTTGACGATGCCTTTGCCTCGCAGGTGGAGGCCTGCCGCTTCATAAGCTCATTGAACATGAAGGCGACAATTTACTGCATAGCCGGCAGGATTGACCACGCACCCTATATGACATGGGCGGATCTGCGGACACTGCAGAAGGCAGGCCATGAAATCGGCTCACACAGCATGACCCACCAGTACCTGCCCTGTACCGGACGAAAAAAACATGCATACCAGGTGGTGCAAAGCAGGGAATTGCTGCAGCAGCAGGAAATGACGGTCCGGACTTTCGCTTATCCCTACGGTTTCTCAAATCTTCTGTACGATTCTCAGGTCAGGCTGCATTACGCGGCCGCAGTCACGTATCCCCCGGGCTCCACGGGCACATTGAATTCCAGGAGCACCGATCCGTACAGGATCAACTGCATTGAATCACCGGAACGGGAAGAACTGGAAAAACTTATTTTCCGGGCCGTAAAAAATCGATACTGGCTGGTCCTCTGTTTCCACCGTATCGGCACCGGACAGGGGAAATATATCACCCCGCCCCGCAGAATGGAAGATACCATACGGCTGGTGCACCGCTTTGCCCGGCAGGGACTTGTCGATGTGGTTACCATTTCAGAAGGAGCGCTGAGGCTTAAAAAAAATAGCGGCGGATAATGCGGCTACGCGGATGTCTTTCCGGCCGGTGCTTTCCGGAAATTTTTCACCAGTGTCACTTCATTCCCCCTTTCATTGTAGGTAAGCGTATCAAAAGCGGATTTTGCCAGCATAATGCCCCGGCCATGGGTCGCCACACCGGAAAAAACATCATCCATCTGTTTTTTCAGCATGGTAAAATGATCGAACCCCTTCCCCTCGTCCCTGATCGTGACGCTGAGCGCCTCCTGCGAAAGCTGATACCCGATGCGGATCTTCCTGTCCATGAGACGCGGGTCCTTCTGCCGCTCACGGATGAATTTCATATATCCGCCCTTCACCTGGGCCTCGCTCTTTTCATCAAAGGATATTTCCAGGTTGCCGTGTTCAATGGCATTGAGAATCATTTCCCTGATGCTTATCCTTACATTCACAACGGACTGTCGCTCCATGTACCTGCCCAGGTTTCTGGTCACCCTCTGGCTAATATTCTCGGCGTTGATCAGGTAATTGTTGATGACATAGGTCTGGCTTTCTTCCCGGAGAAAATCGGCCAGGGAATCCTCGCCCACACTCGACGCCTTACCCAGAAATTCACTTCCCCAGGGCGTGTCGATATATTCGAATCTCAGGCGCAATTCCCGCGGTTCCTCGGAAAACTTGTGCTTGAAAAATGTTTTGATATTGACTACCTTCTGGCGTCCGCGGAGTGATTCCAGCTTTTCCAGGAAGAGCAGTCGGTCTATCTCTTCATTTTTGGCCGAAGGTATGTGGACATAATTGATTATGGGCTTCCCGACGATTTCTTCGGGAGAAAATCCCAGTTCGGTTTTAACCGCCCCGTTCACGGTAATGAATTCCCATCGATCGTTCAGCGAAAAAACGATATCATTGGTATTTTCCACCAGGTTGCGGTATTTATGTTCGGAGAGCTCAATAACGGCCGTACGCCGCTGGACTTCGTCTTCGAGAAAATCACGGTGCTGTTTCAATTCATCGGTCATGGCGTTAAAAGAGGATGCGAGGATATTGAACTCCTCGGGCTCCAGTTTTTTTATCCGGTGATCAAGATTTCCCTGGCTGAGTTCATGGGTCCCGAAAAGCAGTTCATCGATAGGCCGCTGAATCTCCTTGACCTTTATTGAATAATGGACGAAGGACACCACGATTCCCAGGGCAAGGGTCAGCAGTACCACACTTACGATGATTACGAGATACCTGTCCAGCGTCCCCAGCGTCCGTCCTATCTCCGCTTCGATTTTCTCCTCGATATGTTCAATGGGTTTTATGAACTCACTGAAATAAATGGTCACAATCACTCCCAGCTGCACACCGTCGGCGGTCCATGTTTTTACCCGCTCCAGGTACATAAACTTATCCCGAACGACACCATCGGAGTCCCGCCATTTATAGTAACCATAGATTTCTTTTTTATTCCCGGCCGCATCGAGTAATTGGGGAGAATCGATGGCGATATTTTTCAGGCTCATTCCCACCGAAGCCCTGTCGGGATGAACCACTATAATTCCCGTTTTCATATCAATGACGCTGCTGTACCCCGAATCCCCCACGCGCTGAAGGGCTATTTTGGTGAAATCGTCGCTGCGCTGCAACGAGCCGACAGTTACTCCCTTATTCAGCCGGATAAAAAGATCTATCTGCTTTGCAATATCGCCGGCCTTCTCCCTGATCGCCAGCTCTCCCGATCTTTTCAACGCCCTGGATGTGTCATGGAAAAGTTCTTTGCCGGTCATGCGGATGTCAGAAACGATATTCTGTTCTATCAGAGCAAAGGCGGTAAGAATGATCCCCAGTATTATTAAAAGAAGGGCCATGGCAGGCAATACGGAAATTCGCAGAAGCAGTTGCTGTAGATTTGTTTTTTTTTGTTTTTTCAGAAACATATGGGTCAACGGGTATACCTTTTATTATGGGCTCCTTAAAATAAACACCGGTACAAGGAAACATCCATGTGGCATATTCTGCAAAATATAAGCGGCTCAGGTGTCTGTACTCACTGTGCCGACCTGGAGAGCGCCGATTTCATAACGGCACTGACGGTCCTTATTCTGCTTCTCCTCACAAGGTTGTTCCTAAACATGAAAAGGTCAAAAAAGACTAAACTATCTCCCTCAGCACAAGGCGATCCGGAACGGTAGCTCCCCCCCGAAGCAATCCCCGCTCGACAACGGACAACGACATATTCCCGGCCTCAAGGCCCTCTTTTATATGGCGGAAGGCCCGGTTAAAATCAAAGAGACCGCAGCTGAAAAGATCAACGGCGGCATACCCGTATTCCGGCCATGTGTGTATGGAAAAATGCGATTCGGCAATAACGATGACGCCGCTCACCCCCTGGGGAGAAAAGGAATGAAAAAAAGGTTGTATGATGGTGGCGCCGGAAAGGCCCGCCGCCTCCATCATAATTGTCTCAAGGTATTCCCGGGTATCGAGAAAAGTGGTGTTGCAGTCGTGATATTCCGCAATATAGTGAGAGCCCAGTGTATTCTTATCCCGGTTCAGTGAACTGTTCATGCTTCGGGAGCCCCGCAATTATCAGCTATCGGACTGCGCTTCTGTATCGGCAGTACAACCATCGTCTTATTTGTTTTTCCCGGCCAGATCAGTTGCTTTTATCTGCCTGAAAAGATCGACAATTCGGGCAATGGCCGAAAAATGAACCAGAACAGTCATGACAATAACAGAGACAATAAACGATATGTCGGGATGAAGGCCGTTATCCTCGGCGAGTATTCTGAAAAAAGGATAGAGTACTGTAAAAAAGCCCAGGAATGCCACACGCTCAGGACGCTGCATCAGTCCTTTTTTCGTATCAAAGCCCATGGCCTCACCCCGCGCCTTGGAATAGCTGGTGACTTCAGTACCGAGAATGAGAAGAATTGATACTATGAGCATCATAAAATCCAGTGAATCCACGGTGAAAGACGTGTCTCCCAGTTTAAAATTCCTGCATAGAAAATAGAGACCTATGCCGGCATACACAAAGGCATCATTATACCGGTCCATGCAGGCATCATAAAAGGCGCCAGACCGGGTCGACTGCCCTGTCAGACGGGCAAGCTGCCCATCGAGCATATCCATGGTGCCGCTCAGGACAATGAGCCATCCTGCCCAATCCAGTCTGCCTATAACAATCATATAGCCCGTAAACAGGGACATGAAAATAGACAGAGTCGTCACCATGTTGGGAGTGAAATGGAGGAAAGCGAGTGATTTGACAATAGGGCTGATCAGCCAGGTCCAGAACTCACGGAAGTAAACGCCAAGAAAGCTTGCATGGAGCCTGGAGAGAACCTCCTGTGTTTTCGGCCTTTTTTTAAAAGTCACGGCATAGTACAGGAAAGCCGTCATGAATGCGACATTAATAATAAGAATAGGCAACAGCGACCGATAGATTCTGTCATCAACTTGCATTTTTTAGTTTAACCCCTTCTTTCATCATGTAATTTTTACTGCACCCTTCATTTTATATGGGTACACTGATTATTGCCATAGTAAAACATCAGACATCTTCAAATGGCCTCAAACACATTTTAGTTGTCAAGCAGGAATAATTCGATGCTATTTTATCATTGCAGCATCCCGGGTAAAGTCAAATACAATTCATAGTATATTCTTTCAATAATTTTCTTATGGGGGCCTTAATAAATAATCAAGAGACATAAGATAAATTGTGCTTTACTTATACATGTAGATGTGTTTTCTGAACATAAAAAGCAGTCCATCCAGACTCCTTTTCCCATATTGTTCTTGACATGAGAGGGAATATCCGGAAACACTGAAATATTCTTTTCTCAAAGTGCCCCGTGGCAGTCAGGGATGTGCCATAAAGCCGCGCAAGAGTGGAAAGGGAAGTCAGGGATTTCTTCATCCAATATACATAAGCGCTTGAAGCGCAATAAAAACGGTAAAATGGCTGTAATTGACAACTATAACCGGGTCAGAGAGCGCATTACGGCTGCAGCAGATTCAGCGGGGAGAGATGCCGATTCAGTACGGATAATTGCTGTTTCAAAGACCTTTCCTCCCGAGATCATGCAGGAAGCATTAGATGCGGGAATAACTGAATTCGGTGAAAATAAAATTCAGGAAGCAAAGAATAAGATTCCCCGGCTGCGGGGAAATGCCTCCTTTCATATGATTGGTCATCTTCAATCAAATAAGGCAAGGGAAGCGGTTAATTTCTTTGATGTTATTCATTCCATAGATAAGTACGGCACCGCTGAAAAGGTCAGCGGCGAAGCCGAGAAGATCAATAAAATCCAGAAAATTCTCATCCAGGTAAACACATCGCAGGAGGATTCCAAGAGCGGCGTAGACCCGGATGATGTGATTCAACTGGCTGAAAAAATAAGGGGATTGAAAAACCTTGAGCTCCTGGGCCTCATGACAATGGCCCCCTTTACCGAGAACAGGGACATCATCCGCAGTTGTTTCAGGATGGCGGCGGACCTGTTGAACCGGATAAACAAAGAGGGAGGAAAACCCCTGAAAGAACTGTCCATGGGAATGTCTCACGATTTCGAAATAGCCGTTGAAGAAGGGGCCACAATGGTGAGAATCGGCGGACTGATTTTTGGAGAAAGGACCTGAAGATGACGATACCGGCGGGAAAAATAATCGGCTGCATCGGAGCCGGCAACATGGGAGGCGCCATCCTCGCAGGGCTGGCCGGCACTATAGACACCGCGAATCTCCTGGTCTTTGATACCGATGACAATAAATCACAAGCGCTGGCCGGGGCTTACTCCATCACGAGGGAATCATCGGCGGCACAGCTGGCGAAAAAATGCCATATTATAATACTGGCGGTTAAACCCGGGGTAATACCTGACGTGCTCAGGTCCATCAAGCCGGAGACGGATTCGAAAATAATTGTATCCATTGCGGCAGGCGTGACTATCGATTCCATGGAAAAGATCATGGGACAGGATACGGCAATCGTCCGGGCAATGCCCAACACCCCGGCGCTGGTCAAAGAGGCGATGACCGTTCTGTCGCCTAACAGCCGCGTGAAAGAAACAGAACTTGAGACGGTTAAAACGATTTTCGAACAAATTGGGAAAGTTCTTGTTTTACCGGAACATCTTATGGACGCTGTGACGGGAATATCGGGAAGCGGCCCCGCCTATGTTTTTACCTTTATACAGGCGATGGCCGATGGTGCGGTGAAAATGGGTATCCCCCGAAATGAAGCTCTCATGCTGGCGGCACAAACGGTGTATGGATCGGCCGCCATGCTGGTTTCACAGGAGGAAAATCCCATTGCACTGAGGGATAAGGTCACTTCTCCGGGAGGCACCACGATAGAAGCGGTGCATATCCTCGAGGAGAAGGGCTTCTCTGGCACAGTTATGAGTGCCATAGAAGCGGCGACAAAAAAATCTCAAAAACTGGGGAGCAAATAATGTTAAACGCCATACCTCTCACCCGTTACCATATGAGAAAAATAAAAACAGCGACAATCGCCATAACAATCCTTTTTTTATTCACAATCGTCGTCCTTAACTTTTATAACATCGTCATAAAAAAAGGCACCCGGGTTAATCCCGAAAGCTATGTAATGAGCCAGGGTTTTCCACTTTTCACGGCCCAGAAGGAATATATCGCCCTGGTAAAGAATTATCCCCGCAATCCAGGTGTAAAGTTAAGAATTCATGCCATGCAGCCCGGAGAATCCTACTGGAATGTCACCAACAGGTACAATATAACCATCGATACTCTTATTGCGGCAAATCCCTTCCTCAACAGCCTCGATGCGAAAGAAGGCGTTGAGCTGGTAATCCCGGCAGAAGACGGGGTACTTTTCGCCTTCAACGATTTTATCGATGTCCTGAGAATGTCTTCAAAGCTCGACTATAAAAAGAAAATTCTCGGCGATTATCTGCCGAAAATATACAAGCTCATATCCAATGACGACATACGCCTGGTCTTCTTCCCTGATGCACGGCCTGCCATGGTAAATCCCTCGCTGGAACGACTATACAGCTACAGAAGCATTTTCCAGGCTCCCTTAAAGGGTGCTTATTCATCGATGTTCGGCGACCGCGTAGATCCCTTTTATCATGCCATGGCATTTCATAACGGCGTTGATATCATGGCGCCCTACAGCAACAAAATCCATCCGTCAAGAGAAGGCATGGTTATCTACACGGGATGGCGTGACGGGTACGGACAAACCATCGTCATACAGCACAATGACGGATATTGCAGTCTGTATGCGCATTGCTCGAAAATGATGGTAAAGGTGGGCGAATGGGTCACCAAGGAAAACGTGATCGGTCTTGTGGGGTCGACGGGCAGATCAACGGGTCCCCATCTCCACTTCACTCTGATGCTTCATGACAAAATCATCAATCCCCTGATAGTTATCTGGTAGGAGCGCTGTCCGTATAAGCGGTATCATCAGTCTCGAACCAGCCCAAACCAAAAAGATCGCTTATGAAAAGCGATCTTTTTTTGTTAACGGCAATATCAATGAAGCCCTCCAGGCTGTTACCAGCATTAATGATTGTATAATTTTTTGTAGATATAATGAGAGCCCCGCCATGGAATAATAATTGACAATGCCGGACTTTTTAATCATGTCAATTCTATCATGAAGAAATATCCCATTTTAATCCTGATTCCCCATGGAGGGTTCACCGTTCCGGAGGAACTGGCTGAATACGTGGCCCTGAGGGACATCGATCTTTTTATCGAGGCTGACACCTGCGCCAATGAAATATTCGCCCTGGATGAAATTGCCAATGCCAGGCTTGACACCCACATTAGCCGCCTTCTCATCGACCTGGACAGACCTTACCGTGTGTTGCCGCCGGCCAGTGCAAACGGCGTGATGAAAACCGAAACACTGCAGGGAAAAAATATTTTCAAATCGGACTATTTCCCCGATGAAATAGCCATATCGGGAATGCTGCGCCGGTACTATTTTCCCTTTCACGAAGCCGTGGAAAAAATATGCGAAACGGGAGAGATCGGACTCATTCTTGAATGCCACACCATGATGCCCGTAGGACCCCGCAATTCCACGGACAGGGGCCAGCCGCGCCCCCTCTTTCAGATTGATCACAAAATTGAAATAAACGGAGACATCGTGGAAACATGTCCCGCTCCGCTGGCCGATGAACTGCTTCAGCATCTTAAAAAATCATTTCCCCGGGCCGAAGGAACGGTCAGTGAAAAATTCATCATCAGCACCGAACCCTGCCGGGGCTATATAATGAAAAAGTATGGAAGAAAGAACATACCCATGATGCGGCTTAGCATGTCAAAGGCACTGTTTCTCAACGAAAAATATTTCAGTTTTGAGTATCTGAGGGTGGATGAGTTGCGGATAAGGGAGCTGAAAGGACAGGTCAGGGAATCCATAGAAAATTTTTACACAACGAATTTCTAAGTTGCCGCTTATTCTTTACCCATGCCCATGCCGATGATTTCCTCCTGCTTGTTCGCCCGGTTCAGGATGGCGTTGAGCACAAGAGGATCGGACATATATTTCTCAAGGGGTTCCGATATTTTATCCGGCAGCGCGTTGGCCGTTTCATTGAGGCGCTCGAAGTCGGCTTTCAATTCACCGGGAATCTCATCCCTGGCCAGTTCGGGATATTTTTTCGCCAGGGAACTGCTGCGCTCGGCAAATTCCGTCATTTTCACAATATATTGATCGATGGCATGGGCCACATCCCCGGCATTTTCAGCTTTGGCCATGGTATCGGCGTACTGGTTGAGATAGGCTTCCATGTCACTGATGTATGCACGGACATCGGCATACTTCTCACCCTTATTACATCCCATGCCTGCGACAAAGGTGATGATACAAAGCAGAAGCAGTTTCTTTCCCATGCCATAACTCCTTTTGGTAAATCCCGTCTCAAGCTGGAATACCCACCAGTATACACCAATCCTTTATTCAGTCAACCATAAAGACACGGGGATGATATTATTTTACTTACGGCAAGTCCGTGATATAGTCATAAGCATTCATGGCCGCGGTAGCACCATCGGCAGCAGCCATCACAATCTGCCGCTTTGACTCGCTCCTTATGTCGCCGGCGGCAAATAATCCCGTCACGGCGGTTCTCATCTGCATATCGACTTTCACCTCTCCCCATTCATTGAGTAATTCATCGGGTAAGAACTGCGAATTGGGCGTGTAACCGACGAATATAAAAACGCCGTCCACATCGAGATTCGATTTTCCCCCGGTTTTTTTATTCAGTAATGACAGGTTTACAACCTTCATGTCCCCATTGATTGATTCCACAACGGAATCATATATGGGGATTATCTTTTCATTGGCCAGAAGCCGGTCCTGCAGAATTTTAGATCCGCGAAAACTGTCGCGCCGGTGTATGATATACACTTTGCCGGCGAACCTGGTAAGGAAAATAGCCTCTTCCAGGGCCGTATCCCCGCCGCCCACAACGGCCGTTACCTTGTCCCTGAAAAAGGCCCCGTCGCAGGTCGCACAATAGGATACTCCCCTGCCGGTAAATTCCTTCTCTCCCGGCACATCCAGTTTTTTGAAGGCGGCTCCCGTTGTAATAATGGCTGTCCTGGCCTCGAGCACCCTGTTGTTGGTGAGTCGTATCACGAACAAATTCCTGTCAGCATCCTTATGTATAGAAGAAACCTCGCCATTCTCGATTTCCACACCGAGTCTCCGGGCCTGTTCCTCCATTTTGGACATGAGCTCCCAGCCTGCCACCGGTTCCACAAATCCCGGGTAGTTTTCCACCTCATAGGTATTCATAACCTGGCCGCCCGGTGAAAATTTTTCAATAACCTGTAGATCGAGCCCGGCCCGTATGCCGTAAATTGATGCCGCCAGTCCTCCCGGTCCCGCCCCGATAATAATAAGATCCTTCATCTCAGTCTCCTGTATCGAATAATTAACATGTTTTTTAGCATTTTAGTATTTACTAATATTTCTTAAACCCTTATTTTTTCAATACTTTTTCTTCAATTTTTAGTATTAATTACATATTGTACTGCATGTTAAATAGTGACAATTATTTTATCCATGATCCATTAAATCGTTGAAAAAAGAATAGAAGTCATAGAAAATTATGCATGACAGAAATAAACCATTCTTTCTCAATAAAATATCAATAAGTTGAAATAGTAAACCGAAATATATACATGAGCATCAGAAACCAACCTGAGAGATACGTGGACCCATGAAACATCAAAATTATTATGATGTATTACGAGCATATCAGCTCCTCTTCTCTATTAAGTACAGCGTTAATCCGGAAATTCTGCGCGGATTGAAAATCAATTCGATAAAAAGCGCCTACAAGCAGATGGCAATGAAAAGCCATCCCGACAGGGCTGTTCTCCTGGGAGTTCACCGGAGCATTCTTGAAAAAAAATTCAAGGAGGTTAATGAGGCTTACTCGCTGCTTGCTTCGCTTGTGGAAAAAGGATCCGTGCCGTCCTTCACGGGCGCGACTCCATCGGCTCATAGAAAGAGTTATACCTACAACAGTGCCCAGGGAAAAGACGAAAAAAAGAACCGGCAAGGTAAATATCACTTTCGGAAAAGCCGGCACCGTCAGCATGAAGATAAGAGCAGCAGCGGACAGGAACGTCAATATTCAGGGAATACCGACAGGCAGGAAAATAAATATTATTCAAGGCAGGGCACGTATACCCGGTCCATGGCCATGCTCTTTCCCATGGAGGAGCTGATGCTGGGACAGTTTCTCTATTACTCGGGACACATCTCACTGATAAGCCTTGTCACGGCAATACAATGGCAGCGAGGCCAGAGACCATCTTTCGGTAAAATTGCCATGGACTGGAGAATACTGAATCACGAGGATATCATCACCATTCTTAAAAACCGGCAGCCCAGGGAAAAATTCGGGCAGTGCTCCATGCGGCTGGGCCTTGTCTCTTCCTTCCAGTACAAGGCGGTCCTTTGTAAACAGAAAAATCTTCAGCGTCCTATCGGTGAATATTTCATACATCAGGGGCTTCTTTCAAAAGAGGACATGGACGATATGCAGAAAAGGATGCTCCTCCACAACAGGGGAGTTCGGGAATATAAAACCAGGCAGCCCTGATTCTCAACTGCTGCCGTACCGCGTTATCTCTCCGGAAATTTTATCCAGCGGAAGCACCCTGTCCACACTACCGCGGTTTATGGCCTCCCGGGGCATTCCGAACACGATACAGGTCGCCTCATCCTGCGCTATTGTCCTTGCCCCCGAATCATGCATTTCGACCATACCGGCCGCGCCGTCATCTCCCATTCCTGTAAGAATTATTCCCAGAGCATTGGGACCGGCGAATTTGGCCACGGACCGAAAAAGAACATCCACTGAAGGTCTGTGCCTGCTCACGGGAGGTCCATCCTTGATCGCGACCGTATAAGCGGTGCCCGTACGGTTGACCAGCATATGCCGGTCTCCCGGCGCTACCAGAACCGTGCCGGGAACTATTTTATCACCATCCGATGCTTCCCTTACGACGAGTTTGCAGACCATATCCAGGCGTTCCGCAAAGGCCTTGGTGAACTTTTCCGGCATGTGCTGCACGATGACGATCCCGGGCACCTCCATGGGCAGCTTTTTCAGAACTGCCTCTATGGCCTGTGTCCCTCCAGCCGAGGCTCCTATGGCCACAAATTTTTCGGTTTTGGCCGAAACCCGGCCCGATGAAGGAGATAATATAACATCGGCGCTCAGTTTCGGAGGAATCCCCTTATCGGCATATGCCGGCCTGTTATTATCCAGCGACGAGGATGCCTTTCCGAGAACTTTTATGTTTGCCTGTGCCGCCGATTTAACCGCGTCGACGATCATCATGGCCGACTCATTGAAAAATTCCTTGAGCCCGATCCGTGGTTTCGTCAATACTTCAACTGCTCCGGCCCTCATGGCTTCCATGGTAATAGCGGCGTTTTTTTCCGTCAACGAGGAACAGATTACCACCGGGGTTGGACGTACTTTCATGATTTCTTTCAGATAGGTAAGCCCATCCTTCTGGGGCATCTCAATGTCGAGTATAAAAACATCGGGCCACTCCTTCGCCAGGTGTCTTGAAGCGAACACGGGATCACTTGCCGTAAATAAAACCTCGATTGCCGGATCAGCATTCAATATCTGACTCAGGACCGCCCGCACCGAAGCGGAATCATCAATAATGGCAACTCTGATCTTTTTCAAATAGTATACCCGCTTTTTTGATAGACGTACAGAAATTACCGATCTATAAGGCTTATTAAAATTCTCCCCCGCTGCGGGCGGGGGAGAATCAGTACAATTTCCGGTCCTTAGACTAAATCGCTATACGTGCAAAATCGAATCATATGTGGCGGTGATCAGGATTCCTCAACAGAGGCCAGGGTGGCGGATTCTATTTTCTGAATATATTGAACCAGCTTCGGAACATCCAGTATAAGGGCTACATCACCCGTCCCCAGAATGGTCGCACCGCTCACCCACTGAAGATTATTAAACAGTCTCCCCAGGGGTTTGATAACGGTCTGAAATTCACCGATTAGTTTATCAACCACAAGCCCTGCTTTTATCCGCGCATACTCAAGTACGATTATGTTTTCCCTCTTCGGGGCCTCGCCGTCTTCCTGGAAAAATTCACGGAGCCTCATGAAGGGGAGAACCTCTCCGCGCAGGTTCATGAAGTTTCCGCCCTCTTTTCCGGCAAGCTCTTCCATGGAAATCTCGGAACATTCCGTCACCATATCGAGAGGCATGACATAGTAGGAATCGGCAACCTTCACCATGAAGCCATCCACGATGGCCAATGTAAGAGGCAGATGAATCCGCATGGTGGTCCCCACACCCTTCTCGCTCTCTATTATTATGGAACCCCTGAGGGATTCGATATTCTTTTTCACCACATCCATGCCGACACCGCGGCCTGAAATATTCGTGACCTGATCAGCCGTGGAAAAACCGGGCTGGAATATGAGTTGGAACAGGTCATCATCGGAAATCTTCTGGTCCGCCTGAAGAATCCCGGACTGAACCGCTTTATTGAATATCTTTTCACGGTTCAGGCCCTCACCGTCATCAATGACTTCAATGACGATACTGCCCGTCTCATAATAAGCATTGAGCTGAATAGTCCCCTTTCTTGATTTACCCCTTGAAACACGGTCGTCGGGACTATCGATACCGTGATCGATGGAATTCCTGATCAGGTGCATGAGAGGGTCGGATATTTTCTCAATGAGCGTTTTATCCAGTTCAGTTTCACCGCCGTTAACATCAAGCTCGATCTCTTTACCGCGTTCCCTGCTGAGATCCCGGACAATCCTCTCATAGCGCTTGAAGGTTTCGCCGATCTGAACCATGCGAAGATTCATGGTACTGTCCCGCACGTCTTCGATGAGCCGTGACATGGAGGATACCGATTCATTCAACTCTATATCCCCTGTACGTTCACTGAGCTGTCTTACATTGGCACCGGTAATCACCAGCTCGCCTATGAGGTTTATAAGTTTATCCAGCTTATCAGCGTCGATCCTGATTGACTTTTTCTTTTTCTCTTCAAGGCGCTTAATATCGTTCTGCTTTTCCAGAGCCTTATCAAGAACAGGCTTCTGAATCATCTTTTCATGCACCATGATTTCGCCGATGAACCTGTTCCGGTCCGCTTCAACTTCCCCGCCGCTCATTTCCCTCTGCAGTTCCAATGCTTTTTCCAGCTCGATTTCCGTCAACGACCCAACGGTTTTCAACATATCACCGATCTTCATGGGAGTTTCGGGAAGTTCGTCGATCAGATTGACATAATCGGCGATGCTGCTTCTGGGCGGTATGATTCTCAGTTGACAATCATCTATGACAAATTCAAAAACATTTTCCAGGGTATCCTTATCGGTGCTCCCGTCAAAAACGATTTCAAAACCCAGGTAACAATTCTCGGGATTCATCTCTTCCGCACGGGGCATCTCATCATAAACGCTTATGATGTTTTTTATCTCACCCATTTCGCTGAGATAATTGATGAATGATTGGGGATCCAGGCCGTTTTTAAATACGTCTTTATGAAAACGAAGAGATATATGCCAGTATTCACTGACAACCTGGTCTTCTTCCTCATCGTTTTCTTCCAATTGAGACTCAAATTTTTCTTCTTTTTCCGGAGCCGTAATACCTCCTCCGAGATAGCTGTTCAGTCTTTCAATAAGATACCCGTTCTTCTGGACCATCTCGTCACTGAGCACGGCTTTCTTGTTCTGCTCAAAAAGATCGAGAAGCTGCGCCATAAAATCATGGCATTCAAGCTGCAAACCGATGAAATCGGAATCAACAGAGATTTTACCGTTCCGCACATCATCAAGGATATTTTCCACTATATGCGTAAATCGCTCAATTGGCTCGAGACCGAACATACCTGAGGAACCTTTAATGGTATGAACCGATCGAAACAGGGCATTCATGGATTCGGCATCGGTTGAATCCTTCTCCAGCTCCAGCAGGCAGGATTCCATATTTTCCAGCATCTCCCTGCTTTCTATAAAAAAGGTATTTAATGCATCATTAAGGTTAAATTTTCCTGATCCCATTGCTCATCTCCTTTATTCATAACTATATTTATAGAGATTAAAGAGCCTTTTAACCTCACCGCTCGGTTTCTTTATCACAATCTTTTTATTTTCCGCGAGAGCTTCCCTGTCCAGCAGCAGAAGCAGTTGATAACCGGCAGTATCGATCCTGCTGACCTGGGCCAGATCGAGCTCAATCCGTCCGGTCGAATCTTCCAGGCCATTCAATATGGACTGCTTCAGTTCATTGACGGTATATATGGTCATATCACCTTTAATAGAAAGGCTGATATCACCGGAACCTTTTTTTTCTTCCTTCACACTGGCATTCATATGGATTCTCCTGGTAATTTGATTTCTAGATTATAAGCTTCTTCACAGCACCAAGCAGTTGCTCCGGCTGAAAGGGTTTTACCATCCATGCCTTGGCGCCCAGCTCCTTTCCCTTGGCCTTCATGTCCGCACCTGATTCGGTAGTCAGCATGATAAAAGGGGTAAACCGGTATGAGGTATAGCTGTCATCATTCTTTACCTTCTCCAGAAAAGTGACACCATCCATATTCGGCATATTCACATCACAGATGAACATGTCGATCTGTCTGCCATCAAGCTGATTGAGCGCATCAACTCCATCCTTAGCCTCAATATATTCATAACCGGCTTCTTCCAGTGTCATGGCTACAACCTGACGTATCGATGTGGCATCATCAATAATCATAATTGTCTTTCCCATTTATAAATCCTCCAAAAAATATTTGGTGCAACATCAGCCAGGATTATTCTTCGCTGATCCTGGCCAGCTCATCGTCAGTGAATATTTTGTCCACATCGATTATGATTACTATCTGGTCATCAAGCTTGCCTATTCCATCGATACAGTCGGTATCAAAACTTGAACTGAAATGTGGCGTCTTCTGGATATTGGTCAGCGGCATGCTTATTACATCGGAAACGGAATCGACTATAAGCCCGACCAGGGTCCCCTTTATTTCAGCTATCATAACGACCGTCAGCTTGTCGTATTCCCGTTCAGGCATATGAAATTTTATCCGCAGATCGACGAGGGGGATAACCTTGCCCCGAAGGTTCGTGACGCCCTTCATAAAAGGCATGACATTGGGGACCCGGGCGATTTCAGGTATACCCATTATCTCCTGTATTTTATTGACATCAACGCCGAATTTATCTTCACCGATGGATATTGTGACAAACATTCTTTCTTCAACGCTTTCCTCGATGACCCGTTTAGTCGCTGCTCCTTTCATGCGAAATCCTCCCATGCAGTATTAAACGAACGGTGCGCTTTATTCCACAAGATTGTAACCGAAGTTAGACAACTCGCTGATATCAAGCACCCTGTGCATATTGAGCAATATGATAAAATTACTGTCGATCTTGCCTATGCCGCTGATAAATTCCGTGCGGATCCTGGCACCGAATCCCGGTGTAGTTTCAATTTTTTCCTCGGGAATATCAATTACGGCATTGATGCTGTCGATTACAAAACCCAGCATGATAGTATCACCCCGGTCTTCGACCTCCACGATGACGACACAGGAGAGTTTGGTAATGTCGCTTGCTCTTTTATAAAAACGCGAGGACAGGTCAATGACAGGCACAACCTCGCCCCGGAGATTAATAACGCCGCGGATAAAGGATGGGACCGTGGGAATTTTATACACGTGTTCGTACTCAATTACTTCCCTTACATTATTAACTTCCACACCATAAATCTCATTACCGATATGAAAGGTGAGATACTGCCGCGCATTAAGAGAAATGTCAGCGGAGCCTTTCAGTGATAATCTGTTTATGGTATTCATTTCTTCCATGGCAACACCCTCATTCATTTTTTGTATCGTCATACGATCTGGCCGCAATCATCAGGCAATAAGCTTCTCCCTTTCAGAATAGCATACTTTTATTATATCACCTCATTTTTTTGAATTCAAGAAATATTTTTTTACAAAATATCGGAACATCCCTTCCCTTATGTGCTGAACAGGCCGCTATTCACACGCTCTGCACCTCATCCATTCATGCAGGCGTTTTATCACAGTGCGGGCCATTATATTTACAAATTATCTCATTTTATTCATATAATTATGGGTATTGCCGGAACTTATAACATACCTGCATTATATTTTTTTCTCGATTTTCTTAATGCTGCTTTTATCATCAAAACCTATAGTTGAAGCCCCCGGCTCGTTCATCCCGGTAACATTAAAAAATCCCATTATTTTCTGAAGCTTCACCGCATGTTCACGAAGAATATGAGCAGTTGAGGCCATTTCTTCTGCTGAAGCAGCGCTCTGCTGCGTGATATCATTGAGCTGAGTCATTCCGTTGTTTATCTGGGTTACGCTGTCTTTCTGCTCTTCTGTAGCGGTGCTTATATCCTGTACGAGGTTTGCCGTCTTCCCGATACTGGGTACTATTTCATTGAGAAGGACACCGGCCCTGTCGGCAATGGACAGGCTGCCCGACGCTACATCACGGATCTGTTTCGATGCCAGCTGGGTTCTCTCGGCAAGTTTTCTCACCTCGGCCGCCACAACGGCGAATGTTTTCCCATGCTCTCCGGCCCTGGCCGCCTCAATAGCCGCGTTGAGCGCCAGGAGATTTGTCTTATAAGCTATATCCTCAATAATGCTGATATGATCGGCGATTTCCTTCATGGCACCCACGGTATTCGCTACTGCTTCTCCCCCTTCAACTGCCATATCAGCAGTATGCCGGGCCAGTTCATCGGTACTTTTTGAATTAACGGCATTCTGGGTAATGGTCCCGGCAATCTCCGCCAGGGATGAGGTTATCTCCTCAACATTGGCAGCCTGGTCCGTGGATCCCCTGCTCAGATCCATGGCGGTTTCATTAATCTGCTCCGAAGCGCTGGCCAGCACATTGGCGCTTTCAATGATCTCCCTTATTATCCCCGCCAGTTTGATCGCCATGTCACGAATGGACTGCGAAAGAAGATGGGTTTCCTCATTGCCCTCGATATCAAAAAGCGTGTCCAGATTTCCTTCCGACAGAGCCCTGGTTTTCAGTGCGATTGCCGTTATGGGACTTGCTATGGATCGGGACAAAAAATACATGATGACAGTACCCATAACAATCGCTGCCGCACCGCATAAAAGTACAATCCATAGCATATCCATGGACCCGGCGGTCCTTTTTTCCGCGGGCAGACTCACCGAAGACATCCATACTGCCTGATTGTTCCCGATGGATACGGGAACACCATAGGTAACATAATACTCTCCCTTTAATTTTACGAGATTTCTTTCATGAAACTCCATGTCCCTCGTCAATACATGCTTTGCAATAATACTGCTTTCGGTAATATCAGTCACGTTCTTCCCGATAAAACCGGCGTCGCTGCCGGTGATAACAATCCCGTTGCCTGAAAAACAGAGGGCAAAACCCGATTCCATTTTAAATGAAGACATGAGGGAATTATGAAACGTTTCCAGAGACAGGTTGATACCGGCCACACCGATGAAATTTCCTGAACGGTTTTTCATTGGAACGGTCATGGATATTACCTGCCCCGTTCCCTCGGACACGGGAAACGTAAGTGGTCCGAATACACCTTCCCGCATGGTTTTTCCGGGCACCAGGTAAAAATCACCTTCACCTTCGCGGTCATATGCGGCCAGCACCTTCAGAACGCCCTTCCCCGATGCGTCCCGGACCCAGCAGGGTGTAAACCGTCCTGTGTCATCATGCCCCCAGAGATTGCCCCGGTACCCGGTGAAATTGATATCATACCCGTCAAAGGCATTGGGTTCAAAAGCCAGAAAAACTCCACTATAACGAGTGTTTTTCTCTATAAAATTCTGGAGAATCGTATTAGCCGCATAACGGTTCATATATACATTGGGGGCGTTTACCGCCGTTTCAAAAAATCCCGCCATTGCCCTTGCCTCGGAAAGGGCATTTTCGGCCTCCCTTTTAACCGCGCCGGCATACTGGTATGCTATCTCCCTGGCTATTACCCCGGAGCTGTCAGAGACTGATTTTTGAGAAAAACCATAGGTAATCCCAGCGGCAAGAACCGTGATTATGGCCAGAACAAGGGCCGTAGATATCATCATCCTTGTCTGAATTTTCATGCCGTCAAAAAAGTTCATATTTTTTCTCCATGGCAAAGAGATATGCACAAAAGTATATACCAAAAGCAAAGCATTTCAAGAACTTTCCCCTGATTCCGGGAAATAATCGGGAGGATAAAAAGGATTATGGGTAAATATAAAATAATATACCTGGCAAGGAATTATTTCCCATTGATTCCGGCCGCTGTGGCGACATTACATTTGATGTATCCTTACATATTATTACTTCTCAAAACCATTGATCTACTTTGATTTAATAAAAAAAATTTGACAAAGGTCTTACACTGTAATAAAATTCAGAAATACTAGTGAGGAGCGTGGTCATGGAACAGAAAAGTATCGAGATTCTCCATAAAACAGCTGAAGACTTCGGAGCAATCGCCAGGAAAGTCAATGAATCATCGAAAATGAGAAAAAACCATTCCGAAGAGGCTATTAAATATATAAATCTCTCCATGGAGCTCGGCAGTGAACTGGCCAAGGATATCGATTCAGTAGCGCAATCCAACAACGACCTGCGAAATCAGGACACGATCGTCAACAATACATGCATCGTTCTCAAATCCAATCTGAAGCATCAGAAACAGCTGGTTGAGACGCTGAAGGAAAAAAAAGCAATCACTCCTGAAATAGCCGATGCTCACCTGAAGAGAATCAAGGATTTTGAGGGCCCCCTGGCCCAGGCACTGGAACACATTGAGAATATCATTGCCAGCGACAACGAACTGGTACTCCTCGATAATGTGCTTATCCTGAAAAAGAAAAAGCAGAAAGACCAGCTGAATAAGCTTAAAAAGCTCACCGACATGGCCCTGGACGACGCGGAAAAGGCTATCCAGGGGTCATCATCAAATCTGGAAAGGGGTCTGACTTTCGTGGAAAAATTCAGACATGTGGCACAGCTCGTGGCTGATAAAAACAGGAAAGAACTGGAAACCATGATGCAGAACGCTAACCGGGGCTGGAACATCGCCGTTGAAGTAAACAACAGTTCTAAATCACAGCTCGAATTCGCGGAAACAGTAAACAACTTCACGGAACAGCTTCACCAGGAATCCATTGCCATCCAGGACCTGGTGATAAAAAAACACCATGTCTTCGAGCAGAACCTGCAGATCATTACGGTACTCACGGTCCTCATCTCACTGAAATTCATGAAGTTCCTTTCCGTTGAGGAAATCATCGGCACCCTGGAAGAACTGGACAGCAAAGCCATGGAGGTGGAAGACCTGATCACCTACATCACCATAGCATGCACGGATATACGGAATATTGCGGCGTTGAACTACGACATGACTGACACGAGCCATCTGAATAACGAGATCGAGGATAAATCGGTAAAATCAACCAAAAAGGAAATCGAGTATTTCGACAGCATCAAGCGTGAGGTTGCTTCAATGACCGAAGCCACACGATTCCCCATCGAGGGTTCGGGGAAAAATATCGAGAATGGCAAAAAGCTGGAATCGACCTTAAAAGAACTGATCGCGTCAATGTAAAATACATCGTGATGCATGTAGGGACGGGTTTCAAACCCGTCCCTACATGCATCACGCCACACTATTTATACTAACACTGCTGCTGTCACCCTTACTTGTCCTGTTCAAGCACTACAGAATCTTCTTCACGGTTTTCCGTAGAAATAATCACATTGACCCTGTCCTTCGGGTCCGTAGACAGGGTATATCCACAATAATCGGGCTGAATAGGAAGCTCCCTGTTTCCCCTGTCTACGAGGCAGAAAAGTTTAATCATGCTGGGACGGCCGAAACTCATGAGAGTTTCAAGGGCCGCCTTGGTGGTCCTGCCGGTGAAGATGACATCGTCCACGAGGAGAATCACCATCTGAGCAATATTGAATTCAATCCGGGTTTCCTTTATAACAGGCAGGATACCGCGCGTCGAAAGATCATCGCGATAAAAGGTGATGTCGAGTGTGCCGTGCCTGATGTCACGGCCGCTGTACGTTTCAATATTACGACGTATGCGGTTCGCCAGTTCAACACCGCTGGCCTGGATTCCCACAATGGCGAACCGTTCAACATCTTTTATATCCTCATAAATCTTTTTCGAAAGTGAATCAATTATGGCACTGATCTCATCGTTATTTAAAATCTTCTTGCTGTTCATGATTTAGGATACCTCTTTATGATATTCCTGAATTGCTTTCACGGAAAGATCTTTTCGGCTTTTCACCGTGAGTATTCCGTTGATGGCCGCTTTGGCCGCCGGGATGGTCGTCATGATGGGAATGTGATACCGCACGGCCGCCTGCCGGATGTAATAGGCGTCATCCTTGGAAATTTTACCCGACGGCGTATTGATGATGAGGTCGACTTCTTCATTTTTAATCATATCCACAATATTGGGGCGGCCCTCACTGACTTTGAATACCCTTTCGCAGGGGATATCGTGATCTATGTAAAACTGTGCCGTTCCTTCCGTACCGATGAGACGGAAGCCGCTTTCATGAAGGCGCCGCACCTCGCTGAGAAGCTCTTCTTTTGATTTCCTGTTGATACTGAGAAAGACACAGCCATCGATGGGAAGCCGGTCACCGGCGGCAAGCTCGGCCTTGTAGAAGGATTCGCCGAAATCCATGGATATGCCCATGACCTCTCCTGTGGACTTCATCTCCGGCGACAGGAGGGTGTCCACACCGGGGAATTTATTAAAAGGAAGAACGGCTTCCTTCACGCTGACATAGGGGAATTTTTTCATGGCCGTCAGGCCCAGGTCCTTCAGTTTTTTTCCCAGCATGACCTTCACGGCAACCTTGGCCAGGGGTACTCCTGTGGTCTTGGACACGAAAGGCACGGTCCGGGAGGCCCGGGGATTGACCTCTATGACATAGAGATCATCTTCTTTAATGGCATACTGTATATTCAGAAGCCCGATGACCACCAGTTCCCTGGCCAGGGCCTCGGTTGTGACGGCAATCCTTTCCAGCATGGGAGCCGAAATCGACATAGGGGGAATGATGCAGGCCGAATCTCCGGAATGCACGCCGGCCTCCTCGACATGCTCCATGATGGCTCCGATATACACGTCGGTGCCGTCGCTGATGGCATCCACATCTATCTCCACGGCATCCTCGAGGAAATCATCGACCAGGATGGGATGCTCCGGCGAAAGATCAACGGCGGTCTTGATATAGTGCAGGAGACTCTTTTCATCATAGATGATGGCCATGGCGCGCCCGCCCAGAACATAGGAAGGACGGACCAGCACGGGATACCCGATGTCGCCGGCAATGTTCACTGCGTCCTCCTGCGTGAAGGCGATGCCGTTGTCGGGCTGGAGAAGTTCCAGCTTCCGCACAACTTCGGCAAAACGCTCCCTGTCCTCGGCACGATCTATGGAATCGGGCGAGGTACCGATAATCTTCACATTGTTTTCCTCGAGCATCCGGGCAAGCCTGAGGGGCGTCTGGCCACCGAACTGAACGATGACCCCGTCGGGATTTTCCCTTTCATATATATGGAGAATATCCTCCAAAGTCAGCGGTTCGAAATAAAGACGGTCCGAGGTGTCATAATCCGTGGAAACCGTTTCAGGATTGGAATTCACCATAATGGATTCGATTCCCTCCTCCCGGAGTGAAAAGGAGGCGTGGCAGCAGCAGTAATCGAACTCGATTCCCTGCCCTATCCTGTTGGGACCGCCTCCCAGTATCATGATCTTTTTCCTGTCGGAACTGACCGTTTCGTTTTCTCCGTCATAGGCTGAATAATAATAAGGCGTATACGCTTCGAACTCACCGCCGCAGGTATCTACGAGTCTGAAGCCCGGCACAATGTCGTGCTCCTTCCTGAATTTTCGCGCCAGGTTTTCCTTCTCTTTCAGCTTGATGGCATATTTACGCTGGAAGGCCGGGCCTTTATGGTACAGGGAATCCAGCTCATCCTTGCTGGAAATATATCCCAGCTGGCGGTCCGAGAAACCCAGCTCTTTCATCCTTCTCACGTTTTCAGGCGTGAAACCCCTGTCGGCGAATTCAATTTTGAAATTCTCCTCGGCCTGGTAAATCTCATGAATCTGGTGGAGAAACCATGGATCTATCCTGGTAAGCTTTTGAACGCGCTCCACGCTCCATCCGAACCGGAAGGCGGCCCGTATGTAGAAGATCCTGTCTTCCCGGGGAGTGAGCAGCTCTGATTCGATGATGGCGTTGCGGTGCCGCTCCGACAGCTCTTCGAAAAGCTCGTCAATCTTCAGGTTGCCGTCGGCGCCGAAACCGTAACGGTCGATCTCCAGCGAACGCAGGGCCTTCTGAAAGGCCTCTTTGAATGTTCTGCCGATAGACATGGCCTCGCCCACGGACTTCATTTGCGTGCCCAGGTTGGGATCGGCACCCTCAAATTTCTCAAAGGCCCACCGCGGAGCCTTCACCACCACGTAGTCGATAGTGGGCTCAAAGGATGCCGGCGTTTCCCTTGTTATGTCATTGGGTATCTCATCCAGCGTGAGCCCCACGGCAAGCTTGGCGGCGATCTTGGCTATGGGAAATCCCGTTGCCTTCGACGCCAGGGCGCTTGAACGGCTGACGCGGGGGTTCATCTCTATAATCATAACACGGCCGTCATCGGGATTGACGGCAAACTGGATATTGGATCCGCCCGTATCAACGCCGATCTCCCGGATAATGGCGATGGACATATTTCTCAACTGCTGATATTCCTTGTCCGTCAGGGTCTGCTGCGGAGCAACGGTGATGGAATCGCCGGTATGCACGCCCATGGGGTCCAGGTTCTCGATGGAGCAGATTATGACCACATTATCATTTTTATCGCGCATGACCTCGAGCTCGAATTCCTTCCAGCCGATGACCGATTCCTCGAGGAGTATCTGATGGATGGGTGATTCATCCAGGCCTTTGCGTACAAAATCGATAAAATCTTCTTTATTATAAATGATATTACCGCCGGTCCCTCCCAGGGTAAAGGCGGGACGGACAATGATGGGAAGCTTGATCCGCTCCATGACCTTCAGCGCCTCGTCAATGGATGCAGCCAGGCCCGACTCGGGCACCTGAAGGCCGATATCGATCATGGCCCTTTTGAAAAGCTCCCGGTCCTCGGCCTTTTTAATGGAGTCGATATTGGCTCCTATAAGCTCCACGTTGTATTTTTCGAAAACACCCATCGCTCCCAGTTCCATGGCCACGTTGAGTGCAGTCTGGCCTCCCACCGTGGGGAGCACCGCATCGGGTCTTTCAATACTGATTATTTTTTCTATTACATCGGCTGTTATGGGTTCAATGTAGGTTTTGTCCGCCAGATCGGGATCAGTCATGATCGTTGCGGGATTGGAGTTGATGAGAACGACAGTGTAACCTTCCTCTTTTAAAGACTTACAGGCCTGGGACCCTGAATAATCAAACTCACAGGCCTGGCCGATAATGATTGGTCCCGATCCTATGATCAATATTTTACTGATATCATCTCTTCTGGGCATTGCTTCCTCGTTCTATGACATATATTTCAAGACAGGTCAATTCTGTATTTCATATCGGTTCAGTTCTGACAAGGTTCCGCTGCTGAAACCGGGAACATAATGCGTTTGTAATGAACAGCTGTTAAGTTAAGGTCAGAAAAATAAGGTTTTTACAACACCTATTTGTCAATAAAAATAAAAACACAAAAATCTCTTTTATGTAAATTAATCATGGCCCTCTGTAAAGTAAAGCATTTTCACAGGGGTTTACGTCATATATATTTTTTACGATTAGGATATGTAAATAAAAATAGAATAATCCATATATATGCTTGACTTTGTGTCTTTAATAAGAAGAATAGTCCATTAATTTTCAAGATAACCGTGACAGAGACAGGCCCATGGATAAAGAACTGAAGTTGCAGGAAAAGAAAAAGCAAATACTGGACGCCCTGAAGAGGCTCCTGGAAAAAAATGTTTATTCCCAGATATCCATTGAGGATGTGGCCCAGGAGGCCGGTTTCTCCAAGGGGGGATTACGGCATTATTTCCCCACCAAAGAGGAACTCTATACGGAGCTGATCGAGGATTTCTTCAACCAGATCGAAAAAGACAATATTGGCGTCATGAAGGGCCTGGACCACAACGACAAGGCTTTCATATCGACCCTCTTTGGTATTGAGCGGTTCCTTCTTGATAAAAAGAATATCAGGATATTCATCAACATCATTCTCTATGGTTTCGAGGATGAAAAAATAATGGCCATCATCCAGAAATTCATCCGGAACCACCTGAATATGTACGAGGACATCATCATCAACAACCGCGATGATAAAGATGTTTCACAGGAAGATATTCAGCTCATCGGGAGAACAACCCAGATCATTCTTCTCTGCGCAGGGCTCTTTGAATCCATAGATCCTATCCGCATGGAAACCCCCTTGCTCATCGAATATATACTGCAGCTTTTCAGGATGAAGAGAATCAGCTGACGGATCAGCCGGTTATCCGGCATCAGAAAACAGTCAGAGCCGCGCGTATAAAACTGGTTACCGGGGCCTGCTCCCGGGCATCCTCTACGGTTTCCCGCACCTGTTCCAGAAGATCATTGGCCTGATTGGCCAGCTTACCATCGTTAAGCAGTCTGGCAACAGTTCCCTGCCCCGAATTCATCTTACCGGTAAAGTCCCTGATATTCCGGATCGAGACGTAAATATTCTCCCTGTTCTCCTCAATCAGACTCGTTATGGTGGCTATCGGATCATCGAGAGAGCCGATGAGCATTCCCTCGGTAGTAACCGCGGCAAAGACACGGCCCTGCGCATCAGTCCTCTTTCCGGGGTTGATATTCACCTGTTTCCCGCCAAGGGCCGCTTCGGACTTAATGCGGATATCATAATTTTCATAAAGGGTGAACCGATTGAACATCAGCAGAACCACTTCTACATATTCGTCATGCAGCTGTATGGAAACGACTTTGCCGGAGTTTACGCCGTTTACAAAGGCCCTGCTATTTTCAACAAGACCGCCCGCATCATTGAACTGAACCGTGAGCGTATATGAATTCTCCGGTTTCAACACCTCGTGACTCATGATTACCGTATAATATCCCAGGATACCCAGGGCCACGAAAAAAAGGATACCTACCATTATTTCAATTTTCAATTTATTTTCCATATCTGCCACCTCCAGAAATCGCCTTTTGTCCTTCCGCTTATTTTAATGTATTAATTGCTTTGCTGATAATATACTATTTTTGTCCTGATCCGGACATCTTTTGTTTCAGCCCGTCAGTCCACGTCAATGGGGCCCTTGATCTCTCCCCTGATAAACTGCTGCACGGTGGGATTGACTGAATTCCGTATACCCTCCGGTGTATCACACTGGATGATTTCGCCGTTATGGAGAACGGCGATGCGGTCCGCCAGGAAATAGGCGCTCTCCATGTCATGGGTCACCACCACGGACGTAACGCCGAACTCGCGCTGCATGCGCCGAATAAGTTCATTTATCACCGTGGACATGACAGGGTCAAGCCCGGAAGTTGGCTCGTCGTAAAGTATTATTTCGGGATTGCGGACGAGGACCCTGGCAAGACACACCCGCTTCTTCATCCCGCCGCTTATTTCCGAGGGCATCCTGTCCATGGCCTCGTAGAGATGGAGCAGCTTCAGCTTTTCCTCGACCTGCCGGGAAATTTCCTCCCCGGTCAGGACACGGCGCTCCACCAGGGGAAGAGCCACATTTTCTCCCACGGTAAGCCAGTTGAGCAGCGCCCCGGACTGGAATACGACGCCCATTTTTTCCCGCAGCTTTTTCCTTATGCTGCCCGATGAATTGTTCATTTTCATGCCGTCAATGATGACCTGCCCGGAATCGGGGTCCATGAGCCCGGAGATATTTTTCAACGTCACGGTCTTCCCCGTACCGGACATACCGATTACCACGAAGGTCTCACCGGTTTGTATCGAAACGGAGAGATTTTTCAGAACAGTCCTGCCGTTGAATGTTTTATTTACTTCGATAAGTTCAATCATAATCCATGCCGGAAAAATATTTCAGTAATATAATATCCTACGATAAGTACCGTAATAAACGATGCCACGACGGAATCGCGCGTGGCATGGCCCACGCCGATAGCGCCATTATCGGCCTTGAGCCCGTGTGCACAGCTGATGGACGAGATGCACAACCCGAAAACAAAGGATTTCAGGAGTCCCACATACACTGCCTTGAAGTGCATGCCTTGAAGGGTGTAGAAATAAAAGACATCGAATGAAACATTGACGTGGGAATTGGCCACGACGGCCGCACCCAGGACTCCCATGAAATTGATGTAGACCGTGGCAATAGGCATGACCAGCGCAAGGGCTATGACCCTGGGCATGACAAGAAATTTTACCGGGCTGATGGACATTATTTCAAGGGCATCGATCTCCTCCGACACCTTCATGGTTCCTACCTCGGCAGCCATGGCTGCACCCACGGAGGCAATGAGAATGATGGCCGCCGTAAAGGGTCCCATTTCCCTGGTCAGCGTAGCGATAACGGCCTGTCCCAGATATTTTTCCTGTCCGTAGTACTTCATTTCAATGCCGAGCTGCAGGGAAAGGACCATGCCCGTAAAGAGTGCTACGATGGAAAGCACGGGGAAGGTCCGCACACCGGCATTGAACATCTGCCGGGCGATTTCATGCCGCTTCTGGATAAAATTTTTGGTATAATACAAAGTCTTAAGAAGAAGAATGACGGTAAAACCGGAAAATTCCAGAGTGGAAATGAAATAGCGTCCCGCGATGGCCAGTTGTTCTTCAATCCATTTTTTCATAGTGATCTTCTACTGGCCATTTTGTATTAAAACCGGGTTTTTGCAACATAAAAATCCCGACCCGCCTTTTCCCCGGGAAAATCCGGGATTGTCATGGATGCGATCTTCCCGTGGTCCGCTTCATTGTCCCCGGAGCGGAGATCGTCTTCCATACCGGGATTTACGGCAAGGCCCGGGTCTGCTTCGCCGACACGCACCGGCACCCAGAATATCCTGATATATTTCCCGCTCTTCTTCTGTTCAAAGCCGAACATGGAAAGCATGAAACCCGCATGAACCGTGTTGCCGCCTGCCTTACTATAAGAGAAAAGAAGAGGCACCTTGCACTGGAAATAATCTCCTCCCCAGCGCTGATAATAGGTTCTGAACAAGAACCCCATTCGTTTTTCTCCGTCGGTGAAACGACGGTACTCGAAAAGCGTCCACAGGGGTTCATAGAGCTTTTCATATCCCTCGGGGTCCCGCATGGGAAGGAGCGACAGAAAGTTCACCGCCCGGTAGCCCTTTTCACTGTATTCAACACTGGCAAGGGGCCATATTTTGAAATAGCGCCAGTATTTTCCATGGACCGGGTCGCTTCCGTGATAATCCTTCTTGAAATACCAGACCACGATGAAGTGGTAATAATAATTTGAATTAAAAACGGCTCCCTCTTTGCTCAGGCGGAAATACAAGGGCGTCACAAAGAAGGTCTCCTTTTTTTCATAGTTATACCGGCCGTAAAAGGGAAAAAATATTCTCTTCCGGATATGGGGTGTGGCCGTATCTTCAATCTGCACCAGGGGCCAGGGAAGGTTATACTGGGTGCTTTTATTTTTTTTATCATATCCCCAGGAAAAAAAAGGCCATAGTACCGTATGGGATGAAATACGGCCCGAATCGCTCCACTTACGGCCATAAACAGGAAAGAAGAAAAATGTGTAACGGGTGTCATGCGAGTAATACTGTTCTTCATAATTGAACAGAACAAGGATGGAATACTTTTTATAGGTGTCCTTTTTCCGGTGATGTGCATAAAAAGGAAGTATCCGCAAATCATCGCGGGTGGCGCTTTTCCCTGTCGTAAAAATCGGCCAGGCCAGTCCCCAGGCTGCATAGTCGGCGCGGGAATAAGAAACATAGAGGGGCAGGAGCGAGACCACGGCATAGAGCGTGGTGGTCAGGGAAAAAAAGCTCGCCGGCGGAAAAAAGACAAAAAGGAGCACACCGGGAAACAGGGCCGTGACAATGCGCTCCTGGCCCAGCTTACCCTTGAGAACGCCGCCGAAAGGCCAGAGCATGAAATAGCGATCCCGCTCCTCGGGGCTGGTGCCGTAATAAATAAAGGGGAAAATACCAAGATCGTAATCGTTGATACCGTATTCATGGCGATATTCCAGTGAATTGAAAAAACCCAGAAGACCGCGCCAGTCATCTTTCACCCCGGTTTTATATCGCCAGAAAACCAGGGGCATGAGAGAGGCGTCAAATCTTCTTTTCTCTGTTTCATGACGGAGATAAAAGGGGCGCATGACGAAAGTGCTCTGCAGACCCGCACTCTCCCGCTCATACATAAACCACTGCCAGTCATACTCACGGGCGAAGGCGGGCCCTGCAGCCGTCATCAGCATTGTGAGCATGAAGAGGAGAACCATATATATGCGACCTGTTGTTTTCATTCATTTATCAGCATGAACACGGGAAAAACCAGGCACCTTCAGCACGATCCTCCTTTCCGTATCAAGTCAATAAAGGAAGCGAGCTGGATATTGTCCTGTGGAGAAATGATGCTTATGATCATGCCCCCTTTATAGGTAAATCCTTTTCCCTGAGCAGTTACATTATTCCATACATTTCGTACACCGGCAATAAAAAAGGTGTCACCGGCATGTATCTTCAGAAAAAGCTCATTCGCATTGCTCAGATAATCCGCTTTGGTTCTGTCGAGGTCTCTGATTTCGATGCCGATTCCTTTCAAGCTGATATCGATAACAGCAGCCCGTACGGTTTCGGGAATATCAAGCTCCACATAAAATGTATCCCCTTCTTTCCCGGCACTGGCCGAAATTTCTGTTCTTGCAAGAGTGCGTAATTCCATGAATGAACCTCTTTCTGATGCCTGAAAGGCCTGTTTATACCGTTTAAGTATTCAATTTTTAATGATTTCAGAAGAATTTATTGACATCAAATAATATTATTATTAGAATATCAGTGTCAAATGATTTCTTAAGACAGTTATCATTATTTTACTGCACAACAGTAACCAACGTGGAGGAATTTCATGTATAAACATTTTGCCTATTTACTTATTCTTTCCCTGTGCATTATGATGCCGGGCTACAGCCAGGATAAACCGGTGGAAACAAAAACAGACGACATTGCCGACTCAATAGGCGATAAAGTATATTTCGAGAGCATCCTGGAAGATTTCGAACAGACAGTATATACAACGGAAAAAAACCTCCAGTTCAGTGTCACCAAGCACCAGGAGGGATCAATCAACATGCGTGATCAGTACGCCGCTCCTACGGGGAAATCCAAAAAGTATCTCGGCGTAAAAATGTATGCCAAAAAAGGCGATGTATTCAAGATAATCCCGGCAAAAGACCTGGTGATCGACAAGTACTGCCGCTCCATTGCCGTTTGGGTCTACGGAAAACGTTTCTCAGGCGAACTCTCCATTATTCTCCAGGACGCGGAACAGCAGAACCACCGTATCATACTCGGTACCACGGATTTTCTGGGCTGGAGAAAACTCATCGTCAAGCTGGACAGAAATATCAAGCAGGAAGATGAGTACCTGAACCAGAAGAGGTTTCTGAAAATACTCCAGATACAGTACCGGCCCGGTAATATGGCCCGCACTCCCCTGTGGCAGTATTTTTACATTGATGATATCTCCGCCATGGTACGCGAGAAATACACGGACCGTCAGAGCGACGACTGGTAGAAATATCCACATTGAAGTCATAAAAGGGCTGCCCGTAAGGGCCGCCCTTTTTTTATTCAGCAGAACAGTGTGAAACATGAACAACGAAGAGCACCACAGGGACTCAGGGACACGGGGAAAGCACAGGGACAAGAAGGAAGAAAGAGGGTTTTTCAATTCAGGGCAAAATGTGATCTGGTATATAAACCAGAGTTGTGCGCATGTAAGAGAATAGGGATTTCATTTAACTAATATATTATAAAAGTATTTTATTTCGGGAGACTGAATATCAACCCTATACTCCCCTCCCCTGTGCCCCCGTGGTTACATTTCTTTCGATTTACACTAAAATCAGTAATCTTCTATCAGGGCTCTGACCCCGCACGGGGAAATAATAGTTGCCCTATAATAGTATTCGCCCGAAATTGTAAAAATAATTTTGTGACGATTCGTCGCAAAATGGAACGTTATCATTAGAAGGATGCTTCACCGTGCATATTGACAGAAAGCGTCGCGATCTCTATACGGAGCATTTTAACAATTATTACCCGATGGTGTTCAATGCCGTGTATGTAAAAATCGGAAATATTGATGATACGGAGGATATCTGCCAGGAGGTATTTATCGCCCTGTATAATAACCTGGAGAAAGTGGACTCGGTGCGGCAATGGCTCTACGGCACGCTGAAAAACTACGTGCTGAAGTTCTACCGGGACCGGAAAGACAACACCGTGGATATCGATACGGTCTTTGCCGATATCAGCCTTACCTTCGTAAACGGGTTCCGCGATGCGCGCCTGGTCCTGGAATCGGTTATTGCCGAGGAGGTTGCCGACGATGAGGACATGGCAGTGTTTGAGATGGTGGCGATACACAATTACAGTTACGCCCATACGGCAGAACTCCTGGGACTGACAAAACGAAAGATCGAGTACCGGTACACCCAGATGGCAAAGCGGATACAGAAGAACCTGGAAAAGCGCGGCATCGGCAGCCTGGAGGAACTGCTATGAAAGAAACAACTGCTCTGAGCAGCCTCATGAATAAATACCGTTTCACCCAGGCCGTGCCGGTTTATATACAGAAAAGGGTTGCCCTGTCAAAAAAGAAGAGCCTGGCTCTGACCCTGAAACGGCTGAACCAGCAGACCCTGCCCTTCAGTGTGGTCACAGCCCTGTACCTGTGGTTCACCTCAAAGGGCCTGAAGATATCCCTGGGAGGAGCAAAAATACTGACGGCTGTGGGGGCTCTGACCCTCGCGGCGAGTCTAACCACTGTGGCGACCGTATCGGTACAGTATTTCCGGGGTCAGAGCCTGTCAGTACCCGCGGAATCGCAGGGACTCATTGCAATTAAACCCGCCGATACCACGGAAAATGATACAGGGAAAGGAATAAAAACAGGTCCCATGGACCGATACATCATGGCAATACAGCCCCTGAAGATCAATATTACCGACAAAAATGTCGGGGATGCTCTGACCCTGGCGCTTTACCGGGAACTGAAGGACCTGCTGGGCGATAACCAGATCACCGTGTTGAAAACCGGCCAAACGCCGCGATGCCGGTATTTTCTCACGGGATCAGTTTCGGCCCTGGGTGAGAAGCTTATCATCACCGTGCGTCTCTTTGACGGCCATAGTGGAAAAATAGTCTTTACTGATATGCATACCTGCCCGGGGTCAGAGCCTCAAAAGGGGTGCACTGACAATTATGCTGCAGACCTGGGTAAAAAGATAAGGCTGATTATAGAAAAGCAGTAATAATATTCCTGATAATTTGAATTTCGAGGTTAAACCATGTTACGGAACACTATTTTTACAGCACTGATGTCTCTGGCAATACTACTTCTCCTGGGCCTCCCGGTTTTCAGCAAGGATAAGTCTCCAGCCAAAACCACGGAGAAACCCAAGATCGCCGTGCTGGCCCTGGAGGCCAAGAACATCCCGGCCGTGTACGCCGACATCGTCCGGGACATCCTGGAGGTGAACCTGCACAAACAGGGTAACTTTGCCGTTCTGGAACGCAGCCAGATCAACCTCATCATGAAGGAGCAGAAGACAACACTGAACCAGTGTTCCGAAACACAGTGTGCTGTAGACTACGGCAAGGTCCTCTCGGCGGACCTGGTAGTGGTGGGCAGCATATCGCGCCTCACGGAATACAACATCGCCGTGAAGCTCGTGGATATCCGCGAAAGCCGTATTATTGCCGCTGAATTCGAACAGGTACCGTCCGACAAGGAACTTGACCGGGCAGTGAATAATCTTGCGGGCCGCATCAGCCGGGCGGCCATAAAGGACACGGGATATGTTCCGGAACCTCAGGACGATGACAGGCATCCCGTGTATTTCGGCATTGCCTACCGGTACGGCATGTGTTTCGGGTTTCGGACACCTTATCTCAGTCCGCCCGACAACTACGAAGATCCCCTTAAGATTAAATCGCTCAAGGATAACAGATCTGTCATGGGCGTCGGCCTGAGTCTCGATTATTTTTTTAACCGCTACTTTTCGGTAAAATCAAATGCTGTTGCCTATATTCTCGGAGAGAATCCGGCTTTTGCTCTTCAAGAAACCAGGACATATGGAGCTGACAGTATTTTCACTATGACTTGGCACCGTAAACATAATTTCAGCGGAATGGGATTAGATATTTTCGGGAAAGCCAGCTATCCCTTTAAAAGAATCATACCCCATATTGCCCTGGGATGCGGTTATACCTATTTTACTTACAGCAAAGCTAATGCATTGAACTATTCTTTCATAATCCCTTCGGGAGACCAGTATATCTACGCGCAATACAGAAAAAATCTGAATCTTTTTTCCCTGAATGCCGAAACGGGCTTCACACTCCTCATACAGGATTCCATCGGCTTTACTCTCTCGGTAATATACAGTCATGCCCTGAAACAATCCATTTACCAGAAACCGAAATATACCGTCAGCTCCAACGGTACATTGCCGGCAGTGTATCAGAATATTACGTCGAATCCATTAAAGCAGGTGGAGTCCATGGATCTGCCGCCCATCTATTACATCCAGGCGGGGTTCGTGTTCCGGTTTAAGTGAAAAATTCAAATAAGGATACAGATACCGGAATATATTGTTCACAGGACAAACGAGGAATGAATGAAAAAAAGTATGAGATTTATGACAGCAGCAATGATGACAATCTGCATCACTTCGGCCCTTTACGCCGACAAACTCTACCTGCAAAGCAACATCACCCTGGAAGGAAAAATTCTCCGTGTAAACGAGACAACCATTGAATTTGATCCTGTTGGTGATAAGCCCTTCGAAATAATCGGCCGAGGGGAAATCCGCTATATCGAGTACAGTGACGGTACCGTGATCAACCTGGAACAGTATGAAGATGCTGCAAAACCTTCCGCTCCGGTTCATTCATTATCCCCGACGGCAAGTAAAAATCCCCTTGAACCGGGCACCTTCATCCTGGGTCTGGGCAATTTTGCTTCCTTCAATATGTACAGCGGCGACCTTTTTGAGGGCAGTAAAAATGATTTTTATATCAATCCCGGCCTTGCCTTTGAACTGCAATATATGATCCTGAAAGGACTTGCCGTAGGAGGCACCTTCGGCTTCGCCTTTTTCCATGAAGATGAATACATATCAATCCCCTTTTCAACAACGACAATTACGAGCTCAAAAAATATTGTCGTAAACGGCGGGCCATCCATAACCTATTTCTATCAGATTTCGCCTCATCTCCTGCCTTTTGGGGAATTCACTTTTACCTACGGAAGGGCCCAGGTAACCTATACCGACGATTACTATGATACAGAAATCATTCGATATAACATTAACATGTACTCTTTCAACTTCTCTGTAGGAATTACATATCTGTTTAATAATACCTTCGGTTTATATGCTGCATATACATACAACCGACAGATGCAAAATATTGAAAATGGCAAATTGTCGGGAAGTGCATCGGATGATATATATGTTTATTATAATTATTTTGAGGGAAAAAAAATCTGGGGCAACATAAACAGCCTGGAAATAGGCTTCAGGATATTTATTTGATCATTTCTTACTATCGCGACCCACATATCCCGGCACCCCATAGGCAAAGGGCTTGCCGGAAATGGGATTTTCCCGCACCACGCACACGATATCAAACAGGGCCTCGATGCGGTCATAGGTGATGACCTCCTGCGGGGCGCCGTCGAAGAATATCCTCCCCTCCTTGATGCCAATGATGCGCTTACAGTAGTCCGAGGCCAGGTTCAGGTCATGGAGCACCGTGATGACCGTGGCACCCTGTCGGTTCAGTTCGTGGAGGATATCCATAATCTTCAGGGTATGCTTCACATCCAGGTGGGATACAGGCTCATCAAGGAGGATTACGTCGCGGTTCTGGGTCAGAGCACGGGCTATGCACACAAGCTGTACTTCACCGCCGGATAGTTCGTTTATTGAACGGCTGGAAAGATGTTCCACGCCGCAGATGGCCGTGGCTTCATTGATGAGCCGGGTATCGTCCCTGCTCTCGATTTCCCAGGCATTCTGGTGGGGAAACCGTCCCAGGCGAATGAACTCGCGCACCGTATAGGCCTGGATCTGTTCCATGGCCTGGTGCACAACAGACATTTCCCGGGCCAGGGCTGTTCCGTGCCAGTTTCTTAATGCTCTGTCCCTGAACAGCACTGCCCCCTTTGTCGGCACTATCCCGCCCGTCATGGTTTTGAGAAGCGTGGACTTTCCGGCGCCGTTGGGTCCTATCATGGCGAGAAATTCCCCGGGGGACACGGTGATATCCACACCATGGATGATTTCCTTCCGGTCATATCCTGCTGAAACGCCTTTTAACGTGAATATGTCCATGCTCTGACCCTCATTTACTTTTCCCGGCATCCTATACCCTGCGCCGTGTCATATAGATGAGAAAAAATATCCCCCCGGCAAAACCCGTGATGATCCCCACGGGTATCTCGTAGGGAGGAGCGATGGAGCGTCCTGTTGTATCGGCCAGCATAAGAAACGCTGCGCCGCAAAGGGCCGAGAGGGGGATAAGTTTCCGGTGTTCCGGACCGAAGATCGAGCGTGCCAGGTGGGGAATAATGAGTCCCACGAAGCCCACGACGCCTGCCAGGGATACGGACAGGGCCGATAGAAGTGCCGCTATCCAGAATATATTCCGAAGCTCTGACCCCGTGACTCCCAAATTCCGGGAAAACTGCTCCCCGAAGGAGAGTATATCAAGATGCTTATGATACCTCAAGGCAAACAGTATAAGGATACTGCAGGATATTCCGGCTCCGGCAAGCATATCATAGCGAGCCTGGGACAGATCTCCCATAAGCCACATCATGGCCCGGTGAACGTCCTGGGAACGGGACAGGGCAAAGATGAGAAGCACCCCCGAAGACATGATAAAGCTGACAGAGATACCCGTAAGTATAAGCGACGAAGTACCGAAGCTGTGGCGCGACGATATAAAATGGACGAAAAGGACCACAAAAATGCTCCCCGCAAAGGAAAAGATGACGATAAAGATGTTCGGCAGGAAAAAAACAATGGCCAGGGAGGCTCCCAGCGAAGCGCCCCCTGATACCCCCATGATGAAAGGGTCAGCAAGAGGGTTTTTTAATATAGATTGAAACAGTACACCACTTACAGCCAGGGCAGCGCCCGTTACCAGGGACAGGAGTATGCGCGGTATCCTGATACCGGTGACAATTGTGCGCGCCGTGGAATCGGAACCGGGGGTCAGAGCATGGATAATCTCCCATGGAGAATAGAATTCCGTTCCCGCCATGAGCGCAAAAGAGAGTAAAAGGATTAAAATAAAAAGAAATAATATGTAGCGCCACAATTTATTCATGGGGAAGATAATATATATCCTGTAATAATGTTTCTCATCACTGTAAGAGGAAAGGGCTTTTTATACAAATAGAAAACTGACATGTTTCAGATTTTTTATATTCTGCTTCCCTATGGGGTCAGAGCATATAACTTATACCAGCGATAATATCATGCTCTGACCCCATGGAAATCCTTAAATAATTCAGCCTATATATCTTAAAAAAACAGCTCTGACCCCGGATTTTATTCAATTCAAATACAACCTCTCCGTATTATAAATAATTACTAAAGAATAAATAAGGATAGAAATCATGGCCAGAAGACTGAGAAACATCGCCCAGGGTAAAACACATCACTGCACATCACGATGCCATGGGAAGCGCAACCTTCTGAAAAGCAAATTTTACCGCAAGTATTTTATTGAGGCGATCCGCATGTGCCAGGAAAAATATGATTTCGAACTTATTGCAGCTGAGCCCGTGGACAATGAAATCCATTTGATCATACGCACACTCCTCGACAGGGAAACGGTCTCAAAAATCATGCAGTATATTAAGGCCAGAATTGCGGAACGTTATAACCGTTCCATGAAAACAACGGGAGCTTTCTGGAATGAACGGTTTTGTTCAATGGTTATAGAAGAAATTGATAATCCTGAAGAATATCTTCTGTGGCTGCTCTGGCATATCGGATACAAACCGGTAAGGAAAGGACTCTCATCGGACCCCAAAAATAATGATGTTGGATTTATAAACGTATATCTCACAAAAGACTATAAGGCTCCCGTTGCAATAACACATCATGCATTTTTTACCGCACTCGGTGAAAGCTTTGATGCCTGTACAAAAATTTTTCTTTCTTATGAACAAGCCTATCTGAAAAGAATCGCCGTTTATTTTTAATAGAAAATAATTATAAAAAAACCAGGCCCTACTGCTTTTTCTCAATAAGTTCAGCCACGATACTCACCGAAGCAACATAGTCAGCAGGTGTATAGTACGGGATGTGATCAGTAGAGATAGAGTAAATCTCCGGTTCAGCCACTCCCTTGCCGGCCAGCCCTTTCATTCGTTGCTTCAGATAAATATCTCCATCCTGTGTCATGACAAGTATCACGCGGGGATTACGCCGCACCAGCGATTCCAGTGATATGACCGGATAGGGACTCCTCAGATCGGCGAAGACATTTACTCCACCTGCATCATCAATGATATGCCCGATAAAGGACTCGCCCGATACGGTTATCAGGGGGATATGTGATACAAGAAATACAACACCTATTCCGCTCTGAGGCCTTCGCACTCTATTTAATTCCAATTCATAAGCCTTTATTTTTTCCGCAGCCAGCTGCACCCTTCCCAGGAGCCGGCCCAGGCGCTCATAGTTTGCGCAGAGTGATATAAAGTCCCTGTTTCGTCCGAATGTAACGAGGGGAATACCCGTCATTTTAAGAGAATCGATTTTCTGTGTGGCGCCGTCTTCTTCGGACAGTATTACCAGATCCGGATTCAGAAGCACAATCTTCTCAATGCCGGGATTTAACATAGTGCCTACTATTTCTATTTTACGGGGAAGGGGCGGATGGAATGTTGTCACCCCCACTAAGAGGTCTGAGGCGTCGAGGTCCAGTATCTGTCTTGTGATGGATGGAGAAAGAGAGATTATTCTTTTTATCTCCCGCTGTACGGCCCCCGATTTATCTTTGCCGCATGTCGAAAGGGTCAGAGCACTTAGAAACAAAAGAATACCTGAAACAACAAGCATCCTGTTCATCATGATACCCATCGCACTGCTGCCCCTGTCATGCCTGCTCTGACCCCTGCAGGGCACAAAGTTTCACTATGGCAGAACCAATGGACATCCGCAACATTTATATCAACGTCACAATCTTTTCTTCCCTGGCGCACTGGATGCAGTATCGAAGCCCTGATATCCTGTTGCGGACGGGAATAAAAAAATGATTAAGCGTATTGAGCTCTTTTCCACACTTGGCGCACTTCATGGGAACCTCACCTTCAATTAATATTCTGGGGAATCAAGCCTTCCCGGGATGATCCTTCTATATCTATTATTCGGTCAAATGTTCACGGATATAAACATTTTTCATGCATACTTTATTATTTCATGCCATGTTCGAGGCTCTGACCCCTATAATAAAAAATTCATCTTACTGCTAAAATACTTATCAAATCATACTATTAAATGCTTGATATTGCTGCACAGCAATGATACTATTTATGCATACGTTATTTTCTGTCTACTGCGCTTTGAAGAGTCATGCTTTCATCATATGACATAAACTTTTTTTAAAATTTGTGTTTACAGGTAAAGAGTGTGTTCTATTATCTGCGATTATTTTGTGAAATGGGTGAGATGAATGGCCGAGAAAAAAAAGGCAGTTGCTAAAAAAACAAATACCGCTGAAAAACCAGCTAAAGTAAAAGCCGGAAAAACCGAGAGTACGAAGGTATCGAAATCCTCCCGGGGCAAGGGTTCAAGGAAAAAAACCAATCTGCTTAAAATGTATACCGAGATGAATAAAATGACGCTGGATGCCGTTGATCGTGAGATCATGCGCCGGTTTAAAATAATCATTGATACTTGCGATGAGGATATTACCAAGACCAGCCTGGGGATTATTCTAAAAGAGCCGAAAAGCGTTGAGCTTAGCTCATATCATGAGAGCCTCCAACCTTACATCAAGCACTATCTTTTCATGCTCAAACGCACTAAAAACGCCAAGTAGCGAGTAAATATGCTGATTACCATCAGACCATTCGCTTCCGCTAAAGATGCTCTGGGATTCGACCGGAAAGAAATCAACGTCAAAGAGGAAAGCACCGTGTCTGATGTCCTCGCCACGCTTTTAATGGAGAGCCCGGAACTCAATACGCTCCGGGAAAATCTCCTCTTCGCTCTTAACAGTACCTATTGTCAGACCGATACGGTATTGCATGCCGGTGATATTCTGGCCATCTTCCCGCCGGTCAGTGGAGGTTGACAAAGTCCAATGATAGAAATAAAGCTGCAGCAGGAACCCATCGATATCGCTTCTGCCAACGCGTTGACCGGGACCGAACAGGACGGCGCCCTTGTTACCTTTATTGGCCGTGCCCGGAATAAATCGAAAGGTAAACAGGTCTCATACCTGGAATACGAAATTTATGAAGAAATGGCCCGTTCGGAGCTGGAAAAGATTGCCAGGGATGCCTCTGAGAAGTGGACTATAACCGATTGCGTCATAGTGCATCGATACGGCAGAGTCAACATCGGCGAAGCAAGCATTATCATTTGCGTATCCTCTCCCCATCGCGACGAATCATTTCAGGCTGCCCGATTTATCATCGACACGATTAAAAAGACCGTACCGATCTGGAAAAAGGAATTCTACAGCGACGGTTCGCAGTGGATATCGGACAGATCATAAAAGCATCCCGGCCTGATCCCCCAAAAAAGTCTAAATCATCAATAATTATTTATTGAAATATTACCGCAACCATGCCAATAGTGCTGTAATCAAAGAACAGGGTAAAACATGAATAAAGCTCGAAAAATAGTCATATTGCTGGGCGACGGCATGGCTGACCTGCCCATTGCCTCCCTGGGGAATAAAACCCCTTTGCAGCACGCATCGATTCCCAACATGGACCGGATTGCCCGCCAGGGCATCGCCGGCCTGGCACAGACTGTTCCCGAGGGCATGTCCCCGGGAAGCGACACAGCCAACCTTTCGGTTTTCGGTTACGACCCGAGGGTGTACTACACGGGAAGAGCTCCCCTTGAAGCACTGAATATGAACATAGAAATGGGTCCCCGGGACGCGGCATTCCGATGCAATATCACCACGCTGGAAAAGGGCATCATGAAGGACTTTGCCGGCGGCCATATTGAGACGGAATTCACCCGCGTTGTCATGAAAGAAATCGCCGATAATATCCCGATAAAAGACATCGAGTTTTATTCCGGCGTTTCCTACCGGAATATAGTCATCTGGCGCAACTATCCCTATGAAAAAATAACAACTGCCACACCGCCCCATGATATCACGGACCGCGACATAGACCCGCACCTTCCTTCGGGAGAAGGCGCTGAGATGCTTCTGGACATTATGAAACGCTCGCAGCAGGTAATAGCTCAGTCGGAAACCATAAAAAAGGCCCGGGATACATATCGGGGAAATCCCGTTTCCCTCTGGCTCTGGGGCGGCGGCAGAAAACCGTCCATTCTCACCCTGAAGGAACGCTTCGGACTGGAAGGGCACACCATTTCGGCCGTGGACCTCATTCACGGCATTGGCCGCGCCGCCGGTCTCACGCCGCTTCACGTCGATGGCGCCACGGGATATATCGACACCAATTATACGGGCAAGGCCGATGCCCTTCTCACCGCCCTGGAATACGCCGATTATGTTTACCTCCACGTGGAATCACCCGATGAATCGGGCCATGAAGGAAACCTTGAGCACAAACTCCAGGCCATCGAGGATTTCGACAAAAAGATCGTGGGCCCCGTACTGGAAGGCCTGAAAAAATTCGATTGTTACTCGGTGCTCATAATGCCCGACCACCCCACGCCCATAAGTATAAAGACCCATTCATCGGACCCGGTGCCCTTTTGCATGTACCGATCCGACGGCTGGACCGACCTCACGCTCAATGACAGGAAGGCCCGGGAGTACACTGAAGAGGCCGCTTCAGCCACTGGTCTTTTCTTAAAAGAAGGACACCGGCTCATTGAGCTCATGATTCACGGCAAACTGTGATATCATGTCATATAACTAACACGTGATAAAAAAGGTACCATGCATATGAAAATAATCGCAGCCATAACCGGAGCTATCATCCTTGTCCTTGCCATTGTTGCGGGAATACTTTTTTTCCGTGATTCCGACCTGGAAAACGCGATCGATGCCTTTGAAGACCAGGATTATATCGAAGCCATCGAGCGGTTGAACAAACTCATCCTGGTTGCCGATTATGAATCATCGGAAAAAATGTATTATTACCGGGCCAAATCCATTGACCGCCTGGCTGACAAGCTGGAGAAAAAATTCGAGGATGAACTTGTTGAATCGGCCCTGGAGAAAAAGAATACTCCCGATTACGACGAAGCACGGAAAGAAATCGAGGATTACCTTTCCGGCCTGAATAAAAAGCTGCAGAGCGACCTGGCCTTTATAGATAAACGTGGCAGAAGCGCCATAATCTCCCGCGGTAAGTTCTACGATGAATTCGTGGCAAAATACCGGGGAAGCTCCTTCATTGAAGATTTGGATTTTGAACAGCTTCAGAAAACGGAAAAAACCGATAACGGCAGGCTCATCCAGGCCATGATTATTTTTTATAAAAAATATCCCAACACCAACTACATCGCCCATATCGTCAAGATGCTCTTTGACCAGCTTCAGAAAGGAACGGCGGATATCACCAACAGGGGTCAGGAACTCTTTGACATCATCGTCACCTTCGGACGGCGATACCCCACCAGCCCTGAGATCGGCAGGCTTTTCCAGTCAACGGGCGACAACGTCAACCTCCGCAACTCAGCGGGCCTCAACGGCCAGCGTGTGGGCACCCTTAAAAAAGATGAGATCGTCATTCAACTCGAAAAATCCATGGACGCCTCACAGATCGGCGATGAACGGGATTACTGGTACCGCATCGTGAGCCTCAATGGTCATCGAGGCTGGATATTCGGCAAATTCCTTAAGGAGTTTGATATAACGGTCTACAAAGAGGAAGCTGTTGTTGAAAAGTGGTCCATTGATGAGCACTTCACGGAATGGATCGATTCAAATACACCCAGGGAATGGCGCCACATGGATGGCACCGAGCAGGAGGCCCTGGGATTCACCGAAAGGGGCGACCTGCACATCGCCATGGTCAATTCCGTAAAGGGCAAATCCGCCGGTCTTTTCAGCCGGTACAACGCCTCGCGCGCCTTCACCATCGAATGCCGTGCCCGCTATACCGGCGGAGACGCCGTCACCATATTCGCCTACAGCATGGGCAGCGGCGCCGTGTATAATGTCACACTGAAAAATGAAAGCATCGATGTATGTTCACGGATCATCCCCGTGCATACCGGGGACTGGCATGATTATCGCCTGCAGAGCGATGACGGTAAATTCGCCACCCTGTCGATCGACGGCGAGATTGTTTCGGGAAGAATTCTGCCCGTAAAGATTGATGCCTTTACCATGCGGGGACTTTATTGCCTTTACTCTTCAACGGGAGAAGAATCAAAGGGAGAGATACAGTACCTGAAAGTACGGTAACGGGCTGAATTGATTCCCGAAGCATGAAGATGAATCATGCTATAAATCCATCTTCATGCTTTTCCTGATATCAACCGGTCCGCTGCTACAGGTCGGCCTTCTCCTTTTCTTCATCACCGCTGAATTCCAGCCTTCCCTTCAACCCTCCGTAAACCGATATCCCGGGAGTTGTATAACCGGTGTATTCAACATAATTAGTGTTCGCAAGGTTCTCGATCCTGATAAAAGCCTGGAGCCAGTCAAATATCCAGTACGAAGCGCTCAGATCGATGGTATAGTAGCCGTCAAGGGTCACCGTGGTTGATTCTTTCCGCTGTCCAATATAGTTGAATGTGGCATTGAAATCACCGCCTTCAATAAATATCCAGTCAAGATTCACCGACGCCTTGTGTTTCGGCCGTTTCAGCAATTCATCTCCCGTAGCATCATCTCGTGTTTCCATGTACGTATATCCGGCCGTAACAAGTATATCCCGGAATGCTTTGAGTTTCAGCTTCGTCTCTATGCCCCGCATACTTGATTTACCCTGATTATAATAGTTCGGAAAATTATACGTGATCATATGAGTGTATCTGTTATCGAAATATATCGCCTCGACATTCACTTTATCATCAAAAAAGGGCTGTTCAATGCCTGCATCATAATTGCTGTTTTTTTCAGGCTTCAGACCGGGATCCCCCACGGCAACTCCGGGATTGTTGACATAAAGCTGATAGATGGTCGGGGCTTTAAATCCCGTTCCATATGAGCCGTGAATACGTGTAGTCACGACGGGGACAACGATAGACAGGGAAGTCTGCCAGGTGAACTGATTACCGAACATATTATGATAGTCGTACCGTATTCCTGCCGTGTGAAATATCATGGATTTATATTTTATGTGATTCTGAAGATACAGGCTCGATGTCGATATGGTTTTTGTATCAATATCGTCAAGACCAAAGAGTTCATGATCATAATGCTGGGATCCCCACTCCCGCAGATAGGACAGACCTGCTGTAATTGTATCAATTTTTTGAATTGTAAAATTATTCTGCCATTCAGTTTTCAAATCCGATCCCCGGTACCAGCTGTCAAGTCTGTCAAGACTGGTATCATTGGCATCATTCCTGTCCTGATCGGTCCTTTTTAGTCCATGATAGTCAACGGACAGCAGGTAATCATACCAGGGGAAAAGCCCCTGTTCCATCGCCATGCGCGCTGCAACATTGCTGCTGGTATCGGTCCTGTTTAAATCATCATCATTTGACCAGTCGTCTATTTCAAAATCGGCATAGGAATAATGTACCGCGCAGTTAAGTTTTATATCCCATGGCAATTGAAAGCCGAGCTTTGAATAGAAGGATGTATCAGCGCTTGGATCCCTGTCAGGGTCTCCGGAAATAGTGGAATCATGTTTAATGGCGGAATACCCGCCTGTGTCCATTCGCGAAAAACCCATGGCATACTCAAGCCATGGCAGTTTTCCCGTCAATGAAAGGGTTTCCCGGAAAGTCATATAGGACCCGGCCTCAGCCGACACGTTGATTGTGTGTTTTTCCGATCCCTTTTTTGTTATGATGTTTATTACTCCACCTGAGGCGTCTGAACCGTAGAGGGTACTCTGGGGGCCGTATATTATTTCGATCCGTTCAATGGATTCAACAGGGAAGTGTGAAAAATCAAAGGCATTATCGATACTCATGGGATCATTTATTCGTATACCGTCAATCATGACCAGGGTGTTACCCGGACCCGATCCACGAAGAAACACATACATGACCGATCCGCTTCGGGAAACGGTAACCCCGGGAACTTCCTTCAGCACATCAACAACATATCGCTTGCCCTTTTTTTCAATCTCTTCTCCGGTAATAATAGTTACCGAGGCGCCGGTCTCGGCTTCGCGCACTTCTGTTTTGGTGGCAGTTACAACTACGCGTCCCAGTTTTACCGAATCCTTATCGGCATTGCCAGTTATCTTTTCCGCCTCAGGGGCAGTGTTGCCGCCGGTCTGTGCCGTTCCAACGGCAGAAACCCGGAATACAAGCAAGCCCAGTAATATAATTCTGAATAATTTCATCTACCTACTCCCATAATATTTACTTTTTATAAGACAGAAAAGCACTCTGCCGGATGGACACAGTTTTAACTTCTCCAGTTATTGCTCCCCGTATACTCTTTCAGGTTAAAATCAATGATAACGGTAAAGGTCATCTCCTGCCGTCCCAGTTCTTCCGGTATGACCGGGAAAGGAACAGCAGCATTCACTGTTTCCACACCTGCCCGGTTAAGCAGTTCATGGGAACAGGCCCGAACAATGGAGACAGGTCCCTTGAGACATCCGTTCTTTGCAATGGTAAAACTCAGCGTAACCTCGCCTTCCTGTCCGGTACGCCGGGAAAAAGAAGGATAATACTTGTTCCGGTGAATGAGCTGCAGAACCGTTGATTCATAGCACTCCATTACCTGCGCTTCATGTACCGACACGGATGATGCCATGATCCGTTTTTCTGAATATTCGCGTCCTGCTTCATGTCTCCTTTTTTCATCCTGAGTTTTCCAGTCTGGAACGGTATCCGTTATCCTACTGTTTTTTATTGCACTGTCACCCCTTGTTTCTTTCCGTACCGGGGTGCTTTCACTGTTACCGACCAGGGAAAAGTTGATATATGTATGGTTTCCCCGCAGCGATGACGGTTCTATCGTTTTGTTATGCGTCACGGTAACGAGAACGGCGGCATGCACAAGTATTGAAAGTGCGATGGTCGCCTTCATCGGTGTCAATATTTTTGCGATATCAGTGCTTCCGTTCATGTGCTATTCCGATCTCCCTGGCTCCCGAACGTTTCAGTATATCCATAACTCCCACAAAATACCGGTAGGGAATATTCTCATCGCCCCTGAAGAGCACGCGCTTTTTTTCAGATAGATTCAGTTGCCCCCGCAGAAGAACTTCCAGGTCCGCCATGTCCACCATTTCATTGCCCAGATATATACGATTCATGGCGTCGATACTCACATTGATGACTTCTTCCTCCATGGAATCGACATTCCCGGCTCCCGGCAGTTTTAATGCGATGCTGGGGACCATGAAAGATGATGTGAGCAGAAAAAACAGCAGCAGCATGAACATGACGTCTATCAGTGGAGTCATGCCCGTCCAGGCACCGGTACGTTTATGCCGGATGAAGGGTTTCATTATATCCGCCTCACTTCTCTATTTTCCATTACCCTGTCTATCGCCATGAATCATGACATTCAACTCTGCCGCCAGGTATTGCATTTCATCGCTGCGGCGGGTTATCAGACTTTCAAAGTAATGGTGCACACCGATTACCGGGATGGCCACTGTAAGGCCGAAGGCTGTCGTCAGCAGGGCTTCCCATATACCGCCGGCCAGAACCGCGGCATCGGCATGTCCTCCCAGGTTTGATATATCCCTGAAACAGGTAATCATCCCAAGCACCGTTCCCAGGAGACCTAAAAGGGGCGCGAGCTGACCAATGGCCGACAGAATGGCAAGTCCCTTTTCCATGTGCTGGACCTGACGACTCCCTGTTTTATGCAGTAGTTCCTCGCGTTCCTCACGCGGGAAGTCCATGCTGTCCATTATCACGCCGGCCAGAACATGCAGGCTCGATTTCCCACTGACAAAATATTCCTTCATTTCACTGCCGGAACGGCGCTCTCTGATAACTCTGACTTCATCGACAAACCGGTCGTAATCAATGCGCGTCGAAAAATAAAACCAGAACCGCTCAAGAATGATTCCCAAAGCCGCGATGGAGCAAAAGAGTATGACATACATTACCCATCCGCCCCGGTTCAGAAATTCTATCATCATGGTGACCTCACAATTTTTAACAAAAAAATCCCCGGACCTTTACGGTTCCGGGGATTCCCTTTTCTATCCTCAGATTAGTGCGCGTATAATTATCCTTTGCTGCCGAAAGATAACAGTGCATCGCTACAGACAGGTCTTCTGGCTCCCGGATCATCCCTCGGGCCGCGCCTTCCCATTCATCTTGCCTTTCGACAGTCAACAAACAGTGGCAATGTGCGACCTTGGTCCCCGGTTACAGCGGCGGGCCCGCACCCGATTTTCACGGGTTTCCCTTTTCATCTCCCAAAGGGAGAATCTGTAAAATATTTATATCATGTTTAAAAGATCATAATGCCGAAGAAAAACAGAATATTCCCCGGCACAAATATCAAAGTAACTGCTGCTACTATCAAAATAATCCTGCTCTTCTGTCAAGGTAAAAATTACCGGCCAACAGAATTTGAAAAAGTTAAGTATAAATTTTTCTGGACAGGACCGTGAAATACGACAAAGGTAACCACTGTATACTTTTATCACCTATTCATGAGGATTGGCATGATGGAACAGATTCTCTTTTCCTGGAGCGGCGGCAAGGACAGCGCCATGGCTTTAAAATTCTTGCTCGAGGAGGACCGCTGCAATATTGTTTCGCTTATGACAACCATCACAAAAGATTATGACCGTGTGAGCATGCACGGCTTCCGCCGTTCCCTGCTGGAAGCCCAGGCCCTGTCCCTGGGGATTCCCCTCTACGAGATCAATATCCCGGCCCGCTGCACCGACAGGGATTACGCGCAAAAGATGCAGGAAGCCATGGATCACTGGAAACAAAAGGGTGTCACAGCCGTGGCCTTCGGCGATATCCATCTGGCGGACATCCGGACCTACCGCGAAGAAAAGCTTTCGGCTGCCGGCATGAGTGCCCTGTTCCCCCTGTGGGGAATGGATACAAAGGATATTGTGCGCACTTTTCTCGATGAAAAATTCCGCGGGATAATTACCTGCGTGGACACGACGCAACTGGACCGCGCTTTTGCAGGCCGGGAAATGGACGCATCCTTTTTCCGCGATCTTCCGACGGCTGCTGACCCCTGCGGGGAAAAAGGCGAATATCACTCCTTTGTCTTTGACGGTCCTGTTTTCTCCAACCCTGTTGAATTTAGAAAGGGAGACACGGTCCTGCGTGATGACCGGTTCTTTTTTTGTGACCTCATCCCTCTTTAATTAAAAAATGAATCTATCATTCCAAACTTGACAATTTTGAACTGGTTTTTATAGTGGCAGAATATGGCAGATCGCATTCCCATCACGATCTGCCATCCAATAAACCGTAAATTCTGGAGTACGGGCATGATACAATTAACGACATTCGGCGATAATTTCAAGGCCTCAGATAACAGCATAGTCAATGAGGTGAAAAAGCTCAACGATGGAGAAATGCTGCCCCGGGAAGGGGCCTCAAAATTTTTCTACGATACGGTGGGAAATGAAGGTGAATCATACATCCTCAGGGATAAACGCAGTTATGTTATTTTTTACATCGATCATGACGACGTGATTCAATCCATCGATCCCCATCTGTGCTCATGGTACGTGGAATCCGATGATCGCCGCACCACTCTCATGCTCATCAGCAACAACGAGTCGCTCCCAAGCAATCTCTCCTTCAATTTCATTTACACGAACGACCATAACTATGATGCCCTTAAATCCATAAAACAGAAGAAAAAAATTGAAATAATTTTTATTTCAATCGTTCATGGCGGTTTTCTCAAGCACCGGTCTCACATCTTCACTCTGCCCCAAAACATTCTAAAAAGCATTGTTATATAACCGGAGAAGACATGCTGCGGGAGGCCGGAATAAATCCATCCCTAGCATATTTTATGGGACCGCATCCCGCCATTTTCTCAAAATAAAAAGGGGCGCCCGTTTCCGGTACGCCCCTTATCTCTCCCCGATAGTCCTACTATATCTTTTTTTGTATCTTACTCTTCAGGAGCCCCGGTAAAGATGGCGCTTGATGCTTTCGTAACCGCGCCTTCTCCGTTCAGGATGTAATCGCACTGGCCCGTGAGTCTGGTGAGCTCGGCACCGATGAAGAACTGACCTGAAAGAACACGGCCCGTATAGAAGGCTGCCTCTGCGTTGTCTTTCAGCAGTGCTTCTCTTTCGTCGCCTTTTTTGTCGCCCACGAGTTCTTTGGCTTTCTGGGTGGCTTTTGCCAGTCCCCACATCTGCATCCACGCGTAGGTAAGCGTTGTGAAAGCTTTCTGGAGCGGCGTGGCATTTGCGAAGATATTGAGGAATTTTCCCTCAGCCATCTGCTTCTTGAGGTAATCTACGGTTTCGTCCATCTTGGCCACGGCTTTTTCCATGGCTGTGATATATTTAGCATCCACGCCGGCTGATTTTGCCTGGGCAATAGTTTCGGCCAGACGTTTCTTGTAAACTCCGTAATTGTACTGGTCCTTGTCCATGAGCAGTTTTCTCATTGCCAGGTCCATGGACTGGATACCGTTGGTTCCTTCATACAGAGAAAGAATCTTGGCATCGCGGGCATACTGTTCCACGGGATATTCGGTGATGAAACCGTATCCGCCGTAAACCTGGATGGCGTCACCCGTAACATCCCATGCCGTGTCGGTGTTTCCGGCCTTGTTGATGGGAATAAGAAATTCCAGAAGCCCCTGGGCTTCCTTCTTGGCATCGCCTTCCATCACATGTGCCTGGTCGCTGAGAAGACCGCAGAAATATGTGAGGGTCCGCATGGCCTCTACCCTTGCTTTCATGGAAAGGAGCATACGCTTGACATCGGGATGCTCAACGATGGTAACACTGGGAGCATCGGGATTCATCATCTGTGATACATGTTTGCCCTGGAGGCGGTTACGGGCGTACGTCACGGCGTGCATATAAGCGGCGCTGGAAACGGACATGCCCTGGCCGCCCACATAGAGACGTGCCTCGTTCATCATCTGGAACATGATCTTCATGCCCTGTCGCTCGGAGCCCATAAGGACGCCCTTGCAGTTTTTCTCATCGCCGAAACTCAGCGTACAGGTGGCCGAGGCGGTAATTCCCATCTTGTGTTCGATACCGGCGCAGACCACATCATTATGAGGTCCCAGGGAGCCGTCTTCTTTAACGAGAAACTTCGGAACAACAAATATCGATATTCCCTTGGTGCCTGCCGGGTCGCCTTCGATCCTGGCAAGAACGGGATGCACATTGTTTTTATAATAGTTGTTGTCGCCGGAGGAAATGAATATTTTCGATCCGGAGATGTTATAAGTTCCGTCACTGTTTTTGATTGCCTTGGTCTTCAGGGCACCCACGTCTGAACCGGCATCTGGTTCGGTGAGACACATGGTTCCTCCCCATTCTCCCGTAAGCATTTTTTCAATTATCTGCTTCTTCGCCGGTGAATCGGGCATGAAAGCGGCATACATGTTGAAGGCCCCGATGCTCAGCGCGGGATACATGGTGAAAGCCACGCTGGCCGATGAAAAATAATCCGTGGCTGCGGCAAAAATAACATGGGGCATGCCCATACCGCCCAGTTCCGGGTCAACGGCAAGGCCCAGGAATCCGGCTTCGTAGTAGGCATTAAGTCCGGGAAAATATTCCTCGGGTACTTTTACTTCTTTGGTTTTTGCGTCATAGATTGCGTGTTTCTTATCAGCGGCTGCGTTGATGGGGTAAACCTGCTCAACGGCGATTGTTTCAGCGAGATTCAGTACTTCGTCAAAGGTGTCTTTATCAAAATCTGCAAACTTTTCGTATTTTGTCAGATTATCCACTTCCAACATTTCGAACAGTATAAACCTCACATCCCGTGAATCAACTATTGGATTTATAGCCATAGTATCCTCCTATTTTTTTTGTGTTTTCTATATTTTGTTACCCTAAAAATGTTGCCCATGCATGTGTTCATAAAGTTAAATCAAACTATAAATTTGCCCTTATTTTTGTCAATAATTGTATGCCTGTGCGTGCCCGGCTTCGGGAAAATTTCGAATATTTGGGTTGACAAAAACCTTTTAATCTTGCATGATTGGACAACCGTCCAATTACAGGTGAAAAACCAGAATGATTTTAAAAAGATATTTAAACAAACCTTTCATCCTCATATGCCTAGCTCTAATATGCGGTCTGCCTGCACTTAATGCACATGCCGCTCCGATTCTTACCATCCAGAACGATCACGATGTGTATCCTCTCGAGGGTTCATATCTCGATGTCCTGAAAGATACGGGGGGGAAACTCACCATAGAGGAAATACAGGAACCGGAAATCCGGAAGCAATTTAAGCCCAATACCGCAAGTATTCCCAATTACGGCTACACCCGCTCAACATACTGGTTTCGTTTCTCCCTCCAGAAAACAGAAGCGTGCCGGGAAGACAAGGTCCTGGAAATCAGTTACGCACTGCTGGACCATGTGAGTCTCTTCTCTCCTGAAGAAGACGGCAGCTACAGTGAAAAAAAACTGGGGCAGCTGGTGCCTTTCAGTGAGAGGGAAATAAGCCACCGGAATTTTCTTTTCCCCCTGAATATCCCCGAGGGTAAAAGCGGTACCTGGTATCTCAGAATTTATACCGAGGACAGTTTCACGCTTCCCCTGAAAATTGAATCCATGTCCGTCTTTGCCGCGAATACCGGTACAGAACAGTTATTTTTGGGCCTTTTATATGGATTCATCGTCATCATGATATTCTACAACATCTTTCTCTTCCTATCCATCTGGGACAGAAATTATTTATTTCTCATTTTTTACATACTTTCCTTCTTCATCTTTATAACCGGGGAAAACGGTGTCGCCTATCAGTTTTTCTGGCCCTCTCTCCCCTGGCTGGGCAAACACATCGTGCCCTTTTCCGTAGGTCTTGTCATTATCTTCTCGTCGCTTTTTGTCCGTTCCTTTTTGAAAACGAAGGAACTGTCTCCACGAATCGATAAAATCATAACCATATTTTTCTATGTGGGACTGTCCGACCTCATTCTCAGCCTGGCCGTTCCCTATTTTTTCGCCATTATTTTTGCCGTTCTTGCCATCGTTCTCTACGCGCCAATAATCATATTAAGTGGATATATCTGCTGGAGAAAAGGCCATGCCCAGGCGCGGTATTTCCTTATCGCCTGGCTTGCACTTGCTCTCGGCGCCGTTCTCTATGGCCTTAAGGCTCTTGGATTTCTTCCCGACAATTTTCTCACCAGGTACGGCGTCCTCATGGGAGCCGCAACCCAGGTCATGCTCCTGTCCATGGGGCTTGCCGATAAATTCAGGGCCATGAATGAAGAGTTGACGCTGCTGAATAAAAAAACCGAGCAGAAAAGTCTGATCCTGATCAACATGGTAAAAAAGGCCGATGATATCGCCGGGCAGCTGCTTGAGGTAAGCAGCGAGCAGGCCGGAATCGCCGATTCCTACACATCCATGGCCCAGGACCAGGCCGCTCTCAGTGAGGAAATGGGCGCCACCTACGAGGAGCTCACGGCCTCCAATGAGAGCATTGATGGTTCCATGCGCCAGCAGGTCGAAGAGGGTAAAAAATCGAAAGATATGGTGCTCATGCTGCAACAGGTCCAGAAAGAGGTGGAGATAACCAGCACCTCGATTCTGACCGAGATACGGCATATCCTCGCCGCCACTGAGGCCACAAGGGACAACCTGCTTCAGCTGTCGGACATGATGGGCATCATTGATGAAGGCGGGCAGAACATCACCAATATCGTTTCACTTATTAACGACATCACCGACCGGATCAACCTGCTTTCTCTCAACGCAGCCATAGAAGCGGCCAGGGCCGGCGAACACGGCAGGGGCTTTGCCGTCGTAGCCGATGAAATAGGGAAGCTGGCACAGATGACAGCTGATAATTCAAAGCAGATATCAAGCCAGGTCATGAAAATATCTACGGATATTGGCAACGGCATCACCATCATGAACAACGCCCAGGACACCACCTCGGCCATCAACCAGACGATCAGCAGCATCGACAATCAGATTGCCCTGGTAACTCAGGCCCTGACCAAACAGAACTCATCCATTGAAACGGTTATCAGGCAAACCGAGGAATTCGGGGCACTGGCCAGGGTAATTGCGGGGTCCACGTCGGAGCAGAAGGTGGCCATGAACGAGACGGCTGAGACGATCCAGCGCCTTACCTCCATGGCTCAGAAAATTTCAGAAAACAGCGAGATAATTCTCGGGATTACGCGGGTGCTCAACGACAAGGCCAATGAGCTGAGGGCAAGTATTCAGATTTCCGACGATGAATGAATGCGTCAGGATTTATAAATTTCGGGGCCGAATGTTTTAACCCAGTGCTTTTTCAGGACCTTTTTCGCCTCTTCAATTTTATCAACGTCAAGAATAACGATGGCGTCGTGACCCCTGAGCATGATAAACGGATATAGCGCGTCGATATTAATTTTAGCCTCGGTGAGAGGACGAAGCACGGCATTAAATCCGCCTGGATGATCCGGTGTGGCTACGGCAATAACCTCTTTCGTTTCTACGGCATAACCCGAACTCTTCAGGACATTGACTGCACGTTCAGGATCATCAACGATGAGATGGAGCTGAACCGGACTGAGAACCGATGAGGCCATGATGCCCTTTATATTGATATTTTCATGTTCCAGAACTTCCGTTATCTGGAGCAGCTTTCCCGGAGTATTTTCAACCGCGACTGAAACCTGGGTAATTGGCATTGGACCGAACCTCTCTCTTTCTAATATATCCTATTTAGTATTGTTGTCAAATAATTCGAAGCCTGCCCTGAAGGCCTTCACGCTCATTTCGAAAAGCTTCTTTTTCGAACCCATGGCCATTTCCATGCTCTCCAGGACTTTTTCCGGATCAATGACGGCGATAAGTTTTACCAGGGAACCCAGAATGACCATATTTGCCGAACGCTCGCTCCCCATTTCATGGGCTATTTTGTTGGCATGGACGCCGTATAATATGACATCGCCGCGCACGGGAACCGTATCAACCAGATCGGCATTATATATCATCTGTCCGCCTGAAAGCATCCGTGCGATAAACTTGGCCACGGAGGGCTGGTTCATCGCCACAATAATATCGGGGATCGAGGCGATGGGGGACGCTATTTCCTCATCGGAGATACTGATGGTACAGTTGGCCGTTCCTCCACGCATAGCGGCGCCGTATTCCGGAAGATAGGTCACATGATAATCGGCCAGCATGGCGGCGTTTCCAAGAATGTTCCCCATGGTGAGAACGCCCTGTCCTCCCGATCCGGCATTGAGTATTTTCAGAAGCATCTATTTTTGTTCTCCTCTCTTATCTGTAAGAACTCCCGGGGGAAATTCCTTTGACATTACTTCATCGATCCATTTCAGGGAATCAACGGAGGACATCTTCCAGTTCGTGGGACAGGCCGACAGCACTTCGATGATAGAATAACCGAGACCGTCCACCTGGGTCTGGAAAGCCGTTGTTATGGCCTTTTTCGTCTTTCTGACACCGGCTGGACCGTTGAGCGCAACCCGTTCGGCGTAAACCACGCCGGGAAATGTGGCCAGGATGTCTGTAATATGAAGCGGGTATCCCTCGACCTGCGGCGTCCGGCCGAATGGCGAGGTCGTTGTTTTCTGTTCGAGAAGCGTTGTGGGCGCCATCTGGCCGCCCGTCATACCGTAAACGGCGTTATTGATAAAAATTACACATATCTGCTCACCACGGTTGGCCGAATGAATGGTTTCGGCAGTACCAATGGCGGAAAGGTCTCCGTCGCCCTGATAAGTAAATACAAACAGTTCCGGGCGGGCCCGTTTGATTCCCGTGGCCATGGCGGTTCCCCTTCCATGGGCCGATTCCAGCGTATCGATATCAAAGTACTTATAAGCCAGAACGGCGCAGCCGGCAGGATTGACGCAGACGGCCCGCTTGCCCAGATCCAGATCCTCCAGAACCTCGGCCACGATCCGGTGAACAATACCATGTCCGCATCCCGGGCAATAGTGCGTCACTACATCTTTTTTATAATATTTAGGCCATTTATTCTTCAGTTTCATAGTATTCATATTACTTCTTCTTCATTTTTTGATACTCACGGTAGATAATCCGGGCGAACTCAATGGGAGTTGGTATTATGCCGCCGGGACGTCCGTGAAAGGTTATCTCCGCCGAACCGCAGAGGGCAAGCTGAACGTCCTCTACCATCTGGCCTGTACTCATCTCAAAAACGATGAAATGCTTGATAGTGCGGGCCAGGTCATTCAGTACCTTGGAGGGAAAGGGCCACAGGGTGATGGGCCGTATAAGCCCGGCCTTCACACCGTCTTTCCTTACACGGTTAATGGCACCCTTGGCTATACGCGCCGTTGTGCCATAGGCGATTATGACAATCTCTGCGTCATCCATCAGGTACGATTCATACCTGATCTCGTTTTTTTCGATCTCTTTATATTTGCGGAACAGCTTCCAGTTATGCTGCTCCATTTCACGGGGATCAAGTATGAGGGAAGCCATATACCTGCTGGCCCCCGTACCACGGCCCCTGAGAGCCCATTCTTTTTCCGGGAGCTTCTTTATCTTTTCAGGAAATATGACGGGCTCCTTCATCTGGCCCATCATGCCGTCGCCAAGGAGCATGACCGGCGTACGGTATTTATCGGCCAGGTTGAACGCGTCGAATGTTAAATCGGCGATTTCCTGAACCGATGCCGGAGCCAGTACCGGGGTCCTGTAGTCCCCGTGGCCGCCTCCGCGCGTCGCCTGGAAATAATCTCCCTGCGCCGGGGCGATGTTGCCCAGACCCGGCCCTCCCCTCATCACGTTGACCACCACGGCAGGGAGCTCAAACCCGGCGAGGAAAGACATACCTTCCTGCTTCAGGCTTATGCCGGGACTTGACGAGGATGTCATGGCTCGCACGCCCGTTGCTGCAGCGCCGATAACCATATTGATAGCGGCTGTTTCACTCTCAGACTGGAGAAAAACGCCATCGTTCGCACGAAGATGCTGCGCCATATATTCACCGAGCTCGTTTTGGGGAGTAATGGGATACCCGAAGTAGCACTTAACTCCCGCCCGGATAGCAGCCTCAGCGAAGGCATGGTTTCCGCTTATAAATATCTTATTCTCCTTCACCGTACACCTCTATCACCACGTCGGGACATATCTGGGTACATACCATACAACCCACGCAGGCATTCTCATTAACGACTTCTGCGTAGTGATATCCCATTTTATTGAGATTCTTTGACGATTGGAGGACCTTCTGCTTGCAGAATTCTATACAGAGATTACACTCCTTGCAGCCCTGTTCCCTGACTACAACACGAAACTTCTTTTTTTCCTTAGTCATCAGTTATTCCGGATTTTATTACTACAAAATTGAATATTATACAGATATGAGTTCTGTCCATATACTCAGGATGGGTTTTATTTTGCAAGGAAATTTTTCATGACATATATTCAGATGCGTTGAAAGATTTTTCAAAGAGGATATCACAGGAAGAACACGAAGATCGTGAAAAGTAAAAAATATTTGACCGGGACCGCATGAAACTTTGAACTGCAGCATTAAACAGACTACTGGAACGAGGTGCCACCCATGTTCAAAGCCCCTGAAATGAGAGCCGCCGATTACACCTGCCTTCTCTGCGGATCAAGACTGGAACTGAAACTGGAAAATCTGGTCGTTGGAGACAATACGGGCTCATGCCCCATGTGCGCCGAGCCTTTCTGCATTATAATAACAACGGAAGAGATGTATCAGCTCATAAAAATCGAGCGGCAATCTGGCACCTTCGTGGAACAGTAGACGACTGCCGCTTTTTCCTGCAGCCATGTTACAATGCTGATTTGAGAGCATATATCTCGATGTCCGATACTGTAATAGCGCCACCCCGGGAATAAAGTGCTATTCCCCTGTCGTCGGGTCCCGGGAATATCCTGCAGGTTATAACAGCCCGGCCGTCACCGGCAAAAACCTCCACAATGGAATTATCGATGAAAACATGCAGTTCCAGGGCATCGCGGGACATCGCGACAGGAACCTCAGCACGGCTCATTGTGCCGTACTCCTCACTGAAAGAATCATCACCGGAATGTGAACGCTCCACAAAAAGTTTCTCCGTGACAGTATCATAGCCTATAACTGTGGCATTGTCGGCCCCCTTGCACACATAAAGGCCAAACTCACGGGCCTTCTGACGGGAAAACCGGACCCGTATCTCCAGGCTGCCTCCAGTTTCCCCGCCAGGATTGGGCAATGTATATTCATCGACGACGGAAATATTTTTCAACCTCCGCGAGCGGTTACGCAATGCTGCCGTTTCCCTCACGGGCTTCTGGGTCAGGCGCAGGCCTTCAGGCGTACTTATCAGTCCCACTTCCCGGGGGAGCGACATGGCGCCCTTCCAGGGATGAGTCGGAATGTCATTGGCGTATTTCCAGTTATTCAGCCACCCAATCATTATGGTTCTGCCGTCTTTTGCGGGAATATTATTCCAGGAAACGGCGGCATAATAATCGTAGCCATGGTCAAGGCGAAGACCCAGGTCCGGGGCATTGTCATTGATAAATTTTTCACCGTCAAATTCACCGATAAAATACTGCATGTCGGGTCCCGGGCCATTCTGGCCCAGGGACGTGACGAGGACCCATTTATACGTTCCCTTCCCGTCTTTGACGGGCAGTCGGAAAAGATCGGGGCACTCCCATATTCCTTCGGGGAATCCGGCGGGACCGAAATCGCTCAGATGCTTCCAGGTTTTGAGGTCCGTGGAGGAATAAAAACGCACCTTCCGCTCCTTTGGAAGGCTTACGGCCATGATCCATCTTTCCGTAGCTTCATGCCGGAACACCTTAGGATCGCGAAAATGCATGACATCGATGTCCAGAACAGGATTACGGGAATACTTCACGAAGGTACGCCCCCTGTCAACACTCACGGCAATGCTCTGCGTCTGCTCCAGGAGCGTGAAGGACGTATACACCGCCGTCATGCAGGATGAGATATTTTTACCGCACAGTCCGCTTGTATTTTCATCATCGATGACTGCGCTGCCGGAAAACATCATGGTGGGATAAAACCAGGGGCCTTCTTCCTCCAGTGCTACGGGCAATTCCTCCCATCGCACCAGATCACGGCTCACGGCGTGTCCCCAGCTCATGTGGCCCCATTTGTTTCCGAAGGGGTTATACTGGTAAAATAAATGATATTCCCCGTCGAGGTAAACCAGACCGTTGGGATCGTTGATCCAGTTCTCCTGGGCAGTAAAATGGTATGCCGGCCTCAGGTGGGGAGTATTCTCCGGGCTTTTGCAGGACACAAGGATCACCCCTGCGACAATACCCGCAAGAAGACTGAAGAAAATAACGGTAAATCCGGAACCCCGGAGCCGAAACTGCATTCTTTCCATCACCGACCTCCCGCAACAAATGATAATCACGCGCATAAATTAATAAGGATAATTATATATATGTATAGGTAAAAAGCGAGTGAAAAATGGGCTGTATCTTTCCTTTATAGCACCTGGGAATTCAATTTGAATAAGATTTAAAAAAATATCACCACGGAGGCTCGGAGAACACGGAGATTAAAAATTTAAGTCTAATCTCCGTGTTCTCTGTGTCTCCAGCGAACGACAGAGAGCGGGTGGTAATATCTTTCTTTACGAGTTATCAGGTTCTCTTTAATTTTATAACCCCTTTTACCAAATAACAATTCAGATTATTTTCAGTCATAACCGCCAGCGGTCCCGGAAATCGAAAAAAAACCTCCGAAAGCGTTTATAATATCTTGCATTGGGCGCCGACCCGGTTTATTGTTAATACAACAGTTACCTGAAAAACATAACGCGTGAGGAAAACCATGCATGAAAAAATATCCATTCCAATCAAGGACTCGCACCGCCTCATAAATGCCGGCTCCCTGATCCTGGTCTCCGTGTCCAGCGGCAACCGTTCCACCATAACACCAATTGCCTGGCACATGCCCGTGAGCGGGACACCGAAACTTGTAGCCATAGCCCTTGCAGCAAAACACTTTTCCCTGGAACTCATCGAAACGACACGGTGCTTCTGCATCAACCTCCCGGACCATACCCTCCTGGACAGGGTGCTTTACTGCGGAAGTCATTCGGGAAGGAACGTGAACAAATTCGTTGAAACGGAACTCACGGCGGCCCGCTGCAACACCATCGACTGTCTCCGGGTCGAAGACTGCTCTGCTCACATAGAATGCATGGTAAGCGATATCATCCCCGCCGGAGACCATAAAATGGTGATCGGTGAAGTCACGGCCGCCTATTGCCTAAAGGAAATATGGCGCGATGACAGCACACTGGACCCGGAAAAGCTCAGCCTCATACAACACCTGGGCGGCGCCGCTTTCGGTACCATCATCACTTCGGTAAAATGATCCCGGCCTGGAAAAATTTTAAATGAATTAGCTGCAATGCTAGGAAAGGTGCGTTTTAAAACGCTTTTTGAGGCGCTCCACTGCCTCGCGTGGATCGACCACGACAATCCTGGTGCCGGCGAGAACGTCGAGAAAGCCCACTTCGTTCTCATAACGGGGTACGATGTGCATGTGGATATGGGGAATGCTGGCACCGCTGCCGCTGCCCAGGTTATAACCGGCGTTAAATCCCGACGGATTAAATTCTTCTTTTAATATTTCTATCGTCGAAGCCGAGAGGTGATGCATGCGCAGGGCTTCTGCATCGGAAAGCTGGTTCATCCCGGTGATGTGGCGCACAGGAAAAATAATAAGATGCCCGGGATTGAAGGGGTAGAGATTCACTGATACGATGAACAAATCGTCGCGAAACACTTCAAGGGATCTGACTTTTTCCGAACGGTCACGTATGGCGCAGAGGATGCAGTCCACATCGGGTTTCTCACCCCTGACGTATTTTATTTTTTCCGTATTGAAGAGATATTTTCCCAATTAAAGGAACCTGTTTTACAGAATAGCCATAGGCTGCACATCCATGCGCCGCTATCCCGGCACTACGATGATTGCGTTTATTATCTGCGTCTTCTCGAAAACATATATACTGCGTATGCCACCATACCGATGATGAAGGCAACGCCGAAAGTAAACATCATGATGTATAGCAGCTCCATGCGCTTAACCAGGGCTGTTTTAGTGGCAAGCTCAACCTCAAGCTTTTCCACCGTAAGAGAAACAATCTGCGTCGCAGAATCGATCTCCTTTTCGTCGGTGATATTTTTAAGATCGTCGGCCTTTTTCCGCAGGGCAAGGAGACGTTCGGGAAGGTCCTTTATCTCGGCGTGCTTTTCCAGAAGAAAATTGATATCCGATTCAATCTTGTCAAGATTCACCGCAATTGTCTCCAGGGACACCGGTTTATTTCCGGTCTCCTTGGCCGCATCAACATCCTGTGCGGAGAGGATCGCCGGGAAAAGCAGTGCCAGGCAGAAGATCAGTAAGGCCTTTTTATTTTTAATCATACGCTTCAACCTCGCCTTTCAAAGAAAGATAATCCCGCAATAATCGGCAGCCAGGAGAACGGCATGAAGTATGATGCATGCGTATACGCCGGCTATGTAGTCATCAATCATTATACCGAGACCACCCTTTAACTCCTGCAGTTTCCCCGCGGGATATGGTTTCAGTACATCCATAATGCGGAAGAGGATAAATCCCAAGATGGACAATTTTATACTGAAAGGTAAAAACATCATGGTTATCCAGTATCCCATCATCTCATCGAGAACCACCTCCTGGGGATCCTTTTTGCCGAAATAGAGTTCACCGGCATCACCCAGTTTTATTGCGGGATAGAGAAGGATTACGGCCACGCCCACATTGACCCAGGGACTGACACGCGGCCCGAAAATAAGGTATTCCAGAAAGTAGAAGATCATCCCAACGAAGGTTCCGGCCGTTCCCGGCGCAAGGGGTACATAGCCGGAATAAAAACCGGTAAACAGCATTTCCTTTATTTTCACGTTATCACTCTTCAATAGATTTTTTTTCCGGCAGAAACAGTTGCCAATTGGTAAACAGATACCTGAGACCGGAAAAGGCCGTCATGAGGGTCACGGCGAGCATGATCCAGTATGTTGCTGATTCGTGTGTCTCCAGGATTTTGCTTTTCTTCGCCATATAGATCAGGATAATAAGAACAACCGATATCATCTGAAAGGCCGTTTTGACCTTACCGAAACGGCTGGTCTTCAGTGGTCGTCCCTTGCGAAGGGCTACCATCCTCATGAAAGTAATGAGAACATCCCTTCCCGCAATTATCAATATCATCCATAAATCAATAATTTCCAGATTGGGATCCAGGGCGATGAGGGCGATGAGGGCCGAAATCACCAGGAATTTATCGGCCAGGGGATCGATAAACTCTCCGAATTCCGATTCCATCTTCAGCTTACGGGCGCTCCATCCGTCAAGAAGATCGGTAACCGAGGCTATGGAAAAAACCGCCAGGGCGCCGAACCACCCCATCATGGTTTTCTGGGCAAGTAAATATACGAACAAGGGGATAAGGACAACCCTGGACAGGGACAGGAGATTGGGAATATTCAATTTAAATTCCGGTATTTTCAAGGGTTTCTCCAATAAGATCATATTCGACAGCGTCGGTCACCCGTGCTCTGACAATAGTATTAATAAGATCCATTGTTGTGGTCAAGTAAAAAACACCATCAACCTCGGGAGCATCAAACTCGCTCCGTCCCACACAGGTCTTCTCATCAAGTCTCTCTTCCACCAGAACATTTACCGTTGATCCGATCATGCCCTTCAATTTTTCCCGGGATATGACCTGCTGCAGTTTCATGAGCTGATTGTACCGTTTTTTCATCACCCGCGCCGAAACCTTTCCGTCCAGCGAAACGGAACGGGTCCCTTCCTCAGGAGAATACATGAAGGCACCGACCCGGTCAAGCTGTGCCTTTTCAATAAATTCCATGAGCCGGGCGAAATCCCCACCGGTTTCACCGGGATGCCCCACCATAAAGGTGGAGCGGATGCGGATACCGGTCACCCGCTCTCTCAATTTCAACACGAGTTCCAGATATGAATCAAAATTTCCCCTTCTCCCCATGGATTTCAGGATCGGGCCGCTGGCATGCTGAAAGGGAATATCAATGTATTTAACTACCTTTTTGTTGTCAGCCAGGAGCATGATAATTTCATCGGTGATATGGTCGGGATGACAGTACATAAGTCGGATCCAGTCAACACCGGGTAGCTCCGATATCATATTCACGATTTCCGCGAGACCAGTGCCGTTCCAGTTGTACGAGGCCGTGTCCTGGGCAATGATAATGATCTCCCGCGCCCCCCTTTTCAGGGCCTGGCGGGCATCGTGCAGAATTTCCGTGGGAGAAAAGGAGACATGACTGCCGCGGATAAAGGGAATGGTGCAATAGGCGCAGTTATTGGAACATCCCTCGGATATTTTTATATAGGCAAAAGCCGTTCCCTTTTCCAGGGGGACCTGGTCCCGCTGCAGTCTGCCGTCCAGGCTGATATGAAACGCCGTGGATATTTTCCCCACGAAATTCTCATCGGGAACACCATCGATGAAATCGATTTCCGGAATATCATTTCGGATATCACTGTAATAGCGCTGTGTCAGGCAGCCCGTAACCACGACTTTTTTCCCGAAGGGTCTTTCCATATTACCAGCAGAAGCGTCACGCTGTTCCAGGGCATCGAATATAACACCGATTGATTCTTCTTTCGCAGGGGTTATGAATCCGCAGGTATTTATTATGAGGATATCGGCATCTTCCGAGGAGGATACGGAACTGAACCCGGCGGAAGACATGGCGCCGTTGATCTTCTCCGAATCCACGAGGTTTTTTGAGCAGCCCAACGAAATTATGTAGTAGGAGAGATCAGTTGAATGAAACACCTGTTACCAGTCTTTGATTACAATATGATACAGGTTGGGATTGGCCACATCCTTTTTCCATGTTATCACCTTGTTGGCAACCTGTCCTGATTTGCCGAAGGAGTACTCCCTGCCGTTGATGATGGCCTTGAGACCGCCGGCGTTACCCACCTTGATTTGTATAAATTCCGAGGCCTCGTACCGCTCCCTGGTTCCCGGAGTGACGAAACCCTGGCTTTTCTTATTGCCGTCAAGATAGACTTCTACAAATGATTTCTGGGTAAATTCCGCCTCAAAAACTATCTTGAGGCTCTTCGGGTTCTGGGCGATTACACTGGTGTTATCCACATTGGCTTCCATCACCTTTTCGCCATCCTTGACGGCATCGGTGTTTTCAGTCACGACCTTCGCGCCCAACTCTACCATGATCTTCGCCCTGTTTTCCGTAAGGCCCTTGAGTGTAAAATTCACATCCCGTGGGCTGTCCTGAACACGGACGGAGGCCACTTTTCCCATTTCAAGTTTGAGTATCTGCTTGGCGGGAAGTATCTCCACCTCTACCGCTTCACCCTGGATCTCTTTCAGGAGGAAAACGACCTCCTTGTTATCAACGAGAAACTGGACCGCCTCATTTTTATAAACCAGCACGATCCCCTGCTCATTGTGAAGCTGAAGATTGCGGATATTCTCGATCTGGTTGCCTATATTTTTAGCGTTGTATTCACTTTTAATATTATCGATGGAATCACCGTCGGCGATGTCCACCTTCGATGAAAAAATGGATTTAATACCCCATATGATGAGCAGCATGGTAAAAGCGACGCCGGCAATAAAAATAATATTCCGGTACTGGTTCACGAAGTTGGACATGGTCATGCTGAAGGCCGCCCTTGTCGGCTTTGTCAGCTCCTCGAGCGGTGTGGCGCTTTCTCCGATTTTATATCCCCGGTAAGACATGATCATTTCATTGGCATCGAGTTTCAGAAATTCGGCATAGGAGCGGAGAAATCCGATTATATATGTCTCGCTGGGAAACTTGTCGAAATCTTCGTCTTCAAGAGCTTCAATATACAGAGGAGATATGTTCGTTTCCTTGACGATCTCCCTTATTGAAAGTTTTCTGCTTTCCCGGGCAGTGCGTAATCTTTCTCCAATGCTTTCCACTCGTTACTCCTCTGCTATCATGGGATTCTTGATGACCCTGGCACGCGCCGGCACATCAAACTTAAACAATCCATTAGGTAAGTCTATGTTCGTTTTTATATTAGAAAATACTATTTCCACGTTCTTGCCCGAAGAAGTCTCTCCCTCGGCCCTGGTTATGGTGTAGTTCTCCGTAACCCACAGCTTGAGTTTCCTGTAACCGCTGCGGCTTTCCTTCTGTTTCAGAATCAGGGTGTACATTTTAGAGCCATTGCTCTGGGGCTCGGGCTGCTCCTTGGCTGCAAACCGGTAATGATACTTGGAGAAGAGCCTTTTCAGGCCCGATTTTGTTCCCGTGGAAAAAATGCCGGCGTCCGATTTGAGGTCCTGCTCGGCCACTACATTCATGGACGGTATGTATATCCACATCATCTTTCCGTTTGATACTATTTTCTGTCCCTGGGGAGAAGTAAAATTAATAAGAAGCTTGTTTGATGCCTTGTAGCTTATCTCGCCGCGCTGTGTCACCTTCTTCCCCATCTTGTCGGAAATAATGGTGAAGGTGGCCTGATAGGTCTCAAGCCCGGCAAACTTCTCCTGGATTTTCTGCACTACGTCGCTGACGGTGGTGAAATCGAATTTATAGGCAAGGGCCCCGGTGATCGTTACGGAAAAAATCAAAAGGGCTGCGGATAATACCCGTATTATGTGCTTCATATTCCTCATTATCTAATAATATTTTTTGTAGAACAGGACAAGAAGGATAATACCGTCAAATGTATCAACTACTTTTTAATAAAAAATTTAGCACAACATAAAGACGTCATAGGGAAAAGTCAATCCTAAAAGCGACTTCTGTCAAGCATATTTCCCCGAATTAAGGGGGGACAGGAAGGAACTTTTTAATTTCCGGCCGATTAAAATGCTGGACAAATTCATTAATAAATGTACCCTTGCAAGCAGTGACAAAATAACTGCTCACAGGAACTATAATGAAAGCTATCTTTATTGGCAATGAAAAACTTCAAACTGCTGACCTTTCCGATATAAACAGAGACGACCTTTTCCTTAAGCTGCTCTCGGAATACCGAATCATGGAATCCCACGTCATTTACTTTTCAGCGGGCGACGCGAAGATCAAGGAAATCCTCATCAAAAAGGATCCCACCTTCTCCGTGTAATCCCGGCGCCGCAGAATCTTTCTTGCAGCTTCCGACCCTCATGAACATTAAAAAAAGACCGGATGGATTTCCGGTCTTTTCAGTTTCTCCCCTGTCATCACCCCGCCGCGTCCGGACCCTGTTCGGCCGTGCATCGCGGCGTCCTTGCATCGGCGTATTATCATCCGCATCCGCCCGATATGGTTTTCTTCGTTTTCATTTTGACTTTTTTCTCAAACTTTAATTCCGGAAGCCCGTGGCCATGGCGCACCCGCGGATTGGCGGGATACACTGTCTCACCCACGGCCCGCGTAAAGGCATAGCGAAGTGCATCTTCATCTTTCTTCGCCTTCACGTCTTCCCGCACCGCGATGGATTTATCAATGGTGAATATATCAAGCCAGTTGTTGATGCCTCCGCTCAATATATAGAGATTGATAATATTCTGCGCGCGCATGATTTTGAAGGCCTCAACAGCGGTTTTTTCATCATTGGATATAATGATGTTGACCGTGTTTGCCGAAGCATCGAGGAATTTTTTCACGACATCCGTCTTTGTCAAATCGTTGAGCGTCAGATGTTCGGCATCTTCCAGATGAAAGATATTGTAATCACTTTCACTGCGCACGTCGATGAGGTTTTTATAGAGCAGTGCATTGTTCATGACCTCATAAAGCTCACCGGGATGAATAAAAACCTCGCGGCTCTCCAGCCGCTTCGATTCAACGGCGCTTTTCCAGCTCCAGCGCCGCTCTATTGAAGGCTGCCCAATAGCCATGGTGATGACGCCGGTCAGCAGGAGCAGTGAACCCGCGATGAGAGTTCCCTTTTTGTAGGGCTTCAGGTTGATATTCTTCCATGCCTTCTTCTCACCGAACTTCTGCTCAAGGAGCTCGGACCCGTAAAACATGGCAAAGGCCATGAGCAGAACCAGGACCACGGCCACACCGGCATCAACGCCGAGCCACTCCGAAAGGGTAAAGCGTCCCATGTAATATGAATTGTAAAAATTCTCGAAGGAAGCCACGCTTTCACCGAAGGTGAAGACCCCGAAGAGCACACCGCCCACGAAGAACATGCCGTCAATTTTTCCCGTGGACATGGCCACCAGTGATGTTCCCGGGCAGAAGCCCCCCACTATGAAACCCACACCCATGATGAGCCCGCCAATGATGCCGGGGAACAGGTAGGTTGGATTCACAAAGACCTTGCTGAAATCAAGCAGGCCCAGGGACGATGTCAGAAAGATGAGTGTCATGGCCACAATGATGGCGGTGAACATCACCTTGAGTACGCGCATTTCGGTAAAATAAAACTGGGCCGCCAGCCTTCTTGAATCACCAAAGCCCGACATCTCCAGCGCGATGCCGAAACCGATCCCGATGAGAAGTGCCGTGAGGTAGCCCCAGAATGTTCCGTAATTTCCCAGTATATCCAGTGGTGCCATACTATTTCTCCTTTTCCTTTCCCGTTAGTTCCACAGCTTCCGCACAAACCAGGCTATGACGTAGCCGCCGATGAAAACGCAGAACATGAAAGCCCAGCTTCCCACGGACAAAACCGCGCCGCCGCTCAGGGCCTGACCCGAAGTGCAGCCCCTGGCCAGGCGGGCCCCGTAACCCATGATCACGCCCCCGATAAAGGCCAGTATCCACCGCGTTCTATCGGTTATCTGCGGACCGCGGCGGGTTTCCACCTTCAGCCTGCCGTTAAAAAATCCCGAGATGAGCCCTCCGATAAAGGTTCCCAGCAGCATGAAAATCGAGGCGTCGGCCAGGGCATTCTGGCTTCCACCGCCGTAATGGGCGAAGTAACCGACCCGGTCGACGTGTCCACTGGCGAAAATGTCGAGAATGAAAGTCTGCACCCTGCTTATGGCGCCCGAGGCTCCAAGTCCCGCGCCGGTGAAAAAATACGCCATGAAAAGAACAACGCCCAGCATTGCTCCGCCCAGGTAGGGATTTATATAAGGTTTTTCAATTTTTGCATTCATGTCCGCACCTCCTTACGTCCGATCCTTTTTCATGACCGTATCAATAACGGCCTTCACCAGGTCCTTCAGCTTCATACCGAGCATTGTTCTGACCTGCTGACTCTCTTCGATTATTTCCACATCGTCAAATCCCGTCACCATGGCTTTAATGTTCGCCAGCACCGTGTGCCCCGTCGTGGTCAGATACACATGGACGACGAGAAAAGTAAGTATCATCCATGAACCGAGATTATGCAGGGGGGCGATAATAGTGAGGCCTCCCAGCATACTGCCCCAGGAGGGCCAGTACCCGGCGCTCCAGATCAGTATTCCCGTGATGACCTGGAAGGGCAGCAGAATGTTCAGCAGCCCCACATAGGTTATCTGCTGAAGCGGGTTCAGTTTCCTGTCCCGGGTCTTGGCCATGGGATGGGCCTCGCCGCGGAATATACCGTGAATATAATAGAGCGTCTGCACCGTAGCTTCCTTGAGGAATATCCGGTTGACACTGAAAAACTGCTTTATCTCTCCGGTGGTGATGTGATAGAAGAGAGAGAGAAAGGCATTAGCGACGATAATGAAGGCCAGAACATTATGTATGACCACGGCGTTCTCAAGGCCCAGTATCGTCACTGAACCGCTGTAATGAATCTCGAATCCCGTAACGATGAGGATAAGGACACCCGCCGCCATGGTCCAGTGCCACAACCGCTCATAGAACCCGTACATGTAGACCCGTTCCATTACCGCCGCATGGGCCTGTATCTTTTTCGCGGCACGATACCGAAGCACCGAGTGACCGGCCACACCCAGGGCCGACAGGACAAAAATCCAAAATCCCAGAAGATCCAGCCAGAGTCTTCTTCCATGACCGAAGACATAGCTGTATTTCACGCCGGTATTCCGTACGAGAATATAGCCGTCTCCGCCGTCCGATTCTATTTCACCGTTCAGGGTAACCGGCGCATCGGAGGCCAGCCGCGGCATTATTCCCGCCGGGGCATGGGAGGCCAGGACGATATCGTCGCCGAGGCGCGCCCGTGTATCGTGGCATTCGTTGCACCGGCGAACGGCCTGTTTCTCATGAACAAGGCCATGGTTCAGGCGATGGGGCGTTATGACTCCGACGATAACGGGATTTTTCACTCCCAGTTTTTCAAGGCGCGATGCCATGAAGGCGACCTTCTCTTTCTTATCCAGCACCAGTTCTTTCCCGTCTATGGTCCCGTTTTTATCCGCATCAAAAAAAGCAGTCAACCCGGGAGAATATTTTTTACCCTCGAGACAGGCCTTTCTTACCAGGTCAAGAGACACTTCTTTACCGCTGTCCTTTTCCTTCCAGAACCAGCGGGTCACCAGGTTAAAGGGAGAAATTTTGCGTTCAACATATTTGGGAACGCGCTGCTGTTTTTTCTTGTCCACTTTATAGGAGAAAAGTCCCGGCGAGTATCCTTCGAGGTACATGGTGTTCATGTCGTAGGTGTAGTCGTTATCCCGCGCGTATCCCCTGAACTCAATGCGGGCTTCGCCCTTTTCGGTAACCACCGTTTCATCGAGGGACTGAAAGCCCGGTCCCTTGACGTTGGGAATATGACACGCCGTGCAGTTAAGAGTATCCATATGCCGCTGTTTGTATGGCAGATGTTCATGTATGACATAGGGATCATGACAACACTCGCACGATGCAGCCGCAAGCCGGTGATCGGGCCACTTGAGATATTTGCCCGTGGATTTGATCTTACGCGGGTCCCTGGTGAGATGATCAAGATCACCCGTAACCGTGCCGCAGAAACGAGGATCATTGCTGTTGAAATGGCAGTCCACGCATTCAAGCTGCCGAAGCGAGTGAACGTCCCAGGGATAATTGAACATAAACTTGTTCTTAATGTTTATGTCAGAATCGGCAATATTCTGCGGCGCGTATATTATGCCGCCACCCTGCGTGAAATCATACCGTCGGCCATCAAGGATATAATCCAGTGCCCGTGTATAATCATCGGGAATACGCAGACCTTCCTTGCACATATCGATAATGCCGTGACAGCGGCCACAGTTGCTATTATCGGGCCTCTGCACCAGCGCATTTACTTTGCGGTAATCCCCGCGCATCTCCCCATCCTTAAAATGGCATTCAACGCAGGAAGGGTTCATCTTATCTTTGTAGTGGCTGCTGTGCGCCATGATATATTTCGCGTCATGACAGGGCATGCAGCTCTTCTCATTGGATATCTTCTGTCTTTTATCGGTTATGATCCCGCCCTGGGCGTTTTTAAGAAAGAACTGCGGATGCAGCACATTATCAGTGGCATCGCCCATTCCCGCTGCTGCCAGTGAAACAGCCGTTGAAAGGAGAAGAAAAGCCGTGATTTTTATCGAGATCTTCATGTCTATTCACTCTCCTTTGTCTTCAGTAAATTGTTCGTTTTCCTTCCCCCCGTATCGACGGGGTCCTCACCATATCCCAGGACCTTCCAGTCTATTCTGCTTTTCCCCGTGGGGCCTGTGCCATGGCATTCGCAGCAGCGCAGGGCCTTGTTGACGGGAGAAACCATATGAGCTATGGGCCAGTACATATCGGTGCGCGTGAACCCGTAGCTGCCGCTGTATTTCACGTCAATGATCTCCGATCCCAGGCGCAGGGCCTTATCCCAGTTGAACTCATGCCAGTATCCCCCTTCTCCCGAGGTAACGGGCTGGAGCAATATTCTGTTTACCCGGTCATAGGGCTGTGTTGCCCTGTGCACCTTGAAGGGCCAGATCTTCGCTGAAGGATCATGGATATCGCCTTCCGGTTCATTGAGTATCGTTACCTTTCCCGGATCTATTTTATCACCGACGATATAGCGTTTCGATTTGAGGTTAAACCAGTAATACTCGGGAATAACATTCTCCTTATAGACGAACTCGCCCTTTATCTTCAGATACTCATGGACATTGTCTTTCCTGTTAGAATCACCGGCCTTGGACCAATCCCAGTCCATCTTGGTGGGGGCTCTTTTGGCAAACTGTGAAATATGGCAGGTCTCACAGGCAAGGCTGTCCAGGTGGGCATTAATCCTGCGATCCTGGTGCGGCACGTCGATATGGCAGTCGGTACAGGCGATACCGTTTTCATGGTTTATGCTCACGGAATAGGCTTTTCCTTTTATAGCATGCTTTTCAGTTTTATGACAGTCCACACAGAGCATGTTATTCTTGCCCATATGAACATCCAGATCTCCCGGGGCGTTCACCAGGGTCTGGTCCAGGTCGCCGTGCTTGACTCCCATGCCGCCGCCGCCATAGATATGGCAGATGCCGCAGTTTTCACGCTTCGGATATCCCACAGTCTTTGCCACGGACTGGAGATCAACACCGTCGGCCGGCATACCGGCATGGCCCTTGGAATAGAATCCGGACCAGTCATGACATACGAGGCAATCGACATTCTCCTCCTTGTTAAAATCGAAATTCTTGTCTTCCCAGCCGTATCCGGCATGACAGCTTGTGCAGGATATCCAGTTGCCCCTTATACCCAGGCAGAAATTATTGAGAAGATTTTTCTTTCCAATTTTCATGAGACCGTCATGCCCCGGAACGCTCACCGGCTCCCCTTCCCACTTCCAGTGCGAGGTTTTCATCAGATCCTTTGCGGCATCTTCGTGACACTTGAGGCATGCCAGGGTCACATCCTGCGCCCTGTCGAATTTTTTAGTAAAAAAGGCCGAATGGTCCAGGTGGGCCCGCCTTTTTACAACATTTTTCCAGGGACTCCGTTGCGCCCCCTTGCCCTCGGGCAGAAAAATAAGAACCGGGACCGCTATGATGACAGCCATCAGTGCCGCTCCCAGTATCCATTCATGCTGTATTCGTTTCATGGATTTCCTCGCCTGGCGGATTTTAATTGTATCTATACGCAAAAAGACTGAAAAAGATGATATGCCTACATATATTTATACGATAAATGTTTCCGTAATTCAAGATTATTTTCCCGATTTTATTGCTTTACCAATCATGGAGCTTCAATCACTTCAGACACTTTTAGTTATTTAGTGTTTAATTATCAACTAAATTTTTATATCTTCTTTTAAATATTCTCATTTTTGACAAAAACCGATTCACTTGTATATATTCTGCCCAGCCAGGTGATTTTCACTTGAAAAATAACTCCGGGATAAGGGCGTATCCATCGTGGATTGCCGGGTCTTTTTTAACTGAGAGAGGTCCAGTCACAACGGCACGCTACAGGATATTATCCCAGTAGTGTGGAGAGAGGAGCACGATAAACGTATAGATCTCGAGCCTGCCGACAATCATGATCAGGACGAGCCAGTATTTTATGATCGGCGGGAAAAAACCAAAGTTCCGTGTCGGGCCCACTGCACCGAAACCGGGCCCGATGTTTCCAATGCACGCCAGGGTCGCCGACATACTGCTTATGAGATCGGCTCCTGAAGCGGACACGACTACGGTTGAAACCAGAACCAGGGAAATATAGAGAAAAACAAACCCGATGATGGAGTATATAAAAGATTTTTTGACAACCGCGCCATTCAGCCTGAATACAAATACGCCGCGGGGATGGAGAAGATATTTTATCTCGTTCAGGGCCTGTTTGGACAGAACAACGACATGGAGCATCTTTATACCGCCCGAGGTTGATCCCACGCACCCGCCTATGAAAAGCATGATAAGCAGTATGGATTGCGCCAGGGGCGGCCACAGGTCATAATCGGCTGTGGCGAATCCCGTGGAAGTCATGAGCGTGGCCACCTGGAAGGCTCCGTACCGGAAACAGTCCGCCAATGAATGATACACATTGCCGTACAGTGATATGACCACGATGACCACGGCGATAAAAAAAACGGCCAGGTATGCCCGCAGCTCCGTATTTCTGAAAACCGAAGTAAAACGCCTGTTTAAAATTCTGTAATAAAGCGTGAAATTAACACCGGACATGATCATGAACAGCGTGATGACCCAGTCAATGTAGGCGCTGTTAAAGGCCGCGACACTGGCGTTCCGGGTTGAATAGCCGCCCGTGGCCAGTGTGCCGAAGGAATGAGTAAGGGCGTCAAAAAGATCCATCCCCCCCGCCATGAGCAGCGCCGTTTCCGCCAGGGTCATTCCCGCGTATATGCCCCATAGGATCAGGGCGGTACTGGTGATCCTGGGCGTCAGTCGTTCAACATCGGGGCCCGGCATTTCGGCGCGCAGGAGCTGGAGTCCGCTCACGCCCAGGATGGGAAGAATGGCCACGGCAAGGCTGATGATACCCATACCGCCCAGCCAGTGCGTTAATGAACGCCAGAACAGGATCGAACGCGATTTGTCCTCAACATTACTCAGGATGGTAGAACCGGTTGTGGTAAAACCCGAGACAGTTTCAAAAAGCGCATCGGCGAACGAGGGGATTTCACCGCTGGACATAAAGGGGATGGCACCGAAAACCGATGCTATGAACCAGACGATTACCACAATAAAGAAACCGTCGCGGGGTAAAAGAGTGGTCGCATTTTTTTTTACAGTCAGTAAAACCATACCGCTGAGAATGGATGCGATAACGGCGGGCAGGATAAAGTCATATAAGCGCCCGTATTCCCCGTAAATCAGGGCCACAATCACGGGCAGCATCATGGACAGGGAGAGGATTATGATCACAATAGCGGTTATTCTCAGTACCAGTTTGAAATTCATGCTCCTGCCCCTTTCTCCGACCCCAAAAAATTTAAAATAAATATCACTAAAAACATATATAAGAATAAAAGTCATTCAAAAAATATATTTACAAAAGGTATCTTCTGTATTATAATTTCCGTGGTGTAGGGATAATAAAACAACCTGCAGGAAGGTTTATATCGGTTGGAAGAACTAAAGGTTTCCATACTCATTGTCGACGATGACGGGGATCATCGGGAACTGTACATACATTACCTGAAGAAAAGCACATCCCCGACATTTGCCATTGAAGAGGCGGCGAGCGCCGATGAAGCAGCGACACTACTGCAGCGCTATACCCCGGACTGCATGCTGCTGGATTACCGCCTTCCCGCCATGGACGGTCTGCGCTTCCTGGACAACTACCGTGAAGAAAACTGGTTCAAAAAAACAGCCATAATAATCCTCACCGCCCACGGCAATGAAACAATCGCCGTGGAGGCCATGAAAAAAGGGGCCATGGACTACCTGGTCAAAGGCAGGCTCGACGGGGATTCGCTCATACGCACAATCCGCTTTGCCGTGCGCCAGAAAAAAAACGACCTGGAAAGAGACCGCCTCTTCACGGATCTCCAGCAGGCCCGGGAAAACGTAAAAAGGCTGAAGGGACTCCTCCCCATCTGCGCCCGGTGCAAAAAAATCCGCGATGATGACGGGTACTGGCAGCAGCTCGAAAAGTACATTGAGGAGCACTCCGACGCGGAAATCAGCCACAGCCTCTGCCCCGGGTGCCTGGACCAGCTCTATCCCGACTACGCGAAAAAAATCAAATCACAATCATAGGGTCCGTTGTATGACGGCAGGGAACGGTGTATGACGGTAGGGAACGGTGTATGACGGTAGGGAACGGTGTATGACGGCAGGGAACGGTTTGAAACCGTTCCCTACTATGGCACCGATACGGGATTGTATTCATCCAGGGTTTTGCCGTCGAGAAAATCGATGATGTACCGGGCCGTAATTTCGGGCTTTTCCTCCTGGGGGATATGGCCGCACTCGGGGATCACTACCAGGGTGGAATTTTTCATATCCTGCTGAAAGCGGAGCCCCACCTTGTCCAGGGGAATCCACTGGTCATCGCGGCCCCAGATGATAAGGGTCTTCACCTCCATGGCCCGGACGCGTTCGAGATATTTGCCGAACTCGTCAAAATCCACGGCGCGGCTCAGGGCCACCTGCGTATCGATATGCCCCCTGGTACGCACACGATCGTAATAGGCCTGGACCTGCTCCTTCCGTATTTTATCGCTGTCATAGTAGACTTCGCCCAGGTTCCATTTCACGATCCACTTGCCGTAGAGGCATCCCACCATTTCGGACGAAAAGGGAATGGAGGCCATCCTGATAATGGCGGGCTTTTTCATGGGATATCCCCCGGCATCGACGAGCACAAGCCTGTCCACCTTATCGGGATGCTCCAGTGTCAGAAGAAGACCCACGGCGCCGCCCAGGCTGTTGCCCACATAGATGACCTTCTTCAGGCCCATCGTCTCCATCCAGGCGTTCACGTCCTGCATTAGCGTGTAGGCATCATATTTTGCCTTTTTCGGTTTGTCGGACCAGCCGAAGCCCTTCATGTCAGGTGCATATATATGATAGCCTTTCGCCTGAATAACAGGCGCAATCCGCTCCCATGAATAGGACGAGGAGCCGAAACCGTGGACCATGACCACGATCTCTCCCGTGCCGGCATACTCGGCATAGTGGATCTTCAGGCCGTTCACCGCAACCATGTGGTCCACGGCGCCGGGCGTGGGGTGAATCACCTCCCCCGAGGGAAGGCGTTTGACGAAAATGCCGCAGGAGGAAAGTGACAGGGCCAGCAAAGCAGAGCAAGCCAGGGCCGTTTTTTTAAAGAGAGGAAATTTCTTTTTCGATGCCGTCGATATGCTCATTAGTATGCCTCTTTATACAATGGTTTTATGGAGGCTATATATAACCGGACGGCGATTCTCCTGTCGAGAAAAAAATTGTTTATTTTGAATATAATGGCGTGACCTCACCCCGGCTCCGCCGCGCGTCGTCGAGCGCTTTTCGGACCTCCTGGCCGCGCTCGACACTAAAACTTCGTGTTTTGAGCTCTCCCGCAGGAGAGGGCTCTCTGGAACAAATTTTCTTTTTGGCCTCCCCGATCGCTTCGATACGATCGCCTGGTTGCCTGGGAACAGCGAAGCAGTCATATCGAGGCAGCGATCACTCAGCAACCGGGGCGTAACTCCTTTCGTGGTATTTCATTCCACAACCAGGGCCTCGGTTGCCGAGTGTTTCACGCAGTGAAACGTATCGAGGCGCCCGAGTCATGGCGAGGCATTAATTCGTGCCACATCGGATTCGGTTGACGGGTAAACGCCGCATTTCGGCACACCGGGAATCCCCAGGTACAGATAAGCTGTTAAGACCTTTTTATTCCAGATCATGTATTCTTCGGGATAAACATGGCAGAGGATCTGACCAACATCAGTTTTCAATCCACGCGCCCGGCACAAAAACCCCGTGTTTTGAGGCTCTCCCCGGCGAGATAGCTCACTTACATAAATTTTATGCTACAGCCTCCCCGGTCGCTTCGATACGCCACCGGTCATCGAGTGGTGGCGAAGCCACCGTATCGAGATGGCGGTGGCACTCAGCAACCGGGGCCTAACTCCTTTCGTGGTATTTCATTCCACAACCAGGGCCTCGGTTGCCGAGTGTTTCACGCAGTGAAACGTATCGAGGCGCCCGAGGCATGGCGAGACATTAATTCGTGCCACATCGGATTCGGTTGACGGGTAAACGCCGCATTTCGGCACACCGGGAATCCCCAGGTACAGATAAGTTGTCAGCGCGCCCGCATGGGGCGCGACCATCCAAACCTGCCGCCAGGACGCTTGTACCTCCGGTTTCAATCCACGCGCCCGCATGGGGCGCGACCATGCAATACCGCCATATTTCAGCAATTTCAATAGTTTCAATCCACGCGCCCGCATGGGGCGCGACCGCAACAGGTGCGTGGTGTTCGGTGGCAGTAACAGGTTTCAATCCACGCGCCCGCATGGGGCGCGACAAACCTTGAGTGGTTTCTTCGTATAGTCCGAAAGGTTTCAATCCACGCGCCCGCATGGGGCGCGACATACATACCGTATCAAACTTACATTATATTAAATTGTTTCAATCCACGCGCCCGCATGGGGCGCGACTCCGGCGATGCTTTTTATTTAACCTCATCTTCGATGTTTCAATCCACGCGCCCGCATGGGGCGCGACACATGCCCTATTACTACACAAAAGCCCCAACCAATGTTTCAATCCACGCGCCCGCATGGGGCGCGACTGAAACCCCCCGGTGTATAATGCCGATAACGATGTTTCAATCCACGCGCCCGCATGGGGCGCGACAAGATGTGTTTTTGAGAATGAGAGATATTTATTTAGTTTCAATCCACGCGCCCGCATGGGGCGCGACGTGGGAGGCGTGACGCTATGGGCAATCAAGAAATGTTTCAATCCACGCGCCCGCATGGGGCGCGACGCGGCTTGGAATCTTTGTTTTTCTGTGGTCGTTAGTTTCAATCCACGCGCCCGCATGGGGCGCGACGAGGGCATGTTGGGCAATTATAATTGTTACAATAAGTTTCAATCCACGCGCCCGCATGGGGCGCGACTTTCTCCCACGATTGAGTCAACCTTCGACCCGATGTTTCAATCCACGCGCCCGCATGGGGCGCGACATCGGGAACCAGGGAAGCATAAACCACGGAGCTTGTTTCAATCCACGCGCCCGCATGGGGCGCGACATGCCGTTCGTTCTTTTCCGATCTCGGCCATTGCCGTTTCAATCCACGCGCCCGCATGGGGCGCGACTGTGGCTCCTATATATACAACGTCTCCCGGCTCGTTTCAATCCACGCGCCCGCATGGGGCGCGACTGTTCGGGTACGGCAAGATCAATATTTCTTTTCTGTTTCAATCCACGCGCCCGCATGGGGCGCGACGCACTCACGCCCGCGGATCTCCAAAGACGCTATTGTTTCAATCCACGCGCCCGCATGGGGCGCGACGGCCCAACCTTGACGATTCTAACGTGGACAAGCCGTTTCAATCCACGCGCCCGCATGGGGCGCGACTGTTTCCGTCCATGACCGTTGATTATGTTTTAATGTTTCAATCCACGCGCCCGCATGGGGCGCGACACCGCACCCACTCTAAACCAATTGGTAACGCATGTTTCAATCCACGCGCCCGCATGGGGCGCGACGACGCCGGGACGCTGCTTGAGGATGCGATGCAGCGTTTCAATCCACGCGCCCGCATGGGGCGCGACCATCGGTGTACGGTCTGGCCCAGTTACCCTGATCGTTTCAATCCACGCGCCCGCATGGGGCGCGACTGTGGCCCAGCATAAACAAGGGCCGATCCGATGCGTTTCAATCCACGCGCCCGCATGGGGCGCGACTATAGCAGGATAAAGCTTTTTGCCGCCGAATATGGTTTCAATCCACGCGCCCGCATGGGGCGCGACATGTTATGCCTGTATTTAACAATGACACTCGTTAAGTTTCAATCCACGCGCCCGCATGGGGCGCGACATATCCGTCGACGTATTCCCGGTAGCAGTCGTGTTGTTTCAATCCACGCGCCCGCATGGGGCGCGACTTTTACAAACTCATATAAATGATTCCCGTCGATGGTTTCAATCCACGCGCCCGCATGGGGCGCGACTCCTTGGATCGGCCGAGGCAGCAAGCTCTATGCTTGTTTCAATCCACGCGCCCGCATGGGGCGCGACAATGACAGATAGATATTTACAGTCATTATGGCGCGTTTCAATCCACGCGCCCGCATGGGGCGCGACAGACCTTGAAAAGTTAAGGTATGCCCGTGAACTTGTTTCAATCCACGCGCCCGCATGGGGCGCGACCTTGGCCCATGAGCCGGCCGGTTGACGACATCTGAGTTTCAATCCACGCGCCCGCATGGGGCGCGACTTAGCCATTGATCTCTAAAAATTTCGGCAGACATGTTTCAATCCACGCGCCCGCATGGGGCGCGACTCAACTCGGCGACTTGTTTTCTATGTACTATCAGTTTCAATCCACGCGCCCGCATGGGGCGCGACAATATCCGTCGACGTATTCCCGGTAGCAGTCGTGTTGTTTCAATCCACGCGCCCGCATGGGGCGCGACCTGACCAATATACCATATATTCAATACATAACCCGTTTCAATCCACGCGCCCGCATGGGGCGCGACATGACATCCTTTGAAATTCCGCAAGACATCGAATCTGTTTCAATCCACGCGCCCGCATGGGGCGCGACCATAATCAACGTCAATTTTATCTTCTATATCCATGTTTCAATCCACGCGCCCGCATGGGGCGCGACGTACTATCACGCTGTCAAATTATATCGACTGCGGTGTTTCAATCCACGCGCCCGCATGGGGCGCGACTGTATATCACATAACCCCTGAGAAGATCAAGGGTTACATACTATTTATCGCTAATCAAGTCTGTTTTCAAAGATCAAGGAGAAAACATTCTCGACAATATCATTCTAATAAGAAGAAATAACCAAATTCACACCGCTAACACCCCGGCAATTTCATGTCCGATCAAGGTTAGCGCTACACAATAATGGGCTCATCATGCTCAATAGGGCCGCTCAATCCATGATGCTCCACCCTCCTTTTCCAGTTGCTTCCGAGGAAATAAAACCTGAGGCTGTCCTCCTCGGAATCATATAAATTGAAAAGCTCCGCTTTAAACAACTCCCATTGGTGGGGCTGGATATTGCATTCGAATACCGATTTCTGCACGCGAATCCCGTAATTGACACAGGCCTTTGCCACCTTTCGCAGCCTTCTGACCCCAGCACTATCCATCGTTGAAACATCATAGGTTACCAACACAAGCATGGTCTTACTCCTATTTTATATAAAAGGGTGGATATTCTTCAATATCTCCCCTTATGTGCCGCGCCATAAGCATGGCCTGGATATGGGGAAGCAGTCCCAGCGTCGTCTTTTCCCCGAGAAACGGGTGTTCTATCACTTCATCTTTTTTCTTCTGGTATGCAACTATCACCCCCCTGCGGGCCGTATCCCCTATGCGTATCTCGCCGGTTTCTCTTTTCTCAAAATCATTTTTCCCCAGCTGTTTTAAATTGATGAGATTCAGCACCACCCTGTCGGCAATATAGGCCCGCAGTTCCTCCATGATATCAAGAGCCAGGCTCGCCCTGCCGGGCCTGAGGCGGTGCAGAAAACCCACCTGCGGATCAAGGCCTGTGGTCTCCAGGGCCGAACGAATATCATTGGCGAGAATCACGTACACGAAGGAAAGCAGAGCGTTCACGTTGTCCAGTGGCGGCCGTTTGCTCCTGGTCGTGAAAATGAAATCCTCTTTTTGTGATGTTATCATGGAATTGAAACAATTGAAATACAGGGAAGCCCCCTCACCCTCGTAACCGCGCAGGGCCTCAAGACTGTGGGCATTTTCAATCAAATGCAGAATCGAGGCAAGATTTTTGATCACAGCCCTGACTACTTCACTGTTCTCACAGTCCTCATGATTCCTCAGATGACGCTGCAGGGCGTTTCTCGAATTGGCGATTTTTGCCGCTACAACCATTCTCGCTATAGTGAGGGATCTTGCCTCTGAGTCGAATACGGCGTACTGCTCCTTTCGAAGCATCACGTTGCCGCGCTGCTCACCGTAGACCCGGGCGAGAAACTTTCCCGTTGAAGAAAGATAGCTGATACCGATATTGTTCTCGGCGCAAAAAGCCATGAGCGCCGGGGTCACGGGCTTGAATCCGAAACAGACGATGTTCTCGATGGTATGAACAGGAGCCTGAAGCGCCTTTTTATTGTCGAGCTCCACGACAAAGGTCATGCCCTCTTTCCGGATAAATGCGTCGGGTGAGGTGATATAGAGAGTATTAGCATGTTTCTTCATCGGTATTGAACACCTCCCGCACATAGGCCTTGAGCCGATTATCGCTGATTCGGGGCATGCACACTTCGTTAAGGGAGCAGGTATCACATTTTTTCTCATATTTTGCGGACGGGATAGTTCTATCCCTGATCAAGATATGAACCTCATCTATAACCCTTTCGGTCTCGGAACGCAGCGCGTCGTCTATTTCCACGACAAGCCTTTTCCGGGGCCTTCCATAAAATATGGCCGCCGTTCGTACCGGCGTTTTCATCATCTCCTCCAGGCACAGGCTCTGGGCGCAGACCTGGGCAAGGTCGCTGATATTGCTCTTGGGCTGGCCGACCTTATATTCAACCGGATAGGGAGAGACAGCCTCGCCCTTTTCCGTGAATTCCACCACATCGGCCTTTCCCGAGAGCCCGAGCCTCTTACTGTAAATGTTCAGGCTCCGCACAATGAGGGTATCACCGCGCCTTTCATCTTCACCGGAGTCGGCCCGCTCATGCAGAAGTTTCCCCTTGGCAGTGAATACATTCTCATCCCAGAGACCCGCCACGTGGATGAGGGCGCACTGGCGCTTGCAGAATATAAAATGCTGTATAGATGAAAGCTGAATGTAGTCGTCTTCGGTGTACATTTATCAGATTATCAATTACCGGTTATTCATAACGGATATTTCATTAAAACCCCTGAAATCGGAATCATTAAATGTAAAGATCGAATTTATTCCATTCGCTATCATAGTAGCGGCAATATAGACGTCATGAACCCGGCTGCCATTAATTTTATATTTTGCTATCATCGACTTGAAGATTGCCAGAGTATCCTGGTTTTCATAAACGACAGTGAAATTCTTTTCAAATTCAGATATTTTTATAATGACCTGTTCATATGAAAGCGGTTGTTCAAAGACCGTTTTCTTTGTAACAATGGCTGCGAACTCACGCAGTATCTGCGGAGAAAGTACGACCCTGTGTGCTGTAAATAAATTGTTGAGTACCCTCACCGACACTTCATGCTTCTCCGCATCGAAATCCCTGAAGGTATGATACACAAGAACATTGGTGTCGACAAAGACATCCTTTCTATTCACTGTAAGCATCCTCCCTCGTAAAATCACGGACCTTTTTACTTGAATAAAAAGTAAATTCACAGGAACCGCTTTTTTCGTCTATGGAGTCTACAGGAAGAATGATGATTTCCACGTCCCTGTCTTTGAATTCCTGGACGCGGTCCAGAGGAATCACTATCCCTTTCTCCGTTACCCTTTGCTGGACTTTAATAGCCTGCATAAGAACACCTCTCTCTATCAAAAAATAAGCAGCTCTTCGTTTTAACAATTTTTACGAACCGATCATTATCATCGCAGCGACCGGAAATCCTATCTTTCATTGCGTTCATCTCTCCCGGGTATGATTACCTTGTCTACGGGATAGGCGTTTTTCTCGGCAAAGGAGATAAGCGATTCCATAGGCCTCTTCTTTTTATCGATCATTTTGATTTTGCCGGGAACCGACTTGATCAGTTCTTCAAGTCCCCTGCGGTCTTCTTCTGTTTCTATTTCAAGAATTACTTTCATACGGTGACCTCCTTGTTGTTTAATATAATCAATTTTTCCGTATATCGTCTGCTTTAAATGTTGAGCAGCAAATGATACGGTTTCATGGATATAACAATTAAAATATAACTCGGTTAATAGAAAATCATCACTGATTTTTTTACCTTGCGCCACCTTTCCCTCCCCTATTAGATGAATAGGATGAGGAAGAATGGGTAGCGGATGTAATATTAATTTAAATAGTCATCACTTTATCTGACCTGAAACGATTCCTTCCCATTCAAAATCCTGATGATATTTTTTACATTTTCTAATACTACCTGAATTATACATGCTTGATACATAATAATTTTAAAAGCCCGGTATTTCTTGCAAATTTAATCCATTTAATTTCTCAATATTATAAGAACCATCTGCATTAACTTTTAATGAACGATGCACTTTAGCGGATGAATATTGACCTGTTTTATTATCATGCTCCCACCAAATCACTTTAAGCACCTCCATACTCCCTTCAGGCCGAGCCGACGAAGCATCATTTTCAAAAATTTTTGGCAAAATATCTTTAATGACATATGCATCGCTATCACTAAAAAGTGTTCGTTCCGCAAGTTGCGGATTCATACTTCCGTAAGTTACATATATGCCATTATCTACACGATGTTTCATTCCCATAGTATCAGAGCTTTTCTTCCCATCCCTGGTATCTTCACTATTGACACTTTTGGTAATTTGAGTACTCGACAAACTGACAGGTTCCAGACTAAAAGCTGATTGAATTGTGACCGGACCACGAATCCCGACGGAGATGCCAGTATCCCCTTCAGAATCATCGCCTTTTTTTTTCTTATCAGCTTTGAAAGCAAAAAGCTGACCGAAGGAACGGACATCAATCCATGTTTCACATGCTTTTTTTACGGTATTTACACCTCCAAGTTCCTTTCCAAGAGCGGCATCAGCCCGTGCTTTTAGACTTTTAGCATCATCACATTTGCGATCATCTGATTGCACAAAAACAGCTTGTCCATTATCTTTACTGTCTTTCTTTAAAAGCAAATATCTTTCAATAAGGCGATCTCTTATTTTTCGTTTGAGGCAGACATCTGTTATTTCTCCCAATCCTTCATAATCAGTACGAGGTCGATTTCCATTAAGAGGATCACCGTTTGGATTTGCGTTTTTAACCCGCATGATAAGTGCAAAATCAATTTTTTTGCTTAGTGTGCTCATAATATTCTCCTTGTAATATTTTGATTATTCTTCGTGATCAGAATCAGTCCTTTCAACATCTGACCCTGCCTTTTGAATCCATTTTCCATTTTCTCGTCTATGCTCATGAAGCCATTTCCGCTGACAATGGTATCCAAGAAGATATTCACCGGAAAGATGTTTATCTGAAATAAAATCATCACTCACAAATGATGCATGAATTTCATCAAGCAGCTCATTGTATCCGGTGAGAAGGCCGGGCGTTCTGGAATTAATACGCGCCTTGTATGGGACTAATGAATTCTCAATCAATTTCCATGTTGAAAATGGCCGGTCTGAAAAACGTTGCATTAGTCGTGCAGCAGATGTATCCCTGCTCTCCTTTGAATAAAAAAGCGCTATAGATTCAATTTGCTCTGCCACAGAAAGCAACCGACCATATAAATAATCTCTTGTTTTTCTTTCTTCCTCAAGAGCCATTTTATACCCCCTATCTTTATTCATTCCTTTGTATAATGAACATGTAATTCCAAGACATTTTTCCCATTCCCACTTTTCCATCCCAACTCGATTTGAAACCCTGCGAACACAAGAGATGACCAAATCCATTGGGAATTGTGCACCATCAACAATGCAGGGCATCAAACGTTCTACTGTTGCACCTACTAGTTTTATTCCTCCTTTACCTTCAGATTTTTTCCCATATGCAGCCCATGCGATATCCTTTGGGGCAGGTGAGCCGATGAAGTGTAGATCCTTCCCAAAGTTCTGATACCATGCAAATTTAGAATGCCATAGTTTAATACGTTCCAAAAATTCTGATCCGGTTAGTTCTCGATAAAAAGTAATAGCCATTCTTCCAGGCGTTGCGGAATCCAGACCCATTACAACTATGTTCGCAGAGTCATTAATACTTGCTTTATATCCGGCAATTTTTTTGTTAAGCCGAAGCGAAAACGATTGTCCTGCGTCACCAATGCCACCAGATGCTGATTCAGAAGCATCATCTTGCTGTCCCAAAAATGCTAATGTGTTCGCACATGGATCTGGAATATCTTTCCCTTCTACTGCCCAGGATACAAAAACTTGATCTCCGCTACGAAAAGCCTGTTTACGCCTGATTAACCAACGAAGCGCATTATGGGCCTTTTGCGTTACTTCAAACGAAGTACTGACGACTTGTTCTGCATCAGTAAAGCGCCCCTTAAATGTATACCCTGATGTATCATTTGAAGAAATTAGTTTTGCTTTATCTGCATCATGTCTGAGCTTTGCAGGATGTTGTTCTGCTAAAGGTTCTTCCTGGCCAGTAACAAAACAAAACCCTTTTTTACTTTGATTACTTGCATAGTAATCTATCCATGACCGAATTAGTGATGCCGATTCCCATGTACCCGATTCCAGCCTATCTTTTAATATAACCCGAAATCTAACAAATGCATCCATTGGGTTCTGACCCGGCGGAAGAGATTTGAATATGAGAGGAATATTTTTTCTATCACCTTCCCATTCCAATAAGACCCGTTTACTCTTTGATAACTTCTCATCGGTTATCAGAATTCCATGAGATACAAGATCTTTAATGATATGTTTTTTTTGAATATATGAAAGTATAGCACATGACATTTCGTGACTAAACGGTGACTTGCACCAAGATTCGAGCGTTTTACAATAATTTTCAAATGGTTCAGAAGGATTATTATCAAACCCACTAGTCACCTGCCCTCCAAAATCTAAATAATCTCCTGCAATATATTGAAGTTTATCACATAGAGGATGATTCTTAGGTTTTTTCCCAGATCGACCTGACGATTCTTCCGTACAAGGAATAAGCGTTTTTTGATCGTTCTTGTTTTCTATAACTTTTGCAGTTATAAACTTACCAGTCTGATCAATAACAATTTCAATATGAGCTTGTTGACTAGTATGGGAAACAGGAAATAAGTCACCTGAACCAGAAATGCTTTTATTTCCAGCACAGGATTCATAGGTTTCATAAAGTTTCTGAATCCAACTCATTCTGTCACCCCCAGTTCTTCAGCTTCCATCTCTACTGGTTTGATATTTTCATCTATACCAAAATATTTCGCGAGCATGGGGCGTACATGTTTTTTCAAATCCTCAGGGCAATTATCTGGACGAGTAAATTCAATTACCCCATTTTTCATCACCGGTCTCCAGAATCTCGCCATCAATTCTTCCTTTCCGGTTTCATCTGGATAATCAAATCCATGAAACATCAAACCGTAACTTATTTCATTAACATCATCGTATGATCCCTCGCCCTCACCAAATTTACATGGTTCAACATATCCCTGACAATCACGCGTACCAAGAAATATGTCCTGTCTTCCCCCCCGCTCAAGCATACGTTTGGCTATTGCAAAATGTTTTCCATCAATCCGATCTCCTTCGAGGTGTTTCTGGCTCATATTCATTTCAAAATGAGCACGAACCTGATATTCAACACCTTTTTCACAACCAGCTTTTTCTCCAGAGAGAAAAGTATATATTGCAAGAGTATTACCACCTCCAAACTCAAGTGGTTTTGTTCCTTTTGTTTGAGTCTGTACCCGTCTCATAATTCTAACTGCATCAACAATCCAGATTATAGTCGGTTTCCAGTAAATAGATTTACATACACCTTTCAGAGATTCATACGTCGGGATGTGATATGAACATTTCTCCCCTCCAATTTTTGTTAAAGGATCGGTAAAAAGTGCATAACGGCCCCAAAGCTTGAACTCTATACTATTTTTTGGTGTTTCATACATAAAGCAATTCCTCCTCATTTACAGGTTCCATCGATATTCCAAATTTTTTACTATAATATCTATGATCGAGATAAAAGATATCCGTTTCAGGTTGCACACGAAACAGGGCTCCATTATCGCTTAATTTTTTGAATTCATGTGAAAAGATATTTACTGAATATTGTTGCGCCTGGCGTAAAAGATCAAATTGCTTTTCAACATCGAAAGCTGAACAGAGATCATTGACGAGACCCTTCCCGTCCTCTCCATATTTAACAATAACACTTTGAGTCGGCGCATCAATTGATTTGAATATTTTAGCAGCAGTCATAAAGGATTGGCGAAGATCATGTTTTGGCCATTCGCCGAAAGCATTTTTATATGCTATTGCAGCCAATTGGTTTGTTGACAGCAGACTGAGGAGCGAATCATCCCGATGCGCTTCTTTAGTTGTAACCGGATAATCCATCTGATCTTTCCTCTCGAAGAAATAGTTCCGGTAATACCACTCAAGTAAAATCGGCCCTATTGGATCATTTTGATACTTTCCTGGATTTTCTTTGAAGTCGTTCAGAACTCTTTCTGTCTTATCCTTTCCAATCGCAATGTCTTTCAGACAATCGATGTTTTCCTCTGACGGATTGACAATATACACCCGTCCAATATCCCGTTTCCCGTTCCGGTTGCATCGTCCTGCGGCCTGAGCAATGGAATCTAGACCCGCGTTAAACCGGATAACAGAACCAAAATCAATATCAACACCAGCCTCTATCAGCTGGGTGCTAATACATACCGTTGGAAGATTATTTTCAGGTTTAATACGTTCCCGGATTGTTGTTAGAACATTTTTCCTATGGATCGGACACATACCAGTACTAAGATGAAAACACTCAGCAGTAGTTTTTTTCTCTACCGCATTGAAGAGTAAACGAGCTGAACGCTTCATATTTACAACAACAAGACAACTTTGGACTTCCTTCACTTCCTTTTCAGCAAGTTCTGCTACATCATCATCGTCCCATCCGCCCGGCTTGCGAGAATCTAAAACCTCAACGCGTTTTAAATTATCAAACAAATTCTGTACATCTGGCATTATTTCATTTTCCGGTATAAGCGAAAGAGCACCTTTTAAAGCATTAACTTCACCCAAAAGCGGTTGGGTAGCAGTACAAAGGACTACACTACTTCCACACTGTGTAACCAGAAAATTGACCGCGTTACAAAACATATGTACGCATCGTACAGGAAGTGTTTGAATCTCATCAAATACGATTACAGTTTTTGCAAGCTGATGCATTCTCCGCGCCCCGCGCGTCCCTCCTCCAAAAAGTGCTTCAAGGAACTGTACCATTGTGGTATATACTATAGGAGCATCCCAATTCTCCATAAGCAACTTTTCTTTCCAGCTCTGCTTCTCTGCTCCTACATTCGAATGGTGTTCGAGTACAATTCGACCTTGATCTTCCCTGTCTATTTCAAGAATTTCTCGCACTACTTCGGCATTCTGATCAATAATTGAAGTAAATGGAATAACATAGATTATCCGGTCAAGATGATGTTTCTCTGCGTGATGTAGCGCAAATCGGAGACTCGCAAGGGTTTTCCCTCCGCCAGTCGGAACTGTCAGAGTAAAAATTCCCCTACTTCTTTGTGACACTGCCAAACATTGATCCGAAACCTCTTTACGAATTCTATTTACCTTTGTTTGAGGTTCCCTAAATTCTTTAATTTTCTTTTCCAGCTTCCCAGAGAGAACGCTCCAGGACTGATAAAGTCCATTCTGTCTTTTTTTTACTTTATCCGGTTTTTCAAAATCAGCCGTATCCTGTCTATCTGCGTCAATGAGACAACTAAAAAGAAAACGAACTAAAAGTCCTGTTTGAAACTGAAAGACAGTTGATCTCTGATTTTTTTCAGGAACAGAAGAAAATATACGCTTGAGAATTGTTTCCAGAGATGTAGTTAAGTTGATTTGAGCTAAAATTTCATTTAGTCTCACCACAATTTCCATTTTGGAACAAACTTCTGAGAAATAGGTTTGCTCATCACGTTTTGTAACTCTTTTTGTAAAGATATCATGTGTTCCGTTAAAATCCGTTGTCAGACAATCAATTAAACCGGAATGATGCGAAACAAGACAAAGTGTAAGTATTTGGGCTATAATCTTTTCGATCGAAGTTCCTAGAGATAGTCTGTTCCATATAAGTTGCGCTCCAGCAGTGGAATGATCTATTTTACCTCTCATATCCCGAGAATCTATGTAATCATCCTCATCTGGATTAATCAACCCTTCTGCAGATTTAATATAATCTTGGAACGTTTTTGAGTACTTCCCAATATCATGTACTAGACCTAAAATTTCACCAATACCACCAAGTCCAATTTTAGATGCAAATTTCTTAGACAGATTAGCTACGCCTAAAAGATGATTTCTCAGGGCTTGCGTCTCACCATCAGTTTTTCTGATGTGTGCAATATATTTTTTTTTAGTCATTTATTTCCCTTATAAGCTACATAATCAAAATATTTCATCCCATCCCCCGGCCAACCATCCCATAAACCGCCCACAATATCAAATAGATTTCACTCTAATGAAGTATTTTTAATTGCATAATAGCACCCATACCGCCTGACGCATCGCTATTGGAAACATCATTATTATTTTTTCTTTCCTCTCAGATTTGCTCTGGATTTTAACAGATGACCGATTCGTCACCATAGTAATAATAATAGTAACTTGCCGATTCATTTTGATCCTGTGAGAAGTACATAAGTTCTTCGGCATCACGGGACATAAGAAGATAAATCAGTATCTCCTGACTTCGTATATTTTCGATGCTGAACGCCGAAACATTCAGAGATACAAGGATAGTCAGAATAATTTTCACGCAAAAAGAAACCCGTTGTTTTGCCATACGATACCTCCGCTGTGATTTGATCAGTATCGATCTATATATAATGGTACAGACCGAGGAGATAGGTAACAAAAGAAACCGGGCACATAGGTAACACATTATATTTAGGGTATGGAGGTAGAGCCATGCCCTGGAAAATGGAGAGACCTATGGATCAGAAAATAAAATTGATATCTTGTTGGCTTGAAGGGGATAAGGGGATATCAGAGCTGGCAAGGGAATTCGGAGTAAGCCGAAAGACAGTTTATAAATGGATAGATCGCTATTTTATTGAAGGAATACGAGGATTAGAGGAAAGGAGTCGAGCAGCTCATAATTATCCGAATATAACTGGGAAAGAAAGGATAGACTGTATTATAGAATATAAATTGAAGCACATGAAATGGGGACCAAAGAAGATACGTAACTGTCTTCAGAGAGCTTATCCGGGAGAAAAGTGGCCTTCAGCCAGCACAATAGGTATCTGGCTCAAGAAGAATGAATTGGTCAAAGATCGTAAGAAGAGACGACATGTGCAACGATATCAGGATCACTTTATTGAGTGCACTGGTCCCAATGATGTGTGGAGTGCGGATTATAAGGGGCAATTTTATACAAGAGACGGAATAGTATGTTATCCATTAACCATAACAGATAATTTCAGCAGATATTTATTAGCCTGTAACGGGTTAGAAGGTCCTCGTTATATGGAGACAAGAGCATGTTTTGAGCGCGTTTTCAGGGAGTATGGATTGCCTTATGCAATTCGTACAGATAATGGCACTCCGTTCGCCGGTACAGCGATAGGAGGTCTAAGCCGCTTATCAATCTGGTGGATAAAGCTGGGAATAATACCAGAAAGAATTGATCCGGGAGAACCACAACAAAATGGGCGACATGAAAGATTTCACAGAACCCTGAAGGAATCGACCGTAGATCCAACAATACCGAATCTGTCAGAGCAGCAAAGCAAATTTGATTTTTTCAGAGTCGAATATAACACGGAGAGGCCCCATGAAAGCATTGGGATGAAACGTCCGGTTGAATTATTTAGAAAATCGAACCGTTCTTTCCCGGCAAGAATCAGGTCTATTGAATATCCAGATGATTTTGTTGTCCGACATGTAAAACGGGGTGGACAAATAAAATTCGGAAATAATTTATATTTTCTTAGCGGTTTATTAGCCAGGGAATGTGTGGGATTGCAAGAAATTTCGGATGGCTTATGGCAAATCTATTTTGGATTGCATAGATTAGGATATATTGATCTACATAAGAATAAAGTGACCAAGTATTTAAAAAAAGTGTAACCCATGTGCCCGGTTTAAAATGTTACCTATGTGCCCGTTTGAACACCAGGTCAAATATACTGCCAGACCTGTGACAGGGAGTGTCATACATTAATGTGTAGTGCCTGAAATCACCTGCCAAGAACGATATCCTCCACCGCCAGGATCCCGGAGTGGCGGCACTGCGCGGCGAGAATCTTCACCTGGTCGATGAGGATCCGGTAATCCTCCAGCTGCAGCTCCAGCCGGTCAAGGCATTCCCAGGGATCCCCGTGGAACCGTTCCTTCAAGGCCGCGATCCTCTTTCTTTTTGCCTCCTCTGCGGCATGAGCCCAATCCCGGTCCTTCTCTTCCTGGAAGGCCTTCAGCTCGTCATAGTGTTCCTCAAAGCCCTCGGTGTCAAAGATGTCCCAGCAGGGATCATCGACCCAGTCAACTTTCAGCCTGTGTATTTCTTCTGGTGTTGCCATAGTGATCTCCTTTATTCATGTATTTTTAAGAAGGGGAGGGGGCCAGGGCCCCGCTCCCCAGGATGAGAAGCGCCGTCAATCCTCATGGGGAAGCATGAGAGTAATGACCGGTTCCCCCGCGTCGCCGGGGCCGATATGGCCCTTGATCTTCACGGGCTCAAGGAGGCCGTCCTCCATGCTGAACAGCACATCATAATAGACCAGGGAGCCGGGGCAGTGACGCGCCGACATGGCAAACATGAAAAGCGTGTCCCAGAGGCGCCCATCGATGCTCTGACCCTGTTCCCGCTGCTCCTCGCCGGGGACAATGTACCGGTTCCACAGTTCCCTCGTGATCGCCACAGGGAAACGGATCCCCGCCTCACGAGCCACCTTCGAGGCATCAACCAGGACACCGTCGGCAATGGCCTGCGCCCTGGTATAAACATAAATAAAATCAACGGAATCGGAGGAATGACCCTCTTTCTTTATCTCTTTCATAACATAACCTCCGTAAATAATAATGTACTATACTTATGTATAGTACATTATTAAACGTTTAAACGTCAATATATTTTTAACGTTTAAACGTTTTTTTCTTGCGGAATGAACCGCTCCGGACCATACTGGACTATGGAAAAGAAAATTAAAAACAGCCAGTACACAGGATACCGCCGGCCGAGCGTAGCGCTGACGGAGGAAGAACACCGGGAGATTGCCCACTACTGCATAGACCAGGGCATGAAGATAGGGGAGTTTTTAAAGGAAGCCGCTCTTTACTGCGCCAGAAATGAGATAGCGGTAAAGCAGTTGAAAGACTGAAAAAACACCGAGGAGGCACCTATTGGAACTACAGCTGCACAACCCCCTGGTCTTCTTTGACCTGGAAACCACGGGGATCGACCCCTCAAAGGACCGGATCGTCCAGATGCACTTCATAAAACGCCGCCCCGACGGGGGAGAGGAGATATATGCCGCCCTGGTAAACCCCGGGATCCCCATCTCCGCCGAGGCCACGGAGATCCACGGCATCAGGGACCAGGACGTGCAGGGCGAGAGGACCTTTCAGGAAATAGCCCTGGAACTAATGACCTGGCTTTCCGGGAGCGATCTCGCGGGATACAACAGCAACAAGTTCGACATACCGCTCCTGGCCGAGGAGTTCCACCGCGCCGGACACGATTACAACATACGGGACATCCAGACAATCGATGTATTTTTACTGGAGAAGAAGGTCAATTCCCACAAGCTCGAAGAGACCTACAAACGCTATACCGGGAAAAGCCTGGACGACGCCCACGACGCCGGGGCCGACATCCGCGCCACCATGGAAATACTGGATCACCAGCTCGCGCGAAACCCCCACCTGGGCGACACCATAGAAGGTCTGGGAGGCCCTCTTCTCACCGAAGAAGGCATAGACCTGGCCGGAAAGCTCAAGATAATCGACGGGGAGGCCTGCTACACCTTCGGGAAACACAAGGGACACCCGGTAAAAAACCATACCGATTACGCCCGGTGGATGATCGACAACGATTTCCCGGCAGAAACCAAACGGCACCTGCGGGCCATACTGGCCAGTCTCTCATAAAGCAGAACACATCGAACAACACCAGCAGACTTAACCCGCAACACAACTACCTGCTCAACACGTCTGCGGAGGCTGTGGGCATGTGGGTAGGTCGCCGGGGACACGGTAGACGCACAAACACCATACCAGAGAAATAACCGCAAAGAAACAGACAGTAGAGCTATCCACATGTCCACGGCCTTCTTATGATGAAGCACCTACGACAAAAGCAGGCAGAACACATACACGGCAGAAAAGCCATAGGAACAGAAACCACCCACCCCCTGACTACCCGAACACCAGACGAGATAAAGCCTGACATAACGAATCACCGGGAACACCGATAATAAAAAATAAAACCCGGGGATTAACCGGGTTTTATTTAAATATTCGTAACGAACACTATTCTTTAATAATATAGTATACCGCTGCATTTTTAGGACGGGTTTCACCATTGCCAGACCCGTCACCGGAGGTTTTGTACTTTGCTTTATTCGTACTTATATCTATTGCTGCATTATCAAATAACATTGATGTATACCCATTATATGAACCAGAAGTAGATGCAAGAAATTCATCTTTTATAGAACCACTCATTGAGAGAGCCCCAGAACTTGAAAAACCCGGCCACCTTTTATTTGCAACTGAAGATATGTTTCCCACAATCCTCTGCATCGCATCATCCTGGTAGGAACCGACTCTGTTACCTAGCACTACATCTCCGGTTATATCAGTCCTTTCTCCACTATCAGGGTCAACACCGCCTTTTGTATCCAGACCCCTTAAAAAAGCTCCCCTCAAATCCGGAACACGAAAATAATTGCCATCCTGACCCCACAGGTACTGAATTACAGCAAACAATTCCGGTTTGGCTGAAGGATCATAGGATTGACCATTGCAAAGCAGCCAACCTTCAGGAATTTTATCCTCGTCTTCCAGTGAACCGGCAAAAGGCATAATAGTACCAGTTGGAACCATAGCCTCTTTTAAGCTATTAAATTTGCTATTCATTTTACTTGCTGAAATAGGCTCACCAGCTACAAAGTCATCCCACACATTAGACTGGGCTGATATCGTAATGATAAAACCGGTAATAAAAACCAGAGCTGAGCTTATGATTAATCCCTTCTTTGAGAACAGGGGTTTAATGAACTTTACAATCTTGTCATCGATATTGATGTTAAATTTAACTATCATGTTACTCTCCTTAATTTAATATTTTCTAAATATGATTAATTTTCCCAGTATGCTTCCCCAAAATTAGAAATATCAAAAAAACAACCGCTATCAGCATGGACATGGGCCATGATAGGAATTGTTTCACCCGTGTTATTATAAGCCGTTACAAGATACCAACGTTTTTCTTCACCAAGGTAAGGCAGAAGAATGTCCGTATAATCTATTGAATTAGAAGATAGCTGTGCAATTTGAACAAAATTCTCTTCGCCATTTATTCTTCGATAGATCTTGTAACCGCTTTCAATTCTTGAATTATCTTCCCAGGAAAGATCAATGTTGGAGTTGTTGATTAGTGCCTTGAAGTTACTCGGACTTGTAGCAACAAAATTAATAGCCTCAGTAACAACACCAGATATGATAAAATCATAGGGATTGGTACTTGAATCATTACTGTAAATCTCTACTCTGGCGGAATAATTTCCCGGTGTATCACAATCAAATTTAATTTCGAAAGCAGCATCACCCTGTAATGCAATTTCATCTTCAGGCTGCGTTGTAACAGAAAAACAATTCTCAGACTGAAGATTAGTTATCTTAACCAGAGGAGAACCTGTCAATTCAAGAGTTTGCGAAGTAGATTTATTATAGATTTTAAAAGACAACTTCTTTGGTCGCGTAATACCAATTTCCGGCGGCAAGGCTTTAATGGAGAACATATTGTAATCTCTCCCTGAAATTATCGAAGTTGTGTCTTGCTTTAACACCATGACTTCCGATGGATTATCAGGTATCTCATTGGAAAACTCAGGTTGATAGGTTTTTAAAAGAACCGTATCATAACTGGTTCCAATTTCATCCTTTTCAATATCTATAACAATTTGAACACCAGGATTAACTGCCTTAGAGACTTCCGAAGAATTTTCCGTATATTTTTTCTTCCATTTTCTATTAACATAAAATGTACCCTGATTGTTTCTGCAATACTCAATTAATTCTTCTTCATAGAACTCCTGTTCGTCCAGCAATAGATCATTAATATTAATCATATTATCGCCATCATTATCATAACAATTCCGCTGAAGATAGAAATCATTGATTTCCATAAAATTGTTGGTACCATTGCCACCGTTGGCCTTGCTGTTGAGACCGTACCCCTCCCACACAAAACTGGCCTCGGTACTCTTGACATGATACCCTGATAGCTCATTTAATTCAACTCTTACTGGTTCAAGAAGACCAAAGGTCCTTTTCCAGTATTTACCATTGGTAACAATTTTTCTGGCACCATTGTCAAATATCTCTTCATTCGTTCGTTCATCAAACCCAACAGTCTTCCAACCGATTTTTGGTTTTTCATTAAGTATGAAAATCCCTAGTGGGTTGTTTTGCAAAGGTTGAAGAGGAGCTATTGCACTTGAGGTACGGATACCTCCCGGAAGACTCATAAGAATGTGATCAAAGGGCGTTTCCGATGTAATAACACCAGTCATGTTAATATCATACCACTGCGCAGCGATGTAGCTGTGGTGTGATGGTTTTAATCCGGAAATAAAATTATAGACGGTTTTCCCTATTGAAACAGCTGCGGATGCAATAGCAAGTGCTGCAACAATTCCCTCCATATTTTCACCTGAAACCTGCGTTGGATTCATAGAACCGGGATTTGCTATGTTTGTTTTTTCCTTTTCTGTATCGATTTCTCCCTTTATTGCAGCAATATTTTTCCCAATGGATACAATTCCAGTCAAAGCCGATAAAGCTATATCCCAGGGACTTTTATTTATGGTTTCTGTTTCTACTATCTGGTTTAAATGTGCTTTCCCCGCAAGGCTTAAATTTTCCTCTTTGATAAGGTGAAATGAAATGTCCAGTCCGATATCCTGTTTTTTTAATGTCAGAGGATCGAAGGATACAACAAAATCAACCATGCTCCATTTGGCTGACATAACTTTGGAATATGCAATAATACCGTTCCAAATATTTTTCTGTGTATCTTCATTCCCATAATCCTCAAAACAATTATATTCATTCCTATTAAAGGTGAATAATGATGTTTTTTCTGAAGCGCATTGATAGCTTCCAGGATAACTTTTAAGAACAACCTTCATATACTGATATGCGTCTTCACCGGTATAGTAGAAAATAACCCTCATTATTCCCCTGGGTATATTATAGAGAATAAAAAAAGGTTGTTTAGGTGGATCATTCGCCGGTGTTGCCTGAGGACTATTACCAAAATTTTTCAATAATAAGACCCATCCATCTTCAGGAAGGTAGTCTCCTGTACTCTGGAGATAAATACCTGCCGGTCCCGGACTATGACTGAATTGAGGCAACTGAACATTATCATGCTGCACAATGTCACCACCTGGCGTCCCTCCGGTATTCCCCGATCTTGACCACATTGTATACATCTGCGGATTAGTTTCAGGATCATAAGAAGACCAGTCCCATTCAGGATCAAGATTTGGGTCTCCCGGTAGAAGAGCCCTGCTCACTCCCGAATCCAATAAGTCCTGATAATAATCTGTCCCATTATCGGGACTACAGTTTGAAACCAGGACAATACAGGACAAAAAACATAAAAGCTGTATTACCAGCCTGTTAAATAAATTTTTTGACATGTGTTGATATCCACCTCCATATTAGTATAACATTATGTCTCATAAAACTATAAAACTCTTTTTTGTCAATATATTTATTCTTTGCGCACTTTATTCAATAAATTCTGTATTAATTAGTGCACAAAGTACAAAATACTATTTCTTTATCGTTTTGAAGGCAATTTATATAAGACTATCATTACTCCGGGTAGATATTCTGTTCATCATTGTTCACACTTCTAGTTACAGTTCTGAAAGAAGGAATGTTTACTCCCGAATCGCTACCTTCTTTTGTTTTAGAAAAAAACAGGAAAAGGTTTGACCAATCATCATAGTCTTTAAGGGTACTAAAAGTACCATCATTATCGAGATCGACAGCAACGGATGAATCCTGAGAATCATTGTTATTGAAATCTATATAGCCGCTTTCAGTTCGACCAAAACCTGATATTTCATCAAGGTTGTTCTCATCCAGATTTGATGATATTCCATCAGAAAAATCTATTATAAAAGAATCAATAGGATCATAACAAGAATTGATGAAATCATACATAGAGCCTTCTCCCCAGAGCCAGAAAAGCAGTCGGTCGCCTTCATTATTGCCCATGGTGGGCAGGCCGTTCAACTGGTAGAGATAGTTCATGGTGCTGATATAATTAGGCTTATAATTATTATCTTCATCACCGCCGTGTCTGAGGCCCAGGTTATGCCCCAGTTCATGTAACACCGTACCAGCCTGATAGTTTTTACGAATATTTCCAAAAGACACAAGACCAAAATTCCCCAAGGTGATCAAAGTGTCATTTCCCCTGAACTCCGCCAGTCCCGATGATCCGGCATGTCCGTTGATGTTCTGGGAATAGGCAAAAAGCATGTAATAAAATATTTGGCGGCGTGCAATGGGCATATATTCATTTTTATAGGAATAGAGGTTGGTTCGCCCATCATACGATGTGCCGATGGTGGTCCCTGCGGAAAAAGGGACCCGATGAATACCATCGTCAAGGTCATACATTGCAGGATTTATCTCACCGGCAGTTTTATCAAATAGATCTCCACAGTCAAAGTGAACAGAAATCCTGTGAGTTGCGAAGACATCAGCTACTTTTTTCAAAGCAGAAAAATCAGGAATAACTCCTGCATCGGTTGAATCCATATAATCAACATGGATAAATATATCTTTCTGGTCTATCCGTGCTCCCCACTCATATAAGGGAAGCCCTGCAAAGGTTGTTCCTGCCATTTCATTGAGATCAGGTATGCCGTCCTCATCATTATCGGTTGTATTGATAATATCATTTGGACCACCAGGTGTAGAAAATTTATTTAAAGACCAGTCTTCTTTTGTATCGGTATCTACATTGCTCCCGTCACGAGTAAGACTTTCCCCTAAATTGAGAATGGAGTATGGCAAAGCAGCAGCAGAATCACCTATCCATGATGCAGGAGAAAGAGGATTAGCATCGTTGATACCGAATTTTACAAAATCGATAGTTACTCCTGTTTTCCTGAGTTCTATAAAACCACTAGAGGTCCATGATGGTACGACATCCTCATCTTTAATATAAACCAGGTTTTGACCATTTATGTAATTATCAAGACTACTCCCGTGAATAATTGCATACGATCCGGAATAAATTTTTAGCTCAGGTAGAGAAAAAGAATGCGTCGTTTCCCATTCACCTGTATTGATGTTATATCCTTTAGTAATTAATTCAAAGTCTGAGAGCTGCGCCATTTCTCTCGTATTATTATAAACTTCTAACCATGCAGACCCACCTGGATTAAATGTCGTTCCTACTTCACTTATTATCAATAACCCATTTTCAGACGGAGAATTACTATCCTTACTCACAGCGCATGACAAAAAAATAACAATAATTACTAGATTGAATGAATTTAGAAGTAATTGTAAAATTTTCTCTACCATATCATTTTCATGTTTTTAATATTATTGTATTAATTATGCTTACTAATACGACATAATTATTTACATACTCAACAACTCTTCCTTAATGTCAAGAATAATATTTCGAAGCACAGTAATGATGGTAAAGAGATAAACATTAAAAATATCTATTGCAACATCGAGCCCTCAGGAGAGGTGAAACAGTAGATCATCATCTCGGGCCATTATGAAGCGCCCTATGTCTTCACCTAGCTCTCGAGCCAGCTTATTACTCTATGTGCCGATGATAATTATTGAGCGTTACGATGGAATTATTCCGACCTACGGAAAGATACTCTTCTTTCACCCTCAAGTGTACTTACAGCGATGTACTAGAAGAATGAAAGGTTTATGACTTGAAGGAGAATAAAATATATAATCATCCCGAAGTACATAGGATAATAGCCAGTAGAAAGGCAATACTAACATGTAGAAAGTTTTGGCGTATCTATAAATGAAATCACAATAACCTACAATGCTGAAGGAGAACCACTTAGTTTTGAAGAAAAAGCAAAAAAACGGATAATTAAGAAACTGCTGCAGAAAGGCTGTATACTGATATGGTATGCTAGACAAGACATGCACACAGCTAACATGTTCCGACTGCATAAAAAGGTTAAAATCTATCTGTACCAGCGTGCAGAGAAAAAGGAGAGACAAGGGAAAGGAATATTCACAGAAAAGAATTGACCTAGCCCAATATTCAATAAGGAGAAATAAACCATAACTTTATTCTGATAAAATTGCAGAGATAAATAAATAAAATAAAAAGCATGAAAATCAATTCGCTGAGAGTTCACTAACAAAAATACGACACCTATTATAACTTAGAATCCCCTTGAAATATTTTAATTGTTACAGTCAATCAAATATCAAAAACCGATAACAAATACTCTACAGAAAAACCCTCTTCCATAGACCGAATACTCAGTAGATTTTTCTCATCGGCACCGGTAGCCTGGTTCATCTTCAGGGTGTCGATGCGGGATTCTATTTTCTTCTGCTCGTCGTTGAGCCGCATGATGGGGCCGTAATTCTCATAAAACCCTTTTTTAACCAGGCGGTTTATCTTCCGGTTTACTGACGCATACTCCTCTTTCAGGCGTGCGATCTGGTAAGAGCAGAGGCTCCGGCGCATAATCTCGATTTCGCGTTGACGGTCCCTGTCAATAGTATAGACCTCCCTTAACTCCCAGGGAGTGACACAGGTAAGCACCAGGGTAAGTTTATTCATACCCTTTTCAATCCTGACAAAGTCGCTGTTCTTTATGTCCGGGACATAGCCCTTAACCGTGATTGTTCCGGAGACAAAGGAGCCTGCAGGGATTGAGGCGAGTTCTTCGAGTGATGAGCCCGAGAGACTCCTCTGGGAAACCTTTTGGGACGTCTTGAAAATCTCGATCTCGTCTATATTGTCTTTCTTCAGAATTATCCGTTCTTCACCACGCAAAAGAAAGGCCTTCTCGGGAAACATGGCCAGGACCTGCAGGGTCTCGGTTTTTTTTTCCCTGGAGACATGATCGAAATATAGTACCTGGGCATTACAGATATACCTGCTGTTGTCCTGGAAATCCTTAAGCGCGCCGTCGTAGTGACGATAAAAGACCTTGCTCGCGGAGCGCACCGCCTGGTGAATGGAAAAGGAACGCCCTGTTATGGAAAAAGCAAGGAGTACAAAGATAAAGAGCAGGACATATTCCTTCCAGGTGCCCACGAGGATGCGGATGGCAGGAGTGCGGAAGGAAATATACTTGTCCTTTGAATAAGGAGCGAGAAGTTTCACGCCGGACTGGTTGAACAGATCGATGAAGATATGGCTGGCATAGGCAAGAACCAGCGCGAGATAAATCCCCCCCGGCCCCCCTTTAGGAAGAAAGGGGGGAGCGAGAGGCCCTGGGCTTCCTTTAAAAAAAGGAGGGAGAATTACTAAGGGTAAAAATATTAGCGCCACGACAAGGATCGCAAAGACTGAGTGCGTTGCTTTACGGTGCCCCCATTTTTTAAGCACCTTCCGTGACAGGCCCGGGAATATCCTTCCCATAAAACTTTTGGGATGATCGATATCCGGCACGAGCGAGAGAAGAGAGGCCGTGAGCGCAACCTGTGGTGAGGCCCCGGAGGCGGAGACGACAAGGTATGAGAAGGCGTAATGGGTAGCCGCGGTCATATTATACACTCCTTTTTCGATTTGCCGGCATGAAGAAATACCGCATGAATACCAGCCTGAATACCATGAGCAGGGCATAGGACAGGGCGACCATGGACGTTGCATAGGACTTCAGGACCCAGGCGAAAAAGAAAAGGACTACAATGAGAAGAACAGGGGCAATGCTTATTTCCTTTCCGTCTTGATCATCAACAACGATCTCCTCGGCCTTCTTGCCCATTTGAATCTGTTTTGCTATGTACTCAGCCGACTTCAGATTATCCCCGGAGGAGTGGAGGATGTCATCAACGATGATCTCCTTTTTATGTACGTCGTTCATGTGTATCATCCCGCTGAGGATCTGCCGGGAATGATAACGCTTCAGGTGCTTAATCTCAACATAGGTGCTGAAGAGCTTCCGGTCAGAGAACCTGGAGGATGCGGCCACCACCAGGGCCCTTCGGGAAAGCTCAGAAACGGTTTTGCGGTCCGTTTTGGACAGATCGGTAATATCATCGATGACGACAACGAAAGGAGGCCGGTCGATCTCTTCCAGAAGCTCATCAATGGAAAGCTTCTTCAGCTGTTTCTCGGTCTCTTTGTAGATTTCCTCGCCAAGGTCTTTCCCATGGAGGATAATCTTCACCAGGGTCTGCTTCTTTTTAAACTCATTGATATACAGCGAGTTATCAATCTTGCGCATGATGGCGCTCTTCCCCACGCCTTTGGGACCGGTGAGGATGAGAGAGACGAGGTTTGAGAGATGTTTTCCTATTTCCGCCAGCTCAGATTCACGCCCGATGAGATCATTGTACTGCACAACCTGCAGCTCGGTCCTCTTATTCTTTGCCATGGCGTGAATATACTTATAATAAAAAGGCCTCTTCCCGTCCAGAGTCATGACCGCTTCACGTTTTTGTTTCATGGAGATATGGGAATAGATCATGGTAGTATCGAGCCGGGCATGGCCAAGCAGCTGGGAAATTCTCTCCAGCTGGACCCCGTCTTCGTACAGGGCCGTGGCAAAGCTGTGCCGCAGGGTGTGGCAATGAATATCTTTTCTTCCCAGTACCGAGGATGAGTACTTTTTCACCACATAATGCCATGATGCCCTGGTGCGGCCGAGAAGCAGGGACTCCGGGGAGAGGTTCGCGCCATGCCGGGACAGATACACCTCGATCAGCTCCTGGAGCCTGGCGGTGAGGGGCACATAGCGCTGTTTACCTCCCTTGCCGTTGACACGCATGAAGCCGCGGGCAAGATTTACATCTGACACCCGAAGACAGCACATCTCCGACACGCGAAGGCCTCCGTAGGCCATGAGCGCTACGCCCAGACGATGACGGTCCTTCTTCACGCCCTTGACGAGCTGCTTCATCTCTTCTGCAGAGAGATAGAGGGGCAGATTCTTCAGAGAATGCTGCATTTTTTCACCTCAAATAAGCACATAAAATGATACGTTTTTAATGAGAAAACAAAGTGAAAATCAACAAGAAGAAGAGGTCTTTTAACGGGGCTATTATGCTATCCCGGGCGCATTTTTTACAAAATAGGTATTTTGTATAAATGATTTTTTGACAAAACCGGGAAAAAAGCAACAAAAAAAAGACTACATTTTTTCTAAATTTTCGGCGACCTCCAGCTGCATTTTGAGCAGTTTTTTATTGATTTCCACCAAAGTTGCTTGATCTACAGAATTAATTGTTTTAATGTAGGACCAGAGCTCCCTGGACTGGGCGAGCAATACCACGGGTTTCATCGGCACACCTCTTCTTGTTAAAATTACACCCCGCACGAACGGAGAGGGTCTATGCATCGAATAAACTATAAAATGATATCGCTTTTAATTGCAATTAATTTTCTTTCTGCATCCGCCCTGGCAACGCCCGAGACCCTGGAACAGCAGAAGGCCCTGGAGCTGCAGGCGTTAAAGACCACCATGACGGAGATAAAGATGCGGATCCGCAGCGCCAGCTCCACCAGGGCAGGGGACTACCTGAGGCTCCTCCCGGAGATCAGTATATCACGAAGAGCCCCGTACCGGGAAATGCCCGATTCGGAAATGTACATGGGAGCTTCCCTGAACACCGGGCAGATATTTGAGGTCTACAATAAATATGAGGAGCGGGAGGCCTTCAAAAAAAAGGCCCTCCGGGAAATTCAGAGCCTGGGATTCCAGATAGAGAAGTTCATTAACAGAAAATACCTGATAAAGCACAAACTCTGGAAACTGAAGACCATGGGAAGTTCCTGGGAAGGAAAGATTGAAAGCTCAATTCAGTTGGAGAAGGTTGAGCAGCTGCAGGCTGACCTTGATGATATTGAGATAGAGATAGAGAGGAGGTTTAAGGAGATGGAGGGGTTGGGGGTGGAGATGCAATAGAAAATCCATAGTAACGTACCGAGTGTAAGAGACGCCGACGAAGCTTGCGAGACGGGCGCTAAGCTACCGACAGGGAGCACAGCACTTACGCTATGTGAAGTGAAGAAATGTTTATACCCTCAAAGATCATTTCATAAATATTTTTACTGACAATCAGCTCCTGGAATACATAATTCATCCTTTTTCGTTATAAATAAATATTTTTTAAGATTTGAGTTATTACATTTAGCCCATATCAAGTTTTGATAAATAAATAATTGCCCTGAATTATAGCAAAATTTCTGGTTTGTAAAGAATCCCTCTTTCTTATAAAAACCTTCTTCAGTAAATTTTCCACCATTTATTTTACATTCATTTAATATCTGCTCTTCTGTGCAAATGCCTCCTGCACACATTGGCAACGCAACTTCAAATGTTCCATTTTCACGAAATCTATAACTTGGGCAATAATCACCCACACATGTGGCAAAATCTCTATACTTCCACTCAGTAACCTTCACAAATCTATTTTCATATCCTAAATAATAATCAAAAACCCAACCTTTATCTTGCCCTTCAGGGAGTCCACGATATGTTTTTATATACGCCCACTTACCAGAAAGATTATTTAAGTTCACAATTTGTTCATTTACTTTAATAACTTCAACATTTTCACCAATCATAAGCTGATAGAGAACACTGGATTTGATATCAGGGGAGATTCTTAAATTAACATTTTCTGTAGCTATGGGTACTTGAATTATAACTCTACTTTGTTTTTGTCCCGCAGAAATGTTTATAATGAATACTGTGAAGAAATAAACCAATATTGCAATATACAATATTTTTTGTTTCATTAATCTCATGGTAATCCCTTTCAGCAGCATATTTGATATACAGGAATTTGTTTCATCATAAACAGGTTGAAGAGACACAAGTCATTTTACTTGTTCTGAGCCCATCGAAGCACCTGAACCTGTTCCTGAAAACCAGCAGGACAGATTATTAGCAAAAAGTTCCGGACAGGCAAGGCTTTTTTAATTTTTTAAACAGATTTTTCTCAATGATAATATGCTATGAGCTAAAAACAGATAGATGTCTACAACAAATACGAGGAACTGGAGGTCTTCAAAAAGAAGGCTCTCCGGGAAATCCAGAGCCTAGGTTTCCAGATAGAGAAATTCATTAACAGGAAATACCTGATAAAGCACAAGCTCTGGAAACTGAAGACCATGGGCAGTTCCTGGGAAGGAAAGATTGAAAGCTCAATTCCGCTGGAGAAGGTTGAGCAGCTGCGGGCTGACCTTGATGATATTGAGATTGAGATCGAGAGGAGGTTTAAGGAGATGGAGGGGCTGGGGGTGTGAGGCTGAATAGAAAACTACCATCAACGTCCCGCAAGTAAGCGACGTTTGCTGGAGCGTACTCGCGGAAGCAAATGTGCCGTAGGCCAAGCCGGTACTCCGGCGCAGCGTTTACTTGCTGTTATATGCTGTTGCCCCGCCTTCTTTATTAATTTCTTTATAAATCATTCTTGTTTTGTATATCAAATACAACATAACCATCTTTAAATTGTTTTAATATTAAAGAACTATTTTGTATTTCATTGATAACAGTTTGACTTACCCAGAAGTCATTAATAATTGAAGTACTATTTTCTATATTTACATTTCTGCTTGTCATTTTATTTGAATATATATTTTTTATCCATCTTCTCATCATATTATATTTTTTTTCGGCTAATTTTGATGATTTATAATTTAAATCAAATCCAGTTGTGGCTATAGAGATACGACCAGCAGTAAGAATATTATTAAATTTTTTACATCTATAATATTGTATGGGGCAATCTCCAACATTAAAAAACCATTGAAAATTTGTGCTTTTGTCTAAAAAATCACATTCTTTTTCAAAATTCGTAATAAATTCATTTTCATCATTTTCAAGCATGAAAAAATATAATGCACTTCTCATTGTTGGTTATAACCTTATAATTATATCGTGGCTGCTATTTTTTATAACTAGAATTATTGGCCCCTAAAGGCGGGGCAATTGCATATAACTAGAATTAACCGAAACAACATCGCATTAACTCAAAATAACCTCACGTAATTACCTTCAGCATTGATTTTAATAAATGCAATTATAACAAAACATAAGAGTCAATTTAAAAATACAGAACTATTTGTTTAATAGAGGGAAAATAATATGGTTGAGTAAAATTATTATGATATTGCTATTATTAAAAACAGGCATGATGAAACCATCATGCCTTGTATAGAGTCCCCAGCTTTCTGACGATGTCCTTCAATTCCTTTAAAGACTCATCATTTAATGTAAAGTCACGCCACCCTTCCCAGTTGCCTGTTGGTGACTGCTTGAGAGAGAAGGTAATAGTGCTGAGGAGTTTGTGCATGATCATTGCCTCATGTTCAGTGATTTTTATATCACTTAAGGCAGTTGATTTAAGGCCCTTTGTACTTTTTGCGCCTTCGGTTTCTTCCTCTGAAAAGTCCGACGGTCTGACTTTTTTAAAATACTCGCGAGAAAGCTTTGGCGCTTTTTCCATAAGTTCCTTCTGGCGAGCGGGATCCTTTTCCCTGGCTATACCAACTAAAACCTTGGGATCAACTTCTTTAAAAAGGGCAGGTTTGTTATATTCCATGCAGACATTATAGGCCTGCAGCTGCTCATAAAAATATCCCTTGGAAATACCTATATCATTAACCAGGTAATCCTCGAAGGTACGACTGCCCAGGAGCTTCTTTTTGCTTTTGCGAACATAGACAAGTTTTTCAATGATAAGCTCCTTAAGCTCGCTGACGCGCTCCTTCTTGTCTTTCCACCATTCATGTATATCCTGCATCTCTTCAAGAGAGGACCGTATATCGCGGGTAATTTTTTTAAGGTCATCATCTTTGACGACAATTGCAAGCGATGGCTTTTTCACCGACGCATTCTTCGATATGGCAAGCTTACCTTTGGCTTTCTGTTTTAACAGATCTTTTTTACTCATTTCACCACCTCTGCGAGCTGCTTGTATTCAGGGTAATTTGAAAGTCCATTGTTCTCCTGGAAGCCGACATAGTTGAACTGACTGATCTTTGAGGAGTAGGGGATCTTGATATCCAGAGTCATTTTTGGATATTCCTCCTTCAAGGTATCATAAGCCAGGTCATTGACGGTCCGGTTCTGATAGTTATACTGCGTGGGAAGAAGATAAATGGCTGAAAGTGTCGGGTTGAAATCTTCTTTTATCTGGTTGTTTATTTTATCCAGGGTAAAATCGATTGCCCTGGTATCCATCTTCTCGAGACGCGCAGGGATGATGATGACATCGGCCGCAACGAGACCCAGGACCGTTTCCGTGCGGAGACTGGGAGGCGTGTCAAGGATCACATAATCATAGGTGTCTTTCAATTTCGCGAGCTCCTTGCGGAGTATGAGTTCCTTTCCGGTCCGCTGCCATTCATCAATTGCCTCAAACTCGAGGACGGATGGTATGACATGCACATTGGAATTTACTTCAAATATGGTCTGCTTGAAGAGCTTCTCTCCTTTTACGGCTTCAAGAATGGTCTTGCCTTCAATTGCCGTTATATCATCAAAAAAGAAAGACGACAGGGCATTCTGGCTGTCCAGATCGATAAAGAGAACCTTCTTATTCTCAGCCAGGATAAGACCGGTGAGAAGGGCGGAAGTCGTTTTGGAAACGCCTCCTTTTTTTGAAGCAAATGTTATTGTTTTCATTTCTTTTTGCCTCCTTTCGTAACTGTTACCTTACCGGATACCCACTGCTCAAGGAGCTTGATAACCACTTCCGAAAAAGATATTTCGGCATCGATTGATTTCTTTTTAGCTTCCTTGACGATGTACTGGGCCTGTTCGTCCTTAAGACTAATAATAGCCTTTGACATATTGTCACCTCTTATACGTTGATATATAGATATAAGTATATATAGATATATTTGTCAATATTTTTATTATGTCGCATTATAATTATTGACAGAATGGTAAATATAGTGTCTTGTTGCACTTATAGTGCGTATTTAAGCAAAGGTACAATTTTCAAAATACGATAATCAGTTCCAGGTAGGAATATGTTTTTCCAGATACGGCCATGGAGAAAACAATGAAAAGCACTGCCATCGATGGATAGACCTTGGCTGCTGGTGCCTAGAATTTTCCTTTGGGACAGATGATTCTGAAATAAAGCATTAATTGTTCGCATAACTGGCGTTATGCGACATAAAATATATTATCAGAAGTTGGCATAATGTTTCAGATAACGTGCCTATTGCTGGTAAAGTCATAATGAATGTTATTAGAAGTTGGAATATTATTTTAACTTGCAAATATTTATAAGATAAAGGTATTATTCTATAAGATTATTTATTCTAACGAGGTAAAAACAATGGCAAAGTTTATTAACACAAAAAAGGCAGTTTCAGAAATTGAAGATCTTATAAAAAATGCAGGAGAAAACTTATATCTTATATCTCCCTATTTAAAACTTTCAAAGGATTTTAAAGAGTTATTAACATATAGAAACAATAAAGATAAAGTAACTCATGTAATTTTTGGCAAACAAGAGCTTAATCCTGATGAATTAAAATTTTTACAAAGTCTTAGATTTGTAATATTGCAGTATAATGAAGACTTGCATGCTAAATGCTATATAAATGACGAAAAAATGATTATAACATCATTAAATCTCTATGAATTTTCGATGGCACACAATAAAGAAATGGGTGTTCTGATAGATAGAAATGACCCGACAGATAAAGACCTATATGAAGAAGCATTGAAAGAAGCGGATTTCATAATGAAGACCAGCCAGAATTTTGAATTTACAAGCTCAAAACCAGCGGACAAGAAAAAAGATGATAAAAAAAATTCTAAAAATTTAAAGACAGGCTATTGCATAAGAACAGGTGTTGAAATCCCTTTCAATGTGGGCAAACCTCTTTCTCTAGAAGCTTTTAAAATATGGAGCGAATACGAAGATCCAGAATATCCAGAAAAATACTGCCACTTTTCAGGAGAATCTTCAGATGGAGAAACTTGTTTTAGCAGACCCATTATGAAAAAGAACTGGAAAAAGGCGAAAGAAATACACGACTTTTAGAAAACTTTTTAAAGGCATGTAACAATACTATTCGAATACAAACACATGGAGGAATATTCAAATAAATTATTTAAAAAGAGCGTACCGGCCTAGCCAGACAGTAGGCATTTTTACCACTATATTCTTGGTGGCCGATGAGAAAATAATGATTATACGCAGCACTTGAATCCGTCCATTCTGATGAACTCCAATAAAGACTATTGACAAAATTTCCAAGAGGAACGGTGACATCAGGATTATCAATTCGTACACCTTCTTCATCTCTACGTCCATGAAGAATCCAACAAATTTCAGATAACTCGTCCCTGGAAGGGAGAAACCAGTCGTTATAAACTGATCCATTAAAATTTACCGTATAGGATGAACAATTATCTGCTGCTTTATTTGTTAAACCATCATTAGCAATTATATCTAATGTATTTTGTTTACCAGCTCCAAATCCTGTGGCCGTAGCACCAGTTTCAAGATCATTTATTCCCCAAGTGAAACTACCAATATCCTCATTTGCAGATTCGAGATACCTGCCCCAGCTTTGTATGGACCCTGCATCATAAAATATCCAGCCACCTGCAGGACCTACTTTTCTTAATACATCAGTTCCCGTTGTATAGATAGCATAGAGAGTAACATCAACGGTGTAAGAGAACGTATCTCCTGCAGCATATTCAACAGATGTTGAACCAGGATTTCTGTTCCATCCAAGGAAACGCTGTTTAATTCCGTCACGTATTTCTGGACCGATGAGATTTCCTGTATTATCAATAACATTTACCGTCTGACCCAAATCGTAAACCGTACTATCAACAGGAACAGTCCCTCCTGTACTGCTATTGGCGTCATATAAAACCCTAAATGTTTGGTTATTTTCTTCAAAGTCCCTTTCATTAGCGATATCAGTAAAGCTGGTGTCACAAGCGCTTAGAAGAATAAATAACGGTAAAGCAACCAGTGAAAAATAATATCTGAACCTCATAAGATGCACCTCTATAAAGAATAAACAATGCCCACATTAAGATGAAGGCCGGAAATATCTGTTTTATTTTTATCTGCCACTCGGGCCCAATCATAGGAACATTCTGTATATACTCCCAAATGCCTCATAAACATGGTGGCAAGTCCGGCGGAAACATTTATCCCAAAGGCGCCGAAACTGGCAGATTCAGCAGAGCCACGTTCAACAAGCAAAATACCCTTTGCTGATAATCCAGTATAAGGATAGAATAATTTAAACACGGGAATTCCTATGCGGGCACCCAACGCATAGCCATTAAAAAAAGCATTGGCATCAGAATTTGAAGCGGAGGAAGCGGCAACATATATATTACCCGAAAGCGTAACGTAATTATTAAAGGGATACAGGTACCCCAGCATGCCACCATGCATGGTATTATAAGTATTTTTAAAAACAGTGCCTGTTGGCTTCATCATCATCCAGGAGAAGGTAAATCCGGATGGGACAACGCCGCCAACGATAGGAAAAGATGAACTCTTTTTTTCCCGCTGCTTTACAACAATACTCTTACTGGCTACAATGCGGGAGATCAGCTTTTTCGACAAAAGTTCTATAGGCTGATCAAGACGGGAGTCTTTTGGAATAACCTCTTTTTCAGCAACGTCTACTTCACTTTTTTCAACATCAACAATCCGTATGTTAATATATAATGAATCCTGGAAATCGATTACCTCACCAACAAGCATTTTCCGAGCTGACAGAAGACGACCTACCTCAACAACACAGGCCTGATCTGTACAGCCTGTTTGCTGGAAACCCTGTTCTTTAAGAATCGAATCCATCTGTTCTCGCTCAATAATAATAAATTTTCCCGAATTGACAAATTCAGTTCTGAGCATACTGGAAATAACACTGGCGGTTTTTTCAGAAACTCCTTCTGCTTTCAAATTCATGACAGCAATACGAGGTTTTTCCTGGGCAATAAGAGGAGCAGCCATACATAGTACAATAAATAATACATAAAACCGACGGAGAATGAACATACGGTACGTCCTTTTCATTTTATTATGAAATTATCGTATTCTTCCAAGAATTAAGAGGGTGTCAAACATTAATTTGTAGTTTTTTTCACCTATAAGACGCCTTTTAAAGCTGATTAATAAGTACAACAGGGGCTGAAAGAAATTTCAAAACATGGAAAATGCACAGAGTAAAGGCCGTACAGAAAGGAATGTTTTGAAATTTACCTCTGACGGGTGGGCGGGCCTCTTCTGTTCCGGAAAGTACAGGTAATCTACCCAGCTGCAAGACCAGGATACAACAGGGACCAGCAACCGGTTCATAAAAGCAAAAGCGAAGTTCATGACGGCCGGCGGAGCGCGACAAGGACGGCGCGTGGAGCCGAGTCGTCATGGACGTAGCGGGACAGCCCGCGGAAGGGTGAGAACTGTATTGTCCCTTATATGAATAGTTGAATATTACTGCCTACAGCCAGGAGAGACTTTACCCCATGCGCCGCCAGCGTCAACCCGCAGCACCTCGAAAATAGCTCGAAAACTTCCGATAAGCCCGCGTTATGTGCGCCGAGGCCTGCCGAGGGTCACATGAGCAGGCGCCCACCCGGCGCCGCGAATGCGACATAGCGCGGGTTATCGGAAGAGTGCTCAATAAACTACTCGATCAAAATTCACCAGCGCATGGGGGAAATGTCGACGGAAACGGGATCCATTCAGGTTCACCAGGACAATTCAGTCGAACCCTGGAGCGGGATGCGGAATGCAATGATTTATGAAAAGAATTACCAGGATAAGTTATTTACAGGAATTCTTTAAAAAAAGGCCTCTCAGGAGGCCTTTTTCTCGGGGCGGACGACCACTACCATTAGTAGATTGAGGGGATTTATTCTCCCCACAGGCCTACCCTGCTCTCCCTGGCTTCGCGGTAGGCCTTCAGAAACCGGTCCTTGTACTTTCCATTGGGCGGGATGGTCATAACACTGGCGTACCCTGCCCTCACGATTTCCTCGTTGAGCATACGGCCATCGGATAAATAGAGATATGCCAGGAGCCGACCGTAACGGTCCCGGCGTTCCACATCAAATTCAATTTCCAGCACACTACCCTTCCCAACCAGGCTTTTTACAAAGGCCGCGGCCCTCTTCCCCTGGGACGTAATGACCTGCAGGTCCCTCCCGGTGCGATCCGCGTCACGGCGGGCCTTGGAATTGTCGCGTGATTCCGGGGTATCTATTCCCACGAGGCGGACGTTTTCCTTTTTATTGTTGTAGTAGATCGTGAGGGTGTCGCCATCCACAACGCGAGTAACGGTAACCTGATCTCGAGCTGCAGCTGGTGTGGCAAGAAGGATGATTACCAGGATGGTGATTACTCTTCGCATTGTGAACTGCCCTACTCCATAATTTTTATTTTTTATATACGATATATTATTTTTCATTATTAAGATAGTTTAATGTGTGTTTATTCATTTTGACTTATAATAAGTATTATTATTAACAACGATTTCCTTATCACTATTTTTAAATTCAATTTCAAGTTCTATATTTTTATTTGAATCTAATTGAACATCTGACCAGGACATGACGAGTTCACAGGTTAATAAAACTTTATTGCCTTTATCTGAGATACTCTTTATTAAATATGTGTTATTAAATAAATCTGACCCATGGACGATGAGTTTATTTGTAAATTTATAAGATACAACACCATAAGCACAGTTAGTATTTGGCTTACAATCGGTCCAACTGGTATTTAAAATAGGTTTTGTTTTTTTTAATGATATTTTTGGTTCAATCAATTTTGAGATGTATTCATCTTCATTAAATTTATCTTTTTGTATAAATTCTCCATATACCCATCCAATATTATTGTGGCTTGGTTCAGTAAAACATTTATACCAGTAGTTATCATAGTTATCTATTTTTTCTTTTTGTTTTGATTGATTAATACATTGAATTTGGGTTGCGATTTTAAAGGCTCCAAGAGGTTTAGATTTTGAAGAAGGGTTTTCCCTAATCCTTAAATTCTGGACTTTGACATAACCGATAAAATTTACAACTTCAACCTCATTATTCTCCGCATTAATCATGTCTAATAAATAGATTTGCATTAAAATGAAGATTACTATGAATACTAATGCTTTTTTTATCATTTAAATACCTCTCAAAAAATACTAATTAGTATTTTTTTAAATTATTTACAGATTGGCAATATAATATAAAATTACTCATATCTGCAAGTAAATATTATAACGATTATTTTAACCTTCCATCGATTCAAAACCAAGGGTCTTAACGTCAAAGTGAAAAAACACGCGTTCCCGGAATTCCTCGCGCTTGCCGCGGTTCCACTGATTAACCGGCCTGTAGTAGCCAACAACGCGGGAATAGACCTCCACGGGGATCCTAAAGTTTTCAAGGTTCAACGTTTTATTCATGATAGGCACTCCTTGTAGTTAAATTCATGTTCAGAACGGCCCGAAAAAACGGCGCCCGCGGAAAAAAGGCCTCCAGCTGGGGAGGGCACACATCGCCTGGCTGGGCATACCCTGCAGCTGCTCGAAGAACAGGGCCCCGGAAGAAAAAGTCAAAGACGAGCTGCTCCCGCAGGGGGGCCGGGGGCTGGTGCGGAGTCGACGCGGGCAGCCACGCCGAGGAGGACGGTACCGAACCGGCGAAAGGGACCCGGAAAGAAACACCAGGGCGTTGAAAATCATTCTCCCAGGGCAAAGGCCGGGGATTGCCAGCTGCAGGGCATAAAGCCAGTGCGCACACATTGCCAGGGCCCGGAGACACAGTTTGTGCCACGGACACCGCGGGGAAGAGGGGGAATCGGGAATGCCAGAAACCCCTTTAGGGTGAAAAAATTCTCTGCATATAATAAAAAGCATTTTGGCCCGCATGCCGGGTACCTCCTCATGGATTCAGATATATGCTGTTGTCCTGGACGTAGGTATCGAAGTTATACACGTCCTCATTGAAAAACCACCGCTTGTATTCATCGCCGAAAAGGGTGAGCTGCTTGTACTTGACACGAACAGGTTTAAACCAACACACTTTTGTACGCACATGACGCCCAGTTGGTTGAGCACAAAACCCCTTAACCCCGCTCAACACAAAGCTCCGGTACGTATTCGGAGCGTTAAGTCTAAGAACCCATTCGTTTTTATATCGCACCGGTTTGGGGCTGTTTATTCCATGGATATGGAAGAGCAGCGCCCGCTGCCGTTCGATTTCCTTTTTGGTGCCTGTCTTTTCCTCGATGAAATTATATTGTTTGATGAAGGTCTGTCTTTTGTGATTTGCCGCCGTGGCTAGCTGGACCCGCCGCTTGGTGAGGCCGCAGTAGACGGCCGCCTTCTTGTTGGAACGGAACCGGTTCCCGGCCAGGAGCACCCCGATGGTGAAGTCCCGGAAGGCTCCCTTGGAGGCGAGGGTGGCCGGATCGGGGATGACGTACCAGCTGGACTTGTCATTGCCGCGAAGCTTCAGAAGAAGCCTTCGCTCTGAACTGGCGATAAAACGGCCATCAGGGGCCTTTTTGAATAAAAATGACCTCTCCAGAAGGCTCAGGAGGCGTTTTGAAAAGGCCGCCCGTCCATTCCCCCTCCGGTTATGAAGAGATTTATACCCTAATTGGGCGTGCAGGAGGTCCATGAGCTCCTCAAGACTGAAGAGACCTGAACGATGCGCGGAGGCGGCACGGGCGATGATATAGAAGCGGTACGCTTCCAGGTTTTCACCACGGGCGTGCAGCACCTTCAAAAGGTTGCGGTTGAGCCGGATCCCCTGCATGAACAATCAGCCGATTACGGGTAACCGGAGATCACGATTGATGACGGAACGCCGGAGCGGTCCTGGCCATCTTGTTATGTGCTGTTGTTAAAAACGCTGAAGAGAGTAGTGGTAGTTGCATTGATTTCACCCCAAAAAATTAATTTTTTTTGTTAAAACCGGGGTGAAACCGTTAAAAAGATTTAAAATAAAGTTGACATACTACGAACTGGTCGATATATTATCAACTAACAAGAAGAAAGTCTTTTTACGGGTCTCAACCCGGAAACCCGAGCCTGAAGCGCCAACTTCAGGCTCTTTTATTATGTATGTCCGGTTACGACTATTTTTCCTACGTCACGTCCGTTACCTCGAAAAATCCTGTTTTTGAATTAATTTGCAGTGTATTAATGCAAGATAAATTAATCAAATACTTTTTTATGTCTCATTAAATTAATGTTTATTAATCATAAGTGACATAATATATCCTTTTGTACAGTTTCATTACCCCGATTTCATTGTAAAAGAGCAGGGCTGACCAGTCAGCCTCTACTACTCAAGCGTGTTCAGAGTGGCCATCGGGACAAAAAAAGTTCATAAAAAGATGAAAAAAAATGCCGCAAGCAAAAGCCGCGGCATGAAGTAGTAGGACTGGAGAATATGTCAATAGCAGGTTACGACGATAGCAACTTCAGCGGGGGCCTCATTGAGCTGGTCATGAAGAGCCTCTACGGATGAACGAGGTAGACCGGGATTACAGAAAAAGAAAAACTGACCCGCTACAGTATGTAGTGATCTGAAATCAAAGCGCGCCAGTCTGTTGTTATAATCGACATTCATATTCCCCGTAACAGACTGCAGACCCCAGAGATTGATCACCTCCAGGGAATTGTTATTCCTGATAACCAGGTTGGTTACCGAGTCGATATTGCTGAGATGGCCAACACCAACAAGGGAATCATTGCCGATTATCTGAATGGAACCGCCGATAGCATTCAGATAGACAAGACCGCTGTTTACGTCTACCATGTCGTTATTATCATCTAAAATAATGCTTCCACCGACGTACCGGATTGCGGAAAGACTGGAAATTCTGATAAAACCCCGGTTCTCATAGATGTGAATATGTCCTCCTATGCTCTCAAGGCGTCCAAGACCATCAAGAGACTTAAGGCCCTGATTATTTTCGACAATAAGGTCTCCACCGATAGTGCGTAGATCATTAAGACCGTTAAGGTTAGATAAGGATGAATTGTACGACACAATCAAAGCTCCACTGATTCTACGGATCGATTCCAGACCTTTCAGGTCCTCCTGGACTACTTGCCCGTCCCTGACCGGACTGAAATCATTTATTACAAGAAATCCATCAATCTCCTCTATGCCAGCCAGATTTTCAATGTCATCGATGTCCGATATGGTGTAAGTGCCGTGATACACGGGATCAAACCTGTTTACGGTTATGGTATATTCCCCGGGGGAACCATCGGGGGCCGTGACTACCAGCTTAAAATGATTGTCTCCCACGGCAAGAGGTGAGGGTCCGAAGGCAACACCGGACTGAACCGCAACGTCATTGATCTCCAGGGAAGCGGAAGCGTCCTCGGCAGCAGCTGTAAAGGATATAGCGGTGACATTATTGCCGACGCTGACCGTATAATCAGTAACATTGCCCTGGAAGGCGGGGGAGAGAGACCCTGAGGACACCTGAAGTGAAGTAAGACTGTTATTTCCGCTGGGAGGACACTGCCTGGTTATGTTGATAGTATAGACTTTATTAAAATTGCTGTCCTCAGCAACGACAAGAACAAGAACCGTATTGAGTCCCTGTTCAAGAGGAATGCTGTGGGACGGCGTATCGGATGGAATGGCCACTTCGTTGACCGAAACCGAGGCCTTCTCATCCTCCAGGGAAACGAGAAGGGTTATGGAATCGATGGAGTGAGCAACCGTGATCGTATAGATGCTTTTATCTGCATCGAAGGAGGAGTCCAATTCCCCTTCCGAAACCGAGAGTCCGGCAATATTGGTATTTTTACTTAAAAAACCATCTTCAACACCACCGGTATCTTTATTGATATCATCATTGAAATAATCACTGTCACAGGAAACCGAGAATACTAACGAAAGCGACAGCAGTATTAACAGGATTTTCTTCATGGCATTTTCTCCTTTATAATGACTATAAACTTGGATTTTCAAAAGCGCCCGCAAGGACCAGAGGATCGGCCTGCCGATGTGTATAATAAAAAGACGGATCAACAGATGAATACTGATACAGGACATTATCTATATATTCAAGAGGGTGGTTATAAAAGTAACCATCGCGTGCAAGTGTAAGGGTACTCCCGGAGAGTACGAAATTACTGTCATAAACAGGATTGTACTGCATACCGTTGGGCATTTGCACTTCGTCACTGGAACCGGCAATGTAACAATAATACCGTACTATTCCATTTTTAAACTCATAATACCAGGAAAGCTGATAAGATACGGAACCATTGTCATAGCTATAGGGATATACAACATTCTCAGGCACACTGGTAATGGGATCTACCTCATAACCGCTCTCCTGCCTCCAAACACCGTCAAGGGAGGTCAGGGGAAACTGGTTCTCTTCCTCCTGCTTATCATCATCCTTGATGTCATCATTGAAATAATCACTATCACAGGAAACAGCGGTGAGGATAATAAATGCCAGAAAAATTCTTAATACTTTTTTCATATATTACACTCCTTTCTTTTAGAAATATATGGCGGTACCGGCGCCGAAGGTGAAAAACTGGATGCCGCCGCTTTTCTCGATTATGTAATTATAATCAACGGCAACCCCGAGTGAGACATGGGAACGAATCATATAGGAAAACCCCAGACCGGTCTGAACCGCCGGCTCCAGGATACCTGACCCTTCACTTTGAATTCTGCTATAAACCATTCCCAGGGAAAGGGAGGGGATGATCCCCGCCCTTCCCAGGGAGACGCGGTACTGGCAACCGGCCAGGACCGGGAGGACATAGGCATAGAGATTGCCCGAGCTGTCCATAAGGCCCGTGAAGCCGCTCCGAAGACCGAAAGAGAAGCCGTACACGGAATACAACAGGGAGACCAGGAAGGATGTTCCGTAATCCGCCCTGTCGCGGAGGGAGTAAATAGGTAAAGAATACCCCAGGCTGAAAGAAAGCAGGGGAGAAATACCCGTTTCAGGGGAAGCGTTTGCCTTCTCTTCATCCTTTTTATCCAGGCTTTCCAGAAGGCTTTCCGTAAGGGAATAGAGAGCGTTGTAGAGATCATCCCTCTGCGATACATTCTCCGTACCGGCGAAAACGATGAAACCCGTTTCTGACTCGACCACGCGGATATGAAGGGAATAACCGGAAAGGCGGTCAACACTGCCCATGACCACATAATCGGCGAAGATGTACCGGCCGACACGGGCTGCGCAGGCCGTATCCGTGCAGGAGAAGGTGTCAATATTCTGTTCAATGACCTTCTGACGATACTTCTGGCGTTCCAGGACACGGATTTTACCTGAGCTGTAGAGAAGCACCTCAATGCGGTTGCGCAGAATATCACCTTCCGGGGATGAGATGTTGTTGGCGGAGAAGTCCAGGACCGCTATATTCTTTTTCTCGGCGGCCAGAGGACCGGCCAGAACAATGACAAGAAACTGTATAAAGGAAACAAGCGTTAGAATTCGTTTCAACTGCCTCATGTCTATTCCACCCTGTCGGAAAGATCACGCGCAGCACGGCCACACTGAGCCAAAAGTCCCTCGGGACCGGAAGCCTCGTAGGAACCGGAATAAATAATGCCGCCGTCGGGTTCCACAAGACGGACATAGAGGGCGTATTTTCCCCGGGATATGGTCACCTCTCCATGCAGCATGGCGCCTCCTTTACTGGCGGAAAGGATATTCCCGTCTCCGCGAAGGCGTTTCAGATGGCGTAGAAGGGCATCGTTTATCCGGGCAGCCAGGGCAGGGGCCACTCCCACGGCCTGGAGGGGTTCAAAGGATATGGTCCTGGTGAAAGCCCTGAGGGGCGCCGGGGACTCCCCGGGGAGAGCCGTCTTTATATCCTGCACGATTATATTCCCCTCCTTCATCTCAAGAGCGTGTTCAGGACGAAGCGGGGGAACCCACACGGAGCGGTACACGAGATACCCGCCGATGGACAGCGACGAGACCGCGGCCGCGGTGAATATGCCAAGCACCAGGGCGCTCTGGAGCATGGAGAGCCCCATGCCCAGCCGCCGTGCCAGGAAAAACACGGCGAGAACCGCCGCGTACAGGGGGCTGTACCGGCCCAGACGGCGCATGGTGGCCTGCAGGGACTTCTTCTGGTTTGCTATAACCCTGGCCTTTTCCTCGGGGGAAACAGGCTCGGCAAAGTGGTACTTCTCAAGAACCTTTTCAAGATTTTTAATGTTTTCGTTCATAATAACTCCTCGATGCTTTCTATTCCTTTACTTTTGAGATATTCCTGGATTGTTTTTACAACCTCATGGTAGCGGTACTTGACCTGGCGAACGGTAAGACCCAGGACCCGGGCCGTTTCAGGGTACGTGTAATACCTTACAGCCACCATGTCAAAAATGACCCTGTTTAAGTCACTCACAATGCTCTCAACGGCATTTTCCAGAATGATCCTAGCGTCACGGAAGCCGTTGACAAAGGTCAGAGAGATGTCCTCAAAGAGAACGGCAATATCCAGATCATCGACGCTCCGCAGCTGGAAATAATTTGATACCTCAAACCGTAGAGCGGAAAAGAGCCATTTACGGATATTTTCCACCTCATCCATCTTGTTGTAATAAAGAATAAATACATTCTGAGTAATGTCCTCGGCGATATCAAGATCGCTTACTTTTTGACACACTGTATTGTACACCAGAACGTAAAAGTCGCTGTACACTTCGGTAAACTGACTGTCCTTTTTATTCATCATATTTCATACTCTCACTACTCAAGCGTGTTCAGAGCCCCTGACGGGACAAATTTTTTTGAATTTTTAAATTTTTTTTCATTTTTATTGTCAGATTGATCCGTCCTTTTCGGGCGTCACAAACCAGATCGCGCCGGTAGTTTTGCCCTCAGCGGGATCCTCTTTGTATAAACGCGCCCCCGCGACAAAGTCAGGGATGCCGTCTTTATTTATATCCCCACAGGATGCCAGGGCGGAGCCAAACCGGTTGTCACGGCCGCCGTTCATGATATTGTGCGTGTCGCCGCTTATAATCGCTGCGTTCTTCACCGATCCGTCACGGTAGAGCAGCAGAATATAGACCGCTCCGTCGAAGGGTACGGATGAACCGGAATAGGGGATATCGGCCTGGTAGCGTAAGGATCCCACGGCAATATCGGGCATGCCGTTTCCGTCAACATCGCCGATGCTGCATATTTTATAACCGAAGTACTGACGCTCCTGGGTTTTCACGGGGAAAGCATCAAGGGAATCGATACGGTGGTATGACTTAACGGTGAAATTGCTGTTCAGAAAAAGAATATACACCGCGCCCATGTACCCGTATTCATACGCACCGACAGCCAGGTCCGGAACCCCGTCATTGTCGCAGTCTCCCAGGGGAACGGCCTGTATACCGAAGCTGGAATCGTCATCTGAATAAGAATTGGTAAGGCCCACGGAGGTACCGTCAATATGTGTCATGGACTTGATCGACCCGTCGGCATTGAGAAGGACCAGGCTCAGATATTCTATTCTCGTAAGCTCATACCCGGAGGTGTCATAAAAGGCAGAATTGCCCACAACCAGGTCCTGAACGCCGTCATGATCAAAATCGCCGATACCGTGTATATCACGGGGAGAAAGAAACATTCCATGCGGATCATAATCGCTTGCATCATACACGGTCAAAACGTCCTTCCTTGAGCCGTCGCTGTTAAGAAGGATAATACAGATGTCTCCGGCAGAGCTGGCAACCAGGTCTGGAACGCCGTCACCGTCAAAATCGCCCATGGACGAAATCCATAGTGTATTATACTGGTAGGTATAAAAAGGATTCTCAAGCTTACTGTATTTCTTCACTTTATGCTGCTCGTTGAAAAAGAGAATATATACTGCACTGCCCATGCTGTATTTATCCGTAACAGCAAGCTCATTAGTGCCGTCGCCATTGAGATCACCGGGACAAGCGATGCTTTCCCCAAATTGATATAAAGTTTCTCCGGGGAAACTCTCCTGGAAATCCGCTTCTGAGAGCTTGATCAGGGGCTCCTCGAGGACTTCCAGGTGAAGATCGCGGAAGGCCGAAGCCCCGGTCTGTGCTGTCACGGTAACGCGCACATCCACTTCACCAGGATAATACCCGGCCATATACGACCGGGACCGGGGACCATCGGTACCCGTGAGGGTGCCGCCGCTCTCGTCGCTGATAACCTCAAAGGAGTAGGAAAGCTCTCCGCCGGCGGGATCATGGGCCTCCACGTAAAGGGGTGTATAATCGATCCTGTAGCGGTTATGGACAACGAGGTAATAATAATCAGATGTGAATGATGTTATGACCGGGGCACCTTCAGGGGAGAGAAGGCCCTGGCCGTCATCATCGAGAATATCCCCGGAAGAGGATCCGCTGCAGCTAATGCACAGCACAAAGGCAAAGAAATACCACTTTAACTTTTTCATTGTAGACCACCATTACTGTTTTTGTTGTCGAAAGCATTCATAGCGCTTCACTGCTTAAGCGTTACGAGGAGGGAGAAAGGGACAAAATTTTTTGAATTTTTTTCAAAAACAGTCTGGCTGGTCAAGAAATTATTGCGATGCTATGGAGTTTTCAGGTTGGGGATTAATAATTCACGGGGGTGGTTTAATGAGTTCAGGGAGGGGGTATATTAAAGGAAATAATTGGCGAGGTAGTGGAGTTTTTTAATAACTCTTGAATAAAATAGAGCATAATAAAATTATATAGGAATACAACAATACGAATAATCTATTCATGATAGACAAAAACAGTACTCTGTTTGTCTCCAGAAAAACTTTTTAAACCCCCAATTAAATAAATTTCATTATTATATTCTAAAGAATCCAACTGCATTATTGCAGAGGGGACAGATTCTGTCGTTGTCCATGTATTGTCTATTGGATCATAAACCTCTGAAACGGACAAAGCACTACCATTGTAACCACCAAAAACATATATTTTGCCTAACAATGCAGCAGCAGTATGAAAGCATCGTGCAGTAGGCATATTCATTTTAGTTGACCAAGAGTTTGTTTCAGGATTATACTCTTCAATAGTTGACAATCTATTTCCATTTATATATGTTCCACCAATTGCATATATTCGATTATTGATTGAAACAGCTACAAGACCACCTCTTGCGGTAGGCATACTCGATTTGCTTGACCATTCATCCAACTCTGGGTTGTACATCTCAACAACTGCTGACGCACTAGCTGAATCAGTACTAGTAAAGCCACCGATTGCATACAAACAGCCATTGTAGGTTGCAACTGCCAATAAATATCTTCCTGTCGGCATATCTGCTTTTGATGACCAGGTATTAGCGATTGGATCATAGACTTGAACATCAGAACACGAATATTCAGTTTCTGTACTACCACCAACTATATAGATTTTATTAGATAAAACAGCAGACGCATGGCTTTCGCGACCATTGGGAATAATTTTTTTATAAGACCAAGTATCATCATCAATTGAATAGGATTCTACATATCGCAGCCTTGAATAAGCAATACCATCTCCACCAATGGCATATATATGATCATTAACGACATCAACTGTAAGAAGTCTCCTCACTATCTGCATTGAATCAACAGTGCGCCACTTAGATGATAAATTGTTATCTATTTTAGAATCATTATTACTACTATTTTCACAAGAAAATAAAAAGAATATAATTAAGATAGCTAATATATGACTAAAATTTTTAAACATGACACCGAAACCCCTATATACAATTATTAAGATAAGTTAATAGTGCTCTACTGAGATGTCAAGACAAATTTACCAATATAGAGTCATCTGCAAAACAGAATGTAATTACAGGAATTCAAATATTTTTTAATAATGTTTTAAAGGTTAAATAGAGGGAACTAATGAGGGTGTATACCGAAATATTATACAACATTTTGACACACGATGTGAGAAGGCGGGTTATTCATTCTTTTTCTTCCATAATGCTTTTATAGATTTCTTTAGCAAGGATATGAAATACTGTTTTCTGGAAACCACTATCATCCATATATCGAGTAACAATTGAATCATTTTCAGCCATTCTTTGAATCATCAAAGATTCAATGATAGCTTTAATGCCAAGCTCGAACTTATCAAGAGGGTTTGCCATTGCTGTTTGAATTATTCGCTCGTCTTTTGATGCCTTTTCCTTTATTTGTTCAAAAAACAATCGGTCTTCATCAGAAAAATCTGTTCCAAAACGTTCATTCAATGCCTGGATGATTTCTGAAAGAGGTTTGTATTCATCTTTTGCTTTTCCTGTACCCACCGCTGTTGGAGATTTAACTCCAAATTGCTCTCCACCTTCCATTTCGATAGAACCGGACATTACTTGTTCGATTCGGTAATATTGTAAAACTACCTCTTTTTCAGGATGTGGATTAACTCCGTCATAACCTAGGTAAATATGAGAAACCAAGTAACGGCTAAAGCTGTAAAGCATTTCCAGTTCCTGATCGGAATAGGGGATGATTTGACTAATGAATGAATAGAAATTTATATAAGCCGTTATCTTATCATAAAAGGCTTCCTTTCTTTTCTCATCAAAAGCTTTGAAACGATCCACTGCAGGTGCAACCATTTTTTCTATGCGTGCATGGTCAGAGGGGTTTTGCTTATATGGCGGCAGGTAAAAAATATGACAGAAACCAACAACTTCTGACCACAAATAAACCTGAAACGCATTTAGTTCATGTTTCAATAATTCAAGGTGATTAGGATCAGAAGGTTTTTCAAGCATAGTTACATTATAATAAGGCTTGAAAGCTAAATAAATATCTTCTGATTCATTCACAAAATCAAGAACAAATGGCGGTTCTTTGCCTGCACTAGTACGATTTAGTCTTGATAATGTCTGAACCGCCTGAACTCCATCCAGCCTTTTATCAACATACATGGCGCACAATAACGGTTGATCAAAGCCGGTCTGATATTTATTGGCAACTAAAAGGACCTGATAATCTGATGAATCAAATTTATCCGGAAGCTGGGATTCTGTAATATTCTTACCGGTAACTACATCAATGTTCATTGAAGGTTCAGTGTATTCTATTTCCGTATCGGGGTCTTTAACCGTACCGGAGAAAGCTACGAGCGGTCGTATGTCAGAATAATTATTTTCTGCAATGTATTTCTGGAAGGACAGCATGTAGCGTATTGCATGTAGCCTTGAACCTGTAACAACCATAGCTTTGCCACGACCACCGAGCTTGTGTTTCACATGGTCACGGAAATGTTCAACTATAATTTCAGTCTTTTGTTCAATATTATGAGGATGCAGAGTCATGAACTTGGCAAGTTTCTTCTTCGCCTTTTTTTTCGGCATAGCAGGATCATCTTCAACACTCTTTACAAGTTTGAAGTATGTCTTATAGGTAGTATAGCGTTGTAGTACATCAAGGATAAAACCTTCTTCAATAGCTTGTTTCATAGAATAAGTATGGAAAGCTTCCGGTTTTCCACTGGCTCCCTTGCGTCCAAAAAGTTCTAATGTTTTGCCCTTGGGAGTGGCTGTAAATGCAAAAAAACTAAGATTCTTTTGCTTCCCACGGGATTCCATAACTTTATTTAATCCATCCTCCCAGTCCAGTTCGCTTTCTTCGCTTCCTTGTTCGGTTCCAGCACCCAGAATACGCTTAAGCTCTCGGGCAGTTTCACCGGTTTGGCTGGAATGGGCTTCATCGACAATCACTGCATATTTTCGTGTAGCAATAGCTTCCTGCCACTCTTTAGCTTTGGTAATGGCGGCTTCATCCGGATTGTCCAGGTTATCTGTACCGGCTATATATAAAAGCCCACGCAGAATAAAGGGAAACTTTTGCAGTGTGGTAATAACAATTTTAGTGCCATCGATCAGGGCTTCTGCAAGCTGGCGTGAGTTTTCATCAATTGCTTTGACGACACCCTGGGCATGTTCTATTTGATAGATAGCGTCTTGTAATTGTTTATCGAGTACTCGCCGATCAGTGATGACCACAACACAATCAAAATTCTTTGCATCCTCTGTGGTATGGAGGCTGGAAAGTCGGTGTGACAGCCAGGATATGCTATTAGTCTTACCACTACCGGCTGAATGTTGAATAAGGTAGTTATTTCCAGCTTGTTCAAAGCAGGAAGTTCGTACCAAACTGCGGACAGCATCAAGCTGGTGATAGCGGGGGAAGATCATCGTTTCCCTGGTAACTTTCTTGCGTCCGCCTGCGCCATCATCTACGGTTTCTTCACTGGTTTCTAAAAATATGAAGCTGCCAACAATATCGAGAAAGCTTTCACGCTCAAGCACATCCTCCCAAAAATATCCGGTGCGATGACCTGATGGGTGCTGTGGATTGCCTTTGCCACAATCAATCTCGCCGGGGGCACTACCGCGATTGAAGGGCAGAAAGAAAGTTTTTTCTTTATTAAGACGGGTAGCCATGTAGACTTCATCAGGGTCAACGGCGAAATGAACAACTGCACCTTTCTTGAACTGAAAGAGTGGAGCGCGCGGATCTCGATCGCTTTTGTATTGCGCCACTGCATGTTGCCAGGTTTGGCCGGTTGCAGGATTTTTTAGCTCCATGGTAGCAAGGGGAATCCCGTTGATTGAGAGAACCATATCGACCGTGCTGAAATCAGAAGGGTGGCACTGGACTTGACGTGTAACATGTATTTTATTTTTTGCAAACAGCTCAAGGGTTTCTTCAACCAATCCATGTGCCGGTTTAAAAAATGCCAGTTTGAAAGTCTTACCATAGAATTTAAAGCCGTGGCGGATTATATGCAGCGTTCCTTTGGTGTCGCGTTCTTTGACCAGAGTTTCTATCAGTTTTGCGCTGAGCTCTTGTCCATGGAGTTTTTCCATTTGAGCCCAAAGATCGCTCTGGGTATCCTGAATAAATGAAATAACATGGTTGGGAAACAATGCCCGCGCTTTATTCCATTCTTTATTTGAGCCGGAAATCCAGCCGCGAGCAGCCATTGTCTCCTGTATATATGCTTCAAAGGCTTTTTCAGTGGTTGCTTTCATAATATGTCCCCATTATTACTATTTGCTAATGCTAACAGAATAAAATCGATCCAACTCTGATACCAATACCAAGTCTTAACAACAACTGTTCCATAATTTTTATTAGGATTTTTACCATCATGCTTTTTCCAAAACTGAGTGTGCTGATGCATTCCAAAATTGATAAAACCAGCAGCCTTCACTTTATTAATAACCTGTGTGGGAGAATATTTTGGCTTTTCTCTGTCTTCTTTTACCCAATATTCTTTTTGAATATTTACTGCAAGAGCATCCTCAGGTGAAAGAAACTCAACAACTCGATCAGCTTGTCCTGATCGTTTTGCGGATACTTTTGTAAATAATAGCCGGTAAGAGTAACGCTCGTTTTTTATTTCATCTTCTGAAAGGTCTTGATCAAACTGAGCAATATATGTGCGTATATGAACAGGAATCAAATCTTTATTATTTTTCATAGTCATTGCTTGTGAGTAACTCAATTCAGAAAACTGCAAGCATAATGCTAATTTATCATCAAGTGAATATTTTTCACCATGAAGCAATTTTAAATAATAATTGTAGTTTAATGCGCATGCCTGGTATCTCGCTGAAAGATACGAGTCAAGTCCGGATGCTTTTTTATGTTCAATCTTGTTTCGCAGACCAATAAGAAATCTTAAATTGTTAATTGTGTGTTTATCCAAAGGGCATTCTGGAACAGAAACGCATCTTGATAGTTCCCAATGCTTAATTTCATCATCAGTGTATACAAACTTTTTCCTTTTATTGATTATTTCATAGTATCGATAATCGATTTTTTTTAACCGGTAATATGCATGAAGAAGATACACCCATGCAATAATAAAAAGAACGATAAATGATTCCGTTTTAAATGAAGTTGTCGGGTTATTGTAGATTTGAATAGCAGATAACGCTGCTTCGCGGGATTTTTCAATAAGTTCTATGCGCTCAGAGAATAAACGTCTACTCATTCTGTTTCCCCAATGCTAATGTTGAGCGTTGTCGAAACATCAATCTTACCAGACACCGCCGAGCTGATAAGCGCTGTGCGGTATTCCTTTAGCTTTTCGATGACCGTGGTCACTTTGTCAGAAAGTGCATCGATTTTAACCAACTCACGGTCGAGAAAAGCTGCGATGGCTTGCTGTTCGGGGAGAGGGGGGAGAGGGATTGGTAGGTTTTCAATTACATTCATGCCTATATTCTGTTGAGTTCCAAAACTCCAGAATAATTGAACAGAGGTTTGAAACTCCTTAGAGTTCATTGCAGCCAGTACAAAACGAGCATCTGCCTTATTATTATGCACTCTGACAACTGCTAGTGGCGACCAAATGCTGAACTCTTCATCTGTTTCAACTATAGCTAAATTGCCCGTAGTTGCTCCCGATTTAATCATGTAGATATCGTCACGTTTCGGGTGATATTTCAAACAGAATCTGCGATGCTCAGATTCAGAGATAAAGCCTCGTTTCCTGCTAAAATCTATTTTATTTGAACGTATTGCCTCAGCAGAAATAAAAGGTATTCCTTCATCCAATATTTCAGGAGTTTCATGTGGACCATCAGTAACCGGTATTGCAACTATACGCTTAAGAGGTAATGCTACCCAATTCTCTGGCACATCTCCCAGCCATTCCACGCCAGAAGGTTTCAGTTTGACCGATCCATCCAGACCCTTTGTGACCGTGCGGGAAATGAGGGCCGTTCGCTGTTCGGATAACAGTGAAAGCAACCGTTGTTTTTTGGCGATGAGTGCATCAATCCGACCGGTCTCGCGGTTGAGATAAGCGGCGATGGCTCGCTGTTCGGGGAGCGGGGGGATAGGGATGCGTAACGCTGAAAATTTGTCACCAGTAAAATGGGCAATAGTGGCCTTATTACATAAAATCTCAAACCAGTTCTTTGAAGCAGCATTTTCTAGAACATACATTAAGAAAGCATTTAAGTTGTTTTTTGAACGAACTCTGTGAAGAGAATTCTGTATTATAACATTATTCAAATCATCTTTTAGTATTCCAGCACGTCCAACTTCGCCTCCTTCGCATACTAATAGATCCCCCTTTTGGACAGAATACTTGTCTAATTCATACTTTGATGCCCACATTACAGGTAGGTCGTTTGTCTGTACTTTTTCCCATTGTACATGTAATGCTTTTAAATATTCGAATTGTTCATCCTCTGAAGCAGAAGTATCTGGTTGTAACATTTTGCCGAGCTGAATTGAAAATGCTAATCCTGCTCGTTTAACCTCCCAATGCTCCGGCACATCACCAAGCCATTCTACGCCGGAGGGTTTGTATTTTGGATAGGGATTATGTTTCGTGTCTTTCCTGATTACTTCTTTATTCATCATCCGCCTCCGAATCTGAGCCGGATTTAATCTTTTTTGGCTCCTCCTTTGTCGGCAGAAAGTTTTCCCCTGTGACAACACTCCTGCCGGTTTTTTCTTCTAACTCCATGCGGGCTTTTTTGGCGATCCTGCCGCCTTTTTTACCGGCTTCCGCGTTCTCTTTCATACCCGTTGCATCAACAGTTTCGGCAATTTGCCGGGTAGAGAGCTCCGCCAACGCCGTAAAAATCAATTCAGCCTCACTCATGTGGTCCCGTAAATTCTGAGTTTTCAGCCCTTTCAAATCCTTATGTTTTTTAACCGAAATATCGCTCCACTCCTGATGAATGATGTTGGTCAGGATTGCGTAATCATTATCACCTTTTATTTCGTGGTCTTTCCAGTAATCGGTGAGTTTATTGCGGGTCTCCTGCCCCATCATCCGTTGTTGAATCCATTTCTCACTTCTTCCATGCTGCTGCCAGTATTCCCTGGCGCGGTCAAGAGAACGGGCGGGGTCACTCATATCCTGAATACGATCATAACCAACCCTGGCCAGCCAGAGCTTGATCGGCTCGGCCCTGGGGCTGGGCACCGACTGAATCAGGCGCAATAGTGTTTCCGGATCGGCCGCATCAGTTAAGCGCATTTTTCCATCTTCAGCGGACATTTTCAACTGGTGACAATTTGTCACCGTTTGACTGCCTTCTTTTTTGAGCCGTTCTTTCAGTTTATTCCAGTATTTTCGGGCCGTTTGGTAATCGGTTTGGGCGGTAAGCACCGCAATGATATCCACAACCGAAAAGAGCCATGTTTCGGTTTCATCATCGTAGACGCGACGGATTTTGTGATTTTCAAAGACAGCAAGAGTGGTTTCTTTAATCATTTCAAGCCCTCCGCACTGCCGGTAATCTCGGCCAGCATGCCCACAATCTCGGTTTCCAGCGTTTTAACATCAGCAGCAATTGCTTCCAATGCGCGAGGCGGCTCGTAGCGGTAGAAATGGCGGTTCAGAGGAATCTCGTAGCCAACTTTAGTCTTGCTATGGTCAATCCAGGCATCTGGTACATGGGGAAGTACTTCGCGTTTGAAGTATTCATCGATGTTCTCCTTGAGTGGCACATTCTCGGTATCGCGCAGGTCGCTGTCCGCTTCGGGGTTGCCCCTGGCATCACTGCAAATTTCGGCGGTTTCGTCCTTTTCGCTCAAAGCTTCAAGAACCGCTTTCAGTTCAGATGCCGACAATCGCACACCAGACTTCTGATCCATGGCCTTAAGTTCTTTTAAGAACTCGATTCGGTCTTTAAAAAGTTTGCCTGTCGTAGCTTTACTCAAATCATTCAACATGGTTTTAATAACTAGCTGGCGTTTTGACCCAGCCTCAATTTCCTGCTGTCGAATAGTTTCGTTTTTCTTGTCGCTTTCGGCAATTTTCTGGAAAGCGCGAATATCATCCAGGAATGCAATACGTTCGGGACTTACCTGAAAGTTCAGCCGCAGGGGCCGTTCTACGGTGATCTTGTTATAGCCAAAAGCGGCATTGTCAAAAATCTTGCTGACAATCACTTCTTTTTTCACACCGTCAATCTCGAGAGTGCGGGTTTCATCATGCTTGAAATTGCCATAGATTTTACTAAGTTCGGCGATCTGATTTGGACGGTTTTCTTCGCCGTCACCGATCTGGTTGCGCTTGTTCCCCAGGCTCTTGCGCATTTTAACGAAGAACTCCCTGCCATCTATAAGCTGTATCTTGCCAATACGGCGTTTTTCCTTGCGGTTGGTGACAATCCAGATATAGGTTGAGATACCAGTATTGTAGAAGAGCTGATCCGGCAGGGCGACAATGGCTTCCAGCCAGTCATTCTCGATAATCCACTGACGGATATTGGATTCACCGCTTCCGGCATCCCCGGTAAACAGGGGAGAACCATTAAAGACGATACCGATACGGCTGCCGCCTTCTTCAGGCTTTCGCATTTTGGATATCATGTGCTGAAGAAATAAAAGCGATCCGTCATTGATGCGCGGAGTGCCGGCACCAAAGCGGCCATCATAACCAAGAGTTGCTTTTTCATTTTCAATAATCTTCTGCTGTTGTTTCCATTCCACGCCGAAAGGAGGATTGGCCAGCATGTAGTCGAACTTTTCTTTAGGAAAACCGTCTTTTTCAAAGGTACAATCGGGCTTGATATTGTCGGAATCTTCGCCCTTGATAAGCATATCCGCCCTGCAAATACCATAAGCTTCATCGTTCCAGTCCTGACCGAATAGGTGTGGCTGGGCTTCGCTGTTCAATCTTCGGATATAGTCTTCAGCTACTGAAAGCATACCACCCGTCCCGCAGGCTGGATCATAGATGGTTTTTACAACATGACTTTTACGTAGGTCAGTCTCAGGTGACAAAAGCAGATTGACCATCAGTTTGATAACTTCACGGGGAGTAAAATGTTCTCCCGCTTCTTCGTTTGATTGCTCTGCCCCGATCCGTATCAGTTCCTCGAAAACATAACCCATCTGCATATTATCTATATTTGCAGGCGACAAATCAACTTCATCAGAAGCAAACTTTTTGATAACATTGAAAAGCAAGTTTTTCTCGTTCATCTTATTAATTTGAGTACCAAACTCCAGCTTCTCGAATATCTGGCGAACATTAGGTGAAAACGCGTTGATATAGCTGTTCAGATTCGGCGCAATCTGATTGGGATCATCCAACAGTTTCTTGAACGTCAATTTTGACAGGTTGTAAAAGGGGACTCCTGTAATAGTCTTGAGTTTGGCGCTGACTATGTTTTCAGACTTACCTTTGAGCTTGTCGAATTCCTTAAGTACCTTATCTTTGGTTGGTTCAAGAATGCTGTCGAAACGTCGTAAAATGGTCAATGGAAGAATAACTTTTCGATATTCGTTGCGTTTATATGGCCCACGGAGCAAATTACAGATGCTCCAGATAAAATTAACTGCCTGACTATGAGTTTGTACTGACATTCAAGTCTCCTGTTCCTACTTGTTTCAATAATTAAACCAGAATTGAGTTATTTTGTTGTCTTACCGATTGCTGACCGTTCAAAGATGTTGAGTTTGATGGTTTAATCAAATGTTTTAACTTCAAAATTCTTTAATAGAAATTCAAAAGTATTCTGATCTCTAAGTTTACAAACAACATTCTGATTCGCAAAAGCACCTTTAAACCATTTAGCATCTTTCTCATTAAATATTTTTAACCATTTTACTTTTACGATCCATTCATCTTTTATTGATTCTTTTTCCTGTTTCCATGGATGATTCTCTGATAAATCATCAATCATTCGTTTCCCATCAACTATATAATTTTTTACTAAAACAGCTTCTTCTTCTACAATTCCATAACCGACATATCCTTTTCCCTTAATAAGTGCGAATAGTCTGTCATCTTTTTTAAGTTTTTTTATAGCATTTATCCAGCGAAGACCACCTCCAGCACTGATAAAATTATATTTTTTATTTAATTCCCAGTCTCGTGAATTTTCATCGGTTATGCCACTATTAACAAAATAATAACCAGTCCATTTAGATTTTTTCCCAGAAAATGATTTTTCTTCAACATTGACTGGGTCTTTTAACCAGGATCTTCCAATATATTCAATGCTGTCATTTTGAAATACATTAAAGAAAATAGCATTAATGTTAATTTTATGAACATCGTTTAGATGTTCTACTATTCTTTCTGTAGAATCATCGAGTGATTCTGCAACAATGATAATTTGATATGTGCCGTTTATTTTTTGAGGAACAGGCATATCATAATATTCAGAAAAATCTTTATCAAAGTCGGATGTTTTATATGTTTTATAGATTTCTACAATATCTTCATAACTTAAATTAAAGACCCATGTACCATAATCTAAGCATTGAGCCACAATATCACGAGGAGTTTTACTTCTTTTCAATTCGATAATAATTAATTCTCCATCACTATTAATTGCTAAGAGATCAATGAAACCTCCATATGTTGTATGAACTTGTCTTCCAATAATAAATGCATCGATTCCCAGCATCGAAATATCTTTTTCAATCCAATTCTCAAGCCTTTTTTCAAGATCAAGTGTCGTCTTATCAACTGGGATAAGTTGATCATTTTTAATCTTCCAAAGATCCATCGATAATGACATTTATATCTCCATAAATATTTTTAAATCTTTGTGTGGCTGCTAACAGCTGATAGTAGAATTCTCTGAGTCCCTTTTTAATTTCTAATAACTCTACATAATAATTCTAATATCCACTCAGTTGGGTATTGAGACTCTCAAAAATATTTTTCTAATTCATTTGAATAAATAACATATGCTTTTTTAATATTGATATAGATTTCTCTGTAAAGTGCTACAATTCTATTAGATAATTTTGGTTTAGTTATCTTTCCTTTAAATAGATTTTTTGTTTCTTTCTTTGAATATTTTATATTATCTGGTTTGATACTCATAAAGTCTTTTTTAAATTTTGTTGATTTTATCAACTCAAATATATTATACTTTCCATTTTTATCTTTAAGAACTCGTTTCCCTATTACATCAAATATTTCTTTTTCGTTGTTTAATATTTTCTCGGAAAAAGCTGAAATTGGCAATTCTTGAATTATCTCTTTCAATGATATTTTTTTTTGTTCCAAGATAGATAAAACTTGCTGTTTAGTAAGTTTTTCAAAATTAGTAAAATCATATCTTCCAAACTCAAAATAATTAATTGCCTGTAAAAATTCATTTGACTCAGCTATTTTATTCTCAAAAGATTCAAAAGGATCTAACATATATATTTTTAATGGATGATTCTTTATTCCTCGTTCAATTTTTACAAATTCTTTATACATAACTTCTGGTGTTGGGTACATCATTTGTGGTGAGAATAAAAAAACATCAAACCTTTCTGAGGTACCAATCATTGGCAAGTTAGAAATTGAACTCCAGTTTAAAATGAAATATGGATTTTGTTTAATATAAGTTTGAATTTTAGATGGTAATTGATCTTCACTAATCAATAAAAATGCTTTACTATATTTTGTATTGGTACTAAGAAGATCTTTCAGATATTTTAGAGATATGTTTTTTGAATCAACAACTGATTTAAATGCATTATGAAATTTTGTTATTTTTCCCTTAGTAAACTTCATTTTTTTAGTCAAATAGTCCAAACAATCATCTTTTGAATAATAATTTAAAAAATTGATTAATGATTTTTCATATTCTTCATCCGATATTTTAGTAAAATAACTCTCAACATTCTGGAAATTATTTTGATATATAATCAAATGATTATATGCATAAATGAATTTTCCTTTGCCTTCATCATTTAAAGAATCTCTGTATTTATTTTTTACATATGATATCACATTAAAATTTATTTCGATATTTTCAAAATAATCATTATTTTTAATAAAAAACAAAATCAATATTTGCATTTTAAATGAATCATTTATTGAGCATGCATTAATAACATCCTCAAGAAAAAGATAAAAATCTTGTTTCAAATTAAGTCGTATTTTTTTTAAAGTAATTCCATAATAATCATTTAGATAATTTTTGAATAATTTGAGAATTGAATCTTTAATTTGAGAAGAACTATTAGATATTATGCCGCTGGTTTTATAAATTAGATCAGGTAAAAATTCATTTACTATATTCATGATTGGAACAAGTATTAATAAATAACCTTCCCAAGAATCATTTGTTCTCCGAACAATAAAGAAATTGATGCAAATAATAATTATTATAATTATAATTGAGATAAAAACAGAAATTACTTTTCTATTTTTAAGTACTTTTTCTATAATGAAATTTAATATTTTTATGAAAACATCCTTATTAGACAAACAATTCTTACATAATTTGGATAATTTATTCAACAGATTTCTCCCATTTTTCATTGCTCGGCCAGACAGTCGTTAAAAAATCTAGCTCAGATGAAATTTCAATTATTATTTTGAAAAATATTTTCCTTGATAGAATAATTTTTTCTTAGCCGCGCTGAACGCACGATGTTCTTCCTATTTCTTGCCAAAATAATGTCGCACAACGGTCCCAGTATAAGAGACTTTTTGCTACTACCGCAACGGAGGCAAAATGTGGTGAAGCACGCATCGCCGTGACTGCAATAAAATAGCCGAAGGATAGCGTAGGCTGATGGAAAACATATAAAGGCGCAATTTATTTATTCTCTCTTCGTTAATAAATCTGCAGCTTTACTTAAAAGATTTCTCAATAATTCAAGTATCGGATTTTCATATTTATCATCTTTTATAGAAATTTTTTCATGTGTAATATTTGGTTTTCTATTTAATTCAAGAAAAACACCCGCCGTTATTTCATTTTCATATTTTTGAGCTTCTTTTTTGAATCCATAAATTGATTGTGCTATTGTTGATTTATGAGCATATTCCTCTCTTAAAATGAATAATTCACGATATCTCCTGGAATTAAACCTAGTTAGCCATGTAGGGGGGATCAATATTATAAATCTTACAATGATACCAAATGAATTAATGTCATTCTTCGATTTATCAAGTTTAAGTGCAACTTTAAGCAAATCTGGCACTTTAAAAACATCTGGTAGATTTTCGACAATTTCTTTAGGCAGAATATATAAAACTAATGGAATTACAGAAATAAATAATAATAGTATTGCGAAATAAAAACTCCATCTTGCTCCTCTTAGCTCCCATTTATATTTATCATATTGTTGTTTAAAGCTAGTTGCTAATCCCGATATTGTTGCCCCTTTAATTAAATCGTTTGAAGTTTTAGTTAGATTTTCAATTTCTTTTTCTCGTTCTTCATTTTTTTTATTTGAAGATTCTAATAAAGATTGTATTTCATCCCACTTTTTTATTCGTTCATCAATTTGACTAGTATATGTATCAAATTTACTTTTAAATGTGTTTACAGTCGTTTCAAGTGTTTGCGAAGTAGCTGTTATTTCTTTTATATGCGCAATTTTAGCTTCAGTCTCTGCTGACTTATCTTTTATATTTTTGTATTCCTCTGAGTAATCAGTTTTAATTTTAGATATTTCAGTTACAAGAGATTCGATTGCTAATTTATTTTCGCCAATAATTTTTATATTATCATCCACGGCAATTTTTTCTTGATTAAGGTGCTCCACTATTCTAAATAATTCATTAATTGCTTCTTGATAGGAATGAATTCTATCTAATAAATCATTTAAAGATCTGTATTTTGAGAATGGGAGTATGTTTATTAATAAAAGAATTATTTGATTACAATAACTAAATATATTTGTAAAAGTAGATGAAATGACTAATGGTGTATCATTATTATTAGTTACTTGAAATGTTGCTTCATTATAGTTTTTAAATCCGTTATTTGAATTGATATTTGATATAATAGTCTGAATTTCAATTAGACTTGCATTGACACTGTCTAAGGTACTATCAATTTTAGCAACATGGTCAGAGACTATATGTGATACTATCTTTGACTCAATTTTAATATTGATTAATATTTCAGAAATAACCAGTAATTTATCATTAATATTCGCTAATGAAATATTTGGACCGACAATATTTGAATCTTGGAAGCCAAGCTCTTTTAAATTTAAATATTTTTCATTCCACGTCGCGGTTATTTGGTTTATCTTTGCGATAATTGCATTATAATCTATCATGGACTCCTCTCCCATTCTCTTCTTTAAGCAGAACGTCAAGCAGAACGTCAGATGTTGTTCTTGGGGGCGGGGTTAAGAAATTGTTCTACCCACCACATTTATTTTTCCATAAGTCTAGTACGGTTTTTCGTCTAACGACAATTAACCGCAAGACATAATAACCATTATTAAACAGTTATTTTAATTCATCATCTGCTAGCCATAGACCTTTGAATTCTTCTCAATCTTCCTAATAGTCCCTTCCGAAACCCCAAACTTCCTGGCAAGGGCATACCGTGAAACACCATCCTGCCTCAATCGGATTATCTCCCTGGCGCTCTCTTCATCGAGAGATAATGCACGGTTGCTTCTTTTCTTCTCTGATTCCATGACAATAGAGAACTCTTTCTTCATCCTGGCAACTTCCCTGCGGGACAGTTTGAAATAAGACGCGAGAAATTCCTCATCGTAATGCTTGGCAAGCCGCTGGAAAAGCAGCACCTTGCGCCAGTGAAGTTCTTTGTGTGTCATACAAAAATCATCTCAATAAATTTCTTTTCTACAATCACTCATCCACCAGATGCCTGAACTTTCCAATATGTCCTTTCTCAATATTGTGAATGGTCCCTTTAGATACACCATACTTCTCAGCCAGAACTTGCTGATGCACTCCCTCGCGCCTGAGACGGATAATCTCCCTGGCAGTTTCTTCATCAAGCTTCGACGGCCGAAGGGAAATCCCACGCCGATAAAGCTGTATCGTCTCCAATTTACTTCTCAACTTTGCAACTGTGCTTACGGACAGGTGAAAATGCGATGAGAGAAATGTATCATCATAATAGCCCGCAAGCATCTTGAAACGTCGTAACTGTTTTTCACTCAAATCTGGGTGCAGCATCTTCATAAATTCCCTTATATTTAATATACAAATTGGAATTAATATCGAAAAACTCTACAGAAATGTCAATCAATAAATAAAGAGAGCGGCCGCAGCCGCTCCCTTCAAACCCAACTGTCCCAGGGTACAGACCGAGGAGATAGGTAACAAAAGAAACCGGGCACATAGGTAACACATTATATTTAGGGTATGGAGGTAGAGCCATGCCCTGGAAAATGGAGAGACCTATGGATCAGAAAATAAAATTGATATCTTGTTGGCTTGAAGGGGATAAGGGGATATCAGAGCTGGCAAGGGAATTCGGAGTAAGCCGAAAGACAGTTTATAAATGGATAGATCGCTATTTTATTGAAGGAATACGAGGATTAGAGGAAAGGAGTCGAGCAGCTCATAATTATCCGAATATAACTGGGAAAGAAAGGATAGACTGTATTATAGAATATAAATTGAAGCACATGAAATGGGGACCAAAGAAGATACGTAACTGTCTTCAGAGAGCTTATCCGGGAGAAAAGTGGCCTTCAGCCAGCACAATAGGTATCTGGCTCAAGAAGAATGAATTGGTCAAAGATCGTAAGAAGAGACGACATGTGCAACGATATCAGGATCACTTTATTGAGTGCACTGGTCCCAATGATGTGTGGAGTGCGGATTATAAGGGGCAATTTTATACAAGAGACGGAATAGTATGTTATCCATTAACCATAACAGATAATTTCAGCAGATATTTATTAGCCTGTAACGGGTTAGAAGGTCCTCGTTATATGGAGACAAGAGCATGTTTTGAGCGCGTTTTCAGGGAGTATGGATTGCCTTATGCAATTCGTACAGATAATGGCACTCCGTTCGCCGGTACAGCGATAGGAGGTCTAAGCCGCTTATCAATCTGGTGGATAAAGCTGGGAATAATACCAGAAAGAATTGATCCGGGAGAACCACAACAAAATGGGCGACATGAAAGATTTCACAGAACCCTGAAGGAATCGACCGTAGATCCAACAATACCGAATCTGTCAGAGCAGCAAAGCAAATTTGATTTTTTCAGAGTCGAATATAACACGGAGAGGCCCCATGAAAGCATTGGGATGAAACGTCCGGTTGAATTATTTAGAAAATCGAACCGTTCTTTCCCGGCAAGAATCAGGTCTATTGAATATCCAGATGATTTTGTTGTCCGACATGTAAAACGGGGTGGACAAATAAAATTCGGAAATAATTTATATTTTCTTAGCGGTTTATTAGCCAGGGAATGTGTGGGATTGCAAGAAATTTCGGATGGCTTATGGCAAATCTATTTTGGATTGCATAGATTAGGATATATTGATCTACATAAGAATAAAGTGACCAAGTATTTAAAAAAAGTGTAACCCATGTGCCCGGTTTAAAATGTTACCTATGTGCCCGTTTGAACATAATACGAAGGAACCTGTGACAGGGAGTGTCACACACGCCTGTATAGCGCTTTTTTTTCAAAAAAATACCGGTTATTGCAAATAAGCCGGTCAGGCAGGAATTTATTCAATGATTGGTTGATTATGCTTTGACAGAAGTATTGGAAAGAATTGCCGGCAGAATGGGAACCATACGGGAAAAGCATGGTACAGGAAATTTGTCATTTACTGGTATATGCGCCTCATTCCCTCAATTTCAGCCGCGACCAGGTCCCGCAGTTCCACGGGCTCCAGGACCTCGGCATGGGGGCCCCAGGAAAGAACCCATCGTTTGACCTCGAAGAGTGAAGCTGCCGGAAAGGTAATATCGGCCGTACCGTCCATATTTTCCGTCACCGTCTGTTCCCGGTGCCAGGTACGTTCCAGCACATAGGGGGCCTGCTCACGGCTGAAGCGGATTTTTATCATGAACTGCCGATCTTCGGTCATGATGCCGAAGCTGTTTTTCATGAAATCGTCGTAATCGAACGAGCCGGGTATGGTGAAATTTTCTTTCATAAGCGCGGCATCACCGATACGTGAAACGGCGAAACGGCGCACCTCCTTCTTTTCATGGCACAGGGCGATAAGATACCATTCGCCGCGGTAGTTGACGATATGATACGGGTCGACGGTTCTTTTCGACGATTCGGCGCTGCCGGCCTTCCTGTGTTCAATGCGGACCTTCCGCTGGAGTCTGAGTCCCTGGGAAAGCGTCTCCCAGATGGCGGGATCAATCATGGTGTGACTTTCCTGCAGGAAGGTATAATGCGTATCTATCCATGACGTATGGACCCGCATGTTTTCAGGAATAAAGGACTTCAGCTTTTCATAAACGGCCGAAAGCTTTTCATAGAGGGGGGTATTTGCATAGAACTGCAGGGCCTTTTCCGATATGCATATGGCAAAAAAGTCCGATTCGCTGATATCCAGGGCGGGAAGAAAATAATTATTCTCGGTATAATTCCATCCCCGGCGCGATTCATCATACTCAAGAGGGGCATGGAGAAAATCCCGCATATATTCCAGATCCCGCTGTATAGTTCTCCGGCTTACCTCATATTCCCCGGCCATATCACCGGCGGAAGGAAAATTCCCCGCCCGGATTTTACGGTCAATGTAGAGAAGCCGGGCATGCTGTACCTTGTTCATGTTCATGGGAGATACTCCTGTAAAAATGGAGATATGTGTGATATGATTAATATCGACATATTCCCGGCAGGAGCCCTCTTTTCCGGAGCAAATAAGGGGAATCACCGACACGAAAGTCAGGACACGAAAGTTCTCACGCTTTGGCTGCGGCTGACCCACACGATGTGGGAAGTGTCGCGAAGGACAATAATGAGTTCAAAGTTCCAGGTTCAATGTTCAAAAAAGATTCATGCGGGAAACTTCACCCGGGAAGAGAGGGCACGGATGCCCGAACGCCTGGGCTGCGACTGAGGATGGCACAGGATGTGCCTCCGCAGGCCGCACAGAGAAAGTTACCAGATACAGGAAATCTCTTTGCCCGTCGCGGCCAGCGACCGCGGGGGTGGCGCCGGAGGGGCGCCGCGTCGCGCCCCTCCGGCAAAGGGCCAGTCCCGGCCCCCGGGACATCCCTCCCCGGCCGAGGGACCCGGCCGAAGCCCCCTATCAGACGATGATAAAAGCGGTTATTGACCGGTACAGTTCTCACTACGGAAAAGGGTAATGATCAATATACTCAGAGGCATATTTCTTTATGTGATGGTTTTTGGGAGACTTTAATTAGCAGGGCGGTGATTTTTCCGTCCATCGGAGGTGGCGCCGGACGATGAATGGACAGAATACATATTTACACCAGGCGCATTGAGCTGGATGGTCCGTAATGGAAAAGTTCCATTCATCTCATCCCGAATTCTTTTTTCAGATTTTCATGAGATACCCATTTTTTATTTTTACGCTTTGTTTCAATCGCGGAATAATAATCTTTTTTATCTTCAGCCATGGCCTTTAATTCAATATATTCATTATAATCAATTATCACCGCCACCGGTTTTCCTTCTTCTTTTATTATATGTTTTTTAATCATGATAAGCCTCCTGCCTGTGTTTGATCTCGTATATATTTATTATAATCATATTTTCATCAAAAATAACCCGATAGCGCCCGACCCTCATCCTTTTCAAATCTTCAAATTGACCTTTCAATACTTTTACATCATGACGATTTTCAGGATGCTCCGCATAATCCCCAATGGCGTCAACGATCATTCGAGCCGACTTTTTATCTGCCTTGAATATTTTACGCAACTGTTTTGCTGCCTTTTCAGAATACCGAATCTCTTTCCCCATCTGAATTCCCGTTCAAATTATTTTCCCGGCATTTCGATTAGAAAATAGATATATGTTTTCATCTTTAGCATATTTCATGACCCTACTATTACAATTGTGGTCTGTCAAGTTATTTTAGAAATAAAAGGGCTCACCGGCATGAATTCAAAAGTCACGGATAGAATAATCACTAACCTGGAAGAGCCGATTCCGGCCTCTGGAACATCCCAACCCGGCAGAAGAACCCTGCCGAAAATCCTCCACGACTCCTCCGTCGCTCCTCCGTAGATGCTCCGTTCTATCGCCCATAAAGGCTCGGCCATAATTATTTTTGAAATTTTTTTTCAAAAACATTTAAATCCCCCGGGACCTCCCCCGTATTAATATACAAAACACGGGTGACATGGATCGCACGGCGCCCATCCCCGTAAAATTTAATTGCAGGAGGCCTGTCATGGCCAATGTAAAGATGAACCCCGTATTCGAAGGATTTTCAAAAAAGATCGGAGACCTGGTTTTCGTACAGACAAACGGTAAAACTTACGTGAGGAAAAAGGTTATCCCCCGCCAGGTGAACAGCGAAGCACAGCAGCGGATACGCGCCCTGTTCAGGGAGACCGTAGAGGCATGGAAAGAGCTCAGCAGGGACACGCAGAACAACTGGGATGAGGCGGCACGCGGCAAAGCCATGTCGGGATACAATCTCTTTATCCGGGTAAACATGAAGCGCCTGAAGACAGGCAAACCAGCGGCAGCAAATCCCGTTGATTAAAGAGTCCGAAACGGGACAAACGCACCGTTCTTTGAAAACATTTACTATAGTTTGAACATGCCGCGAAGGACGTACAGACGCGATTAATCGCGTCTGTACGGTACGGGCCCGGTCAGAGAGCGGCCGGAGATGGCACTGAGTTGATTTACTGCACAGACCTCCCCCTCTCCTGCGGGATATGGGGCCGGGGGTTGAGACCAACTCCATACTCAACAGCCGCAGCAGCAGCCCCGTAGAGCGATACGGAATAATCCGTTACGATATAAACCGGGGCGGTCTTGAGGAACTCCCGCATGGCCCGGTTGTAGCTCTGCTCGAAGCAGGCCATGAAATGGCCCCTGCCGATGATGCAGTCCATATTCTTGGCCGCAATGCCCCCGGCGATGTAGACGCCGCCCGAGGGCAGAAAAATGGCGCTGAAGCTGCCGGCTACATGGCCCAGTATCCGGGCGAAAAGACGCATGGTCTCACGGCACACAGCGCTTTTTTCTCCATAGGCCGAGATCAGTTCCGCTTTTTCACCGTCGGGAGCGGCCATAACCGCTGCATAGCCCTCATCGGCGGGAAAATTTCTCGCCCGGTTGAGGAATTTGAAAATATTGACGATTCCCGGTCCCGATAGAAACGGTTCGATGCCGGGCTTTACAAGCGTATTATTGGTGACGAAGGTTTTAAGGCGAGTCGTCTCCTCATCAAAGGCGGCGAAATCGGAATGGCCACCTTCCGAAGGAAAGGGAATATAGGAGCCGCCGCCGGGTACCATGTAAGATACGCCAAGCCCGGTGCCCGGGCCTATGACGAGCTTCACCCCCGACGGATCGGGGCATCCCGTATATCCATCGGAATGCGGTACCGGGACTATTGATCCCGGCGAGGCGTGATCCAGGAAGGGAATTCCACGGCTCACGGCAATAAAATCGTTAATAACAGTCGTTTCCATGCCCAGAAAATCCTGGATTTCTCCTCCGTCTATATGCCAGTTCTGATTCGTAAGCTTGCAGGAGTTTTCGCTCACTGGACCGGCCGCGGCGATACAGCATCGTTCCGGCGCGATGTGAAGGCCCGTTTCCATCAACCTGCCGACGAAACGCGCTATGGATTCCGTGAAATTGCTCACGGCCGTTGATTTCTCTTTTCCTTTGGCGATAATTGTACAGTCCCCTTCGCAGAATCCCATGAGACCGAAATTCACATTGGTGCCGCCCACGTCGGCCACGAGGACGGTTCGGTCGAAGTTTTCACCTCTGTTCAGCACTTCACACTTCATACTGCAGCGCCCCCTTCTCTTTTTCACAGACATCGGCACCCTTCACGCTGAAAAACACAATGTACAGGTAACAGACGGCCGGCAGCATAAATGAAGGCTGGATGCCCGCCCTGTCAGCGATGAGTCCCTGCAGGAAAGGAACTATGGCCCCTCCCACGATGGCCATGCAGAGGATGCCCGATCCCTCACCGGTGTGCGGGCCCAGACCCCTGATCGAGAGACTGAAGATCGTGGGGAACATGATGGAATTGCACAGGCCCACGAGAAGAATAGCGACCATGGACACATTCCCCCGGGTCAGCACGGCCGCCAGGACCAGGAAAGCCGCGGCCGAAGCGTTGAAGGCCAGTATTCGCCGGGGATTGATCTTCCGCATCAAGGCTGAACCGATAAACCGGCCCACCATGGCCCCGCCCCAGTACCAGCTGACCAGTTTCCCGGCCGATATTTCCGAAAGGCCGCCCATATTGGACTGGCCGAAAAAGTTCACCAGGAAGCTGCCTATGGATACCTCGGCCCCGACATAGAGAAATATGCCCAGGGCGCCCAGGACCAGGTGCCGGTATTCCCACGCGCTTGTTTTCCCTTCACGGTCTCCTTTCCGGGAATCACCCGTTGTTTTTTCCCCGTCTTCCGTTTTCCCGATGTCGGGCAGTTTTATAAAGGCAAAGACGGCGGCGATAATAAACAGGGCGGCGCCCAGGCCCAGGTACGGGACCTGTACGGCCGCGGCCTGGACCGCGTGATGAGCTTCACGCTCAGTCCCGCTCATGACAGCCGTTTCCCCTGTAGTTTTGACCGCCACGGCCAGTATGAGCATGGACCCGAAGTACGGGGCGATAGTGGTGCCCAGGGAATTAAAGGCCTGGGTCAGGTTCAACCTGCTGGAGGCCGTCTCCTCCCGGCCAAGCACTGTCACGTAGGGGTTGGCTGATACCTGCAGGAGCGTAATCCCCGAGGCCAGCACGAAAAAGGCCGACAGGAACATATAGTATGACCGGTATGCCGCCGAGGGATAAAAAAGAAAACACCCCGTTCCGGCGATGAGAAGACCCATGACAATGCCGTTCTTATATCCCACCTTTTTGAGTATATACCCCGATGGCAGTGACATGAGAAAGTAGGCGCCAAAAAAGCAGAACTGCACCAGCATAGCCCGGGCATAGTTAAGTGCAAATACCGATTTAAGGTGAGGTATCAGTATGTCATTAAGACAGGTAAGGAAACCCCACATGAAAAAAAGGCTTGTCAGTATGGACAGTTCCCTGGTATATTTTTTTTCACCCGCTGCTGCGGAGCGGGTTTCTCCCGTACTTATCATCATCATCCCTCCCTTATGCCCCGTATTCGTTATAGAAAATCGTAGCGTATGCGGATACGCATACTGTATATGTCGTTCGTATAGGCATTTGAAACGCCGAGCCCGTCGATATCTGCAAGCGCCCAGGAGAAGACTCCTTTCACCGTGAGCCCCTCAAAGGGCAGCCGGTAAAGATAAGAAACAAAGGGCTGCAGGTGCGTCTTATCATCGAGGTTTTCCGCTTTGTAAGTCGTGTAATGGCAGCCCAGGCCGATGCTGTTCCGCCAGAAATCGATGTCGGCAAATCCACCAAAGCTGGTAATTGTATAGGTCCCGGCCGTGTCCATGACCCCCGTGGTAGTGTAGGAGTCCCGGCTGGCACGGGCGAAGTTTACACCGGCGGTGATGAAATCTGTATTATACTGGAGCCTCCCGCCGTATCCCGTGACTTCCGATTTTGTTTTACTGGCCGTGTCCCTGGATTTTTTTAAGAGATACTCCATGCCGGCCACGACCTGGAAGCGCCAGTATGAATAATCCACGACGGGACGGACGCCAAAGTCGTTCTGGCTCGCCGATTCCTGGCCGTAGATCCCGGCCACCTCGATTTTCAGGTCCATCATGTCTATTCCCTTCAGGGGAAATATGTGAAACGCCACCTGTCCCGCATCATCGGCATGTCCCCGGACATAGTCTACCTCGTACAGGTCAGGCGCGTCAATGGCACCGGCGTCCTCATCAGTATAGAGCTCCAGGCCCTGGCCTTTATGATACAACTCATAGGCCAGAAAGCGCCCGATCTGCACATCCCAGTATTTATTTCCGCACTGCAGGTAGGAATCGAGAGTGTCGATATCTTTTGGCTCATCAACATGGGATATTATCTCGGCACGTGCCAGGACATAATAATCTTTCAACTCCTTCCGGTAATTGACTCCCAGGACCAACCGGCCCTGGAGTGATGTATCGCGATAGTCCTTATCGGAAAGTCCGTCGTAGGCAAAACGGTAGCTGGGGTCCACCCAGAAATATCCGTCCAGGCTGAAGTTGCCCAGAATTCCGGTCTCCCGGGCCGTCGTTTCCTTTGCGGTATTGTCTATCCCGGGCTGAATGTCCGTATTCTCCGTATCCTGGGCCTGAATGCCCGTGACTGTTGTGATCAGTATCGTGAACATGAAAACAATCGATTGTATTATTCTTCTCATTGCGTCTTCTCCATACATATAAGCATTATTTATAAAATCCCGGACCCGCCCTCACCATACCACGATGCATTAGCCTCGGATCATGACAGGCGGGACCGTACTGCTCAGTTCGTAATAATGAACGTCGCCGTCTGCATACGGGGATCACCCGTATCGGACGAGGGACCGACATAGAGCCCGTAGACCATTTTCTCCACAACCCATGCCTGCAAGGCCGGGTCATAATAGGCGAGTTTCGACACCGGCACCGTGAGCGTGACGGTTTCAGTATCTCCGGCGGCAATGGCGACACGTCTGAAAGCCTTCAATTCCTTAACGGGGCGGCCGATCGCATCACCAACGGCAGTGTTTCCGTAACCCACGTAGAGCTGGACCACCTCTTCGCCTTCACGGCTTCCCGTATTGGTCACATCGACGCTTACCGTGAGTGTTTCGTTCTCATCGAGGATGTTATCGTCAATGACAAGGTTCGAGTAACTATAATTGCAATAGCTCAGTCCGTAGCCGAAGCAGTAACGGGGCTCTACCCCCTTCCGGTCAAGCCAGCGGTAGCCGTGATAATAATTATAGTCGACGTTCATGCTGATATTGTCAAAGGGAGGCAGGTCCGATTCGTTTTCAGGAAAGGTCTGACAGAGCTTGCCGCCGGGATTAACATCGCCGAAAAGAATTCTGCCCAGGGCGATCCCGCCCTGCATGCCGGGATAGAAGGCCATAATGAGCCCTTTCAGGCTCGCATGATCGACAAAGTCCTTCACTATGACGGCCCCGCCGCTCTGGAGGATCACGATAACGCTGCTATTTTCAGCCAGGGACGCGTTGACATTGGCCTTGTCATAGTCGTTCAGCTCCAGGCTCCCCCGGTCTTTATACTCCCCCTCCTCTCCCGTGCCGCCCTGTCCCATGGAGGCGAAAAGGTCATTGGGCACATAGCCCGTAACGACAATGACATAATCGGCGTTCTGCACGGCCGTTGTATCGTCGGCCACAGTGTCCTGGTGCGTGACCGTTATGCCGCTCCCGGCGATATACTCAATGCCCTTTGTTATGCTCACGGCCTGGTTATCATAGTCGATGACGCCCAGGTTGGTAATTTCACCGTCGCCGTCAAATACGCAGTCGTTCCCGTTCGGTACATTATCGGGAGGCGAAACCCAGCTGCTGCCGATATCTCCCGTAAGAATATTTATATACAGGTCGCCGCCGGCATAACTGCTCTGGTCCCTCAGAAAAAAGGTTTCGGAATAACGGCCCACCACGGCGATTGTTTTCCCGTCCAGAGACGCACGGTCAAAGGGAAGGGTGTTATCCCGGTTTTCCAGGAGCACAATGCCCTTTTCCGCAGCTTCGCGGGCCAGCGCCACGTGCTCCGTCGATGCCAGCATATCCTCATCGAGGGCGGTTTCATTTCTTTCTACACCGCCCTGGCCCCAGGGATGGTCAATGACACCATATTCGATCTTTTTCATGAGAATACGAAGCACAGCTTCGTCCACCAGGTCCTCGGACACGAGGCCGTTCCTCACGGCGCTCGCCAGGTTGGTACCGTAAGCATAGGGATTGCTGTCCGAGAGTTTCAGGGGATTGCTGAAGGGCATCTCAATATCAAGTCCGGCCCGCAGGGATTCCACGGTGTCCGTTGCGGCAAACCAGTCCGACAGGACATATCCGCTGAATTTCCATTCGTCTTTCAGTATACTGCGCAGCAGGTATTCCGACTGGCATGAATAGGTCCCGTTGACCCGGTTATATGATCCCATGAAGGCCGCCACGTTCGCCTCGTCCACGGCCATTTTAAAATGGGGCAGAAACACCTCGCGGAGCGTTCTTTCATTCAGCCGGGCGTTTACCTGTTCCCGCGTATTCTCGATATTGTTTGCGGCGAAATGCTTGACACAGCTCTGGACGCGCCAGGTTCCGGCGGGCGGATCGGACTGCACGCCCTTTATGAAGGCGACGCCCATACTGCCCAGAAGAAAAGTATCCTCACCGTACGTTTCCTGGCAGCGGCCGTGGCGAGGATGCATGACCTGGTTGATGGTGGGCGCCAGTAACACATGAGCGTCCATGGCGCGAACCTCATCGGCAATGGCCCGGCCTATCCTGTTTTCCAGATCCGTATCCCACGACGAGGCCCGCAGGGCTGCCACGGGGAAAGCAGTTGAATTGACCATGGCATTGTTCATGGAACGGGCGCCGCGGGGGCCATCACGGTAGACCATTTCCGGTATCCCCAGCCGCGTGAAAGACGTATCGCTTGCAGTGTACTGGGCAAGGAGGCCGAACAGATAATTTTCATTACTGCCGCTCATCTGTTCCACCTTTTCCTTCAGGCTCATTTGATCCATGAGATCATGGACCTGGTCCTCCAGCTCATAATTGTCGGTCAGGTAAATATAACCGGCGCTTTTCCCGCAACCGCCGGAGGAAAAGACAAGGCAGACCAGTATCAATGAAAACAGCCCTGCGTAAAACAGGCTGTTTATTATCTTTAATCTTTTCAATTTTTTCAATTCCTTCAATGGCATGGCGGTTCATTGCTCCTTTTCTTTATCTTCAGCACTGCGCAAACGGGTCTGCATCCCGTGAAGCATGCACGGAAAACGATGGATTGATTTACAACGGATTTTATAGCCTAAAAGCGGAAAGGAATCTCCTGATTCATTGATACATCAGGATTTCAGGCCGGGCAATCACTGATATCAGTAAATGCGAACAGGGATATGCGTTCACGGCCGGAGTGCTTCGTCAGGAATGGTGCTTTTTTCTGAATTCCGTGGGGGTTTCTTCTCTTATCTTCTGAAAGGCGCGGTTAAAGGTGCTGAGATTTTCAAAGCCCACGGCAAAGGCGATGTGGACAATATTATCGTGAGTCTCTATGAGCAGTGAAGCGGCCTTCTCGACCCGGAGACGGTTTATATAGTCGTTTATCCGCTCACCGGTATACATTTTGAAATACCGGCCCATGTTGTCGGGGTTAAGATTCAACATGGCAGCCAGTCCTTCACGCGATATGGCCGATGTATAATTTTCGCCGATATAGACCATGGCTTTTTCCATTTTTTCTTCCGTTGAACCCGATATTGACCAGGTCAGCGGCTGCCTGACGGCAGCATCGTGCTGCGGCAAATCCTCTTCCCGGGTTTTTCGCCGGTTGTTGCGGACAACGAGGATAAGCGAGGCTGCACCGAATACAATGGCCAGGACCATATAGATAATGAGGTGGTTTTTCCGGCTATGCTCCTGCAGCACCGCGCTGCAGTCGCAGAAGACCACTTCGAGGGTTCCTATAAAACGGTCTCCCCTGAAAAGCTTTTTATGTATTTTCAGTTCTTCCGTTCCCCCCGCCTCCCGTTCAAGGCGCACCAGCTCTATCCCGCTCTCCTCGCTTATGCGGATGGCTTTTATATCCTGATCCTTGAAGAACGACGATACACCGGCCTTCAGGGAACTGATATTATAGTCCCAGATATGGTCAATACTTGACGATGCTATGAGTTCGGCGACGCGTTCCGTGTTTTTCCACTTCGAGGCGTTGGAGACCGTAATTTCCAGGGTGCCGATTTTCATGCCTCCAATGTTGAAGGGTTTCTTCACTTTTATGCTCGTCGTACGATAGGATTGTTTTGCCGTGTTGACCAGAACAGCTCCGCTGCCATCACGAATGATAATGGATTCGATATCCATATCCTCCATGAATGACTCGGCCGTGGACCGCATCGCCGCTCTATTCAGGTCCATCATGTTTTCCAGGTTGGTTGAAATAATGAGGGCGGCCAGGCGCTGCCCCTTTTCAGCAAGACTTTCCCGGTCACCGGCACTCCACCTGATGGAAAGAACACCCAGGGAGGCCGATATGGTAAAGCCCATGACCAGCACAATGAGGACCGGGTTGGAAGGAAGCCGGGAGATATGCAGAAATAGTTTTTTCATTACTTCCATTGTGCTCTTGATAATATCCTGAATGCGGCGATATTCCTCTCCGGCACATACTCGCATCGAAGGGGCGCCCGTACAAGTGTAATTTTACGCCATACTGCCCTAATCCTGACCATCATTTTTCCAGGAGATCCGCCGCGTCGAACCGGTACTGCTCTATGGATTCGTCGTATATTTTCGAGTAGCGTTTAAAATCAAGGGTATCGATATACTCCCGTGACCGTATCTTCTTATAGGAAAGAACATCCTTCGTGGTGACCATGTACATGGGAGTTACAAATGTCGTTTTTTCCCGGGCGAAATCCTTCCCCCGGAAATAATCGTGAATGAGAACCATGGTCCATGCCCCTTCGAGATAATGGCCTCCGGCAGAAAGAAAAACATCCCCCTCCTCCACCCCTTTGAGGCCTCCGGCGGTCCAGTCCGTGCCGCAAATAATAATATCACGACCGGGAACCAGCCCCATCTTCCGGGCGCCGCGCGCCACACCAAGAGCGATGCTGTCACAGACGGTCCAGACAACGCGTGTTTCCCGGTACCTGCTTTTTTTTACCAGGATGAACTTCTCGGCGGCGAGGAAGCTCATATAACGCGTGGTGAAAACCTGTCGCAATTTCACAACGGGAAACTTTTCCAGGGCTTGTTTCAGGCCCGCAACCCTGGTCTGCGAGGCCTGATCAAACCCGATGCCCGTAAAGGCTATCATGTCCACGGGGGCGGGCCATCTTTTCAGGGCTTCCTGACTGAGCAGAACCCCCTGGCGGTATCCCACATCAATATCGTCGGGATGGATATCACCGATCCAGAACCGGTATTTTTCACGGGGCTTTCCCATATCATCAGATGGAAGAAACCCCGTATTCATGGTTATGGTGGGGATCTTTTTCAGCTCTCCGAACTGGACAATAAACCGGGCGCTTTCAGAACCTCCCTGGCATATAAACACGTCGGGTTTAAATGTTTCAACACAGCGGTTGAGCTCCCTTTCCATTTTTGCCAGATCCAGTTCCATGGAAAAGGTATCTAGGGTGATACCCAGGTCACGGGCGGCCTTTTCCATACAGTAATGCATGTCGGTAAAAAGAAGATCGCAGAGAAATTCATACTGGAGGATCTGCCTGCCGCCATAGATGAAATAGGCCGCTTTGATCCGCCGTCCCGCGATCTCCCCACGCCCCGGCATGCACAGGACCGTCACGATAATGGCGCACCAGAGTATAAACGGTTTTCCCGTATTTTTTTTAGTATATCTCATAAATTTTCAACATCCGGCCATACTATTTCAACACACGCCCTGAAATAGGGTCGTAAAAGGCCATAAATTCATACTTTTACGCAATATTTGATATATCAACAATTGCCCAGCCTCATTTTTTGATATATCACGGAATCATGAGAAATCCCTTTTGATTAATGATACCTTCTGGACGGTTTCTGTCAAACATAATTGTTTTTAATTCCAAACAGGAGGTTCTCACTTATGGTATCAATGAAAAGGATGATTCCTTTACTTATAACTCTTCTTCTGTCACCGGGCCTTATGATGTGCGGCGGAGGCGGCGGCAGTAATAATGATGCATCAACACTGCAGATATCTTCCCTCACCCTGTCATCGGGAACGGAGGATATACCCCTTTCTCCCGTCTTTGCTCAGGATACAGCGGCTTATACGGCCATGGTAACCAACGATATCACCGATGTGGACGTAATTACGGTTACGGACCCGTCCGATGCAACGGTCACCGTAAGCGGCAATACGGGCTTGCATGTCGGTGCCAACATAGTTCAGGTTACCATCACGTCCGGGACGGACACCCTGTCCTATACCATCAGCATCACCAGGGAACAGAGCGCGTCAGCACAGCTATCCATTGACTCCCTGACCCTCTCAGCCGATGGCTCCCCTGTAACCCTTGACCCTGTCTTCGACCCCAATGAGTTTCTGTATGCAGCGGAAGTACCCAATGACGCAACTTCGGTAGATGTTGTTGCTGTAACCGATCCTGCTACGGCAACCGTAACGGTTACGGGCAATATGGATCTTGTGGTTGGCGCCAATACCGTAACAGTAACCATCGAATCGGGTGACGAGTCATTGACCTATATCATCACCGTTACCCGGGACGTACCGCCCCTGGAGATCACGGCCCTTACCCTTTCGGCCGACGGCGCTGCCGTTGCTCTTACTCCGGCCTTCAGCCAGGGAACAACGGCATATACGGCCGGTGTGGGTCCCGATGTTTCTTCCGTGACTGTCGAGGTGACACGCAATTACGCCGAAGCGACCGTGACGGTTACGGGCAATACGGGCCTTCTGACCGGAGACAATACAGTAACTGTTACGGTTTCCCATGACAGTGAAAGCTATACCTACACCATTACTATAACAAAAGACGTGAAACTCGGCGTCAGCGGTATCACCGTCACGGCCGATGGGAATCCCGAGATTTCTCCTTCTTTTGTCGAGACAACAACATTCTATACCGCCTCTGTGGCCAGCACCGTAAGCTCCGCGGACATTGCCGCCACGGTCACTCCTGCCGGTGCAACAATCACGGGCGACGGCACTCTCGCTCTCGTGGAAGGGAATAATACGGCTGTCATCACTGCTTCATACAATGGTCAGACAGCGGTATATACGGTCGTTGTGTATCGCGCTCATGACTACAGTGATGAAGATACCGGCGGCCCCTTTACTCTCAGTCAGATATCGCTGACCGACCTGGAGATTGAGAGGACAGCGAACGGCAAAACCTGGTCGGTTCCCCTTTCACCGGAATTTTCAGGCGGGGTTTACGCATATACGGCCTCTGTTCCAGCCGACACCACAACTGTCACGCTCTCACCGGACAAGCAGGACAGCCTTGTTTATAACAGCAACTGCGATGTGGTGGTAAATGGCACGGAAATGGATTATTCCGGCACGGTAACGATCAACAATCTCACTGCGGGCCTGAACACCATTGAGATCGTTCTCCGACGAAGGGCATCTATTATAAGCGGTACTATTGTCGCGACCAGGGTTTATACCGTGTACCTTACGGTTTCAGAACAGACCTTCGACTGCACGGCATGTGCCACAACCGGATATGATTATCCCGCGTGCACGTCGACAGACGCTCCCGGCTGCAGCGGCAATTACGCCATGAATCAGCAGACCTTCCGCGAGTACGACTACATGATGGGCAAGGGGTATGTTGACGGACAGGTGAATATCTGCGACGACTTCACTGATTTTCTTGAAGGTGAAATGTACGGCACGGGCGGCGTTATACCGGCCACGGGAAAAATCGTCGACAGTGGAAGCTTCTCCAACGGCGACTTTTTCACCGTGGAATGGTATGGCTATGACGAGTGTTACCAGAAGGCCTATGATTCACTGAACAGCCTTCTGTCGCTCATCGGCGGCCTGCTTCCGTCATATTTTAATGTCAGCAATGTCATGAACTTCGATTTTTACGGCTATTCCCGGATGCAGGTTGTGGGTGTCCTGAACACAACAGATTTTCCCGGCATTCCCACGGATGATGCGGCCACTGCCGACGTGGATGAAAATATTGCGGGCCAGTTCTGCATCATCCATCTCATGGATATGCCCACACGGGCCGAAGCGGAAGCTGTTCCCTTCTTCTCCACCGACGCGGAGATCGCGGCAGTAGTATCGTATTATGCCCGGTATAACCCCGATGATCCCGCCACAACGGGAACTCCTCCGGCGGGTTATGAGAATATAAGGAAGATCTATTTCCTGACCCCGGGAGCGAAATAATCCCGGGACCGGCAGATTTTATTCTTGCCGGAAAATACATCATGGATACTGGTAGAAACGGGTGCTCCCCATTAACGGGAGCCCCCGTTTTACTTTTTACAGGCACATCGTATCACGGAGGCCGGCAATGAAGACTTACATATTCTCACATGCCCTGCGGAACGGGGCTGCAGATCGGGGGACAAGGCGGCGGCATATCAGGAAGACATGCCTGGGCATAGCGTTGATTCTTGTCACGGCGGTGCTTCCGCCTCTCGAAGGAACACAGCGGAAAATCACCCTTGATTTCTTTTCGCCGCGCGGTCCTGACGATATGTTCTGGAGCAAGTTCACCGGTTTCATGCAGGAAGCAGTGAACGATCTGGACATGACCATGAACATTCATTACGCTTACGGCAATCACCTGAAAATGGTGGAACAGGTGAGAAAAACGATAGAGGCGGGAAACACCAGCGTCCTGGTTTTTCAGAACTTCAAAAAGCAAGGCCCCCTTATAATGAGGATGGCCGAGGAGGCGCGAATCCCGGCCTTCGTAGTCAATGCCGGGTTCCAGGAAGATGAGGATATGGGGAAGCCGCGCGAAAAATACAAATACTGGATTGGAGAACTGGTTCCCGACGACGTCGAGGCCGGATACCGACTTGCCATGATACTAAGCGGAAAGGCCCGGAGAGCACCTGACGGAAAAATCCACATGGTTGCCCTCTCAGGCAATATCGCCGACAATGCGTCGATCGAACGTGTCGAAGGATTGAAACGTGCCGTGCGGGAGCGCAATGATATAATTCTCGAACAGGTATTTTCCACGAACTGGAGCGGCATTGTGGCGCGCGAAAAATTCTGCCTCTTCAAAAAGAGCCGTTATCCCCAGGCTTCAGTGATATGGGCCGCGGGAGACGCCGTGGCTCTCGGCGTTGTGGAAGGAGCCTGGGAGCTGGGCTGCAAAATCGGCTCGGACATCATCACCGGCGGCATTGACTGGAGCCAGGAGGGACTTGAGGCGGTCAAAGACGGAAACCTCTATGTATCGATCGGCGGCCATTTCATTGACGGGGCCTGGGCAGCCGTGCTCATCCATGATTATTTCATGGGACATGATTTTGCCGAGGACAATGTCCTCATTAAATCAAAAATGTTTCCCATCACGAAATACAATGCTGATACGTACCTGAAAAAGCTCCAAAGGGAAAACTGGTCAAAAGTGAACTTCAGATCCTATTCCAGGGTTTACAACCCCTCTCTCAGAAAATATAACTTCAACCTGAGCACGCTCCTGATTCAGATGTGATTCAATGCCCCTGTAGTGAATGGTCGGCACCTGGTAGGGAACGGTTTGAAACCGTGCCCTACCAGGCGTCCGGCATCAATCCACGGTTCCCAGTATTGTATAATTCGCAGCGTCGCATGATGATGAAGTTCCGCCCACCTCGCATCCCAGGGCCTTGGCCTTTTTTCTTTTATCAAAGGTATCGTCGCCTTTATACTTAACGTAGGTGCCCGATTTGCCGCTGCAGATATAACAGCCGGTATAATCCTTGGAAACGGCCATGCCCAGCATGAGCATGGAAATCCCTATCATGCACCCCAGGGAAACAGCAATAATCTTTTTCATACATCCCTCCTGAATAGTCGAATTGCGGATAAATCCGCTTTTTATAACATCTGTTATATTGTAGTAAAATAAAGACAGGATCAAAAAGGCAATAAAATATAAACCCTTGTGAATATACCATGGAAACCGGTCCCATTTCAAGAAAATTATATCGATTCATGTTTAAATCCACAAAAAATAAAAAGGGTATCCCCACGGGGATACCCTTTCTCACACAATCATTCCTGCTGAAAACAGCTTTATTTTGTTATCAGGGCCTTCAGGGATCTGATATTGATCTGGCCCAAAATATCCTTCCGTATTTGGTCGTTGCTGGCTTCCACGATAATGATCATATTTACCACGGCATTTATCCTGTTGACCGGTATCTGCGCCACCAAGGCACGGTGGTCCCACTCAGGAGGCTGTTTCACGGTCCAGTTGCCCAGGCAGATATATATAACACCATTGGCATCCTGAAAAGCGTTATCGGCCCCGGCAATAGCCATACTTTTATAAAGGGAGAGGTTTATGCTCCCCTGGTCTCCTGAACCGCCGAATATTCCGCCCTGGTTGATCAGAACTTTAATCGACCCGGTCCCCACACCGCTGCCCTTCATGCACTCCTGGAAGGCAAGGGCTGCTTTCAGCTGATCGGCATCACCGGGTCCCGCGTTCTCCATTAGTTTTGAGCATTCCTCTATACCTCCCATGTTCTCAGCAGTTACCTGCGTGGCGTAGGTGGCATACACCTCGGAATCTTTTACATACTTTTTTTTATCACAATCCATGAAGTAATCTTCCGCGGGACTTTCCTGGAAGGTTGGATAGTAGCCCGTCATTTTCGGCAGCACTGCCTTGATTTTATTCAATACAGCCGCCGCATAGTTTTTTTCCGATGCCGACAGCGGGACGTTTTCTCCCTCGCAGCCGCCGTCGGAATAACCGGGATTCCCGGTTACCAGCAAAACAATAATACTAAAGAGGATATACATTTTCAGGGCTTTCATCGGTTCCTCGCAAATATCTGAATTATCTGAAGAATCCATGGAAAACCCTGGATTCTTACGCTATTGGAAGGAATGTGGCACTGAATTAATGAAAATGTCAATTAATATTTCCCGGGGATTGGAGCTGATTAATACAATATTTTTTCTGCAAAGATGTCCGGATTATCCACCTTGTTTGTAGTACTTTTAAAGAGTCGTTGTCATACGACGAATACCTGCTCTTCAAATTTCCAAGGGATGTTCTCTGTTAACATGCGCATCAATACAAAATCATATACCGCCATGGGCGAAAAGGGAGGTTTAAACATGAAAAAATCACTGCTTATTCTAACACTGTTTTTTGTGCCTTTTATTTATTCCGGCTGTGAAGTGTCACAGGATTCATCCAATGACTACACCGCCGTTGTTGAAGATACGGCTGCCGTAATTGCCGCTTCTTATTCCACAGCCAGCTACGACGATCTGGCCGTCATGGAGGAAGCGGTTGATGCCGTTGGACCTGTCAGGAACGGTACTTGTGACGGAACATGTGACCAAGAATGTGACCACACCTGCGATCAGGATTGCGACTGTACCTGTGATCAGACGGGCGATCAGGACTGCAACTGTACCTGTGATCAGAACTGTGATTCTCTCTGCCTGCTGGAGCCCTATGTAGCCCATCACCGTGTGATGAACGGATACAACAGAAACGGTTCAGCCGATATCACTTTTACCGTGGCGTATTATGACATCGACGGTGAAAAACAAGAGACCTATGACGCCCTGACCACGGAAAAAGTCGTTTGGAGCGATTCATTCACGTCGGAACTGATCACGCCCGTGCTTGTTAAAAGCGTAACCCGTACACACCAGTTCGACATTACAGGGCTTGTCGGTGAAAACGAAACCATCACTATCAACGGAACCGGTACTGCCGACAAGACAGCAACCAGGACGCACCCCCTGGACAAATTTACCCATTCATACCACATGACATTATCAAAAGCATACGGCGATGTAATATGGTCTACGGACAGGGAGACGTATCCCTATCCCCTGAGCGGAACGATTCACCTTGTCATTAACGTGGAAAAAACAGCCACGACCGACGACAAGGAAGTGGAAAAGACCTTCTCCCTCGACGCGATGATAACCTTCAACGGAACCTGCTACCCCGTACTGGTGATTGACAAGGAAAAAACATTCATCATAAACATGACAGACGGTACTACAGCGGAAGAATAATCTCTTACAAATCTCACCATTCTCCGATCCCTCCCCCGCCTGCGGGCGGAGGGATTTATTTTTATCCTCACCGTGAAATACTCTCCGTCATTTTTGCACCTTTAATTCTTCCCCTGGCATCAAGCACAAGGGCTCCCGATTCAGAATTAAAAACCCTGACAGGATTGAGGTCCAGTTCGCACAGGCCGTCGCACAGAAACATGAGATGTGAAACTCTCTGAATGATATCAATATAAGCCTCGATATCGCCTCTCCCCCGCCCCCGCGCGCCCCTGAGAATCGACGCGCATTTCAGCTTCATCAGCTTGTCCTCTATTTCCTTCCGTGAAGAAGGACAGAGCACCCTGTCGATATCCCTGAAAACCTCGGTATATATTCCTCCGTAACCAAAAACCACGACCGGGCCGAAAGACTCGTCACGAAGCGCTCCTACAAACATGTCATGTCCGGGCTCCGCCATCCTCATAAGCCGCATTCCTTCAATGCGGGCATCGGGGCACATGGACACAACGTTTTCCCTGATATCGCCAAAAGCCTTCCGGGCCGCATCTTCATCGCGGATATCGATTACGACACCGCCCGCGTCACTCTTGTGCAGCACATCGGGCGAAACTATCTTCATAACCAGAGGATATCCCGTCTCAGATGCTGCCCGTGCTGCCTCTTCTTCGTGCCGGACAACACATGACTCCATGACCGGAATCCCCGCAAGGCCCAGTAGTTCGAGGATCTCCTCTCCCAAGTCCCCCTCATGGTCATGCAGCCATGTATTAAGGGCTTTCTCGTCCATATCAGTCCGTGATGCTGCAGGTTTTTCTTCTCTCCTTGCCATCCTGGCATGGAAATCGGCCTGGACACGAAGCGCCTTAATCATTTCCTCAGTCCTGCTGAAAAGGGGATAATCAAATTTCCTGCATATTTTAACATGAGATGTCTGCGGTGATGACATGCTTATTCCCAGGGGCTTACCTGTGGAATTAATTACATCGGCTGTCTCAGCGGTGATATCGGTGTAGAACATCTGCCTGAAAATGCTGGTGTCATCATCGGGAAAAAGCGGAAGGGCATGCCCGTATATTGCGCCGTCGACATTTTCATTATTGAGAGCATTACGAAAAATTTCCGGGTAAGCCCTGACATTGTAAATATCACCCATATCCAGGGGATTGGAAAACCTGATGACGCCGGCATTGGTATACTTATTCAGGTCTTCATAGAACTCCCTTCCCGGATCGGCGAATTCGAAGCCATACTGCTCACACAGGTCGGCCTTGATCACCGCAGCACCGCCCCCCGGTGTCATAACCATGAGCCTGTTGCCCCGCATGGGAGGCAGGTTGAAAATTTTCGCCATGCTGATAAACTCGTGAATATAATTTATCCGTATAATGCCTGCCTGTTCGAAAGCGGCATTGACTATATCGTCGTCGTTGCTCATGGACGCGGTGTGGCTCATTGCGGCCCGTGACCCCGCGGCCGAGACATTGGCCTTGAACGCTATGATGGGTTTATCAATTTTTTTTGCCGCCTCCACCAGGCGCCGGCCGTTGCCGATACTTTCCAGGTACAATCCGATCACCGTAGTCCGCGGGTCCGTGCCGAGATATTCCAGAATATCAGCCTCGTCGATATTGAGTTTGTTTCCTATACTGGCGAACTTGGCCATTCCCACATTTTCGTCGTTCATTATATTCCACAGCACCAGGCACAGCCCGCCGCTCTGTGTAATAAACGAAAAACCTCCCTCACCCATTTTCCTATGCGGAACAAAAGGAAGACAAATTCCGCTGTGAGCGTCCGCCACGGCCAGTCCATTGGGCCCCATGAAGCGTATACCATACTTCGCAGCAACCCCGGTGATACTGCGGGCCAGGTCTTCGCCATTCTCCCCCGATTCATTGAATCCGCCGGCAAGGATGGCTATCCTTTTAATCCCCAGCCTTCCGCAATCCTCCATGGCCGACGGAATAAAACGCGCCGGGATCAGCATGACCGCCAGTTCCGGCACCACGGGAAGATCTTCCAGACAGTTATGGATCCGTATCCCCTCCACCTCTTCACCGGCGTGTCCAGGTGTGACACCGAATATGGCGCCCCGATATCCCCAGCGAAGGGTATTTTTCAGAATGTATGCGGGGATATTGATGTTTTTCGAGGTAAGACCGAAAATGACCATGGATTGGGGATCAAAAAATGATTTCATAGTAACATCCTGGTGACAATTTTATGCCGGCCAAAAGCAGGGACGCACACAAACACCCTGGTGCAGCCGTATTTAAATATTACGATAATCAAGTTAGTTAATTTTACTAACCTAGTCAAGCAATAATTTAATTAATTTCACTAACCTGTTATTAATTACTTTACAGGCCAGACCATACTTATGCATATCTGCTTCATGAAGGATTCATCATTAAAAAAACTACCTCCCCCGGGCAGAAAAAAAATCATTGACGCCCTGCGGGTCCTGCTGGAATCAAAGGATTTCAGTTCCATCAAGATAGCTGACATCGCCGGTACTGCCGGCGTCACGGAGCCGCTTATATACAAGTATTTTAAGGACAAACGAGACGTGCTTCACAGCCTGCTCCAGGAATATCTTGAAATATCGCTTAAGAACAGTACGGATGAATTAAATAAAATCAGCGGGTCCATCAACAAGCTCAACCATTTCATAAAATATTATGTTCGCTCCTGCGACACCGACCGGGTTCTGGCCAGGGTGGTCCTCCTGGAAGTAAGGAATTCTTATGATTACTATGAAAGCGCGCCTTACCATCTTTTCAAAAAATACGGGGAACTGATTCTTTCCATCATTCAGGAAGGAGTTAAAGAGAGGGAATTACGGGAAGATATCTCCCCACTGGCCATGAGACATCTGCTCTTTGGCAGCATTGACCGGGCATGCCTTAATCCTGTCATCTTTAACACAAAATTCAACGTAAACGCCGTAATCCGGGAAATGACCACCCTGATTTTCGACGCCTGCAGAAAGCGATAGTCAGACCATATTCCCCGATATATACTTGACGCAAATGCCGCGAATATTCATATACTGGAACACATCCCGGATATATGTATTCCCGTGGATAATCATCCCTTACAGGTAACAGTCATGATCGAATACAATGCCCTGCTCATGTTCATTTCAGCCTCCCTGCTGCTGGCCTTCGCGCCGGGCCCCGACAATATTTTTGTACTGTCCCAGTCCATCGCCTATGGCAGATCGACGGGGATTAAAATAACCCTGGGGCTGTGCACCGGCCTTATCGTGCATACCGTCATTGTGGCCCTGGGAGTCTCCGTAATATTCCGAACATCCCTCATCGCCTTCAACATACTGAAGTACGTCGGTGCCGCATACCTGCTCTATCTCTCAATCCTCACATTCCGTCACGCATCAAAGAGTTCTGATTTGAAAAACACCGGCGAAGGCCGGTCGCTGCACCTTTACCGGAGAGGAATAATCATGAACATTACCAATCCCAAGGTATCGATCTTTTTCATGGCCTTCCTCCCCCAGTTCGCAAATCCCGGGAACGGCTCCATGACGCTCCAGTTATTCCTCCTGGGACTTATCTTCATTGCCGTAACCATGCTGGTCTTCGGGCTCATCAGTTTTCTCGCCGGCGCCATTGGCAAATGGCTGTCACAATCGGCGCGGTTTGAAAAGATACTGAACCTTTTTGCCGGAACGGTCCTGGCGGCCCTGGCGGTAACACTGGCCACAACACGACAATAAAGACAACCGATACCTCATACAACGATCACGGCTATATAAAATTAAAAATAAAAGGAGAATTCCCATGAGAAACAGAATATTGATTTCGGTACTGGTTCTTGCCCTTTCCTTTTCCTTCACCGGATGCAGACGGATCATCGGCCTGCTTTCAAAATTCGGCGATGATACGGTAAAACACGGTGACGAAGCTGCGGAAATGATAGAAAAGACCGTCAAAAACGCCGATTCGGAAACAATCAAATCTGCCGGTTCCGATATACTGGGAAAAACCATTGATGCGGCAGGGACTGCAAAGGACGTCACTGAAAAACTAAGTGATGATGAATAAAGGACGGGGCCGGTAAACGGATTGTGCTGCCTCAGGCAGGTGACGTCATTTCACCGGAACAGGGCTTGCCTGACTGAAGGGCAGCCTTATACAGAACCTGGCTCCCTTGCCCGGCTCTGACTCAACGGAAATGGTGCCGTGATGATTGTTGGTGATGATAAAATAGGACACGGAAAGTCCCAGGCCTGTGCCTGAACCCGGCTCTTTAGTTGTATAAAAAGGTTCAAATATACGGCGGATCCTGTCCCTGTCGATTCCCGGACCATTATCGGCTATATCGAGAACGGCAAACCCGTCTCTGCCCAAAAGAGTGATGCCGATCTCGGGCCTGAAATGCGGATCAATGATTTCCGAGATTGCATATGCCGCGTTTTTCAGAAGATTGATGATAACCTGTTCTATTTCGGTTCCGACACAGTCAATCTTCGGGGATGGTTCTTCATAATTTCTTACGATTCTGATTCTCCTGAAATCATATTTTTTCTTCAGATCGTAATCTTTCGAGGCCAGGTCAATGCTTCGTTCAACCAGGTCCTTCAGTACATGCGGTCTGGGTGATGATTCACTTCTCCTGCTGAAGCTGAGCATGTTTTTCACTATCTCCGAGGCCCTTTTACCGGCCTCCTGTATTCCGCCGATATACCTGAAGATGCCCCTTTCGGCCAGGAACACGCGTACCATTTCCAGAGACAGGCCATACTTTTCCGCTATCGCCGCATTTGCCGCCCTTCCCGCGGACAGGCGGTTTTCCATATTCTGCGCGCTGCTCAGTATTATGCTCAGGGGATTGTTGATCTCATGGGCCATGCCCGCGGCCAGTCCGCCCACGGTCATCATTTTCTCCGTCTGAATGAGAATCTCCTGTGTTTTTTTTCTCTCGCTGATGTCACGGGTGACGCCGATAATACCCACGGCTGCTTTCTCTTCATTGCGAAGAAAGGATACCTTCATTTCCACGGGCAGAATCGAACCGTCCTTCCGGATCTGGTCAACATCCAGCGTGACATACCGGTCGGGATCGGCTGTACCGGAATTTTCCAGCTCTACCTGGACCTGGTATGCCCTGGCGATTCTCTCAAAGGACTCCCTGGTATTGAGTTTCTCCGGCATCAGGTTCATGGCCTCTTCAACGGTATAGCCGTACATATGATAAACGGACGGGCTTACATATTGAAATTTCAAGTTCATGTCCGTTGCCCATATAAGGTCCGTCACATTATCGGCAAGAAGACGATACCGGGACTCGCTGGCGGCCAGCCTTTCCCTCGATGTCGAAAGTTCCCTGTTAACGCTTGCCAGCTCTTCAAGGGCCTTCCCCAGTTGTTCATTTTTATAGAGAATGGCATTTGTCCTCTCCTCAACCATGGCCTCAAGATTATCCCTGTGCCGACGCAGCTCGTCCTCCACCTTCTCCCGTATCTCCACTTCATTGCTCAGAAGTGCGTTCACAGAATCTACTTTTGCCTTCGCCTCCACCAGCCTGTTTCTTTCCATGACCAGATCGGCCTGTTCGGACCTCATGCCGTCACGGAAAAGCTCTTTCACCGATTCATAATTATAGGTGAAGAGCAGAACCAGCAGAAGCGTTCCCAGGTGACGGATGACGAAGGGCGTCGGATAGCGATATGCATCGGTGAAATGCCAGGGATCAATGAACAATAGTAAGCACATTGCAAAAACCAGCACGGTCCAGTAAAGCCCCTCGCGCCGTCCCATAAGAAAAAAAGCATAAGAAGGAAACGCTATCACCCATAGGCTTGCCGTTCCTTCGACGGCACCGGTATACAACCAGTAGGTGAGAATGCAAACAAGGAGCAGTGTCGTAATGCGGTAAAATATCAGTCCCTTCCTCATTCTCCTGAGTATGAGTATAAAAAATATAAGCATAAAGCAGAGTGTTATATCACTAAGACCGAACGAATAACTGCCTTTCATGGTCCAGATACTACCGAATATCAGAAGAGGTACGATAAGGAGGAGCAAAAAAATCACAAAAAGGCGGCGGCGGCCCGTCTCTTCAACGTCCTGTTCATTCCGGGGAATGACGGATGAAAATAGTATCTTATTAAACAATTCTCTGGTTTTTCCCATAACCGCCCGGCTATATATATTGATCCGCAATTATCATATACTCGAAGCTTCATGTCAACAACTGGTCACTATCTTATAAGAAAAAAGCATTGAAATTATGATACTGCCTGTTGTAGGGTAACATCAATTCTAACATTAGCCCCACCTGAAAAGTATTCTTTTTTGTTACAGGGAGCGCATGATGATAAAAAAAATAACCCTCGGTTTCCTTATTCTGCTCGTTATTCTGACGGGCTGTCGTGAGCAGGCCATCACCGGAAACGGACCACGCATCGGCATCACCTACGGGAACATTCAGTGTAAACTACTCCGCCTGGGAATTGACATCAACGAGCAATATAAAACAGCTCTACAAAAATATGGCGCCGGCATCATAATGATCTCAGTTAACGACACCGATGAAGATGCAGGCCGGAAATTATCACTCTGCAATGGAATCCTCATTCCAGGCGGCTACGATATTGATCCGTCCCGGTACGGCGAGAAGCATGACACCAGACTTGAAGCAGTGGACACGGCGCTGGATTCCCTGGAATTCCGGGTTCTGGCGTATGCACGAAAAATGAATATTCCTGTATTGGGCATATGTCGCGGAGAACAGATGATCAATGTTTTTTACGGGGGAACACTATATCAGGATATCCCCTCCATGCTCAGGAGCGACAATCCCGTGCCGCACAGGAATCAGGTTAATCTTGTCTTCTATAAACATGCAACGGCATGTTATCATGATATTGTCATTGAGAAGGGCACGTTGCTTAATGACCTGTTTGGAGAAAAAGTGATATCTGTAAACACCTATCATCACCAGGCTGTAAAAAATACCGCTCCGGGATTCCGTGTCTCGGCCCGTTCTGTGGATGGTTCAGTTGAAGCCATTGAAAACACGGGAAAGCAGTTCGTCATGGGCGTCCAGTTTCATCCGGAAAAAATGATTGATGACAATCCATCAATGCCTGGAGTCTTCCGGCTCTTCATTGAGAAACTTCAAACTCCTGCCGTACATTTGTAACACAGTGAATACATAAATAAATGGGGCGTACAACATGAAATCACTCACCATCAACCACCTGGAATCGGGCGGCCTGATAACCAACTATTACTGCTCTTCCCAGTGCCGCCACTGCCTCTATGCGTGTTCACCACGGTGGGAAAAAAAATATATAAAAATTCCGGAAGCGAGGGAGACCTTCAGCAAAATTTTTGAACTGGGCTGCTACTCCATCCATATTGGCGGGGGAGAGCCCTTCCTCAATATTGAATCATTAAAGCAGGTGTTAAAAACGGCCTACGAAGAAAATATCCGTATTGAATATGTGGAAACCAACTCATCATGGTACCGTGACAGGGCCGAGACCGTGGAAACCCTTGCAGCCCTGAAAAAATTCGGGCTCTCTACACTCCTCATTTCCATGAGCCCTTTTCACAACGAATACATCCCCTTTTCCAAAGTCAAGGGCGTACTGGAAGCCTGCGAGGAAGCCGGCGTATACACGTTCCCCTGGGTCCAAAACTTTTATGACGACATCAACTCCTTTGATGATACAAAGCCCCATTCCCTCGATGAATACCTGCAGGCCTTCGGCCCCGATTATCTCCGGCAGGTACCCTCACGCGTATGGATGCACATGGGCGGCAGGGCAATTACCCTTTTTCAGGAGAGCCTGCCGGGGATCGACACTGAAGAAATTATCGCATCCTCACAACCCTGCGACGAACTGGCCGATGTAACTCATTTTCACTTTGACTGTTTCGGCAATTACCTGCCGGGACTCTGCAGCGGCATGGCCATCGCCAGATCCGATCTGGGCAAACCGCTCGATAGCGGGAAGTACCCCTTCATCACTATCCTCCATGAACAGGGCATCGGCGCCCTGTTGGAATACGCCCGGAGGGAGCACGAATTTATTTCAAAAAACCACTATATCTCGAAATGCCATTTGTGTCTCGATATACGCAAGTATCTTGTCCTGGCCATGAATGTCCAGTCAGCGGACCTGGCGCCGGAGGAGTTTTATTTATTTACCTGACACCTTTATTAAGAGCGGGAAAAAAGTTTTCTCACCATGGGTTTTTTGAGGGTGATGGCACTCTCAGGGCACAGTTCCTGGCAGCAATAGCAGCGGATACACGATGCGTAGGAATACACAGGTGCACATGATTTGTCTCCCCGGTCCCAGTTGACCGCCTTGGGCTGCGCCGGGCACATATCAATACAGATTCCGCATCGGACGCACCGGCTTTCATCAATGACCGGTTTCGGGACAATCCTGTTCCGGAAAAATTTCATGATCCCGGCGGCCCGGAAGGGCTTAAGGGGATCTCGGTCTATGTCAAAGGTATTGTCGACAAATGAAGTAATATCGTCGCCGAGAATCTCCACAGCATCCTCACCTGCCGTGCCGTATCCCAGATCATGGCCGATCTGCACCGTGGGCACGTACCGTGGATTTACACCGATTATCCGGCAAGCCGTGGCGTCCAGGGCCACGGCGTCGACCGAAAAAAGGAGCACGTGCATGGGTTTTACCTTTCCCCCGCGCGGACCGTTGCCTTCCATGGCCATTATCCCATCCATGATATAAAGACGCGGTTTTACAAAGGCATTGAGGTCCAGGAGCATCCGGGCAAAGTCGCCTGCGTCGGGAAGCTTCACGTGAAACTCACCCTTCAGAACTCCGGGGATACAACCGAACTGGTTTTTCACCGCGCCGGTATATTTTTCGAATCCATGGGTCTTCAGCTTGGGAAGACTGACCAGTCCATCACTCTCCATCACGGCCCTGGCTATGACAAAACGCTTGTTCTGACGGCCTTCAGGATAATCGGCTTCAACACCTTCCTTGAAATCCGCCATGGGAATATCAAGCTCACGTGCCGCCTCCAGCAAACCCGATTTCCGAGCCGCGCCTGCCGTGCTGCCCACAGCCGGGGAGTCGCCGAAAGAAACGCGGGCCCCCGTCTCAAGGACCAGCCCGGCCACGGCGGTGAAAACGGCAGGATGGGTCGTTGTGCATTTATCAGGCGGATCGGCCGCCAGGAGATTGGGTTTCAGGAGTATCTTTTCATCCCGGGAGACAAAGGAGTCCATGCCTCCCAGGAGATCTACTCCCCTGCGGACTGCAGCACCAACGGCATCCGGGTCATAAGAATCGCAGCGGATTACGGCAACCTTACTCATAACTGAACCCCTTTATATTTTTTCCTTTATGGTCTGTATCTCACGCTCAACTTTCACCAGCTTTACTGTAATTGTCTCCAGGGATTTTTCCAGGCGGTCCCGTTCCTTTACCAGGTATTCCAGCTTGTCATCGGGCACGGCGCGCGAGGCGTACTGTGCCTTGACCATATCAGGGCTCTGACCCTCGAGAAAGGCCTCCTGGGCAAGTTGTCGCACATCATCGTCCCTGATGCCGGCGAGTATCTTCATGTTCTCATAACCCACTTCGTCACTGATATCCTTGGTATGAAATTTCATGATGGCCTTGGCCGAAGACCGGTGCAGTCCCAGAACCCTGTCCACGTAATCCTCGAAACTGGCATGATACTTCAGGCAGAGCTCATACGCCTGCATGAGTATCTCCCCAAACTCCTTCATGAGACGAGCGTTTTCATGGAGATACTGTCCCCGGATTCTCTCGGTAAGGTTTTTAAATTCATCCTCGGTCTCAAAAATATTGGTATAGACACCCATCTCCTCGGCCTTGCCCAGCAGTTTATGAAAAATGTTCCAGAAATGACTGTTGTGACAGCGCGAAGATATGGGCGCGACAGAGGTAGTGAAATGAATATGATGAGCGAACTCATGAATGGCCGTATACATGAGGGCATTATCGCTTTCGTGATTTTTATTATGTATGATGATTTCCCGGTTATCGGGCTTATAGAGCCCGTCCACCTTCTTGCTCTCCTTACCTGAAAAAGTAAGAACGAAATCCTCAACGGAGTTATCGAGCTTCAGCAGTTTTTCTATTACCTGATCCTGATTCATTATTTCTATCCCTGCGTTATTCATAACTGGAATGCATGCATAAAAAAGTATTGCCACAATAGCCGAATCGATCATATTGTCAATGAATATGATTAAAAACAGGAAAATAACCCCATGGAACTGCTCCTGAAAAGACTGCTGAAAACCGCCATTTTTATAATCACCTTTTACGTAAGCGCACGTTTATTTCTCGGGCTGTTGAAACGAAGGAATAGCGAGGTAAAACTCTTCGACCCTGAAGTGGTATTCCTGGCGGGCATCTCGGCAGCACTGGTTACCATGTTTTTTTCGAAGGTGCTTCTCCCTCTCTTCTGACCGTTGACTCTCAAGCAGGGCCCCTTTATCTTCCCGCTCCGGCCCGTGAAATTCACCTTGACAAAATTGTTTTTCCCGTCCATAGTATAGTCACATAACTTCGGGGGAATAATAATGATCGGTAAATCAGGCAAAATCAGTCTTATCATCTTCGCGGCAGCATTGGTCCTGGCCCCCATTGCGGTAAACATACACTGTGATATTCCCGTAGAAAAAATAAAAGAGAAATACGCCATACCGGAATCGCGCTACATGAAACTTCAGGGCATGCAGGTCCACTATGCCGATGAAGGTAAAGGGTTCCCGCTTGTCCTGATACACGGAACCAGTTCATCTCTGCACACCTGGGATGGTTGGACACGGAAACTTAAAAAAGATTTCCGCATTATCCGAATGGATATTCCCGCTTATGGCATCACCGGTCCCAACAGGACCAATGACTATTCCCCCTCATCCTACGTGGCCTTCCTGAAGGAATTCCTGGACAGACTGGGTATCAGGAAATGCCATATAGCGGGCAACTCACTGGGCGGAGGTATCGCCTGGAGCTTTACCGCTGCATACCCGGACATGATATCACGACTTATCCTCATCGATTCGGCGGGATATTTCCGGCATACAAGCCCTCCCCTGGTTTTCAGGATCACACGAGCACCCGTAATCGGCGCGTTGACCCGTTATCTGACACCGAGATATTTTGTAAAAAAAAGCCTCCTCGAGGTGTACGGCGATGACAGCAAAGTCACCGATGAACTCATAGACCGCTATCACGACATGGCCCTGCGTGAAGGAAACAGGGACGCCTTCATAGCCCGGGCAAAAATGACAAACGTTAATCCCTATGAAACCGCTAATATAAAAACCATATCAGTGCCGGTCCTCATCATGTGGGGCTCCGCAGACACCTGGATCGCGCCTGAGTACGCCCGCCGGTTCCGTAATGATCTGAAAAACTCACGACTCATCATGTATGAAGGAATCGGCCACGTCCCCATGGAGGAGATCCCCGAGAAAACAGCCGGTGATGCCGGTAAATTTTTAAGGGGCGTATAATTACTCTGACAGGTTACAGGGAAGATACTTTACCAGTATGAGTTTCGCATATAAAAAATATAAAGACCTCGATCTGACAATTTTTACGGTCGAGGGTCTCGTGGAACTGAATGACTGGTTGAATAGTATCGACGAATACAACCGGTCAGGAGCGACAAAATTCGAGCTATATGACCTGCGGAGGGCAAGCGGCGAGTTTAAAACTGAGCACGCACGGCAGCTTCATTATAATTCCATGCCAAAATCGAGCCGCAGGTATGAACAAGCCAGGACGGCAATTCTCGTTACAACACCATCGGCGTATGGACTGGCCCGCGTGTATACGGCCTATGCCGAAGTTGATGGCGTCCCCTGGAAAGTCGAAATATTCTATTCAATGGAAGAAGCGTGTCAGTGGCTTGGTGTTGATCTGAAAGGGGTGATTCCTGTTCCATAGTTGTATGGACAGATCATGATCAGTCCATACAATGCGTCTACAACGCTATCCCCACAGATCATTCTACCGCAGCCCCTTGAAACTGGCGTCCAGGGTTTTATTCCACTCTTCAAGGCGATCCTTTGCTCCCTCCAGGAGGGCCGACACATCGCCTTCCACTGAGATACTTTTAATCGAATCCCCCTGACTGATGCTGTTTACGATCTTCTGATCCTCGTCACTTACCACGGTGCCGAATACGGTGTGCTTCCCGTCGAGCCATGGCGTCGGCACATGGGTGATGAAAAACTGGCTGCCGTTCGTTCCGGGGCCGGCATTTGCCATGGACAGCATGCCTGGCCTGTCATGCCTGAGGTCCGATATAAATTCATCCTCAAAACGGTACCCGGGACCACCGCGTCCGTTTCCCAGGGGGCATCCTCCCTGGATCATGAAATCGGCTATAACGCGATGAAAGCTGAGATTATCATAAAACCCGCGCATGGCCAGGTTGACAAAATTTGCCGTTGTTACCGGCACTTTTTCTGAAAACAGTTTGATTGATATGGTTCCCTTGTTTGTTTCGATCTTTGCGATTAGGTCACTCATTCGATACTCCTCCTTAAATAAATGGTTGCCTGGAAAAATCATCCCAGGACTTTTTTATTGCATCGGCAGTATTTCATAAAACATCTGAATATAAGGGAACCTCTAAAAATTAAATTTGGGGGGTGCCCATAATTCTGATCAAACCCGCTTGTCCAGGGGAATATAGGATTTATCCCCTTCCTTTGGCGGCATATAGGCAGGCCGGATTATTTTCCCTTCACGAAGCTGCTCAAGGCGGTGCGCCGACCAGCCGGCAAGCCTTGCCATGGCGAAAAGGGGTGTATATAATTCTCTGGGTATACCCATCATCTGGTACAGCAGACTTGAATAAAAATCGATATTGGAGCAGACGGGTCGTCCCAGTTCTTCGGAAAGAACTTTCGAGAGTATCTTTTCCACTATGGAAAAAAGCTGGTATTCCCCTGTCATTTCTTTCTGTTGAGCGTATTCTCCGGCCAATTGCCTGAGAATGACGGACCGCGGGTCTGAAAGGGTGTACACTGCATGGTCGAAACCTGGGATCTTACCCGCGCCGTTCACCACATGTTCCCTGACAAGCGCATTGATGTAGGTACTCAGCTGCTTTTCGCTGTCCTTGTTCTTAACGTTTTTTTTGAGATCCTTCATCATATCGATCACCGATTCATCTGATCCGGTATGAAAATACCCGCTGAGAGACGCAATGCCCGTGGCGAGCGCCATGTAGGTATTGGCACCACTGGAAGAAACGGTCCTTACGGTAAAGGTTGAATTATTGCCGCCTCCATGTTCCGCGTGGAGGATGAGAATTTTATCAAGCATGAGGGCATCGAAGATGTCGGGCAGATCCCCATGTATCATATAAAGAATATTTTCCGCCGTTGTCAGGTCCTCGCGGGGGCGAACTATATGGAGGTCTCCACCGTCACGAAACTTTACCACGTTATACGAATTGGCAATAATGGTGGGGAATTTCGCAATGAGGTTGATGCACTGGTTGGTAACATCGCCGAATTCCGTCGAGTCGGGATTGGGATCACAACGGCTTAAATGGGAAATGGCGCTATGGAGGACGGACATATGATTATGGTCCTCGACCTCCTGCATGATAATGCTCCTCTCGGCCTTGGTAAGCCTGCGACGTTTGCCCAGTTCCTGGGAAAAAAGATTCAGGTATTCCTCCGAGGGCAACAAGCCGGTAAGCAATAGGAATATAACTTCTTCAAAACCAAATCTCTTCTCAATCTCAAGTTCGCGGATAATTTTCTCTACATCATAGCCGCAATAATAGAGCTTGCCTTCCATGGGTTTTTTTACGGACTTCCCTGCATCCTTTTTATCCGCAATCATCTCATATCCAACGACATAGCCTTTTGTCGTAATGCCCACATTAACACCGGTGCCATCTATATTCCGGAGTCCCAGTTTAATATTCTTCGCCTTAACCACCTCGGGCGGAATGCTGTCATGAATCAGGAGAAGTTTTTCTATTTTCTGCAGGATCTTTTCTTCAGACATGTTTTTTCCTCTTTTCGCCCATTAATGATTCGTCATCCCCATGATGCCGGTCATCTCGTAGATACCTCTTAATAAAAGATACACAAGGCTTCCTCGCTATATAAGGAAACCTGTATAAATTAGATTTTGGAAGTTCCCCCGTGGGCACAAGCATAGGTAAAATAAAGTTTTTTCATTTTTTGATTAATGAAAAACCTGATTTTTAGAGGTGCCCATAAACAAAAACATTGCCCCGTTAACAATAAATAGAATACCTGAATTTTTTGAAAGCATTTTTTCCTTTATATGTCACGGGGATCATCGTTCTCCGGCAATGGATCATCATGTTCCCCCCGGCCCTTCTCTGAGACACCCACTTCTCTCTCAAAACCCGTGGAAGAACGGCGGACTTTTATCCTCTGGCCCTGAAGGGGAGTCTTGTTCAACGCATCAATAGCCTCAAGGGCTTCATTTCTATCGGCCATGGTAACCAGGCCGACACCTTTGGATTCTCCCGATGCATCATATTGAATACGCACCATTCCCACTTCGCCATAGAGTTCAAAAAGATCCAGGAGATCGTCTTCCGTTACTTCGGGGGCCAGGTTTCCGACAAAAATATCCATATAATTCCTCTCAATAAATTGATAATGCTTCTTTCTTTTCGACTCTATCCTCAATGTTGTGAACAATAAAAACAGTCATGCCCGCCAAATGGCAACCAAAATATTTGTGAATTTTTATTTAAACGGCAATTATCAACAGCATATAATATTTACCATACACCAAAGAACGGGCATTTTTTTAATTGACGATCCCGTAACTTTTGAGTACATATAATCGACATTTGGTAAATCATCATGGGAGGTTTTATGTATGATATTGAGAGGAACAGGCAATAAACCAGCATTTATTTTTACATTGGTCGCAGTCGCACTGCTGTTTTTAAATAACTACTCCATGCAGGCTGCGGCAAAAACCTGGCGATCAGGGGATGCTTCATTGATAGTACAAAGCAGTGAAGACTACGACAAGGAATATACTCCTGAAAGCACTGATCAGCCGGAAAGCGACGACCAGTACAATCCCGATGAGACCATCGAAGAAGTACCCTCTGAAGAAGGAAGCGAGGAAGTACCCGAATCAACCGAGGAAGAATAATAGAATTATGTAATCAGCAAAAACAGGGGGCGAATATGTCATATCCGCCCCCTGTCCCGCCGTATTCATCGTCCTGAAAAATAATCACCGTACAGCCCGTTAAAACTCCAGAAGTAGCATGGTAACATCATCATCGAATTCATCCTTCCCGGCGAACGTTTTCAGGTCTTCAAGAATCAATTCCGGGATGTTTGTTGCATCCGCAAGTATCAAATCACGAAGTTTTTCCAGAAGCCTGGTGCGGCCATACATCTCCTGTTTTTCATTAAACTGTTCAATAATGCCATCGGTATAAAACAGGAGCCGGTCCCCCTTCTCAACATCAAGGGTTACCTCTCCGAAATGCGCATCCTTCATAATTCCCAGCCCGATACCGGAACATTCAATGGTGATAAAATCCTTTCTGCGGCTTTTCCAGTATATGGGATGGTGATGCCCCGCCTTTGACAAAAAAACCCTGTTTTTTTCCGTATCGATTACGGAATAATAGCACGTGGCGTAGAGGTTCGGTATGACAAGGTTAAAGTGCGTATTGAGAAACCTGAGAACGTCAACGGGCCGGCTGCCCATTTCATTCATTATCATTGAAAGAGCGCTTTTCAGCACACCCGTACCCAGAGACGCCGTGATTCCGTGCCCTTCAATATCAGCAATTATCACGCCGGCCTGCCGGTCATTCAGCCTGGTAATATTCAGAAAATCGCCGCCCACATCGATGCAGGGCCGATATACATAGGACTGCCGTATGCCGGGAAGGATATCACGTTCACTGTCCAGAAGGAGAGTATCAATAAAATAATTCTGCACCTTTCGCGCATGGGACAAATCCTCATTCAGTACCTCCAGAATAGCTGATTTCTGGTTCAGGTCAAACTGGGCGAAGGTAAAACTGGACAGGTTATGCCTGAATCGTGAGAAGGTCTCGGTAAGGCAGTTACGATAAAATATGACTGCTATGTCCCTGTTGTCCGACAGGAGTCTGTCCAGGTTGATCCGGGTCAGGCGAAGAACTTCCGTTTCCTCGAGGGTGACGATATCGGCGGACCGGGGAAGTTCGTCGATGAGAGTCAGTTCGCCAAAATAGGCTCCGTCCGACAGATGGCTCAGGATTATTTCCGTGTCGCCGCCCTTTCTGCGGAAGACCTTGACATTACCCCGGACGATGACATACATGGAATCACCCTTGGCCCCCTCCCTGATGATGACGCTCTCTGCCGGGTAGGTGATTGATTCAAGCAAAGGTATAATCTTCCCCAAATCGCCGGTCTGCAGCCCCTGCAGGATGGGGATTGTCTGAAGTATTTTAATGAGTTCATTGCGATCCTGTTCTGTCATAATGTGACGAATTTCCTTTTGTTTCTTTTACTTAGAATAATTCCCGCACAGGCAGCGGCCATAAGTCATGCAATCCTGATATTCTGCAAAACCATTGCCATGTTCTGGGCGCAGTTATCGAGCTTCATGCGGATCTCGGGAGAAAGATGAACCTCCACAATTTCCTTGTTCTTTTCCTTGCCCACGATGACCGGAAGGGCCAGGCATATGTCACTGTGCCCATATTCCCCGTTGCATCGGATGCTCAGCGGCATGATATGTCTTTTATTGAGAACGATTGATTCAACGACCTGGGTTATGGCGGCGGCAGCGGCGTAAAACCCGCTCCTTTCCTTTAATTTATGCACTATATCAGAACCGGCTTCAATGGTATTGCGTATTATTTCCGCCGCCGACCTTTCATCAAGGAGCGTTTGAACGGGCAGACCGCATACCGTGGCATATTCAATGAGTGGAATCATGTGCTCGTCATGAGTTCCTATGACAATTGACGATACGGAATCCACCGAAACCTTCAGCGCTTCGGCGAGAAAAAACTGGAAACGAATCGTGTCAAGCGTGCATCCCAGCCCGAATATATGCAGGTCGGGCCACCGGGTTCCGGCATACCAGGTGAGAACATCGACGGGATTGGTGACAATAAAAACCTGGGCATTGGGACAGAACTTCTGAATATTGCGTCCAACGCCGTCGATGACGTCAATATTTTTCTTCAACAGGTCCAGCCGCGTCATGCCGTTATGACGAGGTACGCCCGCAGCCACGACCACGACATCGGAACCGCGCATATCCTCGATATCGTTTGATCCCCTTACCAGCGAATCGGTGCCATAGAAAGGTGACGATTGATTGATGTCCATAGCATTGCCGACGGCCCTGTCCCGGGTAATATCATAGAGATGAATATCACCCAGCTTTCTCTCCGCCATGACTGCCGCTGCCGTGGCTCCCACATGGCCTGCTCCGACAACAAATATTTTTCCTGATCCCATCAGCACCTCTCCACAGAGGGTTTTGCAGTTACCCGGTTCAGCTGAACGCCGCGGAAGCATGCGGCAGCAGCGCAGGGATACTGAACGATTCAAGAATATATTAAAATAAATGCTGGTGTCAACCGTGATTTTAACCGGAGAAAAATAAACTTATTCGCAAGAAGATCTTGTTCAGTTCCCCTTCAGCAGCAACTGCAGGGGAACTGTTCAAGTCTGTTCAGAGGGGGGGGTACTGAACATTTCTTTGAAACTGACAAGACACTCTTACCACAATCATGTTTTTTGTCAATAAAATTTATAATAAGCATACTATTGAAATTTTGCCAGAAAAATCAAAAAAATCCATAATTCCCGTGATTAAATTACTGAATTCAGTAACAGCATAATTCACTTTTTCTTTTTAAAAATGCTTTACAAAAATATCAACTCGTTGGACAATCATCCAACATTCTGGACGTTGATTCAATATTCCCGGGGCGTGACAAACATGATCGACAGTGTCAATGAATTCACCAAACTCAAGGAGCAGGAGCGCGAGGCCAGGAAAAGAATAATACTGGATGAGGCCGAGCGTATTTTTGCTGAAAAATCATTTGAGGAAGTTAATGTCCGGGACCTCGCCCAGCGGGTCGGCATATCTCCCGGTTCAATCTACCGTTATTTTCCCGACAAGGAGGCGTTATACGTTGAAGTGGCCCTCCGCGGTTTTTCACATGCCCTGGACATCTTCAAGAGTGAAGTAGCCCAGGACAATGTCACCCTGGAGAAAGCGGCTGTTGATTACATCGAGAAAGTCTTCAAGCATTATGAATATTTCAGAATGATGCACCATTGCATAATCGATGAAAAATTCAAATCGAAGGAAGCCCAGAAAAAACTGAAATCCATTACCAGTGAATTTTTTAAAAAAACCGACTCCCTGTTTGGAGCCGAAGAAACACAGGAATCAAGGCGGCTGAAATCCCATCTCCTCTTTGCCGCCCTCAATGGATTTGTTTTCACGTTTCTCTCAAGCAATGTGGACAGAAGCAGCGAGGAATCGGTTTCACACATAAAAACCCTGACGGGTATCCTTGTGCGAATACTCCGGGAGACCTGACAACGCCTACCAGAATTCAACAGAATTATATCGATCATCCACGGATATGATTTTTTTATTTTCCACCAGCTCTTCATAAAAACAGGTTTTATTGCGTCCCTGATCCTTGGCGTAATAAAGTGCCTGGTCTGCCCTGTCAATGACAACCAGCGGGTCCCTGTTTCCCGAAATATTGGTATAACCGATACTCACGCTTATATGACCGATCTGGGGAAAAACATGCTCTTCAATCTTCTTCCGGCACCGTTCGAATACATTGAGAGCGTATTCATGGTTGATATCCTTCAGAATGATCACGAACTCCTCCCCTCCATATCGGAAAAGAATATCATCGTGCCGGAAAACCCCCCTGACAATCTGTGAAAAAATAATCAGGACCTCATCGCCGATGATATGACCAAACCGGTCATTTATCCTCTTAAAATAATCAATATCCATGAGAGCAAGGAACGTGTAGAGTTTACGCTTTTCAAGATATATCTCATTCCTCAAAGACTGAAAAAGCAGCGGATTAATCATCCTGTTATAGGCCTGCCGGTTGAGGAAACCGGTGAGATGATCCTGGTCTTTGCTGTTAATAAGATAGAGCTGATTATTGAATATACGGATAAAATATTCATAAAGATTCCTGCTCGCATCGGAATCGCGGTACCTCATACTGACGAGGTGCGTGATTATATCCTGCTCTTTAATTGGAAACACAATATGCCTCAGGCCGTTAGTGTCGTCCTTATCCAGAACAATCATTTTTTGCTCATAACATTCCTGCAATGCCTTTTCATTGTCCAGGTACAGGGGCTCCCTGGAGTGATCCAGGGAATCCACGGCGATTACGGCATTCATGCGCACCCCATTGCCATCGTCATCGCGGATTGTATGGATCTCATACAAACACACATGCTCCGACTGGAGATAATCGCTCATGAGACTGATGAAGGTTTCCTTCAACGCCCGCGCGCTGGTCTGCTCCGTCAGGATAAGTATCTGGTTTAATAAATGTTCCACAGTCTCAATGTCCAATTTTCATTAATAGCTCAAAGTATATCGTATATTCCGATCTATTTCAATTACACGTATCCGTTATAATTCGGCGGCAAGCACAGAGGCGCCTATGGCACCATTGACCTGCGCATTGACCGATACCTCGATATCGATCCCGAGTTTGTTTTCCAGGGCCTTGACAACGCCGATATTCTTTGCCACTCCGCCGGTCATCATGACCGGTGTCCTGACGCCTACCCGCTTCGCCATTGAAGCCACACGAGAGGCTATGGACTCATGAATACCGGCAATAATATTTTCCCGCGACTCTCCCTTTGATATGAGAGAAATGACCTCCGATTCGGCGAATACCGTGCAGAGGCTGCTGATCCTGGCGGGATTTTCCCCACGAAGAGAAATATCTCCAAACCCGTCCAGATCCACCTCCAGTGCCCTGGCCATGACCTCAAGGAACCTGCCGGTTCCGGCAGCGCACTTGTCGTTCATTGCGAAATCCACCACCTTTCCCTTTTCATCGATAACAATGGATTTGCTGTCCTGACCGCCTATATCAATAATTGATCGTATATGGGGATTCAGATAATGGGCCCCTGCCGCGTGACAGGTTATCTCCGTAATGGCCTTGTTGGCTATGGAGACCATGTTTCTCCCGTAGCCCGTCGACACTATACAGTCCACATCGGACATGGCCAGATTATTTTTTTCCAGTATATCGTCAAGTATGGTCCGCCAGGCCTTTTCGGCGTTATAGCCTGTAAATGCCACATCGCTTCCCATAAGCTTCCCGTCTTTCATCATGGCGACCTTTGTCGTTATTGAACCTATATCGATACCAACTGTAATCATTCTTCGTTCCTCTATGTTAAAAATTTAAATTCCCGTTACACGCACATTTGGCAGAGGCTATGCCCTCAGCCGACAATGTCAGTAAAAGAGCTGCCCTTCCTCTCTTTTTTTATGCTTATAATACCGCTGGAAATATATCTGCGCTTTCAGTTTTTTTCCCATCATATCATATATTGTTCCGATATTATACAGCGCCTCAATGTATGTATCATCACTGGCATAGGCCGCGTCAAAGGCATGGATGGCCGGCACATGCTTTCCCTTGAGAAGATAAGCCATGCCCAGGTAAAAATGAGCCCTGGCAAAACGCCGGTCCAGCTGCGTTGCCCTTTCAAGGTGAAAGATGGCATCGTCGAGTTTCCCGGGACTGAGAAGATAGGCCTTGCCCAGGCCATAATGGCCAAGACAGTAATAGGGACTCAGCCGTATCACCTCTTTAAAAACATCGATGGCTTCATCATATTTGCCCTGAACGGCGAAAGCAGCCCCCTGTGCATAGAGACGGCTGGAATTTTCTCCTGCGGCGACATCGATTGTAGTCAGGCAAAGACAGCAAAAAAAAGCAAAACACACCCTATTTAGCATTGGGAACCATTTTTCTCAGGCTTTCGTAGAAAAATTTATCGATTCCCGTATTGAAATAATAATAAACGATAAACACCAGCCATAGAACCAGGGTGAGGATGCACATGAATTTGAGCAGTTTTTCGGCTCCCATATCATCAGCCTTATAAAAAATGATAATGAGGGCCAGGGGCCACAGGAAGAAAAGATTTCCAAATACCAGCGTGATCAACTCCTTGAGAAAATCAATGGTGGTCTTATACCAGTTCGCCGTAAAGGCGGTAAAACCTGAATTTATCTCGTCGAAAAAAAACCAGATGTAGAAAACAAAAATGAGCAGCGATATGATTTTCCAGAATATCTCGATGCGGGGCCTGAACCAGAGAAGAACAGTGCTGAGTCCCCAGATCACGATAAAAACAAAAATTGATTTGATGATAATTGTTTCACTCATATTTTCCATTCACCGGTTTATTCTTAATCTTCACCTGTATAGCAATCATGGGCAAATATCAATTAATTTTCCTTTTTTGTAAATAATTATTTGAATTATTGCATCACCGCACTAAATATGACTCATCAGTCCTGTGCCAGACATAAAAGGATTTATGAAAGGAAACCCACACAAACACATACCCGTTATTGCTATTTTTCTCTTTATGTCATGCGCAGCTGATATAAGGCAATTCAACCACGTCACTATAGCAATTGAAGACCGTAACAGCATACTTACTGAAGAAGAAGTCCGTCAAATCATTCCGCATCATATCATTGCTTCCTCGGAACGGGATGTTCTGGAAATTACCGTGTTCCGCTTTTCTTCAGGAGTAGAAAGGCTTAATTATGACGGCAATGATACGTTCACGGAAGAAACGCTGAACGGTGAGATAAAAGTTCTTCTAAAAATACGCTCAGGCAACAGAGTCCGAAAAGTTTTTTTCATCCACGCTTCCGGCAAAGATAAAGAAGAAATCCTGAGAAACCTTGCCGTCGAACTGGAGAGAACCTTTCCCGGCCGGTAATCAACGCCTGAGGACCAGCATTTCGGCAATTTTAATCGCTTCAATCATGCTGCTGAACCGGGCCTTATCCTTTCCCGCTATATCAAAGGCGGTTCCGTGATCCACCGAGGTTCTCACCAGGGAAAGCCCCAATGTCACATTGACACCGCTGTCAAAGGCCAGGAGTTTGAAAGGGATGAGCCCCTGGTCATGGTAATGCACAATCACCAGATTATATTTTTTCCAGTTTGCCGGAATGAAAAGCGTGTCGGCCGAAAAAGGCCCTTCCACGGGAATTCCCCGGGACCTGCACTGCCGTACAGCCTCAGCGGTGATTTTACCATCGAAATCACCGATGGCTCCGTCATCACCGCAGTGCGGATCAAAACCCGTAACGGCCAGGGTCACATCGCCGCCGTCAATTGAGCGGATGGACTCATAACCTGTGGTGATTACCTCCACAAGACGCTTCACGTCAACATGGTGATAGACTTCCCTGAGGGGAATATGGGTCGTTGCCAGCAATACACGGTAGTCGCGGGAATACATCATCATATAGGGTTTTTCTTCGTGGATAGCTCCGGCCATATATTCCGTGTGACCCGTAAAGGGCGTGCCCGATTTCTCAATAAAGCCCTTGTGTACGGGTCCCGTGACAATGGCATCGATGATATTGCCGCGCCAGAGATCTATGGCGGTGTCGATATATTTTTTTGATTCAGCACCGGTGTGGATGGAGCCGGCACCGGGGACCGGCACGGGAGCATCGAAAGGTACATCAAAAATGCAGGGACTCTGATCGGCAACTGCTCCGGGATCTTCAACAACGGAAAGTCCCGCCGCCAGGGAAGGATACAGGTCAAAGAGAACCCGGGCCCTTCCAATAAGGACCGGAGCAATGGTTCCCTTTTCCAGATGTTTGACTGCTTTTAACGCTACTTCAGGCCCGATACCGGCGGGATCGCCGAGGGTGATGCCTATTTTAAGCATTTTTCCTTTTTTCAAGGAAGGAGTCGGGAATGAGTTTGTTTCTTTCGTAATCGGCTTCGATAACTTCCTTGGCCGAAGACCTGAGATCATTTGCTATAGTGCATCGCCCTTCAAGGATAACCCCGTTTTGAATGATCAGTTCCGGCGTCCTGATGTCACCATAGACTTTTGCCGAAGGCATGAGGAGTATTCTGCTCGAGGCGTTGATATTGCCTATGATCAATCCCTCAACGATCACCGAGACAGCATTAATATTGGTTTTAATTTTTCCGCCCCGTCCGATATAAAGCTGGTCGGCCTGGAGATATTTGCCTTCGAATCTGCCGTCTATCCTGAGAGAACCGTTTATTATAAAAGTGCCGGTAAAATAGGAATTCTCCCCGATAACATTGTTTGCCATTTCACCGGCAGTCTTTGTAATTGCCATAACAACCTCTTTAATTCTTACAGTATGGCGACACTATACGTTAATGCAAATTTAATTGTCAATATGATTTTTACCCTGTCAATTGAGCGCTGTAATGACTTGAAAAATTCTACTGTATCGGCAGGTCTGTATTAAAACATGCGCATTTTCCGCTAAACCATGTCCACGAAACAGTCGAAAATAACAGTAATGGCGACATAACATGAGAAAAGTAAACGTATACGGCATCCTTTTGATCTGCATTATTTTTGCCTGCATGACCCCTCTCCGGGGATCGGCTGGAACGTATGCTGCCGGCATAGAGGAATTGAAAAACCTTACCTTCAGCAATAATAAGACACTGAAAATCCTGCGCGATGATGTGCGGCAGTCAATATATGTAGTGAAAGGAAAACGCCCCGCCCAGGAAATGCCCGATCTCCGTTTTTACCGATACCGCGTAAAAGACAACGAATCATTCTGGACCATTCTCTCGCGGGTTTCGCTGGACATCGATACGCTCATGTCCGTCAATGATCTCACGTCGCCCGGTGATGTTAAACCCGGCTCCGTTATATTCATACCCAATATGCGCGGCATAATAGTAGATACGAAAAAGAAAAAAGAACTGACGGAAGTTCTCACAAACAACCGCATAAGCCTTGACTACATTCACCGCGTAAACGGCGGGGATATGAAGGGAGCCAAATTTCTCTTCATTCCATGCGGAAAGATCTCACACCTCGAACGATCCCTCTTTCTCGGCACGGGATTCATATACCCGCTCCAAAACGGCAGGCGTACTTCGGGATTCGGAACACGCCGCAATCCCTTCGATTCACGTCGCTATGAATTTCACCAGGGCATTGATATAGCCTGCCCCCTGAACTCGCCGGTCTATGCCGCCCGCGACGGGCAGGTAGTTTTTACCGGCTACGAGGGAGGATACGGCAACCTGGTTGTAATCAGACATGAACACGGCTACAGCAGCTATTATGGACATCTGGGAACAATAAAGGCGGCAGTGGGCCAGCAGGTCAAATGCGGTGATCTAATCGCTTTGTCGGGAAACACGGGACGGACAACAGGCCCGCACCTTCATTTTGAGACCCGGCGCGGACGAAGGGCCTTTAATCCCGGAGCGCTTATAAGACGCCGGCCATCGTAGGGCAAGTTCAGCAATATAGGGAATCGGTGCCGTGCATATGCACTGCCCGATATACCGGCCCCTCTTATATCAACCCCTTATCGAGAAGCTTCCGCCGGATTGCATCAACCTGCTGTTTGTTATCGAGGATTTTGGTTATTGAACGCTTCTCATCACCCTGAAGGTCCACATCAAGTGGCGTATCGTAAAAACGAACTGCCAGGCTCCCCTGTTGTTTCTCAAAACGGCAAAAAATAAGAACCCGGGGCTTCAGCAGATCTTTGGAACCGATGGCCTTAATGAGGGCGAGCTCGTTCGTATTCAACTCACAGACATCGTTGGCAGCATAAAAAGACTGCGTACTGTTGAGAAACGATCCGAGCTGGTTGATAAAACTGCTTACCAGATTATAATCGAAATGAATATTAATAGAATTCAAAATGATTCGCAATGCCCCTGAAGGAGTAAAGGCGTTACGATAAGGCCGTTTCGAGGTGAGGGCATCATACATATCGCAGGTTCCGACTATCTTGGGCGGCTCGGGAAGATTTTCATACGGCATCTGGAAGTATCCCTGGTTGTTGAAGCGCTCATGGTGAAAAAGAACCGACTGGAGCACAATGGGACTGATGCCGGGTATGCTTTTTAAAAGTTCATATCCCAGCTGGGGGTGGCGTTTCATTTTCTGCTTATCGGAGATGGTATACCGGCCCTCCTTGGTGCTGAGCTGTTTGTCCAGCATCATATGCCCTATGTCGATAAGATAGGCGCCCAGAGTAATATTCTTCACATCATCCAGACTGTAGCCGCTGAGACGGGCCAGGGCGCCGGAGAGAATTCCCACATTCACGGCGTGATGATACAGGTAATCATCGAATGACTTGAGATCCTTGAGCAGACTGATCGCTTCAATCTGAGACGCATGGAGGTCCGAAACAATTTCCTCAACGACCTTTTCAGTTTCACGGAACGTGGTTTTACTGAGCTTATTGGTGGACTGCACCTCGTTCAGTATGGCCTTGGATTTATTCAGGGCGATATTGACCCTGTAGCTCGGCACTATCGATCTGTCCGCCGTGTCATTATAATAAATATAAGTACCATACTTCTGTTTTATTTCATTCAGCCTGGTGAATGAGAGGATCGTTCTCTCGGCAAGAATTTTCTCGCCTTCTTCGGAATAAAGGGGATAGACGAGCGTGGAGTTGGGTCGTATATAATCAACATTCAATCGGACTTTTTTTGTCATACAATTCTCACACACTCTCGCAACAGGCAGCGAATGCTCCTGTTACTCTCTCTATTATATTACACATCCAGGTCCGCGGAAATCCCCGGCCTTCACCACAGGTCCGATCATAGAAAATCTCTCAGTAAACTCACACCGGTAAAAAAGCCTGTAATGCTAAAAATAATATAGCAAGATATATTCCTTGCATCAATATATTTTATATAAGGCTACACATTGTAGCCTAAAATATAAAGTGCAATTCTTTTTTAAATAAAGTACAACCCGCCCGTATGGATTCATACTAGTGACTTTCGTCAAGGGATGCCCGTATCTCCTCAAGAAGAGCATCCACGGCCTGCGCCTGGGACACTTTTCGTATTTTGCAGCCCCGGGCAAAAAGAAGGAGATTTCCCTCGCGTGCCCCGGCCAGACCAAAATCCGCCTCAGATGCTTCTCCGGGACCGTTTACCTCGCAGCCCATTACGGCAACGGTGATCGTTTTATTCATACCGCGGAGAATATCGCCAAAACTGGCATTACATCGTTCTTCCACGTCCCTGGCAAGCTGAAGTATATCCAGGGCAGTGTCAGTTCTTCCGCAGGTTGGACAGGAAACCAGCCGAATCAGGGGATTCCTTTCACCCACCGTCTCCAGGATTCTCTTTGCGACAACGACCTCCTCCACGGGATCACCGGTCATGGACACGCGTATGGTATCACCTATCCCGTCCAGCAGCAGATGCCCGATTGCTATGGAACTCTGCACGACGCAGGCAAGACCATATCCAGCCTCGGTAAGACCTATATGCAGGGGATAAGTACTCCTCCGGGAAAATATCCTGTTTGCCTCAATGGTCTGAAAAACATCGGAAGATTTTATTGACACGATAATATCCTGAAAATTATTTCTTTCCAGTATTTCCACGTGTTCCATGGCGGATTCGACAAGGCTTTCCGGCGTCACATGGGGATATTTCTTCCGGTCAACTGAACCGGCATTGACCCCGATTCTTATGGGCACACCGTGATCCCGTGCGGCCCTTACTACCTCGGAGACGCGCGATTCGTCGCCGATATTACCGGGATTTATCCGCACCTTGTTGACTCCCGCCTTGATGGCTTCCAGGGCAATACGATAATTGAAGTGTATGTCCGCCGTCAGCATCATGCTGACCGATTTACGAATTTCCCGCAGGTATTCAACGGCCTCGACGTTCCGCAACGCGAGCCTCACTATATCGGCACCCTGCTCCTCGAGTCTGCGTATCTGGCCGATCGTCCCCTGCACATCCTCGATGGGCACACTGGTCATAGACTGGATAGAGACCGGGGCCGCGCCGCCGATCACCACTGATCCAACCCTTACCGCTCTGGTCTCCCTTCTCTTTCTCAATTTATTGCTCCTTGGTTTTATCCCCTGCCGACCAGGACCGTTTCTCTTCAAGCAGATGCTCCGCCAGAAATGCTATCGTCCAGTTGTAATTATTTTCCGTCAATCCGCAGAATATGGGCCGCGGCAGATTATCCCTGCGGGGAAACCCTTTCAGAGAATTTTCTATCAGGTCATCGTCAAATCCGAGAAACATGAGAAATTTAATATCCCTTTTTTCAAAACAATTTTCATGCTCCCCGTCAAGCACCTGCGCCACCGTGGAATCTTCCCTGCCGGAAGCACTCAGGAAAACAATGTCTCTTGAAAGAAGCGTCTCCAGCGTATCGTGTATTAATCGCGCATCCTCTTCAGAGTATCCATACAGCAGTATGCCGATTTCTTCCATTTTTGCCTCCCTGTTATATCTTCTGACAGTATATATAAAATTATTAAAATATTTCCAGCATTAAACATCCATGGGACCGGTTCATACCTTAAAAAAGTATTGTTATAAATCCGATTCCGGTCTTTTGTGGTTCATGCCCTATTTCACGGTAATACTGCCCACATTTAACAGGCATGAGAAAACACGCCATGCCATTGAATCGGTTCTGTCCCAGACATGCCATGACTTTGAACTGATCGTGGTGGACGACGGTTCCACGGACGATACTCCCCGGCTGCAGGAGGAATTTTCCCGACGTATCACGTACATTCGGCAGGATAATGGCGGCGTCAGCGCTGCCAGAAACCGGGGACTCCGACAGGCGAAGTCACCCTATCTTGCCTTTATTGATTCCGATGACCTGTGGCTCCCCCATAAGCTGGAGGAGCATAAAATATTTATCGGCGCAAACCCCACCATACGTATTCACCAGAGCGAAGAAACCTGGATTCGCAAAGGCCGCCGTGTTAATCCCCGGACAAAGCATCTCAAAAAAGAGGGCCATATTTTTATCCCCTCACTGGACCTCTGCCTCATAAGCCCCTCAGCCGTAGTCATGCATCACGGCCTTTTTGACGATTATGGTTTCTTCGATGAAAACCTTCCGGCCTGTGAGGATTACGATCTGTGGCTCCGCATAACCGCGCATGAAGAGACGGGCCTGATAAAAAAAGAACTCATGATCCGATACGGCGGTCATGAGGATCAGCTTTCACAAAAGTACTGGGGCATGGACCGCTTCAGAATTTACGCTATACTTAAAATTCTCTCACAACGGAACGACACGCTTCCCCTGGAATATCAGCTGGCAGCAAAGGACAAGGCATTGGAAAAGCTGCACATACTTCTGGCTGGCAGTAAAAAAAGAGAACGGTCAGAGCTGACAGAAATACTGGCGGATATGATTGAAAAAGTCAAAAACGAAGATTATAACAATATAGATTATCCGATCCTCTTAACAATATAAACCCTCCCTGAATATAGGACGATAGAAAGGATTCCCCGGGAAAGACCCGTTTATACAATACGGTGCCGTCTTTCTGAAACACGGCAAACAAAGACTCGCCCGAACGCATGGTATAGCAGAGTGTAAAAAAACCATCACCGCCATGTATATCGCTTTGTCCATTTCTTTTGGCCGGAACAGCAAGCCGCTCCCGTAATTTACCATTACTGCCCAGGATAAGCAGGCTTTCTATGTCCAGGAAAACCAGAAGACCCTGCGTAGACATATACATTGCCGTTTTCACCACATGGGCGGCGGGAAGGTCATAAACACGGCTTGTCTTTTGTTCCTTCTCTCCCAGGCTCAGAACTATCAGGCGGTCCTTCTCACTGCTGCCGTAATGAATGCCGGCATAGGAACCGTCATCGCTGATTGCAAGCCCCTTTATCATTGTGCCGTTATCGGTAATACCGCTGGCAATAATTTCACCGTTTCCCCGTATTATATAATAGCTGCCGTCGAGGAATCCGATGCCTCCCACATCACCGCGCGATGAAAACGCTATGATCGTGCACAGGCGTCCTATTACTTTTTTCGCACCTATCTCATTTCCATTGTAATCAAGAATGCGAATAGCGCTGTGATCGCCATTCATTAAAAGCACCAGTGCGCCGTTATGGGAAAGATAGGGATATTCCCGTGATTTCTGTTTCCAGAAACGCTCTCCCTTCAGGTTGAATAATTCTATTTCCTTGCCGGTCTTTTCAAATTTGACGAAGTATTGGCCGTTGCCGCTGAATCCCGTGAGCATGCCCTGGAGATCGGTTTTATGAAGAAGCTTCCCGTGCCCATTGAGCATAAAGAAATTGTCACTGGTTTTTACAGGAAATTCCACACCGGAGCCCGCGTCGGATACCGGCGCCTGTTCAATGGTTTCAATCGTATTAATGCCCGAGGTAAATACGGGGGATAAGGATGCGGCTCCCGATGGTGATAGAACAAAGAAGTTGATTAATATTCCAGGAAGCATCCCGAGAAAAAAGTAACGCATAGATCAGTCCTGTAAAAAGCTTTTTAATTTCTGACTTCTGGAAGGATGCCTTAAACGCCTTATGGCCTTTTTCTCAATCTGACGTATGCGTTCCTTGGAGAGATTGAACTTGTCTCCGATCTGCTGCAATGACATGGGTTCGTAGCCGTTCAACCCATAGCGCATCCGAAGTATCTGCCTTTCCGATTCCGTCAGTGTTTGAAGTATGGCATTCAATGCGTCACTGAGAGATTCATCAAGCACCTTTTTGTCGGGGGAATCAACCCGCTGGTCCACGATCATGCTCAGGATGGTGGTATCCTCCGATTCTCCATAAGAGGAATCCAGCGATATATAGTCCTGAGTGATATTTCTGAGATGATTGATTTCATCATCATCCATGTCCAGCTCTTCGGCAATTTCCGATGCAGTCGGTTCTCGTCCCAGCTTGTGTTCAAGCTTTTTATGCACTTTCTCTATTTTCTGGATATCGGCGGTTCTATTGAGAGGCAACCTGATGAGCGAGGCCTTTTGAGATATGGCAAGGATAATAGCCTGACGTATCCACCATACGGCATAAGAAATAAAATGAAAACCCCGGTCCGGATCAAATTTTTCCGCGGCCTTGATAAGCCCCATGTTGCCTTCATTGATCAGGTCAAGAAGTGATATACCGCTGGTCTGGTATTTTTTCGCGATGGAAACCACGAACCGGAGATTGGCCTTTATCAGCTTATTTTTAGCGTCTTCGCTGCCGTCCCTGGCGGCACGGGCGAGCCTGTCTTCATCTTCCCGGGAAAGCAGCTCAATCTTGTTTATCTGGTCAAGATACCATGAAATGGATGAGTCATTAAAAGTCTGGCTGCTCCGGTTCTTAACCTCGGTCTTATCGCGTGATTCCGTAATGGAATCATCGAGACCGCCGTCTTCCAGATCATCTTCCTCGGGGACAATCTCTTCTATGAAGGTATCAATATCGATATCCTCTTCATTGATTGAATTGTCTGGATTTTTATTGCTTGGTTTCATGGATTTGGTGATTCCACTTTTTATTATACTCTTGAAAAAACAGTTAAAATCACAGCATTATAACTCGTCAAGTTAAATTGTGAATTAAATTTCCGCCTTAGATGAATTCTTAATGCCGGCAGATATCAGATCCTTTCCTCCCGGTTCAATTATTATGTACATATAACCGATGAAAGGGCAAAGTATGAATCCGGTATATAATATGTTATAGCACCGATGGTATCAGGTTACAAGAATTTTATCAAAGGAAACCGCATAAATGACAATTTAAATATTCCCCTGTGAGAACCGCTAAAAAAAATAGAGGATATGCTATCCTCCATTTTTTTATATGCTAATTTTATTGTAATCTACTTGGCCAGTTTAGGCACTTTTAATACCCATCCGGGATAAATGAGATCGGGATCCTTGATTTTATCCCTGTTTGCATTGTATATTTTTTTCCATTGCCAGGGGTCCTTATAATAACGATCGGCTATTCTCCAGAGGCAGTCCTTCAGCCTTTCACGGTACACTACAGTATAAAGAAAATAGTCCTGGCCATCATCTGATTTATCATTATCAACCTGGTTCGTATCGTCAGTCGTATCATTCTTGGCAATCACATCTCCCGAATCACCGGCTTTTTTCGTCACCAGAACGATACCGGACAAGCGAGCCGCTTCTTTTGAATAATCTATGGACTCTTTATACCTCGATTCTGCCAGCATCTCCTTGGCGTTTTTATGCGACTCCTTTGCCGCCGACAGTTCATCGACTGCCACCTTCGCTCCATCGGACTGGGAGGCCTTTTCAATCAGTGTCTCAGCATTGGCCAACTCTTCCTGCGCCGTTCTTTCCAGGGCTTTCAGATAGGCCTCATCGGCATTTATTTTCGCGACTTCAACCGCGGCAAATCCCTTCTTCAGCTTGAGTTCATCATAGGACTGCTGTGCAATATCCAGGTTTTCCTGTGCCAGTTTTTTATTTTCCGGCGCATGAGTATCGGCGTTGTAGTCGTCGGCCTTCTGGAGGGTTATCTTTACCTCGGCAATGGCATCCCCCAGTACTTCTTTTTTACCCAGGGCCACATTGCGGGCATTCTTGGCCTTTGTATCGGCATCAAGAGCTTTTTCATATGACTCATAGAACTGTTTGTTCTCATACAGGTTATTGGCACTTTCCAGGGAGGCGACGGCCTCATCATACTCCGGACGGGCAAGCTGCTCCGCGTTTGCCTCAACTGCTTCAGCGATGCTCTGCTCGCTCACTTCGATAGTATCTTTTGCCAGAAGGGGAATGGATTTATCATAGGCTTCTACAGCGGCCCTATTCGATTCCTCTGCTGATATTTTGGCTTTATCCATGTCTTCTTTTTTGATCTGATCGTGAGCCTGAAACAGCCCTGTTTTGGCTTTCTCCAGTTCCTCCGGCGCGTATTTATCGGCCTTCACGGAAAGCGCTTTCGTGATGGATTTCCTCGCCGCAACCATTTCTTTAATAGGAATAGGTTCGCCGCAGGCAACGGCAAAAACAAGTGCAGACAATAATGGCAATAGATAATAACTACGTTTCCGCATAGTTCCCCTCACACGTCTTATAATTAAAAAAGGCCAGTCTGGCCTTCTGTCTTCACTGGCGCGGACATCAGAAGCCCGGACCTATGAAGTAAAAGAATTAATGGCATCCTCTTCGGCTTCAAAAATTTCAAAGAAGGATGTCAGCTTGGTCAACTCAAAAACCTTTCTCACTGAAGCAAATACATTGATTATTTTAAGTCCACCCTGATACTTTTTAAGGTTTGAAAGGCTGGATATCAATGCTCCGATTCCCGAGGAGTCGATGTAGGATACTTTTTCGAGATTGATGATAACGTTATATTTTTTCTCTTCTATAAGCTTGTTTATAATATCTTTAATTTCCGGAGCATTATAAAGATCTATTTCACCTGCAATATCCAGCACTACAACTTCCCCACTGGACCTTGTGTTTATATCCATACCCGACCCTTCCTTCACAGATTAAAATACCAGTACATATGTTCGACACAATATAAATCCATGCTATTATGATGTCAAGATAAATTATACAAATTATATTGCCCGTTCAGTTGAATTATCCAAATATGCCGGTCCATTTTTTTTCAGTATCTAAAAAAGTGTCGGCGGCGATGCTTTGTCGTATTTCCTCCATGAAAGTCTTCATAAAAAAAAGATTATGATAGGTGTTGTAGATGAGCGCGGCTATCTCTCCTGCCCTGAAAATGTGCCTGAGATAAGCCCGGGAAAAATTTCTGCAGACATAACAGGAACAGTTCGGGTCCAGGGGCCCGTATTCCTTTTCAAAACGCGCCGCCTTGATGTTGATTCTCCCCTGCGATGTGTACAGAGTACCGTTACGGGCTATGCGCGTGGGCATGACACAATCAAACATATCAACACCATTCTTTATGGCGAAAATGATCTCGAGGGGACTCCCCACGCCCATCATATAGCGCGGTTTTTCAGCGGGCATGTATTGCATGGTAAACGCGGTGATTTCCTGGTAGAGTTCTTTCGGTTCTCCCACGGAGAGTCCACCGATGGCAAAGCCGGGGAAGTCCATCTCTATCAGTCTCTCGACACATTCCCTGCGCAGGTCGCCGAATACACTTCCCTGCACGATGGCGAAAAGGCTTTGCTTTTCCGGATCAAAATGCTCTTTCCAGTATCGGAATGATTTTCCGGCCCAGTCGACGGTTCGGATAAGTGCCGCCCTGGCATCCTTTTTCTCAATGGGATACTCAGTGCACTGATCCAGCACCATCATGATATCGGACCCGATGACTCCCTGTATATCCAGTACCTTCTCCGGCGTGAAAAGATGTTTCGAACCGTCAAGATGCGAACGAAATTCTACACCGTGATCGTACACTTTGCAGAGATCGGAAAGCGAAAAGACCTGAAAGCCCCCGGAATCCGTGAGAATGGGATTTTTATAATTCATAAAGGAGTGAAGTCCGCCTGCTTCCTCCAGAACCTGTGTCCCCGGCCGGATGTACAGATGATACGTATTGGAGAGAATTATATCAAAACCTATTTCCTCAATATCCCTGTTTGTCAGGGCCCGTATGGCCCCCCTGGTTGCCACGGGCATAAAGACAGGCGTCCGGATGCAACCGCGCGACGTGGTAATTTCACCGGTCCGGGCCGCTGAAGTGTAATCATTGTGCGTTATTGTAAATTTCATCGTGTACTCATGCTCTGTATTGTTCACACTGTCAAATAAAAATCTTCAAGAAACGCTGCACATGAATCTACCGGTTAAAATAATACCGCTTTCCGGACTTTTTCAGGAAACTGCTGGATTAATATTTAACCCGCGTACATAATATATCGATATAATAGTGACAGATGCTCTGACCCCCTGAACGTCACAGCACTGCCGACCGGAGATACCATGGCAGAAGGAACACTCTATATAATTGGGACACCCATAGGCAATATTGAAGATATTACCCTGCGCGCCCTGAAAATACTCAAAGAATCCATTGATGTGATATACTGTGAGGATACTCGACAGAGCAAAAAACTGCTCATGGCCTACGACCTGCATATTCCCCTCAGGTCACTCCATGCCCACTCTTCACCAGCTCGCATAGAAGAAGTATGCTCCGAGCTGAAGAAAGGAAACAATATCGCCTACCTGACCGATTCAGGCACACCGGCACTTTCCGATCCCGGCAGCATGCTGGTGAGAAAGGCACGTGAATATGGTATTGCCATAATTCCTTTACCCGGTCCTTCAGCTCTGGCGACCATTATATCCGTAGCCGGCTTTCCAGAAAAAAATATCATCTTTGGTGGATTTCTCAGCAAAAAACCGGGAAAGCGTATCCATGAACTGGAAAAATTAAGGGAATTCCCGGGCATTATAATTATCTACGAATCACCCTATAGAATCAGAAAACTTATCCCTGCGCTTTACCAGGTCTTCCCCGGTAAGGAGGTACTCATCGGCCGTGAAATGACCAAGGTGTACGAGGAATTTATTTCCGGTACACTAAACGGTGAAGACGCAGGTCTCGATTCCATCAAGGAGAAGGGTGAATTTACCGTAGCTATATTTAATAATTAGCTTGATTTTACTTTAAAATTGCATATATTTATTTTAGAGATTGAATAAATCATTAAAGAATTGACAAAATGTTCCGATATAGTAAGTAGATTATAAAAGGGTTATTAAAATGGCAATTGACAAAATAAGCAACATAAACAACATTATAGAGCCGAAGAAGACCAAGCCTGCGGCGGGCACAAAAGAGACTAAGAAAAATGACTCTGTGCAGATATCATCAGAAGGGAAAAAAGCCGCTGAGATATCAAAACAAATGCAGATTGTACACGAGACACCTGATATCAGGGCCGACCGGGTCAATGCGATCAAAGAACAGATAAAAAATGGCTCCTATGATTTCAACGATAACAAGGTCCTTGAAATGGTGGCTAGTAAAATTGCCAACTTCCTGTTGAGGCCGTAATCAATTTCTTTAGCACTGACTTTACACTTGAATTGTAAGAATAATAAAGCGGAGATACGACAAATATGTCCGCTTTTTTTATGGCAGGATTAGATTGAAAAGTTCAGTTACACCTGATTTTAACCTACCCACTGAAATATTTATCCGTCAGGATATTATCAATACTATTGCTGAAATTCTTAAACAATACGGTTCCCGCGCGATCCTCATAATGACTTCCAATGACATTGAAATTTTTCACGAAAAAGCCCTGGCCGTGGCAGGCAATCTTAAGCGGGCAGGAATCGGCTGCATCATTTATGATGAATTACCCGAATATCCCAACACGGAAGATATTGACAACGCCGTCTCATTCGCAAAGAAAACAAATTGCAACATGATAATCGGTTTTGGAGGCATTGAGGCGCTGAACTCCGCGAAGGCCATCTCTCTATTAATAAACAATTTTCTTTTCTGCGACAGTCTTTTTTCCGAACCGGAAATCAGCGAAAATCCCGTTGCCATGATAACCATGCCGACATTTCCCGTTTTCGGCTTTGAGATTGCACCTTTATTATTCCTCGATGATATACATGAAGGCGTCAAAAAGGTGTATCATAATGAAATTCTCTATCCTAAAGCGACAATAGTCGACCCCGCCCTGTCGCTTCTTGTAGAAGAGAGCTGCATTATGAAAAATACCATTGCCTCGCTGGCCATAGCAACGGAATCAGTCATTTCCCGGGCAAATAACGATATTATAAACACCTTTGCCCTCAAATCAATTGATATGATATTCCGCAATCTTCCCATTACTTTTAAAGAACCACAGAATCCCGGACCACGGCTCTACCTTTCAACAGCATCGGTAATGTCCGGCATAGCCTTTTCGGTAGCCTTTCTTTCTGTTACTTTGGCAACGTCCCTTGCCCTGGCATCCAAAACAGCCCTTGACCTGGAAAGCGCCATGGGAATAATCCTTCCGCATATTATGGAATTTAACCTTACTTCTGCTCCAGGCAAGTATGTTCAAATGTCAAAAGTTATGGGAGAGGATGTGCGGGATATTACTGTTATTGAGGCAGCCATCAAGGCCGTTGAGGCAATTCGGAAACTGGAAACCGACATAGACATTCCCCAGCGCTTGTCTCATTTTGAGGTGATGAAATCAGAGTTTAAGAATATCGCGGAAACAGCCATGAGGTATCCATTCCTCAAGAATACCCCGCGACCGCTGAACCTCGACGAGATTGAAACGATCCTTATCGCCGCCTTCTGATATACATCAATAAGTGACGAAAATATTCCAATACTAAAGGCTTGTAACTTCTTCCGAGGTAAATATCTGGTTAATATCCAGGATAACGACAAAACCCGTTTCAAGTTTAGCGATGCCCACGATATAACGACCAGAAATTCCCTTCACAACGGGAGGAGGCGGTTCGATATCGTTGGAATTTATTTTAATGACATGGCTGACGGAATCGATAGCCAGTCCAACCTGTTTTCCGCTGATATCCACGACAATAGCCCGATTGCTCTGCTTCTCTCTTTTCTGGTCAATTTTAAATTTTTTGCTCAGATCAACTATAGGTATGACCTTTCCCCTGAGATCGATTACTCCCATGATATAGGGAACTGACTTTGGCAGCTTTGTAATCGTGGGAAGCTTTAGAATTTCCTGAACGAGAAGAATATCAACGCCATATTCTTCGTTTCCAATTTTGAAACATACTACCTGCTGAGAGGTAACGACATCGCCCTTAGAATCGATCATGAGCTGTTTTCCTGCTTGTACCTGTTATTTATTTTTATCACGTAAGGATAATTTATTCCCCGGCTTTCCTTCCTTGTAACGGCCCTGAGGGCTGTTTCAGCCGCGAATCGCCATCCGTGAACAATATCCTAATTGAATAAAATAACTTTTCAAGCATTAATTTGGATATTCAGACATTTTTATGGGTACTGTGGAAATTTATGAAATGTAATAGCCGTAGATATATGAAGCGATGCCCGTCACTACGAAAAAAATCACCTTAAAAATCATAGGTGACCTTTCTCTGATAAACATGTCCACCATCCCGATAGACACACCAAAAAAAGCCGCAATCACACCCATGGCTATAAAATCAAATTGCAGGTAATAGAATATACCGGCTGAAATGGCAAGCCCCACAATAATATCAAGGATATCTATTACACCTATTTTGGGGACATACCGCTCTGCGCCGGCATACTGTTCGTCGTATGGGTTTTTATCCTCTACAAAGTAACGCTTACGCGTCTCTTCAAGACGGCGCTGTTTATCAACAGCGCCTTTGCCGGAAAATTTTTTCTTTGCAAAAGAGATACCATAGTTGTAATTAATAAGACGTATTATATCATTATTCGGTATGCTCGAAAAAATTTCAGCTCTCTCAGAAAATTTTTCAGAAAATCCGTATGTACGACCACTGAGTACACTGCGTTCGGCAGTAATTTTCCCGTTTTTTATAACACTATAATACGGGCTGCCTCCCTCATTTTGCACTTCAACATACAGGCGGATTCTCTTTTCGCGGAGGTTGTAGTCAATGCGAATATAATCTCCGTTCTCCGCAGTTATGTACAGTGTTCGTTGATAACCGCGAATCTCCGAGGGACGTCTTTTCCAGTGAAACTGCGATGTCTCTACCTGTTGATTTTTGGTTTTTGTGGTCGTTTTCCTCATGGCTGGAACGGTTTTACCCCTTAAAATAAAAGAGATTGGCAAAAATTCATGACCAATCTCTCCCTACTCTGCCACTTAGATTTTCTTTTTGTGCCTGTTCTGCCTTCTTCTCTTTTTTCTCTTATGATTGGCAATTTTTTTCCTTTTTTTCTTTCTACCACAAGGCATAGAAAACTCCTTTTAATTCATTTTTCTCACCTGAGATTGTTAATTTCACCCTTCTCAGATACGGATCCCTTATTTTTTCCCTCTTCAAGGAAAAGAGGTACCATGGATTTGTCTGATGAAACTATCACTTTCAAATCATCGGTCAATTTGTCAATATAAATATATTTCAGAATATCCGGATTCTGTTTTATAATCCGCGACATCTCCCTGTATTTTTTATACAGGGCCTCCTCCTGAATTTTTTCGCCTTCAAGCCGGTTTTTCAGAAGAGAAAGGGATTTTGCATTCTCGATTTCAATACGGCGTAATTCAGCCAGATACTGAACACCTTCTCTATATCTTTCATTATCAGGATATGTCCAGTTTTCATTAATATCAATTCGTTTCAGGGTAATTCCCTGCCCGGCCAGTTTGTCTGTCAACCCGTTTCTCACGGCCGTCTTTATTTCTTCTTTCCTATATTCCAATGCCGGTCCCCGATAAAAAGGAAGCAGATAGGGCTGAAGCTGAGTGTAAAAAAAACGTACCGTATCTTCAAATATCATAGTGCTGATTTTTAAAGAATTATTTCTAAAAAGAGAATGGTCTCGAATTTTATCCCACGCAATACTGTATTCCACGGTAACAGGAATGCTGATGCCATAATATTCATCCTTTAATCCCATCAGGGAAGGAATAGTCATTTTCACATCAAAGCTGTCCCTTTTATCGAGTACGATTGTTTCTATGTGATATAGCCAGGGAGCTATCCCCTGAATCACGAAACGCGATCCTGCCGGAACCACGATCACCGGAACATCGTCTTGATTTCCGTACACCACTGATATCATTCCCTCAGGAACAGGCCTGTATGATGTTATGAAAACATAACCACCTGCAGCAATAAGAAGAATGAATATTACTTTTATAAAAAAACTTTTCATCATCACCATTCAGGTTACATTAATACATCAGGCTCCCTGCTCTTCCTCTTTTTCATCACGATAAGGCATGGGTTTCGCAGGAACGAGAGTAGAAACAGCGTGTTTGTAAATCAGGTTCTGCTTCTTGTCAACTTCCATGAGTATTGTAAAATTATCAAAACTCAAAACACGCCCTTTGATGGGCACACCATTAACCAAGTATACAGTAATTTCACACCTGTCTTTCCTGGTATTATTGAGGAATACATCCTGTAAATTACTGATTTGCTTTGCCATGTATCACATACCTCTGTATTTATATTTTTGTTTTTTTCAACCAGTCTCCGACAAGTTTTTGTATTCTGTCCGTTTCCTGCCGGTGGAACCAGTTTATTTTTTTGTTTTTTCTGAACCAGGTCATCTGCCTTTTCGCGTAACGCCTGGTCTCTATTTTTATACTCTCGATTGCTTCAGATAATCCCGTCAATCCATCGAGATACCGGTTGAGTTCCAGATAGCCGATGGTACGCATAGATTTCAGTTCAGGGCCAAAACCCCGTTCTCTCAATGACCTGACTTCTTCCAGAAAACCATCTTCCATCATCCGGTCAACCCTGCGAGCTGTTCGGTCTACCAGGGCTTCACGTTCTTCATACAGACCTATATACAGAATATCCTTACCGGCAATACCATTTTCCGCAGTATAATAACTGCTCAGCGGCTTTCCCGTACCGCGGAAGACTTCCAAACCGCGTATAATTCTCTGCCGGTCATTACGATGGACTTTTTCTCCGAAATGCCTGTCGATCTTCATGAGTTCGCCATGAAGAAATTCCAGTCCCTTTATTTCTATTTCCCGTATTATCTCTTCCCGTATTTGATTCTCAACAGGCGGAATTTGTGATAAACCACCGAAAAGAGAGTCTATATACAAACCTGTGCCGCCTACGAAGAGAGGCTCTTTTCCTCTTTCCTTAATTTCCAGCAGGCTTTGACCGGCAACTCGTACGAAATCACCGGCACTGAAATCAAAATCCGGTTCAATAATGTCTATAAGGTGATGCCGGATTTTCTGCCTCTGAACCTTGTCAGGTTTGCCGCTACCAATATCAAGATATTTATATATCTGTACTGAATCAAAAGATATTATTTCAAAAATATCTTCCGCCAATAACAATGAAAGTTCTGTCTTGCCCACAGCAGTGGGCCCTACTATCACTATGGAGCGAATATCTATTTATTCCTCACTGGTCTCACCGGAATTACCGGCCTCAAGGGCTGCAAGTTCATGAGGCAACTGGTATTCAAACTTCAATTCTTCTTCAAGCGTGAGCTTTAAGATATTGGGAACAACCTTCCAGTTCAGGTTTTCTTCCGGATAATTTTTTATATTGGATATTTTATCAACATACTTCATTGTAGCTTTCGTAAAAATGTACTTGTTGCAATTGTACATAATCAATTTATCCATGGGTATAATCACTTGTAAGCCTCCAAAATTTTTTCAATAGTGGCCGTATTCCGGTCTCTGCGGCATAATTCAGCTGTCATAATCGCCTTGAACTGATCAATTGCTGAATCCAGTCTATCATTAACAATGACATAGTCAAACAACACAAATTCTTTCAGCTCGATAACGGCGTTTTTCAGACGTACGGCAATCTGATTCTCTGTATCTGTTTTCCGATTTTTCAGCCGTTCCTCCAGTATCCTGAGGGAAGGTGGAACAATAAAAATATAAATACCATTAGCCAGCTTTTTTTTCAGGTTTTTTGCGCCCTGTACATCGACGTCAAATATAGGGATTTTTCCCCTGGCCTGTATTCTGTCAATCTCTTTTTTAGAAGTTCCATAGTAGTTATCGTGTACCTCGGCCCATTCAAGAAATTCATCCTTGTCGATCATATTCCTGAAATCACCCTTTGATACAAAATAATAGCTTTTCCCGGGTATTTCCCCGCTCCGCTGCGGCCTCGTTGTAGTGGATACGGAAAACCTGAGAATATCGTAGTCCAGTAAAAGTCGTTGTATAATGGTTGTTTTTCCGGCGCCTGAGGGCGCTGAAACAACGAGAGAGATATTACTCCGCTGCATTGCTCATGAGCCTGTTAGCAATTGTTTCCGGCTGCATAGCCGAAAGAATAATATGGTTACTATCCATTATGATAATGGCACGTGTTTTTCGGCCATGAGTGGCATCTATGAGGATATTATTGCCCTTTGCCTCATCGCGCAGCCTTTTACCCGATGCTGATGCAGGCGTAATGACAGCCACTACTCTTTCCGCTACAACGGCATTGCCAAATCCGATATTTATAAGAGTCGTTTTCATATCTGTTTACACCACATTTCTACATTGTTCCCGTATTTTATCGATGTGATTTTTTACTTCCACGGCGAGATGCGATATCTCGGAATTATTTGATTTCGAGGATATTGTATTGATTTCCCTGAACATTTCCTGAGCAATGAAATCGAGTTTTTTACCGATTTGCCCTTTATCCTTCATCACTGCTTTATATTTCTGAAGGTGGTCATTGAGCCTGACCGTTTCTTCATTAATGTCCAGCTTATCGGCGAGGATGGCAATCTCCGACATGAGCCGCTGGTCATCCACAGCGCCGCCGGCCAGTGCGTTTATCCTTTTCTGTAAAAGCTGTTGTTTCTCAGTGACAAAATTCCTGGCTATATTCTTGATTGTTTCAGCATTTCCCCATATCACTTCAAGGGAATTGATAATGTCTTTCTTAGTGGCCATCCCCTCTTTTTTCCGCATTTCGATGGTTTTCTTTACGACATGCTCCAGAGCCGTATATATGTCCTTGCGAGATTTTTTTGATACGATCGAGCGCTCCCGGTTCAAAACTCCTTCAAGAGACAATATAGATTCAAATCGAAGAGGTTCTTTAATATGCAGGCTGCTGTGAATGGCCTGCAGTTCCTGATAGTACTTCTTTATGAGGGATGCATTCAATGAAACGGGACGCGTATCGGTCCAGTCATAGATTTCAATACTCAATTCTATCTTGCCACGTGAAAAACGTTCCTTCAGAATGCTTATAAAATCATTCTCTTCATTTCTCAATATCCGGGGAATATTAGCATATGTTTCAAGATATTTTGAATTCAGAGATTTTATTTCAACCGAGAAGGAAAACTGATCGGAACTCTTCTCGATAAAAGCGTAGCCTGTCATACTTTCCATAAAAACAACCTATAATATTCTATCTTCCTTGCCAAGAGATTTCACCTTGATCTCTCCATTCTCCATATAAAAATCAATGGTTCGCCCATAGTCACCACCCGTATCTTCAGCAATAATCCTTATCTTCATGACATCCAGTATTTCCCTTACCTTGATTATATTGTTTCTTCCAATTTCGGCCATCATGCTGTTTTCCGAGAGATTAAACATAGTGGCGCCGCCGATTATTTTCGCAATGAGTTTTTCCTTCCTCGCCCCTATTTTTTTCATTTCATCAAGGAGAAGCGGTATAGCCGTATCGGCGTACTTCTTTTCCGAGGAGGCCGATGATTTCATCACGGGCAGCATAATATGCGAAAGGCCGCCCACTTTCGCATCCGCGTCATAGAGGCATATGCCCACGCATGACCCCAGGATCGTCCGCAGGATATCACTCCCCGAGGCAACCTTCAGATCTGCTATGCCCACATTAATAAGAGTAAAATTCACCGTTATCTCCTTGGCTTCGGTACATACACCGGAGCTTCAAGAATTTTTCTATAAACAAAATCTTCGGAAATGGAATGGAGGGTTTCAGAATGGCCTATGAATAGAAATCCGGGATTATTTATCACTTTAAAAAAATCACTCACCAGCTTCTGCTGATGTTCCTTGTCAAAATATATCATGACATTCCTGCAGAAAATAATGTCCAGGTCTGCTGGAAAGGGATTTTTAAAAAAATTGAGATAGCTGAATTTAACCAGTTTTTTCAATTCATCTTTGACGATGTAGACTCCCGGTTCCGATTTTTTCGGAATAAAATACTTGCTCAAATACTCGGGAGGAACCTTTTCAATTCTCCTTCCCGAATACTCCCCGATCCTTGCAAATTCAAGTACGGACAGAGCGATATCGGTGGCAATAATTTCTATTTGCCATCCCTGTAAATATTTCATGCACTCAAGAACACAGATAGCGAGTGTATAGGGCTCCTCACCAGTTGAACAGGCTGCGCTCCAAATTCTCAACTTCTTGTTTGTTTTAACTTTGGCCAGTTCCGGAATGCTTGTCTGCATGAATGCATCAAAATGCCTTTCATTTCTGAAAAAATAAGTCTCATTAGTAGACACAACATCCAGCAGCATTTCATATTCCCGTTTTTTCTCATCACCGGAAAGTCGCTGGAGATAATCATAATAGGCGGCAAACTCCGTAAGATTAAGAGCCTGAAGCCTTTTCCTCAATCTGTTTGAAAGCAGGGTAATCTTGGAATCCTTAAGAAAAATTCCGCTTTCATCATGAATGAGTTTCGCGAACTTCTTAAACTCTTCTTCAGTCAGTCTTTTTATATTTAATTCCATTACCAGAGCTTTACCCCGTCTCTTCATTAATCATTATAAAAACTTCAAATGGCCAGTTTTCGTAAATTGTTATAACATGCTATAATGTTTTTCGCAGATTTAACACCAGTTTGATCTCACCCACGGGCATTCCCGATAGAAGTGAAATTTTTTCCATTGAATATCCCTTGCCGAACAGCTCGTCAATAAGACCATATCTGTCCTTTGTTTCAGAGAAAAGGCGAAGAACTTCCTCTTCATCCGGTTCTTCAGCAGCCTCCTCATCGCACGCCATGATTGCATCAGGAATATCATCAACATCTACAGTATCAATAAATTTGCCTTTGCGTGAAAGAGATTCCTGCATCGTAGTAAAATTTTTTTCAATAAGAGTATCGGAATGACTTATATCACTATCTGCCACTCCCGTTGCTTCCCCGCGGTGGAGTGTCCGGTCTGATTTACCGCCGTTTTCATTTCCCTTTACGAAGCGATCCAGAAGTTTATTTTTTTTATCATATATCATATCTATAACATTTCTAAATAATATAAGCAAGCTTTTTTTTAAATCAATGGCTCCGTATGCAGATTGACGCATTTCCTTTTTTTGCAGTAAAGGCGACGGTTCCTCCTGTATATTGTCAAGAGTTTTCAGGGTATTTTTATTCCCCGCATGAGAAAATGATATTTCCGCATTTTCTCTGTCGCCATCGCGGTCATTCCCGATGGTAATATCAACGCAGTTCATATCTCCGCTTCTCTCCATTAACCTCTTCATGAGGCTGATTCTGTTTTCAAGAATGGAAATATTGCGCTCAGCTGCGGCATTGAATTCCTTTATGATGTCATCCATCTCTTTACGAAGCTTTTTTTCGCGAAACTCAGAAGCTGATTTTTCCAGCTTGAGACTGATGACAAGATAAAGAAGGGCTCCCATGAAGATGTTGATTACTATAAGTATAAACAGTTGCATTATGTCTCCTTAGAAGCTGCTTTTTTTTTGATTTTTTTTAATATCTGCAATCACAAAATTCAACCGCCCTATTTCAATACATCAATAATTTTACCCATACGGTCATCTTTAGAACGTGTCTTCGTTGTCCCATCGTCGTGCTGGTCGTTCTTTTCCTTCTCTTTCCGGGACTGCTCTTCTTTATTTTCCTTATCGTTGGCAAGAGTATCTCGCACTTCCGTTTTCTCACCTTTTTGCAGTTCGTCAAGTCTTGTATTTTTTAACGCTGATTTTTGCGCTGCTTCCTTGTCGAGAATCAACTGCTGTTCTAATCCGGCCCCGGACCTGGCATGCTCTCCTCTCCCCACTTCATGCATCTGTCCGATGTTTGTCTGGAGATCGATTGGTTTAATTGACATGCCGGACTTCCCTCCTGCTATCTCTTACGCTGAATCAGCGTAGCGATTCTCTGCTGTCCTTCAATTATTTGAGGCGGCTCATATTCAGAGAGTCTGATCTCATCCCCTTCGAGGGTAAATTTAATATAGTTGTATTGATCCTTTACGAGAAATTTCTGATCTTTAATATAAATGTCAACACCGGGATATACTGTCTTCTCCGCACAGATTTTCCCCCTGTGCTCAAGCATGCCCACATAGGCATTCAGCTCTTCAAGCTCCAGGTTGACTTCTTCCATCCGACTGGTGAGTTTCTGGTTCCTGGCCGTTAATTCCTGGAACATTTTCTCCTTTTCCTCGGACAGTTTAGATGTCCTCTTCTGATTGGTCAGTGTTGTAAGGTTTTTCTGCAATCCTTCAAGTTCACCGGAAATTTTCACCTTTATGGCTTCCAGCTCGCTCATCTGCTGAAGCACCTTGGGATTGATGCCGACACGTATTTCGGTTTTAGTGGCCACATCGGCTCCCAGAAACCGAGCATTCACTTCGTCACCGGCCCTGATCAGGCCACCCACAATCCGTGCACGCCGGCCATTGCAGTAAATACGTCCACCGGCATCCACATTGGAATGAAGGATACCCTCGGGGACAAGAACATCATTCTCGGAAACAATATTGGCATTCTGTATGAATTTAGCGAAAATTGATCCGCCCGTTGTTTCGATCCGTGAATCCTCGCGGCCCGATATACCCTGATGAACGATGATGTCACCCTCGGCCTCAAGGAAAGCCTTCTGAACAGTCCCCTTTACCTCAATATTACCGGCCGCCTTGACAACAAAATTATCCTGCACGCTTCCCGAAATAATGACCGATCCCAGGAAAACAATATTCCCCGTTTCAAGAGAGACATCCCCGTTGACCACATATACGGGCTCGACACTGATCTTCATCCTTTTAAAAACTACCTGACCATTGATTTCAGCGGTCAGTTCACGACCGTCTTCAGACAGTATGGTTCCTTTACCGTACTGAATCTGAACATCCTTGCCTGATTTTGCAGGTAGAATTCTGTTGGTAACAGTCCGGCCCGGTACACCCTCTTCCGCCGGAACCTTGACAGCCAGCACCTGGCCAACAACGACATTTTCCAGAAGTTCCAGGTTGCGAAAATCGACCTTCCCGCTTTCATCCTCTTCGAAACTTACGCTGGTTTTATCTATACGGACTTTATAATCGATATAGGCATCACGTCCATTCCTCATCCGTTGCCCTTCAGCCGCGGCAAGGGGATGGGTGTAATCCATGTTTTCCAGATATTCCTTTATCACTTCTTCTTTTATTCCCGTAACGACACCGGCTCCCTTCAAGGCATCGACAACCTCATTGTACTCCATGTGCCGGCCGCAAAAACGGGGAGGCGTGAAATGGACAAAGGCCTTCATTTCATCGTCGGTTATATTCACGGTCATATTTCCGTCATAATTGGGATTGGGTGTCCAGTCTCCCAGCCTTTGCGGTTTACCCGACTGTTTTTTTACCGCTTTTTCGATGAGGGAAATATCGGCATTACTGATCCGCATGGAATAGAGCTTGTTGTTTATCTGGTTGACATCGATACCGGTTCCTTTCCCTTTTGGAGGAATGACGGTAAGCCAGATACCGCTTTTTGTAACACGAATCTTGAAGGAAGCATCAACATCCTTTTTCTCTTCAAGCACAATTCCGGGGATATGAGCGGCTAGTTTCTTTTCAATTTCTTCCAGGTCAGAGTGCTCTGAGGCAACTTCCAGGGGCCGTACAAGAATCCGGTAGGGCTGGCGCCCGAATCCGAACAATCCTGCAGCACCTTTTTCAATAATTTCATAGTCCAGCATCGAGACGTCAACCTTCAACTCCTTCGAGGCCAGTTCAAGCGCCTGCTTCACCGAATCCGCATAAACCTCAACGGCATTATCGCCACTGAAATCATCGGAATCCTCAATATCCATGAACAGGTCTTTTAATTTTGACATATCAACCAACAATATTGGATTTGATTCTCCCCAATCGCCCCCGCAGTCTCATAATCGCCTTGGTGTGCAGCTGTGAAACCCTGCTTTCCGTTACCTCGAGCACTTCTCCGATTTCCTTCAAGGTAAGGTCCTCATAATAGTACAGGACGATAACTTTCTTTTCTTTGTCCGGCAATTTTTTTATGGCATCAATAATATAATCACGTATTTCCTCTTTTTCAATGAGAATATCGGGATTCATGCTTTCGGGCGCCTCGAGAGTTTCGAGGATGGAAAGTTCGTCATTATCGTCGCCCAGATACCAAATATCGTTAAGCGAAAGCATGGATGTTCCGCTCAGCTTATTGAGAAGAGACTGAAACTCGTCATTGGAAATGCCCATTTCCTTGGCAATCTCGTCGTCCTCAACGGTGCGTCCAAGTTTATTTTCCAGTTCTGATATTACCTGTTCGATCTGTTTGGCCTTCTGCCGTATAGAACGGGGAATCCAGTCGATGGACCGCAACTCATCGAAGATGGCTCCCCTTATCCTCGTCATGGCATAGGTCTTAAATTTTATTCCCCGGGCCGGATCAAACTTTCCGATTGCATCGATAAGACCGAAAACGCCATAGGATACCAGGTCGTCAAATTCGATGTTCTGGGGCATCCCCATGGAAACTTTCCCTGCCACATATTTAACAAGAGGGGCGTATTTGACCACGAAATAATCACGGATCATCTGATCCTGGGACTTGATGAATTTATCCCAGAGTTTTTCTTCGCCTATTGCGTCTAGTTCTTGAAACTTTTTATTATTCATGATCCCTTTCCCGGATTTTTTATTCCTCGCCCTTACGCATCATGGTTCGTACTGCTTCGGCCATTATCTTTGGTTCATACTTGAATAAGTTTTCATCGGCAATTATATGTTTTCCCATTTTCCCCTTTGACGGATTGACTTTACTCCCGACAAATTCATCTCCGCCTCCAGGTGCGCTCAAGGAATCCTCCAGACCGGTTTCGCCCGTGCCGCTTTTCAGATGGGGGAAATCACCCTCATTGAATTCTGAAAACCCTTCGCTGCCGACATTTGTCTCGGCGCCGGACCCTTCCCCTGAAACTGCAGCATCATAGGCATCATTTTGAAGCTCCGGGGTTTCAACATCAATGGCATCCTGTTCTTCACGGGAACCAAAACCTCTGAATATTTCACCAAATTCCGGAACAAACTTCTTGAAAACATACATAACTGCAAATCCCAGACCGGCAAATGTTACCGCCGATAAGACTGCCCGCACTATTACTACCGTACTGTCAATTCCGGCAATTATTCCGGAAAACAGCGATAACAGAAGCGCAGCAGACGCGAATACCATGCTGATTTTATATTCTATCTGTATATCTCGAACATTCATGATGCGCTCTTTTTTCATTACAACGACAGAACAGGAATCAAATGCAACAGACTACTATATATCAACTACAAATCTACAAATCAAGCTCTTTTTAAACCTCTATGCGGATTACACTTACCCGCACTATATGAGAATTACCGGCATGCATATTGTTACCCTGGTTATTTTATTCATCAGGCTCTATTCTTCACCCTCACCACCGGTGATAGTGATCAGATTTTTAAAAAATGATGCCAGGCCTGTTCCTTTCCCTTCACTTTTTTCCCTGTTGCTTATTCTATCGGCGATAATAGTGACACAACCCGACGCCTTTGATTTGGGATAGCTGACGATGAAGGGTTTCTGGTTTCTCACGGACTTGGGAACATAAATATCATCAAAAACAAATCCAAGATTCTCTACTTTTATATTGAGAAACTGACCGGCAATATTTATCACGCGCTGAGCCACTCGTTTCCCTTCCGATACGGACATGACGCGATTGACAATCAGTTTTATGACCTTGTCGGGAGTCTGCGCAGCAATGGACTTGATGATCCCGTATGCATCGGTTATTGCCGTAGGTTCCGGTGTGGTCACCACGATCACTTCGTCTGCGGCAATAACAAAACTGAGAACGTTCTGAGAAACACCTGCGCCCGTATCAATAATCATATAGTCATCTGAATCCAGTTCAGCAACAGCTCCGATAAAATCAGCACGCTGCTTGTGCTCCAGGTTGGCCAACTGATGAAATCCCGATGCACCGGCAATTATCTTTATGCCTTCCGGAACTTCAATGACAATATCCTTGAGCTTTTTTTTGCCCTTGATGACATGATACAGATTATATTTTGGTATGATACCCAGAATTACATTAATATTCGCCAGGCCAAGATCAGCGTCAAGCAGAGTCACCGATGATCCTCCCTGGGCCAACGCGATAGCCAGGCTGACGGATATACTTGTCTTACCCACTCCCCCTTTACCGCTTGTTATGGCAATAGTCTTGGTTTTTTTAGGGTTTGTACCCTTCTCAAGAACCAATCTCCTGAGATTAGCAGCCTGATCCAACTTGGACCTCCTTACGATTTATAGTTTAGCCCCGCCCATAATCATGTCGACAATCTTATCTGTATCGGCAACCTCAATATCATTGGGAACTTCCTGTCCGTTGGTAAAATATGATATGGGCTTACTATATTTATCGGCAATATCAACAACATTCCCAATAGTAGAAGTTTCATCAACCTTGGTAATTATTACACTGTCAAAGTTCATTATATCAAAGGCCCTGAATACATCGTGAAGATCGCTTTTTTTCGTGTTGGCGCTCACACAGAGTATCTTCTCAAAATCATAGTCCACCAGGTCCGCATAGCTCTTGATCTCTGAAATTTTGAGTTCATTTCTATGGCTTCTCCCTGATGTGTCCACTAAAATAATATCAGCCTTCTCCTTATCGATAACGGACCTGAACTCCTTCTGGTCATTTATCGCATATATGGGTATACGCATAATTTCCGCGTATTTCTTCAGCTGTTCCGTCGCCGCTATCCGGTAATTGTCAATGGTTATGAACACGACACGGTTCCCCTCTCTCAGAGAATGAAGGGCTCCCAGTTTCGCCAGGGTCGTTGTTTTCCCAACGCCTGTAGGACCGACAAACATTATTATTTTCTTTTTATTTGTTATTTTAATGGGCCCGCTGGTTACTATCCTGCTCTTCAGAAGATCCTTCAGGCTCTTTTCGATTTTGTATTCGTCTTTCAGATCATCCTTGCTGACAGAATTTTTCACTTCCTTGATTATGGAATTACATTGTTCAGTGTCATAATCATTTTTTCTGAGCACTTCCATATACTTGTTGATGACGGAATGTTCCTGTGCTGAGGTATGACCGTGACCCGTTTCTGAATTTTTGCTGTTAACCAGCTTATTCAGGGTATCTTTCAGATCAAGGAATTCCTTTTCAAATCGTTTTATCGTCAGAGATTCCCCGACAGCACCCCTGGTCTCTTCTTGTTCCGCATTCTCAGTATAATCCTTTACCGGCTCCGGAGCAACTTTTTTCTGTTCATTACCGGTGCGAAGATCATTCAGATTTTCATTCAACACATCGATGGTCCTGTTAATGGACTCCATGTGGGTATCCCTGGGCGCAGCGGCGGCCTTTTCCATGACAGGCCTGCTCTTTGCTGCCAGCAGGGTATCGAGGCCACGGGAATCGCCCACGGTAAAATCGATATTTCTCTTTTCCTGCTTCAGTTTCTGCGTCGTTTTTCTGTCCTGAACGCCGGCAGTAAGCTCCACCACTTCCCGGGCAAACAAACGTGAGTTAAGAATGCCGCCTTCCTTGACATATTTGTGACTAATGGGAATTGCATCATCTCCATGCTCTGTCTTCAGTTTCATCATCGCTTCGTTATAGGTCCTGGCATGAATTTTTACGTATCTCATCATTCTACTCCTTGCTTCTTATTGTTTTGCCGTGCAATATCCACAGCACCATTCCTTTCTTTATAGTCATTTATCGTCAGGCCGCCGATGAAACCAGGGCCGATACAATTACGTTAACACGGACCGTGCTGGCTATCTCATTGTACGATAGTACTGCCGGTGCCGGTATTTCCCTTTCTAAAAGCGCAAATGTCACACTTCGCACCTGGGGTGAAACAAGGAATACGGGCGTATGCCCCAGGTTCCTGGCCCTGCCGAAGGCATCGAGGAGGGCCTGCACGATCACCCGGTGAGAATCGGGATCGAGCGCAAGGATCCGGCCTTCAACGGGATCATCATGCAGGGCGCTTCGCATGGCCGATTCGATCTCGGGATCAACGGTGATAACATTGAGGATATTATCCCGGTCCACATAATCATTGGTAATCTGCCGTGCCAGTGATGACCGTACATATTCCGTCAGGAGACCCGCCTCGCGCGTGTGGTCCGAGTAGGTGGCGATGCTCTCCATTATCGAGAGCATATTCCGGATTGATACACGTTCCCGCAACAGATTCTGCAGCACTTTCTGAATATCTCCAAGACCGATTTTCTTGTCTTCGACTTCTCCGATAACAGCCGGATAATCATTTTTAAGGTTATCGATGAGCTGCTGCACTTCCTGCCTGCCCAAAATCTCGTCGGCGTGTTTCTTGATGATTTCCGTGAGATGCGTGGCGGTAATAGTGGGACAATCCACCACGGTATATCCCCTGCTCTCGGCGATATCCCGCTGCTCCGTTTCTATCCATATGGCCTTCAGGCCGAATACGGGCTCCGTGAATTCGCCACCCTGGATCTTTTCCTGAACATCGCCGGGATCCATAGCCATGAGTTTGCCCACCTGCAGATACCCGCGGCCCACCTCGACGCCCTTGATGAGAATTGAATAGGCCTCAGGCTCCAGTTCCATGTTATCCCTGATCCTGATGGGAGGCACGATGAGGCCCATGTCGAGGGCGCTCCTGCGCCTGATATTGGTTATCCGGTCAAGCAGCGTTCCGCCCTGCTCGGGATCGACAAGGGGAATGAGATTATACCCGATCTCAACTTCCAGCGGATCGACCTGGATGAGAGGCAGAACGGATTCCGGTTTATGATCTTTTCTGGCCGCATCTTCTTCTTCCCGCGCGGCCAGACTTTTTTCCTCTTCTCGGGTTTGCGTGAGGAGGTATCCGAGTCCGGCAAGGCCTGCCGCAAGAAATATAAGAGAGAATTTCGGGAAACCGGGTATCAGCACGGAGCCCCCGAGAGCTGCAGCGGTAATGAAGAGGGCTTTGGGCTGAGAACCGAGCTGGTCCGCTATCTGGTCGCCCATATTGTCATTGGAAACGGCACGGGTCACGATTATACCGGTAGCAGTGGTTATCAGAAGTGAAGGGATCTGGGCCACAAGTCCATCACCGATACTGAGCAGCGTGTATGTTTTCAACGCCACATCAAAGGACTCTCCCCGCATGACCATACCCACGGTGAATCCGCCGATTATATTAATCACGGTTATGATAATACCGACCTTCACATCACCCTGGACGAACTTCGAAGCACCATCCATGGCGCCGTAAAAATCCGCCTCTTTCCGAATCTCCTCACGACGTTTCCGCGCCTCGCTCTCGTTGATAAGGCCGTTTGCCAGGTCGGAATCTATGCTCATCTGCTTTCCCGGCATGGCATCGAGGGTGAACCGGGCCGCTACTTCAGCGGTCCTTGTGGCACCCTTGGTGATTACCAGAAACTGAACCGCCACAAGTATAATGAATATGATAAAACCTACGGCATAATTACCCCCGACGACGAAGGCTCCGAATGTCCTTATGATCTTCCCATCAAAGGCGGCCCCATTGAGCAGTATGAGCCGCGTCGACGATACGTTCAGTGCCAGGCGGAAAACCGTCGTGATGAGGAGCAAAGCCGGGAAAATTGAAAAGTCAAAGGACCGGCTGATGAACATAACGATCATGAGAATCAGCAGGCCTATCATGACGCTCACTGCCAGAAGAAAATCGAGCAGGAAGGTCGGCAACGGGATGATGAGCATCATGACTACGGAAATGACGCCGATTCCCATGAGTATATCGGTTTTCTGCATCCACTGTAAATTGGCAAACAGCGGCATTGCCGTCTTGTTAGCTTCAGCCATTACAACCCTCCTTTCCCCTCAACGATCCTGGACCTGAATGCATCATATCGCTTCCTGATACTGATTTTTTTTGTACAGTTCGGCATAAACCAAAGATACGGCGTAAAAAAGCTCTCCCGGTATTATGTCTCCTACTTCCACATCCTTGTAGATCTGCTGTGCAAGCGGTCTGTTCTCCATGATGGGCACATTATTTTCCTTGGCCACCTGCCGGATCTTCAGTGCCATACTGTCTGCGCCTTTAGCTATTAGCGTGGGGGCCTCCATGGTTTCCTTGTCGTACTGGAGCGCCACGGCAAAGTGTGTCGGGTTTGTTACAACGACATCGGCCCGGGGGACGTCACGGATCATATTCTTCATGACCAGCTCACGCTGCATCTCACGCAACCGGGCTTTCAGGTACGGGTCCCCCTGCGTTTCCTTGTATTCCTCTTTTAATTCCTGTTTTGTCATCTTCAATGATTCAATGAATTCCTGCTTCTGGAAAAAATAATCGGGAACAGATAGGAGAAGGAGAAGGACCGATGTCCACAGGATTATTTTAAGTCCTGATAGCATAGTTATTTTCAGTGCCATGGCCAGAGAAAAATCGGGCGTTGCCAGAATTTCCTCAAAGTCGGCAACGATAATGAGATATGCCACAAATCCGATGGCCAGAACCTTAAAAATCGATTTAAAGAGGTTCATGGCAACCTGCTTGGAGAAAAATATCTTTTTCAAGACCGTGGCCGGATCGAATTTTAATTTACTCCAGTCCCATTTTAACGGATCCGTTGAAACCTGGAACCCAACCTGTATCACGTTTCCGATAATCGCCGCAAAGACCACAACCCCGAATATGGGCATCAGTATCTTCGTCATCTCAAACACTATGGAAAAGAAATCATGCTGGATACTCTTCGACGTTATCTCCATCCGTGAAAAAGATGAAAGGTAATACCTGGTCATACCCGCCAGTGAATCATAAATCCACGCCCCGAATATAAAAACAACCAGAATGCCGAATATGACAACGAGAGTCTGGGCCAGTTCCTGCGTTTTGGCCACCTGCCCCTTGTCCCTGGCTTCCCGCAGTTTTTTCTCTGTAGGCTCTTCGGTTCTGCCTTCATCCTCAGCGCCGAAAAGCTGCAGGTTGAAAACAAAGCCCTGCAGATCGGGATGGCTCCAGCCGTAATATGTTTCGAGAAATTGACTCACACTTTCATCCTTAACATATAATCAGCAGGTGAAATACCTGCCGGTTTTTCAAAACAGATCACCCTGGCCAGTGATGCAGCACCTTTACCACAAATGTAAAGGTCCGCTCCAGTGATACCTGCATAATCCGCACCACGAGCGGGGCCGTTATTATCAATAGTCCAAAAGCGACAACAATGCTGAAGGGAAATCCCATCATCATGATATTCATCTGCGGAGCCGCCTTGGCCAGCACACCCATGCTCACCGAGATGAGGAACAGTACGCCTACGATGGGAAGTGCTATTTTTATAGCCACTATAAACATCCCGCTGAAGGTATACATGAGATATTTAAAAAGCTGCCCCATCACAGCCTTGTCCGCACTGACCAGAGGCGCCAGTTCATATGACCTGTACAGGGCCTCAATAAGAAAGTGATGCCCGCCGATAGCAAGAAAAATCAGAAGCCCTATCAGGTTCTGAAGCTGTCCGATCAGGGGCACCGAAACCTGCCCCAGGGGATCCAGCACTTCGTTTATACCGAAGCCCATCTGCACCGAAAACAACTGCCCGGCGAGCTGAAAAGACGCGAACATAACCGATACGAGAAAGCCGATATACAGCCCGATGACCACTTCCCGTAAAACCATGAGATAATATATTCCCATATTCCCCGTTATCTTATAGCCGTGCGAGGCTATTATGGGAAAAATAACAAGCGCTATAAGAAATGAAAGAAGCGCTTTCAACCTCATCGGTATGACAGCGCTGGAATAAAACGGTGCTATAACGATCATGGCGCTCATTCGCATCATGATCAGCAAAAACACCTGGAAATGATATACAAAATACTCCATCACCCCCCGCCCATTTTCCCTATCATCTCAAAAACATTGTATGTATAGTTCACGAGCGTTCGTATCATCCACGAGGCGAAAATGAGCAATGCGGCAAAAATGGCTATAATCTTAGGAACAAAGGTCAGCGTCTGTTCCTGTATTGAAGTGGTTGTCTGAAATATCGCCACAATAAGACCTACTATCATGCCCACCCCCATTATAGGTGCCGACACGATCAATGTTGTCATCAAGGATTCACGAAGTATTTTAATTACCATTATATCTGTCATTGTTTGTTCCTCTACCCGACTTACCTGTTCCGCAAAGGGTCTTTATATCCCTTCAAACGGATATTGCACTTATCTGAAAGACCGTACCAGTTCATAGACAAGGAGATTCCAGCCGTCCACGAGAATAAAAAGAATGATCTTGAAAGGCAGCGATATCATGACCGGGGGCAGCATTATCATACCCATGGCCATTAAAGCGCTTGCCACTATCATGTCGATAACGATAAAGGGGATAAATAAATACACGCCGATTTCAAAGGCTCGTTTAAGCTCACTGATCATAAAAGCCGGAATCAGGCAGTACGAGGGAACCTCATCCATGTTCTTGGGCTTGTCGATTTTGGCCAGCTTGATAAATAGAGCGATATCCTTTTCCCTGGTCTGCCTGAACATGAAGCCTCTCAGGGGTTTCATTCCTTTATCAAAAAACTGGGTATTGTTTATTTTACCGTTAAGATAGGGCTGCAGTGCCGTATTATTGATTTCCGTGAAAGTGGGCGCCATAATAAAAAAAGTGAGAAAAAGCGACAGACCGACTATTACCTGGTTAGGCGGCATCTGCTGAAGGGAAAGCGCCCTTTTGACAAAATCCAGTACGATAACGACCCGAGTAAAGGCCGTGGTCATGAGAATGATGGATGGTGCCAGTGTCAATATAGTCAGGAGAAACAGAACCTGGAGGCTCAGTGCAACATCTTTCGGAGATCCCGCCTCTTCTATATCAAAGGCAATTTTGGGTATGGGCATGCGGACTCCGCCGGCATTCTGTGCATGAACAAGCACCGGCACAAATAAAAGCGCCAGCATGATTATCATCAGGTATTTTTTATTCATCGCCATTACCATTCAAGTGCTTCAATCTCTTCTTCTGTCGTTTCAGGTAATCCAGGTCGACACCGGAATCACCGCCCGGCATGGTATCGGTCGTTCTATTGTGCTCATATTTGTCGTTTATTTTTTCAATTACCCTGCCGATCTGGGTTTTAACATATTCCTGGAAGCCGCCCTCGGGGACCGGTTTTGAACGCGAACCGAGCAATCGGATTCTGTCCATTTCTTCCTTGCTGGTTATTTCAGTTATGAGATTAATCCCGCTGTCGGCAACGCCGAGAACCAGTATTTTCCCTGCCAGGTCTACAACCTGAATATATTTATTCTGACCAACGGGAACGACGGAGAGTATTCTCACCACATCCTCGCCCTGTATGTTTATTCCCGCCTTTTTGGTGACAAACTGAAAAAAGTAATAGAAGGCCCCTACGAGAATGCCCAGAATCAGGATCGTCTTTATTATCATCCACGCGTAGGACTCTTCTTCCGCCTGTGGTTTGAAATCATCCTCGCTGTATTCCTTGTCGGTTATTCCCGGAATACCCGGTTCTTCCTTCACCAGGGGCTGTTTTTCTTCCACCGTGGATTCTGCATTCCCTTCCGTTCCGGTTTTTTCGTTCTTCTTCACTTTGTCGGCCGGATCAGCAGTTTTTTCCACCTTTACCGCGCCGGGAGACTGGACCTTTTTTTTCTTTTCAGCCAGGAGTGCGACATCGGCAAGGGAAACCAGAAACAGCGCAAGGAGAAGAAATCCCGCCATGCGTGCTCCATTCCGTTTCCGGTAATTATTTGTTTTATCAATTACAATCATGTTATGTCTCATTATATTTCATTCCCGTCATTAATTTTAATGGCGGGACTCGGAACAGTCTAGGGCCTCATTCCGGTCAGACGTTCATCGGGACTTACGATATCCGTTACCCTGACACCGAAATTCTCGTCTATTACAACAACCTCGCCCTTGGCAATGAGCTTGCCGTTAACCAGGAGATCGACGGGCTCACCGGCCAGTTTATCGAGCTCGATGATGGAACCTTCACCAAGGCCCAGTATTTCCTGAACCAGTTTCGATGTCCTCCCCAGTTCCACCGTAAGTGTCATGGGAACGTCGAGAAGCAGCGATATATCACCGACAGCGCTCTGAGACATCCCTTCATCAAGAGGCGGAAACTTCACCGGGCTTATTCCCACCTGCGAAGCCTGCTGCTGATAGGTCTGGGGCGGTCCCATGGACTGGGTCTGCATCCCTCCCCCCCGTGACATGGAGGAAGCCAGGTTGGCATCCATTATATGATACAGCTTTGAATTGACAACGCCTTCAATTATAATGTCGTAGGTTATTTTAACCAGATCGCCGGGAGGCAGCTGCAACTCTTTGGCATTCCGCACCATGGAAAGGACTGCCGGTGTCGTACCGATCCCGCCCCCCAGGCGGTTGCCCAGCTGTGTTGCGATTGACGAAAGAAGCTGGTTGGTGAACTCCTGGATTGTGCTCTGATGTGCTTCGGTCATCTCTGCCGGAGCTACCCCGGACTCATCACCCATCATGAGAGATGATATGGACCCTGCATCGGCGAGATTGAATATGACAAGGTTTTTTCCGCTTACAACGCCGCTGTAATCCATTGCGACCTGAACATACCGGGAAGGAAATTCTCCCATGACAGCATCGCGATTTTTCCCCTCCACCACCGCATTGGTGATGACCAGGTTTTTGCCTCCCAGGTAACCGGCCAGCGAAGGTGCTACAGAACCGACGATGCCGTTAAGCAGGTCCCTGACGGAATTCTGTTCCATACCGGAAAACATCCCCGATGATCCCCCAAAATCCATGGAGGGGGAAGTTCCTGGAATCGTTCCTATATCGTCGGCACCCTGCAACAGGGCATCAATTTCGTCTTGTGATAATGAGCCGTCACCCATAGCATCCTCCACTATTTCCGCCTGCGGCAATATACATTAACTCAGGCGCATCTTAAAATTAAACCATCGCTATCGAAAGAAAAATTGTTCAGCACCCTTAAGACAATAATTCGCACTTCAACGCAGCAGGCTTAATTTACGACAAACTCTTTAAAATATACTTCCTTAATTTTCCCTGAAATAAGCCTCACGTTTATATGAGCTTTAATTTCCTCGGCCAATTCCACTGCATCGCTCACCGAGGACAAATCTTCATATTTTTTTCCCTGAAGGAGTATATTGATAATGTGCTGAATTTCATCCTTCCTATTTACCAGTTCGTTATTCAGCTCCACATTCATTTCATACGCCAATGAAATCTGCATTTTGATAAAATGAGGTTCAGGGTCCGCCGTCGTTTTTGAAAACGAAGGAAGTTCATAGGTATTCAGGGGCGGAGGCGGCGGAGCCGCTACGATATCCTGACTTTTTTCATAATTGCTTTCCTGAACATTCTTCGACACCAGATAGGATATACCGGTAACCAGGACAATGAGCAATATGCCTCCTGCCACATAGAGCAGTATTTTAACGATTTTAGAGGTGGCACCGGACCCTGCCGGCTCTTCAGGAGCAGCCCCCTCCTCTTCAATTATATCATCCCTTTCATCGTCGCCCATTTGCTACCGCCTTGCTTTGATCTTTTATTCGAATGCGGGGAGCACCCACCCTAATAAAAGTACTAAGAATATAATCAGGAATCAACACTCTGCCCGCCGGCAAATTTGCGCAAACTTATGTGACATAATAATATATAATTATTATTTATGTCAATTAATTTATGCATTTTACCTGATATGTAACATCTTTTATCATTATTCTTCACCGGCAAAATATGCCGTAAAACACGAATACAAGCCTGTCTTCAGACGAGCACGGCAAGTCTTCCGGCATAGTTGCGCTTCAGGCTCTATGTGCTCTTTTTAGTTTTTCGGCATAAAAGAATGGCGAAAAGCAAAAAAATTCAACGATAAGGTATATTTATTTACGAGAAAAAATCAAAACGGGAAACAGGGGCGATCAATGTGTGATATATTCAGCTTCAAATTCTTCTTTTGACATGGTGGTAAAAAAATTGTTCAACTTGGCTGTTTTAAAAACCGTTACGACCGTCTCGCTCAGATCGAAAAATACCAGTTTGACATTCACTTTCGCCGAGCTGTTGAGAAATTTGACCAGGATTCCTATGGCCGACGAATCAATATATTTAATTTTTTTGCAGTTAAAGGCAATAACACGGGGCTGCCTGGACACCTGTTCATTCCAGAGCTCCTCTGCATAACTTACGCTCTCCAGATAAAACTCACCGCTGATGCTGATGATAATAACATCGTCATGTTCCGCTACACTAAAATCTACCATGGCACCACCTTATATAAAATCAACCCTGCTATGCATATTTGTCAAGATATTTTCAGCACCCGTAATGATCCGCCGGTCCCGTATCACCGGTCTTTGCCTCGGTCAAGCCTTTCAACGCTCAGGGTACCTGCACCCACATGCAGTTTGGAAAAGTATTCAATCGTTTTCTGCAATACCTCTTCCATGGATTCCTTTACGAGATACTTTCTGTCATTCACCAGCGTGATGACGGTATCGGGTTTTTCCTCCACGGTTTCGATGTGCGACGCATTAAGCGTAAAAATTTCACCGTTAAATTTATGTAGAGTAATCACCGCTGCCTCCCTTTCCGATTTTTTCTCGCTTCAAACATGAGAAAGTATTCCCGTATATGCGTCTTCCTGACGCTTTTCACCGAGCATCCCGGCACGCTGCAATCGAAAACCGGCACAGTCTGTTTTTCCAGAAGTTCTTCCAGCCATAATTTTGCCGCAAGGAACTGGGAATTGGTATAAAACCCGTTTCCATCCCGATGAATTTCATACTCCCGTGCCCTCCGGGAAACCTCCATTTCAAGAGCGGGCATCGGTTTCAGGCGTGTCTGACCGAGCAGATGCCGGGCATGAACAAGAGATTCACGGAGATAAAACCTGTCCAGAAAGGCCATATCGTTTCCGCAGAGAAGCAGCGATTGGATACCGCACCCCAGGGCTATAGCCACGGCCTGCGTGGTAACCAGGCTCGCCGTAGCGACAAATCCCAGTTCCCTCCCGGCCTTCTCCCACAACGCGTTAAAGGGCTCCTCGTGAAGCATCCAGTTATAAAAATGCATTTCTCCCCGCCATTTCCGCACATTTATCCCGGACATACAGGTAAATGCCAGGAGCCGCATCTTCCCCGTATCCAGTCCTCCGAAAAAATCCACGGGAGTCGTTTCGCAGGAAATGACGAATCCGGGGACTATCCCGCTGCGCACAAGGGGCCTGAGGGCCATATCCGTGGAAATAATGACGAGCTCCCGGCGAAACTGATATTTTTTTAAAAGATGCAGATCCTTTTCCAGGGAAGGGCCCGCACCGGCGATGATAACATGTTTGCCTGCCAGCAGGGGCATGATTCCCTGAAGTCCGCCATGCCGCCGGATATAGGGCAGGTTTTTCTCCAGATTTCTTTCAAAGGCGGAAAACCGCTCATAAATAAGCCCGCTATTGAGATTTGAATACAGTATCCCCTTGTCGATCATTGAACTCAGTATACATTACGCTTTCAAAAGGGATGTAACATACTTTACGATCTCCACATGGTCCAGTTCAATGGGATCTATGGATTCGAGAATACCGATGAAAATTACGATGGTCTGTACGATACGCGAGAGATATTTAACATCGAGATCGGAACGGCGCCGTGTGGGTACGGATTTTCTGTCATTGATGATTATATTATCATAAAATATTCTGAGACGGCTTATGTAAGTTTTCATTATTTTAAGAATCTTCTCATCCTCGAAGGCGTAAAGAATGAGGTTGATGATTATCCGTATATTGGTTTTATCGAGAATAAAATTCTCCACGCCGACCAGGGCCGACATGGGCGCCATGGAGTCGGCTTCCAGGCCCATCTGAAGAATCTGGCGGTGGGCGACATCAAAATCATTAAAAATATCCTCGATGAGCGACAGGTAGATATCCTCTTTTGTTGCAAAATAATGCAGTACGCCGCCTTTGGAAAACCCGGCCTCATCGGCAATATCCTGAACTGTTATTTTTGAGTATACATCGTTCCTCAGACGTACCTTCAGGGCATCTATGATGATTTTTTTCTTTTTCAGTATTTTATCTTCCTTTTTAACCATCATTTGATTGTTTACTCCTCAACATTTATTCTGATTTATTCTTTTTTTTGCACTTCTGCCAGCTTTTGAACAAATAATCAAGCACTAAATCATGATTGCAAGAGCCGTTCAGTTTTTATACAATCGTATATATAGAACGGTTGTATAAAAGAATTTCAATTGTACAATATTATGTTATAATACAAAATGGCGTTTATTATTTCAATTATTTTATGTAATTCTGAATAACTATCATATGAAAAAAGAGACCATCGTCACCCATTCAGCGGAAGAAACCCTTGAATTTTTCCGCGAAATCGGCAGACAGGCAAAAAAAGGCGCTGTATTCGCCCTGCACGGCGATCTGGGCGCGGGAAAAACAATTATCGCCAAGGGCATCGCCCTGGGCATGGGCATCGGGGATGATATCACCAGCCCGACTTTCACGCTGTTGGAATCCTATGAAGGGCCGCTGCCCCTGTATCATTTTGATCTTTACCGCATAGAACGCGATGACGAATTCGACAATCTTTTCTTCGAGGAATACTGGGAAGGAGACGGCGTGGCCGTGATCGAATGGGCGGGAAACGCGGGAAACAGGCTGCCGGAAAATTCTCACAGAATACTCATTGACTACATAGACGAAAATACCAGGAGCATAACCATTGAATATCCTGATCTTTGATACGGCAACACCGCTGGAATTCATCATCCTCGGCGGGGAATCAGATGTTTTCATGCACCATGAAACAGTGGACAGAACTCATTCCGCCACCATCTTCCAGAACATGAAAAAACTGCTGAACGAGGCCCGCATTGACCTGAGCAGCATCGATCTCATCGCCGCCGGTATCGGACCCGGCTCATTCACGGGCATTCGCATTGCCGTGACAACGGCCAGGATGCTGGCCCAGATATTGAATATCCCGCTCATCGGGATAAAGACCCATGAGCTCTATGCCTCCTCGGTGCAGGCATCACCGGGAGAGCAGATTCTTATCGCCTTTGATGCCAGAAAAAAACGAGTATTCGGTGCCCTGTACAGGCACGGAGAGCAGCCCGGGGAAACAGTGGAGCTGGTTCCGCCCGGCGATTACGGCATGGAAGAACTTCTGCAAAAGGCCGATCCCGAGGCGCGTACATGGTGCGCCGGAGACGGGATCGGCCCCTACGGCACAATCGTCGATGAAATTCTGAAAAATCACCGCCACCTGGAGAATTTCATTCCTTCAGGCGACGCCATCCTCGAATTGGTATTAAAAAAATATAAAACCGGTAAGAACAAGATTCACTACTCAGAGATTCATCCTTTTTATGCGAGAAAATCCGATGCTGAAACGGCGAGGGGGAAATAAAAGCGCAAACCGTTATTTTTTCTTAAGCGATTTGATCAGGCGGGCCTTGTAGTCCGTTTCCATGGGATGCAATATGGAATAAAACCGCTTCATCTCATCCTTGCGGGAGCTGTTGCCTTCAAAGTCCACGCCCACGAATATGCCCCCACTTTCGTCACCGTACGTGGCTTTTATATCCCCGTAAATGGTAATGGGAGCCTGGAGACGGAAAACGATATCGAAAATAAACCCTTTTGATTTAAGCATGGATTTAATAAGATTTTCATTGGTAATCCGGAGCTTGGCCCCGCCGCGGCTGATATCGATTATCTCCTGGTGTACCGGGATCAGCAGCGTGTTGGCGTCGCGGATCCGGTCAACGAGCTTGAAGGACTGTGCCTTTATATCCAGCACCTTGTCCAGGGTAAAGTATTCGGTTTTGGAGATGAGCTGGATATAGGCGAATGGTATCGTATCGGAGACCTCGGTTATATACAGTACGGGGACTATAATGATGGATTTATAGCCCTTTTCCACGTTCCGCTTCATCAGGAGATTAAATTCAGCCCCGAAAAGCTCCCGGGCATCGATAAAATCTTCATTCATTGCTTCATAGGCCTCGGGGTCCGCTGCATCGGGAACAAACAGGGTTTTTCCCGTCTTTTTCATATATTTCAGCACCGAATCCCTTTCCCCCGTTGAAAAAACATCTACTTTAACGATATCGCTCATGCTGGAATTGCTGGAATGGAACTGGTCCAGCACTACTTTTATACTGGTGGGGATATTAAAACCCGATATGTCGATAGTATGCTTCGATATCTTGAAGTTAGTCGCATAGGCCTCATCGGCGTTTACCCTGAACCGAAGATCTTTTCGCCCCTTAACGGCCCTTCGGGCACTCATGATGCGGCAGTGAAAATAGCCGGGACCACGCTCCTCCACTATCTCAAAATCAACTTCAAGATATTTTTCCGAAAGACCATAGATGCTGATTATCTTGTCCGTTTTATACGAAGGATCGGTAACGACCATGACCGTATGGTCATCCAGGAACTCGTTGATGGTAATCTCCGTTTTTTCCACAGAATAGCGGACATAGAGCTTTCTGTTCCTGAATTGTTCTTTCAGGATGCCAAAAACATCTTCGATTGTCTCCATCGTATCGAAATCACGCTGTTTTCTCTGATTTACCTTCACCAGACCGCGACCTCATGGGTTTTATTAATTATAATACACAAATGCAATTGATTCCACTTAAAACGTCTTAATAAAATATCGTGCATTCCCCGCGATTACTTCAATAAAATTATTGAGAAGACCGGTCCGGCGGGGACTGACAAAAGAAAAAAAGAGGGGTTCATCCCTCTTTTTTTCTTTTACCTGTCAAATAAAACACTGCCTACTTCTTTGCTTTAGCTTTGGCTTTAGCTTTGGCTTTAGCTTTGGGCTTGGGCTTGCTAGCAGCTTCTTTTTTCTTTGCAGCGTCGATGTCTTTTTTCAGTTTGCCGACAGCGGCTTCTTCGGCCTTCAGCTCTTTCTGGAGCTTGGACACTTTCGCTGACTTCCTCTTGAGTGAGTCGCTCAACTGTTTTACTGATTTACCTGCCATGTTTATTACACCTCAATTTTTAAATTAAGTTTTACTTGGTTAATGATACTCATCATTAATTTTAATGCAAGCAAAAAAAATTTTTTTGCGTATAACTGACGTAATGCTGTTAATTATAATTAATCACTTGACGCTTCAACCATCATCGAATATTTGATTATGGTATTGAGCAATCTATAATCAACAGCACTACCGACTGCCGACGCGCATAATGTCCGGCGCGTCACTGTCACCTAAGAGCTCTTTGTTTATTATTCGTCATTGTGTCCTTAAAAGTTTATTAATATTTTTTTTAAAATAATTAAAATGGTACTACTATGAGCGGCAAATTACCCATTGTCACAATCGTCGGAAGAAGAAACGTGGGCAAGTCCACCCTCTTTAACGCACTCATCAAAGAGAAGAAGGCAATCGTCGATGCCCATGCGGGACTCACCCGCGATGTTCTGTACTACAATGTCCACTACAATGATTGTTCCTTCATACTCTCCGACACTCCCGGCCTCGACCTTCCTGACCTGTCGGAACTGTCGGCACCCATCATGGATAACGCGCGCAGGCACCTGGAACGGTCGTCGGCCATCATACTGCTCCTGGAAGACCCGGCACCGGACTCCTTCGACTGGGACCTGGCCAAGCTGGTGCGTAAAATGTCCATTCCCTCAATTGTGGCCGTCAATAAAATGGATAACAACGAAAAGATGGCTAATGTAGCGAACTTTTACGAGCTTGGTTTCAAGGAAATAATTCCCATCTCGGCGCTTCAGCGCTACAATCTTCCCCTGCTGCTGGACAGAGTAACGGAACTGCTTCCCATGAAAAAAACCGCCGTAAGGGAACCCGACATCACCATTTCCATCGTGGGACGCCCCAATTCGGGCAAATCTACCCTTCTCAATGCCTTTATGGGCTTTGAAAGGTCCGTTGTTTCCGATATTCCCGGCACTACGCGCGATTCCGTGGATGATTATTTCACTTTTCATGAGAAGCTGGTGAAGGTGGTCGACACGGCCGGCATCAGAAAAAAAAGCAAAATGACGGAAAACATTGAATATTATTCATTCACCAGGACCATTGACTCGATAAAAGGGAGCGATATCGTCATCCATGTCATGGACGCCGAGATCGGGCTCTCGGAGACCGATAAAAAAATCTTCGATGAGATACAGAACGTGGGAAAACCCGTGATTTTTGCCGTAAATAAATGGGACACCATACAAAAAGATGATAAAACCTTCGACGCATTCAAGGATAAACTGATTTTTAAATTTTACCGCGCCGATGATTTTCCCATCATTTCCATCTCCGCGAAAAACAAGGTACGCATAAATAAAATTCTGCAGACGGCCATACAGCTAAAAGAAAAAGCCGGAAAGCGTATAGATACCCCCACGCTGAACAAGGTAATTGCCCGGCTCCAGAGTGCCGGCAGATTACCGCAGCTGGGACACAAGATCAGAATATATTATGCGGCCCAGATACATACCATACCGCCCCAATTCAAGTTTTTCGTGAACAATGCCGCTCTCTTCAGGAAGGATGTGGTTCGTTATTTCGAAAAATCACTGCAGAAAGAGTTCGACCTGGAAGGAATTCCCGTCATCATTCATATTGAAGGGAAAAAAAGGCAGAAAACAAAAAAATAAAACCCTCTTTACATGGCCACGCGTCCCCGGAATGACTTGACGATAGTGGCACTGTCGGCGAACTCAAGATCCGAACCCACGGGCAGACCGTGGGCTATCCTGGTAACCCGGACACCCAGGGGCATGAGAATCCCGGCCAGGTAGAGTGCCGTGGCATCGCCCTCCACGGTGGGATTCAGAGCCAGTATCATCTCCTGTACCGGCTTTGCCGCGTATCGGTCCAGCAGCGAGGATATGTTGAGTTCATCGGGCCCGATGCCGTCCAGCGGTGAAATAACGCCCATGAGAACATGGTAAAGGCCATGGAATTCACCGGTCCCCTCGATAGTAAGCACATCCCTGGCATTCTCCACGATACAAATGGTATGTGCGTCTCTGTCCCGGTCGGAACAGATAGAACAGACATCGCTGTCGGAAATTCCCCCGCATATACTGCACGCCATGATATGTTCCTTGACCTCGAGCATGGCCCTGGCAAGATTACCGACTTCGTCATGGCTCATCTTGAGGATGTGAAAGGCCAGGCGCGATGCGCTTTTAACGCCGATTCCCGGCAGCCTGGAAAATTCCCTCGTAAGGGATTCAAGATACCGCGAGGGATGATCCATTCCGGTCAGCCCAGTCCCGGGATATTCAGGCCGCCCGTAAGTTTTGCCATTTCAGCAGCCGATTCCTTTTTCATGTTTTCAACGGCGTTATTGACGGCGGATACCACCATCTTCTCAATTTTTTTCGCGTCTCCCTGGGAAACCAGGGCCGGATCGATAGCGATGTCGAGCAGGCTGAATTCCCCGTTCACGCTGGCTTTAACTAAACCATCGCTGGACTTTCCCTCCATACGGGTCTTTTGCAGTTTTTTCTGAATATTTTTCATTTCTCTCTGCAGTTTCATCAGGTTTCCCATATCTCCAAGACCTTTCAGCATTCTCATTCTCCTTTTTTTTCTATTATCTGACCATGAAACAGGTCTTTTATCTTCTCAATAGTGGGATTATTCCCTTCCACACCTTCAACTTCGGGATTTTTCATCATTACCGCGTCGGGAATGGGAGCTGCGGGCTCCGCCTTTTCTTCCCCGCCCTGCCCGTTTCCCGTACCGCGATTATTGTTTTCCGCAGCCTTCACAACGCCGGACTTCGGGCCTGCAGCGCCGGGGGCGGCGACACCGACGCTGATATTCAGGTCAACGCCGAGTCTCCGGGACATGCCCTCTTTTACGACATTCCTTTTTTCCGTATCAAGAATACGCGTATAATAGGAATTATCCTCATTCGCCGGATAGATAACATGCAGTGTTCCTCCCTCAAGGCGTATCGAAGCCGGCTTGAGAATATCATGCAAAAACTGCTTTTCGCCCATGATCCCTTTCATAAAATCGCTCCAGGCATCACGGACATCGGATTCTTCCGTCATGCCTTTGCTTTCAGGGACGGAATTGGTTTTTTTTTCAGGGCGATCCGGCACCGCCGCACGCGGAGAAGCAGAAACAGCGCCGGCAGGGTCTGCCGCTTTTATATCCTGCATTTTCTTCAGCAGTTCCGCAAGAGAGGGGTTTCTCTTCACGGCAAGCATATCCAGTAGGGCCATTTCCAGGTTGACCCTTTCGTTATTGGCGTATTTGAGGTCCGACTGGAGCTCCACGGCGATACGGAATATCTGACTCATCTCTTCATCATGGAAAAGACCCGACAGGGATTTTATCATGGCCGCTTCCTCATCGGACAGACCCAGAAGCCCCTGCATGGAAACGCCGTTTTTCACCAGACGCAGTGACCGCAGGACATCAATGAATCCAGCCACATATCTCGGTATGTCGACGCCCATGGTAACCACGCGTTCCACCTCCTGCATGACGGCCAGGGCATTGTCTCCGGCGATATTTTTCAGCTGGGCCGTAAAGCTGTCTATGGTCACGATACCCAGTACGGTCAGGGCGTCCTCTTCGCAAATATCGATAGCACCCCCGCTCTGCTGTGAAAATGAAATAACCTGGTCAAGCAGGGACTGGGCGTCGCGCATGGCGCCGTCGGCCGCGCGGGCGATAGGGTACAGGGCATTATCGGATATGGCATAGCCCTCCTGCTTCGCGATGTGCCTGAGGTGCTCTACAATGGGTTCAGCCGGTATTTTTTTGAAGAAAAATTTCTGACAGCGCGACAGGATCGTTTCCGGTATTTTATGATACTCCGTGGTGGCAAAAATAAAAACTACGTGGGGCGGCGGCTCTTCCAGGGTCTTCAAGAGGGCATTGAAGGCCTGCGTGGTGACCATGTGCACTTCATCAATTATATAGACCTTGTATGTGCCTTTTACCGGGGCAAAATTCACATTTTCCCGCAGTTGGCGCACGTCCTCCACGCCGTTATTGGAGGCACCGTCTATTTCAATGACATCAAAGGAGGTACCGTTTTTAATTTCAACACAGTTTTCACAGACACCGCAAGGGGTATCGGTAGGGCCGTTGACACAGTCCAGTGCCTTGGCCAGGATTCTGGCCATGGTGGTCTTCCCAACGCCGCGGGGACCGGAAAAAAGATATGCGTGGGAAATCCGGCCATTGCGGATGCTGTTTTGCAGGGTCTTTGAGATATGATCCTGGAAAACGACATCATCGAACTTTTGAGGTCGCCATTTTCTGGCAATTACTTGATATGCCATAACCTCTTATCAAACCTGAATCGCCTGGTGTTATTGATGGAGCCGGCGTCCGCCGGAGTGAGTTATGAGTAATAAAATATCAGCATGCCCCGATTATCATTAAAACCTTATCGATATGCGGAAACCGGCATTTTCATGCCTGTGTTATGGATTCGGAGAAGGGGGGATTCGAACCCCCGGTAACTTGCGCTACACACGGTTTCCAACCGTGCTCCTTCGGCCTCTCGGACACCTCTCCTTTTTAGTGACGGGTGAAGAGTGAAAAGTGATCAGCAATAGAAACCCATCATCCTTCACTGCTCACTCATTACTCAATTTACTCAATGCGGAGAGAGAGGGATTCGAACCCCCGGTGAGCATAACCCACAACGGTTTTCGAAACCGTCCCCTTCGGCCAGCTCGGGCATCTCTCCTTTTTAGTGCCGGCACGATACACGCGCCTCTGTATAAATATCCCCGCCCGCGGCGGGGAAAAACGCATACAATACCGGTTACTGTTATATATTACTATTGAAACAGGCCCATTTTTGTAAAGTATTTTTTATCACATCTTTGCTATTATACGGGAAAGCCGTCAATGAGTTTGCGGGCCCTTTCGTAATCAAAATTATTGATGGTCTCAAGAATGAGAGACAGAGGCTCGGTGTGCTCCGGAAAGGACTCAATAAGACCGTAAAGAATATCGATTGCTTTTTTCCGGTCACCGCTCCTGTCCAGGCTGGCCGAACGCAGATGTTCCATGGATTCAGCCATATCCATAACAGCAGGGGCCGTTTTTCTTTTACTTTCACCGGTATCATTAAAATCGATAACCGCCTCTCCCGAGGGATACATCTTATTCATGAGCTGCATGAAGGCATTTTTCGATATGGGCTTTTCGAGATACCCGTCGAATCCCATGCCCATCATCTCCTCGTGCTTCCCGCCGATCACACTCGCCGTGAATGCCACGATCCGTATATTGTTGTATTCCGGGTTTTCCCGCAGGAGCTTGAAGGTCGTTACCCCGTCCATGTTTTTCATCTTTATATCAAGAAAGATCAGGTCTACGGGATTATCCCGGACAAAATTCATAACCTGGTCGCCGTCATCGAGGGCATGAATTACTTTTACTTTTTTCTCAAGTAGATACTTCATGAGCATCCGGTTGTATTCATTGTCATCAACGACCAGGACGCTCAGGTTCTGCATATCGGGAACAACTGCCTGGTGCTCGGGGAAAAGATTTTTTTCCTCATCAGCGCCGGTATGAGCCTTGAACACAAAGGAGAAAACCGAGCCTGATCCCATTTCGGAATCAACCCAGATTTTCCCACCGAGAATTTCAACAAAACTTTTCGCTATGGCCAGCCCGAGGCCCGTTCCGCCGAAATTTTTTGTCGTCGACGAATCGGACTGCTCAAAGGACTTGAATATGACCTCCCTCGATTCCTCGGGAATCCCGATACCCGTGTCGGCAACGGAAACTTTTATGACATGCTCATCATCGCCGCCCGAAAGAAGCTCGGCACTGAGCAGCACAGAGCCTTCAACGGTGAATTTAATGGCGTTGTTCAGCAAATTGGTGAGCACCTGCTGCAGTTTTTTCTGGTCGGAGATGATATACCTCGATATATTTTCATCTATTGCGAGTTTGAATCCCAGACCTTTTTTTTCCGCTACGATGGAATGAAGCATGTGCGTCTGCCGCAGCAGGTCGTAAAAATCGAAGGTATCATAGTTTACCTCCATGCGGCCCGCCTCGATTTTGGAAAGATCCAGAATATCATTTATCAGTTCCAGGAGCCCGCTCCCGCTGCGGTAGATAATTTCGGCCTTTTCACGTATGGCCGGATCGCCGGCCTCATGCTTGATGAGTTCTGAAAACCCGAGAATGCCGTTCATGGGCGTCCGAATCTCGTGGCTCATGTTGGCAAGAAATTCGCTCTTGGCCTTGCTGGCGGCTTCCGCAGCCATCTTCGCCTCGTAGAGATCTTTCTCGGTTTTCCTCCGCTCCGTGCTGTCGCGCAGGATGGCCACGGCATTCCATTTATGCTCCAGCCTGAACGCCGAGAGTGATATCTCCACGGGGAATTCCTCGCCGCTTTTCCGCACTGCCGCAAGCTGAACAGTCTTCCCCAGCAGCAGTCCCTTGCCGAGCCTTTTAAAATCGGGAAATTTTTTCGAAAAAAGCTCAAAGTAATGCCGCGGCGCCAGAATCTCATGAAGGGGTTTCCCCATTATCTCAAAGCGCCGGTAGCCGAATATGGTTTCCGCGGCATTGTTCCAGTACGATACGTTGCCGTCATTATCCATCATGATTATGGCATCCTGGGCCGAATCGGTGAGTGTTTTGAATTTTTCCTCATTTTCCAGCAGTTCCCTGTTCTTCTTCTCCAGAAGTTCCGTCCTTTCCTTTACCTTGACTTCGAGATTTTTCCGGAGATATATGAACTCCTTTATGGACCGGTTGAACAGGGCGGCAAAATTGATCACCTCTTTTTCATTATTCCCCAGGACGAGGAGGCTCTCCTCTCCGTGCGAAAGCCTGTCCGTGGCGGCCAGTACGCTGTAAAACACATTTATTATGGGATAGGTGTAGACCATGACCAGGCCAATAATAAGGAGTGCTGAAATGGTAAAATATATAACAAGGTAATTCAGCGAAATATCGGTATAGAGAATGAGATATATCAGGCTGAAAACAGCGAGCATCAGGTATCCCAGTATCAGGAGTATTTTCCTGGGGATACTGAGCCCGTGCGTTTCGGGAATCTGCAGACCACGCTCGATAACGGCGCCGAAAGTCGCTTTCCGGAACCGGTACACCGTCAGATCCGTCACCGTATAGGCAAGCACACCGTAGAGGTATATGGATATGATCCCTCCGGCAACCACGGTTTGCAGCTGAAACATGGAATACTTGTATATAACGGTCGAAGTGAAAACGATAATCACGATGATGACCGAGAACAATATTGTCAGGAACATATTGTAATCGGGAAATTTTATCAGGTATCGCAGGACGGCCAGCAGTTCCTCATTGCTGATTTTTCCCCGTTCCCCGACCTTTCTGAAATAGGCGTTTATGTGACGGGCCGGCTTAAACAGGGCCGGCAAACCGACCCGCTCCAGCATACCCAGAGCCGTGGCATGAACAAAGCCCAGCACCGCGATGGTGCGTGCCACCAGGATCATCACCTTCAGATCCTGTTCGCTTTGCGCCGAGAGGCCCATGGAAAAATTGACAAAAATGACTCCGTACACGAGAGCCACCAGGGAGGCAAGAAAGCAGATCAGGTAGATGGTGAATCCGTATGATACCTGCCGGGCGAAAAAACTGAATAAACTGTTATACAATTTCATAGCAGACCCTTTACCGGGAAAGTCTCAAAATTCGCCATAATCCGCCTTTATGCGCCTGACCGCATCGATCTGGTCAAGAAAGGCTTCAACACATTTTGGGTCAAAATGCCGTGACGATTCCCTCCCTATGGTTTCAAGCGCCTCTTCAATCGAGGCCGCACCGTGGTATACGCGGTTCGATGTCATGGCGTCGAATACATCGGCAACGGCGACGATTCGGCCCTCGAGGGGGATATCCTCGCCGGCCAGGCCATCGGGATACCCGTCACCGTCCCACCTTTCATGATGAGTCAGGGCGATCGTGGCGCCGGTCTGTATCAGCGCCGAAGGGCTGCCCTTCATGATGGCGTATCCGATACGGGAATGCATCTTCATCACATCTTTTTCATCCTCGGTCAGGGATCCCGGCTTGAGCAGTATATTGTCGGAGATGCCGATTTTGCCCACATCATGCATGGGGGCCGCCAGGAAAATGAGATTGATTCTTTCCGGATCATGGGAAAGAATCTTCTGGGCGATGAGCTTTGAATAACGTGCCATGCGCTTGATATGATTTGCCGTTTCCGTATCCCTGAATTCCACGGTGGTGACGAGCCGGTGTATTATTTCCAGCTCTCTTTCCTTTATTTCCTGTGTAGCCTCATCAACCAGATCCTGAAGATGATTGCGGTGCCGTATCAGTTCAATATTCTGTTCCTTTATACGTTCCCGTTCCTTGGCCAGCTGCAGGGCGGAATTTATTCTCGCGACGAGATCGATTTTTCTGAAGGGTTTAGCAATATAATCAAAGGCACCCAGAGAAAAGGCCTCCTGCAGGACCGATTCATCATCGGCTGCCGTGAGAAAGATAGTGGGAATATTACGCAGGGCTTCGCCGGCCATCTGGACCTGGAGAAACTGCAGTCCATCCATTTCAGGCATCATATAATCGAGGAGGATGAGATCAACCTTTTCGCTTTTCAGGACCTCCAGGGCAGACCGGGCATCTTTCCTGAAAATAAGATCAAACCTGTCACCGAGAATGTTTTCAACAAGCTGAAGATTCGACGGCTGGTCATCCACCGCGAGAATTATATATTTGTCTTTCATGTCTTTCATTGAAATAAAGGTCAGGACATCATACTTTTTGCATTATCAGGAATGCTCCAGGGTAGATATTACTAAAACACAATAAACCTTCTGTCAAGACTTTCACACAACCGCCATTATAAAAAAAGCGGCTCACAATGAACCGCTTCAGAATTTTCATATCGCCATATGGCGCTTGTTTTAATATGTACAAGGATATTCAGTCATCCTTCCTCATTATTTCATTTTTTTTACGATTTCATCGTAGACGGTTTTACTCTCCGTTGAGTCCGCCGAGATAAAATAATCCTCATTTTTGTAAAAACCGATAAGCGGCGCTGTTTTTTCATCATAGGTTTTCAGCCTGTGTTTGATGGCGGTTTCGGTTTCATCGTCCCTCTGGATGGTGGGACTGCCGCATTTATCACACACACCCTCCACCTTCGTAGGATTGGATATGACATTGTAAATGGCCTGGCACGATGAATTGGAGCATGTTCTCCGGCTGGTGAGCCTCTTGAGAAGCTCAGCCTCGGGAACCTCGAGATTGACAACCAGGTCAAGTTTAATGGAAAGCTTTAACAGGAGTTTGTTCAGATCCTCAGCCTGGGGGATTGTCCGGGGAAACCCGTCAAGAATGAAACCCTTTTGGCAGTCGCTTTCCTGAAGACGCTCTTCCATAATACCCATGATAACGGAATCGGGAACAAGATCTCCCCGCGTCATGTACTCCTGCGCTTTTTTTCCTATAGGCGTACCGGCCTTTACGGCGCCCCTGAGAATATCGCCCGTTGAAATCTGGACGAGACCGAATTTATCCACCAATAATTTGGAAACCGTGCCCTTCCCGGACCCGGGAGCTCCCAGCAATATAAGATTCATACATACCCCCTGTTTATTAAAATAATTATTAAATTCTGAATTGAAAAGCAGCAGGACAGACAACAACTTTCGTAAAATAAAAACAAAGAAGGTGACAAAATCCTTTGCCACCTTCTCGTTCGCTGTGCCCAGGGCGGGATTTGAACCCGCACAGGAAATCTCCCACATGGCCCTCAACCATGCGTGTCTACCAAATTCCACCACCTGGGCGGCACAATGAACCGCTCTTTCCGATTCACGGAAATCACATAAAATTACATGCAGAATATGTCAATAATAAAAACACAAAAAAACGTGGCTCTTTCCTGATTGTTGGAATTTTCAGGAATCAACTAATACATAAAACTATAAAGGATAATCACGCAAAGACGCCAAGACGCAAAGGAAAAGAAATAAATTATATGCGCGAATTTTCATTACAGTTTTGGTCAGAATAGATTACAATGAAATTGAGAAGAATACTTTTGAAAGCAAATATCCCAAAAATCCGGAAACCTTTTGCCCTTTTACAAGGGCCCTGTCTGCTGATATCTGGGCTGCTTCACCAGTTCTCTCAGGGCGCGAATCGTCTTATACGGAACATCCCTGCTGGCAAAATTGGCCAGCGCGACAGGGATGTTTCCCGCCGGGTTCGATCTCACCTGATAACTTGCCAGGGTCCCCTTGTCTTTTTTTACAAGAGTCCACTGGCCCGCCATCACGGTCATGCGGACCTTCCCCTTGCGGGGCGGGTATTGGGGATGCGTCACGGCTTGAAACTTCCGTGTTATGACTTCCCGGGTCCTGATTACCGTATTGGAAAATACGATATCACGGTTTTCCAGGGGCCAGGGAGTTCCGATCTCATAGTAGATAATCCTGGTCTCATCTCTGCCCTTTTCCACCAGCACCGCCGAGACGGTGGCGGATACCATCGAGGAGAGCGAAGAAATGTCGTCCAGGACGTTGTTGACGACCTCAGGTGAAGCATCGACAAAACCCATGCCTTTGAATTCATCCAGATCGGACCCTTCGACCCCCCTGGTGAAAACCACTATGCCTTCACCGGTTTTCACCTGTCTCCAGTCCGCTTCGGCGGAAAAAAGGATTCCAGCAAACATGACAGAGACAAAGAACGCCATGATACGCGCCATATTCTTCATGATCATCAGACCTCGAATTGCTTCTTTTCACTTCCCCGGGATAAGGGATCAGTAGACGATTCCGAGCACCTCGTCAAAATAATTTACAAAATGCGCGGTCAAACCCTTTTTAATATAACCGGGCAGCTCTTCGAAATCCTTCTTGTTCTCATAGGGAAAAATGATATTTTTCACTTTCGCTTTCTTCGCCGCGATCGTCTTTTCCTTTACACCGCCGATGGGAAGAACCTTTCCCGTAATGGTGAGCTCTCCCGTCATGGCGATAAATTTTTTGATGGGTTTGTTTTTCGCCAGGGAATAAAGGGCCGTGGCCATGGTAATGCCCGCCGAAGGACCGTCCTTGGGAGTGGCCCCTGCCGGTACATGCAGGTGGACAAGGTTGGTATTGAAAAATTCCTTATCGATACCGTAGTTATCCACGCGTGAACTTATATAAGTATAGGCGATTTCCGTTGATTCTTTCATGACATTGCCGAGCTGACCCGTCTGCTTGAACCCCCGAGCCCTGGCCGGAATTGCCGTGGCCTCAATATAAAGCGTGGCGCCGCCCAGGCTCGTCCAGGCCAGTCCCATGACCACGCCGGGTATCTTTCTGTCATACAGCGATTCATCGGTAAAGCGGGGTTTGCCGAGAAATTCCTCCAGGTTCTTTTCGGTCACGACGATTGATTTTGTGTCTCCTTCGGCAAAACGGCGGGCTGCCTTTCTCATGATTTTTTTAATATGATTCTCCAGGCTCCGCACACCGGCCTCGCGGGCATAGCCGTCGATCACACCGCGGATTGCCCTGGTATCCACCTTGACCATGCCCTTTTTCAGGCCGTGTTCATGGATCTGCTTGGGAACCAGGTACCTGCGCGCTATTTCCACCTTCTCTTCCTGGATATAACCCGAGAGGTTCATCACCTCCATACGGTCCAGAAGGGGCCGGGGAATGGTATCAAGCTGATTTGCCGTGGCAATGAAAAGCACGTTGGACAGGTCGAAACGAACATCTATATAGTGATCAAGAAAATTCGCGTTCTGTTCCGGATCCAGCACCTCCAGCAGCGCCGAGGCCGGGTCTCCCTGGAAGCTGGCACCGATCTTGTCGATTTCATCGAGCATGATGACGGGATTGGATACCTCAACGGTCTTGAGACTCTGGATGATCTTGCCCGGCATGGCACCGATATAGGTCCTGCGGTGTCCCTTTATCTCGGCCTCGTCGCGCATACCGCCCAGTGAAAACCGGTAGAACTTGCGGCCCAGGGCCTCAGCCACGGACTTGCCGATGGATGTCTTTCCCACCCCGGGAGGGCCCACAAAGCAGATAATGGACCCGGAAATATTACCTTTCATTTTACCGGTACTGATGAATTCCAGAATTCGTTCTTTGATATCATCGAGGCCGTAATGGTCGCGGTCCAGTATCTTCTTCGCCTTCTGAATATCGTAATTATCCTTGGAGAATACACCCCAGGGAAGGGTGGTAAGCCAGTCCAGGTAGTTGCGGCTGACACCATATTCGGCGGAATGGGGCTCCAGGAGCCGCAGCTTGTTCAGCTCCTCATCGATTTTTTTCATGGCCTCGTCGGAGATGACCAGGTCCTTCAACCGGTCCTCTATCTTTTCTATCTCCGTGGTCTTCTCGTCCTTTTCCAGGCCCAGTTCCTTCTTGATTTCCTTCAGCTGCTCCCGCAGAAAGAACTCCTTCTGCTGATTGGACATCTTATCTTCTATCTGCTTGGAAATCTTCTTCTGAAGTTTGCTGAGCTCGATCTCCTTTTTCAGGAGAAAAATGACCTTTTCCACGCGCTTGCGCATATCAAAGGTCTCAAGGACATCCTGGATGTCCTTTGCATCAGCCGAGGTCATGGAGGAAACGAAGTCGGCCAGCTTACCCGGATCCTCAGCGGTGAAACGGTTCAGGAAAAGTTTAAATTCCTCCTGGAAAAGCGAGTTGGACTTAATCAGGTCCCTGACGGAACTGATAATGGCCATGGAATAGGCCTTCATCTCGTCGGTACTTTTATATTCCTGCTCATAATGATGATGAACCTTCCACTGGATCACGGGCTCCTCCTGGAGCACTTCCACGAGAGAGAAGCGGTTCAGGGCGTTAACCATGACCTGGATGGTCTTGTCATCGATGGGAGTGACCTTCAGGATTTTAATGGCCACACCCACGGTGTACATATCCTTGGAAATGACATGCCCTTCATGCTGGTTTTCGATGAGGACAACGCCTCCCATTTTGTGATCAGTCTCCAGTATGACGCTGGCGCTGTTGATCATCTCTTCACCGGAGAGGACCAGGGGAATCATCATACCGGGAAAAATAGGTCTCTGCGAAAGCGGAATGATGGTAAGTATCTCGGGCACCATCTCCGTGGCGAGAATTATGTTGGGATCACTGGAATCCGATCCATTTGATCCGTTCGGTATATCATTGCCATTGTTCATTTCTGTATCCCGTTTCGTTAAATGTATTTACACCCGCTCTTACCTGCTATTATCAGTGTATTCCTTCAGATTTTCAATAAAATATTTTTTAATTTTCCATTCATCGAGATAAAACACGTATGGGCTCTCCGAGGAGGTGGCCAGATACCTGTTATCCTCTTTTTTATCAAAAACAGTGAGAATAATATCCTTGTTATAAGCCTTGATGGTCATCACTGCAGCAGGCCTTTTCATGGTTTCCCTGTCCACGGCGGCAAATCCCGACGCCTTGAGGGGATTAAACGTGCCCAGGAGACCGTCGATCCTGGCGGAGTTGAGCGTCACCTGTTCATAACCGGCACAGGTCCATTTTTCCTTTTTCATCGGCTCCGCTGGAGATCCCTCTATCTTCGATTTCGCCTTTTCCGCTTCGGAGGGTTTTTCCGGCGCGATCACTTCTTTTTTAAAGGTGAAGGTTTTTCCCTTATAACTGACGGCAAAACCCGTTACGGCTTCCTTTTCAACCTGAAACACGGTCTTGTCCCTGAAATCATCGACGGTGCCGCCCGTTTCACCGGTAAAAACACCTGAAACCTGGTACACATCGCCGCCTTTATTGATGCGTATATAGGTATGCCTTCCCGTAGTCCCCGTTTTTCCAATCATGAGATCACGGACAACCCGGTCTCCCTGTTTGACCGTGATGGATGCGGCCTTTTCAGGAGTAAGATCATAATTCTGAAAAAATCCCTTACGGGAAATCAGGTCCGTAATCTCCAGATCGCGAAGCCTGTTTTCCAACCCCTCGATACGCTGCAAATCCGCGGGGAATTTTTCATCGTTCAGCAGCCATTTCCCTTTTTCATTCACGAGTTTAATGGCTCCGCCGTCGGGCCTGTTTATGGTGATCTCCGTTGCCTCGCCTTCCCAGTCGGGAAGATCGGGGATATTCCGTGAGCCCGTTCCCCGGGAGAACCAGATATATCCCAGAAGAATCGCTATTATACCGAGACTGAATGCCAGTTTTCTGTTCATCATCAAACCTCTTTTGAAAATTCGTTCAGCAGGGCCTTTTTCCGTGCCCGGCGGCGGCGCCAAACCAGCAGGCCGCCCAGTATCACGAGGAGGGGTACGCCGGCGATATTCACGGTCTTCAGGGCCGTGCGCGTGCCGTCACCGGTTTTATCCAGGGGATTGAAGTCCAGGTCCTTGCTCTGCATTTCCGGTATATAATCGTTCCCCGTGAGATAGTCCACCATGCCGTGGATGAGGAGATCATTGGAGAAAACCTCATCGCGTCGGCCCCGGGACAGCACCTTGCGGGAATCTATCATGAAACCGGAACGGGAAATCTCCGAGGTACCCACGACGACAATCTCGGTTTTACCCGATTTGATCGTGGCATCGAGCTTGGCCGTTGCCGTAAGAGGCCCCGCGGTTTTTTTATCCTTCGCTGAAACCGGTATTTCCCTGTTTTTAAAATAGCTGCCGAAGGAGCCCGAAAGGAGAGCGGCTACGGGGTAGCTCTTCATATCCCCTGAACGGTTCGCTTCCATAAGATAAGGATTGAAATCGATGCGGCCTGTCATGAGCCAGCTATCATCGGATGTCGACACCAGGCCGGTTACGGCCAGGCCCTCATCCTTCAGTTTTTTCTCATCATAGGAAAGCGACGAGGCCTTGAAGAAAACGGCGCTGTTGAGATATCGCGTTATAACGCTGTCCCTGCTGAGTCCGTCCTTCAGTATCACCGGCATGGCGGGATATTCCTTTATCATCTGACCCATGTTGATGCGGGCGCTGTTGGCGTCCAGAACGATGTCCCTGTTCACAGTGATGCCGTAATGGGCCAGCATATCCTCCAGGCCCGTGGTCACGGGAAGCACGATGGGCTGCTGCTGCTGGAAAAAGTTCTGCTGCTGCGGCATCTGCATTTCGAAAAATGAGTCGATAAAAAACAGTGCGTCGTTCCCCTTCATGAGAAACTGGTCGATGCGGTACAGCGCCAGGTCAGAGAACTTTTCCCTTGGCCCGTTGACTATGATTACACCGATTCCCGAGGGAATATCCTCCCCGTCGATATCGAGGGGAACAATCTCGTATTTATCGGACAGAAGCTGTTTCAGGATGACCGCCCCTTCCCTGCTCCGTTCATCGTTGATATCGGCCGTTCCCTGTCCGGAAATATAGCCGACCCTGGTGCTGTTGCTGAGAATGACCCCCACGGCATTGTTGATCCTGTCTTCGAGGTTGTCGGCGCCGGCAATGACATAATTGCCGAAAAGCGAGGGAGCCACATCAAGGTCAAGGCGCTGAAAACGGTTTTCCGTACTGAGAACCAGTCCCAGCACGCCGTCGCCGGCCGGAATGGGCCGTCCCAGGGTGTCGCGCATGGCCTTCCACTGGAGCCTGGTAAGCCCGTAGGTTGCCGTAAGCGACGCGCCGGAATTATCCTTTGAGGGATCGACTATTTCCAGGCGTATCTTGTCATAATTGCGGAGATTGCTTTTCTGCACCGCGTCCTTTACCTGGTCCTGCAGTTTACCTATCCCGTCGATGGGAAGGTGAACGAGCCGCGAATCCAGGTACAGGCGCAGCGTCATGGGTTTTTGAAGGGCCAGGAGACCGTCAATCTTAACGGCCATCTTTTCCATGCCCGAGGTTATCTTGTATTCCAGCCCCTGCGTTTCCGTCACCGATTCAAGCTTCTCCACCAGGTCGGCGTGCTGGAGCACCAGGGCCATATAGGTCCGGCGCAGCTTCACCTGGTCATCGACGAACTCCTGGCTCTGCACGGGCTGAATGCCGTAATCCGAGGCCTGCTTCTCCAGGTCCTTATCATCGACGATTTCATAGCTGAAATGCCGGTTGCCGTAATAGTCATACTCATCCAGGAGGTCCTTCAGATAGCGCAGCACGGCCGAGTGCTGGGCCGGCAAATCCTTGGAAAAGAAAACCTTTATCTTCATGTCTTCCTTGAGGTTTGACACCACCTCTTCGCTCTTTTCCGAAAGTGAATAGGTATTGTTCCGGGTGAGATCGCACCGCATATTAAAGGTGACGGCGGCGATATTGACGAGAACGATGATAATTATATTGAGGGCCAGCTGGAAGTTTTTTTCTTCGCCCTTCCCGGCTCCCCCGAAATAATTTTTTATTTTATCGATATATTCAGCAATATTGATTTTCATGACGATTATCTCCTTTCATCGACAATTTTAACCGTTACAAGAATGGCGATGGCCATTATTGAAAGGAAATATATGATATCCCGGGTGTCGATGAGCCCCTTGGCAATGTTCTGAAAATGAAAGTCTGATCCCAGGTATTCAAAAAAACTCAGTTTTGCGGGAAGGAACAGGGTCACCTTGTCCACGAGCCAGAGCGAAAAATTCAGGGCCCAGGCCAGGAAGAAGGCGATTATCTGGTTCTTGCTCAGCGACGACGATAAAACGCCGATGGCGGTATAGGCCCCGGCCAGAAGAAGGGCCCCGAGATATCCGCCGATAACAGGGCCGAAGTCGGGAGACCCCACGATCATGAGAGTCACCAGGTATGCCAGCGTGGGAGCCATCATGATGGCTGAAAAGGCCGTACCGGCCAGGAACTTTCCCAGGACCGTATCCAGGGATGTCACCGGCATGGTCATGAGAAGCTCTATGGTCCCGCTCTGTTTTTCCTCGGAAAACAGCCGCATGGTCACGGCGGGAATGACAAAGGACAGCATGAGGGGAAGGAGCTGGAAGAGGTTCCTCATCTCGGCCTGGTTGAAATAAAAGAAATCCTTGAAAAAGAAAAAACCCGTGAATACAAGAAAAATGGTGATAACGATATAGGCAATGGGGCTTGCGAAGTAAGCCTTCAGTTCCCTGTTCATGATGATGCGCGCCGCTTTCAGTTTATTCATCGCTTCCTCCTATGGTCAACTCCCTGAATATATGCTCGAGACTGCGCTGTTCCTGCTTCATTTCATAGAGGATCCAGTCCCTTGATTTAATGGCATCATAGATGTGGGGACGGGCGTCGTGGCTTCCTTCCACGGTGACCGATGCCGCCGTGAGTTCACCGTCTCCCAGGTTCGCAACCTTTTCCACGCCGGGCAGCGACGACAGGGAGCCCGAAAGCGCTTCGAAATCGGCACCCTTGACCTTCACGGTCACGGTTTTGCTTCCCTTCGCCGCCTGCAGGTTTTCGGTCCGGTCATCGGCCACAATGCTTCCCTGGTTGATGATGATGACCCTGTCACAGGTTGCTTCCACCTCGGAGAGGATGTGCGTGGAGAGAATGACCGTTTTTTTCTTACCGATCTCCTTGATCAGTTTGCGTATCTCGATAATCTGGTTCGGGTCCAGCCCCGAGGTGGGCTCGTCAAGGACGAGTATCTTGGGATCATGGATCATGGCCTGGGCGAGTCCCACGCGCTGCCGGTAACCCTTGGAGAGTTCGTTGATATTTTTATGCATCACCTCTCCTATGCCGCAGAGCTCGCCTATCTCGCGGATTCTTCCGCTATCCTGCACATTGCGCAGTTGTGCCACATACTGAAGGTAATCGTAGACGATCATGTCCCCGTACAGGGGCGCCGATTCGGGCAGATAGCCTATAATCTCCTTTATTTTCAGGGGTTCTTCATCAATCCGGTAATTATCGACGACAATACTGCCGCCCGATGGTTTCAGGAAGCAGGTGAGCATCCGGAGCGTGGTTGTTTTCCCCGCACCGTTGGGTCCCAGAAGACCCGTAATTTCCCCGTCCCGGATGGTGAAGGAGATATTGTTAACCGCTTTGAAATCACCGTAATACCTGGTTAATTCATTGGCACTGATCATAGGTGTCCACTCCATATTTTTTATGCGTCCAGCGGACCTTGACGGTCCGCTGAGGTCATTTCATGCAATTTGAATAAAAGTTAAAAACCGCCGGAAAAACGGTAAACGAGGTAGATACAATTACACCATTCTGAATCCTTCAGATGATTTTGGTTACAAATTTTGCCGTATCTTTTTTACAAAAGCAGCGATACGCATGAAAGATGATAGGTTTTTAATATCGCTGATAAAAATAGCAAGCAAATTATGGATAAGCGGCTATTTAATCAGCCCTGCTCAGAGAAAAAAATCTTGACTCCCCATGATGCCGGCACATAGCAGTATTATATGGAAAACAGACTTTCTCAACGAGTCCTCGACGTACTGGAATGGCCCCTCATCGTGGAGGAAATCGCTTCACGGTGCGCCACCACAACGGGAAGGGCCCTGACAGGCACCCTTGCACCCCTGGAACGCGAAACGGCCCAGCGCCAGATGAGAAAAATTTCGGACCTGAAGGAACTGGCCATTCTGGGCAGGTTTCCCGACTTCTCGGGAATCGGTGAAATAGGCCCCCTGGTGGTCCGGGCCGAAAAACAGGCCGTTCTCAGGCTCGACGAGCTCATGGATATCAGGAAATTCGCCGGGGCATCACGCCGGATAAAGCTTTTCCTCCAGGAATACCGCGAGGCTTTCCCTGCCCTGGACGAAGAATACACGGCCCTGCAGGACCTGGCCCCCCTGGCAAAAATACTGGAAGCATCCATCACCGATGACGCCGAGCTGAGCCCGGAGCAGTATCCCGTCCTGAAGAGAATCAGAAGGGATATCCGGATAACCCGTGACGATATCGAAAAAACCCTGAACAAAGTGCTCCATTCCCCCTCGGCGGAACATGTCATCCAGGAAAAGATCATCACCTCCGTGGGCCAGCGCTATGTGATCCTCATAAAATCGAACATGAAAGGGAAAATGGGAGGCACCGTACAGGATGTTTCGTCGAGCGGCGCAACACTCTACCTGGAACCCGATGCCGTGCGGCCCCTCAATGACCGCATCATCATGCTGGAACGGGAACTGGAATACGAGGTACTGGCCATCCTGACCGACCTGTCACACCACGTGGGAAGCCGGGCCGCGGAACTGTACCGGAACATCGAGGTCCTGGCCTACATCGACTTCATTAACGCTGCCTCGCGCTTCAGCACGGCCATACGGGGAGCGGCGCCGGTCATTCCCGACGAACCGGTCATCGAGCTCTTCAGCGCCCGCCATCCCCTGCTCTACCTCATGCAGCCCGACACCACCGTGGCCAACGATATATCCATAGGCGGTTCATTCACCTGCCTCATTATTTCCGGCGCCAATACGGGCGGGAAAACCGTAATACTTAAAACCACGGGCATAGCCGTGCTCCTGGTCATGATGGGACTCCATGTCCCGGCATCGGCCGATTCGCGCATCGGCATTTTCGCCGACATCATGGCCGATATCGGCGACGACCAGAACCTGCAGCAGTCCCTTTCCACCTATTCGGGACAGATCACCATCATAAATGAAATGATCCGCCGGGGCGGTCCCGGCACACTGGTCCTCATCGATGAAATAATCGTTGGAACCAATCCACGGCAGGGCGCGGCCCTGGCGCAGGCCATCCTGGAGGAGATGGTGAAAAACGGCAGCCGGATCATCGTCACCACCCATTACACGGAGCTCAAGGAGCTGGCCTCGTCGGACAGCGCCTTCCGGAACGCCTCGGTTTCCTTCGACCTGGAGACCCTGCGGCCCACGTACCGGCTCATCATGGGCCTGCCGGGCATCAGCTATGCCATAGAGATCGCCCGGAACTACGGCCTGGCCGAAAGCATCCTGGAGCGCTCGAAGTCCCTTGTCGACGACAGGGATATCTCCATGGAAGCCCTTCTGGAAGAGACGCAGCGGTACCGCGGAGAGATGGAGGAGGAACGCATGAACCTGGACCGGCTCCGCGAAGAGGCCCTCCGGGAAAAGGGAAAAATCGCCGCGCGCGAACAGGAACTGAGGGAGCTTACCCGTGACGTGAAAAAGGCGCAGGGACTGGAATTTCTCGAGGAACTGAAGGAGTACCGGCGTCTCGTCGCTGAAAAAATTACGGGCCTCCAGGGCGCCGGCATAAAGGAAGCCGGCGAGCTCCAGCAGGAGATCATCGCGCTCCAGGACGGGATCAGCAGCCGCCTGCAGAAGGAAATCCGCGAAACCGCTGCCGCGGAATACGAACCGGCAAGCCCGGATAAGCTTTCGCCCGGCGACCGGGTTTTCATCGCCTCCCTGGAAAAGGAGGCCGTGGTGGAAAGCGTCGACACGGCGGGAGAAAGCGCCGTGGTACTCCTGGGCAATGCCATACGTTCACGGTTCAGAATCACGGACCTGTACCGCTCCGGAACAGCGACGGGCGCTTCCAAAGGCAGGGAGGCCCGGGCCGAGCAGAAAAAACGGCGCACTGAAATGGAATCACAGGGCATCCCCTTTACCATGCAGACACAGTACAACACCATAGATCTCCGGGGCAAAAGAGCCGACGAGGCCCTGGCAGTCATGAACAGCGAACTGGACCGCATGGACAGGAACAATATAGACACGGTCATCATCATCCACGGCCACGGTACGGGCGCGCTGAAACAGGCCGTGCGTGAGCACCTGAAATACTCTATTTACGTAAGCGATTTCCGGTCCGGCGACAACGGCGAGGGCGGCGACGGCGTCACCGTGGCGATGCTGCGGAAGTAAGGTTAAAGAAGTTCCTCGATGTCGGCCAGGTCTTTGGTTCGGCCTGTCGCCTTTTTATTTATTATATACTCTTCCTTCCCGAGAAAAGCAACCTTTACCCCGTCAAGTTCTGCGACCTGCCTGTTATTCCAGGCGGTCTTAAAGTCAACCCCCGAGATGCCGGTCAGAATATCGATTCGACGGGGTTCCTGTCCCAGTTGTATAGTTTGATGGGGCGTGGTAAAATCTTCCGCCTTCAGCCCCAGCGATCCGAAGCCGAAATCATCCAGGACATGCAGCATGCAGGAGGCATTCGATTCAACCGGTTCAATAAAAATATCAATATCGCCTGTATAACGCGGACGCCCATAGAAAGCTCTTACGTAAGCGCCCACTATGATATATTTTACATTATGAGTGTTTAACAATTTTAAAAATTCGAGGAAATCCCGATTCATCAGCATAATTTTCACCCCAGTAGTCCCTGCGATACATCTCCAATGAGCTCAATCGATCACGGGGATCGGTCTTTTCCCAGAAAAAACGGTCCTCACGATCCAGATCGTCATTCCTGCCTACTCTTATTATTTTCTTAATCACGGCAACATCACTCCTTCTTCCTATTTTAAGACTACCACCAGGAACGGTATTGTCAAGCTGAAAAGATTTTAATGACCAAGTGAAAGATGAGCAGGACCCACACCTCAGAAAAAAACTCCAACAGTTAAATTTAAATTGCGCCCCAAAACGTCCCATGTTAATATTATACCAGCCAACGGCCCTGATGGTTTCCCCATCCCGGTAATATAAGCAAGGAGAATACTGATGAACCTGAAATCCTTCTTTCTGCAGAAATATGATAACGCGCCCTATATCATCAAGCAGAAGGCCACAACCCTCATGTTTGTGGCACTTACCTTCGCCGGTCTCTTTGTCCTGCTGGCCACTGTCACCGTGCCCCTGAAGCTCAGCAGTAAGCCAATGGCCTCGGTCGTGGCGTACTGTGTTGCCATTTCCGCCTACTTGACGGTCCTCTTCATTCTTCGTTCAGGAAGGTACCGGTTCGCCGCCCATTTCCTGGTCCTTTTCATGACCTTTCTCATCGTCATCTACATAACGAGTCAGGTCGGCAATTTTTCCAATTTCATGGGGATCCTCCACTTTTCCTACCTGGTCATGATTCTGGGCGCCCTTTTTGCAACCCGGAAAATAATAACCGTCTCTATCGGTCTTTTCATGGCGGGGTGGATCAATTATTATATACGGGGTATAAAAATTATTGATCCATCTCTTCAGCCTCATGCCACGAAAACATTCTCCTATTTCATGATCATGCTGACACTGATTTATCTGGCCGCCCTGGCCATCATAACCATATCGAACAACGCATTAAAGAAAGCCGAAGATGAGTCGGATAAAAACAGGGAACAGAAGGATATTCTCACCGGTGTCCTGAAATCGGCGCAGCAGCTCGCCACGGAGCTCACCAACTCATCGGGTGAACTCATGAACACGGCGGGCAGCCTGAGTGAAGGCACCAACAGCCAGGCCGCCAATGTGGAGGAGATAACCTCATCGATGGAAGAAATCGGCGCGGCCGTGGCGATCAACGCCGACAATGCCCGCGAAACCGACCTCATAGCACAGAAAACCGCTAAGCGCACCGACGAAGGCGGCGAGGCCGTCAAAGAAACCCTTACAGCCATGCGTCAGATCACGGAAAAAATCCGCCTTATCGAGGACATCGCCTACCAGACCAACCTTCTCGCTCTGAATGCCGCCATTGAGGCTGCCCGGGCCGGAGATCACGGCAAGGGCTTTGCCGTTGTTGCCGGCGAGGTGCGGAAACTCGCAGAGAAAAGCCAGAACGCCTCGCAGGAAATAAATGAACTGGCGTCACGAAGCGTATCCGTGGCTGACCGGGCCGGGACCGTTCTCACAGAGCTAGTACCCGACGCGAAGAAAACAGCGCAGCTTGTACAGGAGATATTCAACGCCTCGCAGGAACAGAACACGGGAATACGTCAGGTGAACAACGGCATGGTCCAGCTCAGCGAAATAACCCAGCAGAACGCCGCTGTTTCGGAAGAACTGGCTGCTACGGCCCAGATGCTCATGAAGCACGCACAACAGCTTTTCAACATGGTGGGCGCCATTAAACTGGACGACGAGACCGGGCTGCCGGCAGCGGTCTGACGAGACAACCCCCGGACAGCACACATTCATTTTATGCGCAGCCCGCCTTAAAACAAATAGTGCTTGACATCCGGCCTTTTTCTATGAGTGATCAACCATTAACTGTTATGGTAGACATCTTTCTTTCCCGCTGATACAAGGAACATACCGGACAAAATGGTATCGGATGCCATGAAAATCGTGAAAATACAAATGACTGCAGCAGTCTTCCTGTCTGCTATGGTATTGATGACCGCCTGCAGATCGGGCCCATCCCCCGACGCCTCCCTGTCCCTGGCCGGACCCTGGAAAATCATCGCCGCTGACAACGACGCGTACCGGTCTCCCGGATATAATGATGAATCCTGGGACACGATAAACCTTCCCGGAACCTTCATGCCCTACCTGGCGGGAAAAGAAAAAAAACTATCAGGCATTGTCTGGCTGAGAAAGACCCTGACACTCCCCGGTGATTTCCGCCGCCGCGACCTGGGTCTCATCATGGGCCGCATCGCCAATGCCGATGAAACATACTTCAACGGCGAAAGGATCGGGAGCACGGGCCGGTTCCCCCCCGATGAGCATTCCATGTGGAATCATCCGCGCCACTACCTCGTTCCCAAATCCGTCATCAGGGAAGGCAGGAACATTATAACGATGCGTGTATCCTACAATACCTACGGCGAGATTCTGGGTGACATGTACCTCACGGATATTACCTCATGGAGCGAGAGCAAAGACCTGGACTATTTTTTCCGCATCGTCTTCAGCTACATCATCATCGCCATGGGCGTCCCCTTTTTCATAATTTCCCTTTTCCACTACCTGAGAAAAAGGGATTCGCAGGAATACCTGTTTTATTTCCTGCAGCTTCTCTGCGGACTCGTCATTATTTTTGATCACAGCACCCACTGGAATATGTATGGAACTATCCTGAACCGCTTTAAAATACTGGGCTTTGCCTGGGTCGCCCTGAATGTCACGCACCCCATTTTTCTTCACAGAATCTACGGCCTGGAAAGAAAAAAGACCGAGGTGCTCCTGTGGATCTATTTTGCCGTGGTACTTTTTATCGGCATTTTTTTCACCACGCCCGGAAGACTCCGTGTTCACGGCCTGCTGCTCATCACCGTGACCACGGCCATCGGCTTTTACAACCTGTCATGCCACCTATATGCCCTTGCCGTTAAGAAGCCCCTGGCCCGGCTCTTCAGCTTTTTCGGCATCATTGTCATCCTGGGCGCCATCCATGACGGGATTGTCTATTTTTACAAATTCGCTTTCATCCCCGCACCGGCCCTGTTCCAGAATATGATTTTTTATTACTCGGCTTTCACGCTCTACGTGGGCACCGCCCTGGTTATCGTCACCCGCCATGTAACCGTCCAGAACGATATCGACGCCGTTAAAAATAATCTTGAAAAATCCCTGTCGGAGTATTCACGCCTTTATGAAGAGATCAGTGATTCCCGGTCAATGGCGCGGCAATATATCGTGAACACTGACCGGGCCGAAGAAAAAATTCAGAAGGTTCTCGCCTATATCAGCAAGAATTACAGGGATGACATTTCCCGTGAGGGCATGGCAGCCATGGTGGATATTCACCCCGACAACCTGGGCAGGATATTCAAGATAGTCACGGGCATGAAAATGGGGGATTACATCAACAAGCTCCGCATCAGGGATTCTATCGACCTCCTGGCCTCCACGGAGAGCACCATCATCACCATCGCCTTTTCCGTGGGCTTCGACAGCCTGCGCACCTTCAACCGTGCCTTTTTGAAAGTTATGAAAACCACACCGGAACAATACCGGAAAATGCAGAAAATCGCCAACCACCCCTTTATCACCCTGCAGAGATAGATCTATTTCCCGGATGTAATAAGGAAGATCACGAAGTTCCGGGAGGCATTATCGGGAATCCCCGTATTCATTTTGTCGCTTCTCTCTCTTCAAATACCGTCTGATTGGCTTTTTTATGGACATTTTTTGATTAATCAGGTTCTGGCACGACAAAGGCCCGTTCATCGGGGTATACATGACCTTCCAAATACCTAAAAAGGAGGGCTCCTATTATATGAAACGAATGTTTAACCCGAAACACGTATCATTTTTTGTTATTCTCATCATTTCATTATTCACTGTATCCTGTGATGTCGCAACAAACGATAATTCAACAGACCTGGCATCAGATACAGGCTTGGAGGTGAACGGGCTGATCTCTTCGATAATTGGTCCGTCAGGTTTAGCTTTCTACACACCTCCTTCTCCGCTGCCGACGGGCAATCATGGCGATCTGATTTCGTACCGCAAAACGGCCATAACCCTGCCGGGGGCCCCTGCGGTGTACTCATGGACCATCATGTATCTTTCCACTGACGCCACGGGCAAAGCCAATGCCGTGACCGGAACAGTACTTGTTCCGAAAAAGATCTGGTCATGGTGGAGCAGGCGCCCCATTATCAGTTACGCCGTCGGTACTCACGGCCTCTGTCAGAGCTGCGCGCCGTCGATAAAGCTCGCGGAAGGGACGGACTACGAGATATCAAATATCGTCAGGGCGCTTAACAAAAATTATGCCGTGCTGATAAGCGACAACCCCGGTTATACAACGGACGACATCCCTACCTATATGGCGGGCATCGCCCAGGGCCACGCGGTGCTGGACATCGTAAAGGCCGCATCACAGGTACCTTACAGCACTCTCAGTTCACGCGCGGAGGTTGCTGTCTGGGGTTATTCCCAGGGCGGGCAGTCGGCCTCGTTTGCGGGACAGCTGCAGCCCTCCTATACACCGGACATGAACCTGGTCGGTGTCGCTGCCGGCGGAGTACCGGCTGACTTTTTTGACGTTGCCGAATACCTGGACGGCAACAATGGCTCGGGCTTCCTGCTGGCAACCGTGATCGGACTGTGGTCTCAGTACCCTGAAGGCATCCCCCTTGAAACGCTGGTAAATTCCACGGGCGAACTGGCCATTCAGAAGGGCCTTTCCACCTGCGTATTCGAGGCGCTCTTTGCCTTCATGAACACCAGTCTCTCCACCTATGTTGAAGGCGGCCCGTCTCTCGATGAACTCCTCAGCATTCCGTCCGTACATGAAACACTGCTGGAACAGGATCTGGGGAACAGCTCCATGGATGTTCCGCTGTTCCTGTATCACGGCACATCGGACGAATTTATCCCCCTGGAACAGAGCCTGAAGCTCAAGGAAAAATACTGCGGCCTGGGAGTCAAAACCACCTACATGGTTTTCCCCGGGGAGCATATAACCACCCAGTTCCAGGCCGCGCCGTATGTCCTCTCCTGGATAGAAGACCGGTTCGACGGCCGCTCCGCGGAATGCACCTGCGACACGGATGATCCCCGGCCCGTATCAACGGCCAACCCCGTTGACGGCGATTTTATTTTTTCCCTCGACGAGTGGACCCTCAATGGGACGATACATTTGAACACACTGGACCAGGACGTGGAACTGCCGGAAGGATCAACATTCACTGCCGACACAAACATGACGTCCAATTCAATAACGGGCACACTTTCCGTCCCGACATTCCCGGGCGATATCTGGGTGATACTTCCGCTGGAAGTAACGCTGACAATCGCTCCCGCAGCTCCCATGGACGGCACTGCCTCCCTGGACAAGGACGGGATACTGCATGTGCACGGGAATATGCCGGTTAACCTCTATATTACCCAGGTAGGCGCGATCGGCATAGATGTTCCTTTCAAACTGCATACCGTGGAACCGATTAACTTCCCCATCGATTTCGACGGACCTGTCTCGTCCCTGGGAGACGGCAGCCTGACATTCTCGGGAACCACGACGTTCCCGAAACTTACCGGCAACGGCATTGCTATCAATACCTTATTTACGAGTTTAATGTCCGGACCCGGCCAGGAATACACATTCACCGTGACCCCTCCGGAACCGAAGACCTGGTAATTTTCTGTTTCGCGTAATGAACGGTTTGAAATCGTTCATTACGCGCGACGTATAGAAAGCAATATCTCCTTGACTCCTCCGACGACATGCCATAGGATATGCACATTCCAACCAATCCAAACGAGGACAGTCATGACCGAAGAAAAGAAAAATATCGTAATTCTCCTGGGGAGCCCGCGCAAAAAAGGAAACAGCGCAATCCTGGCGGAACACGCTGCCGCCGGCGCCAGGTCCGCCGGTGCCGAGGTGGAATCGTTCTTTATTCACGGCATGGATATCAGGCCGTGCCAGGCCTGCTGGAAATGCCAGAATCCCGACGCAAAGGGCTGCGTCATAGATGACGATATGCGGAAAATATTCCCGAAACTCGCCGCGGCCCATGCATGGCTGATCGCCACGCCGGTACACTGGTTCAACATGTCGACACAGACCAAGCTCTGGATGGACCGCTGCTTCGCCCTGCCCCGGTACGGGAAAAATCCCTTCGATAAAAAAATAGGCATTGCCATCACCTACGGCGATTCTGACGCGGTCGCCTCAGGCGCGATTAACGCCATCCGCTGCTTCCAGGACTCCTTCCGGTACGTGGGCGCCACGATCACCGGCATGGTCTACGGCAGCGCCACGGAGGCCGGTGAGATAAAAAATAATACCGGGGTTCTGGCAGAAGCTGAGAAACTGGGAAAGATGCTGGCGAGATAACGGGATTGACCTCACCCCGGCTCTGCCGCGCCCTCTCCCGAAGAAGAGGGCTCACCAGGAAGAACCATTTGATTCGGATATCAAACCCTGCAACACTGAAATGTTCGAGCATCGGGATGAACGCGTGCGCCCGCACACTGTAGAGACGCGATTAATCGAACAGGTCGATACAGCCGTAGTCCTTTTCCTGCAGCATTTCATTTATGTCATCAAGATAAAATTCTTCCGGATCGAAATCCCCGCCCAGCCATTCCATCATTTCTTCATATTCCTCGTGGCGGGGATCGGCGATGGTTTTCTGCAGTCCCATGTAGCCGTAGGGACCGCCGCAGTCATCGGGCGGGCAGTTCCGTTCTCCATCGACGCACAGGGGATAGTGCGCGCCTTCATCCTTCGGCAGAATTTTCTCCAGGACGATCGTGTGCTCCCAGCCGTCGCTGAAATCATAATCATAGAAGAACTTCTGCTTTTCTGCCGTCACGACCTGGTTGAGCCTGATCTTGCGGTAGTCAACGTATGGCCCGTCGAACTCCTCATCGGGCAGAGAATAGAGCTTTTTATCGATGCGGAATATGTGCAGATGGGCATTGTCCCACCCCATCACGGTCTGTATCACCTTGTGCAGGTCGGGCAGCTTGATATCGGCTTCAACGACGAACCTGCGCCAGATGTCGGGATACACGTCATTCAGTGTTATTTTCAGTTGATACGCATCATCGGATTTGAGTTTTTTTATTTCAGCGGCCATGTTGCCATCTCCCAGTTCTCAAGCGGTGCAGGATATCCTCCCGGTATAAGTCTAAAGCAAGGTAGGATATATATCCGGAGAAAATCAATCACATTTTTCCCCGATAGGCCCGGGGATTGTTTTTAATATATCGCCGTATTCGGAATAATTCGGCATCGCTGCGGATGATGCGGTCATGGAATGATTTTTGCCATTTGAAATACATATCAGATGACAATTCATTTATCCGCCGTGATGAAAATGTTTTAAACCCACGGATTATTTCGGATAATCCGTGTTTATTTTTCTGGCGGTTTCGATCAATTGTGGCGGGATTTCGATCAATTGTAGTGGGGTTTGGATCAATTGTAGTGAACGGTTTAAAACCGTTCACTACGGGATATCCATCCACACCATCGGGATACCCATCCGATACAATATGCACAATACCATGAAAATGATCCGGCATGACAACATATTCATCCAACCGCACGTTCCGGTAATGATTCACCAGGTCATTCCAGCAATGTTCCACTATAACACCCCGTTCATTCAATAGTATTGTTCCATTACGTACAGCACCAAATACATTCTGTTTTATCATAGTCCGGGACACACAAATAGTGCAAAAATATGAACCGCACCACATATAATTATATCCGGACATCCGTAATTTTTTTCGTTCACGCATGATTTCATCCCCCTGTAAAACAATACGAACAGACAGGCCGGACAGTAAAAAGTTTTTCCATAACCGTTACATGAAACGGCGACATAAAGTAATTGAAAGAGGAACAGGACACCGTAATAAGGCACCGGATCATATGCCAGCATTCCGAGGTTACTCACCTGAAAAAAATAATTTCCCGCTGTCATTAATTTGAAAATTCCTCCGACGGGTGATATAGTATACCCATCTATCGATCATAATGACAATCAGGATGTACATTTCCCTCTTCCCGGGCCGGGGCGTGTTTCGGCCCGGGAATATTATACATCCACCGCCTTCGGCACGCCCTCATGGAATAATTTCACCTGGAGCGCCGGCAACTCCCTGATCGACTTCGTTACTTTTCCTGCACTGTTCCATAATTACGACGCCATAGAAATAGTCAGCGGGACTTTTGAGAACTGGATGGCAACCTTACAGAACAACTATGGCATTATCATAAAGGTGCGGGATGAATCGATTCAGGAGGGCATGTACTTCTCTTCCTCGGACAATGCGAGCATTAACCAGCGCCCCATGCTGTCAGTCTTCTATACATATTGAGATAATGATGGGAGGCCGGAACACCCCTCCCCGGCCGGGGGACCAGGCCGCAACTCCTCCGCCGCTCCTCCGTAGATGCTCCGTAGATGCTCCGTTCCATTGCCCATGAAGTGCGGCCGGTCCTCGCACAGCAAAAATATTTTTTTGAATTTCTTCCAAAATCTTTTAAATTCCCGACTGCGGCACGCGTATTAATTGTCAGGCACGGGAGAGATGGAGCGCACGACGCCCATCCCCGTAAAATTATATTACAGGAGGCCTGATATGGCTGATGTAAAAACGAATCCCGTATTCGAGGGATTTTCAAAACAGATCGGAGACCTGGTCTTCGTGCAGACAAACGGAAAAACCTATGTGAGAAGAAAAGCAATTCCCCGCCAGGTGAACAGCGAGGCTCAGCAGCGGATACGCGCCCTGTTCAGGGAGACCGTAGGGGCATGGAAAGGGCTCAATGAAAACACAAAACTCCTTTGGGATGACGCGGCACGCGGCAAAGGCATTTCCGGATACAATCTCTTTATCAGCGTAAACATGAAGCGCCGGCAGGCCGGGGAATGATTGGGGGCCGATCGTACAGACGCGATTAATCGCGTCTGTACGATCGGGAATATGATCTCCCTGCGGGAATATAATCCTCCGCCGGGAGGGGCCCCGGCACTGGAATCTTCACCCCTTAATAGCTATCTTATAATCACAGGAAGAAAAATATCCGCCTGAACCCTGGCAGGGGTGACAGACACGGGAAAATCCCCTGAAAAAGGGCCTTAGAAAGACACAGTGCTTGACAGCAGGGGCCCCCGTTCCCATAATCGCGGAAAAAATATACATAACTGATCTGAGGTTTACATGAATTCCCTTGATAAAAACAATCCAGTAAAGGATAAAATCAGGTTTGTCACGGCCACGACCCTCTTTGACGGTCACGACGCCTCCATCAATATCATACGCAGGCTCCTTCAGCAGGCCGGCGCAGAAGTCATTCACCTGGGCCACAACCGCTCAGCCCGGGAAATCGTGCATACGGCCATACAGGAAGGAGCCCACGCCATTGCGGCCAGTTCCTACCAGGGCGGGCACATGGAATTCTTTAAATACATGAAAGACCTGCTGGTGCAAAACGGCGTGGACCACATACGGATTTTCGGCGGCGGCGGCGGCGTGATAGTTCCGGAAGAGATCCATGAACTCCATGACTACGGCATCGAGCATATCTACTCGCCCGAGGACGGCCATCACCTGGGCCTCGCTGGAATGATCGACGATATGATTTCCCGTACCGCGTCCTTCGCCTCTCCGCCCCTGCCCCGGGACTGGAAAGAGCGTCTCGCTTCGCGCGACGGACTCGTCGTGAGCGAACTCCTTTCCATGGCTGAAAAGGACCTGGGCGTGAGCAGCGCCGCTTTTCCCGCGCTTCGCGATGAGCTGTCGGCCCTGTCTTCGAACACGCCGGTCCTGGGCATCACCGGTACCGGCGGATCGGGTAAAAGTTCCCTGGAGGATGAATTCATACGCCGCTTCGCCGCGCAGTATCCCGGGAAAAGCCTGGCAGTCCTGGCCGTCGACCCCACACGGAAAAAAACCGGCGGCGCGCTTTTAGGGGACCGCATACGCATGAACTTTCTCGATCCTGAACGGGTCTTCATGCGGTCCATGGCCACCAGGGATTCGGGCCAGGACATGCTGGATACCATACGTGACTTCATTGCCGTGCTCAGGGCCGCGCGCTTTGATCTTATCGTCATTGAGACTCCGGGCATCGGCCAGGGCGACACCTGGATCACCCAGGTCTGCGACATGTCGGTCTATGTCATGACTTCGGAATTCGGCGCCCCGTCGCAGCTGGAAAAGATCGACATGCTGGACTACGCCGACATCATCGTCATAAACAAGTTCGACCACAAGAACTCACCCGACGCCCTGCGCGACGTGCGCAAGCAGTACCGGCGAAACCGCGCAGTCTTCCAGGGCCCCGACGAAGATCTTCCCATCGTGGGCACCGTGGCCAGCAATTTCTCCGACCCGGGCACGACTCTCTTCTTCAGCCTCTGCTTCAACATGCTGAAAGAGCGGGGTCTCATCGACTGGCCCGTTCCGCCTAAAACGGGTTTTTCCCGTGAACATCCCGAAAGCCTGTCGGTGATACCCGCCGAGCGGGAACATTACCTGAGCATGATTTCCCGGGCCGTACTGAATTATCATAAAAAAACCGGCGCCGAGACAGCGGTCATACGAAAACTGGAATCGGCCAGAATCCTCCTCGACGACGCCCGTCTCCAGGGAATCCCCGAACTTGTCCGTGAAATCGAGGCTTCCCTGGACCCCGAGGTGAAATGCCTCATGGACGGCTGGAGCGAAATCAAGGAAGCCTATGAACAGGAAAAACTGGCCGTTAAAATCAGGGGCCGCGAAAATATCACGCACCTCTTCAGCCTCTCTCTCTCGGGACTGAAGATCCCGCGCATCGCGCTGCCGCGCTTTGAAAGCATGGCCGATACGGTGCGGTGGATGCGCGAGGAACATCTCCCGGGGTATTTCCCCTACACCGCCGGCGTATTCCCCTTCCGCAGGGAAGGCGAGGACCCGAAACGCCAGTTTGCCGGCGAAGGCCCCCCGGAGAAAACCAACCGCCGTTTCCATTACCTTTCGCGCAACGACGAGGCCAAGCGCCTCAGCACCGCCTTTGACTCCCTGACGCTCTACGGCCAGGACCCGACGACGGAACCGGACATCTTCGGCAAGATCGGTGAAAGCGGCGTCAGCATCTGCACGCTCGACGACATGAAAAAACTCTACGCCGGCTTCGACCTCTGTTCGCCCATGACCAGTGTATCCATGACCATCAACGGCCCGGCCCCCATTATGCTGGCCTTTTTCTTCAACACGGCCATCGACCAGCAGGTTGACCGGTTCAGGACCGAAAAGGGACGCGAACCGCAACCGGCTGAGCTTGACGCCATACGCGCCTTTGTTTTTCAAAACATCCGCGGTACGGTCCAGGCCGACATCCTTAAGGAGGACCAGGGCCAGAACTCCTGTATTTTCTCCACGGGTTTCGCCCTGAAGATGATGGGGGACATCCAGAAGTTTTTCATCGATAAAAAAATACGGAACTTCTACTCCGTGAGCATCAGCGGATATCACATAGCCGAGGCCGGGGCCAATCCCGTGACGCAGCTGGCCCTTACCCTCTCCAACGCCTTCACCTACGTGGAGTACTACCTGGGATGCGGCATGCATATCGACGACTTCGCTCCGAACCTCTCCTTCTTCTTTTCCAGCGGCATGGACCCGGAATACAATGTGCTGATCCGCGTGGCGCGGCGCATCTGGGCCATCGCCATGAAATACGTGTACGGAGCGAACGAACAGAGTCAGCGCCTGAAATGCCATGTCCAGACCTCGGGCCGTTCCCTCCACGCCCAGGAGATGCAGTTCAATGACATACGGACGACGCTCCAGGCTCTCATGGCCCTGAACGACAACTGCAACTCGCTCCACACCAACTCCTACGACGAGGCGGTTACCACGCCGTCGGAGGAATCGGTGCGCAGGGCCATGGCGATCCAGCTCATCATCATGAAGGAATACGGCATCTTTAAAAACCAGAACATGCTCCAGGGCAGCTTCATCATCAGGGAGCTCACGGACCTGGTGGAAGAGGCGGTGCTGAAGGAATTCGACGCCATCAGCCGCCGCGGCGGCGTCCTGGGCGCCATGGAAACGCATTACCAGCGGGGCAAGATCCAGGAGGAGTCCCTGGTTTACGAGCATCAGAAACACTCCGGCGAGTACCCCATCATCGGCGTCAACACCTACCTGGACAACAAGGCCGCTTCACAGGAACCCTCCCGCCAGGAGGTGCAGCTGGCCAGGGCAAGCTATGAAGAAAAACAGTCACAGCTCGACAATCTGAAGGCCTTTCACGGGCGCCATACCGATGAAGCACCCGCTGCCCTGGAAAAACTGCGCAGCATCGCCGAGAGCGGTGAAAATATATTCGAAGAGCTCATGAACACGGCGCGGGTCGCCAGCCTGGGGCAGATAAGCGAACTGCTCTACAGTGTCGGCGGAAAATACCGGAGGAACATGTAAGCGTCATGGCCATTGGACAGGGATACGTACAGCTCTACACGGGAGACGGCAAGGGGAAAACCACGGCGGCCCTGGGACTCGCTCTCCGCGCCGCGGGCGCGGGCCTTAAGACCCTCATGATCCAGTTCATGAAGGGGCAGGATTATGCCGAACTGCATTCGATAAAAACGCTCGGCCCGGCCATTACCATCGAACAGTACGGCAGCGAGAAATTCTGCATGCCCGACGGAACGAACTTCCAGGAGCACCATTCCCTGGCGCGCCGGGGATATGAACGGGCCCGGGAAGTCCTTGCGGACGGCAGATACGATATACTTATTCTGGACGAGATAGTGACAGCACAGAAGTTCAATCTTATCAGCGGAGACGAGATTGCCGGACTGGTGCGCGCCAAACCGGCGGGCATGGAACTGGTTCTTACCGGGCGGGGAGCCACGGAGGGTCTCATGAAACTCTGTGATCTCGTGACGGAAATGAAGGAAATAAAGCATTATTACAGGGAAAATATACCGGCACGAAGCGGCATTGAATTCTGATTGAGGCTTGGAGGCCATGACACCGGGTTACCATGAAATAGCTTCGGGACAGGAAACCCTGAGGATCGCCGTTCTCTTCCGGGAGAGCGGCGAAGACCTGGTCTTCTTCATCCATGGACTGGGGTGTTCCATGGAATCCTTTACCGGGGCCTGGGAAGCGGAACCCATGCTCCCCTTTTCACTCCTCGCCATCGATCTTCCCGGCTTTGGCAGGTCTTCGAAACCGGCGAATTATTCCTACACCATGAACGATCACGCCGATATCTGCCTCGCTGTACTGGCGAAATTCAGCCATCCCCGGGTGCATGTCGTGGCCCACAGCATGGGCGGGGCCGTGGGTCTCCTCCTTGCGGAGAGGCTGGGAGACCGTCTCGTTTCATTTGTCAATGTTGAAGGCAATCTCGTAACAGAAGACTGCTCCGTGAGCAGGAAAGCGGCATCGGCGCAGCTGGGCCATTACCGGCGGCAGCTCCTGGGGCACCTGCGGATCATAACGGCCCATTCACCGGAGCGGGGCCTGCATCACTGGTATGCCGGCGTGAAGATGTCGGGCAACGAGGGTCTGAACAGGAGCGCCCTTTCCCTGGTGGAGCATTCATGCAGCGGCCGGCTGCTGGAGCTTTTCAGAACACTGCCCTGCAGGTCGGCCTATGTACATGGTGATAAAAACGCCGCTCTTCCCGTGCTGGAAAAACTTGAAGGAATACCGATAATCTCCATTGAGAACAGCGGCCATTTCCCCATGGTGGACAACCCCGAAACATTCTTCTCCCGCATCGCAGCATTCATGCTTTTGCCGTAGTCCTGAACCGGTTATTCGTCCAGACCGTTGATAAAGGCCGTGATCTCATCAACGCTCATGACATGGGCCGCTGCGCCCCTCACGATGGCCTCGCGGGGCATACCGAAAACAGCCGAGGAATTCTCGTCCTGGGCCACGGTGACCTGGCCCTTTTCCCGCATTTTCAGCAGACCGGCAGCCCCGTCGTTCCCCATGCCCGTAAGAATGATTCCCACGATATCCCTGTCGGGAATGCTGGCCGCGGAATTAAAAAGAACATCAACCGATGGTCTGAAGCGGTTCACCGGCTCGTCGGAATTGACCTCGATAAAATAGCCCTGCCCGTCCCTGCGCAGAAGCACGTGGGAGTCTCCCGGCGCCACAAAGGCATGGCCGCGGTAAAGACGGTCTCCGTTGGAGGCCTCGGTCACGAATATTCTGGAAAGCCGGTTCAGTCTCTCGGAAAAGGGACCCGTGTACTCACGGGGCATATGCTGGACAATAACTATAGGCGGGGAAAATTCTTTCAGCGACGACAATATGCGTGTTAAGACCGGAACACCGCCCGTGGATGAGCCGATTACCACCACGGAAACCGGCTTTATTTTTAAATTCCGGACATTCTTCAATTCCGTGTTTTTAGAAGCTTCAGGATATGCCATAGTTCCCGCATTTCATCCGCACTGCATGCGGATACCAGTTTATTTACTCACCGGAATCACCGGGTTTAATATATGACTACCCTGACGGAGAATTCCTTCTGCGGAGCCTTGTCTTTCTCCCAGGCCCGGTCAAGAATAAATTTCAGTTCCGTCTCTCCCGAAACCAGAGGGCGCAATCTGAAAACCTGGACGTCCATATCACCGGTCCTGTTTTTTTCCGCAGTTATAATTTCCTGCTCCCTCTCTTCCGTGAAAAAATCATCGTTCATCATCCACTTCCAGCTGTATCCCGTTCCCATCTGCGCGTTGAGTCTCACTTCAAGGATTTTTCCTTTTTCGATCCTGAATGATTTGCCGTTGCTCTCATCGGTCAGTATGAGGGCGGCCCTGGGTGAACATGAAAACAATCCCGCCGCCATGACCAGCATCCCCGCTAATACCATTTTTTTTCCCTTTGCCGCCATATGCCAATTGCCTCCTTTCCGTATGCCTACTGATCACGTACAACGACCAGCCAGGTCGCGCCATATCCGATATTATTGCACCCGTATTCTATCCAGAAATAGCCGTTATCGCCCCACCGGGGGCCCCAGGAATTTTTAACGAGCCAGGACTTCTTTGAATCGTCCCATCCCACGATTGTTATGGCATGGTTGATGTCACGGGGACCGCTGACCGCGGCATGCTCATCGAAGATGCCGCTTTTATACGCCTGCAGCGCCGGCGTCACCTTCACACAGGCGGCCACGGGACCGTATTTACACAGCGCATCCTTCATCTCATCCACGGAGGGAATGCCGGCGTCTTTCCTGATGTAGCCCCAGGCGGCGACACGGTAGTTTTCCTTCACGGGTTGACGGCACACGCTTTCACGCCCCTTGTAGGGAGTAGTTGTTTCAGTAACCGCGCTCTTCTGCGTAAAGTAATGAAACACTCCGCCGTACCATCCGCCGCCGCAGCTTCCCGCGTCCCTGCCCCGCTCATCAACGGCACAGTCAAGGATGTTCTGCTCCGAGAGGTCCAGCTCTTTTCCGTTCCTGATCATAAAATTAGCCTCGAGGACCGCAGCCGATGTAAAGGCCCAGCAGCTGCCGCAGGTACCCTGATTTTTCACCGCTGTCATCTTCTGCCTGCCGAGCCAGGTAAAGGCCACTGCTGAAGGAGACGGCGCGTTATCTATATCAGTCTCTATCTTCTTTTCATTTAGTTTCTTCTTCTCTTCATCCAGGCGCTTTCTCTCCTGGGCGAGACGCTTCTCTTCCTCTGCCAGCCTCGTGGCCTCTTCCTGTTCCCTCTGTTTATCCTCGGCCAGGCGTCTTTCCTCTTCCAGTCGCCTTCTCTGCTCTTCCAGCTTTTTCTCATTTTCAGCCAGCTTCCGGCGCCTTTCCAACTGCTCCTGCTGTTCATCTTCCGCTTTTTTTCTTCCCAGGATATCGTAATAAGTACCGAAATAGCGTTTCCATTGCCGCTGTCCCCATCCCCACCGGACCGACGCATCCTTCTCTATTTCCTCGGGCTCCTTTGCGCCCGTTATCCGGGCGATCTCATACTTCATCTGTTCATTCAGCTCCACGCGGAACTTGAGATTACGCTCCTTGATATCGGCGACAATACCCTTCATGAGCTGTTTCATCTCTTCCTGGCTCCGCATTATTCCTTCCCGGTCCTTTTCGTACCGGTTTCGAATATCAGTTCTGGACATGTTCTGGGCGAATCCTTCATTTTTTAATGAAACAATCCGGTTTGAGAGCAGCATGATGGATATAATTCCCATCAGGAGGATGATCAATATAGTGCCTTTTCTTCCCACAGTAATCATTTTCATACCTGTCACCTCTGGGGCGTTAAATAAATACCCTCATATCATAATTAATATTCATACAATTTTCCAGTACTTTTAGGTTTATGCCGAAAATAAATCCAGAGAATATTTCATTTGGAATGCAGCATTATTTCATAATGCAACGGGGCACTATCAGTCTCATACAATAAGTACAATAAAACAGGATTGATGAAAATATTAAAATTACTCCAATAGAGGAATCACTTATCGTTTTTTATTCTCATTAAAATACATTATAACATAAAAATAAGCAATATAATTTTAATAGTCTTGACAGTTACCCGCCATAAAGGCAAATTAAAACAAGTCTGGATGGTCGGTTTTTAATTTTATCGAGGTTTGATGATACCCAGAATAATCAATTATTTCCTGGAACGATACAGGGATTCAGATTACATCATTCAGCAAAAATCCCGTGTCCTGTTGTCTATACAGCTGGCAGTCATGCTGCTGTCACCCTTAGTCCTGGGAATGTATATTTACCGGGGACACATATCCGCGGCGTTCTTTGGTCCTGTCAGTACAATCTGCGTTCTCACCGTCGTTTCCCTGGTTATTCTCAGAATGGGCTTTTACCAGATCGCTTCACATCTCAGCATTCTCACTCTCATGAGCAGTGTCTGGTATGTGCTCTTCATGGACACAAACCAGCCCCTCCTGGCCCGCATGGATACGATCGTATATATACCGGGAATTCTCATCATGGTTCCCCTCCTCACCGTCAAAAGGCGCATACTAATTATTCTCTATTATGCCGCCAATACGGCCATACTTATTTTCTACGGTCTTACAATCAGTTCCCAATACTCGCTGTCGCAGTACATAACCTTTGATTACCTGATGGATAATATCATCGTCATGCTCTTTATGGGAATTGCATCATACCAGATTTTCAACATCGACACAAGTGCCCTGGTAAAGGCTAAAAAGGCTGAACAGGCCATCGTCGAACAAAACCAGCAGCTTGCCGTGATCAACAATGCCCTGGAAAACGCCAATGACGAGCTCATCAACTTCCAGAGAGATCTGAAAAAAAGCGAGGAAAAATACCGGACCCTCGTAGAGATGGCCGACGAGATAATCTGGTCCGGCGACATAAAGGGCAACTATACCTTTATGAATCGCGCCGCGGAGCGTGTCCTGGGATACCGGCAGATGGAAATAATCGGGCACAACTTTGCCGAATTCACCACGCCCGAACTGGCAAAGCACGAAGCGGCCATCGTGCGCGAGCTCGTCAGAAGGAAAGGAAATTCAGCCCGCTACGAGACGACCTATTTCGCCAAGGACGGCAGCCCCATACATTTCATCATAGCCCTGATCCTCATCCGCGACGAATCGGGCTGGGTCATCGGGGCCACGGGCACAGCCACGGACATCACAAAACGCAAGATGGCGGAACGGAAGATCCAGCAGCAAAATGAAGAACTGGCGGCCAGCAACGAAGAGCTCGAGGCCATGAACGAGGAGCTCATCGCGTCGCAGAATGAACTGATGCACAACGAAGAATCCATCCGCGAAAAAGAGTCGGCAATCCGGGCGCTTCTCAACGCCACGACAGACACTGTTTTCATGCTTGATAACGACGGAGTTATTCTCATCGCGAACAACTCGACATCGAAACAATACAAAAACTACCTTAAAAATTTTATCGGGCATAATTACTTCGAGCACCTGGAGGAGACCGGACAGAAAGACCGCCTCAACCGGTTCAAAAGCATCCTGGTTACGAAAGAGCAATGCCGCTTCGAGGATGAACGCAAGGGTTACATCTTCGATATCAATGTCTATCCCATCCTGGACAATGAAGGCGAAGTCAGTCGGATCGCCATTTTTTCCAGGGATATCACGGAACAGAAAAACGCCGAGAGAAAAATCAGGGAGCAGAACGAAGAGCTGGTCACGGCCGCCAGGAAGTTCGAAAGCATGAACGAGGAACTGGTGCTGAGACAGATAGATATCCTGAACAGCGAAATGAAATACCGTCACCTCTATGAAAACGCCCTGGTGGGGATGGCCACGACCCGGGCATCGGACGGTATGATCCTCAAGGTGAATGAGCATGCCCTGAAGCTTTTCGGCTTCGCCTCCGAGGAGGAAGTGGTCAACAAAAGAACCATCGACGAATTCTACGCCGATCCCCGGAACCGGAACCAGCTCCTCCATGAACTGAAAACACGCGAGACTATCCACAACTACGAGTTGCAGTTCATAAAAAATGACTCCATGACCTTCTGGGCGGAAGTGACGGCAAAACTATACCTGAATGACGACAAAATCGAAACCGTTTTCATGGATATTTCCAAAAGGAAAATAGCCGAAGAAAATGTTCACAAACTTACCTTTTATGATTCCCTCACGGACCTGCCGAACAAAAAAATGTTCCTGGCCAAACTTCAGTCTGAAATACTGAAATCCCAGCGGAAAAGCAAAGAAAACCTCCTGGCCGTCATGTGCATAGGCCTGGACCGCTTCAAGCACATAAATGACATTCACGGGTCCGCCATCGGCGACCTGCTGCTCAAGAGTATTGCCGGCAGACTGAAAGTGACATACCGCGAGGATGATATCGTTTCACGGTTCGATGGAGACAAGTTCATGACCCTTTTCTCGGAGCTCGCTAGCGCCGACGATATCATCGATGTGGTACGCAAGACCTTCGAATCCTTCACTGAACCCTTTGTCGTGGAAGATATGGAATTTTATCTCACGGCATCCCTGGGAGTATGCGTCTATCCCAATGACGGCGATAACGCCGAAATGCTGATCAATAACAGCGAAAACGCCATGTATAACGCCAAAGAGAGGGGACGGAACACCTACCAGCTCTTCGATGCGGAACTCAATGACGGGCTCCTGAACAGGATCAAGATGGAACAGGAACTGAAGGACGCCATCAATAATCACGAATTTGAAACCTTTTTTCAGCCCAAGGTTGATTTCCGCGGCAATATTATCGGCATGGAATCACTTATCCGGTGGAACTCGGCCCTGCGCGGATCGGTGCCGCCTTCGGACTTCATCGGCCTGGCCGAAAAAAACGGCATGATCATCGATATCGGCAACATTGTTCTGCGGGAATCGTGCCGGTGGAATAAAAAATGGCAGGATGCGGGGTTTCCTCCCATGAAGGTGTCGGTCAACATTTCGCCCTTCCAGTTCAGACAGGACAATCTTATCGAAACCATAAACAACATTCTGCATGAAACGGGGATGGCTCCCCAGTGGCTCGAACTGGAAATAACCGAAAGCGGCATCATGGAAAACGAGGAAGAAAACATCAAAAAGCTGCACAGCCTGCATGAACTGGGAATTTCCATATCCATCGATGATTTCGGTACCGGCTATTCCTCCCTGAGCAAGCTCAAGGATTACCCCATCGATACGCTGAAGATCGACAAGACATTCATTGACGAGGTGCCGCAAAACATAAAATCCATGACACTGGCGACCACTATTATTGACCTGGCCCACAACCTGGGCTTCAAGGTCGTAGCTGAAGGTATTGAGAGAAAGGACCAGCTGGATTTTCTACACGAACAGAAGTGTGACCACTACCAGGGATACCTCTTCAATCCTCCCCTCACCGCCGATGATTTTGAAAAAAAACTCAGGGCCGCGTTCGACACCACGACGATCCAGGATTCACTGAACTGAGCCGGAAGAAACGCTCACTTCCCCCTTTGATTTCCCGTTAGCAGTACCCCGGCATTCAGGACCCTGACAGAATAGGTTATGCCCAGGTATCCCTTGTACGTATCGATGAGATGTTCCTTCTCCCTCTGAGCCTTCATGATCCGGTTCGTGGTTCGCGTCACGGCGCTCCGCATATCCTTGCCATACCACTTCATCCTGCTCTCCTGGAGTTCCAGCTTTTCTTCCAGCTCCTTTATGGTTTTATCATAGGAATTTCGTATCTTTTCCAGGTGCGGGTCGATTCGGAAATCCAGGCTGTCGCTCATATCCGTTATTCTTTCACGGACCTTCACCAGCAGGCGGGCCCGTGCCCCGGCGAAAAGCTCATCGGCATTACCGGAAATAAAGCCGCTTATGCGTTCCATCTCCATGCCGGCCGCGCCCGCCAGAGGTTCCTGCTCCACGGCCTCGAGTTCCAGTTCCGTCAGTAAATGATCATCGAGATCGCCTTCCATGACCACGCATACGGTTACCAGTTCTTTTGTTTCCTGCACTGAACGATAGGTGACTACATAGTTCACCATGAAGGCCGTACATTGCCGGTCCCATTTAATCATCTTGACGCCGGCAAATCCGCCGAAATCGGGGCTCTGGGCATACCGTATGAACCGGTCGATTATGGGATGGCCGAAGGCCAGGAATTCCAGGTTCTCATTGTCCAGGGCCGTCAGGCTGTCGAATGTGCCGTATTTCCCCCTGATGCCCTCTTCGCTATATTTAACTGGGTAGAGATTGTTACCCCGGTGCTGCTTCGAAAGAAACTGCAGGGGAAACTCATCTTCGTCCTGGAGCCTCTTCACAAAATTTTCGATACGGTGATTGGTAAACTGGCGTTCCTTCAATGTTATGCGATAATACTCGTCATAGTTGAAATCCATTTTATCGGCAACGGTTAGTTCCGACAGCTTTTCATAGTTCTGCCTCGCCAGGGCGATCCTGCCGTCGATCTCTTCATCGATGTTCTTTTCCTTTTTGCGACCCGCCACCATGTCCATGATAAGGTTCCCCAGCTTCAGTTCATCCTCGATCTGGCCGAGCATGACATCGGGAGGGCCGATCGATTCCTCAAAGAGATGCAGTTTGTGAGTGAGAACCTCCAGGACCCTTTCCGCCACGGTCCCCGCTGTTGAGAAGTTGTAGATGTACACATCCCTGGGTTGACCGAAGCGATGGATTCTTCCGATACGCTGTTCTATTTTCAGCGGGGACCAGGGAAGATCGTAATTTATCAGGACATTGCAGAACTGCATGTTTCGCCCCTCACCGCCGGCCTCCGTGGCGATGAGTATCTCGCTGTCTCCCTTGAAGCACAGGATCGCCTCCTCCTTTTCCTCACCGCTCATGGACCCGTTGAAGACCACGGTTCGGTAGTCCTTCAGCAGGTTGAAAAGATAATCCTGTGTAGTACGGAACTGGGTGAATATGAGAAACTTTTTGATGCCGCGCCGGACCAGGGCCTGGATGAGTTCGAGAAGTTTTTCCCCCTTTTTGTCGACATCTATTTTTTCGGCAAGGCCTATGAGCCTCTCTATTGTCATCATCTCGACTTTCAGCTCTTCCAGGGTTTTTTCCAGTGTTGCGTCGATGCTGTCTTCCTCGTTTTCCTCCTCGGCCATATCACCGTCCATTCTGTTTTTCAGGTCAGTAACAATGGCAGCGCTGCTTCCGGCCCGGCTCACAAGATCCTCGAGACGCCGGTGCCTGTTCCGCAGTGCCGACAGCAGTGCGTACGACGATGAATCAAGGAGCTTTTGAAAAACGGTCATGACGAATCCCACGGCCCTGTTCTCGGTCTGGAGAGCACGGTTGAATTCCTCGACGACATACCTGGTCGTTTCTTCGTAGAGGTTCCGCTCATCGGGATACAGGTCGAACCGGATCGTCCGGGCGTGCCTGAGAGTGAATCCGCCCACCTCCCGCTTGGTACGGCGGATCACGACCTCCGATAGTTTCCGCCGCAGGGCCGCCACATCGGCGTTGTTCATGCAGTAATCATTATAAAAGGACTGAAAAGGTCCCAGGATATTTCTGTCCAGGAGAGCTATGAGGTAATACAGCTCCTCCAGCTTGCCGCGGAACGGCGTGGCCGAAAGGAGGAGCATGGACTTTGTTTTTTCAGAGATAATTTCCGCCACGGTATAGGCAAGCGTGCTGTGCTGGGCGTCTCTGCGCAGGCGGTGGGCCTCGTCGAAAATAACGGCATCCCAGGCTGTATTCTTCATCTCATCGGAAAAACTGTCGCTTTTGATGAAATCCAGAGAGCAGATGATCTTGTCATTAATTTCCCAGGCATTTCCGCCGGCCCCCGCCGCTTTACGGGCCCGGGACAGGGTCTTGCGGTCCATGATGATGAAATTTTCGTTAAACTTGCTCTTCATCTCGGCCTGCCACTGGTACAAAAGTGACGCGGGGCATGCAATCATGATGCGTCGGTATCCATAGCGGTAAATAAGCTCCTTGATGACAAGGCCGGCCTCGATGGTCTTGCCCAGGCCCACCTCATCGGCGATGAGGAAACGCTGATTCAGGGCATTCACTATTTTATACGTGCTCTCTACCTGGTGAGCGAGAATCCTGGTCCGCGAATTGGAAAGAGACAGTATTTTATTATAGGCATAAGCCAGCTGAAGGATATAAGACTCGGTTTTCAGATAGAAACGGTCATCGGCGGGGATATGGCCGCTCCGGATGATCTCCTTCACGGCTGATTCGCCGTCAATGTCCGCCAGGGGAGCGGCTTCACGCCGCGTCGCCAGGTCATCCTTCGAGTAGGAAAAGAGATCCTGTTCATCCTGTATGAATTCAGCTTTCATCGGGTTATATCGTTTATTCTGTCCGCACTATTTCCGGGGAAGGTACTACCGGCATCCTGACTCAGGAATCCATCAGCCTAAAGCGCATAGTATAAATGAATTTACGGCAGGGACCTAAAACAATCCCCCTTACCTGAAGGGGGATTGTAAAAAAAGATCACCTACATGAGACATAATGGATAAAAGCGATATATTTTCAAGTACTTTTTATCCTGCGGTAGAGACGGGTAGCGGCCTGTCTCTACCGCAGGGGTTTCATTAAAAAAAAGACGCCATGGATCTTCTGATCCTGCCCCGCATTTTCTGTTCAATTTTCTTGATCTTATAGAATGAAAGATTTGAGCTCTGACATAAATCGGCGAATGTTTTATTCTCAAAATTTTTTCCGATAAAAACCAGACGTTCCGTTTCAGGGAACTCATTGATCGTATCGTGGAGCGTCGAGAAGATTTCCCCTTCGATAAAACAGTTCTCAATGGCGTCATAAAATTTTCCATCGAGCACGACCTCCTCTAGAAACTTTTCCCTGTACCTGGCTTCCTCCACGCTCTTTTTCCTCAGGTAGTCAATGGCCCTGTTGCGCGCAATCGTCAGTATATAAAATTTCAGGCTCCCCTTCTCCGATGATATGCGGGTAATATTTTTGTAAACCTGGATGAAAACATCCTGAGCTATTTCACGGCTGATGTCATCGTTGCCGGTTATGCGGCAGATCAGCCGTACCGCCCGTTCATAATACATGCTGTACATGGAAGTAAACATATCATCATAATGACCTGCGTTCATTTTCATTTGTATTTTCTCCCCTCGTGGTAATGGATTGAATCCGATCAATCATCATACACTAAGCGTAAAGAGGTGCTTAAAAGTGACACTTTTTCTCATGGTTTTTTTACACGGAAGATTAAATACTGAAAAAGTTCTTTCTTAAATACAGTTACACAATGATAATTGTCAGGATATGAAAGCAAGAATCATTCTCTACCAGAAACCCCTGGGAACAACCATTTCTCATGACGATGCGGCTGTCATGAGAAAATTCCGGCCCCACTTTGTCTGTTTCCCTGAATACTTTTTCGTCAACACGGTTCTGGGCAACCACGGACAGACCGGGCATAATGAAAGGCTCCAGAAAAAGCGCATTGCGATCCTCTCGAAAGAGCTGGATACGGTAGTGATCGGCGGTACCATGCCTGAGGTGCAGGCGGGGAACATGTACAACACTACCTTCGTTTACGACCGGGGCAGGGAGCTGGGTTTTTACCGAAAAAAAAACCTCTTCTTCGCCGAAGTGGGAAAAATTACTCCCGGTGACGATTACAGGATTTTTCATGCCTACGGATATAATTTCGGTGTGCTTATATGCGCCGATGTTTTTCACGATGAAAGTTTTCTCTTTATGCGGGACAACCAGGCGAGGATTATCTTCTCACCCACCTTTTCCCTGAAAAAAAATGAATTGCCGGAAGAAAAATTTTTACGTGACCGGGAGATATATGTGCGCGGCGCATCACTGGCCGATTCCGTTATTGTGAAGGTGTGCGGCGTAAAATCGGCATACAAGGATTTCCTTCAGGCGCGAAGCCTTATAGCCGACAGACATGACGTTCTATACCGCGTTTCCCCCGAAGAAGAGGAAACGCCCATGATCATATGCAAAGAAATTGAAATCTGAAATAGCGTTCCTGAAAGTTTCCGTCACTCGTTATCATTACCCAGGGCATACTGCATCTGTTTGAGAAGGTACTTCAGAAGCAGGTCCTGATCAATGAGTTTCAGATTTATCAGAATTATTCCCAGGGGACCCGAACCTCGCCGGTCCTGAATTTCAATAGCCTCTTCGAGTTGTTCCCTGGTTATCACTTCATTCTGCACAAGAAGCTCGCCGATCCTGGGCACAAACTTTTCCCGATGACTTGCCGTCACCATCTCCGTCTGGAGTTCCAGGTATTTTATAAAGGTGACCTTATCTATAAAACCGAGCTTTATCAGTATGATGCCAATAAGATTCACCTGATCTCTCCTGCTCTTCTGAAGGGCCAGGGCCCGATCAAGCTGCTCCCTTGTGATTACACCATCCTTTACAAGCATTTCTCCCAGTGTCGGTATTGCCATCAGTAAACCTCCCGCTATTCGTTAATTGAATGAATCATTTCCGTCTCGCTTATATATCCTGTAAATAAAATTCGTTATGCTGAGACACCCCGAAGGCCCGGCCTCTCAAGAAGGGCGCGAAGCGAGTTTTCCAGTACATCGAAGGAATAGTATTTCGCGGCAATTGAATAATTTATCCGGGCCTTTTCTTCCCGGCCCGAACAGTCTGCCAGGGCTTCCTTCACTCCATGTACAATATCGGATAAAATCGCATCATTCATAAGTATCAGTTTGAATCCCCTCTGTTCAATATCGGCAATAAAGACGGGATAGCGGTTCACCAGGACCGGTTTTCCGTAATATATGGCCTCGAGGAGGGCATTGCCGAAACCCTCACAGGACGATGGATAGGTCACCAGGTCGGCAGCCCCGTAAATTGCCTGCAGTGAAAATTCCGCCGCGCTCCCGCCGGCACCGGGGTCGAGAAAGGCCAGGCGCACTCCCCTTTCGCCGGCGAAACGGATTATCACGTCCCTGTACTCATCGCCTTCATCACCCGACGGGTGGGATATGACCAGGACCGGCTCACACATTTCAAGGTGCGCGACGAGTTCAATGGATCTTTCGATACACTTCCTGGGAATGATCCGCGTGGGCTGCAGAATCATGGGATCACCCGGAGCCAATCCTGCCGCATCACGAACCCGGCCGATGAGTGATGCCTCTATTGCCGGTGGCGGCGCTGAAAAGTCCAGCACGTTGGGTATTACCATGCTTTCAATCCCCCGACGTAATTTGAGGGAGCGTGCCGAAAGAGTATTTATGACGACATGTTCCACCGTGGGCAGATCGGGCGGGAATGCCGTGTCCAGATAATCCACCGTGCCGTGTACCGCATACCTGTCCCGCTCCCAGTAAAAATCATGGTGATGGGCAATAACGGGAACATTCCCTTGTGCTATGAATTCACGAAGCGCAAGCCCCAGGGGGATATTCATGGGAATCGCCAGAGCGTTCTCAACGATCAGAATATCAATGGAAAATTTCCTGACAAATTCCGACAGATCTCCCAGTATTTTATTCTTCACCGCCCTGATACGGTCATGGGTCTCCCCGGTGCATTGCGCGACACCAAAGAGCCCCGCATTGATTTCTGCGATTTCCCGGTGCTGAAAAAAAGCCTCTTCACAGGTAAATGCAACCGCCGCGGGCCTGTCATGGAGACCGGAAAAATAAAAACAACGGTGCCCCATCTTATGAAGCACTGCAGCCCATTTGCCTGTCTCCAAGCTTACACCGTCATTACCTGCAATCCTCGTTGAGACAAAACCGAAATGTCTTTCCATACAACCCGCATTCCCAAGAACCTTTTTTCAATAATGAATACTATTGTGACGACATACTGTCCCTAATACAAGCTTAAAAAATTATTTCGCCATCATTGACATTATTATCGAGCAGTGCTATAATTATATCAATATGAATAGTGCATTTGCCTGACATGCACCGATCACTTCACATTTAAACAACAATTAATTTACGTTACCACAGTAATTGATGAGAGAATACATTGACAGTTAACAATTGTTCATTAACATGGATACACATTTACAAATAACGCATCATCAGCTAGCGGGAACAATCAAAGAGTAAAAGAGGCACATACATGAATTTCCGAAAATTCTTCTATGGACTAAAGGGAACTATATTCAAATATATGTCCATGGCCGCTATTATCCCCCTGGTGGGTTCTCTCCTTATAATATTCTTCTTTGCACGCAAGTCTATTCTGGACCAGACGAAGCAGACCATGCAGAACGCCGTTAACAATATCAAGGCCATGTGTGAGATTCAGAGCGATGAGCTTGATCGGCGACTTCTGAACGAGATTGATAAAGCCTGGGCCGTGGCAAAAAATGAATTCACCCGGCACCGCAATATCCGCTTCGAAAAGACATCCCGAAAGGTTACGGTAACTAACCAGGATACAGGTGAGACAACAGCCATCGATCTGCCGACTATGCGTTCCGATGCCGGCGCTTTTTACAATAACCATAACGACGTGGACGCCATCACCGACCGTATCACCGTGAAAGGAGCCACATCAACGGTTTTCCAGCTCTACGACAACAGGCTGATCAGGATAGCCACCAATGTAAAAAAAGCCGACGGATCCCGGGCCATTGATACGTATATCCCCAGCGAGAGCCTGGTATTCCGCACTGTCTCTGCAGGTAAGGCTTACCGTGGACGGGCCATGGTCGTGGGAAAATGGACCATAACCCATTACGAACCGATACGGGACAATAAGGGCATCGTCATCGGCGCCCTGTATACCGGCGTTCCCGCACCGAAATCAGCCGTTTTCGACATGCTGCAATCCACGAAAATCGCCTCCCGGGGCTATATCTATGTCCTGAATTCCCAGCACCAGGCCGTGTGGCACCCCGTTTCCCAGGGACAGAACCTCATGGATCAGGAGGACGCGGTTTCGGGGAAAAAATTCATACGGGAAATCGTCGAAAAAAAAGAGGGTGAAACAACCTACTACTACAGGGACAGCAGCGGTACAGTGAGCGAACAGATCGCCTTCTTCACCTATTACCCGAAATGGGACTGGATCATCGTGGCCAGGGCTGCCTATACCGATATAATGCACACCATGGATATCATCTTCATCATTATCCTCATCGTCGTTCTCGGCGGCATACCGTCACTGCTCTTCATCAGCAACTTCGTCGCCGGCCGCATAACAGGAAGACTGCGACAGGTTATCGACGTGGCGGCACAGGTCAGCCAGGGGGATCTGAGTCTCTTTATCCCGCAGACTCATTACATAAAATGCAAAGACGCCAAACACTGCACCAGAAAGGAGTGTCCCGCCTTTGACAGTCCAAACCGGGCCTGCTGGGATATTGAGGGCACGCTCTGCGACGATGGGGCCCCGGTAAACCCCGGAGACAAGTGCGTTTACTGCCCGGACTGCACGGTGTATAAAAACGCCATGCGCAGTGAGATCGACGAACTGATCGGTTCCATCAACGTCATGATCGTACGCAGCAAGGAAGCCTTCACAAACATAAGGGATATGACCTATGACCTGAACCAGAACGCCGAGGATCTCGCCCAGGCGAGCAGGTCGCTCGAAACGGAATCACAGACCCAGGCCGCTTCTCTCGAAGAAACAACCTCGGCCAATGAAGAGCTCATGGCCACAATTGACAGCGTCGCCACCGCCGCTTCAAAGCAGGCTGACAGGGTATCGATGACCACGGCCGCCATGGAGGAACTGACAGCGGCAACAAAAACCGTTGCCGAGTACTCCTCCAATGTAAGCAGGGAAACCAAAACCACGGTGGAAAACGCCCGCAACACGGAGCGGATGCTCCAGGAGACGACACTGAGCATTGCACAGATATCCAAATCTTCAGAACGAATTGTTGACATCGTGGGAATGATCAACGACATCTCGGACCAGATAAACCTCCTGTCACTCAATGCCGCCATCGAAGCGGCCAGGGCCGGCGAACACGGGAAGGGCTTTGCCGTCGTCTCCCAGGAGATATCAAAACTTGCCGACGCAACTGCCCAGAGCACCAAGGAAATAGAGGAAGTCATACGGAAAACCAGGGCCGATGTGACGAATGGAGCCAGGCTGGTAACCCAGACCGCTACGGCCATCACGGACATGATCCACAAGATTGAGATCGCCGCAAAACTCATCGAGGAAATCGCCGTATCGGCTTCGGAACAGATCAGCGGGAGTGAACAGATCATGATTGACGTGGAGGACATCAATCAAATGTCCGAGCAGATAGCAGGCGCCACGGGGGAACAGAAGATCACCAGTTCCGAAATACTGAAGGCCATCTCTAAAGTAAATGAATCGGTCCAGACTGTTGCCGGTTCCGCACAGGTAGTAGCCGAATCCGCCGAGATATTGAAAGAAAAGTCCAATAAAATGAAAACCATCGCGAATCAGTTTAAAGTGGAAAAATCTAAATAAATGCGCCTGTATGCCTCCCCGGCAAACATGCACTAAATTAAAATATGCCTACAAACAATTATTGACAAATCGGTTTTATACTGCACTTATTGTCCATCGGGCATATCCGGCAAACTGCAAGCCTCTACAGTCTGTTATGGGGAGAAATCCCCGCTTATCTGCCCGATACTGAGAGCAATTGTTTTTCCAAAGCGACTCATATCACCGACAAGGGTATAATTGCATGAAAATAATACGCATCGGCCTCATCGGATTCGGTACTATCGGACAGGGAGTGTACCGGGGGATCACTCAGAACGCCGCCCTTATCAGGGAAAGGACCGGCATTGATCTTGCCATAACCATGGTCTGCGATAACAGGCCCGAAGCCCTGAAGGAAATAAAGGGCGCCGTAACCACGGACTCATGGAAAAAGATCGTAGAGGCTTCCGACATAGATGTGGTTGTGGAACTGATCGGCGGGATTGACCCGGCAAAGGATATCATCGTCAATTCATTGAAAAACGGAAAAAGTGTCGTATCGGCAAACAAAAAGCTTTTCGCGGAAAAAAGCGACGATATTTTTGCCACAGCCCTGTCCTCCCCGGGAAGCCTTAAATTTGAAGCGGCCGTTGGCGGGGGCATACCCTGCCTTCTCGCACTCAGCACGGGCATGGTGGCCAACAATATACGGTCTATCATGGGAATCCTTAATGGAACGACCAACTATATTCTAACCCAGATGGAAGACAAGGGGCTCCCCTTTTCCGAGATACTGAAGGACGCGCAAAAGAAAGGATTCGCCGAGGCAGACCCCACGTTTGACATAGAGGGGTTTGATGCCGGACATAAAATTTCCCTGCTGGCCATGCTGGCGTATAACCGTAAGATCGATTTTAAAAAAATTCCCATCGAAGGTATTTCGAAGATAACGGATATCGATATCGCCTTTGCCCGCGACATGGGGTATGTCATACGTCTTCTGGGTATAGCCAGGCTCGCGGGCGACGCCATGGATATCAGCGTTCACCCCACCATGATCCCCCTCAGGCACCCCCTGGCCTCGGTGAGAAATGAATTTAACGCCGTCATGTTCGACGGTGATATGACCGACCCCATAACTCTCCACGGCAAAGGGGCGGGAAGCGCGCCCACGGCATCGGCGGTTATAAGCGACATCATCCAGATTGCCGAAAACAGGACCGCAAGCTACATTCCGCACGCCCTGGACGGAGATACCCGGTACCTGGATCCCTCGGAACGCCGTTCCAAGTATTACCTGCGCATCCACTCCAAGGACGCTCCGGGCATACTTTCAAAAATTTCCGGCGTGCTGGGAAGCCACAATATTTCCATCGCTTCGGTAATTCAGAAAGAAACCGACGAAGAATACGTACCTCTCATAATCATGACCCATGATGTCGATGAAGCCTCGGTGCTCCTTGCCGCACGGGAAATAGGAGATTTTGATTTTATCGCGAAAGAAGTCATGATTCTCCGCGTTGAGGATTGACAGAAAAAAGGAGCTTATGATGAAAAATGAATACAGAGCGATGTTCCGCTGCATTGCGGGATGCGATGAAGAATATCCCCTCGACGAGGTCGTATACCGCTGTAAAAAATGCGGGAATCTCCTGGAAGTCTCCCACGACATGGATGTCCTGCGCAAAAAAAGCGCCTCGCAGTGGAAAGAACTGTTTGAAAGCAGGTCCGGAACCGGGACATGGCCTTACGGCAGCGGAATCTGGCGTCACAAGGAATGGGTCGCTCCTGAGATCGACGATGAGAATATCGTATCCATGTACGAGGGGAACACCAACCTGTTCTGGGCAAAACGCTTCGGCGCCATGTTCGGCATGGACGACCTGTGGGTAAAAATGTGCGGCAACAGCCACACGGGATCCTTTAAGGATCTGGGCATGACCGTGCTTGTTTCCATGGTGAATGAGATGATTCATCGCGGCAAAAACATCAAGGCCGTGGCCTGCGCCTCAACAGGCGATACATCGGCGGCCCTGTCTGCCTATGCGGCGTACGCGGGAATTCCCTCCATTGTGTTCCTTCCCAGCAACAAGATATCCACGGCCCAGCTGGTGCAACCCATGGCCAATGACGCCATCGTCATATCACTGGACACGAACTTTGACGGGTGCATGCGCATCGTGCAGGAAATCACGAAGGACAACACCATCTACCTGGCCAATTCAATGAATTCCCTGCGTATCGAAGGTCAGAAGACCATCGCCATGGAAATCGTTCAGCAGTTCGAATGGCAGGTACCAGACGTTGTCATAATTCCCGGCGGAAACCTGGGAAATGTCTCGGCCCTGGGAAGCGGATTTAAAATGATGAAGGAACTGGGTCTCATCGACCGCTTTCCCCGCATAGTACTGGCCCAAGCAGAGAACGCCAATCCGCTCTATCTTTCTTACCTGAAAGGATTTGACGGTTTCGAACCGGTGATGCCGAAAAAAACCCTTGCCTCGGCCATACAGATCGGCGACCCCGTGTCAGTGCAAAAGGCGATAAAAACGCTTAAAGAATTCAACGGAATCGTGGAACAGGCCAGTGAGGATGAACTGGCCAACGCGGCAGCCCTGGCCGACAGAACGGGCATGTTCAACTGCCCGCATACCGGCGTCGCCCTGGCGGTTCTCATCAAGCTCCTGGAGAAAAAGGTGCTGTCGCCGAAAGACCGTACTATTGTCATATCAACGGCCCATGGACTGAAATTCTCGGAGTTCAAGGTTGGGTACCACGAAGGAACGCTCAATGATGTCACGAGCAAATACGCCAACAGACCCATCCTCCTCCAGCCCGATATAAGCATGGTGCGCGAAACCCTGGAGAAGGAATTCGCACGGCGGTCATAGACAGCATCAGGAGGCTTCTTTCTCCAGTATGGTCCGCATCTTCGTTAATATTTTCCTGTTGAAAAGGCCCGCCTCGTAGAGGCCGCTGTAAAGAAAACGGGATCTCCGGGCCACAAGGACTTCATTTGAAAGATCAGCGTCGGAGGCATCTATATCATATCCTTCGCTGATGGTGTGGATCGCCCGCTGGCTCGTGAGACTTATCATGTCCTTGACCTCTTTCTTCGTCTCTATCGTCCTGTCGATCTCTGAAAGTTTCCTGAGAATATAATCCAGCTTTCCCTGGTCCTGCCCCGCCTGCGACAAAAGATCAATAAGCTTTCCGGAAAACCCCACGGCCTTTTCCAGGTGGGGGATAAGCGTGTCCAGATCCCTGAGCATGGCATTAATCCGCTCTGCAAGCTTTTTCCGCACGGCCGCCGCGTCCTTCATCGATTCCCCGATGGATGCCATGAGGCTGTCGATCATGGAGGATACAGGAATATCTCTTTCCTCCAGGTCGATATCATGGCATGATACATGACGTATCCCCGTCATAAACACGCCGTCACAAGTGGCATTGATCAGCGCCTCATCCCTGCGCTTCTGGAACCAGGCCAGGAATATCATCATCTTCTGGTTCGTCCGGACCTTTTCCGCCCGTATCCCCTTCACGAAGACCGGCGGCAATGCCGTGAGCTGGTACCGGTTGAACATCAGGGAATTATTGACGCGGTTCGTCCTGAGATGTATCTGCTCATCAAGGTACGAGCCCCTGGCATGGGCCAGGCCGCCCGTAAAGGCCAGGTCCTGGCCGGTGAGATAAACCGGTGAGCATCCCAGTCTCCTGGCCAGGTCGAAAGCGTTGGTCGACACCGAACCCCCGTGAGTCATTTCTCCCTTGTCGCCGCATATCCTCTCTATCCATTTCATCATATCAAAGACAAGACCCGTAGTCATGGAACGTCCCCTGAAAAGATGAAAAACCGACGGATGGACCATGGGGTCCGCCACCAGCACCGTGTCCGTGAGAGGCACTCCCTCAAAATAACGGGCATTGATGACCTGGGGATCGACGGCGATGCAGAAATGGGGAACTATATTGCGCTTCAGGAGAATCCGGTAAGCCGTATCCACGCATATGATGACGGCGCGGTCACGGTTTCTTTCTATGAAATCAAGACTCTCCATGAGGGAGGGCCCCGCCGCCACGACGATGGCCGGAATCCCCTGCAGTTTTCCATAGAGCGACTGAACACCGCGATTGTCCGCGTAGTACTGTATATTTCTTGCGATATTGGAACTCCACAATTTTTCGAACTTGGCCAGCGTGGCGATATTCACTTCCTTCGTGGACAGGTAGGACCGGCAGATTTCCAGCACGGTGCCGTAATATCCGGAATAGACCTGATGGGAACCGCGGTGGGTGATAAAGGAAACATTCCTCGACGCCTTGCCCTTTAACCGGTCGGCGATGACATCCTCGGAAGGATCAAGGAGGATCATGATGCGGCTGTCGCTGAGAACTCCAGTCAGGTCCCGCTGCTCCAGAGCCTTTCTGAAAAGAGAACCGTTTTTCTCTATCACCAGAACGATTACATCGCGGGATATTCTTTTCAAAAGAGACTCGACATGATAGCCGAAAGCAAAACCCATGACGATATAGAGGTCATGATCTGCCGTATTGATTTCTCCCATGAACCGCTCAGCTTCCTTTCCCGGGTCAAAACGGCTGTGCAGAAAAATTTTCTTTTCTCCAAGCAGCATGGATGGAACCGGCGCACCTTCCTTTGTCTCAACCACTTCGATTACCGGGTCATCGTGCAGGCGGTCCACATGCGATGCCAGTTCAGCGTCTCTGTCTCGTAAAACCGCCAGGTTCTTATCATAATCTCCCGTCATGCGCCCTCTTCCCTCATGCTGATTTAACTATCTATAGTATAATTATCGTTTGCCGCCGCGTATCGCAGAAGTATAATATGAAAGGGAATACGCAATAAATCCGACGGGAAAAATCCGGAAAATATTTATCCATTTTTTAAATGCTAACTATTTATTTTCTTGATTTTTATTGACCGAAACTTATCAATATCCACATTGAGGGATCGTTCAGCGGCAGGACGGCGGGTTCTGGCCCCGCAAACCCAGGTTCGATTCCTGGTCCCTCAGCCAGGGTTGCTAGCTCAACTGGTAGAGCAACTGACTCTTAATCAGTAGGTCCCGGGTTCGAGCCCCGGGCAACCCACATACTCATTCACCCAACGCCCCTGATCAGATCACCCGTATTGTCAAAACACGGGAATGGTCAATCCTGATCTCCGAGGTATAAAACCAGTGTATCATTATGCCGCAGAGCCGTCCCCGGCACGGGTTTCTGTGACTGGACCTTCCCCGTCCCCTGCACGGCGTATTCGATGCTGACCTGTTTCTGAATTTTTGTCAGGATATACACGCTTTCCTCCAGGGTCCTCCCTCTGAAATCGGGCATAAGCCTGACGTCGATATTCCTGGACCGATCGCGGGAGAAAAGAGGCGCGGCGGCCTTCAGAACCTCCCCTTTCACACCCATCTGCGGCAGTACACGGTCAATGATACGGGCAAATACCGGCGCCGCCACCTCCCCTCCTGATTCACTTCCACCGGGATCATCGAGAACGATGAGCATGCACAGGGACGGATCCGAGACAGGGGCGATGCCGATAAACGAAGACATTGATCGGTCTGAATAGGAGCCGCCGCGACGGGAATACTTTTGAGAGGTACCTGTTTTCCCGGCCACGGCATAGTATCGGGAGCCGGCCCTGGCACCGGTGCCGTCCCGAACGACTCCCTGCATGAGCTGCAGGAGTGTACGCGCCGTTTTTTCACTCACGACTTTTCCCCTGCTGCGGGGATAGAATTCCTGGATTATATCACCGCTGCCGTTTTCGATGGATTCAATGATTGAAGGGCTGTTATATACACCCCCGTTGGCAATGGCAGCAAAGGCGGATACGAGCTGCAGCGAGGTTACGGACATTTCATACCCTATGGAGATGGAATATTTTGAAAGGCCCGACCATGCAGGAGGAGGCCTGAGTATGCCGTCGAATTCACCGGGAAGCTCAATGCCGGTCCTTTTGCCGAAGCCGAAGGAATCGAGCGTTTTATACAGGGACTCTTTGCTGTACTTTTTCATTGATTCGATGATTCCCACATTGCAGGAATATCGAATAATGTCGGGCATGCCGATATTCCCATGAGACCGCGGACAATTAATGGTGGTGTCGCCGATTACGATACTGCCGCTGCAGGTGACCCATTTGTTGAGAACCGACGGATCGTTCTCCAGCATACAGGCCAGGGAAATTATTTTCATGGTTGAACCGGGCTCGAAGGAATCGATGACGGCAAAATTCCGCAGTGCCTCTCCTGTCAGGGTCGATCGGTCGCCGGGATTAAAGGAAGGATACTTGGCCATGGCGAGAATTTTGCCTGTTTTAACATCCATGACCACGACGGCTCCCTGTTTCGCGTTGCACGCCAGCGCCGCTGCGTCCAGTTCCTTCTGGGCGGTATACTGTATGAAGCGGTCAATGGTGAGATTGACGTTCCGCCCCATGACGATCTCGTCGATATCGGAGGCGGACCTGATCTCTTCTTTCGCGGAAAGAATGCCATTAAAATAGAATTCAATTCCTTCCAGACCGCGGTTATCAATTCCCACCAGGCCCAGAACGTTGGCCGCCAGGTCTCCGTGCGGATAGACTCTTTTGTATTCATTTCTGAAATACAGTCCCCTGATATTGAGCGCGCGTATCCGGTCAGCGGCATCGCCCGGGAGCTTTCTCCTCAGCCAGACGAACTTTTTTTCCTGTGAAATTCTCTCGAGCACCCACTGGGGCGGCACACCGATAATGGGACCGATAAGCCGGGCCGCGGCAGCCCGATCATCCATCTCCCCGGGATTGGCGAAAAGGGATTCGGACCTGATGCTCATGGCGAGGATATATCCGTTGTGGTCCTTTATAAGTCCGCGGCGCACCTCGGGTTTTTTGCGATCTGCTACCGTCAGTTTCGGGGAAAAGTGAAGGGAAAAAAGCCTGATGAAAAATATGAGGGAAACACCAATAATGATGATTGCCGACGCGATTACTCTGCCTTTGAAGACCTTCTGGTTCATGCTGAATTTTACATGCTCACATCGTACCGTTCATGGGCCGCACCGCACAGGCCTGCGCCGGCCGGGAAAAGCGCAGACCCTTGATACGGGCGATCAGCGTATCAGGCCGATCAGCGAAAAATCGAGCTTCTTAACCTGCTCCGTATTCCAGTAAAGGACGAAGGCGCGCCCTTTTATTCTTTCAATATCCAGGTAACCGAAATACCTGCCGTCCATGGAATTCTCACGGTTGTCGCCCAGGACCACGATCTTGCCCGGGGGCACAATCCCCTGAACCTTGCTCCTGGTATTCTCATCATAGGTGACACCTTTTACATAAGGCTCTTCCTTCTTCTCTCCATTGACGTACACCGACCCGTTTTTTATCTCCAGCTTATCGCCGCTGATGGCGATGCATCGCTTTATATAATCCTTGTCCTGTTCATGGGGCGGCCGGAAAATAACAATATCACCACGGTTCACACCGCGTATTCCCAGAAAATTCAGGTGCTTCGGTTTTTCCATCCCGATCATGGGAGGAATGATGGGCCCATAAGTTATTTTTTCCACAAAGAGATGGTCTCCCACCAGGAGTGTATCCTCCATGGAGCCCGTGGGGATATAATAGGCCTGCACCACATATTGTATGATGTGCACAGCCAGTACCAGGGCAACGGCGATGGCGTCAACAAACTCCCATACCTTGCGGTAAAGCCGCGTCCTTTTGGGTGCCATATCTTCCAGTGATCCCAGGAGAACGGCGCGATCTTCATCGGTCAGGAGGGTCACGGGAAATGATGTTACGGCGTTTTTCTCCCGGATCAGGAGGTTGCCCAATATGTTATATTCCATGTAGGTAATGTCATCAGCCGGTATCGTATAGGTCTTTGTACTGTCTTTTATCTCCGCGCCTGCGGGAGATATTTTTATACTGCCATTGCGATATTTCAGAAATTTAATACAATGGTTGACGAAACGGGCTATATATATGGTAGTTGCCAAACTGCCGATAAAATATATGGGAATGAAGGGCGTTTGTACAAAAGGTATGGCCACGGCAAGAAAAAAGGTGGAATAAATAAAGAGAATAAGATACGCTGTTCTCTTCAGGAAAAAACGGGCGGCGGCAGGACCTAAAACCACATTATAACCCTTTTCCTGAATCTTAGTTTTATCAAAACGAAAAAATTGGACCATATATTGCTCCTTTTCCGGCAGAACACCAAATTTTTCTAATCAAAATCGGATATTTCAGTAATTTACGACAAACAGGATACAAAATTTATTGCACAAATAACTGGGTCTATATAAAATAGCCTCATTACAGTGTCCACAACTTTTTTACTATGAAATCACTAACAGACATCCAGAAAAAACTCAGCGGCGATAAAAAAAATGAAATCGCAAAAATCCTCCATTGTAAATCCGACAATGAAAAGGATATCCAGCAGGCCATCCTGTCGGCGGCCGGTATCCATGCCGTACTGAAGTCCCTGAACGCGAAGGAACTGGAAATAATTAAATCCGTCTATGACGGCGGTGATGGAGCCACCCTGGGCGAGCTGGAAAAGGCGACACATACAACGGTTCCGGAACTGGAAATCCATACCACGAACCTTTCACAGAAACTTCTCCTTTATGTGATCAAGAACAGGCAGCTTCTCACCAATAAGCTTGATAAAATCTACGGCATCAGCGAGATTGCCGAACTCATCAATATTAAAGACACCGCCGATGTACATGAAAGGCTGAAAAAAATTAAAACCGCCCTGGAAACCAGGGCCGGCGATGCCGGCCTTTTACAGAAAATCTCCGACGCGAAAATAGTGCAGTTTCTCAGACACCTGGCCGCATCGGGAGGCATCGTATCATTTGAAGAGGCCGCGGCGCTGATAACCCCGTCATCATTCAATAAAACCATGGGCTATATAGTGCAGGAGCGCCTGGCGTCAATCGTGCACACCATATCTCCTGAATTTCGCACTTTTATCATTCTGAACGAAAAACTTGCGCCGTCAATAATCGGAGAAATGAAAAAACACGACGCTCCATCGACTGATGATATCCGTAACCAGTACCGCTTCGTTTTGAATATCCTCTATACCTATGACGCCATATCCACCTTCGGTCTGTTCCTCACCAAGCAGATGAAGTTCAGGAAAATAGACCAGAAAAGAATCACCGATTCCATGATTGCAATCAAAGAGATAACGGGAAAAAATATCGACCCCGAAGAGACGGCACAGCTGGCGCTGTTCTTCCTCAACAGGATGAAATGTCTGTCCATGCACAAGGACGTGGCCTCTATTTCCATCTCATCACTGAAAAACGATTTCGAGGAACCGCAATCGCTTCTGATGAAAATACTCCACAGTCTGGAACTGACGGATAATTTTAACGAGCTTTTTCTTCCCATGACGGACATACCGTCCTACCGGGTAATTTCGTCCATCCTGAAAACAATGACAAAGCTTCCCGAGGCGACACTGGAGCATCTACGGATCATCACCGTTACGGGACTCCTGGCTTCAGCGCCGGCGCGCAATTCCCTGCAGGAAACAATTGATTTACGCCAGAGCATGTCGGAACAGTTCCTGTCGGCGCTGAACCTCTTGTGCGTCACCGGCATTATCGACATCGTAAAAGGCCATGTCCAGCTTTCCGAGATCGGGATGGAAATCGCATCACGCACCGCCAGGGTAAAGACCACCGTCCCGGTGCCCGAGCCCCGGAAATGCATCTATATCAACCCGGATTTCAGCCTCATCATTCCCGCGGAGGAAATTTCATCACTGAGCCTCTATCATATCATGACACACACGGAAATCACCAGGGATGATGTCATCCTCAATGCCATGATAACCCGGTCATCCATTGTTACGGCGCATAAACGCGGCCTGCCGCTGAAGACATTCATCGACACGCTGAACGCCCATTCTAAAAATCAGATACCCCAGAATATGAAGTTTCTGCTCAATGAATGGTCGAGACAGACTCTGAGGATAACCGTCACGGAAGCTGTGCTGCTTCAAACGAGCCATCCAACTTTTCTCGATGAACTGGCTTTCAGCAAAAAGAAGAGCGGGCTCATCGAAAAACTGTCACCCAATTACGCCATAATTGATATTAAGTATCTCGATGATATCGTAAAAATAGCGAGAAAGCATGATGTGGTTATTTCCCTCTTCGAGAACCTTGAGGGGGAATAAGGGCGCCCCGGGGGCCGCCTTTTTCAGATAACGACTATTTTCCGGGGGAAGTTCCAGTCCATGAATTCCTGAAGGGCCTTGATCGTCTTTTCCTGTACAAAATACAACTTCTCATTAATCCGCACAAGACCGCCTTTGTAGTGAGTATATTTAAACTGATGATCGATCCACCCCACGAGCTCCACTTTTTTCCAGTTTGTCGTAGTCCGGAGAACCGGCAGTTTTCTGAGATAAAGTTCTTTTATCTGTCCGTCTTTCACGGCGTCAGCTAAAATTTTTTCCCATTCCATTATATAATTCCGCTCCAACTAAGATGATCCGTCCTTACCGCCGCACCGGGGGCATTCCAGTGGTATCGCTTACAGTATCGGACGGTCACCACCCGGTGATTACCGTTATTTTACCGTCACAGCCCCTTTGTTACAGTTTTGACCCCTGTATTCTTATTTTCAGGTTCTCATTTTCCTTCAACAGCCGGTCTATCTCTTCGGAAAGGGACTTGTTCATCTCCCTCTCCTTGGTGAGCGTTTCGTGAAGGGTCAGAGCCTCGTTTCTGCTCAGCTCGGCAACCTTCTCAGAGGCATCGAGAATTTTCTTGGTTTCATCCAGTTTATAGGAAGAAAAATCAATCACCGATTCCTGGGCATGGATGATATTATTGGCATCTATCATTTCCCTGCGCCGCAGGTCTGAAAGCATCTCCTCGGCGCGTATCCTGCTTTTGAGTTCGAAGGCTTCCTCATGACGCATAATGGTAAAATCCCGCATGGCCTTGTTCAATTTTGACTGCTCTTTGATAAGATTCTTTTCATATTCAAGTATCTTGGCGAATGCTTCCTTTTCCCTTTCCGATTCGAAAACGTTTTTCCTGTTAATATTCATCATGCCTTCATATGTTTCGATGCGGGTCTCGGCTTCCTTCGATATGAATTTCATGATCTCGCGATACCGTTCCACTATGATGGACTTTTCCAATAGGAGGAGGAACTCGGGGGTATCCAGGGGACGTGCGACAAATTCAAGGTGAAGCAGGTTAAAGGATACCTTGGTCGCCTCCTTGATCTCCTTTTTCGAAAGAATAACGAACTTCAGGAAGCTCTGTATGCGCGGTTCCTCGGCCAGGACCTTCAGAATATCGCCGGGATTTTTATGCATTATATCGAATATAAAAATATTAATTTCTTCGCGAAGTATGTTGGCGCGGCTGAAATCAAAACTGTCTATATAGTTGATTGTAAGCCCCATGCTCTTAATGGCATGGGAAATTTTTTCGCCATGCTCATTATCGGCAAGATACCATATTGTTACCTGTTCCATCGGATTTTCCTTTTCACTGCCTTCTGCTAGTATATTATAAGAGATCATATATCATATTAATAGCGTATGGGGCAAATAATACAACTATTTTTTTGCAAAGAATATCTGTTCTCCGGTATTGAAACCGTCTCCGGTGCGGACATGGCTCCATCAACCATGACTTGATCCTAGGAAAATTGCAGGGATATTTTCCCCTTCCCGTTTTTCTGCAGTACCACCGTTGATTCCGTCTCGCCGGAAAGCCTGGGATCGGATGACCGCAGGCCCGAGAAATCACTGGTTTCGATAAATTCCCGGAGAATTTCTATCTGATCCTCGAGCACCCCTTCCACGTCATCCTCGGAAAAATATCGATCCATGAGCCGTTTCAATTCATTTTTAGCCTCTGTTTCCACACAGTGGTCCTTTATATGCAGTGCAACCTTCATTGTCATAACATACTCCTATTAGAGATTGATGCCAATTGAGTCATGTGAATATTTTTTTACAAGAATTTATTCTCGCCCCACCCAATAAATTATTGCCCGATCGTCAATTTCATGACAGAATTGAAGATGAGTTCAGGAAGCATCGGGAGAACGATGCGGATGCAGATTCAAAAATTATGTTTGACCTCCATGGTCATGTTGCCCAATATTGTTATTATGTCCCCTGTTCCGGCAGGGGTTTATTAACCGGATAGGACATTATGAAACCAGTCAGAATCTCAAAAATAATTATCACGTGCGCAATTCTCCTGTCGATCTTCGGCATCAATGAAAACCTCTTTTCCTGGGGAATCTTCGACTTCTCCACCGGTGTGGAACATGGCCCCGGAGGAATTGATCCTGTTAAAGATACTCATCACAACGGGGACATACCATACCCTTCCGGGCTGGATACTAAAGATCTCTTTGAATCGATGAAAGATCTCTCCATCTGCCGGAGGGACGATGTGCGTAAATATGTTCACATCTATCTTACATCGGGAAGGGACTATGCAAAAAAGGGAATCACGAATTCGTTGATATACAGGGACCTGGTGACCGCCATATTCAGGGAATATCCTGATATTCCACCGGAACTGTCTCTGCTTCCTCTCATAGAAAGCGCCTACAATCCTTATGCCGTATCCCGGAGCAGGGCCGTGGGAATGTGGCAGTTTGTCCAGAACACTTCGGACCCCCTGGGACTGAAAAGAAACCGTTATGTCGATGAAAGACGCGACATTGAAAAATCGACAAGAGCCGCACTCCGCCACCTGCGCGGCCTGTACAGCACCTTCGGCTCATGGGAGCTTGCCCTGGCCGCCTACAATGGCGGGGCCGGCCATGTACGCCGCGCCATGATAAAAACAGGGCGGAATGATTTCTGGGGCTTGAGCGCCAGCGGCGTCCTTCGGCGGGAAACCAGTGAATACGTACCGCGGTTTATTGCCCTGGCACTCATATATCAAAACCAGAATCTCTTCGGCATCACTGATGAGATCGAAGAGCCGAAAGCGCTCAGCACCGCTCTCTTCACGGTGACGGGGCCCGTCAATATGAAGCATATAGCGCGGCTTTCCAGCGTCCCCATAAATGTGATCCGCCGATACAATCCCGAACTGAAACTCGATCTCACCCCTCCCTATTCCGACACCTACACTCTCAGGCTGCCCGAAGATGGGATCAAAAAGCTCGAGGAAAAAAAAGATCAGCTCTACCAACATCAGAACCGCCGCGTCACGACTTATCGCATCAAAGAGGGAGACTGTCTCTCCTCCATCGCCCGCCGTCATAATAAGAAGACATCGGAAATCATCCGTTTCAACAATATCAAGAATCCCCGCACTATTCAGCCGGGACGGATTATCTACATTCCCCATTGATCAAGGGAAATCCACCATAGAAAGAATTGACAAATGTGCATGATATTATCATGTTATTCCACGATATTATCGAAGGAGAAACGCCATGCTTCAAATACCAGGCGGCTGGGAAATAGTCATTATTATCGTTATAATAGCCGTCCTTTTCGGCGGCGAAAAAGCTATGAATTCGCTGAAAAGCGCCGGCAAGGGCATTTATAAAATCAAAAAAGAAGTGGATGATATAAAAGATATCACCAAAAAGTAAAGAAATCCAAGGAGACTGTTTTGGACTATTATATAATCAGGGGCGGCAAAAAACTTTCCGGCGAGGTGACCATTTCAGGGGCCAAGAACGCGGCCCTGCCCATTATTGTAGCAAGCCTGCTTGCCGACGGTGAGACCGTCCTGAAAAACGTACCGGACCTCATGGACATACGAACCATCATCAAGGTGATAGAATTCCTGGGAGCCGGGACCGAATTCAACAAACAGGACAATATCCTGAAGATACGCGTGAATAAAATTAAAAACAACGAGGTCCCCTATGAACTGGTGAAGACCATGCGCGCCTCAGTGTATGTCATGGGCCCTCTCCTGGCCAGGACCGGCGAGGCCGATGTGTCGCTGCCCGGAGGATGCGCCATAGGCGAGCGGCCCGTGGATATCCATCTTTCAGGCTTCGAGGCCCTGGGGGCGTCAATCAATCTTGAACATGGATACATCAAGGCCAGGGTAAAAAAGCTCGGGGGCAACACCTTTGCCATGAAAAAAGTTTCCGTGGGAGCCACGGTCAATCTGCTCATGGGTGCCGTCCTGGCGAAAGGAAAAACCATCCTGGAAAACTGCGCCATGGAGCCCGACGTGGTGGACCTGGGGAACTTCCTCATTAAAATGGGAGCGGATATCAAAGGGCTGGGAACGGACCGCATCGAAGTTGAGGGCGTGAAAAAACTTGTCCCCGCAACCTATGACATCATGCCTGACCGCATCGAGGCCGGAACCTACCTTATTGCCGGCGCCATAACGCGCGGTGCCGTGATGCTGAAAAACACGGCCCCGGAGCATGTACAGGCTCTCATGGAAACGCTTGCGCAGATGGGTTTTACTCTCGATTCGGGGAAAGACTGGGTCAGCATCAAAACGCCGAAAAAACTCCAGGGCACCATCATCAAAACCCTTCCCTATCCCGGTTTTCCCACGGACCTCCAGGCTCCCATCATGTCTCTGGCCACTACCGTGCCAGGCATCTCCACGGTGACGGAAACCATTTTCGAAAACAGGTTCACCCATGTGCCGGAGCTGCGGCGTATGGGTGCCGATATAACCATCGAGGGAAACGTGGCCATCATCCGCGGCGTAAAGTCCCTCTCCTCGGCACCGGTCATGATGTCGGACCTGCGGGCAGGCGCGGCCCTGGTCATCGCCGCCCTCCAGGCAAAGGGAACCACGGAGATACGGCGAATCTATCACGCCGACCGGGGCTATGAGAAAATGACGGAAAAGCTTATCGCCCTGGGGGCTAATATCAAGAGAGTCCCGGGAGGGAATCCCTGATAGTTTTTTACAATACCCTCGCTCAGAGTAACCGTAAGGAGAGAAAGTTACTCCGAGCAATAGGGCACAGGCATAAATATCCAGAAAATACAGACCGCACTTTATAGTCATACAATAAACATGTATCGGCCCGCTGCGGCACTCTACAAAAACCGTGCGGGGATTACTGATTATTCCGGAGGTTTCATGAAGCGGGAAAGATTAAAAGACATCCTTGTATCGACAATATTATTATGCACTGGCACCTTTATTGGCTGCGGCGGCACCAGCTCCGATGCGCCTGTGGCGGGGTGGCCCGATGTCAACGGTGACGGCTACGCCGACCTGGCCGTGGTGGAAGGCATGTATGGATTTGACAGTGGTGACGGCAGCACAGATCCGCGCATCCATGTGTATTACGGCGGAAAGGCGGCTGTAAGCGAACCGGCAAACCAGATCATTTCACTGACCGAAATCGAGGGCAATCTGGAAACACAGGTCATGGAAGACTTCAATGATGACGGTTATGCCGATCTTGCCGTAAGCGACGGTGATTTCGTGTATATTTTCAACGGCGGTGCTTCGGGACTTTCATCGACACCCGATACCACGATAACCGTTGCAAACAATTCCCTGTGCGCCGGGGATTTCAACGGCGACGGCATCATGGACCTGACCATGGGGAATACGGGATACAGCTCCGGCAGGGGCGGTGTATTGTTCTACTATTCATCGGGAACAGGCGGCCTTTCCACTTTGGCAGACCTCACCCTGACGGGAACGAATACCGGTGATTTCTTCGGTGCAAGCCTTGCCACAGGCGACATCAACGGCGACGGCTACACCGATCTGGCCGTAAGCGCCAGCGGTATCAATTCCATGGCAGGACAGGTGAGCCTCTTTTACGGCAGCGACACCGGTATCAGCACCACGGCCGGTACCACGCTGAACGGTGAAACGAGCGCGGATTATTTCGGCAGCACTATGGTAACGGGTGATTTTAACCATGATGGTTTTGCCGATCTCGTCGTGGCGGCAGTCTTTTATGATGCAACCAGCCCCGCCATCACCAACTGCGGCAGGGTTTACATCTTCCACGGCACATCAACGGGCATAACAACCGATGCCGCGGCGGACCGGACGATCACGGGATCATCGGACTACTATGCTCTAGGCATGACCATGTCCACCGGCGATGTCAACGGTGACGGTTATGCGGACCTGGCTCTCGGCGCCAATGTTTACGGTGGCGGCGGCACCAGCGACCGTCGGGGTGTGGTATACATCCATAACGGCAGCAACTCGGGAGTATCGGCAACGGCATCATGGACAAAGACGGGTGAAAATGAATCGACCGGAGGAGACACTGATTACTTCGGTTCCATCGTGTACCTTTCGGACCTCAGTGGCGATGGCCGTGCCGATCTCTATGTTCTGGCCCAGGGATGTCCCTGGGAAACACCGGACGCTGAATACATCGGCAGAGCCTACTGGTTCAGGAGTACCAGATCAGGCATGGCAAGCTCAGCCTCCTGGCAGCTTGACGCCTATTTTTACGCATATTGATATCTCAAACAATATCTTAATTATCGAAAGGCATCCATTACTGGATGCCTTTTTTATTCCTGCCGGGGTCAGAGCCCCCTGAAAAAGTTGCTCTGAGTACCATGTTTTACTCTGAGCAAGGGTCCATTATCATTCAACGGCGATTTTAAGGATAAATTTCCCGGAAACCACCCCCTTTACTCCGGCAACACCGATTACCACGCGGCAAGGATTATCTATGGATTCCAGGTACACGGACCGGGTATGATCCTGGGTCTTGCCCCGCTTGGGATAGTCCCATTTATGCTCGGCCTCGCATTCGACACAGGAGTTCAGGTCCGGCACCATGGCCTTGTTTCCCACGGCCGTGGTGTAGGCATAGATACTCATGTTATCATTGACGTTCCGGGGAATCACGGTGACGGTCATCTTCGACTGAGCCGGGAGTTCCGTAACATATAAGATATGATTGCCCCTGAACTTTTCATTCTGCGTCGCGGGAAAACATGCCACGGAACTCTTCGATGCCCAGGACAGGTCATTGACGGGGACACCGTCTTTCAAGTCGCCGGAGTAAGAAATCACCTTTCCCTTCTGTGCTTTCGCTCCGTAAATCTTCAAGGGCTTCTGCTCATCGGTATCCGCGTCTCCCGTATTAAGGCTGACCTTCAGCGTGTATCCTCCTGACTTGAGGCCGTCAGCACCGGTTACGCCGATGTAGATAGTGTAGGAGTCCGTGGTGGAATTGAACTCTATGGTCCTGGTATGATCCTGTTTTTTCCCCACCTTGGGGTAATCCCATTTATGGTCGGCCTCGCAGGTGATGCAGGTGGTGAGATCGGGTACCACGACGCTTCTTCCGGCCCCGACCTGGTATCCATACAGGCTGAAGTTGGCCCCTTTATCATCGGGAACGACTGTTACGGTCATCTCGGCGCGGGGGGGGATATTCGTCTTATACAGGACATGATTTCCCGTAAACTTCTTCTGCTGCGTCGCCGGAAAGCAGGCCACGGAACTGTTCCAGGCCCAGGACAGGTCATTGATCTCAAATCCCGTGGAAAGGTCTCCTTTGACCGCAACAGTCTTGTTGGGCCTGCTTTCAACGAGCCAGACCTTTGTCCCGGCGCTTGAATCATGGGAATGCAGAAAAGACACGGCACAGACAAGCAGAACGAAAACGCTGAACGGCTTCATAGAATCCTCCTGAAGGCAAAATAAAAATCCCGCTGGCGTGATAACCGGCACTCCTTGCATCGGCCTGCCGAAAACACCATATGGCTGAAAACTATCACAGGCCGGGCTCAATGTCCATTAGAATTCCGCCACAGCCTCTATTTTCAGCTATCAGGAACACTGCGTTGCGGGGTCAGAGCCTCATTGTATGATATAACCAGGCTCTGACCCCTGTTGCGATGAAAAATACTTGACATCTACACATCCTTGGCTATTTTGCCAAATAGTTGAGGACAATACCATATGGACAGGGAAACAAAACTGCGTTTCGAGGCCAGAGCCGATATCATCAAGGCCATGGCGCACCCCACACGTCTCTTTATCGTGGAGGAACTCAAAAAGGAAAGGCGCTCCGTGGGAGAGCTCACGGATATGGTTGGTGCCGACACCTCTACAGTATCCAAGCATCTGAGCGTCCTTAAAAATGCGGGACTGGTAGTGGATGAAAAGGAAGGCACAACCGTATATTACAGCCTGCTCTGTCCCTGCATTCTTGATTTTATCGGCTGTATCGAAGCAGTGCTGGCAACCACGGCGGACCGTCAGGCTAAGGTTGTGGCGAGTTGCAAACTGAGATGAAGCATATCTGTTCCTGCTGGTGGGATGGTGGTTAATTATTTTATTTGGCTTTTTTACCAAATGTGCAAATAATAATTATCCAAACCACACAATAAAGGAGAAACATCAATGTTCTGGAAAAATGAATGGAAACCCCTCTTCTGGATCGGAGCTTTTTTTGCCGCCCTTTATTACCTGCCCGTGGGGGTCCCCCGCTTCGATAATGCCGTATTCGAGGCCCTGTACCTTGCCAAATGGTACGCCCAGGAACACGTGCTCCTCTGTCTTATTCCTGCCTTTTTCATTGCCGGGGCCATCGCCACCTTTGTCCGACAGGAAGCAGTCATGAAATACCTGGGGCCCGCGGCCAACAAGGTCCTGGCCTACGGCGTTGGTTCCGTATCGGGCTCCATACTGGCAGTGTGCTCCTGCACGGTGCTGCCGCTCTTTTCCGGCATCTACCGCATGGGAGCGGGACTGGGACCGGCCATCGCCTTTCTGTACTCAGGCCCGGCCATCAATGTCCTGGCCATCATTCTCACGGCGCGGGTCATCGGCGTGGATATCGGTATAGCCCGGGCCGTGGGTGCCGTGCTCTTCAGCGTCGTCATCGGCGGCATCATGCATTTCATCTATCGCAACGAAGAACAGCAGAAAGTGAACGCGACGATGAACATGCCCGCAGCCGAGACCAGGCGGCCTCTGTGGAAGGACACAATTTATTTCGCCTCCATGGTGGCCATCCTTGTTTTTGCCAACTGGGGAAAATCCGATGATACCTCGGGATTTTTCCATCTTGTATATTCATATAAATGGGTAATCACGGCCGTGTCCGGCGCAGCCTTCGCCCTGTTTCTTGTCCTGTGGTATGATGTGAAATGGTGGAAGATGACTCCCGTGGCCCTTATCGTTACAGCCCTTTCCGTTTTCTTCGGCGAGTATCCCATTGTTCCCTTCTCGGCCGGCGCCCTGGGACTCGCCGTCATCACGAGTACGGACGCCGGCGAGCCGGGGGAATGGTTCACCTCCACCTGGGATTTCGCCAAGCAGATCACACCGTTACTTCTGGGAGGAGTGCTGGTCTCGGGTTTTCTTCTTGGCAGACCCGGGAACGAGGGCGTGATTCCCGCTGCATGGGTCCAGTGGGCCGTGGGCGGCAACTCTTTGGCTGCAAACTTTTTCGCCTCAGTCGTGGGCGCCTTCATGTATTTCGCCACGCTGACGGAAGTGCCCATCGTGCAGGCGCTCCTGGGAAGCGGCATGGGCAAGGGACCGGCACTTTCACTGCTTCTTGCCGGCCCGGCGCTGTCGCTTCCAAACATGCTGGTCATCCGGAGCTATATCGGCACACAGAAAACCATAGTGTACTGCTTACTCGTAGTGGTCATGGCAACGATATCGGGGATGATATTCGGCATGTTTTTCTGACCCTGCGGGAACATCTTGCACAAGAACGGGGTCTCAAAATAAAGCCGGGAAAATAATCCGGCAGGAAGAATATATCAATATTGAGAGAGGCGCGATATGAAAAAGTACTCATTACTCTTTGCATGTGCTGCAGCAATTCTTGTCATGTTTACCGCCCATGTATCCGCACAGCGTTCAGGCGGCAAAGGCTATAACGCCGTAGACCGCAATTACAATCCCGCAACGGTGGAAACAATAAAGGGAACGGTTATTGAAATGAACAACACCGGCACATGGGGGCTGCATGTGACGGTAAAAACTGAAAAAGAAACAATAAGTGTGCATCTGGGCCCTGAATGGTTTTTAAAGGATAAAATAATCATCTCAAAGGGAGACACCATAACGGCCGTCGGTTCACGTATAAATCAAAACGGCAGTGATGTCATCATAGCGAAATCAGTACAAAAAAATGAGACCCTTGTTGTACTGCGCGATGATACGGGCGTCCCTAAATGGTCCGGGCGGGGAAACCGCTGGAAATAACAGAAAGGCATGCAGCATCATTCTCCGTAAGCACATATGATGCTGCATGCGTAATACTTTCGGCACACAGGCCGGCATTGCCAGGACGAGAAAACTATGAAAAATATGATAAAAATTCCCATATTGGTCACTCTATTCATTTCATCAGTCTTACTCCCGGGCTGCACGCCCAGGCCCGTATCCGGAGCGCCCGATTTATTTCTTATTGTCTCTATAGACTCCCTGCGCCCCGATGCGCTTTCGCCTGAAAGGGCGTCGAACATACATGCCCTGATAAAAGAAGGAATATACACCGAAGGCCGGAGTGTTCATCCGCCCAAAACGCTTATCGCCCACACGGCGATGTTCACTGGACTGACTCCCGAAGAGTCAGGAAAAAAAGACAACTCATGGTATGAGAGTGATGAACACGTAAAGGCCCCCACGATTTTTACCCTTGCCCGCTCAAAGGGTCTGGCAACAGGCTATTTTTATTCCAAGGCCAAACTTGGCTACCTGGTCAATGATGCGGTGAAAAAGCATGAGTTTTCAGAGGAATACAGCATCGACGACGCTCTGGACTTTATCCACAGGAATACAAACACCTTTGTATTCCTGCATATAAGCGGCCTTGAGTACGCCGGCATGGAATATGGCTGGATGTCAAAGGAATATCTCAGCGAACTGTCAGCGATAGATAGAAAGCTGAAGCCGCTTTTCTCCGCCATATCGGCCAATGAACGGAAGTACACGATCATTATCACCAGCGACCACGGAGGCCACGATAAGCTCCACGGCACGAACCATCGCGACGATTACCGGGTGCCTCTTGTCGTGTATTCAAATTATAAAAAACTTCCCGACATAAAGGAATACCGTATCACTGATTTAAAAGGCATCATTGAAAAACTGATATAGCCGTCAAAAAAGGAGGAACAATATGAAAATAGAAATTCTCGGCACGGGATGTCCCAAGTGCAACAAGCTGGAAGAACTTTCCCGCAAGGCCGCCGACGATCTGGGCGTGGAATACGAGGTGCACAAGGTCAAGGAAATCGACAAAATCATGGCCTACGGCGTTATGATCACACCGGCCCTCGTGGTGGACGGAGTAGTCAAGGTGGCGGGAAAAGTACCGTCCGTGGAAGACATCAAGAAAATGCTGTCATAAAAAGGAGACATTATCATGGCTGAATGCTGTAATGGAGGAACAACGCTGCTCTATCCCTGCTCGGGTGCTTCCGACGTGGGCGAGGTCACGGACCGGGTAGCTCGTAAACTGTGGAGTGAAGGCTTCGCTACAAAAACATGCCTGGCCGCCATAGGCGCGGAAATACCGGGATTCATCGCCTCGGCTAAAGGTGCAGATATTAACATCACTATTGATGGATGTCCCCTGGCCTGTGCCAGAAAGTCCCTGGAGCGTGTCGGTGTAACGCCGCAGTCTCACATCCTCACGGACATGGGTCTTGAAAAAGGGAAAACATCCGTAAGCGTCGAGGTAATCGATAAAATATGTAAAGCTGTAAAGGCAAATAGCGGCATGGCGAGCCGCGAGCAGGCCGGGGATGGCTGCGGATGCGCTTGCTGAGAAAGTAATTTAAACAGGACAACGGACAAATGAGAACGAAAGAAATGTTTACATCAAAAATAATCCTGCCTCTCGCGCTGGTAACGGCCATGGGATGCGGCAACGACAGTTCAACAAACAACACCCAGGCAGCACCGAAAAAAGGGGCGGCCCCGGAAATAACAATAGAAAAGAAATCTGAAAAGAAAATATCACTGAAAGTAACCTTCGTGGAGATCGGTTCCGTGAACTGTATCCCCTGTAAAATGATGCAGCCCGTCATGAAAGAGGTGGAGTCGAAATATGGCAGCCAGGTGAAAGTCGTTTTTTATGATGTCTGGACCGCCGAGGGACGTCCCTACGGACAGCAGTTTGGAATCCGCGTCATCCCGACACAGGTCTTTCTCGACGCCTCGGGTAAAGAATATTTCCGACACGAGGGATTTTTTCCTTTTGAACAATTGGAACAGGTCCTGAAAAAAGGCGGAGTGGAATAATGGCGCTGGAGCTTTTCACAAAGCTTTCAGAGATGCTCTATACCTCGTCCCACGCGGCGCTCCTGGCCTCGCTGGTCTGGGGAATTCTGAGTGTACTCTTAAGCCCCTGCCACCTGGCCAGCATCCCCCTTATTGTGGGCTTCATCGATGGTCAGAAGAACATGACTACCAAAAGGGCCCTTGCCCTGTCGACCCTCTTTTCAGGCGGCATACTCGTTACTATCGCCTTCATAGGCCTGGTCACGGGCCTCATGGGACGTATGCTGGGTGACCTGGGAAAAATCGGAAATTATTCCGTGGCGGTTATTTTTTTCATCATAGGCCTGCACCTTCTCGGCGTGATTCCACTTCCCTTTCTGGAAAATGCGGCCACGCCGGGCGTAAAGAAAAAGGGCGCCATGGCAGCTTTCATGCTGGGACTGATATTCGGTATTGCCCTGGGTCCCTGCACCTTTGCCTACATGGCGCCCATGCTGGGCGTTGCATTCAGCGTGGCATCGGCAAACCTGCTCCTGGCCGTTGCCCTGGTGTTGGCCTATGCCCTGGGGCACTGTTCTATAATCATTTTCGCCGGGACCTTCACGGAGTACCTCCAGAAGTACCTTAACTGGAGCGAAAACTCAAAGGGCACCGTTATTGTGAAAAAAATTTGCGGCATCCTGGTGATTCTGGGAGGAATTTATCTTGTATACACGGCCCAATCATAATAGTAGTGTATCATGTATACCGGAACCTGTAATAGGCTGCACGACAGTGACACGATGCGGCATGCATGAGCCGCGAAAATAAAGGCGAACTATACAATTCCAACAAGGAGAAATTTATATGGCCGAGCATATCACTAAAAAACTTTCCTTTATCGACCGCTTTCTTACCTTATGGATATTTACAGCCATGGCCGCCGGCGTGGCCATGGGATATTTCTATCCCGGAACGAGCGGGTTCTGGAACCGGTTCCAGTCCGGTACTACAAATATTCCCATCGCCATCGGTCTCATTCTTATGATGTATCCTCCCCTGGCGAAGGTCAAATACGAGGAACTGGGCGATGTCTTTAAAAACTGGAAGGTGCTCGGCCTGTCTCTCGTGCAGAACTGGATCGTGGGTCCCATACTCATGTTTTTTCTCGCCATTACCTTCCTGAGCGGCTATCCCGAATATATGGTGGGCCTCATCATGATCGGCCTGGCTCGATGTATTGCCATGGTCATCGTGTGGAACGATTTGGCAAAAGGCGACACGGAGTACGCCGCGGGCCTCGTGGCCTTCAACAGTATCTTCCAGGTCCTCTTTTTCAGCGTGTATGCCTGGTTTTTCATCACGGTGCTGCCGCCTCTTTTCGGGCTCCGGGGCAGCGTGGTGACCATCACCATCGGCCAGATCGCCGAGAGCGTATTCATATACCTGGGCATCCCCTTCATAGCGGGTATTGTTTCCCGATTCGGGCTCATCGCGCTGAAGGGGAAAATCTGGTATGAGACAAAATTCATCCCCAAAGTGAGCCCCATGACACTTATCGCCCTGCTGTTCACTATCGTGGTCATGTTCAGCCTCAAGGGTGAATACATTGTAAAAATACCCATGGACGTGGTGCGCATTGCCATACCTCTTCTCATTTATTTTGTTTTCATGTTTCTTGTCAGTTTCTACATGAGCAGAAAAATCGGCGCCGGTTATCCCGTCGCAGCGACCCTTTCCTTCACCGCGGCCAGCAACAACTTCGAGCTCGCCATCGCCGTTGCCGTAGCAGTCTTCGGCATTAACTCCGGCGCGGCATTCGCCGCGGTCATCGGACCACTGGTGGAAGTACCGGTGCTGATCGGCCTGGTGAACGTGGCCCTGTATTTCAGGAAAAAATATTTCACGAGCTGACGGTCACGGTCCTGAACAAGCCGCATAAAAACAAACTCTTCTCCTGGATGGAGCGAACTGAACGTCAGTCCGTTTCAGGGGAAATAACCCAGGTCTACGTGGAACTCACGACGCACTGCAACCTGAGCTGCCGCACCTGTGTCAGAAATTCCATTGAAGACTTCAGTCCCTGCCATTTCACCAGGCATCTCATGCGCCGGCTCATACCCATGCTGAAATCCCTGCCGGCGCTGCGGCGCGTCGTTCTTCTCGGATTCGGCGAGGCCCTGTGCAATCCCGACTTTGCTTTTCACATGAAGGAACTCCGAAAGTGCGGTGCCGACCTGGTGATGGTATCCAACGCCCATTTCCTTGACCGTAAAATATCGGCATTCCTGGCTTCACTGCCCGTGGACGAACTATGGCTTTCCTGGGATGACGATCCGCGGACAGCTCCCCATAACCGCCGCGGCGCCGATGCTGCCACCTTTATGGAAAAGGCTGCAATGATAAGGGAAGCACGCTCCGCAACGGGCGCCGGGCTTCCCCGGCTGGGGATGGAAATCGTGGCCATGAAGTCAAACTATAAAGCACTTTCATCCATCATGCGATTCGGCCAGGAGGCGGGAATCGACCGGTTCATACTATCTAACATCTTTCCCTACTCCGAATCCATGAAGGACGAAATACTCTACACTATTTTTGAAAAGCCCGGGATTAATATGGCAAAACTCATGGGAGGAAAGTCGGGCTCCTCCGAACTGCGCATCGCGCGTCAGCAGGCCGATGTTCCCCGCTCCTGCCCCTTCATCGAAGCCGGGACCGTATTCATCACGGCCCATGGCAGCATAGCTCCATGCCCGGAACTGGCCTATACCCATCCGGCATGGTACTTCGGATCACGACGGCTTCACCGCAGTTGTTATTTCAGCAATATTACAACCGCGAATCTCAACGACTCCTGGCACTCACGGGCATTCACTGATTTCCGAAACAAATTTGAGTACTTTGAATTCCCTGACTGCTCGGCCTGCAGCAGCCCCGACCTCTGCTGGCACCGCACAGTGGACGATAAGGATTGCTACTGGAATGAAACGCCCTGCGGTGAATGCCTCTGGGCTAAAGGAATCGTGCTGTGCCCGTAGTCATCAGCATGTTTTCTTTATATCTTATGTATAGTTTCCTGACAGAATCATCATGTAAAGTAACTATTCTCATGACAATAAAGCAAATCAGCGGCACCAACATCATTCTTTTGCGGGGATATTACCATGGATAAACTGCGCGTTCTTTTTCTCTGCACCGGAAATTCCTGCCGGAGCCAGATGGCCGAAGGCCTGGCAAAACATTTAAAGGGAGACCTGATCGATGCATATTCGGCAGGCACGGTTCCCAAAACACTGGACCCCCGGGCCGTAACGGTAATGAAAGAGAAGGGGATAGATATCAGCGGCGGCAGATCAAAACATGTCAATGAACTCATGAATATTTCGTTCGATTACGTGATTACCGTGTGCGGCCACGCCAACGAGACATGCCCCTTTTTCCCGGGGAAAACAAGGGTGGTCCACCAGGGATTCGATGACCCGCCGGTCCTGGCACAAGACGCCGCTTCCGAAGATGAGGCCCTGGTGCATTATCGCCGGGTCCGCGACGAAATCGAGGCCTACATTTTGACGCTTCCCGGCGCTCTTACGGCAACAACGAAATCCTTTCACCTGGAGCCTTGAAAAATATTCATGCGGGGATAATAATACCGGTCAGGGAATATATGACAGGGCGCCCAGGTCCCAAATGGTCCGCGGATTCCCCTCCATGTCAGTATAAAAATCATATTCAGGGAAGAGATCGGCAGGCATATACTGTATAATGTCCACGCCCGCTCCCCTGGCAGGACTGTCCTCTGTAAGAATGAAATCGCCGGCAGCGGCATCATTGAAAATGAGAGACATATCCTCCTCACTGAATTCACCATCGGCGGGATACCAGTCATAATAGGCGTTCTGGTTCCATGACAGGCCCGTATAAAGATTGTGACTGCGCGCAATCGATGAGGCCGAAGCTCCCCCGTCGATAATATTGTTCATGACAATATAGGTGTTTTCACCGGAAACCGTGCCTATGTTCAGCGATGCATTCCGGTTGTTTCTCACGATGGTATTGTTAAAAAAACCTATAATACCCCGCTCCCAGGGACCATGCCCCGTGTCGCCCCATTCATTCACGTTGCTTTCGCCATCGGAACCATCGAAGATGTTGTTTACAAACCAGAGATTCCCGCTGTCCTGAAAGGTAACGGGGCTGCCCGAATCCGTTACAAGATTCCCGGCCACGAGAACGTTCTTCGATCCGATGTAGATGGTGATGCCGTTGGCATGGCTGCCGTTGCTCTCCCGTATGACATTGTCTGTCAAAATTCCCCTGTCAACACCATAGAGCCGCAGGCTCGTGGACCCGCTGCGGATGATGGTGTTATTTTTCGCCGCAATGTTTCTTCCACCGCTGAAAAATATGCCGGCGTGCCGGGGATTCTGTTCAACCAGGTTGTCCTCCACCAGAGCATTGACGCAGTTCTGCAGAAATATCCCGCCGTATCCCATGCTGTTTCCGCCCTTGCGGTTATGGGTCACCACATTACTCCTGACGACCAGGTTATAATTTACCAGATGCGCCGCCTCTACGGTCCCGATGCCCACACCGTCACGCAGGCCTGCGCCTGCATATTTCCGCACGATAAAGCCTTCAATAGTTACATTGCTGCGGCTGCCAAGATCGATACCGCCGGTCCGTACCGAATATGTTATCCTGCTATTGATATCGACCGTGCTCCGGGGCCAGAGAAAAACAGTATACCTGTTATCCGCATCAGGAACGGTCGTTACATAGTATTCGCCGGGTGTATCAATGGCATGAATACTGTTAAAAACGGCATAGGACTGATCACGGCCGTCAGGATAAATGGCGTTCTCACCCAGATCCTCAAAATAAACCGTATCGACGGCAGGATTGAATGCCGCAATTTTTCTCAGGGAAACAATGTTGGGGTTGACCCATATAAGCAGATAGGAACCGTCCCAGAAAGAAGAGTCAACCTGGCTGAAAATATCGGTATCACGCAGGGAGGTCCGTGTGAGCCGCGACTGCGGCACGGTTATAAAGACAGACCGGTCTTCAAAGAAATAGGGATCAGCGGCGTCCGGCTCCTGGGAAGGCCATAAAAAATCATCGGTTCCTGTTACCGATGCGTACTCATGGAGATTGATACTCAGGGAGTCCACATCGGCGGGAATTCGCGCATAGAAGATATTGCCGAAATTCGGGTTTCCCCCGCACTCATCGGAGGACTGGCATTGCGTCCATCCGGAAATAACATCTCCACCATCCAGGACGGTCTTCTCTCCCGCCAGTCCCGGCCACGCATCACCGCGGTACGCGACATGATGATTCAGGGAGCCATGGGCGGGAACGCTTATGCTTCCCCGGTACACCGTCCCTCCTTTAAAGATAAACGTATGCCCCGGTTTTACCTCCAGGACGGCGGCCCTGTCCGTTGCTTCCGGATCACCGGGAGCGTGCTTCCATGCCGTGCCGGCGGCCAGGCCGTCGTTACGGTCATCACCACCATCATAATCGACATAATAAACGGCCAGTTCATACGTAGTAAAATGAGCGGTGATGATTTTGTTGCCCGTCATTGTCACGGTCATGGGATTTTCCATGCCGGCGTCATCACCGTCCCAGGCTGAAAAATCATATCCCGCTTCCGCTTCCGCGCGCAGGGTGACCCGGTCCCCGCGACGGTACAGGGGCTGGTCGGGTTCGATGCTGACATTGCCGTTTTCCGCCTGCACCGTGAGATGGCATACGGAGCTGGGGACATTCCAGGTGCAGCCGCAGTTCTGGAAGAGACAGGCAACAATAATTAAAATGGCCAGATGACGTGTTCCGTTACCGCTATCGTGCATGATTTTTCTGTATGATTTCATTATATTTTTTATCTTTGCCATAAGAACATCCATGTCCTTGCTCATGAATAACTATCCACCAGTCAATAAAATCAAACCTGGAATTCTCTCCATGCTCCATAGAAATGTCAAGAAATAAATAAAATGGGCTCACTGTTACCGAAACTATCGCAGATTTTACTCACCAAGACAAAAATATTTGATATTATGTCCCTCCCTGACGATATTAATGTATAAGTGGAGGAACACTATGCTTCGAGGAATATATACCGGCGCAAGCGGAATGATAGCACAGCAGGCCCGTCTTGACGTTGTGGCCAACAATCTCGCCAATGTGGACAAAACAGGTTTCAAAAAGGACCTGGCCGTTTTCAAGGCCTTTCCCGACATGATCATCCGCCGCACCGATGAGAGCGGCGTGGGCATAACCCCGGCAGGTTCTTATGACAGCATGCCCTACGTTGGCAAGCTAGGCACGGGCGTTGAAGTCAACGAGGTCTTTACGGAATTCGAGCAGGGCTCGCTTCAGAGGACTGAAAACAGCTTTGACCTGGCCCTGGAGGGGCGCGGTTTCTTCACGGTACTCACGGAACGCGGAGAACGCTACACCCGTGACGGTTCTTTTACCATAAACCAGGACGGCGTACTGGTAACCCATAACGGCAACCCTGTCCTGGGTGAAAACGGCATTATAACCGTTCAGAAAAATAATTTTATGATAAACGAACGCGGCGAAGTTATCATCAATGACGACCTGTCCAGAGATCCCCGCGATATGGTCAACATGGCCAACAATAACTGGAGCGAACCGGTGGTTCTGGACCGGTTGAAAATTGTTGACTTTGAGAATATACGCGAGATAAAAAAAGAGGGCGATTCCATGTACCGTGAAACGGAATTCTCGGGGCCGCCCCTTCCTCCCGCTGAAGTCATGGTGCGCCAGGGATTCCTGGAAAAATCCAATGTCAATATCATACGGGAAATGGTGGATATGATCGAGGTCCAGAGAAGCTACGAGGCCAATCAGAAAACCATCACGACCCATGACCAGACGCTCGGCAAGCTCATTAACGATGTGATACGGTAAGGGCTGACATTACGCAATTAAATAACATACCGCGGCCGCATCCCGGCCGCGGTATGTTTTATATAATCCCATGATACGCTCTGTCTATAGATTATCATACGTTATGTGCATCACGGCGGCATTCTGCCTCCTGAGCATCCCTTCTAACGCCGGCAACCCCGGCGAAACAGAACTGACTGAACCGACCTATGCCGAAATCATCACAACAGCGGGCATAACCACGGCTTCCCTGCTGATCAGGTTTTACGGCTATGAGAAAAATACGCCCCCCCATGAACATAGCAACACTATCGATTACCGGATTGACCATTACTTTCCATCGCGCCTCAACCGTCCACTGGGGATAACGGCAGATGTATTCAACTGGGGTGCACCTATTGCGGGTCTTTCTTTTATGGCATTCAGCGCCTTTAATGCCGAGGGCCAGGAAAGAATTCGGCGGAAAATCATATTTATGCGCTTCTGGGAGGGTTATGCCGCTACAACCTTCACAACGCAGATAGCCAAAATATCGGTTCAAAGGCCCAGGCCCGGCGGCTCGGACAACGCTTCGTTTTTTTCAGGCCATGCATCCGCGGGTTTTTACTGCGCCTCTTTCCTCACGGGTTATACCGGTGATATGCTTTCGACGGGGCCGCTGCATTCATCATCTGCCTCGGTCAGGATAGTGGCAGGATATGTATTGCCCGGTACGGCACTCTACGGAATGGCAGCCCTGACAGCCTTTGCGCGCATACGAAACCATAAACATTATTTTACCGATGTATTGACGGGCTCCCTGGTTGGTATGGTGATCGGCAACCTTGCATACTGGGTCTTTACCCCGCGCTCCCATGATTATCACGGTGCCATTGACGCGGTAGTAACGGCAGGACCGGACGGAATGATAGCAGGCGCCCGATATCATTTCTGAGAAACCGTGATTCCCGGCTTTCAGACTACTTCAGCCGTGCCGCGGCCCATAAAGCCAGCTTCTCTCGGAATATCTTGGCGTTATGCCGGATATCCACGGGAAATGAGGGATGGAACAGTATTGTATCGATATTCTTCGTGATCTCTTTTCTCCGTGCTATCTGCAGCAGCTCCCTCTCCAGCCTGTCGGCATTCATCTCCCGGTGCGCCTTTTCCAGTTCAATGCACATGACCGGTTTCTGGTATCCGCCCCTGGGGACTCCCACCAGGGCGCTCCTGAAAACAGCGGGATGCGTATTGAACACGGCCTCACAGGGAATACTGTAGAGGGTTCCCCCGTCCGTGACGACGCGATGTTTTTTTCTGCCGCAGAACCAGATGCGCCCCTGGGCATCGATCCACCCCAAATCCCCGGTACGGTGCCATGTCTTATTACGGTCATTAATCTTTGCCAGTGCGTCGTCGGCGGGCCTCTCATAGTAACCGGGACTCACGTGATCGCCGGAAATTATTATCTCCCCGATGCTCCTCCCCTGCACAAGGATATCCTCAGATAAAGAATCCACGGGTAGATCGTTAATAACGATTATCCTTACATCGAGCCCGCAGGGGAATCCGACGCAGGTTCCCATACCGCTGTTTGTCATTGACTCCATGGCCGGCTCAAGACGCTCACGGCTGCCTATGGAGGATATGGGAAGGCATTCCGTGGCCCCGTAAGTGGCATAGAGCTCCCCTTCATCACTCATGACTGATTTGAAACAGCGCATGATAGCGCCCGAAACAGGGGCCCCGCCTGAGATAACGGTGCGCAGGGAGGGAAGCAATATGTCCCGGTCCCGGCAATAGCGCCCCACACGGTTGAGCAGGGCCGGTGAGGCGAACATCATGGATACACGGTAATCCCGGACTGCTTCGATTATATTATCAGGATTAACCTGGGCCGGCTTCTGGGGATCCATATCGGGAAGAAGCGCGGTACAGCCCGATGCCGCGTCAAACAGAGCGAAGAGAGGAAAGGTGGGACAGTCTATATCACCCGGTCCGGGATTGAATTGTTCCTTCAGCTGCCTGAGCATGGCGTCCATATTTTTCCAGGTATAGGAGACACCCTTGGCCGGACCGGTACTCCCCGTGGTAAAAGAAATAGCAGCCAGTTCATCGGGTTCGCTTTCGGCGATGACAAACTCATCCTTTTCATCTATGTCCATGTCTTCCAGGGTAAAACCGCCCCAGAACCATCGCCGGCCCACGGTGATCCAGGACTTCAGGGTTCGGAAATATCCCCTGCCCAGAACGCGTATGACATGGGCGATGGGAATACCGATAAAGGCCTGGGCTCCGGTCTCGTTAAAACAGTGGAGCATGCGCCTTATTCCCATGCCGGGATCGACAAATACCGGTATGGAACCGATCTTGAAGAGTGCAAATGTAATGGCGATAAAATCAATGCCGGGGCGTACCATGACTATGGTTTTTGTGCCGCGATGTATTCCCGCCGAGACAAAGCCCCGGGCGTAATTATCGGACTTCCCGTCGAGCCATGCGAAAGTGTAATGATCATAGGAACGGCGCCCGTCGCCGCCGCGCAGCATCGGCACGATTACGGCTTTCCTGTTGGGATCCGTGGCGGCATGTTTTTTCAGGTGAACCGATATATTGACGGTCTCGCGAACATCAGGTATATGTAAGGAACTCATCAATACCTCCCGTTTCATCTATCCACTCCTTCAGCATGCGCAATCCCGTTGATACATCTATCACGGGATTGTATCCCAGGTCACGCTGCGCCGCTTCGATGGAATATGTCGTGGAACAGGTGAGCATTCCCACGGAATAGCGCGTGAAGGGAGGCCGTTTTTTCCCGGCCAGGCCGGGAAGCCGCCAGATCGTTTCTATGAGACGGGCCGCGGCCATGGCTGTTCGCGGGCTCACGGAACCAACCGGTTCAGGCAGATCAAAAAGTACGCAGACCCGGGAGGCAAATTCCATGATGCCCTGCGGCTCGTTATCGGTTATGAAATAGACCTTGCCTTCGGCACGGGATGATTCGGCGGCAAGGATACAGGCTTGGGCGGCATTCTCAACGTAACAGAGATCAACGAGTATTCTGCGACCGCCCGAAATGTCTTTGAACTTCCCGGCCCGTATCTGTGAAAGAATCTGCGGGAAAAAGCCTATGCGATCCCGGGGGCCCCATATGGCATGGGGACGAAGGGCCACGGTGGTAAGCCCCCCTGTGCCGTTTGCCGCCAGGACAAGCTTTTCCGCTTCACCCTTGGTTTCGGAATAGACATTGGCATAGCGGCGCGGATAAGGCTGAGACTCGTCTATAAAGTTCTCATCATGATAATCGAAAACGACACTGGGGCTGCTCACATATACCAGCCGTTTCACATGACCGGCCCTGCAGGCATCCAGAATGTTTTTCGTCCCGAGATAATTGGCTTCATAAAATTGACGGCGGGTCCCCCAGTCAGCGGACCGGGCTGCGGAATGGTACACGGCCTCAATGCCATCGACAGCCTTCAGGAGCGAGGAACTATCCTCAACACTTCCCAGGACATATTCAATATTGTCGTATTTTTTAAGGTAGGATATATCGCTGGATGCACGGACCAGGACGCGAACCATGTCGCCACGCTCAATACAGGCATCGACTATATGGCTTCCGAGAAATCCGCTTGCGCCGGTGATCAACACTTTCATTTCTTCACACCCGGCCTATCTGTCTATGATTCCTTTTTCAAGGGGCTTCCACCACGAAGCGCCGAAAAATACCGTCATGAACACTATTCTTGCCGTGGAAAGATTTTTTTTTCTGCCTATCCTGTGTGCCCCGGGAAGTTGGGGTAGATGGAGGGCCAGGGTCACGAGGAAGGCCGAGAGCCCCCAAAGAGGCCGTCCCGAAATCACCGCGATGCCGTACATGCCCGCGGGCAGAAGGAGTAGGGCCACGGCCATGGAGGCATAAGCAAAATATCTTTTCCTGCGCTTGTCTGTATTTTCATCGTTTATATTGTTTATTTTATTCATGTCGATTCCCATTTTGGAGCAATGTGGCTCCACTATAATCCTGATCTTATCAGGAGATATAATAACCAAGCCCCACGGTAAGCCCCGCTCCAGCCCCGACGAACATGATCCTGTTGTCATCACCGATGAATCCGTTCTCCCTGCCCTCATGATATGCCAGGGGCAGACTTGAGCTGTGAGAGTCCCCGTACTTATCATGAACACAGATGGCGGAAAGGGAATCTATCCCGGCTCCGGCAAGAATCTTTTCTCCAAATCCTTTCACCGGCTGCGAGGTAACAAGTTTAACCGCGGCCGAATCGATCTCCCTGAGTCGGCTGTTTTCATTATAAAAGCACTGCAGGGACTCACTGGTGAAAGCGGCAAGGTGATCGGGATAGTCTTCGTCTATGTCAAAAGCGATATTTCCTCTTCCCCGGCTGCCATAGATCCGTACATCCACAACGGATTTGAATCCCTCATAAATATCCTGGGTCGTCCTGAACATGAAATTCTGGAATCCCTTTTCATCGCCGGTGTTTTCGAAAAGTACGGCTGAGCCGCTATGGGTAAAAGGAAATCCTTCCGTTTCCTGCCGCGATGGATGTACATCGCCCGAAACAACCAGGGCATAGCGGATATCCCCGTTGTCGAACATGGATTTCACAATCTGTGCCGCGTTAAGAAAACCGCAGGACCCGTTGATAAGATCAAAAGCGAAGGTCTTCGTCCCGTTTTTAAACTCGGTGTTGATATCCAGCCTCTGCTGTATCAGGGCGGCGATTGCTGGTTCCACTATGTTCTGGTCGCGGTAGACTCCGGTATTTATAATGAGCTGGACATCATTCTTGTTTATCCCGGCACCGGCAATACACTCCCGGGCCGCACGGGTCGCGTGCTCTATGGAACTGTGAATATTTTTGTCCATACTGACAAACGTCGATCGTATTACTGTTCCCATGTTAAACCTCGATATTCCCGATTGTAAAGGAAAGAAAACCGATAACAATGCCCGAAGCAGAAGAGAGAAGAAGAATGCGGTCTCCCGGTTTTATTTTTTTCTCCTTCAGTGCGTTGTATATCACAACCCAGTGCGTGGTCGTGGAGGTGTTGCCGTACTCTTCAACACTGGTTAATGTGACGGGCATATCGGCGGCAAAATACTCTTTTCCGGCTTTCAAATAAGTCTTAATGGCACCCACGGTTACCTGGTGAGTAATGATGTAATCGTAATCCAGGGGATTGAACAGCATCCCCTTCTTTTCAAAATGGTCAGCCAGGAGCCGGGGCCAGGTGTTGACCAGGTCCTTGTTGTGCATTTCCTTGCTCCTGGTATACATGGCAATGCCGGGATTTTTTTCACTGGGCATGCCGAAGCAGAGCTCGGCATAATGGGCCACCGTGGTGAAATCGATGAAATCAAAACCTTCTTTCCCGTCGGGTGACTCGTCCATTATGAAGGCGGCCCCGGAATCCCCCACGGTGAGCGATGCGAACTGGTCGTCCAGGGGCTCGCTTATTTCCTGAATGGCCGTGTCGGCGATGGGAGTGATGCATTCTCCGCTCACCACCATGCCCCGCCTGACCACACCGGACCGGATCATAGTGTTCAAAATCATGGCGCCCGTATTCATGCCGGCACAGGCGTTGGCTATATCGAAGTTGATGGCGTTATGGGCTCCCAGCCCGTTTTTGACAAAATGGCTCAGTGTCGGTTCGAAATAGCAGATATGGCTGCCGTTGTATTTCGAAATCGAGGCGTTTATTATGATGTCCATATCTGCCGCATCATAGCCCGATCTCTCCAGGCAGTCCCTGGCTGCGTTGAGGGCCAGCGTGCTGGTATCTTCACCCTTGCTGTCGCTGCGGAACCGACGATTTTTGATGCCCGTGATTTTTTCAAGGTCAAAGATCGGCTTGGTATCCATCCTCGATACCAGTTCCTCAGTGGAGACCACGGTTTCGGGCAGGTATAAACCGATACTCTCAATACGTGATTTATTCAAAGACGTCCCTCCGGTTTGTTTCAAAGTACACAGAAAATACCACCTTCAGGAGACTGCCATCATATCGCTATGTAACAGTTGTATCAGTTGAATTTTCAGGAGAAGGTTGTATGAATTTTTATGTGCAATTTAGTATATTTATTTATATAAAATTTTTCAACTCAGTTTTCTTTATGTCAGGTTGACTGAAGTATATTATGCACTAATAACGTCAATGATTTTTTACGAAAAAAAGTATATATTAGTGATTTATAACTCACATAAACTCCATGATACAACATAAAACTTGACAGATAGTGGCTATGCATAAAAAAGGTATCTGAATTTAGCGCTAAACAAGTAAACAAAACCAGTTGGACAAAAACCTGCAGCCGGGGCATATTCTTCATGAAAATAGCAATTACAACAGTGGGCAGCACCGGAGACGTGGAGCCCTTCATTCCACTTGCCCGGGAGCTCCTCAGAGAAGGTCACGAGGTAAAAGTAATATCGGGCCACATATATCGGCATCTCTTTGAATCCCGGGGCATTCCCTTCCATGCCGCCGGCGATCCCCTGGACCTGGATAAGATCCGCAGCCTCATGGAGAGAACCAGGCACATGAACCGGATCCGACAGTACCGGCACATCGTTAACGAGGTGATACTTGCCGACGGGGAAAAACGCTATCATGACTGCGTACAGGCGTCACGGGGAGCCGACTTCGCCGTCTGTCACACCTTCGACGTGACAGGACAGCATGCCGTGACGGCAAACAACCTGCCCTGGGCGTCGGTCATTCTCTGCCCCGGTATGATCCCCACAAAATACCACGGACCCATGGACATCCCCGATATGGGAACCGTGGCAAACTCCCTGTTATGGAAGGTGGCGCAGAAAAGCATGGCGCCCCTGGACCGGCATGTGAGCAGCTTCCTTTGCGGACTCGACGGCAGGAAAAGAAAATCAAGTGTTTTTGGCAACTACTCCCCGGAGCTGAATTTCATAGCCGGATCCCGCTACCTGGGTAAAGTCTATCCCGACCTGCCGGCCTCGTTCATTCCCACTGGTCCCTGGCTGCGTGAAGGCGAATCCCCGGTGATCGACGAAAATCTTGAACATTTTATCAGGACACGCAAACCCGAGGCAGCCTTCACGTTTGGCTCCATGGGCGGCGAGGATGGGGATATCGTTGCGAAAATATTCCTCGAGGCAATCGCCGATACGGGCATCAGCGCCGTAATACAGCGAGGATGGGGCATGATCGAAACAGCGTCGTGTCCCGACAATGTCCATTTTGTCGACTATGTCCCCCATGATTATCTGTTTAAAAACGTCAGGATGGTAGTGCATCACGGCGGCGCTGGGACGTCCTATGCGGCATGCAGAGCCGGCGTTCCGTCACTGGTGGTCCATCACATTGCCGATCAGAAATATTACGGAAGGGTGCTGGAGGATATGGGTGTGGCACCGCGATCTATGGACCGTAAAAAGTTCTCGTCCCGGCTGCTCGCCGCGGGCATACGGCGGATACTCAACGACAGCGGCATGGCTGTCAGGGCCAGTGCCCTGGGAGAAACCATGCATGCTGAAAATAACGGCGCCGCCATTGCCGCCGAAATTATCACCGCCCGCTTATCCGACAAGCGGTTCTTGTTCCACCATGAAAAAACTGACCACGAAATATCCCTTTCCAGAGGATTGTAAGATGAAGAAAAAAGATTATCTCATATTCCCGGACCAGGGGAAAATATATTTTCACACCGCCGAGGAAGCACGTTTCATATACGATGAAATTTTCATTAAAAAGGAATACCTGCGACACGGCATCACCCTGAAACACGGCGATACGGTCTTCGACGCCGGGGCCAATATAGGCATGTTTTCCCTTTTTGCCTCCCGTGAATGCGGTAATGACATATCCATATATGCCTTTGAGCCCATACCCGAGACTTTTTCAATCCTTAAAAAAAACACCGATGCCCTGAATCATGGAGGACGCATCAAATTATTCAACATGGGACTGACCCACCTCGATGGGCCCCGCGAGGCGGTCTTTACCTGCTATACAGCCATGAGCGGCAATTCCACCATGAACAGGGCCGAAAAAGAAAAAATGTACCATGACACCGATCCCGATGATGTACTGCATCTGCTGAAAGAGACCAATCCCGCCGTTTACTTTCTTCTCATGATTCTCTACCCCGCACGACGATGGCTCATACGGAATAAAATTGAAAAGTCCCTGGCGGCGCGTGAAGTGAAATGTCCCCTTACTTCCCTTTCATCGGTTATGCGGGAATTTTCCATAACGACCATAGATCTCCTAAAAATTGACACGGAAGGCGCCGAACTGGACATCCTGAGGGGAATCGCCGACGGCGACTGGCCGAAAATCCGGCAGATAGTCATGGAAGTTCATGATATTGACGGACGCCTTAGCACGGTTTCTGATCTGCTGAAAAAGCAGGGCTTTACCAATGTAGTCGCCGAACAACCGCATTGGTGCGAAGTAATCAAATCACCCACCTATAATCTCTACGCCCGCAGGTAAAGCACCGACGGTCCTGCACAGGAAAGGAAACACGCCATGAATAGAAAAAGCGCTGCGGAAGCGAAAGAAACTATCGAAAGAAAGCTCGGGGGGCTCGAACGATACCATCTCATGCTCCAGAATTTTCTCCATACAAATGTGGTGGTCCATGCCCGGGTTGCCGGTCACATCACGGAGGATATGCTCCGCCGATCCCTGGACCTGCTGCAGAAACGGCATCCCCTCATGAGAGTCAGGATCGATAGGCGGCGTTTGGGATCGCGTTTCAGAAGCGGCAACGTGCCCGCGATACCGCTAAGCGTCATGACCCTCCCCGAAGAGTCCTTGTATACTGTCGCCGAGAATGAATTGAACTCCCCCCTTCCCATTGGCCGGGGGCCCCTGCTCCGCTGTGTTCTTGCGGTACATGGTAACGACAGGTCAACAATATTGATCACCTATTCCCATACCATCGGCGACGGCATGGCCGGTGCCGGCATGATGCGCGATCTGATGGTTTTTATTAATGATGAATCAATCATGGATATTCAGCCCCTGATACTCAAAAAAGAGATGGAGGCCTATTTCCCCCGGGAAACGAAAGGCATCCCGGGAGCGATTGCTTACATGAAAATTAACCACCAATATATAAAACGTCTAAAAGAATCAGGCGGTTCCATGATGCCGGAGTATGACGGCCAGGCCCCCCTCCGCGAGCGATGGATACAAATAGTCCCTCGGCAAATTGACGGTACGACAGTAAAAAAACTCTCTAATATAGCAAAAAAAGAAGGCACTACCGTGAACAGTGCGCTCACGGCAGCGCACCTTATGGCCCTTGCCCGCGATCTGGACAGCCGGGAGCCCCTTTCCATGGCCCTGATGTCGGCGGTAAACCTGCGCGGAACGCTCTCCGGTCCGGCCGACGGGGATATGGGCAACTTTGCCGGCTCGTGCAACACGGTTCACCGTGTCGATATCCATGGCAGCCTCTGGGACCTGGCCCGTGAACACCGGAGTGACCTTCTGGAAAGCATTGAGGCCCGAGAGCCCTTGCTCCATCTCCTGGGCCTGAACCTGTACGATGGTATCATACGCTGGATCGGCTACGACAATTCCGTTGCACGGTCACTGGACCGATTCTTCGCCGGATTCAAACAGAAAATGACCATTGTGAGTAACATGGGGAGGATCGATATGGGGACAACACGAAGCAATCTGAATATCGAGAGCCTGGGCTTCGCCTCGTCGAGCCGGGCCTCGGGAATGATCTATTCCATCATTGCAACGACGGACGGTTGCATGACCTGGAACTTTGTCGCCACTGACCCACTCTACTCAAGAAAACACCTGGAGCGCATCGCCGACCATGCTGTGTCTCTCATCTTGAATACTATTGATTGATCATGGTCACGGGAAAAGATGTCAATGAAAACAACGGCAGAATGGATACGAGGAGGTACAGGCGAAACAGGCATTATCCCCCTGACATCTCTTGATATATACGAAGGAATATACGCCATAGGCTTCGCCTTTTTTTTCCGGAACAGCCTGGATGAGAAATCCCTGAAGGCGTCCCTTGTGAAAACACTGAAGGAATTCCCCGTGCTCACGGGAAGACTCCGGAACGATAAAAGAAAAGGGCAACAGTATGTCCATTGCAATGACCGCGGTATTCGCTTCACCGTAGCTCATTCCATCATGCCCATGGCAGATTACGGTCCAGCCAATCACGCCAAGGATCTGTCCCGCCGTTTCATCGATGAAATTGTCCCCTGGAAGGTAAAAAACAGGAACTATCCCCTGGCTACAATCAAACTGACACACATGCAGGGAGGAGGCTCCATACTGGGCGTTAGCATTCTCCACAGCATCGCCGACGGAGAAAGCTACTTCCACTTTATAGACTCCTGGGCACGGACCCATCGGGGACTGCCCTTTGAGCCGCCCTGCCATGACCGCATGCTCCTTGAAAATGAAATGGCCCTGGAGAATTATCCCCGGCAGCACCGCGGATTCCGTGTCCTCTCCCGGGGCGGCATGCTGCGCTCGGCCGTGCAGTTTCTCCGCAGCAAGAGAAGCATACACAGTGAAATAATTCATTTCACGCGAGGGGAACTTGATAACATGAAAAACGCAGCATCCCGGTCAGCTACGGGCGAAACGCAGCGGATTTCCACCAACGACGCGCTCTGCGGCCATCTCTGGCAGGTCATGGCCTCTTTGAAGGACAAAGACAAAGACATCCGCAGGCTGCTCTTCGTGGCCAATATACGGAAAAAATGCCATCCCCCGCTTCCGGAACATTTTTTCGGCAATGCATCACTCCACATGATCCTGGACCTGAACCACGAAACCCTGGTACGGGCGCCCCTTTCGCAGGTCGCCGCTATCAGCAGAAAGCAGGTGAATGCCATAGACCAGGGCGCCATCAGCGAACAGATGGCCTGGCTCCGTCACCGTTTACGGAAGGGTGAGCTGTTCAGGGTATTCGCCGACTATGATCCCTTCAGGGACGACCTCTTCATCTCCAGCGATGCTCCGTATAACGGCTATGGCGCTGACTTCGGGAGCGGCGCTCCCTTCTGGATCACCATCGGCACCTATCCCGTCCCCTGGTCCTTGCTTTTCATGCCCGATGCAACACGGAAGGGAGGCATTGATGTCCACACCCACCTGTCGGGCCCCATGATGAAACGACTTATGAACACCTCCATGCAGGAGATGCTTCACCGGTACTTCTGATTAGAGTCACAGATTGATGGGCAGGCCCTGTTTCTTTTCATTGTCCCAGTAGGGTGAGATCTCCAGCAGTCGGTTGACTACTTCCGGCATGACCGACAGGACATGATCTATCTCCTCTTCAACGCTGAAGCGGCTCAGGCTGAAGCGTATGGAGCCGTGTGCGGAAGTAAAAGGAACGCCCATGGCACGAAGCACATGGGAAGGCTCCAGAGAACCCGATGAGCAGGCCGAACCCGAAGAGGCGGCGATGCCAAACTCGTTCATGAGCAGCAAAATGGCCTCGCCTTCGATATATTCAAATCCGATGTTCGTTGTATTGGGAACCCGCCTGTCGCGGTTTCCGTTAAGATGCGAGTTGCCGAATTTCGCCAGCAGTCCCTTCTCAAGCTTGTCGCGGAGACGCTGCATGTTCCTGTCGTCTTTCAGGTGTTCCATGGCAAGCTCTGCCGCCTTGCCCAGGGCTATTATTCCCGGTACATTTTCCGTTCCGGGACGCCTCCCCTTTTCCTGGTGACCGCCGTACATCATGGGACGCATCCTGGTCCCCCTGCGCACATACAGCGCGCCGATTCCCTTGGGCGCGTGAAATTTATGCCCGGAGATAGAGAGAAGATCGCAGTTGATTTTATTGACGTCGATGGGAATCTTTCCCGCGGCCTGGACGGCATCTATATGAAAGGGGACCCCCCTCTCTTTCAAAAATGCACCGATCTCCTCCACGGGAAAAATGACGCCGGTTTCGTTATTGGCGTACATGATGGAAACAATTGCCGTGTCATCATCAACGGATGATTTCAGAAATTGAATATCCAGGTTCCCTTCCCTGTCCACGGGCACATAGGTTATGCGGTATCCATCACGCTCCAGCTTTTTACACAGCGAGAGTATGGCCGGATGTTCCACGCGTGAGGTTATGATATGACGCCTGTCCCTGTAGAAGGAAATCGTTCCCATGATGGCATAATTATCACTCTCGGTACCCGTGCCGGTAAACACGATTTCATAATCATGTTCGGCACCGAGCAGGCGGGCAACCTGTTCCCTGGCCCTGGATACATCCCTTCCCACATCTCCGCCGAAGCTGTGCATACTTGAGGGATTGCCGTACCTCTTCGAGAGAAAGGGGAGCATGGCATCGACCACTTCCGGGTCAACCATTGTTGTTGCGTTGTTGTCCAGATACACGACCTTTTCCATCTATATCTCCTTGCCGGATATGCCCGGTTACCGCGTCTCTATCACTTCGATATCTTCCTCGACAAACTCGCGGAGTTTCGCTTCCACCAGGTTCTTCAGTGTCACGCTGGACACCACGCAGTTGGAGCAACTCCCCCTGAGCGCCACGAAAACCTTCTTCCCGTCCATGTCCACCAGCTCAATATCGCCGCCGTCTTTCTGAAGCTCGGGGCGTATAACATCTGTTATTGTTTCTTCGACAAGCTGCATCCGCTTGATATTCGTCAGGGGCTTGCGTGTCTCGGGTTTTTTAGCCGCGACAGCAGCCTGGTCGAGTTCTTCATTGAGAATATCCTCGATCTTATGGATACAGGCACCGCAGGCACCGCCGGCCTTGGTATAGTGCGTCACATCCTCGATGGATTTCAGATTGTTTTCCCGGATGACCTTTCTGATAAGGGGATCGGTTACGCCGAAACACTGGCATATGATCTCACCCTCCACGTCTTCATCGTGGGAAATATCCTCGCCCTTCCATGACTTGATGGCCTTTTCCAGCGCCTCGTTACCCATGACCGAGCAATGCATCTTCTCCTCGGGGAGCCCGCCAAGGTATTTGGCGATATCCTGATTGGTAATTTTTTCCGCCTCTTCTACGGTCTTGCCGACAACCATCTCCGTGAGGGCCGAGGACGAGGCAATGGCGCTACCGCACCCGAAGGTTTCGAATTTAGCCTCGGTGATCACATGATTAGCATCTATTTTAAGATACAGCTTCAGGGCATCACCGCAGACAATGCTTCCCACCTCGGCAACGGCATCGGCATTCTCAATCTTCCCAACGTTTTTGGGGTGTATATATAATTCCTTTACTTTATCAGTATAATCCCACATATCCTGCCTCCATTCTTTCACCGTAGTGCCGGTGATTTCAGACCCTGATAGCTATATTTAAACATCAGTTATTTTAATGTACACTAAAATCATTAAATTGTTTCATTGCAACAACAAAAAAATCAATTTTACCTGCTCAGAGCAACTTTTTTATGAGTACCTCTAAAAACCAGGTTTTTCAACTCCCTCTTTCATTCTCCCCCTAATAGGGGGAGTTAGTGGGAGTTAAACCTGATTTTTCTGCTATCTGTGCCCACAAGGGAACTTCCCGAATTTACTTATTAGAGATTCCCTTATACTCCTGCACCAGGTGATAAACGATTATTCCGTAGGCGACAGAAACATTGAGCGACTGTTTGATACCAAACATGGGAATTTCCACGGAGAGATCGCTTTTTGCCACTATATTGTCGGTTATGCCCGATACCTCATTTCCCAGGACAAGACAGAGAGGAAAGCGATATGGAGCTTCCGTGTAAGGAACACTCCTGTCCGTATGCTCAAGTGTTACTATCTGATATCCCTGGGCCCTCAGATTGAGAATTGACCCGGCAGTATCGGGACAATGCGACCAGGGAACGCTCTCAACACTCCCCAGGGCCGTTTTATCTATCTCCTTCCGTGGTGGATACCCCGTATAGCCCGTAAGATAGAGGTGCTCAACGCCGGCCCCGTCCGAAGTTCTGAAGAGAGATCCCACGTTATAAAGACTCCTGATATTCTCGGCTATGACAGAAACGGGAAGCCGTTCCAGGAGTTTCAGGTCCTCCAGGGCGGGACGAGCGGATTTTATCTCCTCATGGGTCAGTTTAACGATTTGTTCAGCCATGGGAATAACTCATGTAAGGCGGATAATCAATGTCAAATACATTTCCGCTAAATAAGGGTCAGAGCCCCTTAAAACGTGGAGAAATGCCGTGTGGATGTATGCGGCAAGTATAAAAACTATAAAAAAAAGCCTCCGATTATACCGGAGGCTTTTATCTTACTTGTGGCAGCCGGCTCCCGCACAGTTTGCGGTTTTTAGCAGCGGTTTAAAATCCTGCCCTTTTTTCTTTTCCAGCTTCGTTGTTGTGTTATGACAATCTGTACACTTTGCTATGACTTTGGAGCCCTTATAGTTCTTGTGGGCTGTCATGAGCTTGCCGTTGGCAAACAGCGAAACGGCGGCAAAAACAAAAATACATGAAGTTAATACTACAATACCCTTTTTCATATGCTACCTCGCAAATATACTTTTAAGCATGTTAAGATATACCTGCGCTAACAACCGGTCAAGGAAAAAATATTTTTTTATATATGTTATTTTTAACACTGTACGTCCATTATAATTTTTTCGCATAAGAATTAATGCAAAATTCCATTCAGTAAAATGATAAATCGCACGATATTAATAAATGTAAAATGGAGTTTCGGCACGTATTTTCAAATTCAGGGATGAGCTATGATGAATCCTGCAATAACACATGAACTAAAAAGAAGCATTGATATGCCCGTGGGGCGGACACTGCTCAATAACAGTGAACGGAGCATGGATCCCGGTACATTCGACAACCTCCTGAACAACCAGATCAGGAATGTGGATGATTCATTTGACAACCAGCTCCGGACAGAGAATCCCGTTCCGGACAGACAATTTACAGACCAGGCTGCCCTGAGCAGGCCTGTCCAGGACAGTCGCGTCGGTAATGATGGCCAGCCCCCCACGTCCGGCACGGACAAACTGCCGCAGAAAAATGAAAATGACACGCTCCAGACCGGCAATAACACGAAAAGAACCGATGATACCCGCGAATCTGCACCAGTTGCCGCTACTGAAAAGAAAGTACAGAAAGAGAACCCGGGACTGTCACAGAAACCGGCACCGGTATTTATTCACGACAAGAGTCAGGATATCAAGGCTTCTGGCGGCGACACCATAAGTGAATCCAAAAAACTCCTGAACAAGATAGCTGCCCTGACAGCCATGCTCGGCACCATGAACCTGGCGGGAAAACAGGAAACCGATGCGTTGAAGTCATCGCTGAAGGAACTGGGAAAACAGCTCAAGGATATGTCCCTCGGCAACGAACAGCATAACAGGAAGGATGTCCAGACACAGCTCCTAGCTCACCTGAAGTCTCTCCTGAACAGCCTCGACGAAAAACTGAAGGCGCAGAAACCGGACCTGAAAAACCTCGTTGCCGATTTTGAAAAGCTCCTCCAGGGAATGGCAAAAAAATCCGAAGGCAGAAACAATACCGCGCCGCATCATACCGTCGAGACAGCATCTCTTGACAAGAAAATCAATCAACGTCCCGATACCGCGGAAAATACCGCGCTAAACAATACGGAAAGACCCGACGGGGGGATAAAAATAACCGTATCCTCCGATTCACGTACGGGCCTGGATTTTCAATTTGGCAGGAGCAGCAGCCCGCAATCCCTGCAGTCCCCGCACAATCATGCGGCGGCTCAACGGAATAACCTTTTCCGGGAACAGCTCCAGGATGTCATTGACAACGCGAAAGTCACGGTCAGGAACAGCCGCAATGGCACTTTTGACATAAAACTGAACCCCAAGGAACTGGGAAATGTAAACGTACATCTCGGCCTCGATCAGGGAACCATTAATGGCCGCTTCCTTGTTGAAACCAATGAAGCGAAACAGCTCCTCCTGGAAAACCTCTCATTTGTGAAAGAGCAGCTCGAAAACGCCGGCATAAGCGTGGGCGAATTCCAGGTCAATGTACGAGACAATAAAGAGAACACCGGCGAAAGCGAAAAGAACAATGGGAACCTTGTCTATCTTCCTCAGGAAGCGGAAGAGATAAGCGGTTCATATGCAGTGAATTCATCGGCAATGCACAACGGCGCCTTGAATATAGTCATATAGGAGAAAAACATGAGTGAATTTATGATGAACTCCACGGAGTTGAGCAGAGCGAAGATACAGGTAAACGAGGCGAATAAAAAAATCGGCGTTAATTTTGAGGGTGAAAAAAATCAGATGAGCAAGGATTCCTTTCTGAAACTGCTTGTCACGGAACTGCGGCACCAGGACCCCACAAGGCCCATGGAAGACAAAGAATTTGTAGCCCAGATGGCCCAGTTCTCATCCCTGGAGCAAATTACCAATCTTAACAAGGAAATACATTCACTTATCAGGAGCTCCGAATCCACCCAGGCCTTCAACATGCTCGGCAAGGTAGTGGACGCTATTGATCCGGTAACCAATACCCGTATTTCCGGTCCCGTATCATCGGTTTTCTATGCCGATGAGCAGATCAAACTCAAAATAGGCGCAAATGAAATATCAATAAATGCCGTTCATGCCGTGAGAAATCCGGCGGAGAAAGAGAATAATTAATCTAAAGAGAATCGGATAATACTCGATATTAATACTGTAGCAATTAAAATTCAGGAGTTATACCACTATGATGCGATCATTGTTTGCCGGCGTTTCGGGCTTAAAAAACCATCAGACCAGGATGGATGTTGTTGGTAACAATATATCCAATGTCAACACCTATGGCTTCAAATACAGCAGGGTTTCCTTCCAGGATATGCTTTCACAGACGATAGCCGGAGCGGCCAAGCCTGAAGAGAACAAGGGCGGCGTCAACCCGAAACAGGTCGGACTTGGTATGACCATTGCTTCAATTGACAGGATCTTCACACAGGGCAGCCTTCAGACCACGGGAAACCAGACTGACCTGGCCATGTCCGGCGATGGATTTTTCGTTGTGGCCGACGGGGACAAGAAGTTTTACACGCGCGCCGGCGCTTTCGGCCTCGACAAAGACGGCATGCTGGTAAACCCCGGAAACGGCCTCAAGGTTCAGGGATGGATGGCTACCCGCAATGAATCGGGACAGATGGTGGTCAATCCAAGCGGTTCAACGGAAGACATTATTGTCCCTATATTCGGAAAGATAGAAGCACGTGAAACGAATAACATACGATATAAATGCAACCTGGACTCCCGCAGTTCAGTTGTTCCGCCAAACGCAACAGGCAGGATGCGGGCCTCGGCCGGTGTCACGACCAACATAGACGTCTACGACAAGCAGGGAAATGCGCACCGTCTCACTATGATATTCTGGAAAACAGAACCGAACCAGTGGACCGCATCAGCCGCCATAGCCGACACGAATACCGCCATGACGCTGGATGTTCCGGCAGGCGGCGGCCAGACAAACCAGAGCAATCCCAGCGCAAAAATAAACCTGAGATTCTCTCCTGACGGACGACTGGTTTCCGTAGCAGATGAATCTTCCCCGGACGAACTGAACCAGGGAGATCTCATGGTCAACGCCAACTACCGCGTTGCGGGAGATCCCAATGTGCGGACCATCGCCCTCAACCTGGGAAAATCCAATCTCATGACGGGCATCACGCAGTTCTCATCGGAATCGACGACCAAGGCCGTGGAGCAGGATGGGTACACCATGGGCTACATGGAATCTTTTAACATAGACAATTCAGGCATGATCACCGGTGTGTATTCCAACGGAACGAAACAGTTCGTGGGACAGGTATCCACGGCAGTTTTCACCAATCCCCAGGGACTTACGGCCGTGGGTGATAATCTTTTCGAGGTTTCCAATAACTCGGGAATGGCCAATATCGGCCCCGCGGGACAGGCAGGCCGCGGCAAGATCGTGGCAGGATCTCTGGAGATGTCAAACGTCGACCTTTCCGAGCAGTTCACCGACATGATCGTGACACAGCGCGGTTTCCAGGCCAATTCGAGAACAATCACGACATCGGACCAGATGCTCCAGGAGCTTATCAACCTCAAACGTTAACAGCTGAAATGACTGCATCCTGACTATACAATAAAAAAAAAGCGTTTAACTCTTGTTAAACGCTTTTTTCACGTAAGCCCCTCAATTTTCCGTGCTTTCTTCAGTAAACGGATGGTCGCTGCGCCACATCCGGTAAATAATGATGAAAGGGAATATCAGCCACGGCACATTGGCCAGAAGCACCATCCCTGTCTCCGGCGTTTTGTGAATGCCGAAAAGTTCCTCACTGAGTATTATAAAGACATTCGTGAACAGTATGGAGGCAAAAATAATGCTGGGAATGCGTATCCATTCCTTCCCCTTGATAAAGGCATAGATGGCCGCAATATAATAGGGGCCGAAAAGGATCGAATCAAGCCAGATTGTCGCCTTCCACCAGGCCGGCCTGGCCAGAAGAACAGGATCAAAGGTTCTCCCCCACCAGTGCACCAGGTCCACCAGAAAGGGCAGCGGCCACAGCGGATATTGAAAATTATTCGGATCGGCGATTACCAGCTGTTCCACATCCACGATATAGGTAATGAATGAAATATTGATAAAAAAGAAAATGAGAAGCACAATGTCAATTGGTCTTTTTTTCAGCGGTATAACCTGTCTCATACGCTTGCTCCCTTTACATCAATTTTAATATCCGGACAATCCCGTCATTCACGGGCATTTTGCAACGATCAATCTTCAGTGCTGAAAATGGAAAGCCCGAGGCGTTTTCTCACCGATACGGCCATATCCCTGGCGATGGACAGCCGTATACGGGGAATCAGTGACAACACAGCGCCCAGGGGAACAAAAACTCCAGAATGCTTCAGGAGTCGGGGTTTTCGCGCCAGTTTTACCAGCTGCCCGGCCACATCGTCGGCGCTTTTAGGCCTGGTAAAAAATCGGGTCACGGCATTGGCATCGGGATCAATGACCAGGGATTGTTCGACACCGGCATACTTCGATTCCGGCGGAGAATCGGTTTTGATATAACCGGGGAAATATTCACTCACCATGATGCCCGTATCGGCCCATTCGGCCTGTATTGTACGTGTCCAGGCGGACATGGCGGCCTTGGAGCACACATAGGACGTATAGCAGGGAACACCGATGAGGAACCCCGGCGAACCGACATTGATGATATGACCGTATCCCTGCCGCCGCATATGGGGCAGAGCGGTATTCACCGCCACAAGGGGTCCCACAAGATTAGCGGCAAAAGCCCGGTGCAGATCATCAGGATCGGTTTCATCGGCGCGGGAAACGATAATAGTCGCGGCATTGTTAACGAGGATGTCGATCCTGCCGAAATGGCTCACCGTTTCCTCGATCATTGAGGCGGCGTGGGATGCGTCGCTCATATCGGCGGGAATTATTATGGCATCACGAAGCTCCGAGGCCAATTCAGCCAGACGCTCCTTCCGGCGTGCAACCAGGGACAGCCGGGCACCGGCCCTGTCAAAGGCCTTCGCAGCCGCCCATCCTATTCCCGACGAGGCCCCGGTTATGCAAATGACTGCGTCCTGCAGCTTCACTGGTTTCAATCCTCCAAATATCCTGTTTTATCCTGAACATTCACTCGGCAGAACAATATCCTGCTGTAAAAAACAAGAATGATTAACATTACGTATGAAAATGCTCGTGTCAAGAAATTCTGTGTATTTTACGACGGTTTTACATATTTTGCTTTTCCTTTCCACTGTAACATTTACAATATAAACAACACAATAGCAGAATAACATTTCCACGTATACACTCTGAAAACAGGGGGCTGTCATGATAAAAGAAGGATCAAAAGCGCCGCAATTCACCCTTAAAGACGACACGGGCAGCAGCATCAGGCTCTCCGATTTCAAGGGGAAAAAAGTCGTACTGTATTTCTATCCCCGCGACAATACGCCGGGATGCACAAAGGAGGCCTGCGGATTCCGTGATGTCTATGATGAAATCATGGCGCGGGGAGCCGTGGTCATGGGCATAAGCACCGATTCGGCCGAATCGCACCAGAAATTCAAACTGAAGTTCGGCCTCCCCTTCTACCTTCTCGTTGATAAAGATCACAAGATTGCGGAAAAATACGGCGCCTGGGGCGAGAAAAAAATGTACGGTAAAACATCGGAAGGCCTGATCAGGTCCACCTTCATAATCGATGAAAATGGAAAGGTGATAAAGGTTTTCCCGAAAGTGAAACCCGATGAGCATGCCCGGGAAGTGCTGGAGATTATTTAATGAAATAAAATCCGGCTTGACGATGCTCCTGATTTATTGTATATTCTCTAGATTTTGCCGGATAATGCGGCAGTGTGTTTTTATGATATTGGCAAATAGCATATGAAAAACCAGACCAGTCCATTCCTTGTCGTCCTCACGTGCATGATCATGCTCCCGCTGCATATTACCAGCGCCGCCGACAATGCAGCGTCGCGCGAAGAAATTATAAGGACCGCCCGTGAATACCTGGGCACGGCATATCGTTACGGCGATACGGGTTCCCGGGGATTCGACTGTTCCGGTTTTACCATGCATGTATTCGGTCGCCATGGCATCACCCTGGCTCGCACCGCGACAGGACAGTTCAGCAGGGGAACCGTGGTCAGCATGAAAAAAGCCAGACCGGGCGACCTGGTATTTTTCAATATCCGGAAAAACCGCATCTCCCATGTGGGAATATATCTGGGCGATGATACATTCATCCACGCCCCCAGTTCCGGCAAGAAGGTAATGGTGAGCTCACTGAAGGCCCTTTACTGGAAGGACCGTTTCGCCGGAGTCGTATCCTATTTTGACGATTCAAAACCGTGATACTATTTAAAATCAACAGGAGGGAGGAATACAATGGCCGTTAAAAAAGCAGGTAAAAGCACCGTAAAAAAATCATCTAAAAAGGGATCACCCGTAAAAAAGGCAGCGAAAAAAACCGCACCTCCCAAAGGCACGTCAAAAAAGACGCCATTAAAAAAATCAACCCCCTCACCGCTGACAAAAAACCTGCTGGAACTGGCAAAACAGCTTGATAACGAAGAGGTGGCCTTCCTGATCAAGCAGGCCCAGGTATTCGTAAAAAACAAACAGATAAGGAAAAGGCTTAAGGAAACCACGGAATCGGTTACCTATGAGCATCGGACAATGTCAGCTAAAGACTTCCAGCTCCCGGCCCTGGAAAAAGAAAAAATTGAATTTGTTGAAGGAAAGGACGGCAGCCATTTCATCATCGTCGTGGGAACGGAGCGTAATTTCTTCTCCCGCGAAGAGTTTAAAAAGATCGTGGCCCTGTGCCACGTCGCCGGCGATGAGAAGGACGGCATGCGCAGACTCTATACCTGGTTCGACCGAAACCGCTCCGACGTGCTGAAAAATACGGATATCAAAGGACCGGGAGACATCGCCCTGGCCACCATTTATAATGCGGTTATCAATACCTATGATGTGAAAGGATAATGCATTGCACGACTATGCAGGGATTATAATTGCAGAGACGCAGCATGCTACGTCTCTGCAATTATAATCCGCGTCTCTACAATTTCAACCTCGATATCACAATGACAACCTGCGTCTCTACCATAACAAACCCTACCCGTGCCTGATCTTCATCACCAGGATATACAGGGCAAGAACGAGCGTGACGCAGTTTGCCAGGATAATGGAAATGGACATACTCTGAATGCCGTAGATGATCCACAGACAGAGCCCGCAATTCAGCAGCATGAACATCCCCGCCGAAAGGTCCCCTGTTTTTTTCGTCTTATATACACGGTATGCCTGGGGTACAAAGGAGGCCGTTGTGGCGATTCCGGCCGCAAGGCCTATAATTTCAGTAGGATTAAAAGGCATATGGTTATCCCGCTCTCCACACGAAAATAGTACATGACCCGAAAGGATCGATCGCGGCCAGAGAACAGCCTGAAAGTTAAAATGTCCAGTATATTTATGGCGCCGGAATTTCTTTTTATGGATGGCAAAGGAAGGGTTTGCTCCTTATGGGCCGAAAATACCTTCGTCCCGTAAGGAGCGGCAGGTGCGGCATCAATGTGAATGAGAAACGGGTTCCGCCGGTTCTTTCGGACCGTCGTCTTCCACGGTGCTTATTTTCAGCAGAGTATACAGCGGACAATAATGGGTCCACGAGGAAACCCACATCGATACTCCAATAGCAAGGGCTATGATCGTTCCGATCGCACCCGGTGAAAGGATGTAGATATTGAGTAAAAATGCCAGGCCCAGCATGAACCTGATGTAGCTGTCGGCTTTTCCCACATTCTGTTGCATAACAAAACCTCTTTATCGTGACTTTTCATGATTACATGAATCTGCCAGTAATTATTAAATGCGGGATTTAATCTGCAAGTAGAATTTTTGTATTGACTATTTTTTTTGGTGATTTGATGTAAACAAAAATACCGATAAATTCGAGGATGATTATGTCACGCATACTTTCGGGAATACAGCCTTCGGGCACCCTGCACATAGGCAACTACTTCGCCATGATGAAGCCCATGATCGAGTTCCAGAGAAATCATGAACTCTTTTGTTTTATCGTCAATTACCATGCCATGACCAGCGTGGAGGACGGTGACTACCTCAGGAAGAACACCCTGGAGGCGGCCATTGATTTCCTTGCCCTGGGTCTCGATCCCGACAAATGCCACTTCTGGGTGCAGTCCGACGTACCCGAGGTGACGGAGCTGACCTGGATACTCTCATGCCATACCTCCCTGGGCCTCCTGGAGAGAAGTCACAGCTACAAGGACAAGGTGGCAAAGGGTATCACGCCCAGCGCCGGTCTCTACACCTATCCCATTCTCATGGCCGCCGATATCCTCCTCTATAACGCCCAGATAGTGCCCGTGGGAAAAGACCAGAAGCAGCACCTGGAGATCACCCGCGACGTGGCCCTGCGCTTCAACAACACCTACGGCGATATCTTCACCATACCCGAGCCGCTCATCTCCGAGGACCTGGCCGTTATCCCCGGCGTCGACGGGCAGAAAATGTCCAAGAGCTACGACAACACCATAAACATCTTCGAGGATGAGAAGTCCCTGAAAAAAAAGGTAATGCGCATCGTCACCGATTCAACTCCCGTGGAGGACCCGAAGAATCCCGAAACCTGCAACCTCTTCGCCCTGTATAAACTCTTTGCTGAACCGGAGAAAACCGCCGGGCTGAAAGAACGCTACCTGAAGGGCGGTATCGGATACGGTGAGGTCAAGAAGGAACTCAACGGCATGATCTGGGAATACTTCGCGCCCTTCCGCGAACAGCGGCAGCGCTATGCCGGTGATCCCGGCGAGGTTTTCAGCATACTGCAAAAGGGCGCCGACAAAACGCGCGCCGTGGCCGCCGTGACCCTGGACAAGATCAAGGCAGCCGTAGGCCTGAAATACAACTGACGGCCTATACCATCTTTATCAGGTGCGACAGGGGATTGGGCACGCGAGACCTGGAACCGTGCAGCCTGGCCAGGAGAAAGGCCAGCACCGCAGCGCCGCGCCGGCGCGGCAGGAAGCTCACGGGATTTACCTTCATGAGATGAAACATGGCCTCGGCCGTGGCTGACAGGTCATTGCATTCGCCGCTGAGATACACCTTCTTTTTCCCCAGACGCTTCACGAGCCTCTCGGCAACCTCTTCTATCGCGCAATGTCCCGCCACCAGGACCCGGCCCTGTATCTCGTCTATTTCATCGGGATCAAATCCCTTTCCCATGACCAGGGTCCATCCGCCCCGGCCGCTGTGGTCGTGAAAGAGCACCTGTAAAAGCGTCAGGGGATTGTTGACGCACCCCTCGCGGCATGCCAGTTCCTTCCCTTTCAGGACCTTCACGTCCCAGGGAAAAAAGTCAAAAAGATCGGCAGGATATTTGCCCGACGGGGGCTTGTCTCCCAGTATGTCTATATTCTCCAGGGTTGGAAAGTCCCCTTCCAGTTCGACGTCATCGAGACCCGTGACGCCGCCAGTGAGATTGCGTTTAATGGCCTGGTCAAGATGAGACACATCGGTCCTGTCCAGGCCCAGGATTTTGGCGCCCGCAAGGTCAGCGGCGGCGACATTCAGGCTGCCGATGAGAACGCGGAAGGGTTTCACGCAGCGATCCGCCAGGGCTGTTACGGGATAGTGGCCGTACACGGTGCCTTCTATCCCTTCGATGAGAGTCACGTCGGGCCGCAGCAGAGAGAGCACATCGGTCAGCTTGTAAGGAAGATTGTAATTGTGATCATGACCGCGGCTGGTGTGGATCGGGAAGCCCCACTGGTTTTTTATGCCCAGGGTCACGCCCGCCATGGAATGGGTCTTGAGCTTGGGTACGTTCACATAGAGGTTTTCATCTCTTCCGCGAATCAGTTTCTCCGTTACGGTGACGGGCATCTCACAATGGCTGCGGTCATAGCCCCGTGGATCGCCGTCATAGATGCTCTTTCTCCCGGTAAATTCAAAGCCGGTTGTTTTCTCCTCGTCGAGATACAGGGGAATGGCGCCGGTTTCGCGGCATATGTCGCGGTATCCGTTTATTACGAAGACGACACGGGTAAAATTGGCCTGGGTCGAATTTTCCATGAGATAGACCTGGCGGGCCCCGACGCTCTGCCAGTATTCGATGACGGCCCGAACCACCTCGGGCCGGGTATGGCAGTACGCTTTGGCGTCAATACCGTTGGGCTTCACATACACGTCACGGCTCGACTTGAGAAGGGAGGCGCCTCCCAGGCTGTCAAAGATTTCCTTTACGGTTCTGCCTATCTCGCGCGTCATGGCGGGACTCAGGGGGATAAACTGCGTAAAGGACTCCCTCTGGTGAGGGCTTCCGATACTTCTTATTATAACTTTCTCCGGCATGGGATGCCTCCTTTTATTTTTCCGCCGCTTCCCCGGTGTTCCCGTTCCGGTCGATACCGTCCAGAACGGCCTCGACCCATTTCTCATTATGCACCAGGGGCCCGATATGGTTGCCGGGAAGCACCAGAAGACGGCACCGGGCCCCGGCTTTCACGGAACCGGGATAAAACCTGGAAAAAAAGGCCTCCTGCTCTTCCGTGGTCACGTTCCCCGGGTTTTTCACACCGGCAAGTTTATCATACCGGAAAAGAGAATCATTGTCGCCGAAGATCACCACGATACTCCGCACACCTCCGACTGGGCGATCAGCATCGGTAGCATACCGTGTGCATTCCTGCAGATCCCTGTAGGCTCTGAAGGCTTTACCGACGTGAAAATTGCCGCTTATGCACGAGGAACAGGAACGAAAATTATCACCGGCCTGTCCCTTGATAATGCCGGAGCTGGAATCCCAGATATGGTCACCCTCGCCGCGGAATATACCGGTACCGACGCGCATCCCCTCCCAGGAAAAGCTGGCCAGAAGGCATCCGGGAGCGACACAGCTGTATCCACCCCACTCCCGGTAGCCGGCCGGGGCCATCTGCCCCAGGGCTGGTATCGCTTCGGGATAACGGCCGGCCATGCGCCGCGCCAGAAGGGCACCGTGGGACCATCCCACGACAGCGAGTTTCGCCGCGGTCATATCCTGCCCCTCTTTCTTCTTTGTACAGGAATCGATGATGACGGGCATGACTGCATCAGGGGCATATCCTTCAATGGATATGTCATTTTTTTCAAGAAGGCGCCTCACTATCTCCATGAGAATAACGTCCTTTCCTTCATCGCCGCGCAATTTTCCGTCCCTGCCGAAGGGCGTGTCGCATACGGGAACAATGACAATGCCGGAACGGGAGCGCAGGGCCAGCTCCCTGGTGAAATTATACCCGTCGCCGGGGCGCTGGCTGTGTCCGTGAAAAAAAACAATGACCGGCCCCTTGAGCCGTTTATTTTTTTCATCCTCTATTTTTTCTTCGGGAGTACGGGCATCGAGATAAAGATAGAGCGCCTTGAGATAATCGCCGTTAAACCGTACGGTGAGAGCCTTCACACGGGGTTTTTCATCCAGGGACCTGGCTGCGGCGAGCAGCGTCACGGGCATAATGAGCAGTATCATTACCAGACATACGGTTTTTTTAATCATAGGGGTCCATTCCAATGTCTAATTTGCATACCCTTTTATTGACCGCGGGGCAATATTTTTCAAACACAATAAGTCCCCGCAGGACTGGTTTTAATGATTTTTTTGGTTTTTACGCCGAATAGTTCAGTTTCACTTTCTCATCGGTAAGAAACCAGATAAGGGGGATATCGGCAAGGATGGTTATGAACCGGATGGCATACATGGCGATGTCAATACTATGCCCGTCGAAATCATGCATGCCAAAATTCACCAGGGAGGCCAGAACATAGGCAAAATGGATATCGGTCATAATCAGCTGTATTCTCCGGCTTGTCTCCTTTTTGAAATAGAGCGCTATGACCTGCAGCGTGAGAAGAATGGCCAGGATCAGTCCCGTCAGAACCGCGCCGGCCTTTCCGACAACGAAGTACATGACGGGCATAATGAATATGATTTCAAAATAATAGAGCGTGACAAGATAGGGAGCAGCGAGGGGGATATGCTCCTTCAGGTGATTCATGTTCCATTTTTCCGGCATCATGGCATTTCGGGGAAATAACACACCGGTGAAACCGGCATGCATTTCACAGTATACGTGTCCCCGGACCTCCCAATTGTTACAGCGGCACCGTGCCGCAGATTACCCGATAGATTAAAAATAAATTTATTTCTTGTCAATTACATCTTTCCCCGGGATAGTGTTACTATCGCAGGAAAGAATTTTATTTAAGCATAAATAAGGAAAAAGGCAACCACAGGGACACGGGGGCACAGAGAGTCAGCCGAAAACGATACTATCATCAACACTCTCTCTTTCCCCGTGTCCCTGTGCCTCTGTGGTTGCCTTTATAATGATTTCATCCTTATGTCGATTCTCTCCCCGAAAAGGAGATATAAACCAGCACATGGAACATGAAACCAGCATAGAACTGACCGTACCGGAAGATTATCACCTGGAAAGAATCGATAAATTCCTTGTCCACGCACTGGAACTGGACTTTTCCCGCAGTTATATCCAGAAACTGATAAAAAACGGCGATATAAAAGTCAACGGCGATGATATTCGGGCCAACTACAAGGTTAAGCTCGACGATTCCATACTCATCACTGTGCCGGAACCGGAAGAACTGGCCCTGGAGCCCGAAGATATCCCCATCGAAATAGTCTACGAGGATTCGTCCCTGGCCGTCATAAACAAGCAGCCGGGACTGGTAGTACACCCGGGCCCCGGGAACTGGAACAGGACCCTGGTGAACGCCCTGCTTTTCCACTGTCGTGATCTCTCATCCATAGGAGGGGCCATACGGCCCGGCATAGTCCATCGCCTGGATAAAGACACCACGGGCCTCATGATCATCGCCAAGAATGACATCGCCCACCGGAATCTCGTAGCGGCTTTCGCCGGCCGCACCGTTTTCAAGGGTTATACGGCAATTGTGACGGGAAGACCCGGGAAGGAACACGATGTGATCAGCAAGCCCCTGGCACGGCACCGGAAGTACCGGCATAAAATGACCGTGGCCGAAGACGGAAAGGAGGCCATCACTGAGTATACCCTGAAGCGGATGTGGAACACGGGCACCCAGCTCTTTTCGCTCCTGGACATAAAAATACACACGGGCCGCACACACCAGATCCGCGTTCATCTTTCATCGGAGAGCATGCCCATCGTAGGCGACCCTATCTACTCGAAAAAATGGGAACGGCACAGAGTCCCGTACCTGCTCCTGGCCTCTACAAGCCTGTCCCTGACGCACCCCGAAACGGGCGAGCAGCTGAATTTCAGCATAGACCTCCCGGAGCACATGAAGGCCTTCGTAGATAAACTTGACCAGCAGAGCCAGTAAAAAAGGCAAAGCCCCCCGGCGAAAATATTAAGAAAATACCGATATCGGCTCTCGCCGCCCCCGGAGGGGGCTGGGGACCCCCTTAATCACCCGAGAGTAGTTTAAAAAAGATCGAAATTATTTTAAACCCCTCTCAGGGGTGGCGACCGTCCATGTATTCCCGGTTTTAATATCTTCGCCGGGGTTTTCTCTTCGCTATATTCTCGTCTTCTTGTTAAATTCTAAATATATTAAATATTTTCCGCCACGGCCTTGCCGAATTCGGAACATTTGAGAAGTGTTGCCCCTTCCATTTGTCGTTCCAGGTCGTAGGTGACCTTCTTCTGGCCGATTGTCTTCTGCAGTCCCTCGATGAGCCGGTCCGCCGCCTCGGTCCATCCCAGAAAACGGAGCATCATCTCACCGGAAAGGATAAGGGACCCGGGATTAACCTTGTCGAGGTCAGCGTATTTCGGGGCAGTGCCGTGCGTGGCCTCGAAGACAGCCTCGTCGTCGCCGATATTGGCGCCGGGAGCCATGCCCAGACCACCGACCTGTGCGGCCAGCGCGTCGGAGATAAAATCGCCGTTAAGATTGGGTGTGGCAAGGATATCGTATTCGTCGGGCCTGAGCAGAACCTGCTGGAACATGGCGTCGGCAATGCGGTCCTTGATGAGTATCTTCCCTTCGGGCTGCTTGCCGTTATACTGGTCCCAGAGCTCATCCTCGGTGACGATGAAATCACGGAACTCCTCCCTGGCCAGATCATATCCCCATTCTTTAAAAGCCCCTTCGGTAAACTTCATGATGTTGCCCTTGTGAACCAGAGTCACGCTTTTCCTCTTATTGTCGATGGCGTACTGAATGGCCCGGCGCACCAGTTTCTTGGTGTTGGTAATGCTGATGGGCTTAATGCCGATACCGGAATCTTCCGGGATATCACGGCCCATCTCTTTGTTCAGGAACCGGATGACACGGAGAACATCATCGGAGCCTTCTTTCCATTCAATGCCGGCATAGAGGTCCTCCATGTTCTCGCGGTAAATAATCATGTCCACTTTTTCGGGCTGCTTCACCGGCGACGGAACTCCCAGAAAATACCTGACGGGCCTGACACAGGCGTAGAGCCCAAGCATCTGCCGCAGCGCCACATTGATGCTTCGGATGCCGCCTCCCACGGGCGTGGTGAGAGGGCCCTTGATGGCCACCTTGTATTCCTTAATGGCGTCGAGCGTTTCCTGCGGGAGCCATTCCCCGGTCTGATTAAAGGCCTTTTCACCAGCCAGGACCTCTTTCCAGTGAATTTTCCGCTGACCTTTATATGTTTTTTCCACTGCCGCATCAAGGGCGATTCTGGTGGCCCTCCAGATATCGGGACCGGTGCCGTCGCCCTCTATGAAGAGAATAATGGGATTTTCCGGTACGGTAATTTTTCCATTGCTGTATTGAATTTTGCTGCCGCTCATAAAAACTCCTTTATTTTGATCGATATAGTGATTCTAAAAAAGGCGCATAACAAAGACATATTCGCGCCGATTTTAATAATTCCGTCAATGTTATTTGACAAATATCAAATCGGTAATATTTTTTGTCAAATCCTATTGAAAATATCACGTGTTTTTGACACCGTGACTGGTTTTCCCCCGTGAAAAACCGTTTCATCGGCATAATGTTACCTTGAGGAGTACGGGAATGAAGCTTGAAATGACCTGCTACAGCTGTCTCATATGCCAGATGGAAAAATTGCTCAACGGTATGGATCTGCCGCGCGGCAAAAAGATCGCTATACTCCGGGAAATAATGGCCTGTGCGTCCTCCATGGATCCGGAACTGCCGCCGCCAAATTATGGAAGGGAGATCCATACTCTTCTTAAAGAACGTATCAATGACAGCGATCCCTATGCCGTGCAGAAAAAAAAGAGCAATGATACGGCACTTTCCCTGGTCCCGGAAATTGAAAATATTATTCGTCAAAGCAAAGATCCCCTGAAGACGGCCCTGCAAATATCCATAAGCGGCAACATTATAGATTATGGCGCACCGGGAAGCAGCGATACTGCCGATATAAAACAATCCCTGATCCATGCCCTTGATACACCCCTGGACGCAGACCTGTACGTTACTTTCCAAAGAGAACTTTCTTCTGCCCGCCAGGTACTCCTTGTCGGCGATAACGCCGGAGAGATTGTCTTTGATCGTTTTCTTTTAGAACAAATGCAGGATAAATCCGTCACGTATGCCGTTCGGGGACTGCCCATTATCAACGACGCGACCCGTGACGATGCCCGCATCGCAGGCATTGATAGCCTTGCCCGGGTGATCGACACGGGCGACGGCACGCCGGGAATTGTTTTTTCGCGGTCTTCCGATGAATTTCTCCGGGCCTTCTCCGGAGCCGATCTGATTATTTTAAAGGGCCAGGGAAATTTCGAGACTCTCTTCGGTGAAAACCTGAAAGGTTATGCGGGTAAAAAAACACATCTCTATTTTCTTTTCAAGGTAAAATGCCGTCCCGTTTCCGCGATGACGACTCTTGCCGAAGGAAGTATCGCCTTTCTGCGCCATCCCGCAGACTGACCGTAACGGACCGATCAGAGATACCGCAGTCTCAGACGCTCAAAGACCCGTTCCAGGGACAGCAGGTTGTTTTTCGCCGTCATAATCACCAGATACAGCGCGGCAAAGACGAGATCTCTTGCTACCAGTGACATGCTGACACGCTCATCGATGCCGATGCCCAGGCGGTTCAGTTCAAAACAGCCGCATTCAAAAGTCTGGCCGCGCGCAACGCTGATGGCGATGATACCGGCAAATACAAACATGAGACCGGCTGCCAGTAACGATGACGCCTGTATCCTTACCCCCAGGGCTATGAACATGCCGATAATGATCTCCAGCACGGGAAGCGTGAAGGCAGCGTAGGGGATAGCCCACTGCGGCGCCAGGTCATACATACCGATGACGTTTCCAAAAGACTCGATGTCCAGGACCTTGAAGAATCCCGAGAATACCAGGAGGCATCCCATGAATATTCGAATAACAGCCGTAATATAATTTCCGTACAATATACGTTTCAGCATTCCGCTTCTGTCTTCTTCCATACGGACCTCTTTTTATTTCGACGACGATACGGGAAATCCCAAACCGCTCCACTCGGGAAATCCCTTTTCGATTATATAAATATTTCGGGAATAACCGAGGCCTGCTATTTCTCCCGCCAGTATATCCGATGAATCGCAGGAATGAGCCGAGCAGTAAACAACCAGCTCACTGGGCCCGTTTAAAGACGGCATGTTCGCCTCAATACCGCGCATCATTACCGATACAGGATGCGAGGGAATATTCACCGCTCCGGCAACATGTCCTTCATCGTATTCACCGGGACTCCGGGAATCCACGAAAAGGGCGACCCCGCCGTCATACTTGATCTTTGCCTCGCTGGCCGTAATATAAACAATTTTCTTTTCCTTCATCCGCGAAGCACCAACCATGACATACCCCTTCGGATGAAAGGTGTTGATAAGCATGCCTCCGAGAAATGAAAAAATGACTATTATGAAAGCCTGTTTTATTATGGACCTTATCGGATTCATTCTATTTCAACCTCAGCTTTCGATATTTCTTCTGCACTTCGGCTTCATACTCGGTGATAAGCTTTCGTATAACGGGGTCGTCTTCGGGATGACGATCATCGGGACGCAGAAAATCGTTGTTTATTATGGACACCTTCCCTTTATCAACGCCAATCTCAAGAATTCCGATATGCGCTCCGTTTGCACCGGCCTGAACTATCACCGCGCCTCCCTGAATGCGGGGCTTTTTAACCAACGTCTGCGAATGTCCTCCCACGATAACATCTATGCCAGGGAGCATTCCGGCCAGTTCAACATCGCGGTCATATCCCGAATGAGACAGAAGGATAATAATTGTCACGCCCTGTTTCTTGAGAGAATCAACATCTCTTTGTATTTCAGCGGTCTGGTCTGTCAGGGATATTTTTTTCGTAAGGGTCTGAGGATAATACCTGAACGCTTCGGGAGACATGGTGCCTATTATACCGATGGAAAGGCCGTTTCGTTTTACTATATTATATCGAACCGCAGCCCGTCCCGCCTTTGCATTTCCTTTGACCATGAGATTATCACAGACCAGGGGAAGCCGCTTTTGCACATCCAGGAACAGGTCAATGCCGCCGGAAAACTCCTGGTCTCCCGGGGCGATGGCGTCGTACTTCATGTATCCGTACGCCCTGATGATGTATTCAGCCAGCAACGCGTCCTCTTCGAAGGTGAAAAAATCGCCCGTATCGACCAGCACCATGCCGGGATGTTTGATTCGCAGACCGCGCAACGCCGTGGCGCGCTTCACCAGTCCGCCCTTGGGCTCCTCCCTGCACTGGCAGTAATCGAGATAGCCGTTGAGCGAATTAGTGTACACTATGGTGAGCGACTCACGTGCCGACATATCAACGGGAGCCATGAACACCGCCAGCCCTGCCATGAGCAGCGGCAAATTCTTTTTAAGTCGAGTGAGTGCTTTCATACCGGAATAAATCCATATTAATTTTTTCGAATATCCTCTTTTCAATAAATACATCGACAAGATCTTTGTCAAGCACTCCACGCTCCACTTCTTCCTGGAGAATCGAAAGCACTTTGTCACGGGGAACGGCTTTTTTATATGGACGGTCAGGGGCAGCCAGGGCATCGTATATGTCGGCAATGGCCATGATCCTGGCCTGGATAAGGGTGCTCTCCCGGCCTTTCAGGCCATCGGGATATCCGGTCCCGTTTATTTTTTCGTGATGGCGCAGCGCTATTTCCGGGATATTTTTATATTCCGGCGGCCAGGGGATTTTGCTGACGAAATTATAGGTATGCACTACATGACTTTCTATTTCCTTTCGCTCAATGGGATTCAGACTGCCCCGCTGAATGATGAGATTAGTCCGGTCATAATCGGTAATGATATCCATAATATTGCCGTCGATGTCGATGCAATGGATGCTGTTTATGTCGCTCATTATGGTATCAACGGTCTCTACGGGATTTCTTTCCGTTATGGTTGGCTCATTGAGTACGCGCACCCTTTCCTTGATCTCCTTGATCTTTATAAGCATCCTTTCCTTTTCCAGGGCCACATCCACATACTCCCTGCGAAGTGCCGTATTCCCCGTCTCATTTATCTCCTGCAGTATCCTGCTTTCCCTGAGGTTGTACTGAAGCTCCACGAACCTGAAGAGATAATCAAGTCGTATCATGAGATTTTCCAGGTCTTTCGGATAAAGCTTTTTCTCTTTTTTGAATATGTTGAGGTCCACATAGACCTTGCCGAAGTCATGAAGCAGCGCGGCAAACTCTATCTCACGTATCGCCGTCTCGGAGAAATGAAAATCCTTCAGGTACCCTTCCTGGATATCATTGATGGCCAGGGCCATGGCTTTGCATATTTCCGCGACCCGGAAAGAATGACCCGACGTGGCCGGGTCCCTTGACTCTATGGCCGTCACCGATGCCCTGACGAACTCTTCGAACTGGTTCTGGATCTGCTTGATCATGCGGTTGTTTTCAATGGCGATGGCCGCCTGCCCCGCGATAGCCTCCAGGAGACTATCGTACTTGTCGTCAAAGGGAACTACATACCGGTTAAAATCATCCATGGTTTCGAGCTTTAGCGTAAAGGCCTCGTTCCCCGTATTCTCCCGGTTGTGCAGGTCCTCCTTGCTGTTGATGAGCTGGATAACGCCAATAACTTCATCCTGGTAATTCCGCATGGGAACCACGAGCATGGACCGCGTATAATAACTGTGCGTCCTGTCGAATGATGAGTTGTGGGTAAAAGAAAAGGCCTCCTGTTCCGGAAGCTTGTAGACATCGGGGATATTCAAAACCTCGCCCGTAACAGCCACATATCCTGCTATGGACTTCTTGTCCAGATCCATGACAAACTCGTTCAGGGGAATCTCGCGTGAAAAGGTGTGCGAGGTTTTGAAACGCATCCTTTTTTTTCCTTTCTCATCGGTCTCAACAAGATATATGCTGCCGGCATCGGCACCGGTGATTTTCTTACTCAGGAAAAGAATCAGAAAGAGGAGCTTCTCCGGGTCCTTTTCACTGGAAAGCGACCTGCCGATATTGATGAGGTCATCCTGGTCCTGCTTGGTATCGACAAGCTTGGCAAAATATTCGTCCTGCACCTGGCGGTCATTGCAATAGGCATCAGCGATGGAAAAAGATTTCTCGATTATGAATTCGATCTCTTCGGGGATAAGGGCCGTACTTCTGAATTCAGAAATATGATGGAGCTTGCTGAACCGGGCCGACTGCATATCCTGCACCGATCCGAAAACAACCATGGTATAGAATAGATTGTTTTCCGTGATTTTCCTGAGAGTCTTAAACAGCTTCTCGTACTCGCTGACATGAATGAAGAAAAGGACCAATACCATTTCCCTTTCGTGAGAGGATAACAATCGGCCGATTTCCTCAGCCGGGTCATCGGTCCACACAATAGCGTAATCATTCTCCGGGCATATCCCGATATACGCTTCACTTTTTCGTGATAAAACAATCGTTCTTTTCATGGCCATCTGTCATTGACATCGGTACAAACAGTGCTTTTCTTCAACAAACAGTTTACTCTGAGCAACAATCAGAAAATTATTTACTCTGAGCAAACAATTCCGACGGGACATCTATTAAAAATATAAAAATATTTACATGGTGTCACTCTCTGATAACGATTTATTGATAATTTTACACTAGAACCTATATGTCTAGTCTATTTTTAATATTTCTTGACAGCACTTTAGCCTGATAATAACATACGGTCAATAATTATTTATCCACAAGAACCATGAAGGCTTATTATACTTGACTGAATATTTCAGTATTATAGATTTTTCTCCAGAGGGTTTTACATGGATATACAGCAGAGCCTTGACAGGATAGGGAAAACGGTATTGGCTTCCATAAGCTATGAATGTTACCCCGCTAAAGAAATTGATAATGTAATCGATCTCATCGATACACTGCTCACCAACCCGGACAACCTGAAGCAATGCGAAGAATACTTCAAATCCGTGGGAAGCAATTATGTCCTCTTCTATATTTCCAATATAATTTATAACCTGAAAACAAAATCGGAACTGCAGCTGACCCCTGAAGTATTCAAGTGGCTTGGCAGCGTATGGAAAAATTTTCTGAAGCGTAATAAGGCTTATCAGGAATTTCTCCACTTATTCGACAGGTATATAAAAATGTTTGATAAATATTATCCTGGAGCGGGCAGCTTTGTCAACCAGATAGAGAACGTACAACTGGTCAAAGAACACTTTATTGAAGACGCCGACCCGGAATATGCTGAGGTAAAAAATCTGGAGAATTTTTATAACAAATCGATGGAAATTCTCAACGCCATGAGGCCCACATACTATTTTCTCATCGATTACTATTATGAAAAAAAGATGAATACTGGCGAGGATAATCAGGATGCAGCTGTATTGGAAAGCCTGGGTCTCCAGGGGTTCGGATATTCCCGGTATACCTATCAGAATATCGCCATGAGGGCATGCCAGTCCCTGGGGATACTGGAAGCAGTGTATCTTCTCCTGAAAAAAAAGAAACTCTCCAAGCAGCTGACCAATGTGGACGGCAAGCTGAAACTCATGTCCCCCGCTGAAATTTATGATTTGTATCTGAAAAAATTCAATGAAATGAAAAAAGAGATAGTAACTCTTAAGAAGTAATCATCAGGTTATATCATCCAGTTTTAAATAGTTACTCGAAATAGTTACTCTGAGCAAAACAAAAAACAATGATAAACCATTTTGCATTAGACAATATCATTATACTGAACCATCAGACAGTTTCATTATTCTATTAGAGCGGGTTAGAATATAGATGAAAAATAAATTGCTGCGGGGAATAGTTCTTTTTTTTCTGATTGTTTTTACAGTTTTAATTGTAGTGAGTATATCATACTATCACGCTCACAAAGCTGCATTGACATTTATCCTGGATCAAGCGGGATATTGTAAAGCAACAGGCTATATTCAACAGGAGATATCAATACATGTAGACCATACAACCGTCCCGGTCATGTTCTATCATCATCCAAAAGTAAAATCTGATGTTTATTATGTTCTGATCCATGGATTTGCCCCTCAGGCTCATAAACACGAAAAAATACATCTTATGGCTGCATCATTATGTGATGCTACGGGAGTCAATGTATTGATTCCCTATATACCATCATATTTCAGGCAAGATCGTAAAAACTTCCATGAAATAAGTGAAGAAATCAGCGCTATCTATACAGCTCTAGCACGAAAATATCCCGGGAAATATCGCGCCTTTGGAGCCTGCCTTGGAGCTACATTTCTTGTTTCTTCATTGCGAGATGTCCCTGCCGATATAATGCCGGAAAAACTATTTCTCTTTGGACCATATAATGACGGCAAAGAACTTAATTCCTTTTTTAGCAATGATAATACCACGGACATTGATTTCATTGTCAAACTGGTAATATCTTTTAACATGGATATATATACCGAAAAAGAAAAGTCATTGATCCAGAAAGCAATGATGTCATCAAAACCCGGACGAACCGATGAATCTACCATGAAACAAATCCTGGGCTCTGACCTGTTTAAAAATATATCCATTGTTCGGTTTAATCCAAAAGATTTTCAAATTATGAATATAAAACAATCCTCGGCCCTGGCAAAATTCTCAAAGACTAAATTCTATATCATGCACTCACGAAACGACAGCATAATTCCGTTCTCGGAAGGTCGCGCTCTCTCTGATTCATTAAAGAAAAAAGGCGCAGAGGTAAATTTTCTTGGAACAGAATTGTTCGAACATAGCCAGAACAAAACAACGGTTTCCGGACTGTATAATGAATTGAAATATATGATCTATTTTTTTGACGAACTGTTTGATGGAGATGTATTAATAAAGTAACTTAAAACTTCTCATGCTCAGGGTAATTTCTTTAGCTTCGTTGCTCAGAGTAAATTTTTTTTCTAAATCACCCCTCTCATTCGTATTATAATCAAAGCCCTAAACGATGAGAGGATTCCATGTCTAATAGAAAACGTATCTGTATACCAAACTCAACTTACCACACATTTTCCCGTTGTCATGATCGACAGCACTATCTCCAGCCAGATAAAATGAAAGAATTGATGATCGATGTTTTAAAGCTTACCCTGGAAAAATACAATTTCGAACTAATATCTTTTGTTATAATGGACAATCATTTCCATTTTATCATTAGGCCCCTCACCGATGGACCAACAATTTCCCGCATTATGCAATTCATCAAAGCACAATTTGCACGACGATATAATAAAATTGCCAACAGAACCGGATCCTTCTGGAATGAACGGTTTGGCGATGTAATAATTGAATTAACTGAAGATCCGGAATTTTATTTTCACTGGTTAAACTGGTATATGGGATACAATAGTGTACGCGCACATAAAGTCAATGATCCAAGAAAGTATGCATATTGCAGTATTCTTTCCTATCTTGATGAAAACTACAAACCACCGGTAAAAATAACCCACCATGAATATTTTCTTAAGTTGGGAAAAACTTTTAATGAGAGATCAAAAATATTTCTCGATTATGAGGATATATACAAAAGAAGGCTGTGCTTAAATTTTTTGTGACAATTGCAATACTGCTTCAGTAGTTCTCTAAATAATATTAAATATTTACAGTCTCAATTATTATGTGATGCATTCATTTGAAATCAATCGATATCTTTATTTATCTCCACAACAACACCTCCGAATTTTATAAATACTTTTTTCATTATTCTCTTAAGAAGGTTTTGCATCCACATCATGAGTATATGTTTTAATTCCAGGGGATCCTGTTTGGAAAAATATTTTCTGCTTATTGCTCAGAGTAAATTCATTCCCCAAGCAACTGTACTTTACTCTGAGCAAGTAATTTCACCCACATCACCCGACATTCATTTACGCCAAGCACAAAAAAAGGGGTGTCCAATGGACACCCCTTTCATATCAAAGCATTTTAGTTTTTTCAGGGTAAAATTTCATCATCGGTACAGGCATACTCAAGATAATATGAACCATACGAATTCTGCAACAGAGTGGTAGAATTAACCTCTATAGGCCAATAATCAGTGACAACCGTTTCACTGCTCATAACCAGGGCAAAAATACCTTTAATGTAATCACCGCCCTGCCGCTTATGAAAACCCAGCCACTGACTCGCAGAGTTCACATTAGCAACGGGCCGGTGGTAATCGCAGATTATAGCTGCATCGGCAGGCAATCCACTGCTCAGAGTAAAAGCAACAGCTCCAGTAATATAGTCAATGGTACCTGTGCCATCAATATCTGATCCAAGTATTCCGCCTGAACCATTATCATTGCCGATCTGATAGGCGAACCTGCAGTCAAGTGTTTCACCCATATATTCCGTATCACAGATAAACTGAATTTCACCCGTCGAGTAAGTGATTGTTCCTTCCATGGCTAACCCGGTTCCTTCTATAATTCCCGTATCGGGATCATTGGAATTCTGTTTGTCGTAGCCGACAATGGTATCCCCGGCCATTATTACTACACTGCCCGGCTTAACATTCGGCGCTAAGGAGATTCCGTCTGGAGTATCATTATAGCCGTAATCACAGGTAACCCCTGTTACTGGAGCGGCAGTAAGACTAAAAACGACTTCACCGGTTTCATAGTTGATCGTGCCGGAATCGTTCAGTCCACTATTATCCGAGACAAGAACCCCCTCGCCATCATCATGGGCAACCAGGGTACCGTCAGAATATATCATGACACTCTGTTTTAAAATATTGACGTTGCTGAGCTGATAAACACCTTCGACTGTCTCATCGACCAGAGCTTCATCGGAAACATCGACCTTAAACACATTTTCTTCGGCAACAGCAGCATAAATATTCAGGGCCGACATGTTGCCGTACTCCAGTGTATCAGTCACGTCAAGGTCGCTTCTTTCCAGGGCCTCACTGCTGACAGTCCGGTAGTTTGTAATAAAATCATAATTGTTTACATTGGACTGAAATCCTGCATCGTCTGTATTATATCCAACGCGCTGCACCGCATAGGTACTGCTTGCATTGGATATCCATAGAGAGAAATAATCATCGTCCAGCGTGACTGTGTAAGAAGTCTCCGTGGTGCCAGACGGCATGGTGACGACAACGCTGTCGCTGATATCATCGTCAACGCCCTGTCCGAAAACTTTTTCCGCCTCGTAGCTTACTGTTGCACTGCTGGGCTGATTATAAAGCACTGCCACACAGGAATCACCGGGAGCAACATCTGCGCAGACCCACTGATCCACCGTAATGCTCTTCAGGTATCCCCCGGTGCCGTTTTCCACGGAATATACATACCCGCCCGGATCACTGAAGGAGATATCGGCACACGATATGGTCAGAGCAGCCAGGCCCAGGACTGCGGGATATATGATTTTTTTTAGTAGTCTCATCGGAATCCTCCCGGTAAATTAGTACTGCAATATGTCCCCGCTATATATGATAGGACAATCCCACGGTTACAGCATGACATGTTCCACCGAAACTGTAATTGGGATTCATATTTAAAGAGCCTCCAGGACCATCTGGATCAATAGTAATTTTATCAGTGGTTGTTTTCGGCATATACTGAATCTGATAGGCTACGGTTATATCAACGGGCCCCTTCATTCCAAACATGGGAGGGATCTTGAATCCGGCACCCAGGGAACCTGTGTAAGTCGTGCCGTCCAGCATGTTGTGCCGGCCGTCAAGGGCGCTGGCATCGAACATGCTGGGCCGGTAAGCCAGGCCTGCCATGACAGAGAACCAGCTAAAAACATCATATTTTACGCCCAGTTTGGGGACAAATACATTCTTTGCTTTGGGAATTGCCAGTTCTCCCGTTTCATCACCGTAATTCGCCTCCATAACGGGCGACACCTCGTACATGCTCCAGAGCTGCATCTCCAGATCAGCGGAAACGAGTACAAGGCCGAGAACATCATAGGCAACACCGAATGTAATGGTATGCGGTGAGTAATAATCGAATATGGCCAGAGAGAGCTGCAGTTCAATCGCCGTCGTGGTGATAGCACCGGCATCAAAGGGTTTTATTTTCATGGCCGTAGCCATGCGGTATGAAGCTCCCACATCCAGTCCTTTCAGGATCGGCACCAGTTGTCCCGGATTAAAATAAACTCCGGCGGTTACCGAAGGATTCAATCCCAGGTCCATCCTGGTTCGTGCAACAGGAACCTGCTCGCCTGTTGCGATCAGTACATCCTCCATCATCATGCTTCCTTTTCCGGCAAAGGAAGCATTGACACCAAGGCCGACTCCGAAGAGATCATCCATGAAACCGAATCCCAGTCCCAGCATGATCTTGGCCATCTGCGCCTCACGGCCGTAGCGGATGAAGTTATGGGTCTTCAAATCGTCATCATTTACTTTTGCTACATTACCGTCGGCAGGAGTACCAAGCCCTATTCCCAAACGTGCCGATGAAAAAAATGAAGGCATGGTAATAACCGTATTGAGATCAAGCGCTACACCAAGAGTAATAATACCGTAGCTCAGGTCCTGGTCTCCCAGGATTTCCAGATCAGATGCGCTTTTATTATAGTCGATTTTAAACATGGGCATCGTATACATGAAACCCAGATAGAGTTCATTCAGATGTGCAGTGCTGTCGCCGGATATGATCTTCGTCTCCTGTTTCGCGTCCTTTTTCTTCAGCCCCATCCCGGCTTTCGTATCCTCACCTGCGGCAGAACCTTTCAGCTGTTTAGTTTTGCCCAGGCCGGCCACGTTATAATAGACCGACGACCAGTCGTCTACGATAGCGGTCATGGCATTACCCATACCGATACCCTTAGTTGAATACCCGTGCGTGTCAGCGAAACTGCTGGCAAACACATGGCCTGTAAAAGCCATTACTATAACCACAATGCTGACCGTTAAATTTCTAAACCTGTAATTCATTACTCCTCCAGCTGAATTCCTTTTTTTTCTGTATGTCGCAAACATTTTATATCTGTAAATCAATTATGCTCAGCCTAACCATTAAACTGAAATCCATACTTTTCAAAGAGATTCCTGAGCCCTTCATCGCCACCCTCGTAATAATCCTCGACCGCGCCGCTCATATCCTCGAGCAGTTCGATCAGCAAATTCCAGAGATTATTGTTAATCGAAGAACCGGGGGTGGTTGCCACGATAAGGAAATCATCCAGTTCTTCCAGAAGCTGCGCGTATTCAGCGGAACACTGCACTGAATCCATGACTGCTTCCAGAAGGCCGTCAGGTTTCATCATTTCGGCCATGAGAGTCATCATCACGCCATAATTGTAGCCCGTATCGTCTTTGATGACCTCGTGTATCTGGGGCAGGTATCGGGTCAGAATCATATAAAGATTATTGTTACTGAAGTCGTCCTCTCCCTGGAATACCCACTGTTCTGAATCTGTATCATACTGGGCCAAAAGCTTGCCCACGGTGTAGAGCACGCCGGCCACTTCCTGATCGGTAAAGTCGCGCTGCGTGGCAAAAAGGCCGTCCATCATGTGTATGAGATTCTCAAGTATGGCATACTTGCCGTCGGCGGAAAGAAACTCTTCCATGTCAGCCACGGCATCATAAAAATCGCTCCACTCCCGGTCATAGGTATAGGAACACTGAACTTTCTTATCAGACGGTGTATCTCCCATGACATCTCTGTCGAGTATGCAGTAAATCTCTCCGGTATTATAGTTGATATATCCCTTGCCAACGACAAGATCGCCGACAATTACACCACTGCCGTCATCAGCGGCCGTTTCGCTTTCTCCTTCGACGCCGATCACCAGGGAGCCGGGAATCGGAGTATTGCCAAGGCTGTCCTGAACGATCAGGCCTGTAGTGGTAAGACGCTCATCAACGGCGCGTTGACTGTCGTCGGGAAGAGCGGCAAGACCCTTGCCTTCATATTCGGTCCCGGAAATGTTCATATAGTCATGGCCCACCAGGCCGTAGATAAGGTCATCGAGGACGATGTCCACATCGCGTACATCGGTAAAATCCTCGTATTCGCCTTCATCATTCATGTTCTGTCCCGTGGCGAACATCCATTTCCATTTATTGTCGTTATAGCCCTGATCATTCCAGCCATATTCCACGACTTCACCTTTGGTCGTTTTTACCGCCGTTGCCAGCTGCTCCAGACCCGAGAAGAGATCGTGGCGCGCGTGCCGGTCGCCCGTATCATTTCCGTAGAGGCCATCCTGAAGATTGTTGTCTCCCATACGCTGCAGCATGGTCAGGAGTTTGGAGACAACGGATTTTTCAGCCAGGAGGGGTACCAGGCCGTCACAGGCCTTTGTCTCATTTTCGGCCAGAAAACTCGTGAGGGTCCTGAGACCACGCCGCGGCAGAAAGTCGGAAACCGAGGCGCCGCCATTATCGGGATCAATCGATGTCAGATAATAGAGACGGTCTTCTTCAGTGGACGTGTCATAGCCTTCATCGATACGGCCGACCCAGCGGCCGCCGTTATCATCAAAATGCCGATACATGGGCTTTGCCAGAGGCGGCACCAGTCCACCCAGAAGGTCCTTTAAAGGATACTTGTGGCTGCCTGTCCAGTTGTAATCATAACCCGTAGCAGACGCTTCATAGTACGTACGGTCGTGCAGCGCACCGGCAAGGGCGACCACAACGGGGAATATTCTGTTCCGGTTATCCCAGGATTCCTGCCAGGACGTAGTATTGTTCAAGGGGTCGGTGTATGTGGTATTTCCCGTCGCATTGGAAGGAATAATCGCTTTCTGCAGAAATGCCATGCGCGGTATGGGCGGCATATTGGCGCCCACAGCGTCGGGAAGAACATGGCCGCGGCCCAGGATGGTATTCCACACCAGGTCGATATTTACGCCCAGCGAAGCGACAAGATTATGCTCTCGTACAAAAGCCATGATCCGTGCATCACCAGGAATGTGTGAATCGTGGTAATCCGGTGTCCTTCCCGTGCTCACGGAACCCTCACCGGCATTGCCCGTATCATAGAGCCACTGGCCATCTACATCGCCGGGCGTGGCATTGGCCAGGCCCAGAAGGCCGTTTCCTTCAATAATAACCAGGTTGGCCGAGTCGAGAAGGCCCAGCTGCTCAACCCACATGGGGATGACGAAGGTAAACTTTTTCTCCAGCATGAGCCACTGGAAATTCCGCACCATGGCCTCTTCCTGGGAATCACAGGCCCGTATGACGTCCTCTTCGGCGATTTTTTCGTTGAAGGTAAACTGCCCTGCCCTGGTTTGATCGCTCGCCACAAGTTTGTATTTATCAAGGCCGGTGTTCCCCTCAACATAGAGCGATCCGTTTTCATGCAGGGGAGGACGGCAGTATGTCTTAGTATCGCCGCGCTCTACAAGATAGTAGTCAGATTTCCACATATCACGATATTTGCGGTCACGTTCTCTTTTCCCGTTATAGGCAAGAGCGGCCACTTCATAATCGCAGAGTACCGTATAATTGCCGGCAACACTCGATACGGCTGAAATTTCGCCTGAGCCGTAATTGATCGTACCGTTTATGACGCCCGTAATATTTCCCACGCCGTCATCGGTGGCCACCAGGGCATCATAGTAAACATAGAGTTCATCGGAGCTGAGGGACTGGTTAAAATTATACAGACTATCAAGCAGATCTTCATCAAGAACAAAAGTTACGGCACCGGTGTTATAGTTTACCGTTCCTGTGCCATTAAAAACGCTGCAGGTCAGGGTACCCGTACCGTTACCGTTATCCGAATCCGTTACCGGAACGGTTATTTCAAGGGGACTCCAGAGATTATATATATTGGAGACCTCTTTGAGCTTAAGCGTCCTGATACTGCCCGGCTGTGGAGATGTCAGGGTCTGTGACACATAATAATCTCCGCTGTCGGTAAAGGCCAGTTGCTGGATGGGAGAATATTTTAATTTCAGACTACCGGGAACAACGGGTTTATAATAAAGATCATGCTGAAGGGTTGTCCCGTATTTGGCCAGTTCCTCATCGTCAATCGATTCGGGAACCTCTACATCATCGCCCGTGGCAGGATAGAGATAAACCCATTCACCGGCGGCCGGTTTATGCACCAGGGCATAAACCTCGCCGTTGGGCTTATAATAGACATTGAAAAGTTCATTTACATTATCACTGTTATAATCGAAGGACGCCGTTTCGCCTGAAGACGGAGCGTGATAATAGGGCCCCTCACCGTCCCAGCAGGCCCGGGCTATGAAGCCCATAACCAGACGAGAGGTGTTAAGCTCACCGATACCGTTGGATACCTTGGGATAATAGGTCCTCATGTCCTCGTTGCCCGTGCCCAGAGTCGTTGTATTGCTTGTCGGCGTTTTACAACCCTTGCCACCGTTGGGAATACCGGCATCACCGGCGCATATGGAGGGAAGGAGAAGCATGGTGGGATAATCGCGGCCCATGAAAAACTTGTTATCGGCCAGCTGGGCATTGCTGAAACTGTTAATGCTCCTGCCGATATGATCGGCCTGCTCGACCCGATGGTCCAGGGCAAGTCCGTAGGCATGCATATTCAGCCCTTCCAGGAGAAAGGCGCCGTTGGTCAGGGAATACATACTGTCATTGGTCGTTATGATTCCTCCCGTCACCTCGCCGTGTCCCCGGTTATGATTGCTGTATTCACTGTAGGGCCATTCACCCGTATCGGGAGCGGTGTCGGTTACATAACCAAAGTTGTAGGCTCCCACGAGGGCAAAGAGAAGGTGATCCACATAGGACACATCATTGGCTTCGGGATCGGTCTTACGGTCACGGCCCAGGCCGTCCTTGGTGAACATCTCGCTGACGGATTTTTCCAGCGGCAATAATCCATTGACGTCGCGGTTTGTGTACTCAGCCGAAGAGAAATCGATGCCCAGGTTTTTCAAATCAGCGGCCTTGCGTACAACATATTCAAGAGGGGATTTGCCCCATGCGTCGTGTATAACCGAATAATCGGGCTTGTCGCCGCCGATGAGGAGCTTCAGCACCGAGGGCCACATTTCGCGCAGAGTATTGCCCATCTCGGCATTGACATAGATACCGTCGTCAACACCGGCATCATCGACGGGATTATTGTATTCGTCGCTTTCATACACTGCCCCACCTTTTGTAAAGTGGTCTTCCAGGTTGCACACCAGTTTTTCAAGTTTAACAGCGTTATCCTCTGAAACAAGGGAAGCGCTTTCGCGGATGATATCGAAAAGATATTCCTTGGCCACGGGATCATACATCATGACCTTGGACAGGCCCTGGATAAGAGAAACGGTTCCCTGGACCATGTTGCCCATACCCGTATTGGTGCCGCCGGACATATCATCGTAATCGGTGATGAGATCTCCATCGGACTCGACCCACATGGGATAGTCGCCGCGGATAAGAAGCTTGCTCAATCCTTTCGAAATATCAATGAAATCGCCTTTAAAATCGGGATCGTTGATCGTATCGATAAGGGACTGCACGGTATTCTGGATTTCCCGGTTATTGCTGTTGTCCAGGATATACTTCATAACAGCGTGCCCCATGGCCGTAACATCGCCGCCGATATTGGCATCACCCTGGGAAATTTTGTCGAGGAAGCGATAAAAACCCGTCAGGTAATCCTGACCTGAACCGTTCTGGGAGTAATAGGAGTCAATGGATGCATCTTCGTAATGCCGGCTGCCTGGATCGATGAGGTATCCTACCATACTTTCAAGCTCGATCATAAGGTTATCGATGACGAGCCTGTCTTCCGGGTCATACTTGTCTCTGGCCTGGAGGATTTCCCTTGTCATGGAAAGAAAATCGACAAATTCATCGGGATATGCATCGGCGACATCGCCGAGTTTTACATTTACATCCTCACTGAGGACAGTATCGAGAATTTCCTCAAGACTTTCCCAGGGGTCCACCATGGTGAATAATGAAAAATCAGGATCTGGCGCGTTCTGCTGGAAGTCACTGAGAGTGGACCCGGAACAGGCAGCAAACCCCAGGGTGGCTGCAATCATCAGTATGGATATTTTTTTCAACATGATGGGACTCCTGACATAAAGATTTCATTCAGACTTTAATTTCAAAAACCAACCAGACGGTTTTTATCTTCAGCCTTAAAAAATAATCAGAATCTGATCAGTCGTCAACAAGAAAAAGTCTGACCATTCGGTTTTTTTCATTGTCAGAACAAAGATCCCCATGGCAACACTTTTTTTAAAATGTACCCAAAGTCTACACTAAATAATTATGGTTATTGTTCATAAATCGATTCAGCGGGCTGAACTTAAATCCATGGGACTTCCTGCCCAATGTGTCTTGTTTCGCCCACTCTGATGAAGCAAAATTTTCGAATGTACGATGAAACAGCTGTCTTTTTTTAACTTTTATGATCATATTTTTATAGTCAATTTTTAAAAAAGGGGGATATGGGTGCCGTGCATCGGAATATCCCCCTCTTTCTTATCTAACCGTTATACTGGAATCCGTAATCACGATAGAGCTGACGCAGGGCATCCTCTCCACCATCATTATAATCCTTAATCGCCCCGGCCATGTCCTGAAGCAGACTGCCCAAAACATCCCAGAGCGTTTCACTGCCAGCATTGAACCGGGAATCGGGATCATCTATTTCAGCCAGAAGATCCCTGGTTTCGTTGAGAAGCTGCTCCCAGCCTGCCTGGGTATGGGCCGAATCAAGGACCGCTTCCAGCATGCCGTCCTCTTTCATCATATCAGCCATGAGAACCAGCATTCCGGCATAGTTGGAACCGGTTTCATCACGCACGATACTGTGCATGGCGGGCAGGTGCACGGCCAGTATGTTGTACAGGTTGTTGAATCCGTCCTCGCCCTGGTATACCCACGTATCGGCATCGTCATCATAGTATGCCAGGAGCTTGCCCAGCGTATAGGTGAGACCGGCCGCTTCTTCAGCGGTGATGTCCTCGCTGCCGCCCGACAGAGCGTTTTCCATGACGGAGATAAGTCTCTCAAGAATGGCGTACTGACCATCGGCATCGACGAATTCTTCCATGGTTTCCACGAGTTCATCAAAGCCTTCCCAGTTATGGTTCGTGGCAAGCACGCGGCCGAAACGATAGGTGCAGGTCACCTTTGCCGTGCCGGGATCTGCTGCCAGAGTAAAGTTTACCGCTTTCGTCGTATAGTTTACCGTACCGGTACCGTTGATGCCGCTTCCCGTAATGTTGCCGCTGGCGTCGGCCGAACCGATCTGCGTATTATCAAGCCATATCTGCACCAGATCCGCGCCCGCGTCGGGTTTCTCCGCCAGCGTGTCAGTCACCAGGGTCGTGAAGACAGATAAGGGCTCCTTCACCTTCCACTGGTTGGTGTCGGGATAGGAGGCCAGACCTTTCCCGGGATAGGTGGTGCTGATATAGTTGTGTCCCACCATACCGTATATCGCATTGTCAAGCACCAGGTCCACGTCACGCTTCCCGGCAAAATCCTGGTATTCACCGGCGCCATCGGCGTTCTGTCCCGTGACAAACATCCATTTCCATTTATCATTGTCGTACCGCTGGTCGGTCCAGAAACCGGACCCGGCATTCTCGTATTCCTTCTGCACAACGCCGCCGCGCGTGGTCTTCACGTCGGTAAAAATCTGTTCCAGACCATAGAAGAGCTGGCGTCGCGCGCCCCACTGATCCAGGTCCTCGCTGGCTGGATCTACATCGCGATAGATACTTCCTTCTTCATTGGCGCCCATGTTCTGCAGGAGCACCAGGAGCTTCGTCACCAGATCAGTTTCAGCAAGAGCCGGTATGATACCGTCGCAGGCCGCCGTGGTGTTTTCCGTCAGAAAGGATGTGAGGGGTCTGAGACTTGCTCTGGGCCGGTAGTCCATATTGGTATTGGTGCTGGGCTCAAAGTAAGCAAAGTTTCCCTGGCTGTTTTCATTGTTCATGCGCGGCACCCATCGCCCGCCGCTGTCGGTAAAATGACGATAGTAGGGTTTCGCCAGGGCAGGCACGAGGCCGCCCAGGAGGTCTTTCAGGGGATACTTGTGATCTCCGGCATAGTTATAGTTATTACCGCTCGCTGCCGCCTCATACACGGTGCGGCTGTGCAGAGAACCGGCCAGGGCAATGATAACGGGAAGGAGCCTGTTGCGGTTTTCCCAGGCCGTCTGAATCGCCGGGAGAGATGCGTCCGCATCGGAAGGCACAAGGTCAGGCTGCAAAAAGGCCATCCTGGTAATAGGACCGATATTGGCGCCCACGGCGTCGGGAAGGACCTTGCCATTGCCGAGAACGGTATTCCATACAGCATTGAGATCCATGCTGACGAGCCCCAGCACGCTGGCTTCCCGAACAAATATCACGATACGTCCGTCACCCAGTTCATGGGAATCGCCGTACTTGGGACTGCGGAAGTCATCAAGATCAACACCCTCGTCGCCCTTGAGAACCCATCTTCCATAACTTGTTCCCTTTTTCGCCGTGGCAAGTCCGGCTGCACCGTTAGCCTCGATGACGACATAAGCGGCTGAAAACAGCAAATTCAGACCATTAACAGACATGGGGATAATGAAAACGAATTTCTTTTCCAGCAGGAGCCACTGGAAATTGCGGTACATTGCTTCTTCCTGGCTTCCGCATTCGCGTATGGAATCATCCTCGGCTATCTTTTCCTTAAACATGAAACGCTGCGAAGAAAAACTGCCGCTGTCCTTCAGTTTGTATTTATCATCACCGGTGGTTCCCTCAACATAGGCTGTCCCATTGTCGTTCATGGGAGGAGCACAGTAAACATTTTTGGAAGTTGCGCCTTTCTCTATCAGATAATAATCACTGTACCACAATTCGCGGTAACGGTTGTCCCTCTGGCCTCTCGCAGCTGCATCGCTGTCGGCGGCATCATTGGATGAAGATACGGGATAGTAATATGTCCAGTTCGAAGGATTACTGTCGGGCTTATACACATAGGCATACACATCGCCATTGGCTTTGCGGTACACGTTACAGTTTTCTGCTGTGCTGTCGCCATCGACATCATAAGAGATTGTTTCCACGGACTGGCTCACCTTGTCCGGGGCATAATAATAGGGTCCTTCACCTTCCCAGCAGGCCCGGGCGATCCATCCCATGAGAAAACGTCCCGTATTCAGTTCACCGATACCGTTGCCCACTTTTGGGAAAAAGGTCTTATAATCATTGCCTGAGGTTGTATTATCAGCGGGAACAACGCCAGTTTCACCGCCATTGGGAAGACCCGCATCACCAGCACAGGCTGAGGGCATAAGATGCAGCGTAGGAAAGTCGTACCCCATGTAAAACTTATGACTGGAGATACCGCCTCCATTAAATTGAACGTATCGGCTTCTTCCTATAAGATCTGCCTGGTCTTTCCTGACATCAAGAGCCAGGTCATATGCTCCCATCCCGCAGACCAAACCATTGGTTAAACTGTACATACTGTCATTGACAGTGATGATACCGCCTGTCGACGTCCCGTGTCCCCGGCTATGGTTCGTTGCAGGTTCGCCGCTATCATCCATGCGAGTCAGGTAGCCAAAATTATAGGCGCCAGTAAGCGTATAGAGAAGGTGATCCAGGAAGGACACTTTATACGAAGCGCCGCTCCGCTCTTCTCCGTAACCATTTAATTCCACCATCTGTTTCAGGGAATCCTCAATGCCGTCATAATTGGCAAAATCAATATTGCAGTTCGTCTTCAGGTTGTTGAGCTGACGGGCCAGGAACTCCACAGGAGATTTTCCATAGGCGTCATCATAGATACCGAGATCAGGCCGTTCCGTGGTATCCCAGCTGGGCTTGGTCTTGATGAAGAGCTTCTGCAGTGCGGGCCACATCTCACGCAGCGTGGTGCCCAGGTCGGTATTAACATAGGGATTGCCGGTATTAATATAATCAGTAGTAATGCCGGCCCCGCCCACGGTATAATAATCCTCCAGGTTGGAGATGAGCTGTTTCAGCTTCTGGGAATTTTCCGCGGTGACAAGAGAAGATCCTTCACGTATAATATCAAACAGAACTTCCTTGCTCACATCGTCATGCATCATAACACGGCTGAGAGCCAGAATAAGAGCCTGGGTTCCCTTTACGGCGTTGCCCAGTTCAAGGTTTATATCACCGGCATCGATGTTCGCTGGATCGGTTATCAGGTTACCGCTTCCGTCGACCCACATGGGATAGTCGGCCCGGATAAGCAGGGTGCTGAGTGTTTTGGAAAGATCAGTGAAATCTTCTTTAAAATCAGCGTCCTGAGTCATGTCCACGAGGGATTCCATGAAATCGCGTATTTCTCCGTTATCCTTCGTATCAACGATATACTGCATGAAGATGCGGGCAATGCCCAGGATATCGCCGCTGTCGGAATCATCGCCGGACCCCGAGGCCTTTTCCAGGAAGGAGTAAAAAGCACTCTGGTACGATTCAGCGGTTCCACTGTCGCTATACAGGGAGTCAATAATGTCGTTATAATAAAAGGCCGGATCCGTGCTGGTCGTCCAGTCCAGGAGACCGCTGGCTTCACCAAGAAGATTCTGCAGGGGATTCCTGCCGCCGCCGGCATCGGTATTGAATATATCAGCCATGATCTGGGAAAAATTTACAAATTCATCGGTATTATTTTTTATGGAATCGGCGAGGCCGGCATTGACATCTTCAGCATCGATGGAATCCCACAATTCCTGCAATCCTTCATATCCATTTACAATGGTGAATATGGTGAAATCCGGTGTAGGCTTGTTGTCCTGGAATACACCCAGGTCCGATTGCGAGCATGCCGAAAAACCGAAAATAAGTGAAGCCGCCATAACAAGGTAAAGTCGTTTCAACATGGTGCCGCTCCTTAAAAATTTTATGCCTGCGTAAAATCTGTCCATTTTTCTTTTTTTGTCATATAACCCGTCCGGTTGGGTTTTTTTGACAGCTTATAAAAAAATACTAAAAAATTCACCGATCGTCAATCCATTAATCCGCCCTGGTGGGCTTTTTATGAACATAATATATTTTTGTTTATCCTGGCAAGCTATTAATGAAGCAACTTATACAAAAAGTATATACTATACCTGTTTTCCCCTTCATATTGTGTAATACTTTCTCTTACACGGTCGGTAATGGTAAATAATAAATTTAATTTCTTGCTCAGAGTAAATTATATCCTTGGCCAATTTGGCCAATTTTGCCCTCCCCGTTGCTCAGAGTAAAAGTTCGAAATCCATTGCTCAGAGTAAATTTTATCTCGCAGATTAACCTGTTCAACCTTTGCTCAGAGTAAATAAATGGCTTCTTTTTATAAAGAAGATACCACCTGATGAATATTTTTTTACAAAAAAGCCCGCCTGTGCGGGCTTTTTTGCTTGACGGATTTATCTTATGTTACTATTATTAATCTGTATTCATTACACAAGGGAACCTCTATAAATCATTATTTGGATGTTCCCTTGTGGGCACAAACATTGGAAAAATCAGATGTCAGGTGGTGCCCATAATGTCAAAAATATACTGAACAGTGGCTGGATTCAGTATAAAGAAAGACATGATGTTTCATATATTTACGGCCAAAAGGCTGAAAATAAATATTGAATATTTTTGAAACCGGCCTATAATGAAATAACTTTAAAAAGGGGGAACTATATGAAAATTTTTCAATTATTTTTATCTCTCATGTTTTCAGCTATGCTCGTCATAAGCTGCGGAGGGGCCAATGTCGACCAGCTGGGAGGACCCGGTGAATCACCCGAGGATCTTCTGGATGCGGCAGCACAGGTAATCAATAATGCCAACCTGGAGAGCATCCTCAGTTCTACAACCGGTACGGATGAAACAGCTGAGCAAAATGCCGCCGTTGAGCAGGAAAGCGATATCGCCGACAGTGCCGTAATCCCCGTACCGGAAGAACCGGCTATCAGTGAAGATACTACCGTATCTGAAACCGCATCGGCCGATGATGAATCTGCAGCAGAACCGGAAGAAACAATTGAAGAAGTTGCAGCAACAACGGAAGAAACCGTAACTGCCGATGCACCAATACAGACTGACCTTGCCTACACTATCGACTCCACGCAGGGACGATGGATGACAGCCCCGGAAAAGGAACTGTTCTCGCAGGAAACTGAAAAGGCCATACAGGCGAAGATCAAAGAACTCAGGAATGAGATAAAAGCGGTCAGCGCCGATGTTAAAAATGCACTGAAAGAGAAAGAAGAAAAAGGAAAATCCGAGGACAAGGGAAAGTCTGCAGATAAAGGGAAATCCGTCGATAAAACAGCCTTTGATATCGAAACGGCACAGGAAAAAATACGGGATCTTCGTGAAGAAATCGCCTCACTTCGCGACCAGATCGGTGAAGGCGGACACATGCAGAGCGGCATTTACACCGCATGGGCAAACCAGAGTCTCCGTCTCAACATCACCGGCGGAGAAGAGGGCTGGTATAAGCTGGTCATAGTGGCCAAAAACCAGGGTAAAATACCCGAGTCCTATGATAACTTCAGCTTTACCGTCCTGGACATGAGCGATGAAAAAATGCTGGGAACCATAGCAGTCAAAGCCTCTGACACCGTTTACAACCGCGGCCGCCTGGTGTTTAAACTGGACAAGGCGCAGGGGAAAACACTGGACATTCTCTGGACTAATGACTTCAATACAAAAGAAGGCGATGTCACTTACGACGCCAATGTGCAGATCAAACAGGTCCTGCTTACAAAAGTAAAAGAGCCTAAAATGCTGAAAAAAACCGTCCTCAAAGGTGATCAGTATTCTTATGTAGACGGCCGATGGTTCTTTGAGAAGGGTACGGCATGGACGGCATGGGCCGATCAGACAATCGGATACAAATTCAGCAATCTCAAGGGCGGAAAATACGAGCTCATCGTGACGGCCAAGAACAAGTCTTCACTGGGCCTGGCTCCTGAGTACAAGGAATTCAAGCTGGAAGTGAATTCCGACAACGCATCGGAAACGATCATGATTCCGGCCCACGATGTAAAATGGATGAAGGGCTCCACGACTATTGTTCTTCCCGAAGGGGACGCCACCATCTATCTTACCTGGATCAATGACAGCTACCTGGAAAATGAATATGACGCGAACATAAACATCAAATCCATCAAGCTGAAAAGAGTTGCCGATTCCACGCTGACGGCATACCTCCTCAGAACGACAACGGGAAACCGTATGATGCTCTCGGGGATTCTGGTGCTGCTGGTAGGCGCCATCATGGCCGTATCCTTCTATAACAAAAGAAGACTGCAGACAACGGTGTAACATGAATTGTAACTGAATCAAAAAGGGTGGCCCGAAAGGGTCACCCCTTTTTTATTTCTGGCTACAGATAATTATAAAGCTTCCTTTTATTGACAACCGAAGATATCCCCTCTATACTATTCCACAGTGCTGAAACGCTCTCTCGCGGAGGAATAGTATGCGAAAACATCCCCTTTTATTTTTTGTCATCATCATGATATGCGCCTGCCGTATCTCCTGTATATCCCCTGAACCGGTCCCGCCGCTCTCAGTGGAGAAAAACGTGAACCTGGAGAAATACCTGGGCACCTGGTATGAAATCGCCAGGCTTCCAAATTCCTTTGAGAAGGGGCTCGTTTGTATAACGGCAACCTACTCAATCGATAAGAGCGTCATAACAGTACTGAATAGAGGCATCAGGGAGGATGATAGAAGCACACCGAAAACGGCCCGCGGCAGGGCCTGGATGCCCGATCCGGCAGAACCGGGAAAACTGAAGGTTTCCTTTTTCCGTCCCTTTTCAAGTGATTACTGGATAATCGACCTGGACACCAGGGATTATAACTACGCCCTGGTGGGCCTTCCCTCGCGGAAATATCTCTGGATTCTGGGCCGGGAGCGGACCATGGGAAAGGAAACTTATGAGATGCTGATCCGGTCAGCCCGGGAAAAGGGGTTCAATACCGACAAACTCATCATGGTCGATCAGACCTGCCGATGAAATTATCGACTGCGGCAAGACACTATAGTCTACCCGGTCAGCAGCGCTTCGAGCTTTTTAATGGTAAGGGGAGCCGATCCCTCGTAGTGGTTATTCACATTGAGATAGGTGACTATCTTTCTGCCCAGAAGGTCTCGCACCATGGCGGCGATATTCCGCAGGTCATCATCGCGGTTTTCGATAACACGGTCCCATCTTTTCCCGGTCCTCTTTTCCATATCGTCGCGCTCATAGCCATGAAGGCGCAGCATGGTCACTTTCCGTATCATGCCCTGGAATGACCGGTAGGTTTCCGTGATATCGGGCATGAAATATCCCTGGAGAAAAACGTGGCCCAGGTTCATGCGGTTCAGGAATGAAAAATATTCCTCCTTCAGATAAGGATGATTCCTTGTTTCCACGAGACAGGCAACATCCCGTGGAACGGCATCGAAAAACCGTTCCAGCTTTTCAAGGAAGGCCGGGAGGCCCGCCATTTTTGTCTTGTTGAGATATTCGAACTGAAATATCAGCGCCCCGATTTTCCCTTTCAGGGGATCAAGAGCCTCCAGGAACCGGCTAAAAAGCTCCGGAGAAAGGAAATAGGGATTTTCCTCAAGCCCTTCCTTTTTGTTTCGCTGATAATAGTGCGTCAGCGTAATGCTGTTGGGCACCTTGAGAGTAAAGCGGAAATGTTCCGGCACCGATTCGGCGTACTCACACACGGTTTTTTCTTCGGGCAGCTTTATTTTCGCGCCGGGAAAGAGGGACCAGAACCACTGGTCCACCTCCACAGTGTTGTATGCCCGGGCGTATTCCTCCAGGTAGTTTTCCGGCTCCGGCGCCGAATATACCAGTCCCTGCCATGAAGGATACTTCCAGCTGCAGGTTCCCAGGTAAAAATTATCGGCCGACATGTCCTTCCCTCTCCAGAAACGTTAAGGCTTCACGCTCCAGGCGGGCCAGATATGACGGCGCTCCGTCGCTTCCTTCCGCCGGGGCCCAGGAAGCAAAATCCTTATCGGTAAGGGCCTCGTATGGGCCGTCCTTCACCTCGAAGTACACCGTGCCGGGGCGTTCACAGATAACGCCGTGCCAGACTCCGGGGAGGATATCAATAGCCAGGGCCTCGCCCTCGCGGCTGAAGCGGTGAACACCGGCGATGACGCCATCATCATTGAACAGGATAACGAGAAATGAACCGGCAACCAGGATAAAGGTTTCACCCTTGGGCGGGTCCAGGTGCCGGTGGGGCCGCACATAGGTCCCGGGCTCCAGGGCGTTAAAGAAGCGCTGAACAGGGTCTTCGGGCTGATGCAGGTTAAGGTTTTTCCTGCGGCGCGGCAGGGAAGCGGCCAGCGATGAGAGGTCGCGGAGTTCCTCAAGGTTTACAATCCGGTATGGCCGTTCCTGTTTCATGGGATAATAATACCCCGGGAAGAGCATGCATGTCAATCTCATTAAGGTAAAATCTGTTATTTCGGTGCGAGCACGGCGTGTCCGGGTCAGTATTCCTCGGAGGAGAAACGGACAGCCTTGTCGAGCTGGTTTATCCTGTCCTCAAGAGGAATACTGGGAATACCGTAATATTTCGGATAAAAAACATACGAGCCGTTCTGCAGTACTTCCGTGTAATAATACCCCAGGGGCTCGTTATTATCGGGCAGACCGTTGCCGTTGGAATCCAGCACGGCGAAGACATAAATGCTGTCCACAGTCATGGCATCGGGGTCGAATTCCCCCGAATCAATAAGCGAATCGCTGATAAAGGAGAAGAAATTCAGCGTATAGTAGGTATAAAAACTGTCCACCACGATGTTCTGCATCCCCAGAATCTTGTCCATGTCGTTGATGCCGTAATCGGGGAGAAGGTCCAGCCAGTCCGATGACGTAAAGCTCCAGTCGTCGTCCACACCGCTGCGGGCCACGGCAAAAACCGTCACGGGCTGTGTCTGCACTTCATATCTCGGCAGGTATCCCGCCGATATCTGGAAGGATATCCCCATGTTGTGGTCATAAATGGTGCGGTCAAGGTTGAATGACCAGCCGCTGCCGGGAGACATGGTGTTTACTCCTTCCTGCAGGGTCTTTGCCAGGGTGAATGTGTTTTTATTCTGGAATATGCCCACCTTGTCGCCCGCATCGGGCTCCACGAAGCCGCCGGTATTGTTTTTATCCCAGATGGCGAAGACAGTTACATCATCGCCGGGCATGAGGCTTGTATCGGCCAGGTCTATATTGAAGCTGCTCCCACCGGCCGGGAGTCTTTCAAAATACTGCAGACCGTCGAAAACATTGCTGAATACCACCGATCCCGTATCGGCCTTCGAAACGAATATATACACGGCACCCGTTGCGGCATTATATCCGACGGGAGGCGTAAAGCTGCCCGTTATTGACATGGCGGGCTTGTCCTCCGGGGCGCTCTCGCCGATTTCGGCGGCAAAAGTGATATCAATGCCCTCGATGGTTCCTTCATTGACGGTGATTGTCGTGGGCGTGCCGAAGGCATTGGCCGAATGGAATCCCAGGAGGTCACCCGCATCGGGAACGCCGTTTTTGTTCCGGTCCAGGATGGCGCAGATAAAAACATCGTGGATGGGCACAGGATGGCCGTAAGGCAGAATGGAGAGCGTGTAGGATAGCGGTTCGTCGGATTTCTTCTCCGTCTGGTAGGCGATGATGTTCGAGGCGTCGAGATCGCTGAAGTTTATCGACGTAAGCTCGCCGGTATATGCGGCCAGAATGACATCGCCGCTCTCATTGCCCGCTATGGTCCCCTTCACTTTCGCGTCAAAGTCGTAAACGCGCCGGTCCAGGCCGACCTCCACGTAGTTATCCCCACTGCTGAGCTGATAGTACATATCCAGGGAAGATTCCTTCACATAGATGCCCAGGTAGTCGTCCACCTGCGGGAAGGGAACCGAGTCGGTATAATTCCTGTCTGTGAAGGCAAGGATCATGACGCCGGAACCGTCGTCGAGTCCTTTATCGGAGAGATCTATGCTGAAATCCTCGGAATTGTCCTCGAGCTGTACAATTTTCAGCAGGCTGTTCAGGGGATCCGTGAATATGCTGTTGAAGTCCTCGCTCCGGGCCACAGCGACAAATCGCGGCGTGGTGAGATCGCCGGCCTCGGCGGGAATGCTCACTTTCCCCGCAAGGTGAATATCCTTGTCACTCATGCCGCATGAAAGGATTACGGCACTGGCAAGAAAGAGCACTGTTTTATAGATAGCTTTCATTGACATAGGAACAACACACATGAATCAACACATCTATTCAGACTGCCGGCACCGCCCATAAAGGCTTTTTTATAACCGGCTGATCAGACTGTTTTATTTGATTCTTTTTGTAAATACATAAATTACATTTTGTTTAAAAAAAATATAAAATATCATTTCCGTTCAGTGTTTTATAGTTTTATATTTTTTCCATTTTGCTTGCTTTTTTTATATACACCAATCAGTCCAATGTCCATTCTTGTATCGATAAACCTAGTATATAGATACTCTTTTTAACACTTTTTGTCAATAGCAGCTTGACAAAAATTCCGTCCGGACGTATTTTTGTAGTACTCTATCTTTATACCAGCGGGGATACATGATATGAAACATCTTTTGAAACTGAGCCGGAACAGTATAGCTGTCATTATATTTGTTCTGCTGATTTTCTCCCTGAACATCCACTGCAGCAGCGGCGGCAGCGGCAACGCCTCCGATCCCGGGGAATCGTCGACACAGAAGATAGAACAAACTCTCAGGGAACTGGCGACGGCGGCCGAGTCTCCCTCGAGCAATGACCCGGCATCCCGGGAGGAGCAGCTTGATACCGCCCTGCGGAATGCCTTTGCAGACATCATCTATTATACAAATAGTGAAATGACCGGCGATGATAATGATGTAACCCTGACCCGAACCATGATTTTTGATCTTAGCAGGATTCTCCTCAAGTTCTACGATTATCCCAACACCTACACCACGCTGAGAAGCCTCAACTTCCTGGATCTCAACAGCGATGGAGCCGCCGATCAGACCCTGGAAGAGTTCGCTGCCTACATCAAAAACTTTGCCGCCATTTTCGCCAATGTCATGGATATGAATGAACTGGTCGACTATCGCACCGAAATACAGTCAAACCTGGAAGGCCTGGTGAACGTCAGCACACAGATCGATAACGTGAACAATATCATCACCGTGCTTGACTCCATAGTCGCCTATTCGAACAACAATCTGGCTAACCTCTTTTCCAATACCATATACAATGTATTGCCGAACCTGGAAGATTCCGTGTACCGGCTGAAAATGGTACTCTCCGGCGATTTGAACGCCCAGACGATCCCTTCAATCCTGGACGACATGGTGTCGAATTACGGAGTCCTGGCGGAAAAGCTCCGGGAAGAAACGGGCCTGAGTTATTCATACATGAATCTGCCCCTCCTGAGCGGAGACACCTACCTGGTATGGACCAATGCTACCCTGGCAAAATACATAGACGGCTATGAAACAGATTCGGTGGACGGCGAGGATGTTCTGAACATCGATCCCGACATGCAGGGCGGTCTCATCGGCATACTCCAGTATTTCCGTTCCCTCCTCGGCGGGACGGATTCCTCCGGCGTGGCACAGCTGTCAAACCTTGCCGTTTCGGCAGGCACGCTCACTCCCATATTTTCAAAGGACACCCTTTCCTATACGGTGCTGGTTCCGAAAAATATCGCATCCATAACCGTCACGCCGTCGGCGCCGGGCAATGATATGAATATAACCGTCAACGGTACAGCCGTAAAATCGGGCAATTCTTCTCAGCCCATCGAGCTCCACTCCGATACCTATACGAATATAGTTATTATAGTAGACGATGAAGAGTCGCAGACTGCGCGCATGTACACCGTATCGGCACGACGCATCGGCGACAGCACGGCCACACTGGACGACCTTGCCCTCTCCACGGGGTCTCTCGTTCCGTCATTCCGATCCGATCGGCTCGATTACTCCGTCGAGGTTGATAACGATATCACCGCAATGTCAGTTACGCCGGCCGCGGCCAGCGGCTTTTCCACGATATCCGTCAACGGCTCGTCCGTTGCTTCAGGCTCAGCTTCGGCGCCGATAAGCCTTAATGTGGGAATAAACCTTATATCGGTAATAGTCACGGCCGAGGATGAAACAACCTGCACCTATACCATCACGGTTAAACGTCTGGGCAGCCATAATGCCGACCTCAGTGCAATCACCCTGTCACAGGGAACGCTGACGCCGTCCTTCTCCTCGGGAACGCTCAGTTATACCGCTGAAGTGGAAAATGCCATTACATCACTTACCGTCTCGTCCACTACGGCTGAATCATACGCCATGATCAGTGTCAACGACGTGGCCTCTACCTCGGGCACGGCAGTAACGGTAAGCAACCTCCTTGTGGGCGCGAACACGATCCGCATCGTGGTCACGGCCCAGGACGGAACAACCACGAAAATTTACACCGTGACCGTAACACGGAAGGCGAGCAGCAACGCGAACCTGTCGGGCCTCAGCATATCACAGGGGACCCTGTCGCCGACCTTTGCCGCGGGAACAACCGCATACAGCGCCACGGTGGCCAACACGATTACTTCCATGACCGTGACCCCCCGGGTGGAAGACGGAACAGCGACAGTGAAGGTAAATGGAACCACGGTAGTTTCCGGTACGGCATCGGGGGCAATCAGTCTTGCCCTTGACAACAATACCATCACCGTTACGGTGACCGCCCAGGACGGCGTCACCGTAAGAACCTACACCCTTACAGTAACCAGGCTCAGAAGCAACAATGCCTATCTTTCCGGCTTGTATCTTGACAATGTGGATCTTTCGCCCAGCTTCTCATCCACGACGTACTATTACACCGACTGGGTATGGCTGTTCTGCGGAGGCACCAACGTGAGGCCGACAGCGGCCCATTCCGGCGCTACCATACGGGTCAACGGGACCATAGTAGCTTCCGGATCATCGCGATGGGTTGATTTTGGTTACGGTAACAATTACATTTATATTGTCGTTACGGCCGAGGACGGAGTCACCACCAGGACCTACACGGTCAAGGTTTCGCGCTTCTGATTTCAACCATTCTAAAATATGACATTACGAAACCCCGCTTTGAATAAGCGGGGTTTTTTCATTACAGAGAAATAAATCGACCCGTCTAATTCCGGCATGCCGCCTTGCCATTAATCTATTGACAGAATCATCCAACCGGAAATATCTTCTCTCAATCATTAACCAAAAAAACAATAAGCATGACTACGAACGACACCCGGTCCCTTCCCATATATTCCCGTCTCGATGAGATAGCCGCGACGCTTGCCCGCGACAGGACTCTCCTGCTCCATGCCGAGACCGGCGCGGGAAAGACAACCCTCGTTCCATGGCACCTTCTTTCATACAGGGAATTTACCGGGTCAAAAATCCTCCTGCTCCAGCCGCGCAGAATAGCAGCGCGCGCAGCGGCTGACCGCATCGCTTTCCTGCTGGGAGAAAAGCCCGGCAAAACCGTGGGACTGAGAACCAGGACAGAAACCGTGACGGGTCCCGCGGTCCGTCTCGAGGTGGTCACCGAGGGAATCCTCACACGCATCATACAGAACGACCAGTCACTTGAGGGATACGGGACCCTTATCTTCGACGAGTTTCACGAACGCAGCCTCCAGGCTGATATAGCCCTGGCCCTGGCATGGGATTGCCGGAACAACCTCCGCTCCGATCTCAACATTCTCTTTATGTCAGCCACGCTGCCCGCCCGGGAAATCAGCACCGTTTTCGGCGAAATGAATCTCATTTCCGTGCCGGGACGGACGCACCCGGTGCACGTCCTGTACCGTCCTCCCCTGTCCGGTGAAAAGCCCTGGGAAGGGGCCGCGAGACTTGCCGCCGAGGCATGGGAGATGCTCTCCGCCGAAGGAAGCGGCGATATACTGGTATTCCTGCCGGGATTCAGGGAAATCCGCCGCACGCAGGAAATCCTGGAAAAAAGCCGGCAGACCATGAAAGCGGATATCACCGTACTCCACGGCCAGCTCCCGCCCGACGAACAGCGCAGGGTGCTCAACCCGGCTCCCGGGAGCCCCGGCAGGATCATACTTTCAACAAATGTGGCTGAAACAAGCCTCACGATTCCCGGCGTCCGCCTTGTGGTGGATACGGGCCTGGAACGCAGGGTCCGCTACCTGCCCCGGACCGGCATGGATCACTGGGACACCGTACCGATAAGCGCAGCATCAGCGGAACAGCGGAAAGGCAGGGCCGGCCGTACCGGTCCCGGAACCTGTCTCCGGTGGTGGCGGGAAAATGACCTGCGCGATGAATTCTCACCGCCTGAAATTGTCGAATCGGACCTGGCGCCCCTTGTCCTGGAAACTGCTTTGTGGGGCGCTCTCCCCACGGATCTTACATGGCTGACACCGCCTCCCCGTTCCGCTCTTGAGCGGGCTTCCCACCTCCTCCTGGACCTGGGCCTTATCGATATGGATGGACGAATAACGGCAGCGGGCCGAAGAGCAGCCGGCCTGGGGCTTCATCCGCGCCTGGGCCGCATGATAATAACGGCGGCAGAGAAGGGCTGGACCGCAACGGCCGCTGTTACGGCAGCCCTTCTCGAAGAACGGGATTCCATGGCTGCCAATGATCCTGATTTCCGCGACAGGCTGGCGGCATGGGCAGCCTGGTCCGCGGGCAAACGAAGCGCCATGACGGAAGGTTCAGCCCGGCGCATCGCCGAGGAAGCACTGCGTATTCTCCGTGCCGCCGGATCTGATCATGGGCAAATTACGGGCCATGATATAGATCCGGAACTTGCCGGCAGGCTCATCCTTACGGCATACCCTGACCGGGCGGCACACCGTACCGACGAAGGTCCTATTACCCGGTGGCTCATGGCAACGGGACGGGCCGCGCGGTTAAACGGCAGCCTGGGCAACGCGGAATACCTTGCCGCTGCCGAAATGGACGGCGGAGATACGGACGACCGCATATTCCTGGCTGCGCCCGTTACTTTAAACGACCTGGAAAGCGGCCTTGCCGGACAGCCCGTGGAGGAGCATATCACGGAGTGGAACGAATGGGTCCCGCGATCACAATCACAGGTGCGGCTGAAAAAACTTGTCCTCAGGGAGAAACGGGGAGTACTGCCGCCGGAAAATGAACTGCGCCGTGCCGCCGCTGACCGGATTGCTCATGAGGGCCTGCAGTGCCTTCCCTGGAATGACCAGGCGCGGCGTCTCTGCGCTCGGATTATCTTTGTCGTGAGATTCGGGGGCCGGAACGCCTGGCCCGACTTCATGCCGGAGTCCCTGGCAGCCGATGTCGGGGAGTGGCTCATTCCTCACGGCTGTTATACGGGAGGTGCCGTATTCACGGAAGAAATAATCCTGCAGGCCCTTAAAACCCGCCTGGGGTGGGGAAATATCCGGCAGCTCGATATCCTGGCGCCGGAACAGTTCATTCTCCCGTCGGGCACACGCAGGACGATAGAGTATGAATCGGGAGATATCCCCATCATCGCCGCCCGGATACAGGAATTTTTCGGCTCGCGGGAAACCCCGGCAATCTGCGGTGAGCCGCTGCTGCTGCATCTCCTTTCTCCAGCGGGAAGGCCCATTCAGATCACCCGTGATCTTGACGGATTCTGGGACCGCTCATATCCTGATGTAAAAAAAGAACTCCGGGGGCGGTATCCCCGCCATTACTGGCCCGACGATCCGCGCGAGGCAGAACCCACGAGCCGGGCGAAGCCGAGAAAATAATTTCACGTAAAATATTTTACCGGCCGATCCAATATGCCAATAAATTACATTCCGTCCATTACTTTAAAACCGATCTTTTTCTTCTGCTGTTCATCCTCTTTGAGCAATTGCTTTATGGCCTCGAAGACAATACGAAAATGCTCATCATATTTGCGCTCCATCGCTTCTATCTTTTTCTTTAAATCTTCATGTGAATAAATCATCTGCCGCAATTTCGTAAACGTTCTCACTATCTGAATATTAACCTCAATAGCTCTTTCGCTTTTCAATACAGAAGAAAGCATCGATACACCCTGCTCTGTAAATGCCATTGGAGCGTATCTTAAACCCATTTTATCTCCATTGGAGGTCACAATTTGTGACCTCCAATGCTGCAGCTCTTCCCTGGTCAAGTAAGGTCGCTCCGCGCTGGCTCTCTCTTTGCTGCTTTGGAGTGGGCCAAAGTAGCGCAAAGCCCACCCCTCAGACGGCGGGGAGCCTTGCCTTACCGCAGGCCTTCCACCTTTCCTGCCGCCTCCCATACTTTCCGTATCCTGTAACGCAGCTCATTCGCCGCTGCGGCTCACTTTTCTTTATGATGGAATTTATTCTGTGAAGATATTTATGGCAGGCAGAAATCGGTGGTTATCAGCACGTTACACGAATCTTCGGTAGCGGTCTCGCAACGGCCCTCGTGGCCGACTCGACCGGGCCGACGTCCTGTCGGCCTTTCTACTGGATACAGGTTGCAACAGATACGGTTTCTTTATATATAGACTATTGTTTATAAAAAACTCTGATTCCTTTCCAGAGTCATCCCTCTCCCGCGTGAAGGCTCAAAAACGCTCACCTGCCGGGGGGTGAGGTCTTACTTTCCGCTTTCAGAAAACTTGTGCCTTAGACCTTGCGGCTGTCACATGTATATTTTTTTAGTACCCTCACCAAGGTATTTGACATTTTAACAGCATATTCATATATTACCCAATAATCAGCAGGTTTACCGTTGCATTTTATACTTTATTTTATATTTTATAAATGAGGTGTTTTTGATGCCTGAGATATGCAGATTTTACGGTATAGTGATTCGCATGTATGTCCAGGATCATTACCCTCCTCATTTCCATGCTTATTATAATGAATATGAGATTTTGATCGATATCAATAATTTTAGCATTATAGCCGGTGATTTTCCCCCTAAAGCCATGGGGCTTGTGATAGAATGGGCCACATTGCACAAGAAGGAACTTTCTGAAAACTGGAATCTGGCTTGCGAGAAGAAACATACTTTCAAAATTGAGCCATTGAAATAGGAGGCGAATATGTATTTTTCCGTATCAGAGGCTACTCATTTGGGTAATTATAAAATTAAAATTACTTTTCAAAACGGCAAGTCCGGAATCGCGGATCTTGAGGGACATATCAGTGAAGGAGAAATTTACCGGGAAATACGAAACCCGGATAAATTTAAAAACTTCTCAATAGAATTCGGCACTCTTACCTGGGAAAATGGAGAAATCGATGTAGCGCCGGAAACCCTTTACGAAATCGCAACGGGAGAAAAAATATCGTTCAATTATGAAAAGACTTATAAGGCGGTTTGAATATTTCTTTATTGACTGAATCGATCTGGATTCAGTTGCATAGGCTGTGAGGTCAGAAGATCGGGGACTTGAAATAAATGTGCGAAAAAATATTGACGTTATCTGACTACCTTTATTTTTTCAGGGATGTGTCAGGGGAATACTGTCACTGTTCATTTAAATTAATCTTGTACAAATTCTTTTCCATTCCAATAAATATTTATAATTTCATCCGATGCAAAACTCTGTCCAATTCGAATATAATAAAAATCTCTACCCTTCTGTTTGAAAATATAAAAGCTAGGCATATTAAAAGAAAAATATTTCACAAAGGTATATTTATTCTCTCCTTCTTTCTCAAGAATAACAATAACCCATCTATGCATTTCTTTTTTCGACAAACAAGGGATTATATATTCTTCTTTGCCATTATTATTAAAATCATAATGAATTATAAAATCTTGGTTGTATCGATCAAAAGCTATTAAATTATCCTTATCTTTAATATCACTTCTTTTTATAACTCTTAAATTTTTTAATTGATTAGGAAGATATTTTAACAAATTATTATCCCAATATTGCAATTTTTCATTACCACAAACTATTACGGATATATTAATTAAAATAATAAGTATTAATGCAATAATTCTTTTCATTTCTTCCTCCATAGCTGTCATTTATAATGGTTTTCAACATCTCTCGGTCTTAGGCTTTGATTATTCCCATCCCTCTCTTCATAGTGCAAATGTGCTAACATATCCACTGTTTCATTTCCAGAATTACCCATGTTGCCTATCTTAGTACCAGCAGCTATTTTTTGACCTTTCTCAATAACTGTGGAGTCCTTTTGTAAATGCATATAGTAAGAATAAGTATCATCGGTATTTTTTACTACTACAATACGTCCTCCACCTGGTTGTGCTATACCTTTTTTATCATAATAACCTGCTTGATACCTAATATCATCAACTACACCAGCTTTTGAAGATACAACAGTCGCCCCAACCTCACCGTTTGATATATCTAAAGCTTTATGACCATTAGTATATGATTGAGTTATTCGGCTGTTTGCTATGGGTTTTACTATCGATCCTGCTGAAGATTCTTCTTTAACAGCAATAGTTTCTTTATACTGATCTAAAACTGTTTTATCAGCGACACTTAATGTCCCATTACAATTATATTTGCCCCTTAAATCAGTTAATCTCTTCTCAATCCTATCAGTCTTCAATCCCCGAGCTTCCATTTCCGCAACTTTTTTCTCGGTGGTTAATCTAGTATCTCTTAAGAAGTTTTTCTCAATATTCTGCTCTTGGGAATTTCCCCATTCTTTTGTTTTATCATCTACATACTCACCAGTTTTAAAATAGTTCATCAATTCTTGAACAAGATGCCCACTAGGGTCCTTATAAATAATCGGATTCCCCTTCGTATAACTATACCTATTCCACCCCTGTGTATCGAACTCACCATCAATCACATTATCAGCCGTAACAAACCTCGATATCTCCGGATCGTAGTGCCTGGCGTTATAGAAATAATACCCGGTCTCCAGGTCTAGTTCCTGCGAGTTATATTTCGGCGCATGACTCCCTTCCCCTTCTTCAAACCAGGTCTCGCCGTAGGGAAGATACTCGAATCTCTTGATCGGTAATCCACTGTCATTCACCACTACTTTTACGCTATCAACCTGGTCTGTCAAGTAATATAGGGCCTGGCCCGAAGGGGCAACGACTGCCACGCGCACACCGTTGAGGTACACGTTATTCACGGCGCAGTGGCTTTCTTCTATTTCAGCGCCCCCTGCCGTGTACTGTTTTTCTATACCGAAATACATGGACGGGTACAGAACCTCGATCTGCCGGTCTTCTCCTGCCACGGTGCGGCGCGAGACTTTGCGGACCCGGAAGCCCTGGTCGTCGTAGTAGTACTCGCCCACGACCTGGTTTGTTCCGTCCGTGACTTTGCGGATACGGTTCGAGGCGTCGTAATCCATGGTCTTGGACTTGCTCTTTTGCGCGTCGTGCTGATGTATCATGTTTCCCGAGGCGTCATATTCCATGGTGAAGCGTTCGCTGCCCTGGGCCGTGGTGTCGATTGACGTGGCGGCGTGGTTGGCGTAGTCGTAGGTCCATGTGTCGGTGTCGGGACCGGTCGCGACCGGCCCGTACAGGCCTTCAGAGTCGTACATGGTTTTGCTCATGAGATTGCCGTTGGCGGCATAGGAATAGCTGTGAGTATAGGTACGGTTCGCCAGGGTCGTGAGCTGGTCTGTCGAGGTTTTCAGATATGACCCGCTGGCGGTCTTGAGGCGGTTCAGGCCGTCGTAGGTGTAGTCATACCGGATGGTGCTGGTGTTGGCGCCGTCGGTGTCGATGTCGGTGCTGTTGGTCACGGACCGTATACTGTTGTCCACCCTGAACCGGTAGCTCACATCCTGCAGTGCCAGGATACGGTTGTTGGCGCTGCTCACGCTGGAGAGGTTGTCCAGGCGGCCCCGCACGTCGTAAGTATAGGTGGTCGTGGTATTATTTCCCCGCCTCACTTCGGTCATCTGGCCGAACTCGTTGTATTCTATGCTTGTAATTATTTCCTTCACGTCGGAACCGTTGTCCACTTTAAGGCTCGTGGCGCCGAAAGCGCTGTAGGTGTACAGGGCCGTCATGCTGCGGTTGCTCTTGGGGTCGCGGGGGTACGATATGCGCTTGTTCCGGTTCAGCAGGTCATGCTCAAAGCGTGTTACAAAAACCTCCCCTCTCCCCGCGGGAGAGGGGCCGGGGTTGAGGTCCTCGCGCCTGATCTCGCGTACCTCTTTTTTCACGCGGCCCATGCGGTCATAGGAGAATTCCTTGCGCTGCGCCGGGTCGTCGATGGCCACCAGGCGCCCCAGGGCGTTTTCGCAGCCCTGCATTTCGTCGTACAGATATCGTACCACTTTCTTCTGTGCCGGGTTCTCAAAGTCGGGCACGCGCTTTTCGATCAAGCGCCCGAACCCGTCGTAGGCCATGGTCGTGATCCATCCCCGGGCGTCCGTGACCGCGGCGGTCTCGCCGTAGGCCGTGTAGGTTATCCCCGTGTACTCCAGGTCAGGGTCCGAGCTCGATATCACCCTGCCGAAACCGTCGTACTGCCACTGGGCAATGTTGTTCCCCGAGGTATCTTTCTCTCCGACCTGGAACAAGGAACCTGTAACCGACACATCCATATCGCCGGTCCCTGAGCCTGTCGAACCGGTCCCTGAGCTTGTCGAAGGGAGATCCATCTTCTTAACGCGGTTCCCCGCCAGGTCATAGGCAAAACCCATCCTGGCTGAAACAAACTCTCCGGTCCCTGAGCCTGTCGAACCGGTCCCTGAGCTTGTCGAAGGGTCGCCCGTGCCGTAGTCTTCCACATAGAGCACCTGGCCGCGGGCATTTTTCACCGTGCGCTTGCTCCGGCCCACACTGTGGGTCTCCACGGTCTCCCAGGGGTCGTTGAAGGTAAAGGTGATGGATGTCTCCCGACCCTCATCGCCGGGGTCAGCCGGCAGGGTCACTTTCTTCGTGCGGCCCGAGGCGTCGTAGTCGTTTATGGTAGGATATTTCTCTCTCGTGTTCGCCGCAAAGTTCGTCATCTCAGCTGCCGCGCCCCACGAGGTCTGGCTCTTGCGGACCAGGCGGCCCAGGGCATCGTAGACGAGGCGGCCCGTTTTGGTATAGTGCGCGTCGCCGCTCTCACCGTCGGTATAGCCCTGCACCGTATGGATCGTGCGGCCCATGCCGTCCACGTAAGCGCTCATCTCCACGGCCGGGTCCGCCGTGCCGGTAAAGCGCGTAAAGGTGCCGCGCAGCGGAAAGGTCGTGCTGTACGAATATTCGTTCAGGGTGCGCACGCCGCTGTCCGTGTTGGCGCGCTGGCGGGCCAGGCGGCCGTAATCGTCATACTCGAAGAGCGTGGCATTGCCGTTGGGGTCCACCACGGCACTGATCCCGCCGAAGGCCGAGGAATAATTTATATGATACGCCGTGGTCAGGTCGCGCTCCGCGCTCCTGGCTGTCCGGGCAGTGACATACTGTTTCAGGGCCTCGTCGTATTCGATCAGGGTTTCACGCCAGGGTGATCCGCTGCGATTCTGTTCTTTTATCCGGTTCCCGTAGCTGTCATACTCATAGGCCATGATGATATCGGCGGGCTTCTGCAGGGTCCCGCCCGTGTAGGACTTCACCTCGCGCTCCAGGTTTCCCCTGCTTTCGTACCGGTACGTGCTGGTCACCTCGTGATCGGAATCAAGAAAATCGATCTTCGTGGTGAGGCGCATCTCGTTGGTCTCGTCGATATTCTCAAATTCGCTGTACGACGAAACCGTTACGGGCTCATGCACCCCGTCGCTGTAGTGGTCCGTCACGCTCTCGGTCTTGCTCTCCATGGCGTACTCCCCGTCGGTCAGCACGATATTCGACCGCCGTGTTTCCGTCAGTGTTCCTTTAATGTACTTTTCAACCTTTACCGGTTCAACCAGAAAGCTCTTCAAGTCCCCCCCTGGGGGATTTAGGGGGCTCTCCGGGGGGTTTGGGGGAATTATCTCATGCAATGTATACTCATACTTCGTCCTTGAATACTCCTTCTGGTCATACCCGATGAACCAGTTCTCCTTCACGGCCCCGGCCAGGGCCCGGTTCATGCGGAAGTCGCTGTAAGGCACATTGTGATAGGTACTGGTATTCTTTCCGCCCAGGGCATCGGTGACCGTAAAGGTAGTGAAGCCGAAGTAATCGGTCTCTTTATAACCATTGATAAAGGCCGAAAAGGCATACCCGTCGGCGTAACCGTACCGGGTCACGACACGGTTCCCCTGCCCGTCCTCCACGGTGAGTTTCGAACACACCTTGTAGTTCATGGGAAGGTCCGGAATATTGTCGTCGCCCGTGTTGTCCAGGGTCGAGGAATTGATGTATTCGAAGTAATATCGGCCCCCGATGCCGTTGTCCACGCGGTCCACCATGTCGGGCACCGTTCCCTGCGTCAGGGCAAAATACCAGGTGCGGTCCCTGAGCCGGAATATGCCGATATCGGTCTTACCATCGCCGTTGTAGTCGCCCTGAATCCAGTTGTAGGTCGATATATGGGTCATGAGTTCCGGACGCTTTATTTCCGCAGCTTCGAAGCCCGTGTTGTTGGTGAAATTTATGGCGGTCATGGCAAAGGACCATGTATTGATAGTACTGTAACCCGTACTGGTTTTCACGATAGGCCGGTTTTCGTGGTCAAAAGAGCCGGTGAAAGTCACGCTGGAATAGACCGTTGATGAATTGCGTGTGACATTGCCGGTAGTAATAACAAACCGGTGAAACTGAAACCCGGAACTGCTCTGAGTTACGGTAACGAGGGCATGATTGTTATACTCATCGCTTACTATACGGAATATGCCGCCATACCCCTGTTTGGCGAAAAGGGTGGAACTGCTCTGCATGATATCGGTAAATGTAACGCGTTTATAAACCGAATCAATGGCTCCCAGGAACCATCGGTGGGTGCTTTCACGCATATCCACAAACAGAATTTCAGTCGCATTTCCCGTAAATGTTCCGGACACAAATGCCAGGTTGTTTTTATAATTGCCGTAATCCCGCATCAATGTCCTGAACTGTTCCTGGGACAGGGTCGAACCATTATATACAATCTCATAATTAGTTACCGTTGAGTCTTCCACATTATAAAAAACCGGATTGCTGTCGGATTCATTGCCCAGCACGAAGAGTGATTTTATGTTGGAATTTTCGAAATAATCGATAAAATACAGCGATTGGTCAATGGAAAAGTTTGATATCGTCGTTGAGGAAAAGGCTCCCAGCCTGATGCTATCATTCCATGCACCGTCATTGCCGATGACATTAAAGTAATGAGTTCCCGAAGATACCGTATGGTAAAGAATCCCGTCTTTAGTCGGCGTATACCGGTAGACACTGCCTTGATTGAGGATACGGACCGATTCCTGAGTTGGGTCAAGCTCCATGGAATTGCCGCTGATATCATCAGACTCCTCAGTTGCCGAATCCGACACAGACTTCATCCGCCAGCCGATATTCAGGTCGTCGGAATAATTCATCCGGTAGATGAGCATCTCCGGCGCGGCATTCCCGGTAAAATGGCCTACAAAGACCTTTTCTCCGCGTCCCTCGTAGATATTATGATCGTAGTCATAGGTCACCAGCCGCGTCAGGCTTTCCCCTTCTGTCGCAAAAGCCTCGCCCTTCTCGATCTTCACCTCGTCTTTCGGCAGGGGCGTTGCAAGCACCTCGTCGGGGTCAGGGCCGTAAGACAGGTTGTTGTAGATGCGGTACCGGAAACCGTCGGGCGTGGCCTCGCCTATCCAGAAATTGTTGTCGGTCTTTGAGTAAAAGCCGATATCGGTGCGGCCGTCGCCGTTGAAGTCGCCCTGGAGCCACCGTGTAATGTCCTTAAACTGCGGCGCCCGGGAGTATATCCTGAAATTTATGGTACCGTTGCCCGTCTCGCCGATCCACCACCGGGCCGTTTCCCTGTCGAAAAGCAGGAAGTCCGAGAGGCCGTCGCCGTTGAAATCGCCGCTGAACCGGTCATGGCCGAACAGGGCCTGTTCCGGCGCCGTAAATACTTTATATAATTTCCACTTCACCTCGAACTGCACCGCCGATGACGAGCCTTCTTTCCGGTAATTCTCGCCCACCCACCAGTTGCCCGTACGGGAGTCATACAGAGATATATCCGTACGTCCGTCGCCGTTATAGTCACCGTTGAGGAAATACACCTTCCCGCGGTCCTGGCCGTAATCTGAAGCGTCGGCCGTATAGGTGCTGTCCAGGTTGGAATTGGGACGGTAATCATCGCGGAACAGGTTCTGGAAATGCTGTGAAAATTTCGTGAACTCGAAGCGGCCGCCCAGGTTCCGCATGAGAATCCAGTCGCCCGTTGCTTCATTAAACAGAACGGTGTCGGAGAGACCGTTGCCGTCGTAGTCGCCGGGGAACCAGTCGCAGGCGAATATATCGAGACTGGTGATGCTCTGGCGGCCGTAATTTTTGAAGGAAAAAACACTGCCGTTGTGTTCCGCCACCCAGAACTCCCGGGTTTCGGGAAGATAGAAGGCGATATCGCTCCGGCCGTCGCCGTTATAGTCGCCGGTCACGTTTCCTTTGAAAAACTGTATCTTTTTATCGGAGTCATAGCCCTGGAAACGGTTGCCGTACACGGGGAAGGTATATCCCCCTTCACGGCGTCCCTGGGCAGCGCGCCAGTAACCCGTCTCGGGGTTGAAAAAGACCATGTCGGATATGCCGTCGCCGTTAAAGTCCCCTTCAAAAAACTTCGTGGCGTCGGGGTTCTCCTCGGCCTCATTGTACCGGGGATTGGCTACCTTCTGCCAGGTGAACAGATGCTGCGCCTCCTGATAGTGGAAGGCGGGTTTGGTCGTGTTACGCGACGACTCCACGGTCATGAGCAATGGCCGGTGCGAATCCTCGGACTCCTCGTAGACCATTTCATAGTCCCAGAGCTCGGTCTCACCGCCGCCCAGGAATCCCGGCGCGTCCCAGCCCACAACGACCCGGTCCAGCATGCGGTCCATGCTCATGATGAATCCCGGCGCCTTTGACACGTACTCATCGTCGCGTTCCTTGTACTCGAAGCGCACCCATTGCCGGGCCGGCGTGTTCTCGCGGATATTTCCCGTGTAGCGAATTTCCTGGAGGTACAGGATATGTTTGTCGTCATACTCCGATGTGTCATACAGGGCGTACATGTAGTTGCCGTTGAGATCAATGGACCGGGTAAAGTTCCATATGTAGGTCCGGGACTCATCGTCGGGCCGGTATATGCGGCTGTTCCGGTCCTCGCCGAAAATCGTCACGGTTCCCGCCTTGTCATAGACGCGCCAGATACCGCCGTTTTCCGCCTCGGAAAGGACGAACTTCGAGAAGCCCGACTCGATCTCCAGGCGATAGGTACCGTTTTCGTCATCATCGTCGCCCTCAACTTTTACCAGCCGTTTGCCGTTGTAGGTGAACACGTCACGGTGATCATAGTACAGTTCGCCGTTGCGCGTCGTGCGCGATATGACTCCCAGGCCCGTTCCCAGGCTCCAGCCTATGCCGGCCAGGCCGTCGCCCCCCGATGAGCTGTAGGACAGGCCCACCTGGGGCTGCATGCCGGCGCGGCCTCCCGGCGTGTCCATGGTATATCCCAGGTTCACCGTGCCGTAGTTGTTTATCTGCGGCGGCTGCACATAGGCGGCCCCGGCTAACGGGTTGAGTTTCGGCGCGGTCTCGTTTTCCCGGCCGCTCTGGTTTGTGGAGCTCGATATGGCGTCGGTGCCGGAAGGGTCTCCCGGCGAGGGAAAGCCGGGACTGTCGGGATCATAGGGCTCGTCATCCACGCTGCCGGAATAGGTTATATGCAGCGACTCACCGCTGATCTCGTCCTTCACGATACGCACCATGGTGGTGGTACCGCCGTAAAAGGCGCTCATGGTCCCCAGTCCCAGGTCATCGTATATTTTCACAGAGAGCGTATAGTATCCCGTGGGAAGAATCTCTTCGGTCTCGGCCCGGTCCATCTCCGTGGTCATGACAAGCTCCATGGGCTCCATGCCCTTTTTGCTCACCGCGGCCTCCACATAGGGGTTGGAAAGCATGTCCATGTCCCAGGTCACTTCCAGGTACAGGAGACCGTACCCGTCAAAGGGCTCCACGGTTACCGTGCAGTAGGCCGTGGACCCCGACTTTATTTTTACCTCGCTGTATCCGCCTCCCACGGCCAGCCCCCCCTCGTTCAGGGCCTCGACAAAAACCTGCCAGGTGCCCGAAGCCAGACGGTCAATGGTAACAGACTGGTCTCCTTCGGCGACATTGATATAACGCGTGAAGGAACTGCCGCCGGGCCCCTGGCCCGTGATGACCAGCCGTTTCGGCTCCATGTCGATTTCCGGCATCACGGCCCGGGCATTGCCGCCGATGTTCACGACGAGGCTGCCTGTGCCGGAGCCGCCGGAGCAGGCCGTGATGACACATGCAACAGCTGCCAAAACAAACATGGAAACCCGCTTAAATGTTTTCATTACGCGCTCCTGTCGGGGTATGAAAGACGGATAAAAGGGCACCATTACTCACCCAGGTCCTCAACAAGTCTGACCTTGACCTCATAATTCCTTTCAATCAGTGGGGCTTTAAAAAAGTTATTCATCCCGAGGGAGAAGTCAGTTCCACCTGCCGAATTGAATTGAACCACTCTGCTGATTAAATTATAATTTGTTGCGCTGGGCGTTTTCCATGTAACAAAGGCATTGATACTGCCGGGGATATGTATTGCATCAATATCAAAACGTGATCCACTGTTCACCGAAGTGGCATTGAGCTGCAATGGAACTGATGATATTGTGGCACTATTGGTCACATTAATCAAAGCGCATCGTACATCAATAAGATTGCTGGCATTCTGGCTCTGCCAGATGGCCAGCATATCACCATTTACATTTACGAGAGCGGCATTTTTTTGATCCCAGGATTTATCCGTACTGATAAGAAAATCTTCAGTCTTTACAGGTTGTCCGGTACTGAGATCAATTACCCGTCCTCGAATATCATAATTAATACCGCTATCATTAGACTCCCATGCTACAAAAGCTTTATCGTCCTTTATCGCAATCTGAGGATGGTCCTGCTGGTTAAGAGTTGTGGTGCTGATAAGTATATCTTTTGTCCACATGACCTGCTCATTTCCAAATGTTTCATCTCCCATATCAACAACAGTCCCGTATATATCGAGATTGGCATCACTTGTCCCACGCTGCCACACCACCAAGGCCCGGTGATTAGATACAATGAGCGGAGCGTTAAAATACCGTACATAACTTACAGTCCTGTTTATTACACCAAGTGATCTTCCTGACAGACTATCATTGGTTATATTTGAAAGATTGCATATGTATCCATACATGTTTCCACCTGAATACCTGGCACATATAAGTGCTTTATTCCCATCAATAACCAGTTGCGGTTGATAAAATCCATGCGAAGTACTGAAAATCGTAGTATTTATTGCGGTAAATGTATTTGATTCAGTATCAATCACCTTTGCAAAAATGTACTGATTATCACTATTCCAGTATTTGAATATAAAAAGGGCCTTGTTACCGCCATAATATTGGATCCTCGGACACTGCCCGCGCGCTGGTTGCAGCACCAACGGTGCCGTTCCCACACAGGTACCAGTACCACTTGCAAGATTCAAATCAACAAGTTGCATTCTGACAGCCCAGTTAGTTTCATTGTAGACAACAGCGATGCGATTCGATGCAGTTCCGCACACGTCAAGTTCACAAATAGCATAATTTGTGCTTGCTCGTGTCGCAATAAGAAAGGCAGGGGCATCCCAGGCTACAACACCGCCGTTGATGCTTGCTATCCTGCCGTAAATCTGAGCACCATTAGTCCATACATGTACAAGCTTCCCGTTAAAAATAAATTTTTTCGATGCAATACAGGTTTGATACATGCTATATGCGTTTCCATAAACATTATCCGCAACAATTGACTGGGCAGCAGGCAGAGTTAGTTCCGTAAAATCTCCAGGAAACCCAAAGAATTTGGCCGTATTGGTAGTTAAAAAATCGCCGTAAAGATTGGAGATGAACTCATCGAATTTTCCTGCATCAGTCCAGTTATTCCAATAGGGATTTCCAAAATTGTAATTTCCAATCCAATTCGCAATAATCGGAGATGGGCTGAATCCTAACTTTGCTGGAAAATTATCAGGATCTCCCCAACCGCCGACAAGGCCGAAACGTCCATCCGCATCTACAGTGGAAGGATCAAAGCCATATTGGGCATTCCAATCTGTTATAAATCCATTTTCAACTGCAACCTCCACCTCGGGCGCATCAAGCGGATCAGTGAGATTGATATAGATTTTTCCTCCGATAGAATGTCCCTCTACCAGAGGAGTGGACAGTTTAAGCGAATAGCCTTTTTCAGTCATATTCACTTCCTGTATGGTATAGGAGGTACTGTCACCATCAATAAAAACCACATCATTTACCGAGGGATTACCGACAGGGTTTATTACTTCCAGCACATCGGAGTTCTGGACCGCCGCGCTGACCAACTCCCCCCTGAATTTCTTAACCTCGCTAAAATGGTGCGGCCAAATGGATTCACGGTACGCATTGTTCAATGCTGTCCTCATATACATTTTTATGAAACCATTGGGGGCTACTCCAGGCAGGTCATCAGGTATTCTCACTCTCACGGTAAATTCCTGATTAAGAAAATCCCAATACGTATCAACGATCTTGACCCCTTCTCCTGCTTCATCGCTGAAAAGATCCGACAGGGGGCTTCTCTCCGGAACGAGGTTGAACCAGCTTGTATAAGCTCCTCCCAGGCCAAAACTAACCTCAAAGTCAAGGGCTTCCGTCAGATCGAATCTTCGGTTAACACGCTGACGGTTATATGAAAAATCATTATAATACTCAGCATTATCTTTAAATAAAGGGGTCCCGAAATTCGGATTCAGATAAAAGGTATCATTCAGTTTTATTGTAAACTCAATTGTATCTCCCAAAGTCACAGCACCAAGGTATTGCGATTTAACGTCGGGATCAAAAGGTGATTCCCCGAGATCATTACTGTTCCACCTTGTATTGAATTTTACCGGTGATTCCTCATTATCAACGGTAGATTCAATGGGATTGTTGCCGAAATCCTCCTTCTTTTCCATGAACTCCTTGAAATCAAAAAGCGCTATATCATAATGGTCTCCGGGCCAGATGATACTATCAGGCCCATTGATCCCCTGGGCCATGATTATCTGCTGGCCGTTATAGTCATAACTGCGGGGGTTGCCGCCGGCATCGAGCATATCAGCCTCGGGCATATAATAGCGACCGTCGGCGTAAACAGCCCAGAGCCGGTACTGCTCAAACTCTTCCTGGGTCCAGGTTGAGGGTGGCTTCATAACATAAATGGTTCCCAGTGACTCATCTTCAATTGTGTCAATGACAGGGACATTGCTGGCAATGCCGTTGATGCTTTTAATACCACGGACAAGCACTTTAGGGTTCTGGGCAAGAGGGGTTCCCGTTTTGAAATCCAACGACGAAATATCCATTATATAATAGGCGCACTCGATTTCCACTCCCGAATAGGAAATACGCTTCAGGGCCTTTTCCAGTGAAACACCGGGCCGTACGGTTGAGACTTCTGAGGATCGGGTATTCCTGCTTTCATTCGCATTGGTGTCAAAAGCGCAGACCCTGAACATCTTTCTGTAATCAGGCCCGATGATACGGATAGCTGCTGTGCGCCCTTTGGCATTCTCCTCTATTATTTTAAGATTGTCTCCCGTGAAGCTGTCGGAGAGGGCCATGCGATAATTTGAATCTTCAACATGCCGCATCTCATAGCTGATGATGTATATCTTGGGCGTGTATCCCTGCGATAGGGCACTCTTGATTTCATTGGTGTTCAGGTTCTTCAGTTCAATGACATAGGGGCCGAAGTCTTCACCGCCATAGAGATCAACCGAAAAGGGGCTGTAATCATCATTTCTTAACATAAAACTCTGAACCGGAATGATCTGGCCCCGGGAATCCTGGAGAATCATGGAACACATGACATTGGAGAGCTTCACTGGCATATTCACTGCATAATTAGAGATATACAGGGCTGCCCTGATGTACCCCGCATTAGGTTTGATCTTTGTTGTGGCATCGCCCTTTTCCCGTATCTCCTGACGCAGGTTACGGGCATTTTTGGACGCCTCGGTTCCCTTCAGGGTCCATCCATTTGATTCTACATTATTTTTAAAGGGCACATCCTTCCAGCAATTCTTCTTTTCACTGTAGGAATTGCTGAAGGAATTTGCTATCTTTGTTCGAGCACTGGCTTTCCCTCCACCGAAAAGAGTTTTTGTTGACACAGAAACAGCTACTTCATATTCATGTGATTCAGATTTAGAACGGCTCATTTCATCGATATACTGAACAGTGCGCGTGTTGATTTCATTGCGGTGTACCGCGTCAGATGACGAATCCTTTGCCCGGGTGATATCGTCGACCGAAATGTCCGTTGATATGATTTCCTGCTGCGTGTCGCTGGCATAAAGTATTTCGATAGCCATGGTAACCGGTGTGGCAATATTCGTTTCAATCACGGGATAATCAGCCACCCACACATTACCGGTGGTCTCCTTTTCATTCGAGATGCCGTCGCCATCAAAGTCATCGGCCATGGTTGTTCCCACAGGGTCCACAGCGCCGCCATAGGATTTCAGTGGAACAATCTTTCCCGGTGACAGAGTAAAAAGATCATGGTATGCCGTTTCCTCTTCTGCGGGAGGTTCGACAGGCTCCACTTTCAGAGCAGTATCGTCGGAGCAGGCGGTGAGCATATATACGCCCGACAGTATAATCATGCTAAGATACAACTTGATTGTTTTCATGGGACTCTCCTTGTTATAGGTAAATAAGTGCGATTAATGATGATCCACTGAAGGTATAATCAGCGAGCCATTACTGATGCCTGAATTACAAGCTCACTGTAAAATCAATAATACACGTACTGGCTTCATAGTCTCCTCCCTCTTGCATCGAAATTGTAATGAATTTACAGGGGCGGATTGATTCGATAAGCCGCCCATCTATAACACGAAGGAGACCGGCAGAAATTTAAAAATTTTTTGCTATTTTGATAAACAAGATAAAAAAAATCCCCGGCTTACCTTGGGGGTTGAAAGCCGGGGACCTGAATAATGTATCTTATATAGAAGATACTATGTAAAAACTAACGTTCTCTCATATCCTCGCTGTCTCTTCTCTCGTCCATTCTCTGTTTCATCTTCTCCAGGTCCGCCTGGCATGCCTCGGAAAAATTATCCATGTTTTCATCAATACATTCACGCATGGCTTCTCGATCATCCCCGATATTGGTGCAATACTTTCGAAAATCATCATCGCAGGGACGCTTCTTTTCAGTACTGAATCCGTTAATACCCGGGAGGGCAAGCGCCAGGACAGTAAGCACAAGGAACACCTTTTTCATATTATTCTCCTTTCTATTATTGAATATGAATACAATTGCAACAGGCAGTACGTTCAATCATCCTCATCGGTGCTATCGTCATCGCTTTCATAATACAGCGGATCAAGGGCTATTTTATAGGTATAGGTGTCGGTATCTTCATCATAGCTTTCATACTCATATTCACCGCTGGTTTCCGTGGCCACTTCAAGGTTAGCGGACCAGATAGATGCGGTCAGCGTGCACTTTTCATCGGATTTAAAGGCATAAACCTTGATGGAATCGAATTCCTCCAGGTCCCGGTCATAGTAATAATGTGTGTTACCGGCCGAATCGGTGAAATCCTCAATACCTTCAAAGGACCGGACAAATTCACCGTCGACGTAATAATAACCGTAAAAATTTGCTTTATACCCGTCGATCGTCAGTGTATAGGGCGTATCCTCTTCGAGCATGCAGGCGAAGCACAGGCTTGCGCAAAGAAAGGCCGCTAATGCAGGAGTTTTAATTGATAAGCTTGTTATTGTCTTCATCTCATCCGTATCGCATATACCGTGTTGGTTCGGCTTACATATGCATTGACCCGGTGAGTCACTCCGTAAGTTTCATTTTTTTATATCAGGAAAGAATTTAATGCGGTAAAACGGCCGGTACTTTTTTCACGAGACGGACAGCCCCCAGGGCTCCAGCACCCGGGCAAGGGCGCTCTCCCCGCGTACGGCCGAAAGAAACAGGCCGTAATTGGTGAAGGGAACTCCTACCACTTCCAGGTCCCTGATGCGCGCCGCCACTTTCTGGGCGCTGATCATGCAGGCTCCGCAATGAATGACCAGGGAATATTTTTCCAGGTCTTCCGTATCATGAAATTCCCTGCCGAAGGAGTGATCTATTTTCACACCGGGATATTTTTTTTCCAGCAGCCGCGGTATCTGCACCGTGCCTATATCTTCGGCGATCCTGTTATGATTACACGCCTCGGCAATCAATATGGAGTCACCCGGCTTCAGTTTCCGAAGGGCGCCAAGCCCGCGGACAAAGAGGGGAAGCCTGCCTCCGCTCATGTAGTGTATCATGACGATGGAAAATGTCGTGAGCATGACATCGGCGGGACACCAGTCCTTCATGACATCCATGGCCTGGGAATCGGTGATGACAACCTTCGGCCGTTTCCCGAGACCGTCAATAAGGGAGGCAAACCTTTCTCTTTCTCTTTCTCTTCCACTCTCAGACGCAGACCCCCGCGCCGCGCCGAGGTCGAGCCGGAAGGAAACGGGATACGCCCAGTGGCGCGTGATGTATTCCTCAGTCATTGCCTGGGGACGGAGATATCTCCCCTGGGGTGTCTCATCATCCATGGGAATGACAAGCACGTAAAACTCATCCTTGATGATAAAAGGAAGCAGCTCCGGCGACGACGTTTTTCTTTCAAAGTTGGCCAGGATAAAATCAACAAGGGAACTACGGTATGACGCGTCATTGGCGCGGATCAGTATTTTCCGGTGGAATTTCAACGCCGTTATTTTCATCTCAATTTCCGGGATCAGGGCAGCCGCTGTTTCGTCGAAGAGGTTATATATAATGAGAATCTGTTTTTCCTGCAGCCGGGCGTCATGGAGAAGCTCTTGCTCGACTCTGAAATCATTACATGACGGATCAATTACGATAAGCACCAGATCGCATTCCTTCATATCGGCCAGAACCTTTTTCCGCTTTTTATCCCCTAATTCTCCCGTCTCATCGATTCCCGCCGTATCGAACAGGCGAACAGGCCCGATCCCGTGTATCTCGTGCAGGGCTGTCTTTGAATCGGCCGTGGTTCCCGGTGTGGAATCAACGATTGATGTGGCCTGCTGCGTGATGAGATTCATGACCGAGCTTTTCCCCACATTCATTCTTCCAAAAATTCCCATGTTATCGCGTTCAACAAGGACTGACATGCTTCATTCTCCTTTTAAAGCCGGGACCGAATCAGCAGAACACATCTCTCTTCCCTTCCAGCACCTTCTTCATCATGGCTTTCGCCCTCTCGGCGCCCAGGGGGTCCATGCCCTGCATAAAGGCATCCAGGACCGGCATCGCCATTTTCTTCAACTCCGCCGATCCATAATCCATCATATATTCCATGAAGGTGGCAGCCGCGTTGGGATCGCAGTGATGACGTATCTCGCCGGGTTTCGCCAGGTCCATGAAGTCTCGGCCGGTTCGTCCCAGGCGGTAACAGCCGGTGCAGAAGGAGGGGATATAGCCCAGGGAAACGACATCGCGTATCACTTCATCGAGAGAGCGGTGATCGCCGAGAGAAAACTGGCCTGAATCCTCATCATTCTCACCGTAGCCGCCGGGATTTGTCCTGCTCCCCGCCGATATCTGCGATACGCCCAGGGCAAAGGTCTCGCGCCGCATTTCCGGCGTTTCCCGTGTCGACATGATGATTCCCGTATAGGGAACGGCAAGTCTGAGAATCGCCGTTATTTTTCTGAAATTCATGTCGCTGACCGCCGCCGGGGGATGTCCGGCGATATCGGAACCGCCTGCCGGTTCGAGGCGGGGCACGCTGATGGTATGCGGGCCCGTGCCGAATTTTTTTTCCAGGTGCCCGATGTGCTGCATGAGCGCCTGTATCTCGAAGCGCCAGTCGTAGAGCCCGAAGAGGACGCCGATGCCAACGTCATCGATCCCCGCTTCCATGGCCCGGTCCATGGCGGTTATACGCCAGTCAAAATCCCTTTTCTTCCCCGATACATGCATCCTGGCATAGGTCTCCCGGTGGTATGTCTCCTGAAAAAGCTGGTACGTGCCGATCTTCGCGTTTTTCAATTCCCTGAATTGATCAATGTCGAGCGGTGCGATATTGACGTTGACTCGGCGTATTTCCCCGGCACCGCTCCTGGTATCGTATACGGCGGCCAGGGATTTCAGTATATAGTCGAATCCCTCACGGGGATAGGATTCTCCCGCCACCAGGAGCACCCGCTTGTGACCCTGATCAATAATAATTTCAACCTCCCGCCTTATTTCTTCCTGCGTGAGGGCCTTTCTGCTGATGGACGTATTGCGGGACCGGAATGCGCAGTAAAGACATTCGTTGTCGCACAGATTTGAAATATACAGGGGGGCGAAAATCACGAGCCTCCTGCCGTAAATGCTCTCCTTTACCTTTTTTGCCGCCATAAATAATTCATGCAGCAGTTCCGGGTCACTGACACCTGCAAGGACGGAAACGTCACGGGCGTCGATACCTTTTAATTCAAGAGCCCTGGCAAGAATTTCCCGTACCTGTACCGCATCACCCTTTGCGGCCGACAGCGATTCGGCAATTTTGCCTTCATCAATATTCATGGCAGGAGTTCCTTTATTGGAATCATTCTTCATCATGGTCTTTCAGTTATTTCAGTCACAGGACCGTTAAACCCCGATTCATAGCCCCGCATCACCATCATAAAAGCACAGGGGTTTCCTCTGAAAATGTCTTCATATAACAGTATAAGCGAACCGGGGTAATACTGGCAAGCGTTTATCCCGAGCCGCTTCAACGAAAATGGCAGCAAGCGCGGTATACAGGTCAAAGAAATGTTCAGGGAGTAATTGACGCAGTTTTTTCTCGATGACATCTGGCGGCAGATTTTCTTTTAATAACCGATAGAAAATAATTTAAAGCTGTCACCGATTCAGGGAAGCGGCATAATCAATATACAGGTCGACACCCTCGTAAAAAGCCGGCGATGAGGCATCAATGAGACCCTGGTTTCCCGTCAGAAAGTAGGCATACACATCATTCTGCAACACCTTATCATCACCGGTCCCCAGCATGATGGCCAGGACCAGCACGGCCGCCGATGCCAGGCTGAAGGCATAGGAGAAAATCCGTACCGCCCTTTCTCCCTTTGAGGGCCTGACTGATTTGAAAACCTGGCCAGTGATCTTCGCGCTCCAGAGACTGCTCCGCTCCCGGAGATCCAGCGCCTCATCAAAACGCCTTTCATGTTCTTCATTGTTCATGATATGTCACCTCCCATGAAAAGATCTGTTCAGCAGTTCCCTGCCGCGATGTATCCGCGACTTGATGGTCCCGGGCCTTATGGACAGCCGCCTGGCAATCTCGGCTTCCGTATATCCCTGGAGCAGCAGGTCGAAAACTTCGCGGTATTTACCCGGCATGCGCGATATCAGCTCTTCCATATCCATGATGTCATGATTTATCGGCGCGTTATTCCTGACCTCTTCACCGGCTATCTGCACCTGCATCTTCTGAATCTTCATCTCTTCGCGGTTCAGCTTTTCCGTCATGCGCAGAGCCTCGTTCTTGGCTACGGTGTAGAGCCAGTTATTGCGCGCCGATTCATCGGCATAGCTGTTGTTTTCCATGAACCGGTACACCCTGATATAAGTCTCCTGCACCACATCGTCAATGGCGTGACAGTACCGTTTTACCATGTACTTCCGGACCGCGGCCAGGACGATGGACTTGGTCTCCTCCACCAGGATGAAAAACTCTCTTTCATTCATTACCGGCATGGGAATCCGCGCAACTCTTATTATTTTTTTCCTTCAAATTCACGGGGCGGTCCCGGATGATCGGGCGGACCGTCGGGATCAGGCGGCTGTCCCGGCATGCCGAATCCTTTCCTGAAGTGCCTGCCCATATCATGCAGTCTTTCATAATGTTTTTTCTTTTGCTGCGCCGTCATGACCTTCTCCAGCTCAAAGCGCTGTTTCAAGGTGAGTATCCTGATCTCGCGCCGCTGCCCATCAATTTCCTCCATGAGGGCCCGCAGGTTTTTTTCATCAAAGGGTTTTCCCGACACCATGAAGACATTCATCTCCCTGTGCAGGGGCGCCAGCTTATCCCGGTACGGTTTCATCTTTTCTTCGTACCTGCGGTGTATCTCCATCATGGCATCGACCTGGCGTTGGTCCAGGTCCAGGTCCCGGGCCATATGCTTGATCATCTGCTGGTCAATGAGCCTTTCCTCCATGAACCTCTGCATCATGTGGAACGATCTCTCCCTGGTCCTGTCGGTAAAATATACGGCCGCTGCTATGTTCAGTATTACCAGGCCAATAATTATCAATATGCAGTTTCTTTTCACGGCCGCCTCCGGTACATGCTTCATTCTATTACACTGTTAACCCATATAATACCACAGGGGTTCCCTTTTTCCGCTTTTTTTTATCATGAATCGCAAAAAACCGTTCTACCGGTGCACGCCGTAGAGACGCAGCATGCTGCGTCTCTACGGCACAAACCTGTTACCGGTTAAAAAGAAGGTACTGCATGGCCGCGGCCGTATCATTGAAGACCCGAAACCCGCGCCGATTATCCGAATAAAAAGACCTGTTGATAATGGAGGCAATATCGAAATTGTAATCCTCATGTATGACTATGGCACCGTCCTGTTGTATCCGGATACAGTGTTCAAAGAGGTGTTTCATTCTCAGGGCTATTTTCTCATTCATGAGAAATCCCCCTGTTTTAATGAGGGGAAGAAGGCTGTTTGATTTATAACCGTTGATGACCGACAGGACATCATCGATAATACGGCAAAAAGCATGGCCATCGGTATATCCCGGCAGGGTGACGATAGCGATACGCCGGTCATTTATCTGGATTATCTCAATTTTCTCGTGATCCATATGAATATCCCTTTTATGAGTCTTTTCAATCCCTGCAAGCGGAATCAGCATAAATGTGGCGGATTTTACTGTAAACCCCTGGATTACAGGGATTAGTTCCATTTTTCCTGAAGACAGGCCGGTTTTTATATATTACAATTGAACAAAACAGAACCGGCACCGGTTTGCGACAATCATATAAAAAACATGGGTGATATAAAAAATATTTGATTACAGCGGGCGGGTTTTATTATGTATACTGCAGATTGATTCCCGATGGAGCACCATTATGAAAATCGCCATGGCGCAGATAAATCCCATTGTAGCCGATATCGACGGCAACAATAAAAAGATAAAATCCTTCATAAACGAGGCGATACGGCAGGGAGCGGATCTCGTGGTATTCCCGGAAATGGCCACCATGGGCTATCCTCCCATGGACCTGGTAAAAAGCCCGAAACTCATCAGGGACAACCTGGCATCGCTGGAGGATATTGCCGTCCTGAGCTCAGATATTGCCATCATATGCGGCTATGTTGATATCGATATCGACAATCCCCCCATGCTCTTCAACTCGGCTGCCTTCATGACCGGCGGAGCGGTCCATTCCCGCCACAACAAAACGCTCCTTCCCCAGTACGATGTATTTGACGAGCTGCGCTATTTCACCCCGGCGCGAAGGCACGATATCGTAGAGCTGAAAGGTACGCGCCTGGGCATCACTATATGCGAGGATATCTGGAACGCCCTGGACAGCGACGAGGGCAGGATGATGGAAAACGTCAAATACCCCATAGATCCCGTGGAAATACTCACCGGCAAACATGTGGATATCATCATCAACATTTCAGCCTCACCCTTCGTTAAGGAGAAAAACAATACGCGGATAGCCATGCTCAGAAAAGAAGCACTATCGCACAACGTTTCTATTATATACGTGAACCAGGTTGGAGGCAATGACAGTCTCATATTCGACGGCAACAGCATGGCCATAAACAACAGGGGTGTTCTGACGGGACACGCTCCGGGATTTGAAGAAACCCTGGCTATTGTTGACACGGCATCGGAAATTGAGGTGCCCGTACCCGACGACATGCTGGAAGATATCCGGCGCGCCCTGGTGCTGGGAATCAGGGACTATGTGCGCAAGTGCGGGTTCAGTCAGGTGCTCATAGGCCTTTCGGGCGGTATCGATTCGGCCCTCACCTGCGCCCTGGCCGTCGAAGCCCTTGGAAAGGAAAATATCCTGGGCATCACCATGCCGTCACGCTTTTCCTCGCCGGGAAGCATCGACGATTCCGTGAGCCTGGCCCGAAACCTGGGAGTCCGCATCGAGACCATCCCGATACGTGGACTCCATGAACAATTTGTCCGCGACCTGGGTCCACTCTTTAAAGGAATGCCCGAGGATATCACCGAAGAAAATATCCAGGCCCGCATACGCGGAACCCTGCTCATGGCCGTGAGCAATAAGACGGGACGCCTGCTCCTTACCACGGGCAATAAATCGGAGCTGGCCATGGGATACTGCACACTCTACGGCGACATGAACGGCGGGCTAGCCGTCATCTCGGACCTCCCCAAGACCCTGGTCTACCGGCTCTCGCGCCATATCAACCGCGACGGCATAAAAATTCCCACGGAAACCATTGAAAAACCGCCATCGGCGGAACTGCGTGAAAACCAGAAGGACGAGGATTCCCTCCCCCCCTACGAAGTGCTGGATAGAATTCTGGAGCTCTACATCGAGGAGCTGCGCTCAGCTGAAGAAATCATCGCCCGGGGATTCGACACCGAAACGGTGCGCTGGATACTCCGCGTCGTGAACCTCAACGAATATAAAAGGCGGCAGGCGGCGACGGGTCTGAAAATCACATCAAAAGCCTTCGGCACGGGGCGGCGCATACCCCTGGCGCAGAAATTTGTTCCCTGAGAAGGGACAAGAAACAGCTCAGCTTATTCAGGATAGATGATTCCCGGGGATTTTTTGCAGGCAGACAGTTTGCCGGGGAAGAAATATCCTGCCGTGATATTTCTCCCCGGTCAATCAGCGTTTATATGTATGATCAATCAGCATTTTTAGAAAAATGCATAACACCCGACTTGTCGACCGTCACGCCGATTTTATGCAGGTCCGCCAGCCTGACTGCCGGGTTCTTCTTCCCACCCGATTCGCGGTAATGAGCAAGGACCTTCTCCATAAGACGGTCCTTGTCCTCCCAGAGGCCGTTGAGCCAGGCCTGTATCCTTTCGCGAAATGTGGGGTCCACTGAATAATCACCGCGCAGTTCCTCGGTGACGGGAATCATTTCCACAGTGACATCGATAACCTTCACCTCGCCGCAGAGGAACTCCCACATGGTCTTCGCTCCTTCGGGATAGGTGATAGTGACATTAACAACATAGTTGATGAGGTCACCCATGGCTGACAGAACAAAAGCCGTGCCGCCGGCCTTGGGCCTGAGAAGGCGGTTGAAGGGAGATTTATTTTGAAGATGTTTCTCCGGCGTAAAGCGCGTACCTTCGACAAAATTCATGACAGAGACGGGTTTATCCCGGAACTTCCGGCAGGCCTTCCTGGTTATCTCCAGGTCCTTGCCCTTCAGGTGCGGGTTCTTTTTAACGAAAGATTCACTGTAGCGTTTCATGAAGGGAAAATCCAGGGCCCACCAGCAGATACCCATAATGGGAACCCATATGAGTTCTTTTTTCAGGAAAAACTTGAGAAAGGGGATCTGGTGATTGAATATTTTCTGGAGCACCACGATATCGACCCAGGTCTGGTGATTGGAAAGCACCAGGTACCAGTTCTTTCCCTCAAGATTTTCCAGGCCGCGTACGTTCCACTTCACGGGCATCATTAATTTGATAACCGTGTTGTTTACCGATATCCAGTACGTGGCGATGCCGTCAATAACCCAGCTCCACAGCACCCGCCATATCTTGACGGGAATGATGACTTTCATTAAGGTCGCGGCCATGAGGGGGCCGAAACTGGTAAGGGTATTGGCGACGAGTAGTAAAAAGGCTATTGAACCCTTGATCTGCGACAGGATGCTCAGCGATCCTCTCTTATCTGGTCCGGTAATACTGTTTTTCTGACTCATGGGAATATTTCTCCTGTAATCTGTCATCATATCAGCCCGCAAGGAATATGCTGATTGTTTATAATGAAGGGGTTTGCCCAGCGTGAAAAGTGCATATTTAATCAAAAGACAACAATATTTAAATTGGGTTGCAAAAAAAAATTTCAAGAATAAAAAGAGGATGCGGAATATTTTCCTCTTTTTTTCCTGGATGGTATTGACACGAGGAGAAATTTCTGGCATATTTATACCGACGGTCGGTTTTTATTCCGGCAATTTACTTTGAGCAACACTGACTTTACTCTGAGCAATTCAGGATACAGGAACTATAATGACGAGAAAAAAGCCAGGGGACACACGGATAAAGGAAATAATCCAGGCCGCCGTGGAGGAATTTCTTGAAAAAGGATACAACGGCGCCTCCATGAACTCCATTGCCGCCCGGGCCGGTCTTTCCAAGGGCGGCCTCTATCACCACTTCAGCGGCAAGGACGAGATACTCATGGCCGCCAACGATGAATTTTCACGGCCTGTCCACGACCTGGTGCAAAGGACAGCCGTCTTGGACAATCCCGTAGAGGCTCTGACCCTCTATATCCGGGAATACCTGCACCACTGGTCGACACACGAAAAGGAGCTGGCCTTTACCTTCCTTACGATGACAAAAATTATTTCATGCCGGGAAATGTGGCCGCAGATGGAGGATTACAGTACCAGCATACTGGCGTTCTATGAATCTCTCTTTAAAAAGGGAATCGAAAAAGGTCTCCTGCGACACCATGACACGGCTGCCAGGGCTCTGACCCTCATGGCAGCCCTGGACGGCATTACGGCCTACCTGGTCCTGGGCCGTACCTTTCCCCTGGAAAAGACCGTGGAGCGTTTTCTCGTGACCTATATCAGTGATATTGAAATTACGTAAAGGATGACAGCAATGAACATAAAAAACATGACCGTATACTACTGGAGCGGTACGGGGAACAGTCTCCGGATAGCCCGGTGGGCCTGCGAAAAGGCCTGTGAAGCAGGGGTCGATGTACTTATCTGTCCCCTGAGTGAAGCTGAGCCGGAAAAAGAGATACCCGACAGTAATGATTTCCTCTTGACAATGGTAATGCCCGTGCATGGTTTCACGGCACCCTGGGCGGTGATCCGCTTCGCCCTGCGCCTTCCCCGGAGAAGATATACCACTGCCCAGATCATGGCAACGCGGGGCGGTTCCTGGCCGGGATTCTACCTGCGGGGCCTCTCGGCTTCCACCACTTTTCTCATCGCCCTTATCCTGGGCGTGAAGGGATATACGATTCGCGGCATTATCAGCATTGACATGCCCCAGAACTGGACCGCCGTATTTCCGGGCCTCAGTGATACGCACAATAATTATTTCTTTGAAAGGGCCCGGACAAAAACCGTATCATTCATGGAAAGAGTCCTGGAAAACCGTCGTCATATTTTTACCGGCGACAATCTCTTTGAGTTCATCGCGGGCCTGGCCCTTCTGCCTGTTTCGTTTCTATACCTTATTCTGGGACGCTTTTATATAGCCAAGATGTTCTTTGCCTCGGATAAATGCAATGCCTGTGGAATTTGCGCCGCTAACTGTCCGCACAGCGCTATTAAAATGAAGGGTACCATGAAAACGCGGCGGCCCTACTGGACATTCAGCTGCGAAAGCTGCGGCCGCTGCATCAACTATTGTCCGCTCCAGGCCGTGGAATCGGGACACAGTCTGGCAGTGCTGCTCTACCTGGCCACAACTATTCCCGTAGCGCTCTATGTGACAGACTGGATCGGAACGCGGATACCAGCGGTCCTGTCGCTGCAGAATAAGTATATCCTCTTTTTCCTGGACTATCCTTTCAAGCTCTTCGGCATCTTTATCACCTATTTTATCGTCTACTACCTGATGAAAGTTCCCATCATCAACAGACTTTTCACTTACACCACGGGAACCCGCTGGTTTAAGCGATATCATATGCCCGAGGTCCGGCTGAAAGACTTCAGGCCGGAAAAATATTCCGGGAATGAATAATATATTCACGATATGTATTTATTCACATTACGCCACCACCCCCGGAGGGGGCTTAAAAATATTCGCCAGGGTTCTGTTCACTGATTATTTTTAAGGGACAAACTCGTATCAAGGTTCACCATAAAGACAGCCTGCTATAAAATTTCCAGTTGATTAATACCGCCCTCCATGCTATGAAGGTATAATATTATCAATGGCAGAAGGATCACATAGGCCATAATGCCGGCACAGGAGTAAAGGAGAAAAAGACATGAAATTGAAAACTACCATGCTAGTGTTCATCACGGCACTGTTTATCACATCCATGGGATGCGGAGGTTCCGATTCAAAAGTGGGAGCCTTCCTGGCTAAAGACCAGAAATATTACGACAGCCTGGGTATCGGCCGGGAAACGGCACCCCGGGAAGACGGAATCCGGTCAACGGGTAAAGAGGGCACCTATGAATGGTGGTACATCGATGCCGAATATTCCGACCACACCAAAATCGTCGTTGTATTCTACACAAAATACCGCTTTGATGTCAAGGGCCCGGCCCATCCCACGGTCACTATCGACATCAATTTCCCCGACGGGAAACACATTTCACGAGAGGTCACGGACAGTGAAGGCAAACTGATCGATGCCTCAAAGGATATCTGCGACGTCAAAATCAAGGACTGCTATATCCGTTACAATAAGGGCAATTACGAGATACGCTATAAAGACGGCGAACTCACCTACGACCTCCTCATGAAGCCGACACTTCCCATGTGGCGTCCCGGCACAGGCCACTGGTACTTCGGCGAGAAGGCCGAGAAATATTTCGCATGGTTCGTGGCTGTTCCCGCGGCAAGGCTCACAGCCACGCTCACCATGGGCAAGGACATAAGGAAGCTCAATGGCATGGGATACCACGACCACAACTGGGGCAACGAAGAGATGAACAAGCTCTTCAACCACTGGTACTGGTCCCGCGCCGCCTTCGGTGAATACACCATAATCGCCTGCGATCTCGTGAGCGAGAAAAAATTCGGATACACGCGCCTTCCTGTTTTCATGGCAGCTAAAAACGGCAAAATACTCGACGATAATGAACAGACCCTGGCCATAACACGGGCCGACACGGTTCAGCATCCCGTGACAAAAAAGTTCATCGATAACACCATGACGTACGTCCAGAAAACGGCCGATGGAACGGTTTACCGCATCGACCTTAAAAGGAAAAGCGACCTCATGGCCGTCAACCTCCTCGATGTAAGCACCCTCTCGCCCTTCATGATCAGGGTGGCCAAGCTCATCGGCGCCAATCCCACCTATATCAGAACAACGGGTGACGCTACATTGACCGTCACTGAAAAGGGCAAAGAAAAGACCATGAAAACCGGGGCTATCTGGGAGCAGATGTTCTTCGGCAGCAATAAAGACGCAATTATACACGATTACCGTTAAGCCCCATACGGTGCCGGCTAAATAAAAAAAGGGGTGTCCCGTAAGGATCGCCCCTTTTTTTACTAATTCATAAGAAATTTTATTTATGCAATTCCACAACATGTTCCAAGCCCCTCAGGGGGCGGCGAAAGCACCTTCATGACAGCTACTCTGTTCATCCGCCGGGGGCCTTCTACCTGCAGGGGTTTTTCATCACGCCCTCTTCCGCGCAACAAAACGCCTCACCAGCACTACCGCCCCGGCACCGAGACCCAGCAGAAGAACAATGATACCGAAACCGGCCCAGGTGACCCAGGTACCCCGCTTCAGCAGCGACAGGGGATTAATACTTGCCACAGCTACGGTACGCCCCAGGGCACCTTTGTATTTTTCCGGCACGTCGGGAATGCCGTCACCGTTTATGTCGGGAAAGCTGCGAACGTATTCAAGGAGTCCCACCCATTCCTTCACTTCCTGGATTCCTTCCTTCGTTTTATCGGCGTCGATACGGCGCGTCACCAGGTCCGACACGGGATTGCCGTCTTTGTCCTTGGGAACGATCTTCAGTATATCCTTGGTGAAACTGCCCACGATTTTCAGAAAGGTGGCGTTGTAAATATCGGCGCAGGCCTTGTAGAGCTTTTTGTTTTTGCCGCTGCTGTAATCCAGAAGTTCGTATCCTTTTTCTTCACTGCCGATCCATATTTCCGTGACGCGGTCAAAGAGCATGCGGTTGGGATTGTAGGTGAATTTCAGGCCCGATATCTGCAGAAAATAATCGTCACCCTTGAGAGGATAAATGGTGGTGAGGATTTCCAGTGCCTTCTTCACCTCGGCGGCATTGATATAGATGGTGATTAGAGGATAAGCCATGGTGTCATCCATACCGATACCCAGGGGAATGGCCCTGAAAAGATCGCTCACGGCTATAAAGCCCTTAGTGCCGGGATATATGTCATCGCGAATGACACCTCCCGAGATAACGCCTATATCGACTTTTGACGACGGGTCCTTCGGGTCATATTCGAATTTGTCGGCATACCAGCGTATGGAGTCGGCGATCATGTTCCCCAGGTTCGATTCGGCTTCCTCGTTGAATATCTTGAAATCCGTATGGGCTATGATTGTATCAAATCCCAGGCCCAGGGGCGCCAGCACCTTCATGTTCACGGCCGATTTATCGATATTGATGAGATTCATTATGGCGGTATCACCCTTTATGGAGTCGTCGATTGCGATAAAGGCATGTTTTTTTAAAACGACTTTTCCGTCAACAAGGGCAAGGTCAAGGACACTTACCTCCTTACAGTATTCCCAGGACTGAACAATAATTGTATTATTGACGATCAGTGGTTTCTCCAGTTTTGTGTGGGTGTGACCGCTGATGATGACATCGATACCCGGCACTTCCGCGGCGAGAAGTTCATCCTCGGATTTCTTCGGATCGGCCCAGAGCCCGCTGTGGGACAGGAGTATCACCACGTCAACCTTTTTCTCATTGCGAAGAAGAGCCACCATTTTTCGCGCTACGGCGACCTGGTCTTCAAACTTCACGGGTGAGGCGAAGGGGGCCACTTCTCCTGCGTCCTTTCCTATTAAACCGAAAAAGCCGAAGGTGATGCCGTCTTTTTTTATAATATGCCATGGCCGTATCAGTCCCTTTTCATAGGCCTTTTCCAGGGTATCATCCTTATCGCTCTCCTTGCTGAAGATCAGGTTGGAGCTCACTACGGCGGGTATGCCGCCAAGGTTCGTCCCTGACTCAAGGATGCGCGCCAGGCCCCGCGGCATAAGATCAAACTCGTGGTTTCCCAGGGTCACCACCTCATATCCCATCTGTTTCATGGTACGAAGTTCAAAGGCGTATTCGCGGCCCACCATGTGAAAAAGGGTCCCCATCATATAGTCTCCGGCATCGAGAACCAGGACCGGGCTCTTCCGTGCCTTTTTCGTATCGTTGATGACCGTGGCTATCCGAGCCCAGCCTCCCACGGTTTTGTCATCGTTTACGGTATTCGGCGTATAATCCCTGTTGGGCGAGTATCCCAGCAGGTGGGAATGCATGTCGTTGGTGTGGATTATGGTGAAAGGCTTTTCCCCGGCAAGGAGAAGCGCCGGAACGAGCAGAAAGAAAAACACAATCAGGTACAAAGTTTTTTTCATTACAGGAACCTCCGGAATTTTATTAAAGGAACATATATTCATGGCATGGCCGAAAAATCATTACAAGAATAAAATAGTGTTCTTGCTGTATTTAATACCAGTTTATTCCCGATGTCAACCCCATGTTAAGACCGCTCGAAAAAATATCGCCGATCCGTCACCGGAACAAATTTCTGAACATGGCGTCCATGAACATTCCGATGAAGATAACCGGTGAAATAAATCGGTTGAGGGAAAATATCTGCAGTACCGATGCCTGCAGTTCCTGTCCCTCGGTGCGCGCCAGTGCCTGCTGCCGGAAAAATATGAAAGCCACGGCTGATACGGCAGTCCAGTACATGAGGCCCAGACCGGCCATGATCCCGGCGCCCGTCAGCGATGCCAGGGCCAGGACATATGACGCGCCTGAAAGGACAAGGGCCTTTTCCCGGCCATAGCGCGCCGGAATGGAAAAAAGTCCCTCCTGCCGGTCGTGGTCCATGTCCTGCATGGCATAGAGAATATCGAGCCCGGCTATCCAGAACATGATGGCCATCCCGGGCATAAAAGCCATGGGCGCAAAGGCGCCGGTCACGGCAAGATACCCCCCGACCGGCGCCGCAGCTTCGACAAATCCAAGGTAAAAATGTGACGAGGCGCTGAAACGCTTGAAAAATGAATAGGTAAAAAGGAGCGCGACGGCGACAAAGGAAAGATAGAAACATAGTCTGTTCAGCATATACGAGGACCCGACAAGAACGGCACAGGCCATCAGGGCCATAAGCCACACAGACACTACTGACAGCTCTCCCGCGGGAATATGCCTTCCGGCTGTGCGGGGATTTTTCGCATCGATACGCGCATCCAGAACCCGGTTAAATGACATACCCGCCGTACGTGCGCCGAAAAGGGCCAGGGTGGCCCAGAGCCACTGCGCCGGCGTCCCTCCCCCGGCGAAAAGAATTCCCATGTAGGCGAAAGGGAGAGCGAAAAGGGTCTGTTCGATCATTATCATCTGTGAAAATTTTTTAAAATCCATATTCTTTCCACCGCCGGTCCACCAGTTTTTTTATGTCATCGGACATGACTATCTCGTCGGGCCAGGGGCGTCCCATGCCCTCCTCCTTCGTTTTACGCGTGGCGTCGATACCCACCTTGCCTCCGAAATTGGCATAAGGGGCGCTGTGATCAAGGGCATCCAGGGGCCCCTCGGAAAATATCATGTCGCGCCGCGGGTCCACGTTGTTCAGGAGTTTCCAGAGAACCGTGCTTGAATCATTGAGATCGATATCCTTATCAAAAACAACCACGCTTTTCGTGGAAGACATTTGACCCAGGCCCCAAAATGCATTGATTACCTTCTTCGCCTGGCCGGGAAATTCCTTGTTAATGGATACCAGGGCGCAGTTATGAAATACTCCCTCCATGGGCAGGTTCATATCCACGACCTCGGGTATGACGAACTTCAGCATGGGCAGGAACAGCCGTTCCGTGGCTTTGGCCATGTAGCAGTCCTCCATGGGCGGCTTCCCAACGATGGTTGAAGGATACACGGCGCCGCGCCGCGCCGTTATGCACGTTACATGAAATATCGGGTAGATGTCGGCGGCGGAATAAAATCCCGTATGATCGCCGAAGGGCCCCTCGATGCGGGTATCGCCGGGATCGACATATCCCTCGATGATGAAGTCCGATTCGGCAGGCACCAGGAGATCCACGGTCTTTCCCTTCACCACCTCAATGGCCCGTGACTCCAGGAATCCCGCAAAAAGAAGCTCAGGCACATCGGGCGGAAGGGGAGCCGATGCCGCGTAGGTAACGGCGGGGATCCCTCCCAGGGCCACGGCAACATCCATGCGTTTCCCCAGTTTTTTATACTTTTCATAATGACGGGCGCCATCCTTGTTGTACTGCCAGTGCATGCCCGTGGAGGAGTTGTCATACTTATGCATGCGGTACATGCCCATGTTCTGGATACCCGTTTCCGGGTCTTTCGTGATCACGAGCGGCAGGGTGATAAAGGGGCCGCCGTCGCCGGGCCAGCAGGTCTGGATGGGCAGTAAATCCAGCATCGGGCCCGAATCAAAGACCTGTTCCTGGCAGGCGGCGCGGGACACCTGTTTCGGCATGAGCGAGGCGATATCCTTCAATTGCAGGAGCATCCTGATTTTATCCATGAGCCCCCGGGGCGGCTGCATTTTTATCAGGCCATCGATCTTCGCGGCCACATCATCGAGGGAGGTGCAGTTCAGGGCCATTTCCATACGGCCGAAACTGCCGAAGGCATTGATAAGCAGGGGAAAGGGCGAGCCCTTCACCTTTTCGAACAGCAGGGCCGGGCCGGCCGGCTTGCTCATGCGGTCCGTGATTTCCGTTATCTCAAGGACAGGGTCCACTTCCGCGGATATCCGCCTCAACTCACCCTTCTTTTCAAGGGCGTCTATGAAATCGTAAAGATTTTTAAATGCCATGGGTTCACTCCGGATTTTAGTACAACGCCCCCGGCGAAGATACTTATATAATAAAGATATTGTCAGTCGCCACCCCCAATGGGGGTTTGAAATCCACTTTATTCAAATCCCCTCCGGGGAATTTATGGTAAAATAGTCATTATTCACTAATTACAGAGAGGCTGATAATTCAAGCCAAAAATGACCAGCGGCAATGAAATATTCTCATCCGTACCGTCATAATAATTGACACTGAATGCATCACGTAATAAAAGTACCGGAAAACCATGAAACAGGCAACCGACACCACCGCAAAACGCCTCCTCTCCCTGGACGTGTTCCGGGGCATCACCATCGCCCTCATGATCATCGTGAACAACCAGGGCGACTGGTCCAGCGTGTATCCCTTTCTCAAACACGCCGCGTGGCACGGCTGGCGCGGCGCTGATATTGTCTTTCCCTTTTTCCTCTTTGCCGTGGGCATGTCCATCCCCCTGGCATTTTCATCAAAAATTGAAGACGGGACGCCAAAAAAAACATTGAGCCTGAAAATCCTGAAGCGCACGGGCCTTCTCGTTCTGCTGGGAATTATCCTGAATCTTTTCCCGCACTTTAATTTTCCTTCGATGCGTATTCCCGGCGTGCTTCAGCGCATAGGCCTCTGTTACCTCCTTGCTGCCCTGTCTTTTCTCTATATGAAACGTTCACATCAATGGATTATATCCCTGATCATTCTGGCGGGATACGGCGCGCTGCTTCTTTTTATACCGCCGCCCGGCTCCCCTGCCCCGGGATTTGCCCCGGCAGCAAACTGGTGCCTGTACCTGGACCGCCTCATTCTCGCAGGACATACCTATGCACATGCCCCGGTCCCGGGCTTTGATCCCGAGGGAATCCTCAGCACTCTGCCCGCTGCCATTTCCGCCATGACCGGGATTTTCACAACACATCTGCTCCGTTCCGACATCCCTGAAAAAATGAAAACGATCCGCCTGGTTGCAGCGGCCATTACCTGCACCGTAGCGGGCCTGGCACTGGACTGCTGGATACCCATCAACAAGAATCTCTGGACACCATCCTATGTTCTTTTCATGACAGGCCTGGCACTGGCGCTTCTTTCCCTGCTGCGGTGGATCATCGACTCAAAAGGATTCTCCGAGTGGGCCATGCCCTTTACGGTCCTTGGCGCCAATGCCCTGACTGCCTACATCCTTTCCTCGGCATTGGGCAAATTTCTCGCCGTCACAGCCATGCCGGGCACGGCAGTTACCATGAAAGCGATGATTTACCGGAACCTCTACGCCCCCTGGCTGGAACCCTGCGCAGCCTCCCTGGGCTATGCGCTGGGTTTCCTGCTGCTGTGGGTACTGGCCATGGCTGTGCTGTACCGGAAGAAAGTCTTTATCAAAATTTAAAAATTCTGTATTTTGCTCCTATCCATGCACTCCTCACTATTATGCCACTTAAGCTGAATCCGGCATATCAAACTCTCTGCGTCTCCGTGCCACTGTGGTGACATTCTTAAAAATTCTTCCCGACTTGTTATTGACAGAAATACCGGTACCATATTACACTTATTTAGAATCATGAACCTGTCGATATACATAGGAACCCATGGCACTGCACGAAGATAAAGTAGAACTGCTCCGGAAGGTCGATTTTTTCAGGGAGCTCCGGGAATATGAACTGGACACGATTTCGCGGTACTGCGAATTCGTTCATATAAAGAAGGGGAAGCCCGTGTTCGTCCAGGGATCCCTGGCCAGGGACTTCTACGTGGTGGAACAGGGACGAGTGGGTATCATAAACGTCAAGGACGGCGACGATATCGAAATCGCCCAGATCATCGAGGGGGAGTCCTTCGGCGAGCTGGATTTCCTCGGCCAGTCACTGCGCAGTGCCTCGGCCTTTGCCGACAAGGATACCATGCTCCTGCGCTTCCCGGACGAAGCACATACCTCGTCGGATATTTTCCAGCGCCATCCCGACGTTTTCGCCAACATGCTCTACCGCCTCCTGGGCATCGTCTCCGACAGGATCTGGAATATAAACATGGAGGTACAGCAGAAGGCCCGGTGGGTCACGGATCTGCGAAAGCAGCTCCTCATGGACAAGCTCACGGGCCTGTACAACCGTATCTACCTCCAGGAAGACTTCGTGAACCTCCTTCCCGAACTGGAGAGCAGCGCCGCCCTTCTCATCATCAAGCCCGATAACTTCAAGGAAATCAACGACAACTTCGGCCACGAAGCGGGCGACCAGGTCCTGCGTCTCATGGCCATTTACCTCCAGTCCGTGCTCCGCGAGGAGGATTTGGGTGTGCGCTTCAGGGGTGATGAATATGCCGCAGTTCTTCTTAACGTAAACCGTGAGAAGGCCATCGGCATTGCCAGGGAACTTCAGACGGCATACAGGGAAATCGACCTGGCCGCCATAACCGGGAACGCGAAGATGGTTCTCAAATCAAGCATCGGTATCGCCATGTATCCCGATAATGCCGGAAGCAGTAAATCCCTGGTGGAAACGGCACATGAAAGAATGCTCCGGGCCCGCAGTGCCGGCGGCGGAAAGATAGTGGCCTGACAAAGGAATCCCATGAAAGACAGACTGAAAAAACTCAATATATTTTCACAGCTCACCAGCGATGAACTGGACACCGTAATCGATTCCTTCTCCCTGTACACCTTTGACAGAGGCGACGTAGTGGTCCCCCAGGATGGAGTGGACCGGAGACTTTTCATCGTTTTAGACGGAACTATCGATAGTGTCCTCAAAATGCCGGGACGGGTTGAACGAAAACAGGGGGAATTTCACCCCGGAAACGTCTTTAATATAGTATCCTTTTTCAGCGACAGGCCATCGCTCACGGCCTGTATCGGGACACTGAAAGGCGAAATACTTACCATGACGAAGGACCAGCTGCACAACCTCATGAACCGGGACACCGGCATAGCGGTGCAGATACTCTTTCATATGCTTAATTCAACGGTCTACAGTTTTGCCAACACCAGCATGTTCCTTTCCGACATTCTGCAGTGGGGGGAAAAGGCAAGCCGCCGTGTCATTACCGACGAGATGACGGGCGTGTACAACAGGGCATTCCTGGATGACGCCCTGGAAAATTTCTTTTCCATTTCCGTAAGCAATAACAAGCCCCTCTCGCTCATCATGATGGATATCGACAATTTCCGTGACATCAATGAAAAATACGGCAATAAAACCGGTGACTCCCTCATCAAGGCCCTGGTGGCCCTCATAGAAAGAAACATCAGCAAACACGGCATCATCGCCCGTTACGGCGGCGATGAATTTTCCATACTCCTGCCCGAGGCGGACCTCGCCAGGGCCGGAAGCATCGCAGAAAATATCCGCAGCGATGTTGAAAAAACCGATTTTTCCTCCTTTTTCGGCGGAGAAGCCATCACGGTAACCACCAGCCTGGGCATCAGCTCCTTTCCCGAAACGGCCCGGGAACTGGCGGTATTCCGCGAGAAAGCCGATGCCTCCCTGTACCAGGCTAAAAAACTGGGCCGCAACCGCGTAGAGCACGTTGACTGACCAGCCACACTCCAAGGCCCCCGGCGAAAGTATCAATATAATACCGGCACTCATTCTCGCCGCCCCCACAAGGGGCGTTGAAACCTCTTAATCATCTGAAAATAATCTTTTAAAAATTCTGAACAACAGCAATTTCAAAACCCCTCCCGGGGGTGGCGACTGTATGTTTATGAACAGTTTGACTATTTTCGCCGGGGTCTTTGCTCTCACAACATTAATGACTTGACAATCTGCCATTTGCTTTACTGTTAGTAATATTATTTAACTACCAGTAAAGTATAATACACGGAAACACTGCAGTGACACAGAAACGAAGGGAACGCGAAAGGCAGCTGCGCATGCAGTCCATCCTCGACGCGGCAAAAAGGATGTTCATATCGCGGGGATATCGCAAAGCCACCATGGATGAAATCGCCGGCGAGGCTGAAATATCCAAACCCACCATATACCAGTATTTCAAGACCAAGGACGAACTCTACTGCGCCATTACCTATCCCGTCATAGAGGACCTGAAAACGGACATGGAAACCATGCTGGAGAAAATATCCGCCGGCCTGTACGCCTCGGGAGCCGCCATCATCGGTGATCATTTCGCTACCTATTACCGGATCTTCAGCCGCGACCCCGATGCATTCCGTATTTTCATGCTCTTCAACCTGACGGACATCATCGACGAGGTAACCGAGGACGTACGTTCCAGGGTCATCGAAGCGGCTCGGCTGCGCTATCGCGGCATGAGAAAGATTTATACCCTGGCCATGGACCAGGGCCTCATTAAAAAATCCGACGTGTACCAGCTCCAGGACCTTCTCTGGGGCGCCTTCCAGGGTATCGTTCAGTCCCTGGATATGAAGAAGCCCGGGGAAAGGCTCAACAAAAACCTGAAAGCGACGCTCACCTTTGCTGAAAATGTTTTCATAGAAGCACTGGTGTTGAAATAACGAGGAGGATAGTGCTGTCATGATCGACCATTTTTTCCATCCCAAAGGCGTGGCCGTCCTGGGCGCCACGGACAATCCACAGCGCGGCGGATTCCACATACTGAGAAACGCCCTGGGAGGATACACAGGCAGGGTCTATCCCGTAAACCCCAAGTATACCAAAATACTCGGCGTTCCCTGCTATCCCGACATCGCTTCCATACCGGAAAACTTTGACCTGGTCATATACTTCATCCCGGCGAAGTTCCTGCCCGAAACCATTAAAGCCTGCGCGACCAAAAAAGTGAAGGCCATCATCATAGAATCGGCGGGTTTTTCCGAGACAGGAGACGAGGGACGCCGTCTCCAGGATGAATCGGTGAAGCTGGCCCGGGAAAACGGCATCCGGCTCTGGGGCCCCAACTGCATGGGCCTCCTGGACGGTCATTCCCGCAATGTTTTCTCCTTCATGTACCAGGATAACTGGAAAACCCTCATGCAGCCCGGCAATGTTTCCCTCATCGTCCAGAGCGGCATGCTCTCGGCCGGTTTTCTCATGATGATGCTGGAACGCGGCGGCATGGGCCTCAGCAAGGTGGCCTCCATCGGCAACAAGTGCGACGTTAACGAAACGGAACTGCTGGAATACTATATCAACGACGACAACACCGACGTCATCGGCCTCTATTCGGAATCCATCAGCGATGGGAGACGGTTCCTGGAGCTGGCCCGTTCCACGCATAAACCCATCGTCATACTCAAGGCCGGCAGAAGCCCCATGGGGGCCAAAGCGGCCATGAGCCACACGGCCAGCCTTTCCGGCGAGTCGGCCGTATATAGCGGCGCCTTCAAACAGGCCGGAATAGTCCAGGTCTACGACACCCATGAGCTCATGGACGTCATCCGCGGCTTTTCCAAAACCGTTATGGGAAACTGCACCGGCGGAACGGCAGTCATCACCTTTTCAGGCGGCGCCGGCATCATCACCACGGACCTCCTCCATGACCAGGGTCTTCCCCTGGCGGAACTCTCACCGGAAACCCTGCGGGAGATTAAAAGCGTCTTCCCGGAATGGATGGATCCCACGCACCCCGTGGATCTGTGGCCAGCCGTGGAGAAAAACGGTCTGGCGAAAGTTTATACGGCTGCCCTGGAGGCTGTCATGAAGGACCCCGGCGTCGATTCCGTCATCGTTGAGGGCCTGGCTTCCACATTCACGGGGCCCGATCACATGGCTGACCTGGCAAAGCTCAAAGACCTGTATGAAAAACCCGTGGCACTGTGGCTCATCGCACCGGGCGGCCAGGAATACATGGACAAATACCGCACCGTTGCCGAAAATGCCGGATTGCCTGAATTCACCGAGATCAACCGATGCGTCACGTTTATAAAAGGCGTAAAGGATCATTACCGGAAAAAGAGGCAGCTGGGGCTCATTGCCTGAGGTAAAGCCCTGATCTCTTTATTCCCGTGGAAAGATATTAAGGGAACCGCTATAAATCATTTCATGAAAAGAATGGACGACGCGATGAGAAACTGCGCGATATAATACAGGCCGTGATTCACCACAACATAGGCCGGCGTATTTTTTCCTTCACCGAAGTAAGTCCCGGAAAGCACCAGGTCGGAAAGAAAAAAGAAAACGCTTCCGGCGGACATGACATACCACACCGTCTCCCCGGTTACGTATGCCGCCACAAAGGATGACGATGCGGTCATCATAAGGGAAAGTCCATATATAAAGCACGTGACTTTAAACGCGCCCATATTCAGTTTGAGCGGCTTTTCCAGGGCGATATTTATCACCGCACCGGCCAGGGCAAAAGCGAGAGAAATGATAAGGGTGAGCATGTTCCAGTCGTAGTGTGAGAATATCGCCGTGATGAAAAAGATATGACCGGCAAAAAATGAATAGAATCCGGCATAGAGATAGACATCGGCATCGCCGGGATAGGCGTATTTAAGATCGAGCCAGATGTCTCCCAGGAGTCCGCACACCAGGCCGGGAATGATGAGCAGGCCGTACCGGTACTGCTCAGGATTCATCGCCAGAGCTGCACAGGCCGTAACAATGAAAAAGAATGACGGAATGGACTTTGTCAGGGTACCGGGAAGCCCCCCTTTTCTGACCCTTACTACAAGAAAAAACAGTGTTGCGACGATGCCGGGAATGAGTGCTAACCAGTACATGATGAATCCTCCATGATATAATATTTAGTTTTCAAGAATCGTTATTTCCACACGCCGGTTTTTCCTGCGCCCCTCTTCCGTGGAATTGTCCGCCGCAGGCTCCCTGGACCCCTTTCCCTGCGTGACGATACGGGTCTTATCGCAGGCGCCTTTTGAAACGAGGAAACCGGCCACGGCCATGGCCCGCTGTTCCGACAGGACCTGCGAGGTCTTTTCATCACCGACCCGCGCCGTGTGCCCTGTCAGGAGAAAATCGCGTTCCGGGAATTGTTTTAAAATATCAGCTATTCGCTTGAGTTTGTCCTTTTCCGCGTCGGTCAGCTCATCGGAATTGGGCGGAAACCGGACGTCCTCCAGCACGATTGTGACGCCATTCTTGTCTTTCCGGACCGATGCGTCGGCAATGTTGTCCTCTTTTATTTTTTTGTTCAGGTCATCGGCAAGGCGGTCACGGTCAAGCTTCGGCGATTTCAGAAGCCGTCCCTCGGCCTTTCCCCTGTATTCGACCGAGGAGGCATTGGAGAGAAAGAAGAGGAAATCGAAATCCTCACGGTAAGAATGAAACTGTCCGGCGGCCCTATCCCACCAGTAGAGCTGTGACGATGTGCCGGTAATTTTCACCGGTACGGGCCTTGCCGGAACGCCCTCGTACTTCACCTGGTGAAAAACGGTGAATTCCACCTTCAGCACGGCGGTCTTCACACCTTCTTTGATCTCATCCCTGAGATAGGTATAGTGCACCTTTACGGGGAATCTGAAGGCATTGGCGATACCGTAGCTCCTGCGGAAATCATGGGCCTCCTCGGCATCGCCCGTCCAGGTATCGCCGGGTTTCACCGCCCCTTCGGGAAACCGGGGAACATTGCGCACGACCGGCATGAAAAATGACGGGTCGATGGTAAAAACACCCAGTTCATCACGCCAGAACTGCGACCGGTAACTTTCTTTAAGATAAAAGGTGTTGAACATGCCCTGAAACGATTCTGACATCTGAAAATCACAGTCAAGCCGGCCGGAACCGCCTTTAATCTCGGCGGTATCCACGGCGACCTTGTTCAGTATCATGGACTGATGGGTAAGGACGCCGTTGATGAGCACATCCTCTTCCACTTCAGTTACTATCCGGTACTTTTCACCCGGCACATACTTAAACCGCAGCTTTTGCGGGGCGGCTTCTTCACCGGCAAAAAGCGAACTCCCGGCCAGGAGAATGACCATAATCATTTTTACGGTTCTCTGTTTCATCGGTGATACTTCTCCAGTCCTTTTGAATATCTTCTACAGGTATTTTTTATTATTGACAGAAAACACCGGTCAGGCAAGACTTTTTTTAAGGCCCTGGTGCCTTAATTTACGCGTCTGTAGCTCAGTGGATAGAGCAATGGCCTCCGAAGCCATGTGTCGCACGTTCAACTCGTGTCAGACGCACATACTGCAGTACCGCTCTCAAATACACCTTGTTCCTTTTGCGAACCCCGTCCGGCGGGACGTTTGATACCGCTTTCCTCCGCAGGAAACCGGGGTCCCGGCGGTCACTTATCGAACCTGTCCCGATAGGTGCATTTTCTGCATAATTCCTCGACAACCACCCGTCCGGAGAAACCACGGGCGATATTCAAGGCACGTTCACTGTAGATTATCTCAGAGAATGGCGTATCATGAATATTACCCAAATTTACGATCCCCTGGCCGTCGAGACAGCAGGGGACCACGGTACCGTCCACGAGCAGGGCGGCCTGTCTTTTCAATCCATAACAAAAACCATGAGGATGGTTATCCGGAGATTTCATATCGGGCCAGAAAAATTTTTCCGCCCTGCTTAAATAAATTTTATTCAGCAGCCGTATCCCCTTCCCCGCAGCTTCTTTCTCCTGTTCCTTCACGGAGACGGCAAATCTCTTCTCCATGCGGTCAATTATCATCGTATTTAAGTCGTGTTCCGTTCCACCGTCCAGGTTCCACAGCTTGAATTCTATGAACATTTTCGTTTTTTTTACGGCATCCTGGGCAAAGGAAAAAATATCATCGAGATATTTTTCCTGTTCGTAACGGTCCGGCTGCCCTTCCAGGCTGTGAAGAGAAAAACTTATCTGCCGGAGGGCCGGTTTATCCAGCAGCTCGTCTTTCAGTTTCCCTATGAGCAGGCCGTTCGTAGCCAGGCTGACCCTGAAGCCTTTTTCATGACTGATGTCGAGAAAGCGGCCGAGAAGGGGGTGCATGAGCGGTTCACCCTTCACATGAAAGTAGAGGTAGTCCGAGAACTCTTTTACCTGGTCAAGGATCAGGATAAATGTTTTTTCATCCATGAATTCCGGTTTTCTTCCCGAACCGGGACAAAAGCTGCAGCTCAGATTACAGACATTGGTTATTTCTATATATATTCTTTTAAATCTTTTCATGGCGATGATATTCGGCCGACGGGAACGATTACTCAGCGGTGCCGATCCCCAGTTTCTTCTGCATCTCTTCCAGAGAGACATTCTTTGTCTCAGGCACCATGATCTTCACCCATACAAGCTGCAGGACCATCATGCAACAGAAAAAAGCGAAGATGACCGAAGGCGCCAGTGATTCGGCCATGCGGGGAAAGAAGAGCGTCAGAAAGGCGGCAAAAAACCAGTGCGTAAAACTTCCCAGTGCCTGTCCGTTCGCCCGGTTCCGGTTCGGAAATATCTCGCTGATCAGAACCCATATAACGGTTCCCTGCCCGATGGCATGGGCCGCGATAAAGGCGAAAATGCAGATGGGGACGATGGAATAAGTCCCGGTGTGAAAGGCCCAGGCGCAGGTCCCCAGGGAGAGAATATAGCCGATAGAACCGATGTACAGCAGCGTCCGCCTGCCCAGCCTGTCAATGAGCCACAGCCCGACAAAGGTAAAAATCAAATTCATAATACCGATTCCCACGGACTGCAGCAATGCCGCGCGAGCCCCCAGGCCCGTCCATTCGAAAATTCGCGGGGCAAAATAGAGGATCGCGTTGATCCCCGAGAGTTGATTGAAGAAGGCGACGAAAAAGGCGAGAAGAATGGGGATCCGGAGGCTCATGGTCCAGAATTTTGCCGCCCTTTCACGGTGACCGGCAGAAGCCCTGACACTGTCGGCCAGTTCCTTTATCTCCCCCTCAGGCATCTCCGGGTTGATCAGGCGGAACACGCGAAGCCCTTCATCATACTTACCACCGTGCACTATCAGCCAGCGCGGACTTTCGGGAATGCCGAGACAAAAGAACGTATACAGCAGCGCGGGAAATGCCTCGACCCCCAGCATCCAGCGCCAGGCAATCTGTTCATTCACGAACCTGGCCAGGAGGTAGTTCGACAGGAACGCGACCAGAATTCCGAAAACGATGTTAAACTGAAACATACCGGCAAGACGCCCCCGCAGCCGTGCCGGGGAAATTTCAGAAATGTACATTGGAGCGGCGACCGTGGCCATGCCGACCCCGAGCCCGCCGATAAATCGCGAGACCATGAAGAAAAACTTTTCCGGCGCGATTCCCGAGGTGATGGCCGAGACAAAATACAGGGCCCCTATAAAAAACAGGGTCTTCTTCCTGCCCCACCGTTCCGCGGGCCATCCGCCCGTCAGCGAACCGATTACCGTTCCCCACAGGGCGCTGCTCATGGCCAGGCCGTGCATGAAGCCCGTCATGTTCCAGACCTGTTGTATCTTCTGCTCAGCGCCGGAGATGACAATCGTGTCAAATCCGAAAAGAAACCCGGCAAGGGCCGCTATCACCGACCAGGAAAACAGGCGTTTATGTTTCATTCTTTTCTCCATGCAGAGGTTATGGGACTTCACCGGATTCGGGCAAAGAGGGCAGTGCGCCCTTCACCGTGCATATATACGCGGCCAGGGCGTTCGCATCCCTGTTTATCTCACTGAGGGGATTTCCCGCCAGGAACCCCGTGATCATTGCGGCGGTAAATGCATCCCCGGCGCCTACGGTATCGACAACAGTGATTTCGGGACTCACGGAGAAATCGGCTTCCTCACGGGTCATCATCCATGCGCCCTTCGCCCCGCAGGTCAATGCCGCAATACGCAGATCGAAAATATCCATGAGCTGTTCCAGTTGTTCCCGGTCCGTTCCGGAAAGACCGAACATTGCCGCAAGCACCGGCAGTTCTTCATCGTTGAGCTTCAGAGCATTGGCGGCTTCCAGCGAGCGCCGGAGTATCTCACGGGAATAAAACTGCATTCGCAGATTCACATCGAAGACCCGCAGACATTTTTCAGGCACTCCCGCCAGACATGATTCAATGCAGGACCGAGACAGCTCACCGCGCTGGGCCAGCGTTCCGAAGCAGATGGCATCGAGCCTCGCGAGGACCGGCTTCAGGTCTTCTGACCAGGGTATGTGGTCCCAGGCGACTCCTTCCCTGATCTCGTATGCCGGCTTACCCTGCGCATCAAGGACGATATTGACGACCCCCGTCTCAAATTCTGAACTGACCGCCAGGCAGGAAAGATCAACACCATGTCCCCGCAGATAATTCCGGGCCCGCACACCCCTGTCATCATTGCCAACACAGCTTATCAGATATGCCTGCGCTCCCAGGCGCGCACACTGGCATGCCACATTGGCGGGAGCGCCGCCGAGCTGCTCACCTTCGGGGAAAACATCCCAGAGAACCTCTCCTATTCCTGCGACACAATACCTGTCTTTCAACTGATCCTTCTCCGGCTCATTTTCAATTGTTCCCGCCCTTTCTTTTCTTCATTGCGATCACGGCAATACCGAAAATAATTGCCAGTGCGGCTCCCATTGCCGTCGGCAGTATACTGCCATGAAATGTTTCTTCATCCTCATTATTTGCGGAATTCGGTACGGGTAAATCCACCGGCATACTCCGCTCCTTCTCCTTAGCCACGGGCACAATGACGCGTGAACGCTTTTTCCCGGGACTCTTTACCATCTTTTCAGCGTTACCCCTGGAGAACAGCCTCAGGTGATAATCGTATAATATCTCTTTCTCTTTGACGGTAAAATTTTTACCGTCGATATATGCGGAAAATTTCACTTCCTGGTTTTCATTGATTTTATCCATGGCCCAGTCACGGTAATCGCTTTTCAGCTTGATAAGCCTTTCATAATAATCGATATCCTCGGTGAACCATTCCTTCACCCTGTCTTTTTCCGATTCATCCACCCCGGACCGGTAATCTTTAGCCTGTTCCTTCTTTATGCTGTGGTAATCCCTGGTAATGGGCTTTTCCGGTTGATCCGCGGCATCAAGCGCAGGAGAGCAAATTATCAGAGTGAGCAGTACATATAATTTTTTCATGGTATTTTTATTCATCGCTTGCATGTTTTAAGGCAATAGTATTTGTTGTTAAACCGGTCGCTATATAAAGATAGGCAGAAATACCTCATGGAAATCAAGCAGAAAACCCGGAGACTTTTTGAATAAATTCAAAATTATCCCCGGGGATTACCGCCCCGGAGCATGATCCGGGAACAGGTGTATATCCCTTCTCTACCATAAGCAGGTATTCTCCCGGCAGCGGTAAAACCATAAACTTATTGACGAAAACGGGCTTTCCTGTAGATTTTTCATTTACACCCTTAAAACAATACGCAGGTGCGACATGATACAGATTAAGAAACTCAATGACCTGACAAAACCGGAACTGGACCGTCTGTTCAACCGTTTCGGCGATGATTTCAGTTCCATCATGATGGAAACCGTGGTCCCCATTGTCAATGATGTGCGGCACAGCGGTGATAAAGCCGTAAAAAAATACACGGAAAAATTCGATGGTGTTCAGCTTGACAGCATCCTGGCCACGAAAGAGGAGATCGGGGCGGGATATAAAAACACGCCGAAACACATTCTCGAGGCCTTTACGGAAGCTAAAAATAATATTGAAGAATTTCATCTCCACCAAAAACGCGACGCCATCATATACAACCGGGGCGGCTCCACGCTGGGCATCATGTACCAGCCCATTGAAAGCGCCGCCATGTACGTACCGGGGGGCAAGGCCTCGTACCCGTCATCGGTCCTCATGGGAGTCATTCCGGCGCAGATCGCCGGAACGAAAAACATCTCCGTCATCACTCCTCCCGACAAAACGGGACGCGTTCCCGACACGATTCTCGCCATATGCCATATCCTGGGCGTGGACCGGGTGATCAAATCGGGCGGCGCCCAGGGAATCGCCGCCGCCGGTTTCGGCACAGAAACCGTTCCAAAAGCGGAAATCATCGTGGGCCCGGGAAACATCTACGTCACGGCGGCCAAAACCTATCTCTTCAGCCTGGGCGTCATTCAGATCGACTCCATGGCGGGCCCCTCGGAGGTCCTCATCATCGCCGACGACCGGGCCAATCCGCGCTGGGTCGCCTTTGACCTCCTGTCACAGGCCGAGCATGAGGAACGGGCCCTGGCGGTCCTGGTCACCACATCACGATCCCTGGCGGAAGCGGTTAATGAGGAGATAAAAAAGGATATCGACTCGGGATGCGGAAGACATGAAATCAAGAAGACATCGCTCCGGAACGCCTCTATCCTCCTCGTGGACTCTCTTGACGAGGCCATACAGTTCTCCAACAGCTATGGGCCGGAACACATGGAATTCATGGTGGAAAATCCCCTTGAATACCTGCACCGCCTGAGAAACGTGGGCTCCCTCTTCCTGGGCGACCATGCGCCCGTGGCCGTCGGCGACTACTATTCGGGGACAAACCACATCCTTCCCACGGGCGGGGCAGCGCGGTTCTCATCGGGAACCTCCGTGGAGACTTTTATGCGCCGCACAACGTTTCAGCACCTGACGCGCGACGCCCTGAAAAAGGCCCGGGGGCCCGTGAACATCATGTCGAAGGTCGAGGGATTCGACGACAAGCACGGCGGTTCCATCGACGTGCGGTTCGGGAAGGAATGATATATGCGGCCCAATAACCGGGAAGCCATCTTAAAAACAGCGCGGAAGCTCTTCCTTAAATACGGGTACAGCGGGATTTCCATGCGCACCATCGCGGCCGAGGCGAAGCTGACCACGGGTGCCGTCTATTTTCATTTTAAGAACAAGAAGGATATCTACAAGACCATCTGCATCGAGGCCACGGAAATACTGATACGTAAATTCAAGGACGCCACGGCCCGCCAGGAGATGCCCCAGAACAAGCTCATATCCACCTATGACGCCTTCATTTCATTTTTCAATGAAAACAAGGAACATTACAACCTGCTCATGGAATATAAATCCGCCTATGATTCCGGCGACGACACGGAAAATGACGAGATCGTGGCGCAGATGAGGCTCCTCATGTCCATCATGGCCGAGACAATAACCCAGGGTATCGATCAGGATATCTACCGCGACGTGGACCCCGTAAAACTATCGCTTCTCCTGGCCTCGGTGACGGAAGGCATGCTGCAGTATAAAAAGATGGGCATCTTCGACGCTATCAATGTATCGGACCGGGAATTCAGAACCTTCATGGCCGACATCATCGGCACCGGCATTCTGAAACGCCGTTAATAATTCAAAGTGAAATTTATTGACGTAATCGGATGCAGAAATAATCTGAGCATCACTATTACAGTCATGACGGAGAAGTGATTATGGAATGGATTATTGCGCTTATTACACTTACTTTTCTTGAGATCGTCCTGGGCATTGACAATATCATTTTTATTTCGATACTGACGGGGAAACTTCCCGATTCACAGAAAAAAAAGGGACGGGTTTTGGGCCTGGCCCTCGCCCTGGGCTTCAGGATACTACTTCTCATCTCACTGACCTGGATGGTGAAGCATCTGACAAAACCGCTCTTCTCCGTTTTCTCCTCGGACTTCAGCATACGGGAGATCATACTCGCCGCCGGGGGGATATTTCTTCTCGCCAAGAGTACCAGCGAAATTCATCACAAAATGAATATCGCAAACAATAATGAAGATAACGTACCGGTAAAGGTGAATTTCCTGGGCACCATCATTCAGATAGGTCTCCTCGATATAGTTTTTTCATTCGACTCGATCCTGACCGCCATAGGACTTACCGACAGGCTCCCGGTCATGATAACAGCTGTTGTTCTCTCAATTATCATCATGATGATTTTTTCAGGAAAGGTTTCCGATTTCATACACAAGAATCCGACACTGGAGATACTGGCTCTTTCTTTTCTCCTGTTGATTGGATTTATGCTCGTACTCGAGGGCTTTCATTACGAGATACCGAAAGGATACATATATTTCGCCGTATTCTTCTCCCTCTTCGTAGAGGTCCTGAACATGAAGCTCCGCACCAGGAACAAGCGACTCAGGGAAACGGTTACGGATGGAATGCCAGAATAGGCCGTCGGTGCAAATAAGCGCAGTTACACCGGATTGTTTATGCACTCGATTGATATTTTATCGCAGCAGGATATCGCCGGGAATGACGGAACGGTGACGGACTTCAATGGACGTTCTGATTGAAATGTTCCAGGAGCTTGATCTGGTCGAAGAGATGCTCCAGGGACGGTGAGAGTTTCAGGGAAAAATGGCCGCCGTTGGATTCATACTTCTGCTTGATATCGAGAAGAAACCCTATAAAGGAGGAATGGACCTCCCTGGTGGTAGTGAGGTCAAAAACGAGCTTCTTTTCAAAATTCACGCGGATAATCTTATCGAAATAGTTTGATGCCGTTTCAAAATCGATATATTCGGGAAAATGATACACAATGGCATCATTTTTTTGAAGCGAGCTGTTCATGACATTCATGGTGAGTCCATCCATACGATTGATGTTTTTTTTAATCAAAATATGTGACATAATCCTGATAACACAATGGTATTTCTGTCAAGTTTTTTTTACTTTAATTTTTATAGTACAAAATGAATTTACATTGCCGTAATACAAATAGCAGGATGTTCAAAACATAACCATCAGACGGTAAATTTTCAAATTTTATTCCAATCTTTCCTGTTTTTTCCGACAGCCATTGACAGCTTTCTTTCAGCGCAGTACCTTAAGAAAAATAAACCTGCTGTCATTATTAATATTGACAACAGGTATGATGAGAAATTGTAATCCAAGTATCATGACCGTGTAAACGGTCCTGAGACAGGTAATTTCAGTAAATCGGGGTTTTATATGTCAAAACAATGCTTTCTCCTCCTTGAAGATGGTACGGAATTCGAAGGAAAGAGTTTCGGATACGAGGCTGATACCATGGGAGAAGCGGTTTTTAATACTTCCATGAGCGGCTATCAGGAAATACTCACGGACCCTTCCTACAAGGGACAGATCGTCGCCATGACCTACCCCATGATCGGCAATTACGGCGTGAACGAAGAGGATGTGGAATCGGAAAAGGTTCAGGTTGCCGGTTTCATCGTTAAGGAATACAGCAAAACCTACTCAAATTTCAGGGCCACGTCATCCCTGGGAGATTACCTCAAGAAAAATAAAATCCCCGCCATAGAAGGGGTCGATACCCGTAAGCTTACCAGGCATATCCGCGACAAGGGAGCCATGCGATCCGGCATATTCTTCGAAAGGAAGGGGGCCATGGAAAAACTGCTGGCCCACCCTCTCATGGAAGGACTGGACCTTGCATCGGGCGTATCCTGCGCTGCCGCTTACGATTATACCGAAAAGGAAAAGGCGCCGCGTGTTGCCGTCTTTGATTTCGGCGTGAAGAGGAATATACTGCATCTTCTGGGCGAAGCGGGATTCTCTGTAAGGGTCTATCCCGCCAAAACGCAGCTTAAAACGGCTATCAAGGATGGAATCAGCGCTGTTTTCCTCAGCAATGGTCCCGGCGACCCCGATGCTATCGATTATGCCAGGGACCTGGTGCATGACATAGTAAAAGAAAAGATACCCACACTGGGCATCTGTCTCGGACACCAGATCATGGCCCTGGGCCTGGGAGGAAAAACATACAAGCTGAAGTTCGGCCACCGCGGCGGGAATCAGCCGGTTAAAAATTTCCTCACCAATAAAATAGAAATTTCATCCCAGAATCACGGTTTCGCCGTTGATATGGATTCCATGAAAGACAATCCCGATGTGGAAATTACGCACATAAACCTGAACGACAACACCGTGGAGGGGCTCCGTCACAAAAAACTGCCCATACTGTCGGTACAGCATCATCCCGAGGCAAGTCCCGGACCGCACGATTCACAATATCTCTTTGCGCAATTTTACGACATGGTCGTAAAGGGCTGATACTCTCCGCTTCAGGAGTTATCCGGTACTATTCGATTTGATCTCGAATCAGGCAGTATATATATTATTTACACAGGCATATCGAATAATTGTTGCCATTTCCGAACCGTCTTATAATATTTTCCACGGTTCTTCCGGGAACCGGCAAATTTTTTAACAAATAGCTTTTCAAACAAGACATAATACAACCAACCGCCCTGAAACGGGCACAGGCGTACTATCGATATATTTAAAATACACAGGAGCAGTGCAGGCAGTGAATAAATCAAAAGACATGAACTGGCATGATATCACCATTTCCTCGGAGAAACAGCCCTCCCTATCCCCCAATGCCCGGGTCGTCCTGGAACGACGATACCTGGCCAAAAACGACAAGGGCGAAATAATCGAAACACCCGAGGGATTATTTCAACGCGTGGCCAAATACGTGGCTTCTGCCGATTCATTCTACGGCAGGACAACGGAGGAAATCAACAAAACTGCCGATTGTTTTTATGATATCATGGCGGAACTGCAGTTCATACCCAACAGCCCCACGCTCATGAACGCCGGAAGGCCCCTGGGGCAGCTCTCGGCCTGCTTCGTGCTTCCCGTGGAAGACTCCATGGATAAGATATTCGACTCCGTAAAGAACATGGCCCTCATACATAAAAGCGGCGGCGGTACGGGATTTTCCTTTTCGAAGCTACGCCCGCGCGATGATATGGTCAAATCAACTGCGGGAGTTTCCAGCGGTCCCGTATCCTTCATGAATATTTTCAACGCGGCAACGGAGACCATAAAACAGGGCGGCACGCGGCGAGGCGCCAATATGGCCATCCTCAACATTGATCACCCCAATATCATTGAGTTCATCCGCGCCAAGGAGGACGGAACGGCGCTGACCAATTTCAACATATCCGTGGCCCTCACGGATGAATTCATGAATGCCGTCAAGGATGGAACCTCCTTCGACCTGAAGAACCCGCGCAGCGGCGCCGTTGTGGAAACGCTCGACGCCCGCGAAACCTTCAAACTCATCGTGGAAAAAGCCTGGAGCAACGGCGAACCGGGGATTGTCTTCATCGACCGCATCAACGAACACAATCCGCTTAAAAAAATCGGACTCATAGAGTCCACCAATCCCTGCGGCGAACAGCCCCTTCTTCCCTATGAGTCATGCAACCTGGGGTCCATCAACCTGAACAGCGTCCTGGTGGAAAATAACGGAAAATTTGAATTAGACTTTGACCTGCTGAAGGAAATAACCGTTACATCCGTTCACTTCCTGGATAATGTCATCGACATGAACCGGTATCCCCTTCCCGAAATCGACAGGCAGACCAAGGACAACAGGAAAATCGGCCTCGGCATTATGGGTTTTGCCGACGTTCTCCTCAGGATGGGCATCCCCTATGATTCCCAGGAGGCCATTGACCTGGCTGAAAAAATCATGTCGGCAATCCAGGCCGATTCCATGGAAAAATCCCGCGCTCTTGCGGTGGAGCGGGGCGCCTTCCCCAACTTTGAACACAGCGCCTATGCCGAAAAAGGCGAAAAGCCCCTGAGAAACGCCACAACCACCACCATCGCACCCACGGGTACCATCAGCATCATCGCCAATTCCTCAAGCGGCATAGAACCGGTCTTTGCCCTGGCATATATGCGCAATGTCATGGATAACGATATTCTCATCGAGACCAACCCCATATTCGAAGAAACAGCGAAAAAAATGGGATTCTACGACGCAGAGATCATGGAAATGGTGGCTGAACACGGCTCCGCGGCGGGCATTGACGGCATACCGGAAGAAATACAGAAGGTCTTTGTCACGGCCCATGACATATCGCCGGAATGGCATATCCGCATCCAGGCGGCTTTTCAAAAGTTCGTCGACAATGCCGTTTCAAAAACCGTGAACTTCTCCAACAGCGCCACTGTTCACGACATAGAAAAGGTCTACACCATGGCCTATGAACTGGGATGCAAGGGAGTCACGGTTTACCGCGACGGGTCCCGCGATGCCCAGGTACTCTCCACGAAGAGCACCGGCAAGGCAAAAAGTGAATCACCCGTGGAATCCCATTACGGCGACGGGCATATCGTACCAAGGCCGCGCAGTGAAGTAACCTGGGGTGCCACGAGAAAGATGACCACGGGTTGCGGCTCCCTTTACGTCACAATCAATGAAGACGAGAAGGGCATGTTCGAGGTCTTCGCCACAATGGGCAAGGGAGGCGGATGCGCCGCAAGCCAGACCGAGGCGGTAAGCCGGCTCATATCCCTGGGACTCAGGAGCGGCATTGAAAAGGATCAGATAGTCAAACAGCTCAAGGGAGTACGCTGCCCCAACCAGGCCTGGGCCAAGGGAGGAAGAATCTACTCCTGCGCCGACGCCATTGCCAAGGCACTGGAGAGCCATACGGGAACAACCGGCAAGAGTCCCATGGAAAATGAATCCGAACTGCAGGAAATATCAAAAAATCTGGCAGAAACAAACGGCAAGGGGAGCGATACGACCATGGTAGGCGTGTGTCCCGACTGCCACGGCCCCCTGGAGTTTGAATCGGGTTGTTCCGTATGCCGTTCATGCGGTTTTTCACGATGTGGTTGACGGTCATTGCCGCACATGTTACGGGTATTATTCTGCAAAATAATACCCGCACCAACATGATATATTATATCATTTCATTTTAACTTCTTTTTTCATCCTGGCTTTCCACATAAATTCATGGGGCCATTGCTTTATTTTACCGGATATAACCTGCGTATGACACACATTACAGGCTGAAAAGGCCACGGACGCTTCTCCGTGTTTTTTTATAAATCCCGCATTCCCTTTACCCCGTGAATCATCATGGCAGACACCACAGCTTCCCAGGCTCATGGCCTTTCCCTGATACTGGAGGGCCTGATAGTTATCGGTCTCCTTTGACGAAGGAGTCATGGCATGCGGACTTCCGTGGCAGGCCGGGCAGTAAAGATTTCCGTGGCCCGTTCCAGCATTCCGGTAAAGCACACTTTTCGTATCCACCTGGACAATGTCCTTATGGCAATCGGAACAGGCAGGTTCCTCCATCCAGGGAACTCGACCTTTTTTAATGCTGTCTGCCATTGTCTTTAAATCACCGTGACATTTAATGCAATTACCGTCATCGGCGGTATGACTTATGCTGCGGTTGCACCTGGTGACGGGACCGGGATGGCAGTCGTAGCAAAGAGCTCCCTTGTCGGCGTGGAAGCCGTGAATTGCTTCGGAAAGATATGTATTCGCCGAACCACGTCCTTTCATTCCCAGGGCTGGACTGCCGTGACACTCGGCGCATAACTTTGGTTTGCCTTTTTCCAGGTTTACTTTTTTAACCTTTTCATCATGCTTCCTCAATACATCAAGCATGACCGGTTTTACGTCATTATGACATTTTCCGCAGTTTATTTCATCAGATGTGGGAATCGTAGTCCTGGTCATGGCAAGCAGTTTATTATCCGCGTCATACAGAGAAATTTCGGCGACCTGAAAGGGATTCCATGTGCCGGAATCGTCAACAGGTGTTAAAGGAATGCCATTGGCCTGGAAATGATCGGTCATGGCAACCATGTTCCCCTGCAGGCCGTTATGTGTCTGCGGGTCCTCGAGATTCAGCCCCGTATCCCGCTCAAGAACAGCGCCGAAAAGTGTTTTAGCGTTATCCCAGAATTGTCCATAATCGGCGCCGGTTTTCGCGTTTTTCTTCCCATAGGAACGGGTATTATTGAGAATCCGGTAACGCAGAGAAACGTCTCCCGTTATTATCTCCGGTTTGACACCCCGTTTTATCACCTGGGCCCACAGTGTATTATAGGGCGGCAGAATCACCCCGTTGTCATACGTGCCATTGAGACAGTGCATACCGAGATCGTTCCAGGCCAGGATAATATAATTCGCATTATCCACAGCAGGTGTAATCCCGGATCCTGCTGTTCCGCACCCCTTCACGGAACACCCTGTAAACCATAAAACAACTGCCGAAATAAAAACAATGATTACCGATTGAAAAAATAATCCGGGCCTTTTGATCATATCACGCCTCCTCGAGAATGATAGAGATTAAGATATGAAAGACAACCGTAGCGCAATTATTACGGTTGAGGTCTTACTGAAGGTTCTTAGAGACTGATGAATACAAGAAAAAATAATCAATAATTCATTCAGGCGGCATGAAAACCCGCCATGCAGGTCCGCCATCAATTTCATGCCGTCTGAATTCAGGTTGTTATGGGCACTTCTAAAAATTAGGTTTTTCAAAGTTTGTGCCCACAAGGGAACATCTGCTGCTCAGGATGAACTAAAGGGGCCCTGCCAAATAATGTTTTTTACAGGTTCCCTTACTTAACAACTATGAATGTACCTTGCGCCTCTCCGCATATCTCACATGACGAGGGGACATCCTTGGAATATGTATTGCCGCACTTCGGACATACACTGTATGTTACTGATAATTGTTTCAGATCTTTTTTCTCCAGTGCTGCCAGGGCTTCCTTGTAAATGGCCAGGTGTTTTTTCTCTGTATCAAACGCATAGTTGAATGATGTGACGACTTCGTTCAACTGCGCCTCTTCGGCAGTTTTTATAAAGCCGGGGTACATTGTTTCAATCTCATAAGATTCACCCTTTATACCGTCCTTGATATTATCCAGGGTCGTTTTTACTGTAAACTGGGGGTTGATTGGATCCATTTTTTCACCGAGGCCTGAAAGTACCTCCATATCCCTTTTTGCGTGAATACTTTCAGCTTTTGAAGTGGCTTCGAACATGACGGCGAGCGGGCCAAATCCATCCTCCTTTGCCTTTTTCGAATATGCCGCATACTTTTGGCTGGCCGTGGTTTCACCCGTTATGGCCTCTTTCAGATTCTTAATAGTCTGATCCCGTGCCGTTTCCTTTGGTTTACAGCTGAAAGAAACAGCTGTAATCATAGACAAGACTAAAACAGCAACACCATACTTTTTCATGAATTACCTCCCGGGAATTTACCCTTTTTTTATCAATTTATGGCGGAATAAGTGATCATAATATAAATACCCGGCGGGAAATTTGCAATTATTTTTTTTTCAATCCATCGGGTAAGGAGCAGCATGCTGCGACTTATCCGATGCGGCTGTATTAAAATATGTTTGCTATTATCCGAGTCTGTTTATACATATGAACAAAGAGGTTCAAAGGAGAAACCCGCCATGATAAAATATGTTCTGTCAGCCTTTATGGCTATTATCATAATTCTTGTCGTCATTTATGCCGTTGGTTATCATCGGGCTACCAGTCTGCCCGACAACAGGCCGGCAGCTTTTATCCTGCAGAACAAAAATCCTGAGAAAAAAGTTGTTGTATGCATCGGCGACAGTATTACCCACGGCCGTGTGAGCTGCAACTATGTCGATATGCTGTCGGAAAAACTGGGCGAAAAGGGATTTATCTTCGTCAATGCCGGAATAAACGGCGAACTGGCCTGGAACGCCCTTCAGCGTACCGACGAGGTTATCCGGTGCAACCCCGATTATATAACCATCCTCATCGGATCCAATGACGCAAACGGATCACTGCGCGATTCCATAGCACGCCGCCAGATGAAGGAAATGAAACTCCCGCAGTATCCCGACAGGAAGTGGTACCGTAAAAACCTGGCATCCCTGTGTAATATCCTGCAGACGCAGACAAAGGCCCGCATCGCAGTACTCTCCCTGCCCCCCATTGGCGAGGATAAAAATCACGAATCCTTCCAGAGGGCCGGGGAATACAGTGCCATCATAAAAGAAGTCGCCGCAGACAAAAAATTAACCTATATTCCGCTCAATGAAAACATGCGGGCTTATCTCGACAATAAAACATGCAGCCCTCCGTCGCCCTACGATGATCATGAAATGATGATGTACAAAGCTATTTTCATGAACACCATTATAGGGAAAAGCTTCGATGACATAGCGACGGCAAATGGTTTCAGCCTCATGACGGACTACCTGCATCTGAACTGCAAGGGCGCTGCCATGACAGCCGATCTCATTGAAAATTTTTTGATGCAAAAATAAAAGAGGAAACCAGATAATGATTGAAAAAAAAATCAGCGATGAACTTATACGGACGCTCCTGGCAGCGCAGAAAAATGAGATAACCGAACACCACATCTACACCCGTCTCGCAAATAAAATCAGAGACCCCCGAAACAGTAAAATTCTTTTGGATATTGCCGGCGATGAACTGCGCCACTATTCGTTCTGGAAGGAATTTACCGGCAAGGACGTTCGTCCAAGCCGGTGGAAAATATTCAAATTTTTCTGGATATCGCGTCTCCTGGGCATAACCTTCGGCATCAAACTAATGGAACGCGGAGAAGAACAGGCCGTCATCAATTATGGATTCATCGCCCAATCCATTCCCGATGCCGACCGGATTATGGCTGATGAGGATGCCCATGAGAAGGAGCTCATCGGACTCATAGAAGAGGAGCATCTGAAATATATGGGATCCGTGGTACTGGGCCTCAACGACGCGCTGGTGGAACTCACGGGAACACTGGCAGGACTCAGTTTCGCTCTCCAGAACACACGCCTTATCGCCATTGCCGGGCTCATCACCGGCATTGCCGCCTCGCTTTCCATGGCGGCTTCGGAGTACCTTTCTACGAAATCCGATGAGAGTGGAGAAAATCCCCTGAAATCGAGCATCTATACCGGCATCGCCTATGTCATAACGGTAGCGATACTTATCGCTCCATACCTTTTACTGGACCATTATCTCCTGTGCCTGGCTATGACGCTTGTTAACGCCATCCTGATAATTCTCATATTCAATTTTTATATTTCCGTGGCAAGGGACCTTCCCTTCACGAAAAGGTTTCTCGAGATGTGCGCCATAAGCCTGGGCGTGGCCGCCCTTTCCTTCGCAATCGGATATGGCGTCAGAGTCCTCATAGGAATCGATGTTTGATGTTCTACATGCCGATGGTCTGAACATCACGGGGTAATTTTATTTCACTGATGGTTTTTACCATGATCGGCTTATTGAGCTTTACATCGTCGAACTGAACATCGATGCGCGTTTCGGCGTTTTTAATTACGATTGAGATCTGCCGGAAAAAAGAGCAGCTGTCGGAGGTGATTTTCTTCTTCAGGTAGATCTCCACCTCTTCCCTGGTCTTTTTATTCATCAGTTTTATTCTGTCGGGCTGGCCCGATGAAAATGATATGGTTTCATACCAGGCATCATTCTCCAGGATGAGATAGGATTTGTTGTCCTGCGGCGACGCCAGTCCGTCTTTCACCGTATAGCCGGCGAGAACCGGTATACGACCCGTAGCCAGGTCCTGAACTAATTTATAATCAAGATTTATGGTGCTGTAGTTCAGGAGGTTGATGGTATTGATATTATCCTTAAAAATCTTTTTTTCCGCGGGGAAATAAAAATATATCACGTCCCTGTCCTGAAACATATGAGTAATAGGGCTTTTAAATATAAAGTCGATAAAGGCCAGGGCCATTTTGCCTGCCTTCCGGTCAAATTGTGCATTTCCCAGGGCCTTGAATTTTTTGGTCTTCATGGAGCCCTCAATGGTCATGGAAGCCGATATCGTGTCGGGAGCCGCGCTATTAAAGGCCTTCACCGCATCAAGCATGGACCGGATTTTTCCATCCCCGGAGCGTATGACCGCCTCCTTTTTTTCTTCATGCAGTTGACCGCCGAGACAGCCGAGGCAAAACAGCAGCAGTGCCGCTGATGCGACGGCAATGGTCTTGAATTTCATCTTCATTCTGTCCTGTGATTATTTTTTTAAAACACCGCTGAGCTTTCCCCTGACTTTTCTGTTGTCATCAAGCTTCAGGGACTTCTTCCAGTAAAAAACCGCCCGATCGGCATCGCCGATTTTAAAATACGTGTCCCCGATGTGATCATAAACTACAGGGTCCGGGGAACTTGTTTTATCCAGCTGCTTCTCGGCCATGAGGAGTTTTTCCAGGGCCAGGGGATAATTGCCCTGCCGGTAATAGGCCCAGCCCAGAGAATCCAGGTATGCCCCGTTGTCCGGTTCGGCAAGAAGCGCCTTCTGTATCAATTCAAGAGACCTGTCTATCTTCATATCATTATCAGCATAGAGATAGCCGAGGTAATTATTCACCCTGGCGCTCTCAGGATTTTTCTCATGGGCTTTTTCAAGAGAGCTTATCGCCTCATTCAGTTTTTTATTCTTTTCCTGTATGACGGCGAGATAAAAATAGTAGGTCTCGCTGCCATCGTCCAGTTCAATGGCCTTGAGCATGTTTTCCTCGGCGAATGTATAATCTTTCACCCACAGAAACACCAGTCCCTTGTAAAAATACGGCTTGGGATTTACCGGTTCACGCCTGGAGGCCATTTCAAAATGCTGAAAAGCCATATCATAATTTTTCTGCAGGCCGTACAGGTACCCCATGTGCAGCAGCATGTCAGTGTCGGGATTGATTTCGTTCACCCTCCGGTACCGCACCAGGGCCATGGAATAATCCTCATTCTCCTCATAAATCCTGCCCAGGTAATAAAAGGCTTCCGCGACGCTGTCATCTATCTCAACGGCGCGAGTGAAGCATTCCCTGGCTACGGACATCAAGCCCGACTGGTATGAAATAATTCCGGCGCTGATCAGCTCATTGAACTCGCTCCTCGTATCGCCGGCCCGCCGGTAAATATGCGCCATGGCTATGTGCGGCGTTATGGCCCTGGGCCTGTTTTTAATGATGGCCGTGAGCACATTGGCGGCTTCATCATCTTTCTGCCGCATTTCCAGGAGCAGCCCCTGGGCCTGAAAGCCTTCAACGGTCCTGCCGTCAATGGCTTTTCTCAGATAATGAATCGCCCTTACGTCATCCCTGAGATAGAGAGACCTTCCCATGATGCCGTTCATTGCGCTGTTATCGGGAACCATGGCAAGATACTGGAGGGCGAATTCCTGCGCATTGTCCAGGTCATATCGAAGCATGTAGAGAATGGCCAGCATATACAGGGCCTTATCATTGGTATTGTTGATGACATAGACCTCGCGGTAATACGCAAGAGCCTTCTCGTAATCATTATTGTAGAATGCCAGGTACCCTAAATAGTAATACGAGTATTCCCTGTAGTAGTTTTCATTGGCCGAATTGTTGGATAATTCAATCACCTTCCTGAATATCCGCCCGGCATTATCACGGTCCGACATGGATTTCAGATAATGTTCACCCAGAAGGAAAAGGATATGGATATCCCCGGGGTTGGCCCGGCAGTATTCTTCCAGAATTTCAGCGGCCTTTCCCTCATTTTTAAGGCGCATATAGATGTTATACGTCCTGTTATACGGCTCCTGAAAAGATGGATTCAGATCGATTGCCTTCCGGGCATACTCCAGCGCCGCGGGGAAATTATAGAGATAAAAATAGCAGTCCGAAATCTGGGACCAGACGCGGTCAAGGGCGCGCTCCGATGCCTGTGCCTCCTGGAAATACTCCAGGGCCTTAGTCAGGTATTCCGTGCGCTTCGGGTCCTGGGGATTTTCGATTGCGTATTGCTTGTAATGAAGGCCATAACTGTAGAGGGACCAGTCTTCCCTGATCAGAATATCATTTTCATTCGGGGATGAATTCCCCGGTTCCGAAGCCGCTTTGATTCCTTCCTTCTGCCCTGTCGTAGCACAGTGGGTGACAGGTATAAGCAGTAATAGCAGGAATGCTGTTCTGATAGTCAATTTCATGTATTCGTCCTCTGATATCGGTTCCAATTAATTGCAGGCAGTACCGAATCGGAACTAAGATATCAATTCACGGTAAAATTGTCAAATGATATTGTCCACATCATTTACCCGTACACCAGGCATGCCATTCCCTACCGGACAGTCATATTTTTGTAACAAAAACCCCATATTCCATTCAATATTTCATAGATACATGAAGAAAAACCTGATTTATGCCTGATATAAAGTGAATATATAAGGAGGAAAATTATGTACTTTGGAATAGATCCCCTTTACTGGATGATCATGGCACCCGTACTTGCACTATCACTTCTGGCATCATTAAGGGTAAAGAGCACCTTTAAGAAATATTCACGTTCCTTTGTCAGGTCAGGAGTGACAGGAGCAGAAGCGGCACGCAGGATACTGAACCGCTACGGTCTCTCCAGTATTAATGTTGTGGAAACAGGGGGCTTTCTCTCGGACCACTATGACCCGGCCCGCAAAGTAGTACGCCTTTCCCCGGAAGTTTACCGGGGCAGCAGCGTGGCTGCCATAGGGGTCGCCGCCCACGAAACAGGCCACGCCCTTCAGCACAAAGAAGCCTATTCACCTCTCCTGCTGAGAAACATGATGGTTCCCGTAGCATCCATAGGATCAAATTTCGCCTGGATCATCATCATCGCCGGTCTTCTTCTCAGTTTCACCGGCCTGGTAAAAATCGGCATCGCCCTTTTCAGCGTGGTAGTCCTTTTCCAGATCATCACGCTTCCCGTGGAATTCAATGCGTCAAGCAGGGCAAAACAGATACTGGCTGCCGAAGGTATCGTATCACCGACCGAATTACAGGGAGTCAGCAGCGTCCTTTCCGCTGCGGCCATGACCTATGTAGCTGCTGCCGCTTCGGCCGTGGCAACACTGCTCTATTTTCTCATGCGGGCCGGTTTTCTCGGTGGAGATGAATAACCTGTAAAAAAACACTTGATGTTTCAAGCCGCTAAATAGTAAAAATGTTTCATGGCTGCCGTATCACGTTTGAAGATACAATTCCCGCGCCCGAATTTAGCAAATAACCGGACCTGATGAAAGGAATACTGAAAAAATTATTAATTATACCAAAACAGCTCGTGATCAGACCCCTCCGTGCCATTAAAAAGCTCATTTTCAACGACCTGCGGCTGGTAATACGGAATTATGAGGAACATGACGGCGAGCTTTCCACCTGTGCCATCGCATTTTTTCTTCTCATCTCCTTTATTCCCGCTTCTCTGGTAATTATTTCACTGCTCAGTTTTTTTTACAAATCGGGCGATATGGTTACCTTTTACCTGAACCAGCTGAAGCTCCAGCTGCCGTCAATAAATATCGAAAGACTCGTGGCCATCCTCGACCAGATCGTGTATACGAAAAGATACCTGGCCTTTATCTGGATTCCCTTTCTCTTCTGGTGGGGCAGCCTTGTTTTTGATATTTTCGAAAGGGTACTGGAAAAGGCTTTCAGGATAGGGGAAAGCAGGCGGTACTGGAAGGCGAAAATACGGCACTTCCTGATAATCGGGGGTATCAGCATACTGGCCCTGTCTTTTACTATCATTTCCAACTTTATCGCCATCGCTAAAAACAGCGATATAATCTCTTTTATTGAAAGGAATATGAAAACAGTGCCGGTCCTTCACGACTTTATCATAGCGATCGGCCATATCCCCTTCCTGCTTTCTTCGATATCCACACTGGCCGTAAACACACTTCTTTTTTTCACCCTCTACCGCTTTGTGCCTCCGAAAAAACTGGACAATAAATCGCTCTTCCAGGGGGCGCTCTTTGCTTCATTCAGCTACGAGGTCATCAAATCGCTCTTTTCCTACTATATAACTGAAATAAATGACTATTCTTCCATCTTCGGCCCCCTCTCCACCATTGTCATCCTCATGATATGGATATGGTATACCTGCTTCCTCTTTGTCATCGGTGCTGAAATGGCCTGGGTCTTTTTTGAAAACAGAACCGTTTCGTATGAACTTGATTTTGACAGCGGGGAATGACTCTGTATGGGATTTTTCCCGACTTTATTGTTGACTCACGGCCAAAAAGGCGTATAATGTATCAGCATCTTTACTAATTGAAACGTCCCTACGGCCATGAGACAGATTCCCGATAATGAAAAATTAACCGTCCTGGCTGTCGATGATTCGGCAGTCATGCTCGAAGCCCTGAAAAAACTTCTGGATCAGGATTATCATCTCATCCTGACAAAAAGCCTTGCCGATTTTGAAGCCGTCATTAAATCCGTAACACCGGAGATTATCCTCCTGGACCTGAACCTCCCCGATGGAAACGGCATCGATATCTGCCGCTCCCTGCGTGCCGAAAAAGCATTTTCCGAAACGGCAATTCTCATCATAACGGCCACGACCGATTCTGATACTATTGAAAAAGGCTACCTGGCCGGAAGCGACGATTTCATCCGCAAACCCTTTATTCCTTATGAGCTGAAAGCAAAAATACTGATGTTCGAAAAGATCATACGGGATAGATCCAACATTCATGCGGCCTACATCTCCCAGCTTGAACTGAACAATAAACTCAATACCTTCAATCAGATCGTTCAGGAGAACATAATCACCCGGGACCCGGAATCGAGTTTCAAGACAGCGGAGCACCTCTCGGAAATCATCAACGTGGGCTACATTGAAGTGGTCAAAAAGCAGGGTCCGCAATTCATCACCCTGGTGAAAAAGGAATATGAGGAATCGGGTAAATACCGCCCCTTCGAGGAACTGAATAAAATACTCAGTATATCGGAAAGGTTCGCCGCCGGCAGCGACACCATGCGTATCAAATCGGGAGATTCTCACATATACTGCCTGGTAATTCCCCTCCTCCTCGGTGAAAAAATATTCGGTTACATTCTGTTCGAAAACAATACACCCTTCCGCGACGACGACCAGAAAATGATAAACCTTTTCTCAAATTTTTTCACCATTCTGCACAACCGCTTCAGCGTGGAGCACGCCATCGAAAAAATGAACAGCGAGTATAAATCCGAGGTTTCCCGGGTCAGAAAGATTCAGGTTTCATCCCTTCCCGATTTCAGCCGTATAACGGGTTACGACATATCATCGGCGTTTCTTCCCGCCCAGGACATTTCCGGTGACTTTTTCGACGGCTATTTCATCAGCGAAAAGGTTTACCAGATAATTCTCTGCGATGTTTCGGGTCACGGCATCGCCTCCTCCTTTATCGGGAACCAGATACGCACTCTCTTCAAAACCCTTTCGGGCAACGGAAAAACGCCGGCAGAAATAGTCAAAGAGGTGAACGACGTCATCGCCGCGGACCTGCAGGGCCTTTATTATTTTGCCACGGTCCTTGTCCTGCATATAAATCTGGAAAGCGGGGTTATCCGTTATGTGAGTGCGGGACACCCGCCCATGTTTTATTACCGCATCAGGGAAAAAAGCTGCACCAGGCTCCCGAACACCGGCCCCCTCATGGGCCTGTTCCCCGACAACCTCTACAACAACAACGAGGTAATCATTGAAGAAGGCGATTCATTGATTCTCTACACTGACGGCATCCCGGAAGCAGGATCGGCTCACAAGAAAGAGGACGGGGAAATGTTCGGTGAACAAAGGATTGAAGAGCAGTTTATCGAAGGCCAGGGGCACAGTTCCCGCGATATTATTCATACCATCATCGGGAGTCTTTATGAATTCACCGAGTACGCCGATCAGGAGGATGATATCACCATCATATGCATACGGCGGGACCGCGACGTGGGAGACATCGTCATCTTCTGAAGGCCTGGAGCCGGAAATCATCGATAACGGCCCCGGCGTATTCACTGACTGCCAGTATGGCCCCATAACCCGTTGTTCCCGAGAAAATATCTATCATCCTTTTTTTCCGTGATTCCTCGAGGTACAGCTTGTCGAAACGCAGCGGATTCTCCCACTGGGCCCTCCGCTCCTCCAGAAGAGCCCCGCAGTAATCAATGATTTCATGAAGCAGGAAAGCGCAATCCTTCATGATATGGCTGGCATCCCGCTCAATCTCCAGCTCGGTGACGCCCTTGCGGGAGAGGAGAAGAGTGTGATCCTCAATTCTTTTTGACGGCTTATGCCCCTTGGGCATGGCCAGAAAGTTGATGCTGTCCTCAAATGCGAGAAGTGTCCCTTTTGCCTCATCATCGGGTTCCAGAATCCACAGCACGGGAAAATAAAACTGGGCGAATTCCGCCAGGGCCCCGTAAAAATGACTGATCTCAAAACCGGCGCGGGGATGAAATTCAATCCGGGGATGACGCCGTATCCTGGCCGTGTTCTCTTCTATGATATTTTCCACCGTGGCTGTAAAAGACTTTTCGTTTTTCTTTTTATCGTACTTCTCTTTCAGCTTCTCAAAGTTGGTAATCTCGGCAAGAATAAAGCCTTCCAGGTTCATCTTGTTTTTAACAGCCATTTGGAACCTGTCCTCGAAGGGACCTTTATCGAACCACTTCATGCTGTATTTTCCAGCATGCTCGTCATATTTCTGCCTCAACTTATCAATGAGACTGTTTATTTCTTCTTTAGAAAGCGGCATGGGAATGGGACCGTATCCTTTATTGATATGATAGTATTCTGAAATGTGCCGTGTTGAGAAGCGGTTTGTCAAGATAATTATCTCTATGAAAAAACATAAGACCCCCGGCGTAAATATCGATACAATTCCGACACCCGCTCCCGCCGCCCCCTCAGGGGCTCAAAACTCACTGATTTATTAAAAAGAGGCCTTTGGATAAGATGGTAAAATTTTAAAACCCCTCGCAGGGGTGGCGGATTTCAATTCATGCATGGCATCAGTAACTTCGCCGGGGTCCTATCCCGCTTTCAGGATATCCTCCAGGGCTTCCGCCAGGGACCGATGGGAAAAGGGGAATCCTTCTCCGATAAGCCGTGTTGGTACGGCCCGCTGTCCCCCGAGAAGAACCGAGGCGAATTCCCCCAGGACGAGCTTCAACGCAAAGGAGGGAACGGCCGGCAGAAAGGCAGGCCTGCCCAGGACCCGGGCCAGGACCGTGGTGAGTTCCCTGTTAGTCACGGGAGCCGGGGCCGTGCAGTTCACCGGTCCGCGTATACGGGTGTTATCAACCAGAAACAGAATTATGCGCGCCAGGTCTTCCCGGTGAATCCAGGGGAACCATTGCCTGCCGTTTCCCAGCGGACTGCCCAGTCCAAGGCGAAAGAGGGGGATGAGCTGTCCCAGGGCCCCGCCCTTCTCACTCAGGACTATGCCGAAACGGGTAATGGCCGTGGATACACCAAACCTTTCGGCCAGGAGGGCCTCGCCTTCCCAGTCCCGGGTCACTCTGGCCAGAAAATCATCGCCGGGAGGATCTTCTTCGGTAAGTAATTCATCACCGTGCGGTCCGTAATAACCCACGGCCGATGTACTGATAAAACGCTTTACCCTGTTGCCCTTGCGTCCCAGGGCCTGCACGATGTTCCGCGTGGTGATAATCCTGCTCTTATAGATGAGTGACTTGTTCTTTTCATTCCAGCGCGTGAAAATGGTTGCCCCTGCCAGGTTTATGACCACATCATGGTCTATCATCTCATCCTGCCACGGTCCCGAACCGGTCCCGTCGGCAAGAATAGTACGCACATTCCCGTCGCAAAAACCGTCCGGGACTGCCTGCCGCTGCATATGGGTCACCTCGTGTCTCTGCTGCAGCAAAAGTGATGTTACCGCAGTGCCCACAAGGCCGTTACCGCCCGTAATAAATATCTTCATTACGTATACCCCCCTGTTATTAATCGAATGCCCTTGCCGGGAAATCAATCACCCACAAGAGGACGGACCTTCTCTATCGCAAAAAACACCAGGAAGCGGTCCTTTTCATCGGCGTCTCCGCCATTATGGCCATGAGAACTCCTCCTGAGTTCCTTGATCCGGGGGGAATTTTTTTCCTCATGCTTCTTTTCCAGGTAGAGACGCCTGCCCTTGTGACCGGGGCCGTCCTCTTTGAAAAGATAGACGGCCTTGCCATTGCTCTGGAGATTTTCATGACTGAGACGGTCCTGCATTATGAATGCCACCGTATCATCATCCATAAAATGAGGACGGCCGTACAGGGCGGCATCAACATTCCCGCGGGAATCGGCCGTAGAAAGAACACCCGTTCCCCTGGCTGCTTCAAAATATTCCTTTAACTCACTTTTCATTATTCGAGCTCCCTTATCTTTCTGTAACCGTTGAGAGGCTGTCGGAAAATGAATTTTCATCGAAAACCCCCGTGCAAAATACAGGTAATCAGTATTGTAATCGGAAAGAAAGTCACAAAAAACTTCAACTGCTCATTTTACTCCATATTAGAGAACTTAACAGTATTTATATTAATCAAAAAATTAATTTTAACAATGTGTTTTTTTATTGCAAAAAAAATCCTGATTTTATAGTATATTGGTACCGTCCGGACGGGTTATATACTATAAAATATAGTATCACATAAAAAAATAAAAAATCAGAATAGTCAGCAACTGCAATCATGAAAAAAAATCAGGCACATCTGCGCTTTCCCTCTCATGGCGCATTTGAGAGGATAATTATGAGCATTTCAAAAAGTTGTGTCAATATTTTTCATTTCTACCTTCTTATTTTTGTTGCTCTGCACACTTTTCCTGATTCGGCAACGGCCCAGACAGTCAATAAAGGTCTAACCAAAAAAACAACGATCCCGCGTGTAGCGGACAAACCCATGCTGCCGGTGAAAAAAAACCAGGATCTTGATGACGAAGAAGATTTTAAAGATTCAGACGATGACGAGGATATTTCCGACAATGACGGAGGTGATTCCTTCTTTTCGGTAAACGGCATGATAGAACTTGAAAACTTCATCAGCACCTATACCGATCAGGAGCCCGTGGACAGCATTAAAAAAAATGAAATGCGTCTGAAACTGACCATGAAAATGGGTGGCGACTCCGTCTATGTAAAGGCCGTTCCCAACTTTTATTACCTTCCCACCTTCATCAACAAGGGCCTGTACGATGATTATTGTTATACCGAAGACAGGTCCCTCGCGCGAAACGGCCGCTTTTCCACCAGAGAATTTGAGGCTACATTCAATGAATTCTATTTAAATGTAACCATGCCCCTGTTTCAGTTCCGCGTGGGAAACCAGATCTATGCCTGGGGAACGGCCGATACGACCAATCCCACGTCGTATATCAATCCCCAGGACATGCGTGAGCTCTTTTTTAAAGACGGCGATGAGATAAACTGCGGGGTTCCTTCCGTATCGTCGCTGTTTTTTATCGGCGATTATACCCTTGATATCGTCTTTGTTCCCGTACACATATCGGCCATAACACCTACCCAGACGAATTTCTGGGGATACAATTATGAAATGGGACCGTTAACCATTCTCCAGGACGGCAACTACGCGCTTCCCATCGCATGGGAAAACTTCGGATATGCCGCCCGTTTCGCCGGCAGCGTTAACGGATACGACTTTGCCGTAAGCGCCTACCACGGCCCGGACAAGACACCGGCCCTGCGGCCCGTAGAATGGGTATCTTCCCCCGAGGGATCTTTTGTAGCGGTAAGACCGGAATACTATACCTACACAGCCCTGGGAGCGGCACTCTCCTTTTCCCTGGACAAATTTGTCATCCAGGCCGAGGCAATCTATTCGCCTGACAAGCCGGGCGTGGTGGACGAAACGGCTAAAGCCACTGATTCCGATGGCAATCTCGACACTGACGCCATCGTATGGCCCTTCCGCGTCCGCGATTCACATTACTTCTCCTACGCCATGGGATTCAACTATTTCCGCGGTGACTGGCGTTTCACCATGGAATGGTCCCAGTCAAAATACTTCGCCCCGGACCTTATGTCATCGTACTACACCGGTCTTCTCACCATGAATATCAACCGGAGCTTTCTGAACGACCGTCTTTCGGCGTCGCTCACGGGCGTTATTGACACCTTTGAGACTGGTTTTATTCTCATGCAGCAGTTCGACTACGATTTTGAAAACGGCATCACCCTGCGCCTCTCCTACGCCTTTATCAGGAGCGTCGACGACGGTGATGTTGCCACGGTGACCATGTTCGACCTCTTCAGCGACAACGACATTGTGTCTCTGGGAGTTCGCTATGACTTTTAGGCGATTCATTCCCCTCGTACTGCTGATAAGCGCCGCCTTTTCCGGCTGCGGTCTCGATGCGGGAGGAAATATCATTCTTGAGGGAACCCTGGAGAGATCCTGGGCTGTGACCCCGGAACTCGCTGCGGCGGAGGCCCCCCTCTTTGTTGCCGTGTCTAACACCGACGATTTTTCCCTGGTCATATCAGACCCCCTGAATACAATCATCGAACTTACCTCCGTTGAAACGGGCGCCGGCGACTTCAGCGTTGATCTAACGGACAGCGGCGTGGGCCCCGGCGATACCATATATCTCTTTGCCTTTACCGACAACGACTTTTCCAACTCAGTGCCCTTCCCGGGTCCCGGCGACATGGTGGGGTTCTATATCAACGAAGATACGCTCAGTATGGCCTACATGCTCGAAGACGGAGTGAACGGCGGCATCAACATCAAGCTGAACCGTGAAGTCTTCGATTACAGCGCCGAGGTAGAGGGAACCCTGCGGGGAGAAGAAAACGGCGATGTGTTCCTCGTTGCTTATGCCGGTGAGCTCACAGGGATGGATTTTACCGACATCGATGTTAACGCCATCATAGGATACAGCCGGATAAAAAAAACAGGCACCTGTCAGAAATTCACCCTTCCCATTATCCCCTACGGCTTCGACGCGCCGGTGAACGATGTGTATATTTTCGCCATACTGGACAGGAACGGCAGCGGCCTCATCGATGAGGGCGATATCATCGGTTTCCTCGCCGGTGATGACGGATATCCTTCCACCATGACGATCTTCGAAGGGCCCAATTTCTGCGGCGACATTGAATTCATCATGGACATCATGGAGCCCTCGGGATACGATGCGCATCTTACGGGCGCCTATACCCTGCCCGACGGCATGACTGACATTGATTCAGGCGCGGTCTTTATCATCGTATCGGACAGCAACGGTGCATCCAACCTTCTGAGCAGTCCCCTGGCCTCACTGAAAACCTATTACCAGGTGCCCGCGGGCCAGAAAACTTTTGATGTTGATCTCTCTCAGACGGACCTGACGGCAGGTGAAGACATCACCATCTTCGCCCTGTGGGACCGGGACTTTGATATGGACGCAGGCGGGTTCCCTGTCATGAACCAGGGCGATATGATAGGCTACTATATCGACGATGACAGCCTCTCCATGAATTACACCCTGCAGTCCCTGGAAAATCCGCCGGTGACCATAGCGGTGGATAAAACCCACTACGGTACCCAGGCCTCGGTCCAGGGTACCGTGAACGGTACGGAGAGCGGAAGAGTCCTTCTTATCGCCTATACCGGTGAGATCAATTCCCTGGATATGACGCAAATTGACACCGATAAAATTGTGGCATACCAGTCCTTCACAAAGGGAGCCTCGTCCCTGACCTATGAGCTGGAGATCCTTCCCTTTTATACATTGCCCCTGGAAAACGTGACCCTTTTCGCAATACTCGACCGGAACAACAACGGGAGCCCCGACGCGGGCGACGGCCTGGGTTTTTATGCCGACAATGAATACGGTATCCCCTCGATGATTACCGTGCCTGCCGCGGGCGTTACGGGCATCAATATCAACTTCGTCATGGATATTACGGACACGCCCGACCCGGGCGGGGAGCCCATGCGGCTCATCGGTGATTTCGAGGCCCCCGACGGATATGACGAGAACTCTCCGCCCATCTTCCTGCTCGTAACCGAATCGTCGTCCATGAATATACTGGACAACCTTTTCACCTCGCTGCTGTATTACGGCAAACTGGAGCCCGGATCAACCCATTTCGACATCGACCTGGCGGCAACGGGTCTCCAGCCCGATGACGGTACGGAGATCATGGTCATCGCCATCTGGGACCGTAACTATGACGGCGGATTCGTTTATCCCGACGCGGGTGATAAAATCGGATACTGCCAGAACAAGGAAAACATGAAATTCTCCTTCCCGGTCACGGCGGGAGATAATGTGATACCGCAGAGCGGCTGGGACTTCCGCATTAACAGGACCATCCATGACCATGATGCCCGGCTGGTTTTCGTCTTCAACGAGGGCGTCCTGCCCTTTGCAGATGTTAACGGTAAAAATGTCATTATGGTGGCAGTCCAGGGAGGCGGCATCAGCACGGACCTCCTCAATTTCTTTCAGATCGATGATATTGACTATGTCATTGGCCTGCAAACCGTGACGGCCCTGGATGCAGACGGCGACGGCAGCTTCGCTTCAGAGTACATCTACATGGATATATTTCCCTTCATCTTTGATGAAATAACTGTGGGCGACAACTTTAGAATAGACAACGTCTATCTTATCGGCATCCTCGATGTAAACGGTAACGGCCTCATCGACGACGGAGAGAATATCGGTTACTACTGGACAACGATCATGTTCAACACCATATACTTTCCTGCCGAGGTAACCAGATTTGACGGTAAATCTTATATTGAAAACAGGGATAATGTATTAAAGAAATCGGTTCGTTTCTCTTCTGAAACCTATTGAAGGCAAATGGACTCCTACTATCATGAACAATAAAAAGTCCGGAAAGGACTCATTGAGGAAAATATCAGAGGAGAATCAGAATGATTAGAAAATCAGCATCAGCCGTACTTATCGTACTTTTGGCGGCAGCAGTACTGTATGCCATGACGGGAAGGGAAATAATCGACAAGGCCAATAACCTCAAGGGTGCCGACAGCGCCGAGAGTAAAATTGAGATGATAATCTTCAAGGGAGGACGTGAGCTCGTCAAGGAATTTGAGATCAAGACGAAAAAGGTCGGCGGCGAAACAAGAACCCTCAGCGCCTTTATCAAGCCTACGAAAATGAAGGTCCTGTCACATGCCCACGCCGGCAGGGATGACGACCAGTGGATCCGCCTCAGTTCGGGTAAAGTAAAACGGATCGTGGGCGGCGAACGGGACAAACCCTTTGCTGGATCACACATGACTTATGACGATCTGGAATCAAGGGAAACCGACGACTTTACGTATAACAAACTCGCCGACGCCACGACCATGGGAACCCCCTGCTATGTCGTAGAAGCGGTCAAGACTGTTGGAACCATAAACTACAGCAAGATAGTGCTCCATGTCAGGAAGGCGGACTTTTTCGTAATCCGCGTTGATTTTTACAAGCATGGAAAACTTTTCAAGTTCCTGGAAAACAATAATGTGCAGAATATAAGCGGCATCCTGACGCCCATGGAAGTAATCATGACCATGGCCAATGGCGAGGGAAAGACCATTTTAAAAGTAAAATCTGTTCAATATAACATCCATATTCCCGATTCGGTATTTTCCAAGGGAGCCCTGGGAAAATAAGAACATCAGTTGTCCGTTGCAATAATGGGTCGGGTTGCTGTAGAGACCCAGCATGCTGCGTCTCTACAGCAACCCGACCTTACAACAAATAAACCGTTACAAAACCATCCGGACGGTTTAAATTAATCTTGACAAATTGCTCTGAATTGGTATACTGTGCATTATTTCCGTGTAGAGGTGTGTGTTATGAAACATATAATAAAATCCGGCATTAAGACGATTCTTAAAAACCATGCAATTATCTATATTTCCCTGCTCATGATGGCCTTTTCAGGCTGCGATATGGGCTCTTCCGACAGTGCCACCGACGATCAGGTACGGCAGGTTGCGGAACAGGCCGACAGCATAGGCCTGGACCTGGAATCCCTGGCCTCTCTCGTCAGTCAGTTGCAGACCATTGATGAAGAAGGCGGAACCGAAGTCAACGCAGAAGATATTACAGCTCTGTACAGCGAACTTCAGGCAAAGCTCGACACATTTCAGACTTCAGTCCAGGGAATCCCGGGAATCGACGAATCGGGAAATATCGCGGCTCTCATGGATATACTGAACGATTACAGCGGCCTTTCCGACGATGACCTGGGGGATGTCTATGTCGATGATTATATAACACTTCTTGAAAACCTTGCGTCTCTCTTTCTGGGCGTGGAGGATACGGATGGACTGGACAGTCTTCTGGAGGCCATGCCGCAAATAAACCTGGATCTTATGACGGCCATTCTGCCCGTCCAGTTGAAAGAATTCGCCGGAATGGTAATTGAAGCCTTCAGCACTCTTGCCCAGATCATGGGTCTGGACCCGTCACAGTTCGGCATCCAATACGACGAGGTAACCGCAAAAGTTCTCTTCAGCGATTATGACATCAGCGGATTCATCGATCTTCTCAAACAATTGAAAAACGAACCGGTTGTGGAAGATACCGGTGTCCGTGCCGCTTATGATTTTACAATAATCAGTGCCGATGATCTATCCCCCATAATCAGCTTTATCCTGGGTCTTCTGGGTACCGGTACCGGCGACGATATGCAACTCGATTCATCCGATCCTGCGGCCATAGCTGATCTGATTCTGAGCTATATCTCCGGGGTGAATATAATAGTCGGGCAGGATCAGCTCGTTGACTTCATCGATCTTCTGCTGCCAGTACTGGAACAGGTAAATCCCCAGCAGGCTGACCCTGCCACAGCAGGTACAGAACTTTCTATCAATTCGGTCCTGGTTTATCAGATCAGCGACATGATGGATGCTTTTGCCGATCTCCTTGATACCATCTGGATATTTGGTTTTGATCTAAACGAGGAACTTCTGACACCCATTGGTCTCAGTTCTGAATTGGTTCGCTCGGCTGCCCTGCAGATCGACGAAATCGCCCTGGCCATTGCCCAGACCGAAACAACCGAGTAGGATTCATACTGCCTTTTACCCTATCATGGATATATGTAGCCCGAAGAGGATGACGGTCATAACTGTCATCCTCTTCGGCAACATATTTTTCGCCGCTTATTTTTCCGCCCGTGTCCAGAGTTCCTTTCTTCCTATAAGAGATATGCCGATGTAGCCCTTGACCCAGAGTTTGTTATTTCCGTCCATCCACATCAGGCAGCTGTAGGTTTTCCCGTCACCGGGATCATATATGGTGCCGTCAACCCACTCATCACCGTCGAAAGAAAAATTCTGCAGCATAAGCTTGCCCTGCAGTTTGTCGTTTCTCCTGGCAGGATCGGGATTGTTCACGTCCTTGTCATCGGGAATCTGTGTCCAGACGATTTTCCCGCAATAACGGCTGCCGCACTTGTAAATCTCCACTTTGCCGTCCTTGGCAGCCACGAGCCAGGTTCCCAGCAGCGCATCGGGATTTCCCGCTGAAATAGCCGATGTTCCCGCAAAGATCATGAGTGCTACGATCATTGTAAAAAAAGTAGTTTTTTTAGCCATGAATACCTCTCTATAAAAATTATTATGAATGACAATTCAGTCATTTGCTATCATAATTGCGGTGCACTGTCAATAAAAAATGGGTCCGGCGGTCAGAACTTGAATTCATGGTGAGCCAACCTGGGAATATCATTAGAAATCGGTGAATCTGCTTGCTTTTATCATATATATATCATTCACTTATATCTGCCGCAGGCTCAATCATTAAAACCGGGGAAAACACCATGAAAGAGATCGTAATCGGTATCGACATCGGAGGAACCTACACAAAATTCGGCGCCGTGGACCGTTCGGGCACAAGTCTGGCCGAGGACTCCATCCCCACGGGCGAACATGAGAAAGCTGAAGATTTCGTATCACGTCTGGCGGAAAAAATCCGCGCCATGCTCGCAGGTCTGCCCCGGGATCTGGTTCCGAAGGGTATCGGCATCGGGGCGCCCAATGGTAATTTCTTCAGGGGCACCATTGAATTCGCTCCCAACCTTCGCTGGAAGGGAATCGTCCCCCTGGCGGATATCTTCAGGAATCACTTTGATCTTCCCGTATATCTTACCAACGACGCCAATGCCGCGGCCCTGGGAGAAATGATCTATGGCGGGGCGCGGGACATGAAAGACTTTGTCCTCATCACCCTGGGAACGGGATTGGGAAGCGGAATCGTCGTGAACGGACAGATGGTTTACGGACACGATGGATTTGCCGGAGAGCTGGGACACACCATCGTGGATCCCGCGGGCAGGGAATGCGGCTGCGGTAAACGAGGCTGCCTGGAAACCTACGTCTCAGCCACGGGTATCCGCCGCACCGTTTTTGAGTTGCTGGCGGAATATATTACTGAAAGCTCACTGCGGGATATTTCCTTCAATGATCTCACGGCCCGCATGATCAGCGAGGCGGCCGACAAGGGTGATTCGCTGGCCCTGGAGGCCTTTGAACGGACAGGCAGAATCCTGGCAATGAAGCTGGCCGATACGGTGGCCCATGTGAGTCCTCAGGCTATTTTTCTTTTTGGCGGGCTGGCCGGCGCCGGTGACCTGATCCTGAAGCCGGTTCGGCGGTACCTGGAAGAGTATCTCCTTCCTATTTACCGCGGCAAGGTGTGCATCATGCCCTCACAGCTCTCGGAAATAAACGCCGCCATTGCCGGGGCCGGTGCACTGGTGTGGAATGCCCTGACCTGATTTTTAAATTACAACCGTCCGATCATACTTTTTTTGTTGCTTTTTTTAACGCCCGGGCATTACAGTAATCTCAGCAGCCCTTACATATGCAGCAACCGATATTTGAGGATGCAACTATTCTGAATCGAACCTTCTCAGCGCCCGATGGGTCATGGAATAATAATATGTGGCAGAATGAATACAAAGAAAAACTGCGGCAGCCCGAACAGCTCGTGAATCTCGTTCAGCCGGGCAACAAAGTATATATAGAAACGGGCTGCAGCGAACCCCGATTCCTTGTGGATGCTCTCATCATCAACAACAGGGGACTCAGTGATGTGGAAATTTTTACCACCATACCTCTGAGTGGTTACAGTGATTTCGGCGGGAAATTCGGTTCGAGGTTCCGCATAAAATCATTTTTCATTTCGCCCAGCCTGCGCAGCGCCTTTGACCAGGGCAATGCGGACCATATGCCCGTTTCGACCTTCGGGCTTTCCCGCCTCATACTGGAGGAATACATACCCATTGACGTGGCATTGATCCAGCTTGGCATCCCCGACTCCCGGGGATTCATGAGCCTTGGAGTCACCGTGGACATTACCAGGACTATCATAGAAAAGGCCGCTGTCGTCATCGCCCAGGTAAACAGGAATATACCGCGGACCTTCGGCGATGGGTTCGTACACATGAGCATGGTGGATCACCTTATCGAGCATGACGCCCCTCTCATTGAGTACCCCATGGAGAAGCTCGATATTGAAACGCTTGAGGTGGGAGAAAATATAGCCTCTCTCATCGACGACGGCTCCACCATTCAGTTCGGGTTCGGCCGCATACCCGAAGCCGCCCTGCTCTCCCTGGTGGGAAAAAAAGACCTGGGAATCCATTCCGAAATCATCACCGACACCATCTGCGACCTCATGGAATCGGGAACGGTCACGAACATGAATAAAGATATCGATACGGGAAAAACCACTGCCAGCCTGTGCCTGGGCACCCGTCGCCTCTTTGACTACCTCAACGACAATCCCGGCATCGAAATGCGCAAACCGGAATACGTGAGTAACCCCCAGATCATCGGAAGCCACGGCAACATGGTGGCCATCAACGGCGCTGTTGAGGTGGACCTGACAGGCCAGACCTGCGTTGGCATGAAGGACCAGATTGACTTCTTCGGCGTTCTCTCCCACGCCGATTTCAACCGGACAGCAATGCTCTCGCCGGGAGGCAAGGGTATCATCGCCCTGCGTTCAACGACCCGCGACGGGAGCCAATCGCGCATCGTGCCTGAATTCACCTACAGTCACAGCGGTATCATTACCACCCAGACGGACACCAACTGGATTGTCACCGAATACGGCTGTGTCAACCTTTACGGCAAATCCATCCGGGACCGGGCACTGGCCCTTATAAGCATCGCTCACCCCGGCTTCCGTCCGTGGCTCCTCGAAGAGGCCAAGCGCCTCAATTTCGTATACCAGGACCAGGTCCTTCCCGCTGAGAGTGCCATCTATCCCTTCAAATACGAGGTGAAAAAAACCATACAGGAGAACAAGTTTATCATCAGGCCCGTCAAGATTACCGATGAACGCGCTATCCAGGACCTCTTCTACACTATGCCGCAGAATGATAAATTTTTCAGGTTCCTGCGAAACGTCACCGTACTGCATCATCAGCAGGCCCAGCCCCTGGTGAACGCCGATTACATAAACAGCATGGCACTTGTCGTGACAGAGCTTAACAGGAACAAAGACAATGTTCTTGCCGTTGCCCACATTGCCAGGGAAACCGGCGATGATAAAAAGGACACGGCTGAATTTGCGGCCATGGTGGACCCCCGGTGGCAGAACAAGGGGATCGGCACATTTCTCCTGAAGTACATGACGGAAATAGCAGGCAATATGGGATTTAAAAGACTCTCGGCCTATGTCTGGGAGGACAACATTGCCATGATCCGGGTGATCAAGAAGGAAGCAGCTCATCTCCGGAGCAGTTCGGACACGCGGGTCATAACCTTTGAGATGGATACAGAACAATGAACAGTCTAATAGAACGGGAAGATGCATTGGAAATGAATAATTTTTCTGCCCGGGCACAGTATATCAAACTAAACCATATTGATTTTTTATGGCTGGTCATGAGCCGCCTGTTCCCCTCATTCGGCCAGCTTATCACACTGCGCTTCACCACGAAACATTCCCCACATGAAATAAAAAAGGCGGTCCGTTCACTTCTCTCGGCATATCCCCGTATGCGTTCACTGCTCGAAAATAAAATTACGGGGCTCCGCCTGAAGGTTCTGGCTGACAACGATCCTCTCCTGGAAAGACTCTTCGATGAATCATTTTTCGTTAAGCACGATATGATCTATGATGACCGTGATTATTCAGAGTATCGAAAAAAGCTGTTCAACGAACCCTTTGACCTGGAGCACGGGTTGGCCTTTAAAATCCACTATCTTCCCGACGGAAATACGCCGGTATTGTTTCTCTCCATCCATCATGTCCTCACCGATGCCAGGGGATGGCTGCACATGCTCAATACGTTCATGTCATTCCTGAACGGCGCCCCGGTAAAGCCTCTCCCCGCAGACAATCCCAGCCTCGTCCCCTCTGCGTTGTTGAAACCCTGGTACGCCATGCCCGGGAGGCTCCTCGTCTCCTTTAAAACATATAAAAAGAACATGAACGTCAAACGAAACGATATCCCCATCATTCACGCGCGGCGCGCCGATTTCTGCACCTTCGGAGATGCCGATCTCTTTCAGTCAGAAATCAGCCACCCCTTCTCGGCCATACACGCCAAATCGCATGAGCTGGGATGCAGTATCTTCGCCTTCACAGAACTGTGTATCGCCGCCATCTCCATGGCAATCAGGAAGACGGCCCATTCCCTCGACGGAAACGTAATCCAGATATATTTCATCATTGACATGAGGCCCCTTTTTCACCAGGCAAAGCCCATTTTCGGCAACTACCTGCTCCTGGGCATGATACGCATACCCGGTGAAGCTCCGGAAAACCCCCACAATCTTATAACGATCGTCAGGTCCGAACTCATGGAGAATCTCAGACAGGTAAAAAAAAGAGAGACCATGTTTCCCATGATGCTCAACAAGTTGTCTACATTCATGGGACTCAGGAACTACACAAAAGCGGCTCGTTATGCGAAAGGAAGCGGCAAGGTACCCCTTACTTATATATTCTCCAACATAGGCCATGCCGACCGTCTTAACTCCCACGGGACAAAAGCACAAATATGTGAAGTGATCGGCACCGTTCCCCAGAACGGCATCTTCATAAGCTCTTCCATACTGGGCGACAGGATCAATACGGGAATTTCCTATCCCGTGGATATTTTCACCCGCGACGAGATTAAAAATTTTTTCCACGCCTTCGACAGCGCCCTTGAAGACCTGCTCAAAGTATGATGAGATACCGCACGGTCGAAAACAACTGGTTTTACATCTCGGTGAGCTTTTTCAGATGCTTTTCAAAAACATCGATAATATATTGAATTTCTTTTCTTGATACTTCCCGTTCCGGATATGAGAATACCATGTTCATGGTGTTTCCGATGCAGCTGGTGACAAAGAATATTCCCTGCTGTGAAACCGTGGCGTTGGCGCTCTTAAGCACTGCCCCGGGTCCATGTCTGTTCAAACTGCCCAGGTTCCCCATATTGGAAAAGACATACGCAAAAGAGAGCATTCCCTTCTTTTCAATAATTCGGGCGATGTACACCGACAGTCTTCTCCCCACCACCTTTATCAATGAGTTTATCAGGATCGGTATAATGATATTTTTTTTCTCTGCCTGCTCCAGGTTATACCGGAGTTGTTCTTTAACCGCATTCACCAGTGCCCGATGATCGGAGAAAATGGCCTTATGGACACGCACCAGGCCGGAAATGATATAATTTCCGAAAACAGGCGCCGGCTGCTTCATGAAGGGTCTCAGATCGATAAGAAAATGGACATGGGCCGTATCGCCGCCCTGGTTTGAGCTATCGAGCTCCTCCATGGTAAGAGCAAGGGCGGCCATGAGGAGAACGGTAATGGTGCAGCCATATCGCCGCGACGCCTCCTTCAATACAACAAGCCCCGATGAGAGGTCCTGCTCGTGCATGTCCGTGGGACCGAAAACCGGATATGCATTTTTCAGGGAATAGACAAAGGGCTTTCCCTGGCGGCTGCGCATAACGTTTTCACGGTTATTTTTCCAGGCACGGAACAGCTGACGGGGAACACGGCTGAGCGGTCTTTCCAGGAACGATGAATAGATTCTATTATCCTCCACGGACAGGGGCATCATGGTTTTACCGTTGAGAAAGGCCATGAGGGAATCGACCAGGTGGCGCCATCCCATGCCGTCGCAGGTAATGTGATGCAGTGACAGGAGAAGCGTGGGATTATCGTGATCGGGAAAATACAGGGCCCGCAGCGGCAGTTCCCGTTCCAGATCAAAACCCCTGTTCAGAAAAAGTTTCCGACGATGCATGAATGCATCCGATTCATATGGAACACCGGTTTCAACGGTGAAAATACCCTGAAAATATCCATCGATTTCAGTGTCATTGAGAATTTCAAGCCTGTATGTGCACAGTACAGGACGCACAAGATGCCTGAGTCGGGGATATATCCGCATCATATGTCGCAGGGCTGCCGCCATTTCCCCGACCCCATGCCTGGTTTTAAATCTCAGCGTGATAATCTGCCCCATGGAGGGCATGAGGTCTTCCAGGACCAGCCAGAGATAATCCACATGGTTAAGGGGTATGGTCTCCCTTCTTCTACCGATTCTGTCCGCGATCCGAAAATTCACTGGGGCTACCTCGTGGATAAACAAATAATTTTAAGGGCTTGACGTATTCTTTACGATACCATACTCTCTTGAAAGATTTTTGTCATCTCTTTTTCAGAATACTAACAATAGAAAGCGGTACGGCATACCGAGTATGATAACATCACCCTTCCCCGAATACGTGGGTTTTTCAATCAGCACCATGGATGATGTTGACGGCCTCGCTATTCATCCCGATGAACTGCGCTCGCTCGGAGAAAGGGCACGGGAAAAACGGCGCCGTGAATTCATCATGGGGCGCGTTGCGTGCCGTAACGCCCTCATGCGCGCTGGATGCTCTGACCCTCCACCGGTCCTCAGGGGGGCCATGGGCGAACCCCTGTGGCCCCATGGATACGTGGGCGCCATTTCCCATACATCATCAGTGGCCGTATCGGCCGTGTGTCCGGCGATATTTGCCTCAGGCATCGGCCTGGACGTGGAGGACATGAGCGAACCAGTCGAACTTCCCGTATTCGAACTGGTCTGCACCGATTCGGAATTACGATGGATTCACGCCTCGCCTGACGAATGTCAGCTCCGGTTCAGGATGATTTTTTCCGCCAAGGAAGCGGCATACAAGGCCTTCTTTTCCCTGGTGGGGACTTATATCGATTTTAAGGATGCCGAGCTTCGCCGTGACGATAACTCGGAAATTTTCCATGGGACAATACTGAAATATCTCTCTCCCCGGGTTCATGCAGGAGATACATTCAATGCGGGGAGCATGCTCTCTGGCAGCTTGGTAATGAGTCATGTATTGCTGCCATCATGATCCTTGCGATCATGAAAAGAAAGCAGTCACCATGAAATAATCATGGCTGCCGGCCAATCCGCTCCTGGATGTAACGGCATACATTCTCCATGTCGGTGTGCACAAAGAAATGTCCTCCCGGAAATATCCTCGAGGAAAAACCGGAACCTGCATACAGGGACCACTGCTCAATATCGGCGGGAAGCACAAACTGGTCCGCGCCGCCTCCCAGGGCGCTTATGGGACAGGGAAGCGGTTCGGGTTTGCCCGGGCGATAGGTTTCATAGCAGCGGAAATCGCTTTTCAGAATGGGCACCATGATCTCCAGCATTTCCCGGTTATCCATGATCTCCTGGGGCGTTCCGCCCATTTCCTTCAGTTTTTCCACGAAGTCGTCAAAGGGCAGATCATGGGTATTGCCTTCGCGCCTGGGCACGTTCGGGGCTCTGACGCCCGATACGAAAAGATGGCCCGGCATGGGCATACTGCGATCCCGCAGCCTTTCCGTCATCACGAAGGCCGTGAGTCCGCCCAGGGAATGGCCGAAGAAATAAAAAGGCTTCTCCCCCGGCAGGGTATCGAAGCCCCGGAAGGCATCATTCACCAGATCTTCAAGAGAACCGGCCAGGGTGTCGACAAAGCGCCTCCCCCGTCCCGGCGGCTCAAAGGCCATGATGCGGACGGCGGGAGAAAAATACCGGGGCAGGTTCATGAAGACCTGGGCGCTTCCCCCGGAATAGGGGAAACAGAAAAGCGTGGCGGCATAACTGGCGCTTCGGGTAAAATCTATCCATTGGTTTCCCATAGTATCGGCCTCACATCAGCGGCTATTTCAGCAGCTTCAGATGAAATTTTCTGTTCAGGATTCTCGAAAGCGCGATGGTGAGCTGCGCCGAAAAGCCATAAGTGGAATTTATTTTTTTCTTTCCGGCGTCCCTGAGGGCCCTGGCCACGACATCGCCGGGACGGGAAGCGTTCTGCGGAGGAGCCATGGCTCCCGATGAAGCGGCCCGCCAGAAACCTGTGGCCACGGGGCCGGGCGACACTGATATGACATGTATGCCCCGCCCCTCAAGTTCACGGTACAGGGCATGGGCGAAACTGAGCACAAATGATTTAGACGCGGCATAAACCGCAAGGTTCGGCCCCGGCAGAAAGGCCGAAATTGAGGCCACCTGGTATATGAAACTTCCCACATCCATGAGCGGGATGCAGATATGCGTAAGCTCCACCAGTGCCTTGACATTCAGATCTATCATTGTAAGGAGCCGGTCCAGCGGCGCATCAGTAAAGGCCCCCAGATGGGCGAAACCGGCATTATTCACCAGTATGCTGATCCGGGGATCCCGATCACGCAGCATGTCACGAATCCGGTCCATGCTCCCAGGCGCTGTCAGGTCCAGGGGAACCAGGACCGAGGGCACGGAAATCATTGATGCCGTTTCCTCCAGGCCCCTGAGTTCGTTTTCATGGGCCAGGAGTATCATTTCATCAAGTTCACACGCTGCCGACAGCTGTAAAGCGAACTCCCTTCCCAGCCCGGAAGAGGCGCCTGTTATAATCGCGATTCTTTTTGTCATATATACCGCCCTGTTTTATTCCGAGTATGCGAATTCCTTTCTGGAAACGGGCGGTTCGAAAAATTCGGCTGTGACGCCATATCTGAAAATGGCATGGATGAACTCTTCATTCAGCTCCGGCCAATTGAAACCCGCTGCCGTAAGAAAATAACTGGTTATACTGTTATCATACAGTATGTTTGTTTTCGCCGCGACACCGCCGGAAAGATGAGGCACCATGCCCTCAAGGGATGCGGCGTTTTCCTCGTTGGCCCTGCCGATGACACGGGCAAAATCACCCGGTGAGGCCATGGTAATATCGTACCCGAAGGAATTAAGATACTGCCCGATCCGGTTCAGGCTTATATAACGGGGATTATACAGATGCAGACACTGCCCCGCTGTTTCCGGCATGGTCATAAGCTTCACAATAGCCTCCCGGCAGGAATCGACGGGAGTCATTTCCACGGTTTCCGCCGTGAAATCCGGGATCGCACCCAGGTCCAGTATCCCCTTGAGAAAACCGTAGAAGGCATTGGTGCCGATGGAACGCTGGAACCTGCCGCTGCCCGTCTCACCCACCAGAATACCAACCCGGTAGATGGTAGCATTGAAACCGGAATCCATAGCTGCTCTTACCAATCCCTCAGCATGAAACTTGCTTCGGGCGTACACATTATCCAGACGCTGGTTCCGGTCGTAATCCTCTTCCCTGAACACGGCTTGAGACATGCCCGGGACATGATCGCCGGAAACACTCATGGTGGAAATGTAATGAAACCGGCGACAGTTAACGGCCCTGGCCAGTTCTATAATTCTCCCGGTACCCATGACATTTATATTCTCGAATTGCGCATAATCACCGAAATGCCGGACATCGGCGGCGCAGTGCATGACCGCATCAAGGCCTTTGCGTAGTTCCGCCATGTCTTTCTTCCCGATGGCCAGTCCGTCAACGGCAATATCACCGGGAACGGCATGGATACGGGCAAAATCAATATTCACATGTTCAAAATAGAAATTCATTGTTGCAAGTATCCGCTCTTCGGCCTGCTCCCTTGTTTTCGCCCGGACGAGACAGTATATGACAGCATCGGTTTCTTTCAGTAGTTCAAAAAGAAGATGGGCGCCCAGGTATCCCGTGACACCGGTAAGAAAAACAGTACGCGGCCTTTCCACGGTGCCCGACAGGGGGATATCAACACTGATGGCTGTCTTTTCTTCGCTTACCAGTTTTTCATTGACCGGCACCTTACCGGCCTGCCGCACATTCTCGCCTATACGTTCAGCAAGAAGGCGAACCGTCTGGTAATCAAAGAAATCCTGGACCGTAACGGGATATCGGAACTGCAGCCTGGCGATGACCTTCATGATGAGCAGCGAATGCCCTCCCAGATCGAAGAAGTTGTCCGTGGCTCCCACTCTTTCCAGTCCCAGCACCTCGCTCCAGGCCAGGGCCAGGGCCGTTTCCACATCTCCTTCGGGCGCCACATATTCGTTTTCCGCCGTGAGTCTTATATCATCGGGCTCCGGCAAAGCTTTCCGGTCCACCTTTCCATTAGGCGTCAGCGGCAGGGAGTCCATGCGCATGAATCGGCTGGGGATCATATAGGCCGGAAGATCCTTTTTAAGAAATTCACGGAACTCGGCCGGAAGTATCTCGTTATGTGAAACATAGTAGGCCGCCAGGTACTTGTTGCCCAGCCGGTCGTCGCGGTCGATGACGGCCACATCATCAATGTCTTCATAATTACGAATCCTGGTTTCGATTTCACCCAGCTCTATCCTGTTCCCCCGGATCTTTACCTGATGATCGACGCGGCCATGGCAGATAAGGTTTCCGTCGGAAAGCCACAGGGCCAGGTCTCCGGTGCGGTACATTTTTTTACCTTCGGCAAAAGGGTTGGAACAGAATTTCTCAGCGGTCAGCTCGGGCCTGTTATGATATCCCCGGGCCAGGCCGTCGCCGCCTATGCAGAGTTCTCCCATGACGCCGCGTGGCTGGATATTGTCAAAGCGGTCCACGATATATACCTGCGTATTGGCAATTGGTTTTCCAATAGTGATCCGCGCCTCGTCAGTCAGATCCTTCAGCGTCGACCATACGGTGGTTTCCGTGGGACCGTAGACGTTTATGATGCGTCCCTTCATTGACTTCCGCAGAATGGCCAGCAGGTCTTCCGGGAATGGCTCTCCTCCCACGAGTATCTCTGACAGACCGGAGAGGCTCTCTATAAATCCGGCGCTCTCCATGAGCAGGCGAAGCCTCGATGGCGTGCTCTGCAGCATGTTTACGCCATTGCGAATGATGAGGTTCTTCAGATGTTCCGGGTCATTCTGCTCCACCTCGCTGGCCATGACGATCTTCATGCCCCGGGCCAGGGCCAGGTGGGTCTCCAGAACGAATATGTCAAAGGAAATGGTGGTGAGACAGACAATGGTCTTGGCCGGTGAGAAATCGATATCCTCGCACATGCCCGTGATGAAATTGACCACGTTCCCGTGTTCCAGCATGACACCCTTGGGTTTCCCCGTGGATCCCGAGGTATAGATCACATAGATGAGGTTCTCCGGCCCGTTTATCGGGGCAAGGTCCGAACCGTCGCCCGTATAGAGGTCGTCATCAAATATATCGATGACCGTTCCCTGGAAATTCATCTCCCGTATTTTTTCTCCCAGGCTTGCCCTGGAAAGCAGTATGCGCGCTTCGGCATCTTCCAGCATATAGATTATGCGGTCCTGGGGATAAACGGGATCAAGGGGAAGATAGGCCCCGCCTGCCTTGTTTATCGCCAGTATGCCGATGATCATTTCAATCGAACGATCCACCATGATTCCCACGATGTCATCGGCCCGAACACCCTTTTCCCGGAGCTGCCCTGCCAGCTGGTTGGCCCGGACATTGAGTTCGCCGTATGTTATGGACGTATCGCCGTACACCACGGCCACGGACCCGGGATTTTTCCGCGCCTGCTCCTCGAAAAGCTGGTAGGTACGGATATCTTTCCCGTATTTCCTATCGGTGGCATTGAAATCCGCAAGCAGCGCCTGTTTTTCCGTATCGCCCAGCATGGGGCAATGGCCGATCTTTACGGACGTATCGGCCGTGACTGCACCAAGCAGCATGTTAAAGTAGCCCGCGAAACGCTCCACCGTGGCTTTATCAAAAAGATCGGTGTTATATTCAAAATAGGCCTCGAGCCGGTCGCTGAATTCCGACACATAGAGACTGAGATCAAACTTGGCGGTGCGGTGTTCTCCGCTCACCTCTTCGAAATTAAATCCCTTCATTCCGCCGGCTGAAAGTTCATCAGCCTCGTTCTGCAGAACAAAGAAAACATTGAAAATGGGGCTGCGGCTCGTGTCCCGCACGGGATTGACAAGATCAATAAGCCGGTCAAAGGGATAATCCTGTCCGGCATATCCCTCGAGGCAGACTTCCCGCACGCGTTCCAGGAGCGTTTCAAAAGACGGATTGCCGCCCAGGTCGGTCCTGAAGGCCAGGGTATTGACGAAAAAGCCGATCACATTTTCCACATCGGGATGGTTCCGACCCGCGATGGGAGAGCCAACGATGATATCATCGATATTCGTGAGCCGCGAGAGCATTATGTTAAAGACAGCAAGGAGATACATATAGAGGGTAATATTTTTTTCCCGGACCCTTTCATAGACCCGGCCCGTGAGGGCGGCGTCGAGGGTAAATTTGAAACCGGCGCCGTTCTGTGTCTGCACCGCGGGCCGGGGACGATCGAATGGAAGATCCAGGACAGGCAGTGTACCGCCCAGCTTCACCTTCCAGTACTCCTCCTGTTTTTTCATACCGCCGCTGCGGATAAGCTCGTTCTGCCATACGGCGTAATCGCGGTACTGAATGGCCGGTGCCGGCATGATGAAGGATTCATAGTTCGAAAGTCCGGCATAAGCTTCCACAAGGGATCTGACCAGAACTTTCAGGGACCAGCCGTCGGAAATAATATGGTGCATGACAAAGACAAAGAGATATCTTCCATCCTCTATCCTGAAAAGCCTGACGCGGAAAAGGGGCGCCCGGGAAAGATCAAAGGGAGTAGAGACCTCTCGGACAACATGTTGCAGTATATCTTTTGAAGAAATTGTCTGTACATCGAGAGAGACTTTCACCTCGTTAATTATGTACTGAACCGGCTCTCCGTTTTGAGAGGTAATGCCCGTGCGCAGCGATTCCTGTCCGTCGACGACCATCTGGATGGCCTGTTCCAGCAGGGCCACGTCGAGATTCATTTCCATTATCATGGCCATGGGAATATGATACGTGGCTTCGCCGGGACTCATCCTGTCGAGAAACCAGAGGCGCATCTGTGAATGAGACAGCTCGTAAAAGTCCTTCTTTTCCTGCCTGCTGATAAGCGTGTACACCGATCCGCTTTTTTTCAGTTCTTCGATCATCCCTGCCATGGTCTCGATGGTGGGCGCTTCGAAAAGCATGCGCACTTCGAGATCGAGGGAAAAGCGTTTTTTGCCCAGAGCAACAACTTCGGTTACCTTCAGGGAATGGCCTCCCAGGTCGAAGAAGTTGTCCTTTACGCCGATCTGTTCCACACCCAGCACCTGCTGCCAGATATCGGCCAGTGTTTTTTCCGTCTCGCTGCGGGGGGCAATGTATTCCGACTGCAGCACGGGACGGAGTTCGTCGGGATCGGGGAGCGCTTTCCGGTCAACTTTCCCATTGGGTGTCAGGGGAAGCGTATCCACCCGGATAAACCGGGACGGGATCATGTAGTCCGGTAAAGTTTTTTTAAGGAATTCGCGGAGAATGCCTATTACCATATCCTCTTCGGCGACATAGTAAGCCACCAGGTACTTGTTGCCGTCGCGGTCATCGCGGTCGATGACACATATATCGCTGATCTCTTCGACCTCGGACAGGCGCGCCTCAATTTCCCCCAGTTCGATGCGGTTGCCCCGGATTTTCACCTGGTAGTCTACCCTGCCATGGAAATCGATGTTCCCGTCGGGAAGCCAGCTGCCCAGGTCTCCCGTTTTATAGATAAAGGGATATTCATCACCCGTGAAGGGATTCGGAATGAATCGTTCCTTTGTTTTTTCCTGGGCGTTCCAGTATCCCCGGGCCAGATCTGCGCCGCAGAGATATATCTCGCCCTTGACCCCAACGGGCACCGGTTTCAGATAACGGTCAAGTATATAGGCCCTGGTATTATCGATGGGCCGCCCGATGAGGGGCTGTCTGCCGAAATTTCGGGGAATCATGAAACCCGTGGAATACGTTGTATCTTCCGTGGGACCGTAAAGATTCCGCACCTTGTCGACATCGATATGTTCATAGGCGGACTGGACAAGGTCCAGCTTCAGCGGCTCACCCGCCAGGTTTATGGCCATGACCCTGTGCCGTTTAGAACTTACGCTGATGAAATGCTTCAGCGCCGAGGGCACCGTGTTGATCATGGTGGCCGTGTTTTTTTCCAGATACTCGTTCATCTCCAGGGACGAGCGCAGTATTATCACCTTGGAGCCGGTGATGAGGGGCAGCAGGTACTCGAAAACCGAGAGGTCGAAACACATGGATGTGGCTGCGATCATCTCGGCGTATTCCCCGGGCGAAAATTCGCGCAGGCACCAGTACAGGAAAGCCGTGACGTTACGGTGTTCGATCATGACTCCCTTGGGAAGCCCCGTTGACCCCGATGTATAGATGAGATGGGAAAGATTTTCCGAAATGGCCCGTGACTCGGGATTTTCACGACTCTCACCGCTGAAGTCCTCACGATCGAGAGCAATGATATCTTCCGGCTTCTTTTTCAGACGCGGGATATGGCGACTCTGGGTAACCAGGACCGGGCTCTGCGAATCCTCCAACATGTACTCAATGCGCGACTGGGGATAGTCCGGGTCCATGGGAACATAGGCACCGCCGGCCTTGTGAATACCGAGAATACCGATGAGTATATCAAAGGACCGGTCAACGAGAAGGCCGACTTTGGATTCGGCCGTAACGCCGGCCTTGATGAGGCGGTGGGCCAGCATGTTGGCTCTTTGGTTCAGTTCCCGGTAGGTCAGGAATGCGCCGTTAAACTCCGCTGCTATCCTGTCAGGCGTTTTCGCCGTCTGCTCTTCGAAGAGTCGATAGGGACAGGTTTCGGCCGGGAAGGGAGCCGCGGTTTCATTAAAACCAAATATAACCTTTTGCAGTTCGTCCCTTCCCATGACACTGTAATCAGACAGAAGCTGACGAGGATCGGCCGTTACAGCATCGACAAGATTTATTACATAAGCGGCAAAGCGGGCCATGGTTTCACGATTAAACAGATCGGTATTGTATTCAAAAACAGCCTGCAGTTCATCGCCGGGATCGGAGATGTTCAGGGTGATGTCGAACTTCGACGTTGTGATTCCCTCCACCAGTCCGTCGAAGCTGATGAGTCCCGAAGAAGCGGCTCTGCTGATATCACCGCCGCTCTGGTGGTAGACAAAAAATATGTCGAAAATGGGATTCCGGCTGATATCCCGCACGGGGTTTACGGCATCAATGAGCCGGTCAAAGGGATACTCCTGGTTCGCGTATCCCCCAAGGCAGCACTCCCTGACGCGTTCAAGGTATTCCATGAAAGACGGGTTTCCTTCTCCGCCTACTCGCAGTGCCAGTGTATTCACGAAGAAGCCGATGATATTCTGCACATCGGGATTATTGCGCCCTGCGATGGGCGTTCCGACAATAATATCCTCCTGTCCCGAGAGCTTCATGATAAGCATATCGAAAACAGCCAGCATGATCATGAACATGGTCATGTTCTCCTGCCTGGCCAGGACTCTCAGTTTCTCAACCGCCTGCCCCGGTATGGTGAACCGGTACGCGGCGCCGTTCAGCGTCTGCATGGCCGGCCTGGGACGGTCAAAGGGGAGGTCGATAACGGGAAGCGTGCCCCCCAGTTTCTGTTTCCAGTAATCTTCCTGTTTCCGCAGGAATTCCGTTTCCAGGAGGGTATTCTGCCATGCGGCATAGTCCCTGTACTGGACAGGCAGCGCCGGGATCTGCGGTGATGAACCTGCCGTAAGTGACGCATAGGCGGCCATGAGCTGGCGCATGAGCAGTTCCACGGACCAGCCGTCTGAAATGATATGATGCATGGTCATGACCATGAGGAATGACCCGTCATTTTTCTTTACAAGCATGACACGGAATAACGGCGCTTCGGCCAGGTTGAATGGCCGAAGCATTTCACGGAATGCCGCTTCCATCGCATTGTCCGTCTTTTCCATCACGGTGATTTCTGCCTTGAGGTAGTCGGCGATCATCTGGACGGGCCTTCCGTCAAAATCCCTGAAACAGGTTCTGAGTGATTCCTGGGAATCTACAACAGCCTGAAGTGCACCGCGAAGCTTTTCTATGTCGATCGAGTTTTCAAGATTGAAAAGCATGGGGATATTATAGGTAGCAGTACCGGGCATCATCTGATCCAGGAACCACATTCTCTTCTGCGCATGGGAAAGCTCATAGAAATCGCTCTTTCCCACGGGGATTATGGATGGAATGCCCCCTTCAACTGTTCCGCCCAGAAGTACGGCAAGACCCTCGACGGTTGGATTGGTAAAAAAGCTGCTTATGGCCACGTCCCGGTTGAACATCCTTTTCACCCTGGCGATGACCTGCGTCACCTTGAGGGAATGGCCGCCGAGATCAAAAAAGTTGTCGCGAATGCCGATTTTCTCGATACCCAGGAGTTCCTGCCAGAGCTGCACCAGGGACCGCTCCATTTCATCACGGGGGGCAACATACTGCGTCGCCGATGCAACGGCATCCGGCTCCGGCAGTGCTTTCCGGTCCACTTTGCCGTTGGGATTCAAAGGCATTGACTCCAGCCGCATGAAGCGTGACGGCACCATATAGTCCGGAAGCCGGTCCTTCAGGAAGGACTTGATTTCCCGGACCGGTATCTCCGCTCCGGCCACATAATACGCGGCCAGGTACAGGTCGCCGGTTTTATCCCTGCGGTCAATGACCGTGCATTCCGTTATTCCCGGCATCGTTAAAAGAAGCGTCGCTATTTCGCCGGGTTCGATGCGATAGCCCCGGATTTTGACCTGGTGATCGACGCGGCCGATGTATTCGATGATACCGTCGTGCATCCACCGGGCCTGGTCACCTGTTTTATACAGGCGGTCGCCGGGTTTGAATGGATTGGGAACAAAGCTACTGGCGGTGATATCATCCTTGTTATGATATCCCCGGGCAACGCCGGGGCTGCTGATATAAATCTCGCCGGGCACTCCCACGGGAACGGGATTCATGTGCCGATCCAGGATATAGATAACCGTATTGGCGATGGGTGTTCCAATCGGCACGCTTGCGCAGTTCTCGGCCAGTGTCTTGAAGGCGTACACGATGCAACCCACCACGGTTTCAGCCGGACCGTATTCATTGTAGATGGTCAGTTCAGGATAGCGTTCCAGCATGGAACGGGATACCCGCGGTGAAAGGGCCTCACCGCCGAGAATAAACCTGTTAAGCCGCCCGGGTTTAACGACACCACCGGCTGTGAGGGCATCGGCGATTTCCAGGTGCGCTGGCGTGAGCTTGGCGATATCCGTATCGCTGGTTATGACGGCCCTGACGAGTGACGCGGGGTCCAGGCCTGGAGGCATGATGTGTATGGCATGGCCCGTAACCAGGGGCACGAAAATGCTGGTGACCGTGAGATCAAAAGTCATGGACGTATAAAGGGGAAAACTGCCGCCATTCACGGCCCCGTAGTAATCGGCTGCCCAGGTGATGTAGTTGACCAGTCCCCGGTGCTCAATCTCTATCCCTTTGGGCTCACCCGTTGATCCCGATGTATAGATGACGTACACCAGGTCATCGCCGGTGACTGTCGTCTCCGGTTTTATATCAGGATATTTATCCAGGGTGTCATGGTCTTTATCCAGAACAATGATCTCCCCGTCAAAGGCGGGAAGCCGGTCCATGACGTCGGAAAGCGTGAGTATAAGGGAAGCCCCGCAATCGCTCAATATGTAGGATATGCGCGCGGCGGGATATTCCGATTCAATGGGGATATAGGCGCCGCCGGCCTGGATAACGGCCAGTACACCCAGGACCATTTCCATGGACCTGTCCATGAATATGCCCACGGGCACCCCGGGCCCCACTCCCCTGTGCTGCAGGTAATGGGCCAGTCGGTTGACACGGCTTCCCATTTCGCCGTACGTGAGTGTTTCTCCGCCGCAGACGAGAGCTGTCCTTCCGGGATATTTTTCCACCATGTCGCCCATGAGTTCCTGTATGCAGCGCTCAGCCGGGTATTCCTTCTCCGTGCGGTTGAAGGTTTCAAAAAGTTTTTCCCTGTCTGAATCGCTCAGGAGTCCATAGGCTGAGAGATTTTTCTCCGGTGAAAGGCAGACCTGCTCTATCAGGTTGGCAAAATATCCCGCATAAGCCTCAACGGTTTCACGGTCAAAGAGGTCCGTGTTGTATTCAAAGGCCATTTCCAGGACGTCTTTTTTCTCAAAGGCAAAGAGGGTAAGATCGAATTTGGCTATTCCCCGGTCTCCCGTGGCGTCACTGAAGGTTATGCCGCCCATGGTAGCCTGCCGCATGGCATCGGCGTCGTTCTGGAGAACAAACATGGTGTTGAATATGGGTGTCCGGCTCGTATCTCTTACGGGGTTCACCACGTCGATGAGCCGATCAAAGGGATAGTCCTGGTGCGCAAAGGCATCAACGGATTTTGTCTTTACCTGGTTCATGAAATCCACGAAGGAGAGATTCTCCGCCAGGTCCAGGCGAAGAGCAATAGTGTTCACGAAGAACCCGATGAGGTCCTGCAGGTCGGGATGGTTCCTGCCGGAAATGGGCGAACCGATGATGATATCATCCTGCTGTGTCAGCTTGCCGAGAAAAAGGGCGAAGATTCCCAGGATGGTCATATACAGCGTAGCACCCTTCTCCCCTGTCAGTTTTTTCAACGCTCCCGATACCCCGGCATCGAGACTGAAGCGGCAGACATCACCGCGATCGGTCTGGACCGCAGGACGGGAACGATCGGCGGGAATATCAAGAACGGGCAACGGATGGGACAGTTCTTTTTTCCAGTACTCCTCGTGCTCCTTCAGCATGCCGCTCTCCAGCATGCGCTGCTGCCACACGGCAAAGTCCCGGTACTGGACCCTGAGGGGCGGCAGCTGCGGGGAACCCGATGCCGTGATCTGCGTATAGAGCAACGCTGCCTCTTTCATGAGCACGCCCGATGACCAGGCGTCGGATATGATATGATGCATGGTGAGCAAAAGCATGTGTTTTTCCTTGGCCTGCTTCACTATCCTGACTCTGAAGAGGGGTCCTGTTTCCAGGTTAAAAACGAAATTTTCTTCTTCCTTTATGATCGCTGCCATGCGCGCATCGGCATCTTTCATGCCTGAGACATCCTCCACGGGAACAGTCAGCTGCATCTCCCGGGAAACGAACTGACGCGGTTCATCATCCACCTCTTTGAACATTGTACGAAGGATCTCATGGCGCTCCATGATGATACGGAGCGATTCGATAACGGCGTCGATATCGACTTTTCCTTCCAGCATGATATCGCCGTGTATGTTATACGACGAAGATCCCGGCATGAGTTTATAAAGGAACCAGAGACGCTTCTGGGAATTGGACATCTCGTAGTATTCCTGAACCGGGAGGGCATCGATGGGCTCATAGGTTTCTCCGCTCCGTGACTCCAGTACCCGGCACAGGCCCTCGACAGTGGGACATTCAAATATGGCCTTCAGTGCCACGTCCCTGTTCATTTCCTTCTTTATGGCCGCCACGACCTGAGTAGCCCTGAGGGAATGGCCGCCCAGCTCAAAGAAATTGTCCTTAACGCCGATGCGGTCAACTCCCAGAACCTGTTTCCACAGCCCGGCTATTTTTGCTTCCATCTCGTTTCGCGGTTCCACGAACTCAACAGCCATCTCGGGCCGCAGATCATCAGGTTCAGGCAGAGACCTTCGGTCGATCTTGCCGCTGGTGTTAAGGGGAAGCTCCTTCAGCCATATAAACTTCACGGGAATCATGTATTCGGGAAGGGTCTGTCCCAGGAAGGAGCGCAATTCGGCAATGGGTATCTCGCCCTCCGAAGCATAGTAGGCGATGATGAACTTCTCGCCACGGGGATCGTCCCTGTCCACGACCACGCAGTCGTTCACAGACTCATGGCTTCCCAGGGCGACCTCGATCTCGCCCAGCTCTATCCTGAAACCGCGGATTTTCACCTGGTAGTCCATCCTCCCGATGAATTCAACCGCTCCCTCGGGAAGCCATCGTCCCAGGTCCCCGGACTTATACAGGCGCTCTCCGGGAATAAAAGGACTGGCGACAAAGACTTTTTCCGTGAGTCCGGGATTGTTCAGGTAGCCCTTTGCCAGGCCATGACCGCCGATATAAATCTCGCCCTGCACGCCCACGGGAACTGGCCGGCGAGAACGGTCCAGGATGTATATCTGCGTATTGGCCAGGGGCGTACCGATGGGAACATGACTCCTGTTCTTTGCTTCATCGCCCCGCACCGTGTAATGCGTGGAATCAACACTGGCTTCCGTGACTCCGTACACGTTAGTCCACCTCACGGAAGCACCATACCTGCTTTCACCGAACCTTCTCACCAGGACAGCGGGAAGGGCCTCTCCTCCCACGATGATGTGCCTCAAATTAAGCCCCTCGCGGTCACCCAGGCCGTTTTCAATAAGAAGCCCCCATAGCGAGGGCGTTCCGTCGATGATATCTATTTTATTATCGATGATATAGGGAATCAGTTCCCCCAGGTCCCGCTTCATGGCGGCAGGTACGGGCAGCAGGGTGTGACCCTGCAGCAGGGCTGCAAAGATCTGTTGCACGGAAGCGTCGAAACTGAAGGACGCCAGCTGCGCCACCTTCAGCCTTCCTTCGTAATGTGCGTATATCTCCTTTTTCAGGCCCTGGACCAGGTTCACCACGCCGCGGTGGGGAATAAGGCTTCCCTTTGGGTTTCCCGTTGAGCCCGATGTGTATATGGCATAGGCCGTATCACCGGCATTATTTATTCTCTCTGGATCATGCGATGGCTGTGAAAGGAAACTATCGTCGCTTAGTTCAAGGCATATCCTTTTTACGGCGTGTTCCACATTACCGGCGAGTTTTTTTGTTGTGAGCAGAACGGGCATAGCGCTGTCACCGAGAATGTATTGTATGCGGCTTTCCGGGAATTCATAGTCTATGGGAAGATAACCGCCGCCGGCCTTGAGTATCCCCATTATGGAAACCACGGTTTCCACGGGCGAGTCGAACATCATGCCCACCAGTGTGCCGGGTACAACTCCCTGTTCACGGAGCATCCAGGCAAGCCGGTTGGCGTGTGCGTTTAGTTCCTCATAGGTGAGAGATTGATCCCCGAAGCGGACCGCCGTCTCAGAACCCGAGAGCAGGACCTGCTCCTCGAACAGTTCCACCAGGGTTTTGCTTTCATCATAAGACAGGGACGTATTGTTAAAATCGGACAGAATCAGCTTTTTCTCTTCAGGGGAAAGAATATCGATATCACCGGCAGACACAGAAGCATCATCAAGGAATGCCCTGAGACAGGTCACGAGGTGATCCATGATCCGCTCGATGGTGATGTCACGAAAACGTCCCTGCATATAGGCCAGGGTCATTTTCAGCCTCTCACCGGGCAGAACGCAGAGCGTGAGATCAAAATTGGTCATTTCAATGGCTTTCACATCCGTTACGCCGATACCGTCCTCGTTGACAAAAGAAAAGGAATCGAGGGGATAATTCTCAAAAATAAAAAGACTGTCGAAGAGATTGCTGCTGCGGGGCACGCGGCTGCATGCCTTTACATCGGGAAGAAAGGAATGGCTGAATTCCTGTATACCCAGTGTCTTCTCCTGCAGCATGGCGAGCATGTCGCCCACACTCCGGTTCAGCCTGACCCGCACCGGAAGAGCATTGATAAAAAGACCTATCATCTGTTCCGCTCCCTTAAGATCGGCGGGCCTTCCGGAAACGATGGAGCCGAACACGACATCATCACTCCCGCTGTACCTGCCGAGAACCAGCGCCCAGGCTCCCTGGATGAGAGTGCTCATGGTGACGCGATTTTTCCGTGCGAAATCATTGAGCTCAACGGTCATTTCCGGTGAGAGGGTGAGAGCATATTCCCTTATATCGAATTCCTTTCCCGCCTCGCGGTTGTCCCAGGGCAGGGCCGTGGGCGCTTCGAAACCCTGGAGATACTCCGTCCAGAATGACATGGACTTCTTTTTATCCTGCTTCATGAGCCAGGCAATATACCCCTTGTATGACGGGCGGCTGAAATGCGGAAGTGCGGCTCCTTTTTCCAGGGCCATGTAAGCAGACATGAGATCGGAAATGATAAGGGAAAGACACCACCCGTCAAGGAGTATGTGATGATAACTCCAGACAAAATAAAACCGGTCCGCCGTGAGTTGAAAAACATTGAATCGCATAAGCGGGCCGCGGGCAAGATCAAAGGATTCGCTCCTGTCACGGATCACGAAATCATCGATCCTCCTCTTTTGCTCATCATCATTCATGGCCATCAGGTCGTGAACAAAAAAATCGACGGGCCGTTTTTTCAAAACGATCTGCAGCGGCTGGGCTACATTTTTCCAGTTAAAAACGGTTCTGAATATATCATGCTGATCAACAAGGTGGTTCCAGGCCTTCTGAAAATTCTCCAGGTTCCAGGTGCCTGTTATGGTGCAGCAGAACTGCTCAAAATATGCCGACGCCTCGGGATCATACAGCGTATGAAAAAGCATCCCCTGCTGCATAGGCGAGAGGGGATATATGTCGGCAATGTTCTGCTTGGTGAGATAATCCATAGAAAACTCCTTAGTCAAAATCGATGATGCTATCCAGTTCTTCCTGTTTCAGATCGATAAGATCAAAGTCCGATGGCGTTATATCATAATTTTCCATGTTCATGCAGTGTTTGACAACATCTTCCAGGTCCCTTTTATAAAGGGCTGCCAGGGCTTCAATGGTCCCGCGCCTGAAATGATTGGTACTGTAGCAGAACTCGAGCTGCATGGCGCCGTCAACCACAATCCCGATGATGTCCAGCAGATGGGCCCTGCTGTTCTTCCCATCCACGACACCGGCGACCTCCGTGGTCACCAGAGAGAAAACTTCTCCCATTTCACTGTTCTGAACCTGGCCCAGATAATTGAAACTTACATCGGGCTGGGATGTTTCCGCCAGTTCGCCGTTGAAGCGGAGAAGCCCGTAATTGAACCCCTTTACCGGTATGGAATGCAGTTTTTCCTTCACATATTTTATCTGGTTCGAAAGATCCGATCCGACGGGCATTTTCATCACCACGGGGAAAATCGTCGTAAACCATCCCACGGTGCGGGTTATATCGACATCGTCGATTACATCCTCGCGTCCATGACCCTCCAGGTCGATGTATACCATATCACGGCCCGTCCATTCCTGCATGGATTTCATGAGGGCCGCGAGCATAAGGTCATTCACATCGGTGTTATAGGTCCTGTGGACTTCACGGAGCAGACTGTTCGTAAATTCGGGAGTGAATGATATGCCCACCACATCCTGGACCGCCATGGTATTCTCACCCAGATCGTGGTCCCTTTCAACTATCCCGTTGTCACCGGCAGTCAGTTCATTCCAGTAAGAAATTTCATTCTTCACCTTTTCAGACACTGAATATTCATGGAGCTTCGTCGCCCACTCCTTGAAGGACGTGGTTTTCCGCGGAAGAGAAATTCCCTCCCCCTTAATGAGACTCATGTATGAACTGAGAATATCCTCCATGAGTATTCTCCATGACACACCATCCACCACGAGGTGATGGGCCGTCAGCATGAGATATTCCGTATCCTTCATGATAAAATGTCCCATGCCGAAAAGAGGACCGCTGGAGATATTAAAGGACGACTGAAGTCGCATTATTTCTCTTTCCAGCTCTTCCTGGCTTTCCACTCTGCACGATACAAAAAGCAGATCCTCTTCCCCGGCACTGTTCTCCTGTTCAGCGTCCGTGAAGCGCATACGCAGAGCGTCGTGATGCCGCAGTATTTCTTCCATACAGCGGCGCATGAGTTCATCATCGAGTTTGAGCGATGTTTTAAACAGAAGAGCCTGGTTGAAGTGATTCACATTGCAGAGCGACTGTGAAAAAAACCATTTCTGCACGGGAGTAAGAGGAGCGCGTCCGGTGACCATACCCTGCTCCGCTTCCACGGATTTCTTCACATCGACAATCTGCGCCAGCTCAGCGATCGTCTGATGAAGGAGCAGATCCCGGGGCTGCAGGCTGAAGCCCCGCTGGTTCAGCCTGTTCACCACCTGGAGACTTATGATGGAATCACCGCCAAGGTCGAAAAAATTATCGAAACGGCCGATTTTATCAATTTTCAGCACATCCTGCCATACGGCGGTGATAGCCGTTTCCACATCACCCTGAGGAGCCATATACTCCGTGGCCATATCGGGCCTGGAATTATCGGGCTCCGGCAGGGCCTTTCTGTCAACCTTCCCGTTCCTGTTCAGGGGAAGCGACTCGAGCCGCATGAATACATTTGGCATCATGTAATCGGGCAGGTCCTTTCTGAGGATGGCGCGGATGGTGTCCGCCGGTATCTCCCTCTCTGAAACATAGTAGGCGGCAAGAATCTTGTTCTGGTCTCCCGTTCCTTTCACCACGACCACGGCATCACTGACGCCGTCCATGGCGCGAACGGCGTATTCAATCTCGCCAAGCTCGATACGGTGCCCCCGTATCTTGACCTGATGGTCAATCCTGCCGAGAAAATCAACGCTGCCATCGGAAAGCCATTTCCCCAGGTCTCCAGTCTTGTACAAAACTGTATCGCTGATTCCCTTAACAGGGTTTTTAATAAAGGTATTTGCTGTTTTCTCCGCGTCGTTGAGATAGCCTTTCGCAAGGCCGTCGCCGCCCACATATATCTCTCCCGGTACTCCAACGGGAACGGGCTTCAGGTACTGGTCGAGAATGTAGAGTGTTGAGTTGGCTATGGGGTAGCCGATGGGGATGCTCACAGCGTCATCGGGCACGCTCATTACGGGATACCAGGTTGAAAAGGTAGCATTCTCCGTGGGCCCGTAAACGTTGGTAAAAACTCCCGGCTCGATATACGCCAGTCCTTTTCTTACATGGGAGACCGAAAGAGCTTCGCCCCCCACCAGTAATTTTTTAAATATCCTGAGCGCCTCAGGCTTCGTATCAACAAACTGATTGTACAGTACCGTGGTCAGGAACAGGATGGAGATCCTGTTTTGCGTCAGGAATTCCGCCAGGCTTTCAATACTCAGAACCTGTTCCTTCCGGGCGATAAAGAGTGTGCACCCGTTGAGAAGCGGCGCCCAGAATTCCATGGTGGCGGCATCAAAAGAAATCGTACTCAGCTGGGCGAATCGGTCATTTTCAGAAATATCGGCCCAGTCCGTATTCAGCACCAGGCGCGTTACTCCCCGGTGCGGGACCATGACTCCCTTGGGTTGTCCCGTTGAGCCTGATGTGTAGATGATATTACAGTCATCATCGGGATCATTGACGTTTGTGACCGCCGAGCCGTCTATATGACCGCACTCATGTATGAAGCTGTCCAGTATTACCGTGTGTCCTTTGAAATCTCCCAGGCTTCCGGCAAGGGCCCCATGGACAATGGCCACGGGCGCCTTCACATCGCTTATCATATAGTTACGGCGGGCCAGAGGATAGTCGGGATCCACGGGCACATACACACCGCCGGCCTTGAGGATGCCCAGGACCGCCGCCAGCATCGCCGTGGATTTCTCCACCATGAGTATGACATGGGTTCCCTTACCCACACCATGTTCACGAAGATGGCGCGCCATGCGGTTGGAAAGCATATCCAGCTCTCCATAGGTCATACTCTCGCCGTCCATGACCAGGGCAGCCTTTCCCCGGTACCGCAGGGCCATATCCTGAAATATTTCGTGGATGCATTTGTTCCGCGGATAATCGCGCTCTTTACCGTTGAATTCATGGAGGACCATGTTCTCTTCGCGGGCATCAAGCATGCTGATATGGGAAATACGCATATCGGGGTCCGCCAGAACAGAGGACGCAATATTCACATAATATTTCATGAAGCGTTCAATAGTTTCACCGTTGAACAGGTCTGCATTGTATTCAAACTTGACATTGATGCCGTCCCTGCCCTCGATGAAAGTGAGGAAAATATCAAACTTCGCGTTGGGATCGTCGCCCGTGATATCACGCAGCAGTATTTCATTTCTGTTCATGTTATTGAAAAGGTATTCCGACTCCTCGATAAACTCGAAGACCACATCAAATATGGGCGAACGGCTCATATTCCTTGCGGGATTGAGAACCTCAACGAGCTTGTCGAAGGGATAATCCTGGTTGGCATAGGCGCCCAGGGCTGTCTGTTTTACGCTCTCCACGAGCGCCCTGAAGCCGGGATCGCCCGCCATGACGGTCCGCATGGGAAGCACGTTGACGAAAAATCCGATAAGTGGCTCTATCTCGGACCTGTTTCTTCCGGCGATGGGAGTGCCGATGATGATATCATCCTGCCGGGAAAGCTTATGCAGAAGAATTTTGAATATGGCCTGGGTCAGGATGAAGGGCGTCACATCGAGACTGCGCGCCGATTCCCTGATCTGCCGCGACAGGTTTTTATCCATGACCGTGCGGAAGGTTTTGCCGCGCTGGCTCTGTATGACGGGCCGCTGGCGGTCATAGGGGAGCTCCAGAACGGGAAGCTCGCCGGCAAGATCCTTCAGCCAGTATTCTTTCTGAGCATCATAGGCATTACCTGCCAGCACCCCGTTCTGCCAGGCTGCATAATCCCTGTACTGTATGGCAAGTTTATCCTGGGGAACAGCGCCGCCGGCCGCCATGGCGAAGTAATTGCCCACGGCTTCCTGAACCAGAAGCCCCATGGACCAGCCATCGGAAATGATATGATGCATGACTATGATAAGTGCGTGTTTCCGCGGCGAGCAGCGCACTACCTTTACCCTGAACAGGGGACCCGTCGCAAGATTAAAAGGCCTGAATTTTTCCTTCTCCAGAATTTCCGTGATGAGTTCGTCCTGGTTCTCCTTTCCCTGAAGGTCTATGACCGGCACTTCGATGGCGATGGAATCGGAAATGACCTGGACCGGTTCTCCGTTAACTTCATGAAAAACGGTACGCAGCGTTTCATGACGGTCCGCCACGGCCTGCATGGCCCTGGCGATAACGGCAACATCCAGTTCCACGTTTTCCACGAGCACGGCGCCGGGAATATTATAGAAAGGGCTGTCGGGAATTATCTTGTCAAGATACCAGAGTCTCTTCTGAGCGTGGGAGACCTCATAGTATTCCTTCTTCTCAACGGGAACCAGTTTCGGCAGGAGGGATTTTTCTTCGCCGGGCTTTACCTTTCCCATGAGAGCGTCAATGGCAAGGGCAAGGGACTGTATGGTCTGGTTCTCAAAGGCCACCCGCAGCGGAACATCTATACCGAATTCCTCTTTTACGCGTGATCCTATCCTGGTGGCCTTGAGGGAATTGCCTCCCATGTCAAAAAAATTATCGGTCTTGCGGATATCCTGCCGGTCCACAACCTCCCGCCATATCCTCATGAGGCGCTCTTCCGTGTCGGTCAGCTCCTCTTCCCTGCCCGACTCATTGGAATCGGGAAGCATTTGAGCCGCCTCTTCCGCAGTGATCTGTTCGCTGTACATTCCCTGTTCGAAATTATCGCGCAGCTTGAATCGTTTTATCTTGGCGCTGGGAGTCCGGGGAATCGATTCCACGGGGACCAGAAAATCTATATGAATACCGATGTCCGATGTGAGCGCCTTGTTGATCCTTGCCAGCCGCACGGCCATGGCCTCGCGTGATTCACCGGACCTGATAAACAGGACGATCCTTTCGCTGTCTGACTCATACTGCCGCAATCCCGTTACGGCAAACTCGGTATATGCCATTCCGGGAACCTTCTTGATATGTTCTTCGATATCATTGGAATACAGGTTCTGGCCGTTCACAAAAATTATGTCCTTCAATCTTCCGGCTACAACGATGCGCCCGCCGATCATGAAACCCATATCGCCGGTTTTCAGCCAGCCGTCGGACGTAAACAGATTTTCGTTCGCGGCGGCATTATTGAAATATCCCCGCCATGCCACGGTGTTTCCCTTCACCTGTATATGACCGACCATGTTTTCCCGTACAACCTGATCGTTTTCGTTCGTAATGCGGACTTCAAGGCCCTGTATGGGGCTCCCCACATCGGCCAGGTCTATGCCATCATCGGCTGAAATAGTGGGAGCGGCGATCTTGTGTTTAAAAAACATTTCCTTGTCGACGCGATGGAACAGGGGCTCACGCATTACCGGTGACGTGGTGATTTCCACCGTGGCCTCGGACATGCCGTAAGCACACCACATGGTCCTGGGGTCCAGACCGTATCTGCTGAACCTGGTGAGAAAGTCCCTGGTCACCATTGAAGAGATGGGCTCCGATCCGTTCAGGAGAGCCTTGACGCACGAGAGGTCCACCCCGTCCATATCCTCTTCCTTCACCTGGGTCGCGAGCCACTGTGCCGCGAAATTGGGGCACGGGATATGGGTTGCGCCGTACCGGTCGATTAGCCTCAGGAACAGTGCCGGTTTTTCGATGAAAGTCCTGGGAGTGAGAGTCACGGCATACACAGCGCCCAGCATGGGAGCAATATGAAAACCGATAAGACCCATGACATGGGAAAAGGGCATCCAGTTGGCCATTGAAATATCATCGAAGGTTATGTCCAGCGATGTGGATATTTTTTTACCCGAAAGAATGAGCAGAGTATCCAGGAGATACTCGCTCGCCTTCCATCTCCGTAACAGGATGCCGGCCCTGGTTTTTTCAAAGCGGCGGAGCAGGCCCGGCTTCAGGTTATTTTTTATCGCATTCTGTTTATGGAACTTCCGCCTTATGATATGCAGGATAAACCCGATGATGGGCCGGTAATCATTGTCAGGAACGCCGAATACACCGGCAGTCCCCGCCTCGATGGCGTTAATGATGTTCTTATGCGTTGGCATGACGCCCTTGGGATCGCCCGTTGAACCCGAGGAAAACTGCAGAAGAGCGGCGTCACTCTGTTTCGGACGATGATGTTTTTTATCGGGCGCATGTTTCAGCAGGTCGCCGATATCATATATTTTTACTTCACCAAGAGAGGCATATGTTTCATGGGGCTGATCGGTGATAATACAGAAGCTGGTGAGCAGCTCGCTTACCTTCGCCACACGCTCCATGCCTTCGCTAATGGGAAAACCTCCCGGAACAGGAAGCGGGGCCGGCAGAAACCCGCCGAGAATGCATCCCCAGAAACCCGCCAGAAAATCCCTGGTTCCTTCAATCTGCATTATGACCTGGTCGCCGGGTTTCAACCCCTGCTTTCTCAAACCACCCAGAACACAGCGGGCATTGTGAAGCAGCTCTGCATAGGTAAGCAGCTCCTCGTTCCCCTCGGTATCAACGAATATCGGGCCCTTGTCAGGCGCGATTATATTGGCCACCCTGATGATCATGGGCAGATTTCTCACAAAAAGGTGCAGGCTTTGGTGGCGGGGACCTGATTTTCCTTTGGTAATCGCCGGCGGGAGCATGCTGATAAAACCCTCAAGGTCCATTTCCTTCCTCCTTTCTTTCGGAGTCCCGGCCGCATCATTTTCCTGTATTAATTCAACCGAGGCTTTCACTTCCCTGTCCTCGAATTTTCCCTGCATGTACATCTCCCTCATGACGTACCGCTGGGTTTTACCGCTCGTCGTGCGGGGAATATCCTGCATGGGAACGATGGAAAAAATGCCCGTCATTATTTTTTTGCCGATGCTTTCATTGATCCGCATGAGCAGGTCCTGGAGCTTTTCCCTGTCTTTGCCGGTCTTCATGAAAAGAATGATTTTTTCATTTCCATCTTCACAATCGGTGACACCGCATACGGCCAGGTTTTTGAATCCGACGAAGGGAAGCTGCTGCAGCATCTCTTCTATATCTTCCGAATAAAAATTCTGCCCGTTGACAAAAATAACATCTTTGAATCTGCCCGTTACAGTGATCCTTCCATCCCTGATGAAACCAAGATCGCCGGTTTTCAGCCATCCCCCGACGAAGAGCTCCGTGTTGGCCTTCTCGTTCATGTAATAGCCTCCCGTTACATGGGGGCCCTTTATCTGGATATGTCCGGCCACGGTTTCCTTGACGGCATTTCCTTCATCATCGACGATCCGCACCTCCATGCCCGCGCAGGGGTATCCCTCGTCGGCGAATTCTATCATCTCGGCGTCCCCTTCGGCGTCAACGGCGATATGTCGAAGCGCGAAGGTCCGCCGATCCAGGTGGTGGAAAACGTTTTCGGAGTTGACGGGGGGCGCCGATATCATGAGCGTTGCCTCGGCCATGCCGTATACCGGAAACATGGCACGGGGATTGAATCCATATTTCGAAAAACGATCGACAAAGGCCCTGACGGCGCTGCCGGAAATGGGTTCAGCGCCATTGAAAAGAATTTCAACACAGGAAAGATCAACGCCCTGGATGAGTTCATCCTTGACGACATTCACCATCCAGGAAAGACCGAAATTGGGGCTTGCCATCTGCGTAACGCGATGCTTGTGAATGAGCTGTATATGAAGCGAGGGATTGACCACAAAAGTCGTAGTCCCCATTTTTATCTGCATCATACTCACGGCAAGGGGGGCAATGTGAAAGCCGATAAGACCCATGTCGTGGGAAAGGGGGAGCCAGCTGCACGTGGAAACGGGATATTCCATTTCCACGGGGGGTTTGCTGAACATGTCATCGATAAGTTTCTGTTCCTCCTCGTTGGCCGAGGCCCGGATTATGGCGTATATATTACTGGCAAGGTTCCGGTGAGAAAGCATGACGCCCTTGGGATCTCCCGTTGATCCCGAGGAAAACTGCAGATAGGCCAGATCATCAGGATCAGGTCGATGATAGTTCCGGTCCTCGGCATGGTCACCGAGGCCCGCTATTTCTATAACCGAAAGAACCTGAAAATCCCTGTACTGGTCAGTTGACTGGTCCGTGAGCAGATAAGCGTTGCCCATGATACGGCATACATTGGCCACCTTTTCGGCACCGATTCCCATGAGGCCCGCGGGAAGCGCCAGCGGCACGGGGATGAATCCGCCCAGGATACAGGCCCAGAATCCCTCGATAAAATTTCTCTCGTTATCCAGCTGCATAATGACGCTGTCGCCCTTAGCCAGCCCCATGGATCGCAGAGCACCCATGATGCGGCCGCTCCGCTCCAGCAGTTCGGGGTACGTTTGCAGTTCTTCATTTCCCTGGGTATCCACGTAGATGATGCCCCTTTTCGAGGCAATCCTGGCCGTTGAGCAGATCATGTCCACAAGGGTCAAGGGGAAATAGGGAAGAATGTTTAGCTCCGGTCCTGAAGTGACCGCATCAGGAAGCGTGGCAAGATCACTCTGGTTCGTGGTGACGAGCTTCTTATTCATGATGGAATACCCCCCAAGTATTACAATTAACAATTAGCTGAAAAACTTCATTGATGGAGTTTTTCAGGATACTTTCAGACGGCAGCCAGGTGTGATTGATTTTGTATGTAAGGTCTTTTTTTGTCAGTGAGTTGTTGTATAATCTGGCTGATTGATTATTTTGAGCCTGTATTTTTTTTCATTTCAAAGGCCCGTTAAAAACACCTGTGAAAAGATATGAGTTTTATTCCCTCAAACCGTCCAGCCGGTATTTTTAACTTAAACGACAAATATATTATTATGACATCTCTAAAATAATGTCAACAAAAAACCTCCCATATGGGTTTTAGAAAAGGCAAAAAAGATGATTTTTTATTTATTTTACTATATATATTTATTTTTTTGTTCATTATTCTACGATCATCTTCCTTATTATTATTAAATTTAACAGGATTCAATTTTAGAACACCGTCCAGACGGAATCAAGTCAATTTTTAAACAGTCCGATTTAATCATGCAGCCTCTTCTGATTACTGCAGTAGTAAACATCTCATAAATCACCCCGGTGAATTTTTCCACCATAAAATTTAATTAAGCAATTAATTTTCTTGTAAAAATAAATCCTTCCAGACGGTTTTTTCCTTGATTTCTTTAAATAATTTGCTTATCTATATATATTACAGAAATATCAAATCCACACAATAAGGCCAGAAACATGAAAAATACACTGTATAAACGTCAGCTTTCTTTCAACGAAAGATTTTTTCTGGTTTTTGACAAAATCAATCCTCCCATAGCCAACCAATTCATCATGGAGGGCACGGGTTCCTTCGAACCCGATGCATGGGAACGGGCGGTCCGTGAAGCGTCAGCGGCAAATCCCGGCAGCCGCGTCAGGCTCAAGGGGCATCTCGGATTCAGCCGCCTGGTGGACTCGGGCAAAACACCGCCGGTCAGACAGGTAGATGGATCAAAATGGTCGGGAAACAATCCTGATAACGCACCTTTCCTGCAAACAGCCCTGCCGATCCGGCAAGGCCTCCCCTGCGAGGTTCTTCTCGTGGAAGGAACACCCAAGAGGGTTATTTTCCGCACTCATCACTCCGTCATGGACGGAAGAGGAACCATGACATGGATCTTTGACATATTCAGGGCCCTGAATGGTAAAAAATGCCGGGGAAGCAATTCAGTCCTCACCGATACGGAACTGGCCATGAAGATACAGCCAAAATCGCGAAAAGCCTTCCCCTTTGAACATATTGCGCCAACGGGAACAGCCGATGGAGAGCCCTGTGGAGTGACCTGGCAGAGAAGAACCATTCCGGGAACATATCACAATATAACGGCCCGGCTGGCCCTTCTCCTTGCACGGGAAGCGTGGAAATACCGGGATGGTATCGTCCGTATAAGTATCCCCGTAGACTTGCGAGCCTACGAGGAAGGTCTGGCCTCCACGGGCAATCTTACCTTCGCCATATACGTGGAGATAAAAAAAGACTCGACGGCGGAATCCATCAAAAGAGATATTACAGCACAGATATCCTCATTCCCCGACGGCATCCTTTCGGAAGGCGATGATATATATCGGCAGATACCGGTGAGTCTCATGGCATGGAAGGCCAAAGGTATATGCCGCGAAAGACATCGGGAAGGCATTTACAGCATATCAAGCCTGATTTCCAATATGGGCGCCCTGGACCTGTCCCGTTTCAGCGGCGGCGGATTCACCGCCTCGGCCATGTGGGGCATCCCTCCCGGCGGAGAATACTTCCCCCTGGTCATGGGAACATGCAGTTACAATAATGACACGACGGAAATCATCATCACCATGCCGAAGGTACTTGCCGGGCAAAATCGTATGGACAGGATATTCGATACGCTGATTACGGGCCTCGAGCAGGACGGGCCAGAAAATAAATAGTACTCCGGCAGAATCAAAATTATTTTACCGGAAAGGTGTGCATATGCAGAAAAAATATACCCGAAAACTGAGTTCCACGGAAAGAATATACCTGATTAATGGTGAAATGAATCCGCCTTTCGCAAACCAGTTTTTTTTCGAAGGGACCGGCGCATTCAACATAAAGGAATGGGAAGCGGCCGTGTCTGAGGCATCGGAGGCAAATCCCGGCAGCAGGCTCGCACTCCGGGGATTTTTGAGTGGATGCCGCTGGGTGGACTCGGGATTGACGCCCGCGGTAGTGGAAGCCGACGGCAGTTCCTGGTCCGGCATGGACCTCGACGATGCTCCCTTTCTGCAGAAACAGCTTTCCACAACGAACGGCCGCAGCAGTGAGGTGCTCCTGCTCCACGGCGAAACCCTGCGCGTCTTTTTCAGGACACACCATGCCATCATGGACGGAAGAGGGACCTTCACCTGGATTGAGGACATATTCCGGGTCCTGAACGGCAAAAAGCCCCGGGGATCATCATCCAGTATTACCGAACAGGAGCTGGCCAGGAGTTATCAGAAACAGGGGAGAACTCCGCCCCGTCATCAGTTCATATCACCCACGGGCAGGGCGGCGCAGGGGGTAACGGGAATCTGCTGGCGCCGGTATAAGACAAAGGGACCCATAAAAAACCTGCTGCCCAAAGTTGCCGTCCTCCTTGCCTGCGAGGCATGGCGCCATTCTCCGGGACCGGTTCGCTTCGCCATCCCCGTGGACCTGCGGTTTCGGCAGGAAAAGCTGCGCTCGACAGGAAACCTGACAAACCTCATCTATTTTGACGTTACGGAGCAGACCACTTATGAAGACCTGGTCAAAAACATGGAGGAACAGATAGCAAACAAAAATGACGGCATGCTGTACTGGGCCGATGAAGTTGTACGATTCGTTCCGCTGGCCATGGTGCGAAAATCACTGCGCAATGAAGTACGGAAAAAACATGATATGGGCCTGTACCGCAACACGGCCATTCTTTCCAACATGGGCCTCATCGACCTGCGTTATTTCTGCGGCGGCGGCTTCAACGCCACGGCCTTCTGCGGCATACCGCCCGCGGTGGAATATCTGCCGTTTTTCATGGGACTTGCCGGATACAATGACACGGTGGAACTGGTCGTCAGCATGCCCCGGGCCCTTGCCACCGATGGCAGGCTGGAAAAAGCCATGGAAGGAATCATCGGGGAACTTCATTCATTTTCGTCGTAATTTTTTCACACCCCGCCTCCATGTACATTCCTCAATAAATACGGGAATGCGGCATTACGCTTTTTGAATACTTTTTTCATTGATTTCTATCTTCATTATTGTTCAGCTTATGTCTGATCAATAAAAACAAACAAGGCTGATAATCGTGGAAAATAAAACATCATTCCGTACATGCTCCAACGCCTCAAGAATATGGGTCGCCGCCGAGCAGGTCTGCCCGCCCCTGGCCAACCAGATGATCATGGAAGGCACGGGTGACATCAACCGTCAGGGCCTGGCCCGTGCCGTGGAAATCGCTTCGGAAGCAAATCCGGGAAGCCGCCTTAAGTTTCACGGTTATGGCGGCATGAGCAAGTGGATCGATTCACGCATTACACCGGCAATCCGCGAAGTCGACGAATCGGCATGGGATGGCATGAGCAGCGAAAATGCTCCATTCCTGAAAAGCGTCTTCCATCTCAGGAAAGGCGCTACCTGCGAAGTGGTCATCATCAACGGCGCCCCGCCCAGGATCGCCTTCAGGACACACCACGCCGTCATGGACGGCAGGGGGACAATGTTATGGGCCGAGGATATCTTCCGGGTTCTCCGGGGCGAGGAACCCCTTGGTTCACAGATCCCCCTGACGGAAAACGACCTGCTCAATCTCTCCGGTAAAAAACTGTCCAAAACCATACCTCACCGGTACATATCCCCGGCAGGCAGGGCGGCGGGAAATTCCCCGGGACTTGTATGGAAACGGACCCGGACCCAGGGACCGTTCACGAAGCTGCTGCCCCGTATCATGCTCACCATTGCCCGTGAAGCATGGCGGCATGAGGAAGGTATGGTCCGGATAGGAATACCCGTTGACCTCCGTCCCCGGAAACCCGAAGCCCGCTCCACGGGCAACCTGACCAATGCCCTTTACATTGATATATCACGGGAATCGACGCTGGAGTCGGTGGGCGAAGACCTGCAGAAACGCCTTGCTCAGCAGATTGACGGAGAGCTCACCTGGGAGGATCGGATTGTCCGTCACCTTCCCCTCTGGGTGCTCCGCGCGGCCCTCAGGGAGGAAACAAGAAGAAAACAGGCGGAAAACCACTTTCGTTGTTCGGCCTTCGTCTCCAATCTTGGAAGGTTTCCCGTTGAAAATTTTTACGGAGGAGGATTTACGGCCAGGACCGTTTTTTTCGTCCCGGTATGCCTTGAATCGCTTCCCGTGAGCATCACGACAACGGGAAACGGCGACACGCTGGAAATCCTGACTACCATGCCCGGGGTGTATGCGGGCAATGGAAGAATGGAAGCCATGCTTGATGCCGTCACTGACGGACTTCGGCATGAAAAGTAAAAGCGGAATCAAAACAAATATATCTACAGCAACAGGGTCATCGGCGCCATTTTCCGCGATTCTTTCTTTCCCGTGAGCCGTAGTTTTCTTTTCAGTCCATCCCTGGAGGTTAAAGTATCGTCGACCGTACGTCTTCCCGTTTTCCTCCGGTCAAACCGTTCATCGAGATACACACCGATATCCATGACTCTCCGCTCTCCGCCTCTTCTCTCACTATACTCGTCGGTATACTGAAAACTTTCAAAAGAATTTTGATATTTATCCAGGCCCAGGAGACCCATCCTTTTATTGAAAACCATTTTCTTCCCGAAAATTATCAATGAAAGAATGATATTGACGAACCAGAAAGGTCCCACACCAACCCTTACCATGAAAGAGAAGGCATCACCGCGATGAATATGATCAAAATCACCGGGCATGTTTTTCTTAACACCATCCATAAACTGATAGCGCTTGTCATTCTCCTTGAAACGGTTTGAACCGGGAAACAGGTTCTTAATACAGAAAGGATATTTTTCATCGACCAGCGACAGGTTATTTTCCTTCACGTACTGCAGATGAAGCTCGGTCAGCTTCTCCGAGGGACTGAAAGAGTTATCGAAAACACCGGTGACATACTTGTTTTTAAAATAATTATTTACGACCTTTGGATTTGCCGAGATGGAAAGCGGATATATTTTTTTTATTGTAAGAGCCTCATCGGTCTTCAGAAAAAACCATCGGATGGTGAGAATCACCACATTGCGGGCGATATTGTTGCCCTGGCATCTTTTGAGAACCATGGCCTCGTCTATACTGTATATGCAATGCCCGTCGGACATGAGGAGAGAAACGAGATTAAAGCCCACGATGCGGCCGTCTTTTTCCGCATAAGCGAGAATATCGCTTTTCTGAATATAATCAAAGAAATTCTCCTGGGGATCCCAGCAGTCATTCTCAACTTCCTCGCAGCCCTTCACTATATCCCTGATGATTTCAAAATCGACTTTTCGCAGGTCAATACCATAGTAATTGAACCCCTTGTGATTCAGAAGGAAAAAATTATTGCATGTGACCGGCAGGGCTTTTTTTATTTCCTGTTCTGAAGTCTGATATTCTTTTACCCTGTCACCTATTGCCTGATTCATAATAAAACCTCCCTCATTTTCACTGGGCATTCCCGGCAGTCCGGTTATACTCCTGTTCATGATATGCCATGGCTCCTTCCCGTTCTCTCCGGGAAGACCAAAGTATTATTCTGGAAAAGACCCTGTAATTTTCATAAAGGTAATCGGCTCGCGGGAATGCTCCCCTTTCATTGAAATTATGCCATGTCCGGAACGAGATAAGCCGCAGCCAGAACGATTTCTTCAGCGGTATGCCGGTAAAATATTCCGGTCTCGGATCGACCGGACCGCTCACCGCGCCGGGGCATGCAACGACTTTCCTCAGCCCGCTTTCAAACCGGCGGATATTTCTGTCATCACCGGTCCTTGTGCCCCACGAACTGAGCTGGAGCCCCGTTATTTTCATTGCCAGACCATGCATCATGAACCGCTGCGGATTGACGGAAACGCCATAGGAACCCCGGTATAAAACCGTATTTATCATATCCAGCAGTTTAAAGACAAGCAGAACAGAAAAGGAGAAGCGCGATTCCCAGAAGGAACTTATAATTCTCACTATCTGGTCCGTAAGTCCCGCAACAGTAAAATGCCTTTCCCGGTGAAGGGCGGCCTGTGTATCCATCATGCGGTAATACAGTTCCGTATCATTGGTGGTGAGAGCTCCTCCCTCAAAATTGATGATCTTCTTGGTAAAACTCAGTATGGAGAAATCGCCGAAACTTCCCACGTTACGGCCATGATGCCTGGCGAAGAAGGATTGCGCCAGGTCTTCAATAACCTTGAGACCGTATTTGTCGCCGATAGCGCATATTTCCTCCATACGGGCCGGTGTCCCATAGGTATGTACCACATAAATTGCCCTTGTCCGCGATGTGATGGCCCTTTTGATATGTTCCGGATCCATATTGATGCCATGGGACTCGGCGTCTACAGGCACGGGTACTGCCCCGGCCTCACGGATTGTCATGGGTACGACCGAGCAGGTAAAGGCGGGAATGATAATTTCGGCACCGCTGTCCCAACCCATGGTTTTCACCAGGAGAAAAAGGGCGTTTCTCGCGTAACCCGTCAGCACAACATGCCTGACGGGAATCAGGGCCGCAAGTCTTTCTTCAAGACTCACATGTCCATCATCACTCCTGGTATGTGCGAACGGGCTGTTCATATTTTTATCAGTCCAGATCTCCATATTCAAAGGGCGTAAGCTGCGTCTGCCATTCTTCTTCAATTATCTGTGTATAATGGCCTTCCACGTTCTGAATTTTCTTATCCTCGATATTTACTTCCAGAACCAGGCCCATTGTGGTCCCTGCCTCATAGGATTCACGCTGATCAAAAACAAAATTTCCCAGGGAATAGGCAATGACTTTACCCATATACACCATTATGGGCTGTGTCACGTGGGGATGATGGCCCACGACCATGTCCGCTCCGCGATCAATGGCCAGGTGCGCATAGCGGTCCTGGGCCGTGCTGATATCTTCGGCATACTCCTCGCCGAAATGCAGTGAAACGATAACTATGTCCGCCTCTTCACGGGCCTTGTATATGGCCCGCTCTAACTGCTTGATATAGAGCCAGGCCACACCCGACGATTCCTCGGTAACGGGTATCGGCATGGTCATGAGATGAGTCAGCACCTGCGCCTGAAGAAAAAGATCACCGATTGACGGCACCTGGGCAAGTAACTCCTCCAGTGTCGTATAATAATCGACCTCGGCCTGCCATGAGGCATCACCGTGGTTCGTGAAGGCCAGGAACGCTATCTTCAGTCCATTTATGTTGACGATCACCGGCGCATAGGCCTCTTCGCGGGTCATACCGGCGCCCATGTACCTGATCCCCGCCCTTTCCAACTGGCCGAAACAGTCCTCCATGGCTTCGCGTCCGTAGTCAAAGATGTGGTTGTTTGCCAGCGAAACAATGTCGATACCGGCATAGTTCAGACCGTTGACAGCCTCGGGTTCCGCCCTGAACCATGGTGCCGATTTAAGATACTCGCTGCCCTTGTCGGAAATAGGTCCTTCCAGGTTGGAGATGGTCAGGTCGGCGTCATTGAGAAAATCGGCAATTTTCAGAAAAGGCCAGCTGTAATCACCGCCTCCCTTTTCATAGACGAGCTCCGCCACGTTCCTCGAAAGCATAACGTCACCGGTAAAGAGAAGCTTTACCGGCCCGGTTCCGTCACCACCGCTTCCTGAACCGCCGTCCGTGTCGCGGGAACTGGATCCTCCTCCCAGGGAGCTGCCGCCGCAGCCCGGCAGAATCGCCATGGCGGCAATAATCAGCAATATGGATAATAGCATATTAAATCTTTTCATTAAGCATCTCCTTGGAAGCCCACAGTTTACCAGGCACAAGGCCTGATATTTTTTTAACATAGAAGAGACCGATAAGTCCCCTGATCAGCACAATTGATGTTGAATAGGTGATACCGAAAGCCAGTATAGCAGCCTCGCTTCCATACCCCTTGAAAAGAAAAAGCATGGCGGCCTGGGCCGTCCCCAGGCCGAAGGGAGTCACGGGAAAACTGATCACCAGCAGGATAAGCGGCACGGCAGTTATAAGAACCGCAAGGGGTACATGCATGCCGAAAAACGGCATGACAATATAATAAAACAGAATATAGGTGGCATAATAGGTGATTCGCCATGCGGTAAAAGACACATATCCCTGCCACGAAACCTCGTGATAAAGCTTCACAATGGTGAGATTTTTAAAACGTCCAGTCCTGCCCTTTTCAGGAAGCAATTTGATAACAATAATCGCGGCTACATACACCGCGGCAAGGGAAACGCAGGTTACAAAAACAGTCCGGAACAGGGGCGATGACATATCACCGAGCCAGCATCCTATCGCCGCCATGATGAAAAGGCTGAACTGGGTAACGCCGGTGTAAACCATCATGAGACCGGTGCTTTTTACAATGGGAATATCCTCGTTATTCCTGAGGTACAGGGCCATGCCTCCCATACCCAGGGTATAATCAATAATCATGAGCAGGTAAGTTACGCCCCGCATGGACATAGTGTCGCGAAAACTCACGGTGTACCCGTACTGGTTCACCGTGGCCTGAATATTCTGCACATCGAAAAAAAACCAGGCCAGGCAAAAGACAATCAGCCATGGTACATACGTGGACAGGTCAGCCACTTGCATAGACTGGACAAAATGCCGGACATCGACACGATAAAAAAGAAAGGTCAGGATGACCGCGGCGACGAACCAGGGTACCAGCCTTTTTACCAGGGGCAGAATTCTACTATGTTGAACGCCGGTCTTCATGAGTTATTTTTTCACTTATTCCTTTTTTCCGTTATGAACCTTTTAAATTCCCGTTATATCCTCACCGCCCCCAGTTCAGGCTTCCCCAGGGCTTTTCCATGGTCCAGGGGTAGTAATCGGCCGATGCGGCGTTATAATTTTCATACAGATATTCAACGCAATAATCACTGAAACGGGCAAGATTGGTCTGCGTGATATACGAGGAATTTCTTCTCATGTCATCGACGTATTCCGCTGTCATATCGAGAATAAAGTCCTCCAGGGGCAGGGTCCATTCCTGCGCTGCGGCCAGTTCGACTTTATTGATACAGACATTGTCCATTCCCTGGATGACGTCGCCCGTATTTGTCTTATAGATAAGATTGTCATAGGCCTCACGCCGGTTCATGGCCCTGTTCAGAAAACAGGTATCGTTGAGATCGTACAGTCTGCCTATGAGGTCCATGGAATCGATATGGCAAAGCCATGACACGGCCTGGGCATGGGCGAAATAGGGAGTATACACCGAGATGGAGGGCTCCCCCAGGGCGCAGTAGAATACGGAGAGAGCCGGATTGTCACCGGCCTTGACTCCGTCCACCACCAGGGCCGTACGGGTCTGGTTGCGGCTGATACAGTAGGTCGTGCTGTAATTCTCGATGTCTTCCTCTTCTTCGGCCAACACCTCACCGGTTACCGGGTCGAGCTGGTTGCCCGTCACATCCTTTGTCACGACACGCATAAGGGTACGGTAATTCATGTTGCCCTCATCGATAAGCATATTGAGAAGTTCGTTGGCGCGGATGGCACGCTCTTCGCCGAAATTGATATTGATATAGGAGTTATTATTGGCGCGATTATAAAAATAATTAAAATCATCTTCACCTTCACGGCTCTCTGTCATGACCGTTTCCGATGAGCCGTCCCAGTCCGTTTCTCTGCCCGTATTGGCATCGTACTTGCGATATTTTATCTGTCCGGCAATCTGGCCCGTATAGCACTCGTACAGGGCAGCACCGCCCTGGGCGTCGATAACGACAAAATTGCCGCTGATAACCATGCCGGAATGGTTATCATACCAGTTTTTCAGGTAGGCATCAAAATCATCCAGCGTTGCGCACTCCTGCAGGGTCTCGCGGATCAGGTCCGTGTTTATATTGATGGCCTCATGGTAGGGGTTGAAGTCTTCGTATACCGATGTGCATGATACGGCCAGACCGGCCGCGTTCAGGCCCCCTGACGGGTTTTCGCGGACACCGTTGTTGAGCAAGGCCAGATCATCATAATTGTGCACCATGACGCAGCCGCCGGCCCTGCTGTTAATGGCAGGGAAGTACTCCAGCTCCTGATGCCAGTTGGCCGAGCAGTCCCTGCTCTTCCATAAGATGGGCCGTCCGTTCGTCGTCACCTTTCCTGATACGACCGCCACATCACAGGCCTCGGCCCTCCCGGGGAAAAGAATCGGGCATACCAGCAAACTCGCAATCAGTATTATTATAAAATTCCGTATCATGAGGCACTCCCTGTTACATTATTTTTAGCGCACCGGCGCTGCGGCATGCCGCGATTCCATCGAGGCCAGTGCCGCGTTGCGGCTTACCAGCGATTCAATGGCCTTGCGTTTTATGCTCCCGCCGGTGTCTATGGCGTCCACCATATCAACCCGGATCGTGACCGGTTCTCCCATTATTTCATGAAGGCGGTTGATGAGCTCCTGAAACCGCTCCTCGCTATACTCCTTTCCTCTCACCAGCTCTATCACAATAAGCCCCTTCTCGCGCTGCACCACGCGGAACTCCTCCATGAGATGGAGATATTTTTTAATATAGGTCGTAAAGGTATTCAGCACCTTCAACGAAGAAACGAACTTTCCGCTGGGAAGAATAAATGAATCATCGGCTCTTCCCTCAAAGCTTTCCAGCACGGGAAGCCCTATCCCGCATCCGCATTTTCCGGCACTGTATCTTCCCAGGTCACCTATGCGGTACCTGATAAAGGGCATGGCAAAACTGCGTGTGGCCGTAAGCACGATTTCCCCGATCTGGCCGGGAAGGGCCTCGTTTCCCTTTTCGTCGAGAAATTCCACCCAGACATTATCGATAAAAATATGATAGCTGTGTCTTTTACAGTGTGACGCCACCATCCACGTTTCCTCCGTGGAATACTCATCGTATACGGGACAGTTGAAAACACCGGAGATAAAATCACGCTGGCTCTGCGAGGAAAGTTCCGAGTTGAGACCTACAAATTTCGGCCTGATAATCTCCAGGTCCTCCTTTGTCAGCTTCTGGGCTATCTCAAGAACGATTGAGGCGTATCCCACGAGGAGGTCCGGTTTAGCCTCGCGCAGTTTCGCGATCTGTTCCTCCACGGGAATGGTGGAGGCGATGCAGTCGGTCCTGAAAAAAGGACCGATACGGGGATATTCCACGGGCTTGTATTTAATATAGACGGTCTTATGCCAGGGCCTGAAGCCGATCATGGAATAGACCCGCATAACAGTGGCGATATAAAAGGCGAAGGTCGATGAACTGAAGATGAAGGGCAGCGACCTTCCCGTGGATCCCGTCGTTGCCGAATAGTGGCACTTGTCTACATCGTATCCCCGGGCCACGATATCCCGGGGAAAATTATTCAGAACATCCTCCTTGGTCAAAAAGGGAAGCTTCTTCAAATCATCTATAGAACGGAGGGAGGTCATATCGATCCCGGCGTCGTCGTACTTTTTTCTATAATAAGGGACATTTTTATAGGCATAACGAATCATTTTCAAAACTCTTCTTTCCGCCATGCGCTTCTGGATGGTGAGGGGCAGCCACTGGTTCACATGAACCCGAACAACCGCCGAAAAAATAAGTAAAATGAATTTCATACTTTTATTCCTTCTCCCTCTGACATCAGGTAATACAGGCGACGGTCAGCGTTTTACCATCTCAATATTCGCAAGGAACATGAAAACCCCTCAACCTTGCGACAAGTCATCAATCCCGATACATAAAACTATATATATTTTCAATTATGTATCACTAAAAACCGTCTGGATGGTCCAATGATAAAATTTACTAAGGTTCCCCCTTTTTGTCAATATTTTTATCAATTAATTAAAAAAAATAAAACTGACATATAACGACAATTCCCCGTTAATAACAGGTGTAAAATCATACATGTTCTGATTTTCTGTAAAAAATACCCCGATAGTATAGTTCGATATGGAATTTTACTTGAAAAATAAGGGGCCTTTGCAAGTATTGCACCACCTTTCTGCTGAAAACTCAAAGTATTTCAGCAGTTAATACCATAGAAAGGAGGACATCGTGAACAATTACGAACTCACCGTTATTCTACGCAACCGCGAGGTTGAATCCCTCAAAGAAAAGCTGTCGGGAATTCTTCAGAAACATGGCGTAACCGTTGTAAAAGAGGATTCCTGGGGCACCAAAAGGCTGGCATATATGATTGAGGAAGAAAAAGAAGGTTATTATTTCTTCGCTCATGTACAGGCAGCTCCTGAGATCGTGGACAAGGTAATCGTTGATTTCAGGCTGACGCCTGATATCCTGAGATTCCTGTTTGTAAAAATGAACGAGCAAAAAACCGCTTAATACAAAATCAGGAGGGCTACCATGGCCAGTGACCTCAACAAGGTTATAATGATAGGCAGACTGGTGCGTGATCCTGAGCTGCGCTACACACCCGGCGGGACTGCTGTAGCAAGTTTTTCCGTGGCAAATAACAGGACCTACACCGTTAATAATGAAAAAAAAGAACAGGCAAGCTTTTTTAACTGCATTGCCTGGAGTAAATTGGGAGAACTGATCGTTCAGTACTGCAAAAAGGGATCCCGTATCGGAATCGAGGGAAGACTTCAGCAGCGAAGCTGGGAGGATCAGAACGGAAACAAGAGATCCACTATCGAAATCGTGACGGAAAACGTCCAATTTCTATCTGGGCGCGATTCGGCACCGGGAGATATTCAGATCGATATGCCATCGGCTACACAATCATCTCCAATGCCCGCCGATGTGGACAACAATCCCTTTTCAGATGATGATATCCCATTCTAATAATTACAGGAGAAAACAATGTCAGACGAGATAAAAAATACAGAAGCAGAAGAACAAGTATCAGCGCCGGCTGAAGAGGCACCGGCTGCAGTTCCAGCAGAAGCACCGGTTACAGCTCCAACGGAAACACCGGCTGCTGCAGCTCCGCGCGAGTACCGACCCAGGGAAGACGGCCCCCGTGGACCGCGCCCCGACGGCAGAAGACCACGGTTTAAATCGGAAGACGGTGATGGAAGGGATGATGATTTCAGCCGGTCTGAAATGGGTCCCCGCATGCCCCGGTTCAGGAAAAAGGTGTGCCGGTTCTGTCACGATAAAAACGCCGTCATCGATTACAAACGTTCCGACATCCTGGAAAGCTTTATCACCGACAGGGGTAAAATACTGCCCCGGAGGATCACCGGAACCTGTTCAAAACACCAGAGGGCCATTGCCCGGGAGATAAAAATCGCACGATCAATTGCGCTGCTCCCCTACGTTGAGAAATAGGGAACGTGGTATCAATTATTGTTGCACCATTGGTGGTGCTGATACTGGTTCTCAGTTCAGCGTACCTTTTTTACCGGTGGGAGTGGAAAGCGTTTATAATATTCATCCCCATCATAGCCGTAACAGTATATCCGGGAAGCCTGTCAGGGGACGTAGCAACCTTTCTGGCTCCCATTATCCTGGGCGGAACAGGGGGATATACTTTTAAAAAAGAAAAGTCATTGATGCTCTACACTCTCATTGTGTCGATTTCCCTGACTGTTCTTTTTTCGGCGAATTACTATCAATTGAAATTAGTGGAAAACATTGATATTCTCGACCAGTATAAAGTCGAGATGATGAAAATGATAGAAACATTAAAGGTCCCGGAAGATCAAAAAAAAGAACTTCTGGGAGATTTTAATGCGTGGCTGGAAATGATGAAGGACATTATACCCTTCGGGACCTTTATCTACTCGGTCCTCTTTTCAGCCTTGAGTTTTTACGTGGTAAAATCCTTTCTTCAGAGAACGGTAGGCGCAAAGGCAATCAGCGGCCTTGAGTTTTTCAGGCTGAACGACTACTTTATTTTTGTGCTCATCGCTGGATGGGCCGTTGTTTTACTGATTGACAAAAGCGATTATTCCGTTCCTTATCTGACAGGATTGAACTGCGCCCTTGTCGCGACAATGCTTTACATAATTCAGTCGCTGGGGGTCATCAAATTTTACCTGACGAAAAGAGGATTTCCGCCATACCTGGCGCCTCTTTTCCTTGTACTCCTGCTCCTCATGGGGAAAGAGGTGACGGCTTTCGGAGCCATTCTCCTGGCAGGACTGGGAACACTGGATTTCTGGGCCGATTTCAGAAAACTGGACAAACCGGAACCGGAATAACAGTCAATAAAACTATTGTAATTACGCTAAAAATTTAATACACAGGAGCTTGTCATGAAAGTGATTCTTCAGAAGGACGTTCCCAATCTGGGAGATGCGGGTGATATAAAAGACGTTGCCGACGGATACGCCCGAAATTACCTGCTCCCGCAAAAACTGGTAATTCTGGCCAACTCCTCGAGCCAGAAAGCGGCTGAACATCAAAAACGGCTTATAAAGTTTAAAAAAGAAAAAAGAAAAAAGGTCAGCGAAAAGCTTTCTGAAAGCATGAGCGGCATCGAGATAAAACTGACAGCCCAGGTGGGAGACGAGGATAAACTCTTCGGTTCCATAACCACCATGGACATAGCAAAACAGCTGAAAACGCTGGGTTTTGAAATCGATAAAAGAAAGATCCAGATGGAACAACCCATCAAAGAACTTGGTGAATTTGAAATTCCCGTCAAACTGGAAGAAGGCCTTACGGCAAAAATAAAAGTTATCGTTGAAAAGGCCGTTTGACCAGGGTGTTCCCATGATTATCGACCGGCTTCCCCCTCAGGATGTTGATACCGAAACAGCCTGCCTGGCTTCGGCTCTTCTCAGCAGGGAAGCCCTGTACAAGGTGATAGAAATCCTCCAGGCGGAGGATTTCTATCTTGATAAACACCGCGTTATCTTCGAATCCATTCTTGATCTGCAGCGGAAAAATACTCCCGTCGACCTTACCACGCTTAAACAGCGCCTTGCCGACAAGAACCTCCTGGAGAAAATCGGCGGCGACTCGTCCCTTGTAGAGCTCTACCAGTCCGTATCAACATCGGCCAATGTAGAATTTTACGCCCGTCGCATAAAGGAGTTGAGCCTGCGGAGAAGACTCATCGAGGTCTCGACCGAATCCATTGAAAAGTGCTTCGATTCCACAAGGGACACCACGGAGATCATCGACGAAATCGAACAGGAGATCTTTTCCGTAACAGAGAAGAGAATCGTTTCCGATTACAAGAAAATAGACGATGTCCTCCATGATACGCTGCAGGACATCGGCTCCTGGTATGAATCAAAGAAGGTAGTGACCGGTATGCCGTCGGGATACAAAGACCTCGATGAAATGCTCACGGGTTTTCACGGCGCAGAACTCATCATCATTGCCGCCCGCCCCGGTATGGGCAAAACCGCCATCGCTCTGAATATCATCAGCAACATCGCCCATGTGGAAAAGGACAAGTCGGTCATATTCTTCTCCCTGGAGATGCCGGCCCAGCAGCTGGGCATGCGCCTCCTCTGTATCCAGTCCATGATCGACTCCCAGCGCGTCCGGACCGGCCACATCAGTTCCGAAGAACTGAAACAGCTGTTTTCCTCGGCGGACCGCCTGAGTAAATCGAAAATATTCATCGACGATACACCGTCCATCAACATCATGGAAATCAGGGCAAAGGCACGGCGGCTTCACCAGAGAAATCCCATAGGTCTCATTGTTGTTGACTACCTGCAGCTCATATCGAGCATTTCCCGCGTGGATCGGCATCTGCAGATCGCGGAAATATCACGGTTTCTCAAACAGCTTGCCCGTGAGCTCGAGGTTCCCGTCATCGCTCTTTCACAGCTCTCACGGGCCGTGGAGCAGAGAGCCGACCAGATACCGACACTTGCCGACCTGCGTGAATCGGGCGCCATCGAACAGGACGCCGACGTGGTCATGTTCATCTACCGGGAAGAAAAAGTGAAAAAGGATTCGGAAAAAAGGGGCATTGCCGATATTATCGTTGCCAAACAGAGAAACGGCCCCATCGGTACCGTAAGCCTGAAATTCTGGGATAAATACACGAAATTCGAAAATCTGGAAAAGAGCCACTATTACGAGGAGGCGAGTCCGTCCTATGAACAATAACGGTTCCTTCAACCCCGTCCTCTCCATTTTTGAAAGCCTCGGGGCCCATTTCATTTTTTTGAAGGACACTCTCAAATGGACATTCCGCCCGCCCTTCGACACGGCCAACGTGATCGGCCAGATGCTGGAGATCGGTTATAAATCAATACCGGTCACGGCCATCACGCTCTTCTTCACGGGCATGGTCATGGCCTACCAGATTGGAAGGGCCATGGATGCCCTCATGTCGGGATCATCGATCTTCATCGGCAGCGCCGTAACCATATCAATGTTCCGGGAGCTCTGTCCCGTACTCACGGGCCTCCTCCTGGCAGGCCGCGTCGGGTCGTCCATCGCCGCCGAAATCGGCACCATGCAGGTAACGGAACAGATAGACGCCCTTCGCACGCTCTCGGCAGAGCCGGTGCAGTACCTTTCCGTGCCTCGCTTCCTGGCCTGTCTGGTCATGACGCCCACGCTCACCATCATCACCGACATGGTAGGGGTCCTGGGCGGCGCTTTCATCGCCATGTTCGGCCTGGGCATTACGCCCGATAAATACATGGACAACATTATCCAATACGTGAGCATCCAGGACTTTCTTTCAGGACTCGTAAAATCGCTTTTTTTCGGCGTCATCATCGCCATAATAGCCTGCTACCAGGGATTCAACACCAGGGGAGGGGCCGAGGGTGTGGGAAAGTCGACCATATCGGCCGTAGTCAATTCATCCATGGTCATACTGATATCGGACTACTTTCTCACATATCTCTTGACATTTATCAACCTTTGAAAACATGTAGCACGACAGCCCCTGCCGGGGCCGTTATAAAATTTACAGCAATGCAACCGGCAACGGAACATGATGAAAGAAAAAAAGAAACTGCTTAAATATCTCACAGAACAGGGTATTCACAAAAAAACCGCCGATGCCTTTTCCCAGGTCAATCAGGAAGATTTTATAGAAAAAACCATGGGGATGGAGTATTACCAGCAGTCGCCCATTCCCATCGGCTGCGGAGAAAAAAGCGACGAACCCCTGGTGCTGGCCAGAATGATCGATGCCCTGGAGCCCAGAAAGTCCTGGAAGCTCCTGGAAGTGGGAACCGGCTCGGGATATTCCACGGCCATCCTTTCCACCATGGTAAAGCAGGTAGCGACCTTTGAGTATCATGAAACGCTGGCCCGCATGGCCAGGGAGAAGCTGGTGGACAGCGGTTTCTTCAATGTCCGTTCCTTTGCCGGCGACGCAACGGAAATCATGGATGAACTTGGATACTTCGACGGCCTCATCATCCACGCCTCATGCAGGCAGCGGCCGCTCACGCTCCTGGCCATTCTAAAAGAAGGCCACAACGCCGTGTTCGCCATGGGCCCCGTTATCCAGCAGCGCATCGTCAAATACAAAAACACCGTCATAGACGGTGTTGATACGTTTCGCAACTTTACCTTTCACGGCTACTGCGCCCTGCCCTCAATCCGCGGCCAGTACGGCTGGGTCGACCTTGAACCGGTTCCGCCGGAACCGGAAGATGAAGAAGAAAAAGAAGAATGATGTGACCGGCTTATCGATAAAAAAGCCCCGTTTCCGGGGCTTTCCATTGCATACCAGTCAACAAAGCTGCATAATCTTAGATGAACCGTTTTATTACAACTCTCCATGTTTTCCCGTGACCTGAATCAATGTCTGTCACAGGGTTTTTTACCGGGAAAATCGACAAATACCGGATTACCATAGGCAAACCTCGGTCTATTGTCTGCCCCCTCCAGGGAAGTAACAGCTACACGATAATAGCAATCTTCCGATACGTCATCTTTCAGCACCAGCTGGTATTCCGGGGCCATGGGATTGACGGAGTGGATAACCTGGCCGTTTTTAATGATGTCAACGGCCACAATAAGGGCTGTCGGGCTTTCGGAGTCAACAGAGAGTGTCAGACTCACCGGTTTTTTTCTTTTCGCCCCGATCTTCAATGTCTCACCCATGATTTTACGGTTTACATCGAAGTATATTGAAGGACCGCTGGTCGCAAAGAGGTTGCCCCGGCTGACAGCGCATAATAACTGCTTCTTGTCTAAATGACCGAGAAACACGCCGTTCTTTACCTCACCGACATCGGAATCATCATAATCGGCGCTTCCAACGTCCGTGTTAGCGGTGTTATGCGAATCACTGTTCGCCACACAATAGACAGGATGATCTATTTCGCCGTTGATATAGGCCATGAGCAGATCATCCCAGGAATTCAGGGGAGCACCGGGCATGGCCCCGGTACCGATAAGGTTTTCCGGCAATCCGTAACCGAGCCACTGGGCTCCTCCGGAATTTTCTCCCATATCGCCGATGAGCGCTGTCCCCAGGTACAGGGCCTGCTGCAAAGGCAACGGGATGGTTGTTCCCGGCTCATAAGGATTCGGCATATCAACGATCATCTGAAGATACCGGTCCCCATAAACGGAAAAACTGTTGAAGAGCAGGCCCAGGTTCCACGCATCGTCCTCATTGAAGCCGGCCATTTGCGCGAAACGGGCAAAGTCCTTGATATGGCTCATGTTAATGACCTCAATAAAATCAGGGTTATAACTGAGCTGTGTCGTGCCGGTAGTATGATTATGGACCGCTAACCCGTTATTTTCATGGATCCAGTCGGTCCATTCCCGTATGTTTTCCGGATACAGAGGGCCGGTACCATAGGGATTGGAAGGCGATGGCCAAACCTCTTCCGGGACTAAACCATCGGCAGGATCACCCACGAAGGGACTCTCCACTCCCCAGGCAAGTACATGGTCACGGCACAATAAGCCTTCGCTGCCGGTAATCTCGAAGGAAGGGATCATTAAAAATTCATCCTCCGAAAGCGCATCGCAGCTGTCTACAATGTCATTCCATTCATCCACGTCAACAATCGACTTTGCGTGATTGGTGACGAATACCGCATCAAGATTGCGGGCCAGTGCAACTTCCTTCAAATCAGCGATAGAACCACTGCCATCGGAATGTGTTGTGTGCATATGACCGTCGAAATAAACTACCTCCGGTTTGCCGAAATAACAGGATATCTGAAAAATCACAACCATACCGAAAAGAAGCCTTAAAAATCTTTTTTTAGACATTACGACCTCCATGATCCGTTTAAAATAATTAAAAACAATTCCAATCTATCTATATTAAAAAATAATTATTTAGAAGAAATAATCAATTTTTTATCAATCTGCCCGATTATAAAAGCGCAACCAGAAGGCTTTACCTGAATTATACATACCTGCTGAAAAAAAGAATTGTGTAATCGCATCTTATATGTCCTCAAATGGAATGGTTTCAATCTTATCTATACTGGCAGGTCGCGACCTGTCAGTGTAATCGAGGTTTAATGCATTTTTCCAATCACATGAAACCAAAATTCAATTCGCCGGGTCCAAATATTATTATTTTTAAAACAAAAGGAGCAAATCATGAAATACATCTGTCATGTATTACCGGGGAGTATTAATACTATTTTTCGCAACACCAATGAAATATCAAGATCGGATACGAGACTGATTATTGTCCTTATCATTGGCCTCGCATTGTGCATGGTTTCATGCAACTCTGTTGATACGAGGGGCTTTTATTCAGACGGCACGCATCAGGCAACCCATACCAAATTCGACGAGAACGGTTTTGATAAATACGGATATAACAGTCATGGCTTTGACCGGTTTGGCTATGACAAAAACGGCCTTGATACCGATGGCTTCAACAAACAGGGCTGGAACAGAGACTCCATCAATAAAACCACCCATACAAAATTTGACGCAAGCGGATATGATATAAACGGTTATGATGCTGAAGGATTCGACATGTTCAACTGGAGCCGTGACCACACCAACCGATTTACGCGGAAAAAGTTTGATCCGTCGGGATATGACTTCAACGGATACGATGCAAACGGCTATGACCGCGAAGGCTTCAATCGCAAAGGTTATAATAAGTCCGGATATAACCGAAAGGGATTTGACAAACATGGATTTGACAGTGAAGGCTTTAATGTGAACCTCTGGAATATAGAGGGGATACACAAAACAACAAGAACCTATTACGATTTAGCAGGTTATGATATACATGGTTATAACCGAGAAGGATATAGCTCGTCGGGTTTTAACCTTCATGGGTTCAACCGCCACGGATTCGACCGTAAAGGATTCAATAAGGCAGGATTCAATTTTGAAGGATATGACTGTTACGGCTATGACCAACAAGGGTATAACAAGAACGGTTATGATAAATTCGGTTACGATCGCCAGGGATATGACCCGGCTGGGTACGATCGAAACGGCTATGATCGTCAAGGGTATAACATGGCGGGATTTGATCGAAGCGGCAAACAAAAAAATGATGCGCATAAAAAGTAGAAAAATATCGTCGACTATCATGCAAGAAACAAAACCAATACTGCAATCATGACATGCCACTGCAGGGAAAGGTCACGCCGGCAGATCAGCCCGGGGCAGCGATGTGAGACCCGCTAACCCCGGCCCGTCTTACTCTCGGCAGGCTACCGTACTGTAAGACTGAGACTCGTGGAATACATATACGTATCACAGACCTCTCTGTCAGGATAAGGCAGTTCACGCCTCACCTGGATAAGCCATGTCCCCTTACGGGACAGCGTTATACGAGTCTTCCCACTGGCATCGGTCTTTACCGATATCGCGTGATCATCATGGCTTTTACCGGTATATCCTTCATAATCTCCCGTAACGGCCAAATCCTTGATCGGTTTTCCTTTAAACATAGCAATTATTTCCAAGGTGTCTCCCTGTTTCAGGATACTCACGTCGCCCAGGGGAACTATCTCGATAGGAGCCCCCACCGTGGAAACCGCCGAAGACTTTTCTTTTCCCGCCCTTATCACCATCTTCGATCGTATGTCAAAGTTCATGCAGCTCAGTGCGTTATCCAGACCTTTTTTGCTCTGTCGTTTTCTGCCCGTCGTCGTCTTTGTCATGAATCCGGAATGCATTCCCACAGAGACAACGTAATACCCCGCCTTTTTAGGAACAAAGCTGTAGTGAATAAGATCAATCTTTTGGGGAGTGATCTCTTTACCGTCGGGTCCGATAACGGAGACCTTTTCGATAACTCCTTCCTTCATTTTCTGTTTTTTCGCCAGGCCGTGTCCCCAGCTCACCGTAATGGTCACTTTTTCTCCCACCGCCGGATTGTCTTTGTCTGCCGTCATCCACAGTGAATGGGCATGGCCGGGAGTCTGAACCGAAAGGCACAGGACACTTATTAAAACCACCGCGTATTTTTTCATAATATAGTCCCCTTTTAGTAATATCACGCCGCCCCAACAGGGGCGGCGCTCACTCTTTACTGCCTTCCCTTTTGTTTATAGGTAATAAAATCACCGATATAAATCATGTATTCGAAAGGGCGATCCTTGATTTTCCCGGAAATGTTTCCCAGCGTCCCGGTAACGACTTTCTCCTTATCCTTGTATCCCGCGTGCATGACAATAGCCACGGGAGTATCCAGGGGATAACCCGCCTTCAGCTTTTCAATAAAGTAATCGAACTCGGCCCTCATGGTGAACAGGGCCATGGAAGCCCCGACTTTGGCAAGCTTGTCTATGGTATCTTTTTTTCCTTTCCAGTCATTGGCACTCAGGATGACAGACTTGGTGGAAGCTGAGATGGTTGGAGATTTTTTCATGGCCGCGTTTGCCGCGTTGAAGCAGCTGAGTCCCGGCACCACGGAGGGATTCATATCCTCGAACTCCTCCAGTATCCATGCCCAGGGACCATAAACCATGGGATCACCGCTGTCCAGAACGGCCACTACTTTTCCTTCTGCGACAAGAGACCGCACCTCTTTGATGAATGCTTCACGTTTCGTGGCTATGGCTTTTTCCTGTTCAACGGCCTTGCTATCTTTAATATCGCTTATCTTTTTCCCATAATTATGCCAAAATCCGTGCGGCGCCGCAATCGTTGTCTTACTGCCAATTACCGTAGCGTATTTATCCCTGGATTTTTCAAAACAGACGATGACATCCGCCCCTTTGATAACATTAAGAGCCCGTACGGTGATGAGATCCGGGTCTCCCGGTCCCATGCCCACCAGAAAAAGCTTCGTGTCCGCCGGCAGTTTGGCCTGCATGCATCCTGTTGCCAGGCACGACAGTGCGATGAAAACAACTGCGATGAATATGTTGCGTCTGAATTTCATATGTTACTCCTTATAGTATAGCGCGGTTTTCAGACCGCGAAGGTTCACGGGGCAAAACCCCGGAGTTTGTGCTTATATTTTTGCGCTCAGGGCACACCCGTAAGTCCGGCCTGTCATTTCATATCCCTGGGCGTTTTCATATTTTTCACCGAAGACATTGTTTACATAAATCTTAATAGTGGCGTTCTTCATGCCCAGCTGATGGTCTATGAAGGCGAAGGCCAGGCCCACGTTGACCAGTTGGTATGCGTCCATGGGATTTTTTTGCACGTCATAAATGATACCCCCGAAACCGTCATCCATCTCTTCAATAGTCGTTGCCACCTGCTTCGACTGAAAGGAATAATCAGTCATGAAAACCAGGTTTCGGATAATGGTATACCGCAGACCGGCGTTGAGCTTGTGTTCCGGCCTGTCGCTGGCCGTTTCTTTTCCGGCCGGTTCATCGCCCTGGTTAATGTATTTCTGAAAGGCATAGGACAGGTTCACCTTCAGACAATCGAGAACATTGCCGTTCAGGTCTACTTCCACTCCATGCCGCTGCATCTGGTCAAGGTTGAGCATGTAATCTTTATAATAAAGGGAAGCGTCTCCGGAATATGCCGTCGGGGTGTACTCGGCGTGAGTGCTGTTATAGGCGAAAAATCTTTCAATGTGAGAAAAAGAGTATCCCGCCTTCATGTAAAAATCTCCGAAGAGTCGGCGTGAAAAAATGAGATCATATCCCATGCCCGTCTCCGGTTTGAGCCAGTATCCCGTAGGTTTTCCCTGGGGATCATAGAGACCGTGGCTGTCCGGGGCGTGCCAGATACGGCTCACCGCCAGGATCAGCGATGTATCACGGAGGAATTCGGCCAGGTCGTCCATGTCGTATTCCAGGGCCGATTTCGGCATTAATCCCTGCCAGTTCTTTTCAATCCAGTCACCCTGCCCCGCTATTGGATTAGTGCTGGCATTGCTCACATTGATCCATACATGCTCATAACGCATTCCCACGGTAAGGGTGACCGGGTCGATAATGGTCCATTCGTGCTGCAGCGCGCCGCCGTGTATCTCCACCCGTTTGTCCCTGTCATCGCCGTCAAAAAGCTGTTCCATGTCATAGGCGACAGTGGTCTTGTGTTCCGGGGTGATGGTAATGACATCCTCGATACGCCCCCCCTGGCTCCAGTAATCGGTTTCAGATTCATAATCGGAGATGACCCCGGTCTTATACTGACTGTAGGCCTTGGTCTTTACCTCCTTGTGCATGTATCCCCCCAGCGTAAATGTTCCGAGGATGGTGGGATAGCTGGCATTGAGGCGGTAAGCACGCGATGTTCTGTCCCAGGTGGGGTCCTGCCAGCTGTAGAATTTGTTTCGAGTATTGCCGGTCTGGTCCACATCAACTATGGGATAATCATTGTCGTATGTAGCTGTGGCAATGGGGCAGCCGTCATCGGCGTCGACGCCAGGATAGTTTTCCACGGCCAGTTTCCTGTCGGCCCGGGAATCCATGATGCTCAGGGCCACATATCCCCCGTTATCAAAAGCGTAACCAAGGCGGCCGAAGATATTCTGCACGTCCGTGGCCGTATGGCGGAGATATCCGTCAGTACTGTAGTACTGGTAACCGGCGTCATAAGTGAAATTGAAAACATTCCCGCTCACATTCGCATTGTAATTCTGCGTGTTATACGATTTATACGAGGCGGATAGATCGATTTCAGGAACGAAGGTATCCCGCACTGTGGGCTTTCTGGTGACAAAATTGACAACACCGCCGATGGATTTGGCCGGGAACAGGGCCGAATGAGGGCCCGGTATGAGTTCCGTGGTTTCCACCAGCCATGGCGGGATAAAACCGTAATCCACGATGTCGCTGGCCTGTCTGCCCCCGGTCTTTCTGATGACCATACCGTCCACGGCAGTGGTGAAGCGGTTGCTGGCGAAACCGCGCATGAAATAATCATCGTCCTTGGTTACCAGGTCCGATTGTCCCCGGTAGTTGAGAATCGCCTGGCTTTTCATAATATCGAGAATACTCTGAGGATCGCCGGGAAGATCCTTTTCTTTGGTGACGATGGGGAATACCATTTTATTGGCCTGCCCCTTGACTACGATTTCATTAACGGATTTTTTTTTGTGCTTTTCCTTTTTTTCGGTTTCTTTCTTTGCTTCATCTTTTTCTGTCTCTGTTGCCGCTGTGGTGTCCCTGCCATTGTCATCTTCCACGACGTTCTGGGCCCGGAGTAAAACCGGGGAACAGAGAAGACAGATAAGCACTACATACAATATCCTTCTCAACATGAAATAATCCTCCTGGAGAATGTTATATTCTTGTAGCACCTTTTTTATTTTTGTAACATTAGTCAAGTATTAATATTTTATATGTGGTATTTTTAGCATATTTTTTTTTTTTTTGACTATTTTATCGATGAAATTACAATCGTATAATACTTAAAGACAATCCCCGATGGTATAGCGAGTCAGATGAACGGATGTATTGAAAGAATATCGGCGCACAATAATTTGTTGAGAAACAGTTTCACCCTTTCCCTGGTCGTCCATGGCCTGTTATGCCTGGTCTTTATCGCTGCGTCTTTTTCAGGTGATGTTTATTCTTCAGAGGATATGAGTGTTTCACCCCTGGAAGTCGAAATAGCGGATATCCCACCGGAGCTCTTTGGAGAAAACACTGATCCGAAGAAAATTGAGGCTTCACAATGGATAGAGGGCTCTGGCAAGAAAGACGAAAATCCCGATGCTCCGGCTGTTGAAGAGAACGAGAATGCCCTGTCGGGAAATTCCACCGATGGTGACGGATATCTGTTTTCAATTCACGGCGACAGCCCCCCCGTCCCGGTCATACGCTTTAATGTAAATAATTACTATCCCGCTGAGGCAAAGCGGGCCAATATTAGAAAAAAAACGGTGATGGTCAATATACGTGTTGATGAAAGAGGAACCCTTGACACTGTGCGTATCGCCTCGGAACCGGCAGGTTACGGCTTTGATGAGGCGGCGGTACGGATACTCAAACTGGCGCGCTTCCGTCCCGGATATAAAAACGGAAAAAGGGTGAAAATGAACCACACCATCGCCTTTACCTTCCAACTGGAGTAAATCATGAATCCATTCGTTGACTATGGAGAAATCGTCATTTTCTTTAGCCTGGGCATATCAAGCATAATAGCCCTTACCGTTGCCTTTGAACGATTTGCCGTATTTTATCGGAACGGCGCCGGGAAGGCCGATGTTTTCATGGCGCGCCTCGTGGAAATGCTCCACTCCCGCGATATTGAAGGTGCGCTCCGTTATTCCGGCCAATGCGCTCCCGGCGTATACCAGCGCTTTGCCGGCTATGCACTGACCCATCATAACGCAGGACGCCAGGGGCTTGGAGACCTGATGGACGGGAAACGAATCGAAATCAGGGTCGAGCTGGAAAAGCATGTTGCAATTCTGAGCACCCTGGGAAACAACGCGCCCTTTATCGGGCTCCTGGGCACGGTGCTGGGCGTTATCAAGGCATTCTATGGCCTGGGCATGCTGGGAGGAGTTGGCGCCGAGATCGTCATGCGGAGCATTTCCTCGGCACTGATTGCCACGGCAGCGGGCCTTGCAGTGGCCGTGCCCGTTGTAATTGTAAACAACTATTTCGCCAGCGCTACAAGGGTTATCATGCAAAACCTGGAATACCTGTCGAAGGAATTCCAGGCAAGTTACAGCATCAACAGCAATGAGGAGCGCGGCAGGGAAGGAGAAATTAATTCATGATGGAAAATATCAGCGACAACAACAGCGTAATCGGCTCGATTAATATCACTCCCCTTGTGGATATTCTCCTTGTACTGCTGGTGATATTCATGGTAACCGCCAGCTTCCTGAAAAAGGAATCGGTCAACATCCAGCTGCCTAAATCATCTTCCGCCGATCCCAATATCGCTGAGTCGGCGCAGATATCACTGACAAAAAAGGGACACCTTATGCTGGACGGCTCAATAATCGACGAGAGCGCGCTGATAGCAGCTCTGGCAAGCCAGGTTCAATTCAGGCCCGCAATGCGGGTGACTCTGTCCGCCGATGAAGGACTAAATTATGGAAGCATTACCCGCGTAATGGGACTTATCAGAAAATCAGGTGTGAGCAGAATAGCCCTGGCGGTAAAAAAATAACTAATTCAGGAGAAAGTACTGCACCATGAGATATAAAGAAACTTTAACAGGAATCCTGTTCTCTTTGATGATGCTTGCACAGAATCTTTACGGTCACGGGGTTACGGCAGCGACACGCATTGGCAGGGCGGTTGTAGTCGATATACGGTATGATGATGGAGAACCCTTCAGCTATGCCGCAGTAAAAATATATGCTCCGGGCGACAATAAAATTGAATATATGAATTCCCGGACAGATGCCGGCGGGGTTATTGCCTTTGTCCCAAAGACAAAAGGCACCTGGCGTCTGACGGCAACGGACGATATGGCTCACGGAAAAGAGCTGCAAATTGAAATATCCGACGAAACACTTACCAAAAATTCACAGGGAAACTGGTCCGATGTCCACAAGCAAAAAATGATCAGCAGCTTTCTTTTAATATGGGCTGTTGTTTCAACATCACTGCTTATCGGTGCGAGGAAGAAACTGAAAAAGCGGAAAAACTTCAATGAATCTCCGGCAGCCGTGGCTGAAACAGCCTGTCATCGTCGGTAGTCTTCATGCGGTAGTCGTAGAGGGCCTCATATTTCGTCAACTTCCATTGCTACAGGAAAAACATGCGCTTGTATTATTGCCCCATACTTGTCCTCCTTGTTTTTCTATTGACAGTTAGTCCCGAGTATTGCATATTATATTGGCCTCAATCAATTCAAAGAAAAGGATATGTTATATGAGAAAAATATCTTCCATAATGCTGGGCCTTTCATGCATTTTTTTTCTTTCCTGCCTTTCCATGATGGAGCAAATGAACACGGGCCCCATTCATATTACTATTAATAAAAATGTCGACCAGAGCAAATATAAACGCATTGCCGTAGTTCCCTATGATGTAATGGCTTACAGAGGTTTTGGAGCTACAGGCGGGAAGAACGGCGGAGAAACTCTTGCCGACATGTACAGTTCAGAATTGCTTAAAATAGGATATGACGTCATTGAAAGGACCAGACTCACTGCCGTAATAAACGAATTGCAGCTGCAGATGACCGGGCTGGTAAATCCTGCTACCAGCAGTAAAGTAGGCAATATACTGGGAGTCCAGGCCATGGTCTTCGGAACCGCGGCCGGGAAACCGGGAGCCTGGACATGTACATCCCGTCTTGTCGATGTAGAAACAGGTTCTCTCATCTGGACAATTGTTACCGAGACGAATCTCCCCAAGTATGCCGTGCCGAAACTGAAAAAAGAACTGGATAAATACTATTCCAGCAAGTAGGCTTTATTTGGGTATAATTTTGTATTCCATTTCCTGGCCGAGGAATTTAATATTCAACGTAAGGGGAAGTTCGTTCTGAGAATATTGTTTCACGGTCACCGGCTTCTTCACTTTGATTATCCATTCCTCACTTACCACTGTATCTGAATAAAGCTTTTCAAAATAGAGTATGTCCGCCATCTGGCTCTGTCCGGTGGCGTCTTTCAGTGTAAATATAAAGTCGCCCTGTTTAACCGGATATACGTTTATATGACGTATTTCAAAAAGATAATACTGGTTCTCTCCGTATTGAAGCGATTGCAGTTTTGCCGACGATGTGTCATCGCCCATCTGAGAATTTCTATCCATGGCCTTGATATAATTCAGATATTCCCTGGATACATCGGTGACTATAATTGTATAGGTCCCCAGTTTTTTCTTTACCTCGTCTTCGGAGACATTATTGACAGTTCTGGTCATGCTCACAGTACCGCAACCAGAGAATATCAACGCCACAAAAAGGAAAATGAATTTTTTCATTTTAATCTCCTTATTATATATTAATAACTATAACTGATTTTCAATTTATTAAAACATAAAATATTCCGGGAATGCAAGAATTTTTTAAATTTTCACATACTAAAAAAGAGATAAAACTTAAACGATTATTCAGGAACCCATCATGGCAGCGTGGATTTCCTGGCCTGGTCCGGGTCCTCGTCGGGCTTGTAGCAGTACCGGCAGCCGTGGATAAATATTTTATCGCCGTCGGAGGTCTTCATGCGCGAGGCGTAGAGGGCCTCATATTTCGTCAGCTTCGAGCGGCACAGGGGGCACATGCGCTCACCGGGCGGGATCGAGGCGAAACTGAGACTTCCCGCCGGAAGATCGGCCCGGGGTTTTGGCCGGGGCTGCCTTTTGCCCGTAACAATCTGTATTTTTTCCTTCCCGGAATTGTATAGCGAGAGAATGTAGAGAAAAAGCACCAGGCCGATGAGCAGGCCCGCCATGTACAGAAGAATGCTCATATCATGCCAGCCGTGTCACAAAATTTATCATCACCGTGGTGTCCGTGGGGGGCATGAAGGAATAATCACCGAATATTCCCAGCACCTCGAAGCCTTCCTTTTTCAGAAGTTTCTTTATCTCGCCGATGCTGTATATTCTCTGGATATGATGCTCCACCCCGGCAGTCCCGTCGCGGTTAAAAAAACGCAATGTGGAAAGAACCATGCGCCTGCGCCGGTTAAATTCATTTGTCCATTCCACGGAGCGTCCCCGGATTTCATAGGTATTGGTAACGTCGTGAAAGTTGCTCTCGATGTTGTATTCCGTGGTTATATCGAACATAAATACGCTCTCTTCGTGCATGATGTTCCTCACGCAGGAAAAGACACGGCGAACATCGGACTTGTTGATAAAATAATTCATGGTGTCATGAACGGAAAAAATGAAATCGGCCTTTTTCGCCAGGTGAAAATCCGACATATCGGCGCAGATGATACGGAAGTTTTTGAACGCCCGGGCCTTGGCCACCCTGAGCATTTCCAGCGATTTATCAACGCCATAAATCTCAAAACCGTCCGTGGAAAATTTGGCACCGAATCTTCCGGTACCGCATCCCAGTTCCACCACCTTTTTTGCATCCACGGTGAAGCGCTCCATGACCTTGCGGATATATCGATACCATTCCTGGTAATCGACATGCCTGAGGATATAATCATAGGCCTCGGCCAGATCAGTGTAGGGTTCGGTATGATAGACTGGTTCCATGGTTCCAATTCAAGAGTTTATTTCCTGTTTGTCAAACTCATTCCTGTCTCCATATTAATATATTCGCATCGGGACATAATTAAAAATATGAAAATGCAACCACAGGGGCACAGGGGCACAGAGGCACAGAGAGTAAAGATGAGGGTTTATCTTCAGCTACCTGAAGGACACAGCGGAAAAGCAACATCGTTCATAATAAAATCTTCCAACCCTGTTCCCCCTGTGCTTTCCCCGTGTCCCTGTGACCCCGTGATTGCATTTTTTTTGCATTCCTCTATGATTATTACGATTCCTCATCGGCAGAGCCATGTTCTACAATAAAATAATTGCATGAATAAAGTCCATGCCGCATAATGACTTCCGGTGCGGCAGTATCCTCGCCATTTTTCCCGAATTTATCACAAGGAGCATTCCATGAAAAAATCTCTTTTCATAGCCATATGCATCGCTCTCATGGCCTTTTCAGCATCTCACGCAGGAAATAAAAAAGCACCGGGATTCGCCCTGACCGACAATAACGGCAATTTTGTTTATCTGTCAAAACTGAAGGGAAACCTTATTATTTCATTCTGGGCGAGCTATTGTGTTCCCTGCAGAAAGGAAATGCCCCTCCTCGTTGAAATGGAAAAGAAATACGGCAGGGAAAAAAATCTGTCTCTCATCCTGATCAATGTGGATACCAACGATACGGGCAAAAGCGCCCGGGAAAAGGCCATTGACACCCTGGACGATATCAAGGTCAACCATGACTTCCTCCTCGATATGTATCATATGGCCCTGACAAAGTACAATCCCGGGAAAAGCGTTCCCTGCACCTTTCTCGTCAATGCCTCGGGAGATATTGTCTTCAGTGAAACCGGTGCCACCGATGACACCCTCAAAAGGCTCGAAAAGGCCGTCCTGAACCTGCGGTGAAAATGGATTGACACCGTTCCGACGGGCTTCCTAAATGACTGTTATCACGGATTTAGAGGTCAGGTGCTATGGAACTTCCTTCAATATTTGAGCCCCACGAAGCTGAAAAAAAATGGTATGAAATATGGGAACAGGAGGGATATTTTCACGCCGTTGAAAGCGACGGCAGAGAACCCTACTGCATAGTCATACCGCCTCCCAATGTCACGGGCAACCTGCACATGGGACACGCCCTGAACAACACGCTGCAGGACATCCTGGCCCGCTGGCAGCGCATGACGGGAAAGTCCACCCTGTGGATGCCCGGCATGGACCATGCCGGCATTGCCACACAGAATGTCGTGGAACGGCTTTTAAAAGCGGAAGGAAAAACCAAGGATGACCTGGGCAGGGAAAAATTTGAGGAGCGGGTCTGGGAATGGAAGGAACATTCGGGCGGACAGATAAAGGGACAGCTTAAAAGGCTGGGATGTTCACTGGACTGGCAGCGCGAACGTTTCACCCTCGATAAAGGATTGTCCGGCGCCGTTCACCATGTCTTCAAGACACTCTATGACGAGGGTCTGATCTACCAGGGTTACCGCATAATCAACTGGTGCCCCCGCTGTGAAACGGCCCTCTCGGATATCGAGACCGAATACCAGGAACTGGAAGGAAATTTCTGGCACATAAAATATCCCATTGCCGGCACCAACGACCATATCACCATCGCTACGACGCGCCCCGAAACCATGCTGGGTGACACGGGCGTTGCCGTGAATCCCGGCGACGAACGCTACACGGACCTGGTGGGGAAAATGGTCGTGCTTCCCCTCATGAACAGGGAAATACCCGTCTTCGCCGACGAGTATGTCGACAAAGAATTCGGCACGGGCCTCGTCAAGGTCACCCCGGCCCATGATCCCAACGACTTCGACATGGGAAAAAGGCACAACCTGGAAGAGATCAACATTCTTGACAGCCGCGGATATATCAATGCCAACGGCGGACCGTACCAGGGAATGAGCCGTTTCGAAGCGCGGAAAAAAGTCGTGGAAGACCTGGATGCCCTGGGCCTCCTGGTGAAGGTGGAAAAGCATAACCATTCCGTCGGTCACTGCTACCGTTGCCAGACTATTATCGAGCCCTATCTTTCCAAACAATGGTTTGTCAAAATAAAGCCCCTTGCCGATGAAGCCATAAAGGCCGTCGAACAGGGAAAAATCCGCTTCGTCCCGAAAAACTGGGAAAAGACCTATTACGAATGGATGTACAACATCCGGGACTGGTGCATTTCCCGACAGCTCTGGTGGGGCCACCGGGTTCCCGCCTTTTACTGCCAGGACTGCGACCATATCAACGTGGAAATCGATACGCCTGAATCCTGCGCGAAATGCGGCTCAAAAAACCTGAAGCAGGACGAGGATGTTCTCGACACCTGGTTCTCCTCGGGGCTGTGGCCTTTCTCCACCCTGGGCTGGCCTGAAGAGACTGAAGCCCTGAAAAAATACTATCCCACATCAGTGCTGGTCACGGCCTTCGACATAATCTTTTTCTGGGTGGCCCGCATGATCATGATGGGCATAAAATTCATGGGTGACGTCCCCTTCAGGGATGTGTATATCCACGCCCTCATACGCGACGAGCACGGACAGAAAATGAGCAAGTCAAAGGGCAACGTCATCGACCCCCTTATTCTCATGGACCAGTACGGCACCGACGCCTTCCGGTTCACCCTGGCCATTTTCGCCGCCCAGGGCAGAGACATCGTCTTCTCGGAAAAACGCGTCGAGGGATACCGCGCCTTCATCAACAAGATCTGGCAGGCAACACGTTTCATTCTCATGAATCTGGGCGACGATTTCAGGCCCGGGAAAATTAACACCGCGAACCTGGAAATCTTCGACCGCTGGATACTGCACCGGCTCAACCGGGCCGTGAGAACCATATCCTCATCCCTTGGTGAATACAAGTTCAATGATGCCGCCCAGGAGATCTATGACTTCTGGTGGCACGATGTCTGCGACTGGTATATAGAGCTTACCAAGCAGCGTCTCTATGCGAAAGACGGAACCGCGGAAGAATCATCGGAAACGGCGCGGCAGATATTATACCATATCCTGAAAAGCACCCTGCAGCTCATGCATCCCTTCATGCCCTTCATCACCGAGGAAATCTGGGACAAAATAAAACAGCCCGGCGAAGGCCGGATCATCGTTTCATCCTGGCCCGAACCGGATGAGGCCTTCGATTTTCCGGCAGAGGCGGCGGAAACCGAGACCTTCAAGGAGATCGTGTATAAGATACGAAACGTCCGCGGCGAGATGAATATCCCGCCTGACAAAAAAGCCAGCGTTGTATTTAAAACCGGCAGCGCCGACCTGGCGGAACTCGTACGGCGCGACACGGTACACATCCAGGCCCTGGCGAAGGTTCATAATGTCATCATCGACGCGCAGTATGTTCCCGACAACACCGACGCATCGGCTGTCCTGAAGGACCTGGAGATGTATATCCCCCTGAAGGAACTCATCGACTTTGACAAGGAAAGGGCACGCCTGGAAAAGGAAATATCCCGCATGGAAGGAGAACTCAAAAGGGTCGACGCCAAGCTGTCAAACGAAAGTTTTGTCGGAAAGGCTCCGGCAGAGGTCATTGACAAGGAGAAGGCCAAGCGTGATGAGTTTGTCCAGGTCCTGGAGAAGCTGAAGGAGAGTCTCGGAAAGCTGGGGTGATTTCTCAACATAAACACACAGAGAGTGACCCCCTCTTCAAAGAGGGGTTTTAACGGTATATTCTCCGGCACATCTTTATCGTTTGTCTGCAGTAATTATGAACAGACAACTGCGCCGTCGGTGATAATGGCAATTACGAGAAACATGACCAGAACCACAATCCCCTGGAGCAGTCTTTTAAAGTCTACCTGCATGAAACCTCCTGTTGTTTATTTTTACATAAGACATCATAAGGGGTGAATTGTTACGATAATTTTAAACCAATAACATCATGAAACACGCACAGACATGTCTCACCGCGGGATCATCCTTTTTCTCTCCATGTCGATGCACTCTTCTATGTCCCTCAGCCCCTCATCGCCCCGCAACTGGACACAGGCGTGAATAAGGTTCTCCACCACCTCCCGGATGAGATCTTCGTCATCGCGATGTTTTTCAAAGGCCTCGTCGATTATTGACATAATGGTTTTCCGCATGGATAGTACCTCCCTGCCGTCACTCATTCTTTTCCGCACAGGAATCCTGTTCCTCGTTTATCGCCCTGAGTCTCCTTTCCTTTCTTTTGAGTGCTTCGCAGTTGCGCCTTTTTTCTTTTTCTGTTACAAACAGGGCCGGCGGAATCTTTTTAGGCATACCATCGGCGTCCAGGGCCACAAAGGTGAGATATGCCGATGCCGTATGACGGACTGCGCCGGTAATGAAGTTCTCAGCCTCCACACGGACCCCTATTTCCATGGAAGTGTTTCCCACCATGTTGATACTTGCCTTGACCCTGAGCAGATCACCGACAAAAACGGGGCTGTGAAAAAACAGCCGGTCGATTGAAGCCGTAACCACATTTGATTGAGAATGACGGCTTCCCACGATTCCCGCTGTATTGTCTATGAGTTTCATTATTACACCGCCATGCACATTGCCGGCAAGGTTGGCATCCTGCTGTGTCATCTGCTGCACCACTTCCATGCTGCTTATTGATACGCTTTTCGGTTCCATAAACTGCTCCTGAGAAAATTTTTCATTCCATTCACGTTTTTAAAAAATGCAACCACAGGGACACGGGTGCACAGGGTCGTTTACTATAGTAAAATCAATATACTAGAAAATAAATCCCCCGGTCAACTCAAAATCGATTTATCAATACATCATCACTTCCATCCGACTCTCGGTGCCCCTGTGACTCTATGGTTACCTTATCCCTTTTCACCAGTTCCTCCCCGGTTACAGCACGAGCCGCCGCCGATTCCGCATATAAGCGAGGTTTCTATCTGCAGTGCCGTGTGATTGATGCCATAGACATCACCGAGCATGGCATTTACCTTCCGTATGACATCATCGCCGTCAGGAAATCCCGTCCCCTTATCAATGAGGCATATATGACACGACAGGAAAACCTCCGCCGACGAAACGGACCAGATATGCAGACCATGGATGCTGCCCACGTCCTTTATTGCAAGCATGGACCGGTATACCTCGTCGGGGTTGATATGCGCCGGAGCCCCCTGCATGAATATGCGCAGCGATTCACGCACAATCCCCATGGAGCTCCACACCATCATTACTACGATGAGCAGGCTTATCGCCAGGTCTATCCAGAAGAGCCCGGTAAAATGTATGACGATTGCCGCACCGATGACCGCTACGGATGAGACGGTATCGTAGAAAAGGTGAAGAAACGCGGCCCTGAGATTTATATTGTCCTTCCTGTTTTTCAACAACGCCAGAATGGAAAAGGCGTTTCCCGCAAGACCCACGAGAGCCACGGGAAGCATGATGCTCACATCAATGACTCCGGGATTGATAAAACGCATGACCGCCTCATATACTATGAAAATACCGATAGCCAGCAGGCTGACGGCATTCACCAGGGCTATGAGCACCTCGAAGCGCTTCAAGCCGAAGGTATAGCCGCTTCCACCGCCGCGCTGCGAGACCTTTTCTCCGGCATATCCCAGCATGAGGGAAAGAACGTCGGAGAGATTATGCCATGCGTCGGACACCAGGGCCAGGCTTCCCGACAGGAGTCCCCCGATGAATTCCGCCAGGGTAATGATTATATTGAATGCTATGACTGCCAGGAGGCGACCCGCACTCGCCGGCGTATGATGATGATGGTGGTGATGCCCTTCATGATGCTCGTGGCTGTGATCATGTTCATTAATATGTTCCATATGTTCTTTTCTCCCGATAATCGGACGGTTATTCCGTCACGTGTTCCAGGCCCTGAATAAAGACCTGCCTGACATGGTGGTCGTCCAGTGAATAAAATACCTGTTTTCCTTCACGCCGGTTTTTCACGAGCCGCGACTGTTTTAATATGCGCAGCTGATGGGAAATGGCAGACTGTTCCATACCCAGTTCGGCCGCTATCTCGTTAACATTCATTTCCCTGTCGGACAAAAAGTGAATGATCCGCAGCCTGGTAAAATCCCCCATCACCTTGAAAAACTCCGACAAATTCCGGAAAATATCCCCGGTCAGTTTCAGTTCCTGGTTTTTTTTCATAAAATACCGTTTTTACCTGATTTCGTACATCACATACATTATACATGATCATGTGTTCATATATACATTTATTGTCAAGATTTTTCCATTTTATATTCCCGCAAAGTAAATTTTTTCTTGATTTTCGTAAATGGAAGTTGATTGTTATTGTGTTCCTCTCCGATAGACACTGACATGCCGGGAACAACCAATTCATATGCGAGGATTGTATGAATAAAAAGGAAAAAGCGACTTCTCTTTTCACCTCGGGGCTGAACTGCTCCCAATCAGTGCTCTCGACATTCGGCCCCGGGCTTGGACTGCCCGGGGATATATGCAAAAAAATAGGCCGCCCCTTCGGGGCGGGCATGGGCTACGCCCAGAAAACCTGCGGAGCCGTCACCGGGGCCTACATGGTGCTGGGCCTGGCGCATGGCGAGTATGATCCCGGAGATGAAGAGTCAAAGGAAAAGCTCTTCAAGATGATGAAGATTTTTAATAAAAAATTCACGGCCAGACACCGTTCCCTTTCATGCCGTGATCTCCTGGGCTGTGATATCACCACGCAGCAGGGACTGGAGAAAGCCCGGAAAGAAAACATATTCTATACGAAATGCCCTGCATACGTGGAAAGCGCCGCTGAAATACTGGAAGAAATCATGTAAATCGGCAAATACCCGCCGGCGCTTTTCATCCGATCAGTTTTTTATATTCTCCGCTGCCGCCCCTGGCATTGTCACGCTCCTTCAGCCACTGCTTCTCGTTCTCGGGAACTGATGGGACCGTTTCCCGCATTTTAAGGCTTATGGCTTCGCCGGGACAGGTACTCACGCAGAGACCGCACCCGATACAGCGCTCGTTTATGGCGGCGAGGTCCTCCATGTCCACGGCCCGTACCTGGCAGCGTTCAGCGCATATCCCGCAGCCGCTGCAGAGAGTCTCATCCACCACGGCAACAAAGCGCGATGGCGATACGGCGCCTTCAAGGCCGAACATGTTAAGCCCACGGAGCATACCGCAGCAGCACTCGCAGCAGTTGCACACCATGTACTGGCCGTTCTTCAGATTATTGGTCATATGCACGAGCCCGGCCTTCTCGGACATCTCCAGTATACCGAAGGCCTCCTCCTTCGTGATGGGGCGTCCCCAGAAGTAGTCCTGGAAAAAATTCTCCAGCGGGGCGAAGGAGATGCATACCTCCATGGGCTTATCACACCCGTGGCCCAGCATTTTCTTTTCCTTCTTGCAGATACAGTCGCCCACGGCCCAGGCCCTGGCGCTCTCGATCTGATGTCTCAGGCTTTCGTAGGGTTCGATCACGGCTCCCGTGGGTATATCGCTCTCCACGGGAATAACGCGCATGAATGGCGGATCAAAGCTGCCCATATCCCGCGCATAGACCGTATCCATGTACTCGCTGGTGAGGCGGACGAACTCATCGTCCATGCGGTTCAACTGATATTCATAGATGCCGATGATAAAGGGTATGAGCTTGAAAAGCTGCACCGTGCCTATTGTCACACCGGCAAGCTGCCCGTTGTTGAGCATTTCCGGAAGCTTCTTCGACAGGTAGGCGGCGTCCATACCCGAACGAGCCGCAATGACTTCGGGTGTTTCCCACTTCAGCCTGAGCTGCATGAATATCTCCGCCTCTTCGGGGGTAAAAATCTTTTTCAGTATGTTGATTTCAATGCCTGATTCCGTGGCGGGATACCCGTTGGGAAGGGTATCAAGAAGTTCCCTGAGCTGCGTATAGACCGTATCGTTCATATATCCCCCTGTTTTACCGTGCGGACCGCATATCAGCCGCGATGGGGAATTGTCTCCAGGCGGCCGTTGTCCTTTTTGGAAAATCAACAATAACACTGTTATGTTACAATCCAATACAGGAGTTTTTTACGCAACCTTTTTTTCATGCCATGATGAACTCAGAGCAAAATATCATCATTAATACGTGCAGGATATGTGCGCGCCGGAACCTATTTTCGCCGCGTATAGGTTCCCATGAGCTCCCCTTTCCCCAGGATGTGTTTTTCCATTACTCTGAGCAACTCATTCTTCCTCACCCCCTCCTTCACGTCCAGGACAGCATCGAGGGCATAAATCTTAAAAAAATACCGGTGCGTACCTCCTGGCGGACAGGGACCGCCGTACTCGAGACGACTAAAATCATTCATCCCGCCCCGCACTCCCTTCAGGCCTGGCCTTGCCAGCAGAAAATGCTCGGGTAAGTCACGGGCTTCACCGGGGATATTAAAAAGAATCCAGTGGTCCCAGTTACCCCTGGGCGCATCGGGATCATCGCAGATAATAACATGGCTTTTCGTCCCTTCCGGAACACTGCCCCATGACAGGGGGGGCGATATATCCTCGCCATCACCGGTATATCGCCGTGGAATGGCATTGCCATGGCTGAAGGCTTTACTGGCGAGCATTATTTCCTGCATACAGGACCTCCTTGTGTTCAGATATTCGTCATGGCAGAAAACAGAGCTATTTCCCAATAAAAAAACGGGGCTCTGTCCCCTCTATAAAAATAAATCAATGCGACACTTCTGGTTGCTCAGAGTAACGGGATATCTTAAAATTGGTCAAAAACTGCGGTTCTTTCAACATAAAAAGCAGGTCATGTTCTGAAATGACAATCATTGGACTTGACAGGAAGGGCAGGAGAAGTATCATACCGTGTATTTCAATCGCGGGCTGCCGGCCCGTTTATTATTATGGAACAAAATATCAAAACAAGCCATCTCCAGTCCCTGAAAGAGCAGGTCCTGCAATGCCGTAAATGCAGGCTTGCCTCGACACGCACCTGCGTGGTCTTCGGCGAGGGAAATCCCCAGGCCCGGATCATGTTCATCGGCGAAGGACCGGGAAAGCAGGAAGACCTGACAGGCCGTCCCTTCGTGGGCAGGGCCGGCGAACTGCTCACGCGCATCATCGAATTGGGCATGGGAATCCCCCGCGAACAGGTATACATCGCCAATATTGTGAAATGCCGGCCAACGGTGGACATGCAAATGGAAAGGGACCGGCCGCCCGAACCCGACGAAGTGGCGGCCTGCTCTCCCCATCTCCTGGACCAGATAAAAATCATTCAGCCCGAAGCAATTATCACCCTGGGTAATCCAGCCACGCAGTTCATCATGAAAACAAAAACGGGAATCACCAAAACACGTGGTATCTGGAGCGAGTTCATGGGAATCCCCGTCATGCCCACGTATCATCCCAGTTATATACTGCGCAACGGCGGCGATAAAAGTCCCCTGCGCAGGGACGTGTGGAACGACATTCAGAAGGTTATGGAAAGACTGGGCATGCCCAGGCCAGCCAAGTACAAATAGACCCGAAGGGCACAAGAAAGGCCGTTCCGGGGATTGTTACGGAACGGCCTCATCTTTTCAATTACCGGTACGGGAAAAATATCTCCGTTATTTTTTCCTTTTTTTATCGTCTTTTTTCTCGACTTTTTTCCCTTTGTTTGCGTCTTTTTTCTCAGCTTTTTCTTCTTTCTTCTCCGCCTTGCAGTTCTTCAGGCATTTATCGTGAGCCGCTTTGCAGCCCGCGTCTTTCATCCTGTTGCCGCCGGCCTTGCCTTTACAGTCGTCTAGAGTCTTTTTACATCCCGCTTCGCAGGCCACATCCTTCGGTGTTACATCGGCGCCGAAAGCCAGCCCCATTGTAACAGCCACCACTAGCACGGAAAAAAACACCTTTTTCATAACAGCCTCCCTGTGGATAAAATTATATGGATTATTAATGATTAATATATAGAGGAAAGTAAAAGAATCATATATCCATCATCCGAGATTATAGCGCCCACACCGTGAAGCTGTCAAGACAGTGCCGGGAAAAAATCGATGTTTTTACCTATTAGCACCTCCATTTCGCTCACGCCCGATAAACTATTTTAAAGCAATAAATTCCCTGTCCTCACCTTCACACCCAGATCCGGTTTTAAACCGCTCAGAAATATATCACTATTCAGCGCACGGGAAATGAATAGAAAAAATGTAAAGAATTAGCCGCCCTGATACCGAAATATACAGTAACAAGTATTATTTTTCTATATACTGTAAACTCAGGTCTGAGAGGGAAAGGTAGGCATATGGATATATCAATGCCCATAGGGATAATCGCCGGTTTTGTTTTTATTATATTCGGTATACTCGTCGGAGGCGGCAGCGTGCTCATGTTCTGGGACCCGCCCTCACTCCTCATTACCATGGGTGGCACCATAGCCTCAATGCTCGTCGCCTATAAAATTCCCATGCTGATGAAGTTACCGAAAATAGTCCAGATATGCGTATTTCCTCCCAAGTACAATCCCTCCGAGCTGGTCATAACCCTGGTTTCTTTCTCCGAGAAAGCCCGCCGCGAGGGTCTCCTGGCCCTGGAGGACGACCTGGACGAACTGGACGATCAATTCATGAGAAAGGGACTCCAACTCGTCGTGGATGGCACGGACCCGGAGCTGGTGCGCAACATCATGGAAAAAGAGATGGAAAACATCGGGGCGCGACACGATGTGTTAAAAACCATGTTCGACGACGGCGCCTCCTTTTCACCGGCCTTTGGTATGATCGGTACTCTCATCGGTCTCGTCATGATGCTCGCCAACCTGGAGGACAAGTCCACGGTTGGTCCTTTCCTGGCTGTTGCCTTGCTCACGACCCTCTATGGCGCCATACTCTGTTATCTTTTCTGGAGCCCCGCGGCCTCACGGCTTGACCAGCTGACGGGTACGGAACTGAACATCAAGTCAATCATACTGGAAGGGACCCTGTCCATACAGGCAGGCGACAACCCGCGAATCGTCAAGGACAAGCTGATCTCTTACCTGCCGCCCAGCGACCGTGAATCGATAAATGAAGAGGTCGGCGAGTAATGCCCGTAAAAAGGAAAAAGAAGCAAAAAAAAGGCACCCCATCCTGGATGGTTTCCATGGGGGACCTGAACAATCTCCTCATGTGCTTTTTCATCGTCATGATGGGCGATACAACAGAGGTTATAAAAGAAGAATTCCTTCTCACCATGAGTTCATTCCGGGGCTCCCTGGGCGTCCTTGAAGGGGGTAAAACCATCTCGAAGGGGAAGCTCTCCGAGATGGGAAACAATATCATGTCCCTGCCCTCGTCACAGAAGAAGGCCCGGTATGCCCAGATGCTCCGCAAGGCCACGGAAATACTGAAGCCGGAGATCCAGTCCCGTCAGGTACGGGTTTCCGAGGATGAACGGGGTCTCATCATATCCATTTCCAGCGACCTCTTCTTCGACCCGGGTAGCGCCATGCTCAAGACCGAGGCGCGCGATGTCCTGGGCAGGGTGGGCACCCTCCTCAAGGGCCTTGATAACTTCATCAGGGTCGAGGGACATACAGACAACAAACCCGTCAAGGTGGCCATGGAAGGAAAGGGGTACTCTTCGAACTGGGAGCTTTCCAGCGCCCGAAGCGTAAATGTGGTAAAATTTTTGGCCGAGGAAGAAAACGTCAACCCGCGCCAGCTCTCAGCCGTGGCATTTGCCCAGTACCGGCCCATTGATGAAAATAACGCACCGGAAGGGCGTGCCTATAACAGGCGTGTCGATATTGTGGTGCTCACTGAAAAGGGCCTTGAAGAAAGCAAAAACAAAAAAGTCCCGCGCCCCCTGCCCGACGAGGAATGGCAACGCTAAGATTCGAGACCCATGGACCTGCCTCTACTGGTTCATGAGATTCTGCAGATTCTCCCCGCACTGCCTTCGGTAATCCAGAATTATTTCAGAATCCGGCGCCTTTTCAAGATCGGCGCTCAACTCCTCATAGACCCGGCGAGATTTGTCAATTTTATCGGTATCATAGTAGAAACGTCCCAGGGCAAAACGGGCCTTAAAATAGGACCTGTTGGCCGCTACAACCTCTTCCATCATGGCGATGGCCTTGGCCTTTTCATCCTTCTGAAAAAAGAGCAGTATGGCCAGGGAATACTTTGCCGTATTGTACCCCGGCTCCAGCTCAAGGGCTTTCTCGTAATTCCACTGCGCCTTGTTGATGTCCTCCATGTTTTTTGACATGCTTGCCTTATTGCCATAGGCAAGGCCCAGGGAATAATATACGGAATGCCCTCCCCGGCCATTTTTCAGGGCATTATTAAAGGCATCGATGGCGGCATCCCATTGACCAGCTTCCAGGAGCCTGTTTCCCATATTGCTGTACAGATCGCCCATGAGCAGGGGAAACTGTTTTCTTTTATTCTCATCATTTTCCAGCTCCTTTATCCGCTGCCGGATACCGCTTATCCTGTCATCCAGGCTTTTATTCTTCTCACGGCGCAGGGCATTGCACTGCAGGAGGTCGAGGTAGGAGCCCCCGCCGCAGGAAAGGAGCGAGAGCAGGAGAATCACGATCAATTTTTTCATTGTATCACCTGTATGAGATAATATCCCCGTCGTGTTATCGGAGCATGAAAGCGCGCTGCATGGTTAATCCGGAAAATGATGAATAAGCGTATCGCAAATCACGGCTTGGGACAGACCGCATAGAGCCGGCATCGGATAAAACAGGTCAAAAACAGGGCCTATTTTATGAATATATAGCCGAGTATGCTCATTATGGCCAGGGCCTCGAAAGCGATGAGGGACAGGCTCATCCTGTCGGTTTTCCGCTTCATTCGGCTCATGCTTACGAAAATGCCCGCGGCACAGAGCAGGGCCTGTATTATCATGAGATAGAAACCGATCTGGAGTGCCGTCTTGTCAACTCCTCCAACGGAACTGCCGCCGAGAGTCATGCCGTCGAAACGAGGTTTTGCCATTGTAAAGGTAATAAAAATCGCCAGTGAAATGAACCAGGCAAATCCTGAAAAAATCTTGATGGCATGTATAACCGCATCAGGACCTTTTCTCCGGTTTTTGATCTTTTTTGCTTCAGCCACAGTTGCCTCCTTGGATGATATGGATCCATTCACTCCCTCAGGATTATCATCAAATCCGCTGCAGAGTATTGAAGATTACTATTTTATGACCGGATATGCCATAAAATAGCTTGACTGTTTATATTTCCAGTAGGTATAAAACCCTCAATGGCTATACGGCTTTTTTTAATATCTCTTGGATTTTATGTCAAGAAAATTTAGTACAAAGCAGGGCCTGAAGCGAAGGTATACGGGATATGAATGATGAAATAAAAGAAAAAATCGAACGGGTCCGGCAGGGCCTTCCGCCAAAACCATCAAAGGCGAAAAAGATATCGGGTTTCCTGATCATCATCAATCTCATCGTCATCCTCGCCATGGTGACGATATACAAGAAGACCCCGACAAGAAATTACACCACCACGACCCTTGAGTATGACCGCATCAACTACAACATCGTGATCGCGAAGAATATAAAAACAGGGCGGCACATCCTCACGATCGCCCTGCATTCGCTGGCGCCGGGAGAATTAACTGCCCTGTATCACGCATCGATCATGCAGATCACTTTTCAGTCTGAAGGCCAGTTTATATACGGAACGGAAATAGGCAGGGGTGACACGCGCCAGACCTTCAGGCCCTTTGAAAAACGCGTATTCGAAACAATGATGGATGACGCAAAAATCATAGACTTTATCGACAACCATCCTCAGTCGCTTGTCCCGAGGAGAAAATCCAATTTAATCGGAGACCCCCAGCACCTTCCCCTCACGGCAGTGATAAAAATCAACACGGAAAAACCAGTGACTCTCGTAGTGGAGATGAAATACGAAACGGAATAGTTGTTTTCAGCGCGTCCCCGGCTCACGCCTGCAACATTCAGACTGAATCATGAATTTTCATCACGCTGGAGATAATCCCGTATCTTTGACCGTATGGCATCGGGTATTTTTATTCCCAGGGACTTGAGCCTCAGTTCATACTTTTCGAAAGAAGTGACATGCTGCGAGGTGTTGGTGAATATTTTAAAAAAGGCGTGAATGCTCCCCTCTATTTCCCTGCGCAGCTCAACGTCCCTGTTCAACATGTCTTCGACAGGCGCTATGACGCGGTAGTTGATGGGTCTGCCCATGGAGCGGTGAGCGACGAAACGCTGCGTCATCTCGCATTCAAAATTACGCTCTTTGATGCTCCTCATAACCGTAAACAGATCGACACAATCTATAATCTCAAATTTATATATGCCCGCGAGCCGCTCTTTTATCATGGATTCGGCCCTGCGATAGTTTTCGCATTTGCCCTTCTCGGAAACGCATTCCTGTCCGCACTCAAGATAGAGTACCAGGTCGATATCGGACTGGGACTGTGATAGGCCCACATTGACAGATCCCATGACATCCATGGCAATGGTTTCAAAATGTCCTTCAAGAAGGCGGGTCACTTTTTCCAGCATATCGATGCGTTCCTCGGTTTCCCTGGTCTGGAACATTCTGAAAAAATTCCGTATGTCATTAAAAAGCTCGATTTGCGGTATGTGGGAATATTTTTTTATTTCCAGATCGTGGTTTTCCCTTCTCTTCAGTGCATCATAGCGCTTCCTGTCGATGATCTTTTCCTTCCAGATTCCACCGACGGGCGTGTACTCCGCCACGTCATGAATCCGGTTGCTCACCAGCTTTTTAAAAATAATTCGTTCAATTCTCTGCTCGTCCATCTCTATCTGAAAAAAGAACCCCCCCTCGCGTATGTCACCCGACGACGTGGTAACATCGCCGAAATTGGACGGGTTGAGATACACGGTTCCTTCTATATATTCAAGTCCCCACTGCTCATGTATATGCCCGGAAAGACACAGCAGCACGGGATTGTTGTCACAGTAGGTCCGCAGGGCCGGTGATCCCGACGGACCCTTGAAAGAAAGCCAGTCATGGACCCCATGGGCAGGCTGGTGTGTCACGATGATTCCCGGTTTCACCGCCTTGAAAAATGAATACATCTCATTACTCCGGTCGTTGGTTCCGATACCGGCCTTATACCGGACGATGTAGCGCTCCGGTATCCCGGCAGTCCAGGAATCACCGCCGCCGTATCCCGCTATTTTCAGCGTATCGATAGTGTACCAGTGAAGATGCAGGTCTCTCTCATGAAGAGCCGTGAACTTCAGGTCCATGTCATAATTCCCCGGGATGCAGAATATCCTCGACGCGGTTTTGAAGGCCAGGATATTTTCCAGGACCTTATACTTCTGCTGCATGACGCGTCGGGCTCGTATAGTGAGCTGCTGGAACTGCATCCCCATCTTCAATATCTCTTCGCTTGTTTCAGGAAAGTTCACCAGGTCCTCGACAAAATCCTCCAGGAGCTGGTCCTCCATGTTCCACTGCCGCCGCAGTCCGTGGAAATAGGACTGGAGCTCATGATAGTGGATGGCCGTTTCAATGGCATAAAAGGGGATGTCAATGAGATCTCCCGATACGATGTATATGTCGGCCACCGTTTCCAGGAGAAGGGACTTCAGTTCGTCAAAGCCGCCGTGAATATCGGTGCAATAGATTATTTTCATTTACGCATACCATTCAGACATATTTGCATACGGGCCGCATCGGTTCCATTTCAGTCAGTATAGGTGATGTGAAGGATAATTGCAATAGATAAAATTTCTTGCATATTCTTCTTTTATGGAATATCTTTAAAGCATATCTAAAGCCCCTCAAATTTTTTCAATAAGGAGGTTTATCATGCTGAACTTTTCCCTGAGCCCTGAACAACTGGATCTGCAGAAAAAAGCCCGCGATTTCGCCATAAAGGAAATACTGCCCATTGCCTGGTACTACGATGAAAAAGACAAAATACCCCGGGAGATACTGAACAAAGCTTTTGAGGCGGGCCTCATGAACTCCGATATCCCCGTCATGTACGGCGGCAAGGGCATGGGACTCGTTGAAGGGGCCATCGTCACAGAGGAGATTTCAGCCGCCTGCCCGGGACTTGCCACGTCTATTTTTGACAATTCCCTGGGGATGGAACCGATCATACTTTCCAGCAGAGAAGAAATAAAAAAGAAATACCTGCCGCAGATCGCCCGGCAGGGAAAACTCATTTGCTTCGCCACATCGGAGCCCACCATGGGTTCCGATGTGGCCGGTATCAGGTGCAGGGCCGAAAAAAAGGGCGATGAGTATATCCTGAACGGAACGAAGTACTGGATAACCAATGCCGGCGTGGCCGACTACATGACGGTCTTCGCTACGGTTGATCCCAAGCAGAAGCACGGCGGTATCTGCGCCTTCGTGGTCCACCGGGAGTGGCAGGGTGTCACCGTGGGCAAAGACATTCCGAAGATGGGGCAACGCACCTCTAACACGGCGGCATGGAACTTTAAAAACGTCGCGGTGCCCATGGAGAATGTCCTGGCAGGCCCTGGTGAAGGTTTTGCCCTGGCCATGAAAACCTTCGCAAGAACCAGGCCCATCATCGGGGCCTTTGCCGTGGGAGCGGCTCGCTCTGCCATGGAATATGCCATCGATTATGCCAAACGCCGGCAGGCCTTCGGTTCGAAAATATCGAACTTCCAGGCAATACAGCACAAGATCGCCGCCATGTACCAAAAAGTAGAAACCTCGCGTCTCCTGGTTCACAAGGCCGCCTGGGAATCGGACCAGGGAATTGATCCCACCGTAAACGCCTCACTGGCAAAATTCTACGCCACGGAATCGGCCATGGAAGTGGTCAGTGACGCCCTGCAGATTATGGGCGGATATGGCTACACAAAAATGTATCCCCTGGAAAAACTCTTCCGCGACACACGTCTTCTCATGATTTACGAGGGGACCAGCGAAGTACAGCGCATCATCGTTTCGGGCCACGCCCTGAATTCATACAAACCAGCCATGCCTCCTCTTGAGGAAATCCCTATTGTCAGGGATACGGACCTCTTAGCTGAAGGAAAAGACGGTGCCGTACTATGGCGCTGTTCCATGTGTGGCTATATCCATGAAGGCAGCGAAGCCCCCGAAGAGTGTCCCATCTGTTTTATGCCGAAAGGGGCTTTTAAAAAGGTGTATCCTTAATAAATTTGAGCGAGCTCACAATCTTCATTATTTGGATTGAAATCGGGATACAGTATGGTATACTGTTGCATTATCAGAAACCTTCGGGAGGACATTCATGATTCCAGGCATTGTCGGCGGCATACTGCTCATACTCATTCTCTGGATTGTTATAACCTATAACCGCTTCGTGAAAGGAAGAAATCTTCTCAGGGAGGCCTGGAGCGGCATCGATGTCCAGCTGAAACGCCGTTATGATCTCATCCCCGGCCTTGTGGGAACGGTCAAGGCCTACTCCAGGCACGAAAAGTCCCTGTTCGAGGAGATCGCCAATCTCAGGTCCCGCTGCATGAACACGGAAGAACCGGCCGAGAAGGCAAAGGCGGAAAGCATCCTCACCGACGGCATACGCCGTCTTTTTGCCGTGGCCGAGGCATACCCGCAGCTCAGGGCCAGTGAAAATTTCCTCGAGTTGCAGAAAAACCTCGCCGGAATAGAAGACCAGATACAGCTTGCCCGCCGGTATTATAATGGCACCGTTCGCGATTTCAACACCCTGGCGGAACAGTTCCCCCCCGTCATCATCGCCCGTCTCTTTTCATTCAAAAGTGCGGAATTCTTCGAAATAGAGACCGTAACGGAACGTCAGAATCCGCCCCTGAACCTCTGATCCCGGGAGACACACAATGAAAACCAAACCCTGTTTCACCATACTGACAGCCATTATGACGGCCCTGGTCCTGTCATCACCCTCGAACACCGCGGCCCGGGAGCTCGATGAAAGAATCCTCGATTTTCACAGTACAATAAACGTCCGGAAGGACTCGTCCCTTCTCGTTACGGAAGTGATAAAAGTGCGCAGTACCGGATCCGAAATCAGGCACGGCATCTACCGTGATTTCCCTGTTGTGTATAAAACAAACACGGGGTTCATCCGACGAGTCGGCTTCACGGTACTGGGCGTTATGCGTAACGAGGAGCCGGAAAACTATACCCTGGAAAACCAGGGAAACAATGTACGCGTTAAAATAGGCCGGGCCGACACGGACCTCGATACCGGCGAGCACGTTTTTATACTTACGTACCGGACCGACAGCCAGCTGGGATATTTCGGTTCTTTCACGGAACTGTACTGGAATGTCACCGGCAACGAATGGGCCTTCCCCATTGACAGAGCAACAGCTGATGTGACCCTACCCCTGCCGCAAAACGTGGAGATACTGAAAATTGACGGCTACACGGGACCGGCAGGATCAAGGGATAAATATTTTCTGTCCCGCCTGGTGCGCAGCAACAAAGTCTTTTTTCAAACAACGGCTCCGCTGGGCCTGAACGAGGGACTTACCATCGTGGTGCAGTGGCCCGATGGATTCGTGGAAAAACCATCGATGGAGGAAACCAGGAGCCGGTTCATCAGGGACAACCACAGTATATTGATAGCCCTGGCGGGAATCATGGCCGTATTCCTGTACTACCTGGCTGTATGGATAGGCGTTGGCCGGGACCCCGAAAAGGGAACCATCATACCGCAGTATACCCCTCCCGACAATCTCTCACCAGCGGCGATGCGATACATAACTCAGATGGGTTACGACAAGGAGGTCTTCGCTTCATCGCTCCTGAGCCTGGCCGTCAAGGGCTATATTACCATTGAGGACGAAGACGGTGACTATACTCTGAAAAAAACCGGGAAAGGGACCGACCCGGCTCCCGAAGAGAAAAAAATCATGGAAAAGCTTTTCAAAAAAGGAAAAGATTCCATAATTCTTGAAAATAAAAATCATACCGCCATTGCCGCGGCTGTCAAATCACTGAAAGATTCCCTGTCTCTCAGCTATGAAAAAAATTATTTCATGAAAAATTTAAAATACTTCATTCCCGGCCTGGTACTTTCCTGTGTTATTATGCTGGTTTCACTCTTCATCGATTTCACCACGACGCCGGAGAACTTCATCCTCATATGGCTCTTTTTCTGGACCATCGGCGTATTCTTTCTCATGTCGCGCGTCGTCCTGGCCTGGAAGGAGGCGCTGCGAGCCCGAAGCTTCAGGCCCGTACACATCTTCGGGGCGCTTTTTATCACGGCCTTTTCGATTCCCTTCCTGGGTGCCGAATTTTTAGTGCTGGGTTTCTACATCACCATGGCAAGCTGGCTCATGCCCGTCTCGGTCCTTGCTATGGCCCTGGTCAATTTTGTCTTTTATCATCTCCTGAAAGCGCCGACCCGCGTCGGACGGCAGGTCCTGGATAAAATCGAAGGATTCAGAATGTACATGGCTGTGACTGAAAAGGACCGCCTCAACACGCTCGCCAGACCGGACAAAAGCCTTAAAACATTCGAACGATTCCTGCCGTATGCATTGGCCCTGGGAATAGCCAACCAGTGGGCCGACTACTTCAGCGATGTTATTCAAACCGCCGATTCATCGTCCGGCGACAACACATGGCATCCAGCATGGTATTCGGGGACGTCGTGGGATTCTGCCGGCTCCCTGCAATTTATATCGAACATGGGCAACTCCCTGGGAAGCGCCGTTTCATCTTCCTCTTCTCCTCCCGGATCATCGTCGGGTGGAGGCTCAGGCGGCTCCTCGGGCGGAGGAGGCGGCGGAGGCGGAGGCGGAGGCTGGTAGCGTTCAGAAATCCGCCGTGATACGGTTGCGCCCGCCTTCCTTGCTCTTATACATGAGGGAATCGGCTCTCTGTACCAGGGCGTCAACCGAATCGTTTTTCGCCGCCATGGTACAACCTATGGACACAGTGACAAAGAGATGCTTGCCGTTTACCGTGAGCCAGCTTCTTTCAATGAAAACCCGGATTCTTTCGGCGATGCGCCCCAGTTTATCTTCATCCACATTGGGCACGAGCACGATAAATTCCTCGCCTCCCCACCGGGCCACCACATCGAGCTTGCGGAGAAGATTGGAAATAGTACGGCCCACCATCTGCAGTACCTGGTCCCCTGCGTTATGGCCGTAGGTATCATTAAAGCTTTTGAAGCGGTCAATGTCCATGAACAGAAATCCAAAGGGAATCCCGAAGACGCGAAATTCCTCCATCCATCCATGAAGCCGCATCTCGGCAAAACGCCGGTTCGCCACGCCTGTCAACTGGTCGGTATAGGCTTCTTTTTTAAGGCTCTCTATTTCCTGGAGCACGTCAAGGCGTTTTGAATTATCGGAAAAAACCTCAACGGCTCCCATGACTGCCCCGCCTTCATCGCGAATGGGTGATACGCGCACCGTTACCGGGACCCGGTGGCCGGCCTTGTGGTGGAGAAAGACATCGGCCTCGTGGATCATGCCGTCGCTTCTCGATGCTCGTAGCGGGCACCCCGCCAGGCAGAGTTCATTGCCCTCGGCGTCTATATGCCGCAGTATGTTATCGGAGCAGCGCGATCCCAAAACTTCATCCCTGGCATAGCCCGTGATACGTTCAGCAGCCCGGTTCCAGTAGGTGATGACATTATCGAGATCAACGTAATATACGCCGTCAAAAAGATTCTCCACGAGCTTCTCATAAAATATTTTATCCATACCGGCCATCCTGAATAATCGATACCGAATCATGTCGTTCCGACGACACCTCACCGTTTCCCGTAAATCATGAGCAATGAGGCAAATTAGCGCCTGTCCAGCTCTTTGATAAAGGTGAGAATGAACAGGGGAATTTCCGCCATGTTATCCACGCTGATCCTTTCATTGACGCCGTGAATTCTTTTCATATCGTCCTTCCCAAGTCGCGCCGGCAGGAACCGGTAAACCTGGTCCGCGATACCGCTGTAGTGCCGCGAGTCCGTGGCTCCCACGACAAGATAAGGCGCCGCAATGGCACGGGGGAAAACGGCGCTTATGGCCCGCTGGAGCGCCGTGAATTCACCGGCGTTTACGGCCGATACGGGCGACGGCTCCTGGGAATGCTTCAGTTCCGTTATAATGACATTGTCGTCATCTATTACCCGGCGTACGCGGTCAATGACGCTTCCGGCCGTTTCTCCCGGCAGTATCCTGAAATTGATAGTGGCCACGGCTTTCTGCGCCAGGACATTTTCCATGGTTCCGGCATGAAACATGGTTGCGGCCGTGGTAGTCCGTATCATGGCAGCCGTGGACGGCGCCCCTGAAAGGACCATACCGATGAGGGGCTTGAAGAGCCAGGTATTGGCGAAAAGTATCCGGTAGGCGAAAGGCATCTCCGGTCCCACGAATTCAAACATGTCCCGGGCCGGACCGTCCAGCGTCCCGGGAAAGGGGTTCTTTTCCAGCCGGTATACGGCCCTGGCCACTTTGCCCACATTGGTATTTTCAGGCGGCATGGACGAGTGCCCGCCGGCGCCCTGGGCTGAAAGCTCCACGCTGAGGTAGCCCTTTTCAGCGATACCGATGAGTGCCACGGGAGCGGAAACACCGGGAATCATTCCGTCAACGATATATCCTCCCTCGTCTATTACGCAGGCAAGCCGGATTCCGCGCTCTTTGAGCAGCTCAGCTATCTTTCCGTTGCCCCTGTCGCCGCCCACTTCTTCATCATGGCCGAAGGCCAGGTAGAAGGTCCTGGCGGGCGAAATTCCCTTTACGGCCATCATTTCCATGGCTTCCATTATACCGATAAGACCGTTTTTAACATCCAGGGCCCCGCGGCCCCATATATACCCCCCCGCAACAGTGCCGGAAAAAGGCGGATGAGTCCACCCCTCACCGTCGCTTTTCTCCGCGGGAACCACATCGAGATGCGACATGAGAAGGAGAGGCTTCAGGGACGGATCGGTGCCCTGCCAGGTATAGAGAAGGCTGAGACCGTTTATCACTTCTTTTTTCATGACACGGTGCGCGCGGGGATATGTCCGTTCCAGGTACCGGTGCAGTTCCAGGAAGGCTCCCCGGTCCAGACGAGATTCATCTTCGGACGAAATGGTTCTGCATGCCAGGGCTCCGGCAAGATGCCTCGCCACCAGGAATTTGTCCACGACCAGATTTTCCGGTCCCTTCACACTGACCTGTTTTGAGGAAAACAGCAGCGCTTTTGTAAAAATAATCAGCAATAGAATGCACATCACTACAATCAGGCCTTTCGCGATCCTTTTCATCATGTTACTCCTTTCAATATATCTCATGGACTTTCCTGTGCTTATTAGCCATATCCACTGGAAGCTCCCGAACATTATAACAGGTGTACCGCAACAAATAAATAAAAAAATATCCTTACACTAAAGACTTGACAAAAATATTCCCCGGCCATTTAAAACTGATAGGTAATGGACTTGGACAATGGAAACAAAAAATAATATAATCAGAAGCCTGTTATCAAGAATTGCGCCCCTGAAAAAAGGTTATCTTTTCAATTTTGGTGATATCGTCGATATGGAAAACGCCCATTTCCATGTACAGAACCTGGAATGCGGCTTCGAGGCAAGCGCCCACACAACGACATGCGAAATGCTCTTTCTCAACCGTCTCGATGAAAAGGAAATACTGGCCATAATGGACAGGATCGGCCTCAGGGAAGAACTGGCCCGGAAGGGATTTGACAAACTGCTCGTGGATATCGATCGCGACGAGGGCGGCCGCCACTGTCTCTCTGTTTTTTCCAACAAGGCCCTCCCGCAAAACCTGCTCATCAGCATCAAGATGTCCGAGGCCCGCATCATCCCCGATAGCAGAACCCGACGCCAGCTCAAGGACAATCTTGACATGATAAACATCGACTGGGCCTCGGCATACAACCCCGGAACACACTTTACCAACGGGAAACCCCAGCTTCCCGGCCAGGACAAACCGGGGCTGGGCGTGCTCTCACACCTCATGAAAATGATGCTGGCCATCGGTGAAGTCGTAAGCAGGGATGGATTCCTGGCCGTTGCCGATCATTTCCATCTCGCCATGATGTACGCAAAAATATTCCGCTTCCTCGATCCCGCCCGGGAGGGGTTCATCCGCGCCGTCATGCGGGACCTCCACGACCTTCCCATGAATGACATCACCTGGGGATTCACTACGGGCACAATTTATAACGTTGAAAGTACAACACCCCTTGTCTACAAACCGGCAGAACAGGTATACCCCCTGTCGGATACCCTGAAGAGATATTTCGCGTCGGCCCAATACCGAAAGCAGGCCGAAAAAACCCTGCGCTCTCTGAGCATTTCGCTGGATTACCCCGCAATGAAAGAAAAAAGAGAACAAATACTCCTGAAGAAAAAACACGGGGAGCTCTGATGACGGGATTGATGCGACTTATAAAAGGAAAATCCCGGATCGTACTGTACCTGACTCTCCCTCTGCTCTTCGCGAACACGGTTTTCGCCCGGGAGAAACCCCTGGCGGTAGTACAGAGCCTTTTCGATCCCGTGGAACTCGTCCTGACAAACTATCATATCCCCTTCAAGGTCATAACGCTCCGCGACCTGGAAAAACAGGAAACCTTCGACACATACCGGGCCATTTACTTCCCCTGCGGCATGGAACCCCCGCTCCACACCAGAATAAATCTTCTCTCCCAGGGCACGACCATAAAGTCCGTATCGTTAAAAAAAGACGATTACGAGGAGAATATCAAAAAGATTGCCCATAATATAAAGAGGTTCATAAACAGCGGCGGCTCGGCATATTTTTCCGGATACGCCTTCAAGTTCCTGCAGGAGGCCTATGCCCCCTTCGACTTCTTTGATGATTTCCCCTACATGGGCATACCGGCAAGGATTGAGGCCGTTATGAAAAACGACCTGGCCAAATTCTGCCTGAAAAATGAAATGGCTCTCTATATAACCCATACGGGGTGGGTCGCCGTCAAGAAAGCCCGCGACGCCGAGATCATCGCCGAAGCATCGTACGAAACACCCCGTGGCGGCCGCAGCGGGCCTATCAGTATGCTGATGAAACGGGGAAACGGAGAAATCCTCTACACCAGCTATCACAGCACCCTTTTCAGCAATTTCCGGCGCTTTAACATCTACCGCATTGCCGGAGGCCACCTCCTGAAAAAACTGGAAGACCGGGCGGGAAAATGGGAACAATCCGTTGGCAGCCATATCGTCGACGCCTTACTGCAGGGGGAAACCTCGCGCATGTACCGGCTGCCTCTTTCGCCGGGAAATAACACCATTTATTTTCTGTCGGAAAAGGAGCCCTGCCAGATTGACATACTTGACAGCGACCTTTCCATCATCGAGTCGCGCGACAGTTTTGACAAGGATCAGTCCTTCGACATCAAGGGCAACGACAACACCTTCTGCTTCATCAGGGTTTTCCCGTCAACAACGGCGAGACACAGCATGTTTGGCATAATAAGCGCCGAAGGAAGCCGCATCATTCCCCATTTCCTGAAAATTGCTTTGGGCCTGGCAATGCTCGCGGGCATTATTCTCTTTCTGGTTTTTTCAAGGATAATAGACGGCAGGAAATATTCTATACGGCGGCGGCGCTTTTCTTAGTCCCGGTCTTTAATAATTTCGGCCATATCACAGAAATTCTGGTAGAACTCCTGGAATTCATCCTTCTCCCTGAGCTCGCGGAACTGCGGGTCCCTTCCCTCCATGATATCCTTCATATGCATCGATATGACATGAATGGGACCGGTAATACGGTGGGTCAGGCGGATCAGGTAAAAGAAAAGGGCAATGGACTGGAGAAGAACCACGGCCACTATGATGGAAATGAGCAGTAAATTCTGCCGGATAAAGCCATCGAGCATGGAAGACTGCTGCCTGATGAGATCAATGCTCCCCCGGTGCTCCCTGATGAGGACGTCCCTTTCGGCCTTTTCATTCACACTCCCCGTAAGCAGGGTCAGAACAATGCGGTCTTCTATTTCCACGGCCTGGTTCAGCTCCGAGACGGTCCGTGCTATCTTACGGTTGTTTCCCGACGCGGTTATGGCTACCAGGGCAATAATGGCAAGAAAGGCGATGATGGAAATGCCCAGTATGGTAAAGGTGGTTTTCAGCTGGAACCGGCGGTCGATTAACCTGATCTTTCTTTTCAGCATGCTCTGTCCCTCATAATTCCGGTATTTTCTCCCGAGTGAGAAAGAAGTCAAGGAAAATTCCTGCCTACCCGGGTTAATATATCGCGGGTATTACCCCAACTCCTCCCGGAAAAAAAGCGATTATGTCCTGTTTTTTTTAAGAAAAGTTCTTGCATTGATTTGACGCCTTCATCTCTATATATTCACATTACTCTGATTCATTAATTACCCTGCCGGTGTTTCCCCGAATATGTTCCTCCATGCACCAGACGGGGTATCACTGGATTAACTTCAAACTATTACAAAGCGGCATTTTAACCTGAACAATTGTACGGGATGTGTATACAAATACCGCTGTGTCTGAGACATATTTCAATTTCGGGAGCATCATATGGGACGGGTTATCTCAGTTTCCAATCAAAAGGGCGGGGTCGGAAAAACAACGACAACGGTAAACCTTGCTGCGTACCTGGCTGAAAAAGGAAAGAAGGTTCTCATCATTGACATTGATCCCCAGGGAAACGCCGGGTTCGGTATCGGCGTAAACGCGGAAGAAATCGAATCAACGATTTATGAGGTACTCATCGGTGAGATTCCCATAAAAGATGCGATTTTCAGCACCGATGTGGAAGGTCTCTTTCTTGTCCCGAGCAACATTCATCTTTCCGGTGCCCAGGTTGACCTGCTGGGAGCCGAAAGAAAAGAGTTTATCCTCAAAAACGCACTCAAGGATATTAAGGACAACTTTCACTATATATTGATAGACTGCCCGCCGTCCCTGGGCATACTCACCCTCAACAGTCTCGTGGCAGCCGATTCGGTCATGATCCCCCTGCAGTGCGAATACTACGCCCTGGAGGGACTCAGCCAGCTCCTGCGCATCATCGCCATGGTTCAGGAAGGCCTGAACCGCTCTTTGAAGATCGAGGGCGTGGTGCTCACCATGTACGATTCCCGCACCAACCTGGCCCAGCAGGTGGTTACGGACGTGCGTGAGTTCTTTAAAAACAAGGTATTCGAAACGATAATTCCCAGAAACGTACGACTCTCGGAAGCGCCTTCATTCGGCAAACCCATCAATCTCTACGACCGTTCCAGTGCCGGAAGCGTAACCTATGACAAGCTGGCTGACGAGGTAATAAAAAATGGCTAATACTACGACAAAACGCAAACTTGGAAAAGGTCTGGAGGCCATTATATCCACATCACCCACCCCCGTGGACGTGATGGAAAAAGCAGTGATAGAGGATAAGGACCGCATCATCGACCTGGACGTGGACCAGATAACGCCCAACCCGGACCAGCCGCGCACCCATTTCGACGATAGCACTATAAGCGGGCTGGCCGAGTCCATCCAGTCCGTGGGCCTCATCGAGCCCATCATAGTACGAAAACACGACAAGGGATACTTTGTTGTGGCAGGCGAGCGCCGCCTGCGGGCCGTTAAGTCACTGGGTCTCCTGAAAATCAGGTCCGTAGTCATTGAGGCCGACGAGGAAAAGAATTTCACCATCGCACTCATCGAGAACATACAGCGCGAAGACCTGGACCCCATGGAGGAGGCCAAGGCCTATCGCGTGCTCATCAACAAGTTCAAACTGAAGCAGCAGGATATTGCCAAGAAAGTGGGCAAGGACCGGACTTCCATCGCCAACGCCCTCCGCCTCCTCAACCTCTCCGACGACATCCAGCAGGCGATTTCCGACGGCCGCATAAGCACGGGCCACGCCAAGGTCCTTCTCTCGGCGCCAGAAGAGATGCAGTCCCGTCTCTTTGAAGAGATACTGGAAAAGGGGCTCTCTGTTCGGGCCCTGGAGGATCGCCTGAAGGACGAAAAGACCGAGGATGTCCCTTCGGCGAAGAAGACCAAACAGCAGAAAGACAAGGAAGCCCATATCAAAAAGATGGAAGAGAAACTCCGGGCCATCCTGGGTACCAAGATCGAGATCAAGCATTCCGGCACCAAGGGAAAGATCGAGATCAGCTATTACTCACTGGACGACTTCGAGCGTATCGTGGAGCTCATGAAGGGCTGACGATCCGGCACTTCACTCGATATCGACGCGCTCTCTGATCCGGCCTTTCATATCATCGATGGCCCGGTCCATATCTTCCACGACGATTGAAACCGCTTTAACGGGACACACCGTAACGCAGCGGCCGCATCCCTTACAGAGCGACTCATTCCAGGTAATTCCCCCATCCCCCATGGCAAGCGCACCGGCAAAGCATTCGGCCACACATTCACCGCAGCTCGTGCATGCTTCGTTATCCACGATGACCCGAAGCCCCTTCAGAAGGACCAGGGATTTTTTTACATCGTTGGGAAAGTACCGCATGGACTTCATGATGGTGCAGCAGCAGGAGCAGCAGTAACAAATGGTGAGCATCTTTCCCGTGTTGGGTTCACCATAGAAAAAATCGTCCATGCGCACCCTGCCGATCATGGGCACGAGCCCCATACCGATCATCTTCCGCGTGTGGGCAATCGCCTCGTCAACGGTCCGCGGCGTGGCCAGGTGCCGGTCAACGTTCATGGTTCCCTCGCCCAGGTGCAGGCACGCGTCCTCGACGAGAAAATGTTCACACTTCTCCGATTCACGGCAGGTGCAGCGGTTGATGGTAACACGGTGGGCCGAGCGCCTGATGAGCTCTTCCAGCAGTTTCTCGGGTATAACGGAACTCACCGTACCGTCCACAGTGGCGTTGATGGGGATATAGCTCACATGAAAATTCTTCCCCGTGAAAATGGGCTTAACCAGGAAAGTGAGAATGGGACCGAACACGGGCCACTGCGTCATTTTAGCGCTTATCGTCGTAAGGGGCCAGATGATCCTGAGAAAGTCCAGCCACCATTTTGGTCTGTGCGACATGGTATACCTCGCGATAGTATGATAGGGGAACGGTATATCACGATGCAATGAAGGGTTTACGATTCTTCTTCACATGATAATATATTGAAAACATCATATCAGCATTAGACAGGACCTGTCGACCAGGTTTATAAACAGGGACTATTTTTTTTCGCACCCGTAGTGAACAGCTTGAAACCGTAGTGAACGATTTGAAACCGTTCACTACGGGGCGGGGATCAATATATCCCCGGGAATCACATGATCATGTTTATATTTTTCCACGGGAATCATTTCCCGGGCCTTGCCGCGGCATACCCGCACGCATTGACCGCACCCCATGCATTTCTTCATGTCAACGCCGACGATTCCTTCACTGATGTAATTGGCCGTGAAGGTGCAGGCTGTAATGCATTTTCCGCATTTCTCCGGTCCCAGGCACAGCTGCTTATTCAGGCTCACTGCTTCGGGTCCGGGATAAAGCATCTTTTTCGTGGCACGATAGACCCGCACCGGCACACAGATTTCACTATCGCAGTTGCAGATCACGAAATGCCATTTACCCGACTGCATGCAGAAATCCAGGGCATGGACCAGGCCGGCGTTGCGGCAGGTTTCCAGTATTTCCACGGCCTCTTCTGCATTGATGATGCGGTATCCTCGATCAAGATGCAGGTAGATATCGGCCCCGTAGAGCACGACGATGTCCTTGCAGGAAGGCTCCTTCCACCGGTCCAGGGACATCTGGCAGACGCAGGGGCCCACGGCAAGCCGCGGGCCTTCATCGGTTCCCGGCAGGGACTCGATATAGCGCACAAGATTCGACGCGGCCCCGGTCGTAACAATAATGCCATGAGGGAGATAATGGGCCATGATGGCTATGATCTTCATGAAGGCCCGCCCCAGGGGATTGCCGTATATTATCTTTACGCCCATAAGCCGGCCCGTCAAAATCAGGACCTGGGGCTCGTATTTCCCGTAGAGCCAGTGAAAGAAATAATGAATCCTGCCGACGGGAACGGTTTTTTCACGGGAAAAGGCCACGTGAGCCATCATGGCGGCAGCGGTCAGAGCAGTGAACAGGGGAGGAATATCGCAAGACAATGCGCGGGGATGGATCATAAATCTCTCCAGTGATGTATCGGATTATTTGAATTTCAAATTATTAAATGAGGCCAGCATTTCATTTTTTATCTCACGACCATCGTCAAAGAGATATATGATAAAGGCATTGGCGATATTCTTTTTATGAATGGCAACAACCAGTGAATATTTATAGCCGCTCCCATAATCAGAGTTGTTTTCAATAAAATACGAGGCGCCCCAGTCGGCGTTGAAATCATGTTTAACTTCGGATGGCTTGAATTCTGTAATTCCCTTCGTCTGTTCCGACTGTGAAATGTTCATAACAACGGCAACGGCGAAAAGGATATAGCCTTCATTGGGATCGGTGAGTACAATGTTCGCATCCGGTTTCTTTTCTTTTTTTTTCAGATATTCATCATACACCCTGACGTCCTCTTTCAGAGAAAAAATCGAATATCGGATTTCCACCTTTTTGCCCGCATGCCTTACCGCATACTGATACATGACATCGGGATTTGTTTTCACTTTTACCGGTTCAAATCCATCGGGAATGGAAAAGGACATGTCCGTATCAGCACACAGTTTTATAAAGTCACTGTATTCATCGGAAAATCCAAGGGTTGACAAACAGAGTATGAAGACTGGAATCAGGTATTTCATGCAAAGCTCCTTGAGGGAAATGTGTTATTACGAGTGAATATTTTGCAAACCGTCCGCGGGCACACAACATTGCCGGTTGATTTATTCCACAAGCATTTCTAGTTTTAATACAGGAATTTTAATCAAATCGAATTCTCGGATTATTAATTCAACAGGTTTAAAATTAAATTTCTTGTATAGAATCAAAGCACTCGTATTTTCACACCAGCAAAATATTTTAAATCTTTTAGGATTATATGTGTTTATTGCAATGGAAATTATTTCTCTTAGCAATATAGACGCGTAGCCATTCTCTCGGAAATCTTTATGGATAATTAAATTTCCAATATAACATTCAGTATTATTTATTATGTTATATAAATCGATAAAACCTATTGGAATGTCATCATCGGTGAGTACAGTGGGATTAAAACGAGAGTCTATGATAGACTTCAATTCATCTAAAACTATGGGATATTCAATTTTTGGAAATGAATATTGAAGTTCTCTTGTATTATTAAAAAAATTTGGAATTGTTTGATAATCGGGATATTCTAACTTTCTAATCGATATCATTATGTATCCTTAAATTACCTGTAAAAAAAAATAAATTATTTACGGTTTGGTAAACCGCTTCAATTGACTATCACTATCATCAATATTCATTTCCGGGATTTCTCCTGAAAAGTCAACTACTATAGAGCACCTCCTCATTAAAAATTGTCCGCTCCTGATGACTCCCATCACCTTCATGATGGCCAGACTTTTTCCGCATGAACATTCCCGTAATCCCGGTATGGTATGTAGAGACGCGATTAATCGCGCCTCTACATACCATACCGGGACATACATCTTACTGACCGGTGATTTCAGCCATAAAGCCCCCGCAGGGCAAGATATAAAATCTTGACATCCCTAAATCCCTGTGTGATACTATAAAGGTTACGCGATAATACCACTGCCAAAACAGGAGAAATTCATGAGCCCGCGAAAATCAGCCAAGGACCGGCTCACGCCGTCGACAAATCCCCTGCAGGGCAATGACCTGGAGTCCCTGAAACTCTCCTTCATCAACCACATTGAATTCTCCCTGGGAAGAGATGAATACTCGGCCACGCAGCGTGACCTCTTTCACAGCATGGCCCTGGTAGTGCGTGACCGTCTCATCGAGCGCTGGATAGAGACCCAGCAAACCTATCACGACATGGACGTGAAGCGGGTCTACTACCTTTCCATGGAATACCTCATGGGCCGAACCCTGGGAAACAGCCTCATCAACCTGGGCCTCACGGACATAATGCGCCAGGCACTGGATGAGCTGGGCTACTCCATGGACGACCTGGCTGCAACGGAATGGGACGCGGGCCTGGGCAACGGGGGCCTGGGAAGGCTGGCCGCCTGCTTCATGGATTCCCTGGCCACCCTGGAGCTGCCCGCCATGGGATACGGCATACGGTACGATTACGGCATCTTCTTTCAGAAGATCATCAACGGCTACCAGGTCGAGACCCCGGATAACTGGCTCCGCTTCGGCACGCCCTGGGAATTTCCCCGGCCCGAATATCTCTACCCCGTAAAGTTCTACGGCACGGTGAACCAGTATCACGACGATGAAGGACGCCTCCGTTCAGACTGGGTCAACACCGATGTTATTCTTGCCATGGCTTACGATATTCCCGTGCCGGGTTTCCGGAACAACACCGTGAATAATCTCCGCCTCTGGTCGGCAAAATCGACACGTGAATTCGACCTGGGATACTTCAATCACGGAGACTATGAAAAGGCCGTTTCCGAAAAGTCCCACTCCGAAACAGTCTCAAAGGTGCTCTACCCCAACGACAATATCTTCGAAGGCAAGGAGCTCCGGCTCAAGCAAGAGTACTTTTTCGTATCGGCGACGCTACAGGACATCATCCGGCGCTACAAGACCGATCATCACACCTTCACCGCCTTCCCGGACAGGGCGGCCATCCAACTCAATGACACGCATCCGGCCGTGGCCATCCATGAACTCATGCGTATTCTCATCGATATTGAGCGCCTCACCTGGGAGGAGTCCTGGGACATTACGCTCCGCACCTTCGGGTACACGAACCACACCATTCTCCCCGAGGCCCTGGAAAAGTGGCCCCTGTCTCTCATGCAACAGGTCCTGCCGCGGCACCTCCAGATTATTTATGAAATCAATCGTCGTTTTCTCGAGCACGTGAGCGTCCATTTTCCCGGAGAGCCGGAACGCCTGAGCCGTATGTCCATCATTGAAGAAGGGCAGGATAAACGGGTGCGTATGGCGCACCTGGCCATCGTGGGCAGCCATTCTGTCAACGGCGTGGCCGCTCTCCACAGCGACATTATCAAGGCATCACTCTTCCGCGATTTTCATCAGCTCTGGCCGGAACGCTTCAATAACAAAACCAACGGCATCACGCAGCGGCGCTGGCTCATGCTCTGCAATCCGGGACTGTCACGGCTCATAACCTCACGCATCGGCGACGGGTGGTGTAAAAATCTCGATGAACTGAAAAACCTGGCGCCCCTGACGGACGACGCCGCTTTCAGGGATGAGTGGATGCGCATCAAGAGAACAAACAAGGAGAGTCTTGCGGCCTTCATCGATGAGGAGTGCGACATAGACGTGGACCCCGCTTCCCTCTTCGACTGCCAGGTCAAACGCATGCATGAATACAAGCGCCAGCTCCTGAACGTGCTTCACGTGGTAACATTGTACAACCGCATCAGGAGCGGGGCCACAGGCGAAATGGTTCCCCGCACGGTCATCTTTTCCGGCAAGTCGGCCCCTGGTTACCATATAGCGAAACTCATCATAAAGCTCATCAATTCCATCGCAAAAACAGTCAACAATGATCCGACAGTGCGCGGCCTGCTCAAGGTCGTGTTCATTCCCAACTATTCAGTCACCGTGGCGGAGAAAATAATACCGGGGGCGGATCTCTCGGAGCAGATATCAACGGCTGGCACCGAGGCATCGGGAACGGGAAACATGAAGTTCGCCCTGAACGGGGCCCTCACCATCGGCACGCTCGACGGGGCCAACATCGAGATTGCCGAAGAGGTTGGCGCCGAAAATATTTTCATCTTCGGCCTGAAGCCGGGCGAAGTTGATACGCTCAGGTCCTCGGGATATTCCCCGCGCACCTGGTATGATGAAAACCCGGAACTCCGCCAGGCCGTGGACATGATTTCAGGGGGATTTTTCAGCCCGTCTGAGCCGGATCTCTTCAGGGACATTACCAATTCACTTATGGGCGGTGACTACTATCTTCTCTTCGCCGATTACGCGTCATACATCGGATGCCAGGAGCGCGTGGGCTCCCTTTTCAGCGACAGCAATGCCTGGGCGCGCATGTCCATACTGAACGTGGCTGCCATGGGAAAATTTTCCACGGACCGTACGATTGATGAATACGCCAGCGATATCTGGAAGACTGTTCCCGTGCCCATTGAACTGGGAAGAAAGAAAAGGAACAGGTAAAACGGCAGAGCTTAGTCAGCTGAAATGCGGATCATATCCACCTTGTCGGTTTTCGTATCCAGTACCGCAACGGAAAATTCCTCCGTGCCGTACAGCGCTCCGGGATTGATGATGCGGGTGCGGTTGGCTACGTAGTTCTCGAAAAAATGAGTGTGCCCCTTGATGATATAGTCATATTTCCCTGAAGCCACGGTCTCCCTGAAGAGGGGAACATTGTTCCCGTGGAAAATGATTATCTTTTTATTCTCAACCTCCAGTGAGCAGGTCTCGCCCACACAGCCGAAACCCAGTTTTTCACTCTCCACGTTGAGAATCTCCACGTCCAGATCGCCGTTGCCCAGGACAAAACGACAGTCAAATTCTCTGAAGAGCTCCATCATCCGGGGCGAGGTAAGGTCACCGGCATGTATAACCATCCCCACACCTCTTTCCCGGAATATCCCGAGGGCCCTTTTGGTCATTTCAATATCGTTGTGCGTGTCGGATAGAATGCCTATTTTCATTGGTCACACGTTCGTTTTTGTACCGATGTCAGCCTCAGCCCAGGCGGGATCCCACGGGAATCTTATCATCGACCTCGATGAGGACCGGGGCGTCACCCTTGTTCTTCTTGGCCGCCAGAAGCATGCCGTTGGAGGTACGCTTGAATATAACGGCCGGCTTCAGGTTCGCCACGAGAAGGATTTTTTTCCCCACCAGGTAGTCCGGCTCATAATGCTGAGCGATACCGGCCACGATGGTTCTTTCATCGAGACCGGAATCGATCCTGAGTTCCAGAAGCTTGTCGGAGCCTTCAACGCGCACGGCCTCGAGAACCTTCGCCACACGGATATCGACCCTGGCAAATTCGGAAATATCAAGGAGCCCGGCACCCTCTTCGTTCATACTCTTATCGCCGCCCTTCTTCTCATTTTTCCCTGCGCTTTTTTTATCGGCTTTATTCTCAACTTTCGCCTTTTCCGCCGCTTCTTCTTTCCCGGGCTTTTCCATTTTAGGAAAGAGAATGCCCATCTCGCCGAGCCGGGCGCCGTCGTCGAGCAGGGCCAGGGAGAACAGGCCGTCTACGTCACGGCTTTTCCCGTCGGCCCCGAGAGCCTTGATAATGACGGGAGATATATTGATCAGTATCGGCGACAGGAGTACCGATATGGTGTATATGGCCTCGAGGAGATTCCGCATAACCGATGCGAGACTGTTTCTATCGCCTTCCTTTTCAAGCTGCCATGGTTTATTCTCGTCGATATACTTGTTCAGGTAGCGGACAAATTCCCAGAGTTTCTCGATACCGATGCTGGTCTGGAAGGTTTTACAGTACGATATATACCCGTCCGCGGCGTCCTTCATTTTTTTCGCCAACTCGTCCCTTCCCGCCGGGCTTGACGCTGAAAAGACCGGCACGGCGCCGTCAAAATACTTCTCCACCATGTTAAAGGTCCGCTTCACCAGGTTCCCCAGATCATTGGCCAGGTCAAAATTGACGCGGTCAATGACCACGTCTTCGCTGAAACGGGCGTCATTGCCGAAGACCATCTCCCTGAGGAAGAAATACCTGACCTGGTCATTACCGTACCGCTGCATGAGATCCCCGGGAGTTACCACGTTCCCCAGGGTCTTGGACATCTTGGCGTCCTCCATGTTCCAGTAGCCGTGAACATTGAGATGATGATAGGGCTCCAGGCCGGCCGCCTTCAGCATGGTGGGCCAGAATATGCCGTGAGGCTTCACGATATCCTTGGCAATGATGTGCTGGACCGCGGGCCAGTACTTTTTAAAGCGCGCGTCTTCGGGATACCCCAGGGCGCTGACATAGTTGATGAGGGCGTCAAACCACACGTAGGTGACGTAATTGTCGTCGAAGGGCATGGGTATTCCCCAGGTCAGCCTGGACTTGGGCCGCGAGATGCACAGGTCCTCGAGGTGCTCTCCCTTAAGCATGGACATTACCTCGTTTCGGTAGCGCTCGGGACGGATAAAATCGGGGTTCTCGTTGATATATCCGACGAGCCATTCCTGGTATTTGCTCATTTTGAAAAAATAGTTCTTTTCCTCTATATATTGGGGCACCTGTCCGTGATCGGCGCACTTGCCGTCTACCAGTTCCTTTTCCGTAAGGAATCTCTCGCAACCCACGCAGTAGTGGCCGCCGTAGCTTCCGAAGTAGATGTCGCCGTTGTCATACACCTTCTGCAGTATTTCCTGTACCACCTTCTTATGGCGGTCCTCCGAGGTCCTGATAAAATCATTAAAGGAGATACCCAGTTCCTCCCAGGCTTTTCTGAATTTGGCGCTGATAACATCGGTATATTCCCGGGCGCTCCTGTTGTTGGACTTGGCCGCCTCGACGATTTTATCTCCATGCTCGTCGGTACCCGTGAGGAAATAGGTATCGTAGCCCAGCATGGCATAAAACCGGTTCATGAAATCGGCGAGAATCGTGGTGTAGGCATGGCCGATGTGCGGTTCGGCATTGACATAGTATATGGGCGTGGTAACATAAAAAATATTATTCATCAACTACCTCGGTTATATCTGCATTTTTAAAAACCCGTACCGGTACGGCATCATCTCAGAAGCGACCGTAATAATCATCTTCCTCTACGGGATCGTCATCGGACCGCTTGATCTTTTCAATGATGTCCTTCTTGATACAGTAGGCATCTCCCTCTTTCTCGAGATCGCTCTTGGAAATCTCGATGAATCTTTCGCGGTCCTTGATCTTCATGCTCTGCTTCAGAACATCGGTGGAAATGACGACATAGTGCATGTCCTCGCACCGGATATGGCTCCCCACTTCAGGCATGTCCACATTCAGTTCCATGTAGGTCTGATACTCATAGCTCAGACAGCACAGCAGCCGGCCGCACATCCCCGATATCTTCAGGGAGTTGAGGTTCAGACTCTGCTCCTTGGCCATCTTTATGGATACAGGCTCGAATTCCTCGCGCTGGTTTACACAGCATTGTTCCTTGCCGCAGGGACCATACCCGCCCACGAGACGGGCCTCGTCGCGGACCCCTATCTGCCGCATCTCTATCCTGGTCCTGAATATGGAGGCCAGCTCCCGCACCAGTTCCCTGAAGTCGATACGGTTATCGGCCACAAAATAGAAGATGATCTTTGTCTTGTCAAAAAGTGTTTTAACCGAAATGAGCTTCATGTTGAGGCCCTTGGCCTGGGCCTTTTCCCTGCATATTTTGAAGGCCTTTTCCTCCAGCGCCTCGATTCCCGGGAGCTGATCCAGGTCCTCCCTGGTAGCCTTCCGGAGTAGTTTGCCCGCTACCTTGATCGAGGAATTATTCTGGTATCGCGGAGTCTTCACCACACGGCCCAGGTCCACGCCGTGTTCGGTCTCGACAACGCTCAGGGCGTTCTGGTTTACAAAGATATTATTGGTATCTATGTAATATATCTGAAAACTGTTTCGTAGTCGTACTGCTGAAACTTCCATATCTTTTTCCTGTCATGTTTAAATTATGGGGCGGGATAGCATTGCAATAAAAGGGCGCACCCCCGTAAAAACTTACATTATCAGAAATACGGGCATATTTATCAACAACATTTCAACAATATTTTCCCGATCAGCGGGTGGTTTAAAGGATGATTTACCCGACAGTATCGATGTGCGCCATGGTGAGATCGGGCAGCCCCGTATCATTCATGTCCTGCATCGAATAGAGCATGCTCTTCAGAGCCTGGGTTATATTGAGGTTCACCGTAAGTCCCTTCCGGAGGGCCAGGAATATCTTGATTATACGGCGAATCATATCTTCATCGGGGATATCAATATGGGCAAAGATAGCATCCGATGCAGTGCCGCCCAGAGCGGAGAGAAGAAAGGAGCGGAATACATTAACCGCAATAGACATTACATTATCGATGCCTATCTTTTTTTGAATATTATCCATCGCCAGATTGAGAAAACCGCCGTGCCGGGCAAAGCGGCATATTTCTTCCGTAAGGGTTATGATATCATCGAGATTCTCTTTTTCCGTGAGCATAACCGCCAGCTCAACGGAACCGCCCGCCATTTCAGCCGCCGCCGTTGCATGGGGGACATCAATGCCGTGGGACTTCAGAATCGTCAATACTTCTTCCGATGACAGCTGGTAAAAGGGTATCTCCGTGGAGCGCGACAGGATCGTGGGCAGAATGAGCGACTTGTTGGAGGTTACCAGGACGATAACCGTTCCATCGGAAGGCTCCTCTATGGTCTTCAGCAGGGCATTCTGCCCCTGTACGGCGATGTGATCGACACCGTTGACGATGACGCCATAGCGCCCCGATATTGATCTCTTCGCGAGGCGGTCTATGAGCCACCTCACCGTTCCCGGCTCGCCGGCATCGCCTATGGGGATGGTGCCTTTGGCATTGGGCGCGAGCTCTATCACATCGGGATGAGTGCCGTTCATGATCTGAAGACACGAGGGGCAGCCAAGACAGGGAGGCGCCTCCCCGCTGCAGAAGAGGGCCTTCAGAAAACGAAGCGCTATTCTGCGCTTGCCGATACCGGGGATTCCGGAAAAAAGCAGGGTCTGGGGTATCTTATTGTTCCGCAGCATCATTTCAATATGATCGAGCTGCAGGCCGTGGCCGACGATTCCGTTTTTCTTCATAGCCTCTGGTTTCAGTGAACAAGATCAAGGATGAGTCCGCGGACTTCCTCGATCGTTTTCATAAGGTTGAATGCGGGATTTGAACGGGTAAGGTTCTGGGTAATTTCCAGGAGTTTTTTATTGATGATATCGGCCACGAGAAAATCGGCCTTGTTGTCGCTTTTCCGCCTTTTTATTGTCCTGGTTTCGATGCTCTCTTCCAGTACTATCTTCAGTATTTTCTGCACCAGGGCCTTGTACCGATTCAGATCATAGAGGCTCTGGGAATCGAGAAAACGCTTTTCCTGGTCTGAAAGGTCCGACAAAAGGTCGTCCAGGGAACCCTGCACGTCAAAGGAAACGGCATTCTTCAGTTCTGTTTTAAAATCCGAATCCTTTCTGCCCACGGAAGAGCTTTTACCCTTGTTCTTTATCTTTGTGCGGTCTTCACGGCGATTGTTGGTCTGCGATATTTCTATCATGTCTCAGTTCCTCCCGGTTTAGGACCGTACGGGATTTTTATTGATGGTACAGTTGCCCTCGAAGGCGACGCCGTCCTCCATCACCAGGCTGGGCGTAATGATATTGCCCGTAATCTTACCCGTGGAAAGAAAAATGACCCTTTCCGTGGCGAAGATATTCCCCTTCACCATGCCGCCGATAACCACAAGACGGGCCTTGATGTCGGTCATGGCCTCGCCGGACTGACCGATGAGCACCTTCCCATCGGTCTCGATAGTTCCCTTGAACTTGCCATCTATGCGGAGAAGTCCGTTGATCTTGAATTCACCCTTGAATTCCGACCCTTCGCCGATGATACTGTTTACTATATTGTCTTCAGCCTGTTTATTCATTTTCACCATGATTATTTCCGATTAAAATTCCCTGCGACATATGACATAATAGTAATACAAGACTGTTTTTCAAGTAAAATTTACCGCGCCGGCCTTTAAATGCAAAGAAGTGGCCCAATTCGGAGAAAATAATAAAATCAATGTAATTATTACACTGATGAACCTGTTAAATCTTGACAGAACGGAGATATGATATATTATTACAGAGAGATAACCGGACTGCCCAAACACTTATAATCGTACGAGGACAAAAATGAAAATTCTACGCCTTGTCATCATCGGCATTGTGTTTTTCTTATTCTGCTCATGCTCCGATAGAGTGAACACTGCAGGAAAAGATGGCGCCGCTTCGGGCCCGATGACCCTGCTGAACCGGAAAATTCCGCCCATGTCCCTTGCGGCTTTCCACAAGGGACGGATTTCGGACATCAACCTGGCCAGCTATCGCGGCCAGTGGCTCATACTTTTCTTCTATCCCGGCGATTTCACCTTTGTTTGCCCCACGGAACTCAAGGAACTGGCTGATTACTACAGGGAATTCAGGGGCATGGGAGCCGAAATACTGAGCATCAGCACCGATTCGGCGGTTGTACACCGGGCATGGCATGGGCAGAATGAATCCATAAAGACCATCGAATTCCCCATGCTCTCGGACCGCGGGGGAAAACTGTGCCGGGAACTGGGTGTATACAATGAAAACGAGGGCTCGGCCGAAAGGGCCACGCTGATCGTCAATCCCGACGGTTCCATCATCGCCTATGAGGTACATCATCAGGACATAGGGCGCAGTACTGATGAACTGCTGAGAAAGCTCTCGGCGGCCATTGCGACACGGCAGGGCGGAGGAGGTATGTGCCCCGGCGGCTGGAAGCAGGGTGATAAACTGATCCACGCCGAATAAAATCCGTAATTACGAGGTGAATGTCATATGAAAAAAATAGTTCTGACCATACTGCTGATACCTTCATTGATTATTGCCGCGGGCAATGCGGGACCATCCCGGGCTGCACAGAAAATAACGATGCATTTCTTTTTCAGCGGTATCTGCCCCTCGTGCAAACAGGCGGAAAAGGACATGCCCTATATTCAAAAGCAGTTTCCTTCTCTCATGGTCGTAAAACACGAGGTACGCAACAGCCAGGGCATAGTGACAGCGGCAAATAACCAAAATATCAAAAAACTCATCAATATGCTCAGTGAAATGGACCGTTCATTGAAGGGAGAGCCCTTCATATACGAGGGAGGGAAAGCCTATCCCTTTCTGCTGGACAAGGGAGTCCCCTGCTACCGGAAAAAAATATCGGAAAGCACGACCCTGACCAAGGAAATACCTGTTCCGGTCTTTATCCTGGGCGGCAAGGTCTTGCTGGGATACCAGCGCCATATCCTTCAGAGGGAATTAGCGCGGCTTGCCGGCGAAAAATGACGGCGTGATTTTTGAAAAGATCAATAAAACTGTTTGACATTTTTCCATTATGCCCTTTTTAAGGGGGTTATACAATCTCATTTTATTCAGCGCCCATTCAGGAGAATTTCCATGAAAAATCTTTTAATCATCACGATCCTGACCCTTCTCGCAGCAACGGGATGCAGTCACTTAGATAATCTCTTCAGAAAAGACATACAAATGGAGCAAGTCATCATCGAAAAAGAAAAAATCGACAGGACTGATAATCCCGCCATGCAGCTGCTTCTCCGGCAGGAACTGGGAAAAAAAATCATAGTCCTCGACGATGTTACCGTAAAGGAAGTAACGGTCTCCAGCAATATAGACTATGATTTCTGCGCCATTGCCGATCTGACTGTGGATGGGAAAAAAATCGAATGCTTTATTTATTCAAAAAACGTCAATACCATCTCCAAACTGGAAAACAACAAAACCAGAATACACGTGGAAGGTGATTTCGGCAGGTTTTTCACCACGCTGGACGATTATTACACAAAAATTGAAATCACCGAAGCGAAGATAAAAATATTAGAAGGAACGAATTAATGGAATCATATATCCAGGAACTCATTGCCGAACGGCTGGGCGGCAACAAATTCGGCAAAGAAGAAAAGATATACAAGTTCGAAAAGATCAAGCGGGCAAAACGAGCCGCCCTGAAAGACAATCCCGGCATGGAGCTTATCGACCTTGGAGTAGGCGAGCCCGATGAAAAGGCCTTTGATATAGTCATAAAATCCCTGCAGGTCGAGGCCGAGAAGCACGAGAACAGGGGATATTCCGACAACGGCATCGATGAATTCAAGGAGGCCGCGGCCCGTTACATGAAAAATGTCTACGGTGTTGACGGTCTGAATCCCGAGAAGGAGATCGTTCACGCTATCGGGTCAAAACCGGCACTGGCCATGCTGCCGTCGGCCTTCATCAATCCCGGCGACACAGCTCTCATGACCGTTCCCGGTTATCCCATCCTGGGAGTTCATACCGCATGGTACGGCGGCCAGGTCTACAATATCCCGCTGAAAAAGGAGAGGGGGTTCCTTCCCGACCTGAAAAGTATCCCCGCCGATGTCCTGAAAAAAGCGAAGATCCTGCTGCTCAACTATCCCAACAATCCCACGGGAGCCAGGGCCACGGAAGAATTCTATCACGAAGCCGTTGAGTTCGCCAGGAAAAACAAAGTCATTATAGTACAGGATGCCGCCTATGCCGCACTGGCCTACGGGAGCAAGCCCCTTTCATTCCTGAGCATTCCCGGGGCCAAGGACGTGGGAATAGAAATCCATTCCCTTTCCAAGGCCTTCAACATGACAGGATGGCGCATGGCCTTTGTGGCCGGAAACGAGCTCATCATTCACGCCTTTGCCAACGTCAAAGACAATAACGACAGCGGGCAGTTCAAGGCCATCCAGAAAGCGGCCATAACGGCCCTGGAGCATCCCGAGATAACCCATGCCATCAGCGCGAAATATGAACGGCGCCTCACGGCCCTGGTTCAGGTACTGAAGCGTCTGGGTTTCGACGCTCAAGTGCCCGGCGGAACCTTTTATCTCTTCGTGGAAATCCCCCGGGGTATCAAGGGCGGTGCCCGGTTTGAAAACGCCGAGGATTTTTCCCAGTTTCTCATCAGGGAAAAGCTCATATCCTCGGTCCCCTGGGACGACGAGGGGCATTTTGTCCGTTTCTCCGCCACCTTCGAGGCGAAGGACGAAAAGGACGAGGAACGTATCCTTGCCGAAATAGAGAAACGATTCAGCAGTCTTCAATTTGAGTTCTGAGATATGAAAAAAAAGACCGTCATACAATTATCGGCGCTGGGAACCGCAGTTCTTCTCCTGGTGATATTTGTCATTGTATTCTTCTTCACGCAGAGAATATCCTATGATACGACGATCACAGCCGGCGTTCAGTATCCCGTCAGTATCACTCGCGATGATAGAGGCATACCGGTCATCAAGGCCCAGTCCAGGGATGATATCTGCTATGCCCTGGGATACCTCCACGCCCAGGACCGTTTCATCGCAATGGAATACCTCCGCGCCATCGCCAACAGCACCATCAGCAGACTCATCGGCGAAAGGGGCGTCATTCTTGAGAAGACCATTAAAACCGCGGGAATACGGAGCCGTGCCAGGGCCATGGAAGAGAACCTGCCTTCACCCTACAGGGAACACCTGAAGGCTTACGCAAGCGGCATCAACCATATCAAACATACGTGGACCCATCTCTTCCAGGATGTGATGATTCAGGATGACTGGACTGAATCGGACGTTATAGCCATTCTCCTTCTGAGAGAATGGTCCCACGCTTTTATCAACAACCGGGAACTCATGTTCAAGATTCCTGAAACCAAGAGAAGCATCTTTCTCCGGGAAATTTTTCCTCCCGATATGACATATACCTTTGACGAAGACAAACACGCCTCCGTCGACATGCTCGACAATATCAGGGACCTGTTGAAAGAGTTTATGGGCCCCTTCAATGAAGGCTTTGCCGTGGCCGTTTCCGGCGCCGGCGGGGACAGTCTGACGGCCTGCAGCATGAAAAGCGTTACGAATAACTATCCCGGCTGGTATCCCGTGCATATACACTTCGGTGAGATCGTCATCCGCGGCGTATCACAGGCCGGACTTCCCTTCCTGTTCTCGGGCGACAACCAGAACATACGGTTCTTCGGATTCAATCTGGCCGTGGACACCCAGGATTTCGTACTTGAGGAAGTAAAAAACATAAATGGCATAATCCATTACCGGAGCCGCCTGGGCTGGAAAGAATTCAATACGGTACGGGAACCTCTCACATCCAAAAAAAGCGAGGTCGACAGGCACGACATCGTATGGTATACCGACAATGGTCCGGTACTGAACGACATCTTCGGGTCTGAATCATACAATGAAACAGTTGTCACCATCAAGGCTCTTTTCCCTGAAGCGGATTACATCGTTTCACTTTTCGAGATCCCCTTCTCGGAAAACATCGACAAGGCCAGGAAAAACATAACAGGAGTTTCATCACTGCCTCGTGTATACCTCTTCTCCGACAGAACGAGCTCCATCAAATGCTATTCCGGTAAAATGCCGCTGCGACCTCCTTCCACGGCCGTTTTGAAACCGTCCTTCTATGAGACGTGGTATGGAACGACGGACCTTTCCATATACTTCAAACAGGATGCGAAATTGATCATTGCCGGCAGCTCCTTCATGATAGACGCCCCCCCGGTACTCCGCGGCAGCGCCATAGCCGAAGACGAAAGACAGAAATATCTCCAGACACTTCTGGAGGAACGAACATCATTGCTCGATGAAAACAGGCTGAAAGAAATCCTCACGGACAGCTACAACCCGACGGCGCAAAAATTCACGACCCTGTTCCTTTCAATGCTTCAGACCAACCCCGTAACCTCGGCAAGACTCGCCCGGATATACTTCAAGGACTGGGATTTCCGCATGACCGGCAATTCCGTTGCTCCGTCTATTTATTACGGTCTCCTGAACAATTATCTCTCGGAAATGCTGAAGGATGAATTCGGATATATGATCGATGAAATCCTGGAAAACTCTCCCCTCCTGCTCGACAGCTTTTACAAGGCTGCACAGGAGAAGCAGTCCTATTATTTTGACGATATCAAAACTGACTCCGTCGAATCGAGCGAAGAAATCTTCGACAGGGCCTTTCTTAAAACGATGCGGGAGATCAGCAGGAAACGCGGACCTATCATGAATGACTGGACCTGGGGATCCATCCACCGTACACATTACCGCCTTCCCATCAAAAAGAGCTTTACCTCTAAAATGTACTATGACCTGAAAGAGCAGGCCTACGACGGCGGAACAATGACCATATACAATAACAATACCGGCAGTGACCTCATACCCATGAGTAATACATCGCTTCTCGCCGTTTTCAGCAGAGAGAAAACCGCCATTGCCATGGATTTTGCCTATTCCATAAATCCCCTGTCTGACTTTTATTATGGAAAGCACCGTAAACAGCGCTTTATTAATTTTAAAGATATTGAAGATGTCCACATTACGACAATCAATCCCGCGGGGAAATAGCAGCCGCTCTAATGCCATGCCGAAAGGCGTAAATTCTTCTTCGGGGAAAGACCGCACGGGGACATGATTTCCGGTTTTTTCCGGAATGCAACTCTCTCCCGGTCACGAAACGGACACAAATAATTTTTTACTTGATAAATGTGTATATTTACGAAAACCTTGCACTTCCGGGAGATTGTATTCACTCCTATGACAGCATTAATTGCATGCATCAATGCTGTATTTTTAAATAGTATGGGCACCTCTGAAAACAAGGTTTTTCATAAAAAGTAAAATGAAAAAAACCTGTTTTCCGATGTTTGTGCCCTCAAGGGAACACCTGCTGATCAGGATGAGCTGAAAGAGCTCTGCCAAATAATGATTTATAGAGGTTCCCTTATAAACACAAAAGAGCAGGTCTATACATCCTACAAAACAAACGGGGTCTCCTATGATATTCAACAGAGAATTCGAAACAATGCCGTTGCAGAAAATGAAAGAGCTTCAATACGAGCGTCTGAAGTGGTCTCTTACACATGCCTATAATAATAACAAGCATTACCATGATAAATTTGAACAGGCCGGGTTCCATCCCGACAACTTTAAATCCCTGGCCGACATGAAGCACGTCCCATTCCTCAACAAGCAGGAAATGCGTAACAACTATCCCTTCGGTCTCTTCGCCATGCCCCTGGACAAAGTCGTCAGGGTTCATTCCTCGTCGGGAACTACGGGAAACGCCACAGTCGTGGGTTACACTAAAAACGATGTGGAGGTCTTCGCCGAGGTCGTTGCCCGCTGCCTGGGCTGTTACGGCGTCACGGAGAAAGACGTCATCCAGGTGGCCTACGGGTACGGTCTTTTCACCGGCGGACTGGGGCTCCACTACGGTTCGGAAAAGATCGGGGCGCTCACCGTGCCGATTTCGGGCGGCAACACGGAGCGCCAGCTTATGCTCATCAAGGATTTCGGAACGACCGTACTGGCCTGCACTCCCTCCTATGCCCTGAACGTCGCCGATTATATCGAAAAGAAAAAGCCCGATTATGACATCAGAAAGACAAAGCTTCGCATTGGCGTTTTCGGTGCCGAGCCCTGGTCGCAGGCCATGCGAAGCGAGATAGAGTCCCGCCTGGGCATTGATGCCTACGATATATACGGTCTGAGCGAGGTTATCGGCCCCGGTGTTTCGGCGGAATGCGAGGCTAAATCGGGCCTGCATGTCTTCGAGGACCATTTTTATGTAGAGATAATCGATCCCGATACGGGCGAGATACTTCCCGAGGGTGAACAGGGCGAGATCGTTTATACATCCCTCACCAAGGAGGCGTTTCCCACCATCAGGTACCGGTCGCGTGATATCACACGCCTCTACCATGACAACTGTAAATGCGGACGCACCCTGGTGAAGATGGAAAAAGTAACGGGACGCTCCGACGACATGCTCATCATCCGTGGGGTCAACGTGTTCCCGTCGCAGATAGAAACCGTGCTCATGGAGGCGGAAGGAACGGAACCGCATTATCAGATCATCGTTGATCGCAAAGGCTCCCTGGACGATATCGAAGTCATGGTCGAGGTGAGCGAGAAACTCTTCTCCGACGAAGTCAAGGTACTTGACAATCTGAAAAAACATATTACGGACCGCTTCAGAAGCGCCCTGGGCATTTCCGCCAAAGTAACCCTGGTGGAACCCATGACCATCGCCCGGAGCGAGGGAAAAGCCCAGCGCGTCATTGACAAAAGGAAAATATAACACAGCATCAAATAACAGGCTGACTAAAAGGGAGGCAACAATGAACGTAACACAAGTATCAGTATTTATCGAAAACAAACCGGGACATCTTCAGAGTGTTCTGAAAATCCTGGCCGACGCCGATATAAACATCATAACGCTCACCATCGCTGAAACAACGGATTTCGGCATACTGCGGCTTATAGTCAACAAGCCGGAAAAAGCGGCTGAGGTCCTGAAGCAGAGTCACATCACCTGCTCCATTACCGATGTACTCGCTCTGGAAATCGACGATAAAGCCGGCTCTCTGCACAAAGCCATCGACACCTTCTCCCGGCGAAAACTCAATATCGAATATATGTACGCCTTTACCGAAAAACGCGGTGACAGGGCCGTCATGATATTCCGGTTCGACAATATCGAGGCCGCCAAGAAAGCCCTCCAGGAGGAAGGCTACAACATCATAAGCAAAATAGATCTTATCGGAGTATAATACATGCAGAAAAAAGTCTTACTCGGAAATGAAGCCATCGCCAGGGCCGCCTGGGAAGCGGGATGCCACGTTGCCACGGCATATCCCGGAACACCCAGCACGGAAATCCTGGAAGCGATAGCCAGAAATCATAAAGAAATAAAAGCCCAGTGGTCTCCCAATGAAAAGGTGGCTCTGGAAGTGGCCGCGGGAGCCGCCGTGGCCGGGGCACGGGTACTGGCCGCCATGAAACATGTGGGCCTCAACGTGGCCGCCGACCCGCTCTTCACCTTCTCATACACTGGTGTCAACGGCGCACTGGTCATCATAAATGCCGATGATCCCGGAGCATGGAGCTCGCAGAACGAACAGGATAACCGGCACATCGCCCGGGCCTCGAAAATACCCATGATCGAGCCGTCAAGCCCGGCCGAAGCGAAGGAACTCACCAAACTGGCCTTTGACATGTCGGAACAGTTCGACACGCCCGTAATCGTGCGAATAACGACAAGAATAGCGCACTCCCAGGGGATCGTGGAGATCGGTGAAAGAAAAGAGGTCGCGGTAAAAGACTTTGTCCGCAATCCGCAGAAATACGTAATGATACCGGCCCACGCCAGACCCCGTCACAAATTCAAGGAGGAAGTGCAGCTTCCGAAACTCAAGGAATATTCCAACACATCGGGCCTCAACCGCATCGAATGGGCCGAAAAGAAACGGGGAATCATCACTAACGGCGTGGCCTACCAGTACGTAAAAGAGACCTGCCCCGACGCATCGGTGCTGAAGATCGGCATGTGCTGGCCCATGCCCGACGACCTGATCCGTGAATTCGCCTCGCAGGTGGAGGAAGTCTATGTCGTCGAGGAACTGGACCCCTACATTGAAGACTGTGTAAAGGCCCTGGGTGTCACCGTGAAGGGCGGAAAGAATATTATCCCTATCCTGGGCGAACTGACTCCCGAAATCGTAGACAATGCCCTGAATAAAAAACAGCCTCCCAAAGCCATGCCCGAATACGATCAGGCCAAAATCCCGGGAAGGCCCCCTTCACTCTGCAAGGGATGCCCGCACGGTTTCGTATTCCAGGTCCTTGGCAAACTGGACCTCCATGTCAACGGCGATATCGGCTGCTATACACTGGGAGTTCTTCCTCCCTACTCGGCCATGCACACCCAGGGATGCATGGGAGCAAGTATCGGCATGCACCTGGGCATGGAAAAGGCCCATGGTACCGAGATGGCCCGCAAGAGCGTAGCCGTCATCGGCGACTCCACTTTTGTTCATTCCGGCATCACTCCCCTCATAGACCTGGTCTACAACAAGGGAACGGGGACTGTTATTATCCTGGACAACCGGGTCACAGCCATGACGGGTCACCAGGACCATCCGGCCACGGGAAAAACACTCATGGGTGAAGAGACCCATCAGCTCGATCTGGCAATGCTGGCCCGGGCCGTGGGTGTGAAGCGCGTTGTCACCGTGGACCCCAAGGACATGGATGAATTCGAGCGCGTGGTAAAAGAAGAGGTAGCCGCCCCGGAGCCCTCGGTGATCATCTCGCTGAGAAGATGTATTCTGGTAAAAGGAGAATAACACGATGAATGTGATATTTGCAGGAGTGGGCGGCCAGGGAGTAATCCTGGCCAGCAAGATCCTCATGGAAGTGGCCATGCAGGCCGGGTACGACGTTAAGGAGTCCGAAGTTCACGGCATGGCCCAGCGCGGCGGCAGTGTCGACTGTCACGTGCGTTTCGATAAAAAGGTTTACTCGCCTCTCATCGAGAAGGGAACGGCCGACTACATCGTCAGCCTGGAGACACTGGAGGTCATGAGAAAGCTGGACTACCTGGCTCCCGACGGAACCCTTATCGTCAACAAACTCCAGGTAAACCCGGCTCCCGTAGAGACGGGAGCCATGAAGTATCCCGACGACCTGGAAAAATGGATCGGCGGGAACGCGAAGAAGAGTCTCTTCGTAGACACGGAACCGGCCCTGAAGGAAGCGGGATCGAAAAAGGCTCTGAACATCGTCATGCTGGGCGTGCTCTCCAACCATCTGGAGTTCACGGAAGCACAGTGGGATAAGGGCATCAGATCCCTGGTAAAGGAAAAGTTCGTGGACATGAACCTCAAGGCCTTCAGGCTGGGGAAGGAACTGAAATAAAATAATTATAAATACTATTGATGAAGGGGGATGTCCCATAAGGGTATCCCCTTTTTTATTTGATCAAGCCCTGCTGATTTTCATGAGTTCAACAAGGCTTTCTATTCTTGTTTGTATTGATGCCTCTATATATAAAAGACCTATTCTTCTTCACATTCCTTTCTAAATTGGCCGTACATCACACCAATATCTCCATTTTCCCCTGCCAGCATTCTTCCGGATAATACTTCTACATCATTTTCTATTTCAATCTCATTATTCTCCCAGTTTACCTGAACACTTCTTCCATCATGTTCGATGTCAAAATAGATGGTACCGTGCATACCGCTATTAATACCTGATACAATCACCGACAGAATTGTATAATCGGGACAGGGACCCAGCCGGGGAATGGTTCGCTCTACTACATAAGGAAGAGAAATATTTTCAAATACCTCTTCTTCCAGCCCACCAGACAGTGATGCGCTATACAGTGTGCCGCCTTTAAATTCAATCGAAACATTATCAGAAGAACCATGAACAGTTATGCGAACATGCTGGCCGGTATCGGTATCATCACATGCGGCAAACGATAATAATATAAACATAACAAGCATTTTGGCCGTTTTTCTCATTTTTCTCTCCCGGTTATATCAGGATACAAAGCAATGCATGTCCTGGATAACGTGAATTCATCAAGACACTATAAACGGATATATTCTGCGCACTCACGCTAATGTCAAGGATGAATTTTATAGAAGCGGTCATTGTTAATGAAGAACTTGACATTAATGATTTAATCATTTACAAAGAATACTACGGATCATTCAAGACTATTCATTCGCGATACAATACGATAAAGGAAAAAAGAACCATCATGAATAAAAAAAGGATCGCTCTCATCATCATAGCACTCATACCGGTTTTACTGCTTTCCTACACCGTGTTCAATATGGCCGCTGAATGGTACCGCCTGCGGCCGGTCCTGGGTGATCTGACCGGACCAGCACATGCCGTGCGGCTGGAGAGCAGGAATTTCATCCTGACATGGGACCACGGCAACCTGAAGATATTATCGCGCCGTAATCCCGTTCATATCCTCTTTGAAAATGAACCGGGAAAAGGTTTTGCGGCCGGAGCGCTGGGACGGGAGAACGTTGAGGAATCGCGGGGCTCATTTTTTCTTCGCGATAATATCATACAGGTATTCAGCCGGCAAATGCTGGATGCCGTGTATCGGACCGATAGCGGCGATTTTATCCTCGAAGGTACTCTTACCGATGAAGACACCGGCTCTTCCGTGGGCTATATACTCCGCTTTTCCGAATCTGACGATCATTCCATCCGCTTCAGCCTCGATTTTCCCGGCGGGACCGTCAACCGGAGCTATCTTACACTGAAAAGCCGTAAAGACGAAAAGCTTTTCGGTTTCGGCGTCCAGTTCACACAAATAAACATGAAGGGGCGATACCTTCCCATACTGGTCATGGAACAGGGAATCGGCCGCGGCAGGCAGCCCCTCACGGCCATTGTAAATCTGGTGGCTAAAGCCGGAGGCAATTGGCACACGAGCTACGCGGCGGTGCCGCATCTTCTCAGCACCGACCTGCGTTCCCTGCACCTGGATACAGGCTCATACAGCGCCTTTGACATGCGCCATAATGAAAGAATCCAGATTGCGGCCTTCACAAAAAACATGAGCGGCACTATCATCGAAGCCGACACTCCCCGTGATCTCATTGCCCGTTATACGATTATTACAGGACGAATGCGCCCCCTGCCGGAATGGGTTCACCGGGGCGCCATAATCGGCATACAGGGGGGTACCGAAAAAATACGGACTATCTATGAAAAACTTAAGAAAATTAACACACCCATCGCGGCCTTCTGGCTCCAGGACTGGGAAGGCCAGAGAAAAACCAGCTTCGGCAAACAGCTCTGGTGGAACTGGCAGCTCGACACAAATCGCTATCCCCGATGGCCCCTGCTCCATGAAGATTTTAAAAAGCTTGATATTCCCGTCCTGGGCTACATCAATCCCTTTCTCGTGGACACCAAAGACGCGCCTGAACGCGGCAGGAATCTTTACCGCGAAGCGATCGAACGGGGATACATGGTCAAAACTCCCGACGGCAAGCCCTACCTCATTCCCAACACGGACTTTTCGGCTATTCTTCTCGATCTTACGAACCCCAAAGCGGTTGAGTGGATGAAAAATATCATCCGCACCGAAGTGGCAGGAACGGGCATGCGGGGATGGATGGCTGATTTCGCCGAAGCCCTGCCCTGGGACGCCGTGCTCTTTTCCGGTGAAAGCGCCGCCGAGGTACACAACCGGTATCCCGAGCTCTGGGCCAGGCTTAACCGCGAGGTTATCGATTCACTGCCGGGCTCCCGGGACTATCTCTTTTTCTCCCGATCAGGATACACGAAAAGCCCGGCATGGTCAACTCTCTTCTGGCTGGGAGACCAGATGGTCACCTGGGATGAGTACGACGGCATCAAATCGGCTGTCATCGGCATGCTGTCATCGGGCTTCTCCGGGTATTCTCTCCAGCACAGCGATATCGGCGGTTACACGGCTCTGACGAGTCCCGTACTTAAATACCTGCGCGAAAAGGAACTTCTGCTGCGGTGGATTGAGCTGAACGCCTTCAGTCCCGTTTTCCGTACCCACGAAGGCAACCGGCCCGATGAAAATTTCCAGTTCTATGATGACGATGATACGCTGCAGCATTTCAGCCGTTTCGCGAAAGTATATGCGGCCTGGGGATTTTACAGGAAAGAACTGGCGGAAGAGGCCTCACGAACCGGCATGCCCGTAATTCGTCATTTGTATCTTGAATATCCTCACGATAAAAAAGCAGCCGACCTGCGCTATGAGTGTTTCATGATAGGAAGCGAGCTCCTCATGGCGCCCGTGACAGACAAGGGAGAAACGAAAGTGCGCGTGTACCTGCCTGCAGGAGCATGGAGCCATCTCTGGAGCGGGAAGGACTTCACATCGAAAGGTGAATGGTTTGTTGTCGATGCCCCGATCGGAAAACCGGCCGTCTTTTTCAGGGAAGGTTCTTCCGTGGGCGCGAGGCTCAGCAGAAATCTGGCTGAGCGGGGATTGCTTCCCGAATAAATCGTTCCTCACCCCGGGAAAAGGCGTCTCACCGCCTCCTGCCGGGGTGCCTGAACTGTCTCTAAAAGGTCGCGCCGCATCCTTTGCAATTCTTGCTCCCTGCCGGGTTTACCGTTCCGCAGTAGGAGCACTTGATATCGGCAGGTTGCGGTATCGTGTTCCCCGTGGTTCCACTGGAATTTATGTTAGTTGATGTCTTGCCCTGCTCTTCTATCTTCTTTTGTTCATCAATCTTCCTCTGGGCCTCGCGCTCACGGTCCCTTACCATTTTTATAACGCTCTCCAGGCTGCTCACGGCATATTTCAGATCACGGGCCACCAGGTCGCTGAGAGCCTCGCCTTCGGCGGCATTGCTGACGGCGGTCTTAAGACGCTCCTCGGCCTTCTGCATTGTCATCTCCGCATCGGCAATGGCCCTGTCTGCGCTGTACCGCTCGCTGTACTCAAGACGCAATCCCCGCACTTCTATGATCTTGCTGCGTATGGACTGTTTCAGGCTCCTCAGGTTATCGAGGTTTCTGACAAAAAGGGCGTTAATCATGCCGTTGGCTTCTCCCATCTTTTTGATCTTAGCTTCCTCATCGGTGAGAATCTCGGCTGCTTTCATCACCGGTTCGGCGATTTTAACCTGGTCCTTAAGAATTACCGCGAAGGAAGGAAATTCCATGGCCAGTGAATCAATTTTTTTAAGATTGCTTTCCCATGCCTTTTTTTCAGACTCAACAGATTTCTTACATCCCGCAGTGACGACAATGAGGGCTAATAAAATAAGGGCGATTTTTTTCATGACACATCTCCTCATAGATGATATTTCGCACAGTACTGCTTTGCTATACAATATATGTAAGCATGAAATAAAGGCAGGGTCAATTCAATTTTTTGCCGGTATTAATCTTGACTTTTCAAAAAACATGGCATACCCTTTTGGTTAGTCCATTCACACAATCACCCGTTGATTGTTCAGGTTTTCTTCCGGCAAATTCAAAGCTGAGGGCACGTACCATGAATACAAAAGGAAATCGCCTCTTCCCGCTGATCCTTCCCGTTATTCTCATACTACTTTTCATCAGCACAGTAATCACGGCCGGGCCGGTCACCCTGGAAGAAACGCGTTATCATATTACTATAATAAAAGACGGTAAGTGCGAAATTCTCTATACCCTGACTTTCACGGAACATGAAGGACGGGACCGCATCAGGACCATCGGGCAGTTTATCGAGCCCATGCAGTTCATCGAAGCCTGGGGCACCGCGGGCAACAGAAAATTTCAGGTAACCATGGAATACAGGGGAAACCAGTTCTATTCTGCTGTCTTCAATATACAAACGGAGCCGGGAAAAACATACACCATAAACATGCGGTACCGTGTAGATCGTCCGGTCTTCGAGAAGACTACCTACAATGACCGAACCTACGGCGTCTTCTGGTGGCCTCCTATTCAGTGGAACCTTCCGATAAAAAAACAGACCATCCAGGTAGTGCTTCCCGTAGAAATTCCGGCCGTCTATAAAAAAGCAGAAATGATCAAGGATGATCTGGTGAATCGTTCCGGCGTGGTGACGGATCCCGGTTCAGTGAAGCGGCATGACCGCTGGATTTTTTATCCCACATCCTGGAAGGGCAAGAACTATCTTTCCCTTCATACTGAAAAAAGTTCCCTTACAGCCAACGAGAAAGACGAAGTAAAATTTTATCTGCCCTATAAATATGTAGATGCCGGAGCCGAGGGGGGGGACTACTCACTTGAGGAACTGACTGCAGCGGACCTCACGGAAGAGGGGGTCTATCATATACGCAATGTTCTCATTGACATCCTGCTGGAAAAGAAATCCGATAACAGTATTGTTATGGCGGAGACCGGGATCTTCGACCTCCTCATTACCGAGGAGGGGAAAAGAAACATTTTCAGAAAAATAATCCGGCTGCCAGGGGATGCTTTTTACAGCAAGATTGAGAAAACCCTGGTCCAGGTTAACGGGAACACTGTAGCGGCAAAGCTCCGGAAGAGCATTAATCCCGATAACAGCTCCGATGAATTCGCTTATGACATTATCCTGGGCAGCAAGACTTCAGGAGGAGATATAATCAAGATCCGTCTTGCCGTCTCGCGCCTGATAAGCCTCTCTCCCGGCGCCGAACTCTTCAATGGACGTTTCAACGCCCTGTATTCCTGGTACGGCGTCACCTTTCCGGAATCCTTCCCGTTTTTACGCATGCGGTTCGTTATGCCCTACCAGGGAACTTTTCAGAACGAGCTCGTTGAAATAAAGCTCAACGATGAAAACCTCCCTTTTATCATTCCCGAGACCGTCGCCGGCATGTTTGGAGACCTTTCCTTTATAAGGAGATACCGGCAGGACGGAGATTTTTTCATGGATAAAAATAATATTAAAAGATATTATCCCTTTATCACCGTCATGGCCCAGTCTTCCAGATGGAACCGAAGCGATATCCCTGCATTCCCCATGACTCTTAAAATCAGCCCTGACAATATTATTGCCTCTCCCTGGTTCAAGGTGCGAACTATCGTCAACGACACTCTCGGGATGAAAATTTCAGGAGTCGATGCAGGCTATATAACCGATCTTCTCGGCAGCCTTATTTTCTTCATTCTGATAATGTATCTGTTCAACTTTATATTCCTGGGATTTGAAATTATATCAGCCGGTATCGTAATAACCGTCATCGACGCCTTCGCCAAGCTGGATCTCTTCAACAAGATTTTCTTCCCGGGAGGTAAAAAGAAATTCAGCCTTAATTCGGGATATATCTTCAGTTTTAATTCAGTCCTGGTGCCTTTCAGGATAACCTACTACCTGATATCGGCGGTCCTTGCCCTGCTGCTCAGGCTCGCATCCTTTCACCCCGCCGTAAAAAAGCTCCTGGAAAAAAAACCGACATACATCGCGCCGGAAATTCAAATCGAAACCTTCAGGACCGATGAGACCGTGGGCGACCTGAACGCCGTTGAAACAGCGGTTTTTCTTAATAAACCATCCAGGGCCATCAACCTCATCGTCATGTCCCTTTTCGGTAAAAAAGTCATTGATATCATTAACCGCAATCCCCTCCAGGTGACAATACTGGACAGGGAAAGGGAAGGCCTGGAGGCCTATGAAAAACTCTTCCTGGAATCCATAGCCGAAGACGGGACCCTGGGGAAAAACAAGATCCCCCTCATACTGAAATCGGTGTCCCGTTCCCTCCAGGGAAAGATCTGGAAGGCTGACATCGGCAAAACGGCCGAAAGCTACATCGGGAAAGTTGATCGGCACTGGCACGATTTTTCCTCCATGAAGGACTACGATTCCCAGAAACGCTATTTCGAAGAGAACCATTCGTGGCTTCTCCTTAATGACCTGTTTGAAACCCGGGCTCGACCCTTCCTGGAAAAAACTCATACCGATACCGACAAGGGGGCTGCGGGATATTTCTTCGAAAAAATATCAAAGCAGGCCGAACCGTACTCGGAAGGCATCCGTGACTTTGCCGGAGGCATTGTAGAACAGGTAGAGGGCATTTCGGGAAAAATCGTTGAAAAAATAGAAAACCTCTTTTCAACTCCCGACCTGAAAACCGTGCAGGAACAGGCGGCGGCCTTTACGGCAAATATATCTTCCTTCAGCTATGACGCTTGCCACTCGGCCTGTCATTCGGCATGCCACTCGGCATGTGTTCATTCAGCCTGCCACTCGGCATGTCACTCGGCATGCGTACATTCAGCCTGCCACTCGGCATGTCACTCGGCATGCGTGTCGAGCTTCTGAGGCCCGTCGTGAATAAACGCATTGACTCCATAGATGACTTTGTCCGGGCCACACGGGACGTTTTGTATCTGCGCCGCGAAGACCGTCTCCTCATCATCCGTCCGAACAAAATACAGCATGTCAATGATACTGCCTACGACATGCTCGACTCGCTGTACATGAAGACCAGAACGGTCGATGAAACCGTGGACATCCTGTCGGCAAAATACGGAAAGCATGCGGATATTCTCCTGGATGACATCATCACCCTGGTGGAAAACATCAGGGGCATCATGCACGACAACTACGGTGGACTGTCCATGGTGGAAGAGATCCCTTTTGACCCGCGGACCATACTTTTTCCCGTGCTGTCCGAAATAGCCCTGACCTACCGTTGCCAGAACCGATGCGACTTCTGCTACGCATCGAGTCCCTACCGGGGAAGCGAGATGGCTGAAATGACCACGGAAGAAGTCCGCGCCGTAATCAAAAAGATTCACCGCGATGCTCATGTCCCAACCATCTCTTTTACCGGCGGAGAACCGACCCTGCGTGACGATCTACCGGAACTGGTACACTATGCCCACAGCCTGGGCATGAGAACAAATCTCATCACCAACGGTATCCGCTGTGCCGACACGCACTTCGTCGGAGAACTTGCCCGGGCCGGTCTCAAGTCCGCACAGGTCAGCCTGGAATCCCACGACGAATCACTGCATAATGAAATCACGGGAAACAGCAATGCCTTCAGAAACTGCGTTCAGGGTATCATAAATCTGAAATCGTCGGGCATCCACACCCATACCAATACCACCATCTGCCGTAAAAACAGCGGCCACCTCATGCCTCTGGCCCGCTTCGTCCGTGAGGAATTCAACGCCGAATATCTGTCCATGAACATGATCATAGCCACGGGAATCGCCCGTGACAACGACAACACGGGAATCGGTTACTCCGGCATTGAAAATATTCTGAAACCGCTTCTTGATTACTGCGAGATTCTGGGAATACGCTTTGTGTGGTATTCGCCCACTCCCTACTGCGTCTTCAATCCCCTTGACCACGGCCTGGGCTCTAAATCCTGCGCCTGTGTATCGGGTCTTCTTTCCGTGAATCCCGCCGGCGAGGTCCTTCCCTGTTCCAGCTTCGACCGCGGTGTGGGAAACCTGCTGAAACAGGATTTTCAGAAGATATGGAACTCGGACCAGGCCCTGTACTGGAGGGAAAAACGCTATGTCCCCCCGGCATGCCGTGGATGCGACCTGGAGAAACTCTGCGGTGGTGGATGCCCCCTGTACTGGGAGCACGCCGGATCCTTCCGCGAGATAGAAATGAAACAAAACCGCAGCCCAAAAATAAAGAATCTGCTGTGGCGCCTGGAAAAGCAGGCGCGTGTTAAATCAAAAGGCGTACAGGGGATACTGAATCCCGGGAGGCAGTGATATGGGAACGCTTGCTGACATGGTAGCATTTCTCGACGATACATCGGCCATTCTCGACGATATAGGCAGAAAAGTCGGTAAAATCCAGGAATATTTTAACGTCAATTTCAACAATGTAACGGCCGTGCGAACCGATGAAATATCCCGCCTTCAGGAAAATTTTTTCAGGGACAGAAACGGCTTCCCGCCCGATATATCACGACTTTTTGAAAAGGAGTTTCCTCTTCAGGAAAAAATATTTATTAACGAACTGGCGGCACTTAAAACAAAACGAGACGGCCTGAGGGATGAACTGAAAAAGAAAGACAGTGAGCGGATACGGCATATTGAAAAACTTGTAAAAGACAACACCAGACTCGATACACGGGAGGAAAAACTCAAAGGAAAGATAGAAGAACTGTCATCCTCCATCGAGGCTTATAACAGGCAGATAGATGAACTCAATACCGGTTTCGGTTTCATCACAAACCTCCTGCGCATGCGGAAGATCCAGAAGGACAAGGACGTACTCATGGTTAAAAGGACCGAGCTTATTGAAGCAATCGAAGAAGTGCGGAAAGAATGGCATAAGGATTATGCCGTGATGAACAAAGAAAATAAGGGGATCGGTGACCGCTGGAGCGATCTTCAGACCGAGCTGGCTCTCGCCGAGGAAAAGCTGGCATACCTGGAGACCAATCGCGAGGAACTGATAAACAGGGCTGCTTTTCTCGGTGTACTGAACAGTCTCAGGGGTCACGAAGATTTTCTCACCGCCAGTGATAGTACGGAAAAACAGAAAAAATGCCGGCGATGTAAATCGGACAACACCGGGAACCGGTTCTTCTGCCGTTACTGCGGAGAACGCTTCAGCCGTGACAGGCCCGACATAACGGGAAGTCTCATGGAGACGGGAGAGCTGAATGATGTTTTCAACAGCCTTCAGAGCGGCATCAAGGAGACTGTTTCCCTCATCGCCCTTATGAAGGGAATGAATGACGGGGTCAAACAGTTCAGATCCAGCGTAAAGGATGTAAAAAAGTCCCAGGATACCTACTCGACCCTGCCAAAACTGAGGATCGACATACCGGCAGGTTCCAGTGAGTTCGCCCTGCAGATTAAAAAACTCCATGACGGCATAAAAACCGATCTCATCAATATACATCCCGCAGATTTTTCCGCTCCGCTCAAAGAGATCACCGAAACAGTTTTTACCAACAAAAGGATTGAATCCTTCTTCACCCTCATGGGCGATGAACTGAACAAACGCACCAAGGAGCAGTGGTAATGAACATTAAACTTTTTACCGGAGCATTCTTGTCACTGGCAGGCATCTTTCTCTCGGTACTGGGGCTCCTCTTTATCATCGCGGCGACCGGCCTCCAATCGAGAATCATTGCCGGCATCGCACTATGCGCGGGCGGAGCCCTTTTCCTCATCACCGGAGCCCGGCTCTTTGTCCGGGGGCTCGCCCTGACGCCGGCAGGAATCCGGGCCGGCATACTCCGTCTGGCCAGGCTGGGAAACGGTGAAATTACCCGCGATGTGATCACTGCAAATCTGGGCGATTCCGCAGCAGTCCGTTTCCAGATCGAACAGATGGTGATCCATGGCCTGGCGGAGAAAAGGACCGAAGGTGCCAGGGAACTCTATGTATTCAGCGATTTCCAGGCCGGGCTGCAGGTTAAACAATGCCCCTACTGCGGCAATGACTACCCGGTCCGTGAAGATATAGAGAGCTGCCCCAGCTGCGGCGGCGACCTGAAAATGAAAAACCAGAGGGGCGGCGGGGATGATATTTTTTCCATGGACAATTAAACAATGAGAAGGGATATTTTACATCCAGCACACCGGAACGTCATTTCTTCAGGGAATCCTTTCTTCACCATAATTTGATTGCTTTTCAAAACACAGGTCGTATCAAATGGTCACACTGTTGGATACAACATGAGGAGATACAGAGAGGCCATGACCGAAACGAACATTAAGACTGCCGGGGAAATTTCCCCCGGAGATCCGGAGCCGGACCAGAAGGAATATAACAGGATTAAAATCAGGCTCTCCATTGTTGGGATTATCCTGGATATCGCCCTTATCTCTCTCATCGCTTTCAGCGGCATTACGGGATGGCTCATGAGTCTCATCAGTCCCCTCACGAAAAACCTGTACCTGCAGTTTCTGGCCTTCAGCGCTGTTCTGGGCATGGCCCTTTCGGCCCTGGGATTCCCCATGGAATTCTACGGCGGCTACCTGCTGGAGCACCGGTTCAAACTGTCAAACCAGTCAATTCCGCGATGGCTCCTTGAGAAAGGAAAATCAACGGCGGTCAGTCTCGCCATCGGTATACCCGTGGCCCTGGCCTTCTATTTTTTTCTGAAAAGCGCCGGTGAGCTCTGGTGGCTTTATTTCAGCCTTTTTATTTTCTTCATCTCGGTCTTTCTGGCCCGCGTCGCGCCGGTAATAATCCTCCCCCTTTTCTATAAATTCAGAGAGCTGGAAAACGGTGAAGTAAAGGACCGCATCACTGCGCTCCTGAGTGCATACAACATACCCATAAAAGGCATTTATTCCTTCAATATGAGCCGTGACACGAAAAAGGCCAATGCGGGATTTACCGGCATAGGGAAAAGCAGGAGAATAATCCTGAGCGATACTCTCATCAAGGACTTCACCCCCGACGAAATTGCCGTGGTATTCGCCCATGAAATGGGACACTATAAGCGCCGCCATATAGCGAAAAACATTCTGCAGAGCACAATTATCATCTTTACATCTTTATACCTGTGCGGTTTGGCCTATTCCCGCACCGCGTTAAACCTGGGATACGGTCGTATCGACGATATAGCAGCCATCCCCATACTCCTCTTTTACCTAACCCTGGCGGGCCTGGTGATGATGCCCCTGACAAACTTTATATCCCGCCGTTATGAGGTGCAGGCCGATTCATTCGCCCTGGACGCCACGGGAGACCGGCAAGCCTTTATTTCATCCATGGAAAAACTGGCAAAGATGAACCTGGCTGATCCCGATCCTCACAAGGCCGTGGAATTTTTCCTCTACAGCCACCCGTCCATTAAAAAACGAATTGCTTTTGCAACGTCATACATATAATGAAAGAGTCCGCCATGCCGCTGAACAATTTTGATAAATTTTTATTGAAAATCACTTCATCGCGTGGTACTATGCATTATACACAAAATCATCCAGACAAACCGGTACTACCATGAAAAAACATACCCTTTTCTATTTCGCCATTCCTGCCATGCTCATAATCACAGGCCTTTCCCTCGTGCCCATGGGATGCGGGAAAAAGGAGGCGGTGAGAATCGATTGTCCGGGATGTCCCGATGCGGAAAAGGGGGGTGACTGTTCCCGGGGTCTGGTGATCACTATTTGCTCTAATCATGGCCATGCCATCCATGACGATATCATGAAAAAAGGCCCTGAAAGCTATGAATTGCAGGGTGACAGCGACCACAGTCACACTATTTATATCAACGGCGGATTTTTCCGCGAACTGGAGCTGAACCGCGGTATTCAGCTCGTTTCCAGTTCCACTAACGGCCACACTCACCGCGTCACCATCAACTGCTCAAAAAAAATATCTGCTGAGCCAAAATAACTTTCCTTCGATCCATTACGGCATTGGAAAGAGCAGCTTCCCTGCTCATATCTAAAAATTACTCCAGGCAAGTAGTTTGCTCAGAGTAAATTTCAAAAAAAAATTAAAAAAAAATTTCTGCCCCTCTTGCCGATTTTTAAAACATTTTATACATTAATATCAGAAAAACTAGCACTCACCTCAATAGAGTGCTAATAATTATCTAAACAATATAAGGAGGTCTGTCATGAAATGGGGATTAACTCATCGTAATGAAAAATCCGGAACCAATGCCGATTCCCTCCAGAGGGATCTTGACCGGGTTTTCGATCAGTTTTTCTCATTCAGGCCCACGGGACTCTTCGATTCCGACTGGCTTCCTCAACTGGATGTCCAGGAAGACGCCAAAGCCATTACGGTAAAGGCGGAAATTCCCGGTATCGATGAAAAGGACCTGAATGTAACCCTGGATAACAATGTGCTCACCATTGCCGGTGAGAAAAAACTCGAGAAAGAGGAAAAGGATAAGCGTTATACCATTTCGGAACGACGCTTTGGATCTTTTAGCCGTTCCATTTCTCTTCCCGAGGGCGTAAGGCCCGACAGGATAAAAGCAGCCTTCAAAAACGGCGTCCTGTCCGTGATGATTCCCAGGGATGAATCGGCTCAGCCGAAAAAAATTACTATCGATGTTCATTGATAATAATATAAGGAGGACAAGTCATGTTTTACACCTATGATATTTTCGACGAAGCCGTAAAACTGAGGGACATAGTTGACCGTTATTTCAGGGATATGCCGGCGGGCACGAACAAAAAAATGGAATATCCCCTTATCAATCTCTACGAAAAAGGAGATACCATCACCGTCAGGGCCGTGGTTCCCGGTGTTGCCACGGAAGATCTTTCCATTGAACTGGTAAACAACAGTCTCCTCATTCAGGGAGAACGGAAAAGTGATTATACCGACAAACCCTACATGAGAAAAGAGCGCGATTTCGGGAGCTTCAAGAAATCAGTCAGGCTGCCATTTGGCGTAAAAGCTGATTCCGTTCGGGCATCTCTGGAGAACGGTATTTTAACCGTATCTCTGGAAAAAAGCGATGAAGCAAAACCGCGGCGCATAGAAATTCATTGAGAATGGAGGTGAAACTATGACACTGGAAGGAAGAAAAATAATGAAAAATGACTATAACCGTGACGAAAACATCATGGTGCCGCCCGTCGATATTTACGAAACGGAAAACGAATACGTTATAAAGGCCGACATGCCGGCGGTGCAAAAAGAAAATGTCGATATCACTCTGAACAACAACAAGCTGGAGCTTCGCGGAAAAGTGACGGCCGATACGGAACGTGACAATGTCAAGTATGGAGAATACGAGCTCTTTGATTACTACAGAAGTTTTAACGTGGGAAATGACATCAGCAGTGCGGCAATATCGGCCCACATGAAAGACGGGGTTCTGACACTGACACTGCCCAAAAGAGAGGAAATAAAACCGAAAAAAATAGAAATCAAGGTAAATTAGAGAATCGGGCATGATGAGGGATGCCGGGAATCCGATACAGGAGAGGCATCCCTTTTTTATGCCCCGGAAATCATACCCTGGTGCCGGAAAGCACGGCATGCAGAGACCGCACAACACCACTTATAACATCATCATTAAAACGCGACGTGTTCACCAGGAGTTTCTGGCTTATTTCCAACTCTATTCCCTGGTACAGGATGCCGTCATGCAGTTTTCTGAGATATGACGTCATTCCGTCGGAAGTTCCCCGGTAGGGATAATTACTCCGTACCACAAGGCCGGGACACTGCGCAAGAATTTCATCCCGCCATCGTGCGCAAAAATTTTTTTCCCCGGCGCGGGAAGGATCGTACAGAAGGCCCACATCGGCAGTTCTCTCTCTGTCATCCAGGACCGGCGTGAAGGAGTGCACAGAGATATGCAGGACTTGCGTACTTTTTTTCACGGCAGAGGCAACAAGGGATTCCACACCGTTCCTGTATGGAAAATAATAATCATTCAGTATTTTTTCCTTTATATCCGGGTCCAGTCCGCGGGTAATTTGACTGAAAAGATTTCTGCTCCCCGGGGAGCGATTCATGTCGACAAGAAGACGTGATATGGATGTGAAATACAGCTCCGCTTCGATTTCAGAAACCATGCGCCGCGCCAGGCCCAGCGCCCCGGCATCATACCCTCGGTGGCTGGCCAGCAGAACCGTGCTCTCAATAAAATAACGATGGTAGGCACGGGGAATATGGTTCCCGCCATGTTCACAGGTTATGATGATCTTTCGTCTCACGGGAGAAATGCCGTTCCCTCCCGAAGACACTCCGCCAGCACGCCATAAACATCCCTGATTGACGACAGGGACACCCGCCCCTTCAATGCTCTCACAATCCGTTCTGCCAGGGTTCCCTGCTCCAGAATGACATTAATGCCGCCGCGGTATTCTCCGGGAATCCATTTAGCCACCGTTTCCTGCTCCAGCAGATACCGCAGCAGTTCGGCAGCATCACATTTTCCCGGGGCATACCCGAAAAGTTCAGGATACCCGCCGCCCATCACCGCATGACTCCCGCCCCTGATTGCCCCCACCATTACATCTTTCAGCATTGCCGTGGAAATCTTTTTCTGTTCATCATACGACAGCATTTCACCGTTCACCAGGGCCCGTATGATGGCGACTATGAGGGAAATAACCGCCAAATCCATAACAGGACTTTCCTGAACATCCATGAGGCGTATTTCTATGGCGTCACGTTCAAAACGGGCAATGCACCCCCGGGAGTTGAGCCACTCGTAGCGGAGAATCCCCTCCGGATCGTATGGAGCTATAGCGGAAAATATTTTTCTGAAAATAACTTCCTCGTATTCTTTCCTGGAAAATACCTGCTCGGGTATGACGTCTCCGGCTATCTCAGGAATTTTATTCTGGTTATGACGGTATACTTCCAGGCGGGAATCCGCCATTCCCGTCACCTTTCCTTCCACGATGGGAGAGCTTGCTGCCATGGCCGGTATCAAGGGAAGCACGAGACGGATTGCCGCGTGTAAGCGGCCGAACTCATCGTCGCTCCCGAAAGGTAAATTTATATGAACACTCTGGAGGTTCGCCCAGCCGTGCCCGCTGCAGTTGAAAATGGCATTATACCGGTCATATATAGGACTGTTATCGTGCTTCCACAAAACCGTTTCCCTGGCGGGGTCCATGAGCGGATGCATTCCCGCGGGCAAGAGCATACCTTCTACCTCGTCCAGGAGAACGTTTATCCTTTGTATATCCTTCATGAAGGGAACATGGAGGCCTCCGAGAACCGGAACTGTCCCGCTGGTTTTCAGTTCCACCACGTGCATCACCAACTCGTTAGACCACCCCAGCTCACCAATTTCCACTTCATTGTTATAAGCGCCGGATACCTCTTTAAGAAGCCAGTCAGTCACGGGAAGGACCTTCAGCGTTTCCCGATGAACGATCATGTATTCGACTTCAATGCCATATCCCTCAAAAAGGCGCAGCTGCGCATCGCTCATTCCCAGCTCCTGTCTTTCATGCTCTGCACCCGTTTCATGAAAACCTGCATTATCCTCATATACAGTTCATCCTTCAGGACGGCGTCCTCAATACCGAAATCGATGCTGGGATTGTCGTTAATCTCAATAACATAACACTTGTTATTCACAACCTTGAGATCGACGCCATAGAGACCATCGCCGATGTAATTGGCGGCCCGCAGGGCCGTTTCCACTACCTGCCGCGGCGCGTCCTCCACGGCCATGGTTTCACCCATCCCATGACGCTCTTTTCCGTCCGTTGCCCAGTTCACGATCTGCCAGTGATTCGCTGCCATATAATACTTCGAAACGTACAGGGGTTTCCTGTTGATAATCCCCACGCGCCAGTCATAATCGGTCCTCATATACTCCTGGGCGATGATGAGATCCGATTTTTCCAAAAGGACTCCGGCGGTCCGATAATATTCCTCGGGAGAGTTGACCTTCATGACACCCTGGGAATAGGCGCTGTCAGGCTGTTTGAGTATGACGGGAAAATCCATCTGGGCCGGGACCTTATCGACGCTTTCCCTGTTCAAAACGATCGTATGAGGCGAGGGAATGTGGTAATGATTCAGCATTTCCGAAAGATAGACCTTGTTCGTGCACTTGATTATGGAATCGGGATCATCGATAACCACGATACCTTCGGCCCAGGCCCTCTGTGAAAACCTGAAGGTATGGTGATTGACGCTGGTCTGCTCACGGATAAAGAGCGCGTCAAATTCGGCGATGCGGTGAATCGTATCCTTGTCTATAAGCTCTACGTCAAAACCGACTTTATCCGCGGCCCATACAAAACGCTCCAGGGCCTTTTCGTCCGAGGGTGCCGTCTCTTCACCGGGACCTACCAGGATGGCCATATCATAGGGATCGGGCATTTTCCGCTTCCGGTGTGTTATCCGCCGCGAAAAATAAAGCGTGGCAAAATCGACAATATAGCTATGGTGATCTTCAGGTATGTCATTAATCGAGATAACCTGGATATTCTGAATCTTCCATTTTTTATTTTTCTGGGAGAAAAAGACCCGGAGAAAAGGGGCCTGGAACACGTTATAAAGGCTCATGCTCAACTTATCGTAGCGTTTGGATACATTTTTACCGAAGTAGATACTCAGCACAAATTTATCGGACTGAATGTGGGAAAGCGACCTCTGAATAAGACTTTCCATGTCCTCGGCCAGAAGCCGCACCACGATGGGAGCCTTCATATCCTGGATCGTATTGATATCGGGAAAGGCCCGATGGCCGCGGGCCGTGGCCAGAAGGGAAACATAATATCCCGTAGCCTGATACCGATACGATTTACACAGGTTGAATATCTTGGCATCCTTCATCTTGATGAATTGTTCATTGAAAAAATATTCACGCGCTTCAATAACCTCCGCACCGGGAATATTGAACTGCCAGCTTTTGCGCGAGTTAACGACGATATAATTAGCCATGATAAATTCTTTTACTTCTCCTTCGGTTTTATTATGAGCAGGTTTGAATCGTAGGTGATGACACCGAGCAGGATCGAGTTTATGATCCGGTTCACGTTGATATAGTAGTACTGGTCATGGGAAAAGGGATTGGGCTTATAGGGGTCCGCCAGTAGTATTCTTTTTTTATTCGTATCGTACCGGATGAGAACGACAAAATGTCCCGATGCTTCTCCACGAAGATCATCATCGGTATTAGTGGCGCCGATCTCCCTCTTGCACTTATAGAGATAAGTGGAACTGAGACCCGCGATAATGGGAAATCCCTGGTAGAGATAATTTTTAATCAGGGCGATACTCAGGTCGTGAAAACGGATCACGCCCCCCAGGTGAAGATATTCCAGATATCCATGCGTGGCCACGGTAAGCTTTTTGTCTTTCTTATATTTTGTCTGGGAACGCAGACGCTCCTCAAGGTTGATATGAGGGGAACCGAACCAGGTGGGATCAAAGACATGCAGGTTAAAAGTATATATTTCCGCCGTATATCCCCGCCGCAGGGCATGGATTCCCAGAAAGACGGCCAGGGTTCCTCCCTCATCCAGGGCCTTTACCTCGTTCACCACCTGGCCCAGGGGAATCGAGTCGCCGTAGAATTGATAGAGGGCGTGCAGGCAGGTTGGGCCGCACGTGGTTTCGTCGGGTTGCGGGGATATATCAAGAGTTCGTTTCATCTGGCCGACCTGTCGAGTCGTTTCCCCTATTTCAAAAATTTTCCATACTCATTGATGAGAAACAGGAGTATTTCAATGGCGATAAGCCATATTATTATCCATTCCAGGATGGCCGAATGTTTATGGTTCATTTCATCGGCAAGCATATTGAGAAGTTCCCGGATTATGGTGAGCTTTTTATTCAATATTTCAATGCGTGGTTTAACATCGAGATATTTTGCCGTCATTTCGTAGATATATTCCACCTCGGGAAATTCCCAGAAAAATTCCGGCGTGTCCAGAAGCTCAAAATTGAGATTGATATCAGTTTCGACAAGAAAGAGTTTTCCCCGCATCCTGGCGATCTCCCTGCGCCTGAGCTGGGTCTTTCCCTTTTTTGCTATATTGATGGGGATATGATGCGTTGATTCAATAGTTTCCTGGGCCATCATTTCCAGTTCGGCCAGTTTTACCGTCTGGGCCAGGCCGTGGGATAAGGCGATCTTTTCCAGCACATCGCCGGTAGTGAGATAGAGATGATCCTCATGGATACGCAATTGCTCATTCCCCTCCGAAAAGGAAAATTCCTCCATAATGTCATCGCTGTGCGTATCATTGGAAAACTGTTCCAACTCATCGAAAAGCCGCTGAGCCGCGTCGTGCATAAGCCCCCAGAACACTACGACGCCAAAACCAAAGATAAAGGCTTCTCCCGGATCTTTGAGCACATGAATACAATCGCGGTACACGGTTGTGCGGTAATTATCGATAAAATAATCGCGAAGATCATTAAAGTTGAATGTCTTGGCAATGCAATAGGCTATACACGTACCCATGACATTATATCAATATCCCTTTTCCCCGGGAACAAAGAAACCGAATCATTTCCCTGCCAGCGCTATCGGATTAAAGATATTTGCACCTCCCCTCATTCAGTTTAATCATGCCCGCCGCATCCGGAACATCAGGCCTTTACAATATACCTATATATTGAATAAGAAACGCAAAATAATTTTTTTCAAGAATAATTTTAAAAATGTAAGGGCAGCCACAGAAAATGGTAACTGTCTCCCCCGGCCCTATTTACGTTGCGGGTCTATGATATGTCGCATTATAATTCAATCATAAAATTATATATTCCGGAATTAAATTCATTTTTTACTGAAAAAACAGCGATTTGTCCTGAAATAGTATTTCCACATATTATTATCAATGGAAATAATGTCATTGACCTTTTAAAGAAAGGGCATGATAAAAGCCCATCAAAGGGGGTTCGATACCGATTGTGGAAGCCATAAGCAAGGCGCAGAGAGCGCGCACCGCCATCCGCATCTTTAAAACCACTGCCGATGCACTGGCCCTCCGGGGCTACTACAAACCATCAGGGCGCTCGGGCCAGACCCTGGCGGAAAGCCTGAAAACACTGAGCCCGGAAATATACGGCAGCATCAACGATGCCAGGATAATAGAACTCAAGGGGCTGGAATACGTCATGGATCGGCTCCCCCGCGGCATTGAAGAATGCACGCGCGTCATCCTCACTGCCGAGGAGGACCTGGAACACACCACCTTTGAAAAAATAACGCCCCTGAAGCGGCGCCGCGCATCGTACCGTGTCAGCGAAAAAGAAATGTCCTTCGTCATCACCAGCGGTATAAGCGAGATATATGACATTCTCACCCATATCACCTTCCTGAATATAGAAGCAGAAAAGATCAGGAACCAGGCCTGCCCGGATAAAAAAAATCCCGTCAGCCAGTGGCAGGAGCTGACACGGGATATTCAAGAAGGCATTTCATCGGAAGCGGACCTGGACAGGGCCCTGTGGAACCTGAGCATCATCCTGGGAAGAACCTATCATGAAACCAGGGACACCTACCGGTACATGGAGAAAAACCGGCTGGAGCAGGGCGGTAACCGCGGCCTCTTTCACATCATTCACAGCCTGGGAACAAGAGCCATGGAGGAATGTGAATCCCGCGACGACATGCTCCTTATCTATTTCACACCGGCCCTGCGTGAAATGATCGGGCTTCACACGCATGGAAAGAAATGGTCCGAAACAGTCAAAGAGACTCTTCTTCTGTCGGGTCTGCATGAAAGGCCTCTCCATATCATCAGCGCCAACATGCACAGCGTCATGAACGCTTTGTATGCCCACGGAGCCCTGGGAGAAAACCGGAGCGGTGATTTCTACGAATTCATCCATGAGGTCCGCGATTCGCGCCGGCGCATCCAGGCCTATGCCGCGGAACACGGCCTGCAGGAAATCAGGGACACCTCCGGCGCTTATATAGACTGCCAGATAATCGACACCTCCCTGCTGAAAGACGTGCCGTTCCATCCCTCCGTGGGTATTTCGAAGGAAAAACTTTTAAGGGAAAAACCGGTCATCCTGGTCATGGACTACGCCTTCGGCGCCCAGGCCTTTGAGATCATGGAGGAACTCCTGAGCCCGTATGAAAAGCGAGAAGCGGTCATTCCCCGAAACCTGCGTTCCATATCCATCATGGGCAAGGCGGGCATTCTTACGGGGAAAAAGGGCGATATCATGCTGGCCACGGCCCATGTTTTCGAGGGGACACCCCACAATTACATGATAAACAATGATCTCCGGAAGGAAGATTTTGATACCTCCGTGGATGTCTGCGAGGGTCCCATCGTGACCGTGCTGGGCACGTCGCTGCAGAACAGGGACGTGCTGGAAAAGTTCCAGAAGACCACCTGGCGGGCCGTGGGCCTGGAGATGGAGGGAGGCCATTACCAGCGCGCCATCAGCGCAGCCCTTATCAGGGGACACATCACACCCGGTGTGAAGGTGCGTTATGCCTATTATGCCTCGGACAATCCCCTGGTGAGCGGCCAGACCCTGTCGTCGGGGGGCCTGGGCGAGGAGGGTATCAAGCCCACCTACATGATCACCAGGGTGATTCTCGAGAAGATCGCGGGATAACCGACCCGCCCTACAGTTCCAGGCGCTTGGCGATTACCTCGTTCATAATTTCATGGGTCCCGCCGCCTATGGAGAGAATTCTCTCATCCCTGTACAGGCGCTCCACCAGGTACTCGCGGCAATAGCCGTACCCGCCATGAATCTGCACCGCGTCATTCACCACCTTATGGGCCACATCCGTGGCAAAATTCTTCGCCATGCATACTTCCTTGTAGCACTCGACACCGTTTCCAATGAGGGCAGCGGCACGGTAATTGAAGGCTTTCGCCGCCTCGGTGAGCGTGGCCATTTCGGCGATTTTGTGCCGGGTGACCTGGAACTTGGAAATGGGTTTGCCGAAGGCCATCCTCTCTTTTGCATATTTAATGGACTCCTCGAGGGCCAGTTCGGCCGTGATCTGGGCCGCGATGGCAAGATACAGACGTTCCTTCCTGAAATTCAGCATGGCCCCGATAAAGCCCGCTCCCTCGGCACCCAGGAGATTTTCAGCGGGAACCTCGCAGTCGTCAAAGGCCAGTTCGGCCGTATCCGAGGCGTGCCACCCCATCTTTTCAATTTTATTAGAAACACTGAAGCCGGGGAAATCCTTTTCGATAATGAGGAGACTCAAGCCCCCGGCACCGGGTCCGCCGGTACGAACAAGCGCGGTAATGATATCGGCCCTGGTTCCGCTGGTGATAAATGTCTTGGAGCCGTTGACGATATACTTGTCTCCTTTTTTCACGGCCTTTGTCTGGATATTGGCCACATCGGAACCTCCGCACGGCTCGGTTATGGCCAGCACGGCAATTTTATCACCGGCCAGAGCGGGCGGAACATATTTCTGCTTCTGCACTTCCGTTCCCAGGTTCACGATGGGAGGAAGCCCGATACCTATGCTGCCCAGGCTCGCCACCAGGCCGCCCGAACCGCACCGGTTTATCTCTTCGGCAAATACCACTTCGTAAAAAATATCGCATTCCGTTCCGCCGTACTGCTCGGGAAAACCGATGCCGAAGAATCCCGCATCGCCCGCTTTTTTATAGAGCTCACGGGGAATCATACCGTCCTTCTCCCACTGATCCACATAGGGTGCGATCTCTCTTTTCACGAATTGTTTTACTGAGTCCCTGAGAATTTCATGAGATTCGGTAAAATAATTATCATAAGCTCCCGCGCATTTCTGATCCATAAAGATCCTCCAGAATTTATTTCCATTCCTTACACTGAATAATATAACAGGGATGAATAAATACAGATCGGTCCATCCATAATACAGTGTAGACACATTTACAACCCTTTGTCGCCTCAGATTATAAACTGAGACTCATTTTATGCGGACTGCAATGTGGAAATAACCCTATTGTTTATTCTTGATGTGCTGCTGGCGGTATTGCTGGGGGCTCTGTCCGCTCAATTTCGAAAAGGAGCGATAAAAGGATGCCTTGGAATTGAAACCCACCTCGAAGGCGATGGCCAGAACCGATTTCTCGGGATGGTCCGCCAGCATCTGCTGCGCTTCCCTGATCCGGTAGCTGTTCACAAATGTATTAAAATTCGTTTTAAGCCGGTTGTTCAGCAATTCCGAAAGCTGATGCGGGGATATGAATATTTTATCGGCAAGATGTTTCATCAACAGTTCGTCATCCACGTAAAGCCTTTCTCTCTCCATAAGTTCGTAGAGCCGGTCAATGACTATATCGGTATCCACGCTACCCAGGAGAGACCGCTCATAGCTCCTCTTCTCCGCCTCCATCATAAGGAGCTGCAGAAGCCGGGGATATCTCTGCCCCGTGAGATACAGGCTTATAAGCGTAAAGCTGATAAGCACGAACCCGGCTTTCATCAAGGCGATACGGCTGAAAACATATCCTGCCAAAAGAATAGTAAACAGTATTTCCGTCACGACAATATAACAAAGGGTGATGATCACCACTCCCGATGTGTTGCCCTTTTTTCTTATTACAACAAAGTCATTGAACAATATGGAAAGATACGCCGTAACCTGGATCCACGCCAGAAAATAGACGAACTTTAACATATTGATTTTATTGCTGTAATCAGCTATGGTTATTTCACGCAGTATCTGCTGCTTTTCCGGCAGGGGCAGAAGGAAAAACCAGATATCGGCCATAATGGCGAATATGACGGGCAGAAGATAGAGAAATTTACGGCGCGGCAGCTTTTCCACGGGAAGGATGATCAGGTGATAGGCGAAAAACATGAGCGGGCATATAAGAAAAATGAGAGTGCTTTTCCCCGTTACTAGCACCGGTCGGGACAGAGCAGTCCCGTCAACAATCAGTCCGCCCTGCAATAGCAGCACACCGAGACAAAAGAGGAGGCCCGAAAGATTGAGGTGTTCCCACTGCCGGTTCCTGTTCAAAAGCTGGCTCAGGGAAAGCAGCAGGACGAAGACGCCCGTAAATCCCGTAACGTACGTCGTTAATTGTGCGGATATTTCCACGATTCATACACCGGCACTGACGCCCCTGTCAGGGCCCCAACAAGCGGCGACAGACTATTCGCCGTCGCCGCTGAAACCCAGGGCCTTTTCCATGGCGCTGTTCAGCCTATCAAAGGCTTTCCGCACCCGTGGATCGCTGTTATATTTTGCATTGGCCCGCTGAGCTTTTTCCACGCGCTCATCGGACAGGGCTTTTTCCATATCCCCCCGGTATTTCCTGAACAGTTCCATTTCCGCTCGATCGGCTTTCTCATGTGCCTCATACCGGCCGTACTTAATCTCTATGGTCCGCAATTGCGAGGCAATTTTCACCATTTCATCGGTATATTGGTGTATCGCCCTGGCATAGTCATCGGCGGATTTTACGGACTGGAGTGTCTGGTAATAATTATCCATTATACTCATAACCTTCCGGCTGGCGTCCTGCAGGTCCGCGGGTGTTTTCTCACCGGCGAAGGTCACGGTGATAGCCAAAAAAATCAAAACTACAAGAGACAGTGTTTTTCCCATTAAAATACCTCAAAACGTATGTATGCCAGAATTAAAATGCAAATGCCCCTTGTCAAGCAGTAAATAGATCAGTTTCAACATAGCATAAATACAAATTGAAGACAATTAAACCTTTTTTTCATTGCTTTTTCATTTTTTTTATTTTTATTACTTATTCTTACTTATTACTTCTTTTTACTACTTGACATATATCTACCTCGTTTTAACATTTAACAACTTACTCGACCTGCCGGGGCTTTAGAACGCATACCACAAACACTCAAATGTAGTGATTGGCTCCGGGAAATGGCCGGGGCAACCATCAATAAAAAACAAAGGGGTAATATATGAAAAAAGTCGCGGTATTTCCAACCATGCTTGCCGTTGCCTTTGCCGGCCTCTTAATAATCACGGCGTGTAATAGCGCTGATTCAGGCGACGCTGTCGTATCATCACGGTCATATTCGGGCCATGAGAACGACCAGGATTCGAACAACTTCGTAAGAGCATTCTCCGGCACACAGGCCACTCGCCTGGATGATTGCCAAACCTGCCACCGGGCCGGTGCCAACGACGGCAACTCCGACCCGACCAGGATCAAGATAGTGACCAACGTCTGCGCCCATTGCCACCTGCTGGAATGGCCCGATTCCACCTATACGGTCGATGTCCCGACGAATTATTACGATACGCTGAATGACTTTGGCAAGGCCTATATGAATGGCGGCAGAAGTGTGGCGGCACTCACGGCTATTGCGGACCAGGATTCCGATGGAGACGGATTCACCAATGTCGAGGAAATCGCCGACAACCGCTTTCCCGGAAACCCCGACAGCAAGCCGGGACAGCCCCTGGCACCCTGCAGGGTCATTACGAAATCCCAGCTCACCTCAATGACCTATCATGAACAGTTAATGCTCATGAACACCACTAAACAGCAGTACGACGATTATACTAATTATGGCGGCGTCAAGGTCACGGATTTTCTCAATGCCGCAGGTGTCGATATGACCGCTTCAACGGGAATCACCGTGTTCGCGCCCGACGGGTTCAGCCGGGATCACCCAAAAGACGATGACGGGTCCGACCTCACCTATGACATTAATTTCAATTATCCCCACGGCACCTTCTACCGGGATACTGTATTATACGAAAACAGCAATCTGTTGCTGAACTGCGTGACATATCCCGAGGTTCTGCCTGCCTACGGGCACCTCGATGAAATAACCGATGACCTCTTCCTGATGATTGCCTATAATCGCAATGGGACCATGCTGAGTGATTCATACTACGACGGTTCCACGGGAAGGCTCGAGGGTGAAGGCCCCTTTCGGCTGGTCAATCCCCAAAACATCGCCTCGCGGCCGGACCGGGGATCTAAATCCGTCCAGGCAGATCCGACTGATGGGTACAATTATTTGAATTCACTGGATCATAATGCCGGTTCTTCAACACGCGGCATGTGTGTCATACGCATTAATCCCATGCCGGCAGGATATGAAGAATATGATTACACGAACGGCTGGTCATTGATAGAAGACCAGGTCATTGTCATATATGGCACCGGTGTGCCTGAAGAATGATTTAAAACATACGGATGAAAAAATCATTAATTTTTATCTTCCTTGCAATCACCATATGTATTGCAACAGTGCAGGTTCGGGCCTATTCCGAACCTGCCGTTGTTTCCGACAATGATACTCCGGCTTCAACTGAAGCGAGAGAGGACAAACCCGTTATCACTGAAGAGAAGCCGCTGGAGCTGCAAAATGAAATAAACAAATTATCTATTTCGGCGGGCGGATATTTTCAGCTCTGGTATATCTACGAGGATATAGAAGACGGCAGCAGGCAGGAGGTTACGGGCGATAAAACGGTTCAGGAGGCGTCGGGCTTTGCCTTTAACCATGTACGGCTCAACATTGACGCCTTTTACGGCGATGTGGGCGGCCGTGTCATGCTCCGCCTTGAAGGTGGTTCAGCGGGCATACTCGACGCTTTCTGCTACTATGCACCCTTCGACGGCATGGTAAAAATAGTAGCAGGCCAGATGAAAATTCCTTCCACTTATGAGGCTATGGAGGGTGATGATCAGCTTGATTTCATCACCCGCTCAACATTTTCCGAGGAAGTAGCAAACTGGTCCCTCTCAAAGAGCCCGTCCTCGGTATCACCTTTTACATCTGTCCAGACATACAAGAGAGACACGGGAATCGCGTTCAAGGGAACCCTGTACGGCACCACCTGTTTTTTCATGGTCGGGAACGGCCTGGGTGCCAACATGTTCGTCGGGGGACCGGAAAAAAAGCAGACGCTCTATTCTAACAAATTCGGCGCATATTTTTACGGCTTTCGTGGAACATTTGATATCATGGACATGCTGCGTCAGACCGTCGGTATTGACCTGTTCGTTTCATCACTGGCACTGGGCGGCCATTACAACCGGAACAATCACCCCGATTCTCTGTACAACGACCAGAAAACAGTGATAGATATCGATCGAGAGTCGTGGTCCGTCGATGGAGGCATTGAGTTATTCAAACGTCTCAGACTGACCGGCATGTACGGATGGGGAATTGTCAGGGACGATTTCAATCATGACGGCGAACCCGATTATGAATACAGTGGCTGGGAAATCAAGGCGATGGTCGTTCTCATCCAGGACTGGCTGGAAGCGGGTTTCCGCTACGATGAATACATTTGGAAAAAATCGATATATGCGGGCGAATCGACGGCTATCACTTATACGGTGGGAATGAATTTTTTTTACGGGTCCCATCTCACCGTGCAGGCCAATTATAAATGGAAACTCGCCAGGGGCGGGCTCACACAGGACCTGAACGACGACATCTTCATCCTCCAGATACAATTTAAAATCTGAATGTGTCATCGGATTTCCGCCGAATAACAGAAACATCCGCCTTTCTGATAGAATCCCGGAATTTCAGTATTGATACTGAGAAGGTGAATATAATGGCCGCAGCCCGGGAAAATCCCGTCAAATCCTTATAACACACGTAAAAATTTAAGCCGCCTCTATCACCTGTTTATATCGTAATTGATTTGACTAAATACTATACTATGATACGGTATATTGCGAACCAGATGAGAATCCCGGAGGAAAGCCCCCTATGAAGAAAAATGAGTTTCTCTGGTGGAAGCATGGCATCATTTACCAGATATATCCACGCAGCTTCTGCGACTCCAACGGCGACGGTATCGGCGACATCCCGGGAATAATCTCCAGGCTCGATTACCTGCAGGAACTGGGCGTCGACGGCATCTGGCTGTCACCCATTTATGAATCGCCCATGCACGATTTCGGCTACGATATCAGCAACTACCGCGCCATCGATCCCGTATTCGGGACCAGAAAGGATTTTCTCACTCTGGTCAAAGAGGCCCACCGGCGTAAAATCCATGTGGTCATGGACATGGTGCTGAACCACACTTCGCACCTGCATCCCTGGTTCCTGGAATCACGCTCCTCCAGGGACAACCCCAAACGGGACTGGTACATCTGGCATGACGGAAAAAAAGGACGCCGGCCCAACAACTGGATGGCCGCCTTCGGCGGGCATGCCTGGGACTGGGACGAGGCCACGGCCCAGTACTATCTCCATCTTTTCCTGAAGGAACAACCCGACCTCAACTGGCGCAACCCCGACATGAAGAAGGCCATGTTCGGCGACATACGATACTGGCTCGATCTGGGCGTGGACGGCTTCCGCCTCGATGTAATTAACTATATCGTGAAAGACCGGCTTTTCAGAAACAATCCCTACTGGCTGCACCGCACCAATCCGCGGCGTCATGACATGCAGCGCCACGCATATGACCGCAACCAGCCCGAAACCCATGAGATACTGAAGGAATTCCGGCGCCTTCTCAATGAATACGGCGAAACCATGTCCGTGGGCGAGATATATCCCAACGAGGGCGTCATGGAACCGGAGACCTCGGCCGAGTACCTGGGCAGCGGTGAAGACGAACTGCATCTCACCTTTGACTTTTCCCCCATCTATGCGCGCTTCAGGGCCGATGATTTCAGGAATTTGCTGAGACGCTGGTACAATGCCATCCCGGAAAAGGGATGGCCATGCCATGTCCTCTCCAACCATGACCAGTCCAGGAGTATGACACGTCTGGCCCGTGGCTCGAAAGAGAAGGCTCTTGTCCTGGCAGCCCTTCATCTGACACAGCGGGGAACGCCCTTTGTCTATTACGGCGAGGAGATAGGCATGCGCGACGGAAAAATAAGGCGCCGTGATCTGGTTGACCCCGTGGGCAGAAAGTACTGGCCCTTTCATCCCGGCAGAGACCGGGGCCGCACCCCCATGCAGTGGAATACCGGCATAAACGGAGGGTTCAGCTCTGGAAAGCCCTGGCTGCCCGTCAACGGCGACAGTGAACGCATCAATGTCCAGGCCCAGCAAAACGACGAAGGATCGCTGCTCCGCGCGTATCGGCGCCTTATCGCGCTGCGCAGAGAGAACGAAGCCCTGTATGCCGGAGCCTGGAGCGACATCGACGCGGGCCGAGACATTCTGGCCTATTACCGGTCAGGGAAATCGGACCGTTTTTTTATTGCCCTCAATTTTTCGGGAAAGGAGAGGGCTCTGGCCGCACGGGAACCGTCAGCCTGGGAGTCCGCCTTTGCCACGCACCGGCATACCGGGGAAAGGGTATCGCCCTCGTCATACATCATGAAACCCTTTGAAGTGCTTATACTGAAACAAATTCCCGACAGACATTGAAATAATTGGAGTTTAACCTATTGTGAAAAACATATTTTCATCCCTATGCGCAACGGCGATTCTTCTCTGTCTCTCATGCTCCACCTGGGGCGCCCATGATTGGGAACAGATACCTGACCGGCAGTTTCACTTCTACCGCTTCACCTTCGTCGATAAAATGTATGAAAACGATGAAGCCTTCGTGTTCATACGCAGCCTGCCTTTCCGTAATGTCCTGGACCGGCTTGAGAAAACCTATGCTATCAAAATCGATTCATCGCACTTTGATGAATTCATTGCGGCAAAAAAGAAAAATAAACTGAAGGAGAGCGGCTTTATTTTCAAGGATACCTATACCTGGCAAAACGGCGATCCCGCCGGCAACCGGATTGAATTCTCCTATATAACCCACATGAGTTCCGAAGGCGATTTTATCAAGACATACACCCTCGATCTTATCAGCAGCGGCAAAATACGCAAGAGATTCCAGGGGGATATTGACCGGGACAATGAATTGATTCCGCATCTGTTGACAAGTATAAGCCGTGTTAAAATAATCGATCCCCGTACACCGCTGCCTGAACAGACGGAGAAAAGAACAGAGCCTGAAAAAACCGACAGGATAGACGAGCTTCTGAAAACCCTGTCACCGCAGGAACGTGAAGCGTTGAGAAAAAAACTGGAGAATAAATCTGAATAAAATAAACATAAAAAGTACATTTCGTGACACAGGTGTGCCAAATAATGCTTGTTTTTTTACCATGATGATATAATCTCTGGGCAAAATAACCATTCAGCGAGGAATCTATGGCGTCAAAAATGTCAACGCGGGACAAGATCACTCTCCTCCTTCTGATTTTCATGTCAGTCTTTCTTTTTGCCGACCAGAGGATCATGTCGGCCATCCTGCCGGAATTATCAAAGGAATACGGCATTAACGAACAGACCCTGGGGTTTATCGGTTCGGCCTTTACCCTGGTGGGAGCCTTTGTGAGCATCTTTTTCGGCTACTTCACGGACAAGGTCTCACGGAAAATGCTCCTGGTCGCCACAGTACTGGTTGGAGAGATCCCCTGTCTTCTCACGGGAATGGAGTTCTTCACGCCCAACATCGAGAGTTTCACCCTGCTGCGGATTCTCACGGGAATCGGCATCGGCGGCATATATCCCATATCCTTTTCTCTCATTTCGGACTATTTCCATGAAGAGCACCGCGCCTCAGCCTCGGCCTGGCTCGGCGTGGCCTGGGCCCTGGGGATGATGCTGGGACCGGCATTGGCCGGGTATCTCACCAACACCCATGGATGGCGCATAGCCTTTATCCTGGCGGCGGCCCCCAACTTTCCCCTGGCCATCATCTTCGCCCTCTATGCCCGGGAACCCGAGCGGGGAAGGACCGAAGCTGCGCTCGAGGAACTCATTCAGCAGGGCATGGCCTACAAACAGCGCATCAGCCCCGGTGACTTTAAAATAATTTTCAGCAATAAGACCAATATCTGGACCTTCCTCCAGGGAATTCCCGGCACCGTTCCCTGGGGCATCCTGGGTTACTGGATGATCCTCTTTCTCGAAAGAACCCGGGGATTTTCCAAGGAAGACGCCACAACGACGTTTCTCATGCTGGGTGTGGGTGCCACTGTCGGTGCCATACTCTTCGCGGTTATCGGCGAGAAGCTCTACCGGAAAAACCCGCGATTCATGCCCATACTGTGCGGGACCGGTGTCCTGGTGGGCATATTCCCGGCCGCCTACGTGGTCAACGCCGATGTTACCGGTCCCCAGGGAACGGCGCTCCTGATGTTTTACGCCCTGGCCTTTATCGCCGGTTTCCTCGTGGCTGTCCCTTCGGCCAATGTGAAGGCAATCCTCATGAATGTAAACCGCCCCGAGCACCGGGGTTCGGTCTTCGCTGTATTCAACATAACGGACAACCTGGGTCAGGGTTTCGGCCCTGCCATCGGCGGTATGCTTATTTCAACGGGATATATCTTCATGATGAACTTTTCCATAGCCTGGTGGATTCCCTGCGGGCTGATCTTCTTCATGGTGACGCGCTACATCACCGCTGACCGAAACGCCCTGTCCGCTCTCATGAAGGAACGGGCCCGGGAGATGAAGGGATGAGAAACGTCTCTGACACATGCCGGGTCATCCCGGGGGCCGAAGCGGTTCTGAGGATACAGGATTACGCTCCCGGGGTTCTTCTCCTTCACGGATTCAGGGGAAGCCCCCACGAAATGAAATACCTGGGAGACAGGATATACCGGTCGGGATATTCCATTTACATTCCCCGCTATCCAGGCCACGGAACATCTCTCCAGGATATGACCTGCACCGGCATGCACGACTGGTTCACGGCTGCGCGCGAGGCATACCTGGAGATGTGCCGGCACTGTCCCGTCGTTCATATCGTGGGACTTTCCATGGGAGGCCTTTTTTCAATCCTGCTGGCCGACCAGTTCGGGCCGGAAAATATCGTGCTCCTTTCCACGCCCCACACCATTGCGGATAAAAGGATATGGTTTGCCCCTTTACTGGGATTGTTTAAAAAAATAATATATGAAAAGGACGAATTAAAAGGAGTGCGGGACCCCGATGCCAGGGCCGGTCATATCTGCTATCACGAGGGAATTCCCGTGCGGCAGACCTGGGAACTTTTCAGGCTCATGCGGCATGCCATGGTGATGCTGAAGGACGTGAATTCCCGGGCACTGATCATCCAGTCAAAGCTCGACGACAGGGTCCCCGAGGATTCATGCCGCATTATTTATGAAACTATCGCGTCGGCAAAAAAGGAAATTATCACGGTGGAGCACAGCGGCCACGCCATCACCGTCGATTTCGACCGCGACATCGTGGCAGACGCGGTCATATCGTTTCTTGACAATGGGCGTTAACGTCAGAGAGACTGAACCGGAACTTTAACCATGAAAAGATTTCCTGTGACAGGAAAGGAACGGTATGCGGCTCCGTTTACCGTGTATTCTCCTTCCAATGGCACCGCGATATACACATTCCCCATGCTGCAGAACCTCCTGTCCATTTCCACGGCGATCCCTCTTCTGCCCGCCTTTACACCCGTTACTTCGCTGCCGGGAAAAATATGGCAGGTAGTGCCGGCAACGGTATAGTCACCGCCCCTTACCCTTCTATAGCAGTGCGTGGTATGGGGATAGAGGAGAATATCAACATCCCCTTCGAGAAAATCGCCTTCATCCGGTTCATCACGCGTAGAAAAATATACGCCGCTGGGGAGCCATGCCAGCCTTTCCTCATCGGACAGGTTGGACAGGACTATATATTCATTTTCATCGATGGAGAACTCGGCCCTGAGCAGACAATCGCTCACATCGACTTTTTTCATTCTTTTATTTTTAAAAGGAAACATGGAACGGTACCGGTTCATTTCCTCTTCATTGTATTCCCCCACATTGTCCGACGTGAAAAGGAGCCCGCCGAAAAGATTGTTGAGGACAAAGAGGGTGTATTTTTCTTCAGAAGCCAGCTTGTTGTTGAAACCGCGCAGTATGAACACATCGGGATCATTGAGAAAAACATTCTCGTTTAAATGTCGCCTCCCGATGGTGCTGACAAGAGAGTTAATCGTGGATACCCGTTCACGATAATGGATACCTTTAAGAAGAGCATCCTCCCATTTCAGGGCCACGTCGCTGCCGATCCTGCAGTAATCGACAAGTCCGAAAGATGAACCCAGGGGGACACCGCATCCCAGGATCAGCTTTTCCCCGGCGCATTCCCGCAGGAATTTCATCCCGTCGTGCATGACCTCACCGCGTGTTTTATCTCGGGGAGGGCACAGGGCTGCTGCGTAAAGAAAATCCAGCTTAACCATGTCATAGCCCCAGGCGTTGAAGACCGTATCAAAGACCCGGCGAAGATATTCTCTCACCTCTTCATGGTAAATATCCAGGGCGTAAAAATAGTAACTCCAGCCGGGATTGAACCCGGCCACGACGGGGCGCCCTTTCGCGTCGCGGAGCACCCAGTGTCTTTTCTCCCTGAATATCCGGGATTTCCTCTCACAGACGAAGGGGGCCAGCCAGAGTCCCGCCCGGTATCCCCTGTCCTGTATACTCCGGGCGATGTGCTCCATACCGCGGGGAAAAGAATCCTTTATATCGAGCCAGTCGCCTACGGCCTTCTGGTAACCGTCATCAATCTGAAAAATATCCATGGGTATTTTTGCCGTGCTGCACGCATTAAGGTTATCCAGTATGATCTTTTCGGTTATGCCCGTATAATAGTTATACCAGCTCGTCCAGCCCGTGCAGAGCGGCGCCTTTCCCCCGGTAATTTTCATGGCGTCGAAATAGCCGTTGAAAACCTTTTCCTCCTTTCCCATGGCCATGAACAGGCTGAAGGCGTGATATTTTCCCGCAACAGCCCTGCCGGAACAATCTTTTTCAATTGTAATCGTCCCGCGGCCCGCGTCGATCTCAAAAACGGTAAAACCACTGTTTTCATTCAATGAACCGGCGAAAGAGAGTTCGTCGCCATCGCGCACATAACAGTACGTATATGAATGGAAGAGTCCCTTCTCTCCCGGATAACCGGCAAAGGTATAATCTCCGTAATATTTCAATCCAAGCCATTTTGCCGGTGCGGCAAGGTCGGGCATCCGTTCCACAGGAGAAAACTCCCTGCTGTCCGTCCATGACTGGTACCCGTTGCAGAAGACGGCGCTCGTACCGCTAAAAACGTATGCCCCTTCAAGGTGCAGTTCATTGATGATAATTTCCGTCTCCGCTTCGAGCACGACCGAAACGAAGGATGCATTTCTCACTTTTTTTGTATCTGCCTTTATTTTTACGCCTGCCCCGCTGGTTTGTTCATCCAGTTTAAAGGCGATGATATGCCTGCTGCCCTTGTAATCATAGTTAAGATATCCCTTTTTCAATTCCATGAAATGCTCCTTCTATTGTACCTTCATGACACCGTCAACGATTTCCGCGGCATAAAAACCTGCGGTAATTCCCGTCTCCCGGTAATATGAGCCGCCGGCCTGGCCTATGAACTTCTTCTCGCTTCCCTTACTCACCAGGGCTATGGCGCAACCCCCAAATCCCGCTCCCGTCATCCGGGCCCCGATACATCCCTCGGCCCCGAGAGCACCATCCACCAGGGCGTCCAGTTCCCGGCCCGTCACTTCGTAATCATGCTGCAGGGAACGGTGTGATGCCGTGAGAAGAGCACCGAATTCATCTATGCGGTTTTCCTTCAGCAGCCTCACCGATTCCAGCACGCGGCCGTTTTCCGTGATCACATGGCGGGCCCTTCTCCGGATTTTTTCATCGGGAATGGCATCGAGATCACCGGTTTCCGCCGCGGCAAGGGCATCGATCTTTTTCCTCCGGCGAATAAATTCCAGGGCCCTGTCGCATTCTCCGCGACGCTCGTTGTACTTTGAATCGGCCAGGGCCCGGGGTTTGTTGCTGTTCATGATTACAAGCACATATTCGTCCAGCCGCAGCGGCACATGCCGGTATTCCATGGTTCCGGCATTGAGGAGCATGCAATGATCCCTCATTCCCACGGCAACGGCAAACTGATCCATGATGCCGCACTGTACCCCTATAAATTCGTTTTCCACGCGCTGACAGAGAAGAGCCAGCGATATCCTGTCGGCCTCGGTCTTCACGGCGTCATGTATCATTATATACCCGGCCAGGACTTCCATGGCGGCCGAAGACGAAAGGCCGGAACCGCCGGGAAGCGTGCTGCTAAAGAAAATATCACAGCCCCTGAGACCGTATCCCGCTTCCCGGAGATATCTGAATACGCCGCGCGGATAATTGCCCCACATTATTTTTTCATCGAAAAACAGTTCATCGTCGAGAGAAAAAGATATCTCCTGATCAAAACCCCGGGATCTCATGTGGACCACCGCATCATCCCTGAAACGGACATAGGCGGTGATTCCCAGGGATATGGCTGCGGGAAAGACATATCCGCCATTGTAATCCAGATGCTCGCCGATTATGTTCACCCGTCCCGGTGAAAAAAATATCTCCCGTGGTTCCTTCCCGTCAAAAACCGCGCTGAAATCCTCAACTTCCCGTTCTCTGCTTATCTGTATCATACAACCTCTTCCTGGCTTCACCTGCGGTTCAAGCGGCATATCACCGTATCAGAGAATATCAACGATAACAATGGTGACGTCATCATCTAGAAATTCCTTCTCTCCTGTCCATGCCGACAGGACCTTCATCAGAGAATCGAGCATTTCCTCGGGCCCCATACCGGCACAGGACATGACAAATTCACTGAATCTCTCCATACCGTACATTTCGCGCTCCTCATTATATGCCTCGGTTATTCCGTCCGTATACAGGATGATCCTGTCGCCGCTCTTAATGCCCAGGTCCATCACCTCCAGGGAGATGTCCTTGACCCACCCGATCATTTTCCCCCTGGGCTTGAGATGCATGAGATTTTCAGCGGACCGCCGGTGAAGAATCACGGGCATATGACCGGCATTGGCATAGGACATGACACCGCGGCCAAGGTCGAAAAAAATGTAAGCGGCCGTGAGAAAGGTGTTCTCGATATTGCCCGCCAGTATGCTGTTCATCTCTTCGAGGAACAGGGCGCTGTCATGATATATATTTTTCTGCATGTAGAATATTATCTTGACCATGGAGGCGATAAGGGCGGCCGGCACGCCGTGTCCGGCCACATCGGTGATAAGCACGCCCAGCCTGGTCTTATCAATGGCGTGAAAATCATAAAAATCTCCGCCGACCCGGTCCATGGGAACATAGCGCGCCGCGATCCTGACACCGTCAACGGCCGGTATGACATTGGGGATGGTGGAGAGCTGAATACGCCTGGCTACATCGAGTTCCTGTTCAATGGACAGAAGCCTCCTGCTCTCCCTGACGCTCTCTTTTAATGTTATCAGCGTCCCCACCCTGGCCAGGAGTTCTCTCTTGTCAAAGGGCTTTGAAAGGTAATCATTGGCGCCGGCCTTGAATCCCGCTATGATGTCGGCAACCTGGTTTTTAGCCGTGAGCATCATGATGGGCAGATCGAAAATGGAAAATTTTTCACGGAGCTTCCGCGAAACGTCATAGCCCGACATCCGCGGCATCATGACATCGAGAAGAACCAGATCAGGCTGCGCCCCCTGCTCCATGAGTTCCAGGGCCTCTCTCCCGTTGATGCATTTCAGCACCAGGTAATCATTGAGGATAAGATGGTTCTCCAGTACCTGCAGGTTCACGGGGTCATCATCGACCACAAGAACCGTCATCTTTTTCGCCCCCGGAAATCCCCTGTCCTTTCCATCATAGACATCATGGTCCTGCGGAAGCGATGGGAATGATGCCGTTTCCCCTTCAATAAAAGCATCGTACGAGATGAACGATTCAGTCAGCACTTCTTCATCGCGCTGTATCCATGGCCCCTGACCGTATCGGTCGCCCGACAGGGGAAGCGTAAAGGTAAAAGCAGATCCTTTCCCCGGCCGTGACTCGACGCTTATTTTCCCTCCATGAAGTTCCACGAGTTTCTTGCTGATGGAAAGCCCGATCCCCGTTCCGCCGTAAATACGCGATATGGTGCTGTCGGCCTGTTCAAAGGGATGGAAGATCGTTTCAATTTTATCGGCCTCGATGCCGATACCCGTATCGGTGACGGAGACGGCCATAAATTTCTTTCCCGGCTTATTCTCGAGGATACGTGCTGAAACAGTCACGGAACCCTTTTCCGTGAACTTTATGGCATTATTGATAAGGTTCAGCAGTATCTGGCGGACCCTTTCCTCATCGACCAGTACGAAGGGAAGGTCAGGATCGACATCATTGATCAGTTTAACATCCTTACCCCGAATCACGTGCCGGCTCAATTCGAGTATGACGTCGATGCAGGAATAGATATCCATGGGTTTCATATGCAGCTCAATATCCCTCAGTTTCAGCCTGGAAAAATCCAGAATATCATTCACCAGGTTGGCGAGCCGCTTTCCGCTCGATACGATCATGGACAGGTTTCTCTGAGCCGTTTCCGACAACTCACCGGCAGCCCCGTCCTGGAGTGATTCGGCAATGCCGATAATTCCGTTCAGGGGCGTCTTCAGTTCATGGGATGTGTTGGCGAGAAATTCGTCCTTGAGCCTGTCGGCCTTTTCCAGGTTTTCGATGGCCTCGTGCTGGGCTTCCTCCTTCTCATCGTTGAGCAGGTTTATACGGTCTGCCAGGGCAAGGGCCAGCAGAATAATTTCTATGCCTGAACCTATCTGGAGCCCGTGCTCCGTCAGTACATTATGCTCCAGGACGCCCATCACCCTCAGGGCCGACAGTATGATGCCCAGGAGAAAGGTGGACCAGGCAATAATATAAAACCGGGCCGGATGATAACCCTTCTTCCAGCAGATGATGGCAGCCGGTATAACCGTGGCAATAGCCGCGAGGGGAAGCAACTGGCCCAGAATCACCGCCGTCGTGTAGGGAAGACCTAAAAGGGACGCCGCCGATGTAAAAAGACACAGCACCATGATAAACTTTAAAACACGGTCCAGCTTCGGTGTATAATGGCCGGTATTCATGAATGTAATGGAAAATTTTACGGCAAGCAGAACACTCATACCGATGAGGAAGGGATTGGCCGTCATGGCCCACCAGGGAGACCGGGGCCAGAGAAACTGGTAGGCCAGACCGTTCATGGAAAAAAGGAAAAGACCATACACCGTCATGAAGAGAACATAATACAGATAACTCAGATCCCGGAGTGAAATAAAAAGGAACATATTATAAAAGATCATGACCAGAATGATGCCGTAATAAATACCGAAGAGAAGAAGCTCCGTCTGTATCTTCGAAGCGAAATTCCTCTCGGTCCAGACCGTGACAGGGAAAATCATGGCGTCCTGGGTCTTGAACCGCATGTAAATCAGCATTTCATCGGAGCGGTCAAAGGTAAGATGGAAGATAAAGTTCCGGTGGTCGATCGGGCGCTGAATATAGGGCTGCTCCCGGCCATTCACCTCGTGATTCCATGAGGACAGGGGAGAGCCATTCTTCTCAAGGGGGACATAATATATATCAATACGGTCTATAAGGGGAAAGCCCACTTCCAGCACCCACTGGTGCCATGTCTTCGCAGTGTTTTTCAGAATAAAGCGGGTCCAGTACGCGGATTTAGTAAAGCCGAAATTGGATATTTTGCTGGAATTCCTGACGAATCTTCGATCCCACGCCTCTGAAGTCACATCCTCCAGAGTCAGATTTCCCGAAGCATCCTCCAGGGTTTCCATGGAATAACCCAGGTTGTAAATCTCATCACCCTGATTGAGCACAATGGCCTGCTGCGCCAGGGCCTCGACTCCGCCCCACAACAGGAGACATATCATAACTATCCATCTATAGCAGCTGTTCATTATATATCATTCCGTTTAAAGACATAAGGGGACCTCTATAAATCATTATTTTGCTGTTCCCCTGCGGGCACAAACAGCGGAAAAATCAGGTTTAACCCCCACTAACTCCCCCTATTAGGGGGAGAATGAAAGAGGGGGTTGAAAAGCCTGATTTATAGAAGTGCCCATAAAAAAACCGAAAAGATGAAATACCGGTATATCGCAGATACGTTAAATATCAATTCAATTTTTGTCCGATCCCGGAACAGATTGAACAAAAAGTACTATCTATTTATGCTTGACGCATACATTCATTTATTTATAGTCCTGACTCCGTAACAGTCGTGAATTGCCCTATGAAAGAGATAACCTATCATGAATCACTACAGGTGGAAAACGCCCTTTATATAGACGTACGTTCGCCCTTCGAGTTCGGCATTGATCATATTCCCAACGCCGTCAATATTCCCCTCTTCAGCGACGAGGAACGTATTGAGGTGGGAACGCTGTACCGTATGATCGGAAGGGATGAAGCCGTATTCCGGGGCACCGAGATTGTCGGGGAAAAGCTCCGTAAAATGATCGAAGAATTTAATGAATATAAAAATAAAAATATCATTATTTACTGCGCCCGCGGCGGAATGAGGTCCTTATCGGTAGCTTCACTCCTTTCATCACTGGGAATGACCGTATTCCGCATTATCCGGGGTTATAAGGGATACCGCCGTCATGTCAATGAAAGCCTGGCATCCCTGACCATTACCACCCCCCTTATCGTGCTCCAGGGACTCACTGGAACGGGAAAAACTGAGATCCTGCACATGATGGAAAACACCATTGACCTGGAGGGGATGGCGGGCCACAGGAGCTCCATCTTCGGCGGTATCGGGCTCAGCCAGAGCTCCCAGAAATATTTCGAATCACAACTGCTGCAACGCATTCATGACCTGAAGACCGCCCCCTATATCATCATTGAAGGTGAATCGCAGAAAATCGGCAATCTGCATATACCCGATACATTTTTCCGGATCATGAGAAATTCAAAGGCCGTCCTCATCAACACTGACATGGAAAGAAGGATCGATATCATAACCGGTGAATATGCCCATTACAGCAATGCCCGGGTCATTAACGATATCGTCATGACGCTTACGACCAAATTGGGAAGTAAAAACGTGGACCTCCTCATCTCTCTATACAGGGAAGGAAATATCCGGGAATTCACCCGTTTGCTTCTGGAGAAATATTATGACCCCCGATACGTTCACAGCATGAATCGCATGAGCTACATCGGCACCGTTGATAACATGGATACACACAGTGCCGCCAGGGCCGTTGAAAAGCTCGTCCGGGACTATCTCGGCATGAACAGGGGACTATAAATTTTTAAAATTATGGCTTTACTTGATTGACATTTCATGTTACTGTATATATGAATTTCAGCTACAACTAATTAAAGAGGTTACTACCATGAAAAAAGCACTGTATACTATTATTGTCTGCGGCATGATTCTTGCCGGCTGCGGCGGCGGCACACAGTATCGTGACGCCAAGAAGGACAAGGGATCCATGGAATGGGGACCACGGGAAATAAAAACAACAGTCAATGGAATGGTGACATCACTGTACACCTATTTAAAAAATGACTGGAAAAAACCGGCAATCATCGAAGTTAAAAAAATAAGGAACAGAACATCGGAACATATCGACACAAAAATGCTGGCCGATGAACTGGTGACGAACCTAATTCAGAAGAGAATACAGTTTATTGATCCTACTTATACCAAGGACGCCATAGACGAGATGGGAAAAGGCATGACCGGCCTGGTTGATGCGGAAAGCGCCGTTCCTACCGGTGCATTGAAATCTCCAAACTTTTATCTCTTCGGTGAAATCAGCGACAATGTACGTTTCGTCGGCGGCAAAAGAATCCAGTACCTGGTTGTGACCATCAAACTCACGAGCCTGAGCACTGGAATGCTCATGTGGCAGGACCAGAAGGAATTTTTAAAAGCTACCAAAACCGATCGTGTTTCCTTCTGATCGTCGGAAAAAAGAGTACAAACAGGGCCGCCGTTTAAATAACAGCGGCTTTTTTTTTAATAATTACGGCAATTCATCTTCCAGAGTCTTTTTGGGCAAAAACCATGAAAATTGCGCGCATATTATTATAAAAGAGGCATTAATTTTTTCTTGCATATAATTACATGCAACTTCACTCTTGTAATATTGGATATTTCATAGTACATTGCATCAGGGAGTACTCACAAACCGAACTCTGAAAGCTCTCTCTGTATTTATATGCTATCAGGAGGTCTTTAATATGAAACGTCTTGTTCCTATTTTCCTGGCCGCTGTCACGATTATATATGCCTCCTGCGGCTCCAAAAATTATTTTCAGGTCATTAAGGTCCCTGAAGAAAAATTCTACCAGGGACAATTCAAGGAAGCGGCCCGCATGCTTCTGCCCGAAGTCAACCGGTCCGGCAAAGACCAGCTTCTCTATATGATGGAATGCGGATACATGCTCCACGCCGGCGCCGAATACGAAACGAGCAATACCGTGCTTCTCAAAGCTGGAAAATTAGCGAAAATAATCCCCACCAGTGTTTCACAGCAGGTGGCGGCCATGCTCACCAGCGACAGGAACACCAATTACCGGGGAGAAGATTTTGAAAAAGTGCTGGTGCATATGTACCTTGGCATAAACTTTCTCATGCTGAAAGACTATGATTCGGCCCGTGTCGAATTTAAAATGGTAAACGAGGAGCTTCAGAAAATCAAGACCGAGGAAGGAACGGCCCGGTACAAACAGAATATAATGGCCAAATATCTCACCGCCATTTCCTATGAAATCATCGGCACCATGAACAACGACGCGGATGACATTGAATATGCCTACAAGGAATACGAACAGATTCTGGCCCTGGATCCCGGACTTGACCTCGTGTACCGTGACCTGCAGCGCCTTTCCAGACAGCTGAACTATATGGATGATTACGCAAAATGGACGAAGCAGTTCGGAAAACGTGACGCAATCCCCGCTGAAGCCGGTGAACTCATAGTCATCTTCCAGACGGGAAAAACCGCCATAAAGCATTCCCGCGGCGGCCTCATGTCCGACGCGACGATGAAACAGTCCATAATAGTTTCCATGAGCACCATGAGCCTGGCGGCCGGTGTAACCACGGGCGCCATCATGGTCACGCTCAATAAGGCCGAGAATCCCATTCCGGTATTTAAAAGACGCACTGACAAAATAAGCGCCATCAGGGTTAAAATAAACAACCAGTATTTTTCCACCCTGGACATGGAGGATATAGCGACCACGGCCATTAAAAACCTCGAGGATGATTACGGCAGGCTCAGAACCCGCGTGGCAGCCTCCATCGTGACAAAAGCTGCAGCCTCCATTGCCGCCGGACTGGCTGCCAGGGCCATCGCTGAAAAAGCAGGGGGCGGGAGCATGTCGGGACTGATCGGCGTTGTGGCCGGAGCCGGAACCGGCGCGATGCTCTTCTCACAAATGAAGCCCGATCTGCGATGCTGGCATACCCTGCCCGCGCGCCTGCAAATAGGACGGACATTCCTCCGGCCGGGCACATATAAAATCACCCTGGAATTCATCGGGAAAAATGGTGCGATTACAGGTAAAAAAGATTTGACGGTGGAGATAAAAAAAGGGGAAAAGACATTTATTAACGAAAGAGCCCTTATCTGAAAAGCAGGTTACAAAAGGAATTATTGACCGGATTATTTGCCGTTTCATTTATAATTCCCTGAAAAGAATATGAGCACTATATCCAAAAATCAGCCGGAAGAACTACAACCGGAAACCGTCGATTCATGCGACTACGAAATATTCAATTCCATGAATTATCCCGTTTGCATAATCGGCATTGACGGGCTTGTCTCTTACGGAAATGACGCATTTAAAAATCTTTTCGGAACAGGGGATCGCCCCAACAGGCTCGACTGGCAGCATCCCCTCTTCCCTGAATACAGAAAACGTCTCGCCCAGGCATATCTCGGCGCCCGTAACGGTTCAGGCAAACACTGCTTCGCCATCATGGAATCTCCCGACGGAAATCAGCTTCCCGTGGAGATATATCTGTTCCCCCTTTTCGAACAGGGAAAGGTATACTCCATTCTGGCCATGCTGAGAGTCGTGGATGAACGCATACTCTCCTTTGACCGTTCAACACTTTCGCAATTCTCGCAGGACAACTTCAGGTACGACACGCAACTCTTTGAGTTTTCCATCACACCCATAATGCGCCTCGATGAAAACATGGAGATCATCAAATGCAGCAGATCCCTTGAGGGATTCCTGGGCTGCAGCTGTGAAGATATCATCGATAAAAAAACCGTGAGCTATAAATCCATATTCCCCTTTGACGCCGAACGCGTCAGGCAATCGGTCTCGGAAATTTTCAAAGGTGACATCCCCATCAAACGGAAAGGCGAGATCAAGGTATCTGCCGGCGAAAAGGGTGAAAAAATCGTCAACCTTATCATCTATCCCATTCTTGAAAGCAATGAAATCATGTATGTTGAAATAATTCTTGAGGATATTACCGAGATAAAGGCCCTTAAGGACCGGATCAACTCCATTAACAGGATCCAGCTCCTGCAGGACATTACCAAGGGTTTTCTTCATTCACTGAATAACAGCATCAATGTCATCATGAGCCAGACACAGCTACTCCTTCAAATAACTGAGAAAGAAACCGTCATGGAAGGTATCCGCACCATTGAGAAATCCGCCGTCGACATCGTCGACAACCTTCGCCGCGTCCAGAATTCCATCGCCAAAAAAAGCAGCCTCAACGAAGAGAGAATGGAACCCCTGGTGAACATCATAGAGGATGCCATTGAATTTTCAAAAATGCAGTTCAAGGTGGAAGACAAGGAAAAGAAAAGAAATATCACCATCGAAAAAAAATATTATACCGCAGTCAATGTCCGCGTCGACACGAACCTGTTGCGTGAAATTATCATATCCATCATACTGAAGGTTTCGGCATTCATCCAGAAAAAGGGGACGCTCTTTATAACGCTGAAAGAAAACAGCAATCTCTGCCTCACTATCAATATATTGAAGAACGGCCAGGACGGTGAAATACTGCAGCTGCCCAACATGGTCAATGTCTTTTCAGGAATAGACATCCGGCAGGCCGCGGAAAAAATAAGTTTAAAAATAATTGAAGAAGAATCGGCCGAAGCGTATTCCATCAAAACTGTCTTCCCTCCACGCATGATACAGGACAAGCCGAAGAAAGAAATTCTTAATTCCGATTTTAAAATAAGGGACCTGGACATCCTGATCGTTGAGGATGAAAGAGGTCTGCAGAAAATATTGTTCGAACTTTTCGACAGGATGGGGAACAGGGTCTTCATTTCGGGTAACGGAAGTGAGGCACTGGAAGAGTTTAAAAGAAACCATTACGACCTTGTTATAACCGATTACGGCATTCCCGGAATCACCGGCATTGAACTGGCGGCACGCATTAAGGAAATCAGAGAGGATATAACCACGATACTTCTTTCAGGATGGTCCCTGGACGAGCTGCAGGCCTATAAAAGCGTTGTTGACCTCTTCATCCCGAAACCCTTTAAGCTCGACGACCTTATCAGCAATATATCACGATTGATGCGGGACAGGAAGAAACCGTCCCACCAGAAATAATTCCGGCAAGAAACTTCATATTACCTCGGTCATTCGCATCATGTCTTCCGTTTTCCCCATCATCACGATAACATCATTCTCTTCCAGCACTTCAACGGGTTGCGGATTGAAAATCATCTCACCGCTGTGTTTTTTGATGAGTACTATGATCACGCCGTAATCCTTCCTGAGATTGGATTCTATCAGGTTTTTCCCCACCAGATGAGACCCCGGCCTGACAACGGCCTCCTCCATCTGCAGACCCAGATTGCTTTCCATGATGGCGATATCGATAAAATCCACCACCGTGGGTTTGATGAGTACCTGGGCCATTCTTTTCCCGCCTATAAGGTACGGCGAAACAACGCGGCTGGCTCCGGCCCGCTTGAGTTTCATCTCGTTTTTTTCCTCAGACGAACGGGCAAGTATGAAAATGTTAGGATTAAGCCCCCGGGCGGTGAGCGTTATAAACACATTGTCGGAATCGGATCTTACCGCCGTTACTATGGCCTTTGCGCGCTGTATGCCGGCCTTGACAAGGGACTCATCAGCCGTGGCATCAAGGGCAAGATAGAGATACCCGTCAACTTCCAGTTCCTCAAGAGCCTGAGCGTCGTTTTCGACGATGACATAATCCATGTGCCTGGCATCGAGCTCTTTCACGATGAGCTTTCCTATCCTGCCATACCCGCAGATTATATAATGGTTGGTCAATTCGGCAATTTTCTTTTCCACTTTTCTTCTCCCGAAAGTTTTACGCAATTCTCCTTCAATAAACATCCGGAGAATGGTCCCCAGAGTATATCCGGCGATGGTTATGCCCGTGACAATGACAAATATCGTGATAATCCGACCCGGCACTGTCAGGGGTCTCACCTCCTGGAAGCCGACGGAACTGATGGTTATGATGGTCATATAAAAGGCCTCAAAAACGGTCATACCTTCAATTACATGATAACCCATGGTGCCGATGGCAATGGTGGCACCGAGAAGTGTTAGAGCAATTCTGAGTTTTCTCAATCTTCCATACCTTTCTATGTGTAATAACCGTTTCCGATGTACTTCATACGCAGCAAAAGAACAGGGACCTTATATATATATCGGCATATTTACCGTAAAATCCCCACTGTCTATAAGCGCCGGGGTTGAACCGTATTTTTCTGCTTCACTTTTTTCCCCATGTCTCTTTCCACAAACAGTTCATTGCCGTTGAAGGGATCTCTGCCGGTATAATACATGAGTGTTGAATATGTCGAGGGGGTGGGCGTGAAAATCTGGACCTGGCCCGGAATATCCTTTAATTCCCCCGATAGTATTCTGTTCATTTTTGCCATGTCATCGCCGGAGCACCCCGGATGAGCGGCCATAAGGTAATGGGTCAGGACAGGCTTTTTCTCCATATTCTGCGTGGCCTCCCTGAACATGGCGATGAAATCCTTGAGCCTGCGCACCGAGGGTTTCCCCATGAGATGCAGCACACGGTCCTCCACATGCTCCGGGGCTATCCTCATCTGCCCCGATAGATGGTGCCGTACTATCTCGTTAAGATATTCCCTGCCATAGCGGGTGTCATCGACGATAAGGTCATAGCGGATACCCGAGGCGATAAAGACTTTTTTTATCCCTTTTATCGTCCTTATTTTTCTCAGCAGTTCCAGCTGCCGTGCGTGTCCGATATCCAGCCTTGAACACCGTTCTTCATCGAGACAACGCCTGCCCGTGCAGAACCCTCCCTTCTTCATGACCGCGCAGTCCATGCCGTACATGTTGGCCGTAGCGCCCCCCAGATCATTTATAATCCCCCTGAACCGGGAATGCCGTACCATCTCCCCGGCCTCGCGCAGGATGGAATCTTCACTCCGGGAAACGATGGTCCGTCCCTGGTGTACGGCAATTGAGCAGAAATTACATCCGCCGAAGCATCCCCGGTGTGAGGTGATGGAAAACCTGATGGTATCCAGGGCCCGGACCTCGCCCTGCTTCCCGTAATAGGGATGGGCGTCACGCTCATAGGGAAGCTCATTTACGCGATCAAGGTCGTCAACGGAGAGAGGTTTTGCCGGCCGGTTCTGGACCAGGTAGCGGTTTCCGTGTTTCTGCACCAGGCACCGGCCCGATACGGGATCGCTGTTCCGGTAAAACAGGTGAAACATTTTCTCGAAAGCAGTATCATCGCTGGATACCTCCTCGAAAGAAGGGAGTTCGATACAATCCTGCCCGGGACTTCCAGCTATGTAGCAGATACCGTCGATGGACGAAAAATCTTCACTGTTCTTTAAAGCGCCGGCAAGCTCCGCTATGCTGTTTTCCGCCATCCCATAGACCAGGATGTCGGCCTTGGCGTCAAAAAGTACCGAGCGTCTGACCTGATCCTGCCAGTAATCGTAGTGGGAAATACGCCTGAGACTTGCCTCAATGCCTCCCAGGACAATGGGAACCGTATTCTTAAAAGAACGGCGTATGAGTCCCGTATAGGCAATGAGGGCACGATCGGGACGGCGGTCATTATCCCCTCCCGGCGTAAGATCATCATGCCTGCGCCTGCTTCTGTCGGCGTTATAGTTCGATACCATGGAATCCACCGAACCGGAGGTGACTCCCCAGAACAGGAGCGGTTCTCCGAGGCGTGAAATATCGGCATTGTCGGAAATGTCGGGCTGGGCAATGATTCCCACACGAAATCCCCGGTCCATGAGGACACGGCCGATTACCGCCATGCCCATGAATGGATGGTCTATATAGGTATCGCCGGTTATGAGAATGACATCAAAGCGTTCCCAACCCAGGGCATCGGCCTCTTCTTTTGTCGTTGGTAAAAACATGACGCTCCTTGACCGTAAAATAACTTTTCGCAGTGTTTGCCGAAAATATCAAATATTTTTAAATTCCGCAATATCTTTTCATGGCAGGGCCGCAACAGAAGGGGAAAAAAAAGGAGTACCCTTTCGGCATACCCCTTTTTCAAATGTCATATATGCGGTTCCCGTAATCTATTTCAGGAATTTTTTCGACTTAAGTGCATTGATAATCAGATCTATCATTTCTTGGGTGGAAAATTTAGCCATGTTTATGGTGAGATCATAGGATGCAGGATTCTGAGCATCAAATTTGACATACTGAGTCATAAAATCATGACGTGCCTTGTCTTTTTCCTTCACCAGTTTTTCAGCCTCAAGCCTGTCACGGATTCCATGGCGCTCCATCACGGACTGTATTCTGGTAGCCAGTGGTGCTACCATGCGGATATGCAGGCCATATTTCATATCCTTTGTTATAACCACACCGGCCCGGCCCACAATTATCTTTCGTCCCTGAATCGCCAGCGTCCGGACCGTCTTGATGAGCTGTATATGGGCATGTACCTGGGGAGGATAATCAGTAAGCATACCACGCATCAGTTCCGTCATTTCTTCACGCTTTTTGGTATCCAGTGTCTCAAGCAATTTTTCATTTACGGCATAATCGTCATGAATTTTCTGCAGCAGATCCTTGTCATAACCGTTCCATTGGTCGCTATTTTCATATTTATTCAATTCTTCCGCCAGCGCCAGAACAACGGGATTAACCAGGCATCCATATTCCCGTGATATGGTTATAAAAGGCTTTACTTCATCGGTTTTTATTATATCCTTTTTTGCCTGTTCCCAGAGTTGAATCTGTTTTTTTACCCATGTTTCCAGATTGAGGTTCGCTATATGTTTCATAAATATCACCCTGAAAATATAATTTTCTCATTTCAGAATGATATTTTCAGCCTAGGGAAAAAAGTCAAGAGAAAACAAAAAAAACATTTCTAAATATATAATTTTATATAGAGCGCCTGTGAGTTTTAACTCAGGTCCTGTATCCGTCGGAGGATTTTTTTTCGCTCCTCAAGATCAGAGAGAAGCCGGGAGTTACCGCATTGGTGGGCAATCTGAAAAGCGTAGGATATTATATAGCCAATGATACCTTCACCGGAAGAATTGCCAAGCACTTTTTTTCCCACGAGTTGGTCGCTCAGAGCAGTGCCGCTTTCAATCTTGATGATGGAACAGTCGTAAAAGGGAAGCGGCCTTCCCTCCTCACTCTCCCCGGCCAGATCAGTGCGCTCCAACGGCCTCCGTATCATGCCCTTACCTGAGGCCTGATTGCCGAAAAAAATCCACAGGCGGTGTTGCTCATAGAAAAAGAGCAGCTTCCTCGCCAGGTCATAAAAATATTCCCCCATGGAACTGATCAGGTCCTCCACGTGATTCATGGTGGCCAGCTGTTTCCTCATTATTCTCACCGCTTCCTCCCGCTTCAGGTTCAGTGTCGGATTGGCGGTCCTGAACTGGTGCATCGCGTTAAGCAGGCTTTCAAAGGCCTTCAGGTCATCGTCAAAAATATCCGCGGTAAAAACGGAGCTTTCAAACTCGTCGCGATGCTCGTCACGGAATGTTACGGGGGTGCCGTTTATCAGACAGGTGAAAGCGTTTTTAAAAAACTGCACGGCAGCGTCGAGATAGTTGATATAATTATTATCAAAAACATCCTGGGGATCATGCTTGCTCTTGTCCAGTATCTTCCACTGGGCCTCGGCCCCCCGCATGAGAAGGCTTCTGCCCCTGTCCTCAACCTTGAGCATCTTATATATCAGTTCATAGGAAGAGACACTCTTCTTCAGGTGTTCCAGTTCCCGCTGTCTCCTGGATTCCGGATCCTTCCCTACTTTTTTCAGATAGTCCTCGCTGTAGTCCCAGACTTCAGGACTCACCTCGGGAGTTCTGACCCGATATCGGTAGATAAATTCCTCGATCTTTGCAGGGCGCTGATATATGAGCACTTCCATGATAATCGTGAACATCGGGGTCATACCGCCGATACGATATTGCTGCCTGAGAAAATCTGCTATGATATTGTTCTCCATCTGGTCGCCGTAGAGGAAGGACCGGAACAGTACCATATAATCATAAATCGTTTTTTCCCTGGTCAGGTTTCTTTTCTCTTTTTCGCGGCGCAGATGATCGGGTTCCTTCTCATAAATATTTTCTTTCTTCAGGTCCTCCATCTCCCGCATCTTGTTTTCAACCATGAGAATTATTTCTTCTTTAATTTCGGTTCCCAGCTTCTGGAAACCGAAATAGTTCACCAGGTAATTACGGAACTCCCGCTCAAAATTGGCTCGCTCCATCCATTTGATCGTGTTCATGGACTGGCTGCAAAGGGGCTCTATAATGAGCCAGGCGCGTATGCGGCGCAGATAATTGAAGACCGACGGGTCTTCTATGCTTTTATCGTTCAGGATCATCATAAGAATTGTGGAGAGCCGCATGACTATTTCCTGCTGAAAACCGGCCAGATCTCCCATGACTTTCAGAAGCCGCCGGTTGGGGATGAGCCTTCTGCGGAAACCGATGCCGAACCGGTTGTTCCGGCGGACCAGGAGGCGTTTTTTAAAAAGCCCCAGGTAATCGTAGCGTTTTCTCAATTCGTCGATGTAATAGGATGTCTCTGTGGGCATGTATTCCACGGACGCGGCGGCAAGCTGCTCCCTTTCTTCCGAGGGGGCCAGGGGTTTTTTTCTTCGAACGGCTGCCTGCCGTTTACGGTCCGAGGGTTCAACAGGCTCCTTCACCTGCCGATCCGGGCATCCCTGTATCAGTTCGATGATGGCGCGATACCGCTCCTCGGAATGTATATCGGCGTTGTTCATAAGGGACCGCACCAGTTCCATCTTGGCCTGGGGGATTTCCTTGTTTACGAGAAGTGAACGGGCCCGACGTTCTATTTTTTTTGAATTGCTGTCCTGCGCCATGGCTTTTCTGATCTTTCAGAAAAGAAAGCCTATATTTTTTCATACGTCAAGATAAAAATATTCCTGCCGCGGCATATTTCTTTCAGAAGCGCCACCGTTTATTTTACCGGAATATGCTGTTCTTCTCGCACCGGTACAAGTAAAATGGCCTTCTCCGGACAGTTCGCAGCACAGAGACCGCATCCTATACAAAGCTTCGTCTCTATTTCCGAAACATCACCGAGCGTTATGGCATCAACAGGACAAGTATCAAGGCAGAGCCCGCAGGCCGTACACAGCGAGGCGTCAACAACGGCATGATAGCGGCTCGGGGAGAGAATCCATTCCTTTTGTGAATTATCCTTCAGGCGGAACATTTCGCAGCAGCAGCTGCAACAATTACAGATGACGTTTCCATAACCCTTGTTTTCGGCCAGGTGGACAAGGCCGGCTTCCTCGGATTTTTTCAGGATATCCAGGGCCTCTTCCAGGCTGATCTGTCTGCCGTGCCCCCTGTCAAGAGCGTATTCGGCGCCCCGGTTGAGCTGGATGCAGGCTTCAATGGGCGCGTCGCAATTCTGCTGGCTCAGCCGGCACGGGCATTTTACCACGGCAAGCTGCTCTGCTTCCGAAACGAGGTGTACGCATTCTTCATAGGGAAGAACGGCACTGCCGTGCCGAATATGCTCATCGATGGGAATGACACGCATGAATGAGGGGAGCTTCACCGATTCAGGAAGGCTCCGCATCATACCGGCGAAATCTTCATCCATGACTCGTTTCCACATGTCGAAAAAGTTCTGGTCGGCATTATCCCAGAGAATGCTTGCGTCATGAAACTGGATGATATTCTTGGCCAGCTTATACACTGTTTTCCCGTCACGCTGCGATTTGAACACAGCGCCCTTTTTGAAGAGGGAAGTCAGTACTTCATTCATTCTCGCCGGGGCGCCGCCTGACCTGGCTGCCAGTTCATCCACATGGCCCGGCAGCATGAGGGCCACCCTTGCCTCATCAACAGTGCAGAGAGTTTGCCATACGTTAAAAAGGCTCTCTGAATTGACCAGTCCCATTTTACTGCAGAGATCACGATAAAGATTATCATCAGACATGACAGCCCCCGGTGGTGTTTAATTATATTGACGGTAGAGATCGATTATAAAGCTTCCGGGTATTAAAATCAAGCCCAATTTACAGACCATCATTGATACCTGGAACAGGGGTGAAACAGTATGAAGTGAGCGCAGATAACGGACTCACGGCCATGGAACAGCTTTCACTTTACATGCCGCATGCGAAAGTGAGCTTCTCCTTCTTGAGCCGTTCTATGAGCGCTTCGAGAAACCTGGCGGCATCTTCCTGTATGACGTAATCGGAAATATCAAATATGGGAGCTCCCGGATCGGCATTTACCGATACGATTATTTCAGCATCAACAATGGAGGTTGTGTGTTGTATCTGACCCGATATGCCGAATCCCATGTAGAGCCGGGGCTTCACGGTTTTACCGGTCTGGCCGATCATCCGCTCCAGCCCGCACCAGCCGTTAAAAACGGGGACTCGTGTCGCTCCAACTTCCCCGCCCAGCATCTGTGATAGTTCGAAAAGCCTGTCAAAATTACACTTAGCGCCAAGTCCTCTTCCGCCGGCAACGACTACATCAGCCTGTTCCAGGGGGACCGTGCACCTGTCCCAGCGCCGCGGCGCTTCGCAGTTGACGACCCGAAGCGACGAGGTATCAAACGAATAGGCAAGCTCGATCACATCGGCATGCTGACCGGTCCGTTCCGCTTTTTCAAAGACACCGGGCTGGACCGTGGCTATCTGAGGCCGGCTTTCGGGGCAGATAATCGAGGCTACCATGTTCCCGCTGAAGGCCGGCCTCTTCATGAGCAGCAGCCCCTCTCCATGCTCATCCGAATCGATAATGTCAAGACCGGTGCAATGGGCTGTCAGCCCCGTATGAAAACGCTGGGAAAGACGGGGCGCCAGGTCCGATCCCGCCTCCGTGGAGGGAATGAGTAAAATGGAAGGATTATATTCTTTAATCAGTCCGGTGAAGAGTTCTGGAAATATTTCACTGTTGTAGTGCTTCAGGTCATTGTGACTCATATAAAGAATAAAATCAGGTCCATAGTTCTTTACGTCGGCGAGATATTTTTCAGCCTCAAGCGCCAGGACAACGGCATATACCTTTTCGCCAAGCCTGTCAGCCAGGCCCCTGCCCTTTGTCAACAGCTCTCGGGCTCCCTCAAGCACCCGTTCGTGGTCCTGTATCTCCACGAAGACCATGACGCCTTTACTTTCTCTTCCGCCTTTCTTTTCCATATGCCGCTCTTCCATACATTGAGATAATGTCATCAATACCTGATGATATTATGTTTCTTCAGCCTGACCAGAAGATCCTCTATCTTTTCCTGGATGTTTCCGTTCATTGTTTCCCGTTCCCTGGCGTGGACAAAGGATTCGGACTGGATAACAACCGTCGGTGAACCGGATAACCCGTATTCCTTTTCCGATCCGCCGATATCTTCCATGGTCATCCTTCTGATGGGTTTCTCAAAACAGGTCCGGATATCGGCCAGGGCCGGGAAGCGGACCACGTTAGTGTTTTTATTCACCGACAATATCAGGGGAAGGTCGACCCGTATCTTCTGGTATTCATGTCCGTATAACCGTTCAATGACGGCATGTTTTTCTTCGATATCGATTTTATGAATCTGTGTTATCAGCGGCATACGGAGAAATTCCGAGAGGTGGTATCCCACGCTGGCTGTGCTGCCGTCGACGGCCTCAACGCCGGTGATAACAATATTGAAGGAGCCGAGACCGGCAATGGCACGCGAGAGTATTTTTCCCGTCACGTAGGAGTCGGACCCGGCAAAACGGGAGTCCGAGACGAGCACGGCACTGTCTACACCCATGGCATAGGACTCTTCGAGTATCTCTGCTGCCTGGGGAGGCCCCATGGTTATGGCGGTTACGGTACCGCCGTAGCGCCCCTTAAGAAACAGGGCCATCTCGACGGCATGCATGTCATCGGGATTCATTATATTCGGTATCCTGTCCCGCTCCAGGGTACCCCTGACAGGATCGATTTTAACCATATGGGTGTCGGGCACCTGTTTTATACACACGGCAATAGTAAGCATGGCTCTTTCCCTTGTATTATAACTTGCTGAATTCTTTGAGGATGGCGTTGCCGATAATGATCTTCATAACCTCGGAAGTCCCCTCATATATCTGTGTTATTTTCACATCCCGATAATAACGCTCCACGGGAAGTTCCTTGACATAACCGTATCCGCCGAAAATCTGCAGGGCCTCCTGGCACACATCCAGGGCCGCTCCCGGCGCATAATATTTGCACATGGCCGCTTCGGTCGTATAAGGAAGACCGTTATCCTTATTGCAGGCGGCCTTATAAACGAGAAGCCGGGCAGCCTCAAGCTTCGTCTTCATTTCGGCCAGTTTAAAGGACACTCCCTGGAATGTACCGATTGGCTTATTGAACTGCTTGCGCTCCGTCGCGTACAGGGCCGCCGCTTCATAGGCGGCCATGCCGATACCCAGGGCCTGCGCCGCTATACCGATACGCCCCATATCAAGGGTCTGCATGGATATTTTAAATCCGTCCTCAGGCCGTCCCAGCACATTGGTTTTCGGAACGCGTACGTTGTCCAGTATGAGCTCGGAAACCATATTCCCCCGCATCCCCATCATGTCCTCGATTTTTCCCACGGAAAATCCCCGCATCCCCTTTTCAACGATGAAGATCCCTATGCCCCTGCTCTTCCTGGCTGCGTCAAACACGGCGGCAACGAGAAAAACATCTCCCACGCCGCCATTGGTGACAAAGGCCTTCTGACCGTTCAGAATATAGGCATCACCGTCGTCCGAGGCCGTTGTCTGCACACCGCCTGCGTCAGAACCGGCATTGGGCTCCGTTACGGTAAAACCACCGATCTTTCTCCCCGCAGACAGATCATAGGCGAGACGCTCCTTCTGATCTTCAGTGCCGAATTTCAGCAGGGGGGCCAGGCACACGGAATTATGGACCGTCACTCCCAGTCCTATCGAAGCGCTGACACGCGATATCTCCTCGATGACTATGGCATAACTGACCGTGTCAAGGTCAGCTCCGCCGAAATGCCGGGGAGCCTGTATCCCCCATATATTCAGATTTCCCATGGCGGTCACAATATCGCCGGGAAGAGGCTTTGCCTCGCGGTCCAGGTAGAGCGACCATTCAGCCAGCACTTCCCGGGAGAACTTCCTGATGTGCTTCTGCACCATCTTCTGTGTCTTGGTTAAGCTCAGATCCATGTCTCAATCCCTTATTAAAGTGTTGTCCATTCAAGTATTACTGCAATAAAAAATCAAGTCCATATCGATAAATAGATAACGCTCCGGGGACTCATTTAAAAGGACTGATTCGGCCCGTCCAGTCCATTCCCATGAGCCCGGCAAAATGGACCGTGTTGGCCCGCAGGCGATTACCGAAACTTTCCGGCGTTACCAGCCCCATGCTCCGGAAACCGGCGCTGCGGACCCGCATGGCATGCAATGAATAGTAGAAATATCCCCGTGCCCTGGCGTCATAGAGGAAGAAATAGATCATTTGATATTCACCGGCATTGTTAACCAGCATGCCATATTTTCTCATGGCCTCCAGGGAGATATTTTTGAGTATAAAATCCGACCCATTGCTGATGAGTTCGCTGCGAAATCGCTGATTACCGAAGCGGTTGTCCTGAAACATGAAATAATGCATCCGTTTTTCACGTATATCGCCATAGGAAGGATCGGGAACCGCCGCTGTTGATTCCGGCGAGGATATCCTCCTGCTCTGGATAATGAGGGTTTCTATAACGCCGCCGGTTTTTGAATAATATTTCATGCCACGCAGCCGTGAAAAAGCAAAAAGCATGTTGCTCAGAGCCAGAGGCTCGTTTTTACCCGTTACAAGGGGAAAAAAGGCCTTTTCCTCGGCAAGCAGGTCAAAATCGTTCAAACTTGCGGGAATCAGGTTCGTTACGGGAATATGTATCTTACCCTCTGTCCCTTCCGTCATGACTATTGTACCTTTTTTTACACGGGACCTGGTAATAATCGCACCTTCCCTGAGAAGTTTCATCTCACGGGGAGAAAAAAAGACTTGAAGAGAGTCAATTTCCAGAGAATAAATCACGGACTGCATGAAAAAAACCGCAGTGACAGGCAGGAATAACAGGAGTAAAATGAAGGACAGTCGTTTTTTCATCTCAATTGATACCGGTTTTTGACTTCAAAGAATTCCCTCCATAAGACTAAAAGTCAAGTGAAAGCAAAAATCGTTGACATTTTTCGATTTTTTTTTCATTGTTAAAGGTATAATTACTTATATTGATGTCGAACCGTCAAGACGGGGGATGTATGACCGATAAGACCTATGAGGTCACACCGGTGCAAAGTCCTATCCATAACTATATACAAAAAGGTGCCCCATGAGTTTTATAAGAAAAGTAATGCTGATAGTCGGAATATGCATAGTTCTCAGTGTGGGTTCCTATTTTATCATAAGCATGATATTTGAAAAACTGGAAGACCAGCTCTTTGAAAAATGCAGGATCGAGGCCCTCTCGGGCGCACGGGCCATGAGCGATGTCATGGAATTAATGGTAAAAGCAGGCATGTTGAAAGAGGAGGATATTTTTGATACCAATTATATCCGTATTGAAGGGATTAATCCTCCCAAATACCATACCAGGTATGATCTCATCTTCGATCAGCACATCCAACTCATTCAGGACGAATACCTAAAGGATCCCGATGTGGACTTTGCCATCCTCATCGATAAAAACGGCTATGTACCCACACATAACCTGAAATATTCCCAGCCGTCCACGGGCAAGCTCCAGCACGACCTGTACCACAGCCGTTCCAAGCGTAATTTTGCCACATACCCGGCCATCAAGCAGGCACTGCAGTACAATGGTAATGATACCACCACGCTCATGTACGACCGGGATACGGGTGAAAAGCTGTGGAATATCGGCGCGCCGGTGCGGCTCAATAATCGTCACTGGGGTGCCTTTCTCATCGGCGTATCCATGCAGCGCGTCAATATCATTAAAAATCAGATGCTCATCCTTATTATAGTTACCATCTTCGCCATTATCAGCCTTTCGCTCCTGGCTGCGCTGGCAGTCATGCCCCGGAAGCTCTTCACCGGACCAAGGGACACACCGCAGTATTAATAGCGCTATCACCCATATCCCCATTAATCTTTTATACCTTTTCGTTTCAGTATCTGTATAAAAACGGATACTGAAACGAAACTGCAGATTTTTTACTTGACTTAATCCCATAATAGGATATATTTTAATTTTGATCGGACGACCAATCAATACTACATTCAATGAAATAAAATGAGATAAATGGAGAAGAACCCCGCAACTCCGGGTAACCCAATGAACAGAAAAAAATCCAGCAGGACAATACCCCTGGTGATTACCGCACAGGGAACCTATCGCAAAGCATATTCGATGATTGAAAATATTTTTATTCAGTCCGGTTATGAACCAAAAAAAAACAGCTTTTTCATAAAACCAAATCTTGTTGATGCCTTTCATCCACGCTCCGGGATTGTCACCCACCCTGCCGTTATAGAGGCCATTATACAATACCTTCAGCGCTATTACCCCGGCGCAGAAATAATCATTGGAGACAGCTGCGGTGTTCACGTTTCCTTTGACAGGGTTATCAGAAAAGCCGGATATAGCCATTTTGAAAAAAAATATGGGGTCCGGATTTTGAGTCTCGATACCGTTGAGAGATATTCTCAAAAGTGGAAGCATGGAACACTTAAACTCCCCGCTCTCCTGAAGACGCATGAATACATTAATGTGGCTAAAATGAAAACTCATCTTCAGACCTCGGTTTCCCTGGGAATAAAAAATCAAAAGGGTCTTCTGGACACAAATATAAAAAAAAATTTCCACCGCACCTATGATCTGCATAATTGCATCAGCAGCCTTGCCGATATCGTTCAGCCTGATTTCACCATTATTGATGGAATACTTTCCCTGGAAGGCAATGGCCCTCTGGATACGGGAACCCCAAAAAAAGATACCGGTCTTATCATCGCCTCAACCAGTATGATCGCCGCGGATAACGCGGCCGCCACGATAATGGGATACGACATTAATGAAATCGCACACATGCCGATCGCACAGGGGTTCGAAATAGTCGGTCATTCTCTGGAGAAATGCATGCGGCCTCATGTCAGGCCCAACGAAAAATTCGTGGAGATACTCAACACCCACATCTACATCGATAAAACAATGTGCACACAGTGCGCCGTTCCTTTCAAGGATGCTTTTCGCGACCCGGTCTTTCTTATGAAAGTCATAGGCCTGGGCGGACTCCGCGGAATAAAAAACATAATATTCGGGAAATATTCCGGTTCTATCGATAATCTGGACAACACGATTGGATTCGGTGATTGCACGAGTAAGACAGCCCGAAAGATGGGCTTCCCTACGGTTCAGGGATGCCCTCCCACACCGGAAACTATTAAAAAACACTATATTCAATTTTTAAAGAACAACAAGAAAAAAAAAGGACACTGAACACATGAATGTATCTGTGGTCGTTCTTAGTGAACAAGAAGCTAAAATGTGCAAACCGCATGGGATGTGCGACATGACTTCGACCGCAGGGGGACATTTATATCACAATTTCTCGAGGTTTACTTTTTATCTATTATAGGGATACCGCAATGAATATTAAGCTCAACAAAAAACCCGACCCTGATCTCTGCAAAGAAAAAATATATCTTGTTCGTTTCTTCCGCCGTTCATATCTTTATACCGATGGCATCTCCCATATCATAATCATTCCATTATCAACAATTGTTTTCTACCATGCCGCGAATATTGAAAGCGGGCTTCTATATATATTTCTCGGCGTTGTCGGAACAGGCATACTTCTGTCTTCCGCTTCTTCATACATCATCTGGAGAATTTTAACGGCGCCTCTTACCCTGTATTTCAATCTTCTCTTGAAGTCTGAACCCGTACCCGATGAAATATATGAACGTGCATATAAACGCTACCGTATACTTCCCAAAATAAACACGATAAATATAATACTTCGCTGGGTTGTAATCATGGGCATGATCGTCGGAATAATCAGTTATCTGCTCCACCCTTCCCTGACGCAGATGATCAACATGATCTCGGTGCTGATCATCAACAGTCTTTTCGGAGCTTTATTGTTCTACACAGTAGCCGAAAACATGCTGGCAAAAATAGCGGGCTACGGCTTTTTCAACCGACAGGATAATTCCGATTTTACCTCAAATTCAAGTCTCAGCGGATTTCTGTCAATCGCAGTCATCATAACCCTCACCATCCTTGCCGTTTTTATAACGACGGGAACACATAATTTTATGAACCAAGGCATTAAAAATATTTATATTGAACAGATGAAATTTATAACGGCCGGCAAGGTTTCCGGCCTGGACAATACAACCGTTTTTAACAAGCAATATTATGACATTCTCAGGCAATGGCAAAGCGCTCATTTAATCATTCTGAAAAAAGACGGGACTCTCATTTCCGCCGATGATACATCCATAATCACCGGGAAAGAAATGGCCCTTTACCAAAAAATACAAGATAATAATGATAATGAATTCAGAATACTGTTTAATGACGCATGGAAAATCGGCTTTATTCAAAAACACCGGGAAAATGAAACATCTTTTATTATGACTATTGATGAGACTGAAATCGAAAATCAGGCCTGGCAGATAACATTATTTATAATGATAAGCATGGTTCTCTCCCTTCCTGTTATCTCATTTTTCATACGGTTTATCATAAAGAAAAAACTCTCCATTCTCAATAAAAGTAAAAATGCCCTTATGGAACTATCCAAGGGAAACCTCAACGTAACATTGCATCTCAGCAGTTATGATGAAGTCGGCGAAATGACAACCGGCATAAATATCCTGAAGCAGGCATTCTCAGAAATTATCCGGAACATACAGAATATCGCCGGTTCACTGGCGCTGACTGCCGGTGAAATGTCCTCAACAACAACCTCATTTTCTGAAAATGCCCAGAACCAGTCCGCCTCATCGGAGGAAGTAACTGCCACCGTCGAAGAGATTTCGGCCAGCATTGACGCCATCTCCGGTGACGCCCGATACCAGTATGACCGGCTCTCTTCGCTCACAGACACTATTACCAAGCTCACCCATATAATAAACGACATGGGAGGCAAAATTAAGGAAGGGCAAAACGTCACACGGGATATTTCCAGCAGGGCACAGAAAGGAGAGCAGTCCCTCGGTGAAATTCACTCCATCATGTCAGGTATCAGCGCCGGTTCAGCAAAGATGGGAGAAGTAATAAGCATTATCAATGACATCTCCGACAAAACCAATCTCCTCGCCCTTAATGCAGCCATCGAAGCGGCGCGGGCCGGGGAAGCAGGAAGGGGATTTGCCGTTGTTGCCGACGAAATTTCCAAGCTTGCCGACAAGACTTCCACAAGCCTTTCCGATATCCAGGAACTGATAAAAAACAATGACGCTGAAATCAGGAAAGGAACAGGCAGTATCGATGATTCCACAAACGTGATTAATTCCATTATCGTCGGCGTCAAATCAATCGATGAAATGATACATAATATATCTGAAATAATGGAAAACCAGATGCAGACAAGCACCACGGTCAACCGTGAGGCCGACGAGGTAAAATTACGTTCCGAAGACATCAAGCGGGCTACTGAAGAGCAAAAAACAGCTATTGAGGAAATCGCCAAATCCATGAACAGCATCAACGAACTTACCCAGGAAAACGCTTCAGGCGCCGAGGAACTGTCGGCAGGAGCTGATGCCATGAAAGACGTTGTAATAAAATTGAAACAAGCCGTGGAATTTTTTAAAGTCTGATCCTTCATACTTTCAGCTTATCCTTTTTTCATTAAACTCTTTCCGCCATTGTTACGAAAATAAAAATGGAACAATGGCAGAAAGAAATGCAAATTTTCAGATATATATACGAGCACATCTTCAGAAGCAGGTTTATCCGGCAGACTACCGGGAAGCTTTCCCGCAGCATGCTAATCAAGGTCCTCATAATCGGGATATTCCTTCTCGTATCCCTGGCCTTCGCCACCTATTATATTGAAAAAGACTACCGGGCCTACAGCATCGTCAACGGGGAAAAAGTGGCAACCAGGGAAAGCAATATCAAGACCCTGGAAGATTCCATCTGGTGGAGTTTTGTCACATCCACGACCGTGGGCTATGGAGACTTTTATCCCGTTTCGCGGGCAGGCCGCTTTATGGGAATTCTTCTCATGTTTTTCGGTATGTCGCTCGTGGGGGTCATCACCGGTAACATCGCATCGTTCCTGGTGGAAAAACAGCTTAAGGAGGGGAAGGGATTGAAGGATCTAAAACTGAAAAACCATTTTATCATATGCGGCTGGAAACGCGACATGGTGCAGATACTGCACGATGTCATGGAAAAAAATAAACATTTCCTCCCTTCGGAAATAGTCCTGATCAACATAGCCGATCCTGAAGAGATAGAAAATATCAAGAGCGATGAGCAATTTTCCCAGATCAATTTCATCAGCGGTGATTTTATCGATGAACGGGTGCTTCACCGGGCGAACCTGAAACATGCGCAGAAGGTGCTGGTGCTTGCGGACCGGCTGGTTCCCGGCTCAGTCCAGGAAGTGGATTCCCGCACGGTCATGGCCATTATAACCATTAAATCCATTACAAAATCGGCCTATACCTGTGCCGAGCTCGTGGACAAGAAATTCGAACGATACCTGAAGTTCTCCAACTGTGATGAGATCATTCTCTCCAGTGAATACAACCGGTCACTCATCGCCAATGCCTCGGCGGGAAGCGGCATTTCCCATATCATCAGCGAGCTGCTCAATGTCAACGCCGATGTCTCAATTACAACCCAGGATGTTCCGGATAAGTATATAGGATTGACCTATGATGAGCTATTTTCATTCTACATGAGCAGGAACCGTTCCGTGCTCATAGGCCTGCTGGAAAATACCGGTAACTTCTTCAGCAGGAAAACCGAGGCTATCAGGGATGCGCAGAAGACCCCCGATATTTCCAAACTCGTCGACAACCTCAAGGAAGTAAAAACCCTGGAGGCAAATCAGCCCGTTATCAATCCATATCCCGATTATATCTTGAAAAAATACAGCAAGGCCATTATCATTGAGGGTAGGGAATAATCATGAGTGCCCGCACTACAACCACAGATGAAAGCATCCTCGACAAGCTGAAGCAGGTGGATATCTTCGGCATGTTCTGCCGTGACGAAGAAGCCATGAAGAAAATTCTCGCTATCTGCACAATGCGGAGTTACCGGAAAGGCAAATCCATAATCAAGGAAGGCGAATACGGCGATGAACTCTACATCGTTCTCGACGGTGAAATCGATATCCTGAAAAAAACTCTCCAGAACGAAAAATATACCGTGACAACACTCGATTCCCGCATGGGCGGTATTTATGTGGGAGAAATGGCCCTTATTGACAATGATAAGCGGTCAGCCTCGGTCATTGCCAGAAGCGAATGCCATTGCCTGATCATCAACCGGAAGGATTTTATTAAATTCGGCGATGCCAATCCCGCCATGGGTCTGGCCATCACCAGGGCCATCGCACGCCAGATAAGCCTGTGGCTCAGGAAATCCAATGCCGATGTAATCACACTCTTTTCAGCCCTGGTGGATGAAATAGCTGCTGAAAGCTGACAACACGCCAAAAATACCAGCCCTTTCCATGTACCCTGGCCGGAACGTTTTCCTCATATCAGCATTGGTTCCGACACTCCATAATTTGGAGGCTGTATTTCTTTTATATTGACAGTACAATAAGCCCATGTATCGTGTATTCATGATACGAATAAAAATACCCCTTGCCGCGCTGATCCTGCTTCTGGCACACTCTTTTGCCTGCTCTTCCCGACCGGGATTGGAACACTTTGACCGGCCCGAAGAAAGCAGTAAAGTGGAAATAAAAAATGACGGTACCGCCATCATCCGAAGTATGCATTCAGAAATTGCCATCCGGCAGATACAGGATGAGGAATGGGAAAATCTGATTAAATTCACACCCTTCATAAATAAAAAAAGTGAAATTGCCCAATACAGGGTCCCCCGGCTGAAATTCTTCATGGCATGCCTGAAAAACACCTCGGAACAACCTCTTATACTGGAGAATGTAACACTGTCCTACGGCGACGTCTCAATGGACATCATGGATTCAACGAAGATAAAAGACACGTTCAAGTCAGATATTTTTAAATTTTTCAATTTCGATGAGATTTTAGCTCCCCGGAGACTGGTGACTGAAGAAGAGAACCTTGAAAAGATAAATTTCGATACCGATACGGTTCGCTATGAACTTTCCTTTATCCCTCCTTCAGACAGGCTCATCAGGATAATTACTTTCCCAACCATACCGGTGACGGTCCGTTCTTATCGAATTAATTTTCATCTCAGTTATACCGGTATTAAAAAAATTATTGCATTTGACATGCAAAGATTCGAATATAGGACACGAGGAAAGTATTTTATTGAGAAGAAACAGGAATACGAGGACCTTCCCTGATGAAAATTGACAAGGATCAGATAACAAAAGTTTCCAGACTGGCGCGGCTTGAACTGACGGAAGAGGAGAAACTGGAATTTTCCCGTCAGCTCTCCGATATCATAGAATATGTGGAAAAAATCAAGGAACTCGACACCGCATCCATCGAACCGGCGGACCATATAGTGGAATTGAAAAATGTATTCCGGAGCGATACCGTGGGGCCATCCCTGCCCGTGTCGGAACTGGAAAAAATAGCTCCTTCCTTTGAAAACGGCCATATCGTCGTGCCGAAAATAATTGAAGGATCGTAATGCCCCGGCTTTTTATCGCCCTCACCTTTGATGACAACCTTATTCAGGCAATGCAGGAGCCTCTCTCTTACCTGGGAATATATCAGGCAATACTCAAACCCGTGGAACCACAGAACATGCACATCACGGTTAAATTTCTGGGAGAATGCGGCGATGATATTGCCGGCCCGATAATCGCGGCGTTTCAGCATTTCACGATCGAAGAAAATCCCGTTGCTTTTTCCGCCAGGGGTCTGGGCGCTTTCCCGCGCATAGCGGCGCCTTCGGTGATATGGTGCGGCCTGGATACGGGCCAGGAAATAAACACCCTTCATCGCCGAATTGAACTTTTCTCCGAACCCTTTGGATTTCCGCCGGATGACCGGTCCTTCAAACCGCACCTCACCCTGGCCCGTATCCGGAAAAACAGCCATGCACCCCGAGAACTCGTCGAATATCTGGAAAATAACCGGGCTACGGTTTACTGCACAACCCGTTTTAAAAAACTGGTTCTCTTTAAATCACTATTGACAAAAACAGGCCCCGTTTATACAGAATTACACAATATAGCCCTGCAGTGAGAACAGCGTGCATAAAATGAGGATTTCATGATAGCAGAGATTATTGAAAAACCCCGGGAAGTGTCACTGAACCATTACCTGGTACGCATAGGCCGGTGTCCACAGCCCGCGTATCCAGGCCAGTTTATAAGTATAAAAACAGGCGAGGGCACGGACCCCCTCATCCGCCGCCCCTTTTCCATTTATGATAATAAAGATGATGTCACGGAAATCATCATCCAGGTTGTGGGAAGAGGAACACGGCTCATTTCCGCATCCATGCCGGGTCCCGTGGATATCCTGGGACCACTGGGCAGGGGATTTTCCATGGACGGGGTTAAAAAAGCACTCCTCGTTGGCGGAGGAGTGGGTAATGCCCCCCTCTTTTATCTGGGCAATAAACTGAAAACAAATGGCGCATCCGTCACCTACCTGTACGGATCACGCTCAAAAGACTTCATGTACCTGACAGGGGACTATGAGGCCATGGCCCATACATTCATTACCATGACCGATGACGGAACCGCAGGAAAACGCGGTTTCGTTACGGAGGCAGCCCGGGAAGTTCTGGCATCGGAAAATTTCGACATGGTGTACACCTGCGGCCCCACACCCATGATGGCCGGGATGGTCAGTATAACTCCTGCCCATATTCCCATCGAGGTTTCCCTGGAAAATTATTTCGGCTGCGGCATAGGTCTCTGCGTTGGATGCACAGTGGAAACCACCGGGGGATTCCGCAGAGCCTGTATGGACGGCCCGGTCATGGACGGCAAGAGTATTCTCTGGGATACCCTTACTCACTAAAACAGGAAATAAAATTTTGCATACCCGCCAAAAGTCGCCGCATTAATCCCTTGACAATTCAATTATATAGGTTATTCTTCCCTTAACTTTTAAGTTAAACAAATATCCTTGGAGGAACTATTAATGAAAAATAAGAGAAAATCCTTACTTTTCCTGTTGGCCACACTGACAATTCTCACGGTATTTGCCGTCGGTACCGCTTTTGCCCTTGGCGTAGGCAGCACCGTTAGCAATGTTCAGCTAAAAGACTCAAATGATAAAGCAACAGCCATTCCTGATCTGGGCAATAAAGTAATAACGATTTTCTACAACGATCCCGATGTTGCTGACATCAATGATCCGGCAGGTGATGCCCTTAAAGCCCAGAAGTTCCCGAAAGACAAATACCGCGGTTTGGGGATAGGCAATCTCAAGGATACCTGGAAGCCCAATTCAATCATACGGATGATCGCACGCAAAAAAGAGGCAAAATTCAATTCCACCATTCTCATGGACGAGAACTATGCACTGAAGAAAGCATGGGACCTGGGAAACGCCGACGAGCAGTCATTCTGCATCATCATTGATAAAAATAAAAAAGTTATCTATTTCTATAAAGGAAAAATGAATGCTGCTGAAATTCAGAAAGCCATTGATGCGATAAAAGCCGCTATCAAGTAAGACTGAAAAAACAGTAAAGATATAAACAATAAAAAAAGGGTCCCTTTCAGGGACCCTTTTTTTATTTATCAAATCACCCATGCATATTTACATGGGACTACAATCTCATACGTAATATCGCTTCTCACCATCATTCAAGTCATTAAAGGATTTTTCTGACATGCAATTGAAGTGTACCGTCTGCAGTATTTCATTCTGAGATGCCACATCAATATCGCTCCAGAGAAGGATCATCTCTTTTTTTCCGGCGACAGCAACCTTCACCATATCATCTTCATGATCATAGTAGATACTTTCCAGGTGAACCGTGCTATAAGAATCGCCATTAAAAAGCGGTATATTCATGTCAAGTTCCATATGATCGGCCGACAGGGAGCCCAGCAGATCGGTGATATACTTTCCCTGCAGAATCTGCAGATCAAACATTCTCGATCCTATATCAATGATCATTTCATTAAATTCAGCGTAAAAATCCTTATCTGGTATCTTCATAATTTTTTACCTGCAAGCCGCGCGACGATCATGCTCCCCTGGCAAAACTTATGGCCTTTTTCAAGAATGGATTTATGGACGGTATCTTTTTATTTCTTATTCCTGTATCGTTTAAAATAACAGACCAGCTTTCATCATTCAGATTATCAAGAATATTTTCCAGATCTTCAAGCTGCAGTTCTTCCACACTCTGACCGAACATGATGCCATTGGCAAAATTATTTATATCCCCCACCATATCACCACAAAGAATGCCCTCTTCATCGCAGAATATACTGTTGAGTTTCATGTAAACAGGCTCGTCATTCGGCGAACAACTTGAATCAAGCACCGTGACATTCTTCAGGTAGAGCGGCTCGGACAAATCCCCATTGGCAATTTCACCCATTTTTTCTTTAATGGCACGTATGATATCAGCCTTGTTTTTCTCATGAAGTTCCACAATGACCGTATCTTGTAACATAACTGACATACCCTGCTCCTGGATTATAAATTTAATCGTCCCAATCAAAGGCGACATATTATAACTCTTAATGTATTTTCGGTTGATTTTTCATTTTTGATAACCATTTTTCAGCGCTATTTACTGAATTTATGCATGGGGAAATTTATATTCCCCGTAGCTTCGGTAAAGGAATATCAGTATAAAACAGGTTTCGATATGGAGGATATGAAAATTGACGGGGTGAAACATTAAACCGAGCCGGGTAACTTATTCATTGCGAAGCAGGAAAGTACGACAATTACAAGTAAGAGAAAGAAGGATGATGTGCCGCGAGAGGGATTTGAACCCTCACAGGCGTACGCCCACTAGACCCTGAACCTAGCGTGTCTACCAATTTCACCATCGCGGCATCTAAGATGCTATCCATATAAACTGAAGACGCTATTTGTCAAACAAAATTTAGAGTATACGTTTAAAACAACAGCCGAATGTACATCATCCGGCACATTTGCTGATGGCTGTAATACGAAACTTTTTATTTCCGTCATCAATTTTCAATGTAAACTCTTCACCCATTTTTTTGCCGAGTATAGCCTGTGCTATGGGTGACCGGTATGATAGAATATCCCGCTCAAAATCAGCGTCCCAGGGACCGAGAATCGTATAAATTCTTTTTTCACCCTGTTCCACATCCTCAAAGGATACTATTGTTCCTACAGAAACAATTTCCGTAGACACCTTGGAAAAATCCAGAATTCCCGCCTGTTTCATCTCATTATCCAGTTTGGAGATAGCCATCTCAAGAATAGACTGCTTCTCCATGAGAGCATTGTATTCAACATTTTCCCTCATGTCACCGGTAGCTTCGGCCACTTTGGATAACTCCCTTGACAGCTGTACCATCTCCACGTTTACCATATGATCCAGTTCCGATTTCTTTTTTTCATACCCGTCCTGGGTTACTATAAGACGCTCCACATCGAGATCCAGGACCTCACCGGCAGATGCCTGCTCGCGGGTAAACTCGGGAAACTTCTGTTTAATGTGTGACAGTACTTTTTCCCTTTGCGCTTCTTCGACATAGGGCAGATCGCTGAAAACATCAAAAATTCTTCCGGCAAAGGCCTTGTCATTTTCCTTGATGATATCCCTGAGAACAACAGCATCATTGTCAAAAAGAATATCCATCGCAATGTTTTTCAGCCTGTTGCCCTCGGTCTCAATTTTTTTCAATTCATTCATGAGCCTGAAAAATGTTATTGCAAAGCTCTTCCGGGAATAGTCAAGCCACTGATAATCCCAGATCCTGTTGAAAAGATTCCGGGCCACCCATATAAATATCTCCGGTGACTGTTTCACCCCCGTCATAACGCGGTCAATAAAATTATTGATTATGTTATAGGCATGAGCCCTGATCAGATTATTGATGATATATTTGTGAATTCTCACCGGAGTCTCGAAGAGCATTTCGGCCACCACCTGAGGCCAATCCTCTCTTGATTCCTCGATAAGATTTACAAAATCCTTTTTATAATCATAGGAGCCTATCTTCATTGAAATGAGATGCAGCTCGTTACTTTTCCCAATGAAATCCATAACCTTGGCTTGTATGGCATCGAGCTTGAGCTTCCCTGGGTCCACATATCGCGCCAGATCTTTCAGGATAAAATAGGACAGAATCAGCCTGGTATTGGATTCCCCTTTAACCTCGTCGGTAAAATAATCAATAAAGAACTGAACGACCGAGGCCCCTTCTTTTACTTCTATGTTATTGATAAATTCCAGGGCAATATCAAGACGGGTACCGAAGGAACTGCTCCTGGAAAATTTATCCAGAAGCTCTTCAACGAATGTCACCGGTTTGTCCCGCATGAATATAAGATCTTTTTTCTTTTCAGATACGCCGTAAAGTGGGTCCTTCTTGATTTCGGTTCTGGCCTTGTTCCACCATTTCCCCCAGTTTTTTTCCTCGACATATCGCGGAATCAGTTCCCTTTTGACATCGGCGGCATTTATCTCTCCACCATATGATTTAATAAGAATTTCAAAAAATTGTATGAAATCTTCTTTGAAGAGCTTCATCAGCATTTCAGGATCGTCATACTCCAGGACATAGAGATGATCTGCGGGAATCGGCGTAAGAGACTGCAGTGCCATCTGGACAGACATTTTATGTTCCTGCTTGTCTTTGAAACTGATGACAATGGACTCCATGTCGATATCAATGATTTTTCCCAATTTCCATGAATTATGAAAGGCATAGTTGCCCTTGTCGAAAACAATATTCTTCTCAAAATCCTGTATGGCTAATTTAACCGGCACTTTAAAATTGCTGAGCCGCGACAGTTTGAGAAACTGTTCGAATTGCGAATGATTGCCATATTTGATACGGTATAGCCTGATGAGATCCCGGCGTGCATGGTTATCATCGGGTCTGTAGGCCAATATTTTTTTAATCAGTTCAATGGATTGTGACGGATTTTCCTCGTCACGATACTTGTTTAAAAGCGTCTTGAGTAATGTTGCGGCAAGCTCCTGCTGTTTCGCTTCAGCCAGCATTCTCTCTATTCTCTCAAAGAACGTCACATCCTCCCATGAAAAAGTCACCAGCTTATTCCATAGTGTGACTACCTCATCAAAATCCTTGTTCTTTATAAATCCTTCAATTGCGAGTTTCATGTAATAAATGCTCTTTTCAGAATCCTCATTAATGAGGGCGAAAGCGAGCTTTTTGGCCACCTCGGTGTCGAACCGGTCAATTTTCAGCAGTCCTTCCAGAACGGGAATAGCCTCACGTGCTCTTCCCAGCCTCTCGAGGCTCACAGCCAGGGCACGGAGAGCAACGCTGTTTTCACCATACTCCAGAATCTTCTCGGCGAGTATTTCCACAACAGCCCATTTCTGGCTGTTAATAAAAATATCTATAAGCTTTCTCAGTTGAATGGAATCATCTATGCGATCATTATGGTAACCGATAAGTCCCAGCATATACATGGCGGTGATGGATTCACCTGTTTCCTCAAGATGTTTTCTACAGATAGACTGTGTATCCTGCACCAGCCCTTCAGAAACTACCGAATTGAAAAGATCTTCAAGTATTTTAAATTTGGATATACCAATATCCTTGGGTTCAATCCTCCCCCATTGTTCTTCTTTAAACAGCGATTCCAGTTTCCCCAGCACTTTTTCCTGACCCATACTACCTTCCTGTTTACAAGAATAATATTATACAAATTTATATAAAAAAGAGAAGATTTTCGCGCATATTAAAAATAGAAAATACCCATCATCTCACGATGGGTATTCTCATTTCGGTTAAAGAAGTTATCAAAATATCAGTTACATTTTATTATATGTGAATTCTGATTTCTTTTTGTTACAAAATACCCCTATTGCTGCGGGTTCGTTGTACCACCGCTTTTCCCTTCTTCAAAGGCTTTATGAAGTTCCTGACCGTCAAAGTTTACTTCATACGTATCAGTCAGAACTTTAATCTGATCGAAGAAAAAGAAGGTTTCCTGTGTCAGTTCTTCTGCATGTCTTTCAGACTGACATCGCAACACCAGACGGGTAATTTTGCTCACCCTGGTCTGAGGATATGACTCATAGGACTGGGGAATATTAGCCGGGAGATACACCTTGAGCGGTCTCCACCCGATAAAATTCACAGACCCGAATTTAAGGATATGCGTATCGCCGCGGTAGTCTTTTACCCAGACTTCCAGATCATAGGGATTTCCTCTGCCGTGAACCCAGAGAGATATTGCTTTTGCCTTACCAGGAAGCTGAAGGCCACGCTCCTGCTCATCCTGGCGCGTACTGGGATTATACCGCATTACAGGTTTTCTGCTATGCCAGTCAATCTCTTTAGGCGCGAGGATATGAATAGAGTTATTCCCCGGGTAACGAAACTGGAAACGTACGCCGAGAATTTTTTCCTTTTTCTTGCCCAGATTGGTCAATGAAAATTGCTCTACGGAAAGATCATTGGGACCGCCGCCCATCATTTTCAGATCAAGCACGGGAACCGGGTTCTTCATCTTCAGTTTCTTTTCCGTATCGGCATTAGTGAACTGCTTCGGTTCGGATTTAATAAACCATCCATCGGCCGCAAGTTCCTTTGCCACCAGACTTTCTTCAAAATCTTCAATAACAATGGCCTTCAGTTCATCGCCACTGATATCAGGTTCAACATTCGTAACAATTTTCGAATTGGCGTTCCTGGTTGTCATTATCCCCATAAGGATAATGAATGATACCGTTATTATAAGTGATACTGATCTCTTATATGTATTCATTAAAAGCCTCCCTTCTTATCTTTGCCAAAATTTTACCAAGTATCCTTAATTGTTTCATCACCGGTAAATTCTGAAAGATCAGTTATAATTCTAAATTGATCAAGGTAAAAATAGAATGTACCAGGAACCTCAAATCTATCACATTCAACATAAAACGATACAAAATGCAGATTTTTATCTAGGAGTGCATAACTGGCAGACTGGGGCAGCCATCCCGGAATAATCAATGAACACTCTTTCCATCCCCAGAAATCGAGTCTGCCTATTTTAATTTTATGCAGGTTGCCTCTGTAGTCACGCAGCTTAACAAAAAGCGTGTGTCTCATTTTGCGTCCCAGAACCCACACTTTCAATTCACGTGCCTTGCCCCGAATAATATATTCATTGGGAGGGAAAACCTCAACACGGTCAAATCCACGGTCGAGAAAATATGTTTTTACACCCAGAACATATTCATTTTTATGGGATATGCCATTTTCATCGGTAATTTCAGTTTTAAATTCTCCGGCATTGCCGTCTTCGTCAACGGGTTTTCCATCAGTGTTAACCGGTCTTGGCTTCCCTGGAATTTTACGGATTTTCGTGTCACCCAGCGGACAAGTGGAATCCGCTCTCCAATCCTCGGAGGCTTCAAAATCATTCAGCCAATCTTCCACCAAACCGTCCTGTTTAGTTTTCGGTTTTTGCGTCCCTGCACCCGGCTCGCCCTGTTGAGCATTTACATTTATACTTCCATTACCGAAGAAGAGGATTAACGCCCCTATAAAAATCGATAATGAAGCTAATTTAGCGATCCTTTTCATTGATAACTCCTTTTTGTTAACATTGATTTTTCCCTCTGTATTTCATATGAAGAAAAAATCTACACCTCTCTATAACAACAGTCGGCAAAAGTGTAGAAAAAATTTAGTATTTTATTATACATATTGCTATATTTATTATTATATGTAGTAAAGTCTTTGTCAAGAAAATTATACATTCCATCCGTACCCGGAAAGAATATTATTACAAAAATGCATATAAAAATAAGGGTGATCCTGGAAAATCGCAACAATAACCTTATGCACGTACACATATCTCATGTGTTTCGGGCAAGTCCCGGTTATCGGTAAAATAGTATTGCAAAACTGCATCCCTTTCGTGTTATGGACTTTCTTTAATCTGATGAATCAAACAGGAATTGCCCATGCGACTGAATACTCTCTATAATAATAAATTTGCCGTATCCTTCGAAATTTTTCCACCAAAAACAGCCGAGGGAGAAAATAATCTCTGGAAAGAGCTCGATATTCTGTCCTCGCACAAACCGGATTTCGTTTCTGTCACCTATGGAGCCGGTGGTACGACCAGGGTAAAGACCCTGGAAATCGCTCTTAAAGTACGGGACAAGTATGACATCCCTCCTCTGGTTCATTTTACCTGCGTGGGAGCAGGAAAAAATGAAATTGAAGCGTACCTTCAAGAGGTCAAATCCCATGGAATAGAAAATATCCTGGCCCTGCGAGGCGACCCTCCCATTGGGGAAAGCAGGTTTACACCGCATCCCGATGGTTTTTCCCATGCCAGCGAACTCATCAATTTCATAAAAAGCATCAATGGTTTTACTATTGCGGCGGCAGGTTATCCTGAAGGGCACCTCGAGGCTCCGGACCTGGATACGGATATTGATAATCTTAAAAAAAAGGTCGATGCCGGAGCGCAGTTCATAATTACCCAGTTGTTTTATAACAATGATGCTTTCTACGATTTCATGGACAGGGTTGAAAAAAAAGGCATAGGAGTGCCTATTATACCCGGTATAATGCCCGTGACAAGCCTGGCACAGATCCAGAAAATTACGGGCCTGTGTGGAGCATCGGTTCCCGACAGACTTCTTGACATCCTCAAGAGCTGCTGTTCCAAGGATTCCATTTGTGAAGCGGGTCTGGATTATTCCATTAAACAGTGTCATGAACTTAAAACATGGGGAGTGCCCGGTTTTCATATCTACACCATCAACAAATCCATGGCCGTTACACGCATTATGGACGCATTGGGGCTGGAACCGTAAAAATGTTTTGACTTTTAAATACCGCTGCAGAGAAAGTTAAATTACCATGAGTCGCTCCGATAACATCGATACATCAATCATCAATACACCGGCAAAGGTACTTATAGCCCTGGCAGGCATACTAGCGGGTTTTCTCCTGTCGAGGATATTTATTGTCCCCGTCACAGTCCACGATACTGCCATGGAACCATCGCTGAAAAAGGGCAGCCATGTCATTGTTCTGAAGCATATCACACCCATGACCGGCGATGTTATCCTGGCGGAAAGCCCCGGGGAAAAAGGACGATACTTCCTGAAAAGAGTTATAGCCCTGGAAGGGAACACCGTTGAAATACGCCAGAAGATCATTTACGTGGATAACAAAAAAACAGTTTTTCCCTGGAAGACGATTTCCCGCGACGCAAGAATCTTTCCCATGAACTTCACCAGCAGGGACAATATGGTGGCGGTGAAATTAAAAAGGGGAGAGTATTTCCTTCTCAATGACAACCTGGACATTCCCTCTGACAGCCGTGAACTTGGTCTTTTCACCGGAGACGCCATCAGCGGTAAAGTCGTTTTTTCCTACTGATCATTTCTTCCGCCTCGCTGCTTCAGAAGTTTCGCTTTTTCAAGAATCTGCGATACGCGATGCTCCCATTCAATGGCCATGAGATGAATTCCCTTGATCCCTTCTATAGTCCTGAGTTCATCAACTATCTCGCAACAGACAGTGATTCCCTCTTCAGCGGCCCTTTCTTTTGAGACACCGGCCATCCTCCTTATAAGATGCTCTGGAACAGTTACGCCGGGCACCTGTTCTGCCAGGTATCGTGCCATGCCTGCCGATTTCAGGGGCATGATGCCGGCCAGGATATGGCATCTCTCATGAAGTCCCATATCCACGACGACCTTCATGTAATCCCTGAACCTTTCCATATCGAAAATGCATTGCGTCTGTATAAAATCGGCGCCGGCATCAACCTTCTTTTTAAGGCGCAGGGGACGCATTTCGAAGGGTTCCGCAAAGGGATTCGCCGCGGCCCCGATGAACATCCCCGGCCTGCCCCGGAGTTCATCATCACTGCCCAGAACCTTCCCTTCATCACGCATTCTTTTAATCATACCCAGCATCTGGATGGAATCCACATCGTACACATTCCTGCAGCACTGCTGGTTCCCGAAGGATTGATGGTCACCGCTTATACAGAGGATGTTCCGAATGCCCAGCGCCGAGGCTCCCAGGACATCGCTCTGGATCGCGATACGGTTTCGATCCCGGGCGGTCATCTGCATCACCGGCTCAATGCCCATTCCGGCGAGAATGGATGCAGCGGCTATGCTCGACATGCGCACTATGGCGGTCTGGTTATCGGTTATATTTACGGCATCGACAACGCCGCGAAGCATTTCCCCTTTTTCGCGAATTACTGCGGCGTCATTCCCCCGCGGCGGCCCCAGTTCCCCCGTAACCACGAATTCGCCTGCTTCGAGAAGGGACTCCAGCCTGCTTCCCGTTTTCATACTAGCTGTTCCTCCGTTTTGCCGCGAATCGTTCCAGCACCAGGGTGCGCGGAACCTGGTTTTTCCATATCATGGGTTCCCGTACGGACAGAATATCATCCAGCCTGCCCTGCGCCTTGAGTCTTTCGTAGATGGCACACCAGGCACAATCAGCCGATGAATTGACTTCGCACATTCCCTTCTCGGAACCACCGCAGGGACCATTGAAAATACTCTTGGCGCATCTCGTTACCGGGCAAATACCGCCGGTCCAGGCAAGCTGGCAGTCACCGCAGGAACGGCAGTTTTCCTCGTACCATCCCAGGTCCCGGTTGACGCCGGTAAAAAGAGTATTGAGCGCCGGAAACACGGGAAGCCGGGGATATCGCGCCGCAACGAACTGAACTCCGGCACCGCATGCCATGGAAAGAACCGCGTCGCTCTTTTGCACGAAAGGTTCCAGCTCTTCGGTGAAATCCCTTTCACATTGCCGTTCCACCGTATATCTTTTTATATCAACACCGCTTGTTTCGGACCGCAGGCGTATGGCCAGTTCATCCACCTCGCGCTGTCCGCCGGCCATGCACACTGCCGTGCATCCGGCACACCCGGCCAGGAGAATTTTTTTATGCCCCGCGATCATTTTCATGATCTCTTCAATGGGTTTAATGTGCGCGATTATCATGCCGCTCTCCTTTATGAAATCAACGTGTATCCATTTTTTTGTGACATGCGCCGCACATCAGCGGCCCTGTATTTTCTCTCTTCTTCTGCAAAAGGCGGTGACATCCCACGCACTGCACATGGTAAGCCTCCATGAGGCTCAGGCCCATATTGTTTTTTCCGTTCCCATGACAGCGGGCGCAGCGGATATCACTGTTCTTCTCCACAAGCGCAGACTCGTCCAGTACGTTCACACCTTTTCGAAAGACGTGATGGCAGGACCGGCATGCAGGAACGGCAGCCATGTGAAGGCCGTGGGGAAATGACACGGGGGGTCGCTGCCTGGGATTAAAGTTTTCCTTATCGTCCAGGATTATAGTGTCCGACTGTGCCATGAGAACACAGGTCATGGAGAAAATAAGTATGTATATGAAGATCAATGTTCTTTCCGCGGTCATATCCCCTTCGGTCCTTTTTCATAATCCTCGCTGACGCCGTGTGCGCGGCAGATTGACCGGGCCCAGGCGATCATGGATGAAACATCGATGCCCATGGGACAATAGCATCGGCGGCAGAGCACGCATTTCCCCCAGATAAGGTCCTTCATTTCCTCCAGGTCATCCATGCTGAGCCGTCGCCCTTTTCTGAACATGAGTCCCAGAGAACCCATGGCCTTGAAAGACGGCGTACTGCCGGGATCGCCGTGATTCCGGAAATGAAAACAGCTGTCCGCGCAGGCGCCGCACGATGCGCATACCAAAAGGAAATCCCGCATATATTCCTTCTGACGAAGCATATTCTTCACCAGGGCGGCATCGACCTTTTTGGTCATATCATCCATACAACCCTTCCCTCTCCTTTGCATCGATCATCCAGCTCCGCCTCCCGCCGCCCAGGGCATATTCACCGCCTATCATAAAACGGGTAAAGAAGAAAAAAACCGCATGGGAAAGCCTGCTCCATCCCAACGCTATTATAAGAATTTCACCGCTGAGAATATGAAGAATGATCATCATATCATATGGCCCTGCCTGGTGATAGGCGAGCATTCCCGTAACAAATGGTGCGACAGCGACGGCCAGCGCTGTGTTATCTCCGAATGATGTAAGCATCCTGACCCTTTTCAAAAAAATCCTGCGCAGCAGAAGCAGAAAAGCGGAAGCTATAACCGTCGCAGCAAAAACATCGGCAAGAGCCTCGGGCATAGATAGCGTGCGAAGACGCCACGACTGGAAAAGCAGTACGTTATGGGCCGTTAAAAAAAGGGGAGTCACCATAAGACATCCATGAAACACCGTGGTTACAGCGGCAAGAAATGGATCTCTGCCCGGGAGAGAATTTTTAACAGCAATACGGAAGCGTACGGATAACGGTACCGGGGATCCCGAAGTTGCGCCCGGGCCGGACCATGTTCCCAAAGGCGGAAGGGCATACTTACCGGGCATATCGGATGCAGTCGACATGCGCAGAAGCCGGAATATCTTCAGCACGATACCGGCGAGACCCAGCAGAAGGGAAATCCACAGAATGGGCCCCATAAGCAGTGTGTATATCATTGCATATTTCATTTTATTGCGATTTGACGGCAAAAGCATGAGCCCTGTCAAATATTTTATTTATAAATCCATCATTCAAATTGAAATGTCATTCAGCAGTTTTTTGTTGACACGCTGTCTGTAACAAGGCATACTAGAGACTTCCCCACGCAGAAAACAAGCAGGAGAATACGCATGATCAAAGCAGTTATAATGGCGGGAGGAGAAGGGACACGGCTCAGACCGCTCACCTGCAACAGGGCAAAACCGATGATCCCCGTTATAAACAAACCCGTTATAGAACATGCCCTGAACCTGCTGAAGAACCATGGAATCGTCGATATCACCATCAGCCTTTTCTACCTGCCCGACAACATTCAGAACTATTTTACCGATGGTTCGGACTGGGAAGTCAACATCACCTATTCAGTCGAAGAGACTCCCATGGGTACCGCCGGCGGCGTTAAGCAGGCAATGGGAAGGCATGACGACACGCTTCTCGTTCTCAGCGGCGATGGCATCATCGACTTTGACATTACAGCCATTCTGGCTTATCACCGTGAAAAACAATCTCCCTTCACCATCATCCTGAACCGCGTAAACACTCCCACGGAATACGGCATCGTCATTACCGATAGCGAAGGACGTATTGAAAAATTCCAGGAAAAACCTTCCTGGAGTGAGGTTTTCAGTGATACGGCCAACACAGGCATGTATGTCATAGAGCCTGAGATCATTAATCGGTATATTCCGAAAGACAGGAAATTCGACTTTTCCATGGACCTCTTTCCCCTGCTGCGGAAAAAAAATATCCCGCTTTTCGGATATATAGCCGAGGGGTACTGGTGCGATGTGGGGAATCTCACTTCCTACAGAGACGTACATCACGACATCCTCGACGGACTTGTAAAGATCCAGATGCCAGGCACAAAAATCAGCAACAGGATCTGGGTGGGCAGAGACGTTGAGATCGATCCCGAATCGGTTATCAAGGGACCGGTTCTTCTCGGTGATTTTGTCCGGGTCAAAAAGGGCGCCGAAATAGCGGAATTCTCCGTCATCGGCAACAACTGCGTCATCGAAGAGAGCGCCTCGATCAGAAGAAGCGTCATTCTTCACAGCACAATTATCGGGCCCAAGAGCGAGCTGCGGGGCGCCCTGATCGGCAAACGATGCGTACTCCAGGAAAACGTCTCGGTCAATGAAGGAGCCGTCGTAAGCGATGACTGCCTGCTGGGCAACAATGTTTATATACCGGCAGGAACGCGCGTATGGCCCGACAAGATCATCGAGGACGGGACAAGGCTCAACACAGATCTTATATGGGGACAGACCGAGAAAAAGACACTGTTCAGTACCGAAGGAATCGTGGGAACCTTTAATATAAAGATAACGCCTGAATTCAGCGCAAAACTCGGTTCGGCCCTGGGCGCATACCTGGGAAAGAACGCGAAAATAATCGTCAGCAAGGACACCACGACGGCTTCACACATAATAATGCAACCCTTCATTTCGGGACTTCTTTCCATGGGCGTTGATGTCTATGATATGGAGGTTGAATCGGTACCCATTAACCGGTATTCAACTCGCTTCGTCAAGGCCGACATGGGCTGTTATATACAGATTTCACCCCTGACGGGGCTCCAATTCATACAGATACGGCTGTTCGACAAACATGGATTCGAGATTTCACCCAACGCTGAAAAAAAAATAGAAAACATATTTTACCGCGGTGACTTTCCACGGAAAGAGGCCTTTGAAACAGGGCAGGTCATTTATCCCGCACACCACATCGAATCGTATATCAAAAATGTGAAGAATTATGTTGATGCCGCAGTTCTCAGAAAGAAACGATGGAAAATCATCCTGGATTGTTTCCACGGTACGGCATCACACGTATTCCCCGATTTGCTCGACGACTTCGGATTCGAAACAACATTGATGCGCGGACAGATGAAAAGATTCGCCGGCGAAGAAGATACAAAAACCGCAACCAGGAAAGCGGTAAACAATATTGTCAGGATGGCTAAAATCAACCGGGATATAGGCGTTATGATCGGTCCCCATGGAATAAACGTCAGCATCATTGACGAACTGGGGAACATTCTCACCGATGACGATATCAGTCTCATTCTTTCTCTTTATTATCTTAAATATAAGGACACGGAAATAATCAACGTCCCGGTAACTACATCAAGGACCATAGAAAAAATGATTATTGCCAATAACGGTACAGTCAACCGAATCAGCTCAAAGACAAAAGCGCCGCAGAATGTGACTGACATATTCTACGGAGATGAGGACGGCAGCCGGTATCCCTATCTCGAACAGGCTTATGATCCCATGATTACTTTTCTCCGGGTCATGAAATTCCTGGCACTCGAGGATAGATCCCTCCATGAAATCAAGGATTCGCTTCCCAAAAGTAATCTGGTGAACATAACCATTCCGTGCACCTCCGAGGAGAAAGCCGCGGTCATGAGAATGCTCACAGCCGATACGGATCCATCAAAGATCGAATTGATCGATGGAATAAAAATTTCAGAAGAAGACTCCTGGATACTGGTCCTTCCCGACGCAACACAGCCCATTCTGCATCTCTATGCCGAGGGTGACACCATAGAAAAACGAGATCGTCTTATCGACGAGTATTCGGTCAAAATTAAAAAATTCAAGACAAGCCTGTCCTGACACAATAAGGTCATCAATATTTCTAAAGGAGATTTTATGCATCCAATTAATAAAGAAAGACTCATTTCGACATTCATGGAACTGGCTTCCATATCCTCACCATCGTGGAAGGAACATGAAGTACTGGATTATATTACGGATCGGTTTACCTCCCTGGGAATACCCTATAAAAAGCATGTCTGCAGCGGCTCCTTCAATCTGCTGGCTACGGCACGCGGCACATCCGAAAAGAAACCGATTCTCCTCTCGGCCCACACTGACACAGTGGTTCCCTGTGATTCAGTCAAACCGGTCATAAGCGGAAATAGAATCATGTCAGATGGAACTTCCATCCTCGGCAGCGATGACAAAGCGGCCATCGCCATGTTCATCGAGGCCCTTGAAATTGCCAGGGAAACCAGACTTCCCCACGGACCGGTGGAAATACTGCTTTCCTGCGCTGAAGAGCTGGGCCTTCTCGGTATAAAAAATTTTGACATGGGCGTGATCAAATCAAAACGGGCCTTTGTTTTCGACAGCGGCGGACGAGTTGGTAAAATAGTAATTAAAGCCCCCTATCATTCGTCAATGGAAATCACCATAAAAGGAAAGGCCGCCCACGCGGGCATGGAACCGGAAAAAGGCATCAGCGCCATTTCCGTTCTTGCGGCAATTATTGCCGCACTCCCCAATGGAAGAATCGACGATGTCACCACAATGAATGTGGGAATTATTTCCGGCGGGAGGGCAACCAATATCGTAGCCGAGGAGGCATTCTGTAAACTTGAAGTCCGTTCCATTGATAAAAAGAAAATGCTCATGGTGGAAAAAAAGATTCGCGAAACCATCAGCGATATAACAAAAGAATCAGGCGCCAGGGCCGTTATTCACCGCGAACTGGAATATCCCGGTTTCTCGATCAGCGAAGAATCAGACATAGCAAAATTTACCTGCAAAGCCCTTACGAATATCGGGATCAGGCCGGAATTTGAGATTTCCGGCGGAGGAAGTGACACCAATATACTCAACAGGGCCGGCATACGTGCCATAAACCTGTCCTGCGGCATGCAGAAGGTCCATACGACGGGAGAATTCATCACTATAAAGGATCTGGTAAACGGAACAAGACTGGTGTTATCTCTTATAGAAATGGCCTGAACAGGTCTGTTCACCGGGTCATTTTTACGATAAAATAAGCACCGCAAAGAAGCGTAAAGGGCATGCTGAGAAAGTAAAAGGCCATTTCTTTTTTTTCCACAACGGCCTGTTCATATATCCTTTTACCGAAATAGTTGATATGGTAGTTGGCGGGATTCTTTGCTCTGCGGTAAATATTTATTCCAATCCGCACTTTTACCGCAACCAGGAAAAGAAAGATAAATCCCGACTCCAGGATCAGGATAAAATCCACATTCAGCTGTTTTAATATTCCCGGACTTGAAAGCACGATGACGGCCAATATCATCGCCGTAAAAATATTAGTAAAGGTCGTAACAATAAAACCACGAAAGTCATTATTCGATTTACTGGAGATGTAGCCGATCATATATTTGATATGGATAAGAATGGAGAGCTGCGTTAAAAATATGAGGGAAAGCACCAGGAGGACTTTCATACTATTTACTGCTATATCCATTTCTCGGAAAGGACAAAAGCATAGAACCGGAATATAATATCTTTCTATTTCTAAACAACATCTGTTACCCGTGGGTCATAAATAATAAAGAACCGGAGGATTCATATTTCCTCACAACAGGGAGCACAACACCATAAAAGACCGATATACACTGATTTCATGCCGCCCCGTCGCTTCAGACAATACACATTCAACTTCCTATTTCGGCTGCCGGAGATATTCAGGTCCTAATCACTTACCGGAACAAAATTCGCAGCTTCCTTGATGAGTTGTTTGGTGACTTCAAGAATAAGGGGGTCCTTGCTGTCCTTGCAGTATACCGATTGATTTATAATGGGGCTCATACGCGTCACACCCTGGTTCCGGTAATTCAGCTCAAACACAAGGTCAGCACCACTACTGCTTATTGAAAAGAAAAAATTCATCTGCTCCGAGGTTTCATCATCGGCATCCACAAGAAAAACACGGAAACCATTTTTCCATCTTCTTACACGGTCAGAATTCTGCTGGAGGACCTTGATATATTCAATCGCCTCCTTATTGGGATTGACCTCATCCTGCTTGCCGTTTAAGATATCTTCCTTCAGCTTTTTAAATTTTTCCTCGGTAAATTCATTTCGGGGTCTGGCTGAATATTTAAAACTATCCCTATCCACGAAATATCGTACAACAAGGTCAACTTTACCATCGGAATTACGGTCCTGTATGAGTGTTATTTCACGCTGACCTGCCTTGAATTTCCCTATTACAACATTTGTTTCAACATCAATACTCTGAATAAAGGCATAATCTTCATTGGTTTTAGGAACAGGAAGCTTTTTCAGATCACTTATTTTTAATGGAATTTTTGCTATGTATACGCCCCTTTCCACATTAGCCTGTATAGGCCCTCTCCCGCCGGCGGACCAAAGGGCAACACCACCGATTAAAACAATGAATCCCGTTATCAGACTAATAATTGATCTTTTCAAAATAATTCCTCCCTTACTGTGAATAATTTCCATACAATTTATAGGTACCTTTTTAAAAATAAGGCTTTTCCGCTGATAGCACATGTTCGGGAACGTTTATAATGCAGCAAACTATTCCCCTTCAATAACCACACCACGCTGCCACGTGTTTGGCATTAAATTACAGGTGCGTGTAATATTAATCAAGTCAGATTTCGCTGTAAATTAAAAAAATAATATTGCCAGTGTTGTCACATAAAAAGACCGCCCGGCAATGCCCAGCAAAACACTGAGGGCATCACCCATGCGGTCCCTTGTATTTAGACAATTTTACAGGAAAATGAGGGATTAGAGCTGCTCCCCCGTATCCAGATCAAGATTTTTCGTTCCCTTGGAGGTAAAAACCGCCAGCTTATCTTCCTTTAATTCCAGTTTACCCTCATTTTCAATATTTTTACGCCAGAGGACCGGTCCTTCCGTTGAGGCGCAATACACGTAATCACCTGAAGCAATGTAAATTTTATCATCTTTCTTTATGGGATTCTCCACAACCTTTCCTTCCCAGAGAACCTTGCCGTTTTTGATAAAATATATTTCATAGCGGGTAACCAGAAGCCTTCCATCGGGTTTCGGCATTTCCTTTTCCTGCTTTATGACCGTAGCAATCTCCCTTATGACCTCCACGGGTTTTACTTTCACCTCTATCATCTCTTTATTCTCTTTCTGGAAATCCTCGACGGCGAATTTTTCTATCATTTTATCTGAAATCACCACCTCATTCCTGGCCTGCACGATGACAGCCGTGATGGCCTCCTCAGGGGCCTTTGCCGTTTCAGCGGCGAGAATTTTCTCAACAACCGCTTCCGCCTTTGTCACTTCTTTTTCCGTAATGACAATTTTCCTTTCCTGTTCAAGGGCAGGCGCGGCTTCCAAAACCCTGTCCATGCTTTCCTCGAGCTGTTTGATGCGTCTCGCCACTTTTACTTTGCCATTGAAAACCTTAATTCGCGTTGTCTTCATTGCATCGGCTTCAATAGTAAATGTCGTCCCCCGCACCGCAGCAACGGCCGTGGGTGTTTTTACAATAAATTTTTCAGACTTAAGAAGCTTCTTGGGCTTGCACAACATCTTCCCCACGCCCAGTCCCACGGTCGTATCCTCCATATCCCCTCTTCTCATTAAATTGGAAATAGTAGCATTTGATTTTTCTTTGATCCGGATAATGGAACCGCCGATGCGCACATCGCAGAATGAATCTGCACCGGTTACTATTAAATCCTTTTCCTTGATCAATGAACCTATTTCCACGGCGATATTATTTTTCAAGACATCACCGAGCATGAAAGTGATCATGGCGTATTCGTCTACCTGCTCTTTGGAGCAGCTGAAAAAACCGGTTAACAGGGCTATTGAGATCAGAGCAATTGTTTTTTTCAAAGGAAACCTCCTTACGTGGATCACTATAAGTGATGGTTGATGCAGCTGAATAAGTGATCGGCATACAAACCTTATATCGCACATGTGTGCCTATGATACCATAATAAATTCAAGATAATGACAATAAAATAGTAAAAAAATGATTTTTTGCATTTATTTTCCTTTACTGAGCCTGAAAAGAGGATAATTATACACAAAGAAACTACAATTGTCAAGCTGTAGAGCAGCATAGCTTACGGTAAAAAAAAATTGCCCGCAGAATTGACACTACTCACTACAATCATGAATGATAAATTAAAGAATGTATTAACCTGGTCAATTATCGGCGATGCCCTGGGAACGCCTCTTGACGGGATGGGAAAAGCCCATATCCGTGCGGTCTTTGGCGATATTTCCGGCTACATCGATCCATCCCCGGCCCTAAAAGGGAAGATGCAGAAATGGAAAAAGCCGGGACTTTATTCATCCATTTCACAAATGCAGATACTCATGGCCGCAAGCACAAAGAGAAGCACCGTCGATCATAAGGCTTTCATGGAACTGATACGGCAGGCTCCGGAAAACGCTGAAACCGGGACCCGTATTTTTCGCTATCCCGACCCGACGGAAAGCGGCCTTATCCTCTCCGGAATGGAAACCGGTGACAGGACCGGCAGCTCTTTAACCAGTGCAAGAATCATTCCCCTGGTGATCCCTTCCGCATTAAAGACAAAAGACCCCCATACCGCTGCTCTGAACGCGGCCCGTATTTTAAGACCGGCAACTGATGACGCCATGACCGTCTCGGGAGGCATGATCATGGCCCTTCTTACGGCAAGCATGGGCAGTGACAGGGAATCATCTCCCGAAAATATACTCCATGACAGCATCACAGTGATAAACGAATGGCTTGCCGCAGTGGAACCATCCCCGCATATTCTCTTTGAGATGGGATATAATCCCGATTCCCTGTTAAAGGCGGCACATTACTACAGGAATCTCATTGATGCCGTTAAAGAAAAAAAAGATTTGGGGATTGCAGAAAAGGTTATCGTTGCCGCCGTGAATACTACTTTGAAAACCCCTTCCACCAGGGCAACCATCAATCATCCCCTGGCCATCATTCCCTTCGCTCTTTTCCTGCTGTATAATTTACACCGGGATCCCGAATCGCTTCTTTTTCGCGTCGTGCAGGAAGGGGGAAATTCGGCAGCCCTTGCCGCCATTACGGGTGCGCTGGCAGGCTGTTATTTTGACAGCAGTATCGTTCCCGGTATTTTACAGCAGGGTTTGGTAAACCGAAAAAGAATTCACATTCTCCTCGAAGATATATCATCGGGAAAACTGCCGAAAGACTTACTCCTGGATTTTCTACAATCCGAAGCGTCACTCACCACAAAGATGCAACAGGAATTGAAGGCAAAACTGAAACACCAGAAGGAGCCTGCGGAGAAAAAGAAAAAAACACCTCACAACCGGGAACAGGAACTGGCAAAGCATGTAGTGGAAAGCTGGACAAAAATTGACCGTGCCCGTTACAAAAAGGAGCTTCGCAAAAAGCCATAAATTTGTATATTCCGTTGTTTATATGAATAAAACATTTGACAAATTGCCAATAAAATAGTAAATATAGCATAGTAATGCCCGTTGATACAAAAGGATTATTGTGTCTTTTGAACACGCTCAGGGAGGAATTTAATGATACGTAAAATCACCAGATCGCTGGCCCTTTTGTGTACTCTGATTATAATACTGCAATTTACCGAAGCACATTCCGGCGATATCCCCTTCAGAATAATGGAAATTGAAAATCTTTCACGATACAATGAAGACAGAGTTGCCTACCAGCATGTGGAAAAAGATATTTCCATGGCTATTGATAATTCCATCACCTGTCTGCTCATTGTTAAAGACAGTAAAATCTATCTCTTCAGAGACGGTTACGACAGTCCCGAGGATGTGGAGACGCAGCGCCTTATCCTTGAAATGGAAAACCGCCTCATCCCGGATCTCTGGAAGAATAAAATAGACAGCAAGCCCGACTATGTACGGATAACGGACCGCCGCGTTGAAATGATGAAAAACGTCACCCAGGAATTCGTTACAAACAATTTTGGTGAATTTTATACCAGTGTACGGTCTAACTTTTTACAGAAGCACGTTAATATTTTCAAGGCAATGATGATTAACAGAAGGGAATCGGGCCTGTACGTTGAAAGACATCCATTACCCAAGAAAGTATATGATGACGGCCCCACTAAATATTTCACATCGGTTACAGCAAAGACCATGGATGAAAAAATTTATTATGCCGAAGATGGCGACGGTGATAATATAACCGAAACCTTCACGGTTCATATACCCGATGGATTTAACTGGGGCTTTAAATCAGGGCCCAATATTATCTTCATCTACAGCAACAAGCAGGAAGATGTTAAAAATATTATTGGCAAACTGGCTTACGAAGCCTATTATGGCAGCCCGGAAGAGGGGGAACTGATTAAAAAAGAATTCCCCGATCAGAATCAGGTTAATGAAATGATAGACGATATCTACAAAACCGTTGATCCTTATGTTGACCAGATTGAAAAGAGGCAACACAAATAGCATTCTGTAAATTATTGACAGTATATGAAATAAAAAAGGGCCTAACGGCCCTTTTTTATTTCATATACTATTCGCTGTTTATCGTATATGCCTGAACATATGAGCCTGGGGGATATCATCGCGTGGCGGAAGAAAATCCAATGGATTAAGGGGGATATCATTATACCTGATTTCAAAATGAAGATGGTTTCCCGTTGAGTTCCCCGTGCTTCCCACAAAACCGATTATCTGTCCTTTCCTTACATAGTCTCCATTTTTAATGAGAATGACCGAATTATGGGAATAGCGGGTAAAAAAATTATTCCTGTGTTCCACGTATATTGTCTTGCCATGGCCTTCTGCATAACCGGTATATACGATTTTACCATCCATGGCGGCAACAATTATTGATCCTTTGGTAGCGGGCATATCAGCACCTGTATGCAGTTGGCCCCAGCGTATACCAAACGGTGAACTTATTCTCTCCGCTTTTGCCAGCGGCCATATAAATTCATCCTGTTTGCTCAACGACTCTTCTCTGGTTATACCCTTCGCACCAAGGTTCTGAAGGTACGTCTCTGAAAAGGGGATAAAGATATAATCACTGCTCCTGTACCTCGGTCCATTCAACTCATCCACGTCCTGAATGGATATGCCGTATTTTTCCGTGACTGCCTGTAATTTCTTTCTGGACTCAAACATCATCCAGCATCCCAGCTTTCCCCTGTATTGCTGTATATATTCATTATCAATATATATTTTCTCTCCGGCAAAGGCTCCGGAATAAATGCTTAGCACAATTGATAGTATCAGAAGTATTCGTTGCCTCATTATAAAAAATAGACCCCCATTTTAAAAATAATTAACATAGAGAGGTGACAAAGAGACTTTGCAAATCACCTTGAAGATATATCCTTACGGAAACAAACAATGTAGAATTCAGATTTCCCATTACTGGAACGAGATATTAAAACATCCCCGCAACGTATGACTGACAAGCACATCAATAATCATTATTCTGATTGAACAAATTGGCAGAGGCGAAAAAAAAGTTGCATTATGGCACTACATTCCTCTGAATTTGTCAAGAATATTTATTTAAAATATGCCTACACCTAACGCACTCCCATGATAAGAGATTCTATATAGTCAGGAGAATAATTTCTTTTCACATGTTGCCTGTTCAGGCAGTAATTATCCCTCGTGATCACATTGGATCCGTAATCGGTAGAAAAGACTCTATCATACCCTGAATTGATAGCCATTTCAACAATTCCAGCATCATACCTTCCATACGGGAAAGCGTAATAGTCTATCTTTTTATCAAGGTAGAGCTCCATAATTCTTCCTGCCAGATGTATTTCCTCAAAGAGCCGCATTCTTGAATCCAGGTCCCCCGCTTCTGAAAATTCCGTCAGATCCTCATGGCTCTGTGAATGACATTGAATGTCCACAAGAGATCTGTCCATTTCCATTAATTTTTTCCAGGTGATCATTTTCTTTGATCGGGAATGAACAAAATCCGTATAAACAAAGAGAGTCACAGGATAATTGAATTCCATGACGAGTGGCCATAATTTTTCGTACATGGACAGAAAACCATCGTCAAAGGTTAATACTATAACTTTATCATCAAAGGGAACAGGATTCTCCAGTCGTTCAATCAATTCATGCAGTGGGATTACCCTGATATTTTTTTCCCTGATAAGCTGAAAATGGGACCGCAATACATCACTATTCACTGAGAATGGGCCTTTACCGTCTATATTATGATACAGCAATATAGGGACGGCCAGGAGGCGTGAGCGGATTTCTCTCTCTTTGTGCTTCCACTGTATCGTTTTTTCATCGGTAGTGGACAATATACCGCTGTAAATGTACAGTGCCGAGGCGAGGGATATAAAAAGAAATATTAATAACACTATATACTTTTTCATGAGGCTCCTTTCAGCCTGTTTGTCTTTTGCAGGTACTTTAAAAAACCGGTACTTACAACAACCAAATAATGTTAACTGCCTGTCCTATATTGCGCTCTGAAAGGGACATCATTTACATCGCTTCTAGGAGTCCCCTTTTATGTATCGAAACATTGTGCTGATAAGTTTACAGGATATTTCCTTTGTTACTTCTACACATGTATCATGTTCCGGATATTATGAAGCGGTGTAGAAAAAATGAAAATGACCACCTCTTCCCCGTAATTCTCTTTACAAAATTAATTGACGCGGGTATAGTATCACCGATAATCAATATAAAGAAAGAGGAACCTGCCATGATCACCTTCACGAAAATGCACGGCACCGGCAATGATTATATCTATATAGATAACAGGGACAACCGGATTAAAAAACCGAATGAACTGGCACAGGAAATGAGTGACAGGCATTACGGCATCGGCGGTGATGGACTCATTCTAATCATGAAATCGCCAACATCTGATTTCAGAATGAGAATGTTCAACGCTGACGGCAGCGAAGCGGAGATGTGTGGCAACGGGATTCGCTGTTTCGCCAAATATGTTTTTGATCACGGACTGACGGAGAAAAAAAGTCTGGATATCGAGACCCTGGCCGGCATCAAGCATCTGGAACTTACAATCCATAATAAAAAAGTTACATCGGTCATGGTCGACATGGGAGAACCCATACTGCGTCGTGACAGGATACCCATGTTGGGAAAACCGGGCATGGTGGTCAGCGAGACCCTGCAGCTTCCCGACGGTGCCAGTTTTGAAATCACGGCCCTCTCCATGGGAAATCCCCATTCGGTTATATTCGTAGAGGATGTAGAGCGTTTCCCCGTAGAAAAATACGGTCCCATTATCGAGAATCATGATTTTTTTCCCCAGCGGACCAATGTTGAATTCGTTCAGATAGTCACCAGGGATGAAGTGATTCAGAGAACCTGGGAAAGGGGATCGGGGGAAACCCTCGCGTGCGGTACAGGGGCCTCAGCTGTCACCGTCGCCTCGATTATTACAAAGCAGACGGACCGGCAGCTTACCATACACCTGCGGGGAGGCGATCTCAGAACCGAATGGCGGGAGGAAACAAACCGCGTATACATGACCGGCCCTGCCGTGGAGGTATTTCAGGGGCAATGGCCGGCCTGATTTCTCCTGTGTTTATTATTCAAAACCATCCACAACAATAACTTCGTTAAACCCTTCAGTTTTTGAAGGAAGTTCCTTTTTCAGATTGAGACTGGTCAGGACATGGGCTGGAACCTGGATAGCATTGTTTTTATTCTTTTCGATACAAACCTCCAGGGGCGTGTTGAGAAAAACTATTCCGATCGTTTTTTTCAGTTCTTTGGCAAGGGAAATAAAACGCTTCCTGGATTTTTCGTTGGTAAAGGTGTTAATAATAACAACCTTTTTCTTATCATGAAGAAATTGTTCTACGAGCCGACGTTCCACATGCTTTACCATAAAATCGGTCTCTTCGGAAAAATGCTGAGATTCCCAGGGCATTCCAAAATTCGTCATTTCAAATATCAGCTTCCGCAGTTCCGAACGGCTTACGCGGTACCGGTCCTTGCCCATAAAATATTTTTTCGTGAATTCTGTTTTTCCTGAACCGTACAGACCGCCCACCAATACGATATCAAGAGAATGGAATGGGGTAATATTCATTATTCGATCTCACCTTTTTGCCGGATTTCAGGTCAACTGCACCAAAAAATCAGGACTAAATTTTGGATCACCATACATCTCGGTAAAAGAATATATAACCTTTTTTAAATATCAATTACATTTTTCTCATAATTCTCCCGATATTTTTCAATCAATACGTCAATAAAATGTTGCATTGCCAAAAAATTAATAATATCTTGGTTAAACACATAAAATTATTTAATTTACCGTAAAGTTAATAATGAGGGAACTTCGATAAATCATTTGATGGATATTTCCCTGCGGGCACAATATTTGAAAAACAAGATTTTTCAATCTGCCCATAAAGAAACAATTTCAGGAAAAAAATGGCAAGCCGGGTTATCATAGAAAAGGTCCACCTGATTCCTCATTTTCATTTTGATTTCGAATGGTGGAAAGAGGAGCCCTATCATGAGGATGACGCCGTGCTCATCATGGAAAAAGCTTTTAACCTGATGCGGAAATTCCCTTCTTTTACCTATGTCATCGACACCATTCTTCCCCTGAAACGATATCTCGAAAAATATCCCCATGGACTTGAAGAGATACAATCATTCATACGTGAAGGACGGCTTGAACTGGTAGGCGGCACCATCGTATCACCCGATGAGCACCTTCCCACAACAGAAGGGCTCATCCGCCAGTTTTATGAGGGCGAAAAATGGTATCATGAACTCATGGGAGTACATGTTTCAACGGCCTGGGAAATAGACGAGTTTTCCCATCCTGCACAGCTGCCCCAGATTCTGGCGCTCAATAATATCCGCGCCGTAGTCTTTTCCAGGGGAGTGAAGCCCTACTACGCGCGACACCCGGTTCTTTTCCGATGGAGTGATCCTGCCGGAATCCGCACCATCCTGGCTTACTGGTGGGCAGGTCACTACAGTACATGCCTTCCCACCAAGAAGACTACGCTGCTAAATATCATGAAATTTACCAGGGACATGCGGGCCCGCATTGAATATGAAGGCCGACGCTCTCCCGTCTCAACCATCATGATCCCCCTGGGCGGGGATTTTACCTTTCCTCACGAGGACTGGATAGCCTTCGTCGAGCACTGGAACAAACACGAAAAAGTAAAGCTGGAATTCTCCACTCCTTCGCGATACTTTGATGTTGTTGAGGGAGAAGAATTACCGATCCATAGAGGGGGATATGGCCCCGTTTTCAACGGCGTATTCTCTTCACGGGAATTGCTAAAACAGCGCTCACGGTACATGGAAAACCGCATTGTTGCAGAAGAAAAAAAGACTTCTATATGTTCACTGCGGGGAATGGATTTCCCTGCCGAATCATTACGCGATGCCTGGCGTCTTATCCTGAAAAGCGATTTTCACGATACCATCTGCGGCACCGGTACAGACCGGGTCTACCGGAAATCCCTGGAACGCTATCGCAATGCCGAATACATACTGAACGCCATCAGGGACGAACGGCGCGCTTTCCTGTCGGGAATCATCGAAAAGAAAGGGTGGTATGCCTTTAATCCCCTGAGCTGGTCCAGGGAAGAATCTATCATTATCGACGGTCACCGCAATCTTGTGAAGATACCGGCTCTGGGGCTCCACCGTCTCGTTGAGATCGACCGCGAGGATACGCTGCAGATAACGCAGAATTCCCTGGAAAACGAATTTGTCAAGGTCCATGTCGATCCCGCAACGGGGTCCATCAATATTTTCGACAAGACACAAAAAATTTTCATCTTCAATCGTCAGGAAAACAACCTGAAGGTCGAGGACGATGTGGGCAACCTGTGGGTTACCATACCCACCGGCAGGGAATACGCTCTTGATCTCAAGGAACTGGAGGTCCAGCGCCTTAAAAAATTCGAGGCCGAAATCTCTATCACCCTCAAAAATGAATTTGTAACTATTGACAAGAAAATATTGCTCCAGGCCGGAAGAAAGCGCATCGATGTAATGACGGGCATCACCTTCTCCGGAAAGGATAAGAGGATCGATGAGACCTTTCCCTTTTCCTTTCCCGGAACATGGTATATCGAAGAACCGGCCTGGATAACGGAAAAAAGCTCCGGCATATTCCCCGTCCAGAATTTTGTCCTCTACAGCGAAGGCGACTATAATGTTGGCATCATCAATTGCGGCATACCCGGGCATTCTCTCGAGGACAACACCTGCCGCATGATTCTTCTCCGCAGCGTATCCATTTTTTCCTGGGCCTTTTTCAAGTGGCTGGGAAAAAATTTCCGCCTTATATTCAAAGTAGCGCAGAAATCGCTTGCGGCCATGTTCGAAGGACTTAAAACATTTGAATATCCCCTGTATCCCATTCACGGTATCATACTGCGCGACTGGGCGTCGGAAGGAACCAACACGGGATTCGGCACACTGGATCTTAAAAGTCATCTGAAGGCCCACCTGACTTTTTACCGCGAGGCTCAGAGCTGGGAGCGCGGTGAACACTTTTTCCGCTACGCCATAGTTCCCGGCGTGAAGGACGTGGAAGAAATAATACGCCTGAGCCGTGAACTGAACAATCCCCTCACGCCCTTCCCCCTGCCGGGAGGCGGCAGCGAGGAAAGCCTTTCCCTGATAGAGGGGGATCTTGACGGAATAATGATTACGGCATTTCATCCACACAACGGAGGCTACCTCCTCCGCTGCCGCGATATTACCGGAACAACCCACGAGGCCTCTGTCATTCTTAATTTTCCCTGCACCAGTATCAGGCGACTCGACCATCTTTTCAGCGATACGGGTGAAGAGATAGGAGGCGGGAACAGCACCATCACTCATACATTCCGCCCCTATGAGCTGGCCTTGTTCCATATTGTCTTTACTCCCGAAGGAAAAAAGTCCTGACCTGTTTACTCAACCTGCTTCGCTGCACCTCGATAAAAATGTCGGGCGTTTCCCGTTTCCCACTACGTAAAAACATTGACAGGGATTCCCCGTGCACATACAAAAAGAACTATCCATACACCACAAACACCGGAGACGCGTCATGATATATCCATGGAAATTTCCATTATTTTCAGGATTCATAAAACACAAGCTCTCCTTCCCGAAAAAGAAAGTACTCATTCTGGAGGGCGGCGGTATGCGGGGGATATTCCCGACCGGCGTATTGCAATGTTTTACCGACAGAAATTATTTCCCCTGGAAACTCATCATCGGCTCATCGGCCGGTGCCCTGACCGGCACGGCCTATCTGGCACGGCAGATATTCATGGCCCGCGACGCATTTTTTTCCAAGCTCCTGAAAGGCAAATTTATTTACCTCGCCAATATCCTCAGCAGTGAAAAACATATACTTGATCTGGACTGGATGATAGACACCATCGTTCGCGGCCGGGAACCCCTCGACGTGAGGAGACTGAAGAAAGAATGTCCCGTTCTTATAACGGCAACCCACATCCGGTATGACGGCCCGCCGGAAACAATCTACCTGCACTCAAAAAAAGACGATATTTTCATCGCCCTCAAAGCCACGGCAGCCATCCCCTATCTCTACAAGGGATTTGTGGAATACGGTGATTACCGCTTCCTGGACGGCGGGCTCCTGGACCCCATACCGTATATGAAGGCCCTGGAAATGGGCTACCGGGAAAAGGATATTCTTGTCGTGGTGACCAGACCGCGGGGATACCGGAAGAGGTCCGAATCCTTCTGGATACGAACGCTGTATGAAAATTATTATCGTGACCCAAAATTCCGTCACCTGGTGAGTTTTATGGAGAACCGGTTTGAAAAATATAACAGGATACTTGATGACCTGGAAAACCGCTATACCGGCATCGATGTCATCTATCCTCCTCAAAAATTTGACGTGGACCGGCTTACCAAGGATGAAAAGAAAATTCTCACGGGTTTCGAACAGGGAGTACACGAGGCAAGCCGGTTTCTAATGCCCCACATATACGCATAACACTTACCGCGGCACTGCATATCCCGTCACGGGAAATATGCAGTGCCATGCAATATCAGTAATTCCAGCCCAGAAACCCGAAAGCGAGAATGTTCATCAAGACGGGGACCGCATAAATGATCCCCACGGTGATCAGTTTGTTCCGCATTTCCCTGAGACTGATGACCAGGATCGCAGCGCAGAAAAAGTGAAAATAGCCTATAAGAAATATAAGCCATATTCCTGCGAAGGAACGGTACCAGAAGGGATACTCCCATACCAGGTGGCCGCCCTTGTTCAGCAGGGCCTCGACGAAGACACAGAATGCTGAATAGATTACAGCCCAAAACCACTTTTCAGGAACGCCCAGGATTTTTTCCGTGGTACTTTCCGAGAGTGTATGATAATATATAATACCGATGATAAGAAACATGAACATGATCTCGATGTTCCATCCCACCATGGTCCTCAGGGCAGTGTCTCCCGGTGTTGTCCAGAAAGCAGACCTGCCGCTGAGATGCATGACCCAGCCATTCCAGGTCTCATTAAAAAAATCCACTCCGAAGATGGTCAGGCCGGCAAGAACGGCGTTCCAGTTCCCTGTTCCTCGGGCCAGTTTAATCTCCTTGGTGTACACATAAAATACCAGGGCAAGAAGGGGAATAACATACCACTTCAGCATGGAAAGATCTCTCAGGCCGTTCAGGGCCTGCAGCGTAGCTTCTGTCATGGGATACCTCCTGTTTTTAACGCCTGGGGTCAGAGCCCCTGCATGTTATTAAGTGAACATATGAACATTATATTTATTTATTTATTATAATAGGATATTAATGTCAATTACATTTCAGGACAACGAGACGGTCCTTCCTTTTAATAAAGGTAAATCATGCAGACCCATCGGCAGGCTTATAATTTGAGAGTTTTCAATTCGCCATAAAGAAGGTAAAATGGTGAGCATTGCTGATATTATGGAGAAACGATATCCCAGAGCTTCTTATCGGGGATACCCCTTTCCAGTATTGTTATCTCAGCAATAGAGGGTATGTTGGCCTTTACTGTTTGTCTGAAGGCCTCTTTGAAAAGAGGCTCTGACCCCTGCAGGGGAGTTATATCCTTCTCAATAACGGGAACTTCCACATCCACAACGCAGAGCTTTTCATTCTTCGAAATGGTATCTCCATCCGTAATCCAGATATTACGTATTTGGAGCTCTACGGGTACCATGATCGAGGTATTATCAAACTGCGACCCCTTGCGTACCGTGTTGAAAAGGTAGCGGACAAATCTCTCATCGCTGGGAAATCCCATGATCTGCCTTTTTTCTTTAAATATGGTCACTCCGTCAAGACCGGGCAGATACACCTCAATCTCCCGCTTGTCTTCAATGACAGGGATAGTGGGGAATATATTAAATATATTTTTATCGGTATGATAGCAGAACATAAGATAATCCAGCAGAAGAAGCGACCCGATGCCAATAAGGAGAAAACGATTCCGATCCTTCACATTGGTTCTGGACCTTTCCATGATCGAATCTTTGAAGGCGATGATCCTTTTCAGTTCCGGGTTTTCCGGCATTGCCCGGAGAATCCGCATAATTCGATTAAATGATTCGATTATCCTGCTTTTAATGGTTACAATCATAGTTATTCCAATTTTTCATGAATATCATGCATGTACCAAATCTCACGACAATATGTCAATCCATAAAATCAAACAGTATTATTTTATCATGGCATTATACTTTTGTATAAACTGCGCGACTCCGAGAGCAATACCCTGGGCAATATTCTTTTGATAATCATTTTTCAGGAGATACTGAGCTTCTCTGGCATTAGTTATAAATCCCACTTCAACAAGTACTGCCGGCATGAGAGAGCCCCGCAGTACATAAAAATCGGCCTTTCGCACACCACGCGACTTAAACAGTTTTATCTTGCCGTCAAGGCCCTTCTGCACCGATGCCGCCAGCATGGAACTCTCCTTTTGTATCTGGGTAGTAATCATCCTTGCCTCAATATATTCGATGTCGCCGTATTTTTTCTTCCGGAGCGCCTCGTCTTCCAGGACAATGACATTATTCTCCAGGGCTGCCGTATTCCGTGCCTCTTCGTTCGTAGGATTCTGCGAGAGAAAATAAGTTTCAAATCCCGAAATACGGGTGGAAAGGGATGCATTGACATGAACGCTGATGAAAATGCCGTTCGTGTTTTTTTTCAGCTTGTTATTTCCCATATCGGCCCGCTGGGCAAGTTCGATAAAACGGTCATTGTTTCTGCTGAGATGTATTGATATCCCCTTCAGTCTACTTTTCAGGGATGTTACCAGGTATCGGGAAATGGACAGGGTGATGTGTTTTTCTTTTATTCCCCCCCTGCCGATTGCGCCTGGATCTTTTCCTCCATGACCTGGATCGATGATGATAAAAGTTATGCGATCGCGCTTCTCCGGTATTTTCTCACTATCGCGTTTAATAGCGGGGCCGCGCAACTCCTGTATTATAAGCGTATTCCCGCGGGCTATAGCTTCCCTGTCCTCCAGGAAGGAATCTATGGTGGATTTTGCCAGGGACAGGGGAAGCAGGACGTCTCCGTCCCTGCGCACAACGGGGATTGTGTCCTTTTCCAGCCTCCCGTCAATGAGCATGCAGGAATATCCCGTGGTATACACGGCAACATGATTACGATAATAGAGAGTCCCCCTGCCAAGATATATATCGTAGGAATGCTCCACACCCAACCTGCCGGTTAGATCATAAAGGGAAACATACCTGTCTCCCCCGATTGTTATTATATTCATATCCCGGCTCCCCGTTGTACCGTGAACGAAAACGACAAATACCAGGGGAAGCAGAAATTTCAGATTAGTCTTATTGATTCTCAAAACATCTATCCTTACACACTGTCGTGCTCTTTCAGTACTCAATAGATACGGCTACAATGACAATAGCGTCAAGATAAATTCCGACGGGATAGTAGTTGAACCTAAAATAGCTTGAAAATAACATCACTTTTTATTAATATTATCGTTAAATATATTCATTTTTAAATTGATCAAAACAGGTAAAAAGCATTGTTCGCCCCTCAGAGTTATAAGATCTCCCGATTTATTTACCTGTTGCAGGGATAAGTCTTGACTGAAAAAGCCGTATCTGAAATCTGCTTACACAGGGGCGTAAAACATTGAAACCCCTTCTGAGCAGACTGGTATAGAACAATATAAATGTCAGAGTATACTGGAAAAGAGTATGAAAAAACATCACAGTAAAAAATTCGCGGCAGCAACTATGGGGAAATCCATTCCCTTCATAATACTCATCATTGCGTCATTCATGCTGACCCTGTGCAGTAAAGAAACCGAAGTCAATATAAGCAAATCCAGGGACAGTATGACGGGTATCATCACCTCTCACAACACATCGGTAAGAATTGAACCGTATGTTTTTTCTGCGCGGGTTACTCTGCTGAGCAAGGGTGATACGGCTGAGCTCCTGGATAAATCGGCCGAAAAAACCTGGATCGGCAAGGACTGCAACTACTGGTACCGGGTCCGCCTTAAAAACGGTATGACGGGTTGGGTATTCGGATCGACACTGAAAATTCTCAAAACCACCGATACAAAAGAAATCAATGATGTGGTAAGCGAATTCTGGGATCAGGAAACGGAAGAACTGACCGGGGAACTGTCGGGTAAGTGGTGGAGCGTTAACCGCTTCGGCGATTTTACCAATCATGGCCTCGACATGGACGCCGATGGAAAATATCGTTCCTACACAAAAGGAAACGAAACGAATGCCATTGAAGGTGAATTCAACTTTGATCTGGCCAGAAGTGAAGTAATTTTTCTCGGCGGCACCTCCTTTAAAACTAACCTGAAATATGTCAAGCGCGGTCAGTCATACATCCTCTTCGAGAATGATAATCAGGAAGATGAGATCCGCTTCAAGAAAATCATGGAAGGTGAAAAAATATCGGAAAAACGGGGCGCTGATGAAAATAAGGATAAATAAATATCTGGCTCAAAGCGGATTCGGTTCCCGGCGAAAGGTGGAAGAGCTGATATCAGCGGGCCGTATCAGGCTCAACGGTCTTGTCGTTGAAGATTTAGCTACACAGGTGGACCCTGAAGCTGACATGGTTTCCCTTGATGGCAAACAAGTTGCACACAATGAAGAAAAATACTATCTTATAATGAACAAACCAAAGGGCTACATCACTACATTGAGCGATGAAAAGGGAAGACCCATTGTAATGAATCTTATCCCGGAAAAATATAAACGCGCCGGCGTTTTCCCCGTAGGGCGGCTCGACAAGGATACGGAGGGCCTTCTGCTGCTTACCAACGACGGCGATCTGGCCAACAGGCTAACCAGCCCCCGCTCCCATATAACAAAGGAATATATGCTTGAACTTGATAAGCCCCTGGCGGATCGCGATCAGGGAAAAATTGAAAAGGGAATTTTTCTCCACCAACTCAGTATAAAGACAAGGCCGTCACGTATTGAGAAAATTGAACCAACAGGAAAACGAATTACAATCACTATCATCGAGGGTAAAAAGAGGCAGATCCGATACACTTTCAAAAATTTTGGTTATAAGGTATTAAAATTGAGACGCGTAGCTTACGGCCCCCTCACTCTTGAAGGCATTAATAAAGGAGATGTAAGGGCTCTCAAGGCAAAAGAAATAAGGGAACTTAAAAATTGCATCCCGGAGAAAGCTGAACGTATCAGGAAAAGTTAAATTAAAAAAGCGGGCTTTTTATCGCCCGCTTTCATTTCATCACTGTGTTTTTATCCAGTATTGACTCCGCCCTATGAGCGAAAATCCAATATATCCCCGAACCTCCAGTTTCTTTCCGCCATCCTTAACACGGATCAGGCATTTGTAGGTTTCTCCGTTATCGGGGTCCATTATAAATCCGCCGCTGTATTCATCATCGTCTTTTTTGAGGCCCCACATGATGGTCATTCCCAACACTGGTTTATTCTTGAATTTCCCCTGGCACTTGTCACATAAAGGATTCGGATCTTCACCGGGTTTCAGAATCAGCTTTTCAATTTTACCATAAACGACACCATTCTCTTCCCATACCTTCATTATGGATTTAGCTTCACCGGTTTTATCATCGATGGTTTTCCACATCCCCGCAGGCGAACCGTTGCCGGCGAGAAGGTTCATTGAAACCGCCATAACCAGTACAAAAAATAAGCCTAGCAATACACATTTTTTCATTAAATGCCCCCTGTACTTTAGAATATACCCATATTTTGCAGCAGCCTTCAGACGAAGTCAAGATAAAAACAGGAAGTGTTCTCATCTATTATTTATCGAGAAGATGCACCACGAGACCACTTCTCAATTTAGGTTCAAACCAGGTTGATTTAGGCGGCATTATACCATCGGCATCGGACACATTCATAAGCTGGATAAGTGTCGTGGGATATAAGGAAAAGGCAACTTTATATTTTCCGCTGTCTACAAGCTTTTCCAGTTCGTCTGTGCCCCGGATGCCTCCTATAAAACTGATCCGGTTGTCGGTTCTGGGATCCCCAATCCCGAGAACAGGCTCCAGGAGATGATCTTGCAGTATTTTCACATCCAGGCCTTCAATAGGGTCTCCGGAGACGGTAAAGCGAGGCTTCAGCATGGACCATGTTCCATCGAGATACATGGAAAACTCACAGGTCCCCAGAGGTACCTTGCGATTGCTCTTTTCCACCGTGAATTCTTTCGCCACTTGTTGCAGAAATGAATCGCTTTCCATGCCGTTGAGATCTTTCACTGCCCGATTATAAGCCAGAATACAGAGCTGGTCATGGGGAAATATGACCGCCAGAAAATGATTAAACTCCTCTTCTCCCGTATATGAGGGGTTTTCTTTTCTCCTGTTCTGTCCCACCCGCACAGCGGATGCCGCCCGATGATGGCCGTCGGCAATATAGAGATTATCGCCACTGAAGGCCTTTTCAAAAGCTGAAATAAGTTCGTGATTTTCAATAATCCGGACTATATGGGTTATGCCGTCGTCTGCGGTAAATTCATAGATCGGCTTTATTGATATGGCCTGGTCAAAAAGTTTCTTCTTGTCTCCATCCTCGCGATATAGAAGAAACACAGGGCCGCAATTGGCGTTGAGAATGTCCAGATGCCTGGTCCTGTCTTTCTCCTTGTCTTCCCGGGTGAGCTCGTGTTTTTTTACCCTGTTTTCGATGTAATCATCAATGCTGACACAGGCGACAAGCCCTGTCTGAGACCGCCCATTCATTATCTGAGTGTAAAGGTACAGCCGGGGTTCCCTGTCCTGGATGAGGATGCCTTCGCTCAAGAAGGAATCAAGGTTCCTCTTTCCCGCTGCATATACACTCTCATCATAGATATTGATATCCGACGACATATCTATTTCAGGCTTTGTCACATGGAAAAAACTGTATCGGTTCCCCTCCGCCACCTGACGCGCTTCATCCGAACTGAGCACATCGTAGGGAAGCTCGGCGACTTTTTCCGCCAGATCCGGCCTCGGGCGCAGGCCCCTGAATGCTTTAATTGCTGCCATAGTACCTCAATTAAATTGATTGAAAATGATAATAACCGTTTAATAAGTATTCATTTTTTTTGCAAGTATATTACCTTTCATCAAGATTTCAAAATATTCAACAAAAATCTTATATAGAAAAAGATAAATACATATTTTTTCATTGATTAATAATACACGATGGGTATTGTTTATCCATGTATTCTCTTTCTTACTTAATCTTAATCGCGATATGGACCCTTTATCCGAATCCCTGATATCGTGATATTTATCATTCACAGTTCAATTGCTTTGTCTTCTTAAAGGAATTAATTACAACTTTATAAATAGCAGCAAGGAGTATATCTATGTCACGAGTTTATAATTTTTCCGCCGGTCCGGCAATACTACCCGAATCCGTTCTCAAAAAAGCAGCCGGAGAGATGCTTGATTATAATAACTCAGGCATGTCCGTAATGGAAATGAGTCATCGGTCAAAACCCTTTGAAGACATCATTAACGGGGCAGAAAATCTCCTCCGTGAACTGATGAATATTCCCCGGAACTATCATGTCCTTTTTCTTCAGGGAGGCGCCTCAACGCAGTTCGCCATGATCCCCCTGAACCTCTTTAAAGGCAGCAGGAAGTGTGACCTGATTCATACCGGAGCCTGGACCAAAAGAGCAATTGCCGAGGCAAAAAAATACGGAACAGTTAACATACTGGCCTCCTCAGAGGATAAAAATTTTTCATATATCCCCAAAGTTGATAGAAGCAAGTTTAGCGCCGATGCCGATTATTTTTACATCTGCACCAATAATACAATTGAAGGAACAAAGTACTCCGAGTTCCCTGATACGGGAAAAGTTCCCCTGATAGCCGACATGTCTTCCAATATCCTCTCGTCTGCAGTTGACGTTTCCCGTTTCGGTATCATTTTCGCCGGTGCCCAGAAAAACATTGGTCCCGCAGGCGTTACCGTTGTTATAATCAGGGAAGATCTGGTGGGAACACCCATGGATATCACCCCCACGATGCTGAACTATGAAACGCATGCTAAAGAAAAATCTCTGTATAACACGCCGCCAACGTATGGCATCTATATCGCCAAACTCGTGTTTGAATGGGTAAAGGAACTGGGCGGTATTACCGCCATGGAAAAAATAAACAGGGATAAGGCGGCGCTCCTTTATGATTACCTGGACAACTCCAAGTTATTCAAAGCGACAGTGGCACCGGAAGACAGGTCAATTATGAACGTCCCCTTCATAACGGGATCTGAAGATATTGACAAGCAATTCATCGCCGAGGCCAGAAAAGAAGGATTAACGGAACTCAAAGGCCACCGTTCCGTAGGAGGAATGAGGGCAAGCATTTACAATGCAATGCCTGCAGAAGGAGTGAAAAAACTGGTTGAATTCATGAAAAAGTTTGAGTTAAAACAGGCGTAAGGAGTTCCCTATGTTTAAGATCCTCACCCTTAACAAAATTTCACCCCTGGGACTGACATTGCTCCCGCCCGATAAATATGAACACGCATCGGAACTTCCCCATCCCGACGGCATACTCGTCCGCAGTCAGGACATGCTCAAAATGGAAATCCCCGGCACGGTCAAGGCAATCGCCAGGGCCGGTGCCGGTGTAAACAATATCCCCATTGAACGATGTTCAGAACAGGGCATCGTCGTTTTTAATACACCAGGAGCCAATGCAAACGCCGTTAAAGAACTGGTCATCCTGGGCCTTCTTCTGGGCTCGCGAAAAGTATATCAGGGGATTGCATGGACTAAAAGTCTGGCAGGAAAAGGAGAAGATGTTAAAAAACGAATTGAAAAAGAGAAGTCAAACTTCACAGGTCCCGAAATAAAAGGAAAGACCCTGGGCATACTTGGCCTGGGAGCTATCGGTGTACTCGTTGCCAATGATGCAGCGGCACTGGGCATGAAGGTCATTGGCAGGGACCCCTATATTTCCGTAGAATCGGCCTGGGGCCTGTCCCGGGATGTTCAGTGCGCCACAAGCCTGGAAAATCTTATCTCGGAATGCGAGTATATAAGCATCCATATGCCTCTTACTGATGAAACCAGGGGTTTTCTCAACAGGAATCGTTTCAAGTTCATGAAAAAAGGTGTTGTCCTCCTTAACTTTTCCCGGGAAGAACTTGTCGATGAGGAATCCCTAATAGAGGCATTGCAGGACGGCACCGTGAGCACATATGTCACCGATTTCCCCGGTGAAGCGCTCCTTAAACTCGACAATGTCATTCCCATACCGCATCTTGGCGCATCCACGCCGGAAGCTGAGGACAACTGTGCTATAATGGCAGTCAGACAGATGAGGGAATTTCTTGAAAACGGAAATATAACCAACTCGGTTAACTTTCCCGGATGTTTCATGGAACGCAGCGGAAAAAAAAGAGTGGTTATTGGTAATAAAAATATTCCCAATATGATAGGACAGATAACCCCTATTCTTGCCGCTAACAATACTAACATTTCCGACTTCCTCAATAAAAGCAAGGGCGATTACGCGTATAATATTATTGATATTGATTCCGATATTGATGAAACTACGATCAATGCATTAAAGAAAATAAACGGTGTTGTCATGGTGCGGGTGATTTGATTCACCCCACCTGCTTATTTTCTTCCTGTACCTCAAGCGTATCCTCACTTTTTCCTCATGATTAATGACACTTCCGTCGAAAAATAAAGAGAATATTGTTATTCATTTTTATTTTCGCAAATTGCTAATCAGCATTTATTGAACAGGGGCCATTTTATGCAAAATATCGACTTTTATACTGGTCAGAATACAAGGCAATTCTCTCACCAGTTTGATTCATCCGATCCTGAATATTTTACCAGAATTTCCGGCTCCCCGAATCATGATCAGGAACACATAAAGAAAAAAACGAGCAGGATGATATTTCTTATTTCCGCCCTGTGCATCATATCGTTCACCACCGGCCTTGCCATTGGGATTAAATTTGCCGGCGGCGAAGAACGCAAGATTGTCGATGATACGACCTTCAGGGCGGTAACAGACCTGAGGTCTAAAGTTTCCGGCATGATGACCCCACAGAACGCCAATGCCGAAACAAAAAACAATTTTCCTGTCCAGGATTTCCCCTTTGTGATCAGTATTGGCCGTACCACCTATTCCCCGGATCAATCACAGGAAATAGCAGCCTACCTCAGTTCACAGGGACACCAGGTTATTCTTTCAAAAAAACAGAAAGGGTACAGGATATATACCGGCCCGTATCAAAATAAACCCGAAGCGGAATCGGTACTGAAAAGGCTTGACACCTGCACGAAATTTTCTATAGGTTCCAACTGCAGGATAATCAAACGCCAGTAAGGACGGACCTTTATTTATCGTGGGAAAGCACCCGCCATTCATTATCATAAGAAAACCGAATACTGATGAAGCCGAATCGATCAGCGAACTGGTGTCGTCCTATGCCCAAAAGGAAATTGTTTTACCCAGAACCGTTGATGAGATCCGCAACACCCTGGAAACATGGATTGTTGCGGAATATGACGATAAAATCGTAGGGGCCGTTTCACGTTATGACTATGGGCAGAAGCTTTTGGAAATCCGTTCCCTTGTCGTGGACAATGCTTATGCAAAACAGGGTATCGGCTCCATCCTGGTAAAACAGATGATCAGGGAACTGCATCGGGAGGGAAAAGAAAAACTTTTTGTCCTGACCTATTCTCCTGATTTTTTCAAGAAAAATGGCTTTCTCGAAGTACCCAAAGGTTCGCTGCCGGAAAAAATATGGAAAGACTGCATTAATTGCGTTAACAAGGATTCGTGCGGAGAAACAGCCCTGATTTTTGCTCAGAGCAGAATTTTAACGCGACACTGATAAACTGATAATATCCCGCCATCCAGACTCGCCACAACAGGCATACTTCTCATTCGTCACAAACCATCAACCATCAGATGCGGGATATTTGTAATTCAAAAACAGGCTTTTTCAGCAGTTCCGGCAGATCCCTGCGCTCACCGGCAGGAGCAATAGTCCTTATGATATAACCCAGTTTATTATTGATATAGATCCCCTCAAAACCAAAATATTTTTTGGGGCCGGTACTTTCATAACTGCTGATAATTCTGCGATCATTCCGCTCAATCGTCTGCCTAGTTATTGATTCAAATCCTGTTTTATCGTGCAGGGATTCTTCCATGTCTTCAATTTTTTTAATCGGCACGGCGAACTCTTCGACATCGACTGCTATCAGCATATCAAATTTTTCGCCACCTGCCGCCTCTTTTCCCGTGATGGTCCTGACACCTATGAGAATACCATTGTATCGGTAGGATACACTTTTCCTCCACTTGTTGCTCAGTATAGTCACCTGCCCCGGCAAAGCCATGGAATAAAACATAATGTCATTAACAACTGAAGTCACTTCTCCCTGTCGGAAGAGCAGGGGAGACGCCTTCTCATTATAATTATCGAAACGGGATCCCTCGAGACGTTTCATCTTATTTAACAGTGAAGAAGCACGCGACTGGGCATCGATTATTCTCTGATCAGAGGGTTGCATGGCCAGAATGGATTTTACAAGAAGGAGTCCCTCCACGGGATAGTGACTCGTTAAAAGTTCTTCGGACTGCCGGATATAGTAATCCATACCGCTTACAGTGACAGTCTTATAATTGAATTCCGGTTTCCCCGAAGTCCATATTTTCCCATTTTTATCATAATAATAAATATTCCCGTCACCATCCCTGAAAAAACTCCAGTCAGGCATCTGGGCAGGAAGAAAATCGTACATAACGAAGAGCAGAAAGAGGATTATATGGAATGCTTTATTCCCCATAATTTATAAAAATATGAAAAGAAGAAAACCGGCTATTATCAACAGGAACATAAGAGCTGCCATCACGTACATTAATTTACTATCAGCAATAGACTCACCGTTTTCAGCTTCAGTGCTTTCCATTCTGATCTTAACATTCTCTTCTTCAATCAGTTTTGCCAGAACACCCTTTGCAACGAGGGCATAGACAATATAACCGCTTTTTTCCATAGGGATCTTGTCTTTAACCCTTCCCTTGATGGGTGATATTCTTCCATCACCATCAACGGCATTCATTACGGATAATATCTTCTGTGATACGGCATCCTTGTTGGGGAGCAATACCATAATTTTTTCCCCAACGGCTATATCATTTATATATTTACCTTTCACCGGAGCGACGATAGAGGTACCTTCTACAATATATCGGGCCTCCGATTCAACAGCTTTCATTCTCTTTTCAAGTTCAGTTTCTTCGACAGGCAGCGCCTGTTTCGATTCATCAGCGGGCTCTGACCCCGATGGCGTTGCCAGAAGCACACCACCCAGATCCATGGCCAGCGAACTGGTTGGTTCCAATTCGATCTGACACTGGGCCTGGTCATCAGGAAAAATTCCGCGGACAATAAGCTGCATGGATTTGGTCAGGTTATCGAGATTGCCATCCTGGACTTCGGGAAAAATATCTTTTTCCACCATTCCGTCGATAAGCCTGTCATTTAAGCCAGGCACCTCGGCCGCATCCCCACCCTGCCTGTAAGCATTAATATCCTTATATAAAACCTTCCAGTCATCAAAGACGCGTACTTTATCATAGATGGTTGAATTATTGACAAAAACCGATTCTATACAAGAAATGTATTCATCATAAATATTAAAAAAAGCTACGAACAATCCTGATTTTCTCGTTTTTTGAAGAAAAAACTTTGTTTTGACAGCCACATTATCAAGGTATTGCCCTGAAGCCATGGCTTTAGCCTTATCCATATTACCATTGGTATATTTCAAGGCCAGCTCAATGAGCCTTGTTTTTTCATTTAACGAATCATATTGTCCTGACATATTAATCTTCCTGGTTATCGACGATGCATTTTTCTATTATTTCATACTTCTTCTGAGGGCTTAGATTAATAATTTTACCAATCCCCTGAAATATTTTTTTACGGTATTTCGACGGTGTATCAATAATAAAAAATCCTTCATCTCCCAGATGGTTCTCAATTACTACATTCTCCGGGGGAAGCTTGATATTAAGAAGCGGCCCGTAAAACTTCACTATATAATCTGGTTTCATGAATTTGATGGAAAGTTTATCGCTTCCGATTTCAAGCCTTCTCATCAACCGGTACTTTTTATATTTATCCTTCGGAACTTTGGTCCAGTTTGCCGGGTTTTCCGTTATCTGTACAGAGATTTTTTTTTCTTCTTCAGAAATGAGTACGCGAATATACGTATTAAATGACTTATATAATGATAAAAGACCAAACAGGCTGTCATTACTAATCGGTCTTGATTTTTTCATAATCTCCTTTATCAGCAGTTGCATATTCTTTTATCAGACAACTGCATAACTGTCAGAATCATTTCCCCGTATGATCCGAAGATTATTAAGTCGCTTCAGAATATTTTCCGTTTCCTCCGCGGTAAGTCCGGTCAGAGACCTGATATCCTGAATACTGGCGATCCTGTTTACACGGAAGTAATTGATGATATCCATCTCAAGGTCATTAAGTTCGCCTATAAAGAAATTATTATTAAGGCAGATGTCTTCAGTCATGACAACCATTTTTTTGTCATCATAATCCGAATAGGATCTGAGTACCGATGATATATTTATCTCCCCAATTCCTGAAATATTCCTTAGTTTTATATAAAATTTTTCATCCTGGTTATTGGTGTCATTCAAAAGTTTTATTATGAACTCATCAATAAACGATGAATCAATTACCCTGATATCCAGAAAGTCAAGAATAACGACTTCTTCATCTTTTATAATAGATAGATCCTTTTTTATCTCCTCATACATAGCCCGCCCAACAGGACGAGTGAGCAAATCGGGAGATTTTATTTTAATTTTCTGTGCTACTTTTTTTATCTGGACTACCATATTTATTTACCCTATAATGATGAAAGCGAAATTGAAATTTGAGTACCGTTGAACTGACCCAGGTCATTTTTCAAAAACATAAATGGCGAACCTGACTTCTTCTTATTATACAGTGCTGTTACTGATCCCGTATCGGATCGGATATAAATGGTCCCCCTGAGCTTCTCCACTATTGTATTGACCTGACACAGCCCAAATCCAAAATCCCTCTTGCTGGATATAGGCTTTGTAAGAGCCATTTCAATCAGATCAGCAGTTGAATTGAATACAATATTCTTTTTACTCTCAAAGCTTTCCCGGATTCCAATTCCTGAATCGGATATTACCAGTCTGAAAACATTTTCTTTCCCGATGGTATATGTCTGCATTGATATAAAGCCCGAATCAAGACTGTGTTCAAAAATATTCTGACAGAGTTCTGAAATTACGGTAACGAAATAATCAATCACTGAATCAGACATCCAGAATTTTAATATGTGTTCTGCCCTTTTTCTGAAAATATCAATAACAGCGGTTATAACCTTGATACTCATCCTTTCCTTATTGGGTATCTCAATAATCTCAATCACCCGTGAACTTAAATTACTTCTCTTCAGAAGATATTTGTCACTCAATGGATCGGGATCCTCGAATATGCCCGGTTTAAAAAAATCCATCCTCACGAGATATTGATGTATATGGACTGGTATATTTACCAGCCTGAGTTTGTTTCCCGTTGCCCGTAAATAATTCCTTCCCATAAGGAGAACGGATATCATTGAATATGGTTCTATAAATGTTATTGCCGACATATCCAGACCATTGACATCTCCCGTTAAATCTCTCTGGATATGAATGACATCCTCAAATAAAAATGGATCCCGCAATTTATTGGGTATCTTTATGGTTTTTCCGTTTTTAGTCTCTTTCATATATATTTGTTTTAATTCGAGTATAGGCACGCTTAACTATATCATCGGTACAAGAGAGAAGAAATTAACAATAAATATGGCGAATATAAGGTTTGAAGAGCCATAAAAAAAAGCTGCCCATGACATGGACAGCTTTCCTTTAATTCTTATTGATATTAGTATGTATTACATCATACCGGGCATTCCGCCACCCATACCGGGCATTCCCGCAGGTGCATTCTCTTCCGGTTTATCCGTAATCAGAACCTCGGTCGTACACATCATACCTGATACTGAAGCGGCATTCTGTAAAGCTGTTCTTACAACCTTGGCAGGATCTATGATACCGGCCTTGATCATGTCAACCCACTCCATGCTGGATGCGTTAAAACCGATACCTGGCTTTTCATTTTTCGCTTTTTCCACGATAACCGATCCTTCAAGACCGGCATTGAACGCAATCTGTTTCATGGGAGATTCAATTGACTTATAAATAATTTCAGCACCGATTTTCTCGTCACCGATCAATTTTTCTCCAGCCTCTTTTACAGCCTTCTGAGCGGCAATAAGCGTCAGTCCACCACCGGGAACAATTCCTTCCTCAACGGCCGACCTGGTTGCTGAAAGTGCATCCTCAACACGCGCTTTCTTTTCCTTCAGTTCGATTTCAGTGGCTGCGCCGACATTTATTACAGCAACCCCGCCGGCAAGCTTGGCTTTCCTTTCCTGAAGCTTTTCAATATCATAATCGGAGGTCGATTCTTCGATCTGCTTCTGTATCTGGGCGATTCTTCCCTGCACTTCCTTCTGTGATCCGGCGCCTTCGATAATCGTGGTGTTTTCCTTGTCGATGATTATCTTTTTGGCTCTTCCGAGCATCTCAACCGTTGTATTGTCAAGCCTCATGCCCAGATCTTCAGATATCACCTGGCCACGGGTAAGAACGGCTAAATCTTCCAGCATAGCTTTTCTCCTGTCACCAAAACCCGGAGCCTTGACAGCGACACAGGAAATCGTTTTGCGAAGGGTGTTAACAACTATCGTAGCAAGTGCTTCGCCTTCCACATCTTCGGCGATAATGAGCAACGGCCGGCCAGCCTGGGCAACCTTTTCCAGAACAGGCAGAAGGTCTTTCATGGAAGAAACCTTTTTATCATGGATAAGGATGTAAGCATCCTCTAAAACGGCGGACATGGTATCCGGATCAGTAGCCATGTAAGGAGAAATATAACCGCGGTCAAACTGCATCCCCTCAACAACTTCCAGATGAGTCTCAATGGATTTTGCCTCTTCCACGGTAATGACGCCGTCCTTACCGACTTTATCCATGGCATCAGCAATCAATTCACCAATTTCATCATCGTTGTTTGCTGAAATGGACGCAACCTGTGCGATCTCTTTTTTATCCTTAATCTCGCGTGCCGTAGTAGCGATATAAGCAACTGCCGCCTCAACAGCCTTGTCAATACCTCTCTTCAGGCTCATGGGATTGGCACCGGCTGTCACGTTTTTCAAGCTTTCCCGGTAAATCGCCTCGGCAAGAATAGTTGCCGTAGTAGTACCATCACCGGCTATATCATTGGTTTTGGTTGCCACTTCTTTCACCATCTGGGCGCCCATATTTTCAAAATGATCTTCCAGTTCGATTTCCTTGGCGACAGTAACGCCGTCCTTTGTCACTGTCGGTGAGCCGAACTTCTTATCGATCACGACATTTCTTCCTCTGGGTCCCAGAGTTACCTTTACAGCATCGGCGAGTTTAACTACACCCTGTAAAATCGATCGTCGAGCTTCTTCATTATACTGTAAAACTTTTGCCATTTTTCGTCCTCTTCTCTTTTTGATTTTTTCTTGTGAAATTTCTCACATCAGTCTACGATTGCCAGCACATCAGTTTCCGAGAGAATCAAATATTCCTTGTCATTATACTTGATCTCTGTGCCTGAATACTTTCCGTAAAGAATAGTATCGCCAACCTTAACTGTAAGTGGTATCAGCTTATCACCATCACGTCGACCTTCGCCAACGGCAATTACCTTTCCCTGCTGGGGTTTTTCCTTTGCTGTATCCGGTACAAAAAGTGATCCCACCTTGGCAATTTCTTCTTCCACGGCTTCAATGAGAATTCTGTCTCCAATTGGTTTAATAGCCACGTACGTCCTCCTTAATTATTTAATATTACTGAATAGTTTATTTACTAACCTGTATAAAAGCAGTAACATGAATACATTTAGTTCTCAGATTCCAAAAGAGTATCGAATTGTATTATTAGTACTGTTCCAGTCAGTTCCGAAGATATTTGTTAGCACTCAATAAATTGAGTGCTAACAAGTTATTAATACATAATAAATCCATACTTCATCAAGTCTAATATAAGACAACTACAGGCCTTTAAAGCTATTTATTACAAAATAAATCAATTTTTCTCTATTTTTTAAACATTTCAAATTAATTCAGCGTCCAAACACTTTAACGATACTGGTCACTCATTTAAAAATATCATCCTGTTCACTTTTTCCCGATAATGAAGTCTGATTTTCCACCTTTCTTCTCTATCAGTTGAATTTCACCAATTACCATACGCTTATCCACAGCCTTGCACATATCATAAATAGTCAAAGCGGCCACGGATACGGCAGTCAATGCCTCCATCTCAGCACCGGTTTTACCATGGAGCCTTATTTCGGAGGTCACCTCAATACCGCCTTTGTCCTTTTTTATTTCAATACCCAGATCCACATATGATAATGACAGTGGATGACACATGGGAATAAGTTCAGCGGTTCTTTTTGCTGCCAGAATACCGGCAATACGCGCCACTTCAAACAGATCCCCTTTAGGAAGCAGCCTTTTTTCTATCAGGTCCAGTGTCTCAGGTGACATGCCGACAAATCCGGAGGCTCGGGCTGTTCTCCTGGTTATGTCTTTCTCGGAGACATCCACCATTTTAGACGTCCCGTCGCTGGAATAATGGGAAAATTCTTCCATATCAACTCCGGAAAATAAAATTCTGAATACACAAAAACACTCGAATTTAGGCACCTGTCCATATTAATATAGTAAAAAAGGACTAATAATAGAAGACATCCGCAACGGTGATAAGGGGGGGGGAGGATGTCAAGCAACAATATCGCTTATATTAATAATATCACAATTAGCTTTCTTCTGAACATTCCTTTTTCCAGATACAGCGGTATATAAAAAATACAATACCTGCGATGATATACAGACTGGTGAAGACAAAAACAGACCACATATTAAAATAATAAAGCAGCAGTATGTTTATAACAGTGGTTATCATTATGGCTGCTTTCCCTTTGCCGGCTATATCAGAGAAAAATTTCATATAATCGACTTCTGAAACCATCAATAGTGCTACAATAGCAAAAATTGGAACAAATAATTCGATAGGAAATTGAAAATCAATTTTTCCAATGAAGGGAATTCTTGAAAAAGAAAGAGCCGGTATTGATGCTATAAAAATACCCGCAGCCGGTGATGGTAGTCCGGTGAACCCCTTCTTGCCTGAACCTTCAATATTAAACTTTGCCAGCCTGTACGTTGCGCAAATAGGGAAAATCGGTGCAATTATCATACCCCAGTTCAGCCCGAGAAATCCAGCATCGGGCATCTTGGACAGATAGGCCTGATAAGCGATAAAACCAGGTGCTATACCGTAAGCAATTTCGTCCGCAAGAGAATCGAGCTGAATACCAATCGGGCTGGTAACCTTCAAGGCCCTGGCTGTGGCGCCATCGATAAAATCAAAAAAGGAAGCGACAAAAACAAGAACACCTGCAATGGCGATAGATTCGGGATTTCCCCTGCTGGCCATTATAATGGCAATGAAACCCAACACCATGTTTGTCATGGTGAATGTGTTTGGTATGATAGCCCTTTTCTCTGTCATGCCGGCTCCTGGTACATTGATTTTTACCTAAGATAGTTACAGCAACAATATCATGTCAATAAAAAAACAATCCCTATAAGTACATCAAAACATGCCGCCGTAAGGCACAATGATCAGAAAAGATCACATCTGCCTCGCTCAAATATTCCTTCGGCAGGGTCGTTTCCACGGCATAGCATAAAAGACCTGCATTTTTAGCGGCCCTGATCCCCATGGGTGCATTCTCAATTACCAGTGTCGAATCAACTTTCGCTCCGGTCTTTTCCAGTGCCTTTATATATGATTCCGGATGGGGCTTACCCTGCAAAACATCATCGGAAGTGATGATCACTGACATTGACTGAATAATGCCCGGAGATACTGTCTCATTTACGGTAGCCCGGTGCGATCCCGTCACCAGGCCCATACGAATTTTCTTGTTTTTAAGTATATTGATGATATCATCAATTTCCGCAAATGGCCTGATTTCTTTTTTTTGAAAGAAGGTATGTTTGCTTTCAATTATTTGAATAAGACTTTCTTCATCGGGCAGTGGTAATTTTTTTTCAAGGAAAATGTCACGGATGGAAGAGGGCCCCGACATTCCCTCACGCCGGTAAATGTCTATATCTTCAAGTACTATGCCCAGTTCACTGAATGTCTTCTTCCAGGCCCTGGCATGAACCGGCATGGAATCTACCAGCACTCCATCGAGATCAAAAAGTATATTTGTAATTTCTTTCATATAACGGTGAGTAGTTTTCAATCACACCGTTCTTCCATTTCAGCCATGACTTTTTCTCCATCCTGAATCTTAACCTGGAGCTTTTTTTCAAGGTCGTCATGGGCTTTCCCGATGTTTTTTGAGTAATTCAGCAGCGTAACGGCATGTTTAAGGTTATGAAGATAACCCTGTTGAGTTACCAGTTCCTTACAATCAGCATTACTGGCAACGGAGAACTGATTCAAATAGCGTGAGGCTATAGTGAAGTATTCATCCTGGATATCCTTCTTAATCTTTTCATAGAATACCAGGTCGAGTATCTGTGATTCATCGATCTTTTCCAGGTATTCCGGCCCATATTGAATAATTATCTTGTAGGCTTTTTTCGACTCCTCATAATTTTTGCTATTGACTCTATTCATGAATACTTTAATCGGATCCTGTTTCACCGTTGCCACGGACATCAGACCAAGCAAAAAGGTTGAAATAATGATGCCCACGGCAAATCCCGTCGAAATGGTCTTTTTATAACGGTAATATATTACTGCCAGAGGGATAGCACCCCAGAATAGAAACTTTAAAACTATCTGAAGTATTTTTAACCAATCAAACATGTGCGAGCTCCGTTGAAATTCTTTTTCTTTCCGCGTGTCGTTGAAAGGCCAGTTCTATCAGCTTATCAAGAAGTCTGCCGTAGGGAAGACCCGTATATTCCCATAGCTTGGGATACATACTGACGCTGGTAAACCCCGGCAGGGTATTTATCTCATTCAGGTAATAATTGCTGCCGCCGCGCTCAAGAAAAAAATCAACACGCGCCATACCGCTGCAGTTAAGAATACGAAAAGCCTGGGCGGCCGCCTTTCTGATAGCGGCTGAAATAAATTCATCAATGTCGGCGGGAATAACCAGCTCCGCGCCCTGGCTGTCTATATATTTCGCCTCGTAAGAATAGAATTCATGCTTTGGAATTATCTCTCCCAGATATGAGGCTTCGGGATCATCGTTGCCGAGAACCGCGCATTCGATCTCCCGCGCCGTAATGCCATCCTCAATCATGATCTTATTGTCAAAACGTAATGCGAAATCAATGGCCCCTTCAAGCACAGCAGGCTCATTCACCTTTTTTACTCCTACCGATGAACCGGCGCTGCATGGTTTAACAAACAGCGGGTAGGCGAATGCATCATTGATATCAGATGCTATCTTCTTTCGGTTGCTTGACCACTCACGGTGAGTTACTACCTTCCAGGGGACAACGGGGATACCGCCATCCCTGAGGAGACGTTTGGAAACATCCTTATCCATGCCGATCGCCGAACCGGCAACATCGGCTCCCACATAGGGAACCATGGCCAGTTCAAGAAGTCCCTGCAGTGTCCCATCCTCGCAGAAAGTCCCGTGTATCACGGGAAAAACAACATCGACGGCAACTTCTTTATCCGAAACACTGTCGTGAAGCACGAGAGCATTTCCTTTCTCGTAATGGTTGACAGTCCAGTTTCCCCTGCGCTCCAGGTTCATTTTTCTGCCGAAATCTTTATCGTCTACAATTACCGGCTCATCCTGAACATACCATTTCCCGTCACGGTCAATGCCTATGGCAACCACTTTATATTTGGACCGGTCCAGGGACGCAACTACCGATGCGGCAGAGCAGAGAGACACATCATGTTCACCTGACCTGCCGCCGTACAGGACTCCGACAGTAATCATTGACTATTGCTCCTCTTCAAGAAATTCTTTATGAATGATCGTCAGGGCCAGTTCCGTATACTTGCTGTCGATGACACAGGAGATACCGATTTCAGACGTGGAGATCATTTCAATATTGATCCCCTCTTCAGCCAGTACTCTGAACATCCTGGCCGCAACACCATAAGAAGAAAGCATGCCCACGCCCACGGCCGACACTATGGCAATATCATCCTTATAGTCGATTGACGATGCACCCAACTTCCCTTTCAGGCCCTCACAGATTTCCAGGGCCCTTTTCAGATCGCTTTTCAACACCGTAAACGAGATGGAAGCACGGTTATTGAACCCCGTGGACTGAACAATCATGTTTACATATAATTTTTCATCACCCATTGATTTAAAAAGCTCGGCTGCTACCCCCGGCTTGTCGTCGATATCACGTAAACTGATCTTGGCTTCATTCTTTTTCGATGTGACGCCGCTGATAATAAATTTCTCCATCATCTCCTCCCGGGGCATTACAATGGTTCCTTCCTCAAAGTTGTAGCTGGACCTCACGTGGAGGCGCACATTAAATTTTTTTGCGAACTCCACGGACCTGGAATGAAGCACCCCTGCGCCGAGACGGGAGAGTTCCAGCATTTCTTCATAACTGATTTCCTTCAGTTTTTTTGTCTTTTCAATGATCCGGGGGTCGGCCGTATACACACCGTTCACGTCGGTGTATATCTCGCAGTCTCGCACACCCAGCACTGCAGCCAGGGCCACTGCCGAGGTGTCGGAACCACCGCGGCCCAGGGTAGTGATATTCTCCTCGTTGTCGATGCCCTGGAACCCGGCTACGATGACCACATCGTTTTTCTCCAGGGAACTCTTCATACGGTCCGCTGAAATGCTTTCAATTTTCGCGTTGGTGAAATTACCGTCGGTCAGTACTTTTACCTGGGCTCCCGTATGGGATACGGCCTGTACGCCCAGTTCATGCATGGCCATGGCAAGGAGCGATATGGATACCTGTTCGCCCGTGGAGAGGAGCATATCAAGCTCACGACGGCTCGGGTTTGCCGTGATCTGCGAGGCCAGGTCCAGCAGCTCGTCCGTGGTTTGTCCCATGGCCGAGACCACCACCACGACCCGGTAGCCCCGGTCCACATATCCCTTGATGCGGGCAGCTACGGCCTTAATACGCTCGGCATTCTTTACCGAGGTGCCGCCGTATTTCTGAACGATAATTTTTTTGCTCATTTTCTATTTAGACTAAATTTTAATACCGATGAAAATAATTATGGCACATCAACCGTATCACCTGCCGACACTCCATTCGCTACACTGGTAAAACTTGTAAACAGAGCACCATACGCTGGCGAAGCTGAGAAATAAATGTCAAAAGATATTCCGTTTGGAACATCACTCAATGTATAGTTGCCACCCGATACGACCGTGGCCAGCGGAGGCAGCTTAAATAAATCGGCTGCATCATTATACGCATCCCATTCCGTTTCGAAGGAAGTCTGTTTTGCCGTGGAATCCGCTCCTGGACACGTTAAGATAAAATCATTCATATCATTCTTATATTTTTCCAGTTTCAGATAATAATCAAGCAGCGCAGCTATGGACCCGCCACCTGTCGGGGCTCTGGGAGGCACACAACTGACAATATTTGCGTTTCTTAAATTTGCTGCTTCATAATAATCAGTAATGTCTGCTCCGGCAGGAATCGCAATGACATAATTGCCATCGGACCCTGCCCCTGTAATTGTACCAGTCTCTCCGGGCACGTAAGCCCGCGCCACAGCCAGAATATTCCCCCCCATAGCGGCATTACCCGATTGGAGATCCCCGGCCTGCACGTCCCGCAGCCAGTCGCTGAGACCGAAGAAATGAGCCACAAAGGGATTGTCAGCCGTATAATCAAAACGGTCGTATTCATATTTCTTAATAAAGTTCTTAACCACAAATCGCACTTCGAGAACGGTTTTATCTGTGTCATTGTCGAAAGTCAGGCCTCCCTCAATGGGGATTGTCACAGGAAAAATCCTGTTCGTTGAATCACCTTCGAGCCGCCAGGTATCGTAAAGATAATTGGTCTGGATCTGGTTAAAGTCAAAACCCTCGGTTGTATGTTCCCTGAAAATAACCTCGGTCGGTTCCCCTGCTGACCAGCCGTCTGCCGACAGTTCATATTTCATCGCCTTGTCGAAAATCATCTTACGGAAGTATATCTTTATATGCGTATAGGTCCTGTCCGGCTCGGGGTCATCATTATCAAGGATTATCCCGTCATTAAAAAAATCATCGATATCATCAATACCCGCGGTGTAGGTCTGCCGGTATATGCTGAACTTCATATCTTTAGAACCGCCGCCTGATAGACGCATCTCAGCAATATCGAACTTAAAAAATTCAGGAAGATCCGCAATAGTAAGAACATCCGTCGCAGGATAATCATCAATTGAATTGTTGTCATTAACATTTACAGGTGCCTGCCAATCCCTCTCACCATTGGATGCGTACGTTCCCTTGAGTCGCACCTCGAGCCTGTTAGTGGCCAGTTCAGTAAAGAGCGGCCTGTCCCAGCATCCCGAAACCGCGGCCCCCAGAGCTATGATTATAAATGTATTTATTTTTATCCTGGTCATCATATTAAACTTTCCGCCATATTGAAATTATTCACTGGAGATCGAGCAATAGAAACATCAAAAGTTAACATTGAAAAAGAGCGCTATTCCCGTATTGAGAAAGTGCCCTCCCATTTTCGCCCCGTCGAGATATCCTTCATACACATAGATATAATCTATCCGTGCCCCGATGTTAATGACCCTGCCGGCAGGAAAGGACATCTCTATACCGGTCATGAACAAGGGGTCCCAGCGGCCCCGATCATCGGGAAAAATATGAATATATGCGCCGCCGAAACCGCCCTTGACCTGCAGTTTCACCGGAAGATTGAGCGGCAGCAGATAAATCGCGCTGGCATACAGAGGAATAAAATGCATCCTGTTTACTCCCTTTGAAGGGAAAAACTGGTATGATGAATCAACGCCGACCTTTATCGGCCTGTAAGGAGTATTGTAACGGAAAAACAATCCGCCGCCGATACTTGCATCCACAAGATCACCGGTTTTATATATCGGAGTTATGGGTCCGAACCAGCCGCCGATTTGAGGTCTCAGGAAATAATCCTTTCTGCTTTCAAAGGCAAAAACCTGCGAGGACATGAACAGCAGACAAAGACCTGCCAAAACAGACAATATTCTATTATAGTTCATAACATTTCTCTTGATTGGTAAATTCATCTCACATCCTGACATTACAACCATATTTGATTTGCAGTAATTTAAATATCCGGAGCTCAAAGCAGTAGCATGTGCATATGATTCCACAGCACACATTTTGTTTGAGACTCGCATGAGTACTTTGTTACATAATTAAGCGCTAATGATCGGCAACTCACGATATATGTCAAATACATTAATTGCTCTGACGGGGCGCGAAATACGGTGGATAACGACGCAAGGTTATGCATCACTTAGAAGATTCCTGAAAATCACCAAATGAAACTGTCATCGAAGATAGATCAGGATCATACATGACTCTATTTAGATACAATCCATAAGCAGGTGCCGTTACTCCCCCGAGATCCCGGTCCTTCTGCTCCAGAATCTCCTGTATATACGATGGATCCTTCCCTTGCCTGAACATTTCAAGGGAGGTACCGATAATTATCCGTATCATATTATGCAAAAAGGCGTTACCGTTGATGGTGATATTAACATAATCCCCATCGCGATGCACTGATATACTATTAATCTTTCTTACGGTATTTTCCAAGCGTGACTTTTTCTTACAGAAGGAGGCAAAATCATGTTCACCTGCAAGATAGGATAACGTTTCAGAAAGATAGCCGGTATCAAGGGAATGGTGAACCCACATGGCCCTGTACTGCATGAAAGGACTTCTCTGTGGGTGATTATATATTTTGTACACATACTCCCGTGCCCGCGCTGAATATCGTGCATGAAAATCGTGATCGACCTCATATATTTTCTGCACTGACACATCCCTGGCAAGAATCCCATTAAGACCGATACACAGCCTTTCAAGGGTCAAATTGCTTTCACAGTCAAAATGGACAACCTGTCCCAGGGCATGAACACCCGAATCAGTTCTTCCCGAGGCATAGATGCGAATATTTTCCTTAGTTAGAATATGCAGGGCATTTTCCAGTTCTCCCTGCACAGTCCTGCCGTTGTTCTGCACCTGTAATCCGTTGAAAGCGGTTCCATCATACTGAATGACAAGAGCTAGACGTCGCTTTTCCCTATTTCCTGATTCCATTCTTCCAGCATCTCATTTATCTTGTCATAAAGCAGTCTTGTTTTATCCAGCAACTCTCCCGGTTTTGTCTTGGATTGTTTTCCAATACCAAAAAGCCTGCTTAAATATCTTTTACTTTTCTCGAAATTTTCAATTCTTTTTGATATTTCCTTTTCCCTGGCCCCTATTTTAACCGTCAGAACTGCGGAAACATAAAGTATACCGTCATATCCCCAGTTTTTATCCGTATCAGGACCCATATTTCCAGCCGCATCAGTAGGCTCCTCACCGGTTTGTATCAGGTCAAGAATACGCATATAGTACTGATATGCTTTTTTATAAAAAAAGAGGGATATCTTTTTAAAATCTTTTTCCGGATTTTCTAGCGCCAGATCATTGAACAGCCATGCTGCGCGAATTGCTGAAACGGCATTTTTGAAGGTCGGAGCTACCTTTTTATTTCTGACATTATAACAATCCATCGACAACATATATGAGGAGGCCCCAAGAACAAGGTTTCTATCCTGATTGAAATTTATATTTCCAAAAAATTTAGTCACTGCACTTTTCCTGGCCGGAATCAACTCACGAAGTTTATCAACTTCCTGGATCTCGAGAGAGTTAAAATCCCTGGGGTATGCGGCGTATAAGCAACTCGGGCAGACTGTAACCTGGTAAACCATTGGAATGATATTCCCGAATTTTTTATTATCCTCATAGAGTCGTCGGAGCTCATCGGTCAGCTTGCCCGCGATAAGACGCCCTCCTCCGGAAAAAAGCTCTTCACGATAAAATTCATAGGAACATACAGGGCACATTGTCGAGTTCTTTTGTCTGAAAGATATTTTCTTTTGTGCTTCCATCAGAAATCTCCATTTATTCCCGCGACCCATACGATTCATGGATCAATTTCAAATACTAAACCTGGATCACTGCCATTCAATTTATTATAAGGGAACAATACATTGTGCGAATTACATGTTTTTTACTATGAATCTCAAGCATCGACATCATTCACATCAAGCATAAATCAATTCAAAAGAGACTAACGATAAGTTAGTACATTACGATGAATAACCATAAAAAATCAATTATCTTTTTGATATAATCATTTTCAAAGACACTTTAATATCAAGATATTAAAAACAGATTCCGATAAAATATTGTACACCTGTTTCCACGGTATAAGCATAATAAAGGGAAACATTTCGCGTGATTGAGCCATGACCTGTAAGGAGACATCATGAAATTTAAAATAATTTTAATTTCAATTATCATACCTACCATCTGCTTTATACATCATGATACGCAGGCTGTTTCAGCTTCTGTAAAGGCTGCAAATGATTATAAATTTACTATTGATATTTTGCGTAAATTAAGAACCATCGTTGAGAATTTCCCTACCGAGGAAAAAACAAAATCGTATGAAAAAATCAAGGCCCAATTCCAGGCAGCCGGAGAAGATTTTTATGGTCAGGACTTCACTTCCTCGGTTCTTAAGTTCAAGGCACTTAAATCCGATCTGATTGTTTTCATGGAACTGATTGCCAAGGACTATCTTGAAAGAACAAAAAGTATACTCGATTCAACCTCCAAGGAATCATTCGATATTATAATTGATTTCAGCAAGGACAGCAGTTTTGCGAAATATTTTCATAAACCTTTTGATCCCCTCAATGGAGTCCAGCCCTATACTGATAAATACACTCATCTGGATTACCACTTCTTCAGAGACCGTGAAACTATTGAGCGATACATAAAAAGCGGGTACCAGAATTATCATTATTCAAAACGATTGTATGAAGATCCTGAAATTGTCATCCTAAAAAATAAGAAAAAAATAACATCTCAAAATATGGATTATATAATAGCCCGATATATGGATGTGGTTCTCTTCTGCCGCCAGGCAAAGCAGTATGGTATTGAGATACATAAAATCAGAAAGATCAATGAGTTAGGGGATATTATAAGAAAATATAACCTGACGCAGGAACAGCTCACTCCAATTTTTGATGATAGAATACCTAAAGAATTCAAGGTTGACGCCATTGATAATCTCAGTCTGCTATACACGGTAGAACAAAGAAGGCTGTCAGAGCATAAATAAAAATATATACCAAAACACAAAAAAGGTGACCTTTACAGTCACCTTTTTTATTTTATTGTTTCAATTTTTATTTATCTTCTTTGGTCTTCTTTTTCTTTTTCTCTTTTACTTCGGTTTTCGCTTCTTTTTTTTCTTTTTTCTCGGACTTTTGTACTCTCTCAACCAGTTCTACAATAGCCATTTCAGCCGCATCACCAGGTCTTCTTCCCAGAAGATACATTCTAGTGTATCCTCCATTGCGAGTCTTAAACCGAGGTGCAATATCTTCAAAAAGTTTTTTAACAATGTCCCTGTTTTTAATGTGCTTCATTATTTCACGCTTGTTATGAAGCTTTTTTTCAGCCTCAGAATCGGCAAGAGCAAGATTTCTTTTCGCTTTTGTAATCATTTTTTCAGAAATCTTTTTTAACTCTTTCCCTTTCTGCTTTGTCGTTACAATTCTTTCATGGTTAAATAAAGATGTTACCATATTGTTAAACATTGCCTTTCTATGGGCATGTGTTTTTCCTAACTGCTTAACACTGTTTCTATTTCTCATTACAAACCTCGTATTAGTCCTTTAATCCAAGACTGAGATGAAGAACCTCAAGTTTTGATTTGATTTCTTTCAAGACTATATCGCTATAGTGTTTTGATTTTCTTAACTCATCTTCAGTTTTTCTTACCAGCTGTTCAAGAGTCGAAATATCTAGACTCTTGAGTGTATTGTACGCCCTGACTGAAAGTTCAACTTCATCAATAGATTTTGCCAGAAGAGATTTCATTTTTTCGATATTTTCATCGATTACTTCTATCTCTTCCTCAACTTCTTCTTCAAAATTTATAAAGATCGTCATATGATCTTTTATAATCTTTGCCGCATGAGCCAGCGCATCTTCAGGAGAAATTGAGCCATCTGTCCATATTTCGAGAATCAGTTTATCATAGTCAGTTCTCTGCCCAACCCTGGTATCTTCAACTCGTACATTAACTTTCTTGATGGGAGAAAATATTGAATCAATTGGAATGACACCAACAGCCTCAGTATTCGACTTATTCATTTCAGCGGGTATGTAACCTCTGCCTCGTTCGACCTGTACTTCCATATCGATCTTTGCAGCTTCATTCATTTTGGCTATAACCAGATCCTTATTCATAACCTGTATATCAGGATCAACATCAAAATCAGCTCCCATTAAATCGCCGGGACCGTCTTTAATTATATGGATAACCTTAGGCATTTCGCTTTCATATTTGAAACAAAGCTTTTTCAGATTGAGAATTATTCTGGTAACATCTTCGTATACACCCTCAATTGCAAAAAACTCATGAGGAACACCTTCAATTTTTATGGCGGTTATTGCCGCTCCTTCAATAGACGAAAGAAGCACTCTTCTCAGTGAATTACCAATAGTAAGACCATATCCTTTTTCGAATGGTTCTGCAACAAAACGGCCATAATTAGGCTGTAGTTCAGCATGTTCAAACACAATCTTATTAGGTCTTTTAAAGCCCTTTAATAAATTTCTTGGGGCCATCTCTACCTCCGTACTTCAATTAGAACAACAAAAAGCAGAACTGAAATCGTAAAATAAATTTCATCCACAATGATTATTATATAAAAACTACTTATTACTTGGAATATAATTCAACAACAAGCTGCTCGTTAAAATCTGCAACTACATCTGAACGAACAGGGAGTCTGACTATTTTACCAGACTTGACATCAAAATCGACGTCTACCCATTCAGGTATTGAATCTACAGCTTTGGCTAATTTGATTGAATCTTCCAGCAAGACATTGGTTTTGAATTTTTCACGAATCTCAAGAACAGAACTTTCTCTTACTGTAAAAGATGGTATATTTACAACCCTACCATTAACTGTCACATGATTATGCTGAATGAGTTGTCTGGCCTGGGTTCTTGATGATGCAAAACCCATCCGGAAAACAACATTATCAAGACGTCTTTCCAGTAACGACAACATGTTATCGCCTGTTACGCCTTTCATTCTGTTTGCTCTTTCAAAAAGAATACGGAATTGTTTTTCAAGCAAACCATAGCTTCTTTTTATTTTTTGTTTTTCCCTGAGCTGAACAGCATAGTCAGTCATTTTTGTTCTGCGTTTTTTGGGTGGTCCTGGAGGATATTTTTTCTTTCCCTTTATAGGACATTTATCCGTAAGACATCGTTGACCTTTAAGCATCAACTGCTGCATTTCTCTTCGACACAATTTACAAACTGGGCCCGTATACTTCGCCATAGTTCATTCTCTCCGTTACACTCTTCTGCGTTTTTTGGGTCGGCATCCATTATGTGGTACCGGTGTTACATCCTTTATCTTGGTTACATTTAATCCGGTCTGATGTAATGATCGTATTGCCGCCTCTCGTCCGATGCCGGGTCCTTTAACATATACTTCGACACTTTTCAGGCCTGCTATATCCATAGCCTTCAAAGCGGCGGATTTGGCGGCCATCTGTGCGGCGAACGGGGTTGATTTTCGTGAGCCTTTAAATCCTTCTCCACCCGATGTTGCCCAGGCTATTACATTACCCTGCATATCAGTCAGTGATATTATAGTATTATTATAAGTTGCACGAATAAATGCTTTACCGACTGGTATATTTTTCTTTTCTTTTTTTCTAGTCTTTTTCTGTTTCACAGCTCACTCCTTATTTCTTTTTCTTACCCATGGGCTGTCGTCTATTTCCTTTTCTTGTCTTGGCATTATTTTTTGTATTTTGACCTCTGACAGGTAAGCCTCGTCGATGACGAATCCCTCTATAACATCCAATGTCCATCAGCCTCTTAATATTCATTGCCTGTTCCGTTCTAAGATCACCTTCAACCTTAGTGGTAGTATCAATGGCTTTTCTTAACTGGTTTATTTCTTCATCAGTTAAATCTTTTACTCTACTAGTGGGGTCAACACTGGTTTGTGCTAAAATTTTCTGAGACATTGACACACCAATACCATAAATATAAGTCAATGCCGTTTCAATTTTCTTGTTATTAGGTAAATCAACACCCGAAATCCTAGCCATATGCCCTCTTTATCTTAATGTTTTTTTAAGGTTCTTATTTTCTGACGCTGCTTATGTCGCGGGTTTGTGCATATCACCCTGACAACACCGTGCCGTTTAATAACCTTACAATCACTGCAAATCTTTTTAACCGATACTCTGACCTTCATATATTGCCTCTATCCGTATATTGAAAGTATGGTGATAATGTCAATCCTAATAAAAATGATACATTAATCTGAATTTACTATTTTGACCTGTATGTAATTCTTCCACGACTTAAATCATAGGGTGAAAGTTCAATGGTAACCCTGTCTCCCGACAGTATTCTAATATAATGCATTCTCATTTTTCCAGAAATATGCGCCAACACCATATGCCCATTGTCAAGTTTTACCCGGAACATTGCGTTTGGAAGTGGTTCTAGTACTGTGCCTTCAACTTCAATGGGTTCTTCTTTCGCCATTTTTTAGTAATCCTTAAAATTTCTATCGTCTGCCCTTGATCTGCTTGTTCTTTATAAATCCACCATAATGTCTCATCAGTAATTGCGATTCAATCTGCTTCAATGTATCAAGTGCTACACCAACGATAATCAAAAGAGAAGTTCCGCCAAAAAGATATGCCATTTCCGGAGCAACCTGTTCCGGCCATATTCTTATGATAAAATCGGGAACAATGGCGATTAAAGCTAAAAATATTGATCCCGATAGGGTTATCCGATTCAATATTCCCATCAGATATTCCGCTGTGTTTTGTCCAGGCCTTATACCGGGAATAAAACCACCATATTTTTTTAAATTATCTGCTATGTCTATCGGGTTAAACCTGATTGCTGTATAAAAAAAGCAAAAGAAAATGATAAACCCCGCATATACAAGCATATAAGGAATCTGTCCGGGAGAAAGCCAATATTGTATTTGGTTCAATATAGCAAATTTGCTCCCGCCCAGCATATTTATAATCTGAGAAGGAAACATCAATATCGCTGATGCAAAGATGATGGGTATTACACCTGCTGCATTGACCCGCAATGGAATAAACTGGGTCGTTTGCTGTGTCATAGTCCTTCCCACCATTTTCTTCCCGTACTGTACGGGTATTCTGCGAGCTCCCAGTGTCAACAAAATTGATGCCGCTACAACCAGAAGAAAAATACCTATGAGTATGATTAAAACTATAGGTTCACCTGTATCATTTATTTTTTTCACGGTCTGCATCATTGCCTGAGGCGCCCGAACTATGATACCAGCCATAATTATAAGAGAGATACCATTTCCGATCCCTCTTTCTGTTATTATCTCACCAAGCCACATAAGTACCATTGTACCGGTCGTAATTGCAACCACTGAAACAATGATAAAGGCAATTCCTGCATCATCGGGAACAACCGATCCTCCCGCTCTGGTTTTCATGGATTTCATCCAGAATGTGAGGCTGAAAGATTGTATTGTACATAGTAACACTGTTCCGTATTTTATATACTGACTTAATTTTTTATGTCCTTCAGCTCCTTCCTTCGATAAATTATCGAGGTAAGGAAATACAACCTTCAACAAATCAATGATAATTGAAGCTGATATGTAAGGCATGATTCCAAGAGCAAAAATCGTGAATCTTTTCAATGCTCCGCCTGAAAACAAATCGAAAAAATCTAAGAATCCTGCACTTTGTGCCTCTTCAAAATAGGTTTTAAGGGCATCAACATTAATTCCCGGAATCGGTATATGTGCTCCTATCCGGTATATAATTAATATCGTTATTGTAAACAGTATTCTCTTTCTGAGTTCCGGTATCTTAAAAATATTAACAACGACGTTTGACATTCTATTCCCTTTTTAGCCGATTAATGACCAGACGACACTAATTGAGTTCAACTGTCCTGATCACCGCTTCTCCACCAGCCTTTACAATTTTTTCCTGGGCTGACTTGGAAAACACATCGGCAATAACCTTTACTGACTTAGTTAATTCGCCGTTGCCAAGAATCTTTATCTGAATCTCGCTTTTTTTTATCAATCCTGATTTCAATAGAGTTTCAGCATCAATTACACTTTCGTTCAGCTTATTAAGCTGTGACACATTGATCAGCTGAAATTCTGCCTTAAAAATATTATTGAATCCTCTTTTGGGGATCCTTCTTTGAAGAGGCATCTGTCCACCCTCAAACCAGGCCCTGTGCTTACTGCCGGACCTGCTCATTTGTCCCTTTTGACCACGACAGCTGGTTTTACCATGACCACTTCCAGTACCGCACCCAATTCTTTTTCTTTTTTTGAAGGATTCAGGTCTTTTTATTTCATATTGTTCCATAGAAATTCTCTCTATTCGCTGATTTCTTTGACTTCAACAAGATGTTTTACTTTATCAATCATTCCGCGTATTACAGGATTATCATCGTGAATTCTTTCTGCGTTCATCTTTCTGAGGCCGAGTGCTCTGACCGTCGCCCTTTGGTTGGGCTTTTCTGTTATTATACTTCGCACTTGTTTTATTAAAAGCTTCTTTGCCATTTCCCTCTCCTGTTATTCCCAGAGTTTTGATATGGAAATATCTCTTGCACGAGCAGCTTCTTCCAGACTTCTTAATTGCAGCAAACCATCAAGAGTTGCTTTAACAAGATTAACAGGATTCCTTGAGCCCTGTGCTTTCGTTAGTATATCTGATATGCCGACCCGTTCGATTACTGCCCTTACCGAGGCGCCGGCGATAATCCCTGTTCCAGGTGCCGCAGGTTTCAAAATAACTTTTGCTGATTTATATTTTCCTACAACCTCATGAGGAATTGTATGTTTCCGGACATTAACTTTATATACATTCTTCTTTGCATCTTCCTTGCTTTTGTCGATGGCATCGGGAACTTCGTTAGCTTTTCCAAAACCAACGCCGACATGTCCATGCCCATCACCAATAACTGCCAAAGCATTAAATGAAAATCGTCTACCGCCCTTTACTACTTTAGCAACCCTATTTATTGTGACGATCTTTTCACTTAATTCAAGGCCTTCAGTGTTCATTTTTTTTCTTTTTATCTTCATACTAAAACGCTCCTAAAATTCCAATCCATTTTCACGGGCAGCATCAGCAAATGCTTTGATTTTACCATGATAGAGATTTCCATTTCTATCGAACACAACATTTTTAATTCCCAGGGCAACCGCTTTTTCAGCTATTGCCTTTCCAAGTGCCTTTGCTGCTTCCTTATTTCCCGTGTTTTTTTGGCTTTTGAATTCAGGCGCCAGTGTAGAAAGACCTAATAATGTTTTATTCTGTTCATCGTCTATTATTTGGGCATAAAAGTTCTTGTTGCTCCTGGAAATGCAAAGTCTCAGTTTTCCCTTATGAGCTCGAATTTTTTTCTTTATCCTGAATTTTCTTCGAATAACAGTTTTTTTACTTGCAGTAAGCTTATCCATGTTTATTTACCTGCTTTCCCGGCTTTTTTCCTTATTTGTTCATTCTTGTATCGTATTCCTTTGCCTTTATATGGTTCAGGTGGTCTTAATTTTCTGATATTTGCGGCAACTTGTCCGACTTGTTGTTTATTAATACCTTTGATTTTTATTTTTGTGGGATCAACCACTTCCAGTTTTATTCCGTCAGGCGCTTCGAAAATTATATGATGTGAATATCCAAGCTGGAATTGAATATTAGCTCCTTGCTGAGTTGCCCGATAACCTACACCGACTATTTCCAGGTCCTTTTCAAAACCTTGAGAGGTGCCAACAACCATATTACTGATCAGAGATCTATATAGTCCTTGATACGCAACTTGCTGTTTTTCTTCTTTTTCAAGCTCTATCTGGATAACATTATTTTCCTGTTTGATGATTATCCCTTCAAGAACTTCCAGGTTATCTTCCCCAAGCGGGCCTTTAACATTTACGACCCGGTCCTTAACATCAACGATGACGTTGCTGGGTAATTGAATTGGTTTTTTTCCTATCCTTGACATGACTACTCACTTCATCCACTATATTCTACTATGAAATTTCGCAAATTACTTCACCGCCTACATTCAGCTTTTTGGCGGCTTTATTTGTTATAACTCCCTTAGAAGTCGATAATATCCAGATCCCAATATTATTATATACAGGTCTCAGATCTTCCGCACTTACATATACCCTTCGTCCCGGTTTGCTTATCCGGGTAAGACTTACGATAGATGATTCATTTGTTGAAGGATATTTTAAATAAATACGCAAAATCTTCTGTTTATTAGGGGAATCCAGAAGTTTATAATTCTTTATAAATCCTTCATCTTTTAAAATTCTAGTAATTGCAACTTTAAGTTTCGATGAAGGGACATCTACTTTCAAGTGACCTGCCTTAAGGGCATTTCTTATTCTTGTCAGCATGTCAGCAATTGGATCTGTAATGCCACTCATTGTATTTTTCCTGCTCCAGTATATTTATGCATAATTACCAAGAAGATTTTGTTACACCAGGGATTTGCCCTTCGCTAGCAAGCTTCCTGAAACATATTCTGCACATTTCAAATCTTCTCAAATACCCTCTGGGTCTGCCACATATTTTACACCGATTGTGTTGTCTAACCTGAAACTTCCTCGGTATAATTTGTTTAGCAATAATACTCTTTTTAGCCACAATGATACCTCTACTATTCTCTAAAAGGCATATTAAAGTTTTTCAATAAAGCATAAGCTTCATCTTTGTTGTCCGTTGTTGTTACTATGGTAATATTAATACCATGTATTTTATCTACTTTATCAAAATCAATCTCTGGGAATATTATCTGTTCTTTAACAGAAAAATTATAATTGCCGAAATTGTCGAATGATTTTGGAGATAATCCACGGAAGTCACGAACCCTCGGTAATGCAATATTGATAAGTCTATCGAGAAATTCGTACATCCTTTCACCGCGAAGTGTAACACGGCATCCTACATCATATCCATCACGTATTTTGAAGTTAGCAATTGATTTCCTGGCAGTTGTTTTTATAGCCTTCTGCCCGGTAATCATTGTAAGTTCATCAATCACTGCATTGAGTCCCGCAGTATTTGCATGTGCATCTCCCATCCCGACGTTTAAAACAATTTTTTCAAGCTTCGGAACTTGCATGATTGACTTAAAATTAAAGTCCTTAAACAGTTTTTGTTTAATATTATTTGTAAAATCTTCTTTTAATCGCGCAGCCATTTCATATTACCTACTTATCTAAACTCTTTCCGCATTTCGAACATACTCTGCTTTTATCTTTATCAGTAACAGCAATACTTAACCTAACACCTTTTTTGCATTTGTCGCAAAAATACATAACATTAGATAAGTGAATCGGGAATTCCTTTGTAATAGATCCACCTTTAGGATTTTCCTGAGAAGGTCTTACAAATTTTTGCCGTTTATTAACGCCTTCAACAATAACTCTATTCTTATCTCTGTTGAGGTGTAATATTTTGCCTCTTCTGCCCTGCTCTGAGCCTGATATAACCACAACATTATCATTAACTTTCAGTTTAGTATTCATATCCATTCACCTATTATAACACTTCAGGAGCTAATGATACAATTTTAAGAAAATTTTTATCCCGCAGTTCCCGTGCAACAGGTCCAAAAATACGCGATCCTTTTGGTTCGCCTTTTGCATCGATTATAGCCACTGCGTTATCATCAAACTTTATATATGTACCATCTTTCCTTCTTACCGGTTTTTTTGTCCGAACAATAACGGCTTTGAGAACAGCTTTGCCATGAACTTTTTTACCGGTTGAATCTTTAAGGCCGTATGATGGCTGTGAGTCTTTAACAGCAACCACGATAATATCGCCGACTGAGGCGTATCGTCTCCTGGTCCCTCCAAGTATTTTGATACATTGGACTTTTTTAACACCACTATTATCAGCTACATCAAGTATTGTTTCTACTTGTATCATTGGTGACCCTCTACTTCACTTTTTCTATGATCTCAACCATTCTATAACGTTTCTCTCTCGATAATGGCCGTGTTTCTTCAACACGTACTATATCACCAACCTGGCATTCATTTTTTTCATCATGACTTTTTATTTTTTTAGTCCTGCGAACCGACTTTTTATATAATGGGTGCATAACCAGGTTTTCTATCTCGACAACGATAGTTTTATCCATTTTATCACTAACAACTTTCCCTATTATCTGTTTTCTGTTAGATTTCATTTTACAGTCAGCTCTCCAATTATTCTAAATTGCTTTTGTTACTTCGTTCGCAAGCCAAGGTCGTATTCCCGTTTAATAGTCTTAATACGCGCTACATGTTTTTTAAGCTCACGAATTTTTTTAGGATTATCTACTTTACTGGTGACTGCTTTAAATCTTTCTTTTCTGAGCTCTTCCTTTGATTCAAGAAGGCTTTTATCCAGATCATCAATTGATAATTCCTCTAATCTACCTTTCATTTCCCGATCCTCTATTTACTACTGGTTTATTGAAATAAATTTGCATTTCACTGGGAGTTTGTTCATGGCACTTTCAAATGCCTTTCTTGCAAGATCTTCATCGACACCATCGATTTCAAACAAAACACGGCCCGGATAAACTCTTGCTATAAATCCTTCGGGATTTCCTTTTCCTTTGCCCATTCGGGTTTCGGCCGGTTTTTTTGTAAATGCAAAATCAGGGAATATTCTTATCCAGAGTTTCCCGCCTCTTTTTACCTTTCTAGTTATAGCAACCCTTGCTGCTTCAATTTGCCTGCTCGTAATTTTACCAGCTTCAAGAGTCTTTAATCCATAGCTGCCGAAAGCAATAGTCGCTCCCCTGTTTGCTACACCATTCATTCTACCGCGTTGTACTTTTCTATATTTAGTCCGTTTTGGCATTAACATGGCGGTTATCCTTCACCTTTTCTTCTTAGTAATTACTTTGTTTTTCTTTTTACGGTATATTTATCTTCTTCATTTTCCTGAGCATTTGACATGATGTTTCCGTTATAAATCCAAACTTTAACACCGATCATTCCAAATGTTGTCAATGCCTCTCCAAATCCATAGTCTATGTCAGCTCTCAGAGTATGCAGTGGAATCCTGCCCTCTTTATAGACTTCGGTCCTTGCCATTTCTGCGTTATTAAGTCGTCCTGACACCATAACCTTAATTCCCAGCGAACCACTTCTTAAAGCATTGGTAATAGCCTGTTTAACGGCTCTTCTGTAGGGAAACCTGTTTTCCAACTGTCCGGCAATTTGTTCTGCGATCAGTTTTGAGTTTTTCTCAGGTTTTTTTACTTCAATTATGTTAATATAAACATTCTTTGAAGCGATCTTCTGCAACTCATTTTTAAGTGCTTCAATATCAACGCCTTTCTTCCCGATAAGGACACCGGGACGTGCTGCATGTATATTCACATTAACCCTGTCCGGAAATCTTTCAATAGCTATTCGTGCTATGCCTGCACTCTTTCTGGTTTTACTGATATACTTTTTAAGCTTTAAATCTTCATGTAAATTGTTGGCATAGTTCTTCTTATCTTCATACCATATTGAATCCCATGTTCTGGTTATGCCAAGTCTGATACCTATTGGATTTACCTTCTGACCCATGAAAATATCCTTTATTTAATTTTCGTCTGATAATACAATTAAAATACTGCTCGTTCTCTTTCTGATACGAGTAGCCCTGCCGCGAGCACGAGGACTAAAACGCCTGATAGTAGGACCGCCGTCAATCGTAATTTTTTTTATATATAATTTATCTTCGTTTATATTAGGGTTTTTATATTTTGCATTAGCACCAGCCGAATAGAGTGTTTTTAAAATAAGGGATGCTGATTTTTGAGGCATTGCTTTTAAAACATCTATTGCCTCTGGCAATGAAAACCCTCTTATCTCATTGGCAACAAGCCGCGCTTTTGAAGCGGATATTCGATTTTGTTTGGAAAATGCCAGTGATTCCATCATTTCTTCCTCTTTGCAATTTTGTCATCCTTACTTGTATGCCCTCTATATGTCCTGGTAGGTGCAAATTCACCAAGTTTATGACCTACCATATTTTCTGATACATATACCGGTATAAAATTTTTACCATTATGAACCATTATTGTATGCCCGATCATTTCAGGAAATATTGTTGACCTTCTCGACCAGGTTTTAATTGTCTTTTTCTCATTACCTGCATTCATCTCTTCAATTTTCTTGAAGAGCTTTATATCAATAAAAGGACCTTTTTTAACCGATCTAGCCATAAATTTACTTCCTTCTCTTCACGATATATTTGTCACTATACTTGTGTTTCTTCCTTGTTTTGTATCCTTTAGTTGGCAAACCCGTGGGCGATACAGGATGTCGTCCACCTGAAGATTTACCTTCACCACCACCCATGGGGTGATCAACAGGGTTCATGGCAACGCCTCTCACTTTAGGTCTTTTATGCATCCATCGTGAACGTCCAGCCTTCCCTATCGTTATATTCCCATGATCCTTATTACCGACTTCTCCCAGAGTGGCGAAACATTCTTTATGAATTTTTCTTATTTCTCCGGAAGGCAGTTTAATAAGACAGTAGCTTGCTTCCTTTGCTGCCAAAACAGCCGACGTTCCAGCTGATCTAACCAGCTGACCGCCTTTACCTCTCGTGAGTTCGATATTGTATATACTTGCACCCAGAGGAATATTTTTAAGCGGCATTGCATTCCCGGGTTTTATTTCAACCGATTCACCGGACTCTATCGTATCTCCCACTGCAAGTCCTTGCGGTGCGATAATATATCTTTTCTCACCATCAATATAGCTTATTAAAGCAATAAAAGAGGAACGATTCGGATCATATTCAACTGTTACAACTTTACCGGTAATCCCAAATTTATTTCTTTTAAAGTCAATGATTCTGTATTTTCTTTTATGTCCACCACCCTTACGACGTACACAAACCTGTCCCTTATAACCTCGACCCGCGAAATCCTTTTTGCCGACTGTTAATGGTTTGTACGGCTTATCGGTAGTAATTTCATTAAAGTCAAGTACGGTTCTGTACCGGGCTGTCGGTGTTACTGGCCTAAATTTTTTGATTCCCATTTCAGTACCTTCTTTATACTCTTCATCTTCTGCAATATTAACAAAATCTATTGTGCTTCAAAAATATCTATTTTTTCGCCATCTTTTAACGTAACAACAGCCTTTTTCCATGCGGAGGTATATCCATATTTATATCGTATTCTTCGAATTTTTCCACGCACTCTTATAATATTGATTTTTTCAGGCTGTACACCAAACAGTGCCTTTATCGCCTGTTTAACCATAACTTTATTAGCCTTCATTGGAACTTCAAAGACATATTTATTCAGCTCCATAAGCCCTGTTGACTTTTCTGAAATAATCGGCCTTAGTATAATATCGTTAGGATTCATCACTGTCCCACCTTGGATAATCTTTCATTAAGTACTTTAACCGCACTCTCGGTAATGATTATATCTTTTGAATAAAAAATATCTCTACTGGAAATCCTTAACACATTATTGTATACGAACCATGGTATATTTCTGATTGCAAGCTTCAGAGTGATACTATCATTTTGCGTTACAAGTACGCCTTTTTTTACCGCTAATGCTTTACCAACCTTAGCGACTTCCTTTGTTTTCCCTGTTGCTTCAAAATCCTCGATTACTTTAATGCTTCCTTCTTTTGCTTTTAATGAAAAAAGTGACCTATATGCCGCTTTTTTAATTTTTTTGGGAAGCTCAATTCTATAATCACGGGGACGAGGACCAAAAATTGTTCCACCACCGACCCACACTGGTGAACGTGAGGAACCAGCTCTGGCCCTACCTGTACCTTTTTGTCTCCATGGTTTTATGCCGCCACCCCTGACCTCAGCCCTTTCCTTGGTCTTGTGAGTACCCTGCCTTTTATTTGCATTGGCTGCTTTTATTAATTCATATATCAAAACATCATTGATTTCCGATGCAAACACTTCATCAGCCAGATCAACCTGACCAACCACTTTGCCTTCTATGTTATATTTATCAACTTTCATGCTCGGTACCTGTTTAACTTATTTTTCACTGACCGTTATTAACGAATTTTTTCTTCCGGGAACAGCACCTAAAATCAGAACAATATTTTTCTCTTTAAGAATCTTAACGATTTTAAGATTCTTAATCGTAGTTTTTTTTGATCCATGTCTTCCAGGCATTTTTTTACCTTTCCAGATCTCGCTTGGATAGGCACATGCACCAACTGAACCTGGAGCACGATGAAAGTGAGAACCGTGTGTCATTCGACCACCACTGAATCCATGTCTCTTTACAACACCAGCAAAACCTTTTCCTTTTGATGTGCCGATTATATTAACAACCTGATTCTCGGAAAAAATTGAACAATCAACAATAGTTCCAACATCAAGTGTTTCATCAAAAAGATTAACTTCACGGAATATTCTTTTGGGTGCGATTCCTCGTTTTTTCAGATCCTTAGCGATGGGCATCGTCAACTTGTTTTCTTTAACATCCTGATACCCCAGTTTCAATGCACTATATCCGTCTTTTTCCACTGATTTTTTCTGCACCACTACACAGGGACCTAATTCACAAACAGTTACCGGCACCATAGTTCCGTTTTCATCAATATATTGCGTCATTCCTATCTTTTTTCCAATCAGTGCTTTTTTCATTACGCTCACCTGTATATACCAATAATATCACTCTCTACTTTTTGCAAAAGTAGTTAATCTTCATATATTTTGTATAATAATTGATCAGTTACTTATACGTTATGATTTAATGTCAACAGAAACACCAGCTGGAAGTTCAAGCTTCATTAAAGCTTCAACTGTATCAGAATTTGGGTCAATAATATCAATCAATCTCTTATGTGTCCTGATCTCGAACTGTTCGCGAGATTTCTTGTTTACGTGAGGAGATCTCAATACACAAAACTTTTCTATTTTTGTCGGTAGCGGTACAGGACCAGCAACCTTGGCGCCACTTCTGTTTGTCGTGGCTACAATTTTTTCTGCCGACTGATCCAATAGCTTTGCATCAAAAGATCTCAGTTTTACTCGAATTCTTTGTCCTGTTAGCTTTGACACTGTTTTATTCCCATTCCTATTTTATGCTATATTGGTGATTCAGGCCATCGTAACGGATGGCCTGAATCACACTATATTTTTTTTGTAATTTGCTTAAGAGCAACAAAAACTATTCATTTATTTTAACGACAACACCGGCTCCAACCGTACGACCACCCTCACGAATAGCGAATCGGAGTTCTTCTTCCATTGCTATCGGAGTGATCAGTTCGACTTTCATATCAATGTCATCACCAGGCATAACCATTTCAACTCCCGCAGGAAGTTCAATGATACCCGTTACGTCAGTTGTTCTGAAATAAAACTGAGGTCTGTAATTTGAGAAGAAAGGAGTATGTCGTCCGCCTTCTTCTTTCTTAAGAATATACACACGACCGTCGAATTTTCTATGGGGAGTGATCGAACCCGGTTTTGCAAGAACCTGTCCACGCATTACATCATCTTTGCCAACACCCCTCAGAAGACATCCAACATTATCACCGGCCCTACCTTCATCAAGAATCTTCCTGAACATCTCTACACCGGTACAAACACTCTTTTTGGTTTCAGTGAAACCAATAATTTCAACCTCTTCACCTGTTTTAACCACACCACGCTCGACCCTTCCGGTTACAACAGTACCGCGGCCGGTAATTGAAAATACGTCCTCAATCGGCATAAGGAAGGGCTTGTCTACTTCACGTTGCGGTTCCGGAACATATGTATCGAGGGCTTCTCCCAGTTTGAGAATAGTCTGAAACCACTCATCATCAGTTTTACCTGCATCTGCAGCCTCGAGAGCCTTCAGAGCGGATCCGGGAATGATTGGTACTTCGTCACCAGGAAAATCGTTTTTAGAAAGAAGCTCCCTGATCTCCATTTCTACCAGTTCAACCATTTCATCCCTGTCAGAAGGATCCAGCATATCAACTTTATTAAGGTATACGATCATAAACGGTACGTTTACCTGTTTAGCCAAAAGAACGTGTTCCCGTGTCTGCGGCATCGCACCGTCAGTAGCCGCAACAACAAGAATAGCAGCATCCATCTGAGCAGCACCAGTGATCATGTTTTTTATATAGTCTGCGTGCCCCGGGCAGTCCACATGAGCGTAATGTCTATTAGGAGTTTCGTACTCCTGGTGGGAAGTGGCAATCGTTATACCACGAGCCTTTTCTTCCGGAGCATTGTCGATTTGATCAAAACTGACTGCCTTACCCGTTCCATATTTCAAGTGAAAACATTTGGTAATAGCTGAGGTTAAGGTAGTCTTACCATGGTCAATATGTCCGATGGTACCAACGTTTACATGTGGTTTCGCCCTATTAAATTTTTCCTTTGCCATTTGGATAACTCCTTAATTGATTTTCCTTATTAAACAAAAATATCCTTTTTATTCTTTATTATTCCAAAACACAAATAGTTAGTAAAATTGTATGTAATTCACAAAAAAAATGAGATATAATTTGTCAGAACACAGGCATATTACACGCACGCATTGTTCCTGCGGGTCTATGAATAAAAAAAAAAACTGCCTATTCTGTCAAGTAATTAATACAAAAATATTTTAAATAGATTATTAATTCAAAAAAAAATGATCCCGACAGGTATAAATATTATAAAATTATTCAAAATGAATTAAAATATGATAATTTTAATAATTAATTATAAATCAATCCACGCATCCGCGCAATTATGTTTTCTGTCACATTCTGAGGCACAATCTCATACTGCGAAAACTGTAGCGTATGCGAGGCTCTACCCTGGCTCATGGAACGTATGCTGGTTGCATAACCAAAGACTTCAGACAATGGTACAACACCATCAATTATCTTTAATTCTCCACGCATATCAATATTCTCAATTTTCCCCCTACGGCTGTTGAGATCATTAATAATGTCGCCGGTATATTCATCGGGTGTAACAACTTCCAGTTTCATAAGTGGTTCCATCAGCAACGGGGATGCCTTTCTAACCGCCTCCCGGAAAGCCTGATTTGCCGCGATCCTGTACGCCACATCAACTGACTTATTCTCATTGAAAGAGCCCCCGATCAAAACAGCTTTTATGTCTTCCATCTTATAGCCGGCGATAACTCCCGCTTCCATGGAATCACGTATTCCCGATTCAATATCACCAATAAAATCAGTGGGAATAACACTGTCGACGACTTTATTTTCAAAAACAAACCCGGCACCTCTCTCAGAAGGTTCTAAAAATAATTTAACATGCCCGAATTGATCCTTCCCCGCAATCTGACGCTCGTAAACCTGTTCCGCCTCTGCACTGGCAGTAATTGTCTCCTTATAGGTGACCTGCGGTCTGCCCACGTTGGCCTTAACGTTAAATTCTCTTGTAAGCCTATCTATAATAATATCAAGATGGAGTTCACCCATGCCGGATACGAGTGTCTGGCCCGTATCGGGATTTGTCGATAATTTAAATGTCGGATCCTCGTCTTCCAGTCTGCGTAGTGTAGTAATTAATTTTTCCTGGTCAGCCTTAGTCTTCGGTTCAATGGCAACAGATATTACCGGATCCGGGAATATCATTCTTTCAAGTAGAATAGGCTGTTTTTCGTCGGCCAGTGTATCCCCGGTCCTTGCGTTTTTCAGTCCCACTACCGCCACGATGTCTCCTGTATAGACCTCGGCGACATCTTCACGGTCATTGGCATGCATTCTGAGAAACCGATTGATACGCTCTTTTTTATTTGTCGCAACATTGAGAATCGAATCACCCGATTTCATGTGACCCGAGTACAGACGAATATATGTCAATTTCCCCACATAGGGATCTGACATGATTTTGAACACCAGACAGCTCAGAGGTTCCTTATCGCTTGCCTCACGAGATAGTATTATGTCATGGTTGTTCACATCGTGACCGGTGACGGGTTTTACATCACGGGGAGAAGGAAGATACTCGATAATTGCATCCAGGATTGGTTGCACTCCCTTATTTTTCAAGGCCGATCCGCAAAATACAGGAAAAAGATCCGTCTTGATAGTCGAACGACGGATTGCCTCTTTGATCTCCTCAATCCCGGGGTTTATTCCCTCAAGATATTTTTCCATAATCGCATCATCATGTTCCGCCAGCAGTTCAATCATTTCACTCCTGGCATGTTCGGCTTTATCCTTGATTGTTTCCGGGATATCCCGCTCCTGCATTTCGCGCCCTTCCTGATCCATCCAGTATAGAGCTTTCATGGTTACCAGATCAATAACACCTTCAAAAGTATCCTCTACGCCAATAGGCAGCTGTAAAGGAAGCGGTATTGCAAAGAGCTTTGTTCTGATCATCAAAAGACACCTGTCAAAATCAGCGCCGATCCTGTCCATCTTATTAACAAAACATATGCGGGGTATATGATATCTGTCGGCCTGTCTCCAGACGGTCTCAGACTGGGGTTCAACACCTGCCACCCCGTCGAAAACCGCTATAGATGAATCCAGGACACGAAGACTTCTTTCCACCTCCATGGTAAAATCAACATGACCGGGAGTATCAATAATATTTATTCTGGTATGTTTCCATGAGCAGGTAGTGGCGGCTGCCGTAATGGTTATGCCCCTCTCTTTTTCCTGGACCATCCAGTCCATTTCCGTATTCCCATCATGGACTTCTCCCAACTTATGTGTTTTACCAGTATAAAACAGAATACGTTCTGTTAAAGTTGTCTTCCCGGCATCGATATGTGCCATTATGCCGATATTTCTTGTTCTATTAAGCGGTAATTCTCTGCCCATGACCAGACCTTTGACTGTTGATAAATGTATTTATAGCTGCGGATTCATTATAAACTGATTTCAAAAAATGGCGCGAAAAAAAACCTGTTGAACAGGTATTATCAAAAACCCCTTTAAAATCAGCGATGGGGCACAGGGTTTTCAAGTATAAAAAGTTATTTTAAGGATTTCTTTAGATACATTGCGTAATAAACACCAAATACCAGGTAAAATACCTGGTATTTGCAGACCATTTCTTTAAAGAAAGATGTTCTCGTGTTAAAATTTATAATGGGCAAAAGCCTTATTTGCTTCAGCCATTTTATGAGTATCTTCTTTTTTCTTGATTGAGGTGCCGGTGTTGTTGAATGAATCCATTAACTCGCCAGCAAGACGTTCAAACATGGTTTTTTCAGAACGTCCTCTGGAGTGTATAATAATCCAGCGGATACCCAATGCCTGGCGTCGCTCCGGTCTTATTTCAACCGGTACCTGATAAGTTGCACCGCCTACTCGCCGTGATTTAACCTCAACAAGCGGTTTCACATTTTCAAGGGCCTGCACAAAGACTTCAACAGGGTCCTTTTTCGCTTTATTTTCCAATATTTCCATGGCTTTATAGAAAGTTGTTTCAGAGACTCCCTTTTTGCCATCAAACATCATGCAATTAATAAATTTGGTTACCAGTTTGCTTCCAAATTTTGGATCTGGCAATATTTCCCGTTTTGGCGGTCTCCTTCTTCGCATAATTCATTTCCTCTTTAATATCGTATGTTATATCTTAAGCTTTCGGTCTTTTTGCACCGTACTTCGATCTGCTTTTCCTTCGATCCTCAACACCAAGAGAATCAAGCGTACCACGAATGATGTGATATCTTACACCGGGAAGGTCCTTTACCCTGCCGCCCCTTATAAGCACCGCAGAGTGCTCCTGCAGGTTGTGTCCAATCCCGGGAATGTACGCAGTAACTTCTATACCATTGGTCAGTCGCACCCTGGCAACTTTCCTCAACGCAGAGTTAGGCTTTTTAGGAGTAAAAGTCATGACACGGGTGCATACACCTCGTCTCTGGGGACATTGCTGTAAAGCCGGAGATTTAGATTTTTTCTTCTTCGCTTCCCGCCCATTGCGGATTAGTTGATTGATTGTTGGCATTTCCTTTCCTGCACCTTATCAAAAATATTTTATCGATACTTGTTTTGTCTCAATTTAGTCATATCTGATTCCCAAAATTTCTTTTCATGATATGCTTAATTTGATCACTTTTTTGTCAAGTAATTTTGCTGTAACCGGACGATTGACTCCGATTAATCTAATTCTTAATCAAAATCTTCGTCATCATCCTCATCTTTCATATCGTCCGTGGAATCCATATCACTTTTAATCGGCTTTTTTGCTACCGGAGCTTCTTCCATGGGCAGAGCTTCTTCAATTTCCGCCTGTCCTTCTTCATCTTCAAACGACCCTTCCAGGTCTCCCGGCGTCTTTTGATATACCTCAACACGGTTATAATCTCTTACACCGGTTCCTGCCGGAATAAGATGCCCGATGATGACATTTTCTTTTAATCCCCGGAGCTGATCCACTTTACCTTTAATTGCCGCATCGGTGAGTACGCGTGTTGTTTCCTGGAATGATGCGGCTGATATGAATGATTCAGTATTGAGTGCCGCTTTCGTTATGCCCATGAGTACAGGAATGGCCGTAGCAGGTTTTCCTCCCTCGCTGAGAACACGGTTATTCTCTTCAATAAAATCAAACTTGTCTACTATCTGTTCTATAACAAACTGTGAATCACCCTGATCGGCAAGTTTAACCTTTCGAAGCATCTGGCGCACGATTATCTCAATATGTTTGTCATTGATTACAACACCCTGCAAGCGGTATACTTCCTGTATTTCATTTACCAGAAATTTCTGCAGATCCCGGGGTCCCTTGATCCTGAGTATTTCATGGGGATCTACGGGGCCATCATCTATTTTTTCACCTTTTACAATCCAGTCACCATCCTGAACCCGGAGAAATTTTGATACAGGAATAGAGTATTCCTTCTGCGTTCCGTCCGAACCCTCAACAATGATCTTCCGCTTATTCTTCACCGTATCGCCGATGGTAACCGTTCCATCGATGGCCGTAAGTGTTGCCGAATCCTTCGGTGTCCGGGCCTCGAATAGTTCTGCTACCCGGGGAAGACCACCGGTGATATCCTTGGTTTTAGCAGCACCGCGCGGTATTTTCGCCAATACGGTACCTGCTGCGACTTTAATTTTATCATCCAGCATGATGTGTGCCCCTTTTGGCAGCAAGTAAGTAAGGGGTTCACCTGAAGTACCGGTAATATTTATGCGGGGTTGGAGTTTTTCAGTCTTATACTCAACTATTACCCTTTTAGCGACATTTGACTGAGGATCAATTTCCTCGCGGAGACTTTTATTCAGCTCAATATCAACATATTCGACCTGACCGCTGATCTCTGTAAGGATAGGTTCGAACCATGGATCAAACGAGGCTATGATTTCACCCCTTTCATGGAACCTGTCAGTTTTGGTCTGCATCTCGGCACCCACATTAATGGGGATGGAGTGCGGATCACCCAGAATGTAAAATGTCTTTTTAACAATTTTCAGGATACCGGAGTTTTTAGCAATGATATCCTTGTCTTCAGATTTTGCAATGACAGTTCCGGCATAAACTTTTTCACCGTCATTGTGATTGAATTCTATCTCACCCTTAACGGTCTGTTTGTAAATTACGCGCTGTACAATCAGATATCCGCGACGAACTGAAATTGTCTTCTTATCATCAGTTTTAATTGTTTTAGAAGTGAGTTCCTTTATGTACACCGGATAATTCAGTTTAATTTCACTTTCTTCAACGGAACGTGAAGCGATACCGCCGATATGGAAAGTCCTCATGGTCAGCTGGGTTCCCGGCTGGCCGATTGATTGAGCAGCTATTATACCGACTGCCTCGCCAAGTTCAACATGTCGCGATGTTCCCAGGTTTCTTCCATAACATTTGGCGCATACACCATGCCTTGCATCACAGGTGAGTACCGAACGGATTTCTATTGCATCGATATTTAACTGATCAATCAACTCAGCAACTTCTTCATCGACAATATCATCGGATTTACGGAGAACTTCACCGGTAACGGGATGAATAAGATCATACAAAAGCGTTCTTCCCAGAGCTCGGGCTCCCAGTGATTCGATAACATCGTCACCTTCTTTAATCGCGTGTATATCGATACCGACCGATGTACCGCAATCCTCCATGTTAATGACGACGTCCTGAGCTATATCAACAAGCCGTCTTGTCAGATACCCGGCATCGGCTGTTTTCAGAGCCGTGTCAGCAAGACCCTTCCGCGCTCCGTTTGTTGAAATAAAATATTCCAGTACTGTCAAACCCTCTTTAAAGTTGGCCCTGATGGGGACCTCAATAATCTCACCGGTCGGTTTTGCCATAAGTCCGCGCATACCCGCCAGCTGCCTGATCTGCTGCTTGCTTCCCCGTGCACCCGACTGGGCCATGGCGAATATCGGATTCATGCCGCCCCTGCTTCTGGAGAATTGCTCAAACATTTTATTAGCAATCATTTCATTGGCATTTGTCCAGAGATTGATAACCCGGTTATACCGCTCTTCATCGGTAATAAAACCGTTTCGATACTCATTTTCTATTGCTTCAACCTTTTTATCCTCTGCCTCGATGATTGATCTTTTTTCCTCGGGAACTATGATATCCGACATGGAGATGGTGGGACCGAAATGTGTCGCATAATGATAGCCGGTTTCCTTTATGTCATCGAGCATCTTCACCGTGACATTGGGGCCATACTGTCTCAAAACACTGGCTATTATCCTTGAAATATCCTTATCGGTGATTGCCTTGTTTTCAAAGGGGAAGTCAAGGGGAAGAAGCTTGTTGAAAATCAATCGTCCCGGAGTGGTCTCTATAAATTCGCCGCCCTGGAAAAACTTTATTTTAGTCCTGAGTCTTATTCCCCCATATTCAAGTATCCTCAGTACATCCTCATATTCGTCAAAAAACTTGTCTTCGCCGGTGCTGCCCTCAACCATTGCGGTGAGATAATATATACCGAGTACTATATCCTGGCTTGGCGTTACAACGGGATGCCCGTTGGCCGGAGAAAGAAGATTGTGTGAAGACAGCATCAACGTCCAGCATTCCAGCTGAGCCCTGGGTGACAGCGGTACGTGTACAGCCATTTGGTCACCGTCAAAGTCAGCGTTATATGCATGACAGACCAGGGGATGCAGTTTGATAGCCTTACCCTCAACAAGGATAGGTTCAAATGCCTGGATACCCAGACGGTGAAGTGTCGGAGCGCGATTAAGGAGAACAGGGTGTTCCGCGATAACCTCTTCCAGTACTTCCCATACTTCCGGTCTTTCATTCTCCACCATTTTCTTGGCGGATTTAATGTTCTGTACGTAATCTTTATCAACAAGCCGTTTCATGATAAAGGGTTTAAACAATTCGATGGCCATCTTCTTGGGAAGACCGCACTGATACAGCTTGAGTTCGGGACCAACGACAATTACTGAGCGGCCTGAATAATCAACGCGTTTCCCCAGAAGATTCTGCCTGAAACGACCCTGTTTCCCCTTGAGCATGTCGCTGAGGGATTTGAGAGGCCTGTTGCCTTTTCCCTTTACCGCCCGCTTTCTCCTGCTGTTGTCAAAAAGCGCATCCACCGCCTCCTGGAGCATTCTTTTTTCATTGCGCACGATAATTTCCGGAGCTCTCAGCATCAGGAGACGTTTTAATCGATTGTTTCTGTTTATGACCCTGCGATACAGGTCATTGAGGTCCGACGTGGCGAATCTGCCACCATCGAGCTGCACCATGGGTCGTAATTCCGGCGGTATAACCGGTACAACATCGAGAATCATCCATTCAGGGTGATTTCCCGATTCTTTGAAAGCCTCTATTATTTCAAGACGTTTGATAAGTTTTTTATCTATTTTAACTTCTTTTGCCGATTTGGCATGAATTTCCATTCTGAGAATTCTTGATTCTTCATCAAGATCAATGCTGACGAGAAGTTCCTTTATCGCTTCTGCACCCATGCTGGCTATAAAGGTATCACCATACTTTTCATAATAATTGTAGAATGCATCCTCGTCGAGTATATCACCGCGTTTAACATCTTCCTCGGCGGCATCACCCGGTTCGATGACAATAAATTTTTCGTAATACAAAACAGATTTCAACGAATTCACCGTTAAATCGAGAAGGAGTCCCATTCTTGACGGAACTGATCTGTAATACCAGATATGCGCTACCGGCGTTGCGAGCTCGATATGACCGCCTCGCTCGCGGCGTACTTTATAGTGCGTAACCTCAACACCGCAGCGATCGCATACAACACCTTTATATCGGATGGACTTGAATTTACCGCAGTAACATTCCCATTCCTTGGTCGTTCCAAATATCCTCTCGCAAAACAGACCGTCACGCTCGGGTTTCAGCGTTCTATAATTAATGGTTTCCGGTTTTTTAACCTCACCATAGGACCATTCTCTGATTAGATCAGGAGAAGCCAGTTTGATTTGCATAGAACTGAAATCGTTAAAGTCCCTCATGTTTTTCCCTTTGTATTACCTAAAATTATTTTTTACTCAGTATTAATACTGATACCTAAAGGAACATATTTAAATCATTTTTGAGAGAACTAGACATTCTCAAGGCTATCAATCTTAATCCGTCTCTTCGATTTACTAAATCCTTCACTCCATTCTGAAAGGCTGATTTCATCACCCTTATCATCAAAGATACGAACATCTAGTGCTAGACCCCGTAGTTCCTGAATTAAGACGTTGAACGATTCAGGTATGCCAGGAGATGTCGTATTGATACCTTTTACAATAGCTTCATAAATACGCGCTCTGCCGAGCATATCATCTGACTTGACAGTGAGTAATTCCTGCAGCGTATATGCAGCTCCATAAGCTTCCAGGGCCCATACTTCCATCTCTCCAAGTCGCTGACCGCCGAACTGAGCCTTACCGCCCAGAGGCTGCTGAGTTACCAGCGAGTATGGACCGGTTGAACGGGCATGTATCTTATCATCAACCATGTGGGCCAGTTTCAACATGTAAATCTGCCCAACCATTACCGTATCTTCAAAAGGCTCTCCCGATCTGCCGTCAAAAAGTACTGACTTTGAATCTTCAGGCAGACCTGCCTTTCTAAGATGATCCCTGATATCCGATTCTTTGGCGCCATCGAAGATAGGTGTTTCTGCAAGATAATTCAATTCTCCGGCAGCCCAACCAAGCTCTGTTTCCAAAAGCTGTCCCAGGTTCATTCGAGAAGGAACCGACAGCGGATTAAGCACTATATCAACAGGAGTCCCGTCAGGCAGATAGGGAAGATCGTGTCGGGGAACAATTTTTGATATAACACCTTTGTTCCCGTGACGTCCTGCCATTTTATCACCGACAGAAATCTTACGTTTATCGGCAATATATACCTTTACCAGTTCCTCTACTCCTGGGGCGAGTTCATCACCGTTTTCACGGCTGAATCTTTTAACATCAACAATTATACCTTCAACGCCATTGGGAACCCGCAGGGATGTATCTCTCACCTCACGAGCTTTTTCTCCAAAAATTGAATGAAGCAGTTTGTATTCCGGAGTCAGGTCCTGTTCACCCTTGGGCGTAACCTTCCCCACCAGAATATCATCGGGCTGAACATATGCACCGACACGAACAACACCATCAGCATCGAGATCACGGAAGGCTTTTTCGCTCAGGTTAGGAATATCCCGCGTGATTACCTCCCGTCCAAGTTTTGTTTCCCGCGCTTCAACCTCAAACTGCTCGATATGAATTGATGTATAAACATCTTCTTCAATAAGGCGTTCTGATATAAGAATAGCATCCTCAAAGTTATACCCCATCCAGGGCATAAATGCAACGAGTATGTTTTTGCCCAGGGCAAGTCTGCCACTATCCGTAGCGGGACCATCGGCGAGAACATCACCGGTCTTTATTTTCTGTCCTGCCTTAACAACGGGTTTCTGATTGAAACATGTTCCCTGGTTTGTCCGTTTGAACTTCATCAACTTATATTCATCTATCGCATCACTGGAGGTTTTAACCTTTACCGTATCGGCATCGACATAAATGACTTCTCCACCGCGATCAGAGATGAGAAGAACTCCCGAGTCATAGGCAGCATATTTTTCCATGCCCGTCCCTACCAGTGGAGCCTCTTCTACCATGAGCGGTACAGCCTGACGCTGCATGTTTGATCCCATGAGAGCACGGTTTGCGTCATCATGCTCAAGAAACGGGATAAGTCCCGTGGAAACAGAGAATACCTGGTTTGGAGAAACATCCATGTACTGGATTTCCTTCGGTTTCTTGTAAGGGAAGTTACCTCTGTTACGACATGGAATCAAAGTTCCTTTGAAGTTACCGTTGTCATCAAGCAGGGCGTTTGCCTGAGCGATAAAATAATCATCTTCTATATCGGCGGTAAGATATTGTATCTTGTCCGTTACACGCCCATTTTCAACAACGCGGTATGGCGTTTCCAGAAATCCGAATTCATTTATTCTTCCAAAGGTACTCAATGAAACAATGAGACCGATATTGGGACCTTCAGGTGTTTCAATAGGGCACATCCTTCCATAGTGAGAGGGGTGAACGTCGCGCACCTCAAAACCTGCTCTTTCGCGGGAGAGACCACCAGGACCAAGGGCATTCAGTCTTCGTTTGTGCGTTAACTCGGCCAGAGGATTTGTTTGATCCATGAACTGGGAAAGCTGACTCGAACCAAAAAATTCATTAATAACAGCAGATATGGGTTTAATACTGATAAGGGCCTGCGGTGTAATTACATCGAGATCCTGAATTGTCATTCTCTCTTTTATAACCCGCTCCATTCTCTGAAATCCCACTTTAATCTGATTCATTATCAGCTCACCGACAGATCTGACCCTCCTGTTGCCAAGATGGTCTATATCATCGACGATAGTAGTGACAAATTTCTTTTTCTTATTTCCTTCAGAATCAGTAACCTCACACTCATAACCTTCAGCTTCTGCTATGAGGTAAAGTATATATCTTACCGTAGCAATTATATCATCTTTGGTAAGAACCTCTGATTTCTCAAGAAAACCAAATTTATTGTTTATTTTATAACGTCCAACGGAGCTCAACGAATATGTTCGGGGATTAAAGAACAGTCTTTCCAGTTCAGCTTTGGCATTTTCCAGATTTGTCGGTTCACCGGGACGCATTATAGCGTGAATGGTAAGCAGAGCGAGTTCTGAATTACTGAACTCATGACCTGCTTCAATTTTCAGGTTCTTTTTAATAAAATCATTTTCAAATTCCATGGTTGAACTGAGAAAAGAATCTTCTTTATTATTCGGAAAATCGATGACCTCGACTTCCTTGACTTTTTCTTCCTTCAACCTGTCGATACTGTCGATATTGATTCTATCGCCTACCTCAATTACAATCTCACCGGTCTCCTTGCTGACAACATCCCGTGCCACTCTTTTACCATTGAGTGCATCGAAATCTTCTTCTGTCTTCAGTTTGATAATATGTGTATCATAAAACAGTTTTGCAATTTCCTCATTAGATTCAAATCCCAGCGCCTTTACCAGCAGGGTTGCGGGAAATTTTTTCTTCCTGTCTATCCTGGCTATGATATGGCCTTTTGAATCCATTTCAAATTCCAACCATGAGCCACGGTCAGGAATAACCCTCGCGTTATATATCCGCTCAATATCTTCAAAGAAAAAGAAAATACCTGGCGAACGATGAAGCTGGTTAACAACAACCCGCTCGGCACCATTGATAATGAAAGTTCCTCTTCTTGTCATAAGAGGAACATCACCCATGTATACCGTCTGCTCACGGACTTCCATCGTATCCTTCCGGATCAGTCGTATAGTCGCTTTTAAAGGAGCTGCGTAGGTAACATCCCGCTCCTTGCATTCCAACTCGGAATATTTTGGTTTTCCTATATCATAATTAATAAATTCAAGGACCACATCTTCATGGGGGCTTTCAATGGGGAAAATTTCTTCGAATACGGCCTGCAACCCTTCATTCTTTCTCTTTGTTACATTCTGCTGTAAAAACCATTCATAGGATTTGAGCTGAATCTCTATCAGATTGGGCAGGTCAATATTCGAGTTAATTTTACCAAAATTAACGACTTTTTTTCCTTCTTGCATGGACTTTCAAACCTTAAATGAGATTTTATTTAAAGGGAATTTTGGTCAAAGAAACTGCTTTTGTATTATATCTAGTCAGATATTGCTGCATTGAATAAGGTACAAATTATTTTAGATAATATCTACATATTTTAAATACAAAAATCAATAGTTTTGACTGTACCAGCCAAAACTATTGATTTCGTGGTTAAGTAGGACAATTTAAAAACTGTATGTTTTATTTCAAACAAACTACTTAATCTCAACAGTAGCTCCGGCAGCTTCAAGCTGCTTCTTGATTTCCTCAGCTTCTGCTTTTGATACTTTTTCTTTTACTGGACTGTTTCCGGCTTCAACAAGCTCTTTTGCTTCTTTAAGACCGAGATTGGTAATCGCCCTGACTTCTTTGATTACAGCAACCTTGGCATCACCGAAACCTTTGAGAATTACATCGAATTCGGTTTTTTCCTCAACGGCTTCAGCAGCAACAGGTGCGCCTGCAGCGACTGCGACGGGAGCGGCAGCGGAAATTCCGAACTTGTCCTCCATCGCTTTTACGAGTTCAGCAGCCTCAAGAAGAGTTAAACTGCCAATCGCATCCAACAGTTCTTCGATAGAAAGTTTTGCCATTTTTTTACTCCTTTATACTTAGTGAATTTCTTCAAGTTAATACAGTCTTTGCTGTAAAAACCTATAAAGGGATCGAAAGTTACTTATTCCATGGTGAAAATTACTTCGTTTTTGGAAAAGATACCTTTAATACACCCTTATATTTTTATTATATAAACAAGCCTTAGCTGTTTTTTTCTGAAACGGCTTTAATTCCCCTGGCCAGAGAGGCAATTATCTGATTCATGCCCATGGCTATATAGGAAGCAGGTGCATTTATCATTGACATTGTCTGTGCAAGCAACACTTCTTTTGAAGGAAGTGACGCAATTTTCTTAACCTGGTCCGTGCCATACACAACGCTATCTATAACACCGGCAGTATAGGAGAATTTTTCATGTTCATCGCCGAATTCCTTAAGAATCTTGGCTATTTCTCCCACATCACCCGAAACAAAGGCAACACCGATGGGGCCCTTTAAGAAATCATCTACTCCCGAATAACCGACATCGGTAAGGGCGCGCTTAAAAAGATTGTTTTTCACAACCTTGTAATCTGCATTCTTTTCACGAAGCTTCCTGCGAAGAACACTAAGATCCTTCACTTTTATTCCCGAATAATTAGTCAGGAATATGTCTTTTTTATCCTTCAGTTGAGAAACAAGGACGCCAACTTCATCTATTTTATATTGCTTAACCATTATCGTTCAATCCCCTTATGATTGATTTTTATACCAGGACCCATGGTGGAACTGATATGTACCGATTTAATATAACTTCCCTTCGCATCTGAAGGCTTATCCTTTACTATCTGATTAAAAATTGCCTTAACATTGTCCATGATGGAATTATTTTCAAATGAAACCTTCCCGACAATCATATGGACTACACCGGTTTTATCGGCCCGATACTCAACCCGGCCACCTTTCAGTTCCTTTACGATACCTTTTACATCATCAGTTACCGTGCCGGCCTTGGGTTTCGGCATAAGTCCTTTACGACCCAGCACCTGCCCCAGTTTTCCCACAAGCTTCATCATATCGGGGGTTGCAACAACTGCCTGATAGTCGACCCATCCGCCCTGGATTTTTTCAATTATTTCTTCACCGCCGACAAAATCAGCTCCTGCGTCAAGAGCTTCCTTTTGTTTGTCCCCCTTGCATATTACCAGAACCTTTTTTTCTTTTCCCGTTCCCGCAGGAAGTACAGCGGAACCACGAACGTTCTGATAGCTTTTATGAACAAGTTTTACAGCAACATCGATTGATTCGTCAAATTTCGCGAATTTCAGTTCCTTCATCAGGACAACGGCCTCATCAAGGTTGTAGAGCTTTGTTTTATCAACGTGTGTCCTTGCTTCCTTAATTCTTTTCCCGCGTTTCATTTTAATAACCTCTTCTCAATAAGTCGGAACGTATTTATAATATCAAGCTTACTCAGCCACATCCACACCCATGGAATGCGCGGTACCGGCAATAATGGCAACTGCGGCATCCAGATCATTGGCGTTCAAATCAGGCATTTTTGTTTTAGCAATTTCCTCAAGCTGTGCTCTGGTGATTTTACCCACCTTATCCTTATGCGGCTCACTGGATCCCTTTTCCAGCTTCAGGGTCGTCTTTATCAATACCGATGCCGGAGGTGTTTTAATAATAAAAGTATATGTTCTATCCTCGTATACACTGATAACAACGGGAAGGATGGTTCCCTGCTGATCCTTCGTTCTGTCATTAAATGCCTTACAGAAATCCATTATATTAAGACCATGCTGTCCAAGGGCAGGACCAACCGGAGGAGCAGGGTTTGCCTGTGCACCGGGTATTTGCAGTTTAATCTCTGTTACTATCTTTTTTTTCTTTTTCTTGGGTGCCATAATAATCCTCAATTTAATAATTCACGTTATATCTTGCCGACCTGTACGAAATCAAGCTCAACAGGAGTTCCTCTCCCGAATATTTCAACCTTTACCCGCAAGCGGCCCTTCTCGGGAAATACTTCCTCAACGATGCCGCTGAAATTGTTGAATGGACCGTCAATTACTTTTATATGCTCTCCCACATTAAAATCCATTACCAGGGAGGCCTTTTCCTTTGTCTTCTGTTCTCCCATCTGATCGAAGAGAGAATTTACTTCTTCCCGCGTGAGCGACTTCGGCAAGGTGCTTTTCAATTCAGTCCCGTATGTTCCCACAAATCCCGTGGCACCCTGAATTTTTTTTATCTTGCTCCAGATAAGAACCCATGATTCATTATCAATCAGGTCAATCTCAAGAAGGATATAACCAGGCAAAAATTTCTTGGATTTTACCTTTCTTTTACCATCTTTGACTTCAGGCACATCAATAGTCGGGATTCTTCCCTGAAACAGGATGTCATGTAGAAAATGGCTGCTCTTGTCCCTGTAATTCTCACCGGAATACTGCCCCCCCGATGATTCAATTTGCTGCTGATTTCTGGAAGCCTCGAGCATTTTTTCAAGAGCAAGTTTTACCTTGTTCTCGTAACCGGAAAACGTATGCAGAACATACCATTCTTTTGCCATATTTATTTCATCACCGTTTTAATCAGTGCCATCAAGGCAGAGTCTACAAACCACAAAAAAAGCGAAATCGCAACAACTGTGACAACAACAACACCGGTAAAACTGGTCACCTCATCCCTCTCAGGCCAGGTTACTTTTTTTAATTCATCTTTTGCTTCTTTAACAAACTGTATTGCTTTTTTCACCAGATTTTACCCGTATATTAGTAGAATGGAGTGCTTTTATGCCTTCGTTTCCTTATGATTTGTATGTTTGTTGCAAAACTTACAGTATTTTTTCACTTCAAGTTTACCGGTCTGGTTCTTTTTATTCTTTGTAACAGAATAATTCCTTCTCTTGCAGTCCTGACAGGCCAATAATATTATGTCACGCATACCGTTCCCTACCTTATACCATTATAAAGCTAGTGCAAACTATAACCTGCTTGATTTCAGTCAAGCATTTTTGCTAAAAATAATATCTGCAAACCATATTAATCGTATGGCTGCCGTTATATCAGATCTCTCATTTCTAGTATAATGGGAAAATCTGACTTTCTCCTCTTCATGCCCACCAGGGAATATCTAAAATGTAATTTATAGCGGTTCCCTTATATCACGAAAACAATACAAGGATGAGCCCACGACCAGAATCGAACTGGTGACCTTTTGCTTACCATGCAAATGCTCTACCGACTGAGCTACGTGGGCACGTGTGGGAAAAGCAGGGTGAAGTATTTGAAACAACCCTTTTTTTGTCAATGAAATTTTCAGCTATTGACAAATTAATACAGCCCACGTTTTTAATAGCGGTTAAACACGGGGAAACAACATCTCATCATGTCATTCCCCCGATATTTCGATGTTAGTTACTGAGATAATTCCTTTTTATGAATCACTCAATTATAAAGGAAGGAATATTCTCGTTGGCAAGTATTTTTTTCAATTTATTGGCTTCTCTTCTATCCATAACACCATTAATTCGAACTTTATGCATATCGCCATCAGATTCGACAATAACGGATAGATTGGTCAGAGACTCGATCTTTTCTTTCAATTTATCAGCATTTCTTCTGGAATAAAAAGCACCGGCCTGGAGTGACAGATTTCCGCTCCCGGTTCCTGAATACTGATCCCTTCCGGACTTATCATTGTCATAATATTCATCGACAACGGGCTCAACATTGGAATTTACTTTCTGATCCTGTATATAGGCATTATCTTTCGGATTTTCCAACCCTTTTTTCAATATGGTTATTTCCACCATGCCCTGGCCCTGCCTGACAATCTCCAAGCTCCTTGCTGCATTATAGGAAAGATCAATAATCCGGTTTCCCTTGTATGGACCACGGTCATTGATTTTTACTTTTACCGTTTTACCGTTTTCCAGATTTTTTACCTGAACAATGGTTCCGAAGGGAAGTGTTCTGTGCGCAGCGGTATATTCATTCATATTGAACCGCTCACCTGAAGCGGTTATTTTTCCATGAAATTCCCTGCCGTACCATGAAGCAAGTCCCTTTTGGAAATATTTTTCCGATACCTGCCTGCCCCGTGCTGAATCATAGGGATCGTCATAATCATTGTTTTTCCCTTTATCAACACTGGATTCATTCACCACGGGCAAATCGTCTCCAAAGGAAGAATTCTCCTCGTCAAAGCCCAGCTCATCCACTTTAGCGTATTCCCGCTGCTGATTATTATTAACAGTTTTCTTCAACTGTGTTTTTCCCGGAGTGCATCCCGCAAGGATCACCATGGCAAAAACGACCATTACTACCATTGCCATTCCTTTCAGCATTTTATTCATCTGAGTAACCTCCAACCGATTTCTATATGTTTGTTATCGGATGTATTTTCATGAGACTTTAATACTAAATTAATGTGTAGCTCCAAAATCAGGCCAATGGAAATCGCAAATAAATACGAGGGGCAATCAAAAATTGTTGACCTCACGCGAGAAGAATTGAGAATTCAAAATTCAGATTCCAGGAAGGGGACAGAGTAAAATAACATGAAGATAGTATCAAACAAACCGACTATTACGCGCCGTGAGCTTGAAGGCGTTCTCGACTGCCTTATTCATGACGAGTTGGATACGGGAGGGCCGGTTAAAACATTTGAGCAAACCATGAGTGAAATGACAGGCCTTAAATTTGCCCTGGCCACCAATTCCATAACAGCGGCATATCACCTTATTTTTCAGGCCCTCCAGATAGACGCTGACAGTGAGGTAATCATGCCTTCTTTTTCTAACATGGCACCTTACAATGCTCTTTCCATTCTGGGCGGCAAGCCGGTTCTGGTGGACAACGACGAAAATTCTCTTTTCCCCTCTTCCGCACAGATAAAAGCCTGTATAACAGAAAAGACGAAGGCCATAATTATAGGGCACACCTTCGGATTCCATTTCCCCCTTGAGGAACTGGCTGATCTGACCATTCCCATCATAGAGGACATTTCCCATGCCATAGGCACGGAAAACAATGAACACCCCGTGGGATCGACCCCTTCCTTTGCAATTATTTCTTTCGCTCCATCCATGATAATAACCACGGGAAACGGTGGCATGGTCCTGACGAATAATACCAAGTATTTTTCGACCATGAGGGATTTCAGAGGCAACAGTGAAACCACCGTTAATTATGAATATGCCATGACAGATATTCAGGGAGCCATGGGCATATCCCAGATGATGAAACTGAAAGAGTTTCTCAGAAGAAGAAGAGAAATTGCCCGGAAATACAGTGATGCATTACGCATCACATCCCACAAAGCACCCATGCCCTTTAATGAAGGATTTGCCTACCAGTCCTTCCCGGTCCTGTTTGACTCCTCGGGTGAGAAAGTCGTCAAATACTGGAAAAAGAACGGCATCGAAACCATACGCCCCATTGAAACGCCCCTCCACACGCTCATGGGATACCGGGGCCTCGATTATCCCAACAGTGACCGTTTATCAAAAAAATTGTATACTATCCCCCTCTATCCCACACTAACAAAAAAAGAGATAGAAAGAATAGCCCGGCTGTTAGCGAGTTTTATATAACGTCTGCGGACCGGCTTGTGATAAGGAGAAATCAATGTACCTTTTAACCATTGAAGACAGTTTCGCATCGGCTCATCAGCTTCGGGGATACCATGGAAAGTGTGAAAATCTTCACGGGCATAACTGGAAGGTTGAACTGACGGTGAAGGGTGAAACGCTCAACGGGATAGGACTTCTCATTGATTTTCATGATCTGAAAAAAATGCTGAAAGAAATACTCTCCATCCTTGATCACAAAAATATAAATGATGTGCCTCCCTTTGACAGAGAAAATCCCAGTTCGGAGAATCTTGCAGAATTTATCGCGGGATTGATCATGGAAAAACTTGCAGAAACATCACCGCCGATCCAGCTTCATTCCCTGACGGTTTGGGAATCAGATACGTCTCGTTGCACCTATATCCCATGATGTTTGTCTAACGGTCAGAGCATTAAATGATTCAGCCTTATACTTTCGTCACGCTGAACGGGTTGATAATATCTCGCGGATCTTGTCTTTCAATTCATCAAGGTTGGATGATTTTGTGATATAGGCATCGGCCGTCCAGGTCATGAAATTGCTTTTATAATTCGAATAGGCGGTATAAATAATAATGGGGATCTTTTTATCGCGCGATAATATCTTCCCCAGGGCTTCGATACCGTCCATTTCGGGCATCCTGATATCCATTATAACCAGATCATATTTATTGGATTTTACTTTTTCAACGCCTTCCTTCCCGTTGGCCGCCTGTTCCACCTCGTATCCTTCATCCTGCAACTCCATGGCATAGAGTTCTCTCTGGTGCTGTTCGTCTTCGACTATCAATATTTTACTCATTGCCGCCATACCTCCCTGGTGGTTTGACCGGGACATTTTCATATTATTCGTTTTATTTCATTCCCCAGAATGTATACATTAAAATCACAAAAGGGTACAGTCCCGTTTTTAGTAATTTTAAAATTTAACAAAACTGGTATAGATAAAAATTGTGACATAAAAGTTTGATTATTTCAACACTTTTTTTGAAAATCATGAAGGGCCGGTCCCGGGATTACAGCGGGATGGGAAGCTTCACGATAAATTCTGCGCCGGCATTTTCACGGTTACTCACCTCGATGGAGCCGTTATGGTCTTTAATTATCTTTTTCACATTGGCAAGTCCCAGCCCCACGCCGGTGACCTTCGTCGTATAGAAGGGTTCAAAAACGATGTCGGGATCCTCCTGATCTATTCCAGTGCCCGTATCCCTGACCCGAATGGCGACAAACTGAGAATCGTTCTCGGTGATAATATTGATACTGCCTCCGGCCGGCGTGGCATCAATGGCATTCTGAATCAGGTTGAGCATAACCTGTTTCATCTGGTTGAAATCGGATTTAACCAGGGGAATATTCTCATCCATATCAATATCGATAACGATTTTCTTTTCAAGAAAGAGGTTGCGCAGCAGTTCCACCGTATCCACTACCACCTCGTTGATATTATTGAACTCCTTGATATACTTTGACGGCCTGGTAAAATCCATTACATTGGAAAGAATTTTTTCCAGCCGCTCTGATTCCTTTATTATTATGTGGGCTGCCTTTTTAATATTATCCCCGGTTTTCACGCCATCTTTGGGAATATCTTTAGTCTGCTGGGAGATTCGCCTGGCATAACCTCCCATGGTGACCAGGGGGTTCCGGATCTCGTGGGCGATATGTGCTGCGATGCGCCCAACAGCTGCCATTTTTTCCGATTCGACAATTGCATCCTGGCGGCGTGAAATCTTCTGCATCTCCTTCTTGACCGAGACAAGGTTATTGTAGCTTTCGATAGAGAGCGCCGCCTGCGACGCGAATATGCTCAGCAGCTCGATGCTGTCGTTTCCTATGGGCACCTGGTTGAATTTATTATCCACAATGATTATGCCGATGGCCCTGTTTACGGCAATGATGGGGACCACGACAAATTCCTTCACATCCATCATCTTTCTGATTCCATCATCCACGCCGGGATCAGTGAAAGCGTCATAAACATGGACAAACTCCTTTTTCATCAGGGTGCGAATAAATATATTATTTTCGTTGAGCAATATTTTTGATTTTAAAACAGAATCCATGAGACTTTTCCCGCTCTCGATGTTGAGGATATCATCTTTGACCGGAAGCACACCGGCAGCCGGGGTGGTGCTCCATATCTGTATTGCCTCTTCAAATGAATCGGGACCTACGGCCATTTTCCCCACCAGAGCCTTCTCATCCTCATCGACAAGAAAAAGCATGGCTCGGTTGAATCCCAGGCCTGAACCCGAGGTTACACCGGTAAGAATGGTATAGAGGACCCGTTCAATTTCCACATCACTCTGTATCGATTCGGAAATCTGGCTCATGAGTGAAATCTGGTAATCCTTGCGCAGCTTATTGGTCACATCATCTATGATGAGCATGATCTGATTCCTGCCCTGAATATAAATGTTGGAAATTTTTATATCGGCAATAATTGACACTTTATTCACCGACAGGAGATGTGTTTTTTCCAGTATCACCGATGTACCATCGGTCTTTGCTTTTACGATTCCGCCCTTAAGCCGTGCGTTTACGAAATAGAAAATATCCTCGATGCTCTTCCCCGCTATTTCATCCACGTCGAGCTGGAATTTTTTACAAAAACCCTCATTGGCGAAAATGATCGTATTGTCGTCATCCATGACAATAAAGTATGAGCTGATAGAAAAAACAATGTTGTTATAGAGCTCATGGAATTTATCTATCTCATCACGCTGTGTCGTAACGATATTATCCAGGTGTTTTCCCACCATGACCAGTTCTTTCAGAGCCAGGGCGAACTCATCATCACCGGCAATTTCCTTGTATTTATCCTGCGAAACAAACCGTCCTTTCTTGAATTCATTGATTATATCTTTTATAATACCGACCCGGCTGGAATAAAAATATCTCCCCGTGGCAACAATCGTCAGAATGCGGAGAATAACAAAAAATATGATACCACCCAGAATAAAGGGAAACATGCTGACAATATAGACATGCCAGTGAAAGAGCAGATAAAAAAACAGGGACATGAGAAGAAGATCCGGTATGTGAAAAATAATGATTCCACTGAGAGCTGATTTGCTTATTTTCATTGTTTTAACTTCATGTACCGGTATTTTTTCATCGCTTCAGTCAGATAAACGAGCAGGTCAGTATACAATTAATATACTCAAAATTTTTATTTCTTCCTTTCTACGTTGCACTACCGATCAATTAAAATAATTATTGCCATAATCAGTAATAATTTTCAATTTGTTTTTATATATTTACGAAAAAATCATGGGACTGCAACTTCACCATCCATCTTGCTCCCCGGGAGATAACGGCATGAAACTTGTTCTGGCCACACATAATAAAAACAAAATCAGGGAGATACATGAAAAATTCTCCCATATTGAAAATCTGGAGCTTTTAACCCTGGACCAGTTTCAGTCCCCTCCCGAAGTGGATGAGGATGGGAGCACCTTTGAAGAAAACGCGGAAAAAAAAGCCAGGACCATCGCCGAATTTGCAGGCCTTCCCGCCATGTCCGATGACTCGGGTCTCTGTGTCGATGCACTGGATGGAAGACCCGGCGTGTTGTCGGCCCGATACGGCGGAGATAATACCACGGACAAAGATCGCTACATGAAACTCCTGCACGAAATGGAATCCCGGGAAGATGACAGAAATGCGCAGTTCGTCTGCGCCATAGCAATTGCCATACCCCATGGAAAATGTTACACGACGAGGGGTATCTGCCGAGGCATTATCGCCAAAGAGCCATCGGGCGATCAGGGATTCGGCTATGACCCTGTATTTTTTCTACCGCAGTATGATAAAACCATGGCAGAGATCCCCCTGTCGGAAAAAAATAAAATCAGTCACAGGGCACGGGCCCTGGAAAAAGCCGCGGAAATCCTGGTTAATCTCATTGAAAAGCAGTAAGTCCAGCCATCCATGGATAGAAAAAAATCAAATCTTATTCAGAAAAGACTTCGTGCCTGGTATGGCGAGGTCACGCCGGACCTTCACTTTGTCAACCTCTACCAGCTGACCATCGCCGTTGTCCTTTCAGCCCAGACCACGGATAAACAAGTCAATGCCGTAACGCCCGTGCTCTTCGAAAGATATGCTGATTTCGACATCCTGGCCGCTGCCAGGCTGCCCGATGTGGAATCAATCATCAAAAGCACGGGGTTTTACCGGAATAAGGCGAAAAACATCATCAGCCTTTCCCGGGCCGTCATGGAACGATTCCACGGCACCCTCCCGGCCGAAAGAGAGGCTCTCGAGTCCCTGCCGGGAGTAGGACGAAAATCAGCCAACGTCATTCTTTCCATGGGTTTTGACATCCCCGCCCTTGCCGTGGATACGCATGTGATGAGAATTGCCAACAGGCTCGGATATATTGCATCGGAGGATCCTTTCAGAGTGGAAAAGTCGCTTACGGCTCTCATTCCGGAAAAATACTGGAAAACGACTCATTTGATCCTGATTGCCCATGGAAGAAGGACGTGTTCGGCACGGAATCCCCGGTGTTCCGCGTGCCCTATTGAAGACCTTTGCGGTAGTCCAGATAAAACTGTCTGAATCTCGCGATTACGGACGGGATATTGGCATGAAAATTTTCCTTCTGTGCAGGGTCTATGCCCGTAATCTCCGTAAGCGTCCTGTATGCGGCAACGGAAACCTCGGTGTTCATGTCCGTAAGGCAGTTTATAAGAAAGGGCATGGACTCTCTGCTCCCGGCTTCCCCAAGAACCTGTATGCCCCAGAGCATGAGTACTATATTTCCCCTGCTGATTCTATTTTGGAAGTCCTCCCTTTTATCGGGGACATACAGTGCCATGTATTTCACAAAATGCTCCGATATTGCCAGCTGCTTGTCATGAACACTGGATTTTTTTTCGGCATATGCCATCAGCGCCTCATAGGACAGAAGCTTGTTCACGTCCATGAGATACATGCAGATCACTTCTATCGTTGTCAGGGAAGATTCACTTATTATATTTTCCCATTCGCCATCACTCATATTGATTTTTATGTTATATAGGTCCGAGTAAGTAATGACATCCTTTATAACATAGGGAGCTTTTTGTTTTCTTGCCTCATCAACCATTGTGGCGAAGGGAAAGGAAAATCCCGAATGAAGGAGAAGCCGCGCTGATTTTAACTGCGCATGAGATCCGGCCGGTGATAATACATAAAATAGATATATCAGGAAAGTGACAACGCAATGGATTGATATACCAAAAAAAGTACCGAAAATAGCGGGAATCTTTATCTTCTTTTTCTCAAAGAAAAATTCAAATATGAGAAGAAACACAAACATAATATATTTGACTATTTTAATTATAGAGATGGCTATTCCTTCAGAGGAATAATTATATATCATCTTGTCCAGAACCAACAGGTAAAACATTGATGCAGCAAGGAACAGAGGTATGGTTATCATGGGGTCCCGTCGTATCCTCAAAATAATAAGCAGGATCAACGAATATATGACCATATTGGCATACTTGCCTTTGAGCAGATCGATGATTGAATTTATGAACCAGCCGGGGCTGCCCATGTAATCAATGAGGGTGAATATGACCGTTATGGCATAGATGACAATGAAGGGAGCGAGCCTGGAAGCAAAAAACAGATAATATGCTCCCAGACGACCATATTTTTCACGATACTCCTTCTTTTTTTCTTCAATCTCGATGAGGGAAAAATTATATATCATGAAAAAAGAAAATAGAAAAATATACACACGGACAATGAGCGATATACCGCTCCATTTGAAATTGATATTAAACAGGATATTGACAAAAAAAAGAATCGCCAGTAACAGGGCAAAGGTGGAGATTTTCTTAAGCTGGTCGAGTAAAATGGTCATCCATTCCTCCCGGTATTTTACTGCAATACGGCAACACGGGGCATTCCGCCATAATCATTGAGAACCGAAACGGCAAAGCCCTTTTCCCGGCCTTGTTTTATGACAAAATCTTTCATCTCTGATCCAATCTCAAGAAGCAGTTTCCCGCCCGCGGACAGGAATGGCCTGCTATCATGAATGATGCGCGTGATGGCTGCCCTCCCGCTGTCTTTGCTGTAAAGGGCTATCTCGGGCTCATAAGCAAGATCTTTCTGCAGCGTATTCCTCATTCCCGGATCGACATAGGGAGGATTGGAAACGATGAGATCGAAACTCATCCCCTGTACAGGAGTGAAAATATCGCCCTGGCAAAAACGGGGCAGATCCCTGCCCAGTATGGCCCTGGCATTTTTTCTTGCCACGGAGATGGCATCTTTCGAAATGTCCGTCGCATACACGTTCAGATCTCTCCGACAGTATTTCAGGGATACGGCAATGATACCTGATCCCGTACCGATGTCAAGCACCACACCCTGCTGGGGAGCGTAATATATGGCCAGATCCACAAGCAGTTCGGTTTCGGGGCGTGGTATCAATACACCGGGATTGACCTTGAATTCCAGAGAATAGAATTCCTTAACACCGGTTATATAGGCAACGGGTTCATATTGCATTCTTCGGTTCACGGCAGACCTGATTTTCTTGATATCCGGGGGGGATAATTCTTCTTTGTTATTAATTGTGAGTTTAAATCTTTCTGTTTTGAGAACATGTGCCATGAGCACCTCGGCGTCAATAACAGGATTTTCCAGTCCGGCTGATTTAAGCCTTTCGATGGATTCCCTGAGAACGTCGGCAAGTATCAAGAATGCAACCTCAACTATTCACGTCTTTCAGGAGTAATTCGATTTCATGCTTCTGCAGAGCGTCCACAACCTCATCAATCTCTCCGGCGAGAAAACTTTCAAGAGAATACAGCGTAAGCCCGATCCGATGGTCAGTAACCCGTGACTGCGGAAAATTATATGTGCGAATGCGTTCGCTTCTGTCCCCGGTTCCTATCTGTGATTTCCTTATATCCGACTCCTTTTTCATCCGCTCAGACATTTCCTTCTCATACAGACGCGCCCTTAACACACGCAACGCTTTGGTTTTGTTTTTAAGCTGCGATTTTTCATCCTGACATGTCACAATCATACCCGTGGGGATATGGGTTATCCGAACCGCCGAGTCCGTGGTGTTCACACTCTGCCCGCCATGGCCGGAGGCACGATAGACATCGACTCTGATTTCATTGGGATCAATGGTTATCTCCCCCTCTTCGGCCTCGGGCATTACGGCCACGGTTACCGCCGAGGTGTGTATCCGCCCTCCCGATTCAGTAGAGGGAACACGCTGGACCCGGTGAGTCCCCGATTCGAATTTGAGTCTTCCATGGGCTTCTTCACTGCGGACTGAGAAAATGACCTCTTTGTACCCGCCGATCTCCGTGGAATTGCCCTCGATAAACTCCACCTTCCATCCCTTCGTGTCGGCATACCGGTTGTACATTCTGAACAGATCGGCAACAAAAAGTGCGGCTTCCTCACCTCCAGTGCCGGCCCTGATTTCCATGATCACATCCTTTCCGTCATTGGGGTCCCTGGGAAGGAGCTGGAGTATCAGCTCTTCTTTCATTTTTTCAATGCGCTCTTCCAATCCGGTTATTTCATCCTCAAGCATGGATGCCATTTCGCCGTCTTCCTCTATCTTAAGAAGTTCCGACGAATCAGCCAGTTCCTTTTTTGCCTTCAGAAATTCTTCGTAGGTATTGATGATAGGGGCAAGGTGTGATCGTTCTTTGTTCAGTTCTCTGAATTTTTTCTGATCCCCGATAGTTTCGGGTTTTACCAGTTCTTCATCGAGATTTTTGAAGCGTTCATGCAATCGACGCAGTTTGTCTTCCATACACCATGCTCCGGATAAAAAAAATAGCGGTGATTACCGCTTATTTACTGTCTCAAATTCCTTGTTATCAATATACACCGAAAATGGTCAAAGAAAACCGTTCACCGGTTATTTTTAAAAAATGCGCTCCCGGGAGGACTCGAACCACCGACACATGGTTTAGGAAACCACTGCTCTATCCACCTGAGCTACGGGAGCGTAAGTATGGACGGCTACTATTCCGTCCGAGGATCAAACTAAGTTTTGCGTGTATTTTAGCAAGAAAAAAATGAGAACAGATGCATTATGAATACATATTTTTACGTCTTGAGGTCACCATGCGCTGAAAATCCCGTATGTTTCGCACCACTATCCTGTCTGCATAGAGAACTATCTTGTCAATCTGGTTCAGATGGTTCAACTGTTTCTGAACCTCCGTATCAGCCATACCGGCCCAGCTGGCAACCTGCTGGGCTGTTACGGGCAGGGAAATTTCGTTCTGCACATCCAGATGGGGATCCTGTTCCGCCAGCATAATAAGCACATCCATGACTTTCAGCTGGGGCTCTTCCAGGAGAAGTATCATGAGCCTTCTTTTGGCGTCATAGATCCTCTTGGAGAATATAAGAAGCAGCTTATAGGCAAGTTGTGGATTGCCCTGCAAAAGCGTATCAAAATTGTCCCGATGAAACTTCAGGAGCTTTACCCTGTCCATTGCGATGGCTGTAGCTGATCGGGGTTCCTCTTCAAGAATAGACATTTCTCCGAAGACATCTCCGGTTCCAAGGACATCAAGAGTTTTTTCCCGATTATTTATAACCTTGACGATCTTCACCCGTCCGGCCTGTATAAAATAGAATTCGTTTCCCGGCTCGAACTCACAGAAAATGATCTCGTTGGGGGCATATTCCACACCGAATTTCTCGAAAAAATTATCATCCAGTATCATGTAGGATCCACCTGCCCTATTGTAGTTGCTTAATTTTCATCATGGCTTGTTCACTTACAGCGTCTCTGGGTGGCATCGTTGCCGCTTTTTTATAATACAAGACTGCTTTGTCCTTTTGACGGGCCGATTCAAACATTGCCGCTATTTCAAAAAAAGCGTTTTTCACGTATGGCGAGCTGCCATATTGTTTAATGATGGTGCTGTAATTTTCCATGGCGGCTTTTTGCTGCCCCAGTCTGCCATGACATTTTCCCATTCCCAGATAAATACGCCCCAGGATATTATCATCAGTTCCCTGCCCGGAATTAAGAACATCCTCATACAGCTGCAGGGCTTCAGCAAGTTTATTATTTTTAAAAAGCGTATCCGCTTCGGCGAACTTCTGCTCCGCACTCTTAGTTCCTTTTTTACCTGCCGGTTCATCAAAGGAAAAATCATCGAGATCACCCAGGCCGGCGTCATCGGAAAGAAAGTCATCCATTTCATCAGAGATGGATGCTTTGCTGTCTTCCACGTCCCCATTAAAATCCGCAGCCTCTTCATGCTCCGATTCCAGGGTGAAATCACTCATATCATGCGAGTCGCCTTTTGGGGAAACAGCAGGTTCAGAAAAATCCATATTAACACTGCCAGGGGAAACCTGTCCCGAATTAATCTCCTTTATACGCTGCATGGCCTGGGCCGCGTATTCTGTGTCGGGATAGTGCTCCATATACTTCTTGTACGCATACATTGCCTGCTTGTACACACCGGCATGGTAATAATATTCGCCGATTCTGAAAAGCTCCTGGGCGGGACTGACGTTATCGCCCTCGCCGAGTGCAGACCGCACCATCTTGTGTATCTTCCGGAGTTGATTGCTGAAGACCCGCAGCATTTTCCTTACTACATTAACATTTTTCAAGATCAGCCTTTCGAAATCGGCAAGTCTGAGCACCAGAACCGTTGTCTCTCCGATTGTCTGGGCAGTCTCCTCCCGCGGATAGCGCCCCAGGGCGGACTTCACGCCGAAGAATTCACCGTGCCGCACATCCTCCTTCACCTCTTCACCCGTGTCGAGTTTGATGGAAGTGAGAATGACCCTGCCTGCCTTCAGAATATAGATATATTCGCTCTTATCATTTTCGAAATATATGATTGAACCGGATTTATATTGCCGGGTAACGATACCACCCTGATTTGCTGAACCATTTGTCATTAAAAATCCCCCAACAGCTTAAAAGTCGAATTCCACCGGCAGGAATGGATATGTCTTTTTAAATCCCACGGCGCGGCTGATGCGTTTCAACAGCCCGACAAGATCGCCGATGATGATCTTATCCTCCCCGTCCAAATTTATATGCTGATACAGTATCCCCAGTTCATCAAACGTCTCGGCATAGCGGGCCGAACCGTACACGGGAAGTCCGTCTATCACGATGAGAAGAACATCTTTCAGCTCCGCATTTACCACTGAACTTTCGGGTTTGCCCCCATGGTTTCTAAAAACAACCATGTCTGCGATGCAGCCCTTCTGCACCCTGCCATTGTTCTTCAACCAGAAGGCCCTTGCAGGATTAGTCGTCACCATCTTCAGTATCGTTGCATCGGGGAGATCCTTGCCGTAAAGTTTTTTATACAGATCCCTGTCAAACCGCATTTCATTTAGGAGGTTCAAACCTCCTGACATGGGTGAATCGGTACCGATACATACATTGATGCCCTTGTCCAGAAGCATTTTGATATTGGTGGTCTTATCGAACATAAAGGTATTGGAATCACCGCACCAGACCACCGACGCACCGGCTTTTTTTATTTTATCCATATCGGAATCGCTGAAGGCGATACCATGGACCAGGACAGAATGATCACCCAAGCCTCCCCGGGAAATCAGGGTCTCCAGGTCCCTCCGCGTTTCTGAGTCAAAGCCTTCGGCGATATGCGTGATAAAAGGAAGCCCTTCTTCAACGGCTTTCTCGTACTCATCGGAGATTTCACCACCCCAGGCCAGGGCAAAGCTGGCAATGGAATGTGCCAAAGAATATTCACGTATGGCCTTAACTGGCAGTATATCATAATATGGCTGGGCCACAAAATGCGGAATGTGGTCTGAAACGGTGGTAACTCCCGAAACCAGATTCCGGTAGGCTCCCAGGAGATAAAGATCGCGGTTTTCAATCTGCTGTCGTTCCTGATATAAGGGAGAACTTTTCAGATCGTTATCCCAGGGAAGCCAGTTTTCATAGGGACCATTACCCACCTTTGGATAATAAGTACCAAGAAGATGGTCATGGGAGTTGATGAGGCCCGGTACAAGCACACCTCCCTCAACTTCCATAACAATATCAGCGGTCGGGGACTTGCGGGCCACATTGGCAATCAGGTCCCTGTCCATGGTAACCACGGCATCTTTCAAATGTTCATCCGGTGTTAAAACGTCGACTCCTTTAATGGACCAATTGCTCATCATATATATCCCATATTATTAAAAAGATTCATTGTGTCAGCTTTCAATCCCTGCCCGACAAAATATTATTTCCCATGGCTGCCTGCAGAGACCGGATTTTAACTGCCAGTATGTAAAAAACCGAGCGTTCTTACCTTAGTATTTTAAATATGGCGCGTCAAGTAAATTAATACACCTGATTTCTTTGATTATCGGGAGGCTTTAAGTAAAAATTCACTATGTTTTAACATAATGCAGGGTAATTATAGTCCCGGGAAGGGACAAATAAAGGGATGAACAGTCCTGAAAGAGATACCATTATTACATAAACCGGCTTCGGGACAAATTCCTGAAGCCGGTATTAATCGTAATTACTCCTCAGTTTTATCACTCTTCGTTTTTTTCTTTGTTCTTTTTTCTTTCACATTTTCTCCCTTATTGGATTTTTTATTAACAGACTTTTTATTTGCCGGCTTTTTCTTGACTTGTTTTTCCTTTGCCGGCTTTTTCTCTTTATCATCTTCTTTCCCTTTCTTCTTCTTTTGCTTTACTGCATTTTCGTCTTTATTTGCTTTTTTAGGCTTTTTATCTTTCTTGATTTTTTCTCCCGGAGATTTTTCATCGGAAGTATCCTTTTTATCGACTTTTTTCTTTGTATGTTTCTCCTTCACCGGTTTATCTCCGGCAGTTTCATCCCTGTCAGACTTTTTCCTGCGCTCAACTGCATCTTCATCCCTGTCGGCTTTTCCCTTTCGCTTAACAGCATTTTCATCCTTACGGGATTTTCCAGGTCTCTTTGCCTCACCCATTATATGTCCTTGCTTTGATCGGCAGTAGGCGTTCACAGTGGTCCCATCCTTTTTTGTATACCCCGACACCCAGACGCAATCGGAATCAGCTCCGCAGGCGCCTTTTCCAAGTCCCTGACAATCTGACGCAGCCATAGCCCGGAAAACACCAGGTGCCGCTAAAAAAATCAACATAATAACCAGACTGATTATTCTCATCAACATAAGAGGATTCCTCCATATTTTATAGTGGGTAAATACAATTTTACCATTGTTTATTCACCCTGTCAAACGCTGTATCACTCACGTATCATTATTTCCCATTTCCTGCAGCTGACGCTTCGGAAATTTCTGTATTGCCGGCTCAAAAAGAAACCCCACCCCGGGATAGCTGCTGCCGCCGATATCAAGCTCCTTATTTTCCATGACAATACCGCCATAGCGGGAATAGAAGGTGTTGTTTTTCGCACCCTTCAGGGTCCAGACAATCAGGTGTTGACACCGGTGCTCCCGGAAAAAATCCAGCATGGCCTCCATAAGTTCACCCCCCATACCCCTTCCCTGGAATTCAGGATCGACATAGAGTCCTTTTATTTCACAGTCATACCGGTCTTTGCGGAAATGGCCGGAGACAAAACCACGCACATTGCCGTCCTGCATATACACAAAAATCATTTCGGTACCGTGTTTAATATTGTATTTGAAGATATCACCATAACTGTCCCTCTCCATGGTTTCAGGATACCGGGAGTCGATGAGCCCCGCGTAAGCGGTACTCCATGCCCTTACCAGAATGTCCGCCATGCATTCCGCGTCGGACAGTATCGCTTCACGAATCATGTATTGCTCCAGCCCTGCCAGGCAGTTTCACCGTATGTAATACGGATCGTGCATAGGTAAATGCCCTGAACATGATGATGTCCTTTGCGTATAATCTGTTAACGAGGAATTGGAGTTGCAGAAAAATCTTGTTCTGTTAACGCACGCTGCATCCTGTATTATCAGGACAATGGTGGTTTCAGGGTTAAAAATCGTTATCCCAGATATTATTCATTTTCAGCATTTCAGCGGAAGATATCCTCCCACCATGCTGCGAGTGCTTCAGACTGTCAAACACCCGGATTGTGAAAGAAACCTCACGCATGATGTCTTCCGCGGTGCATTCATCGGGCAAACGCTTTATAGTGACAATGGCGGCTTCTTTTAAAGGACTCATTTTGCTTCCTCCCCCCATGCTTTTAAGATACTATAATAGTATTACCTTCCTTCACCAATTTCAAGGAAATTAATTTATAATCATGCAATCACCATAATTAATATATCCACGGTATCAATAAGGGAACCTCTATAAATCAGATTTTGGAAATTCCCTTGCGGGCACAGGCATAGGAAAAATAAGTTTTTTTCATTTTTTGATTAAGGATCAAATAATCACTATCCATAGTATTTTTCTCCCTGGAAATTTCTTGAAATGATTATACTGAATTTCATCCAAAGTCATCCAGTATTAAACAAACGATATTTCCCTGATGGGTTCGAATGCGGGTGGATTGAGAATAAATTTCAGATCAGAATCTGCAGGTATTTGGCAGTGTGTGGGAATAAAATAATGGCGGGGGTCAAACCCCCGCCATTATGCAGTTTACGCGTTTTTAGAAGAGCCCATGGACTTCGCCGCACGATATGCAACTCTTTTCAGAGCTGGTATACCGAAGGTGAAAGAAGACAGCAGGGAATACATATCCTTGATGCCGTCATGAGCGGTGATCTCAATGGCCTTGACGTTTTCAGGCAATCCGTACTTCGAGGGAGAATCCCTCAGTATGGTGATAACCTTCAGTCCGCCGAATTCATTGAGTCCGTATATGCTGGCACGGGGAAATTCTTTTTTTAACTCGGCAAGACGCCTCATGGCGTGCTTTACCATTTCCTCGTGATCGCCGAAAATAAGCGCCTGCGAAGGACAGGTGTTTACGCAGGCCGGAACATCTCTTTCGTTGAGCGTACAGGCGTTGCATTTGTGCGACTTGTCCTTCATGACAATATGCTGTCCCACATCGTTAGTGTGGTTTACATTGCTTACGTGCGGAACATGGTATATACATTCGTTCTCACAGGCACCGCATCCGATGCACTTGCTCTGATCGATTATCGTCCATCCGTCCACCTTGCTGATGGCCTTTTGAGGACAGACCCGTATACAGTTCGCGTCTTTGCAATGATAGCACTTTTTATGCATGATCGTCCATATGGGACGTTCAGCATTTTGCCTATCTATAGGGAAAAACTTTACATGGTTCCAGGTGATCGCGGAGAGTTCAGCCGGATTGGTAAGTTCCGGACCGGCAAAAAATTCCGTTTTCTGCCCGGGAAGCCCGTTCCACTGTTTGCAGGCTACCTGACAGGCCCTGCATCCCTGACATTTTGATGTATCAACGATAAATGCTTTTGACATGATCTGACCTCCTTACGCCTTTTCAATGTCCACCAGGAATGCTTTAAATTCCGGGATCATTGTATTTGCGTCACCGATATGCGGTGTTAGGTTATTACATGAATCTCCATTGGCCGCACAACCTTGACCGAAATGCCAGACCATACCTACCATTTCAATCTCTTTACCCTGCACCTTCCATGCTTGGATACGTTCAGTTACCAGGGCACGAGCTTCAATTTTACCACGTTTTGATCTGATAAAAACCTTGTCACCGTTTTTAATGCCCTTCTTCTTGGCAAGAGTCGGGCTTATTTCACAGAACATATCGGGAACAAGCTCTGTAAGCCAGGGCAGATTTCGTGTCATAGCACCAGCCTGCCAGTGTTCTGTTACCCGGTATGATGTGGCCACATAGGGATATTGTGAGCTGTCGCCATATTCTCCCAATGTTGAACCGAGAATCACCGTTGCCGGATTCACCTTCTGTGAGTTGAAGATATTCTTTACGGGACTTTCCATGGGCTCATAATGCTCGGGAAAGGGGCCGTCGGCCATACCGGAGGCGAATACCCTTGCATAACCTTCACTGTTCATAATGAAGGGATGCTTTGCTCCGGGAGGCCACGCGCCGTCAGGAACATCACCAACCCACTTACTGCCGGTCCATTTAATAACTGCCTTCGCGGGATTCCAGGGAACGCCCTTGGTGTCCACACTTGCTCTGTTATAAATGATCCGCCTGTTGACCGGCCAGCACCATGCCCATTCGGGATACATGCCCAGCTTGTTGGAGGCGTCCTTCTGTCCGCGGCGAGCCATATTATTTCCTTTTCCATTATAGCTGCCACTGTAAAGCCAGTTACCGCAGGCCGTTGTGCCATCGGCAGCCAATTTGGTGAAATTTTCCATAAGGCTTCCCATTTTTCCATTGCCTTTCCAGGCATACCCGTTGATTTCCTGTGCGACCAGATGAGGATCGCATTCATGCTCATCGGGATTATGCTTGTAGTTCCAGTTGGCTTTGAGAATCGGTTCGGGAAGTTTTCCACCCTCTTTTTTATAGAGTGCCCTGATTTCAGTAAAAAGCTTGTCAATGAGATCAAGGTCCGTAATAGCCTGTCCCGGAGGATTTTGCGCTTTGTACCGCCACTGGGCCCATCGCCCTGAATTGGAAACACTGCCTTCCTTTTCAACCGATGCTGCCATGGGGAGGAGAAATACCTCTGTCTGGATGCTTGCGGGATTCACTCCCTCACGTTTCCAGAAAATGGACGTATCGGTCTCCCAGAGGTCTGCGCATACAAGCCACTTGAGTCTCTCAAGGGCCTTCGCTTCCTTCGTTGAGTTGGGACCGCCAACAACGGGGTTGGTACCCATAAGTATGGCACCTTCGTGCATTCCCGCATACATATCCTCAAATACTACGATATGAGGATAGGGCTTCGTTGCCTTGGGTATCCAGTCGTAACCGAAATCATTTTCCTTTGTGGCGGCGTCGCCGTACCAGGCCTTGAGCATGCTGACCAGATACTTGGGTTTGTTCTGCCACCAGTTGGCGCTCATGGGATCATTGCTCTTGGGAGTATTGTTCTTAATATACGCCTCAAGATTCACGTCCTTGTCTGTCTTGGGTATACCAAGATATCCGGGAAGAATATGCCAGAGGATGCAATGGTCCGTTGAACCCTGCACGTTAGACTCACCTCTGAGAGCGTTAATTCCTCCGCCGGCCATGCCGATGTTGCCCATAAGAAGCTGAAGCATGGCGTAGGACCTGACGTTCTGGGAACCCACTGTATGCTGGGTCGTTCCCATGGCGTACATGATAGTGGCTACACGGTCATTTTTAAATGTACTCGTGTAAAGTTCGGCTACCTTTAAAAAAGAATCTACCGGGCATCCTGTCACCGATGATACAATTTCAGGAGTATACCGGGATACATGCTTTTTAAGAAGCTGATAAACGCAGTTGGGATCTTTGAGGGTTTTATCCCTTTTGGGTATCCCTTTTTCATTTACCTGGTATTTCCATGCGGCTTTGTCATATTTGCGTTTTCCCACATCATATCCGGAAAAGAGCCCGTCATTAAAAGTATATTTGGGATCGATAAGAAGTGACGCATTAGTATACTCAACGACATATTCTTTCTGAATCCTGTCATTCTGTAATGCGTAGTTCATGATACCGTTTATAAACGCGATATCTGTTCCGGGACGGATTGGTGCATAAAGATCCGCCAAAGAAGCTGAACGGGTGAAACGGGGATCCACGACAATGAGTTTGCCCCCCTTGTCACGGGCTTTCTGAACATATTTAAAAGAAATTGGATGGTTTTCTGCGGCATTACTTCCAATAATAAAAATAACATCCGCATGCTGGATATCTATCCAGTGATTTGTCATGGCACCACGACCGAATGAAGCCGCCAGACCGGCGACCGTTGCGCTGTGTCATATTCGCGCCTGGTGTTCAAGATAAGAAATGCCCATGATACGGGCGAACTTTGACCAGACATAGCACTCTTCGTTATCAAGAGCCGCGCCGCCGAGTCCTACTAACCCCTGAGCCCTGTTTACCGTATAGGCTCCTTCTTTTTCTACAAAAGTTTTGTCCCTGGTATCTTTGACTCTTCTGGCAATCATTTTGACTGCCTGATCCCAGGATATCTCCTCCCACTGGGTTCCCCCCGGGCGGCGATACTGTACTTTATCCAGCCTTCGCTGAATGGGATTGGCCGCTATCTGATAGATGGCATTACCCTTTGAGCACAGTGCCCCTTTGTTGATTGGATGATCGGGATCTCCTTCCACGTTTACGATCTTGCCATTTCTGGCTGCTACAACGAGTCCACACCCAACACCGCAATAAGGACAGATTGTTGTGGTTTCTTTTGTTCCCTGAAGTTTGTTCTGGGACTTGCATCCGGTGAGAAATGCAGTTCCGCCGAAAAAGGCGCCGGCAGCCGTCGTCCCCGACATTTTCAGGAAGTTTCTTCTGGTAACAGGCATATACATCCTCCCTGTGCTGTGTATTAAGCTATGTTATAGAGCTTTTTTTGTATGAATACCCCGAATATCTATCGAAATTTCATGTATTCATACTCGCAACGATATGTATTTTTTATGCTTAATCTAACATTTGAGATCAGCAAGACTATTTGTCAAATATAATAATTAATAATCGGACAGGAAAGCCTGAGAAAAAGAGACACCCGGCATTAAAGTTTTAAAGTATATATTTACGTTTTTAAAGTATCACATTACAGACGCATCACTACTCGATTATAGCTCCCAGTCCTGGTCCGATTTCTGTCCACTGCCTCTCCTGTCCGTGTCATACACATCAAAAAGTTTATATATCTCCCACAAAGAGTAAAAAAGAGTAAGAAGAAGGGGACCGATGATAACGCCGGCAAGGCCAAAGGCCTGGATACTACCCAGCAGTAAAAAGAAAAAAATGACGGGATGAAAATTCAGTTTTTCCCCGAAGATGAGAGGCTTCAACAAATTTTCCAACACAAGATACCAGAAGAGAGACCAGAGCCCCAGGAACACAGCCATGAGATATGCTTTTGTCGCAACCATATAGATAACGGCGGGAAGCCATATAAAGGTGGTTCCCACCACGGGTATAAGAGACAGAATTCCGGCGATGGTCCCCCACAGGAGAGGAGCGCTGAATCCTGCAATATATAGCCCGAGCCCCACCATGAATCCCTGGAGGAGCATAATGAGCAGGTTCCCGGCCAGAAGCACCTTGATGACCTGTTTCAGTCGTTCTATCACATCTTTCTCTATTTCATCGGGAAAGGGCAATATCTTGTAAATATTAGAGCCCAGGTTGCCGCCATCCTTCAAAAGGAAGAACAGCATGAGAAGCATGAAAAAGAATTTAATTATAAAGGCTACGGGAAAGGTCAGCAGCAAGGTGATCCCTGAAAATGTCGAAAGAGCCGTCTCCTTGATAAGAGCAACCATTTCACGGAGCAGATCGGCCTGCTCCATATCCATGAGCTTCAGCAATCCTTTCAGGGCCTGATTATTCTGCAGATCACTCAGAGCACCTGAACTGATTTTGTCCTGAACAAATATATAGAAATGGAACGACTGATCTATGAGAGCAAGAAGCATAAAAAAGAGGGGGACCAGTATCACCAGAAAAAGCGTGATCATGACTATCGTAGCACTGAGAAAGTCCTTTTTCACTATTTTTTTCAACCGGTCATTGACCGGTTTCAAAGCCATGTAGAAAAAGAGGGCAAAAAGGAAGGTCCACAGATAAAACCGGAATATAAAAAGAAGCCCTATAAAAACCATGCCAAAAAGAAGAAAAAAGAGATTTCTTTGTGATGGGCTTTCCTTCATGCGGATAAATAAATCATTTCGTATCATATATTGTAATCCTAGCAGCGGAATCAGTTTGCGGTCAAGTGAAAATCAGTCCCTGCCCGCTTCCGGGCAGGGACTGATTCACTAATTTGGAGATTCTCTGCTGTGATTACCGCATCACAGCTGTCATTGCCTCCCGAAAAGGACTGTTATATCCCTCCGGGCAGCCAGAGCTAGAGGTCTACCGGGTCAGATAATGAGATAAATCTGTTGCGATTTTGTTAATTGCGTGATCCAGATATGCTTCATCGGAAATTCGTTCACGATATTCGCGAATTTTGTCGGAATTTCCTTTGAGTTGAGCAGGTCTTATCTCACGATCCTCCATTTTCATGAGATTATCCATAAAAAACCTCCGTGTGGTCTCCCATTCCTCCTTGAACAGGATTTCTTGACCTATTTTTTAAGTCGGCATTACCCTGAAAAATATTGAATATCTTTTACATGGTCCTGAGAAAATCCTCATAGAAATCCTTGATCGCATCAATTTTACCGTCCAGCCGTTTAAGCACTTTTATACAGGCGTCAACGCTTTCAGGCTGAAATTTTAATCCCCGGTTGTTGACTATCTCAGCCAGGGCCACCTCTATTCCCATGGCCGGCCGGTAAGGCCTGTGTGATGACATGGCTTCCACCACATCGGCCGTCGCTATTATTTTGGATTCAATCAGGATATCGTCTCCGTTCAGGCCGCGGGGATATCCGCTTCCGTCAAGGCGCTCATGATGCTGCAGGGCGATTTCAGCGATGGGCCAGGGAAATGAAATATTTTTCATTATTTCATATCCGACTTCGCTGTGCTTCTTCACCACCTCCATTTCATGAGGTTCAAAACGCGTCGGCTTGGAAAGAAATTCCTGGGGTACATATATCTTCCCCACGTCGTGAAGAAGACCGGCAATACGAATAGCGCCGATCTGTTCGCGTTCAAGTCCCATCTCCGTGGCTATTGCCGCAGCGAGCAGGGAAACCCTCTCCTGGTGTCCCGCCGTGTATGGATCGCGTTTCTCCGTGGCAATTGAGAGGGAATGGACGATTTCCTGTAAAATATTGACAAGGCGCGTGTTGGCCACCTTCAATTCCGTGGTACGCCGTCCCACCAGGTCTTCCAGGTCCTGTTTATAACGACGGTTCTCTTTAATCATCCCTAGTCGGTCCAGAGCCTTCTGCACGGCGTAATCGATTATGGCCATGTCCTCCACGGGTTTCGTGATATAATCCCAGGCACCCAGATGCAGGGTTTCAATCACATCTTTGATATAGCCCGTCCCTGAAATAACAATGACCGGTATCTCACCGGAAACCTTGTGTATCTCGGCCAGGACTTCCTTGCCGTCCATTTCGGGCATCCGCAGATCAAGGAGGATAAGGTCGGGTTTCCACTCATGGAATATCCGCAGGGCCTCCTTCCCGTTAGCCGCGCGCTCCACCTTATATCCCATGTCCTCAAGATAATCACCCACGACCTGACGTATGAGCTCTTCATCATCGACACAGAGTATTTTTTTCATGTTTTCATTCATGATATTCAAACAGTGTCTGCCTGTAATAACCCTTATTGACAAGATAAAGCCCCTGTCATGTTTTGACAAGGGCCCTTACCGTATTTATTCCCTTTTCTCCGGAACTTTTTCCCCGGGTATGGTGAAGTAAAAAGTGGCTCCCTGCCCCAATCCAGGAGAATCGACCCAGATTTTTCCGCCGTGAACCTCGATTATACGTTTAACCAGGGCCAGACCCACGCCGGTGCCTTCGGCCTTCTGATCCAGCTTGTTAAAAAGTCCGAAAATCTTCTCATGATACTCGCCCTGAATGCCCACTCCATTGTCCCTGACGAAAATAACGGGCTGGCCGTCCTTCATGACTGCGCCCACCTGTATCAGGGGATCTTCCCGGTCACCCATGAACTTGACGGCATTCTCCAGCAGGTTCTGGAAAATCTCCCGGAGGCGCGGGATATCTCCTGTCAGGTCAGGCATTGTATCATCTATGATCAGCCTGGCGCCGCTCTCCTGAAGCCTGCCATGGAGAAGCTCGGCTGCTTCCCCGGCCAGCTTCGCAGAAGACATGGTCTCCCTGCCGCTCACCACTCTGCCGATGCGTGAAAGCTCAAGCAGATCGCTGAGTAGAATATTCATCTTATCGGCGGCGCCCGATATACGGCTGATATCGGCCTCCACGTTGTCGAAATGACCGTTTTTTATATCCTCGTTCAACATGCCGATGAATCCCTTAATGGTAACCAGGGGACTGCGCAGATCATGGGAAACCGTATAGGTGAAACGCTCCAGCTCGGCATTCTTGTTCTCCAGGTCCCGGATAAGCTCTTCCCGAATGGTCTCGGCGTTTTTGCGTTCGCTGATATCGCTGGCGATGCATTCCAGGGCGATGGGGACACCGGCATCGTCCTTGAGAAGTACGTTTCTTTGATATATCCACCGGGGCGTTCCCGATGAGTGAATGACCTGGTATTCTATAACGGGCGGGATTGACCCCTCCTGCACTCCGGACCACAGTTCCTGCATGAGCTCCTTCGATCCTTGCGAGACGATTTGCATAAAGAGGGATGCGTCCGCGTAAAAATCTTTCGGTTCATATCCGAAGATGGCCGACACGGCGGGACTGATATATTCAAACCGTGTATCAGGGATGGACAGGCGGGCAATGATATCCCTGGCATTCTCGGCGATACGGCGGAACCGCTCTTCACTATCCCGGAGCTCACGGGTCCGCTTGAGCACGAGCTCTTCCAGATTCTCCCGGTACAAACGGTTCTCTCTGATAAGCCGCGACCGTTCCAGGGATTTTTCCACGGCCAGGGCCAGCATCCTCATGTCCTCGATGGGCTTCATGATGTAATCCCAGGCGCCGGTCCTCAGTGCTTCAATGACATCGCGTATATTCCCCGTGCCGGACACGACCACCACGGGCGTTTCAGGCGACAACTCCGTCACGCGGGAAAGTACCTCCAGCCCGTCCACCTGGGGCATGCGAAGATCCACAAGCACGGCATGGGGATGATGCTCACGGAACAATGCCAGGCCTTCACGGCCGTTCGCGGCCTTCAGCACGTCATAGCCCATATCGGAAAGATAATCGGAGATGATTTCCAGTATCAGCAGTTCATCGTCGATACAGAGTATGGTGAAAGGCTTCTTTTCCATGGCGCCGTCATCACCGCAGGAGATTCACCACACCGGCCTTGATGATGTCCATGTCCTGCACCGGTTTATACAGAATGCTTGCCGGGAGTATGCCCAGCATTTTCAGTTCTTCGGGAAGAGTATAATCGGCAGAACCGGTATGGATGAGATATCTCAGGGCCGGTTGAACGGCGCAGGCTTTCAGGATAAAGGTATTGCCGTCGATGCCCGGCAGCCTCATATCCACGATGGCAACATTATAGGCCTGTTTTTTTATGAGTTCCAGGCCTTCCTCACCGCTCTTCACATGGGATACGGCATAGCCCTCATCCTCGAGAAAATCAGCAAGATTGATGCGGACCATATCTTCATCGTCAATGATGATAATATGAATATTCTCATTTCCCATGCAAAACACCTCATAAAAAGCAGACAGTACACATAATAAGGAAAATTGTGTTCACACCATAAACAATACTAGCCATAGTCTATGACAAAAATGCCCATAGAGCAAGAATATTTCCTGATTTTTTTCTTAAAATATCACTCTTCCCCGGCAGGGAGCACCATATTACCAATCGAGGAAACTCAGGGGAACGATGACAGCGGCATGAATTTGAACTATGGACAGGGAGGCCCCGGCTACATCGTCGCCCAGAAAGGTGGCATTACCCGTATCTGTGTCCACCCTGGTGCTCTGCCCCTTGAATGTGGGTATGTACTCATACTGTACCCCCAGGGAAAGGGATAAATATGCATTCAGCCTCCAGATTATGCCGGTCTGTACCGACACGTATTGACCCCAGTTCATGGAATCATAATAATCATCGTCGAGCAGGAGATGGTTATCCAGGGCCCGGCAGAATGCGGCGGGGCTGTAGGCGAGAGATACATACAGACTCCCCCCATCAAAAAGATTCACCTTCGTGTCCAGGGACACATAGGGTATGTGCCAGGCCTGACGATACCGCATCACCAGGCCGTACATAGGCACCTTGCTTCCGGTTGTATACGGTGCGTCATAGGGCAGGGGATCGTACTGCAGATATCCGTTCCGGGCCACCATCTGAAAATATTTAAACTGGTAGCCCGCATGTAACGAAAGAAAAAATATATCTCCAAAGGGGAACATTGCCCCGAAGTTCAGATCGGTCTCATGAAGAGAATCGGTGACCGATTCTGACCGCGAATAGTTGGTCTTAATGGAGGGATCACTGGCCTGCCAGTCCGAATCCTCCATATTGCCCGATTCCCGCGTATAACCGCTCTGCCAGGCAAAACCCAGAAAGAAGCTGTTCTGAAAAACCGCGGCCAGGGATAATCCGGCGGTAAAAACGGGCTTCAATTCCCAGTTAAGCTCACTCAGTTTTTTTGTCGAGGTAAATACATACTCTCCCAGTTCACCATATGACATGCCGGTCATAGCGGCGATTTCAATAGAAAAGTCTCCTTTTGCCCCGTTATCCCCTGCGGTATTCATCGGGGATTGATGCAGGGCAAACAGGGCGGCACGCGAAGACAGGACCATGAACACGATCCATATAACCGCTGCTTTTCTTTTAAGAAGAAATTGTTTCATAATTTTGCTGATTATTCTCATCCCGGGACTGTAACAAAAATAAAAAAAATACTCCCCCATACCGATAAGTCCTGAACATGTACATCATGGTGTGTGAGAAGGCAAGAAAAAATTTCGTTACCCAGGGAAGACTGTACCTGCTGATTGAAGAAAATAAGCAAATAAGGCTTTTACACCAAAAAAAACTGGCCATTTACTTTCATTATGACGAAAATATGAAACAGAAGTACACAATACAATGATACAAAAATACATTCATAAACCATGACAACTGACAAAAGAGACGATAACGGCCTGCTGAATGATTTTCAATTGAGAAACGTGGCAATTCTCACGCACCTCCTGGTGCATGACGCTGTCACCGATGAAATCGTGGAAAATCTCCGAAAGTCCGAGCTGGATTATTTTTCCCTGCTCAACAAGTATAAGCTCCTGGAACAGAAGATCAATATCGATGAAAAAACCAATCTTCTGAAATACCGACAGGATTATCTCACCGATATCATCAAGACGGCATCGAGGATATATTACGGGACCGATTCGATTGACTATAATGTATCGCTGGTCCGCTTTGATATCGACGATTTCTCGCTTTTCAACAATAAATACGGCCATGAAGTAGGAGACCAGGTCCTCATTTCCATAGCGGATATAATAAGAAACAATTCACGGCCTACAGATTATGTCATCAGGTTCGGCGGCGAGGAATTTGATGTTATCCTGCCTTCGACTTCCATGGACGGCACCCTGCTCTATCTTGAAAGGGTATTCAGGGAAATCAGAAGCGCCACGGTGGAGCACAATGCGGAATCCCTGGGTGTCACCGTAAGTGCCGGTATATCCAGCGCCGTTTACAACTTTACCGGATCCAAGATCATTGAATCAACAGGAACTGTCGCTCTTTTTAAAAAAATGCAGAAGGAAGCCGATGATGCCCTGTATGAAGCCAAATACCTCGGCAAAAACCGATACTGCCTGTATGATCCATCCCGGGAAAAAGAATATACGGCGATCCGGGATCAATACTCCCGAAAATAACAAATTATGATATCGACCTTTCCCGCAATTTATCCGGCTCTGATTAAAAAAGAGTATTAAAAAGTGCTTTTCATATCCATTCCAGCGGGAAATATGGCTACTTGCCGGAATTTTATTTGCATTTCGGTAGTTTTACAAAAATATTGCTTGCATTTTGGAAATATTATCATTACTTTACCAACAGGAGACAACAATGCTTCAAGACATACCGAGAGAAAAAATTGATCGTGTTCTTTTCGATTCACTGAGGGCCATCTACCAGTTTGAGATGGCTAAAGAACGTATATTCGGCCTTTCCTTCATGGATATCTATCTTCTACAGTATCTCCGCACCCATTCCCCGTGCCGAATGGGTGACATTGCCACGGAAATGAATATCCCCATCAGCACTGCCACGCGCGTCATCGACCGCCTGGAAAAAAAGAGCTACCTGGGCCGGAAAAAGGATCCCGAGGACAAACGGAATATCCGTGTTCTGCTGAAAGCAAAAGGTGAAAAAATTGTAAGGGAAGTGGAAGATCACACCTACAGGGTCATCATGGAAAACCTGGAAAAGACGAAGCTGAGCGACATCCGCGCCTTTGTTAAAACAGCAGCGTCCATGCCGGAAATACTGAAGACGCCGACCGAATAAAACCCCGGAGACGACGGAACTTTTAAGTCCTGCCTCACCGGGAACAAATATAAGGAGGAGTTGTATGAAGGACTTGAAAGGAAAAACTGCCGTTGTTACGGGAGCCGCCATGGGGATGGGGAAAAGTCTTGCCACATCCCTTCTCAAAGAAGGATGCGCCGTGGCCCTCGTTGACGTCAATGAGAAAGCGCTGAACGAGGCTGTTGCCGAATTGAACAAGCTGGGACCATGCAGCGCATTTGTATGCGACATATCGGACCGAAAGGCCGTATACGCCCTGGCAGCCAGGATAGAAAAAGCCCTTGGCGCGCCGGCCATCCTGGTAAATAATGCCGGAATCGTCCGCGCCGGTTCCGTTGAAGAAATGGATGACGAAACCGTTGAAAAGATTATCAATATCAACCTCACCTCGCAGTTCTGGACCACCAAAGCCTTTCTCCCGGCGATAAAAAAACACCGTGAAGGACATATCGTCAATTTCGCCTCGGCCGGCGGGATACTGGCCATTCCATGGATCTCGGCCTACTGTGCCAGCAAGTTCGGCGTTATAGGATTTACCGACGCCCTGCGCCAGGAAATGAAAAAACTGAAGTATAATATCGGCGTCACCGTGGTGTGCCCCAACACGGTCAATACGGGCATGTTCCAGGGATCTAAAATGGTGACGGGAACCTCCATGCTCACCACCGATGGCGTGACCAAAAAAGTGCTCAAGGCCATCAAAAAGAACAAAGCCATGGTGGCAGTGCCTGCCATTCCCGTAGGCATCGTCACTCCCCTGACCAAGGTGCTCCTGCCCATCAAAGCCATGGACTGGCTGAACAAGACCCTGGGCATGTGGGACGCCAATGACACCTGGACCGGAAGATAATAAAGGAAGGAGAAATACAAAATGACTAAACTGAAAAAAATACTTATAGTAATTGGAATCATTGTCGGATTGAACGTGCTCATCACTGCCGTAAACATTCTTCAGAACGGCATCGGCGGATGGGACAAACGGACCGTGGATCAGATACTGGGCGTTCCGGCTGAAAAAGCCACACCGGCCGATATCGAGAAACTTTCCAAATCGGAAGTCATGCAGCTCTTCTACGCGGCCCCGGCCCCGGCCTTTGGCACGATGAAGGGAGAGTATAAAGCAAAGACTATTTCTGTCGGAGTCATGGCAGCCAGCGCCGACTATTTCACCCATCATTTTTTCGGTCCCGGACACTGGGAAGGAAAGGCCTTCTTTCCCTTTGAGAAGGATAAAGGATGGGGATACAATCTTTTCACGGTGAAAAACAGCGACGGCACCACACGGATCGCCCGCACGCGGAAAATGAATAACTGGGTGGGCACATCCACCATGGACGACCGCGATTCCTTTCACCTGGACTACAGCCCCTATAACGGCGGCCTGGTAAAATCCATGCACGACGAGGTGCGGAAGATAAATGACAAGCTTTACATCTGCATGGGTCATATGGCAGCCGGCGGCGGCGCCATCAACCCGGCACCCTTCATTCTGTATGGTGACACAACACCATGGGTAGGACCGGATAAGGAATAATTTATACAAACCTATGCAGGGACATTCCCTGCATAGGCTCAAACCTGCCTACCAATCAACAAAAACGAGTACCCACTCATTTTCTTGAACAATTATACTATATTGTCGTTTTATATCCCTAAAATGCGCATATAATTTGATAATGCTGAATATTAATCTTGACACTCTACCGTCTGGACGGTATTTAGTATAATAAACATAATTAAATACGTCCAGACGGTTTTTATTGCCAATATATAAGTATTTTCAGGAGGTACCATGAAAAAGATATGGTGTATCACGACATTCCTCTTCCTGGCCAGCGCGCTTCAGGCCCAGGAAACGGATCTGTTGAAAAAGAAAGGGGAAAAAGAAAAAAGCGGTGTTTCAAGAAATCTATCTATAGGATTTTCCTTCAACCTGGCCCCGGACCTGGCCGGCCTGGGTGAAACGATCATCAATGACGGCGTGCTCGATCTGAACGAAGACAGCCTCGCCGCCAATACCAACACTACGTATCTGGTTGTCAGCGACAAGGACAATGCCATATATTACAATGCATCGGATGGAACATCGCAGGACCTGTTCAAATTCGTCGGCGGCTATACCGAAGGCGGTCCTATGATCGGCGTGGGGCTTTCCGGTACACTTATCTGGGACCTGAATAACACCATCGGCCTTCCCCTTTTTATCAGGGGCGGCTTCGACTACATTATACAGTTTATGGGCGGCCATCAAAAACGAATTCTCGGCCCCGGTGTTGATTCATTTCTCTCCTATTATAACGGTACAAATGATGAACAGTTCCCCCACGACGGCAGCCTTGCCGGAGGAACTCTTGATACGGCCTTTACCTCTTCATGGTACGAGATTCCCATCACCTTCGGATTCATGACCACGCTTTACGATAAGGCAAAGATATACGGCGGCATGGGTGTCGGATACATCAGCGGCGGATGGTCCCTGCGGATGAAGGCCGACGACAAGTATGTGCAATATCTCACCTCCTACGCCGGCCAGGACGCCCTCCTGTGCAGAGGCGCTATCGATGAGACCGTGAAGTTCCGGCTCCGAGCCATGTCCTTCAACTTCGTCATCGGCTTCGAGTTCTTTCTCACGGACCGCATGGTGGGTTCCTTTGAGTTCATGGGAACGGGAACGGCCGGCACCGTGTATGCCGAGGCTGAATTTTCCGAGCGCGGCGCCCAGATACTCACCACGGCCCTGGGCGGCGCCAGCGTGGCAACCCTGGACAACCAGTACCTGAAACGCTTCGCCTATCCGGTTCTCCTGGGAACTTCTGCCTTCCGCATGGGCATGCGATACTATATATTCTAGAGGAGATACATAACATGAAAAATAAATATCTTATCAGTTCGATAGTATCACTTTCAGTTGCACTACTGACGGCCTTTACGGCCTGCAGCCCCGCGTTGTCGGACCGCGATCCCTATGCCGATGACGAAAAAACCGGCGTGGTCACCTCGGCCGCTGACCTGGTCAGCGTTCTGAACGGCCAGATGCGCGGCATCGTGGCCTTTCCACAGGAGATCGCCGGCAGTGACTGCGAAGGTTTTTGCGGCGCCATCAACAGCGTTTCCAATATTTACGGAACGGAATATACGGACCAGCAGGGAAGCCTTTTCAGCATCAACGAGGATCACTATGTTGAAGCACCGAAAAATGATGATGAGAATTATTACTACAACAGCGAAGAAAACATGCTGGTGTGGTTCATGATCAACAACAACAATGCGGGGCGGGATGAGAATGAACTATGGTATTCTTTCCCAATGACCATGACGGGCAGATTTATCCTTACGGAAACCGCTACTGTAACCAGTAATTTCATTTACACATTAGGAATATTTACCGGTCATGAATTTGAATTAACCGGCCAATATGCCGGACTCACCATGGGATTCGTAGACAAGGTAGAAGATGGGTATGAAACGCAACAGAACGGCGGCATCCTTGTAAAAGCAGTAAAAACAGAAGACGCCGACTATCTGATCTTACAGCTTCCCGATGTCACTACCGCACTGGCAGATGAGCTTGGATTTATCAATATCCCTCATGTCATGCCGAACAACTCTGAATTTATAAATCTTGATGAGCCTTTTACTATCGAAATGAAAGTTCTGGGCTGGAACGATCCTTCAGTTAACCAGGGACCGATAATTGAGCTCTATTGCAACGGAGTACGTCTAATGCCCCTCCTGCGCAACGGTAGCATTGCCAGCACACCCTTTAATGGGAGCATTTACAACCAGTATGTTTCCAGTGCTGCAATATGGACATTGATGGGAACATCGAGCCTTAATGTATGGAAAATGCTCTGGTCCGGCGGAACAATTCTGGGGAATGAAGTACCTGGCTGTATCAGCGCTATTTCCGGCAACATCGTTCTGGCCTGCGACATCGGCCTTGGCGGAACTGCCGGGACATCGAGTGCTACATCATCGCAGCTCCTGGGAATGTCCATCAACTACCAGGGACCCATTGCCTCGGATTATTAAAAACTCCCGTGTTGGTGCAAATCACGATTTGCACCAACACAAACCGTAAAATCCCCTTTTCACATTGACTTTTCCCCGGCATTTATATATCATATACGGGATAAACTCTTCATATCAAACCGGTTTATACCGAAAATCATATGATACACGGAATGAAATCATCGGGGTTTACAGAAAAAATAATGCCAAACAGACTATTTCCTTTTATTCTATCCCTGCTGCTGATCACCTTACCGGGCGGCGGGGCAAATGCCCAGGGATCTTTCTCTCAGAAAGGCAGTTTTGAGCTGGGCGGCGTGGCCGGCATGCCCTCGGGTCTTAACACGCGATACTGGTTCACGGACTACCTGGGCATAGACAGTGCCCTGGGCGCAACGATCAGTAAAGATTTCGCCTTTACCACGGACCTGCTCTACGAACCCTTTGACCTGTACGGCGACTCTTCAATGAATCTCCGCTTTTTCTTCGGCGGGGGCTTCCTCCTGGGAACCGACGAGGGAGATTTCCGAGCAGCACTACGCCTCCCCGTGGGGCTGGATCTGCCTTTGCGCAATTATCCCGTGAATTTCTCTCTATACGCTGCTCCGATTATGATAATGACGCCCCATACCGCTTTCGATATAAACTTCGGCCTGGCGGCCCGGTTCAATTTCGGTACCTATTCTACTATACGGCAAAGCCAGGCATCGACGAGCCGCGAGCTTATGGCAGTGCGCCGGGGTCTCGGCGAGACCAGGGATAAACTCGACCAGGCCATTGAAGCCCTGGGCATGGCCCGTGAAGAGCTGGGCAGCACCAAAGGCGACCTGGAGGGTACCCGTGAGATGCTGAAAAAAACCGAGGGGGATCTCTCATCGGCCAAAAACCGCCTGGACCAGACCGAGGATGAACTGGGATCGGTGAAAACCCGCCTCTCCGACACGAAGGATGCCCTGGACTCCACAAGGGGGCAGCTCGTCTCCATGCAGAAGGAACTGGATGACACCAAGGTTCAGCTCGATGCGACTAAAAAAGACCTGGACAACGCGAAAAAAAGTCTCGATGACCGGGAAAGCGACATGGCGCGCAAGCAGGCCGAGCTGGACATCCTGAAAACAATTTCACGCAACGCCTACAGCGGCGAAAATAAAAAAATCCAGGATGAGAAGCTGGAACAGGAGCAGAAAAACCTGGACCGGGAAATGAAAGACTTCCAAAAAGAAAAAGAAGGCTGGGAAGAAAAGAAAAAGAAACAGCAGGAAAAATTCATCAAATTCAAAGAGCGCTGCGAGGCACGCCGGGGTTTCATAAATGAAGACGGCTACTGCACCTGCCGCGCCCATGAGACCTGGAACAGCGACCGAAGCACGTGCGTGTGTGTCAAGGGATACCGGCTCAACACAAAAACTGACCGTTGTGATCCCTGCGACATCATCGGATTCGACGGTGCCTGCACGGCGGGCTGCCGCGATGATGAAGCCATGGTTCCCATGAAGAGCGGACCCCATAAATTTGTCTGTGTCAAACGCTGCCGCGGAGAACATGAAACCTGGTCAAAGCGCAAGGGGACCTGTGTCTGCGGGGACGGCTATTACCGGGACAATACGGGCAAATGCGTACCGCGGCGGTAGTCCCGGAACAACCGTCGGCATGAAAATCAGGCATGTTATTACATTCGAAAAATTCAACAGGGGATATGACATGATTAGCACAATAAACAGAAACTGGGTTGCCATGGGTATTTCAGTCCTTGTGACCATTGTTATTATTTCTCTCCTCACCGTGGTTATCGGCGGAAAGGCCGCCGGAGACATGCTCATCGGCGAGACGAGCTCATCGGTCTACCCGTTCACATTGCAGAACCTCATGCACCTGTTTTTTTTCATTGGCCTGGCCCAGCTCTGGGTTCGATGGATTGCCACACACGAAGAAAACGTTTTTCTCCGCATGTCGGGCTTCCTTCCCGAGACCGAAGGATCGCTCCTGAAGACCGACCAGGAGATCGAGATTATACGCATCAACGCGGCAAATGCTTCAATGCGCGGCGAGGCATACCTGCCGGATCTCATCAACACCTGCATTCTTCAGTACGTCAAATCTCATTCCGTCAGCGATACTATCGCCGTCCTCAACAGCACCCTTGAATTGAACATACACCGCCTTGATCTGCGCTACGCCATGACCCGGTATATCGTATGGGCCATCCCCACCCTGGGATTCATCGGCACCGTTGTGGGAATCTCCCTGGCCCTGGGACACCTGGACATAAACAAGTTCATGGGCGCCCAGGCCGACAAGATACTTCAGTTCAAGACCCTCACCTCAGACCTGGGTTTCGCTTTCGGCACCACCATAGTCGCCCTGACGCTCAGCGCGATTCTTGTTTTTCTTCTCAACGTGATTCAGAAGGGAGAAGAGGAGGCACTCAACAGGGACGGGAAATACGTGCTGACAAACCTGATCAACCGACTGGCCGTGGATGACCGCAAGTGACACGACACGGGTATATATCGAGGTCATAATCCATGAGACGCCTGAACAGGGAAATAAACATCTTCAATCTCTCCATGCTGGACGTCATGACCGGGGCCCTGGGCGCCGTCATGATCATCATGATAGTCCTTCTTACACAAAAAATCGGCATTGAGTCCATGACATGCCAGGATGTAAAAGAGGAACTCATCACCACTACGGACACGTTGTCAAAAACTACGGAAGAACTGACAGAAACGCGGAAGGAGCTCCAGACCGTCAGGGAAAATTTTCCTGAAAAAGCAGGAACTATATCGGCCCTCACAAAAACCCTGAACGCCACGGCGGATAAATTCAGCGAAGTCATAAAAAAGGTCACTGACATCGATAAAAATTTCTTCAAGACTCCCGAAGATGACGACAAACTAATGGCCTTTCAGATCCCCCATAAAATCGTCATGGTGGTGGATCTCTCGGGCAGCATGGCCCCGGAAAATAACCGTTATAAAGAGGACCGTCTTTCTCAGGTGAAGGCAGCCCTTAAAATGTTTATCGCCGCCATGGATGAAAAATATCAGATTGACATTGTTTTTTTTCCGGCCTTCGCTGAAAACATAAGCAGGGAACAGTGTCCCGGATTCACCATCAAACCGGATATTGACAGCCGGTGCCGGAAATTCGAACGGCGCGATGAAGCCTATGACAGCGCAGACCTTCCGTGCTACAAGTACGGCTACTTCGAGGGTTCCCTCATGACTGTATCATCGGAAAAAGAAAAATATGATTTTTATAAAAAGATAGCCTGCCTGAAACCATACCATGACACCCCCACGGAATACGCCCTTGAATATATTCTCACCAGGGACCCATACCGCAGCGCCGAAGGCATTATACTCTTCAGTGACGGACAGCCCGATTCGCTGCGAAAAAAAACCACTACCAAGAATGAGCTCCTGAAAAGAATTAAATCCATGAACAGGCGCAACATGAAAATTTTCACCATGGGAATCGGCACCGAATTCAGAAACCAGGAAGACACTGAAGCCGTTGATTTCCTGCGCCAGCTTGCCTCACAGAACAATGGATTTTACATCGGCTTTTGATTCAGGGAACACACGACGATACATTATTTTCTGAACAGTTCTTCTTTTTCGTGTTTTTTCAGCAACTATTCATTCGTCATACGCAACATCTTTGAATCATAGCCAAAAAGAAATTTATTTCCCCGGCATAACTTATCATTATTGACTCAATCACCGATGCATGCTATAAAGTATGCAGAAGTCATGATAAAATAACTCTGACAGTACAATACCTCCAAGAGCGATAATGATGCAGTTCAATGAAAGCAATATACTGAAGGCCATTTTCTCTTCTTTTCCGGGCTATATTTATATATCCTCCCGGGACTACCGGATTCAGTACATGAATCAACGCCTCATCGAAAGAACAGGATACGATGCCACGGGCGAACTTTGTTACCGGGCGCTTCACGGCCTTGACAATGAATGTGCCCATTGCATGAACGACCGGGTTTTCCATGGAGAGACCGTTGAATATGAAACCACGAGCCCCCGGGACAGCCGTATGTTCCGCATGACCAGCACCCCGGTGAGCAACATGGATGGAACCATTTCAAAACTTACCCTGATTATCGATATGACGGAATATCATGACGCCCTGGAAGAGCTTTACCGTGAACGTGAACGGTCCCGGACAATAACAGAAGGACAGACCGTACTGTGGGAAGAGCATCATCAACTGGAACTCCAGGTTGAAGAAAAAACCGCCGGGCTTTCCCAGGTCATCCAATGGCTCGATGAAAACATACGCCAGAAAGAGGCCGCATCAAGCAAAGTCGAGGTACTTTCCCAGGTCCTGGACGCCAGTCCTGCTGCTATAGTGATTATCAACGCAGGGGGCATCATCGAATATGTCAATGACCGGTACAGTCAGATCACGGGATTCATGAAAAACGTCATTATCGGGCAAACGCTGATGGATTGCCTGGAAACGACCATGGGCGAACTCCAGGGAGTGCGGGAACGGCTGGTAACAGACAAGCAGTGGGATGGTGTGCTGGAATTCCGGGCAAGCGAGGGTCCCGGCTTTGAGATGAAAACTCGCGTCAATACGGTTACGGTAAAAAACCAGAATAAACCGGAGACCTACTACATTATAACTTCCATATAACCATTGATTTCTTTTTTCAGGAAGGACCGCTATGCGGCCGCTTAAATTTTTCATCCCCTCCCGCCTGGGGAGAGGATGAAAAAACTACATCTATTAATTATCTTATTTAATGAAAGGCCTATTTTGAAAGAAGCCCGCCGTCAACGGGAATTACGGCCCCGGTGAGGTAATCCGATGCCTTCGAGGCGAGAAAAACCGCCACTCCCTTGATGTCGTCCTCAAGACCGACTCTTGTAAGCGGAATAAAGCCCAGCGTGGCGTCCAGTATTGGTTTCATCTCCGGTTTAAAGATATAATCCATCATGTCGGTATGGAAAAATCCGGGAGCGATGCAGTTTACATGGATCTTGTGCTGGGCAAGCTTCACGGCGAGATTCTTGGTGAGCACTTCAATAGCCGCTTTTGAGGAATTATACGCAACAGCGGGATGGGCGATTTCAAGGGAACCGCGCGACCCGTAAACCGAAGAAATATTGATGATCTTGCCGCCGCCTTTCTCCTTCATCACCTTCGCGATCTTCTGTGAGAGTATCCATACTCCCCGCACATTCACATTAAATATTCTGTCCCATTTATCCAGGGGATAATCCAGCGTGGGAGCACCCCACGTAACGCCGGCGTTATTGACCAGTATATCGACGGAACCGAACTCCTTCACGGCGATATCGGCCAGTGCCTCGATATCCTCCTTGACCCCCATGTCGCATTTGACGGCCATTGCTTTTACTCCCAGGGACTCCAACTCCTTTGCCGTCTCTTCGAGTTTTTCCAGTTTCCGTGAAGCTATCACCACGTTTGCTCCCGCTTCCGCTAAGCCGGTAGCGATAAACTGGCCGATGCCGCGGCCGCCGCCGGTGACGATTGCCACCTTTCCCTTCAGACTGAACAATTCATTAATTTTCATAAAATACCTTCCTGTTTGAAATAAGGGAACTTCCCAATATCACTAATATGACGTCCTGATTCATCTTACTCAAGATGATACGGCAATTATTACAAGAACTTTTTAAGAGTTGCTATATGGTTTACCGGTACAACTCTTTAAAAAAATACAGGGTGCCCAGAACAGCCAGGAGGAAAAGCAAGACGCGCATAACACCCGCATCGGTCACCTTATGTCCTCTGCAAAGAAAAACATATACCGCCGCCGATAGTGTAACAGTGAATGATATCATTACGGAGAAAAACATTACAGTCAAACCTGAAAAAATAAGGCCCATGATGAGTCCGGCGATTTTATGGTAGACAAAAAGTTCTTTCAGCAAAGTACTCGCGAAGTCCATGTTCCTGGCCAGGAGGGACAGATCCGTTACAACACTTAAAACGGGTGGTATGGCATTAAGAGTTTTCACCATCTCCGAACCCGGCACAAGCCTGACAATGGATGCCATGATGGACAAAGCTCCATAGTGCAATGAAAAGACAACAGAAAATATAACAGCACAGACAATGATCAGTACAGGGACAAGATACAGAAGTGCCGTAAAGTGGCGCACTAAAAAATGCAGAAATGTTTTATCATTGTTTTCCTCATTCTCACGGGCACAGGCCAGAAAGGGGGGATAAAACCAGAATCCCGTTATCATCATCAAGATGATGATAACGGAGATAACGTAGAGAGGGAAGAAAAACAATGCAAAAAAGAACGGACCAACGACGGGAATCATGCCGAAAATGGTAAAACCGCCGAAGAGAAGGCCGCATAGAAAAAAAATGACTATCGACACGAGTCCCGCTTTTCTCAAGGCGAACATTCCCGCACTCCGTATGCCCATCTCGCGGCCATGGAGCATATCCTCAACGGTTACCCTGGCTATGGCCGTGGCAGTAATTACATATAACACCAGGATGGATACCATGACCGGGATATTCAGAAAGGAATTAAAGGCTCCCTGTCTCACAAAAACAGGCGCCCTGCCCCGCAAGTATGTTACGGTCAGAAAAGCGATGATTACAACAGGAATGGCCAATACAATTTTTACCGGTGAAAACGTTTTTCCCATAACAGAAAGCAGCGCGCCGAATACCCCGTCATTTTCATCGACTCCACGCGGTACGGTCTCACATATCGTTTCTCTCCTCTCGCCGGAATCACCACGGCCACGCACAGGAACCCTGTTCGCCGCATCGCGGACACAGTTGTCCATCCGCAACATCATGCTATTCCCGGTTGTGTCATGAATTGCCCTCTTATCAGTTTTTACTGTCTGTTCCTGTATCGCAGGAAAAGTCACCGTGAAGGATGCCGAACACTTTTTACACGCCATCATGTACCGCTGATAGGGAACCAGCTGATATGTCAAAGAATAAAAAGAGTCGCACCCGGGACACATTATTATCTTGATATTTCGCCGGCATTTTTCACATACCATCACCAACGCGTGCAAATCGTTGATATCGGTCCGGGTCATGGCGTATCTGCTGTGGCAATTACTGCATATAATGTTTACTAATTCAGTCATGCTCTCCCATTCAGGCCTTTTCAAAAATAATGTTCTTCAATCTCTATCCCCTGTTTTTCCACGGCCCGCCTGTCCCTTTTATCACGTTCCCTGTTCAGGAGAATCTCCTTCCCCTGCTTTGCCTGTTTTAATAGATTGGTAATTTCACTGTGGTCGCCACGACATACATCCACTGGTTCCGTGCCCCTGATAAAAACTTCACGCCTGACCGGGCAGTCCCCGCCGGGAAGATTCCCCGTTTTGGAACAAATATCCAGGGCAAGCACACCCTCGGGCCGGTCGGGAAAACTACTCTTTTTCCGAAAGGAATAAACCTCGCTCATAAACTGACCCCACACAGGAGCGGCCACCTCGGCGCCACCCTGTCCGGAACCAAGGCTGAAAAGTTGCGAATCGCAGCCGAACCAGACGCCCGCGACAAGGTCCGGCGTATAGCCGATAAACCATGCATCGCGGTAGCTGGTATTGGTTCCGGTTTTACCCGCTGCAGGAAGGAAAAACCCTGACGTGCCCCGTATCGCCCCCCGTGCCGTGCCCCTATCCACCACATCACGCAGCAGGCTTGTCATTATATAGGCAGTTTCACCGCTCACAACGCGCCTGTTCTTTTCGGGGATTCTTTCATATATTTTCCTGCCCCTGCTGTCGGTTATATTCACGATGGCATGGGGGGGCAAATCGGTGCCGCTTCGGGCATAGGCGGCAAAGCCGCGCACCATTTCCATGAGCGACACTTCCGTAGTTCCCAGGGCGAGCGTAGGATCTACGGCAAAACGCTCCCGGGGAATTCCCATTATCACCGAGGCAAAATGAGCTATACTGTCACCGCCGGTCTTCTCATAGACCATGACAGATGCGACATTGAGCGAAGCGGCCAGGGCATCCCTGGCCAGGACTCTCCCCTGAAATGACTTTTCATAATTGGAGGGCGACCATATCTTCCCCCCTTCCCTGAATACCAGGGGCAGATCGAGAAAGGCCGTGGCCGGTGATATTCTTTTCAGTTCAATTCCCGCACCATATACGAAGGCCTTGAATGCAGAACCGGGCTGACGATAGGTCTGCATAGACCGGTTAAGCTGATTACCGTTATAGACATCCCCGCCTCCCACCATGGCGGTAATACCGCCGCTTTTCACATCCAGGGCGATAAAGGCCCCTTCAACCGCTGATTCCCGAACCAGTGATTCGTAGCGACTCGAAAATCCTTCCAGCACCCCGCTCTCCCCATCGGCATTGAACAGGTCAGTCAGCAACTCCAGCTCATCAAGACCCGCCAGTCGCAATTCCCGGTACAGTGACGCAAGAATTACCGTTTCTTTTCCTGTCGTTCTCCGCCGGGCCGATTCCCCGGCCAGGGTCCTGTCCATGTCATGCAGTGCACCGCGGTTATACAGGCGGGCCGTCATTCTCTGCGTCTTTATCTTTTCCGCCACAACCCTCTGGGCAATATCCTGCTGCCGCAGGTCCAGAGTCGTATACACACGCAGGCCGCCGGAATAAACCCGGTCTTCACCGTATTTTTTAATCAGCACCCGTCTCATGTAATCGGTAAAATGGGGGGCCCGGTCATACGGCGTGCTGTTTACGCTTTCCCATGATCCTCTTATTGCCAGCTCACCGGCATAAGAATGCCAGAAAGCGGAAAATTCCTCCAGTGCTTTTTCCCTGTCCAGCAGCCCGGCACCTGTCACATCATCGATTATCTTTCTGCTGCGAAGCATGGATTCCCGGGGATTTTTCAGCGGCGAATAGCGATTGGGAGCGGCAGGTATGGCAGCCAGCACGGCTGCCTCAACAGCCCCCGATTCACCTGAGTCCCTCCGGAAAAAAAAGCGGCATGCCGAATCAACCCCGTACACGCCATGGCCGAAATATATCTGGTTCAGGTACATCTCCAGAATCCGGTCCTTGTCATACTGCCGTTCCAGTTCCCGGGCGATAAAGATCTCCTGTATTTTGCGCCGTATCGTCCGCTCCTGGCCCGTATACAGCTGTTTAGCCAGCTGCTGTGTGATAGTGGACCCTCCCTGGCGGATTTCACCGCTCGCCAGATCCGTGACCAGGGCCCGGGCCATGGAGATGAAATCATATCCGCTGTGCCGGTAAAAATCCCTGTCCTCGGCTATCAGAAAGGCCTTGATGATCTCGGGAGAAATATCCCCCAGTGCGGCATACCTTCTGTTTTCATTGAAAAGCTCCGCAATGAGCTCTCCGCTTGCATCATAGATGCAGGTGGAAAGTTTCGGCCTGAATATAAGTTCCTGTTTAATTACATCAAAGCTATCGCGGTACACGAGAACGATATAAATGAAAGGAACAAATAACATGAAACAGATAAACACGGCCAGGGCCCGGAGAAGCAATAGCTTTATATTCATATCCTGCTGACTCTATTCACCAATTGCGGCAGCTGCCATAAAAATTGCTTGAAATGTGATCATCGTAGTATAGCATCATTTACTATTGATATCGGTTTATTTGGAATTCATGAATATGAACTTTTCAGGCATTTACAGCATCATCATGATTTTACTCCTCATTCCCGTAACCCTGCCGGCAAAGATTGCCGAAAAGGAACTGGAACGGCACAATGAGCTCTTCATGGAGACCATAATAAGGGAAACACCTCATCTGCAGAAGGAAATAACCACGTGTCTGAACACCAGCCTCTCAGACAGCCATTCAGGTTCACGGCTCCTCGACCGCTTCGGCATATTCATGAATAATTGTCAAATCGACAATATGGCTGTTACAAAAACACGCTTTTTCTACTGGAGAACGGGTTTTGCTCTATTTATTGTTCTTGCCGATTCAAGCGACGGCCAGGTCTATACCCTGTATCTTGAGTACCTCCTCGACATGAAAGAAAAATCGAGCCGCCTCCGGGACCTGTATTTTTCCCCCGTTTTCACTGAAAAAGTGGCGGCAATGAAACTGCTCTTCGGCAATGGGGAAATGCAGCCCTAGCCGCCCTTTGTTTTTCAGTACTCTTCAATACTATTTTCAATCTCTCTCCTGTCGAAGAGTCTTCTGTCAAATATTCTGCGGTCAAAGGTAGGCCTCTTCTGCTCTCTTCTTTCAATAGCACGCCGGGAATTGCACCTCTGCTCCGTCTTTCTCCTGTCTCTGCAGCCATTGTTCATCTTCATGACAACATCCATATTGTATTAATTAATAGTAAATCTATCGATACATGTCAAATTTATGCGTATATGGTGAAATATTTAATTCAATATAATTAACACTGGTTTTTTACCATAACAAACAGATTTATCAGACACCGTTCGACTATCGAAAAGTTTCTACTTTTCTGATACCAATATATCCGACGTTGATATGGATATGAAAGATTACATAGTTGGTCTCCCCAATCCAACGGTTCCCATGGCGAGCTCTTTTGAGACTCTCTCCTCTGAATAACTCTATGACTATCCTATTCATTATTCATGAATTAATTGCTTGTATAACTCTTCACTAGAGTATATACTTCATACAGGTCTCCATAAGATTTGATAAATGATCAATCTTTGTCATAACTGAAGGCATTAACAGGATACGGGAAACCGCACATGAACAGCTTAAGCCCAAAAATTCTCATCATCGATGATGAATATATCCTCCGCCAGACCATGACCGACTTTCTTGAGGATCATGGCTATTCGGTCATCGAGGCTGAAAACGGCAGGAAGGGAATCGAGATGATTAGTACAGCAACTCCCGACGTGGTGCTGTGTGATCTCATGATGCCGGAAATGAATGGCCTGGACGTGATAACGCACGTCAGCGGTGAATATCCCGACATCCCCATTATAGCCGTATCGGGAACGGGCGATATTTCCCTGGCCATTGAGGCGGTCAAGCTGGGAGCCTGGGATTACCTCATGAAGCCCATCTTCGACATGAACATCCTGATCCACTCTATCAGCAGGTCTCTTGAGAGATCCCAGCTCATACGGGAAAACAGACGGTACCAGGAAAACCTGGAATCCATGGTGCAGCAGCAGACCGAGGAACTGCGGCGTGAAATTGATATGAGAAAAGCGGCTGAAAAGAAAATAGAGGAACAGATGCAGGTGCTGGAAAAGACACTCCAGGGTACGGTGCAGGCCATTGTTTCCGCCGTGGAACTCAGGGATCCTTACACGGCCGGCCACCAGCGCCGCGTGGCCATGCTGGCGCAGGTCATTGCCCGGAATATGTCCCTGGACGACTTTTCAATCGCCGGGCTCACCACGGCCGGCACTATCCATGACCTGGGCAAGCTCTCGGTACCCTCGGAGATACTGTCGAAGCCTTCGCGACTGACCGGGGCCGAATTCAACCTGGTGAAAGACCATGCCCGTTCAGGCTTTGAACTGCTCAAGGGAATAGATTTCCCCTGGCCCGTGGCGAAGATCGTGTATCAGCACCATGAAAAAATAGACGGTTCAGGATATCCCCTGGGAATAGGGGGAAGCGAGATAACACCCGAGGCAAAAATACTCACCGTAGCCGATGTCGTGGAGGCTATAGCCTCGCATCGTCCCTACCGGGCATCCATGGGAGTGGAACTTGCCGTGGAGGAGATAAGGAAGAAGCGAGGCATTCAATACGACCCCGAAACAGTGGACAGCTGCATCGCCGTACTGAGTCAGAAATTATTCAGCTTTTAATCATTCGTTTACATTGACCGGCTCTTCATGACCATCGGGATGAATGAGGTACATCACGGCCGGATCATTTTGATCAATGCGGGCCACAACTTTGTCCGTCCCTTCCGATTCCACATTCCAGGTATTGAGATCATCGTGATATACCAGGGCCACGGCCTCACCCGCTTTCTGTCCGGTTATCCGGATGACATCAAAACGGTTTTTTGTTGCAGTTATGCGGTAAAGGTCATTATTGTATGCCACGACCTGCTGCTCTTTATCACCGGGATTCATGGCCAGGGGATTGCTGCCGGTCCAGAATTCAATGGTATTGAGACCGACCAGGTCTACAAAAAAACATATACCATAAACCGGAACCAGCCACATAAGAAAATGTACAACGGACCTGACCCATTTATCCCCGATTGTTCCGTTCCATTTCAACACCTTGTGAAACAACGTATAGCTGCCGTGACAGCCCGCTAATACATTCATTGAAAGCACTGCCGTTAGAATTATTGCGGTTCCTCTGAACATCCTTTTCATTGTATTTCTCCTGAAAATTTTTAATTATAAGCACTTTTAAAAATCCGCCGCGTACAAGGAATCTTCTCCATCCCCTGCCGCGCATTATTCCTTCAACAATTAACAGGAATAATAATTATTAGCAACTTTTTTTTCATTTTTCCAAAGTAAAAGAGAGATAATGTATTTGACCGGCCCTGCCGTATTTTATTACAATCCTTTTCGGTTGCGTTCATCCGTATCCGGGCCGCCGGCATGTTTAGCTAAAATGCAATGAAAGAACTATATCCCGACATCTTCTGCATAACTGAAAAAGGCGTGGCACGAAACATGACACCGCCGGTGAATATATATGTCATCGCCGGGAGTGACGGCCTCATCTTCGACGCGGGTTACGGCCGTACCGGCAGCCTGAAAGAGTTCCTGAGCCAGTTCACCATGATACAATCGCGATTCAAGGAAACGGGCCGACCTTTCGCCATTACGCGGGTCCTTCCAAGCCACACCCACGCCGATCACTTTTCAGGAGCAGCCGGGATCAGGAACAAACTTGGAACATCCATTATTCTCACGGCACCCATGGCGGAAAGACTGCACTCCAGGGAATCTTACGTGATGCGCTATGAAAAAGATCGTTTCCGCTCATCATTGCGGGATGCAACCATGCGCAGCCGCATACAAAAAGCGGCATATACTCCCCTTTTCACACTTTATTTCGAAAAACTCTATGGCTCGCAATTCATCCCCGACCCGGACATCATAATCGCGGAGGAAACCGGCATACTCATAAACGGACGCCAGTGGCGCATCTTCCCCACGCCGGGACACATAGACGACCACATCTCGCTCTACGATCCGGAGAGGGGTATTCTTTTCAGCGGCGACAATATTCTTAAAAATATCACAACCTGGCTGGGACCGCCCGATTCGGATCTCGACCAGTACATGCATACGCTGGAACGGATCAGAAACCTTCCGAAGCTCGAGGTGCTGCTGAGCGCCCACGGGTCCCCCATCACCAATCCCGTTGAGAGGATAGACGAGCTCATCAGCTGGCGCAGGGAACGGCTTGAACATGTGCGGGAGGTGATCACCGGTGCCGGCGGGAACGGCATAACACTGCGGGGTATAATCACTTCGCTGTATCCCGCCTTTAACCCGAAGATGCGGTACCTGGCGCATGGCTGGATACGCCTCTCGGTGAAATACCTGGAGAAAAACGGAAACATCGAAAGCCGCGTGATCAGGGACCAGAAATATTATTTTAATAAAACGAGCGGCAAAGGCCTGCCTTATAATGAATAACGCCTGTTATTTTGTATATATCGGCCGTTGACTATACTCTCCTTGAAAATATGATAATGTCAATTTTTCAGGTAAAAAATATTTCAACTACATGTCATACTATAATAATGTCTTGACATAATTTCCACCACAGGTATTCCATTTATATCCTTATAAAAGCGTCTGACGTCTATTTTTTCAACAAAAAGGGGCATAATATTTCCTGAGGTGTAAAATAAACTTCAATACCATTTTTACAACAGCCGAACAACTGACCTCATTATCAAAGAAGAATTCGTTAATCTATTTCACTAGTCTGTGACGGGAATTCAATACATATACACAGCAGCTGACACATTTCTCAAGCGGAGTTTGATCATGAAAATAGTGATGGTTACCTTCGGTTCCAGGGGAGACATCCAACCATTTGCAGCTCTTTCTCTTTTTCTGAAACAGGCTGGACATGAGACGGTATTATGTGGCCCTCCTGAATACGGCCCCGTCGCCGAAAAGTATGGTTGCTCATATCACCCGGGAACCATGGCATTTACCCGAGCCATGGAACTGATCAACAACTGGTCATGCTCGCCCCTGGAATTTCATTATCTGAAATCATATACAAAAATCATCAGGCAATATACGCGAGAATGCTTTGATTCCCTGCCGGGGATAATAAGAAATGCCGACCTGGTTCTCGGATCTTTTGTAATTTCATCGGTGCATACTCTGGCTGAATTCTATGGCAAACCATATTGCTGTATCGCCCTATGCCCTCAGAGCCTTCCGTCTTCTTATCATCCGTCTCCCTATATGCCCAATTATTACTTTTCCCGGGCCTTCATGAGATTTACCTGGTGGGGAATGCAAATCTCCGATAATATAATGCTGAGAAAGACCCTGAATGAAAAACGCAGGGAATTGGGCCTCAAGCCGGTAAAGGACGTGTACCGTCACAAACTGGGCAATAAAGTGATACTGGCAACGGATGAAATACTGGGAGCGATTCCACCCGACGTAGACCGTGAATGTATACAGACCGGTTATCCTCAAATAGAACAGAATGACATCCTGTCCGCCGAAATAGAGAAATTCCTGGAATCGGGACCGAGACCGATCTATATCGGGTTCGGGAGCATGCCCAACAGCAATCCGGTCCTGATGTCGAAACTGTTTCTTGATGCTGCTTTGTCGCTGGATCAACGGGTAATAGTATTCCGCGGTGCAGCAGGACTGTTTAATGTAGCCAATGATAAAAGGGTCCTTGTGATTGACGAAGCGCCTCATACGAAACTATTCCCGCAGCTTTCCCTCGTTGTCCATCATGGGGGCGCAGGCACTACAGCGACGGCTGCCAGGTCCGGAGTTCCGCAGGTCATCATGCCTCACATATATGATCAATTCTACTGGGCTCGGCAGGTTCGGAATCTGGGTATCGGTAGATATACGGGCTTTAATGAAAAACTGACTATTGAGAGTATCACGAGAGCTATCAATGACTGCCTCACGGATGAAAGCATCGCTGCCAGGGCCAGGGAGGTGGCAGAAGAATTAAATCATCGCGACAGTTTCAAGGCGATACTGGATTTTATCGAATCAAATTTTTCCGATATATCACGAGCCCCCGAAACAACCGGGAGTACCATTGATATCAGGCCATGACCATATGACAGGACTTTTCTAATGAATGAATACCGTGATACAAAAAAATTCGATCTCATGGAACGCCTGTTCTATAAAATGAATCAATATGGGGGCGTCACCAGCATATACATGGTCGGCGTTAGGGGATATCTCAACAAGGAAACAATTGAAGTGTCTGCTGCAACCGTTACTGCACGACATCCTATCCTTCATTCCATAATCAATATTGAAGAAAGAGCTAATCCCGTATTCCAGGTGGTAGAAGAATACAAACTCCCCCTGATTTTTGATTCCGTATCAGACGAGTCAGGTATTCATCATATCATAGAAAGAGAGATGAAACGCGATTTCATACCTTCCGGTCTGCTCTGGAACATCATAATACTTGAACATACCGAAAATCCCGATAGCCATACTTTAATATTCGCAGCAAGCCATATAATTGCCGATGGCCATACACTGATTATGTTCATTAACGAACTCTTTAACGTTTACGATGCTCTGGAAAAAGGAAACGACATCTCAACGACACCACCAATCGGGAATAGGGAGTTTTCTCCTTTTGATAACGCTTATTCGAAAGAACCTTCAGTATGGTCAAAGCTGCTGTACTGCGGCCGGGAAGCGGTGAAAATGCTGATACCGATAACACCCGTTACCGTTGACAGTGACGAGGCGCCCCTTGAAAAACGGTGTACCAGGATCATTTTCAGAACCATGCCTGGTGACATGCTGCGCTCTCTGCGGGAACGATCAACCGCTAACGGCGTAACACTCAATGCAACACTGCTGGGAGCCCTTCTATTTACGCTTCCGTTCTTTGTCACGGCAAGGGACCGCATGCGATTCACGCTTTCCACGAACGTAACTTTGAGATCTGACTTTCCCGGCCTGAGGGACACCTGGGGTGTTTTCGCACCGGCATTACAAATTTGCAGGAAAATAACGCCGGAAACGGAGTTCTGGGAGACAGTGCGCTCACTTAAAAAAGAATCGGACCGACTTATCAGCTCACATGCCTATATCAGATCGCTGCAACTGCAGGTGTGGGCTCTCCTCTCCCCTTTATTCAAGCATATTGTGGATATTATGGTTCATGGTGTTGCGAAGGGACGGCTGACAGGTGCGTCCCTTTCTAACATGGGAAGAGTCAACCTCACACAAAACACGGGATTTCTTTCCGTCGAATCACTGCACTGTTTCGGGTCTCAGCATGGGTTGGGCAATGTATTTACGCTTTACTGCAACACACTGGACTCCATACTTTTCTACAATATCGCATATGTGTTCCCGATTATTGAAGATGATACGGCCAGACTCTTCATAACACAGATGGAGACGGTTATAAGGGAGGCGGTACACAACGATCATTTATCGCTGCATCAGCTTATCTGCAACCCATATTCGCCTCCTTGCGGGGCACGGCCATAAAACATTCATAAATACAGCCACCGGCGGGGTGTATTTTTAATTCTTTTTTAAGGAAGAACACCCCTCCGATCCCTTCCCAATCCCCGTACCGCCTTGAAACCGCGGTGCGGGGACCATGCGCAGATTAATTGAGCCTATCCCCCGCCTCGTGCTCCGGACCTTCAATGAGCAGTTTATGAAGCGGAAGGACACGGAAAATTTTCCAGTCCCTGATACTGCATACGTTTATTTTCAAAAGCATGATGGCACTGGGGAAAAGAATCAGGTTCGACAGCGTGGAGATCACCAGCACAGCGCAGATCAGAAGACCGCTTCTGAAGACGGGCATGAAGCTGGAAAAGATGAGAACCGACGACCCCAGGCTGTTTGCCAGCGAGGTGTACACAATGGCCAGACCCGTTTCGTGGTGCGTCTGGGTTATGGCCTCCCGTATCGGTACGCCTTCGAGGCCTTTCTTCCGCAGCATGTTAAGAATATGACAGGCGTCATCAATGCCGATCCCTATGGCTATGGGTGATATGAGCGCCTCGGTCATACCGAAGGGAATACCGGCCCAGCCCATGAATCCGAATATCCAGACGATCGATGCCACCATGGGAACGAGCACGGACAATCCCGTCTGCCAGCTCCTGAAAATAAGAAACATGATGATACCGATAGAGAGGATACCAGTGATCATACCCTGGATCTGGCCGTTATTGATGTATTTCGCGATGATGACAAAATTCACCGGCCCTCCCACGATATAATGCGTATACCCTTTAGGATTGGGAATGGAATCAAGATATTCCTGCACATGCTTCAGGGTTCTCTCGGTGCGGGCCGTACTGAGCTCTATGCCGGGAGGGCTTCCCATCCTGACATACAACACGGTCTTGTTGTAATCCTTGCTCAGTGTTGATTCGAACATATCGGGACGGCCGTCATAATTATCATCATCGCCGGAGAATATCTCCATGAAATCCATGATCGTCATGGTGTCGTCGGGGATGGTGTAAAACTCGGGCTTTTCATTGTTTATGGCCTTGTTCATACGCTTGATATAATCATTGAACCCCGTTGAAAGCCTGATATAATAGTTGTCCCGGTTTTCCTTTCTGCTCAACCACTGCTGAACCCCGTCAATGTATTTGAGAAATTCCGCGTCCATTACCTCTTTGCCTTCGCCGGGACTGAACACAATATTAAAAACATAGGACCCCTCGAAAAGTTCATTGGTCCGTGCCAGTGATTTGCGAATATATGAATCGGGCTTGAAGTAGGTAGTAGCCGACGTTTCGGTCTTCAGCTGCAGGATACCAAAAACGCTGATAACAATGGAAATCAGGACGACGATCACGACTCCTTTATAATGATCCGTGCTGAGATGCGCCATGAAGTCCACCATGCGCTTGACCATGAGATTGTACGGCGCATCAGTGCCCATGACATCATCCCCTTTCTTTGGCCGGGGAACCGGCAGGAGGGCCAGGGCCGCGGGCAGGACCACTATCGATATTACAATGATCAATACAGTGCCCAGGGCAATGCCGATACCGAAATCCACCAGGACACGCACGGTGTTTGTCGTCAGCGTGAGGAAGCTCACGAAGGTGGCCAGACCGGTGAGGAGCACGGTATTGAGAATGTGCAGCATGGCCTTCATGAGACCATTTTTCCTGCCCTCCTTTCGTATCATATCCACATCGATATAATACTGGTTTAGCACATGGATGGCATAGGCGCTGCCGATGGCCATAAGCAGAGGCGGGATAATGGCGGTGAGGATGGTCATTTTTATATCCAGAAAGCCCAGAATTCCCATGGTCCAGACGCTTCCCATAAAGACCGAGAGAATGGGAAGGGCCATGCCCCGGATCGACTTAAAATTCAAGTAGAAGACTATAAGCATGATCAGAGCGGCAATGGGAAGATATTTACCCATATCCTTTTCATTGTACTCATTAATGACCTTGTTGAAAACCAGGCTTCCCTGGAGCAGAACTTTCACGGGAGAAGCGGGGTTATTATGTTTATTAAACATGGCCCAGCCATACTCGGTGAAGGCATCATAGTTGCGCTGGCGGCGCAGCATCATGGACATTGCCAGGGCACGTATCTCCCCCTTATCATCCATGGAATAAAAGTTTGACCTGAAGGCCGGGTTCCGGAGAAGCCTCTTCTTGTAGGCAGCGAAGTCGGCGGGAGTCGAGGGGATTATCCTCTTTCCCTCCTTATCCTTGGGGATGAGGGTTACCGCTTTGAGTTCATCGTGTTCACCGTTTATATCCGTGATAGATATGGGGTCCACGGCCTCCTGGAGTAATTTTACCGATTTAAGAAGATATATATCCTCCCAGGACTCGAGCAGTTTCTTGTAATCCTTTACATCCATGGGAGAGCCGCGATCCAGCTGTTTCATATTCTTCGCTTCAATTATAGTCTCCATCATGGCCCTGCCGCCGTCATCGAGCCGCGAGGCGATGTCCTTCATTGAAACAGGACGATAGGCGCTATAGTCGTAACGGTTACGGGGCCTGTGGGGCTGATCGTAACCCTCCTGAAGTTTCTTATCTTTCTCTGAAATTTTAACGGGCCCGGCAATTTTCGCGTTTCCCGATTCAATCACGGTTGTGAGACGCAGATCTTCTTTAGCCCGATTAAAGGTCCGGTATTCCTGTACCTCGTTGGCGATACCGTTAATATACTGAAACGTTTCTCTGGTAAGCAGTTTCCCTTTCTCGGCAGGCTCAATAGCGGCAATGAGAAATGTGCTGCTGTCACCGAAAAGTTTTTTTGTTTCCTCGCCGAGTTGGTACGTCATATCATCATACGGCATGGCGTTTTTTTCTGAATTGTCATATTCAAACAAGGTAATCCCATATCCGGTTATGAGAGTTATAATCAATGCGGCTGCAACAACCAGGCGCGGATGGGACAAGGTAAACTCAAGGATCTTTTTCATACTACCCTCACTCATGCACACAGGCACTTATTTCATCATCTGACATGCAACATCATGGGAAAGAAGGAAGAAAAGACATTTGTATGCTTTCTGCACCAGTCTTACCACCCTCACCGGACATGGAGCGTACCTTATCGATTGTTGCTCAGCTTTCATGTATATGGAAAGTAAATTACACCGATGGATACTCCCAACCTATGGCCCCTTACATATAATGCGGCGAAAAACGACCCCGGATTATACAGGATCGACGGGATAACTTCTAAGGCATGACAGAAAAAAAGCAAGAGAATTTTAGTATTTTTCAACAAATTACACCAGACCTGCCACAAATATTCCGGGCAGATACAAGGTGTGATCAGGGTTTTTATCCAGCGGAAATTCATGGGAATAAAACCATATTTTGCTTGTAAATCAGGGGAAATGCGTTATCATCTCAAGCAGGTAAAACAAAGAGGAAATCGGAGTGACATGATTCCTTTCCCGCAAACATTATATTGTTTCGGGCAGTAAGCATGTTAACAAAACAGCAGGATATGATCACGCTGAGACCATGAATGATCCTATAAAAAAAACCTTCAGCAGTATGGAACGGGCATATATCAGGTATATATCGCTCTTCTCTATTGCCGCCTTTGTTATTGTCCTGTCTCTGGATTTCCTCTTTGAACATATTCACCGCCACGTACTGCCGATTAAAGAGCATTATCTCTCTCCGGTTCTGCTCGTTTTCACGTCCCTGGCCGCACTTGTCCTGTTTCTTGTCCTGACGAGAAACAGGATCAGAAAGTCATTCCAGGAGGTCGACGAAGAGTTGAGCTTCATCGAACTGATGAAGAACCACAGCAGTGAAATAATCATTCTCCTGGACAACCTGGGTCGCATCGTTAATCACAACACGGCCTTCAGCAGGGCCCTCAATATCGACCAGAAAGCACTTATCGACAGGCCGCTGAGAGAAATATTTTTCCTTGCCGATGTCGAGAACGACGTTCATTACCGGCAGCTCGTCCTGGATAAGCTGAAGAGTGCTTTTATGGGAATTGAATCGGAGCTCATTACCACCGTTTTCATGAAGGAATCGCGCGACATTCAGACGATTCACCTGAAGATGAAACCGGTGCTGAAAAATGAAGAGCTGCACAGAATATTTGTAACAGGACGCTTTCTGCAAAGCGACTATATCACCAATAAATGGCTTACTGCCGAAAAAGCCAGCTATGTACTGGACAACGATCTTTCCCTGGTCCACCTCTTCAGCTACCGCCTGATCCGGAACCTCGATGGCAAAATACCGAGGAGCGACATACTCTATCTACAGATCGCCCTCCAGGAAACCATAATAAACGCCATTGAACACGGAAATCTGGAAGTCGGATATAAAACAAAAACCGAACTCAAACAACGCGGAGGCAACTACTGGGAATTCCTTATCCAGCAGTGCCGCAACGACTCGGTCCTGAAGAGGAAAGTCCTGGTGGAGTATGCCCTGGAAAAAAACCACGTGAAATATATTATCACCGATGAAGGCAATGGATTTGACTGGCAGATCTTCATGTCGGAAAATACCGGAGAGTATAGTAAAAATTTTCTCTCTACCTACCACGGCGTGGGACTGCAGATGATAAAAAAATCCTTTGACAAAATTATATTTAACGACAAGGGTAATCAGATAACACTGATAAAAAATATTAGAGGGGAAGAGTATTGATGAAAGAACACCGTAATCCCCTGCCCACCGTGGATATTATTATAGAAGTAATCCCTGACGGCGGCAAAAGCCCGCAGGGAATCGTGCTCATCGCACGAAAAAACCCTCCTCATGGCTGGGCAATTCCCGGCGGCTTCGTGGATTACGGTGAATCCCTGGAAACCGCCGCGGTCAGGGAAGCGCTCGAGGAGACCTCCCTGCACGTCACCCTGTCACGCCAGTTCCATACATACTCCGATCCCTCCCGTGATACCCGGCATCATACCATCACCACGGTATATATAGCTTCCGCCCATGGGAATCCCGTGGCAGCCGATGATGCCCGGGAAGCGGCTGTTTTCACACAAAACTCCCTTCCCGGAAATATTGTCTTTGATCACGCCCGCATACTTGACGATTATTTTAATAAAAGGTTTTAAGGTATCAATCGAGGAGTATCATCCATGGAAAGAATATCGCAGCCTATTACTAAAGCCGTCATCGTCGCGCTGGACGCCCTGTTCAAATCATCAAAGGTAGACATCAGGCTGCATGACCTGGAGAACGTACCTGATCAGCCGGTCCTCTTCGTCATTAACCATTTCACCCGGCTGGAAACCATCTTCATGCCCTACATCATAAAAAAATATCTTAACAGGTACACCTTTTCCCTGGCGCATTATTCCTTCTTCGGCGGCGGCTTCGGCAGATTCGTTGAAAAGCTGGGCGGCGTATCAACGAAAGACCCGGACCGGGATATAATCTTCACGCGCTCCATGCTCACAGGCGAAAACAGCACCCTCATATTCCCCGAGGGACAGATGGTCAAGGACAAGAAACTGGTGGAAAAGGGCAAATATATGATCTACAACACGGGGATACGAAGGCCGCCCCATACAGGCGCCGCCAATGTCGCCCTGAACACCGAGTTTTACCGTGAAAAGATGCGTTATCTGAAAGAAAACAACTTTAATGATGAACTCAAGACCATACTGGAACATTTCAGGCTCACCCAGCAGGACCTGGGCGGCATACTGGCCAAAGAGTCCCTTATCATTCCGGTAAACATCACCTACTATCCAATCCGGGTCCACAACAACGCCATCAACCGGCTCGTGGAACGCTTCGTCAAAAATATTTCCGATAGAATGGAAGAGGAGCTGGAAATCGAAGGGACCATGCTTCTTGACGGTGTGGACATAGACATCAATTTCGGCAAACCCATTCACCCGCGTGAATACCTCAACGGCTGCAAAACGGCCCTGGAAAAAGTGTCGAACACCAGGCTCTATCTTGATTCCGACGAACTGAAAAAAGAGGTCCCCTTCAACAGGCCCAGCATCGACCTCATGCAGCGCTACATGGATGCAATTTACGGCATGACCACCATAAACTCGGACCACATCTTTGCTTACATGCTGACAAAAACAAACCGTTCAAAAATACATGAATGCGATCTCAAGAACCGGGCCTTTTTGGCCATTGAGATGCTGAAAGAAAAAAAGATCCCCAACCTTCATACGAACCTTTACAAAAACCAGTTCCACATCATTACCGATGACGAGCACCAGCGTTTCAACAGCTTCATCGATGCCGGTGTAAGCGACGGCCTTATAACCATGAAGGACCATTACATAATAAAAAATAAAAAAAAGTTCAGCGAGATATACGAGTTCCATACGATCCGCAAGGACAATATATTCGAAGTCTTCACCAACGAGCTGGAACCCCTGCCGGAAATTACCAGGCTCCTCATCAGGTCGGCGGCGCGGCCGGCCTTCCTTGCGCGGAGAAAAATACGCAGGTATTTCCTGGAACTCGACCAACGATTCTTCGAAGAGGATTATGAAAAATATTTTCTCCCCGATGAAAGCAAACCGAAAGATATCGGACGCCCTTTTTTCATGAAACGATGGTACCAGAGAAAAGGGATCATTCTGGTTCACGGCTACATGGCCGCTCCCGAGGAGATGAGGGTCCTTGCCGACATCATCCATGGCAAAGGGTATGCCGTTTACGGCGTGCGCCTTCGCGGCCACGGCACGGCACCGGAAGATCTGGACTCCCGCGAATGGATCGAATGGTACAACTCGGTGAACCGGGCCTACATTGTTATGGAAAATTCTGTCCGGCAGTTCGCCATTGCCGGCTTTTCAACGGGAGCGGGTCTGGCCCTTCTCCAGGCATCGCAGAAGGGCGACCGGCTGAGCGGCGTCATTTCCATATCAGCCCCGCTGAAGCTCCAGAATATATCATCGCGCCTCACCTCCGCCGTCGTGGCATGGAACAGGTTCCTTGACAGGCTGCATGTTGGAAAAGGAAAGATGGAATTCATTGCCAATACACCGGAAAATCCCCATATCAACTACCTGCGCAATCCCGTCAGGGGCGTCAATGAACTGGGAAAACTCATGGATGTGGTAGAAAAAAACCTATCCGCCATCCAGATCCCCGCACTTATCATACAGGGCTCCAATGACCCGGTAGTTAATCCCGTCAGCGCCATGGAAATATTCAAAAAAGTGGGAACCACCAAAAAGGAAATTTACGAAATTTACTCGGAGCGGCACGGCATCGTGCGGGGAGACACGGCAGAAAAAGTGGCCGAACGGGTGAAAGACTTTCTGGAATCGGTTTTCGACTGACCGGGCCGGTCTTTACGTCACGGCAACCGTTCCCGTTACACAGTCAGCGGGACTGATACAGCACGTTTTTCATCCTGCTTATATCACCGGCAAGGCTTTCCGAAAGCTGCAGGAGACGCGCCGACATGTCGCCCAGGTTGTTATAAAATTTTTCAATTTCCTCCATCATCATCCGAGAATTATCGATTTCCCTGGCGTTTTCGTCGGTAATACGATCGATGGAATGCGTGTAATCCAGTGAATTCTCGAGCTGATCAATGAGAAGCTGCACATCCCTGACCTGCGACTGGATGACCGTGCCGAAATCCTCCAGAAGGCTCCGGTTGTTCTCCAGGAACGATACTATCTCCTTCAGCGCTGTCGAGGTTTCCTCGATTTGTTCCGAGGCCTCGTTGATCCGGCTTACCGACATCATGATGATGCCGCTGATTTCACGGGCCGAAGAAATGCTCTTCTCGGCAAGCTTTGATATCTCATCGGCGACAACGGCGAATCCCCTGCCGTGATCCCCGGCCCTGGCCGATTCAATGGAGGCGTTCAGCGAAAGCAGGTTCGTCTGGTCGGCAATATCGTTGATAGTCTGCGAAATTTCCTCTATCCTCGACGATTCCTCTTTCAGCTTCTCAATGGCGTTGCGCGAATTCTGGAGTTTGATATCGCATTCATCGGAGAGAATTTTTATCTTGTGCGCTTCTTCAATGGCGGCGCTGCTCGACTGCGCCGAAACTTTCATGTCCCCCCGAAGTTGCTCCGTAAGACCCTTTCCCTTGATGTTCATTTCCAGCTGATTGTTCGTTTCGATTTTCAGCCTGTCAAAAGAAGAAATTACCGTGTCATTCGAGACACGGCTCCTGGCCATGAGTTCCGACTGCTCCCTTATGGCCGTATCCACGTTTTTAGAGTAACCGCTGATGATACCCGTGGCCTCATCAAGGTGGGCCAGCACATCCTTTGTCTCAGCCACGATGCTGTCGATGCGCTCCTTGTCGACCTGGATGTTCTCCTTGTGCTTCTGGATCTCCACTGATTTCTGCCAGCTCTGAAAACGGATCCGGTCAAGAACATAGATGAAAACAATGACAAAGCCGGCCGTGGCGAGGAGATCATTGAGACGGTACTGCTCCTGCAGGGTCGCGAAGGCCATGCCTTTGGAAATCCCTATTGACATGAAGAGCGCCAGGGACAGGAAAAGAAGTATCCACGTGAGCACCTTGATGAAGGGCATGATGGTGAGTATCATGACCACAAAGATATAGCCGGAAAAATATACGGGATCCCCCTTGGTAAGTGCCGTGATGACCGCCGTAGCTCCCTGGAGATACACTCCCAGAACAAAAAGGAGATACATGCTTTTCTTTTTCAGTACCGGTATAAACTGAGCGATAAAAATGAGAAGCCCGACGGCTGAAAGGCCGTAACGCAGTGTTATGATATGGGGCTCTCCGGGATAAAGCTGCCCGTCCACGGGGATATAATTGATCCAGGCAAAAATGCAGATGAATGATGCGGGCAGAATGACCCTGCTGCACTGGTAGTGCAGCTCCGATTGGAACTCACTGCCAAACTCCTCCCGTCCCGGGAACAATGTCTTTATAATCCATTCCTTCATGGTGAGAACCCGCTCCCTGGCGCTTTTTAAAAAAGAAATCAGCAAATCTACTTGTAGAGAAAATCCAGGTCTACACCGGCCTTCGCCTGCAGCAGCACAATGGCATTGGTGTGGGTCTTCGCCATGTTTGGTTTCGAAATGGTTTCTATCTCAATATCAACCTTTTTATCTTCAAACTTGGGATGACTGAATAGGAGGGCAAAGGGTACATGAGCGCTTTTCCCCATATCGCTTTTGGAATAAATGGGCCAAAAGTGGTAATAGCCCTTGGTGGCCTTGTTGGTGGTATAGGGATTTTTCCAGTTGTCATCGATCATCTTTGCCGGTTTGCCCTTGAACAACAGCGTCACTTCCACGTTGGGAATCATGGAAAGCGTTGTTTCTTCCAGAACCTCGCCGACGATATGAGACAGGCGGTACTCTTCGGCAGCAGTCGTCGATTCGGCAGAATGCAGTTCCGTTGAGCGTCTTTTTTTGATGACATCGATGGCTTCATAGACGCTGAACAGCATGTCGGTCTTCTGTTGTGTCTCGTAGTGTGATTGCAGTTTCCCGTGGAGAATTCCGCGTTCGCTGGTTATATATTTGGGAGGCATCCTGTTCAAAACATAGGCGACGATATCATCGCGATTCACCTTTATTTTTTCCAGATCCTTGTCCTTTTTCATCACCTCTTCAACGACATTGGCGACGATATCTTCCATCAGATTCTGAATCGACATGTGGGCCCTCCTGGCAAAGGATATTACTCACCGGCATCACAGGAAATACTACCCGTGTTCAAGCCATATATGTATTAATGACATTATTGTGCCGCAAAGTCAATAATATTCTGCCTGGACTCTTTGATTTTATTCCCCGCATGCCGATCCGTTCCGGCCAGGAAATAAGTCAGCCTTTTGCCTTGGCCTTACCGGCGAAGACGAGTTCAAAAACCTCTTCCACTTCCCTTACAAAAGAAAAACGCAGTCCCTTTTTAATATAATCGGGGATTTCCTCGTAATCCTTCCGGTTGTCCGAGGGCAGGATGATGTGCTTCATATGAGCCCTTTTCGCCGCGATGACCTTCTCCTTGACGCCTCCCACGGGAAGAACACGCCCCGTTAGTGTAAGCTCGCCCGTCATGGCGATATTGTTTTTCACCAGCCTTCCCGTGGTCAGCGAATAAAGCGAGGTGGCCATGGTAATCCCGGCCGATGGCCCGTCCTTGGGAGTGGCACCGGCCGGCACATGGAGATGAATGACATTATCATCGAAAAATTTGCGGGCCTTTTCGTCACGGGCCAGCATATGCTGGATATAGCTGTAGGCGATATTAGCCGATTCGGACATAACCTCGCCGAGCTGGCCCGTCAGTTTGAGACCCGCTCCCTTCCTGTTCTCCACGGAAAGCGACTCTATGACGATGGTAGTGCCCCCCAGGGAAGTCCATGCCAGCCCTATGGAAAGCCCCGGTTTTGTTATTTTCGTAAACTCATCGTCGAGATATATCTCCGGCCCCAGGTACTCCCGTATTTTCGCCACGGAGAGCGGCGCCGGTGAAATTTTTTTCTTCTTCGCCACAAAGGTCGCCGTCTTTCTGCATATCCTTTCTATCTGCCGCTCCAGGTTTCTCACTCCCGACTCCCTGGCCCAGCCGTTTATAATGTACAGGAATCCGGTCTTGTCGATCTGGATGCTGTTTTTTTTCAGGCCGTGCTGCTCCACCTGCTTGGGAAGCAGGTATTTCCGGGCGATCTGGTATTTTTCCATGGCGATATAGCCGGCAAGCCTGATCACCTCCATCCTGTCGGCCAGCACGGCCGGTATGGAGTCCAGGGTGTTGGCCGTTGTGATGAACAGGACATCGGAAAGATTGAAGGGCACATCAAGATAATAGTCCCGGAACTCCACGTTCTGCTCCGGGTCAAGCACCTCCAGGAGAGCCGAGGCCGGGTCGCCCTGAAAGCTCTGTCCCAGCTTGTCTATTTCATCAAGCATGAACACGGGATTTCGCGACCGGGCAATTTTCATCCCCTGGATTATCTTCCCGGGCATAGCGCCGATATAGGTTCTGCGATGGCCCTTGATCTCGGCCTCGTCACGCATCCCACCCAGGCTGACGCGGAAAAAATTTCTGTTCAGGGCCTTGGCAATGGACTTGCCCAGGGAGGTCTTCCCCACTCCCGGAGGACCAACGAGACAAATGATGGAGCCCTTGGCGTCAGGCTTGATTTTCTTTATGGCCAAAAATTCCAGTATCCTTTTTTTCACATCTTCAAGACCGTAGTGCTCCCGCTCCAGGATGCGTTCCGCTTTGTCCAGATCGATTTTATCCTCGGTCTTGGTATTCCACGGCAGGGAAAAAATAGTCTCCAGATAGTTGCGCGTCACCGTATATTCGGCCGAAGAAGGCTCCATGAGCGTGAGTTTCTCCAGCTCTTCGGTCACCTTGTCCCTGACCTCTCCTTTCAGTTCGAGGTCGTCGACCTTCTTCTTCATCTCGCGGACCTCGACGGATTTTTCATCATCCTCGATGCCCAGTTCCTGTTTTATGGCCTTGAGCTGTTCCCGGAGAAAATACTCCTTCTGCTGCTTGTCTATCTTTTCATTTATCTGGCCCTGGATTTTTTTCTGGACGTTCATGACCTCCATCTCCTTCTGCAGAAGACGGAGCACTTTTTCCAGGCGCTTTTTCACATTAAGGGTCTCCAGCACCTCCTGGTACTCGTTTTTTTCGATATTGAGGATGGAGGTGACAAAGTCGGCGATCTTTCCCGGCTCATCGACGTTGAGCATGGTGAGCTTCATTTCCTCGGTAAAAAGAGGATTGTTTTCCGACAGCTTTTTAAGGCGCCCCAGAACCTCGCGGGTCAGAGCCTTGATTTCAATGTTTTTAACACTTCCCGACCGATCATCCATGTATTCCACGTCGGCCACGAGAAATTTTTTATTGGAAATGACCTCGTTTATCCTGAAGCGCTTTACGCTGTTAATGAGAACATTCACACCGCCGTCGGGAAGGTTGATTTTCTTCAGTATCTTTACCGCAGTTCCGAAGTTGTAGAGATCCTCGGAGTCGATTTCATCCTTTTCATCGTCTTTAATGAGGACAAGCCCCACGGTCCGTGATTCGTTGAGCACCTTGTCAATGGCATCGGTGAACCGTCCCTGGGAAATAATCAGGGGCGTAACGATGCCGGGGAAAATGGGACGGTACCGGATGGGTATGATATACAGCTGTCCCGGCAATGTCTGATCTATAGAGACGAGTTCGCTCTCAATCAGGTCCGTATCGATCGATATATCGCTCCCTTCGATCATAATTTCATCAATTTCCATCATTCTTCACATCCTGGTGGATAAAATTTTAATATCCAAAAATAATATTTTACATATACCGATGCAACCATTCAAAATATGTTTGCATCGCTGAAACTTCCTGTCAATGTTAAATCCGCAACGGTGTTCAGTATATACTGATAATTTACATTCCCGTTTTTACCATGCCCGTCTTGTGCGGCCAAAATACCAACCTATTTCAGGCAATGCTAATGTCTATTATTAAATTTTTAAATTTTCAACTGCACTAAAAAGACCGCATCCCTGCACCATTATTCATTTTTTACTTGATAGTGGGGCAGTCATTTATAAAGTAACACTTATTAAACAGTACATCAAAATAAAATCAACCTTATAGCAATCAACGGCCGATAAATACCGGATATCATGTCATTTATAGAAACAATCGAAAAAAACCGGGAGAATTTTCTTGCCTTTAACCGGGCCAAGTTCGACCGGTTCCAGCAGCTTATAACCAATACGGCGATCAAAAAGGTCGTCAATGCCATTCCGCTCCTCCTGTGCGTAAACGACCGGAAAATGCCGGGATTCGTCGAGGGCAAGGTTCCCCTGGGCATTGCAGGATATGAGCCCGAACGTGAAACGATCAAATACCTGGAAAACAGGTTTCATAAAACGGGATTTTCCATCCACAACAAGCACCCCTTTGTGGAAATGCTGGCCGTCATGGGAAGCATCGGCACAATCGCCTACACGAAGCAGTCAGACTTCGATTACTGGGTCTGCATCGACAGGAAGGGAGTACCCGCCGACGTCATGGCTAACTTTCAGAAGAAAATAGACGAGATACAAAAATGGGCCAAGGATGAAGCCGGCATCGACGTGCATCTCTTCCCCAACGATATCAGCAACCTCCGGAACAACATCTACGCCGAAGACGAGGACGAAGCCTTCGGGTCAACCATCGGCGCTACCCTGAAAGACGAGTTTTACCGGAGCTCCATTATTATCGCCGGGAAAATCCCCTTCTGGTGGGTGGTCCCCCGTATCGGCGACAGGGAATATGAAATGCTCTACCAGCAGGTCCCGGCAGACCTTCGGGATACGTATTACATCGACCTGGGTAATCTCTACAATATATCCAAGGAGGACTTTCTCGGTTCGGCCCTTTTCCAGCTCATAAAGGCTCTGGGAAATCCCTTCAAGTCCATTCTGAAAATCGGCATCCTGGAAAAATACCTTTTCGGTTCGGACCAGGCATACCTTATCAGCCAGAAAATAAAATCGGCCATCCACAAGGGTGATTTCGACAACAAGATTCTCGACTCCTATGTTCTCCTCTTTGAAGAGGTGTACGATTATTATAACGCCACGCTGGAAGACCGGAACCTCCTGACAATCCTGCGGCAGAACCTCTATCTTAAAATCAATCCCCAGCTGTCCAAGTATGCCGCCATGCAGAAGAGCAAAAACCTTCCCTACAAGGTCATTGTCATGTTCAGCTACGTAAAAGAATGGAACTGGTCCGCCGCCGATATAAAGGAAAACGATAACTTCGACAACTGGGATTATAAAAAAATCATGCTCTTCTGGAACATGGTGAAAAAGTTCATGCTCCTCAGCTATCAGAAGATCGCCCGCGAGCTTCCCGCCATGAACCTGGCGCAGAGCATCTCCGAATCGGACTTCATGCTTCTCAGCAGAAAAATCAAGGCCAATTTCACCCCCAACGACGATGAGATAGACAACTATGTCACCTTCAAGGACACGCCCCATGAATCCATTCTCTACGTAGAGCCCCTGAACGCGGGCATAACCGATATCGAATGGCGGCTGTACAAACGCGATACAAGCTCCACGGACAAATTCATCTCCACCACGCTCAAGACCGACAGGGACCTGGTGAAGCTCATGACCTGGACCGCCATAAACCAGATTTTCAATCCCACCTTCACGCGGCTCCAGATCCAGTCGGGATACAGCAGGATAAACCAGAATCTCATCCTGGAGCTTCTCACGGAGATATCCAACCTTTTCATCGGTGGAGATATCTATCTGAAAAACGAATTCTACCTCAACCGGACTTTCAACACCATCAACATGATAATAGTCAATTTCAACCGCGAAAACGCCGATGCCGTGGAAAGCATCTACCATGTATTCAAGACAAGCTGGGGACAGAGCTATATCCATCATTACACTTCCGAGGATGCCCTCATCGGGATACTGGAAACGGTACTCTGTGACGGTATACTGCTCAAGCGGCCCTATGAAAAATACTGCGCCGTCAATACGCCTGAACCCTTTAAAAAATTGTATAAAGACATTGACCGCCTTTTCAGGGAGACCTATGACTTCATCGTGCGAAGCAATCCCCCGTCGTCGCTCCGACTGGTCACCAGGATCGGCTCCCATTTTGTGGTGATAAACAGGGACGGCGACGCCATCACCGTAACCAGGCAGCCCCATCTCATTAAAATGCTGGCATCCCTCACGGTGAGCCCCAAGAAGGCCATGACGCTCCAGTTCCAGGGAGACGATCCGCGTATAATCATGATGGAGGCTATTTATAACAAACGAAAGAAGAATTCCATTTCCGTCATCTACGAGGACAAAAAAGAACATGTACTCATGTACATCCTCGATGAGCACGGAAATATTTTCTCCTTTGTCAGACCCCAGGCCGACAAGGAACAGGCCCTGCTGCACCTCTATGAGTTCAGTAAAAATGTTATAGAATCCATAAATAATGAAAAAGTGGTTTCACGTATAAATGCCAAGATAGAGGTGCTCAAACTGGCCCGGTCCAAACAGGGAGAGGTCTCCTTCTCCAATGAAAGCTCGTTTCTGGCCGACCTGCATCTCATGAAGTTCCGCACGGTGAAACCTACCGCGGCAATCATTGCGCTGTATGCCGACAACCAGTACTATTACTGCATAAAAACTCCGGGCGCCTCTACGGATTTCACTCCCCTTAAAAACCTCTCACAGAAGCTGAGCGAAATCAAAACACAGATAGGCGAAAACGGCTTGATAAGCGCCATCGAATTCAACGGAATGAGGGATGAAGACATGGAGATGGGCTCGGCTGTATACTTCCTGGAAAAATACCGGCTGGAATTCGTTCTGAACAAAGTGCTGTCGAAGTAAAGCGGACCCCAGCTAGTGGAGCCCCCTAAATCCCCCGGAGGGGGACTTTCCTTTTTAAAGAAAATAAATTATTACCCCCTCAGGGGGTGGCGAGTTTCATTTAATAAAGAACCGCAGGTCCATTCGCCGGGGGCAGGAGTACAGGGCGTTAATCCGTGGGGAAATTTTCCCGGAAAAAGCGGACCTTCTTCTCCTTATCTGCATCCTTCCGGTTATCAACATCCTTCCGGCTCAGGGTTCCCTTTTCCAGGGCTATGTCCAGTATTTTCACGCTGTCATCACTGCCGTGAACATCAGATTTGGCCTCCTCTTTTTTCCGGGGAGCCTCCTTCACCTTGATATCGTTCATCCTGGCATCAATCATGTCCTGGGTGAGCATGGGGATATCATCATCGTCGGGCATATCGTCATCGGCGCCCGCCCGGGATTTCGGTTTTCCCGGAGACGCGGGCTTTGCTTTTACCGAAGCAGGTTTTTTCTTTGCAGCCTTTTTTGCCGGCTCCGTATGCCGCTCTTCCGGTTTTCCCTCGACCAGTTCAACCAGGCTTTCCGGGGGATTGGCTATGGTGAGTTCCAGCATCTTGATTCGTTCGCCCAGGAGAATATTGATCTGTTTCTCGATGGACATGTATATGGGGGTTGAGAAGGATTTATTGCTGGCGATGGACTTTTCGAGTTTTTTCAGATCCTTGATATCATTGTCTATCATTTCGATGCGTTTTAATACGTGGACAACTTTCATATTTTACCCCTGGATATAGTATGCTGACGGATTAGAACTGCTCACGGGAAGCAGGTCTATTATAGTAGAGATATACGGGCAATTAAGTCAATAAAAATTCAATATTTATGCTGAAATGATCAGCAGTAGGCCAGTTCAACGCGGTTTCTGCCCCGTTCCTTGGCCATGTACAGGGCATTGTCTACGCGCTCGATAACGGTTTTGAGCATATCCCGTTCATCAAAACCGGTGCCGCCGAAACTGGCCGTCACATGGAGTTCCTGCTTCCCCAGGTCCAGGGGCGAGTCGTCGATATGGTGACGGAGCTTCTCGGCCAGGATACCGGCCGATTTCAGCTCCGTTTCGGGGAGAATAATCATGAATTCCTCACCGCCGAAGCGCGAGAATATATCACTTTTACGAATAGTGTCTTTCACTATGTCGCAGCAGTGCCGCAGAACCTCGTCGCCGATGAGATGACCGTGGGTATCGTTGAAATGCTTGAAATTATCGATATCGAACATCAGGAGAGAAAAGGCGCCGCTGTATCTCCTGCATCGCTCCATTTCGTTGATGAGCAGTTCGAAGAAATAACGCCGGTTATAGATGCCCGTGAGATCGTCGCGCATGGCCAGTCCCTGGTATTTATCCCGCAGGTCCTGCAGTTCCTCGTTGCGCAACCGCACCTCATTTATCTGGCGCTCCCGTTCCATAAGAGCCCGGTCCCTCTGCACCAGGGCCTGTTTGTATTCCGTGGCGATTTTAAAACAGCGCATCTCGGCTTCCAGGGCAGCCTTCTTGAAGAGGTCCAGGTCCTGCTCCTTCTGGCGCAGCAAAAGCTCCAGTTCCTGGCAGCGTTGCTGCAGATTTTCGGAATTATGCGTTTTGGTATGCATGGCGGCCAACCTTGTAACACGTATCAGGAATTTATTATTCGGAAAAACCGTTTCGGTTCCCCCGCAGCCCTCCAGGATTTGTTCAGCTCTTCTCTTTCCAGTTCAAGTCAAGCAGATACTTAAAGTCCATCAAAATGTAAAAATATATAAAAATGTCAAGAAAAAAAGCCCCCCGCCTGGAAAAGAATTAATCATTGACATATACCTGAAGGGGCTGAAAAAGGGTATGATCTTCTCTTTCAATTCAGACAATGTGAGGTATTCATATGTCCCCCGTAGCGGTTTATACAAACAAAAAATTCATCCGGGAACTGGAAGCTGACAACAAGTTCAGGGCCATCGAGGAACTGGCACAGGTCTTCCAGGACAGTGAGATCTGCTCCGACGTGGAAACCCTGACACGGGCCCTCAAGGAACGGGAGGAGATCATGAGTACGGGCATAGGACTGGGCATCGCCATACCCCACGCCAAGATCAACATGGTAAAAGAGATGGCCTTTGCCATCGGCATATCCAAAAAAGGAATCGACTTTGATTCGCTGGACGGTCATCCCGTTCACCTCATAATCCTCGTGGCGGCGGGGGAACGGCAGCACAAAGATTACCTGCGGCTGCTCTCGAACATCATGGCAATCCTGAAAAATGAGAAGATAAAGGAAAGCATAATCAGGTCATCATCCCCGGATGAAATCCTCAGTATTCTTGGAAAAGAAGGAAAATAATCTACAGAGGTCACCCATGGAAGAACGCGAATATTCATTCATCGATATAGAAAATAAATGGCAGAAAAAATGGGAAGAAGACGGGGCCTTTAAGAACACCGTTGATCCCTCAAAAGAAAAATATTATGTCCTGGAAATGTTCCCCTATCCTTCAGGGCGTCTTCACATGGGACACGCGAGAAATTACACCATCGGAGACATAGTATCGCGGTACATGAAAATGAAGGGGAAAAATGTTTTTCACCCCATAGGATGGGACTCCTTCGGCCTTCCCGCCGAGAACGCCGCCATCAAGAACAATATACCGCCGCACAGATGGACAGCGGAAAATATCGACAATATGAAAAAACAGCTCCGCCGTATGGGCTTTTCCTATGACTGGACCAGGGAGCTGGCCACCTATAAGCCGGAATATTACCAATGGAACCAGTGGCTGTTTGTAAAAATGCTCGAGAAGGGCCTGGTGTACAAGAAAAAATCATCGGTAAACTGGTGTCCCTCGTGCCAGACCGTTCTGGCTAATGAGCAGGCGGAAAACGGAGTGTGCTGGCGCTGCGATTCCGAGGTGCATCAAAAAGACCTGGAACAGTGGTTCTTCAGGATAACTGCCTATGCCGAACGGCTTCTGGCGGGACACGAAGAACTGAAGGATACATGGCCGGAGCAGGTCATCACCATGCAGCGCAACTGGATCGGACGATCAAAAGGACTGGAGATAACTTTTAAACTGGAAACGGGAGAGGATTTCCCCATATACACGACGCGGCCCGACACGGTGTACGGCGTTACCTTCATGGTCATCGCACCGGAGCACCCGCTCCTGGAAAAAATTGCCGATCCTGCCGTAAAAGAATTTATCAAGCGCATCAAAACACAGTCCATGGCCGACCGCATCTCCGACGACAAGGAAAAGGAGGGGATCGATACGGGACTGAAAATCATCAATCCCTTCAACAATGAGAAAGTGCCCCTGTACGTGGGCAATTTCGTTCTCATGGAATACGGGACGGGCGCCATCATGGCCGTGCCGGCCCACGACACCAGGGACTTCGCCTTCGCGAAAAAATACGGGATTCCCGTAAAACTCGTCATCGACAACCCCGACTCGCCCATCGAGGTGAATGCCATGAACGACGCCTATATTGATGACGGTGTCAATGTCAACTCCGGCCCTTTCAACGGTTTCCACAACCGCGAGGCCATCGAAGGCATCTCCGATTACGCCGAGAAACAGGGATTCGGGAAACGGCAGGTGAACTACCGCATCCGCGACTGGGGAATTTCCCGTCAGCGTTACTGGGGCTGTCCAATCCCCATGATCTACTGCGACAAGTGCGGGGCTGTTCCCGTACCGGAAAAGGACCTGCCGGTCCTGCTGCCCACGGAGGTCGATTTCCACGGCGATTCCCGCTCCCCGCTGACACAGATGGAATCCTTCCTCAAAGTCAAGTGCCCGACCTGCGGCGGCGAGGCGCGCCGCGAGACCGAGACCATGGACACTTTCGTGGACTCATCATGGTATTACGCGAAATACACCTCACCGGGATCGGCGAAAATTTTCGATAAAAAGGAAGTGGACTACTGGATGCCCGTGGACCAGTATATAGGCGGCATCGAGCACGCCGTGCTTCACCTGCTCTACGCCCGCTTCTTCGGCATGGTGCTGCATGATATGGGACTGCTGAAATCCACCGAACCATTTAAACGGCTCCTTACCCAGGGCATGGTCATTAAGGACGGGGCCAAGATGAGCAAGTCCAAGGGCAATGTCGTTGACCCCGACGAGATCATCGCGAAATACGGCACTGACACGGTACGTCTTTTCATGCTCTTCGCGGCGCCTCCCCAGAAAGACCTGGACTGGTCCGACAAGGGCGTTGAGGGAAGCTACCGTTTCATCGGCCGTGTATGGCGTTTCGTCAACCGCTTCGCCTCACTGTACAGCGCCGGATCGAAAGTGGACGACATGACCCTCACCGATGCCCTGAAAAAAATCAGGATCGAGATGCACCGGACTCTGAAGATCGTCACCAATGACATAGAGGAGCGCATGCAGTACAACACGGCCATCGCCCGTATGATGGAGCTCACCAACGCCCTGTACCAGGTTGAAGAAAAAGAATGGGAGAGCCCGGCCGGGAAGGCCGTTTTATCGGAAATATTCCAAAAATTCATCACCATGCTGTCACCCTTCATTCCCCATGCCGCCGAGGAGATGTGGGAAATCCTGGGAAGTAAGCAGGGACTTGCATCCGCGGCATGGCCGGGATATATCGACGAACTCACCACACGCAACGAAACCGAAATCGTGTTCCAGGTAAACGGCAAGATACGATCCAAAGAAATGGTCCCGTCGGATATCACGAAAGAGGACATGGAAAAAATGGCCATGGAGCACGATCGCGTGAAGGAATTCATCGAGGGAAAATCCATCGTAAAAGTCATAGCCGTTCCGGGAAAGCTGGTAAATATCGTCGTCAAATAGCAGAATACCGGCCTGTACATATTCTGTTCCTGCTGCTCCTGACGCCGGCCGCGACCGCCCATCCGGCAACGACTATGCCGTGGTGAATGTGGAATGCTGCCGAAAGCTCATTAACGGACAGCACGGTGACGGACCATGGCACCTTCGCGGGAATGACCCCCCGGCCGGCGATATAACCGCATAAATCCCGCCGCGCCGCCATTGAAATCCATCTCCGATTATTTAAATTCCAAAACTCTATCTTGCATATACATATAAACCATAAAAATGGAACAATAAGAAATAAACCGGGGTCTATATCACAGGTACCTGAAAAATCCATCACGAGCGCCGAGACGCTCTTTTATTAAATATATAGAAATCCGAGGATACGACAATCATGAAAAAAAACATTGCAACCATCCTGCCGCTCATGTTATTTTCATGTATCTCCCTTCTTGTACCGGCCTCCGCTGAAAACGGGGTCAAGTATACATGGGAAAGCTGTGTGAAAACCGCCCTTGCGCACAACCCGGACCTGTTATCTTCCCGTGAGATAATAAACCAGAAAAAAGCGGCCAGGGGGATAGCGCGGTCACCCCTGCTCCCGCAGATAAGCGCCACAGCCTCGGGGGAAAAATCATCGGGGTCATCGGGAGCGGGATATGGCTCTACGGAAAGATATTCTTACGGGATAACGGCGAAACAGCTTGTCTTTGACGGCTTTAAATCCGTTTACGACCTGAAAAGCGCCGATGCCGAACTAAATTCATCCTTATATAATTATTCAGCCACATCGGCCACGGTACGTTACAACCTGAAAACGGCCTTTATCTCTCTCCTGAAGGCCCAGGAAATGCTGGCCATACTGGAAGAAATCGAACAAAGAAGAAAGCATATACTGGAGCTGGTAAAAATGAAATATGATTCCGGCAGTGAGCACCGGGGCTCCTATTTTTCAGCCAGGGCCGATTATCTTCAATCCCGGGCCGATGTGAAAAGCGCCATAAGGGAAATATCACTACGTAAAAAAACGATATGCTACATCATGGGAATGGAGGAACCGCCGGATTTTTCCGTAACCGGCGACTTGACCCTTCTTGCGTCGTATGATCTAAAACCGGATTTCACTTTCCTGGCTGCGAATAATCCTGCATACAAAAAATCCATGTCGACCGTAACCTCAGCGTTATACGAACTGAAATCATCGAAGCTCGCCTACTCTCCGGAACTGTATGGTACGGGAAGCGCCGGAAGAAGCGGTGATTCACCGGGCAGCATGTCGGGAAACTGGTCAGTGGGATTTGAAATCACCGCTCCCCTGTTCTCCGGCGGGGAAACATGGTACTCGCATGAGCAGGCAAAGGCCCTTTACCGGCAGGCGCAGTGCGATGAAAAGAGCGTCAAAAATGAGGTAATGAGAAGCCTGGAGGAATCATGGAACAATCTCAGGGACAGCATTGATACCGTCGAGGTGCAGAAAGAAACGCTTACCGCCGCTCTTGAGAGATCAAAAATCGGTGAGACCCAGTATTCCATCGGAAGGCTGACTTTCGACAACTGGACGATCATAGAAAGCAACCTGGCAAATACGAAAAAGGCGCACCTTACGGCCTGCGCAGCGGCTCTGGATGCCGAAGCGCAATGGATCTATGCAACGGGAGGCTCCCTGGATTATGAAGATAAAAAATAAACCGGCACTTTTCATCATCATCGTTTTATTCTGCGGCGGCGGGGTTTTCATCATGAAAACCGCGTGCACAAAAAGTTCCAATGTCGCCATGAAGGAGATAAAGCCTTTTACCGGTGATATCCGTCTGACGGTTTCAACAACGGGAACGGTACTCCCAAAAAACAGGCTGGAACTCAAACCATCCGTGGCCGGCCGTATCGAAGAGATACGCGTAAAAGAGGGAGACACTGTGTACAAGGGCCGTATTCTGGCCCTCATGAGTTCCACTGACAGGGCCGCACTCATAGACGCCGCCCGTCTCCAGGGCGCCGCGTCCCTTGCATACTGGCAAGACGCGTATAAACCCATCCCCATCATCTCCCCGATAAACGGGACGGTCATCGTCCGTTCCATTGAACCGGGACAGACCGTAACCACTGCCGACGCCATCCTGGTCATTTCCGACCGGCTCATCGTAAAGGCGCAGGTGGACGAAACGGACATAGGGAAGGTCGTGGAAGGTCAATCGGCATATATTTCACTCGATTCCCATCCCGAAGTGCCGGTCAAAGGAAAGGTCACCCACATATATTACGAATCGGAAACCGTAAACAATGTTACGATCTATAATGTGGTGATAACGCCCGACAGGGTTCCCGCTGAATTCAGATCCGGCATGAGCGCGAGCATAGATATAACGGAAAAAGAGAGAAAAAACGCGCTCCTGATTCCCCGGGATGTAATCATCCAGGAGGGGAATCTTAGCTACGTCCTTGTTAAAAATAGCGGCTCAAAGGAGCCGGAAAAACGCCCTATCACTACGGGAATCACCGATGATCAGAACATCGAAGTCACGGAAGGACTGAGCACGGCCGACACGGTCATGGTCCCGGTGCGTAGTTATACACCGGAAAAAGCGTCGGACGCTACCAATCCCTTTATGCCCAAGCGGCCCGGAGCGACAAAGAAATGACCCCCCTTATTGAGCTTAAAAACATCACGAAAATATATCATATGGGCGACACCGAGGTGGCAGCGGTCAACGGCGTCTCTCTTGCCATTGAATCGGGTGAGTTCGTCGCCATCATGGGGGCGTCCGGTTCGGGGAAATCAACGCTGCTCCACCTCCTGGGATTTCTTGACACTCCCACCTCGGGTTCTTATGCCATAATGGGACGCGATGTGACGGGCCTCGATGAAGACAAGCTTTCCATCCTGAGAAATCATATAGCCGGTTTTATATTCCAGCAGTTCCAGCTTCTTCCCCGGTTATCGGCTTCGGATAATGTCCTGCTCCCTACGCTCTACGCGGGAAAACGGGACATGGCCGAAAAGGCCGATGAAAAACTGAACTGGGTCGGAATGGGGCACCGCATCGATCACTACCCCAATGAACTCTCGGGGGGCGAACAACAGAGGGTGGCCATAGCCCGATCAATGGTGAACGAGCCCGTGATACTCTTTGCCGACGAACCCACGGGAAACCTGGATACAAAAAGTGAAAGTGAAATAATCGACATTCTCGAGAGGCTGAACGGCCGGGGAAAAACAATTGTCATGGTCACGCACGAGGAGGAGGTGGCCAGGCGGGCAAAACGCATCATACGAATGAAAGACGGCATTATTATTTCAGATAAAAAAACTAATAAAAAAAGCACCGAATATCCCGACGCCGGCAATACGGAAAAAATAAACGGGGCCCTGAGAATTACCTCGGCCTCGTTCGGACGGGCCGAGTTCATGGATTATATACGCCAGGCCGCGGTATCCCTGGTTTCTCATAAAATGAGGTCCCTGCTCTCAATGCTGGGAATACTGATAGGAGTCGCGGCCGTCATCTCCATGGTGGCCATCGGTGAAGGTGCAAAAGCATCCATCGCGGAAAACCTCAACAAGCTGGGCACCAACATACTCACGGTTCATCCCGGTTTCAGAAGGTCGGGAGGCGTCTCGCTCCAGCAGGGAGAAGGAAGCCGCCTGAGCATCGCCGATGCCGATTCATTTCTCGAAATTGATGGAATAAAAAGAGTATCCCCGGCGGTCAACAGCCGGGCCCAGGCCGTATACGGAGCGAAAAACAGCAACACCCTTATATTGGGAACCGGTGTCGATTATGCGGTGATGAAAGCATCGGTTCCCGTGACAGGACGTTTTTTCACCGAGGCGGAAAACCGTTCAAGAAAGAAAGTCGCCGTCATAGGCGCCACGGTTTTAAAAAATCTTTTCGGCGAAGAATATCCCATAGGAAAAAAAATTAAAATAAATAAGATCGGTTTTACCGTCATCGGCATCCTCCCCGCCAAGGGAGCGACCATGATGCGGGACCAGGACGATATTATCATCATCCCCGTAAAAACAGCCATGTACCGGCTTTCGGGTAAAACCTACATTGACGAGATACATGTTGAAATTACATCCCCCGAAAACGCCGAATCAGTAAAGGAAATCCTTATGAGCACAATAAAAACAAGACACAAGGTTCTTCCCGGTCAGGAAAGCCTCTTTGAAGTCAGGGATTTTTCCGAAATGAGGAAGGCCATGATGAGTACCGCCACGACCATGAGCCTCCTGCTCGGAACGGTTGCAGCCATATCCCTCATCGTGGGAGGCGTGGGCGTAATGAATATCATGCTCGTATCGGTAAAGGAACGGACGCGGGAGATAGGTCTGCGCAAGGCTATCGGCGGGCGCCGAAAGGATATTCTCTACCAGTTTCTCGTCGAGGCGGTTATCATGACATTCACGGGAGGCATGGCCGGGATTATCCTGGGCGTTTCCATATCGCTGCTTTTTTCCCTCATAGCGGGATGGGCCGTAAAAATTTCCATCATTGCGGTGCTGGGGGCCGTATTCTTTTCAATTTGTATCGGCATCGGTTTCGGCATCTGGCCGGCAACCCAGGCGTCCCGGCTCAATCCCATCGAGGCCCTTCGCTACGAGTAATCGACGATGATACCGTTGCCCGGCAACAGGACTGAACCATCGGCATATATTCCTGTTTATTTTTACATTACGCACAATTTTATTGGCATAATTGTTTTATTCCACTATTATATCTTTATCACAATAAAAAGAGGAAAGATATGAAAAAGTTGTTATTAGCGGCATTGATCACTTTTGCGGCAGCCATGACGGGATGCTATGAGGGCAGCAGCGGCAAAGACGGTGCAATGCTCCGGCAGTACCTGGAGCCCGCTGCCCTGAAGACCCTGGTGGACACGCCCCGGGCCGACATCTGGATCATCGATGTCCGTCCCGCCGACGCCTATAAAAAGGGGCATATCCCCACCTCGAAGAATTTTCCCTCGGGCGAGATCATGGACAGGCTGACGGAGCTTCCCAAAACACAGTATCTCATTCTGGCCTGCGAAACGGGCGGACGTGCCCAGATGGTGGCCAGACGTCTGGAAAAGGCGGGATATACCCGTTATATGAACTGGGGAGCATCGTCACGATACACCGACGTATACGGTGCCGTAAAGGAATAGAAAAACCGGCCCCATACGGCACGTCGACACGAAGGCACTTTCCCGCCTTCGTGCCGCATGCCCGGTTCTCGGTTCAGCCGTTAAGGCTAGGCTGCACTTCTCTCCATACATCCTTCACATCCAGCGAAACGAAGGACTTCCCGGAAAATTCTCTTTTACAGATTTCGTATATGGCTTTGTTATAAGGCGCCTTCACGCCATGTTTTTCCGCCAGACCCACGATGTAACCGTTGATGGTTTCCAGTTCCGAATCATGACCGCCGCGCTGGATGATATCCTGGGCCATGCTGCTCATGACCATCTTCCGCACATTTTTCATGAAAAGGGGCCGGGTGATCCACTGCGGCAGTGTTGCTGAAAGTTTTATAAGCAGCCAGGGAGGCATGCCGCCGATCTTGCATTCATGGTATCCAGCGGCCTTCACTATCTGCACGCCCTCATAAAGCAGGTTCGACAGCAGTTTCTGGAAATATCCGTAATCCGATATCTCTTTAAATCCGAGGCCGACAAGGGTCGTGAGTGAATTGGTGAGGTTGATGATAACCTTTGAATGGGCCGCGTCCTGGAGATGGTCCACCACAACGGTTTCCACTCCCCCGTTGAAAACAGCGGCGATCTCTTTCATCTCCTCCATGAGTTCATTGTTCCTGGTCCCGAAAATGAGCGGCCCCTTTTTCTGATAGCCTACCACGCCGGGCTTTTCAATCCAGGCATTGTAACCGATAACGCAGTATATCACCTTTGAAAAATACTTCGACAGTATGGCCTGGTTTTCCACGCCGTTCTGCATGGCAACGATGAAGGGACGGTCACCCGCCGCATCCTTTATCATTTTTGCCACGCCCTCGAGGCTGAAGGTTTTTACACCGATGGCGATGACATCGGCATCGCGGGCGTCCTGTATATCACTGATAACTTTCACGGAGACATGTACGCTCTCATTTTCCTTCCCCTGCTGGAAATGGGTAATGCCCTTCTCCTTCATGGTCTTAGCCACGTCTCCCCTGTCGAGGAAATAAAGGTTCTCGTGGACCCCGGCGAGCCAACCGCCCACGGACTGCCCGATGGCGCCCGCACCGAAAATCACTATCTTCATGTCTTTTTTCATTTTCATCGTCCTCCCTTTTATCATTATCCGTTCAGGTCATTCAGCCACAGCGGCGCCTTGTCATCGGGCAGATCAAAACAGCTGGACATATGCTCGGCGTAGCGAAGCTGGAAGGGATGTTCCTCTATTTCCAGCTCATGCAGCATTTTAGTCGAAGGCGTATCCCCTATTTCAATATATTTTTTATCGGGCCTGACTCCTTTTTTAAAAAGAAGGTCCATGTGTTTAACCACATTGAAGGTGGCCTTGAAATTCGTTTCGCTCCTGAGGATAGTGCCGTTCAACCGCGAATACAGAAAGGAGCTCACGTCAAACTGTGCGGGCTTCCCCTGACGCGGCACACGGATCGTCAGGTAGGGATCGCCGTTTTCCTCATACGCCGTTGTAACACTGTCGCCGCCCTGGGATTCCATATCAATCCTCTGCGTGACTTTCGGCAGGCCCCAGATTTTATTGCCGCGAATCTGGTTTTCAAAGGACGTCACGGGCATGCCGACAATATAATAGCCGAAGCGGCTGAAGGAGTCAAGTATCATCGGCAGCACGGGCGGCCGGAATGCGGTATTTACCATAACCGGGATGGCCATGGCAATCTCATTATAAGGTGCCACGCCCATGACATTCTTATATTCATAACAGGAAAAGGCGATGATGGATCGTCCCTTTGTCAGCTTTACCGGTTTGACCTTCTGATGCAGTTCGCGGGCCACCAGTGCAGCAGCTTTTTCATAGGAGCACATGAAAATTCCTATAGCGCAGGTAACGTCGCCGTAAAAAGTGGGGAAAAGATATTTTTTCGATATTCGTTCGTTCAGCTGCAGGGGTTTATCGGCATGTCTCAGGTCAAAACGCCGGAAAAATTCATTGTGAAAAACCGGCGCATCCTGGTTATCCAGCATGCCCTGCTGTATTTTCATTACGGGCTTCATGAGAACCTCCTTTTAGTGTAGTGGATAACAATAATGACCGGCGGTCATTTATTGGTAAAAAATAAAATGGCCTGGGCCATCATTGAGCAATATCAGATATCCACATAATGACCACCGGTCATTTATTTGCAAGAAAAAAACCGGGCTCACAGTTAAAAAATCTCTTCATAAAATCCTCCAGCATCACCCTGGCTTCTTCCTGGCTTTTTATGCTTTTATCGATAAAAAGGCGGTAGCATATTTCAAGTATGGTGCCGATGAGAATTTCGGAATAGGTGTCTAACTGCGTGATGGGATACTGTTCATAGAGGTTGAGAAACCGGCCGATGAAGTCCGAAAGGGCCGACATGATTCGCCGGTAATAGGGATATTCGCGGTGCATGGTAAGGTTCTTTCGTACCTCGATAAGAAACAGGGTGTTCTTCCCGAAGTAGAAAAGAAGAGACTCGGCAAGGGGCGCGATCTTCTGCAGGTCCTGGTTCGCCGCCACGACCTCACGGAAAAATTCCTGGGAAAACTCCTCAAAAACGGCATTGATCAGGTCATCACGGCTGCTGAAGTAGAGGTAAAAGGTGCCCTTGGCGATAGCGGCCTGCTTGACGATATCATTGACCGAGGTGCTGTCAACGCCCTTCTTCATGAACAATTCCAGGGCATGGGCCCGTATCATGTCCCTGCTGATGGGCCTTCCTTCTTTATCCGCTGTCACGATCCCGCTGCTCATTCCTTCACTCCACTGAAGCAACATATAAACCTGTTACTGCCCCTGTCAAGGATTATCCCCCGGTAATCTAGCAGGACCCGGGCAGCATTTTCAGCAATCTTTTTTGCCGTATCCTGTTCAAAATAAATCATGACGGCCGCTCCTTATCAAAATTAATAGAATTATTGACATGACGATTCAAATCTGATGATATGAACGCATACAAAAAGGCTCATAAAATATCATCAGCGATCAGGAGGCTTCCGTCATGGAAAATTATCCGCAACCCTATCTGTATATAGCGGCAGCGTCAGGTCTTTTCTGGACCATCACCTACATTCTCATCATCAAGCGCGGTTTTCAGGACAAGGCCCACGGCATGCCCATGTGGGCCCTGGCCATGAACATATCGTGGGAATTCATCTATTCCTTTGTCACACCGGCGCCGCCTCCCCAGCTCTATATCAACATCGTATGGTTTGCTTTTGATGTGGTGATTCTGTATCACTTCCTCAAGTCGTGGAAGCTGGACTTTCCGCAGTTCCAGGAACGGTACTTCTATCCCTTCTTCGCCCTGGTCATGGTCACGGCCTTCCTGGGCGTGCTCTTCATTCAGTATGACGGACTTCATCCCGGCGTCATGAACCTCGAGGCCGGCAAGGGATATGCCCTGGGAATGGGCCGCGCCTACTCGGCCTTCGGCATGAACATGATCATGTCCATCCTCTACGTGGGAATGATCATGAGCAGGAACAGCGTTGCCGGCCAGTCCATCTACATCGCCCTGGCCAAGATGATCGGCACCATCTTCGCCGATCTGGCTTTTATCGTGTATCCCAAATCACCGATTACACCGGGTACTCCCCATGCCGACGAACTGCTCTTTCCCTACATGTATGCCGCAATCCTCATCTTTGACATCATCTACGTGGTGCTGGTGTACAGGAAATGCAAAGATGAGGGAATCAATCCCTGGAAAAGGGCGTAGCGCCTGTTTTCCATGAATCAACATAAAATTGATACCTCTGTCCGCAGTGAACTGTTTTGAACCGTTCACTGCGGGACGGATTGCAATCAACCATATCACTTCGCAGCCCCGACGTTTTGCAGAAAAATTTATTTTTTCCTTGAAATTGACACTATATTTGCAACTCTAGCAAAAACTATATGTATGCCTCATCTTCTAAAAATTCACTATTCCTCAGAATTGAGGTATAAATAAAAATATCAAATTATAAGAGAGAAGCTGAATGAAAAAGGCGGGTTTTATAATACTGTTATTTGTTACTGTGCTTTCAATCACTTCATGCTTTGAAGACGAATCCTGCAAGGACCCAATAAGCACTACAGCGCTTACAATAGACACATCATTGAATGACACCATAACATCCGGTGGATATAAAAATTACACATTTCAGGCTGTCAGTTCTGGCTCTTATACTATTGATTTAACCGGTCTTACCAGCGACTGTGATCTTTATCTCTGGTTTTATATTTCAGATTGCGCAGGAGATTATTCAAATAATGGATATATCGATAACAGCTCATATTTAGGTACTACAAATGAAAGCATAACAGCTAATCTTGCACCGGGTAAATACCTGATTATTGTTTATGAATATGATGACATGGGTGATTCATCATATACTATAGAGGTACAGAATTAAAAATTAGCAGGTCAAGGGCGCAACTGTCCCGAAAAGCCATAGAGGAAAACCGATGACAGAACAAACCGACCAATCAATCCTGAGTCCCAAAACAGCGGCAGTCATGGCCGAGCTGGCAAGAAATAAAAATTCCAAGAAGAACATCCTGACATCACTCCTTGTGCTGGCCATAACGCTTTCGCTTTTCCTCGGATTCAACGTGCTCAACAGCCCGGTCCGGGACTCCATCATAATACTGTTGGTCATCTTCATCCATGAAACGGGTCACATGGTCTTCATGAAACGGTATAAATACAAAAATCTCAGCATGTTTTTCATTCCCTTCTTCGGCGCTGCCGTGACCGGAAAGGTGACCAATCCCGATGCGACACAGAAGGCTATCGTTTCCATCATGGGACCGCTGCCGGGAATCGTTCTGGCCATTGCCGCGGGTTTTCTCTTCCTGTTCACGGGAAACCAGGTATTTCATCAATATGCTTTCATTTCATTATTGATAAACGGCTTCAACCTTCTGCCCATATATCCCCTGGACGGGGGGCATTTCTTTGATAATATTCTTTTTTCCCGCAGTAAAAACCTGGAGATTGTCTTCAAGGCGGGCGCGGTACTGTTATTATTTTATATTGCCATAACCTTTCAGGACTGGATGCTCATCGCCTTCGCCGTACTGATATCCCTGTCGATTCCCACGACAATTCAGGTGGCAAAAATATCAAGCGAGCTGAAAAATGACAATAATGCGGCGCCTCCTGAGTTCTCCGATGATATCTCCGCAGGCTTCGTCGACATGGTCACGGCGCGCATTAAAAATTACCGCAGCAAAGACTCGAAAACCATCGCCCGGATAGTTGAAGGTGTATGGATCAAATACTTTACCAGGGCCCCGAAAATACTTACATCGATACTCTTTACGGCCGGGTATGTTTTCCTCATGCTGATTATCATTCTGTCACTGGGATTATTGTCCGGCATCGGTGAAGCAAACAAAACCGATATGGGCATATCCGCAATTGAGAAGGTGCAGTAATTTACATTTTCCATACTACGTCATGCCCTCTGTTATTTTACAATAAAGGAGCAGACCGGACCATGAATTATAATGAAATCTTGCACATACTGGCTCCGTGCGGACTGAACTGCCGTAAATGCATGGCCAATGCTGAAGGCGACATAAGGCATCACAGTATCAGGCTCAGGGAACTGTTGGGATCATTCGACAGCTACGCCCAGCGCTTCTCCCGGTTCTGGCCGGTTTTCGAAAACTATCGGCAATTTAAAGCAATGCTTGAGCATTTCACTGCGGGAGAATGTCGTGGCTGCCGGCACGGCGACTGCAAATATCCCGACTGCGGCGTGGCGAAATGCTACCGTGACAAGGGCGTAGATTTCTGTTTCCAGTGCGATGAATTCCCCTGTGATAAAACCAATTTCGATGAAAACCTGAAGGCGCGGTGGCTTGCCATGAATTCCCGCATGAAGAAAATCGGTGTTGAGACGTACTTCGAGGAAATAAAGAATATTCCCCGCTATGGCTGAAGCAAAGGAACACCAAGAGCATCTCAAGGAGCAGGCCAAAAAAAGGTACATACCCGACGCGGTTTGTTCCGGTCAACAGTGAATGGTTTTTAACCGTTCACTGTTGACCGGAACAAAACTTTATGGTTGACAAATCATCATAACACTGTTATGTTTGCCCAACAAAAACAATACCAAAGGGTGAAATCATGAACGACGAAATTTACTACCGCTTAAGAGACCTCCTGGACACCATCCCTAACGGATACCCTGCCACGGAAGACGGGCTGGAGATAAAAATCCTTAAAAAAATATTCACGGAAGAAGAGGCCGATATAACCCTTAAGCTGAAGCTCGATTTCGAGACACCCGAGGCCATTGCGGCCCGCACCGGCATGGATATGGCCTATCTCACGGACAAACTTCAGGATATGCAGAACAAGGGACAGATCTTCGGCGCGAAAATAGGATCTGTTCATCTCTATAAGCTTCTTCCCTTTGTCTTCGGTATCTACGAATTCCAGCTCAACCGCCTTGACCGGGAACTGGCGGAAATGTGCGAGGATTACATGAGGCATGTCTTCGGCATGAAGTTCTTCACCCGGAATCCGCCTCTCCTGAAAGTGCTTCCCATTGAAGAAGATGTCCCGGACCGCTCATCCATCGAGCCCTATGAAAGCCTCACGGCCATCATCGAAAACGCCAAGGCCTGGGCCGTGGGAGACTGCATCTGTAAAAAAGAAAAATCCATCCTGGACCAGCGCTGCGACAAACCGATGGAAGTATGCATGGGTGTCGCGCCCATCGATAACTATTTCAATGATTATTTCTGGGGCCGCCCTATTTCAAAACAGGAGGCCTTTGCAATACTCAAAAAGGCCGAGGATGCGGGCCTGGTTCACATGACCAACAACTTTAAAAACGGCCAGTTCGCCATCTGCAACTGCTGCGCCTGCTGCTGCGGCGTTCTGCGCGGCATGCATGAACTGGGCTCATTGAACGCCACGGCATATTCCAGCTACCTTGCCGTCGTCGAAGAATCCCAGTGCACGGCCTGCGGCATGTGCCTGGACCGCTGCCAGGCCGGTGCCATAACCGTTGATGCCGCAGCAGTCATAAACGAACGGTGCATCGGCTGTGGTCTCTGCGTATCCACCTGCCCTACGGGTGCCATTACGATGCGGAAACGGGACACTGCTGAAATTCTCACTGTGCCTAAAAACGAGAAGGAATGGATGGAACAAAGGGAAAATTCCCGACACGGTGACCACACCTACAAAAACCTGTTCCGGGGCAAACCATAAATTATCAATGTTTATATTCGGAGCAGGATCAGACATGGTGCTTCCAAATTACAACGGGGATATACCAAAGAATAGACGGGTATTTGTTTTGTGCTATATTTAAATATTCAGCAAATCCCCGTTTCTCCAGTAAGCGACAGCGAACGGGTGGTGCACCATGCAAGAAATGGATGCTCCTGTTCGCCCGGGAGATCATGATTTTGTATTGACATTTTCCCGCTCATTCCCACTATTCAGGTCATCATCACCCCAGCGGTGACGTAACGGCTATTAATTTACAACAGGAGATATCTCATGGGAAAAATACAAATCGCCCTTCTGTCCTTTATCTGTGTCTTCACCTTCGGCATTTCCGTAATCTCAGCTGTCAATATGAACGAAGGAAACTGGGAAATGAGCATCCAGACCGAAATGCCCGGTATGCCCTTTGCCATGCCCGCGATTAAATATACGCACTGCCTGACCAAGGAAAACATGACACCGCAGAAACCGGAAAAAAATCAGGATTGCAAACTCATCTCGTCAAACATTACGGGAAGCACCTACACCTGGGTCATGGAATGCAAGTCTAAAAAGGGCGAGGTAACCCGCAGTGAGGGCTCCATCACTTATCGCGGTGCAACCTTCGAAGGGGCCATCAAGACCAATATGAACGGCACTCTCATCAATCAGAAAATATCGGGACGCCGCACCGGTGAGTGCAAAAATTAAGACTGCCGTTCATCCCATGAAGGTCATGGTTACTGGAGGGACCGGGTTCATCGGTTCCCATACGGTAAAGTCCCTCATTGAAGAAGGGCACCAGGTGCGCATGCTCGTGCGCAGCAGGGAGAAAGCACAGCGCGTGTTCCGTGAGCTGCACTGTGAGCCTCCGGAAATGGTTGACGGAAACATTCTGGACCGCGCGTCCGTGGCGCAGTGCATGGATACCTGTGATGCCCTTTTCCATGCCGCTGCCATAGTATCCATGGACCATTCAAAAAAAGATGAAATGCTGCACACCAACAGGACGGGCACCGGGAATGTCATGGAAGAGGCATACCGCAGGTCTTTGAAGTCCATAGTCCATGTTTCGAGCATCACAGTCCTCTTCAGCCCGGCTTCGGCGCCCATAGATGACAGAAGTCCCTTAGTCATTAAAGGAAGCGCCTACGGGCAGTCCAAGGTCGACTCGGATATCCTGGTGCGATCGTATCTCGAAAGGGGAAACCCCATCCGTATCACCTATCCCACGGCTGTAGTGGGCCCCCAGGACCCGGGACTGAGCGAATCGAACTACGGTGTCGTTAACTTTCTCACCAGGGGAATACCCCTCACATCCACGGGTTTCCAGGCTCTGGATGTGCGTGACCTGGCCCTGATCCATGTGCGCCTTCTCGAAGGCGCGGGAACACCGGGGTATTATCCCGTCGGAGGCATATACAAGGAATGGCGGGAACTGGCTGTTTTCCTGAAATCCATCACGGGCCACACAATTCGCACTTTACCCATTCCGGGTTCTTTATTGCGGGTAGCGGGCGCCATGACGGACCTTTTAAGCCGCATCCATCCAATGAATGTTCCCCTGACCCATGAAGGGATGCGGTATGTCACACAGTGGCGAATAGTGGACAGTGAAAAAACACTGAATACATGCGGAACGGCCTTCCGTGATCCTGCGTCCACTTATGGCGATACTATACGCTGGCTCCATGAACACGGTTATATTTCCAAAGACAATGCGGGAATGACAATACAGGGAAAATAAATAACTATTTAAGTCAACTCACTTCATAAGTTTTTTCACGGCATCGACGAGCTGATCCGGCTTGAAGGGCTTTACAATCCAGGCATTGGCGCCCAGCTCCTTCCCCTTTTTTTTAATATCCTCGCCGATCTCCGTGGTAAGCATGATAAAGGGCGTAAATTTATAATCACCATATTCAGCATCGCTCCGTACGGTTTTCAGAAAAGTCATGCCGTCCATGTTGGGCATATTCACATCGCAGATAAACATGTCCACGACGGTTCCCTTTAGCTTCTGAAGGGCATCCACGCCGTCGCCAGCCTCAATAATGGTGTAACCGGCATCATGAAGCGACAGGGACACGACCTGGCGCATGGACTGAGCATCATCTATAATCATAACTGTTTTGGCCATAACTAGCTCCTGAATGGGATTTGATCAGGCAAATTGTAGGATATTTGTATTTTTTTGTCAATACTTCCACGGCCGGTCTGACAGGAATCATGAAAATAATATGTTTTTACTCTGAAATGGCAGGAGCTTTACACTTTACTATTTAAAAGCTGTCCATGAAACTATACAGATCATTTCATGGACAGCCTGATTTATTCTACTGCAGAGGAATACTCAACACCATCTGATCCACATCATCATGCACAAAAGAAACCTTGTACTGATAAATTGTGGGAATCCCATATTCCGTGTCCGAGGTATCGATGGCCAGGGCCAGACGATGGCCCGCTTCGATATCATAGGCATTGAATACGAAGTCCAGGGGAACGTCCATGATCTCGCCTTCAACGGCATTCCACCAGGTTTTGAAGCTGTGGGTAATGAAGGTGGCATTGTCATTTTCATCAACATCGAAAAGATAAAGCACTACCTGCCCGCGCTTGCCCGAAAGGGCCAGGCGCAGATTGACCGAAGGAACACCACGCAAATTCAGCGGGCTTTCCAGCTCTTCCGTGAGATATACCATTGATTTCGCCGGTATCATACTCCAGAGGGGCACGGTGAAAGGAGTTCCATTCTCTTCCAGTATGGGAGACACGATGGGAATACCCGTCGTTGTGCCCGTGAGGAAACAGGAAATGATGGTACTGATCTGCTCCTCGATGTTTTTCCCTGTGGACAGCACTCCGCGGTTTTCCTCTTCGCCCGGCGTACAATAAAAAACTTTTCTTTTCTCATTCTTCGGAGGCCACTGATAGGACACCGTATCGCCGTCGACATGCTTCAGACTTTCCTTTTCATAGACAATGCGTTCATTGGTCAATTTCACTTCCAGGGTAATCGTCGCTGTTCTGTCCGCTCCGGTTATGCCCGTATCCTCACCCTTGAGAAAATGATCAAACCAGAGATGAATATTATCGAAGACATAATTCTTGTATCCAAGAATTCCACCCATCTCGGCTGATACGTGTGTCCCCTGATTCAGGTCAAGAAACTTGTGATCAACCGTGAGATTGTTGAAATATTCCACGGCAAAATTTGAAAAAAATACATAGTCGCCCATGTTGGAACTGATATAGACCGGACAGTTTCGTTTATTCACTTCATCGATAAAATTGACAGGTCCCTGATCCCAGGTCATTTCATATACGCTGTCGATATTTGTTCCCGTCAGTGTGTATTCATAGAGGTCCAGCATCCAGGGCGAAATGCGGCCCATCAGGGCGCCGCTGAATATAAGCAGACTCCCCCAGACCAGACGCGGCGTTTCCTGGGAATACATGCTGCGAAACTGGTCTATGTAGGGACTTGTGGCAGCAGCGGTCTTGATGCGTTCATCATGGGCTATGGCCTGCAGGGAACCGCCGCCGCCCAGGGAAGAACCGCATACTCCGATATTCTGCTCATCAACAGGCGCGTTTTCACCAAGCCAGCCTACGATGGTGTTGAAATCGATCCAGTCGATATCGCCGCCCATCTGGATTTTCCCCCCGGAAAAACCCCAGCCCCTGCATGAATAGCTCAGAACAATATATCCTTTTTTCGCGAATTTCCTGGCCTGCATGATATATTCATGCTCCTCGAGAGCCCAGCTGTTGATAAATATGATGGCAGGAAATTTTTCACCGTCTTTTTTTTCTACGGGAATAAAAATATTTGCGGCAATATTGATTGTTTCATCATCAACCGTAGAGGGAATAAGAATTGAATCATTATAAGAATATTCATAGATCCCGTCACCGGCATCCGCACTGTCTGAATCATCGGACGAGTCGTTGTCGACACTGGTGACCTGCTTCGAATCATCGCCGAGAAGAGGCGCTTCACCGGAATCGCAGGCCGTCAGCAGCAGGCAGAAAATAACCGACACGGCAAGAAATACGTTCATAAAATATGTTTTCATTGATCCCATGCTTCACTCCTTTTTAACTGCAGAGTTTTATTTTTGTATCATACCCTTATAAAGTTGGAATAAATACGTCAATATTTTTTTACACCGTACAGACGGTTTTTGTCCCGATAATATCTTGACATACAATAAAACATTCTTACTGTTAGTCGATACTACGGAGGATGAATATGGAACTGATGGAAGCAATTCACAACCGACGATCCGTGCGCAGGTTCACCGATTATACGGTAAGCGACGACGAACTGCGGGAAATGCTTGAAGCGGCGCGTTATGCGCCATCATGGGCCAACACACAGAGCTGGCGGTTTGTCGTCATCCGTGATAAAAATATCATCAAAGAAATAACCGAAACCTATTCGGACACCAATCCGGCGAGGAAATGTTCCTTTTCAGCTACGGCACTTATCGCCGCATGCGCCGACACAAAACTTGTCCGTCACCGGGGCGAAGAAGAGCGCATAAAATTTCTGCAGTGGTTCATGTTTGATCTGGGCATGGCCGTTCAGAACCTCTGCCTCAGGGCCCATGAACTGGGACTGGGAACGGTAGTGGTGGGATCTCTGGATCACGAAAAGTGCAACAACATACTCTCCGTGCCCGAGGGAATGGATGCTGTCGCCATGATTCCCGTGGGAAAACCGGAACCCCGGGATGCACCGAAGCCGGCTCCTAAAAGAAAGGAACTGCAGGAGTTTGTGTGGTTGAATACTTTTCACGAACAGTTCAAACAGCCGGAATGATAAAAATTCCCTTGACAGCATATAATGAGATGATACCTGAAAATATCAACCGGACTTTCAATAAAAGGCGGGTCCATTCTTCATACAATAAAATACGGAGGAACTACTTAAAAAACATCTATAATGACTATTGTTATAACGACCTTTCTCATATTTCTTCTCGCATTTATCCTTATAGGCATCGCTTCAACGTATAAAAGCAACAAAACAACCGAGGATTATCTCATCGCCAGCCGAAACATTCACCCCGTACTGGCAAGCCTCTCAGCTGCTGCGACAAACACCAGCGGGTACATGTTCATAGGTCTCATCGGCTTTACCTATCACTACGGTCTCTCTTCAATCTGGGTTACCATAGGCTGGATCTGCGGCGATTACGTAATATGGCACCTTGTTTACAGAAAACTTAGAGAGCGCAGCGAGTCCCTGCAGACGCAAACGGTCCCGGGCTTCATCGGAAGCACCGCAAAGGGAATCGACAGCGTGATCGTCACCGCAGCAGGACTGATCACTCTGGTACTGCTGGCAGTATATGCGTCGGCTCAGCTCAAGGCCGGGAGCAAAGCGCTGTATGTCCTCTTCGGCTGGGATTATTCTACCGGCGCAATTATCGGCTCCATCATTGTCCTAATCTACTGCATTGCCGGCGGCATCCGGGCCTCTATCTGGACCGACGCGGCACAGGCCATAGTGATGATAATCTCCATGAGCATTCTTCTCGGTACAGCCGTGGTCGCAGTTGGCGGCCCCCTGTCACTTTACAATGCACTGCTCAAGATAGATCCCGCTCTTGTTACTCTGTTCCCGGAAAACCTTAAATTCGGACCGGGACTATACGTGCTGGGCTGGTTCGCCGCGGGCATCGGTGTTGTCGGCCAACCGCACATGCAGATACGGACCATGAGCATCCGTTCTCCCCGCCACATAAAATGGGCACGCAGGACCTACTTCGCATGGTATATACCTTTCTCCTTGGCAGCCGTGGGAGTGGGACTCTATTCAAGGGTGCTGCTTTCCGACATAAGCACGATTCACCGACTCATGCTGTCCTGGAATATCCGCGCAGATCGACTTCCGGTTAACTTCGATCCGGAACTGGCTTTGCCCGCTCTTTCCATGTATCTTCTGCCGTCGGTCTTCATCGGGCTAATCCTGGCAGGCCTTTTTGCGGCCACCATGTCCACAGCCGACTCCCAGATCCTTTCAAGCGGAGCCGCACTGACCCAGGACCTCGCACCCGGCCTTGGAACCTCGCGATTCAAAACAAAAGCCGGCACCCTGATTGTCACCGTATTCGCCCTGGGCTTCAGTCTTTCCGGACCCCAGAGCGTCTTTTCACTTGTCACTATAACCTGGTCGGCCCTGGGAGCAGGACTCGGACCTCTCATCATCCTCAGATCCCTTGACAGACCCGTAAATCGTTTCGTTTCCCTGGCCATGATGATATCGGGAATTACGACTGTCCTGCTCTGGCGCCATGTCTTCCATTTAACCGAACACGTATATGAAATACTTCCAGCCATGGCAGCGGGATTTTTATGCTATGGAGTTTCACTCATTGTGAATGCATGGCGAGGCAAAAATATTTAAAAGTCAGGAAATCAGTATCCGTCTTTATGCAAAACAGAGACACCGGGATAATAATATGTAAGTATTTCATCATATACTTTTCCCTGGCGTGCCAGGGCCTCGGCCCCCCACTGGCACAGGCCCACGAGATGACCGAAACCCCTGCCGGTGAAACACCACCGGCCGCCTTTTTTTTCAGCGGAAAAACGGACGCTGCGAATCGCCGCGATGCCCTCCCGCTCGAGACAGGACTTAAAGGTGAATCCCGGAATTTTCTCGATTTTCTTATTTCCGGTGGAGAGCAGAACATGCCGCAGAAGGCCGTGACCGTTAAAAACGAATTCCATTCCGCGAATATCATACCCCGTCTGTTTCTTAAGGGCACGGACGATGTCCTCTTCTTCCAGGCAGGCTGACCAGGAATAAAATGGAGAGATGCGGCAGCGGGGACTGTTCTCATCGCCGTCAAAACGCGGCGCAGCCCTGGTCGGATCTATGGCCGCATCGTGCCATGCCTCGGCGGGCGTGAGGAGCATTCCTCCACAGGTGGAATGAAACCAGGGAATAAAATAGGGATCAGGACTGCGGAGCACCTGTCCGTCCGTGGAGAGCACGGCCTCGCTGGTTTTGCCCCCGGCATACTGCATGCCGCGAAAGGCCTGAAAGCGTCCCGCCACGTCGCAGGCATCATAATCGCCGCCCCTTTCCCGTACTGCTAAAAAATAGGTGCGGGAGCAGACCGCCTGGGCTTTCAAAGCCTCGAGGCTGAAGGACTCGCCCATCTCGGAGCCCACGACACCCATGAGATAATCATTGAAAGACGTCGTATTGACCACAAAGAGCCGCCCCTCCTTCAGCATGATGTCGAAGAAACCGCTGTATGTCTTTTCCCCGTATACGGTGGTGATTGTCGTAAGACCGCCATCGGCGGGATAAATCCGCATAGAGTCAAATGACATCCCACCCGCTTCCAGCCTGCCCCCGGCAAGACCGATATCAACGCTCTTTACCGGTATGGACATATCATTGACGAGGAGACCGTTCCTGTTTTTCAGCGTTATCCTGTCTCTCTTCTGAAATATTTTCAGCCAAATCCTTACTGTTCTGCCGTCACTCCCCGCATCCATGGCCGTCATGAAAGAGAAAAGCAAAATAAGGATAATTGTCCCCTGTATTTTCTTTAAACGCATTGATTTACACCGCCTGCCATGAATTCACCGCCTCGAAGAAGCATGATGGAAGCTGCGGCATATTTCAAGTATTTTACCGGATTCTTTTCCATTGCATCGACTTTTCATAGACAGGGAAATCCGTACTGACAATGATTCCTGAAGAAAGCAATAAAAATGCCCTGCGAATAAGGATTTTCCCTTATAATTAGCGGTTTCTCATCCGACAGTTAATTGTTGAAGTATAACCAGGACCCCATGAGGATAATATCATGAAGCATAGGATTTATCATATAAGCATCATACTGCTCGTTGCCCTTTTCAATTCACCTCTCCCGGCGGCGCCAGACAGCGCCATCTATAAAGGCCAACCCAGAACTATCGCCCACGACTTTCTTGACCTGGAAAAGGACCTGTACCCGGGAACGGAACAGTATGCCGCGATCAACACTCTCATCAATAAGGCCTTAACCGTCGTGAACTTCAAACAAAACAGCACGACAGAAGAAGCGGTTAAAACCCTGGCGCAGATAGATGCCCTTCTCGGAAATGAAGGTTTTGTGTATAAGCAGAACTATCTTCTCGGCATGGGCATACAATCCAAACGCCTGGACTGCGATAATTACTGCGTCCTATATATCGCCATTGCCGAAGTAATGAATATCCCCATTGTGCCCGTATACGCTCCCAATCACAGTTTTCTCCGATTCTATTTTGATGACGGTTCATATCTCAACTGGGAGCCGACACAGGGAAGGCCGCAGCCCGATTCGTATTACATGGAGACGCTCCGCATAAACGAAAAATCGATACAGAAAGGCGTGTACATGAAGACCCTGACACGGAAGGAATTTCTGGCCGTGGAATACAATAACATGGGCGCCCATTTAATGACACAAAAAAAGTTCGGCAAGGCCATATCCTGTTTCAGTACGGCGATCGGGCTCTACCCGCTTTTTTCTTCGGCGTATCACAACCGGGGCTCGTCGTACTATGCCGCGAAGCACATCAAAGAAGCATTGACCGATTTGCAAAAGGCCAACGAACTCGATCCTTCCCGGGCATCGACGCACAACACGCTGGGCGATATTTACCTCGACAGCGGTGAGCATGAAAAAGCGCTGAAGGAATATACGGCGAGTATTAAGCTTGCCCCTTCCAATTATGTTCCCTATAATACTATTGCCCTGATCATGCAGAAACTCGGCAGAAAAGATAAGGCCGACGTCTGGTTCAGGAAATCTCAGGAGATTAAAGCGAAGCATGAAAGGAAGACCGATTAATTACAATTATTCCCGTAAAAATCTTTAAAAAATCAGGCAGGAGGATATTATCCATGCTGTCCCGAATCCTAACAATAACTTCCATGATGTGTCTGTTAGCATCCACTGCCCATTCCGGAAAATTTACCGTGTCGGAAACGCCGAAGAACATGGGGAAACAGGTAAACAGCGCTGCAAATGACTTTGCCCCAGCCGTAAGTCCCGACGGCAGTTACATGATATTCAATTCCAACCGCAACGGCAAGTTCCAGGACCTGTTCATCAGTTATTTCAGGGACGGCTCGTGGTCGGCACCGGAACCGCTTGATATTCTGAACTCACCCTTTAACGATGAAACACCCTTCATATCGTCGGACGGCCGGTTTCTCGTCTTTGCCTCCGACCGTGACGGCAGCATGGAACTGCGCGGGAGCGAGCCCGGCCAGGTCATGGTTTCCTTCGACATTTACTGGTCGGAAAATTTAAACGGCCGGTGGACGCCTCCCGAACCCATGCCGGGACAGGTCAACACGGCACATCACGAAAGAACCCCGAGCATTACTCCCGACGGAAGACTGTATTTTACCCGTTGGCTTTTCGGCGACAGCAGCCGAACGGTCCTTCTCGAGGCAGAAAATGTAGACGGCAATTTCGTCAATCCCCGACCCATGGCAGGTCCCTTTAACACCGGTTATCGCGACGTGGGGCTTATACCTGCCAGGGATCTGAAGGGCTTCTTCTTCGCCTCCAACAGGGCCGACAGCCGCGGCATGTTCGACCTCTATTTCGTTTCATTCGAAAACGGCACATACGGCGAACCCGTCAACCTGGGTGATAAAATAAACAGTACGGCGAACGAGATGTATCTGACGCGCGCCGATCAGCGCTACTTTATTTCATCCAACCGGGATGGCGGGATAGGGCTCTTCGATTTATACTCGGCCTTCGTGTTCGCCAAGGAGGCGAATTTCGAAACCCGCGCCATTCATTTCGATTACGACAGGGCCGACATAAAAAAAGAGTCTCATCCCTATCTTGACGCCCTCGCGGCGTTCCTCAAGGAGAACGGTGATATCAGGCTCGAAATCGTGGGGCACACCGACCTGCACGGCACCGACGAATACAACAACAAACTCAGCCTCGAGCGGGCCGAATCGGTTAAAAAGTATCTTGCGGAAAAAGGACTCGATGCGGAGCGTTTTAAAACGGCCGGGGCCGGAAAAACACAACCCGTGGTCAGGCAGACCGGCAAGGGATTTGACGAACTGAACAGGCGCACGGAATTCAGGATTATCAAGGATAAATAAAATAACCAGTTTATTTATCTTTCAGCTGCAGGTACGTGAGCCGCGGATAAAAGCCGAATTTCCGATAAAAGGGAAACACCGATTCATGGCCATCGGCAATAGCCACGACGACGCGGGAACACTTTTTATCATTAAACCACGCAATGCAGGCCTCAACCATAATTCGACCGATTCCCCGGCTCCGGTATTCCTCCTCAAGGTACAGGGAATCGAGCTCCCCCGAAACGCCGTCAACCGTTGAAATACAGTATCCCACGGCGAGACCGTTGTCACGCAGTACGACCTGTATAAGGATATCATCATCAGATTTTTCCCGAAAGGCAGCTGTTCGTTTTTCAAAAGTAAAGGACCTGAAGTGTTCCTTGAAATAACGCGAATCATCAAGGTGCATGGCATTGAGTTTCTCCCAGAGGGGCCTGGTTATATCAAGTTCATGCCTCTGCAGTCTTTCTATTTTCCAGTTCATCAGTCAGTTTCCCGCGCGGTATAATCAGACGAAAAAATATCAGGAAACCCTGAAGAGTTCTACCATTTTTCTCAGGTCCACGGCCCTGCCGGAATTCTCTCCCATGGAAGCGGCAATTTCTTCGGCGCCGGAGCTTATGCGCTGCGTGAGGGAATTAATCGTATTTATAGACCGGCTCACTTCATTCATGGCGTTTTTCTGCTCAATCAGCGAGGACTCGATGAGTCCGGCCTTTTTCATCACGCCGGCCACCTCACTGTTTACTTCCAAGTTGCCATCTATCTGTTTCTTCATGAAGGCCCTGATCTCATCGGTCATGGCTTTTATAGAAACAACGCCCCGGGTGATCATGGTCATTTTTTCGACAACGCCATTGACAATCCTGATGCCCTCTTCCACCTCTTTATCACTGGAAGAAATTATGGTGCCGATTTCCTTTACGCTCGCGGCCGTTGTTTCGGCCAGCTTTGATATCTCATCGGCCACAACGGCAAATCCACGGCCGTAATCCCCGGCTCTGGCGGCCTCGATAGAGGCGTTCAGTGAAAGAAGATTTATCTGATCCGATATATCGTTTATAATGCTGATAATGTCTGTCATGCGGCTTGATCCCTGGGAAATCCGCTTCATACTCTCAATCATACTCTGCAGGGATTCCTCTCCCAGTCGGGCCTGGTTGGTGATATCATCGGTTTGTTCCGATGCACCGGTCGTTTTTTCCTGCATGGCCTCCATAGTCAAAGTCAGTTCGTCCATCCCGCCGATGAGGTTCTTCAGGCTATCAACCTGGTTTGTCGTATTTACCGATATTCCTTCAATGTTCGCCGCGGCCTCTTCAATCGTAGCGGTTATCTCTTCAATCGTGGCGGCCTGGTTCTGCGTATCCTCGGAAAAGGAATCGGTAATCTTGAAAATCTCCACAGTCGATGAGTCAAGAAGGCCCGTCATAGTACGTATTTCCGATATAATGCCGGCGATCCGTCCTTTCATCTCCTGAATTCCCCTGTTTATCAACGCGAGATCATCCATGACGGCCATGGGGACCGGATCCGCCGCGAGTTCCCCCTCGCCAATTTTCTCAAGGTGGTCCGTGATTATGGATGCCTTCTCGGTCAGGGATCTGGTAAGGGTTAAAATCAGGCTGCCCGCCACCAGAAAACCGAAAATCAGGATGAGAAAAAGTTTCATCGCCGAGATGGAGGCAAGAACACCGGCGGTTTCCAGGGTAATAAGGAAATAACCGATTACAGCCGTGACCGGCAGGCTCACCATGATAATAGTGGATAAAACAATGCGCATGCGGAAGCTCACTCGCAGATCCCTGCCCCCGGGACTGTAGGATGTGAAAATCCCCCTAAAGAGATACTTCTGCGTAATCCTTTCAGTAAGAAAAAAATACAGCACCATGCCGAAAGGCGGTATAATGACTGCCGTTGTCCATACATTGACCACCTGTATCCTGCTCAGACTGGCGAGCATGGTAAAAGGTACATAGGCCATAGCAAGGCCGGCAATCCAGCGGATGAGTGAACCGAAGGCGTGATAATAGGGAAGCATGAAAAACCTGCGGCGTGCCCCGTCATATATGTCTGATGCCATCTCTCCCGCGCCCTCCCGTACTTTGAGATACCGCAATATGGGAATTATTACGATATAATCACTGAGAAAAGTCGTGAACATGGAGACGGGAATGACAACGGCCAGTATCTTCAGAAGAAGCATGAGATTATCAAGGGATATATCCAGGTTGACGGCAAAATAAAGAAACAGGAGAGGAATAACTATAAAGTAACTGATCAATTCCGTTGAAAAAATAAACCTTTGGAAAAAACTCATGGGAGTGATGCCGATAATGACGGTATCGGCAGTTCTAATATTCATATCTGATCCCTCATGGTTGAAAATTATCACTAGAGACTGCGACCAAATTGATAGCACACAATATTATACTGTCAATTATTTTATGAGTTCCCACAGCGGGAATACACTGGAATCTTCTTCATCGGATAATAGCTGCACAACGCGGAAGTATATCAAACAAATAATTTGTTGATTCCCCGGCAAATAATTATCTATAACAATAGATATTTTGCTTTTTAATTTCGGACATATCTAGTATTATTACACAGTGGTGCGCCCAATATAATGCCAACCGCATAACAAACCTTAAGATGTGCATATGCATTTAACCATTAAAAAATAATGGCATCGCCGAACTCACCGAGGAGCAAAAAATTGCACGTTACCGGGATGAATTATCGCAAGAGATCAGTAATCCACGGTTATTGCGGTTCAGGCCCCTTTGCCGCCGTGGTATTTCTCAGCGTTTCCTTGAGAAAAAAACTGGCCGCAAGGGCGATAATGCCGCAAAGGGTTAAAATCATAAAGGCCTTCTGATATCCCGGGGCCGTAAAGACGCCGTTAATTTTACCCTGAGTCTCCAGCACATAACCCAGCACGGGCTGGAACACGGCACCGCCGGCAAAAGGAAAAAGGTTGATGAGGCCCGTGGCGGTGCCGGCGATACTCACCGGAAAAAGCTCCTTGGCCGAGGTAAAACCGATGACCACAATGGCATTACTGAACATCCCCATGAAAAAACACAATATATAAAGGAGCGGAATCGAAAGCCCGTCGATATAGATGGTCATGATACCGATGATCACCAGGGTGAAAAGCGATGATACCATCATCACGGCTTTCCGTCCCTTCACTACCCTGTCGGAAATATAACTATGGGCGGGACTGCCCACGATCATTCCCAGGGCCAGCATGGAGAGAATGCTTCCCGCTCCCGCCTTGGACACGCCGTAGACCTGCATGAGATAGGGACCGCCCCATATTCCTCCGAAGGAAAAAAATATCGCCGATGTAAAAAAGAACCATGCCGCAAGGGGCCAGAAATGCCCGTTTGCCAGGACCATTTTCACGCCGCGCCACAGAGGAATTTTCTCCGTATCCGCAGAGTTATCGTGATGAATGGCCTCAAGCCCCATATCGGCGGGCCGATCCCTCACAATGAGAAAAACCAGGATGGTGACGAGCAACGTTAACAATCCAACAATAAGAAAACTGTTGCGCCATCCCACGGCGCTGCTGAGCCATGCCAGGGGTGACGTGGCCACCAGCGTTCCCACCCCTCCCACGGCGATGAGAATTCCCGTCATGAGGGCGAAATCCCGGGCATCGAACCATTCCGCCAGAATCTTCATGGTAGGAACAAAGAGCATGGATACGCCGATACCTACAAGAGTCCGGCCGGCAATAGCGGTAAAGACGTCGGGGGCCATGGAAAGAACAATGGAACCGGCAAAGGCGATCAAGAAGAATATGGTGATGGTTCGCCGCGGACCCAGGGAATCGGAGAGAAGACCGGCGGGAAGCTGCATGAGCGCATAGGGATAGAAGTAAGCCGCGGCCAGGAGCCCGATAATGGTCCCCCCGGCCTGGAGATCCCGCATTATATCCACGGCCACAACGGCGGCACAGAGCCGGTGAAAATATACCAGAAGATAGGCCATGGCCAGTATGAAAAAAATTATCCAGCGGTATCTCTTTATATTATTCATGTACTTCCCCTGATTCCTCAATACTCATGAGAGCGGAATTGCGCTCATTGGCAATATAATCCTTCATACTTTTCATGCCCAGTTCCACGTTCCCGGTTTTCACGGCTGTATATATTTTCTGGAAATACCGGGCGTTTTGCCGCAGATCCATTTTTCTTCTCAGCAGGGAAGCGTACTGAACCCGATTGATACTGGGCAGCAAATCCATAAGCATAACCTCTAAAATAGGATTTTGCGACGCTTCTATCCCCGTGATAAAAAAAATGAAAACAGCCTGATGATACTCATCCACATTGCCCTTCTCCGAGGCCTTTTCAATTCCTGTCAGCGCGTCTTCCAGCTTTATGCGATGATCCTCATCGCAATTTTCAATGCACCTCTTTGTCAGGACCCCGCAGAGTTCATAAACAACTTCAAAGAGATTATGAACATACTGTCCGGTGATGCCGGTGACACGGGCCCCTCTCCGCGGCGAGATATCAACAAGAAGCTGCTTATGAAGTATCCTGATGGCCTCACGCACGGGCGCCCTGCTGACACCCATTTCAGAGGCAATTTTCGCCTCAAGAAGGCGTGATCCAGGCCCGAGTTCAAGATGAATGATCTTTTCCCGAAGATAATGGGCTATCTGTTCATTAAGATTTTCTGCATGAAATAAAACCATGGAATCTCCTGAATGCATATATTCTTCAGGATTGTCAGTACTACAATTCCACACACCTGTAAATACAAAATTTCATCACCTGCGTTTTAAAAATATTTACACCCGACACCATCGGCAGTTGATCACCTTTTTATTGACGGTCCATAAAACTCTTTATTATGCATATTTTTTGTTTTTTTGTTGACGTTTCTATTTTTTTGTCTTATTGTCGACAATCTTGATGATTATATAACAAACAGAAAAGGAGGAAGCGCCCGATGAGCAAGGGATATATGGGAAAAGTATTAATGGTGGATTTGAGCCGGAAGACCAGTTCCGTGGAAGATATCCCCGACAAAGTATATAACAATTACCTTTCCGGTACGGGGCTCGGCGCCTACATTCTGTATAATCGCATTCCAGCCGGTGCCGATCCCCTGGGACCAAAAAACATTCTCGGCATGGTGTCGGGACTTCTCACGGGAACGGGCGCCCTTTTCGCGGGGAGATGGTCCCTGGTAGGCAAGTCCCCCCTTACGGGTGGATGGGGCGACGCAAACTGCGGCGGGTCCTTCTCCCCGGCCATAAAAAGGTGCGGCTTTGATGGTATTTTTTTCAGCGGTACATCAAAAACTCCTGTCTATCTGTATGTAAAAAACGGTGAACCGGAGATCCGAAACGCTTCTGATCTGTGGGGGAAAGATGCCGTTGAAACCGAAGATATCCTGGTTGAACGACACGGCCCCGGAGCAAAAGTTGCCTGTATCGGTATGGCCGGTGAAAAGATTTCCCTGATCTCCGGCGTATGCAACGACAGGGGACGTATCGCGGCCCGTTCGGGGCTCGGAGCGGTGATGGGATCAAAAAAGCTCAAGGCCGTTGTGCTCGATGGCAAAATTCGCATCCAGGCTCACGACCGTGAAAGTATAATAGCACTCAGTAAAAAGTTGAATAAATGGGTAAATTTCCAGTTCCTCCCCATCAGCGGGAAGGCCAGCGCCTTTATGGGATGGCTTCTGGGCGTTCTTCCCGTGGGAATGGCCATGGACGGCATGCTCTACAAGTTGCTCCTGAAAAAATGGGGGACCTCGTCGATGAACCGCATGTCCGTGGGCATGGGGGACTCTCCCTTAAAAAACTGGAAGGGCAGCTACCGGGATTTCGGATACCGGCAAACCGCTTCAATCGATCCGGATCTCATAAAAAAACGGGAAAAGAAAAAATATCACTGCTACTCCTGTCCTCTCGGCTGCGGAGGCATATGTTCAATAGAGGGCAAATACGGTGAAACGCACAAGCCCGAGTATGAGACGGTTCTCGCGCTGGGAGGCCTGTGCATGAATGAGGATATGGAGGAAATTTTCTATCTCAATGAACTGCTCAACAGGGCGGGAATGGATACCATCTCGGCCGGGGCCACGGTCTCCTTTGCCATGGAATGCTACGAAAAGGGCATTCTCACCCAAAAGGACACGGGTGGACTGGATCTCACCTGGGGCAACAGTCAGGCCGTGAGAAAACTAATCGAGATGATGATTTCCCGTGAAGGCATCGGGGATATCCTGGCCGATGGTACAAAAGTCGCGTCACAGCGTATCGGCAAAAACTCCAAGGAGTTCGCGGTCCATGCCGGGGGGCAGGAACCGGCCATGCATGACGGGCGGCAGGACCCCGGTTTCGCGGTGCACTATAGCGTCGAGCCCACACCGGGCAGGCACACTATCGGGGCGCAAATGTATTACGAGATGTTTCAGCTCTGGAAAACGGTGAAGTCGCTTCCGAAAGTACATGCCCTGCACTTGAAAAAAAGCAGGTTTGCCGCCGATAAAAACAAGGCTGTCAAGTCCGTTGCGTGCAGCCGGTTTATGAACGTGGTCAACGGCGCGGGCCTGTGCCTCTTCGGCGTGTTTATCGGCTCAAAAAGGATACGCACCTTTGACTATCTGAACGCCGCTACGGGGTGGGATCGATCGCCCGAGGATTATATGGAGATAGGAGGAAAAATCCAGACTCTCAAGCAGTCCTTTAATATCAAACAGGGCATTGATCCCCGTTCATTCCGGATACATGGAAGGGCCGCGGGAGAACCTCCGCAGAAGGAAGGAATGAATCGCGGAAGGACAATCCCGGTGGAACAGATGATAAAAGATTACTGGGAGCAGAGCGGATGGGATCCCGCGACAGGAAAGCCGACGGCAGAATCGATGAGCAGGCTCAAAGCGGATATATAACCGGCAATACCGCAGCAGTCATCGGGAAGATATCCCTTTTATGGCATTTCCCGCAGTAAAGGCCGTGGAAAAAGCGGCCTGGAGGTTGTATCCTCCCGTATCACCGTCGATATCCAGGACCTCGCCGGCGAAATAGAGTCCCGGAACAATCCTCGATTCCATGGTCCTGGGCTGTATTTCATCCAGGGCCACGCCCCCGGCCGTACACATGGCCCGGTCGAAACCGCCCGTTGAAATCACCGGCAGTCTTGTTCCCGTAAGGGCATCCACGAGTTTGTTTTTCAGCTCCTTCTTCACTTCACCGGCACGGGCATCGCGGCCGATACCGCCCAGTTCCAGGAGACGCTCCGTCAATCGTAAAGGGATGTTTTCACTGTTGAGAACAGTCTTTATGCGCGCCGCAGGTTCCCGGCTCATGAGTTCCATGATGCGGCTGCGGAATTCTTCGCGGTTTTCCATGGCAGTCATGCTTATAGCCACTTCATCACCGGTCTGCACATACCGGGAAAAGTCCAGTATTCCCGGACCGGAAAGGCCCGTGTGTGTGAAGAGCACATCGCCGCGATGTTCCCTGATCCGCTTCCCCTGCCGATGCAGGGAAAGAGAGCTGTCCGTAATTGAAATTCCAGCCAGATCACCGAAGGGAAAATTTTCTATTTCAAGGGAAGCAAGGGAGGGGCGCGGCGTGATAATCCTGTGACCCAGCCCGGAAGCCAGGGCGTACCCGTCTCCCGAGGAACCGGTCGAAGGATATGATTTTCCTCCCGAGGCTATAAGGACTGTCGGCGCCTGCCATGTTTCATCACCGGTACCGGCACGGAAATATCCTTCCGCCTTCTCCAGCGACAGGACTTTATTACCATAAAAAATCTCCACGCCGGTCTTTTCGCATTCACGGAGCAGCACATCGAGAACGTCGCGGGAGCGGAGGCTCCGGGGAAAGACCTTGCCGTCTTCCCGGACCAGCATTTCCAGTCCCTGTCGCCCGAAATATTCCATGAGATCATCGTTGGTAAAGGAAAGGAGGGCGTGCTTCAGGAAACGGTGATTGTCGCCGTAATGCCGGAAAAAGCCGTCCATGGAGCCGGCGCGGGTGATATTGCACTGCCCGCTTCCGCTCAGGAGGAGCTTTATCCCCGGCCTCTCCATCTTTTCCAGCACAACAACGCGTTTGCCGCTTCCGGCGGCATGGATCGCCGAAAAGAGGCCGCCCGGGCCCGCGCCGATAAATAGATGATCACATTGTTTCATGGGGATTACAGTATTTGAAGTAAAAACGCCCCGAGGTTTCCCTGCTCAAAGGAAAGACGAAGTTCCTCCAACCGGGCGTCATCGTTTACCATGAACTTCAGCAGCTCACCGCGCCGCACCGTATCGAGATGGGCGAAACGGCTGTCGTTTTTCAGCATCTCCCTGGCTTCCTTCAGCGCCTCCAGCATGGTATCGATATGTTCGGGAATGTGTTTCTGGAGCTCGCGGCGTATCCTGGCGGCCATGGCCGGTGAGGCCCCGCTGGTTGAAAGGGTCATGACCAGGTCGCCCTTTCGGAATGACGAGGGAATAAAAAAACTGCAGTTTGGCGGATCATCCACGGCATTAATAAGGATATTTCTCTCCTGGGCCTCGTTGAAAACGGCCCGGTTGACCCTTTCATCATTGGTTGCCGAAAAAACCAGGACCGAATCGCCGACATCGCCGTACAGGTACTCTCGTTTTATCATCACCAGCCGGTCACCGTAATATTCCGCCAGCCCGGCAAATCCCTCATGCATCGACGGTGCTATGACGCTCACCAGGGCGCCGCAGGCGAGGAGGTCCGTAACCTTGCGCAGGGCCACCTCACCGGCGCCGATGACGCACACCCGGCGTCCCGCCAGATTTATCATGATGGGATAGAGCTCCATTATTTCAGCAGTTCCTCGGGCTGCGGGAAGAATTCACCTTTTCTCCGAAGCTCTTCCTTTTTTTCGGCGTCAAGACCGATCTCTTCATCGGTGAGATAGCACTGGGGGTCCGGGGCCCAGGGATCATCATAGGTGCGGAAAGCGCGCACGCGCATGGCGCCGGTACAGAGCTCCCGGTATTTGCAGAGACGGCATCGCCCCTTGATAAACTGCGCCTTGTTCTTCAGCCCCTTCATGAGCGGATCGCTCTCGTCGAGCCATATATCGCCGAAGCGGCGCTCCCTGATATTGCCCAGGGTATAATCCTGCCAGAACTGATCGGGATGTACATTGCCGAAAAAATCGATATTCCCGATGCCCACACCCGTGGAATTGGCGCCGCCGCCATTCCAGGAAAGCAGGCGGTATATTTCTTCCGCCCTGGCAGGGTCCTTCTCCAGGAGTTTCAGGTAAAGATATACGCCGTCGGTATGATTGTCCACGGTCAGGATGTTGATATCAAGCCCCCGTGAAAAATAGTCATCGGTTCGTTCGATTATGATATCCATGGCATGGCGGGACTCACTATAGGTCAGGTCGTCGTTGAACATGCTGCCGCCCCGGCCTGAATAGACCAGGTGATAGAAGCAGGCCCGGTTGATCCCCTCGGCATCGATAAAATCAAAAATGCGGTGCAGGTCCTGATAGTTCCGTTTTGTCAGGGTGAGCCGCAGACCCACGCGCTGATCGGCGTTGCGGCAGTTTTCAAATCCCTTCATGGCCTTTTTGTATGCCCCTTCAACGCCGCGGAAACTGTCGTTTATCTCTTCCATGCCGTCCAGGCTTATCCCCACGTATACAACGCCGGCATTCTTGATGTCTCTGGCCGTGTCTTTGTCGATGAGTGTTCCGTTGGTGGAAATGACGGGCCGCACGTTTTTTTTGGCGGCATATTCAATGAGTTTGAAAAGGTCCTGCCGCATCAGGGGCTCCCCGCCGGAAAAAAGAAGCGATGGAATGGAAAAATCCGCCAGTTCATCGATGAGCCGCAGTCCCTCCTCGGTTGTCAGCTCACCGGCGTATTTCTGGTTATCGGAATCGGTATAGCAGTGAACGCACCTGAGATTGCAGGTCCTCGTTGTGCTCCACACGACAATGGGACGCCTTTCACTGGCCAGGGTGGCCACGCGGTGCGGGGCGTTTCCATGTGAATCGGCGGCGGCCTTTGTGCCGTACCTGAGTCCGTCTCCCGTTGAGCTTCCGCCGCAGTATATTTTACCTATATCTATCATAATTCAACCTTTTCCATTCCTGAAATTCCGGTGAAAAATATATCACCTTCTTTTTTTTATATTCATGAACCGACCTGAGTACCAGCCTGTCGCTCAGCCCCGAATCCTGTGAAAGCTTTTCCAGTATCGATGCCAGTTCCTCGCCGCTTTTTGCATGAACCATGGCAAAGAGAGGATATTCCCATCGGCCGGGATGCACCGTACGCAGATACAGATGTGTCACGGCCCGCTCTTCCATGAAGGGCCGTATCCTCGCATCGGCGCTGACGTCAGCCCCGAGCTTCCACGCCGTCATGGCATTGTGGGTAAACCCGGCCTTTTTGTGCCGCAGCACTGCCGCGTACCGCCGCATGACGCCCATTTCAAGCAGCCGCCTGCCTGCTTCGACAAGCGAATTCCCGCTGAAACGATCGCTTTTTTCCGCAAGCGCATCAAAGGGCCGGTCCACGAGCGGCAGGTCCGACTGGAGCAGATACACCGCTTCGCGGTCCTCCCGGCTCAGGGTTCCTCTGAACGGTTCGGCTTTGACGCCGGAATCCCTTCGTTCAGCTCCCGTATCATCGTCCCCGATGGCAAGCATGAATCCGATCTTGAAAAGTTTTTCATTGCGGAGCATGAGAAAATCTTCAGCGCCGCATTTTTTCGCGATGGTTTCCGCGCTCTCCCGGAGGCTTTCCTCATCTTCCTCGGCCAGGGTAAACCACAGGTTAAAATCATTATCGCGGAGATAATTGTGGCTCACGCCGGGATGGCCGTTGATGACCGCGGCCGCCTCACCGGTCTTCTCCTCCGGCACCCCGAGAGCAACCAGGCTCAGGTGATACCCCAGGCTCTCACCGTTGAAAATACCGGCTATATTCCGTATGACAGTACGCTCCTTCAGATCCTTCACGAGCCGCAGGACTTCCCCGCCGGAAACACCTGCCGCTGCGCCCACCTCTTCAAAGGGCTTCTCCGCAAGAGGAAATTCCCTCTGGACCAGGTTCAGGATTTTTGCTTCGCTGCTGCTGAATTCCGGCATTGTTCTTTCCCCTTCGGCTCATACAGGCAGTACGGTTCTTCATCAAGGTAACGGCCCGTGGCATAGTACGCCCTGGCCCGGCATCCGCCGCAGACCATGCGGTACCCGCATTCGCCGCATTTACCTTCGAGCCGGTCGGCGTCACGCAGCGACAGGAAGAGCTCCGACTCCTCCCAGATTTTTTGAAAATTTTCAGTCAGGACATTTCCCGCCACCAGGGGCAGGTATCCGCAGGGCTGCACGTCGCCGCGATGGGAAATGAAGCATACACCGCTTCCTGCCAGGCATCCCCTGGTCATGGCCGCCATGCCGTCCTGCTCAAAGGACAGGGTACGGCCTTCTTCACGGGCCCGCTGGCGTATGACACGGTAATAATGAGGAGCGCACGTTGCCTTGAGTTCCATCTTCGTGCCTTTCGAACGGTCGTAAAACCAGTTCAGTACTTCCTCGTATTTTTCGCTGGATATCATGTCGGTTTCGGCGATTTCAACACCGCACCCCACGGGGACCAGCATAAATATATGCAGGGCCGCGGCACCTTCCTTCACGGCGAATTCCAGTATATCCTCGATCTCATGAACATTTCTTTTTGTCACGGTGGTGTTGAATTGAAACGCCACCCCCTGTTCCCTGAGAAGACGGGCACCGCGCACGGCGCCGTCAAAGGATCCGGGGATTCCGCGAAAATCATCGTGTGAGGAGGCCGTGCTCCCGTCAATGGAAATGCTGACGCGGGCGATACCGGCATCCCTTATTTTTACGGCACAGTCGGCGTCTATAAGCGTACCATTGGTTGCCAGGGCCACACGGAGTTTTTTTTCACCGGCGTACCGGGCAATATCAAAAACATCACTTCGGTACAGGGGCTCGCCGCCGGTGAGGACCAGTATGGGACTGGAGAAGGCCGCTATGTCATCGATTATTTTTTTCACCTGGTCCAGTCCAGGCTCCCCGCTGTAATCGATGTTTTCGGCCTCGGCGCGGCAGTGTTTGCACGCCAGGTTGCATTGCTTGGTCAGTTCCCAGAATATGAGCCTGGGTTTATCGGGCATTTTCATTTTTTACTGAATAACTCCTCTATAAACTTGGTCTGAAGACGCAGGTGTTCTTTTTCAGAATGATCATCACCGGAAGCGCGGTGATAGCGCTTCAGATTCATGATGGGATTATGAAGCGTCTTCGTCATAATCTGCCTGGTCAAATCCTCTATCAGTGCGAAATCATCATCACTGAGATGTTTCAATTTTTTCTTCCGGTAGCGGCCCAGCTCCTTCGAGCGGATTTCGTCAAAGGTATTCTGTATGGAGACGATCGTGGGAGCCACGGACAGTTCCTGGAACCACTCAAAGAAATCTTTTACATTGGTCTCGATGAACTCCCGGGCAAGGTCGATCTCCTTGATCCTGTTTTTCAGATTATCATCGGCGATGTCCTGAAGGCTGTCTATATTATAGAGATGAACACCCTCCACGTCAGACACTTCGGGGTCTATATTTCTGGGTACTGCAATATCTATGAGGAACAACGGACGGTTTTTCCTTATCTTCATGATTTCCCTGGCCATCTCGGCGGTCACCATGTAATGGGGAGCCGTGACCGATGAAATCACGATATCGACTTCAGCGGCCGTTTCGGTAATATCCTCCAGGAGAACGATTTCGGCATCACGATTGATTTCGGCGGCTATCCGCTCTGAATTATGGATCGAGCGGTTGGCAATGGTGATGCGGCCTATGTCGTACTTGGTGAAATACTTCAGGATAAGTTCCCCCATTTCACCGGCGCCCACAAGCAGGGCTTTCCGGTTCTGAAAATCGGGAAAAATCTTCCGGGCCAGATCAGCGGCGATATAGGCCACGGACAGGGGATTGCGCGAGATATCGGTTTCGGTTTTCACCTGCTTCGCGGTACGGAAGGCCTGGTGAAACAGCTTGTTCAGGACGGGACCCACGGCCTTATTATACACGGCGTGGGTAAAGGCGTCCTTCACCTGGCCCACGATCTCATTCTCCCCCAGCACCATACTATCCAGGGAGGATATGACCGTGAGAAGGTGCTGAACGGCTTCCCGGGAAGTTTTCACATAGAGGTGATCCTTGAATTCATCATACGGCATACCCGATATCTCTTCATACATCGCGGTAATCTTTTCGATGTCTTTTTTCACGGAACGGGACGCTATATAGGTCTCAACGCGGTTGCATGTGGCCATATACACGGCCTCATCAATGGAATGTCCCTTCACTTTTCCGTAGAGTTCCGGCAGGATGTCATAGTGAATCGAGAAACACTCCCGTTTTTCCACGGGCGCCGTTTTATGACTGAAACCTATGACCGCTATATCAGCTGTTTTATGCCCCATCTCATTTATCCTGTTCGTTTTGCCTTCATAGTAACATGGTACGCGATGCGTTGTAAATAACTATTCTATCTCTCTTACGAAACCGGCCCCGGTGCGTTTATCCCAGTACCTCTGCCAGTGAATGACTCACGGCGTCGGCCGTTCGTATCAGGTCTTCGTCGCTGTGAGCCAGGGAAATGAATCCAACCTCATATCCCGATGGTGCGAGATATACTCCCTTTGACAGCATCTCATGATGAAACCGGGCAAAGAGTTTCATGTCGCCCTTTTTGATATCATCCACGGAGGCGATAGTCTTTTTGTCCGTAAAGCAGAACGAAAAGACCGATCCTATCTGCTGAAAGAGGAAACGCCTTTCGTATTTCGCCAGGGAAGGCTTCAGTATATCACGGAAATAATCGGCCTTGTGCTGAAGCATGGCATAGGGGGAGCCGTTGACCAGCTTTTTCAGAGTGGCAATCCCGGCGGCCATGGCAAGAGGGTTGCCTGACAGAGTGCCGGCCTGGTACACGGGACCGTCAGGTGCCACCATTTTCATAATATCCTCCCTGCCGCCGTAAGCCCCCACGGGCAGGCCGCCGCCGATTATCTTGCCCAGCGTGGTCAGGTCCGCTTCAATACCAAAATATTTCTGGGCACCGCCGTCGGAGAGCCGGTAACCCGTTATGACCTCATCGAAAATGAGCACCACGCCGTGACTGGTGCAAAGTGACCGGACCCCCTGGAGATATTCTTTGGACGGCATGATAAGACCGTAATTGCAGGGAACGGGTTCCATGATGACAGCGGCCACAAGAGAAGCGTTTTTTGACAGGCATGCATCGAGAGCATCCAGGTCATTGAAGGGGAGCACGATGGTGTCCCCGGCATTAGCTGCGGTCACGCCGGCGGAATCGGGAGTGCCCAGGGTGGCCAGGCCCGACCCGGCCGCCACGAGCAGATGATCGGCATGTCCATGATAGCATCCGTCGAACTTGATGAATTTGTCCCTCTCCGTGAAACCCCGGGCCAGGCGAATGGCGCTCATGACGGCCTCGGTGCCGGAATTGACAAAACGGAGTTTTTTTATGCTCGGGAAAGAGCCGGTCACCAGTTTTGCCAGCTCCACCTCATACTTATGGGGTGTACCGAAGCTGGTCCCACTTTCGGCCGTAACCTGAACGGCTTTTACCACATCGGGATCGGCATGGCCCAGGATGAGAGGGCCCCATGACATACAGTAATCTATGTATTCATTGTTATCTTCATCGAATATATGGGAACCGACGCCCCTCTTCATGAAGAGCGGATCGCCTCCCACGGAGCGGAAGGCGCGCACCGGTGAATCGACCCCGCCGGGGAGGAGCTTCAAAGCTTCGGCATACAGCAAAGCGGAATTTTTTGTATTCATAAAATCAACTCCCGTTTAAAGTTCATTATCCCCGGCCCCCGACGCAGGGATAAACTTAATTCAGCAAGACCCCGGCGAAGTAATTCATAGGATCTATAAATAGAAACCCGCCACCCCTGTAAGGGGTTTAAAATACACTTTTTCAAGTCCCCCTCCGGGGGATTTAGGGGGCCTGTGTCATCTATACCCACTTATTCTTCAGCAGATCCCTGGTGTGATAAGAAATCACCATGTCGGCCCCGGCCCTGAATATGGATGTCAGTATTTCCAGCGTCAGCCGCCGCTCATCACCCAGGCCGAGACGGGCAGCCGCCTTGACCATGGAGTATTCGCCGCTCACGTTATAGGCGCACACGGGCACGGGTGAAATCTCCTTTACCCGGTATATGATGTCAAGATAGGACAGCGCCGGTTTCACCATGACTATATCGGCTCCCTCGTCGAGATCCAGTATCACCTCGCGCTCGGCCTCACGGGCGTTCCGGCAGTCCATCTGGTAGCTCTGGCGGTCGCCGAACTGCGGGGCGCTCCCCGCGGCGTCCCTGAAGGGACCGTAAAAAGCCGAGGCGTACTTGGCAGAATAGGCCATGATGGCCGTTTCATCAAAATCGCCGCCGTCCAGGGCATCGCGGATGGCGCCGACCCGGCCGTCCATCATGTCCGAAGGGGCCACCATGTCGGCCCCGGCTGCGGCATGGGAAAGGGCCGTCCTGGCCAGCAGCTCCAGGGTCGGATCATTGAGAACCCGGCCGCCGCTCACGATGCCGCAGTGGCCGTGACTGGTATATTCACAGAGACACACGTCGGTGATGACGCAGATTTCGGGGAAGCGTTTTTTGATTTCCCGGACCGCCTGCTGGACGATCCCCGATTCATCCCAGGCGCCGGTCCCCTGCTCATCCTTCACATCGGGAATACCGAAAAGAAGGACCATGGTGATTCCCAGGTTTAGGTCTGATTCTATGTCCTTCATGAGATTGTCCAGGGAAACGCGGTCGATGCCGGGCATGGATGCAATGGCCTCACGGATATCCTTTCCCTCGCGGACAAAATGGGGCATGATGAGTTTCGAAGGCATGACGGCCGTTTCGGACACAAGGTCCCGTACGGTTTTCGTCGTTCTGAGTCGTCGCGGCCTGTAGGCTGGCATCATCTATCCTCCCCCTCTTTTAATTCTTTTCCCGGTAATAATCGGTTATGGCCTTGACCAGGCCGTCGATGGTGTATTCCCCGGCTTCCACAACGGGTGTGTGGCCCAGCTCCCGCAGCGTCGCCGAGGTCACGGGACCGATGCTGGCCGCAAGGGCCGATGTTTCGGGAACCATATCGAAAAAATGACGAACCGTTGATGAGCTGGCAAAGGTGATCATGTGGGCATTCCTCACTTCTTCCATTTCCTCGACAGGGACCGGTTCCGGTTTTTCCGGACGATAGATATGGATACGGTCCACGCGGGCTCCCAGCCTTTTCATTCCCTCGTACAGGGTATCCCGGGCGTCCTCGGAGCAGGGAAGCAGGACAGCGCCGTCGGCAATACCGGTCTTTTCCAGGGAGGCCAGGAGGCTCTCGGCCACGAATTCTTCCGGCACCACGTCGGGTTTCAGACCGTACCGCAGCAGCTCGTCGCCCGTGGCTTTCCCGATGACGGCAATGGAACAGCCCGCCAGGGAACGGGTATCCCTGCCCGTGGCAAACAGATGTTTAAAAAATATATTCACGGCATTCTGTGACGTAAAAACGATCCAGTTATAGTTATCAAGCTTTTCAATGGCACCATGAAGGGGCCCCGCGTCTTCCATTTCGCGTATCTCCAGGGCGGGCAGTTCGATGACCCGGGCTCCCAGGGAAGCCAGCTTTTTCGTCAGCTTCGAGGCCTGCTGCCGGGTGCGGGTCACCACGATTTTTTTACCAAAAAGGGGCAGCGTGTCGAACCACCGGAGTTTGTCCCGGAGGAGCACCACGCGGCCCACGACGATGATGGCGGGCGGCCGCACACCGGATCTGGTCACTTCGCCGGCAATGGTGGTCAGGGTTCCCGTAACGACCTGCTGTTCCGGCCTGGTTCCCCAGGATATGATGGCAACGGGCGTGTCTGCGGGAAAATTCTTTTCCTGTATCAGCGAAGCCGCTATGTGTGAAAGGTTCTTCATGCCCATGAGGAACGCGTAGGAACGGCATGGATCATACTCGGGGAAATTGACGTCCTCTTCGTCGGTAGCGTCGCTCCGCCGGTGTCCCGTGATGACTTCAAAGGCGTTGGCGTAATCGCGGTGCGTCAGGGGAATGCCCGCGTAGGCCGGCGCCGAATAAAAGGAGGAAATGCCCGGAACGACGCAGAAGGGAATACCGGCATCCACCAGGTCCTCGGCCTCCTCGCCGCCGCGGCCGAATATATAGGGGTCGCCTCCCTTGAGGCGCACGATGGTCTTTCCCTCCCGGGCCTTGCGGACCAGGAGATCGTTTATCTCTTCCTGGGGCAGGGTATGATCGCCGCCCTGCTTGCCCACGTAAATTTTTTCACAGGTATAGCTGCGCAGAAGCGACGCATTGGCAAGATAGTCATAGATGATGCAGTCCGCTTCCTCCAGGGCCTCCAGGGCCTTCACGGTTATGAGCCCCGGATCACCGGGACCGGCACCCACGAGATACACAAAACCGGTTTTCATATCAGCCTGTCCGCTCCTTTATCCTTTAATAGCCGGGCGAGCCTTGATCCCGCGCTTTCCGGGTCCGTATCGGCGACCTCTTCCCTGAGGGACTTGCTGCCGTCCGTGGAGGCCACGACCCCGTGAAGCCGTATGGAACCGGCGTCCGTCACGGCAAAGGCGCCCAGGGGAATATGGCATCCGCCGCCGAAATGACGGAGAAAGGCGCGTTCCGCCGAAACAAGCCGTTCGGTTTCACCGTGATTCAGAGGAACCACGGCGCGGCGCGTATCATCGTCATCTTCGCGGATCTGAAGGCCCAGGGCCCCCTGCCCCGGCGCCGGCAGGAAAATATCCGTACCCAGGACAACCGATTTCAAATCATCCACGGCCAGGTCTATGCGCTTTATGCCCGCCGCGGCCAGCACGATGCCGTCGTACTGACCTTCGCGCAGTTTCCGTATCCGCGTGTTCACGTTTCCCCGGAGAGGCTCAATGGTGATGTCTCTGCGGAGAAATTTCAGCTGGGCCATCCTGCGCATGGAGCTGGTGCCGATCACGGCATTCTCCTTCAGATGCAGCGGCATATCGTCATCCCAGGCTTCGGGACTCATGAGCAGCCGGTCCGCGGGGTCCTCGCGTTCCGGAATGGCCGCGATGACCAGGCCCGCGGGATTTTCCGTGGGCAGGTCCTTCAGTGAATGAACCGCCAGGTCTATTCTTTTATCCAGCAGGGCCTCTTCGATCTCCTTGGTGAAGAACCCCTTGCCTTCCATTTTGTCAAAAGAAACGTTCTGGATCGCATCGCCCTGGGTTTTTATGACTATGATCTCGGTGCGTTCCGGGCCGATAAGATCGGCCACAAAGCGGGCCTGCCACATGGCCAGGTCGCTTCCCCGCGTACCTATTTTAATTTTCATATATTCCTGATATTCCACTAAAATACTGAAATGATATCACTTCAGTTGAAAGAATGATGAATTTATGTCAAATGTTTTATTCCTCCGCCTGTCCTTCGCAGACAGACCACCGTCAACATCAGCCATAGGTATACAAAAAGTAAACAGATGGGATTAAATTGCCGGAATGTCCTTCGATGATATATATCTATACATTAAGAATCGTGAAATAACAACAATCCGGCTCCGGGAAAGACGACAAAAAAGCTCTTTAATGGCAATAAATAGCTCTAAAACGATTGACTCTGAAATCCTATTCCGGTATATTAAAAAACATACTAATTTAAATGCTTTTTATTTCATGACTGATATATCGGCCTGTATCAACAGAGCTATCTCGTTCTCAGGAGGAACCCATGAGTTACAAGGGATTATTGCGAAAAACTGTTTTCATCACCCTGGCCCTGGTGTCGGCGGTTTTTCTATCCTCCTGTGGGGGTGGCGGCTCCGATGGAGACGGTGGAGGCACGGGAAGCAATGCCCTTACGCTCACCATAAACTCTTCACTGGGAAGCGCCACGTCGGCCAAGTCCATACCCATAACACTCATATTCAACAAGCTTGTAACCGATTTTACAGAGTATGATATAGAGGTGACAAACGGAACGATTACCTCCTTTTCCTGGGTAAGCGCCTATGACTACAGGGCTACGATCGAGCCCGACGAAGATCAGGACCCCGCCGACATTACCGTATATGTTGCCGAGGGCGCGGCAGTGACACCCGATGGCGAGAGGAGCCCCGAGGCCTGGTGTCATATCTCCTACGGTTCCCTTGTGTTGAATATCGATTCACCGCTCTCTGATATTACACCGGCCGATGTAATACCGGTGACCTTTACCTTCAACTATGAGGTGGATGATTTTGATGAAAATGACATATCCGTGACCAATGGGGAGGTGATCAGTTTCAGCGGCAGCGGTGCTGAGTATACGGTTGAAATTGAGCCTGTATCGGACGGTATCGTGGAGGTTTCGGTGGAAGCGGGAGCGGCCACGGATACATATGGGACCGGGTGCACCTCGGGCAGTTTTAGTATTACGTATGAAGCCTTCAGCCTTGTCATAAGTTCCACCCAGTCGAGCCCCACGGCGGTTGATCCCATACCGGTGACCTTTACCTTTAACCGTAATGTGGTGGATTTTGATGAAAACGATGTGTCCGTGACCAACGGTATGCTGCGTAATTTCAGCGGCAGCGGTGCGGTCTATACGGTGGAGATCACGCCTGTAACCAGCGGCAGAATAGAGATCACAGTGGAGGAAGGAGCGGCCACTGATGAGGATGGCATTGAGTGTGGCCCGGTCAGCTTCAGCATCACTTTTGATCCTGAGACATTGAGTGTTAACATAGAGTCCAGCCTGTCAAGCCCCACGGTGGCGCCTGTCATACCGGTGACCTTTACCTTTAACCGGGATGTGGAGGATTTTAGTGAAACCGATGTGTCCGTGACCAACGGTACTTTGAGTAATTTCAGCGGCAGTGATGCCATATATACAACGGAAATTATACCTGAGGCCGAAGGTACTGTGGAGGTTCTCGTGGAAGAGGGAGCAGCTACGGATATGTATGGCATTGGGTGCAGCTCTGGCAGTTTTAGCATTACTTTTAATCCAGGAGAATTGAGTGTTGTCATAGAATCCAGTCTGTCAAGCCCGGCTAATACTGATGCCATACCGGTGACCTTTACCTTTAACCGTAATGTGGTGGATTTTGATGAATCCGATGTGTCAGTTACCAACGGTACGCTGGATGATTTTAGCGGCAGTGGAGCCGTATATACAGCTGAAATTAGACCTGAAGCCGAAGGTATTGTGGAGATTCTGGTGGAAGAGGGATCAGTTACTGATATATATGGGGTTAAATGCAGTTCGGGTAGTTTCAGCATTACTTTCGATCCAGAGGAGTTGGGTCTTTTAATAAGGTCAAGCCTGTCAAGCCCCACACCGGCTCATACCATACCTGTGACCTTTACCTTTGAACGGTATGTATCGGATTTTGTTGAATCTGACGTGTCGGTGACCAACGGGGCGCTGAGCAATTTCAGCGGCAGCGGTGCGGTCTATACGGCGGAAATTACGCCAACGACTGATGGTGTGGTAAGGGTTGCCATTGCGGCAGGTGCAGCCACGGATATATATGGTATTGAGTCCAGCTCTGCCAGCTTCAACATCATCTTTGAAGAGTTTAGTCTTGTTATAGAGTCCAGTCTGACGAATCCCACTACGAATAGTACAATACCGCTAACCTTCTCTTTTAATTATGATGTGACGGGCTTTGAGGCTGGCGATGTGTCGGTAACTAATGGGACACTGGACGGTTTCAGCGGCAGCGGTGCCGTGTATACTGCGGAAATTACTGCAGACGAACCGGAGGAGGTCACTGTTGAAGTTGCGGCTGGAGCGGCGCAGGATAATTACGGCAATGTGAGCCCTTCGGCCTTATTCACCATTGTGTATAAAATATCATGGCTCTCCTATCTCAAGGCGCCCAATAATTCAAATGGGGATAATTTTGGTTATTCTGTAGCCATTTCCGGAGACACCATTGTCGTGGGCGCTTCACTGGAAGACAGCAATACTACGGAGATCATCAATGGTTCTGATTTGTCGGGAACCAATGATGACGGAAGCGGGAATGGAGCGGTCTATGTATTCACCCGTTCCGGCACTATCTGGTCACACCAGGCCTATCTCAAGGCTCCCAATAGTTCAGATGATGATTATTTCAGAACCGTTGCTATTGACGGTGATACTATCGCTGTTGGTGCTTTCGGAGAAGGCAGTACCACCACCGCAATCATCAACGGTTCTGATCTGTCATCAACCGATGATGACGGAGATTCAAATGGGGCGGTGTATGTGTTTACCCGTTCAGGCACTGAATGGTCACACCAGGCCTATCTCAAGGCTCCCAATCATTCAGATTATGATCATTTTGGTACTTCAGTTGCCATAGATGGAGACACGATTGCCGTGGGTGCTTCCTGGGAAGACAGCGACACCACTGCAATCATCAATGGCTCTGATCTGTCAGCGACCAATAATTATGGAAGCTCCAACGGAGCGGTGTATGTCTATACCCGCTCCGGCGTCACCTGGTCTCACCAGGCCTATCTTAAGGCGCCCAATAGTACACCTATGGATTATTTTGGTGGTTCTGTTGCTATTTCGGGAGATACCATTGCGGTGGGAGCGTATAATGAAAAGAGTACTACAACAAAGATTATCAATGGCTCTGACCTCTCAGCAACCAATTTACTAGGATTCTTTATTGGAGCGGTGTATGTGTTCACACGTTCCGGAAGCACCTGGTCGCACCAGGCTTATCTCAAAGCGCCTAATTGCTTTAACTCTGAAAATTTCGGTTATTCCGTTGGAATAGATGGAGATACAATTGTCGTGGGTGCTTATCATGAAGATAGTACCACCACCGCAATCATCAACGGTTCTGATCTGTCATCAACCGATGATGACGGAGATTCAAATGGGGCGGTGTATGTGTTTACCCGTTCAGGCACTGAATGGTCACACCAGGCCTATCTCAAGGCGCCCAATAATTCAGATTATGACTTTTTTGGCAGGTCTGTGGCCATTTCAGGAGACATGATTGCAGTGGGTGCTTCGGATGAGGGGAGCAATACCAAGGATAGTATCTTTGGCTCCGACCTTTCGGCAGCCAATGATGATGGAATTTTGAATGGTGCAGTATATGTGTTTACCCGTTCCGGCACCACCTGGTCGCACCATGCTTATCTCAAAGCACCGAATAGTTCAAACAGTGATTTTTTCGGTTATTCGGTTGCCATTGATGGAGAAACTATTGCCGTAGGTGCTTACAGGGAAGGCAGCACCACCACGGGGATCATAAATGGTACGGATTTGTCTGCAACCAATAATAGTGGCAGTAATAACGGGGCAGTCTATGTGTTTACTCTGGATTCAGAATAGCCCCGGCCCCGACCGTGCAATATAGAGGAGTTGAATAATAATGCAAAACAAGAATACACTAATCACAGCCGGTATCGGCCTAGCCCTCCTGGGCGTCATCGTCTTCATGTTCATCCGCATGGAGGGCATGGAGAGGCGCTATCTCGAACTGGCCTCACGGCATAGTCCCGCGGCGGACAAAAAGGGCCGCATCGACGATCCCTATATCGCCGGTCCGGTGAAGAACACCGTGGTGAAACATACCGGCGAAGTCCTGGCCTGCTACCGTGATTTTCTTGCGCGGAACAAGGTAAAGGGCGACACGAAATCCATTGAAGAGGGGCCTGTCACCCTGGACTGGCAGATCGACGATGACGGCCGGGTCATCTCCCCCGGCATAGTGCGTTCCGCCTTTCAGGACGACGCCTTTCACGCGTGCCTTGTGGAAAGAATAAAGACCTGGACCTTCCCCGAGCCGCCCTACGGTGTGAAAAAATACGTGGAGCATACCTTTAAGTTCAAGGATGAGAAGAAGTAGAGGAGGAACCCATGAGTTACAGGGGATTATTGCTAAAAACTGTTTTCATCACCCTGGCCCTGGCGTCGGTGCTATTTATATCCTCCTGCGGGGGCGGCGGTGGCTCCGATGGCGGCGGAGGTACGGCAAGCAATGCCCTTACGCTCACCATAAACTCTTCACTGGGGAGTGCTACCTCGGCCAATCCCATACCGGTAACATTTATATTCAACAAAGAGGTTGCCGATTTTACGCAATACGATATATCGGTAACCAATGGAACCCTGAAGAATTTCATCATTGTAAGTACCTATGATTACCGGGCGGAGATTGTTCCTGTTGATGATCCTACTGCTATAATTGTATCAGTTGCAGAGGGTGCCGCTGCGACAATTGATGGAGAAAGGAGCCCCGCGGCACAGTGCCACATCTCCTACGGTTCCCTTGTGTTGAACATCGATTCACCGCTCTCTGATATTACGCCGGCTGATACCATACCGGCAACCTTCACCTTTAACTACGATGTGGATGATTTTGACGAAAATGACATATCTGTGACTAACGGAAGACTGTATAATTTTAGCGGCAGCGGTGCTGAGTATACTGCTGAAATTGAGCCTGAAGATGACGGACTTGTCGAGGTCACGGTGGAGGCCGGAGCGGCCACCGATGTGCTGGGCAATGAGTGCAGCTCGGGCAGCTTCAGTATTACCTACATGGCCTTCAGTCTTGTCATTAGTTCCACCCAGTCGAGCCCCACGGCGGCAGATCCCATACCGGTGACCTTCACTTTTAACTATGAGGTGGATGATTTTGAGGTAGACGATGTGTCCGTGACCAACGGGACACTGAGTAATCTCAACGGCAACGGTGCTGAGTATACTGCGGAGATTACGCCTGTAACCAGCGGTACAGTGGAGATTAAGGTGGATGCAGGAGCGGTCACCAATATCGATGGCATTGAGTGCAATCCGGGCAGTCTCAGCATTACATTTGATCCGGAAGCATTGAGTGTTGTCATAGAGTCCAGTCAGTCAAACCCCACCACAGCGCCTGTCATACCGGTGACCTTTACCTTTAACCGGTATGTGGTTGATTTTGACGAATCTGGCGTATTAGTGACTAACGGGACTCTGAGTAATTTAAGCGGGAATGGTATGTTTTATACGGCCGATATCACACCAAAGGCCTATGGTACAGTGGGGATTGCTGTTGTGGGGGGGACGGCTACAGATATATATGGTATTGAGTGCAGCGCGGCCGGTTTCAGCATCGTCTACGAGGCTTTAAGTCTTGTCATAAGCTCCAGCCTGTCAAGCCCCACCACGGCTTCTACCATACCGATGACTTTTACCTTTAACCACGATGTGACTGGTTTTGATGAAAATGACGTGTTAGTGACCAACGGGACCCTGAGTAGTTTCAGAGGCAGGGGAGCCGTCTACACTGGATATATTACGCCCGGAGCCTATGGACTTGTGGAGGTCATGGTTGAAGAGGGGGCGGCGCTGGATGCAAACAATACTGAATGCAGTTCGGGTAGTTTCAGCATCACCTGTGAACAGTTAAGTCTTGTCATAGATTCCAGCTTATCGAGTCCCACAGTCAATAGTCCCATCCCGGTGACCTTTACTTTTAACAGCACTGTTACAGGATTTGAGTCAGGTGACGTGTCGGTGACCAACGGGACTCTGAGCAGTTTCAGCGGCAGCGGAGCCGTCTACACAGGATATATTACACCCGGAGCCTATGGTGCCGTGGAAGTCATGGTGGCAGAGGAAGCGGCCACGGATATATACGGCAATAAGTGCGGGGCTGGCAGTTTCAGTATATTCTATACTCCCGATTCCTTAAGTCTTGTTATAGAGTCCAGCATATCAAGTTCCACCACGGCAAATACTATTCCTGTGACCTTTACCTTTGAACGGGATGTGACGGATTTTATTGAATCTGACGTGTCAGTGACTAACGGGACTCTGAGCAGTTTTAGCGGCAGTGGAGCAGTTTATGCGGCTGAAATTATACCTGAGACCTATGGCGCTGTAGAGATTATTGTTGGGGAAGGGGCGGCCATGGATATATATGGTACTGAATGCTCTTCGGCAAGCCTGAGTTTCATCAGTGAACCTTTATATCTTGACATAAGTTCAAACAATTCAGGTGTCACCACGAGTAATCCCTTGCCGCTAACCTTTACGTTTAACGCTGATGTGACCGGTTTTGACGCGGGTGATGTGTCAGTGACTAATGGAACTCTGGAAAGTTTCAGCGGCAGTGGTTCGGTATACACTGCGGAGATTATGCCCGATGAGCCGGGGGAGGTCATCGTTGAAGTTGCAGCAGGTGCAGCACACGATGCCTATGATAATGAAAGTCGTTCCTGCATTTTCACTATTGAGTATGAAAGATCATATCACTCCTATCTCAAGGCGCCCAATGCTGAAAGGGCAGATAGTTTCGGTGATTCTGTTGCCATTTCAGGAGACACCATTGCCGTGGGTGCTCAATTGGAAGATAGCAATACAACGGAAATCATCAATGGTGCTGATCTATCGGCAGCCAATAACAGCGGTAATGATAATGGAGCGGTCTATGTGTTCACTCGTTATGGTACCACCTGGTCGCACCAGGCCTATCTCAAGGCGCCCAATAATTCAGAATATGATTGGTTCGGTAACTCAGTAGCAATAGACGGTGATACTATTGCCGTGGGTGCTTACGGGGAAGACAGTGATACCAGGGAGATTATCAATGGCTCAGACTTGTCTGCAACCAATGATGATGGAAGTTATAATGGAGCGGTGTATGTGTTCACTCGTTATGGTACTACCTGGTCTCATCAGGCCTATCTGAAGTCGCCTAATAATAATAGTGATGATCATTTCGGCGATTCTGTTGCCATTTCAGGAGACACTATTGTCGTGGGAGCTCATTATGAAGATAGCACCACCACGGAAATCATCAATGGCTCCGTCACCTTGGGAGCTAATAATAGTGGTAATAATAATGGAGCGGTCTATGTGTTCACCCGTTCCGGCAGCACCTGGTCGCACCAGGCTTATCTCAAGGCACCTAATAGTTCCACTGGTGATTATTTCGGTTATTCAGTAGCAATAGATGGCGATACTATTGCCGTGGGCGCTTGTTTGGAAAACAGCGATGCTACGGAGATCATCAACGGTGCTGATTTATCGGCATCTAATGATGATGGAGATGATAATGGGGCGGTGTATGTGTTCACCCGTTCCGGTACCACCTGGTCGCACCAGGCCTATCTCAAGGCGCCCAATAATTCAGATGGGGATCGTTTTGGCTGGTCTGTTGATCTTTCAGGAGACACTATTGCTGTTGGCGCTAATTGTGAAAACAGCAATACAACCGAGATTATCAACGATGATGATTTATCGGCAACTAATGATGATGGATATCATAATGGAGCGGCGTATGTGTTTACCCGTTCCGGCACTACCTGGTCGCACCAGGGCTATCTCAAGGCGCCGAATAATTCAGATATGGATTATTTCGGTGGTTCTGTGGCTATAGATGGAGACACAATTGTTGTGGGTGCCTATAGGGAAGGCAGTGATACCACGGAGGTTATCTATGGCTCTGATCTCTCAGCAACTAATGATGATGGAAGTGTCAATGGAGCGGCGTATGTATTTACCCGATCTGGCACCACCTGGTCGCACCGGGCTTATCTCAAGGCGCCGAATAATTCAGAAGGGGATTCTTTTGGTGATTTTGTTGCCATTTCAGGAGACACCATTGCCGTGGGTGCTCAATTGGAAGATAGCAATACAACGGAGATTATCAATGGTGCTGATCTATCGGCAACCAATAATAGCGGTAATAATAGTGGAGCGGCGTATGTGTTTACACTGGAAGAAGAAGAGTAGAGGGCCTGGCCGTGCAATAGAGAGGAGTTGAATCATAATGCAAAATAGAAATACAGTAATCATGGCCGGTATCGGCCTGGCCCTTCTGGGCGTCATCGTCTTCATGTTCATCCGTATGGAAAACATGGAACGACGCTATTTAGAACTGGCCTCGCGGCAGAATCCCGCGGCGGACAAAAAGGGCCGCATCGACGATCCCTATATCGCCAGCCCGGTGAAGAACACCGTGGTGAAGCATACCGGCGAAGTCCTGGCCTGCTACCGTTATTTTCTTGCGCGGAACAGGGCGAAGGCTGAGGTGAAATCCATTGAAGAGGGGCCTGTCACCCTGGACTGGCAGATCGACGATGACGGCCGGGTCATCTCCCCCGGTGTGGTGCGTTCCGCCTTCCAGGACGACGCCTTTCACGCATGCCTTGTGGAAAAAATCAAGACCTGGACCTTCCCCGAGCCGCCCTATGGCGTGAAGAAATACGTGGAGCATACCTTTAAGTTCAAGGATGAGAAGAAGTAGAGGATGCCTTAGCATCAAATATTTTCATTCCTTTAATGTATATTCTATAAAGGCATATATCTCAAAATCCTTCGGGCCCGGGCACTTTTAAGACTTCAGATTTTCCACAAAAGACCGGTAATTCCATGATAGGGGCTTTAATCCCTGTAAAGCTTGCCGGTCTTCGGCGGGAGGTCCTGAAATGAAACGAAGTGTCATATCCCTCATGATTGTCCCGGGCTTTCTTGTGCCTGCCGGAACGGCGCAGCTGAAATGGGAGATACCCCGGGGGTGACCGCCTGGAGATCGTGCGTACCGGCGCTGTGAAGTACTATATCAACGAGGGACTGTACCGCTCCTATGACGAGTGCAATATAATCGATCTTACCTGCTACGAGAAAGCAGCAGCGCAGAGCTGCGTGAAGGGTGTTTTCTCGGTCTTCCAGCGGGAAGTGGCGCAGAGCGTGTTTAATCTTAGATACACAGGAAATTCCGCCACAAGAAACCGGTTCAGGGGACACAACAGATCTTACTTGTGCTGTGGTTCGGCCGGTCACTGAGCTTTACCGAAGTGCACCAACCGATGTCGAAGCACTTGTGCTGTGGTTCGACAGGTCACTGAGCCAGTCGAAGCATCGGAAGGCCGTTCCTGATGACCAATATGCCAAATTATTAACAGAAAGTTTCGGGAAGACAAGGCTTTTTTAAATATGTCAATTTAGTCACAATAAAACTAACTCTATTATAAAAACTTTTCACGGCTGATTTCTGCTGTTTTTTTTGATTTTACAGATTTATTTCATAACTTACTTATATGTTTCTAATAACTGTAATGGAGGCTTATAATGAAGTATGGCGCGCAGAATAATATCGTTGCTAAAGTTAAATCTATTAAAACGGGAGATATTATGTCGCAGGTGAAATTCGAAGTTACTGCCTCTCATGAAATGAGTTCAGTACTGACAACCGATTCAGTTAAAGCCCTTGATCTCAAAGACGGGGATACTGTTCATCTTATTGTCAAGGCTATACATGTTCTGCCAGTGAAGGAGTAAGTAATTTCGTAGAAGAAAGTTTGGATACACAGGAAATTCCGTCATCAGAAACCGGTTCAAGGAACACAACAGGTCTTACTTGTGCTGTGGTTCGATCGGTCACTGAGCTTTGCCGAAGTACACCAACCCTCAACCGTCAACTTTTCACTTGTCACTTGAAACTTGCTACTCTCATTCATGTATTGACAAAAACGCTGGCCAAAGACGGCCGAGTGCCGCGATGCCATGAATGGCAAAGAGTGGCGACCCCGGAAGGCAAGGCTTTTTTAAATTTTACGCCATGATAGGCCTGGCCGACGCGCGCCTGTACCGGGCCAAGCAGGAGGGCCGGAACAGGATTGTGGCGGAGTGAATCATTTAACCGGCGCCCGCTTTCCACTAACTGCGAATTAATGCGGGAAATTTTTATTGGAATTGAATTTTCAGGCCGAGAACATTTCCAACCTGGAGCAGTGTTTTCAGTGTGACATTTGATCCTTTTTCAATTGCCGAAATCTGCTGCTGTGATAAATGAGCCTGCTTTGCAAGATCAGCCTGAGTAAGTCCTTTCTCTATTCGCGCCTGCTGGATTGCCACAGACAACCGGGCAATTTCCGATTCTATATCATAGAGCTTTTTGAATTGCTGGTCCTTAAGCTGCTTATCGAGATATTTCCTGTGCAACATGGCTTTATGCCTCCCTCATTAAATGGCCTTTAGCCCTCAATTTTCCTTTAAATACTTTTCAAAGCGTTCAACAGTTTTAAATTCTTTCTTAAAGTTATCCCGAATCGCTTGAGCTTTTTTGATTTCTTTTTCGGGAACTTTTTTTTTCCGTTTAGTAAACTGATGAGTCAGAACTATATAATTCCGGAAAACAAAGAAATATAATATTCGTTCATTATTTCCTGATATTTTAATTCTTAATTCGTGTATTCCGTCTGTTAACAGATCGGCATATGGCCGGGGAAGATTCGGGCCGTGTACTTCAAGCTGATCGATCCATGCAATTACTTTGGCCCTTTGTTCCTGCTCCAGACCATCAAGAAACCCGGCTATTTCACAGCGATTGTCCTTTTCATAATAATATACAATCCATTTCTTCATGCATTGCCCTACATATTATATTATGTAAATAAATTACATAATATAATATGTAAAGTCAAGAAAAAAAATAGGGGGTCTTCGCAGAGAGAGCACACTACGCAGAAAAAGCCCTGTCCATCGATGCCATGATCGAACTCGCCGACGCGCGCCTGTACCGGGCCAAGCAGGAGGGCTGGAGTGCGATATGACCGGAAAGGATTTAAAAAGGAAGAAAGCGATCCTATTCCTGCAGACAGCCCTGCCGGCGGGATTGACCATAGTTCTGTTTATCATTAGATACATAGGAATCTCTGCCGCCAGAAACCGTACCAGGTGACACTGAATAAAAGGGACAAGTACCAAGTGAATGCCTTCTCACTTGTCACTTGAAACTTGTTACCCTCATTCATGTATTGACAAAATATTCCGGGAAGGCAAGGCTTTTTTAAAATTTTAGTATGCCATATCGGCAATGATGATATCCAATGTGGAATTCATTGAAACTGACGAGATTTTAAATGAGCAAAGTGAAACGCTTTCATTTGCAAATGGATAGTTGAGAGAGGGAGTTAAGAAAGATATAATTAATATGATTGCGGCAGTATAGAAATGAAATGGTTTTGTTTTTAGTGACCTCATGGATATTCTAACCTTTTTTAATTCTCACCTTGGAGTATGAGTGAAGTATATGTAGCGCTCAGACCTCCATACTCTCGCTTTACATGACGGGGATTGTGAGGCTTGGTCATGTGCAGTATGTGAGGTTAATCAAGCGCATCGCTTCGTGTTATAGTTATAATGCAATTGTTTTCGTTTAAAGTAAACATTAAATAAGTTCCAAAGTAATCATCTACGTAGTATATTAAATTATTTTTCTTTATCTCAGATGGATAACCGAATAAATTTATCAAACTCTCATATTTATCTCCAATTTTAATACCAAAGGTCATTTTTTCAGCATTGCCATTTATCTTGATATCAGACCGACAAAAATTATTGAATGGGCCATTTACCGTATAATCACCGTACACAAAATGAAATATTATCCAGTAATAGGTAATATCATATATTTTGAAATATTGATATTCATGATGCCCATCATTCTTAATAATTTTGCTGATGATGGATTTTTTATCGCCGAATTCATTTAATAATTTATCCATTTCAAGGTAAAGTTTCTTATTGGTAAATGGGTGTTGATAAAATTGAGAAATAATTTTTGGGTTACTATTAAGTTCTTCTTTTAAATAACCTTTAAAAACCCAACCGCAAATATTATTATACTTCGTATAACACCAGACATCTTTTATTCCATTGATCTCATCCAGGGTGTCAGACATTTTTTCCACTTCAATTTGAGTAGCACAGGGTAGTAGTGATAATTTTTTTGATGATCTCACTGGTTTTTCACGTAATACTAAACCATGAATTGATTAAACATAAAAAGTAGAAATTGTCTTTGTGTTTAATATCTCTGTTGAGTTGAAAAGAATTGTGATAATAAAAATATATTTAACAAAATTTATCATCATTTACCTCTTGATACATATGAAACTCCCTCACCAGAAACCGGTTCATGAGACTGAATGCGGTTTATCAGCAATTATCCCCTCTCAAATTAAACCCCTTCCAGCAGAGAAAGCGCTGGACATGAGCCTTGAAATTTTCTCCGAACCGACGGCGATAGCCAGGTTGAACATGCCCCAGAAGGTATTGGAAAAAAACGCGGCCTGCAGGTCCTTCCTGTCCACCCCCGCGTCAGCCAGCACCAGATCGATGGCTTCCTCCGCCATTCCTTTTACCGTCTTGTCGGGATATTTATTGAAACGGATCATGCCTGATCCGATGATATATGCGTTGGACCTTATTCGGTGACCTCCTTGATAATCATGTTGCCCGCCGCGATAGCCAGCGAATCATTTGACCCGTCCTCAATGAGGCCGGCGCGTGCGTCGCGGAAGAGCTTTTCAATGGGGAGCTCCTTGGAGAGTCCGTATCCGCCGAATATCTGTATCGCGTCATTGGTGACCTCGAGCGCCGCCTGCGTGCAGTAGACCTTCGCCCCGATGGAGTACTTCACATCGGCCGGCGTGGTGTTCATGTTGTAGCGCATCGCGTCGCGCGAGAAGGAGCGGGACGTGGCGGTCTTGACAAACATGTCGAAAAGTTTTTTCTGCACCCACTGATGATCGCACAGCCTTTTGCCACCCTGGATCCGCTCGGTCGAGTACTGGACCGCCATATCGTACGCGGCCTGGGACACGCCCGTGAAATACGCGCCCATGGTGGCGTTGGCGTGTGCCAGCGTCAGTTCGGTCATCAGCTCGTAGCTTTCTGGATCGACGATCATGTTCTCCGCGGGACAGACCGCGTTGTCGAAGAATATTTCACCCTGCGGCAGCTCGCGCTGGCCCAGCTTGTCCAGGGGCTTGCCGCGGCTGACGCCCTTCTGGTTCAGGTCCACCAGGCATATGCCGCCGCCCCTCATTCCCTGCGACGGGTCTATGTTGACGAAAAGCGAAATGTTGCTCGCCACCGGGCCGTTGGATATCCAGGCCGATTTCTGGCCGTTGATCACATACTCGCCGTTTTTCTTCACGACCTTCACCTGCTGGGTGATCTTCGGGTCCTTGAAAAAGCTGGTCGACGGCATGAGGATGTCCGAGCCGTGGTCCGGTTCGGTGATGCCCCAGCAGCTCATGACGCCTGCGTCCCGGCATTTGACGAACGGCGTTATCCATGTATCGACGATTTTATCGTCCGCAAGCATAGAGGCGTAAAAGGCGTTGAAACAGCTGGCTCCCAGGGACACGGCAAAACCGACGCTGCCGTAGGAGAGCTCCTCCCAGAATATATGGGCGGCCAGCGGGTCAAGGCCCATGCCGCCATAGGCATCGGAGATGAGCACCGTGTGATAGTTCAGCTCGTACATCTGCTTCATGCACTTCCAGTATATCGAATTTTTTTCAACCACCTGCTCCGGAGTCAACTTGTCAAGCTCCAGCGACGCGGGCCTGAGCACGCCCATTGAAAATTTATGCACCGCCTCCTTCAGGGCGACGTGGTCTTCGGTGAGACTGAGATCAAGTTCTGTATATGACATGGTAGTCTCCTTTTTTATCAATAATCTTCCAGTTTATAAATTTTTCCTTCCCCGTTTTCGAACATCTCCTTTACCTTGCGGGGGATGGCCGTCAATGATATGGATGGTGCACTCGCCGACGCCCCCCACCCGGGGAGAGGTGGTCCCCGACGCGAGGAGGAGCCGCGCTGCAATCTTCACCGACTCCCGCCGATCGAGCTCGAATTATTTCATGCTCTTTTCGATACTCATAACAGTCCTTCTACTTGACGCCTTCGTACTTGAGGCTGTGCTCCTTCGCGATGGACGGGTACGCCTCATAAGCCGGCTTGAGAAGCGGAAGGAGTTTCAGAACTTTGGAGAGAGGACCCTTTGCCTTGATCAGCCCCTTGGCGAGGGCGATCGGCATGGACACGTCCTGCAGCCAGAAGCGGTGACATGTGTCGCCGGACAGCGACATATCGACGGTCGGCGCAAGCGTCGACGGCCCGCAGATAACCTCCCCGCCGTTGTTGGGGGAGAGCCAGATCTCACCCGTCGGGTTGTCGATGCTGAACTTGATGACGATTTCAGCCTGCACGAACTGGGGACCGACCGCAGGGTCTTTCACCATCTTGTTGAATAATTGTCCAAGAACGGTATACATCTTGTCGGTACTCTCAAAAACAGCCATGGTCATCCTCCTCTCATTTATTTTTTAATTCTTTTATTCCAAACAACAGGCCCGAGATGGCCATCTTCGAATACGAGACGGCCCATTCCGTTGGATGAGAATCCCTGTCCAGGTACCACCGCGTGGCCACTCCCTGGTAGATCGACGATACAGCGCGGGCCGCCGCATTTACATCCATTACGGGGAACAAGCCCGCCGTGATCCCCTCCTCGATCGCCTGCCCCAGGAGCACGATCCAGCCGTCGAACCAGTCGTGCAGGAGCGTGCGGTAATGCTCATCGTATCCCGCCATCGCCATGGCTTCAAACAGCATCGGATAGCCGATTTTCACGAGGGGATCGTCCCAGTTGTAGAGCCAGATGAAGGAATGCACTTTTTCCAGCGGACCGATACATTCGTCCATGCTCTTCTTGCCCCGCATGAAGATAATAGAGGCAAATAACTCCCTGAAGGTTTCCTTGATGAGCAGGTCCTTCGATGAGAAATAATGGGCGATCCCACCCTTGGAGAGCTCCGCAGCTGCCGCGATATCATTCATGGTGATGTTCTGGATCCCCATTTCCGATATTTTCCGGAGTGTGGCCTCGATGATCTGGGACTTCCTGATTTTTTCCAACGTCGGATTATTATCCATAGATATACTATCCCTTTCCATGGCATTGCACATCACATAGACCAGACGACTGAAAGACAGAGTTCTATACCGCAATATCCTGGAAATTAAATTTATTATTATAAGTCTGTCTTACCCGCGAATGCAGTGTAAGACAGACAGTTATTTGTAAAATACGAGAGATTTAGACCCGGAAAGTCTGATTTTATGCAGCTCCCAGGCTGATGCCGTGCGGCAGTACCGCGAAATTGTCGGCAAGATCGCCGGAAAAAAGAGGCTTTTTGCCGAGATCAAGACCTGCAAGTTCCTTCGCCATTTCATGCTGGCCCAGTGTAATTGTAACATCGCCCCTGAATCCCACTCTCAAAGTATTCTGCATTGCAGTTGAAGTAAAAATTATCTCTTTATCCTTGATTGTGAATGCATCGGCTGTTTTTGTGCTACTTATACCGAAGCCGTGCTTCTTAACCTTGAAGCCCAGCATCAGCTTTTTCTTGTCTGAAAGCGCAATATCATGATATAGCGGTCCGTTTACAATATCCATATCACATACGAACTTCGGGAATCCCCATACATGCCTTCCAGCTGCACATGCCAGATCTGTTGTTACTGGCAGTCTGTGAATATAAATCCCGGCGTATGTCTTCCCCTGGTGCTTACATGTGCTGGGGACGCAGACCGCAAATTCTCCGTAAGGCCCTATATCATTTGTTATATATTCTAATGCCACCAGTCCCACTATTCCCCTGCCGGGAAGTATTCTTACCGGTTTAAGTCTCTCTGAGGGCATTATTTCCTTGATCTTCTTGTAGTTTGCGCTGTAACCAGCGAAAAAACAATCTACCCTGTAATACCTGATCGGGACCTGGAATTTATGTTCACCGATTGTATAGATTTTGAAGGGTTCAATATTCGCAAAAATATCCTTTCTTGCCATGACATCCTCCTGGCTGTATGTATTTAAAAAATATTACCTGTTCTTTCCAACGTCAGACTATTATCCATAGATATACTATCCCTTTCCATGGCATTGCGCATCACATAGACCAGACGACTGAAAGACAGAGTTTGCTTTGAACGTTTGTGAAAGTTTGGATATAGAATCAATATTCCGACTGATCGGATTATTGACCGGATGGACGGATTATGCAATATGTATAACAATCTGTCAATAGGTTTTTTTATTACTTATTAAATTAATTATCGTCCAATAGATTTTTTTCCAGCGATCGGCACCGGTGAATAAATCAGCCTTTCAGGCGCCGGAGGACCGCGAAGACGTCCTTGTCATTCATAATCTTCGGCGCGGGATAGGGAACACTCTCCCAGTGCACCGAGTTGGCGATTTCAGCAAAGTCCTCTTCTCTAATCTCCGGGATTGTTTCACCGATACCGTATTTTCGGTTGATGCCCCTGATCGCCTCGATGAAAGTCGCTGCCTTCTGGGCATTGCTCATGCCCGGACTGGTGACATTGATAATGTCCGCAAGCCTGGCGAGGCGTTTGTGTATCCTATCGCCGTAATATTCGAACACAAGAGGCATGCAGGCACCGATCACCCTGCCGTGGGGAAGATGGTACTTGCCGCCAATCTTATGCGCGAAGGGGTGCACATAGCCGAACAGGGCGCGGCTGAGCGCGATGCCGGCGTAATAGGAGGCGAGCAGCATCTGGCCGCGAGCCTCGATATCCCTGCCGTTCTTGTACACTGTATCGATGTTGTCGAAGATCATCCTGACCGCTTTCTCCGTATAGGCATCGGAACTCGCGCAGTGGGCGCCTCCGATGTAGCCCTCAACCGCGTGCGAGAGGGCGTCAAGGGCGGTGATGGCCGTGAAGAAGGGAGGGAGACCGAGCGTGAGCTCCGGGTCGAGCACGATGTAGTGCGGTTGAATGAGGAAGTCGTTGACCGTGTATTTGATGTTTTTCACGGGATCCGTGACCACCGCTGCGCCGGTGGTTTCAGCCCCGGTCCCCGCGGTCGTGGGTACCGCAAAAATACGCGGCAGCCGCTTCGGTATGGGGAGCATGATTTTGAAGTAACCGCCCAATTTGTCGGCCGTGAGCCTGGGCCTTACGACCCTGCCCGCCACGACCTTCGCGGCATCCATGGGAGAACCGCCGCCAAAACCGACAACCGCGTCACAACCCTCTTTCACATACAGCGAGTAGGCATCTTCAATATTCTGTATCGAGGGATTCGGCTGAACACCATCATAGACCGCATAGGGCATGCCGATTATGTCGAACTCCGCGAAAAGACTATTAAGCAGTTTCATCTTCATGAGCATGGCATCGGTAATCACAAGAGGTTTTCCGACTCCCCGTTTCTTGATGAATCCGGGAAGCTGTTTGATACTCCCGGGACCTTGCAGCACTTTACTTTCCTGCGAAGGAACCAGATACATAGAATGGGCTATAGCTGTTTTTAAAGCCCTGAGTAATGGTTTTCTGAGGGGAAACATCATCAAAACTCCTTTTATATATTTTGTTAATCGTTTCTATCGAGCTTATCTTGATCCTTTATATATTGACGTATCATTTCTTCATTTTTGCCTACGGTGCTCACATAGTATCCGCGCGACTCCAAAAGTGACTGTCACAATACTGCTTCCTCAGCTCAGGAAATTTCTTGAACATCCTTAATGCTGATTTTCCCTTCAATGTCCCTACTACTTCTGATACAGCCATTTTCGGTGGGATAAGGCATTGTCCAACAAATGGGTGAAAGTTATCTATGCCTTGTGGAAAAATGAAATTGTATATGATGAAAGCAAAAATTTTTCTCTTGCCGCTTGACATAGTGTGATTGAATCCTTGCATTTTTGCAGAGGTTGACGTTTGAGCTCAAGCCACGATGTCATGTCCGTAGCGTCTTCAGCGAATGATTAGCCTCCAATCAGCTCACGGTGCAAAACAAAAAATAACGGTTGCTTTACCCCCTTCAAGTCCATAAGACCCAACACTGTATTTTCGTCTGCCTTCCTGAACATATCGTTGGCAGGGAAGTTGTCATAGATCATGGTAGCGCTCGATTTGCCGTGATAACTCGTCAGGCGCAAGCGTGCCTGCGATCGTCTTGTGGTAAACAAAGGAAGACACACCTGGAAAGTGCGCCCGAGAAACCTCGACTTGAGAAACGGCAGGCGAGGCAATAGACGATTCAACATACCAATCACCGGCATTACTAGGATGGGGTTGACGCAGGTTGTGCGACCGTGCAACGTAGAAAACACCAGCGGATGCACATCCTCCATACTTTCAAAACGTTTACCGTGCCAGTGATATGCCTCAAGCAGGCCGTCAAGCGAATGACCCGTCGGGAAGCCCGCGCCTTTCCAGGCGCCGAGCATAAAGCTTGTATCGACCGGCTCAAGACTGTCGAAAATTGCCAGTGCTTCTTCGGTGCTTGTTTTGCCGGCATTAAGAGCCATGGAAAATGTAGTCATGTTGATACCCTCCGAGTTTCAGATATTTCAGGTGGGCCAACGCAGCGATCTGCTGGATTGATCCATGAAACACCATTTAATAAGTTCCAGATAGTTACTGAATTAGTAAGCCAGTATACAATAACCGCTTAATATATAGGAAAGACCACCTTATATCAACACAAACATCACCGGACAAGGGGCTTAAAATTGTTGCGGGGAACAAGCCCGCCGTGATCCCCTCCTCGACCGCCTACCCCAAGAGCTCTATCCATCCGTCAAACCAGTCGTGGAAAAGATTGCGGTATTCCTTTCCATGGCATTGCACATCACATAGACCAGACGACTGAAAGACAGAGTTTGCTTTGAACGTTTGTAAAAGTTTGGATATAGAATCAATATTCCGACTGATCGGATTATTGACCAGATGGACGGATTATGCAATATGTATTACAATCTGTCAATAGGTTTTTTTATTATTGATACATAGTGGAATCTCCGCCGCCAGAAACCGTACCAGGTGACACTGAATAAAAGGGACAAGTACCAAGTGAATGCCTTCTCATTTGTCACTTGAAACTTGCTACTCTCATTCATGTATTGACAAAAACACTGGCCAAAGACGGCCGAGTGCCGCGATGCCATGGCATGGCAAAGAGCGGCGACCCCGGAAGGCAAGGCTTTTTAAATTTTCGCGCGCCGAAAAGAAGAAAATTTGCCGGTCATTTGCGCACTAACACAACTGATGAACATAAAGACATCACTATATTCGTATAATAAATTGTTCTTCATGAAAAGCGAAACTCCGATCAGGGAGGTTTCTTTATCGCGATAAAATAGCCTTTCTTAATTACATGGGTTTTAACCTACACCTCTATGAATTGTTGCGCATATAAAGAATACATCACATCGAGCAACATTGTAGTACCACAGTCAGGCAATTGAATGAATAATTGAACACTGCCGACAGCACAGGGCTCTGACCCTAAATTTTAATCCAGTTGCATAAAATCATTGCGTCAAAAACAGGATATATGTATTAATGAAACAGTTTTATTCCGGGTTGAAACACAGTTTACACCATTAAAATACAAGGAGCGAACCCATGGCGGAAAAAATAAAGGAACGGACTAATATCCCCAAAGAACATCAGTGGGACCTCACACCCCTTTTTAAGAATGATGAGGAATGGGAGGCCCTATTCAGCGAACTGGAAAACACAATTAGCGGATATAATCACTACCGGGGAAAACTTCACGAGTCCGTGATCACCTTTAAAGAGGCCCTGGAATTCGACCTGTCGGTCTCACGCCGACTGGAACGGCTCTACACCTATGCCCACCTGAAAAGCGACGAGGACAAGGCCAACCAGCAGTACCAGGCCCTGTACCAGCGTTCCATGAATCTCTACACGCGCATATCGGAGACGGCCAGCTTCCTCACGCCGGAGATCCAGTCCATACCCGATGAGACCATAAAGGCATACCGGGAGCATGCCTCCATGCAGGAGTATGCCTTTTTCCTGGAAAAAATTCTCCGCTACAAACCCCACACCCTTTCACATGAAATCGAGGAGATACTGGCCATGTCGGGCGAAGTGGCCCAGGCCTCATCGCAGGTCTTCAGCCAGCTGGACAACGCGGATCTGAAGTTCGGCACCATCACCGACGGGAAGGGCCGCGAGGTGGAACTGTCCCACGGCAATTTCAGCTCCTTCCTCATTGATCCCTCGCGGGAGCTCCGAAAGAAGGCCTTCTTCCAGTATTACGAGGCCTATGAGAATCACAAGAATACCATGGCTGCCACCCTGGGCTTCTCGAACAAAAAAGACCACTTCTATTCCCGCGTGAGAAAATTCGACAACAGCCGTCATCCATCGCTCTTTTCCGACAATATGCCCGAGAGCGTCTACGATAACCTCATCACCACGGTGAAGAAAAATCTGATCCCCCTCTTCGATTACCTGGGCTTCAGAAAGGAGGCCCTGGGACTGGACGAACTTCATTTCTACGATACCTATGTGCCCATTGTTCCCGATACGGATTTTCACATGACCTATGAAGAGGCTGTTGATACCTGCGTCGAGGCCCTGCGGCCCCTGGGCGAGGAATACTGCGCCGAACTGAAATCGGGCCTCCTGGGCGGATGGGTGGACCGGTACGAGAACCGGGGGAAAAGGAGCGGCGCCTATTCATCGGGATGCTACGATTCCCCGCCCTACATCCTCCTGAACTACCGCGAGGACAACATCAACAGCCTGTACACGCTCATCCATGAAGCGGGCCATTCCATGCACTCCCTCTATTCCCGGAAGCACCAGTCCTATATCTATCATGACTATACCATCTTCGTCGCCGAGGTGGCCTCCACTTTCAACGAGACCCTTCTCAGTCATTACCTGTTGGAAAAATACCGTGACGACCCGCGCATGAGAGCCTATATCCTGAACCGCGAGATCGACAATATCAGGGCCACCCTGTACCGCCAGACCATGTTTGCCGAATTCGAGAAGGAGTCCCATGCCGTCATCGAAGCCAATGATCCCCTGACCCTGGAAACAATTACATCAATCTACAACAGGCTCCTGCGGGAATATTTCGGCAGCGCCATGGTGCTCGACGATGTTCTGGATCTCGAATGTCTCCGCATTCCCCATTTTTATTCGGCCTTCTATGTATACAAATACGCCACGGGCATTTCTGCCGCCATAGCCCTGGCGGAAAAAGTGCTGAAGGAAGGAGCGCCGGCCCGCCAGGCCTATATGACCTTCCTCTCCCTTGGCGGGAGCAAATTTCCCCTGGACGAACTGCGCCAGGCCGGTGTTGATATGGGCTCACCGGAACCCGTGCAGTACGCTATCGATCATTTTGCGGCGTTGGTCCAGGAGCTTAAAAAAGCCTTACAGCGATGACACATCGATACAGTCTCTTGCCGCCCCCTAAATCCCCCCGAGGGGGACTTTAAAAGAAGATAAAAATTTTAAACCCCTCACAGGGGTGGCGGCTCCTGGTTTATGTATGGCTTGTTTATCTTCGCCGGGGTCTCTCCTTCACGGCCTTTCTGTAAAGAAAATGCGCCAATAAATGTACTTGACTCATCTGAAAGAGAAATGTAGGATAAAACAAATCCGGAACCGTACAAATCTGAATGGAAAGGTATATTTCATGAATCTGCGCAGTTTAATATCCCTGACGGCAATAATGCTTCTAGTTTCCTGGCCCGTGACCTCACCGGCCCGTTTTTTCACGGACCCTTCCATCCCCCTTACACAGATAGAAATCGACAAGGATGAACCTGTCGAGGAAATAAAAGAAGAGAAAAAGGAACAAATACAGGAAGAGAAAAAAGAAGAGCAGAAAAAAGAACAAAAAGAAGAGAAAAAAAAGCAGGATACGCCGGCGCAGAAACGTAAAACGGCCCAGCTGGGAGTTAAAATAGGATATAACTTCAAACCTACCATCAAGGAAGACGACCTGGGGAAAGTATATACCGACTCCAAAGACCGCTTCAGCTTCGACATGGCAGCCGAACTGGTTTTCAATCCCTTCAAACACCTGGGCCTGGGCATCGGCGCCGATCTCATGGCTGATGCCTTCGATGATGTTAACGGGGACCGGCATTTTCTGGGCGCTGTTCCAATCTACGGCATTTTCAAGCTCTACCTTCTGGATGGCACCACGCCCTATGTAGCATTCAACATCGGCTATAATGCCGCCACCTTATATAATGTGGACACAAAAGACACCGGCAATGACTATGACATTTCGAAAGAAAAGGGCGGTCTCCATTATTCCATAGCCGGGGGAATCCTTGTGGGCATGGGACTCCAGATCGAATTGGCCTACAGCGTCACCCGGGGCGGCTTCACTCAGAGTTTCAACTCCGGACTGCCCGTTGATGTATCATTCGAGCACAGCCGTATAACCTTGTCACTGGCGTATTTTTTCTGATGGACACATATAGTTCACGAAATTCATAACTAAAAGATAAGAATCGAGGGAACCCCAAATGAGGAAAATCAACAAACTCCTGCTGCTTGCATTCATTGTAATAATTTCGTCATGCTCACCCGACTATACCAAGATCATCAAAGAGCCGGAAAAAAAATTTTACAATGGACAGCCCGTGGAAGCAGCGCGCGTGTTCATTCCTCATATAAACAAAAAAAACAAGGACCAGCTCCTCTTCCTCATGGAGGCCGGGCTCATGCTTCATACAGCCGATGAATACACCAAAAGTGCCGAGGTTTTCAGCAAGGCCGGCCAGGTGGCAGCCACGATAAGTACCAGCCTGACGAAGCAGGCCGCGTCCCTTTTTCTCAACGAGAAAAGCACCAATTACAAGGGCGAAGATTTCGAGCGTGTTCTCATTCACATGTACCTTGGCATCAACTATCTCATGGTAAAGAACCCCGAGAGCGCCCGCGTAGAATTCAAAAAGGTCAATGATGAACTGAACCGTATCAACCAGCAGAGCGGAAAACAGTACCGCCAGAACATAATGGCCAAGTACCTGACGGCCATCGCCTATGAAATGATAGGCGACATGGACAACGATCAGGAGGCCTGGGAATATGCCTATGTGGAATACAAACAGATATACGGGCTCCAGCCGGGACTTGCCCTGGTGTACAGGGATCTGGAGCGTATCTCGGCAAAACTGAAATACACCGATGATTACCGCCAGTGGCTCCGCAAATTCGGCAAAAAAGATGCTATCCCGGCAGGGGCCGGCGAACTCATCGTCATATACCAGGCCGGAAGAAGCGCGATAAAACAGTCCCGGGGACCCCTCATGTCCGACAAGGCCATGGCCGGGGCCATACAGGTCGCCATTGGCTCCATGTCCTTTGAAGCCGGGGTTACCATAGCTGCCATAACAGCCACGCTGCGTAATGCCGAACATCCTATCCCGAAATTCGTCAAGAGGTCGAACCGGATACAGAAACTCAATATTGTCATAAACGGCCGCACGGAAGGATCGACCATCATGCTGGAGGACATCGAGAACACGGCGGTAAAAACGCTGCGTGACGATTACAGCCGCATCTACAAAAAAGTCGCCGCAGGCATAGTCACCAAGGTGGCCGCCTCCATAGCGACGGGGATCGCCGCCAAAAAGATCGCCGAACAGGCCGATAATGCCTACATCAAAGCCGCTTCTGGATGCATCGGCATCGCCGCAGGGGCCGGAACGGGCGCCGCTCTCATGTCGCAGATCAAACCGGACCTGCGATGCTGGCATTCCCTGCCGGCAAACCTTCAGCTGGAAAGAATTTTCCTGAAGCCGGGTAAATATACCCTGACGCTCCAGTTCATCGACAAAAACGGCGCTGTTGTGCGAACCGAAACCGATGAGGTTGAGGTGACGGGAGGCGGAAAAACCTTCGTCAATTACCGGACACTATACTGATTACAGCGGGTATATCTCGCCCACTTCGAGCGTCTTCAACTCACCGTTTATTTTACCTTCATGACGAAGAGACGACATGACACGTATCGGCTCTCCACGGGGCTCGTCGGCCAGATTATAAGTGCCATAGTGCATGGGAATAAAAGTTTTGCCTCCCAGGTCATGGAAAGCGTCGAGGGATTCCCATGGTGACAGGTGGCTTCCCTGCATGATAGAAGCGGGCCGGTAAGCACCGATGGGCATGAGACATACGTCAATCCCGGGAAACAGGGAACCTACCGTTTTGAAATGGGGGGCATAAGCCGAATCTCCGGCAAAATAAACGCTCTTTTTCTTTCCGCGGATCACATAACTTCCCCAGAGCACCTGATTCACATCTTTGACAAAGCGCTGTGACCAGTGCTGAGCCGGCATGAGATATACTTCAGGGCTCCCGGGCCGCACGGTGTAGCGCTGATACCATCCCGCTTCCTCAACGGTAAGGTTTTTATTCATGGAGGAAACCAGTTCTCCCATCTTCAGGGGCACCAGAGCCCTGGTTCCCCGAAGATCAAGCTCCTTCATGGTCCCCTCATCAAGATGGTCGCGATGGGAATGGGATATGAGAAGATAATCTATGTTTTTTATATCCGCCAGATCACAGGGCGAACCAATGTATCTTTCCACGAACATGATATCCCTGAGACAGGGATCGGTCAGAAAGGACACGCCGTCGAGACGGATAAAGAATGTGGCGTGACCGAACCATACCAGCATATCCTCCCCGCTTTCAAACATGGTCCTGTTTTTATGGACAGGCAGAGCGAAGAGATCGTTCATCTTTTCGGCTGCGCCCTTCTTCCGAGTCATGCGCCATTTCATCACCTCGCCGAAGGGTATCTTCGGCTTGGGGACTTCATTCACGAATCTCCCATCCACGAAGGGATTGCCTGCATAGCCCTTCTTAATGACAGAAAGTGATTCATTTTTGAGAAACAGGGACTTCTTCCTGTCCGGTGAGGCCAGGCTCCGAAAAAGGGGAATGGCCGAAGCAAGCAAAGTCATGGCTCCGAGAAAGAGAAATCTTCTTCTGCTGTAGGCCTTTTTATATACGGTCATATCCTGCTATTTTCCCCTTTTTTTCCCCTGTTTATATGTCATCTGTATTTCAGTAACCGGGAAGGATTGCATGCTTTTACAATTCAGCACTGTTCCTATACTTGGAGGAATAAACCGGCAGGGTGTTACATATTTTTTCTCAAAGACCTGTATCGGTCTCTGTAATGGAGGAATGCAATCTGTAACCAAAAATATAAACAGGTTTTTACCGCTTCACCTGGTCACGCAATGAAGGGTTTTGCAGGTACAATCAGTTTAATAAAACCGAAAGTTCCTATCCCTCATACATGAAGGGCTGCCCCAGCTCTTTGAAGGAAAAAGTCTTAAAGGCCCGGGAACCGTCATAGTCGAGAATACGCAGATCGTCGGTCTCCCTGAGATCGCGTATGACCGCTTCATAATGGCCCGTATACCGTTCCTTTGCCTTGTCAGCGGGAACCTCGTAGGCAATAAATTTATTTATTCCCTTTGCCTTGAATTTCTCAATAAGGGCGTCATCAATATGACTCTTATGCGAAGTAAGATACACCAGAGCGCCTGTGCCAGTTACCAGAACACCTGCCTTCATCTCATGCCTCCTGTTTTAAAAATCATATTCATTCCAGCAGAACCGATTGTAACTCCAATACATACATTGTACCTGCTATAATTAAAGTATGAAAAATTGACGGTATAAGCAAAAAAAACACAAAATTATTGAATTATTTCCACGCATACTGTAATGTCGGAAACCATGAGAAACAGGAATTAAAGAGGCGGCCCTTACAATGAAACTGATCGTCAAAGAAATATTTTTCTCCCTCCAGGGAGAAACGACAACAACGGGCTTTCCTTCCCTGTTCATTCGTCTCACGGGATGCAATCTCCGGTGCCGATATTGCGATTCGGAATACGCGTGGAACGGCGGATCTGAAATGGAGATCGCGGCCATCATGGCAAAAATACACAATGAAACGGGCATCCACCACATCACCATAACGGGCGGAGAACCCCTGTGCCAGGAAAATGTCCGGTATCTCATAAAGAATCTCTGCGACGGGGGATACAATGTTCAGATCGAAACCAATGGCAGCCTGCCACTGGAAAAAATTGATGCCCGGGCGAGAAAGATTGTCGATGTAAAAACACCCTCGAGCGGCGAAGATAGTTCCTTTCTCATGGAAAATCTCACCTGTCTCAATCCCCATGATGAGATTAAATTCGTCATCGGTGATACGACGGACTATAATTTTGCCCGGGACTTCACAAGGAAACATCTCGAAAAGCTCGATAGCACGGTCAATTTCTCACCGGTATACGGGAACATAACCTATAACACCATGGCATCGTGGATACTCAGGGACCGGCTGATGGTTCGGCTGAATCTGCAGCTGCATAAGATTGCGGAACTGGAGACCGATGGCGAAAAGAATTTCTTGTAACATCGCCCGCATCTCTCCGGACAGAGAAAGCATCACCTCGATGTCTTACCCAGGGCGGGACATGTAAATAAAAAGATATCAATAGATTTGACAATATTGACGGTTTTTATACCATTGTCCTTATATAAGGAGAATTTACATGGATTATATCGGTCACGTCATTCGGCCTCCCAGCGAGGCTTACAGCATGATTATCCAGGTCACGGTGGGATGTTCGCACAACCAGTGTACCTTCTGCGGCACCTACAAGGGCCAGAAATTCCGTTTAAAAGATATCAGCACAGTCAAGCGGGACATCGACGAGGCCTCCAGCTACGGATATGATTTCACCAAGGCCTTTTTTGCCGACGGGGACGTGCTTATTCTCCCCACGGAAACCCTGCTGGACCTCATGGCCTATACGAAGAAAAAAAGCCCTTCGGTGCAGCGCTTCGGCGTCTACGGCAACACCAAGGCTATTCTGAAAAAAACGCCGGCCGAACTGAAGGAATTGAAAGATGCCGGACTGGGGATAATATACCAGGGGATTGAAAGCGGCAACAAGGATGTTCTCCGTCACATACGCAAGGGAGCCTTCCCCCACAAAATGATAGAAACAGCCTATAAGGTCATCGACTCGGGCATTCTGCTTTCCCAGACAGTTCTCCTGGGCCTGGGAGGCCAGGACATGACCAGGGAACATGCCATTGATACAGGCAAACTTCTCGGCGAAATGTCGCCCGATTACGCCTCGGCGCTCACGGTCATGCTCCTTCCCAACACAAAGCTCTGGCAGGAGGCCCAGGAAGGGACCTTCCGTCTGCCCGATAAATTCGGTCTCCTGAAGGAACTGCAGCTCATCATTGAGAACATGGATGTAAAAAGACAGTGCTACTTCACATCGAACCACGCGTCGAATTACCTTCCCATCAGGGCCGAGCTTCCCCGGGACAAAAACGCCGTTTTAAAAATGCTTCATAAGGTCATTTCCAAGAGGGACGAAAGCATGCTGAAACCGGAATTTTTACGAGCTCTATAATTTTTTTTTGGTTTTCCGGGCCGCGATAATATATATTACAAATGGAGGGGGAACCATGGATAATCATGTAAGAGAAGCTATCAGGTATATCGGCGCTATACTGAAAAGCAATGAGCATGCGGACAAAGCCAAACTGGTGGAAGAAGCGGCGCAAAAATACGATCTTAATCCCATTCAGACTGAATTTGTCACCAACAAATTTCTTCTGACCAGATAAGATCAGCCATTGATTGATTTTTCAATCATGGAGGCCAATTCCGTCGCCAGGTCCTGATAAAAAAGATACCAGTTCTCCCGGCCGGTAATTTTATGGCGGAGACGAAAAGTTGTGCGATCTCCCGCACAATAAATAGAGATGGTGCATTCATAAGGGCGTCCCGGTGTTATTCCCCCGGAGCCGGCGTTTTTCCCTTCCTCTGCAAGCTCTCCGTATATTGTAAAAGCTGCCTTAAATTGTTCAGCGTAATCCATTATCTGTGAAGTTGTCATGTTTCTCAGCGAAACTGCCGTATTTTCATTCTGGATGGTTTCCAGGTCCATGACGGGTACAACACTGAATCCCTTCTGCGCCAGGAGCCTCAGAAGAGCCTCGCGGAGATAGGTGTCCTGCACATCATCCATGAGAGGCGATCTGAACCCCAGCACCATTATCCTGATTTTATCCCCGGCACCGGCAGGGGATAAAGCCGATCCCCACAGCATGATGAGGATCAAAACAAGGTATCTGCATTTTTTCATAGTATCAGCCCCGCACCCGTCGTTATCATTTCAGATACACCTTCTCTTCGCCGGGGACAACCAGGGAAGAATCCAGGTCCCCGGGCTCAACAGCCAGGAGCGGTGATATCTCCAGTTTTTGTACCGCGCCGGGCACGGATATCCCCCTTTCCCGGAGCCACCGCCGATGCAGTTCCATCATAAGAGACTGCGACGTTTCCAGGGAATCGACACCCGTGGCGTTTTTCACCGGCGCGAACTCTTCTTCACGTATTGTTTCAAAGACTACATTTTTATCGGTCAGGGGAAGAGCGTCAAAGACAAACTTCTCGAATTTATATCCGTCAACGCTTGTCTGTTTCCCTTTTTCAAAAACGGCAAGTTTCTTTTTTGCCGTGTGAAAGGGCAGGGAAATATCGGCGCCCCCCGTTATGCGCTTTACGAAGCGCGCGTCGAAAAGATGGATAGCGATACTGCCGGCCGTATATACCAGGTTCCCGGCCCCGTCTTTCTCGTGGGCCTTGTCACTTGATAGGTCGGAATATTCCACGACACCGATGCGGCCGCCCGTAAACGTAACAAAAACACCCACCTTCTCTTCGGGATAGGCCTTCTTCAACGCCTTGCTGGAAATCTCGGCTCCCCGGAGAACATGAAAACCGATGAACGCCGGGTCCACTATTTTCACCAGGGGATTGTCAACCTGGAAATAGGATATAGTTTCGATCCCTCTCTTTATCATCTCGTCAAGCACGCCCGACGAATTCAAAGCCGTGAGGCTGCCGCCATGACCGTCGGGATTTTTAAATAGACTGCTCTTTGATTCCATGACAAGGTTACCGCCCGTGTCCAGGGAGGGGATCATGTTCTGGGGGAAAATGAAGACATCCTTCTCATTGATTCCAAAATAGCTGTTCTCCCTGAAATAGGCCGCTGTTTCTTCATGATTTCCCTTTGATGTCATGACCAGCCACGGTATTACCGTGTTATATTTTTCAGAATATTTGGCTATCTTCTCACCGTGAATCTGGAAGAGGGTCCGGTCGCTTACGGGTCCCACGGGAAACTTACCCTTCGGGCCTTCAAAACCAAGCCGTGATCCCTGTCCCCCGGCTACAACAAAGGCCGCCACTTTTCCTTCCCTGATATGCCCGACTCCCGCGCTGCGGGCTTCGTCATAACGAGCTTTTTCTTCGCCCGTGGAGGGAACGGCAATAAACGGCGCTGGTCCGAAATCCCCGGGCTCTTCACTCCTGATTCCATCAAACAGGGACTTCATCAGGGTTAAATCAACACTTTTCAGGTCCTCAAGAAGGTTCACCTTTTCTTCGTCGCCCAGTTCGTCCCAGTAGGCGAAGACGTGGCCCTGGCCATGGTCCAGGACGTTCCGTATCACTTCATCATACCCTTTGTACGAAATCATAAGAGCTCCTCATTCAGAATGACTGCCGGAATATCCGGCCATGATTTTCGACACTACATGTCACTTTGAAATATTTCAAGTGAATTTTGTGCCCTCCTAGTTAAAGTCTATGTTTCTAACCATGTAGGAAGAGTAGTCCTTGAGTCGCGGATGGTATGGCTCTTTCATGAGGGGCGATGATATGAGAAAGTCTGCCGTTGAACGGTTCGAGGCCATGGGGATATTATACACCGTGGCGATTCTCAGCAGGGCCTTCACATCCACATCGTGGGGCTGGGCCTGCATGGGGTCCCAGAAAAATATCATTATGTCTATTTCCTCTTCGGCAATCATGGCCCCCAACTGCTGGTCGCCGCCCAGGGGTCCTGATTTCAGTTTCACGATATGCAGGTTGTATTCAATCCCGTCTTCTTTACATTTTCTTTTCATCGCTTCTTCAACAAGTTTGCCCGTTGTGCCGGTGCAGACTATGCGATGTTTCATGAGCCCCTTGTAATTCCATTCAACCCATTCCACCATATCTTTTTTCCGGTTGTCATGGGCCACCAGGGCGATGTTCTTGATTCTATCCATAGTTAAATCCTCTTATAATATATATAGTAAAATTGCCTGTTTTCCCGAAACACACCATGCAGTATGATGGGTAAAATCTGTCAATTACTGTTTTTTCTTATAAAAATAAATTGACGGGGAAGATGGCGGCCTTATGAGTAATCATTTCCACATCCTGACGGCAGGTGAAACAATTATGAAAAAACATCTCGATACGGTAAATACCCTCATTGAATCTTTCCCCTATATACAGGAATTCTCGGGAAAGACCATCGTCATCAAATACGGCGGCCATGCCATGAAGGACGATGCCCTGAAAAGATCCTTTGCCAAGGACATGGTGCTCCTCAAGCTGGTGGGAATACACCCCGTCATCGTTCACGGCGGAGGCCCCCAGATAAACCAGCTCCTGGACCAACTTGGCATCAAATCCGAATTTGTGGCCGGCATGCGCGTAACCGATCAGCCCACCATGGAAATAGTGGAGATGGTACTGGTGGGAAAGATAAACAAGGAGATCGTAAATAATATCAATATCATCGGCGGACGGGCCGTGGGGCTCTCGGGAAAAGACGGGCAGCTCATTGCGGCTAAAAAGATATACCACGAAGAGAATGGGAAGCAGGTGGATATTGGGCTTGTGGGTACCGTCAAAAAAGTCAATCCCCTGGTGCTGGAGACCCTGGAGACGAAAAATTTTATCCCCGTCATCGCCCCCATCGGCGTTGATGAACAGGGTCTCACCTATAACATCAATGCCGATATCGCCGCCGGCAAGATTGCCGAGGCACTGAAAGCGGAAAAACTCATTCTCCTCACCGACGTGGATGGGGTGAAAATCAGGAACGCCCTGGCCTCGACTTTAACCAACAGCGAGGTGCCGCAGCTTATCGCCGAGGGAGAGATCTCCGGCGGGATGATACCCAAGGTAAACTGCTGCCTGGACGCGCTCTCACAGGGCGTGGGGAAAACGCACATAATCGACGGTCGCGTCGAACACGCCGTGCTGCTGGAAATATTCACTGATGCCGGTATCGGTACTGAAATTATAAACGCCTGAACAAATTGGAGAAGAAATGCCTGCTGGTCATCCGCTGGTATTTTTTGCAATAACGGCTTTCAGCGACTGCAGCAGTTCATATAAAGTGTATGGTTTTGGAAGAAAGGGATAATCGTTTTCTACAATAATATTCCACAACGTTTCCTTTTCCATATAGCCGCTGGTGAGAAGAAACCTGAAATTTTCTTTCTCATATTGCAGCTGCTGTATCAGATCAATGCCGGTCCTGTCAGGCAATTTGATGTCGCTCAGTATTATATCGATATTGTCCCTTTTCTCCCTAAAAATTCGCAGAGCATCCTTTACGGTGGACGCCTCGGAGGTTATATAACCGAATTTGGTCAGGGCGCTCACGGTGAATTTTCTCACCTCATCCTTGTCCTCAACAACCAGTATATGTTCACCGCAGCCCGACAACTCCTCAATGGGTTTTCTCTTTTCCCGGTTTACTCCCGATAATTCCCGGACCGCGGGAAAAAATAATCGAAAAATCGTTCCGCTTCCCTCGCCGCTGTTTACATTAATCCATCCCTCCTGCTGCTGGGTGATGGCGTATATCACTGAAAGCCCGAGTCCCGTACCCTTGCCGTTTTCCTTTGTTGAAAAGAAGGGCTCGAAGATATGGTCCATGTGTTCCCTTTTGATTCCCACACCCGTATCCTGCACGGACAGGCAGGCGAAGTCGCCCGGCCTGGCCTTCTCAAGGGCAACGCAGTCATATTCGGTAAAATGCTTGTTCTCGGTTTTGACGATGAGCCTGCCCCCGTCGGGCATGGCGTCGCGTGCGTTTATCACCAGGTTTAAAATTATCTGCTCGACCTGGACCGGGTCGATTCTGATCGACCAGAGGTTTTCCTCAAGCTCCGTGATCAGCTCAATGTTTTCACCGATGATCCGTGAAAGCATTCTCTGAAGGTCCATTACCTCCATGTTTATGTTCATGACAACGGGATAGAGCATCTGCCTTTTACTGATGGTAAGCAGCTGCCGCGTAAGAGCCGATGATTTATCCGAGGCCTTGAGAATTTCCTCCACGTATTCCACCCGTGAATCATCATCATCCATCTGGCTTATGAGAAGACTGCCGTATCCCGCAATAGCCGTGAGATAGTTATTGAAATCATGGGCCACACCGCCGGCAAGTCTTCCCACGGCTTCCATTTTCTGCGCCTGGATAAGCTGCGATTCAAGGGTTTTTCTTTCCGTCAGATCCGTGACCACGTTTGCGAAGGAAAAGGCTTTCCTCATGTCATCTCTCAGAAGAAAAATGTTCTGCAGTGTCAGAACATAATTTCCGGAATTGGCGATCAATGGCAGCTCTCCCGACCATGATTTATGCTCTTTTATGAGAGGGACAATTTCCTCCAGAAATTTGTCACGGTATTCACCGGGAAAGTATTCAAGGACTGAATCTCCACGGACATCCACATCAGTATCAAGCCCGACGATTTTCCTCATGCTTGCGTTTGTGTAGAGTATGAAGCCTTTCAGGTCGGTCATAACAAATCCCTGTGTCGAGGCCTCGGCAAAATCTTTAAAGATATTCAGTTCATTATTGACTTCCATTATCTCGTTTGAATTCTCTTCAAGCGCCTCATTCATAGATTCCATTTCTTCATACATGGCCTGAAGTTCCTGGACCTTCATCTCCAGGCTGTCGCTGAGCTTTTTATTTTTGATCAGTTCTTCTTCGGTTCCCTCAAGCGCCCTCTCCGTAATAACCGACAGCAGAATGGCGGTTATATAGGCGGCAATAAGGGCAATGACCAGATTTATCGTTGAACCGGCTGTCATGCTGGCAACAGGTGAATTAAATACGTAGATTGCAATAAGAGCGATGGAAACATTGAAAAGTATGAGAAACACGTATATCATATGAATAAGGGCTCTCGTCGCCAGAAGAGCCACCAAGGTTGCAATCACAAAAGTAAAATAGATATTATTGTTGAATCCCGACTGGACAAAGAGATCGAACTTGATAATAATCCCCGACACCACGCGCGACAAAATAGAAAAAGCTATAACAAAAACCGCTCCATTATACCTCCCCTTCAGCAGAACAATAAGTCCCGCTATATTGAGAAACATATTCACCAAGTTCGAAATTGAAATGAGATAAGGGTGAGTAGATGCGGAGGTAGTTAGATTAATAACATTGACAATCATGTACACGAGGATCGTACATATAAACAGCCAGAACAATACATAGGCTTTCTGCTGAATAATGTACGACTCATCATTATAAATAAGTCCAAGCCGTTCTTTAAATTTGCCTGATAACATGAATTCTGTATGTCTCTTTTTTTTATACTGTCGCAGAATGTTTTTCTCCTGTCAACAAAAGATACATGAACTTCTGCAAATAAAGTTCCTGCCAATTTTCTGCATGCCCCGGAAGCAGTGCAAACACATGTATACAGACCGGCCATGACGCATTACCTGACCAGCGTAAACACTATAAGAGTATCTCATAAAAAAATTTTAGACGCTCACATACCAATGCCGTGCTCTCTCCTTGAAAAAGAACACGGCATATTAGCGTTGTACGAAATTGTTAATCGCCTTTGATGGTTCTTCTCACACGGGAACGTGCCTGAAGGAACGACGGTTTTTCATGATAAAGCCGAATATCCCCGGAAAAATACCAACCTGAAATACTTCATCGCCGTTTTCATAATCGAGAAGATTAAAACAACGGGTATTGTACTCCACCTTCCGGTGCCGCGGAACGGTCTCCACCGTATCGGGATACAGCATAGTACCATCGTCCTGGAGCCGGAATCCCCGGATTACAAAAGACCCGTCTATCTGCGGTAATTCACTGAGATCCCATTCTTTAATGTAGGTATTGAAAAACAGATCCTTGATTTTTAAATGAAAATTTCCCGCCTCACGCCCGGTTCTGCTGTCGGGATACACACGATAAAACTGCTCGCTGAACATGCCGAATATTTTTGGAACATGGGTCAGGCTGGTTACATAGACCTTCCGGAAAAAAAGGTTTTTAATCATTATATATAATCCTGCAAAACCGTACAGCAGCTTCATGGTGCCCTGGTTTTCCGCATTCGAATAAACGGCACCGCAATGGATGACACTTCTTTTCCTGTAGGTGCCCAGATACGACAATACGCAGCATGAACAATCATCCTTGGTTTTTTTGTCGGCGCAGATGACCACCAGTTTATTGTTCAGATATCTCACATCTTTAAAAAAGCTGAAACGGGGTTTCGTTTTGAGTCTTTTTTCCGCAATACCGCTCAGACGCTCCTGCAGACGCTTGAGGTCTTTTTCATTCATCCATACTCCGGGCTTGCTGTAAATTTCAAACCGGTATTTTTTAAAGTTAAATTGTATTTTTTTCATTCTGCCCTCCCTTTATTGACAGTATGTTTGATAGATATAATAAAAACCGGCTGGTTGGTTTTTATTATGGATAAAAAACAATTTACTCGAGGCGCTGTCAATACAATTTTGAATATTACAAGAAATATATTATTGTGCGTTACTATAGCGTCTGGTGATTATAGATGGGCCTGTTTCGTCCTTCCTGGTATATTCATCTTGACAGAGAGTGACAAGCGCCTTATCAGTGTTCCAATCTATCTATACGAGGATCTATCATGAAATCGATTCAACCTTCAGCACTGATGACGTTTTTACTACTGGCATTCTGTCCCCTTTTCGCTGCGGATCAACTCTACACCATAAAGATGAAGAGGGCCTTTCTTCCCGGAAGCCGGTATAGTATCACCGTGCTGGCAAAGGAAAACATGAACATGACCATAACCGCCGCTGGTGATGGCTCAATACTGAAACAAAATATCAATGAAAAGCATGTAAGTCTGGAAGCCACTGCCCAGGTGCTGGAAGTATCACCGACGGGAACAGTAACTTCGTGCCTGTACATCATCAAAAAATGTAACGATCTGACAAAGGGAGTCGATTCATCGATGCTACCCCGGGACACCCGTGTCAATGCCAGGCTCGAAGAAAAGAAGACCGTCTTTTATATAGATGATAAGCCGGTTGAAGAAAAGACGGGGGCGCTACTCTCATCGGTCATTCACCTCGATTCCGAGAATGAAAACGCCGATGCCCTCTACGGAACTGACAAAAAAGTAAAAATCGGAGAAAAGTGGGATATAGACACGGTAAAAGTTGCGGAAAACCTGAGCAATGACAGTCTTCATATTGACGAAAAAGATCTTGAGGGAAATGCTTTTATCCGTACCAGTCTGCAGAAAAGCGGTCTTGACTGTATGGAAATCATCTGCGAGATGAATATTAAATTTCTGAACTTTTCCTTCCCGGAAACCATTAATGTTGAACATTCTTCGGCCAGTATCTATTCCAGCAGCATCTATCCCGTGGACCTCAACAAGAACTGCATGGAAGACCTGCTGCAGATGAGTTATTCCATGAATGCAGCGGGAAAATGGAATGAAGATTACCCTGATGTAAAAATTAACGCTTCGGCGGCAATGAGTAAAAAAACCGAGTATTCATATTAGAAGCCTTTTCCCGGCCCCTTTCTTTTTTTATTTGACATAAAATGGTGTTTGGATACCTTTGCTCCCGGAGAGTTGTCCGAGTGGTCGATGGAGGCGGTCTTGAAAACCGTTGGGTCAAAAGCCCCGGGGGTTCGAATCCCTCACTCTCCGAATCGAGTGATGGGTTAAGAATTTCACTATTCACCGGTCATTTGTTATGTATAGCTTCAAGGAGAGGTGCCCGAGTGGCCGAAGGGGGTTGCCTGCTAAGCAATTGTGCCGTATGGTACCGGGGGTTCGAATCCCCCCTTCTCCGAATACATTTTCATAAACCACTTTTCGTTCAGATACGGTAGAATCCAGTTGGATAAAAAGCTTTCAAAAGAAAAGATCGCAAAGATTAAGACTGCAATGATGAGAAGCAAAATGTGGACTTGTATCCGCAGGCTCGATAATCCGGTTTTGCGACAAAAATTAATGGGGAGATGGGACATTATAAGCAAAAGTAACATGCGCAATAATATCCTGAAGCAAACCTACTTGCCCTTTATAGGATGGATACTGACCATGGCATATCTCAGCGATGATGAGAATGCCCGGTATCATAGCAAGCAGGCCCTGGTCCTGGCAATTTTTTTTGCTTCGGTGCTCACGGTCCTTAGTTTTTTCCTGGTTTCTTTTCCGCTAAACGACAGGATTTTACGGCTCATTTTCACGATTCTCACATATCTTTTAGAAGTGGTTTATTTCTCGCTTTGCATTACAGGAACCGTACTGATTGTTAAAAATAAAAGGATAACAATCCCTGTTCTTGACAAATATACTGGCTATATTAATATTTAATATATACAAAATGCGTCTGTAGCTCAGCTGGATAGAGTGCCGGACTACGAATCCGTTGGTCGGGGGTTCGAATCCCTCCAGACGCGCATTAAAAAAGGGGTACCTGAAAAGGATGCCCCTTTTTTAATGTTTCATAGAATTTCTATAATCCGACAAAGCAAAACGTCATTATAACTGTTCTCCTGCTGCTGTATAACGGTTACTTCGAAGATAAATATTTTTGCATCAAGCATCGCCGCTTTTTGCAGTTCTGGAAATTCGCCGATATTTTCCCATTTAAAGATCAGGGCTTTATAAGCAATATGCGCTTCATGCATAGTCGTCCAATTGCCATCACCCACATAACGGACCGTAGTCTGGTATATTTTGCCTGCCTTTACCTGATGGGCAAGGCCATTACTGTCAATTTTCCGGAATTCATTTTTGTCGTTCATGATTTCACTGCCCGTTAAAAAAATCCGAATCATTAAAGGTTAGAGAGTGGACCGATAGTTCCAGGCAGGCAGGGATTTTGTTAACATTAAACAGTGATTGCCCAGCTTAACGGTCATTCTACTATCATGTTCCCGGCGAATATACACTCGCATGGTCAATCCATGTATCCCCTTTTCCGCAGGAATGCCGCGTAATGTATGAAATGCGAAAGCGCCTTAAACCCATAGACGGGATGTTCAATATAATAAACTTCCTTTTCCCGGAAGTATTCCCTGGCATATTCCGATACTTCCTTGAATACAACAGGCGTTATGGGTTTTTCTCCTTCGCGGATAAGATCCAGGAAGGAATTGTTGATCAGGTGTGCGAAGGGGTCTTCGGGATTCTGCGGGGGGATGCAGACCGGGGCGACAATATCGATATTATCATCTTCGAGCATGGCCCTGACCATTTCCTTCATACCGCCCAGGAATCCCGAACCGGTTACATCGAGGGGATTGTCGGGCATGGCAAATTCCGGAAGGATATCCCTGAGCCGGGCCTCTGTTTTTTTTGAGAGATGGGGAAGAGCTATTCCTTCCGATTCGCAGAGGTCGGCATAGAGCCCGCAGAGCCCGCCTGAAAAGGTGCAGATACCGAGACCGTTCCCCCGGGGCAGTTCGCACCGGGAAAAGATGGCGGCCGTATCAACCATTTCCTCAACGGTATCGACACGGATAATGCCCGTCTGCGCGAAAAAACCGTCCAGTATTTTATCATTGCCTGCCAGGGCCCCGGTATGCGACTGTGCCGCCTTTCGTGCCTTTTCGGAGCGCCCGACCTTCAGAAAAATAATGGGGATTCTTTTTTCCAGGGCCTGCAGCGCCAGAGCTCTCAATTTTCCCGTATCCCTGAACTGCTCAATGAAGCCCGTAATAATTCTCGTATGCTCATCATGAATGAAATATTCGAGACAGTCCTCCACCGTGAGCCGGGCCTCATTCCCCGTTGTAGCACAGAGGGATACTCCCGGCGTTTTCGCCAGCATCTTGGTCATGATCAGCTCCGTCGTGGCCCCGCTCTGTCCCACAATACCTACGGGACCCGATCGAAGTTTCCCTTCTACACCGCGGCCGCAGAAGACCGAGGTGTTATGGGCAAGGTTCAGGAAGCCGAGACAGTTCGGCCCCATCATGATGACGTCGTTTTTTTCGCAATACGCCTTCAGTTCCTCCTGTTTCTCCCTGCCTTCCGGGCCGACTTCGGAGAAGCCCGACGAGATCACGAGAATATGTTTTATGCCCCTGTTCCTGAGCTCCATGACTGTTCTAAGAACGATGCCGCTTTTTACGATGACTACGGCGAAATCAATAAGATCTTCAGGAAGCTCGCTTATACTTTTATAGGCTTTGAATCCATAGAGCTCGTCCAGCTTCGGGTTGACAGGATAGAGCTTACCGGTAAAACCCGATTCCATGGCATTAGCGAAGATATTCCCGAACCATTGATTATTGGGGGTCGCTCCTATGACGGCGATATGTCGCGGTGAAAAAAAAGACTGCAGTTCTTCAAGTCTGTATTGATCCATAATTATTTCTTTCCCGGGTCAGTAGAGATTTTGTCGATCGTCTTTTGGGGATATGGAGAAGGCAAGTCTTTTTTATAGCTCAACCGGCTGCTCATCATGGTTGAAAATTCTGGTTATACAGAAATTACACCGCCCAAAAACCGATCAACGGGACTGAGTATATTTGACTTGTGCTGAGCCCGTCAAAACATCCAAACCTGTTCCCGGCGAGCAATATGTTTCATTATCAACAACAAGTTCCGCGGACAACTCTATCAGGCGCTGTGCTCCCCGTTTCCCGGATACACTTCCGGGGTAAGGCGGTTATAGGCTGTCACTATACCAAGGATGAAGAGCATGACCCCGGACCCAAGGGCGGCGTCATAATAGGGCGGCGCGGTAAGGGCAATGCGAATAAGCACCGTTGCCAGGGCGAACCCGGTATTACGGAAGACTACCATGTAAGTATGGGTATACCGTGTGGCGATCAAAACAATGAGGATATCGCTGAAAATCAGGATAGTGTAGAACAGGTTAAAAATATCAAGTGTTTCCGTACCCATGGCGAAGAGACAACCATTATAGACTATGATATAGACAAAAATACTGAGCAGGAGCAAAGACACTATCTTTTTTGCTATAATAAAATTGGATTGCTCATCGGCATCCACGGTAAAAAGATGGTTCTTTATTGACCGGTAATAAAAAACAAGCCCGATGAAAATGAAGAGAGCGCCGCTGGCGTCAGAAATAATGGGAAGAACCGATGCTGATACTTCCGTCCACTTGAGGGGCTCATGGTACAGGGAGAACTCCTTGAAGGACTGGCGAAGCAGGATGAGGGAGAATATTTCGAACTGTTTCCCCACCGATCGCGAAACAGACTGGGCAATCCCCAGGATGAGTTCGATCACCTCGATTATAAGAAGCAGGGTAAAGGCGATGCTGATGGCATGAAGGTGGTTGCGGGGAATGAACTCTCCCAGGGAACGGGGAAGAATATCCCTCATGTTCAGATCGATAAGAACCAGTGATACAAGATATACCACAACAAGAACAATACCGAGAAACTGCCGCGTAACATTTTCTTCCCATAACTCATTAATGAAGTCAAAAATTCTTGAGAGTCCCGTCAGCAGTATTCCCATATTCTTCCTTATGGTTTCATAAATAGACGTACATGCAACATGAGCCGGTATTAGTACAGGGGGCTACACCCTTCCCTGCTCTACTATAATAAATATCACTTTACCGATGACTTTGTCAATAATTAAATCCCCCTTGAAACTCGCATTCAGTATCTGATTCCTATTGACATTTTGAGTGAAAACCATATCATTGATTTCCTGACTCAAAGCTTTATACAATTTCATGTACACGGAGCTTCATGAGAAAAGCAAGGATCATATCTAAAGTAATATTTGCGACTGTTGCCATACCTCTTCTGCTATCTATGGGCTGCAAGAAATATGCCGATTATCATAATTCCCCTGCAGTGAAAAAGGGAGTGCTCGATCTTCGGGAATGGGATCTGGATCACCATGGGCCGATGGTTCTTCGGGGCGAATGGGAATATTACCCGCAGCAATTTATTAAACCGGAAAAATTAGCGGAAAAGACAATTATCCCTAATGAAATGGTGACGGTTCCCGGTTACTGGAATAACTACAAGTCAACTGGAACGAAAAATGGAGGCAGCGGATTTGCCACCTACCATGTATGTATTCTGCCAGGAAGGAATAGCGAAAAGGGTATGGCGCTCCTGATGCCCACCATAGAGACCGCATGCGCTGTCTATGCCAATGGAAAACAAATATATTCGGCGGGTGTTCCCGGCAAAAACAGAAGCGAATCTCGACCGGGTTGGAAACCCGCGATAGTGGAGATTAATGCTGTCACGAATACCCTTGATCTTGTCTTCCATATCTCGAACTTTGATCATGTCAGAGGCGGTCCCGGTGAAAAGATAGTACTGGGAATACATGATGATATAGAAGGCATGAGGGAATATAATATCGCCGTTAAGATGCTTTTCTTCGGGTGCCTTTTTATCATGTCCCTGTATCATGGAGTAATTTTTCTGCAGAGAAAGAATGAGAAGTCAGCGCTGTACTTTGCCATTTTCTGTTTTCTTATGGCTCTAAGGTCGTTGTTGATAGAGGATTTTTGCTTTCTGATTTTCATCCCATCGGTGCCCTGGTCCCTTCTCGTCAGGCTTACCTACAGTACCTTCTCATTGGGATTTCCTGTTTTTGTCATGTTTATCGACTCCCTGTATCCCGCTGAAATGAATAAGGGGCTGAAATATATATTTATCGGCGCGGGAATTACCTATTCATTACTGGTAGCTTTAGCTCCGCCATTGCTTTTTACCATGTTACTTCCCGTTCTTCAGATCTTCATAGTACTGGCTTCCATCTATGGTCTCTATGTTCTTGTATTAGCGCTGACAAGAAAGAGAAAGGACGCCCTGTTGTTCCTTTCAGCGTTTATTTTTTATTTTTTCTGCATTATCAATGATACGCTTCACAATAATATGCTGATCCGCACAGGCTACATAGCGCCATCAGGATTCATCATTTTTATTTTTTTGCAGTCCGTGCTGTTGTCCAAAAAGTATTCCCGTGCTTTTATAAAGATTGAGAAATTGTTTGAGGAAAAAACGAAACTTGAAGGCGTGAAACTGGACCTGGAGAGTCTCTCCTACCTGGATCAGTTAACAGGCATAGCCAACCGACGGCGTTTTGATGAGTATCTCTATTCAGAATGGAGAAGATCAATGAGAACAGCGGACTCTCTCTCGCTGATCATGATCGATATCGATTGTTTCAAGGAGTACAATGACCGGTACGGCCATATTGCCGGCGATTTGGTATTGAAAAAGATATCCGGCGCCATGGCCGCTTCTTTCAGCCGGGCCGGTGATTTTATTGCCCGCTACGGCGGGGAGGAATTTGCCGTTATACTGCCGTCAACCGCAATCGGCGGCGCCGGCGTTCTCGCAGAAAAGATAAGGAAAAATATTTTCAACCTGGCTATTCCGCACCACTTTTCAGCTCCGGCTGATGTAGTGACGATCAGCCTGGGATACTCTTCTGTGGTTCCCGGACCCGATATTTTTCCTGAGAGCCTGATTGAAATGGCAGACCAGGCTCTCTACCGTGCGAAAAATTCCGGGCGCAACAGAATTTCCGACTAAAATCAACACGGGCCTTCATGCTCAGAGTGTTTTGACGTTTTCATTGAATTTTTTCAAATAATTTTTCATTCTGCCGTCGGGATGGTCATGGGATACGGCTATATCAAATATTGTTTTCCCTTCCGGAGTCTTAAGATCCAGGTCGGCACCGTTCTCGGCAAGTATCTTCAATGTCTCAAGTTTATTATCATAACCGGCCAGGTGGAGAGCGCTGTAACCCGCTGAGTATCCAGGCCCGGATGTCACTATATCTACATCGGCCCTGTTATTGTTCAGAGACTTGAAATGTCCATTTTTTACGCATTGGTCTGCCGCCGTGTCATTATTGCATAACATCGAAAATAACTTTTTTACTATACAGAAAATTATGCCGCAAAAACCGGTTCATGAGAACGAATGTCTTTTAACAAATTTCCCGCAGAAATCAGATGAACAGTTTCGCCGGTGGTTCATTCTTCAGTCCTTTCATATCCGTTGTAGTATTTGCCTTGACTATTACAGCGATTAATTTCTATACTTTTACCAGGTTATTCGAGAAAATGTTAATTTAATTCCGCATGCGAATAATGAGTACATGCTAAAAAATAAACTCCATTCCGAGGTGACGACATGATCTTTAAAACAAGGCACTTCGCTTTTTGTTTAATAATTATTTCAGGATTTATTTTTACGGTATATGCAAAAAGCATTATAATCAAGGGAATCTGGTCCGCGAAGGGACATTATGATCAAATCATATCCGTTGACTTCAATCACAATAATGAGATTATAGCGACGGGGTCCGATATTAAAGATAATACCATCAAATTATGGGATTCAAAAAATGGAAAACTTTTAAAATCAATTGATACAACAGCGAACTGGCATGTGGCTTTTCATCCCAGGAAAAATATTCTGGTCAGTTCCGGCAATAATACAATTGTTATATGGGACTTGGACAGCTCAAATATAATTAATACAATTGATGACAAGATATTTTCTGTAAGGACCCTGGCATTCGCGCCTGATGGAAAATATTTTGCCACCGGTGATTTAAGCAATGTGATAAAATTATGGGATGGAGATACGGGAAATTTTATAAAAGAGTTTAAAACAGGAGGGGGAGATTGCTTTACACTTGATTTTAGCCGGGATGGAAAATATTTAAGTGGCGGAGGTAATCCGGACTTTTATATCTGGGATATCAGCACCGGCAATATTGTTCATACGCTTAAAACATACACGCAGGATATGCAATATGACGCGAATATTGATACTTTTTCCGTGGCATTCAGTCCCGATACTACAATGCTCGCCTCAGGCGGCGCTGATCACAAAATACGATTATGGGATGTTTCAACAGGTCTATTATTGAAAGCCTACAAGGTTCCTCCCGCACGTATAAATAAAATCAAATTTTCTCCGGATGGGAAAATATTGGTTTTCGGCACTTATAAAATACTCGGAGTATTAAATGTTTCTACCGGTGTTATATCTGATATAAAGAATGCCCACAAGGGTGCGGTAACCGGCCTTGATTTCAGTTCAGACGGTAAGTATTTCGCTACCGGTGCCAAAGATAAGACATTAAAGATGTGGCAGGTCTTACCCTGACAAGAGGACAAAGAATATATTTTTAGATGCAGGAAATTCCGCTGTTAAACTACCAGTCCATGAGATTGAGTGTCTCTTACTTGAGCTGCTTTTATTGAGCTTTGTCGAAGTGAGTCTGTCGAAGCACTTGTACTAAGCCTATAAAAGCATCCGGACCTCCCTCAGCTCCTGCTAACTGATAGGTTAAATTATTGACAAAAAGTTCCGGGCTGGTAAGGCCATCAGTCGATGGCTTGAATCCCTCCAGACACACATAAAGCCCCTGCCTTTTTCACAGTTTTTTATTTCCCACCTACTTTAAAAATAATTAAAGTAGAATTTTCTCTCATTATAAAAACCAAGAAAAGCATGTATCAAATCAACTGTAAAGTTTATCCAATATTAATAGTTAAACCTAAAAATACGTATAGATTAAAATTTTTATTGACTATAACAATAACTTTATTGCAAATAAAGTATAAACAATAGACGTTATCCTCTCATGTGGAGCATCAACAATGAGTTTAATGCAAGAATATATCAATAGAATTAAAAGCGGCTGGGGAAGTCACGAATTAGAAAATGAATTGCAACAACTTATCGCCAAGTATAATAAATTTAAAAAAACATATCTATTTGTATATTCTGCTGCTATAGGAAAATCTATACCTGATGTTTCATTGTATCAAGACGATTTTTATATCATACATGATATGCTGACAAAAAAAGATTCAAGCAGAAATATCTTAGATTTTTATATTGAAACCCCTGGCGGAAGTGGTGAAACAGCAGAAGAAATTGTACGGTGTTTACGCAGTAAATATGATATTATCAATTTTGTCATCTCAGGTGAAGCAAAAAGTGCAGGAACTTTGATAGCTCTTTCAGGTGATGAAATATGGATGACTGAAACTGGTAGTTTAGGGCCTATTGATGCTCAAGTTAAAATAGGAAGATATATTAATTCAGCATATGATTATATGGAGTGGGTCGAACAGAAAAGCAAAGAAGCAACAAAAAATGGATTTCTCAATCCTTTTGATGCGACCATTATTGCTCAGATTTCTCCTGGAGAGTTGAATGGAGTATATCATAATTTAAATTTTGCCCAAGATTTAGTTGTTGATTGGTTGATGAACTATAAATTTAAACATTGGAAAGAAACGGAAATCCACAAAAAGCCTGTAACCGACAAAATGAAGAAAGATCAAGCACAAAAGATTTCCAAAGAATTGATAAATCATAGAAAATGGCGTTCACATGGAAGATCATTAAAAATTAATGATCTAGAAAGTATGGGCCTCAGAATTAAAAAGGTTGACGACGATCCAATTTTATCCGACATTGTATATAGAATTCAGACTGTCTGTAGATTTTTATTTTCAACCACGACAACATACAAAATATTTGCAACTTGTGATGCAAGAATTTTTAAGCAGGCAACGCCTACAAATAATTCTGTAAAAATCCCTTCTGCAATGGAAAGGGCTGAACCCATTATTGAAATAGAACACAAATGTCAGAAATGTGGGGCAAAATATAAATTCTTTGGTAAATTTAAAGCAAATTCTAAAGTAGATAAAGATTTTTTAGCAAAAGGGTATATACCATTTCCATTAGATTCAAAATTTAAATGTAAATGTGGTTTTGAATCTGATTTATCAGGAATAAGAAATCAAATAGAATTACAAACAGGAAAAAAATTAATATAGGAGTTAACTAATGAAAATTCTAACTAAAGATAAGCAAACATTGATTAAATTTGTATGCGAAACAAAAGATGGCAAATATGCTAAAATCAATGAAGATTCTATAAAATATTCTCGTATGGATGAAAAAACAGAAGAAAATTATGAAACAGAATACTATTATGGTATTCGATAACGTATAAGTATTTCATATTATTACTCCTTGAGTTCTCCCAACCTTCTGTAATTTTTGCTCTCATACCTGAAGGCATCTACTATCTGTTTTTAATTATATGTTCAAATACTTTAGCCAACAAAAAATTCGAATCCCTCCATAGCTTATAAAATAAAACGGCATAGATATGCTGCTTTATTTTATAAGCTATAATTATACCTTACCACACATTAACCCCGCGGTTCCTCTTCATACTCTCTTTGCATTTTTTCAGGCAGTCATATTTCATGGACGGGTCCAGCATGCCGCATCGCTTTTCGCATACTGCATCGTCGGGATTCTTTTTCATGGGTTCCACGGAATCATCACTGTCGGTTGCCCCCCTGTACTTATCCAGGCAGATACGCATACACCGCAGGTTCTCTACGCCCTCGAAGGAGGAGCATAGCCGTTCGCATTCCTCCATGTGTTTCGACACCTTGCCAGAGCCCGGGGCCCTGTTTTTTTTCATGGTGCGCACGCAGGTCTGTACACATTGATATTTTCCCTGGCCCGTCATGGAGCTGCAGCGCTCCAGGCAAACCGCATAGGGGTCTTCCTCTGATGAAAGGCGCTCCGCGGGAAAAAACAGAAATAAAGCTGAAGTAATGATTACACATATCCTTGCCATAATGGGTGATTATAAAGTGATCCCGCATAAATGGCAATGAATTTTTATCTGTTCAACTCCTGCATGTATTAATGAAAAACAAATATCTGCACTCCTTTCACACCAATCCCGACGCCAGGATGAATATGGCGCCACCATGGGTTACCGTCGCCGGTATCACCCCGTATCGCATGCGCACCAGTGAGGCGATAATACCTTCATACAGCGCGAAAAGAAGAAGGGAGTATCCAACATTCGTTACGGTCAGGGCAAGAAAGATATGGCCGAAGCCAAACATCACCCCTGAAAGAAGGGCCGCATGCAGCGGTTTCACCAGACCCGTACTTTCGAGAAAACCCTGGAAATAACCCCTGAAAATAGTTTCCTCATAGAGATTTCCCAGCATGGTCATGAGAAGGAGCGGAATAAGGAGGTACGGCGGAAAATCCCCGCCCCGGGGCGTCATAGGTGTGCAGGCATAAACCATGACAAGAGGTCCCGCCGCCAGCAGAGCCCCGGCGACTCCTGCAAGCACGCCTGCAGAATAATTTCCTTTGAACCACACAATAAGTTTCTTCAGGTCCGGATCAATCCGATTCATCACAATGACAATAACCGCGCTGCTTAGACCGAAAAGTGACAGGATTAATGGATCCTGGATAAAGCGTATCCAGAAAAATCCCTCCGTGCCGAAAGACCAGAGTCCCGCGGGAGTCATGGCGTCGCGGATGAATATGAATAGAAAAATATATCCCGTGAGTCGCAGCAGGTGAATCTTCCGAGGCACCAGGGCAAAATAAGCCGCGGCCAGGGCCATGCCGGGCAGGATTCTCACCAGGTATTTAGTCATGATATCAATGCTCATCATATTTTCACATCCTCCTTATATATGTTCCGGAAAACCTTTTCTCTCATGAATGATATGGCCATATTACAATACAAAGGGAATAATTCTTTTTCTTACCTTCATTTTATAACTGAGATATTCGTCTCCATAGCTTATGATTAAATCCTTTTCTTCCGATACGGCCATGCAGAAATACAGCATTATGGAAACGGGGATATACAATGCGGGAATGACCGGCTGAAAATACAAAATCAATCCTGAAAACACCAGAATTGTTCCCGCATAAATCGGATGTCGGACAATGCCATAGATTCCCGTGGTCGACAATTCAGATTTTCTTTTTATGGCCGGAACCACACCGATTTTAAAAAAGGATGCGGTGATAAAAACCAGACCTGTCAGCAAAACAATGATGCCGGCCGGGTGAAACCCGGGCAAAGCGCAAACAAACGTTTTTTGCTGAAAGAAGGGTGCTGCGAACAAAGGCCCTACAAAAAAAACAACATATATCTTTTGAATAATTGACGGCAGGGAATAATAACTATTCTTCAATGATTCATTATTGACAATGAGCAGGTATGATATGGATGCAATCAGGTTTATTGCCAACAGTATTAATACAGCTTTGTGATTTGCCAACAGATCAATTATCATTATCCATCCCCTCTTCAGTAATTAAAATGTATTTCTTTACTATCCACAATATATGAACTTTAGTTCATATTGTCAACTGAAATATGAACTTTTTCTCATATATGAATTGCAATAAAATCCGGCTCCCTGTACAGGTAATCCACGGTAAAATCCCTGCCGCTGCCAGGGGGCTCTGTCCCCGGGGAAGAGCTGCATATTTCATACGGAATGAGGAACAATCTATGGCATCACAAACACGGGAGCCGGTACAGGAACGGGGCATCGAGACCCGGAACAGGATAATTGAGGCGGCGAAAAAGCTCTTTTCAGAAAAGGGTTTTTACCGGACTAACACCAAGGAAATCGCAAAAGAGGCCGGTGTGGCTGTGGGGTCCTTCTATATGTATTTTGAGGATAAAAAACCCCTGTTTCTTGAGATATTTCGGTCCTATTACCGTGAAATCACCGAGAAGGTTCTGAACCGGGACCTGCACCTGCTGACAGTTGAGAAGGATACAAAAATTCTTATCAATTCCCTGATAGACATGCTCTACAGGGCCCATACCCTGGCGCCGCAGTTTCACCGCGAGGCCATGGCCATGATCTACGCCGACGAAGAGGTGCGGGCAATAAACGATGAGGAAGAGGAGAGGGTGATATCCCTGCTTGTGAAATTTATTGAACTGCATCGGGACAGGGTCAGGATCAAAGACTTCGAGGCCGCAGCCCGTGTTGTCCATAAATCGGCCGAGGAAGTGATCCATGCCATGAAAATTTTCGGTCCCCGGATCAGCGAGGAAAGAATGCTGAAGGAGCTTAAGGAGATGATACACCGCTATCTTTTTGAATAAAATAATCCAGATCCTTGCCATATATCCGGGCGAAGGCCGTCAGTTCGATGATATCAATACGCCGTTCACCCGATTCACATTTTGAGATGTAGGACTGGTGCCGCTTGAGCAAATGTGCAACCTGGACCTGGGTCAGGCCCGCTTCAGACCGTGCTTTCCTGAGCCGCAACAGGAATAAACGGTATTCTTCTGTGTAAATTGACTTATTCAAGTTCTGGCAACATTCTTTTTTTTACTTGTAATTATAATAAGCCTCTATTATTATCCCAAACTAGGATAGGGTCATTTATTCCAAAAATTACATTATTTTTCTCTTTTATAGTGTTTTGTTATCATAAATAAACCTATATTGCAACAAATTAATGCGCTTTTAACAGTCATGAGAATATTTGATACTTTAATACAGCGCCTTTCCATAACCTTTCTGGCACGGGATACTGAAACACTGCAAAAATCGCAGGCACTATTGATCATTATTCTCACCCATGTTCTTTTCCTGCAGCCCTTTCTGATATTACATTTGATACTGTTCGGTCTCTGCAAGTTTTTACTCTTTCCCTTCATCATGACACTTCTATTCCTGGCCTCCATTTTCCTGCTGAGAAAAGGATATTATGAATTAAGCGCCCACGGCATTATCATTTCTTTTATGGCTGTAGTATGGATTTCATGCCTTTACAACATTATGCTCGGCGGGTCCATTCGGATCATCATGACCCATTTCATGTATATTCTCACCTCCTTCGGCCTGCTTGTTCTGCATCTTTTTAAAAGAAAATACACCGTCCTTCTTTATGCTGCCGGCAACCTGATGATTCTGATAATCGCCCTTGGCGTCATGGACAGCAGATATTCCCTGGAGAAAAACGAGAGGATTCCGCTTTTTATCTATCCGATTGTCTGTTTTTTATACGCAGGATTAATAGCCCATCTCAACTTCAGGGCTGGCCGGCATATACAGGAGAAATATGAGTCCGCCCTTAATCAAGTCAGAATAAGCGAGGGCCGCTATTACAATCTCTACAACAATGCCCTTACGGGCATGATCTCCGTAGAAACACCCACGGGAAGAATTATCTCCGCCAATGAAACAGCGGTTGTGCTCCTGGGATATACAGCCGAAGATGAAATACGATGCGAGATATTGTTTCAATCACTTCTCACCGACCATAATGCCTTCCCTAAAATACTGGCATCCCTGCGCGATATTAATTCCTTTTATGTCATGGAAACCGATCTAAGAAAAAAAGATAACGGTGTCTTCTGGGCGGAACTCGCGCTGAAATATTGCCCGCAGAGCCGCAGAATCGATATGTGCTTCGTTGATATAACGGAAAGAAAAAATGCCGAACAGAATCTTCACCACCTGAAGTATTTCGACCAACTCACCTCGCTTCCCAACAGGCTCTCTTTCCAGCAGAGAGTTGATTCTGAAATTGAGAAGGCGGGCAGGAAAAACCGAAGTTACATCAGCGCCGTCCTCTGCGTCGGCATCGACAACTTCAGGAAGATAAATGATGTTTACGGGGCTGTCGCGGGCGACGCTGTACTCGCTGAAATGGCGTTTCGCCTCATGCAACTGATCCGTGATGATGATATCGCGTCGCGTCTCAGGGGAGACATGTTTCTTGTCTTTCTCAACGAACTTGGCGGGCACGATGAAATCAATCATGTAATGGAAAAAATAAAAAAAGCCGCGGGTGATCCCTTCTCCGTTGATTTAAACATAATCGACGTGACGGTTTCCATGGGGATATGTTTTTTCCCCGATGACGGCAGGACGGCAATGGAGCTCGTTGAAAAAAGCGAATCGGCTCTCTATATCGCAAAAAGCCGGGGCAGAAACACCTACCATGTGCATGACAGCAGGCTCAACACTCTCATGATAAATAATTTTAAACTCGAAAAGGACCTGGTAAAAGCAATACGTGAAGAGGAATTCGTTTCTTTTTATCAGGTCAAACTTGACGGACAGGGAGCCGTAAGCGGCATTGAAGTTCTTATCCGCTGGAATTCACCGGAACGCGGACTTGTTCCCCCCGGAGCTTTTATTCCTCTGGCTGAAAAAAACGGCATGATACAGGATATCGGCCATATAGTTCTTCGTCAGGCCTGCGTTCAGATGAAAGACTGGGTCGACCGGGATATCTTCACGGGATCTATTTCGGTCAACGTATCTCCACTGGAGTTCCACGATCCCGCTCTCATGGACAGCATTGAAACCATCCTGAACGCCTCCGGCCTGAGTCCCTGCTTCCTTGAGCTTGAAATCACCGAATCAAGCCTTATAATCGATGAAAAGGAATGCATCGATAAACTTATCAGGCTCCATGATATGGGTATTGCCATAGCTATCGATGACTTCGGGACCGGTTATTCATCGCTGAATAAGCTCCGCGATCTCCCCATTGACACGCTGAAGATAGACAAATCTTTTGTTGAAAAACTCCCCGATGACATACGCTCCTGCACCATTACGCGGGCCATCATCGATCTTGCCCATAATCTCGGCTTTGCCATAGTTGCCGAAGGAGTGGAAACAAAAGAACAGTTCCACTATTTGAAAAACCTTGAATGCGACAGCTTCCAGGGCTATTATTTCTCAAAGCCCGTTCCGGCCCAGGAATGCGAAATACTACTCGCGGAAAATAAAAGATCATTGAAAAACTGACTTGCGCCGCGCCTTTTAGCGGTTCTGTTTTTATCTTGCCAAAATGACGAACGGTCATGCTATAATGCGCGCATGAAAAAAATTCTTCTCGCAGCTATCAATGCCCGGTTCAGCCATTCCAATCTGGCCCTGCTCTATCTTCGCGGTCATGTTTCCGATCTACCCTATGAAATAGAAATAGCGGAATACTCCATCAATCTTGATGCGGAGAGTATCCTCCGTGATATCCGCGAAAGGAGTCCCTATGCTGCAGCCTTTTCCGTGTATATATGGAACACGCTTATTATAAAAAAAATAATAGCACGCCTCAATGAAGAAGATCCCTGCTTGAAAATAATACTGGGCGGGCCCGAGGTGACCTTTAACGCTCCGTACTGGCTCGATGTATTCCCTTTCATCACTGCAATAATAACGGGCGGCGGTGAAACGGGTTTCCGGAAACTTCTCATGGATGACCTGTCCTGCCGGGGAGAGATCATCGCCGCGGCCAACCCGCCCTTCCGCGAAATTTCCTTTCCCTACCGCCATGAAGATTTCATGAAGCTCGCCAACCGGTATCTCTACTACGAAAGCAGCAGGGGATGTCCCTTCCGGTGCAGCTACTGTCTCTCGTCGCGGCAGGATCATAAACTTGAATTCCGGGACATGGACCAGGTAAAAGAAGAGATTGATTTTCTTGTCAGCCACGGTCCGCGCCTCATCAAATTCGTGGACAGGACCTTCAATGCCAGCCCCGGCCGCTGCAGGGACATATGGGAATACATTATAGACTCGCGCTCCGACGCAGGAACCTGTTTTCATTTTGAAATCTTTCCCGCTTTTCTCACGGAAGATGATTTCAATATCCTGGCAAAAGCACCCCGGGGTCTCTTCCAGTTCGAGATGGGCATCCAGTCCGTTCATGAAGAGACCCTGCGCATGATAAACCGTTATGGAGCATGGGAGGAAACGGCGGAAAAAATACGCAGAATCCTTGTCCCGGGCAACATCCATGTACATACGGACATCATTGCCGGTCTTCCCGGCGAGGACATTATTACCTTCGGCAAGTCCTTTGACGCCATTTACCGGCTTTCCGCCCATCACTTCCAGGCAGGCATACTCAAGGTGCTGCCCGGCACGGAGATGCGGGAGCGAGCGGAAGAATACGGTATGGAATACGACAGTGCCCCACCCTACGCTATCATCAAAAACCGTTGGATAGGCCGCAATGACATGGACATGGTCAAGACCGCCGGCGAAGCCGTGGACAAAATACATAACACGGGAAAATTCCAGGCCACGCTGCGCGGCCTGGAAAAACTGCATGCTTCCCCTTTCAGTATTTTTACGGAACTTGCCCGTTTCACTTCAAAAAGCGGTAACGACCTGCATGATTTGCATGAATGGAAGGACATAGCCGGCATGATCCTCGGATATATTTCGCATAACTTTCCTGAGAGAGTTCCCTATGCTGTTGATTGCCTGCGCTGGGACTGGTTTACAACGACAAAAGACCGCCGGTATCCATCTTTACTGGCCGGCGAGATAATCAGCAGCGGGAAGAAGCGCCTGGCCTCCCTGCTGCAGAACAGGTCCTTCAGGGAAAAGCAGCGGGAAATAGGCGTTCAGATATCCTTCCATGAACTGAAGAGGGCGAAATTCTTCATTGCTGAAACCGGGGAATTTCGTGAAGAATATGCGCGAGGGATGCACTATTGCCTGGCGATACCCGGCAAAGAATTGATTTTTCTTGGCGATTTCTGAAGGAGTACTATTAAAGGGTGCGAAACGAACATTTTTCGGCGTGCAAATATCCTGCCGCTACCGCCCAGCCGATGCCCGGCTCTTCAGGTTTTTCAGGGTATCAAAGGGATAGGCGATGAGGAACCGGTTCATATAGGCCTTCGATAGATCCAGCAGCGGATCGACCTTCATGGTGAGGACCACTTTTGTCAGGTCCGTCTCAAGGCGTTGAAAGGAAAAACGCCCTTCCATGTCCCGGATGCGGACATAAGCATCCTTTTCCGGAGCGTATGTGTAATCGATGGATTTCAGCACCACTTCTCCCACGCCCCGGCTATGGTCAAAGCGCATGGTAATTCGCACCGTCACATCACGGTCGGCCACGGGCCAGGGAGAAGCGATGACATAATAGAGAATATGATCATCATTATTGATTTCCCTGATGACCTTAATTTTCCGTGACATGGCAAACCAGTCCGGATAGTTCACGTAATCCCTCATGATACCTTCCAGGACGACGAGGGAAACGGGTATGAGACACTCGGCCCTGAACTGGTTAAGTGAAAAACCAGCCAGCGGCCGGGCGAAAACGGTAATCTCCCGCGTTTTTTTTACCACTTCCCACGATTCACCGGCCAGCACTACCGTGGAAATGAACAATAATACAGTCACGGCAGCCAGAATCATGCGTTTATTTATGACAGGGTAAATCACTCGGCCCCCAGGTTGGCGAATCCCGGTATGGAAAAAGGAACCTGCCGATCGGCGTTGACGAATCGGCTCACTAACCTGCTGAAATCATCGGGACCGAAGGCCTGGAGAAGATTTTCCAGCATGCCGACCCTGGGCCGTATCAGGGGATACCAGAGATATTTTTTGAAAAAATAGACCCGCTTGAAGTACCTTATAAACCGGTCAAATTCCGCCTGCGCCCCTTTGGGATCACTCACGGCCATGGCGGCAATCTTTCCCGATATGAGGGCGCCCAGGATGCCGAACCAGCCGAAGGGGTCCATGTAACCGCTCACGGTTCCGCACATGATGATATTTTTATGAAACAGGCGCGGATTGTTCCTGCTGGCAATGGGAACCACTCCCTTCACGTATTCCCAGTTGTCATGCTCGATCCCTTCGTTGCGCACCATGAAACGTTTATACCTGTCGAGCCCCTTGCGGTCTATCGGCCTTATTGAAAAAAGAAGGTCAAAGTAATAATTATTGGCCGAACTCAGGTAGCCGTACTCGGTTATGCATTCATCCCACCAGATCCATGAATAATCGCTGAAGCCGATCTCGCCCCGGGAAATCCAGGCATACCAGGTGAGGCTGGGTATCTCAAGAATTGAATAGGCCGCGGGGGTGAGGCCGCAGGCGGCAATGGTCCGGGGTGGCAGCTTATCGATGGCCTCTTTTTTCAGGGGCGATCTGAATTCAAACTTTACACCCAGGTCAAGGGCCTGTTTGTAGAGAAGCGTATCCAGGCTCGTGGGCCGATTGCCTCTTTCCACGGAATAGAGAATGTCGTGAGGAGCATTGGACCTGGTGTCGTGAAAGTAAAAGGGACACTCTACCAGGGGGTAGAACACCGACGATACGTCGATGCCTATATACTCCGAAGTCCGCTTCACGTCTATGGGAGTGCAGTGGGTCGAAGGGTTATACATCGAATCACCGCCGTACTGCGCCTCTTTATCGTGGAGGGTCACTTCGTACCCGTCCCTGGCAAGATTTATGGCCGCCACCAGGCCGGACATGCCGGCACCGTATATGGTTACTTGACTGTTTTCCTTCATGGTGTTATCCTTCCCATTATTTTAACCTGAGAACCCTTTCCCCGGCATCGATGCCGCTCTGGGCGGCGCCGTTTACCGACGGCATGTACAGGTATTCACCGGCCAGCTGCAGGCCCCTGACATCACCGATCCCCTGATTCTTCAGGGTGTTCACCTCTGTAAGCATCCCGGGAGGAGACAGGCACACCGCTTCCTTATAGCGAACGATCTCCCTGTGGAGATATCCCCGCGGCATGGAAGGCACGAAACGCTTCATGTCGTTGAAGAGTATTTCCGTTACCTTGTCATCGGACATGCCATTCAGTTCATGGGCGTGTTTCCCGAAGGTGAAGCAGTGGATCAAACCGGCTCCGTCAGGCGCGTAAAACCGTGACTTGATGGAATTGTCGGCGAAGCCCGCCATGGGTGAACCGGTTTTCCGGGGAATGGCCGCGGCATACCAGCCTTCGGGAAAAATACGCTTCCCCATGGCGAACATTGCGTGACAGCATTCACTGTACCTGACGTTCTTCAAAGGACCTGTGATGGATTCAGGAAGACCGGGTGTTATCTTCCGAAGTGTTGTCACGGTCGTTGTGCAGATCACCTGGTCGGCCTTGATGAATCCGTCCTTGACCTCCACACCTTTCACTTTTCCCTTCTCGATGACTATTTTTTTCACCGGCGTATTCAATTGTATACTGTCCCCGTATTTTTCCTGCATCCTTTCCGACAGGGACCCGATTCCGCGGCGCAGGCTCCACAACCCGTTGATCATATACCAGAAGAGGCCCAGGCCGTAGCCGGCGGCGATGTCCTCGGGTTCTCCCAGGGTCATGCACGAGGCTATGGGCTGGATCACGTGTTCCAGGACTTCCCGGCCGCCTTTGCGAAGGGTAAAATCCGCAAAGGATTCATTGTCCATATCAAGACTGCTTTCATAATCAGTGAAGCGAAGGCTTCTATTGCGCGTCATGAGGGTCGGCGCCAGGGGCAGGAGCTGTGCGACGGCCTTCAGGGGCACGCCCCGGAATCCTGCCAGGTCCATGATCACCCGCGGCAGGTCCCGGGGACGCACCGAGGCCAGGATGGGAGTGAGCTTTAATGTTTTCCTGTTCGGGAGTGCGGCCCTGAAAGGAAATCGCACCAGCTCATCCCCCATGCCCAGCTCACGGCAAAGGGTAAAGTAGGTATCATAATATCTGAAAAAAAACTGCGCGCCCAGATCATAGGTAAAACCATCGATCCTTTTGCTCTGGACACGACCTCCGGCAGTTGTGCCGGCCTCGAGACAAAGAACATCGACACCATTCTTTTTAAGCGTATGGACGGCGGCCAGTCCGGCCGTGCCCGCTCCTACCACAATAACCTTCATGGCGCCGCCTCCCTATTTGGCGTCCAGCGGCGTCGTTGTTATGCACGCCGTGGCCGATCGGTACTTTTCTTTTTTTACCATATCCCGCATGTTTTCAATGGTCTTGTAGCCCAGCGTCTTGAAAAGCATGTTGAGAACGAAAGACGGCAGCGCGATGGACGGATCAGCCGCGATGCTGTACGTCACCTCGGTGCTGTTGTTACCTTTCGGCACCAGGGTAAAGGACAGGTCCGTCACGGGCATGCGGATAGCCTCTTTTTTCGAGCGATAATCCGTCTTGACACCCCGTATCTTCACATAAAGTGTGCCCGTTGCCTTATCAATCAGGAACCGGCATTCTCCCACGGCATCGCGGTCCATAACGGGCCAGGGCATGCCGAGACGGCAATATTCATGAAAATAGTCAACCGTGTTCTGCCGGCCCGGAAGGGAAACCTTGTAGGCGTCGGAAACCATGTGAACGTACTCCCGATGAGCCGGGACATCGCGCAGCAGCGCCTCTATCACCGGAATCGACGCCTCCACCAATCCGACGGCATACACCTGTTTAACACTCTTTTGTGAAGAAAGCTTCCCGTAGCTCACGATCCCGTTCCCACGGTTCACCAGCACCCATTTTTCCGTATCATCACCGTTCTCCGCGACGCCGTTTGCGGCGACAAGGGAAAACAGGAGAATAATTATGCCTGCGTATTTCACGGTTTTCATATCATAACCCCGGGATTCCCGTCTCGATGCCGAATGCCTTTATCACCAGCCATGCCAGAACGGCCACGGCTCCAAGCCTGAAGCCCCACTTCGCCAGGAACAGGGAAGGCCGGATAAGGGGGATCAGACCCTTGCCGGGTTTGAATTCCACGTTGATTGGCACTTTCTTGTTAAGCTTATCCTGGATGACGAGCTCCGAACATTTATTGGCGTTCCAGATCGTTGCCTCCATGCCGCCGGAGCTGACATGCGTCTTGGTCCAGTCGCCCGTGAGATAGAAATTGGAATAGGGTGATCTCTGAAAGGGCCTGTGTGATTCCATGCCCGGAGTCGGTTTGTACACGTTCTGGCGCTGCCTCACCAGGGTCCATTTTTTTACCTTGGCCGTACGGGCTTCGGGAAAGAGCTTCTTGATATCCTCATGACATTTTTCAAAAATTACATCATCGGGAAGATGGCGTATCTGTTCGGCCGGTGCGATTACCATCTCCATCATGGATCCTCCCTTGAAAATGTGGGGAAGTACATTGGACAGGTCAGCATAGGTGTTGAAAGTCACATCCGATGAGAAGAAGGTGACATCAATGTCGGTTATCTTTTTGTCAAACCAGATCTGGATTGAAAGAGACGCTGCTTCTTCAAAGTAGGTCAGGTCTTCAAAGTAGGCATTCCTGAAAGAATCACCGGGAAGAATGCTCCTGAGCGCGTAGGGACTCATGGCGGAGACATAGACATCGGCTGTTTTCTTCTCGCTGCCGTTTACCATGACGCTTTCGATCTTTCCGTCCTTCACGTTGATGGCAGTAACTGCCTTTTTCAGTTCACATTTTCCGCCCTTCTTTTTCAGGTAATCGATGCAGCTGTCCACCCAGATCTCGCCGAGTCCGCCGTTCGCGAAACCGAGCCTGGATGATTTTGCCGAAGCCGCAACCTTCAGGAGCCAGTTCATCATAACTTTTACTGAAATGGCATAACGGTCCGTGAAAGTAAGACCATAGATAGCCGGTTCGAACATCTTGAATGCGCCTTCGGGACCGTTTTTAATTGTCCACTCGGCCCAGGAAAGCCTGTCCATTTCATCGAGTTTTTTCTGCGAAATCCCCATCATACCGGCACATTTGATCATGGCCTTTATCATGTTAATTTTGGGAATCCCTTTGTAGCCCTTCATGAGATAGAAAAAGGCCACCCCGGCGTGAAGCGGTGCCGGCAGGTTGGGAATGTGCATGACAGGCTGCCGCCCGTCTTCCTGCGCATAATAGAAATCCTGCGACTTCCATACGATATTTTTTTCGATGCCCATTTTCTTGAAGAAATTGAGCAGATTGACATAGTAGGGAAAAAACACGTGAAGCGCATTATCAATCATGTCGCCATCCTCATCAAGCCAGGAATTGGCCCGCCCGCCGAATATTTCATCAGCTTCAATAAGCTCCACTTCAAAACCATTGTCAATCAGATTCACGGCAGTAGCCAGTCCGGCCATACCGCCGCCCATTACGAGTGCTTTCATGTCAAATCCTCCCCGATATCCCTGTGGAATAATATATTTTATGTTAGTTATCATTCACTAACTTGATATATTTTTGTCAATAATAAAAAATTAATTTTTTACCAGCCCGGAAAAGAAAAAGGGGGTTACCCCCCTTTCATATTATTAATAAATCATTTGCGGTTATTGAAAGAGCGACATTAAAAATTCAAACCAGACCGAATCAAGTCCCATGGGAATGCCAGCCAGGTATATGGTGCCGCTCGGTGCGGGATCTTCCGCCAGACCCATGGTCAGGAGATCGAAGTAGAGGGTTACATCCCTGAAGGCCAGGGGTATTTTTATGCCTAAAATGCCCGTGTTCACATAGAGGGGATCATCACCGGTATTGACGACAATTTTCAGCACCGTGAGGGAATAAAATGAAGCAAAGGCTTCCATGTCGCCGCTCAGTGTCTGACTGGCGATGGATCCCTGGCTCAGCAGGTAATTATCGAAGGTAAAGGTCAGGAGCGCTCCCGGCTCGGTCATATTCAGTTCCAGGGCAAGGTTGATCATCAGCCCGTCCTGGTTGTAAATGGTGCCGATCGGTACGGCAAATCGTGCCGAAGCGCTATCATCGCCATTCTTTATCCGTTCAGCCACATCGTCCCAGGAAACTTTTCCCAGGGCCTCGGCCAGTATCTCCAGGGCCTGTTCCATGGTAATAATTTCATCGAGAGTATATTCTTTTCCATTTATGATTATGGTTCCGGAAAAACCCGATCCTTCACCGGGATTGACATACACGGAGAGATTGCTGAGTTCTACAAGGGCGTCCTCGAGTCCCGGCCCGGTAACATCCAGGGGCTGTTCCGGTACGGTATTTAACGTCATCTGAAAGACACCGTCGCCCATGACCAGGTCTGCGTTGACAGTTCCCGATATGACGGATTTAAGAAGACTGAATGCACATTCCTCAAGCACGATATTCAATTCAGCGCTGCGTGGATTTTCACTCACGGACAAAACGGTCACGGTCATACCTTTTACGGGAGTAAAGGTATCTCCCGCTTTTATCTCAGCCGGTATTGACGCGTAGACATTCTGAGCGGTTTCAAAGATGATTTTTTTACTGTCATCGACGGTAACGCAACGGGCAGCGGCATCATCTCCCGCAGCGGAGCCCTGGTCGTAACAGGAAACCAGTGCCGGAGCACAGAGCAGTATGGCGAGAAAAAACCGGAATATGGATTTCATTACAGCACCCCCTGTGAATCATGTAAAATACCGATTATACGGTAATCAGACATTATATGAGCAGGATATGCATCTGTCAATAAGAATCCGTACGTCCGGTTTTTTATTTTTCATATATATACCTGCCATATATACAGGGGCAACAACTTCTTCCATCCCGGGGTAAAAATGCAGAACGGAATTATGATGCTTCGATGCTGCCGATGAAATTTTCTATAGCAGCCATGGCTTTGTCCCTGGTCAGGACATTTTCAAGCCCCATGAGGGAGGCGAAACTCAGGGTAAAGGCCAGGGAAAACATCTCCCAGGCCTTGAGGCTCACATCCATATCATTCTTCAGGACGCCCTGGCGGGCGCCCTCACCGAGCAGTGCCTGGGCGAGATTAATAATGTTGAGGATAAGATCCTTCAGGTTTCCCCGCAGATCTTCGGCAGGCGATGAACAGATAAATTCAAAAAGGACCTTGGCCGCCTCGGGATGATTCATGAGGGACTGATACAGGGTCTCGCTGGTGAGGCGGATGCTCTGCAGAACGTCACCATCCTTGACGATATAGCTGCCGATGAGGAGCCGGCTCACGCGTTCCAGCGTGGCAAGGAGAATCTCGCGCCGGTTTTCAAAGTGACGGTACAGGGCCGGCTCGGAAATGCCCACCTTTTGAGCAATGCCCGCCATGGTCATCCCCGAAATACCCTTTTCAAAAATGAGACTCATGGCTCCGGCGATTATCTGCTCTTTACGTTCCGCCGATGGAATTCTTTTCTTTTCTGTCTTTTCTTTCATAGTTTTTCCCTGAAAGAGCTATTTACAGAACAGCATAAGACAGTCTGTCAATAAAAAAATTAGATTCATTCCGTATTGTTGTGATTTTGCATCAAAACCAGAAATCCGCTAAAAATTAAAGAGTATAATCACGCAAAGGCGCTAAGACGCAAAGCGTTATATTGGAAACAAGGTAACTATATCATTTCCCGACTTAGGTGTTGTTGGAGAGATTCAAATAGAAACATTAAAAAACTTTGCGCCTCTGCGACTCCGCGTGAATTATTATTACCTTCTTTCCCGGGGTGTAGTCAATACAAAGCGATACATATATTCTTTACATTCATTAGCATCTGACTCTCCCCGGTTACCGGGAATTGTTATTTTTTCCCCATCATTTCTAGAAGCGTGTCATACATGTAGCGGTCGCACACGGGGCACAGATCCGGTGGATTCCCGGTCATGACCATATCCACGGCATAATCCCGGCACGAGGCAAAACCGCAGGAGCCGCAGTTGACACCGGGCAGTGCAGCGCTTATCCGCCTGATGCGTCTTCCCCGGGGAAGCAGGTAATACTCAATCCAGCTCAAGGGGCATCACTCCTTCCTGGTTCCTCGCCAGGGCCAGAGCCCCCGCGGGACAGGAATCAACACAGAGGCCGCAGCCGCGGCATTTTTCCCCGTGCACCAGCAGTCGATTGTCCCGTTCTTCCATGGCCCCGAAGGGACACCGGCTGACACAGTTCATGCACCGGCTGCACGATGATTCGTCGAGGCTGACGGTATAGCCCGAGGGAGCCATGATTTCGATACCGAGACGGTTCACCAGCTCAAGGCCGGTGCAGCAGCAGGCGCAGCAGTTGCATACGGCGAAGAACCTTCCCGCCGCGGCCTCCTTGAACCACAGGGAATGGACATGACCGCGCCGGTGCTCGGCCTCGAGTATATCCAGGGCCTCATGGCGTGATATCCGCCGCGTGATCTCGGGCCGGTGCTCAAGGACAAAATCCGTAAAGGGCGGGCCCACGATCATGCAGACGTCCAGGGGAAAGCAGGGATCGGGACGCGAGGCCCGGCATGGACACTCCATGAGAACGATATCCAGGGGCGCGCCGATCAAAAGATCCCGGGCCACGGGATAGGGCACGATGTTTTCTCCGGTATCGTGAAGAGGTATATCATGATTCACGGCGATGATCCTGCTTGCCTCTTCGCCGGTAACGACCTTGCCATGATAGCCCGGCACAATAAATTTCTTTATGAGAAAGGGCCCCACCACGGGCACCTTCATGACGCTCAGGCCGAATGATACATATCTCCTCAGCCAGTTAAAATAGACATAGCCGTGCTGAAAATAACGGGGATTGATCAGCTTCCACGGTGAAAATTCCCGGGCAAGCTTTTTTGTCGAGGGAAGAATGCGGAAGCCCTTCTCTCCTTTTATCATTGCCATGACGACCAGTGCGAGGTGAAGGGCAGCAATACCGCAAAGTGTTATGAGTATGAAATAAACCATGGCGGAAAGTCCCCTCCCATTCTGCCGGAAAACTGCAGGCGATCAATGATAACAGCCGTATATTACGAAATAAAAAGGCTCTTCGTGGAAAAGTTTGGCTCCGTGGTCACATTGATCCCCAGTCGCCGAAGCCCCGCTTCATCACCCGGCGTGGGGATATGCGTCATGTGCATCTCGCAGTTTTTCAGTTCCTTCAGCTTTTCCATGGCCACCTGTGCCGTGGGATTCGTGGCGGCGCTGATACTCAGGGCGATGAGGGTTTCTTCCAGGTCAAGGTTAAGGGTCTTCATTCCCAGTACGCCGCCCTTCATGGTCCTTATGGAATCGATGATCTGCGGCGAAAGAATGTGGATGGTGTCGGGAATCCCGGCCAGGGCCTTTATCGCGTTAAGGACAAGGCCCGAAGCGGCATGAATCAGGGGGGAATTCTTGCCCGTGACAATGGAGCCGTCAGGAAGCTTCAGGGCCGCGCCGCAATATATCCCTTCGTTGCCTTTGCCGTTTCTAGCCTCTTCAGCGGCTCGGCGCGCGGGCCCCACGACTACACGGTCTTCGGGAACAGCGCCCAGTTCTTCCATCAGGAGCTCGGCGCGCTGCACTGTCTCCTTTTCAACAAAACCCAGTACATACTCGCAGGAATACCGGAAATAACGGCGGACAACCTCCTGCCGCGACGCCTCCCGCACCACTTCATCATCGACAATGCCGAAGCCTGCCCGGTTGACGCCCATGTCCGTGGGTGATTTATACATGGAGGTCGTTCCCTGTATCCGTTCAAGTATTCTTTTCAGAACCGGGTAGGACTCCACGTCCCGGTTATAGTTGATGGCCTTTTCATTGTAGGCATCGAGATGGAAGGGATCTATCATATTGAAATCGTTTATATCGGCCGTGGCGGCCTCATAGGCTACATTGACGGGATGCTTCAGGGGTATGCTCCATATTGGAAAAGTCTCGAATTTCGCATAACCGCTGTTAATTCCTCTTTTATGGTCATGGTAAAACTGGGACAGGCACGTTGCCAGCTTTCCGCTGCAGGGACCCGGCCCGGTGACAACGACAATGGGTTTTTCGGTTTCGATATATTCATTGGCGCCGTATCCCTGGTCGCTGACGACAAGGTCCACGTCGGTGGGATATCCCCGCGTAAAGGGATGCGTGTATACCCTGACGCCCTGGCGTTCCAGCTTGTTCTTGAATATGACGGCCGAAGGCTGATTCTCAAAACGCGTTATAACCACGGCCTTTATATTCAGTTCCCGGTCTTTGAGATCATCGATGAGCTTCAGCGCGTCGGCGTCGTAGGTTATGCCGAAATCAGCGCGCACTTTCCGCCTCTCTATATCCCCGGCGTAAATGCACAGAATGATATCGATTTTGTCCTTGAGTTTCTGGAGCAGTCGCATCTTCACGTTGGGATCGAAGCCGGGAAGCACCCGGGCCGCGTGAAAGTCATACAGGAGTTTCCCCCCGAATTCCAGGTACAGCTTGTCGCCAAATTTCGACAGCCGCTCGAGAATGGCCTGTGTCTGTTCCCTGAGATATTTTTCATTATCAAAACCGATTGGATTCATTCGCTCTCCTCATGATTATGGCCGGGTACCGATACCGTGCGTACAACCCCGGTGCCGTAACTGTATGCAGTTGTTTAATTTGCCTGATAGAAAATCAGAATATGGAATGACGTTTATATCGTGGATGATGATAAAGCAGGTGCTGAAAAAAGCAAGCAAAAGGAGACATATTCACGCCTTTTTTTTTCAGCCCTCCCTGATCATGCAGAAAAAACCGGCTCACGGTGACTGCAGGGGGCATCCTTTCATGACACCCCCTTTGTTTAACCGCTGAACATCAGTAATTCACATATATGGGATTGGTGAGACACATGAGCTTGCCATAAAGCAGCCGAAGCAGCGGGTCCACGTCGGTCCAGCCGTAGATCTCGGCCCTGAAGTAGGCTGTTTCACCGGCATCGATATTTTCATTACAGGTGAGCGAGGCCGCTCCGCGGGCAAGAATCCAGGCTTTATGGAGCGCTCCATTTTTATACAGGCAGAAAATTTTGATTTCCGGATCGGTAAGGGCCTGGAATACGTCATCCATTTCCGCCGTTCCCGAAACCAGGCTGTCCACAGTCTCCCCTGCAACGGGCATCACGATCCCGCCGTCTCCGCTTCCACCATTGTCGTCGACGTAGCGCATGGTGAGGGCCACCTCAACATCATCTTCAGCACTGAAGGTGTCTCCCATCATGACATCGTCCCTGCCGTCGCCGTTTATGTCGGCGGTGAAATCCAGGTATCCGGCATCGGGCGCGTAACTGATGGTTGCATGGCCGGTCTTTATCCCGTTGAGAATGGCCCTGCCCTCGCGCTTACCGGCGAAAACCCAGGTCGTGGGATTTCCCTGGCCGAATATGGAGGCCTCGATATCACCCTCCTTCAGCTTGTGCGTGTCGCTGCCGCCCACGGCGCTGAGTCGTTTCCCTTTGGCCAGTTGCTTGTCCCATATCAGGCCGCAGGAAAAGCGGTTCAGGTTGGGAAACTCATACATGGAGTTCCATACCTCCATGGAGTCGGCACCGTCGGGCACTTTCATGATCCAGGGAGTGCCGATGGCCATGGGATGGTTCACGGAAAAAAGGGCGTTCTGGGCATGGGCCGCTTCCAGGGCGGCACCGGCATCGGGTATGCTGAGAAAATAATTGCTGAAAAGAAATGTCGCCTCATCGGAAAAATCAGACTCATCTTCATAGGCGAAATTATGGGCCCGCCACAATTCCGAATAGTCAAAGGGAACATCGGACCAGACATTGGCATGCCCCTTGATGGTAGTCCACTCCTGACCGTAGAGCAGTATGGTGCTGTCGGAATGGAAATCGGGATCATCCCAGTGAAGCGGGCGGATATTCTCGTATTCGCCGATGGGATACATGGCCATGTCGGGAAGGAAATCATGGTCGGTGAGAGCGAAAAAATCAAAGCCCTTTTCCTCGGCCATGGCGATAACGTCTTTCACGGGACTGTCGCCATCGCTGTAGAGTGAATGGTCATGCAGGTCGCCCTTGTACCAGTCCCCGCAGGGCAGTGTCCCGGTGCAGTCCTGCGCATCATCAATGTCCGTGGACGTATCGGTGCAGCGGTTCACGGCAGTTCCATCGTCGCCGGTCTGTTCGCATCCCGACAGGCAGGCCAGGGACAGAACAAAGGCAAATATCAGCGAAAGCGCTCCATATCGATATGGTCTCATACACACACCCTCCCTGTAATTTCACTATTTTTCAACAGAGTCCTGAACGGTGATCAATTATAAATCAGGTGTTCAGTCTTGTCAATAATTTACCGTCCGGACGGATGAGTTATTTCTGATAATATCCATATTTTCCATCTGATTACCGCAATTTCCATCACGGGTACAGTAAAAATATATTTTTCCATGTCTCTCTTATTATTCTTGAACAACAGCGATCCCCGTATATAATGCTGATTCACAGTGGGGGTGTCCCAAAAGGGTACCCCCTTGTTGTATTCCCGAATGTCCCGGAGCCGGGACGAGGCGAATGCAGGAGGGGGTTTCGCCTACCCCCTCCTGCGACCACCCCTGCGCCGCCTTCGCCGGCGGAGGCTTGGCCGTAGTGCATAAGAAACAATCTCCCTGCGCGCTGTGGAGCGTCCTCGTGACAGTCCTCGCGCGCATCCCATTCGCTCAGGCCTCCTTCCTTCGCGATTTTTTCTTGCAAAGTAAAAAGAAGAGACATAAACTGTCAGCATTATGAAAAGAAAAATGAGAAAAACCCCGGAACCCGTATTCAAGGAATACAACCAGGATCAGGGATGGCTCTTCCCTCCCAATCTCAATGACATGGTTCCCGGCAATCATATTGTACGTACGGTCAATCACATCATTGATAGTATGGACCTGAGCTTCCTGAAAAAAATGTATAAGGGAGGCGGGAGCAGTAGTTACCATCCGAAGATGCTTTTAAAACTGCTGGTATTTGCCTACACCCAGGTTTTCGCGGCATAAAGGCAGAAACTGTGAGTAAAGCGCGATGAAGGAAACAAAGAATATACGCATGAACCATGCCTTCAGGGCCCTGCAGCACCGGAACTTCCGTCTCTTTTTCATGGGCCAGGGCATATCCCTCATCGGCACCTGGATGCAATCCGTGGCCGTGAGCTGGCTCGTGTACCGGCTCACGAAGTCACCCATGGCCCTGGGCATCGTGGGATTCTCCGGCCAGATCCCGGCCTTCATACTCTCTCCCTTCGCCGGTGTCCTGAGCGACCGCCGGAGCCGGCACCGCATCCTGATCATAACACAGACGCTGGCCATGGTGCAGGCCGTTATCCTCACGGTCATTGCCGCCACAGAGATCGTTGCGGTATGGCACATCGCGTTGCTCAGCTTTTTCCTGGGAGTCGTCAACGCCTTTGACATGCCGATACGCCAGGCCTTCGTCATTGAAATGGTAGAGGACAAAAAACACCTGGGCAACGCCATCGCGCTCAACTCCTCGATATTCAACGCATCGCGCCTCGTGGGCCCGGCCCTGGCCGGCATGATCATCGCCATTGCCGGTGAAACCGCCTGCTTCACGATCAACGCCGTCAGTTACGTGGCCTCCATCATGGCCCTGGTCCTGATGAGGATTCCTTACATAAAGCCCGGCATCCCCGAACAGAACATCCTGGCCGACATGAAAAAGGGATTCACCTATGTCCTGGAGTTCACGCCAATCCGGGACCTGCTGATCATGGTAAGCATGATGAGCCTCGTTGCCATGTCGTTCCCCGTACTGCTGCCTGTATTCGCGACGGAAATACTCCACGGCCAGTCCCATACCTACGGCTTCCTCACGGCCTCCTCGGGAGTGGGAGCCCTGCTGGGAACGATCTTCCTTTCCATGAGAAAAAGCGTCCTGGGGCTGGGGCGGATCATCGCGGCCAGTGTTTTCATTTTCGGCCTGGGCCTGGCCGGCCTGTCCCTGTCACGGTCCGTTCCCCTGTCCATGGTACTGCTGGGAATCATCGGGTTCGGCATGATAGTGAATATCGCCTCGTGTAACACCATCCTCCAGACCATCGTCAGGGAGGATATCCGGGGCCGCGTCATGAGCTTCTACACCATGGCCTTTATGGGCGCGGCTCCCCTGGGAAGCCTTATCACGGGAAGCCTCTCCACCAGGATGGGAGCTCCCGCAACGGTACTTTCCGGCGGCATCTTTATCATTCTGGCGGGGATTCTTTTCATCGGGCGTCTCCCGGCCCTGCGGCGGAGCATCAGGCCCGTATACGTGAAACTGGGCATTCTCCCCGAGGTGGCCATGGGTCTCCAGACGGCAAGCGCCCTGCGGAAACCGCCGGAGTATTCGGGCGGGTGACACGCGAAGATTCCCGGCACGCCGCCCGGATGTGGTGTCCCGGAGTATTCGGGACTGGAGGCCGCCGGCCGCGGGAGGCCGGGACTTTCTGTATCAGGCAACTCGCACAAAGTGACCTGCGGATGAGCCTCCTGCTCTATCCTCGGTAACCTCAGAACGCCTTATTACCGATAAAAGTTTCATTATCCCTGAATTCTTTTACCTCAACTATCTTTAAAATTTTCAGTCCCCGTGTGATGGTCATTGTATTATAACTGATATTTTTAGACGTATTGATGAAGTAGACCCAGATTTCATATTTTGCACCTGCTTTTGCTTTAAAGGCCGGTACAAGATCACTCCTGGGTGCAGACTCAAATGCCAGGGAAACAAGGAACTCAATATCATAAATTCCTGCCGGGAGTGTAAATACGGCGTCTTCATTGAAATAATAGTAAGCGTTCCCCGCAGCAAAACCTCCGCGAAAATTCTCCCATTTTTTAGTGATATAGATTCCATTTTTTCCGTTTAAGCGAATCATCGAATCATTTCCAAGCCTGTTTTCACCAAGCTCAGCCTTGTTGACTCTCATAAGTTTAAAGGTGGCGCATTTGTCAGGTGTGCAGCCTCCTGAAACCTCCGGCAGTTTAGGCAGACTTGCACAGCCCGCAAATGTTAAAAACACTACCCAGATTATCAGAAAATTTTTTTTCATACAAAACTCCTTATTTTTTTAATCAGTATTCTTTTACCACAATCCCCCGCTAATAAATAAAAACACTTCCTTCCTGGCTGTGTTAGATATCGATATCCAGGAATTTCCTCTATCAGAAAATGACTGAGGAGACACAAGAAGTCTTACTTGTGCAGTGGTTCGGCCGGTCACTGAGCTTTGCCGAAGTGCACCAACCGATGTCGAAGCACTTGTGCTGTGGTTCGACCGGTCACTGAGCTTTGTCGAAGTGCACCAACCGATGTCGAAGCATCTGAACCTTTGCCTGGCAACCGACAGGTCGGATTAATAACAGAAAGTACGGGGAAGGCAAGGCATTTTTAAGTTTAAAAAGAGAATCTTTCGAAATGACTGCCTTGAAAATCGACCGTCATGAAAAACCGCCGGTTCATTTCCCCTTCTATGACAATGGTTCCTCTATCAATTATTGAAGTTGACAGAATGACTGGTATTAAAAACATTGATACTATATTTGCATTAAATGTCCAGAGGAACCACTATTAAGATCATCTGTATTAACAGCTTATTCCCCTGACGGGTATCATGCCGGAAGCAGAAAATACGGCATATAAAATGCATTCATATTTCTCTGGTGTTATATGGTGCAGAGAATTTCAAAAAGTCCGTGACACGGTCACTGGCCCAAAATCAGAGGTGTCCCGATGAATAAAAAATTGACTGCGTATGCAATTGTCCTGCTTCTCTTCAGTATCCCCGTAATGTCGGGCTGTTCATCTTCATCGGATTCGAAATTTTCATACCCGGACATTCCCGATCAGACAAGCGGTGCAATGAACACCATTAATATCGCCGTTTCCCCGGGACATGGCCTGAGTGAATCCACCACGACTCCAGGAACCTATGAATATCAACGGACGGAGATCAATGGAATTCTGGAAGATACCTTTACACAGGAGTTCTGTTTCAACTATCTCTATCCTGCATTGGAGCGCTGCGGTACTCAAGTAATCGCATTGAGACAAAG